>Ga0070727_10000002_pt1 | contig 1171756 bp, 1113 predicted proteins | sample tdAd472_FD_66722 | JGI IMG/M metagenome (GOLD analysis project Ga0070727, IMG submission 66722) | Marine sediment microbial communities from the Atlantic coast under amendment with organic carbon and nitrate - tdAd47.2 | ecosystem: Environmental > Aquatic > Marine > Coastal > Sediment... | reverse complement strand
AGGCACCGAGATGGTTATGCCTGGTGATAATGTGACGCTCGAAGTTGAGCTGATTGCACCGATTGCCATGGACGAAGGCCTGCGCTTCGCTATCCGCGAAGGGGGTCGTACCGTCGGCGCAGGCGTCGTCGCCAAAATTTTGAAGTAAGTTTAACGGCCAAGGCCGGGTTCAATAACAGCCCGGCCTTTTCGCCAAAGAGGGTAATACAATGGACGCGCAAAATATTCGCATCCGCCTTAAGGCCTTCGATTTCCGCGTGCTAGACCAGGCAACGGGCGAGATCGCCTCGACTGCCAAGCGCACCGGTGCACAGGTCCGCGGCCCTATTCCGCTGCCGACCCGTATCGAACGCTTTACTGTTAACCGTTCCCCGCACGTGAATAAGAAAAGCCGGGAGCAATTTGAGGTGCGTACACATAAGCGCCTGTTGGATATTATTGATCCAACACCTCAAACGGTTGACGCGTTGATGAAATTAGATCTGTCGGCTGGTGTCGACGTTGAAATTAAACTGCAAGGGTGATCCCATGCGTGCTGGATTAATCGGCAAAAAATTGGGCATGAGCCGCGTCTTTAAAGACGACGGGACAAATGTACCAGTAACAGTCGTAGACGTGTCTGGCTGCCAAGTGGTGGCGCAGCGCACGCAAGAGAAAGACGGATATTCTGCACTTCAACTGGGTTTGCACCCGGCGAAAGTTAAGAATGTCTCCAAAGCTATGCGCGGTCATTTCGCAAAAGCGGAAGTTGAACCAAAGCGGAAGCTTGCTGAATTTCGTGTTGCAGATGATGCATTGGTCGAAGTGGGCGCTGAATTAACAGCCGATCATTTTGTTGAAGGCCAATATGTTGATGTCGCGGGCACGACCATTGGTAAGGGCTTTGCCGGTCCGATGAAACGGTGGAACTTTGGGGGTCTTCGGGCCACTCATGGTGTCTCCATTTCTCACCGTAGCCATGGCTCTACAGGTCATTGTCAAGACCCAGGTAAGGTCTTTAAAGGCAAGAAAATGGCCGGCCATATGGGTGATGCAAGCATCACGCAACAGAATTTGGAAATTGTGGCAACAGACGTGGAACGCGGGCTGTTGTTGATCAAAGGTTCGGTCCCTGGCTCTAAAGGGGGTTGGTTGATGATTTCGGATGCGGTTAAACGCAGTCGTCCGGAAAATGCACCCTATCCCGCAGCAGTGAAAGCTGTTGCAGCTGCGGATCAGGCTGTCACCGAGGCGGAGGTTGTGGAAGCCCCTGCTGAGAGCGAGGAGTAATCGTCCATGAAGACGGACGTGAAAACCTTAGACGCGAAAAAAGCTGGCGAGATCGACCTGAATGATGGCGTGTTTGGCGTCGAGGTTCGGAAAGATCTGCTGCACCGTGTAATCACGTGGCAGCTTGCTAAGCGTCGCGCTCCTTCTGTCCACGTTAAAGGTCGGTCAGATGGAAATCGCACAGGCGCAAAATTTGGTCGTCAAAAAGGCGGCGGGCGTGCCCGTCACGGCGATCGCAATGCACCGATTTTTGTTGGTGGTGGTAAAGCTCATGGTCCGGTAAAACGGGATTATAGCTTCTCCCTACCTAAGAAAGTACGTGCTTTAGGTCTGCGGACTGCGCTATCTGCGAAATTAGCGGAAGGCAAATTGGTTATCTTGGATAACCTCGACGCCAAAGATGCGAAAACGCAAGCCGTTGGTGCCCAGCTTGAGAAATTAGGTATCTCCTCTGCGGTTGTGATTGATGGCGAAACAGTGAATGAGAATTTCAAATTAGCAGCGTCAAACCTGCCTTTGATTGACGTTCTTCCCTCTGTTGGCGCTAACGTATATGACATCCTGCGTCGCGACACTTTGGTGTTGACGAAGGCAGCTGTTGAAAATCTGGAGGCGCGCTTATCATGACCGATTTAAGGCATTATGATGTGATCGTCGGCCCGGTTATCACTGAGAAATCCACCATGGGTTCTGAGCATAATCAGGTCACGTTCAAAGTAGCGCCCGGTGCGACAAAGCCGGATATCAAAGCAGCTGTTGAAGCTTTGTTTGATGTGAAAGTCGAAAAAGTGAATACCTTGGTCCAAAAGGGCAAGGTTAAGCGTTTTCGCGGCATCAAAGGGCGTCGTTCTGATGTGAAAAAAGCGGTGGTAACCTTGAAAGAAGGTTCATCCATCGACGTGACGACAGGGGTCTAATCCATGGCGTTGAAGCAATATAACGCAACAAGCCCTGGCCGCCGTGGCCTCGTACTTGTTGATCGCTCCGACCTCCATAAGGGCAAGCCGGTTAAGTCATTAACCCAAGGCTTGTCCAAATCCGGTGGCCGGAATAACCAAGGTCGTATCGCTATCCGTAATCGCGGTGGCGGGCATAAGCGGACCTATCGCATGATCGACTTTAAACGTCGGAAATGGGATGTGAATGGCACCGTTGAGCGTTTGGAATATGATCCCAATCGCACAGCCTTTATCGCTTTGATCAAATATGACGATGGTGAGCAGGCCTATATCCTGGCGCCTCAACGTCTGGCTGCCGGTGACAAAGTCATCGCCGGTGCCCGGGTTGATGTGAAGCCTGGTAATGCGATGCCTTTATCTGCGATGCCTATCGGGACGATTGTTCACAATGTTGAACTGAAGCCCGGTAAAGGCGGTCAGATCGCCCGCTCAGCTGGCACATATGTGCAGTTGGTCGGTCGTGACCGTGGCTTAGCGATCCTGCGCTTGTCTTCGGGCGAACAACGTTATGTTCGCGCGGAATGCATGGCGACCGTTGGTGCGGTATCCAATCCGGATAACCAAAACCAGCATCTGGCAAAAGCCGGTCGTGCGCGTTGGTTGGGCCGTCGTCCAAGTGTTCGTGGTGTGGCTATGAACCCGATTGATCACCCTCATGGTGGTGGTGAAGGTCGAACCTCTGGTGGTCGTCATCCTGTGACGCCTTGGGGTTTCCCGACTAAGGGTAAGAAGACACGCTCTAATAAGAAGACCGATAAGATGATCTTACGGTCTCGTCATATGAAGAAGAAATAAGGAACGACCCGATGGCGCGTTCGGTATGGAAAGGTCCGTTTGTTGATCTCCATCTGCTTAAGAAAGCGGAAGAGATGCAGGACAATGCGAAAAAGCAGCCCATTAAAACATGGTCTCGGCGATCAACGATTTTGCCGCAGTTCGTGGGGCTGACCTTCAACGTCTATAACGGCAAGAAATTTGTGCCCGTTTATGTGAGCGACGATATGGTCGGTCACAAATTGGGTGAGTTCGCACCGACCCGTACTTACTGGGGTCATGCTGCGGATAAAAAGGCGAAGAGAAAATAGTCATGGCGAAGAAAAGTAACCCTCGCCGCGTGGCGGAAAACGAAGCCTTTGCCGTTGGACGGATGATCCGCGGCAGTGCGCGGAAGTTGAATTTGGTAGCCGGCCTTATTCGTGGGCAGAAAGTTGAGAAGGCATTGATCGATCTCTCTTTCTCCAAAAAGCGGATGGCTGGTGATGTGAAGCGGGTTCTTGAATCAGCGATTGCAAATGCCGAGAACAACCACAGCCTAGATGTGGACAGTCTTGTCATTGCCGAAGCAAGCGTTGGCAAGTCCTTGGTAATGAAGCGGTTTCATGCACGTGCGCGTGGCCGAGCCTCACGGATTGAAAAACCGTTTAGCCGGATCCGCATTGTAGTTCGCGAAGTTCAGGAGAACGCATAATGGGTCAGAAGGTTTCACCTGTCGGCTTGCGTCTCGGCATCAACCGCACCTGGGATAGCCGGTGGTTTGCGGGTCGTGGCGAATATGGCAAACTTCTTCACGAAGATTTAGCCATTCGGAAGCTGATTGAAAAAGAAGTGCCCCAGGCTGCGATCGCGCGTATCGTGGTGGAGCGTCCGGCGAAAACCGCTCGCGTCACCATTTATGCCGCACGCCCAGGCGTGTTGATCGGCAAAAAAGGCCAGGACATCGAAAAACTTCGTAAGAAGGTCGGTGGTCTGACAGAAGCCGAAGTGTCGTTGAATATCGTTGAAGTCCGTAAGCCGGAAATTGATGCGAAACTGGTTGCTGAAAATATTGCTCAGCAGTTGGAACGTCGTGTGGCTTTCCGTCGCGCCATGAAACGTGCTGTTCAATCTGCAATGCGGATGGGCGCTCAAGGCATTCGGATCAATGCTGGTGGTCGTTTGGGCGGCGCAGAAATTGCGCGGGTCGAATGGTATCGTGAAGGTCGTGTGCCTCTTCATACGCTGCGTGCGGATGTGGATTATGGAACGGCCGAAGCTTTAACAGCTTATGGTATCTGTGGTTTGAAAGTTTGGATCTTCAAAGGCGAAATCCTTGAACATGATCCAATGGCGCAAGACAAACGCATGCAGGAAGCTCAAAGTGGAGCACCTTCCCGCGGCGGCCGTAAAGAGCGTCATAATGAAGGTCGAGGGGCGTAACCGATGTTGCAGCCGAAAAGAACAAAATACCGGAAAGCTCATAAAGGGCGGATCCATGGTGTGGCAACTGGCGGCACAAAAATCACTTTTGGATCTTTTGGCTTGAAAGCCATGGAACCAGAGCGTATTACAGCTCGCCAGATTGAAGCTGCACGTCGCGCCATGACACGGCACATGAAACGTGCGGGTAAAGTTTGGATCCGGGTGTTTCCTGATGTGCCTGTCTCCTCCAAACCTGCAGAGGTTCGGATGGGTAAAGGTAAAGGTGCTCCTGAATTTTGGGCCGCCCGGGTGAAACCAGGTCGGATCTTATTCGAAATCGATGGCGTGAATGAGGAAACAGCACGCGGCGCGTTTGAACGTGCAGCTGCAAAACTCCCCATTCGGACGAAATTTGTCCAACGCCTCGGCGAAGGCTTGTGAGCGGAGTGACTGAGATGAAAGCTGCTGACCTCCGGACTAAAACGGATGATGAGTTGGGCACAATGCTTGCCCAACTGAAGAAAGAACAATTCAACCTGCGTTTTCAAAAAGCGACAGGTCAATTGGAAAAAACTGACCGGGTTCGTGCGGTACGTCGTGATATCGCCCGGGTTAAAACGCTGATGGCCGAACGCGGCCAGGCTCAAGCGTAAGGGACAAGGCAATGCCTAAACGACTTCTGCAAGGGACCGTGGTCTCAGATAAAACGGACAAGACAGTGACTGTCTTAGTCGAACGACGTTTCAAACATCCTCTCTATGGGAAGATTGTTCGTCGTTCAAAACGCTTTCATGCCCATGATGAAGCCAATGCATTTGCATCCGGCGACATTGTGAAGATTGAAGAATGCAGCCCGCTTTCGAAAACGAAAACGTGGCGTGTGGTGGAAAAGGTATCCTGACCCTTTAGGGCAGGAGCGATTTGGTAGAAGGACCTAATCCATGATCCAGATGCAAACGAACCTGGATGTCGCCGATAACTCAGGCGCACGCAGGGTGCAGTGCATCAAGGTGCTGGGTGGCTCAAAACGGAAAACAGCAGGCATCGGTGATGTCATTGTTGTTTCTGTAAAAGACGCTATTCCGCGTGGCCGTGTGAAGAAAGGCGACGTGCACCGTGCTGTTATTGTACGCACTGCGAAAGATATTCGCCGTCCTGATGGCACCGTGATCCGCTTTGATCGCAATGCTGCGGTATTGATCAATAAAAGTGAAGAGCCTATTGGCACACGGATCTTCGGCCCGGTCGCACGGGAATTGCGTGCGAAGAAGCACATGAAGATCATCAGCCTGGCGCCAGAGGTGTTATAATGGCTACGAAATTCAAAATGAAAAAAGGCGATAAAGTTATTGTTGTCGCCGGCCGTGACAAAGGCAAAAAGGGTGAAGTCCTTGAGATGATCCCTGCGGAAAACCGCGCCAAAGTGTCCGGTGTAAACCTGGTTAAGCGCCATCGTAAGCCAACCCAGCAAAGTCCGGGTGGCATTGATACGATTGAAGCGCCGATCCACGTCTCAAATTTAGCGATTGAAGATCCTAAATCAGGGAAGGCCACACGCGTGGGCTTCAAGATTTTGGATGACGGGAAAAAAGTCCGTGTCGCTAAAGCTTCTGGAGAAGTGATCGATGGCTAAGGAACAGTCATATACACCGCGCTTGAAGACTTTTTATGAGTCCACAGTGCGTCAGCAGATGAACGAGAAATTCGGGTATAAAAACCCGATGCAGGTTCCGAAGCTGGAAAAGATCGTCATCAATATGGGTGTCGGCGAAGCGGTGCAAGACAAGAAACGTCTGCAAGCTGCTGTCGAGGAAATGACCTTGATTGCTGGCCAAAAGCCAGTTGTCACACGCGCAAAGAAATCCATTGCCGGTTTCAAACTGCGTGAAGGCATGCCTATTGGTGCGAAGGTGACGTTGCGTCAGGCGCAAATGTTTGAGTTTTTGGATCGTTTAATCACAGTTGCACTGCCTCGCGTACGTGACTTCCGTGGTGTGAACCCCAAAAGCTTCGACGGTCGTGGCAATTATGCCATGGGCCTGAAGGAACAACTGGTGTTCCCTGAAATCAACTATGACGACGTTGATCATATCCGGGGTATGGACATCATTATCTGCACATCGGCTGAGAGCGATGATGAGGCACGCGAATTACTTCGTGCTTTCAACATGCCGTTCTGGTCACAAGCGAGCTAGTTGGAGATCTGAAAGATGGCTAAGAAAAGCGCCATTGAGAAAAACGACCGCCGCCGCAAAATGGCGAAGAAATTCGCAGGTAAGCGGGAACGTTTGAAGGCGATTGCCAACGATACGTCGCTTGCTGAAGACGAACGTCTGATTGCACGGTTGAAGTTGGCAGAATTACCGCGGAATTCAAACCCCCACCGCATCCGTAATCGGTGCGAAGTGTCGGGTCGTCCGCGGGCCTATTATCGTAAATTTCGCATGTCACGTATCGCATTGCGGGAATTGGCCTCAGCAGGTCGCGTCCCGGGCGTTGTGAAGTCGAGCTGGTAAGGAGCGGAATGAAATGTCAATGACCGATCCGCTTGGCGATATGCTGACCCGTATCCGTAATGGGCAGCAAGCACGTAAGGACATCGTCCTTTCGCCTGCGTCCAAGTTACGGGCCCGTGTTCTGGAAGTTCTGGAACGCGAAGGCTATATTCGTGGATTTGAAGCTGAAGAACTCGGAAACGGGAAAGCTGAAATTCGTATTGAATTGAAATACCACGAAGGGGACCCTGTTATTCGGGAGATCCGACGTGTGTCGACACCTGGTCGCCGGGTTTATTCCGGTGCTCGTGAGCTGCCGCGTGTGCGCAACGGCTTGGGCATCTCGATCGTTTCGACACCTCGTGGTGTGTTGTCCGATGCTGAAGCACGTGACGCCAATGTTGGCGGCGAAGTGCTCTGCACCGTATTTTAATTGTTAAACTGGGGATAACCCATGTCACGTATTGGCAAAAAGCCGATTGAGATACCCTCCGGGGTGACTGTGGAGCTTAGCAATTCCGACCTGACTGTTAAGGGTCCGAAGGGCGCGCTCGCAATGCAGATACTGGATGAGGTCGAAGTCGCTATCAACGATGGCAGTGTGGATGTTGCTCCTAAAGACGAGAGCAAATTGGCACGCTCTCGTTGGGGTATGCAGCGCACATTGATTTCCAATCTAGTGGAAGGCGTAACTAAAGGCTTCTCCAAGAAGCTGGAAATCAGCGGTGTTGGTTACCGGGCGCAAATGAAGGGCAGCTCATTGGCTCTTCAATTGGGCTTTAGCCACGACGTCGATTATCCGGTTCCCGAGGGAATCACGATCAAATGCCCGGATCAAACAACTATTGAGATCTCCGGCATGGATAAACAAAAAGTCGGTCAAGTGGCCGCTGAGATTCGTAGTTATCGGAAACCAGAGCCTTATAAAGGCAAAGGTATTCGGTACGAGGGTGAATATATCTTCCGTAAGGAAGGCAAGAAGAAATAGGTGCGGCTATGGGCAAGCGTTTGTCATTATTCGAAAAGCGCCGGCAGCGCGTACGGACGAGCCTTCGTCTGCGTGCGAAAGATCGTCCGCGCCTTTCCATTCACCGGTCATCCAAGCATATCTATGCTCAGTTGATCGACGATGCGCAGGGCGTAACTGTTGCAGCAGCATCCACATTGGATAAAGATCTGCGCAGCAATTCCGGTGCGACGGTTGAAGCAGCTTCGGCTGTTGGGAAGCTTATCGCTGAGCGGGCGAAAAAAGCTGGTGTTGAAAAAGTCGTGTTTGATCGCGGCGGGTTCCTCTTTCATGGGCGCGTAAAGGCTTTGGCCGACGCTGCACGTGAAGGTGGACTGGATTTCTAAAGAGAAGGCGGAACACACATGGCACGTCCAGACAGGATCGAGCGCGAGGAAAGCGAACTCGTCGAAAAGTTGGTGCACATTAACCGTGTCGCCAAAGTGGTAAAAGGTGGCCGGCGCTTCGGCTTTGCCGCCTTGGTTGTTGTTGGCGATGGTCGGGGCCGCGCAGGCTTTGGGCATGGTAAAGCACGGGAGGTTCCTGAAGCCATCCGTAAAGCAACTGAATCCGCTAAGAAATCAATGATCCGCGTTCCATTACGCGAAGGCCGGACATTGCATCACGATGTAGCGGGCCGTCATGGCGCCGGTAAAGTCGTGTTGCGGTCTGCACCAACAGGTACTGGTATTATTGCCGGCGGCCCGATGCGTGCAGTGTTTGAAAGCCTTGGTGTCCAGGATGTTGTGACCAAGTCTTTGGGTTCTGCGAACCCATATAATATGGTGCGCGCAACATTTGACGCTTTGAAAAATCAAAACAGCCCGAAAATGATTGCTGCAAAACGGTCTAAGAAAGTTGGCGAAATTGTCGCCCGCCGGGATGACAGCTCTAAACAGGCTGCGGAAATGGAAGCTGACGCACAAACCAATTAATGGGTTTGTGCTGTTGGATCGAAGAAGAGTGAGGCGATAAGCCATGGCGACGAAGAAAACAGTGACCGTGACGCAAATCGGTAGCCCGATCCGGCGCACACAAGACCAGCGTGCCACTTTGGTGGGTTTGGGCTTGAACAAGATGCACCGGACGCGCGTGTTGGAAGACACGCCGTCGGTTCGCGGTATGATTAATAAAGTGAAACATTTGGTGCGAGTTGAAGAAGCAGGCTAGGCAAGCCGTTTCGGATAAAGCGTGTCACATTATAACCCTTGAGGTAATGAGATGGATCTCAATAAACTTTCCGATAACAGCGGTGCCCGTAAAGAACGGACACGTATCGGCCGTGGCCTAGGTTCCGGTAAAGGCAAAACCGGCGGTCGCGGTTATAAAGGCGCGAAATCTCGCTCTGGCGTTTCGATTAAGGGCTTTGAAGGCGGTCAAATGCCGTTGCACCGCCGTTTGCCGAAGCGTGGCTTTACAAATATTTTTGCAAAAGACTATTCCATATTGAATTTAGGTCGCCTGCAAAAAGCTATTGATGCTGGTAAGGTGGACGCGAAAGCAGAAATCAACCAACAGGTCTTAGTCGATGCGGGTGTTGTTCGCGCGTCTAAAGATGGCCTACGTCTGCTTGGCAAGGGCGAATTGACAGCAAAAGTGAATTTGGTTGTGGCGCACGCCTCAGCTGCAGCAACAGCTGCGGTTGAAAAAGCGGGCGGCAAGGTCCAAGTTACAAACACAGAAGCTGAATAAGAGCTTTTGGGGCAACGGTAATCCGGCTCGTCCGGTAAAGAACAACACTGGAGCAGTTCATGGCATCAGCCGCTGAACAATTGGCAGCAAATCTGAACCTTGGCGCTTTCGCCAAGGCGACGGAACTGAAGAAGCGCATCTGGTTTACCCTGGGTGCGCTCATCGTTTACAGACTTTGCACTTATATTCCTCTGCCCGGCATCGATACCGAAGCCATGCGGACGATTTTCCAACAAGCCCAAGGCGGCGTGTTGGGTATGTTCAATGTGTTCTCAGGCGGTGCACTTGAGCGGATGTCGATCATTGCGCTCAACATCATGCCTTATATTTCTGCATCCATTATTGTTCAATTGTTGACTAGCATGTCGCCGACTTTCGCCCAGTTGAAGAAAGAGGGCGAGAGTGGCCGTAAGAAGCTGAATCAGTATACACGTTACGGCACAGTGCTGCTGACCGCAGTTCAGGCCTATGCATTAGCCCGCGGCCTTGAAGGCTGGGGCGGTGCCGGTGGTGTCAGCGCTGTTATTGACCCCGGATTATTTTTCCGCGCATCGACGGTTATTACTCTGGTCGGTGGCACAATGTTCCTGATGTGGCTGGGTGAACAGATCACAAGCCGCGGCGTGGGCAATGGTATTTCCCTGATCATCATGGCGGGGATCGTTGCAGAGCTCCCTCGTGCAATGGCTGGAACTTTGGAACTTGGTCGGACAGGCGCTTTGTCCGGCACCCTTATCCTGGGTTTGATTATTTTGATGGTCGCAGTGATCGTCGGCATCGTCTATATGGAGCGCGCCCAGCGCCGGGTATTGATTCAATATCCTAAACGGCAGGTCGGCAATAAGATGTTTCAGGGCGATACGTCTCATATGCCGTTGAAGCTGAATACAGCGGGCGTTATTCCTCCTATTTTTGCGTCATCTTTATTGCTGATGCCAGCGACGATGGCGGGTTTCTCTGCTCAAGGTGGTGGTCCAGAGTGGATTAACACGATCAACGCCTATCTTGGCCATGGACAACCATTATATATGGCGCTCTATGCGGCTCTGATCATATTTTTCTGCTTCTTCTATACTGCGGTGGTATTTAACCCGGAGGATACAGCAGATAATCTGAAGCGTTATGGTGGGTTTATCCCTGGTATTCGCCCAGGTGCCCGGACAGCCGAATATCTGGATTATGTTTTAACACGGCTGACATTGGTGGGCGCGATTTACATGGTGATCATTTGTTTGATCCCTGAATTCCTCACGTCACGCTTTGCTGTGCCCTTCTACTTTGGCGGCACCAGCTTGCTGATTGTCGTTAATGTGACGATGGACACTGTAGGCCAGATACACGGGCATCTGATGGCGCATCAATATGAAGGCCTGATTAAAAAGTCCAAGTTGAGAGGGTCGCGGAGATGAATATCATCCTCGTTGGTCCTCCCGGCGCTGGCAAAGGCACGCAGGCACGACGTTTGGAAGAAGAGCGTGGCCTGGTGCAGCTTTCAACAGGCGATATGCTGCGCGCTGCCGTTGCAAGCGGTAGTGAGGTGGGCCAACGGGCAAAAGCTGCTATGGATGCAGGCCAACTGGTTTCGGATGAAATCGTGGTTGGGGCTATTTCAGAGCGGTTGGACGCTGATGATACGAAGGCAGGTGTAATCTTTGATGGCTTCCCGCGTAACGATGCGCAGGCTGATGCCCTGGACCGACTCCTGTCAGATAAAGATTTAAAACTCGATCAGGTGATCGTCCTGGATGTGGACGAAGATGCGTTGGTTGAGCGTATTGTAGGCCGCTTCACATGTGCGCATTGTGGGGCCGGCTATAATGAAAAATTCCAAACGCCCAAGATTGAGGGCGTTTGTGATGAATGTGGCGGGACGGAGTTTAAACGTCGTCCTGATGATAATGAGAAGACTGTCCGGGATCGGATGAAAGTCTATCATAATCAAACAGCGCCTTTGCTCAGTCATTATGGCAAGCAGGGGTTAGTAACCAAGGTGGACGGTATGGCGCCGATTGCCGAGGTTGCAAAGGAGATTGACGCGATCTTGAATGGGCAGTGATTTTTTGAAATGCGTTGTTGACGGATGACTTTCTCCGCATATAATCGCGCACTTTCAAAAAGCGGCTGTGGCTGACGCCTTATATAGGAATAAGACCATTTTAGATCCGTTGGAATTGTTGGAAATTTAAAGTTCTTTAAGGAGAACGGGTGTGGCGCGTATAGCAGGTGTCAATATCCCCACCAATAAGCGTGTTGAGGTGGCTCTCACCTATATTCACGGCATTGGTCGGACCAAAGCCAAAGAAATTTGTGGGAAGCTAAGCGTACCGCAAGAACGTCGTGTAAGTGAATTGACAGATGCAGAAGTTCTGCAACTGCGTGAACTGATCGATGCGGAACACACGGTTGAAGGTGATCTGCGCCGTGAAGTGGCAATGAACATCAAACGTTTGATGGATCTGGCCAGCTATCGTGGTCTGCGTCATCGTAAAGGCCTGCCTGTTCGTGGTCAGCGTACGCATACAAATGCACGCACACGCAAGGGTAAAGCCAAGCCAATTGCTGGCAAGAAGAAGTAATTTTGAAACGGATGCCTTGTTTGGCATCTTAATAGGAAAAGGTTGAATTAGAGATGGCCAAAGAACCACGTTTGCGCCGCCGTGAGCGTAAAAATATTACCAGCGGTGTCGCCCATGTGAATGCCTCATTCAACAACACCATGATCACCATTTCGGATGCGCAGGGGAATGCAATTTCCTGGTCATCTGCTGGGATGATGGGTTTCAAGGGTTCTCGGAAGTCTACACCTTATGCCGCTCAGATGGCGGCGGAAGATGCAGGCAAGAAAGCCCAGGAACATGGTGTGAAGACTTTGGAAGTCGAAGTGAAGGGTCCTGGCTCAGGACGCGAATCAGCACTTCGCGCTTTGCAGGCGGTTGGTTTTACAATCACGTCCATTCGTGATGTAACCCCAATCCCACATAATGGGTGTCGCCCACCAAAGCGTCGTCGGGTTTAATCGACGTTGGTGGAAGGCAATATGCCTTCCCTTTGGGGGCTTTAAAAGCCGGCCGCGCTGCTCAAAAAGGGTAAGCGCGGCATGTTACGGCAGGAACGCGAGGATTGAGACGTGATCCAAAAGAATTGGCAAGAATTGATTAAGCCTGAAAAATTGGAAATCAAAGGCCGTGATGATGGCGCAAGAGCGTCTTTCATTGCAGAGCCGTTGGAGCGTGGCTTTGGCATGACATTAGGCAACAGCCTGCGTCGTGTGTTGCTGTCCTCCTTGCAGGGTGCTGCTGTAACCAACATCCATATTCAAGGCGTGTTGCATGAGTTCTCCTCCATCCCCGGTGTACGGGAAGATGTGACGGACATCGTGCTCAACATTAAACAACTGGCGTTGCAGGTGCATACAGAAGGCGAAAAACGCCTGACGTTGAAGGCAACCGGCCCAGGCGAAGTTCGCGCAGCTCAAATCGAAGAAAGCGCGAATGTCGATATTATGAACCCGGATCTGGTTATTTGTACACTGGATGAAGGTGCGAATATCCACATGGAATTGACGGTGAATACTGGTAAAGGCTATGTGCCTGCCGCGCAAAACCGCCCTGCGGATGCGCCCATCGGCTTGATCCCCGTGGATGCGATTTATTCCCCGGTCCGCCAGGTTTCTTATAAAGTGGAAGCCACCCGTGAAGGTCAGGTTCTCGATTATGATAAGCTGACGCTGAACGTGGAAACCGACGGTACGATCACAGCGGAAGACGCGCTCGCCTTTGGTGCGCGTATTCTGCAAGATCAGCTGCGCCTCTTCATCAACTTTGAAGAGCCGGAAGCCGAAGCGAAGAAAGAAGAAGACGAAGGTCCAGCTTATAACCGCAATCTGCTGCGGAAAGTGGACGAGCTGGAACTGTCTGTGCGTTCTGCAAATTGCTTGAAAAACGACAATATCGTTTATATCGGCGATCTGGTGCAGAAGACAGAAGCAGAAATGCTTCGCACACCGAATTTCGGCCGCAAATCTTTGAACGAGATCAAAGAAGTGTTGGCTCAGATGGGCTTGAAGCTGGGCATGGAAGTGCAGGGCTGGCCGCCTGAAAATGTTGAAGAACTGGCTAAGAAGCTAGAAAACGAATTCTAATTTTATGTGTTGTGCAAGCCACGTTGCGATAACGGCGCTTCACAACTTAAAGGAGACAGTCAATGCGGCATCGTAAAGCAGGGCGCAAGCTGAACCGGACGTCCAGCCACCGTAAAGCCATGTTCCAGAATATGGCGAATGCGCTGATTAAACATGAACAGATCAAAACCACTTTGCCAAAGGCCAAGGAATTGCGCCCGGTTGTTGAGCGGTTGATTACAAAAGCCAAAAAAGGCGGCTTGGCAAATCGCCGTCTGCTGATCGCAGAACTTCAAGACGAAGCCATGGTCACTAAATTGATGGATGTGCTTGCAGGTCGCTATGCAGAGCGCGAAGGTGGGTATTGCCGCGTTTTGAAAGCCGGTTTCCGCTATGGCGATGCGGCCCCAATGGCAATCATCGAATTTGTTGACCGTGACGTGGATGCCAAAGGCCAAGACTCTGGCCCTGTCCTGGTCGATGACGCGGAAGAAGCTGAAGCTGCATAAGCGAAGCGACCATATGAATTTGAAAAAGGCGGCTTTTATGGCCGCCTTTTTTGTGCTCTGTACTTGATGGATGGTGGCGTCGCTCATAAATGGGCTCTATGATGAGGGTAAATTTAAAGCTTCGGAGTTGAACTGTGTTCAAATCAAACGCGTTGAAAGCAATATTGGCATTGTTGGGTATAGCGCTTCCTCTTACTGCGCAGGCTCAGGTGGAAATTCTAAGCCAGCCACAGCAGGTCGTCGTGCCACAAAGCCAGGAACAGGTTAAAATCAGCTTTGCTCCCGTCGTGAAGCAAACGGCCCCGGCAGTGGTGAATATCTACACATCACGCCGGGTGCAGGTGTCCAATTCCTTCTTCCGCTTTTTCTCAGACCGCGGCCTGCAGCGGGATCGTGTTCAACGGTCTCTGGGTTCAGGTGTCATTGTTCGAAATGATGGCTTGATTATCACGAATAACCATGTCGTGGGACAGGCGGATGAAGTGCGCGTGGTCCTGGCTGACCGCCGTGAGTTTGAAGCCGAGATACTCCTGACAGATGAGCGAACCGATTTGGCGGTCTTGAAAATTGACACCCAAGGTGAATTGTTGCCGACTTTGCCTTTGGGCGATTCTGATGCTTTGGAAGTGGGCGATTTGGTTATTGCAATTGGCAACCCTTTTGGTGTGGGACAAACCGTGACGTCTGGTATTGTGTCCGCGACCGCGCGCACAGGTGTGGGCGTATCTGATTATCAATTCTTCATTCAAACGGATGCAGCAATCAACCCCGGCAACTCCGGTGGTGCTTTAGTTGGTCTGGACGGCACATTATTGGGCGTGAATACGGCGATTTTCACCCGAAGCGGTGGCTCAATCGGCTTGGGCTTCGCTATTCCAGCCAATATGGTGGAAGTGATTATCGAAGCCGCCATGAATGAAGGCCAGGTGCGCAGGCCTTGGTTTGGTGCCGAAGGGCAGGCTGTAACAAGCGATATAGCGCAGTCTTTCGGTCTGGCTCGTCCATCCGGCGTTCTTGTGGATGACGTTTATGAAGGTAGCCCGGCACAACGCGCCGGTGTACAGGCGGGCGACGTGGTCCTCAGCATCAACGGAGCAGCCGTTGTTGATGAAGGCAGCCTGCGCTATCGCCTTGCTACGGAAAAACTGGGCGAGAGCATTCCTATTACCATTCTGCGCGATGGGTTTGAACAGGACTTGCTGTTGAACCTTGAGGCACCGCCCGAAAACCCACCACGGATGATAACAGAGATTTCCGGTGCGAATGCTTTGCAAGGACTGACGGTGGGCAATCTTTCTCCGGCTTATGCTGAAGAGCTGGGCCTGCCTTATGATGCAACGGGCGTGATTGTGACAGAGATTAACCCTCGTAGTCCGGCCCGACGTTTGAACCTCTTTGCCCCTGGTGATGTGATTCTTGAAATCAACGGTGTGGCCATTGGTGATGTGGAAACGCTCACGACCTATGTTGAAGAGCAGGAACCCATTGACATGGTCTATCGTGTGAAGCGCCGGGGTCGGGAGACGACTTGTCAATTCCGTGCGCCAGGCTCTCTTGCCTGTCGGTCCTAATGGCTGAGGATTTATTTGGACCGCTGGCGGAGCAGGCAGCACGACCGCTCAGTGACGTTCTGCGGCCCAAATCCATTGGGGAAGTGGTTGGTCAGGACCATTTGCTGGGCGATGGCGGTGTAGTGCGGCGCATGTTGGATGCGGGGCATTTGCCATCCCTTTTGTTCTGGGGTCCGCCTGGCACTGGCAAGACCACTATAGCGCGGCTGTTAAGCGCCGAAGTGGGTCTGCATTTCGAGGCTATTTCCGCGGTCTTTTCCGGCGTTGCCGATTTAAAGAAAGCTTTTGAGCGCGCTAAAGCCAAGCGCATGAGCGGTCAGTCAACATTGCTTTTTGTTGATGAGATTCATCGCTTCAATCGGTCGCAACAAGATGGATTTCTGCCTTTTGTCGAAGACGGCACCATCACCCTTGTCGGCGCAACGACTGAAAACCCGTCTTTTGAAATTAATGCAGCGCTGCTTTCACGGATGCAGGTGCTTGTGGTGCACCGCCTGGATGATGAGGCTTTGGAAGCGTTACTAAAACGTGCGGAAAACCATATGGGCCGTGAATTGCCTCTTGCGCCCGATGCGCGCCAAGCCTTGCGGGCAATGGCGGATGGCGATGGGCGTTATGTGTTGAATACGGCTGAAATCCTCTTTGCTCAAAACTTTGATGACCCCCTTGATGCCTCCAAGCTGGCTGAGGTCATTCAAAAACGCGCGGCCAATTATGATAAAGACCGGGAAGGGCATTATAATCTCATTTCCGCCCTTCATAAGTCTTTGCGTGGGTCCGATGTGGATGCAGCGCTTTATTACCTCGCGCGGATGTTGATTGCAGGGGAAGACCCACTTTATATCACCCGGCGGCTGGTGCGTTTTGCCGCGGAAGACATTGGTCTGGCCGACCCGCAAGCCTTGGTGCAGGCTTTGGCTGCCAAGGACATGTATGATTTCTTAGGCTCTCCTGAAGGGGAGCTGGGCCTGGTGCAAGCCACAATCTATCTGGCGACAGCGCCAAAATCCAACGCGGCTTATAAAGCCGAGAAGGCCGCAAAGAAACTGGCCAAGTCCACAGGCAGCCTCATGCCCCCCATGGAAATTCTAAATGCGCCCACCAAATTAATGAAGGATTTGGACTATGGCGCGGGCTATTCCTATGACCATGACACGGAACATGGGTTTTCCGGGCGGAATTATTTCCCTGAAGATTTAGAGCGTCAAAAACTCTATCGCCCGGTGGAGCGCGGCTTTGAGCGGGATATCATCAAACGGCTGGACTATTGGAATGGCTTGCGCGCCCAGTTGCAGGCGGACACATGATACCCCCGCGATTTGACCGTTTCATCGCCATCGACTGGAGCGGTGCCAAAGCGGCCTATGGTCATAAAATCAAAGTCGCTGTAGCAGAACGCGGAGACGCACCACCAAAGCTCATCCGCCAAAGCGAAAAATGGACCCGGACAGAGGTTTTAGAATGGCTTCAAACCCAAAAGGCTTCGCCCATATTGGTCGGCTTTGATTTTTCCTTTGCGCCGCCATTTGTGGATGAAGAGGCGTTTTTGCCGGGGGAAGACACCGCCGAAACAGGCCCCGCCTTTTGGGCCTATGTCGATACGCATGCGGAGGAGGGTGATTTCGGTGCGGCGTCCTTCCTTGAACGCCGCCGCGGGCAGTATTTTTACTTAGGCGCAAAAGACGGCGTGAAGGCCGATTTCATGCGGCTGCGCGCCTGTGAAAAAAGATTTAATGCCCAAGGTGGCGGGAAGCCTTCCAGTATATTTGACGCCATTGGCGCGGCCCAGGTGGCTAAGGCCAGTTTTGCAGGCATGCGGGTGCTGCATCAATTGCGTGGGCATATGTCCGTCTGGCCTTTCGATGCGCCAGGCAAGAATTGTGTGGTGGAAATCTATTGCCGCCTGTTTCTACGCCATGCGCGGGGGAGTGGGCTTAAAATACGCAATTGGGAAGATATGAATGACGCGCTGGAAGCTCTCGGCTCACAGCCCATCCATCCAGGCTGGGATGGCTTAAACGATGATGAAAGCGATGCATTGATTGGTGCGGCGGGCCTGCGGGCTTTGGCGGATGACCCAAAATACTGGAACCCGGAAGGGCTTTCGGCTAGCGTGCGCGCAACTGAAGGCTGGACCTTTGGCGTGACGTGATGGGACATATCTTATGAATATGATTTTGGCAGTGGCAGCAGGGGGCGCTTTGGGTGCCTTGGCGCGCTATGGCCTGGGTCATATGTCTCTGCGCCTTTGGGGACCGGAATTCCCTTATGGCACATTGATTGCCAATATCCTGGGCGGATTTCTCATGGGTGTTTTTGTCGAAGTTCTAGCTTTGAAACTGGGTGAAGCACATATCCTGCGTGGCTTTGTCGCGGTGGGGCTGCTTGGCGGCTTCACGACCTTTTCCAGCTATAGCCTTGAGGTCGTCTTGATGATAGAACGCGGGCAATATCTGCTGGCCGGGCTTTATGCGGGCGGGTCAGCCCTGTTGGCGATTACCGCCCTTTTCTGTGGTTTATTTATAATGCGTTGGGGATTGACGTGACAAAAGTTCAAATGGTCAAGGTGGAAGCCGATGATGATGGTATTCGCCTCGACCGCTGGTTTAAACGGCATTACCCCGATTTGACCTTTTCTGCTTTGGCGAAGATGATTCGCAAGGGCCAGGTGCGTGTGGATGGGAAAAAAGTCCAGCCTGGTGACAGAGTTGAAGAAGGCGCAGAAATCCGCGTGCCGCCGATTGGCCCCGCGCCCAACCCGAGGCCTGCGAAGCCGGAGTTGGAACCGCTGAGCGATGCGGATAAGGCCTTTGCCGAAGAGATGATTCTGCATATTGATGAGGCGGTTATTGTTTTAAACAAACCTGCAGGCCTGGCAACCCAGGGCGGGTCCGGCGTTGATATGCATGTGGACCGTTTAAGCGAGGCGCTGAAATTCGGCTATGACGCACGGCCTAAGCTGGCGCACCGCTTGGATAAAGACACGTCGGGTGTTTTAATTCTGGGGCGCACCGCAGGGGCGACAGCGAAATTAACCGAAGCCTTTCGCCACCGGGATGCGGAAAAACTGTATTGGGCGCTTTTAAAAGGCGTGCCTGCCATTCGCGAAGGGAAGATTGTTCTCGCACTGGAAAAACGTGCTGGCCCTCATGGCGATAAGATGGAAGCTGTGCGTGGCGGCAAGCCAGCCCGGACATTGTACCGGGTGGTCGATAACGCCGGGCAGCGCGCAAGCTGGGTGGAGTTCCAACCTTTAAGCGGGCGCATGCACCAATTGCGCGTCCATGCAATGAGTGGCTTAGGCATTCCAATAGTTGGGGATGGCAAATATGGCGGGGCGGAAGCCTTCCTAACGGGCGGAATTTCCCGCAAGCTTCACCTTCATGCCCGCAGCTTGACGATTGCGCACCCATTGGGCGGTGAATTATCTGTCACAGCGCCGATGCCGAAACATATGGCAGAGAGCTGGAATATGCTGGCCTTTAATGAGAATGATGCATGACTGCCAAGCCTGCGCTTATCTTTGATGTCGATGGCACATTGATTGATAGCCAAGGCGCTATTGTTGAAGCCATGCGCCTGGCATTTAACGCCCATGATATTCAAGATTTTGACCCTGATAAGGTCCGTCGCATCGTGGGCCTGTCCCTGTTACAGGCTGTGGAAGCATTGCTTCCAGGGCATGACGGGCACACCCATGTGAATGTGGCGGAGGCTTATAAGGTGAATTTCCGTCGGGCTTTGACAGAAAACGGTGAAGAACGTCTGTTTGACGGGGTTGGGCCTATGGTTCGTGCACTGGATGCGGATGACCATCTCATGAGTATTGCCACGGGCAAGTCCCGCCGCGGTTTGGACCGGGTGCTGGATACTTATGATATGGCCTCTTATTTCATCTCCCTGCAGACGGCGGATAATAATCCCTCCAAACCGCACCCGATGATGGTCGAGACGGCCCTGGCAGATATGGGTGTTCGGGCAAATGACGCGATTATGATTGGCGATACCAGCTTTGATATGTTGATGGCGCGTAATGCAGGTGTTGCTGCCATTGGCGTCGCCTGGGGCTATCACGAAGAAGATGAGCTGAAGGCCGCTGGCGCGCAGCATATCGCTCGTGACGTTCCGCATTTGCATCAGATTTTGAAAGACTGGAGCTAAGCGCTGTGAAACGCTTTTATGACCAGGTTGGCTACGTGGCTCAAGATTGTGGTTTTGCCATCCAACTGGATGGGCGGTCTGTGAAAACGCCGATGAAGAAACAATTACTTCTGCCCAGTGAAGCCTTGGCGCAGGCCGTTCAAAGTGAATGGGAAGTGCAGGGCGAAAAAATCGATCCGCATGCCATGCCGTTGACCCGATTGGCTAATGCGGCTTTGGACCGTATTGATGCAGAGCGCGATGCGGTTATTGAGCAGATTATACGATTTTGCGGAACCGACTTGCTTTGCTATCGCGCGGATGCGCCCGACAGCCTTGTGGAGGTGCAGGCACAAGCCTGGGACCCGCTGCTGACCTGGTTGAAAAGTGACTTGGATATTCATTTGCCTGTCGCTATCGGTATCACGCCTATAAGCATTGAAGATGGGGTGGAAGCCAAATTTGAAACACAAATAGACGCTTTGGATGTGTTCGCTTTGTCAGGTCTTGGCGCTATTGTGAGTGCAGCGGGGTCATTAGTGGTTGGCCTGGGCGTTCTTCATGGCCATATTGATGGGGAACAGGCCTATCTGGCGGCCAGTGTTGATGAACGCTATCAATTGGACCGCTGGGGGGCGGATGATGATGCTGAGGCTCAATTAAAGGGCCGGGAAAAAGATATAAAGGCGGCGGCGGTGTTTTTGTCTCTGCTAAAAAGCGTATAAGCGCTTCGAGGGAGGAAGATTTTGCGCGAGATTCTGGAACAGCTTGAAACCAAGCGCGAAGGCGCACGCATGGGCGGTGGTCAGCGCCGCATCGATTCTCAACACGCCAAGGGCAAATTAACAGCGCGGGAACGTATTGACCTGCTGCTTGATGCTGAGTCTTTTGAAGAATATGACATGTTTGTCGAGCATAATTGCGTCGATTTTTCCATGTCTGGCAGCAAAATTCCCGGCGACGGTGTTGTGACAGGCTCGGGCACCATCAATGGCCGTTTGGTCTTTGTCTATTCGCAGGACTTTACCGTCTTCGGTGGCTCCCTATCTGAACGCCATGCAGAGAAAATCTGCAAAATCATGGAAATGGCCATGAAAAACGGCGCGCCCGTCATTGGATTAAATGATTCAGGTGGCGCGCGTATTCAAGAAGGTGTGGCGTCACTGGCGGGCTATGCGGAAGTGTTTCAGCGCAATATCCTGGCCTCCGGCGTTGTCCCGCAGATTTCTGTCATCATGGGCCCATGTGCTGGCGGTGCGGTGTATTCACCGGCCATTACCGACTTCATCTTCATGGTGAAAAACAGCTCTTATATGTTTGTGACCGGCCCGGATGTGGTGAAGACCGTCACCAATGAAGTGGTCACGCAGGAAGAATTGGGCGGGGCTGTCACGCACACGACAAAATCCGCTGTGGCAGATTTGGCGCTGGAAAACGACATTGTCACTTTGAACCAGGTCCGGCGCTTCTTTGACTTTCTGCCGTTGAATAACCGGGAAAATGCCCCGAAACGGCCTTGTCATGACGCTGCAGACCGGTTGGAGGCTTCTTTGGACACATTGGTCCCTGCCAACCCCAATAAGCCCTATGACATGCATGAGCTGATTTCCAAGCTGGTCGACGATGGGGACTTTTTTGAACTTCAGCCTGCGCACGCCGCCAATATCATCATTGGCTTTGGCCGTGTGGATGGGGAGACGGTTGGTATTGTTGCGAACCAGCCAACAGTTCTAGCCGGGTGTCTGGACATAAATGCGTCCAAAAAAGCAGCGCGGTTTGTGCGTTTTTGTGACTGTTTCAATATTCCCATTGTGACCATGGTGGATGTACCGGGCTTTTTGCCGGGTGTGAGCCAGGAACATAATGGCATCATTAAACATGGGGCCAAATTGCTCTTCGCTTATGGGGAAGCAACGGTACCTAAAATCACGATCATTACACGCAAAGCCTATGGTGGGGCCTATGATGTGATGGCATCCAAACATTTGCGCGGCGATTTAAACTATGCCTGGCCGACGGCCGAAATTGCCGTGATGGGGGCCAAGGGCGCTGTGGAAATCATCTTCCGCAGTGATATTGGGGACCCCGATAAAATCGCTGACCGCACCAAAGAATATGAAGACCGGTTTGCCAATCCATTTGTGGCAGCCTCCAAGGGCTTTATTGATGAGGTTATCATGCCGCATTCGACCCGCAAGCGCGTGGCGCGAGGGTTGAAAATGCTGAAAAACAAGCAGCTTTCAAACCCCTGGAAGAAGCACGACAATATTCCGCTTTAATGGAGAATATCCAGGACTTGGGGCAGGGGCCCCAAGTCCTGCTTCTTAGTCATTTAGAACAGTCTGAGCTGAGACATCATTAACTCAGGTTTATCACCGAATTTCTCTGGGTCTTTTTTCGCCTCTGTCACGAGGTTTTCCATCAGCCTTTGAATGTTCTTTCGAATGGCCCCTTCATTTGCAAGGCGCAGTCGCTTTGCCGCATAAAGCGCATCGCCAAAACTGGCGGTATAAGGCGTTGTGACGTTTCTATCAAAGATGACTTCGCCTGTGGACACATTCGTCAGTGTGTAATGCACAACAGCTGTAACTGTGAAACTTGTGCCGAAAAGGGGCTGGTCAAGCTCAAGCAGTTCGGCATTTAATTTTAATCGGGCATCTCCCGAAGACAACATTGTGTGGACCTGCAGGGACTGTTTCAGGGCCTCCAAAAAAGCCTCATTTGACACCTCAGATGTCCATGCTGGGTTTGTCTTTTTTCCACCGATCACCTCGGCGACTTCAATGGAATTGGACAGAGGTGAACTTTCCTCAATGATCGTATGTTGAGAAAGGCCGACCGACATAGCGCCTGGTTCCGCACCACTTGCACAGGCGGACAGGGTCAGTGCAGCTAAAAGAGCAATGTAGATGTGCTTCATGGATGATCTCATTATGCCTTTTTCAGAATGACTTGCGTCTCAAAACTTGTATATAAAATAAGAAAAAGCAACTGGAGATATGAAGTGGCTGCCCTTTCAAGACTAATAATATGTATTTGCCTCGTTGCGCTAGCTGGCTGTGGGGGCCGTGTTGCTCGTCCTGTTGCTGTTGAAAACAGCTTTGATGAAAAGTTGAGCTGTGCCCATGTGGAGGCGGAATTTGAAGTGAATAAGCAAAAGCTGATTGAGCTGGGTGACGAGCGCTCGGATAAAACGGCTTATAATATAGCGACCGTTCTTTGGAGCCCCTTATTTCTGGACTTCTCCGGCTCAGAGAAAGAAGAAATTGAAGCGCTTCATCGCCGCAATAACCGATTGGCTGAGCTTGCAAAAGATAAGGGCTGTATTGCACAGGGTGAAGCCGTAGAAGCGTCCTAAATTTCATTTACATTGCATAATGAACTAGACCCGTCAGCATCCGACCTTTAATGGTAAATGATGTTTATTTAAAAGTGCTGGAGAGGGGCAGCTTATGCTCAAGCCGCTCAATGCGCTAAGCTTTGAACAGATGCGCTAAATGCCGCCAAATGAGTTTGGGAAAACAGTGTTTAAAAAAATATTGATTGCCAATCGTGGGGAAATTGCTTGCCGGGTGATTAAGTCCGCACGGGCCATGGGTATAAAAACCGTGGCAGTATATTCTGATGCCGATGAAGCCGCACTCCATGTCGAGATGGCGGATGAAGCTGTTCATATCGGAGGTGCCGCCGCGGCTGAGTCATATTTGATCGCGGATCGCATCATTGAGGCCGCAAAAGCAACGGGCGCTGAAGCCATCCACCCTGGCTATGGTTTCCTGTCAGAGCGCGAAAGTTTTGCAAAAGCGCTGGATGAGCACGGCATCGCCTTCATTGGCCCGCCTGCAAATGCCATCGCGGCCATGGGCGATAAAATTGAAAGCAAGAAGCTCGCGAAAAAGGCCGGCGTATCCACTGTTCCTGGCTATATTGGTGAGATTGCTAACGCGGAAGAGGCCGTCAAAATTGCGGACGATATCGGCTATCCGGTGATGGTCAAAGCCTCCGCTGGCGGTGGTGGCAAAGGAATGCGCATTGCGCACAGTGCAGAAGAAGTTCGTGAAGGTTTTGACAGTGCCAGAAATGAAGCGAAGTCTTCCTTTGGTGATGATCGTATCTTCATTGAAAAATTTGTCGTCGAGCCTCGTCATATTGAAATCCAGGTCCTGGGCGATAAGTCTGGCAATATCGTTTATCTGGGAGAGCGGGAATGCTCCATCCAACGCCGCCATCAAAAGGTGATTGAAGAGGCACCCAGCCCCTTCCTGGATGATCAGACTCGAAAAGCGATGGGAGAGCAGGCAGTCGCCCTGGCGGCTGCCGTTGGCTATTATTCAGCTGGCACAGTTGAATTCATCGTTGGCGCGGATAAATCCTTCTATTTCCTTGAAATGAATACCCGATTGCAGGTGGAACATCCGGTGACTGAACTCATCACCGGTGTTGACCTGGTGGAACAGATGATCCGTGTGGCGGCTGGCGAACAGTTGCCCTTCACTCAAAAGGACATCAAACTTAAAGGCTGGGCCATGGAAAGCCGGGTCTATGCAGAAGACCCTTATCGTAATTTCCTCCCCTCCATTGGTCGTCTCGTGCGTTATCAACAGCCCGAAGCCAATGATCATGTGCGTGTCGATACAGGCGTGGTTGAGGGGTCTGAAATCTCCATGTTTTATGATCCTATGATCTCCAAATTAATTACCTATGGGGATGACCGGGCTGAAGCCATTGATCGGATGATTTCTGCACTGGATGACTATTATATCCGGGGGATTGGCCATAATATCCACTTCCTTTCTGCAGTCATGCAGCATGAGCGTTTCCGCTCAGGGAATATAACAACGGGCTTTATTGCAGAAGAATATCCGGATGGCTTCCTGGGCCACCCCATAGCGGATCATGAGCGCGATGTGTTCATTGCTGCCGGTGCTGTTATCAACCTGATTGAAAAACGCCGGGAGCTTTTGATTGAAGGTCAGTTGAATGGCCGCCCTGAGTTGGAGGCGGACTGGGTTGTCGAGCTTGAGAAAGAATTGACCCCCGTCCACATAGAAGGTGCTGCCGGCGGTTTTGCCATCATATGGGGTGATAAAAAGATCAAAGTTGTCACCGACTGGCAGGCCGGGGCTAAGCGTTTCAAAGCGATTATCAATGGCGAAGATGTCGTTTTTGAAATCGACACGCTGCCTTTGGGATATAAATTATCCCACCATGGACGCGCCGTTGAGGTGAAAGTCTATACACCTAAAGCAGCCCGGCATTCCGCACATATGATTGAAGTACCGCCACCTGATACATCTAAAATGCTGCTGTGTCCGATGCCGGGCCTTGTTGTTCGGGTTGAAGTCGAGGAAGGGCAGACTGTAGAACCCGGTCAGCCACTCGCTGTTGTAGAGGCCATGAAAATGGAAAATATTCTACGCGCTGAGAAGCCCTGTAAGGTTGAAAAAATAAACGCAGAAGCCGGTGACAGTCTTGCGGTTGACGCGATTATTATGACCTTTGAATAATATGACGGATAAGGACCTTGTGACAAAACGCCTGTGGATAACAGGACGGGTTCAAGGTGTGTGGTACAGGGCCTGGACAGCAGAACAAGCGCAGGCCCTGAACCTTACAGGTTATGTGCGGAACCGCAGCGATGGTCGTGTTGAGGCGGTTCTATCGGGTCCTGATCATAATGTGCAGGCTATGATTTCAAAATGCTATCAGGGGCCGCCCCTGGCAAACGTCACTGAAATTCAAGTCGAAGATGCTGAAGATCTGAGCGCATCTGATTTTCAAACGCTTCTCACAAAATAAACACTACTTTTGCGCGAAAAATTTACTTAATCTTTGGTATTGCCGTTTAGTCTTTTCCTTCGACATATGATTTCTGCAATCGGGGGGATAGGACGTAATATGTCCGGCGGAAATGAATTTTTCACGGCCGCAAAAGGGTCGTTAGAACAAGCGATGGCCTTTTGGCCGGAACCGCGTGAAAAAAGCGCAGGTGCCGAAGCGGCTGAATTAATACAACAAGCTGAGCATAATTTTGGTGTGGATATCTCTGCGCGTGCAGAATGTCTGGGCCGTATTACATGCGTTGAAGGTGCGCATTTCATTTTGTGCCTGGATAGCCAGACCGCCAAAATGGATGCTGGATTTAGCTTGAAGAGAAGTGCTCTTGTCAAGGTGGCGGGTGAACAAAGTGTTATCTATGGCGTGGTGACAGCTCTTACTGTGCCAGCCCCCGCTCATTCTGAAATCAGCGATGAAGTTGAACTGGCCGAAGTTGAATTGATCGGTGAAGCTGTCAGTATCGGTGATCGTGCGTTTTTTAGAAAAGGTGTGGGCGACGTGCCGACGCTGGGTGATCTGGTCTATCTGGCGACCGGCGATGACATTGCGTTGATTGAACAAGGTGTTGAGCAAGGCCCTTTGATTATGGGCGAGGTTATGGGCACTATGCCCCGACCTGCAAAACTGGGCGCTGAGCCTTTTCTCAGCAGCAATACGCTGATTTGTGGCAAAGACGTTGATGGATTAAATAATGTTGTTCGCGTTCTCGCGCGCCAGGCCCAAATGGCTCGACCGGAGGCGTCGGTCGCTATTCTGGACAGCAGGGGCCATTTCAAAGACGTGGGCGAAGATGCAGAGTGGCTTATTCCGCTGAAAAGGGCCGCCTGTCCGTTTTGGGAGCTGCCGAGTGAGGTTTTGACCCTGATGGCGTGCGGGGAATTTGCGCCGGAACAATTGGTTTCGCGCGTGCAGCCGTTTGTGGAGCAGGCTTTGAGGCAACAATGGACACCTTCCTGCCGCGATAATCATAAGGTGTTTCTGGAAACCCTATATTCGCTGACAGGCGATGAAGCGGATATGTCCCATATTATAACAGCCTTTGAGGCGATGGTTGAAGACGAAGCATTGCACGTCTTTTTCGAAGACGGCTGCGTGCCCTTGCGGGAAAGATTGTCTTCACGTCATGCGCTTGTTTTCGATGCCTCGAATTTGGCTGTATCGGCTCTGCGATATTTCACCTTGGCTTTTCTTTCGCAAGTGACGCGTAAAAAAGAAGGCCCGTGGGCTGATTATGTATTCATTGATGATATCGATTGTTTGTTCAATACCGCGCCCCCCTTGCTGAAAACGATGATGTTGGGGAAGATTGCGGAATTTCTACGTCATCAACGGGTTGTCGGCGGTGGAAGCAGTTTTATCTGCCAGAATATTGATCTGCTGCCAGATGGTGTGGAGCAGCAGATTGACGGAGTGATCGCATTTCGTATGTCATCGCCTGCGATGATAGAGCGCCTAAAACAATTTGATGTCGATAAAAGGGGGGCTTTGCTGGATATGCTGCCCATATTGGATTCCGGTCAGGCACTGGTTTTTGGCGATCTGGTCCCGCTTGCAGAGCGCTGTTGGGTTGGAAAACCTGAGTCTAACTAAGTCGCTTTTTTAAGATAATTTTTAGTCTGGCTGTACTCGCCTGCCATCCATTCGGCGATGTCATGGCCGGGCTTTGGCCGTGAGAAAAGAAAGCCCTGTACAAAATCGCAGTTTGCAGCCTTGAGAAAAGATACATGTTCCGGATTTTCAATACCTTCGGCCACAACAACCAGTCCCAGATTATGCGCCAGTTCGATTGTGGATTTCACGATGACTTCATCCGCCGCATTATCATGCATTTCCCGGACAAAACTCTGATCAATCTTCAATTCGTCCAATGGCATCTTCTGAAGAAAAGACAAGGATGAATAGCCTGTTCCAAAGTCGTCAATGGCAATACGGAAACCCAGGCTGCGCAATTGGCTGAGGACTTTCATCGCATTGTCCGGGTCAACAAATATCGCTGTCTCCGTGATTTCCAAAGTCAGGCTTGAGGTGACTAATCCGTATTCCTCGACCACGCCGTGAAGGGCCAGTGGAAAGTGACTGTCATGCAAAATGCGGGGGGAAATATTCAGACTGACCCCGAAATCAAGGCCATTGCCCTGCCATTCCCGCATCTGCCGGAGCGTGGCATCTAATACCCGCGCGGTCAGGGGTTGGATCATCCCTGTCCGCTCGGCTTGAGAAATAAATTCCGCTGGGTGGATTTCTCCCAGGCGCGGGTGGGTCCAGCGTGCCAATGCCTCTACGGCATGCACCTCTCCGGTCTGTAAATTAAGAATGGGCTGATAGGCGACCCGCAGCACGTCACCCTCAATGGCCTGGCGCAATTCCCCGGTCAATGTGAGATGGCGAATGTTTGATGTATCGCTTTCTTCATCATAGAGGACAATTTTTTGACTGCCGTCTTTTGCGTTATACATTGCGATGTCAGCACATTGCAGCAGTTTGGAGCTTTCACTGGCATGATCAGGTGACAAAGCGATGCCAATGCTGACACCAACTTCCAAGTCAAGGCCCTCCAATACAGTATAAGGGCGCAGGACAGACTTTCTTATCCTGTTGGCCACGTCAATGGCTGTTGCCTCATCTCCTGCCAGTGGGAGGAGAATGGCAAATTCATCGCCGCCCAGACGAGCGACTGTATCCGCATCTCTGAGCGGTTTTACAAGGCGGCGGCCCAGTTCGACCAGCAGCATGTCACCGATATGATGACCCAGAGTGTCATTGATCTCTTTAAAATTATCCAGATCCAGGAGGAGCAGGGCAATCGGTTCACCGCTGCGCTTTGATGCATGAAGAGCGCGGTCCAAACGGTCGTTCAACAGGACGCGATTTGGCAGTCCTGTCAGCGCATCATGCATTGCCTGATGTTCAAGCTGTTTGCGGTGTTCCTTTGTTTCAGTGATGTCCCGGACGATTGCGATGAGAACCCGGCTGGCACCAAAAAGAGTTTCGCTCAGGCACAGGTCAACCGGAAAACCGCTCCCGTCGGAGCGCACGCCGATGGTCTCCTTGTGACCATGACCGACGCAGTAATCTTCCGAACGTGTGTCTGTAAAGCTGCGATAACCGGGCAGGATTTCATCCAAGGTCATGTTCATCATCTGATGGACATTATAGCCAAACATGTCGGCTGCAGATTTATTCGCCATGCCCAGGCGACCATCCGGATGAATAGTGATGATTCCGTCGAAATTCGCCTCGACGATTCGCCGCATCAAGGCGTCAAGACGCTCCAGCCGCGTTTCGCTGGCATGGTTGAGGTCTGCCTGTAACTGGTTGTTTGCCTGACGCATTTTCGCACTATAGCGCGACAGTAAAGACGTGCCCGATTGGCTGGCCTGATGATTTCTGACTGGCTTGATCACGTATTTCCTGACCCTTGTTTCTCACAAAGGTGGCAAATTTTCACAAACAAGCTGTTAATTTTTCGAAGAGATCAGGCGTTAAAATGCTGTTCGAATATATCTTGGAACGCCTCGTCGAAATCAGTCATTGAGGCATTCAACCCAAGATTTTCGAAACTTGTCACGCCATGGTCCTGAATTCCGCAGGGTATGATCCCGCCATAATGGCTTAGATCCGGGTGAATATTGACGGCAATACCGTGAAAGCTGACCCAGCGTCGGACGCGGACACCTATGGCTGCAATTTTGTCTTCGCTGCCGTCTTGATTCGTGACCCAGACGCCAACGCGGCCTTCGCGCCGTTCGCCTGCTATGCCGAAAACTCCAAGAGTTTCTATGACAACATCTTCTAATGTCGCGACAAATTTTCGGATGTCACGCCCCCGTTTTCGAAGATCCAACATGATGTAGGCCACACGTTGGCCGGGCCCATGATAGGTGTATTGGCCGCCGCGTCCGGCATCGAAAACAGGGAAATTATGGCTTGAAAGCAGGTCTTGAGGTTTCGCCCCCGTGCCGGACGTATAAAGAGGCGGATGTTCTAAAAGCCAGACGGCTTCATCTGCGGTCCCGTCTAAAATCTTGGCGACCCTGTCTTCCATGATGGCCAGGGCCTGTGGATAGGCAATACTGCCCTGCGTTTTGATCCATTCAATCGCCATGTGCTTTTGCCTTTATCCCTCTCTGGCGTGGTTAACCGCTTCCTTACCATTATCTGGGATGATCTTGCTATGAGCAAAAATTCTGTACTCGACGCATTAGCGAAAGTCCAAGTGGAAGTCTCCGTTGTTTTAGGAGGCACGTCCATGCCCATAAGGCAATTGTTGAAAATGGGGCGTGGCGCAGTCATTGACCTGGATGCCCGCCATGATGCACCGGTGATGGTCTATGGCAATGATGAACTGATTGCCAAAGGCGAGGTGGTGATTGTTGGCGATAAAGTTGCTGTCACGCTGACGGAATTAATTGATCAGAATTCAGATCTGTAAACTCTCCTTCTTTTTCAAGAAATCATGTGATTGATGTTGCGTGTGCTGCATCTATTTGATAGATGATCGCGTCTTTCCGCGGCCGTGGCGGAATTGGTAGACGCGCAGCGTTGAGGTCGCTGTGGGGTTAATACCCCGTGGAAGTTCGAGTCTTCTCGGCCGCACCATTATGAAAACCTGCCCGTGGCTTTGTTCATAGCCCGGCAGGTTTTCTTTTATAAAATTCAGCATCTTCCTTTGGTATTTAGTGAAAAACCCGTTACAAACTGAAGCGGAGTACTTCTGGGGTGATGCGTTTTTGTTCGAGGTGACGAATGGGGGACCATCCACAAAATCAATTGGACCAGCTGGACACTGAAAAACCGATGGAGGTTTTTGAAGATCAGCGGTTAAGCAGAGATTTTGTGCGCGAAATATGCGCAGCCCTTGACGCGTGCGATGACAACCGGGTTACGAAGCTGGTTGATCCTCTTCATGAAGCCGATCTGGCTGATTTGATTGAGCAATTGGGCCAGGGCCCGCGCGCTGATCTTCTCCGCGTTCTTGGGCCTTCTGTCAGCGCTGAGGTCTTATCTGAACTGGAAGACAGTGTCCGCGATGATCTGCTTGATGAGCTAGAAGCCGAAGAAGTTGCTGAGGCCGTTGTTCAGCTCGAATCAGATGACGCTATTGATATCCTGGAAGATATGAATGCGGAGCGGCAGCGGGAAGTTCTTGATGCTGTCCCCGAGTTAGAACGCCTGGCGCTTGAAGAATCCCTTTCTTATCCCGAGGATTCTGCTGGCCGTCTGATGCAACGCGACCTAATCGCTGTCCCGGAATTTTGGACGGTTGGGAAGACCATCGATTATCTAAGAGAAAATCAGGGCCTGACGACGGAATTCTGGGAAATTTTTGTCGTTGATCCGACCTATAAGCCGGTTGGGACGATGCGGCTGTCTTATATTCTCAGATCGGCCCGTGACGCATTGGTCAAAGATCTGATGCAGGTCGAACAGCGACTGGTTCCCGTTGATATGGATCAGGAAGAAGTGGCTTTTCTATTCCGTCAATATCACCTGATTTCCGCTGCGGTTGTTGATGGGCAGGAACGGCTTGTTGGAATGATTACGGCTGATGATGTGGTTGAGGTTATCAATGAAGAAGCCGAAGAAGATATGTTGGCCATGGCCGGTGTGTCCGAAGTGGATATTCATGAGACAGTACTGCGTACGGCGAAAGCACGGTTCACCTGGTTGCTTGTCAATTTAGGAACGGCGATCCTGGCGTCCTATGTTATTTCTTTATTTGGTGCGACGATTGAGCAGATGGTGGCGCTGGCCATCTTAATGCCGATTGTGGCGTCGATGGGTGGGAATGCGGGGACGCAGACGATGACAGTGTCCGTCCGCGCTTTGGCGATGAACCAGCTTACAACGTCAAATGCAATGCGTATTCTACATAAGGAGCTTGCGGTAAGTGGGGCGAATGGCGCGTTATTGGCAATCATTATGGGCCTGTTTGGGGCGCTGTGGTTTGATGATTGGATGTTGGGTGCGGTCCTTGCCATATCTATGATTGTTAATCTTATAGTTGCCGGATTGGCGGGGATGTTGGTCCCGCTTGCGTTGGATCATTTGGATATTGATCCGGCTATTTCTTCGAGTGTGTTTGTCACAACGGTGACTGATGTTGTTGGGTTTTTTGCGTTTCTGGGATTGGCGGCTCTCTGGTTGTTCACTTAGATGGGAAAGCGGGTTCACATATTGGATGATGAACCTCTTGTAGCCCGGCTTTATGCCCGCGCCCTGCAGAATGAAGACTGGGCAATTGAGATTTCGGGCGATCCTAGGGATGCCATTGATATTATTTCTGAAATACCGACTGACTTCATCCTGACTGACATGAATATGCCGGGGATGAATGCCCCGGAATTCATTACAGAATTGCGCCGGCAAAAGGCGAAAACCATGCCGATAATGGTTTTGTCTGCATCGGCGCCTGAAGAAGTGGTGCTGCAGGGGCTGGAAGCCGGTGCAGATGACTTTTTACCAAAAGGCGTGCCCTTTTCTCAGCTGAAGGAACGTGTGCGTTTCTGGCTGAATGCAGGGGTGTCGGGGATGACAGCCCATGCCCGGGAAATGGCCTTGCGGCGATTGCCGAATATGTCCTACGGCCAGCATTTTTTCATGCTTATGGACTTCCCAAGAAGCCTGACCATAGAACGGGCCACTATTGCTTTATTTGATCAGCTCGATAAGCCTGTGGATGATTTAAATTCAATTGAGAGAACGCGTCTTCTTGGTGCCTTGGCCGGCGTTTTGTCTGTTTTAGGACGAACAGACCCAGTGAGCTACCTTAAGGAGATAGACTTGTGTCTGGCTGTGTTGGATGCGTTACATATCGACGTGCAGACAGATACCTGGGTGAAGGAATGGGCGCGTTTTCCTGAATTGTGGAAAGATCCGACTTTCCATCAGGCTTTTGAAAGCCTGAATGTGCAGCCAGTCTCACTTCTTGGGAGTTAAGGGCATATTGTCAATCAGCCTGACACCTTCCAAATAGGCTGCAACGAAAATCCGCGCAGGCCGGTCAAAATGCTCAAGCAATTTCAATTCATTTTCGTCACGGACTTCAAGATAGTCGATGTTGTCGAAGCCGGCTTCTTTCAACGCCTGCCTCGTTTTCTCAAGTACAGCCTGGATATCAACCCCTGCCTCTATGGCGGCACACGCCTGTTTTAACTGGCTGGGAAGCGCATAAGCGGCTTTTTTCCCACCCTCTGTTAGCCGCAGGTTCCGCGAAGAAAGGGCCAGGTCATTTTCGTCCCTGATGAGGGGTGCACCGAATATCTCAACAGGGATATCGAGGTCTTTCACCAATGTCTTGATGATCAGAAGCTGTTGATAATCCTTCTCTCCAAAAATCGCGATGTCGGGCAGACATTGAAGAAGAAGTTTGCTGACCACCAGAGCCACGCCATCAAAATGGCCGGGGCGCGTGGCGCCGCATAACACGTCAGTCAGTTCACTGACTTGAACCTTTGTCTTGTGACCGGGAGGATAGATTTCTTCCACACCAGGCATGAATATGATGTCCGCCCCGGCTGAACTGGCGAGGTCTGCATCCTGCGCTTCGCGGCGCGGGTAATTTTCAAGGTCGCTGCTTTGATTGAACTGAGTGGGATTGACAAAGATTGAAATGACAACCCTGTCCGCCTTTGCCTTGCCAAGGCGCAATAGGGAAAGATGCCCGTCATGTAACGCGCCCATGGTTGGCACAAGGGCGACGCTTTCGCCCTGGGCGCGCCATTTTCTCACCCGGGCTCTCAGCTCAGAAATTGTCCGAAGTATTTCCGCCATAAGGCACCATATATCATCTTGTCTGTTGCCTGGCAGTCCATGCCTAGAATGATCTGCCTTGTCAATCTATCTCGACTGTTCAAAGTCTTCTAATCTATTGACCCGGATGATGGAGAGCAGCTCTTCGGGATAAGCTTCCCCACGCTCTGAATACTGACTTAAACTCCGAACCAGTGGCCTGACGTTCAAGGACTGATCTGCCTGCCGCATCATTGCCCTTTGTTCGCGGAAGCCGCGATAGGCCGGATGTGAATTGATGTTCATGATATAGGCGTGAATGCTATGGCTGATGCTTTCAAAGCTTTTCACCCTATATGTCGCGCCAAAAGGGCGGCCCTTGGGAATGATGCCATCATTCCCCCAGGTCCATTGTCCGAATAGCGCATTGCCTTGCTTTGCAAAGCGAGACCGGCCCCAGGCTGATTCATTTGCGGCCTGCGCCAAGACCATGGACAATGGTATCTGGTCCAGCCGCTTAAGCAATCGCTGGTGATTCTGGTCTTCTATGCGATAATTCTTAAATAATCTTTCAAGCCAGGCCTTTTGAACTTTGGAAAGTTTTTTACCTTGTGCCTGCTTCTGCAGGAGCGTCAGGAGGCGCGTGCGATCTGTTTTTATAAACTCCGCCAATTGCAGGACATTTGGAATGAGCGTGTGCAGAAAAGCGTTTTTCCAGCCTTGGGGTGTCTTTGCCTCATGCACATAGGCGGGGATAGACTTCAGAATATGCCCATCGATATTTCCACCACTCCGCCAATGCTTTAGGTCTTTTTTAATCGCTTGCAAGCTCAGGGCTTGAGCGGGATCAAACTCAATGTCTGCCAGTCTTTCCGTGGCGGTTATATATATTTTCTGCTCTGCCACTAAAAGCTGATGGCGACTGAGATACCAGGCACCCGCAATGATCGCAAGCAGGCAAAGGAGCATGACGACCGCTCGTGATGTCGATTGTTTCATATGCAATACTCCATTGACTTAGGCCGCAACTCTTCCCACACTTTCTCCGGGCCGGGCCTCTTTAGCATTGTTGTTTGCTCTTTTATAGAAGGGGATTGAAATGCTAAAGGAGCGCGTAGTTTTAGGGCTTTGAGGCAGGAGGGGCAGATGTCCAGAACCGCACCCCATATTATCGTGTTGGGCAATGAAAAGGGCGGCACAGGGAAATCTACGACGGCAATGCATGTCATCGCTGCATGTATGGATGCAGACCTGAGTGTTGGCGCATTGGACCTGGATGGGCGGCAGAAATCTTTGGCGCGTTATCTCGAAAATCGCCAAAGCTATATGGATGACAATGATATTGAGTTGTTCATGCCTGTCTTCAGGTCTTTGCAACCCGCACAGATGGAACTTCGGTCAAAAAGCGAAGAGGCGGATCGTAATGCCTTTATGGAAGCACTGACCCTAGTTTCCATAGGCGCAGATGTGGTTGTTATCGATACACCCGGATCAAGCAGTTATTTAGGCCAGCTGGCGCATCGTATTGCCGATACGCTGATCACGCCTATGAATGACAGTTTCATGGATTTTGACCTGCTTGGAACGGTCGACGTGAAGAGTGGGAAGGTGACGCGGCCGTCAATCTATGCGGAAATGGTATGGGATGCTAAAAAGAACAAGGCCGCAAAAGCTGCAAAGCCAATAGATTGGATCGTTATTCGTAATCGGCTGTCCCCCTTGGACGCTCATAATAAACGGCGTGTCGAAGCCTCCATTAAGGAGCTGTCCCGCCGGGTCGGATTTCGTTTTGAACCGGGGCTGAGCGAGCGGGTTATATATCGTGAGCTGTTCCTGAAAGGTCTGACTTTATTGGATTTCGGCGTAGAAGGTGTGGGAGGTTCCATGACGATGAGCCATGTGGCGGCGAAACAGGAGCTGCGCGACCTGCTGCATGCGCTGGATCTCTCGTTTTTCGCAGAAGCGCAAAAGCGAAGCGCATAGACGTGAATGGCTTTTCAGCGCGGTGAACTGTGCTTATATTCTAAGGGATGAACAAGTCCCGAGATATCAAGCAGTCAGATCGTAAAACGTCTGCAGCCTCGCCGGTTGATGCTTTTTTGCAAAAGGTCGAGGAAACACAAGCAGTTACTGTGCCGTCGGCATGTGGACGTTTAATCTTTGGGCTTGATGCAACCTTGTCGCGTCAGCCAACCTGGGATCAGGCTGTGTCCATTCAGTCTCAAATGTTTGGCGCAGCGTCGCATGTTGGTGCGTTGGAGATGCAGATCGCCTTCTATCGCGGCTTGGGGGAATTTCGAAAAAGCAAATGGAGCCAGGACGGTGCTGATCTGGCCCAACGGATGTCGCGCGTGACCTGTATGGGTGGTTTGACGCAAATCGCGCGCCTGCTGCGCCATGGATTGAACACCGCGCGACAGGAAAGCCTCGATGCGCTGGTCTTTGTCGGGGATGCAATGGAAGAAAATCCCGATGAACTGTGCGATTTAGCGGGTCGGTTTAATATGTATTCATGCCCGCTTTTCATCTTCCAGGAAGGCGCAGACCCTCAGGTTCGAGAGGTTTTTGAGAATATGGCTCGATTATCCGGTGGCGCATATGCTGCGTTTGAAGAGGGGAGTGCTGATAAGTTGCAATGCTTGTTAAAAGCTGTCGCAATCTATGCTGCAGGTGGAAAAACTGCATTAAAACAATTGGCGGATGAGGGGGACGGCGTGGCCCGTGCTTTGCTGGGCCAGGTTAGAAAAGGCTGATAAAAGTGATTTACCTTATTCTTGGCATTCTGCTTCTTGTGTTGGTTTATGGTGGTGCGAACTGGTATCGATCAGCAGATCCTACAGCGATCAAAGGGGTTGCTCTTTCTTTATGTGTCGGACTTCTTGCGGTTCTTGCACTATTTCTTCTTTTCACTGGCCGGATCGGCGCTGCTGTCGCGTTCGGAGCCGGTGCATTAGGACTTTTCATGCGTTTGAAACAGGCTTGGGGCGTTTTGTCGTTTTTTAAGCGTCATATGTCAGGGTCCCAAAGCGGAGATAATCGTTTTTCAACTGTTGAAACCTCGCATCTGAAAATGACTTTATATCATGACAAGGCGCAACTGGATGGCGAAGTGATCCAGGGCATTTTCCAAGGGAAAAAGCTTTCTTCCTTGTCGCTGGAGCAGCTGCGAGAGAAGCGAGGGGAGCTTTTAAACGTGGATGCCGAGGGTGTAAAACTCCTTGAGGGTTTTCTCGATAAGGCGCACCCAAATTGGCGTCAAAGTGGAGAAACCGGTCTGCCCATGAATGAAGAAGAAGCGTGTAAAATTCTTGGTGTCACGCCGGGTTCCAGCGAAGAAGAAATCAGGGCAGCCCATAAGAAATTGATGAAACAACTGCACCCAGATAGCGGGGGAAACAGTTATTTAGCTGCAAAAATCAATGAAGCGCGAGATTATCTGCTTTCTGACCTTGGAAGCTGAGCTTGAATAGATTATAGGCAGGTCTAGCCGCTGATTTTTCATGTTTTTGTGACTTTTTGTTCTTATTACTCTTGTCTTGAACGCATTTGGAGAGAGAGATGACTTCTGTAAAGCCGGTTCGTAAAGCTGTTTTTCCTGTGGGTGGACTGGGAACGCGTTTTCTTCCTGCGACCAAATCCATGCCGAAGGAAATGCTTCCGGTGGTTGATAAGCCGCTTATTCAATATGCTGTGGAAGAAGCGCGCGCTGCGGGTGTTGAGGAGTTTATTTTTGTAACCGGGCGTGGGAAATCGGCCATTGAAGATCATTTCGATCATAGTTTCGAGTTGCAACAGACCCTTGCTGCGAAAGGCAAGTCAGAAATGTTGGATGAAGTCCTGGCGCCGATCATGGAACCTGGGCAAATCTGCTATGTTCGCCAGCAAGAACCAATGGGCCTGGGCCACGCAATATGGTGTGCACGTCATTTGATCGGCGATGAGCCTTTTGCGATTTTATTGGCAGATGATTTGATTAAATCTGAGACATCATGCCTGAAGCAGATGGTCGATCTTTACGGTGAAAAAGGCGGTAATGTTATTGCTGCTATGGAAGTTCCCGAAGCTCATATTTCACGCTATGGCGTCATTGATCCAGGCAATAAAGATGGACGCGCAACAGAAGTTTTAGGTCTGGTGGAAAAACCACCTCAGGCTGAGGCGCCATCCAATCTTGCGGTCATTGGGCGTTATATTCTTCAACCGGAAGTATTTGAGCATTTGAGCGCGCTTGAGCGTGGTTCTGGAAATGAGGTGCAGCTAACCGACGCCATGGCGAAATTAATTGCAAATCAGCCATTTCACGGGTTGGCGTTTGAAGGTAAACGGTTCGATTGCGGGGATAAGGTTGGGTATTTATCTGCTAATGTCGCTTTTGCGTTGGATCGCAAGGATATCAAAGACGATTTTCAAAGCTATCTTGACGGCTTGAAGTAACATTTTGCCTGGGGAATAATTGAAAAATGCGAATTACTGTAGTCGGTGCTGGATATGTGGGCCTTGTCTCCGGTGCTTGCTTTTCTGAGTTTGGCCATGACGTAACCTGTGTTGATAAAGCGCAGGATAAGATCGAAGCCCTTGAAAATGGCGAAATTCCTATTTTCGAGCCGGGTTTGGACGACCTGGTTGCACGAAATGTAGAGCAGGGGCGGCTTAAATTCACAACAGATCTCGCACAGGCGGTGCCTGGAAGTGATGCTGTGTTTATCGCGGTTGGTACGCCGTCCAGACGTGGGGATGGCCATGCGGACTTATCCTATGTCTATGCTGCTGCAGAAGAGATTGCAGGCCTGATTGATGGCTATACGGTGATCGTGAATAAATCGACGGTTCCGGTTGGAACAGGGCGTGAAGTCAAGGCTTTGGTGGAAAAGGCAGCTCCTCAGGCTGAGTTTGATGTGGCGTCCAATCCGGAATTTCTGCGTGAAGGCTCAGCAATTGAAGATTTCATGCGGCCTGATCGTATCGTTGTTGGTGCTGACAGCGAACGGGCGGAAGAGGTCATGCGTCAATTGTACCGCCCCTTATCTCTGCGCGAAGTTCCGATGATTGTGACGAAGAGGGAAACGGCGGAATTGATCAAATATGCGGCTAACGCTTTTCTTGCGACGAAAATCAGCTTCATCAATGAAATGGCTGACCTTTGCGAAAAAACAGGCGCAAATGTTCAAGAAGTTGCCCGTGGCATTGGCCTGGACGGTCGGATTGGCTCTAAATTTCTCCATGCTGGGCCGGGATATGGTGGCAGCTGTTTCCCTAAAGACACATTAGCGCTGCTTAGGACGGGTGAAATTCACAACACGCCTTTGCAAATTGTCGAGGCAACGGTGAAGGTGAATGATGACCGTAAAAAAGCGATGGCCCGGCGGATCATTGATGCCTGTGGTGGCAGCGTTGAGGGGAAGACCATTGCTGTTCTTGGCCTGACATTCAAGCCGAATACGGATGATATGCGGGATTCACCAAGCCTTGTCATCGTTCCTGAACTGCTTCGCGCAGGTGCTAAGGTCCGGGCTTATGATCCGGAAGGGATGAAGGAAGCGAAAGCCTTATTAACGGATATCACCTATTGTGCGGATAGCTATGAGGCGCTTGAGGGATCGGACGTATTGGCCATTTTGACAGAATGGAACCAATTTAGAGCCTTGGATATGGAGCGTGTTAAGTCTTTGCTGAAGACACCGGTATTTATCGATCTGCGTAACATTTACCGACCAGATGAAATGCAGAGCCAAGGCTTTGAATATCATTCTATCGGCCGTCCAGATGCTGCGTGATTACGGGAAGACAGAATAATGAGCCATATTTTTCATCCAAGTGTATTAAGAGAATATGATGTTCGGGGCATCGTGGGAGATACTCTGCATATCGAAGACGCTGTTGCATTGGGCCGGGCCTTTGGCACGCGCGTGCGCCAGGACGGTGGGCACCGTGTTGTTGTCGGTCGTGATGGGCGGTTAAGCTCTCCTGAATTTGCATCAAAGCTGATTGAGGGCCTGACCTCGACAGGTATAGATGTATTGGATGTTGGCCTGGGTCCGACGCCTATGACCTATTTCTCCGTTTATGAGCTGGATGCTGATGGTGGAATTATGGTCACCGGATCGCATAATCCGTCTGATTATAATGGCTTCAAAATGATGCTTGGCCGTAAGGCATTTTTCGGGGATCAAATTCAGAATCTAGGCCAAATCGCTAAAGACGGTGCGTTTGAAAGTGGTTCAGCAGGTGTTGAGAGCGTCGATGTCGAAGACAGATATGTTGACCGGTTGCTAAGAGATTTTGAAGGTGCAGAGCTTTCGGTCGTCTGGGACGCGGGAAATGGTGCTGCCTGTCAGGCGCTTGAAAAACTGGTCGCCAAATTGCCGGGCCGCCATGAAGTGATTAATGGCGATGTGGATGGAACTTTCCCGAACCACCATCCGGATCCGACAGTGGAAAAAAACCTCGAACAGTTGAAAGCTGAAGTCCGGTCCAGAGGATTTGATCTTGGCATTGCCTTTGATGGGGATGGGGACCGCATTGGCGCGGTCGATTCCCATGGACGTGTAGTTTGGGGCGATCAGCTTCTAGCGATATTGGCACGCGATGTATTGGCAGATTTGCCCGGTTCGACAATCATTGCCGATGTGAAGGCAAGTCAGGGTTTATTTGATGAGATCGCCCGACTGGGTGGTGAGCCTGTCATGTGGAAGACCGGCCATTCGCTGATTAAATCCAAAATGGCAGAAGCGCAATCACCGCTGGCCGGTGAAATGAGCGGGCATATTTTCTTCTCTCATCGCTTCTATGGTTTTGATGATGCGCTTTATGCGGCCATTCGTTTGATGAATGCGGTGTCTAACCATGGCGGGTCTCTTGCTGCACTGCGGGATGAATTGCCACAGATGATAAATACGCCGGAACTGCGCTTTGACTGCCCTGACGAACGGAAGTTTGACATTGTGTCTGAAATTGTTGCCCGCCTGCGCGAGCGTGGTGTGGACTTCTCTGACATTGATGGGGCGCGCGTTCAAAACGAAGACGGTTGGTGGCTTTTGAGGGCATCTAATACGCAGGCTGTTCTTGTGGCCCGCGCTGAAGGGCGGGATGAGGCGGCTCTTGGGCGTTTGAAATCTCAGCTGGTTGCTGTTCTGAGCGAAAGTGGGGTTGCGGCACCCGAGGGGTTATGATTTTTGTGCACTGCACAAAAAATACTTGACGGCCTTATTTTTCCGTGTATTTTACGCTCATGTTGCATTGCAGCAAAAACAGGCCCGTCCAGTTGGTGTTGGGGGCGACACGGAGATTTGAGACCATGACGACCAAAGCAAAGGCGAAAGCCACAAAAACTGCGGAACAAGCTGTTGAAGCTGGTGCAGAACAGTTTGAAAAAGCTGTCAAAGCCGGTGCGGAAACCGCAACAAAGAATTTTGAGCAGGGCTTTGAATTTGCCCGCAAACAAATGGATGAAGCTGCGAAGCATTTTGGTGACTTCACGGCCTTCTCCAAAGAAAATGTCGATGTCTTGATTGAGACGACGAATAAAGCTGTCAAAGGCTTTGAAACGCTGAATGCGGAATTTGTTGCTCTGTCCAAGAAGAATTTGGAAGGCAGCGTTGAAGCGTCCAAATCTTTGGCATCTTCTAAGAACGTCCAGGATTTTGTCGAAGCGCAGAATGAATTGGCCAAAGAAAATTACGAAACATTTGTTGCTGAAAGCAGCCGCGTTTCTGAAATGGCTTTCAATCTGGCCAAAGACATGTTCGCACCCATGAATGCACAAGCGTCCAAAGCTTTTGAAACATTCATGCGCCCGCTGAACAGCTAATATTTTTGAAAGACAGGGCGAGGTTTTCCTCGCCCTGTTAGTTTTTTACCCACCCGACCGAGATGATAGGACCCCGAGCAGGGGGCCGTTTATCATGGCTCGGTCTTTGTTGCCTGGGTGTAAAGGGCGTAAAGATTAAGGGCGTCCTCTTTCATAAGACGAATGAGAAACCCCACACTCTTCAACCGCCGCTGTTCAAAGCCCAGTAAAGTGCCGTCCATCAACTCGCATAAATGGTCGGCGTTCTCGTGGATACGCTCAATCAGCGGCTCCATAGGGCTAAGCTCAGTGGCGGAACGCACGTCCTGTCCACACTCTGTTTTTGATGTCATGAGAAGTGCCTTACCCTGTGGATATACAGGAAGGGCTTCGCATAATCGGGTATCTTATGATAAACGCATGTTTATCCATTTGAACATCTCCTTGTTCATTTGGTTAGGCTCGGTTGGGAGGGTGAAGACTCCTGGCCGGGCCGCTAAAGTTGCTCCCCGTGGACGAGAAGCATTGAAACTTTAGCGGGTCCGATTCGTATATACAAGTCTTGTTTGATTACCCCCTCACCCTAACCCTCCCCCCCAGAACTGTGGGTGCGGGAGAGGGTTAGGGTGAGGGGGTAAGAGAATAAGTCCGCTTACAGACATTTAACACTGCTTCCCAACTGTTTCTCACACCTCAATCACAAGGAGTGAAAAACATGTTCAAACGAATAGTATTATTCTGCGCCTTATTCGCCGTCCCCGCCCACGCAGGCACTATCGTCTATCAAAATGACTTCGAAAGCGGCATGCTTGGCGCACAAATTTCTGGCCCCGGATTTATCGAGAGTAGCGGCGGCTACTCAGCTGTGGGATTTGGAAATAGCTTTCTGCACAATAGCTCAGGCCCTTTAGCACTTGAAGGTGTTACCATCGCGACAACAATTACATTAAATAACTTACCGCAGCATGACAGCGTAGATTTCGGTTTCTTGCTTGCGCTTATAAATTCCTGGGACGGTGATAATGTTGCGACCAACCCTGATTTCTTCCAGGTTTTTCTAGACGGCGCTTTATTATTTGAAGAAACATTCACGACATTTGATGCCTTTCCTCAGACGGCAAGCAACGTCAATAGAATATTGAACCCCACCCAATTAGGGTTCAACGGGGTGAGTAACTGGCTCGAGAGCGCTTATGATTTTACGAGTTTTTCTGCTTTCACCAATATTGCGCATAACTCAAACAGTCTTACACTTTCCTTCACAGCAGCAGGCGCTGGCTGGTCAGGTGACACAAATGAAAGCTTTGGCTTAGATAATATTTCTATATCCCTAAATGGCGTCACTGCCGTGCCTGAACCTGCCATGTTCGGCATATTTGGCCTGGGCCTGTTAGGGCTTTTGCGCAGGCGGGCGTTATTTTAATCGCCCCTCAACCCCGGGGCACAAATTGTGATTGTCCTACACACCATATCTTATGAGACATTCCCCTCGCTGCGACACTCGCGAAGTCGTGGCAAGGGTTGGAAGCATATGCTTCCATAAACCGGTGCGGGCGTCCCGGCGAAGTCGAGCGTTCGTGAGTTAAGGCAAAGCTATCAACAAGACAGACCTCCCGTCACTCTATATTGGACAGGTCGTTGTGCCGATAGCGTTAAATCTAGGCGTTTGGATTTCTCTTTCCTATTTCCAAACACAAACCGCCTAGTCCGGGCAAACAGAGTGACTACCCCCGTACCGGTTTATCCTCAATGCACACAACTCATCACCTTGCTTGCCTAAGGCAGTGCCGCTTGCTGTTTGTTTTTTTACCCCTCACCCCAACCCTCTCCCACAAGGGGAGAGGGAGGCGCTCTAAGGGCGCTATGTGGTATCGCGGGGTTCCGCTTTTTTTGATTAGACCCTCAAGCGCCGGGCGGTCGCATCCGCTCCCTTGGCTCGCGCAAAAAGTTGCGCGGGCCTCAATCGGCCAGTACGACCCCAACTATGGGGTCGTGGGGAGCTCATGCGTGACTCCCTCTCCCCTTGTGGGAAAGGGTTGGGGTGAGGGGTAGGTCTGAACAGAAGAACTGGGTAGTACGAACTCCCCAGCTTTTCTCATCTGAAAAGCTGTAAGCGCGACCGCGCGTCGCGATAGCCCGGAATGGCGGAGCCATGGAGGAATAGCGTTATCGCGGAAGCCTAAGGACACGGATGTGTCCGCCGGCGATTGAGGCTAAAAAACAAAACTGAACCCCGCGCTCCAACTCAGAACCCTCAAGCTCCCCCTTCCTCCAATCTATCAAACTCTTTAAATTCATGATTGATGCACCATTCAATCATCTCCGCGTACAGCATGTGAATAAGCTCTTTCGGCGCGCCGAACTCCTCAGCACTTTTCGCCGTCTTTTCTAAAACATCATTGACCCGCCATTCATCGCGGACCTGGCCGCGTTCGGGCTTAATACGGGCGGCTTGTTCGATATACTGAATACGCTCTGCCAGGATTTCGACGATGAGGCGGTCGACTCGGTCAATCTCAGTTCTGACCTCTGCCATCGTCTCGCATTGTTTTGCCATATTATCCTCATAATATTATCTTGGCCTATCCCTAACGTGGTTGAGGATAAGAGCCAAGAGGCAAGCTGTCGCGATTTGGCTGAAAATGGCCTATAAAGGCCCGGTCAAGCGATTTATTTCTCTTTGTCACTCTTGGACTTCTCGCTTGGTGGCATTATCTTAAGAGAAAGCGTGGATAATGACGAATATATGAGGGCTTTGGTATTTTGTGATGAGTTTTAAAGCGCAAAATAATGACTGGTTCTTCGTACATATGGCGAAAGAACCGGATGACGGGAACGGCGATGACGGTGGTAGCGAATCCGGCACGCTGACCAAGGCGCGCCCGAAAACCAAACGGCCTTCGATGTATAAAGTCCTGATGCTGAATGACGACTATACGCCGATGGAGTTTGTTGTTCATGTGCTGCAAGGTTATTTCCGCATGAATATGGATCAGGCAACCAATGTGATGCTGATGGTGCATCAAAAGGGCGTCGGCGTATGCGGGGTCTTTCCCTATGAGGTTGCAGAGACCAAGGTCACCCAGGTGATGGATTATGCCCGCAAGCATCAACATCCCTTACAATTAACCCTGGAAAAGGAATAGGAGCGAGAAGGTGCCTTCATTTTCACCTAATTTAGAGACGACGCTCCACCGTGCTTTGGCGGAAGCCAATAGCCGTAGTCATGAGTATGTCACTTTAGAACATCTGCTGCTGGCTTTGACAGAAGACAGTGATGCGATTGCTGTGTTTCACGCCTGTTCGGTGGATTTGGAAGAATTGCGCCGGGCATTGGTCATTTACTTGGATGATGAACTGGATAGCCTGATCTTGCCCGATGGGGCGGATGCGACGCCGACGCGCTCTTTCCAACGCGTTGTGCAGCGCGCCATCATCCATGTCCAATCTTCGGGGCGGGAGCAGGTGACGGGTGCCAATCTCCTTGTGGCTCTTTTCTCAGAACGCGAAAGCCATGCGGTTTATTTCCTTCAACAGCAGGATATGACCCGGCTCGACGCGGTCAGCTATATTTCGCACGGCATTGCCAAAACGCCTGGCGGCTCCGAAGAGCGCGGTGTTCATGGGGCTGAGGATGATGAGGATTTCGGCGAAAGCGAAGATCCTGAATCAAAAGGGGGTCAATCGGCGCTCAATGCCTATTGCGTGAATTTAAACGATAAGGCCAAGGACGGCAAAATCGATCCTCTGATCGGGCGGGAGCCTGAAGTGGAACGGACCATCCAAATCCTGTGCCGTCGTTCCAAAAACAACCCGCTTTATGTGGGTGACCCTGGCGTTGGTAAGACAGCCATTGCCGAAGGTCTGGCCTTGAAAATCTTTGAAGGCGATGTGCCTCAGGTCCTGGAAGATGCCGTGATCTATTCCCTGGATATGGGAACGCTGCTGGCAGGCACGCGCTATCGTGGTGACTTTGAAGAGCGGTTGAAAGCCATAGTGAAGGAGCTGGAGGGCAAACCTCATGCAGTATTGTTCATTGATGAAATTCACACGGTGATTGGGGCAGGGGCCACGTCTGGCGGGGCCATGGATGCCTCAAACCTGCTGAAACCCGCTTTGGCGTCGGGCGCAATTCGCTGTATCGGCTCGACGACCTATAAAGAATATCGCAGCCATTTTGAAAAAGACCGGGCGCTGTTGCGGCGGTTCCAGAAAATCGATGTGATTGAGCCGACGCTTCCTGACACGATTAAGATTTTACAGGGCTTGAAGCCGTATTTTGAGGAGCATCATCGGGTGCGTTATACCAATGATGCGGTTAAGGCGGCGGTGGAATTATCTTCGCGCTATATCAATGATCGGAAACTCCCGGATAAAGCCATTGATGTGATTGACGAAGTGGGTGCCGCGCAAATGCTCGTGCCCCCGTCAAAACGCCGTAAAACAGTTGGTGTGAAGGACGTGGAGGCCATTGTTGCCAAAATCGCCCGCATCCCACCGAAATCCGTTTCCAAAGATGATATGCGGGTCATGGAAAATCTGGAGACAGATTTGAAGCGTGTGGTCTTTGGTCAGGATACAGCCATTGATGCATTGACTGCGGCGATTAAACTCTCCCGCGCCGGCTTGAGGGAGCCGAATAAGCCCATTGGCAGCTATTTATTCTCAGGCCCCACCGGTGTGGGCAAGACAGAGGTTGCCCGCCAACTGGCCAGTATCTTAGGCGTGGAACTGCATCGCTTCGACATGTCCGAATATATGGAGCGGCACAGTGTATCGCGATTGATCGGTGCACCTCCTGGCTATGTGGGCTTTGACCAGGGCGGTCTGCTGACCGATGCGGTTGACCAGTCACCTCATTGCGTCTTGTTGCTGGATGAGGTTGAAAAGGCACATCCTGATTTGTTTAACATTCTGCTGCAGGTCATGGACAATGGTTCCCTAACTGACCATCAAGGCAAGAAAATTGATTTCCGCAATGTCATCCTCATCATGACGACAAATGCCGGTGCGTCTGAAATGTCGCAGAAAGCCATTGGTTTTGGCCGCGATAATAAAGAAGGCGAGGATGAAGAGGCGATCAAACGTCTGTTCACGCCTGAATTCCGTAATCGCCTGGATGCGACCATTGGCTTTGATTATCTGCCTATGCCTGTTGTTGAGAAGGTCGTAGAGAAATTCATCCTTCAACTGGAAGTGCAGCTGGCGGATCGCAATGTCATGATCTCTTTGACAGATCCGGCGAAGCTTTGGCTGGCTGAGAAGGGCTATGACAGGCTCTTTGGCGCGCGGCCACTTGGACGGCTTATTCAAGAGAAGATTAAAAAGCCATTGGCGGATGAACTGCTCTTTGGGAGGCTGAAAAACGGTGGCGAAGTGACAATTCACGTGAAGGACGGGGAGCCGTCTTTTGAAATTGTGCCTTCTGCGCCAAAAGCTTCAAAGCCCAAAAAGGGCAAGAAAAAGCAAATCCCAGCTCAAAATTAGGCTTGGGGATAAGCTTTTAATCACATGAGATGAAGCGCTTGTGAAGTGACAACAGGCGCTTCTTTCTTTTATATCACACAGTGAAAATAAACCGGGGCATAAAAGGCCTCATTTGACGACGCGGTTAGGGGAAATAACCATGCGGATTCTCGCGACACTATTGACTATCTTCACGCTGGGCCTAGGTGCCGCTCAAGCGGATGACATGCAGAAATTTGACGCCGGTTTGGGCGTTGGTGAAAAAGTGCCGGCCAGCTTCACCGTTACAGATCAAGAAGGCATGGCGCATGACTATGCGAGCTTGAGCGGTGAAAAAGGCACAGCCGTCTTTTTTATCCGGTCTTTGAAATGGTGCCCATATTGTAAGAAACAAGCCATCAACGCTGATAAATATGCCGATCAAATCCGGGCCTTGGGCTATAACCCAATCACTATCAGCTATGATGAAGTGAAGCACATCAACAAATTCGATAAGAGCAAAAAAATCTCCATGGCCATGTATTCGGACCCTAAGTCTGAAGTCATTGACGCATTTGAATTGCGCAATGAAGAATATGAAGAAGGCCATTATGCTCATGGTGTTCCGCACCCAGCCATCTATGTGATTGCGAAAGACGGCACCATCCAAGGTAAGCTTTTGGAAGAAGGCTATAAAGTGCGCCCAACTGCTGAAGACGTCATTGCTTTAATCAATGAAGTTCAAACCGGCAGCTAAGCCTTAAAAAATTAATGATCTAAGTCATGGCGCGGTTGTAGCTCTCAAGGCTATAATTGCGCCATGGCTGTTTTTGATGACTATTGGGGGATAGCAGCAGCTTTAGCCATTGGCTTTCTACTTGGCTTAGAGCGGGGCTGGCGCCGGAGGGACGATCCCGAGGGCTCTCGTATGGCCGGACTGCGTACATTTGCTCTTTTCGGGCTGGTGGGGGGCGTTCTTGGGCTGTTTGGTCGCGAAGGTTATGAATGGGTGCTGGCCCTTGGAGTGCTTACGACAGGAGGCTTGCTTGTCGTTGGCTTCTTACGGGATGAGCGGCACCATGATGACGCGTCTATCACTACAGTGGCAGCCGCATTTCTTACTGTCCTTCTAGGTGCCCTTGCGGTCTGGGGATATCCAGCTCTCGCCTTTTCAACAGCAGTTGTTGCAGCGTTGCTTTTGAACCTTAAACCGACACTTCATGGGTTTTTGAAACGTTTAAGCGCGGAGGAAATTCGTGCGACAATTCGCTTCCTTCTCATCTCAGCCGTGGTTTTGCCACTGCTTCCCAACCAGGGCTATGGCCCCTATCAGGCTGTAAATCCTTATGTGATCTGGTGGATGGTGGTTCTGATCTCCGGTTTATCTTTCGTCGGTTATATAGCAGTTAGATTATTTGGGGAAAAGCGCGGGCTGTATATGACTGCAGCCTTTGGTGCGCTGGTGTCTTCAACGGCCATAACAATTGCCTTCTCCAGGGAAGCGAAGTTGCGCCCAGGCTCTGCTGCTGTTCTTTCATCGGCCATACTTCTTGCCTCAACCATTATGATTTTGCGCGTGATCGTGGTGGCGGTCGTCATATCGCCTTCCTTGTTTCAACATTTGACCTTGACGCTTCTGCCTATGGCTGCTGTGGGTTTTGCCGCAGTTCTTATAAACAACAGGGGTGTGAGGCGGCCTGGTTTACCGGATCATAAGTTGGAAAACCCATTTGATTTGTCTGTCGCATTGGTTTTTGGTGTGGCCCTCGCCCTGGTTCTATTGGGATCGCATTATCTGGAAGCGGAATTTGGTTCAAAAGGGCTGCTGGTTCTCGCTTGGGTCACCGGGCTGATGGACGTTGATGCGATGACGATTTCCGCGAGTCAGATGGTAAAGCAGGAGTTAAACACAGAAGTTGCAATCACCGCTATTCTGTCCGCCGCTATTGCGAATAGTATCACGAAGTTCACCTTAGCCCTGATGATTGCGCGTAATGCGATGCCTGTACGGTTTTTCTTAGGGTTTATTGCGATGATCGCAGTGGGTCTTGCCGTTTTCGCCACTTTAAATTTTGATCTTCTTTCATAGACTTGCTCTTCGATAAGAACTTGATTTAGACTGAGGCCTTCAAACGGGGGGTTTGAAAGTAACAATAGGGGGAATTGAATATGGGTTTCATCTTGTGGATCCTGATCGGGGCATTGGCTGGCTTTCTTGCCGGTAAAATCATGAAAGGTGAAGGTTTCGGCGTTATCGGCAATATCATTGTCGGTATAGTTGGCGCCTTTGTGGGAGGTTGGGTCTTTGGCCTGCTGGGCCTTGATATGAACGGCCTGATCGGGTCACTTGTGACAGCGACAGTTGGCGCAGTCCTGCTTCTATGGATTATCAGTCTGATCAAAAAATAGACTAAGGCTGTTTCTTAAACGGTGCGTGGCGGGACAGGTGTTTGATTTGAAATTCGACCTCGTCCCGCTCCACTGAAACAAAATCTTCCACCGCCTGGTGAAAGCCTTCATCTGCCATCCAATGCGCTGAATAGGTTGCAACAGGGACATAACCCCGGGCAATTTTATGTGCGCCTTGGGCACCCGCCTCGACCCGGCTCAGGCCCTGTGCAATGGCATGGTCAATGGCCTGATAATAACAAAGCTCAAAATGCAGAAACGGATGGTGTTCAATGGCCCCCCAATATCGGCCGTATAATGCTGTTTTTCCTTGGAAATTAAGGGCACCGGCGATGGGTTTGCCTTGTCGTATTGCCAGAAACAAAACGATCTGCTCGCTCATAGTTTCGCTGATCTGGGAGAAAAACGAGCGTGTTAAATAGGGGGTGCCCCATTTGCGTGCGCCGGTATCCTGATAAAAGTCAAAGAACGCATCCCAATGGGCTTCTGTTATATTTGGGCCACTGAGAACTTCAATTTCCAGTCCGCCTGCCAATGCGGCTTCACGTTCCTTACGAATGGCTTTGCGTTTTCGGCTGGTGAGGGTGGTGAGAAAGTCTTCAAAATGGTGGTAGCCATCATTATTCCAATGGAATTGCTCGTCTTTCCGGATAGCAAGGCCCGCTCCCTCTGCAATGGCTTTGTCTCTTTCATTGAGAAAGGTGCAATGCAGGCTGGAAAACCCATTATTCAAACAGATGTTTTGAGCGGCTTGAATAAGTTGCCCTGCCTGTTCTTCTGTCTGGCATAGAAATCGCGGGCCGGTCGCCGGTGTGAAGGGGACGCTCATCTGAAGCTTGGGATAATAGCGCCCGCCCGCCCGTTCATAGGCATGGGCCCAATTATGATCGAAAACATATTCGCCGTAACTGTGGCTCTTTAAATAAGCAGGCAAAAGGCCGATGGGCGTGTCTCCGGCTTCCAACAGGATGTGGCAGGGCTGCCAGCCGGTCTGCGCCGTTGCTGACCCTGACGCTTCCAGAGCGTGAAAGAATTCATAACGCGTAAAGGGATGATCCGTCCCAGCCAAGCTATTCCAAACGGAGACATCCAGGTCTGCAGCTGCGTTTAATATGCGTGCGCGAAGGGGGCTGGTCATTCAACCTCACATATCAGAGGGCCGCTCAAAGATGACATTGTCCAGATTTTCACGGGCGATGCTGAAATCGGCTTCGGATTTCACGGTCCAGCCCAATGCGATATACCCGTCACGTCTGGCTTTGGCGATGAAACGACTGGGCAGGTCTCTTATGTCAGTTGCAAAAAACTGCGCATTTGATCGCCGCGCCGCAGCATATAGGCCAAGGCCCGTTCGCGTGATCCAACCATGTTTCTTTTTAGAATGTTCTGTCAGCACCAGCCCGTAATTCCAGGGTAAATCCTGTTCCGAGAACCAGCGCGGAACTTCCGGGTCAAATGACATGATGCCGACCTGCCCGCGATAGCCTTCCAAAGCGTGCCGCACCGCAGATATGACCCGGCGCCGTATTGGCGATTCGCTTTTAATTTCGATGAGAACCGGGACCCGTCCTCGAATGAGATCCAAAGCATCTCGAAGTGTGGGGATGCGTTCGCGGGTCTCCAGAATATGGTGTTTGGCAATCTCAAAGGAAGGCATGGCCTCCAAATGACCCGTTCCATTGGTGATATAATCCAGCCTCGCGTCATGAAACACCATGGCGATACCGTCAGATGCCACGCGAACATCTAATTCTATTCCAATGTTTTTTTTAATTGCGTGAGAAAAGGCGGCCAGGGAGTTTTCGGGAATGTCGAGCTCAAGATCGTGCAGGCCGCGATGCGCGAAAGGCTGCGCAAGCAGCCATTGCTTCGCATCCGCAGGTGTTCCCTTTTTTCCGCCCAGACCCATATGTGATTGCTTAGCTGATTGCTGCGATGGCGTCGATTTCGACGGCGGCGTTGAAGGGCAGGGCATTGGTGCCGACAGCGGCCCGTGAATGACGGCCTAAGTCCCCGAACGCAGCGACCATTAAATTGGATGCGCCATTTATGATGGCCGGTTGATTGCCAAACCCATCTGCGCAGTTCACAAAGCCACCCAGTCTGATGATGCGTTTCACACGGGATAAATCCCCACCACAAGCGGCCTTTAACTGGGCGATGATATTCAGACCGCATAGCTCGGCAGCCTTAGTGGCGTCTTCTTCGCTGACATCAACGCCGACTTTACCCTGATAGGCAAGCCCGTCTGGCCCCATTGGCAATTGACCGGAAATATGAACAAGGCCCCCTTCAACAACAAAAGGGACGTAATTGGCTGCGGGTGCAGCCGCTTCAGGTAAAATCAGGCCAAGGTCTTTTAACCGGGCTTCTACGCTCATGTCATACTCCTGATTAGGGCGTGGAAAACATTTCAAAATCTAAATTAGGGCAGTTGTTAAAACATGCAAAGAGGCTTTTGTCATTAAGTGCCCTCCTTGCCATTGTTATTTTCTCTTTGTCGCTTTGGTGCTTTCAGCCCCCGACCTTTGCCAATCATGGATGTGCCGAATTTTGCGCGGATTTTATCCAGTGCATCTTCTGCTTTCAGAGCTTTCTCATCCAGGCCCGTTTCAAACAAACTGTCCTGTCGGTCATCGGTTTTTTTAAACTGACTGCCACCAATACCGATCAGACGATAGGATGTCCCATCGCATAAAGGTGCAAGCAGCCTTTGCCCCTCGCGAAATAAAGTCTCTGCATGGTTGTCGGCCTTGGCAATGCTTGCCGCGCGGGTAATGGTTTGAAAACTGGAATCTTTTAATTTGAGTGTGATGGTGCTGCATTGCAGTTCTGACGTTTTCAGGCGGGCAGATAAGGTGTCACATAATCGCCAAAGCGTCGCTTCCAATACGTCCCTTTGCGATACATCTTTATCAAAAGTGGTTTCCGTCGATTGGCTTTTGGTCGGACGGTCTGGTTTGACCAGCCGGTGGTCCTCTCCTTTGGCCAGGCGGGAGATATGCTGGCCCAATTGACCATAACGGCGAAAGAGATCCTCTTCCGCTATCTCCTGAATCTGGCCGATAGTCGTGATGCCGTCCCGTGCCAACTTGGCTTTAAAGGCTTTTCCAACGCCGAATATCAAGGAGACTGATTTGCCTTTCAAAAAGGAAAGAGTTTCAGCTTCCCCAATAACCGCAAAGCCGCGTGGCTTGTCTAAGTCAGAAGCAACTTTTGCCAGAAATTTATTATGGCTCAACCCGATGGAGACACTGATACCGACCTTGTCTTCCACATCTTTCGCCAGTTGGGCCAATGTGAGTGCCGGTGCTTGTCCGTGTAAACGTTCTGTTCCCGATAAATCCAGAAAGGCTTCATCGATGGAAAGGGGTTCGACCATGGGTGTTACAGCGTTCATCAAGGCGCGAATCTCACGGCTGACGCTGGCGTATTTTGCCATATCCGGCGGGATGATTGTCGCTTGGGGGCAGAGTTTTAACGCCCGATACATGGGCATGGCAGAATGGATACCGTGGATGCGCGCAAGATAACATGCCGTGGACACGACGCCGCGCCGCCCGCCACCAATGATCAGTGGCTTGTCGCGTAGTTTCGGATTGTCCCGTTTTTCAACTGCGGCGTAAAAGGCATCGCAATCGAGGTGGGCGATGCTTAGCTCATAGAGTTCATCATGGGCGATGATCCGCGGACTGCCACAGGATGGGCAACGTGTTTCACCCCCCGATGTGGGGGTGCAGCAGTCCCGGCAGAAAGCCGGCATGTCATTTCTCTGCACCATTCATCCAGCTTCCAAGATAGTCCTGAGCTTCCCGCCAGCAGTCAATGCGCTGATGGGCATCTTCTGCTGCCCCAAGCAACGGGCGCAGGCGTTCATCAGCAATGAAATGGATGCGGTGGACATAAGGCGCTGCTTCAGCAACAGAGGTGATATTCGGTGGTAAATCATCCAGAAATGCAATGGGCCTGGTCCGGCCTTGGCAAAGATAATCTACCGCTGCACCCTTTGGGCCTTCGTTTGAAATTACAGGATAGGCAAGGCCATGTGCGGCCATGGCGCGCTCCCGCTCAGCCCGCAAGGCGCTTGGCAAATTGGTCAGAACGACAATGTCGGCGTCTTGAGACAGATGTTTCAACGCGTCAACAGCATGGTCCACCGGCGGGCAATCCCCGACGCGATGCTCAAGGAAGCTGCGCATCAGGTCTTTGACCCGTTCAGCTTCGACAACACTGTCGTCATGGGCATGGCGAATATTGCCGCTTAACGCGAAGCTATCAAGCCGCAGATATAGTTCTTGTTCATGGAGATAGGCTTCCAATGTTTCGACAAAGCGCAGCAGGACTTCATCCGCGTCGCATATAATCAAGGGACGCTCGATGTCGAGCTGAGGCTTTACGATATCAATCTGTTGGGCTGTGTCGGGGGATGGTGTCATGTGTTTAGCCATATATCTCAAGAGGGGACAATATGTGCCTGGCGTGGGCAATTGTTTCGGGGCTGAGATCCAGGCGTTCTGCGAAGTTTAACAGCCATTCGTCGCTTTGCATCAGAAAGTCCAAAGCCGCGCAATGGACGTCCAGCTCCTGAATACGCATGCGCAGGCTGGATTCATCAAGGCCAGACAGATTTAGAAAAACATTTTGTAATTGCTCATCACTGATAATGTGAGCAATGGCTTGAAGAGCTATTGTTTCTGCGGCGTCTTTGTTCAAGGCATATTGTCCTTCTTCTAATAATATAAACGCTTCCTTAAGGCGCATATCTTAAGACTATAGAAGCGGTTTTTAGTTTTGCAGGTATTTTATGACTCACAACACTGAAATGAATGTCCTATCCAGGAGGAAGCAAAACGCCGATTTCCAAGGCGCTCAAGGGAATTACCCAAAGGAGCAGGTGATGGAAAAAACAGTTTTAGTCGTTGAGGACAATGACCTCAATATGAAGTTGTTTTGCGATCTTCTTGAGGCACATGACTATAAAACCCTGCAGACCCGAGATGGCACAGAAGTGCTTGATATCGTTCGCGAACACCAGCCAGACCTGATTCTAATGGATATTCAGTTGCCCGAAGTTTCCGGCCTGGATGTCACAAAATGGCTGAAGGCGGATGAAGACTTAAAGCATATCCCTGTGGTGGCCATTACGGCTTTTGCCATGAAAGGGGATGAAGAGAAAATCCGCAGTGGTGGGTGCGAGGCCTATATTGCAAAGCCCATTACCGTGACCAAATTTCTGGAGACCGTGCAGCAATTTCTAGGCTAAACGGGTGGGGAAGTAGAGAGTATGACGGCACGCGTTCTGGTGGTCGATGATGTCTTGCCCAATGTAAAACTGTTGGAGCAAAGGCTTAATCAAGAATATTTCGATGTTTTAACAGCGACGTCTGGAACTGATGCTTTGGAGCTTGTGTCCAGAGAAAAACCCGATGTCGTGCTGCTTGATGTCATGATGCCGGGTATGGACGGTTTTGAAGTGTGTAGGCGTATCAAGGGTAATGATAAGACCTCTCATATTCCAATCGTTCTCGTCACGGCCTTGGATCAACCTGAAGATAAGGCCAAAGGCCTGGATGCCGGTGCTGATGATTTTCTCACCAAGCCGGTGAAGGAAGTTGCCCTTTACGCTCGTGTCCGGTCCCTGGCGCGGCTTAAATTCATGATGGATGAATTGCGCAATCGTGATGTGACCAGCACGATGATGGGGATGCCGGGGCTGGAACAGGATTTGGATGTCATCACTGACGCGCGAATTCTTCTGGTGTCTGACAAAGAGGATACCCATAAGGATATCTCCGAAACTTTGCAGCAGCTTGGCGATACGATCTGCGTGCCGGGTGATGATGCAGCGGTTGAAAAGGCACGAGACGGGAATTTCGATGTCATTCTCGTGGATTTGGATTTGGCCGATGCAGATGGATTGCGAATTGCGTCTCGTATACGCTCCCTCTCTGAGACCAGGAACCTGGCTATTCTTGTTCTGACAGCGCCCGAGGACACCTATCGGATTGTGAAAGCGCTGGATATCGGGTGCAATGACTATGTAAGCCGTCCTTTTGATAAGCTGGAACTGGTGGCGCGGGTGAAGACGCAGTTGAAGCGGAAGAGATTCGCTGACCGATTGCGTGAAAACCTTCATATGAGTGTGCGACTTGCCACAACCGATGCGGTGACCGGGCTTTATAATCGCCATTATATGTCTAGCCATTTAAAAACCATGGCAGAGCAGGCAAAGGCCAATCGCAAGCCCTTATCCGTGGCTTTGCTGGATTTGGATCATTTCAAAAACGTCAATGATACGCATGGGCATGCGGCAGGTGATGAAGTCTTAGCCGAATTTGCCCGCAGGGTCAGTACCTCTATCAGAGGGGTCGATCTTGCCGCTCGTTATGGTGGTGAGGAATTTGTTGTTATCATGCCTGATTGCGACGATCAGATCGCATTGGAAATCGGGGAACGCCTGCGTGGAGTCGCTGCTGACACCCCCTTCACAATAGCTGATGGCAAAAAGAAAATTGATGTCACAGTCAGTATTGGCGTTGCAACAACCGTTGACCATGATATCCCGCCTAATATCTTGCTGGAGCGAGCGGATGAGGCGTTATATATCGCAAAGGGCAATGGGCGGAACAGAGTGATTCTGGCCCAGGAAGAAGAGAAAGCCGTAGTTAACGGCTGAATTCCATATCATTGAAACACAAAAAACCCAGGATAATTCCTGGGTTTTCGCATTTCTAAAGAGGCGCAAAATTACTTGATTTTGGCTTCCTTAAATTCCACATGTTTCCGCACAACGGGATCATATTTCCGTACGGTGAATTTTTCCGTCATCGTGCGCGGGTTTTTCTTGGTTACGTAGAAATAGCCCGTGTCAGCGGTTGAAACCAACCGGATTTTCAGTGAAGCGGGTTTGGCCATTGCCATTCTCCGAGCAAAATACATTAGGCGGGAAACAGCCCGCCGCCATTGGCCGCGTACCCTACTTATCATTCCTTCCAAGTCAAGCAGTTTTAGAAAGAAATCAAAGCAAGGATTTCTCAAGACTTTCGGGTTCTAATGGGAGGTGATGAAAAAGGGGCAGACATCATGACCTCCATCGCACAAGATGACACATCTGATTGGGATGACGACCTCTATGAAGATGTTCTTGAAACCATAGAAGACCGGCTTCTTGAGATTGAAGATCTGATTGACGTCTCACAGGCTGAAGAAACACGTGTTCAGGCCTATGCCGAAATTCGTCGCGTCACGCATAGTCTGAAAGGTCTGGCCCAGGCCTATGAACTTAAAGATATTGCGGCCGGTTGCCATGATTTTGAAGATCGGTTTGAAATGGCTGAAGGTCTGGATCATGCGCAACTGCGTATTTTCGTCACTAAATTACAGCAGATGCTGGAACAGCATCTGACATCCTAACGGCGCCTTCGTCTGATCTTCTTGGAGTGACGTTCTTTACGTGCTTTTTTGGAGACGCTTAATTTTCGAGGTGCGTCGCTTGTGATCTCCAGCCTTAGTGATCCACTAACAGGTTCCGCATCGCGGATTTTAACCTCGACCTTGTCACCCAGTTGATAAGCATCGCCAGTGACTTCGCCGATGAGAGCCTGCCGTGTCTCATCATGATGGAAATAATCCGGGCCCATTTGCGCCGCTGGAACAAAGCCGTCGCCACCGGCTGGCAGGACTTTTACAAACAGCCCAAATCTGGTGACCCCTCCAATACGGCCTTCAAAGACTTTGCCCTGGTTTCGCCCGTAATAGGCGGCGAGATAACGGTCCAGAGAATCGCGCTCTGCCATCATGGCCCGCCGCTCTGTTGAGGAAATATGTTCGGCAGTTGTGGACAACTGCGCCACTTCCCAATCAGCCAGCCCGTCATCCCCTAATTTAAAAGCAGAAATCAAAGCGCGATGCACCAGCAGATCCGCATAGCGTCGGATTGGAGAAGTGAAATGAGCGTAACGCCCAAGGGCTAATCCAAAATGCCCCATATTTTCCGCGCTGTAATAAGCCTGCATCTGGCTGCGCAACACCATTTCGGATATGCCTTCGCTATAGGGCGTATCCTTGGCGCGCTCCAAAACCCGATTGAACAGGACGGGGCGAATGACCTGGCCTTTGGCCAGACGAATATCCAGGCTGTCGAGATAATCACGCAGAGCCTCTACCTTCGCCTCACTTGGCACCTCATGGACGCGATAGAGCAGGGGAGAGCGTTGACTTTCCAATGCCTCAGCGGCGGCCACATTGGCGGCAATCATGAAGTCTTCGATCAGACGGTGGGCGTCAAGGCGTTCCCGCAGCTTGACCTCGGCCACCATGCCTTCTTTGTCTAAAATGACTTTGCGTTCGGGTAAATCCAGATTAAGCGGCTGACGTTTATCCCGTGCGGCCTTTACCGCTGCATACGCGCCATAGAGCGGCTTCAGGACGGTTTCGACAAAGGGTGCGGCCGCTTCCCCTATTGTCCCGTCAATGGCCGCCTGTACGTCTTCATAACTTAAATTGGCCGCGCAGCGAATCATCGCCCGGGTGAATTTATGGGATCTAAGACGCCCGTTTTGCGCAAAATAAAGATGCGCGACGAGGCTGGCCCGATCCTGATCTGCTTTTAATGAGCACAGATCAGTGGAAAGTTCTTCCGGCAGCATAGGCACGACCCGGTCCGGGAAGTAACAGCTGTTGCCCCGTTCCTTCGCGGATTTATCTAAGGCGCTGCCGGATGTCACATAATGGGCGACATCTGCAATGGCGACGATGACATGCCAGCCGCCTTCATTCTTTGGGTCTGTATCGGGTTCTGCAAAAACCGCGTCATCATGATCTCGTGCATCATGGGGGTCGATGGTGATAAGCGGGATGTCACGCAGATCTTCCCGCTGTCCCATGGGTGCCGCTTTGGCATCGCGCGCCTGTTTCAAGGCGTCGCTTGGGAAATCAATGGGAATGCCATGTTGATGCACAGCGATTAGCGAAATACTTGTGGGGCTTAAAATATCGCCCAAGGCCTCCAGGACCCGCGCTTGTGGTGGACCAAATTGGCGCCGGTGATGGGGGAGAGGCATGGCGCGGACCAGCTCGCCGTCTTTGGCGTCTTTATGGTCAGAGGCGGAAACCATGAAAATCGAGCGGGCTTTTTTGTCCACCGGCTCAATCCAGCCTGCAGGCCCATCGCCGTCTTCAAAACGAAAGACGCCTAAAAAGCCTTCTTCGTCCTTTTTCTCAACGCGTTTGATGATGCGGGCGCGGTATTTGGTGCCATTCCCCTCCAATCGTGCGAGAACGCGGTCGTCCAGGCCTAAAGCCCCAGCCTGTCTGCGGCCTTTTTTATGGCGTTCTTCGATGATGCGAATACGCGGGCCGTCGCCTTCGCCTCTCCAGGCCTCTGCCTTGCCATAAACGCTGCCTGATTCAGCGACATAGGTGACTTTGACGATGCCGACGCGGGGCAGGCTGCTTCCTTGGGAAACAACCTTGCCGGAACTGTCATTTAAATCACCTTCCCGCGCCATATCATGTAAAAGCGCGCGCAGCTTTGCCCGGTCATCGCCTTTCACATTGAAAGCACGTGCCAGGTCGCGCCGGGTGACTTTGCCACCGGTCTGAGAAATATAATCGAGGACATCAGCGCGGGTGGGAAGTCCCTGAAGCGCTTTATCCTTACCCTTTTTTGCCATGGTCTAACCAGTGTTTAAGACGATTTTTTCGCTTTGGTCGTCTTTTTGGGTTTTGCTTTAGCAGCTGTTTTTTTAGCCTTGGGCTTTTTGCCCTTGGCCGCCCGTGCAGCCAGTAGGGCGATGGCCTCTTCTAAAGTCAGGTCGTCCGGTGACTTGTCTTTGGGCAGGCTGGCATTCACTTTATTATGGGTGACATAAGGCCCGTAACGTCCATCCATCAACTTAATGACTTTGCCGTCTTCCGGATGTGGCCCTACATCGCGCAGGGCTTCAGGCCCGCGGCGGCCGGACTTTGCGCCTTCCGCTAAAAGCGTGACAGCATGGTTGATGCCAATGCTGAGAAGTTCTTCAGTGCTCTTCAAGCTCACATTGGACCCGTCATGAGACATATATGGCCCATAGCGTCCAATGGTCGCTGTAATGTCTTTACCGGTTTCCGGATGGCTGCCGACCACGCGCGGCAGGGCTAATAGTTTCAGCGCCAGTTCAAAGGTCAGTTGTTCAGGCGTTACATCTTTAGGGAGAGAAGAACGCTTTGGCTTTTCTCCCTTCACCGTCTCACCCAATTGGATATAGGGGCCGAAACGCCCCTTGGCGAGCAGGACGGGGAGAGATGTTTCCGGGTCTTCGCCTAAAACCTTTGGGCCATTATCGTCTTCCCCGCCATTGGCTTCTTCGCCGGAGAAGGGGCGGGTGTAACGGCAGTCTGGGTAGTTGGAGCAGCCGATGAATGCGCCAAATTTACCGGGTTTGAGAGAGAGTTCACCATCGTCACAGGTCGGGCATTTGCGTGGATCGGTCCCGTCTTCCCGCGCTTTGAACAAATAGCTGCCCAGATAATCATTTAATGCCCCAATAACCTCTGCCATGCGAAGACCAAGGGCCTCGTCAGTCTTGGGCTTAAACTGGGACCAGAATGCGGCCAATACGGCCTTCCAATCGGCTTTGCCGTCGGAGACCTCATCCAATTGTTCTTCGAGGGATGCTGTGAAGCCGTATTCCACATAGCGTTCAAAGAAGGTTTCCAAAAACGCCGTGACCAGCCGGCCTTTATCTTCGGGAATGAAGCGGTTCTTTTCAGTCAGCACATAATTACGCTCCCGAAGGACCGTTAGGATGGAGGCGTAAGTTGATGGACGACCAATACCCAATTCCTCTAGTTTCTTCACCAAAGAGGCTTCGGAAAAACGAGGGGGTGGTTCAGTGAAATGCTGGTTCGCAGCCACTTTTTCAATTTGCGGCGCGTCCCCTTCACTCATTTTTGGAAGGCGTTTGTCATCATCATCTTTTTTCGGGTCATCCAGGCTTTCCTGATAAAGTTTCAAAAAGCCTGCAAAAGTAATGACGGACCCATTGGCGCGCAAAGTGATGCGCCCATCCGTAGAGTTTAAATCTACAGTCGTGCGTTCGACAGATGCGCTTTCCATTTGAGACGCAATGGCGCGCTTCCAAATCAAATCATAAAGACGGCGCTGGTCATCGTTTAAAACACTGGCGATGGATTGTGGTGCACGGTCAAGGCGTGTGGGACGGATGGCTTCATGAGCCTCCTGCGCGTTTTTCGCCTTGGTTTTATATGCGCGCGGTATTTTAGGCAGATAAGAACTGCCGAACTGGTCTTCAATCACATGGCGGGCTGCTGCGATGGCCTCGCCTGCCATCTGAACCCCGTCTGTTCTCATATAAGTGATGAGACCGGTGGTCTCCCCGCCAAGAGATACGCCTTCATATAATTTCTGTGCCACCTGCATGGTGCGTGAGGCGGAAAACCCTAATTTCCGCGCAGCTTCCTGCTGTAAGGTGGAAGTGGTGAAAGGCGGATAAGGGTGGCGTTTTGTGGGTTTCGCCTCAACTTTTACCACTTTGAAATCTTGCGCTTCTATCGCCGCCTTCGCAGCCAAAGCCGATGTTTCGTCATTAAGCGAATGCTTGGTCAGCTTCTTCCCATCGAGCACCGTAAGCCGCGCTGTGAAGTCTTCCCGCGCAGGCGTCTTGGCTGCCACGTCGATGGACCAATATTCTTGTGGCTTGAAAGCCTCAATCTCCATCTCCCGGTCAACGACCAGGCGCAGGGCTACGGACTGTACCCGTCCTGCGGACCGTGCGCCAGGCAGTTTCCGCCATAAGACCGGGGACAAGGTAAAGCCCACCAGATAGTCCAAAGCGCGCCGGGCGAGATAGGCATCAACCAACTGCTGATCCAAATCCCGTGGGGCTTCCATAGCTTTTAAAATAGCGCTTTTAGTAATTTCGTTAAAAACGACACGCTTCACGTCAACGCCGCTTAAAGCGCCGCGTTTTCGTTTCAAGACTTCCAATACATGCCAGGAAATAGCTTCCCCTTCGCGATCGGGGTCAGTTGCCAAATATAAATGGTCAGCGCCTTTAACAGCCGTTGCTATTTCGCTGAGGCGTTTTTTGGCGGCGCTGTCGACTTCCCAATCCATGGTGAAATCATCATCCGGGCGGACAGAGCCATCTTTGGCCGGCAAATCGCGCACATGGCCATAGCTTGCCAGCACCTTATATCCGGACCCCAGATATTTATTGATGGTCTTCGCTTTCGCGGGGGATTCGACGATGACAATATCCATGCTGACTGGATGTTCCTTAAAGACATTTATAAATAAACCCTGTTCGGCCTAATACAGGGCGAAGGGCAGGTGATTCAACCGCTTTTCCTCATCAAGGTGTTAATGAGACACGATTTCCTGCATGTCGTTCGACTTTTCCAGCCAGTTCCAGCTCTAATAATATTGTCGCTACAACGGCCGCTTCGAGTTCGCAACTGCGAATGAGATCATCAACTAAAACCGGTGTGAAACCAATGGCTTCGCGTAATTTATCCCGTTCCTGCGCACTGGGTTCTTTATTCACTATCGTGACCCCTTCAAAGCTGGGGAGAGACATCTCGCTCATGTCAAGTCGCCGCAGGCCCTGTAAAACCTCAATTACGTCTCGTGCATTTTCAACTAATGTCGCACCGTTGCGAATCAAGCTGTTTGCGCCCTGAGCGCGTGGATCCATGGGGGAGCCGGGCACAGCCATGACTTCCCGCCCTTGTTCTGCGGCAAGTCGTGCCGTGATCAAGGAGCCGGACTTTGCCGCTGCTTCCACGACGATCACGCCCAGACCTAGACCTGCGATCAATCTGTTGCGCCTGGGGAAGTGTCTTGCCTGTGGTTTTGTGCCTGGTGGCATTTCGGTGACGAGCAGGCCGTGATCTGCAATAGCCGCCTGCAGGTCCGCATTTTCCTGCGGATAGACCACATTCACACCGCCTGCGATGGCTGCAATTGTGCCGGTCTTTAAACTGGCCTGATGAGCAGCGGTGTCGATACCCCGGGCCAGGCCTGAAACAACGACATAACCTGCTTCGCCTAATTGCTCCGCAATGACTGACGCCATTTTGCGCCCGACGGCGGAGGCATTGCGCGCGCCGACCATACCCACGCAGGGCTGATCCATCAAATGCGGCGCGCCCTTATAGATGAGTACGGGTGGTGCATCTTCCATGGCACCCAGCATCTTGGGATATTTCATTTCTCCAAGCACCAGCCAGTCAGCCCCTAAATAGGCAATGGCCGCCATTTCCCTTTCCGCTTCGGCCTTCGGGTGGGGCTTGAGTTTGGAGCCACCACGTTTGGCAAGTTCGGGAATTTGCGCCAAGGCGTTTACTGCACTTCCGAAACGGTGAATGAGTTGACGATAAGTGACGGGGCCTACATTCCTCGTTCTTGCGAGGCGGAGGCGAGCAAGCTTCTCGCTTGCTGTTATGTTCTTGTTTTGTATCTGCACGAAGAACATCTTTGCCTTTTCTCTTATTCGGCGTCAATAGAGAAATGTTCGGTATTTCAGGTTGTTGTTCTGATGCTTATGCCAAAACAAGAGAGCGTAATTTAAACCCCGAACGTTCTACAAAGCCTTCTCGCTCATAGAGATGGATTGCGGGCGCGTTCTCATCTGCAACGATTAAATGCAAGGCAACAATACCTTCTTTGATCATCTGCGCTTTGATGAATTGCAAAGCCCATTTGCCGATGCCACGGCCTCTGGCATTGGGCAGAAGGAAAAATTCATCAATAAAAGCATCCTTACCGCCCATTTCAATTGTATAGCTGGGGCAGACCGCCATATACCCAACGAGCTCAGATCTCTCATAGATACCCCAGATGCTACCGAGTTGGGGTTGTGAAAGCAGCTTCTTTACAGCGTGGCGCCGTGCTTGCTCTTCCATCTCTATATGTTCAAATGCGTGGTAGCCCTGAACCAATGGAACCACCGCTTCCAAGTCTGATTCGTTACAGCGCGTGCATGTGATATGGCTTGGGTCCATATTATTTCTGGCCGATCTTTGGCTCTGTGCCTTGCAACAGGCGCGAAATATTTGCGCGATGAGCCCAGTATATCAAAGCGACCATGGCCACCAAAGGCAGGAAGTCACCGGATTCCCCTAAAAAATAAATGAGAATGGGGACCAGGGCACAAGCGATAAGCGCAGCCAGGGAGGAAATACGGAACATAAAAGCGGTGCCAAGCCAGGTGGCTGCCGCAGTCAGGGCCACGAACCAATTTAAAGCCGCTAATACGCCAATGGCTGTTGCAACACCTTTACCGCCTTTGAACTTCAACCAAATGGGAAAAAGATGCCCTAAAAACGCGCCCAGACCTGCGAGAGTGCCTATGCTGGCCCAGTCAGCGGGCGCAGATTGAATGAAATGAGGGGCCAATAGGACCGGCACCGCGCCTTTTAACGCATCCAGCAGAAGGGTTGCCGCAGCCAGGCCCTTCCGCCCGGTACGCAACACATTGGTTGCACCAATATTGCCAGAGCCGATATTACGCACATCCCCAAGCCCTGCCATCTTAGTCAGCAACAACCCAAAAGGGATGGACCCAAAGGCATAGCCGCCCAAAATTAATAGAGCGAATGAAAGAGGGTCATTCAGCGACATAGCTGTCATATCCATCACAAATTGTACGCAGGACTTTGCCTTGGACCATCAGCTCATCAAAAGGTGTGTTCTTTGCGGCCGAACGCAGCTTTTCGGCGCGAATGGACCAAGGGGTATCCGGGTCAAATACCATGAGGTCCGCTGGTGCGCCCACCTCCAGACGGCCAGAAGGCAGCCCTAATAATTCCGCAGGCTTTGATGTCAGCTTCGCCATAACCGCAGGCAGAGACAGCAGGTCTTCATGATAAAGTTTCAAGGCGCAGGGCAGAAGGGTTTCAAAACCCACCATGCCAACCTCGGCCTGGGCAAAGGGCAGGCGTTTAGCTTCTTCATTATGCGGGTCATGGCCGGATGTGATGACATCGATAACACCATCTGCCAAAGCTTGAAGCACGGCCCGGCGATCCATTTCTTCCCGCAGGGGCGGAGACATTTTCGCAAATGTACGATAATCCTGAATAGCCATTTCATTAAGAAGGAAATGCGCGGGCGTGACGCCTGCACTGATGGTCACGCCTTTTTTCTTGGCTTGTGCTACAACCTCAATGCCTTCGCGCGTGGTCAACTGCGCCACATGATAGCGCCCGCCCGACCCGGCAACGAGGCGTATATCGCGCTCAATCATCATTGCTTCGGCAAAACGAGGGGCCGCATTCAGGCCCAAGCGGGTCGCAAGCTCACCTTCGGTCATGCAAGCGTCATGCGTTAAAGACGGGTCTTCCGCATGTTGAATGATAAGCGCGTTGAACCGCGTGGCATAGCTTAACAAACGCAGCATGACAGCGCTGTCTGCAATGGCCTTCCGCCCGCTGGCAAAGGCCACGGCGCCCGCGGCCTGCATGAGGCCGATTTCTGCGATTTGCTCGCCTTTCAAACCCTGGGTGGCGGCACCCATGGGGCGAACCCGGACATCCGGGTCATCCCGGCCCAGGCGCAATACATAATCCACCATCGCCGCATTATCGACTGCAGGGTCTAAATTGGGCATCAACGCCACGGTGGTGATGCCCCCGGCTGCAGCCGCTGCGCCATCAAGGGCGAAAGCCTGCATATCGATGATGCCAGGGGACAGGGCCTTCCCCTTGCAATCTATGACCTGCGCGCCTTCAGGCGTGTCTAATTGAGCGCCAATGGCTGAGATAGCGGTGCCCTGTGTGACCAATTCACCTTGCGTTTCGCTTAGGGCAACAGGGTCAATCAAGCGGGCGTTTTTAAAATGAAGGGGCTGTCTGGTCATTTTGCGCCCTCCCTGATGGGGCGGGTGAGAATATCAAGACAGGCCATACGAACTGCCACACCCATCTCCACTTGCTCCTGAATGGCAGAGCGGTCGATATCATCGGCAAGGCGTGTATCGATTTCAACGCCGCGGTTCATGGGGCCGGGGTGCATGATAAGCACATCGTCTTTAGCGCGTTTCAGCTTTTCTTCGGTTAAGCCATAGACATGGAAATATTCTTTCACACTGGGCAGATAAGCGCCCTGCATCCGTTCCAGTTGAAGGCGCAGCATCATGACTACGTCCACGCCTTCCAAACCGCTTTCCATATCGGTGAAGACTTCAACGCCTAAACGGTCCATATCAGGCGCGATGAGAGTTGGTGGACCAACTACACGCACCCGCGCACCCAAGCTGTTCAGGAGTAATATGTTGGAGCGCGCGACCCGGCTGTGCAGGATATCTCCGCATATGGCGATGGTGAGGCCTGCGATTTCTTTTTTCCGCCGCCTGATAGTCAGTGCATCTAATAGCGCCTGGGTCGGGTGTTCGTGACGCCCGTCGCCTGCATTGATAACGGCACAATCCATCTTTTCAGAGAGAAGCTTTACCGCTCCGGATTCTCCGTGGCGGACCACCAGCACATCGGGCTGCATGGCGTTCATGGTTGATGCTGTATCCAAAAGCGTTTCCCCCTTTTTAATGGAGGAGGCACTGATGGGAAGGCTGACTGTATCCGCGCCTAAACGTTTTCCAGCCACTTCAAAAGACATCAAGGTCCGGGTGGAGTTTTCAAAGAAGAGATTGACCTGGGTCAGGCCTTGCAGGAGTTCTTTTCGTTTCACCCCCACATAGCCTTGCGCCACGTCAAGCAGCTCGTTGATATGGGTGGGGCTTAGGCCCTCAATCCCTAAAAGATGTTTATGCGGAAACGACATAGGCGCTTCTATACCCCCCAGCTTTAAGCCCTGCAAGTCATGCGTTTCGTAATCGGTCTAAAGCGCCTTGTAGAATATAGCTTGCAGCCATTTTGTCTACGAGCTCTTCACGCCGCGCTCTTGACCGGTCTGCGTCTATTAATGTGCGGGTGACAGCGGCGGTGGATAAACGTTCATCCCAATAAATCAGGGGCAGGCTGAAATGCGTGTCCAGATTGCGGGCAAAAGCACGCGTGGCTTGGGCGCGTGGCCCTTGGGTTCCGTCCATATTCATGGGCAGGCCCATGACTAGCCCTTGAATATCATGGGTTTTGACAAAGGCCTCAATGGCAAACAGGTCTTTGGAAAATTTGCCTTTTTTCAAAGTCTCCAAAGGTGTCGCAATCTGGCGCCCTAAGTCTGACAAAGCCAGACCGATGGTTTTTGTGCCTAAGTCAAATCCTAAAAGCCGCCCCGTTTTTGGCAGGGCGGCTTTGAATTCACTCATGTCATTAAAAAGCGTCATTGCATTAAAAAGCTTTGTGCACGCAGCCGTGCGTTGCTGGCTAAGCTCATGTAAAATAATGGAATGTCATAAACATGATAGTTTTTACCCGGCATCAGATTTTCGTTAAAGGGTTCTTCCGGAGCTTTGTCCAGATAGAGAATTCCGTCGCTGCCACAATTTGCGCCGACAAGTTCCGGTTCGATTGATTCAAGGGCGCCTTGCCCGTTGGGATAAGCAACAGCGCCAGGGTTTTGTGTGGCACCCACATTGTCTGTGCCTCGTGTCCAGTTCAAAGGATTGACGCACAACATGGTGGACCCCGCGCGGGAGGCCCCTATAACGCTAGGTAGGGATTTAAACGCTTCTATAATCGGCGTGGCGTCGCCATCTGGCGCAAAGCTCTGCCAGGAGATAACGCAATGTGTGTCGTCTGCATCGTCACAGGCTGACAGGCCAATGGCTTCCAAATCCTGTTCAACGGAAATAGGCCAGCCGATAAGATAAGCGGCGACCATTTGATTTTTTAACGGCTTGCCCGCGATATAATCGCGCAATAAGCCCAACCCATGGACGGCGCCTTGGGAATGGCCAGCCAAGATAAAAGGCCGGTCCCTGTCGCGCCGGGCCAGGAAAGCCTCAAAGGCTTTTTTAACATCATCATAAGCAGTGAAAAACGCCTTATAAGAGCTGTCACCTGGCGCGAGAAACGCGCCGAATGTCGCCTGGCGGTAGCGTGGGGCGTAGATGTGACCGGCTGCGTTAAAAGCGCTCGCCTGTCCCTTCAAGACAGAATTATCAACGCGTTCCGCAGCGGTTTTATCGTCAATCGGGCCATTCCAATTGGCTTTGCTTAGATAAGTGGTCGGATGAATGAAAAAGACATCAACATCAAGGGGAGGTGCGCCATCAACGCCTGCGGGCTGCATCTTTGCTCCGTTATCCGTGCTGGGAAGGGCTGCCCAGGATGCATCTTGTGTGTAGTCAGGCGCTGGGGGGACTGTATCAATGCTAAACTCCTCGCCAGGGACTAAAGCGAGTTTTGCAAGCTCATCGCCATATTGTTCAAAAATGACCCGGCCCGTGATGACCAATAATATGACGATTGCGACAACAATCAGAAATTTACGCGCCATGATACCATTCATCCCTTCTTCTCTATGATTTGGGCCCAAAGTAGGCGCACATCAAAATATCGTCCACATATTCTTGAGGCCCGCGGCGAATGGCATCTTTGCGGCGGCCTTCTTCAACAAAGCCCAGCTCTTTATACAGCGCGATTGCCCGCGCATTATCGCCATGAACGTGAAGTTCAACACGCTCCAAATTGGCATGGGATTTTGCCCAGCTCAGGCAACAATGCAGCATGGCCCGGCCAATGCCTTTATCTCTAAAAGCCTTGGCGACGCTTAAGCCTAAAAGCGTGGAGTGTTTAAGCTTAGCCCGTCTATCCGTCAGTGTTTCCAAAGACGCAATGATGTCACCGTCGTAAAACGCGATGATGGCAATTTCGTCAGCGCAGGTTTCAATACGTTTGATAAGCCGTCGTTCCCCGCCCGTTGTTAAGCGCGCTTCTTCCACGCGGGTATTTAAATGGTCAGATGTGCGCAGCATTTCAAATTTGAATCGCGCCAAACCACGCGCGTCGCGGGTGCGGGCAGAGCGGATATATATTTCTCTGCCGTCTTTAAGGGTGAGATTTTTATCACTTATACGGGCCATTCAAGCTTTATCCCCTCCCAAAGACTTGCACGTCAATGGGGAGTTATATATGGGGTGTGTGTTTATGTCCGGAGATGTCTTCGGCCTGTTTGAATTTCTATAGGATGATATCATGTCGGTTGATGCCGCTACCGTCCGCAAAATCGCGCATTTGGCGCGTATTCGCCTGGAAGAGGCGCAAGTGGACCCGTTTAAAGCTGAATTGAACAATATCCTGGCCTGGGTGGAACAATTAGGTGAAGTGAACACCGATGATGTGGAGCCCATGACCAGTGTGGTGGAACACGCCCTGCACCAGAGGGAAGATGTGGTCAGCGACGGTGGTTATCCCGAAAAAGTCTTAGCCAATGCGCCGCGTGCTGAATTCGGCTTTTTTGCTGTGCCGAAGGTGATTGAATAATGACCAATTTAACGGATTTGACGATAGCGGACGCCCGCGATGCGTTGCGCAAAAAAGAATTCAGCGCTGTTGAGCTGACACAGGCGCATATTGAGGCTGTTGAAGCGGCACGTGCCTTAAACGCTTTTGTGGTGGAAACGCCCGAACGCGCTTTGGAAGAAGCCAAAGAGGCGGATGCGGCCCTGCATAAGGGCGATGCACCCATCATGGCTGGCATTCCTATCGCCATGAAAGATTTGTTCTGCACGGAAGGTGTGCAAACCACGGCTTCCAGCCATATTTTGGAAGGCTTTAAACCCACCTATGAATCCACTGTATCCGGCAATTTAAAAGCCAATGGTGCAGTGATGCTGGGGAAAGCCAATTTGGACGAATTTGCCATGGGCTCTTCTAATGAGACCAGCTATTTCGGCCCGGTGAAAAACCCGTGGCGCGCCAAAGGCTCTGATGTGGATTTAGTGCCTGGTGGCTCTTCCGGTGGGTCTGTGGCGGCTGTTGCAGCCCATATTGCCATGGGTGCAACAGGCACAGATACAGGTGGCTCTATTCGCCAACCAGCCAGCTTCACCGGTCTTGTGGGCATGAAACCGACTTATGGCCGCTGTTCCCGCTGGGGCACGGTGGCTTTTGCGTCTTCTTTGGACCAGGCCGGGCCTTTGACACGCACGGTGCGCGATGCAGCCATCATGTTGGAAGCTATGGCGGGTTATGACTCTAAAGATTCGACGTCAGTCAATGTGCCTGTACCGAATTATGAAGCGGCCTTAAATGGCGATATTTGCGGTATGAAAGTGGGTATTCCCAAAGAATATCGTATGGAAGGCATGCCAGAGGAAATTGAAGCCCTGTGGCAAAAAGGCATTGCCTGGTTGAAAGATGCGGGTGCTGAGATTGTTGATATCTCTTTGCCGCATACGAAATATGCGCTGCCGACTTATTATATCGTGGCACCGGCTGAAGCCTCATCCAATTTGGCGCGCTATGATGGTGTGCGTTATGGCCTTCGGGATATGCCCGATGGCGGGTCATTGAATGACATGTATGAAGCCACCCGTGCGGCAGGCTTTGGCGATGAAGTGAAGCGCCGTATCATGATTGGCACTTATGTGCTCTCAGCTGGCTATTATGACGCTTATTATTTGAAAGCGCAGAAGCTGCGGACCTTGATTGCCGATGACTTTGCCAAGGCCTATGCCCAGGTTGATGTGATTTTAACACCAACTGCACCGTCTGCCGCCTTTGCAATGGGCGCTAAATCAGCAGACCCCATTGCCATGTATTTGAACGATGTCTTCACTGTGCCTGCAAGCCTGGCCGGCCTGCCTGGGATTTCCGTTCCAGCGGGTCTGGATGCGCAGGGCCTGCCCTTGGGTCTGCAATTGCTGGGCAAGACTTTTGATGAAGAAACCGTGCTGCGGGTTGCGGATGTGTTGGAGAAAGCAGCGGGCTTTGATGCGCGCGCTGAAAAATGGTGGCTGTCATGAGTGAAGCTGTAAAACCTTATCGTTTAGCCGGCGCAACCGGGGATTGGGAAGTGGTCATTGGCTTGGAAGTCCATGCTCAGGTCATTTCCAATTCAAAACTCTTTTCCGGTGCTGCCGTGGATTTCGGTGCGGAACCCAATAGCAATGTCTCCCTCGTTGATGCGGCCATGCCCGGCATGCTGCCTGTCATCAATGAAGAATGCGTGCGCCAAGGCGTGCGAACGGGCCTGGCACTGGGTGCGAAAATCAATCAATGGTCGCGTTTTGACCGGAAGAATTATTTCTACGCCGATTTGCCGCAAGGCTATCAAATCAGCCAATTCCAATATCCGGTTGTGGGCGAGGGGGAAGTCCACCTCGACCTGGCCGAAGGGGTAACGAAAACTGTTGGAGTTGAGCGTATTCACCTGGAACAGGATGCGGGTAAGTCTTTGCATGACCAGCATCCGACTTTGACTTTGGTCGATTTAAACCGTTCAGGCGTGGCGCTGATGGAAATCGTCTCCAAGCCTGATATGCGCTCCCCGGCTGAGGCTGGCGCTTATTTGAAAAAGCTCCGCTCCATCGTGCGTTATATCGGCACTTGCGATGGGAATATGGAAGAAGGCTCCATGCGCGCGGATGTGAATGTGTCCGTACGTAAACCTGGTGATGAGCTTGGCACGCGCTGTGAGATTAAAAATGTGAACTCCGTGCGTTTTGTCCAGCAGGCCATCGAATGTGAAGCACGCCGGCAAATCGACATCATCGAAGCGGGTGGGTCCATTGACCAGGAAACACGTTTGTTCGACCCGAATAAAGGTGAGACGCGGTCCATGCGGTCCAAGGAAGAAGCGCATGATTATCGCTATTTCCCGGACCCCGATTTGCTGCCTTTGGTGTTAAGCGACGATTTCGTCGCCGAAGCCCGTGCAACATTGCCGGAACTGCCTGACGAGAAGAAAGAACGTTTTGAAACGCACCTCGGCGTGAGCGCTTATAACGCATCCGTTCTAACGGCAGAAAAAGAAGCGGCTGATTATTTCGAAGCGCTTCTGGGCCTTTTGGCCAAGCAAACGGATAAGTCGGAAACCAAGGTCGCGCGTATGGTGTCGAACTGGGTGATTTCTGACTTGTTCGGCGCGCTAAATAAAGCCGGTAAAACCATCAGCGACAGCCCGGTTTCGCCGGAAGCTGGTGCTGAGCTTCTCAAGCTTCAAGATGATGGAACCATCTCTGGCCGTATCGCCAAAGACGTGTTTGAAATCATGTTTGAAACCGGCAAAGGCGCTGAAGCTATTGTCGAAGAGAAGGGGTTGAAGCAGGTCTCTGACGCTGGTGAGCTGGAATCGATTATTGCGAAAGTCCTGGCAGATAATCCTGGTCAGGTTGAGCAGTTTAAAGCTGGTAAAGACAAGCTGATTGGCTTCTTTGTCGGACAGGTCATGAAGGCGACGGGTGGTAAAGCAAATCCTGCCGTTGTGAATGAATTGCTGAAAAAAGCACTATCCAACTGAGCTGAGTTTTAGTCCAGATGCTAAACAAAAAAGGGCGCTGTTCGGTGCCCTTTTTTGTTTGAATAGGGACTTGCATTTTTTGCCTCCTTCCCGCCAAATCGCGGGGAGGAGATTTTTATGCCTAACCGCATTGCAATATTGACAGGTGGCGGAGATGTGCCTGGGCTAAATGCTTGCATTCGCTCGATTGTTGAAGGCGCTTTGGCTCGGGGTTGGGAGGTTGTCGGCTTTCGCCGCGGCTGGGCTGGACCTTTGTCGATTGACCCGCTCACCCCCTGGACGAGTGAAAACGAACATTATCTCAAGCTCAATGCTGATATGGTGCGGACCATAGATCGGCATGGGGGCACCATGCTTCATACGTCGCGTATTGATCCGCGCCGGGTAGACGCGAAGCAGCTGAATGCTTTTGGATGTGAGGCGCGGGCGCAGAAAAATGAAGATGGCAGCTTTGATGCAACCAAGCATGTCTTGGATGTTCTCGATGCCTTGGGCATTGATGCAATGGTCACTATGGGAGGTGATGGAACACTTAAATTCACAGCGCATTTAAGCAGTCTTGGGGTTGCTGTGATTGCTGTTCCAAAGACCATGGATAATGATGTGTTTGGAACAGAATATTGCATTGGTTTTTCAACGGCGATTACCCGTTCTGTTGATGCTATCACGGCCTTGCGAACCACAGTTTCCAGTCATGAGCGTATCGGTGTTATTGAGCTTTTTGGCCGCCGTTCCGGGGAAACCGCTTTAATGGCAGGTTATCTTTCTCAAGCTGACCGTGTTGCAATTGCGGAAGTGCCTGTTGATTTAGATCGTTTAACTGAATTTCTAGTCCGAGATCGTGGTTCCAGTGAAAACCGCTATGCCATGATGATTGTTTCAGAAGGGGCACATATCGCTGGCGCTGAAACAGATAGCGAGATTGCCATCTCAGCGTCTGATCGTAAGAAAATAGGCATAGGGCGCCGTATAGGCAATCATATCAAGGAAAGCTCAGGCCATGGTGTTGTGTTGCAGGAACTGGCCTATCTGATGCGCTCAGGTGCACCGGATGCGTTGGATAAAATGGTGTCTATGGCCTTTGGAACCTTGGCGGTGCAGCTGTTGGATGGAGGGTCGTCGGGCCTGATGACTGCCGTGGTTGATGGGAATTATGAAGCCGTTGATGTCAATTTGGTTGCTCAAGGATGTAAAGTTGTTGATGTGCAGGCGCTCTATGATGTGAAGTCATATAAACCAAAAATTGCATCCGTTTTAAATAAACCGATGTTTCTTTATTAAAATTAAAAATGAATATTCAATATTAGGGAAATATTAACAGCTGTTATTTAATCTTTAACTTCAACGATAACATGTCAAAGGGGCTGATTGAGGAGTTGAATGCTCAATGCCGCAGACGCTTGTACATCTCGTTGAACCACTGCCAACCGTTTCACATTTCACGGTTTTTGCTGAACTTGCGCAGATTTTCATTCACCAACCTGAGTTGAACGCTGTTTTGGTAACGCCCATGAAGGATGGCGGTCCTTTTGGTTTATTATGCCGTGGCAAAGCCCTTCGACCGACATTGATTTTTCCAGATGAGGAGGTTGGTCGTTTCTCTGACTATGACGTTTTAAGTTGCCGCAGTTCTTCCATTTTAAGTGATTTCCAGCATGTCGAACGCCATGCGTTGGAGCGGGGCCTTATCCATTATGAAGAAGGTCGGGCAACGGGGTACATCTCACCCTTGCGGCTTGCGCAATATCATGCGGATCAGCGCGCCCGGTTTAAAGGAGAGCGAGATGATGCGCGGAGTGCTTTAAGTGAGGCTTTGGAACAGCGGCTGCATCAATTAGCTGATATGGGCCACGAATTACGCTCTCCACTGAACAGCATCATTGGATATAGCGATATGATGCGCTCAGAGGTCAAAGGCCCTTTAGGCACGCCTGATTATAAATCCTATGCGGGGGCGATCTTCCACGCGGGGGAGCATTTGTTGAATATCATCAATGCAGTGCTGGATATGGCGAAGATGGATGCAAGAGCGCTGCAGTTGAATGAGGCACGTATTTCTCTGCGGGATATTTGTTTAAGCGCGAAAGATATGATGAGCTTGAATGCAGAACAGGCCGGTATTGATATTCATATCCAGATTGCGAATGACCTGCCTGATGTCTTCGTGGACCCGCAGCTGTTTCGCCAGATTCTTTTGAACTTGCTGTCTAACGCATTGAAGTTTTCGCCGTCTGGCTTATCTGTCCGTGTTCAGGCTAAATTGGACCGTCGCGGTTTTCTCAGGCTCTCCGTCATAGATGCTGGTCCTGGCATTAGTGCTGAGGACATAGAACGGGTCATGAAGCCGTTTCAACAGACCAAAGCCCATCGAGGCCAGGGGACAGGGCTGGGCCTGCCGTTGGTCAACTCTCTTTGCGCCTTGCATGACTGTCGTTTCCAGCTTTTATCGCAAGAAGGAAAAGGCACGCGGGCTGTCATCACTGTACCTCCCGGCCGAGTCCATGGCTGTCGCCCCAGCGGGCAGGGTGAATTTATTTTCACCTGTGGGGCGCATCAGGCATAAAAGCCGATCTGTCGATCACATTTTTCATAAAATAGCCGAATCTGTTGTAGCTTCACTTAAAGCGCCCGTTTTTCGTGCTATCGTCGCGTTAACCATTTTTTCAATACCTCTTGCGCAGAGTTGAAATGCGTATTTTTGAGAAACAGGGAATTGGACCCTGTATGGGGGAATGGGAATTCGCGATATGGGACGTTTAGATAAAAGTTTTGATCCAGCTGTCAGCGCGAAGCTGAGTGCGGCAGATAAGGGTGAGATTGCCGCCCTTTATGACCTTGGCCTGTGTTATTCAACGGGCAATGGCGTGGATCTGGATTATGTGGAAGCACATAAATGGTTCAGCCTTGCTGCCTTAAACGGCGTGAAGCGCGCTATTGCGGACCGTCAGGACTTGGCGCAGGATATGAGCCAGCATGAAATTGCCGAGGCCCAGCGTCAAGCACGCAGCTGGCTTGAAGCGCATTCTGATCTGGTCAGGCATTAGACCGGCTTCAAATCTTTCACAATGATGGCGTGGGTGTTTTTCACCTCTTCCATAACCACATAGGTGTGGGTGCGATCCACACCGGGGAGCGCTGAAATCCGCTCCCCCAGAAAACGGCGATAGCTGTCCATATTTTCCACGCGTATTTTCAGCAAATAGTCAAAGCCGCCGGCCACCATATGGCATTCCTGAATTTCAGGGACGGTATCGATGGACGCTTTGAACTTGTCGAAAGCATCGGTCCCGGTCTTATCCAAAGACACTTCAATGAAGGCCAAAAGCCCGACGCCTAATTTGCGGGCGGATAGCCTTGTGAAATAGCCTTTGATATAGCCTGCTTCTTCCAAGCGTTTCACCCGTTCAATACAGGGTGTGGGGCTAAGGCCCACCCGCTCTGCCAGGTCCACATTGGTGATGCGTCCGTCTTCCTGCAAAACGGTCAGGATTTTGCGGTCTATAATGTCCAGTTTCGGCGATTTTTTCATCTGGTGTAAAATCCTGAATTTTTTATTTTCTCAGAGTTATTTATCATAAAAATGCTTAATTTGGAGAGAAATACTCTATCAATGGCGTTATTCTCCCTTCATGCTAATTGAGGAAATTCAGTGATGTTGCGGGAAAATCAAGAACAATACAGCGCAAGCCGCCGTGCGATTGCGGCCAAGAAATATGCTGATGAAAATCAAGTGATGGAAGGGCTTTTAAAGGCCACACCCATGGACAAACCCATGCAGGGCCGTGCCTTGGAAAGTGCGAAAACCATCATCGCGAAAGCACGTTCCGCTAAGGATGAACAAGGCACTCTCGACGCTTTCTTACAGGAATTTGGCCTGTCCAATGAAGAAGGCGTCGCTTTGATGTGCCTGGCGGAAAGCTTGCTGCGCGTACCGGATGCAGACACGGCGGATCGGCTGATTGCTGAAAAGATTTCTTCAGGCAAATGGGCCTCTCATAAAGGTCAATCCCGTTCTCTCTTTGTGAACGCTTCCACCTGGGCTTTGATGATGACCGGTGGTGTGTTGAGGCTGGACCGTAAAACCGTGAAAGACCCCGGCGACCTCGTTGGCCGACTGGTGCACCGTGTGGGCGAACCTGTCATCCGTAAAGCCCTGAAAACAGCCATGCGCATCATGGGCGGGCAGTTCGTGCTTGGTCGCACTATCGATGAGGCGCTGAAGCGGGCAGGGGGGTATCTCACCTCTTTCGATATGCTGGGCGAAGGTGCACGCACGGATGCGCAGGCAGAGGTCTATTTCAAGTCTTATCAAACCGCCATCGACCGCATTGGCCAGGAAGGCAACGGCAAAGCGCCCGAACACCGCCATGCGATTTCGGTCAAACTGTCAGCGCTTTTCCCCCGCTATGAGGAGGCTCAAAGTGCCCGCGTGCTGGATACTCTCTATGACCGCCTGTTGAAGCTCGCCATCCAGGCCCGTGGTCACGATATTAATTTCACCGTTGATGCAGAAGAAGCGGACCGGCTGGATATCTCCCTCGACCTGATTGACCGTCTGGTTAAAGAACCGGACCTAAAGGGCTGGACAGGCTTTGGCCTGGCTGTGCAGGCTTATCAAAAGCGTGCGCCCCAAGTGATTGAGCATTTGATTGAACTGGCCAAATCCAGTGGCCAACGGTTGATGATACGCCTGGTCAAAGGCGCCTATTGGGACAGTGAAATCAAGCTGGCGCAGGAAGAAAATGCGCTGGATTACCCGGTCTTCACGCGAAAGGCCGGGACGGATGTGTGCTATACGCTTTGCGTGGCTAAGATGCTGGACGCCGGTGATCTTATCTATCCCCAATTCGCCACCCATAATGCCATGACCATTGCGTCCATTTTGGAAATGGCCGGCAGTCGTCAGGGTTTTGAATTCCAACGCCTCCACGGCATGGGAGAGCTTTTGTATAAGGTGGCAAGTGATGCCGCTGGTCGTGACCTGCCCGTACGGGTCTATGGCCCTTGTGGCTCGCATGAGGATTTATTGCCTTATCTGGTGCGCCGCCTGCTTGAAAATGGCGCGAATTCGTCTTTTGTGAACCGCTTCCTGGATGATGCTGTGAGCGTTGATGAAGTGGCTATGAACCCCTTTGCACTTATGGAAACGGCGCAACCCAAGCGCCATGACAAAATCCCTCTGCCTCGTGATATTTACGGGGAAAGCCGCGTGAATTCCAAAGGCGTAGATTTAACGAACCGTGCAGAGCTGGCGCGTCTGGAACAGGCCGTAGAAGGCAGTAAAGGCCAGGCATTCCACGGCGGTCCAATCGTAAATGGAAAGGCCGTTAAAGCCCCGCTTCGCGAAGTATTTTCCCCTGCTGATTTAAGCGATAAGGTTGGCACAACGTCTGATGCCACACCCACCCATATTGAAGAAGCTTTCGAACGCGCCCGTGAAGCACAAGGCGATTGGGACGCCCGCGGCGGTGTAGCCCGTGGTGCCATTCTGCGTAAAGCTGCGGACCTGCTGGAAGCGCGCGAAGAATTGTTTACAGCACTGATTTCACGCGAAGCAGGCCGCGTATTCCCTGACATCATTGCTGAAATTCGCGAAGCGGTGGATTTCCTGCGCTATTACGCAGCGCAGGCGGAAGAAAAATTCGCAGAGCCCATCGCTCTGCCTGGGCCAACGGGAGAAGATAATCATTTAAGCCTTCACGGCCGCGGTGTTTTTGTCTGCATCAGCCCTTGGAACTTCCCATTGGCGATTTTCCTTGGCCAGGTGGCAGCCTCCTTAGCTGCTGGCAATAGCGTATTGGCGAAACCCGCTGAACAAACACCTATCATCGGCCATGCCGCCGTCCAACTGCTGCATGATGCGGGTATCCCCGGCGATGTGCTGCATTTCCTGCCGGGTGATGGAAAGGTCGGTGCGCAGTTGGTGGCTCTGCCGCATCTGGGAGGCGTGGCCTTCACCGGGTCCACGGACGTTGCCAAGCTTATCAATCGCACTTTGGCTGAAAAAGACGGCCCCATCACGCCGCTGATTGCGGAAACTGGTGGGCAGAATGCGATGATTGTAGACTCGACCGCCTTGGCCGAACAGGTCACCGATGATGTCATTCGCTCAGGCTTTTTGTCTGCGGGTCAACGCTGCTCCTGTTTGCGTGTTCTCCTGCTTCAGGAGGATATCGCGGATAAGCAAATTGAGATGATTAAAGGCGCAATGCAGGAATTGAAACTGGGCAATCCTGGTCTGGCGTCCACAGATATCGGCCCCATCATCAATGAAGAGGCTCGGTCCCGCTTGGAAACACACCTGACGCGCATGGAGACTGAGGCTAAAATCTCCGCCCGCGCGCCTTTGGACGAAGGGTTAAACGGTTGGTTCTTCGCGCCTGCCCTGGTTGAGATTGACGACTGGTCTGTCTTGCATGGGGAGGTCTTTGGCCCGGTCGTCCATGTGAAACGCTATAAGGCATCTGAGTTGAAGCAAGAGATGGCTAAGTTGCGCGACCAGGGCTTTGGCCTGACATTTGGCCTGCACAGCCGGATTGAAGGCCTGGCAGAAGAGCTGGCGGCCAGTTGCGGCTGTGGCAATGTCTATGTAAACCGCAATATGGTTGGCGCTGTTGTTGGCGTGCAGCCCTTTGGCGGCCATGGCCTGTCAGGAACAGGGCCGAAGGCGGGTGGCCCGCATTATCTGCTGCGCATGGCAGTTGAACGCACGACGACGATTAACACGACCGCAACGGGCGGAAATGCAGCGCTGTTGCAGCTTTAGTTTCTACCCCCCCCTTCTCCCCAGCGTGGGAGAGGGTGAGGGGGAGAATAAAAGTTTTTGGTGGTATCGCGGGGTTCCGCATTGTTTTTTTAGCCTCAATCGCGGGCGGTCGCATCCGCTCCCTTAGGCTTCCGCGAAACGGTTCGCGACGGCCGTGCGGCCTTACAGCTTTCTATTATAGAAAGCTGGGGAGCTTGGTTCTGAGACATAGGTGTTCCCCCCTCACCCTAACCCTCTCCCACCAGGGGAGAGGGAATAGAATAGAGCTCCATAACCGCTCTCCCTCTCCCCTTGTGGGAGAGGGCCGGGGTGAGGGGTAGGTCTGAACAGAAGAGAAGCAGAGTGAGGCTCCCCAGCTTTTCTTATCTGAAAAGCTGTAAGCGCGACCGCGCGTCGCGATAGCCCGGAATGGCGAAGCCATGGAGGAATAGCGTTATCGCGGAAGCCTAAGCGGACGGATGTCCGCGCCGGCGATTGAGGCTAAAAAAATAAAACCCAACCTCGCGCTCTCCCATCTCCACAAAGAGCACTTGTATATCCCGAATCTACAAGCTAAAGTTTCAAAGCTCTCAAAAGAGAGCGGCCCAGAAGGTGGTTGGCCCCACCAACTGAGCCTAACCATAAACAAGAGGAACATCTTGCTATGGCTGGAAGCACATCTAGCATATTCATTCATATATTGCGAAGTTGTATTCTCATCTCAAAAGATGGGGCGTATCGCCATGGGTGACGATAGGTTGTCTTATGTCCATGATTTCGATGACATATCGGGGTCGGGGGATTTGAGTGACCTGGCGGGCCCTTTGGCGCAATTGGCGGGGATTCTGGTTAAGCTGGAAAATTCCGCCGCTTACAAAGACCATCCGGGATTGCATGTATTTGGAGAGGCCTTGACGAACCTTGGCCTGTGCTATCGTGCGATGCTTCAAATCCACTGACCTAATGCTGGGTCCTTATCCCGGGGTCATGGACATAGACCCCGGGATAAGCCGGATTTGAAGTTATCTAGCTGGAATGCCTTTATAATCTTCCAAGTCTTTTTCAGCCTGTTGAACGAACAGTGCAGCGCTGGAAAAATATTCATTCACGGCGATTCTCTGGCTGTTCGGAACATCATTGGGCGAAATCTGACTTAACGCGCCGGAACGCATTTCAAAATTCTCATAGCCCGATTTGATATAGGCATTCATACAGTCCTGCCATGCATTGCCGTCCGCATGAAGCACAGGCAATTCCGCCCGGCTGTTGACCTCTGGGTCATAGCTGGGCGCCACGCCGCAGTCATGATTGGCAAAAGGCTCAGCAATGACATCCGCGACCACCTGATTAAATTCAGGGGCTTTAACGATATCAATCAATTCCATGTCAAAAATCAGCGTGGAATTAGCTGGAATGCGGGGAATATCCCGGTCGCCATAAGCCAGTTCCGGCGGAATGGTCAAACGCCATTTGGAGCCCGTTGGCATCAATTGAAGCGCTTCGGTCCAACCGGAAATCAAACCACCGACTGCAAAGCCAGAGGCTTTGCCGCGGCTATAGCTTGAATCAAAAATCTCGCCATTGGTCAGCCGACCTTCATAATCGACGAGGACCTCGTCATCCGCACCAGGCATAGGACCATCGCCAGCGACCAGCACTTCGATTTGAAGGCCGGATGGGCGATTAATGATTTGGCCCACTTCATAGGGGCTATCCGTCATCACCTCTGCTTCAACAGCAGGGGTTTCACTTTCCTGAGCATTTTCCTCAGAGCCACAGGCCGCAAGCGATAAAGCAACGGCACCGACGCAAAAAAGCCGCCCTAAATGAGCGGCTCTCTTCCGATTTTCCAAGATAGCCAAAGCCATCTTAGCGCATGACCTGTCCGTCACGTTCGGCCCGCTTGCGGTCCAGCTTGCGTGCCCGGCGTACAGCTGCGGCTTGCTCCCGTGCTTTCTTTTCAGAAGGCTTCTCATAGAAGCGGCGCAGTTTCATTTCCCGGTAAACGCCTTCACGCTGTAATTTCTTTTTCAGCGCGCGCAGGGCTTGGTCGACATTATTGTCGCGAACGATCACTTGCATGCGTGCTCAACACCTTTCTTTGTGGGTCTAGACCCAGTTCTATTGCGGGCAATGCCCGAAATCACAAAAAACGCGGGCGCCTCAAAAATCTATATGAGGCGCTCTCATAACGAAGCTGATGCCACTTGTGAAGCCTTTTTTTAAGGCGCAACAGGCAACGAGGCGACTTTTATCCAAAGTCACTCCTAAAACTCATGGCCTTCTTATAGCATAGAAGTTGCGAAAACACGAATTTCACCCCTGCGGCAATTGGAAAAGGTGACGCGAAGGCGCAAGAGCTCTATATAGGGATTGAGATAGATAAGGAGCCGCCAAAATGGACAAAACACCGCTGGAACTCAGAGATGAGCTTGTTAAAGCCGTTCTGCCCCATGTGCCTTTTGATGGCTGGTCTATGGATGCGCTTCGTGCGGCAGCCCGGGATTTAGACGCGGATTTCGGCGTGGCGAAGCTGTCTTTCCCCGGCGGCACGTCCGAATTGATGGAAGCTTATCTTGATTTGGAATTGCGTGAATTTGAAGAGGCATTGCAGAAACGCGGCCTTGATAATCTAAAGATTCGCGAAAAAATCACCACGGCTGTGCGCCTACGCCTGGAAATGGCAGAGCCGCATAAAGAAGCGTCTATCCGCGCAGCCCGATTCTTAAGCCTGCCGCGGAACAGTGGGCTGGCAGCGAAGCATCTTTGGCGCACCGTCGATATCATGTGGCGCGCTGCTGGCGATGTGGCGACGGATTTTAATCATTATTCCAAACGCCTGATTCTCTCAGGCGTTTATTCAAGCACATTTCTCTATTGGCTGAATGACAATTCAGAAGGGCATGAAGACACATGGGCTTTTTTGGATCGCCGTATTTCCGACGTCATGCAGATTGAAAAAGTAAAAGCCCGTGTGCGTAAGGCGGATGCAAACCGCCCTCGACTGACACGTTTTTTAGGGCGTTTGCGCTATCCTACGGCTTAACCCAGGTCACGTGACCCATTTTGCGGCCTAAGCGTGGGGCACCTTTGCCATAGAGGTGAATATGGGCTTGGCTGTCTTTGGCAAGTTCTGGAACCTCGTCCACATCACGGCCAATCAGATTACGCATTTCAATGGTGCCAAGGGTTGTCGTTGCACCCAAAGGCCAGCCCATAACCGCACGCATATGGTTTTCAAATTGAGACGTGACAGCACCCTCAATCGTCCAGTGGCCGGAATTATGAACCCGCGGCGCGATTTCATTTGCTTTCAGCGTGCCATCGGCCAGCGCGAAAAATTCGATGGTCAATGTGCCCACATAATCAAGCGCCGTTATAAGTCTTTCAGCTTGCGCCACGGCTTTTCCTGCGCTGCTATCGTTCAGGCCTGATGGCACCCGCGACCAGCTTAAAATATGATTTTCGTGGGTGTTCCAAACAGGGTCATAGCATTTCACTTGCCCGTCCTGACCTCTCGCGGCGATGACGGATACTTCCCGTTCAAAATCCACCAGGCCTTCGAGGATAAGGCCTCCTGGCGCACTACGCAGGGCTTCCCAGGCCATGGCGACATCATCTTCCTGCCGCATCATCATCTGGCCTTTGCCGTCATAGCCAAAGCGCCGGGTTTTTAAAACCGCAGGCAAGCTAATGTTTTGAACAGCTTTTTGCAGGTCTTCATAGCTGTCCACCGCTTCATAAGGCGCGGTTTCAATACCCGTTTGATTGAGGAAGTCTTTTTCAGCCAGTCGGTCCTGTGCAATCTCAAGCGCATGGATATTGGGAAAAATATCAACTTGCTTGTTTAGCTGAGCAAGCGCATCGACAGGCAAATTCTCAAATTCATAGGTGGCCATATCAACGCGGGACGCAAATTCCATCAAGGCTTCAACATTGCCATAATCTGCCTGGATATGTTCATTGGCGACTTGGGCCGCTGGTGGCGCATAATCCGGGCATAATATGATGGTCTTTGCCCCTAATTGGGCTGCGGATTGTGCCAGCATGCGCCCTAATTGGCCGCCTCCTATGATGCCTATCTTCATATCAGCGTTTCACATCCTCTGACACGGCGGCTGTCTGTGCAGCCCGCCAGGCGTCCAACCGTTCAGCTGTGTCGCTGTCTTGCAAAGCAATGATGCTGGCTGCAAGCAAGGCGGCGTTCTTCGCGCCAGACTTGCCAATCGCCAAAGTCCCAACAGGTACGCCGCCGGGCATTTGTGCAATGCTGAGCAGACTGTCCATGCCGGATAAGGCTTTGCTTTCAACGGGAACGCCTAAAACGGGAAGGGGTGTTGATGCGGCGGTCATACCTGGTAAATGCGCGGCCCCACCAGCACCAGCAATGATGACCTGCAGGCCGCGGCTTTTGGCGCTTTCTGCGTAGTCAACCAAACGGCCAGGTGTGCGGTGGGCGGAAACAACCTTCACTTCATGTGGGATGTGCAGGTCGTCCAATATCTGAACCGCATATTCCATTGTTGGCCAGTCAGACTGGCTGCCCATGATAACGCCAACACGTGGTTTCATATCCGTCATGGCTAAGCCCCATTTGCTCCCATCTGAAGAGCGCCGCAGTATAGGCCGCTCCCCGCTATGCGCAAGAAAACTATGCGAAAAACAAATAAAGCTTTACACTTCATTCACCAAAAGCGTTCATTAATGAGAGGGCGATGAAATCGCTGTAAATGCGTTGAGAGAAGCTCATGAAGGTTCGGGGGACTAGGTCTTTTGTATCCACGCGACCCAGTTTGGAAACGGGTCGAAGTGAAAAAGTGACGCCTTTGGCAAAAGCAGAGGCGCCACAATCTGTGAATGGGCATCAGGAAGCTGCTGATTTATTAGGGATTCCTCAGGAAGAATTCACGCCAAAAGTCCGCAGCGCGATCATGACATTGTTGCAAGAAGTCGAGCAATTGCGCGAAGAAGTGTCCAGTGCCACAAGGCGGTTGGAAGAACTTGAGAAAATTGCGGACCTTGACCCGTTAACGCCAATAGCGAATCGTCGTGCCTTCATTCGCGATCTGAATCGCACCATTTCCTATGCACAACGCTATAATATTGCTGCCAGCCTGATTTATTTTGACGTGAATGACTTGAAGCGCATCAACGATGAATATGGTCATGCGACAGGGGACATGGTTCTTGTGCATATCGCGGATATCCTGACTGGCAATGTTCGGGAATCTGATGTGGTGGCGCGTTTGGGTGGCGATGAATTTGCCGTGCTGCTTGTGCAGGCGAATGAGCAACAGGCCCTGGACAAGGGCGCTGAACTTGCCCGTCGGATATCGGAAACGCCGATTGCAATTGAAGGGGCAACAATCCATACGCATGTCGCGTTCGGCGCTTATACTTTCCAGCCAGGTGAAAACCCCGATGATGTCTTGGATCAGGCGGACAAGCGGATGTATGCCCATAAAAAAGATATCAAACAGAAAAATACCTAGGCGATAATGTCCGGCAGAAGCATGTCTTCAATTCGAGAAATCTGATCTTTCAAAGACAATTTACGCTTTTTCAAACGCTGAATCTTCAGCTGGTCAGAGGCTTTATCAAGCAGCATCGAATCAATGGCTGCATCCAGGTCCCGATGCTCTAAGATCAGCACGCGTAATTTTTCCCGCAACACAAGCTCGTCCATCATATTTCTGCTTTTCTTTGTGGACCTCCGAAGGTGGGGAACCCTATCATGATTTGCTAAAAAACAATAGCGTCTATGGCAAAAAGGGGGGGTGAGGAAATGACAGAAGAAGCGCCGGGGTTCTGGCTGTTTTCATTGGCCCTTTATGGACGTGAAGGGGTGGAACGCAGCTGTCTTGCCTTGCAGGGCCAATTTGATGCGGATGTGAACCTGTTGCTTTGGTGCTGCTGGCTGGCCTGGGATCATGGACATATTGCCACGCGTGAAGAAATTGATGCCGCAAATACTCGGGTAAAGGATTGGCGAGAAAGTGTTCTTAAGCCTTTGCGGCAGGCAAGAATGGCTGCAAAAGGGGCGGGTGACAGTTATCAGGTGTTGAAGGAGGCGGAGTTACAGGCGGAACGCCATGCCCAGACCATGATATATCAGGGCTTTGAGCTGGATGGTGACGTGATTGAAGGATTTGGAATGCGTCTGTCTCAAGCGCATCAGGCGATGCGGAATTATCTGGTGAGCTGGCTGGGTGTGGAAGAAGGCGAGGCCTCTCCTCATATCGCACGGCTTTTAAATGGGCTTAAGGCGCTTTGAGATCCACATCAATGCCCCATCTTTTGGCCCCCGCCGTATCACCTATATTTAAATCAAACAGGTCCAGCACGCGTGCAGCACTTTGATGGACTATATCTCCCAGCGTTTCAGGTTTTGTGTAAAAAGCAGGCATGGGTGGCGTGATGATTGCGCCCATTTCAGAGGCTGCAGTCATTGAGCGTAGATGACCTGTATGTAATGGGGTTTCCCGGACCATCAGAGCCAGCGTTCGGCGCTCTTTCAAAACAACATCGGCCGCACGGGTTAAAAGCGATGTGGTGACGCCAGTTACGATTTCCCCAAGCGTACGGATAGAGCAAGGTGCAATGATCATTCCACAGGATGGAAAAGAGCCCGATGCGATGGCTGCGCCCACATTATTCACGGGATATGTCACGTCTGCGAGTGCGGCAACGTCTTTTGCCTTTAAATCCGTTTCGCTGGCAATGGTCATTTCAGCAGCTTTGGATATGACCAAATGCGTTTCGACGGGGGTTTTTGCCAAAAGCTCTAAAAGTTTTATGCCATAAACCACCCCCGATGCCCCGGAAATACCGATGATGAGTCGCTGTATATTGGCTGGTGTCATGGCTATGCCTTTTCAAATATTTCAATAAATCCTCATAAAAATGCAAAATTGACGCATCTTTGCGATCTGTAGTGACATTTTTAAGAATCTATGATGAAATTATCCTCTTATCTGGTGGCTTAAAAATTGGAGGATGTCCATGGTACAAGATGCGCACATGATTTCACTAGAGCAAAAACACAAGAATTTAGAAGTCATGATCGCAGAAGAGGAACACCGGCCACATCCAGATACTCTCAGGCTTAGTCAGTTGAAGAAGCGAAAGCTCCGACTAAAAGAAGAAATGAATAGTTTTGCTGACGCTTGATTGTGGCCCGGCTTTATAGCCAAGTGTGACAAGGATAAGGCGCGATGGTCTCATTAACTATCGCGCCTTTTTGAATCTTATTCTTCGATGTTTTCCGCTGTGTCTTCAGTGACGGGGCCTGTGAATTCAGGCACTTCTGCAGGTTCCGCTTCCTCAACCACAACACCGCGACGCTTTGCGGCTCTGGCAACAGCTTCGTCCAGTTCAGATTGGGTGGAAAGCCCCAGGCCAACAGGGTCCTGCGGTTTAATATTCTGAATATTCCAATGAGCGCGATCACGGATTTGCGTGATGGTTGCTTTCGTCGTGCCAACAAGACGGCAGACCTGGCCATCGGATAATTCCGGATGATGGCGCAGCAGCCAGGCAATGGCATCAGGCTTATCCTGGCGTTTGGAAACCGGCGTATAACGCGGGCCTTTGGTCCGGCGTTGCTCCGGTACGGCACCGGCTAACAGGGCCAGCTCCGCTTTTGGATTATCTTCGCATTCTTTGATGTTTTCAGCAGCCAGCTGGCCGTTTTGAACCGGGTCAATACCCACAACGCGCGCAGGATATTCATCGGCCAAAGCCTGAATTTCCAACTCATGCAGCCCACAGAATTTGGCAATCTGCTTGAAGCTTAAAGTCGTATTGTCAATCAACCATGTGGCAGTTGCCATTGGCATTAAAGGTTGGGTCATGACCAGTCCTTCCAAAACTGCGTTTTAACGCGTTTAAAATATCCCCCGTCCCGGTGCAGGGTATAGACCACCACACCGACGGCTTGCGCAGCGCTGTCTAAGGAGAAAGGCTCAGGTGCAAGTCCGCCACTGACCCTAAGGTCAGAAGGAGAAACCAGCCCCTCATATCGTGTTCCAGCACCGTCGTCAAATTGTGAGAATAATCTTGCCCATATGAGCGCTGCTTTCCATACGCTTATGGGCTTCTGCAGCCTTATCCAGGGGGAAAACACTGTCAATCACGGGCTTTATTCCGCCTTCATCAATGATGGGCCAGACGAGTCGCTCCAATTGTTCAGCAATGGATGTTTTGAATGCTGTGGATCGGGCGCGCAATGTGGACCCCGTTAACACCAGGCGCTTCATCATGACCGGTGCGAAATTCACTTCAGCGGTTGGCCCGCCTAAAAAGGCAATGGAGACGTGACGTCCGCCCACAGCCAGGCAGCTTATATTGCGCGGGATGTAGCTGCCGCCCACCATATCAAGAACAATATCTACGCCTTTTCCGCCTGTGGCTTTTTTGACTTCATCCACGAAATCCTGCTCATGATAGTTGATGGCGAGGTCTGCCCCCAGTTTTTGCGCAAAGGCGCATTTGTCAGCGCTCCCCTGGGTGGTGAAGACGTTTAGCCCAAAGGCCTTGGCCAGCATGATGGCTGTTGTGCCAATGCCGCTGGTTCCGCCATGAACAAGCAGGCTTTCGCTTTGGGTGGCATAAGCACGATCGAATACATTGGACCAGACGGTGAAGAATGTTTCCGGTAAAGCAGCCGCTTCTTCAAAGCTGAGGGCCTGTGGCTTTGGCAAGACCTGACCTTCGGGCGCAGCCGCATATTCTGCATAGCCGCCACCTGCCAAGAGCGCGCAAACCTCATCGCCCACTTCAAATCTTTTAACACCGCTGCCCACAGCTTCCACGATGCCGGAAACTTCCAAACCAGGAAGCGGAGAGGCGCCAGGGGGTGGTGGATACATGCCAAGACGTTGCAGCACATCGGGGCGGTTGATACCCGCGGCTTTTACTTGGATAAGGACGTCTGTGTCCCCTATGGCTGGTTTGTCGGCCTCGGTCAGTGTCAAAACATCGGCGGCACCTGGTTCTTTGATGCAAATGGCTTTCATGAACGCCCCTCATCCTTATTTTCATCATTGATATTGACCAAGACGCCGCTCTATCGCAAGCATCTCCCTATGAAGGGTGAGATAAAGAAGAGAATTGAAAATGGATATGGATGATTTACCAATGCGCAAATCCGATGCGCTGTCGCTGCTTCAAAAAGAGGATTTGGACCCTTATTCCATTGAAGCTCTGAACGAGCGTATTGAAGGGCTTCACGCAGAAATCAAGCGTGCTGAAGCCGCGATTGCAGAAAAATCAGACAGCCGAAACGAGGCAGAAGCACTTTTTGGTAAAAGTTGAAATTAAAGCTTTTGTTAAACTTTTTGAGCGAAAAAGAGAGTGTTCGGATTTTTGATGTTCGGTTTCATCGCTTCCGATACTCTGTATGACGCCTCCTTTTATAGGAGAATCGGGCCGCAGCTGTTCCCTGCGGCCCGATTTTTTTGTCAGTTCACTATGTCGCATAGCCAACATTGATGGGCATCGCCAATGGGCTGGCCTGGTGGTGTGGTGGTCTCACGCAATGCTTTATCTTCCACAGGCGCCGCGCGGTTTCTATGGCGTTCAATCATGGAAAATATCAAAGCTGCGTTGCTTTGGTTGGCGCTGTCCCGACCCACACGGCGGCCGATGGTGTCCGCTAAAGATTCCAGATGCGCGTCTACCCTTGCTTTTACCGGGCTTGTGGTTGCGCTGCTGGAGCTCAGCTCTATCAGCTTTGTGACATAGCGACGTTGAGTGGCTCGGCGAATTTCTGCAAGCCGTTCGCTTTCCCGGGTGCGGGTGAAGATATGGTCTGTTGTTTTTGCCAGAACTTCCTCAAGCCCCGGATATTGGGTGTCCCGACGATGAAAATCCACCAGACGACCGACGCGGGCCGGGTGAAGGAGAGCGTTGAACACAAGATTGCTTGCAACTTCTGCGGCTTCAATTGCATCAAAACCCGGTCCTAAAGCTGATTTGAACTTCTCCCGACCATTTCTGATTTGGGGGTCAGGGGTTAGCAGGCTCAAGGTCTGGTCATTGATATCAAGAGCTTCGGGCTCAACGGCCTTTAAAAGCGTTTCCAAGGCCAGGCGCTGCTTTTGAGGTGATGTGATGTCTGCACCTTTGACGGAACCATCGTTTTTGGGATAGCCGAATTCCATCCCGCCCAGAGACTTTGCCGCTGCCTGAAGTTGGAAGCGGTGCAGGAGATAGACCGGAACAAAAACTTCATGAAGCTCTGCCACAGGTCGGCCTTGTGCCAGATTATGTGGGCCAAGTTCACGCAATGCTTTTGCGCGAACTTGCAACATATGGTCGAGTTCTGCAATGGGGTCGGTGCCCGTATCCCATATATTGCCATAAGGATGTGCGCCGCTAAGGGGGCGCGAATCCGCATCAGCGACGAAAAGCAGATTTTGGGATTGTGCATTGTCTACCAGGGCATCAAGTGCTGCCTGCTCATCTGTGCCTTCGGGGAATTCGCTGTAAAGCCATTTTACTGTGAAATCGTCCCAGGCACCTACGCCCACACCATATGCCTTCGATAAATCAAACCCACCATCCTCGTCAAAGTGGATTTCCGGGGCGGGATAGTCCATCACGCTTGCCCGTCCGCCATAGGTGGAGGCCGCCATATTATGTTGAAAGCCTAAAGTATGACCTACTTCATGGGCACCTAATTGGCGAATACGTGCCAGGGCGACGTGTTCGGGGTCATTTGGCCCGCCAAGACCGGTTTTGTCAGCACCCACAAGACCTTCAAAAATCATCCGGTCCTGTCGAACGCGCTGGGACCCCAAGATCACCATGGCCTTGATCATTTCACCTGTCCGTGGGTCTGCGATACCCCCACCATAAGACCAGCCGCGGGTGGCACGATGAACCCATTGTACGACATTATAGCGCACATCCATGGGATGAGCGTTTTCGGGCAAAACTCTGACTTGAAAGGCATCAATAAAGCCCGCCTTGTCAAAAGCGTCTGCCCACCAGCTGATTCCGTCGATCAAAGCCTGGCGAACGGGTTCAGGTGCGCCATTATCCACATAAAATACAATTGGTTTTTTGACTGTGGAGCGCTCGGCATTCGCATCCGTCTTTTCCAGGCGGAAACGTCGTGCAAGACGCACAAGAAGCGGATCTTCCAGTGCTGCGCTATAATCCGTATAGCGCAGCTCGATGGGAGCCGCTCGTGGGTCTGCAATGCGTGGGGTATAGCCGTCGTCTGGCAGGCGAATGAGGCTATGATGCTGGATGAGGCTGAATTCGGTGCCGATCGCTGCCGTTGAACGGACTTCCTGCCCAGGGTCTGCACTTTGAAATGTCAATATAGCGTCAAATTCGAGATTATCGGGGAAAGCCAGCGTTGCTTTGATGTCGACAGCACTACGCCCTTTATCTAAGGAAAAACTGCCTTGTCCGCGCCTTTTGATCTGTGCGGCACTGCCTGTCGCGTCGCGGGTTAGAAAGTCACTAACGTCGACAAGAATATCATCCCCTTCTCGCACTGTTATTTTACCCGCCCATAGCATGGAGGAGGCAAAGCTGTGACGGACAGCCCTCTGTTCAGAGCTGTTCTCGCTGGTTGCCCGGTAATTTGTGTTTTCCACGTGAATGAAAAGCCGGTCGCCAATGCGTTCAAAATGAACGATTTCAAAGCCGCTGTTCAATCCCCGGTCCAGGCCTATCGGATTTGAACCTAAGCCGCTGGTTAATCCATGTGCATAGATATAGCGTCCGTAATGTGCGCCTTGTGGCTTCAGGTGCCAGTAAATCTTACCTTCGCTGTCGTCCTGATAAACATCAAACAGGCCTTCCAGGCGCTGCATATCGGCTGTCTTTTCAGCGATTGTCTCTGCCCAGGTGGGCGTGGACAGGCCAATAAAGATGAGAGCGCAAATCAATTGAATAACGCGCATGGGGCACCCCTTTAGTAAACAATTTCCAGGGGCCACTATAATCTTAGGCGACCGAAATCATAGATGTAAAAAGGGTTCCATATTGCTATGGAACCCCGTTGCTTTTGTGTTCATCGCTTGTTTAAGCGGCTTTGCCTTCAATGACTTTGGGCTTTGACGCGTCACCTTCCGTCTGAATTTCAATCTGACGGGGCTTTTTATGTTCAGGAATTTCCCGAACCAGCTCAATAACCAACAAGCCATCATTTAAGGATGCGCCGGTGACTTTAATACTGTCAGCCAGCTGGAAGCGGCGCTCAAAAGCGCGTTTGGCGATGCCGCGGTGTAGAAATACCCGTTCTTCGCCTTCATCTTCGGCCTGACCGGATACGAAGAGGACGTCTTCTTTCACTGTAATATCAAGTTCGCTGAGCTTGAAGCCAGCCACAGCCATAGTGATGGAATAGCGGTCTTCATGAAGCTTTTCGATATTATAAGGCGGGTAGGCGACGTCAGCATTATCCAGTCTGGACGCATAATCCGCGAGTCGGTTCAAATTTTCAAAACCAACCGTTGAACGCAACAGGGGTGCGAAATCAAATGTACGCATGTCTTATCCTCCTTTGGAAGCGATAAGTGTTAACCACTGGAACCCCCAATTTTAGGCGATTCCGACCAAACAAAGCCCAAAAAGGCACCTTGTTAAGACATAGATAGTCATGGTTTTTCGCCTTTCAAGATGGGGCGAAAGCTTTGGTTAACAGGGAATTTATGTCATGATATGCGCCGTTTTGCAGTTTAGGACAGATGGTACGTGACTGAGAGCAGGAAAATACAAAGCTCACCGCAATTGGTGGACCGCCTTTATGAAGAGGCAGTGTCATTGGCGGACCAGGCGCGCGCTTATTTCGGGACCCATGCAAAAGATGATCGTCGTCAACTCGACCCTATGGATCGGCTTACATATACAAGCGAAAGCCTGCGTATATCGACGCGTTTGATGCATGTGATCAGCTGGTTGATGGTCCGCAAAGCCGTGGCAGCCGGTGAATTATCCGAGCAGGAAGCCCTGAGCCCCAAACATCGGCTGGGTGACCGCGAATTATGTAAAACGTCAAATATTCGGGACCTGCGCCGCCTGCCTCCTATGGTGTCGTCATTGTCTTTGCGCTCTCAGGCGATTTTTTCCAGGGCTATGCACATGGAGGACGATGTGCTGCGCCGGGCAGAAGAGGGGGATGATCTTGCCAACCCCGTCGGTGCCATGATGGAAAAACTCCAATCTTCCATGAATTGACCCCGCTTTTTCTTTTCGCGTGCGGCTCTCTATGCCATGCTCTCTTCATTAAAAAAAGAAGACAGAGTTGGGGAGAGTTGAATGCTGCGCAATGTGGGCCAGATTTTAAGTGAACGCGCCCGTCTGAGTTCAGAAGTAGAGGCCATTGTTGATTTAGCGCGCAACAGGCGCATCGATTATGCGACATTGGACGCCAGAACCAATGCCCTCGCGAATATTTTCCAGGAAGAAGGTGTAAAAAAAGGCGATCGCGTTGCCATTTTAATGAGCAACAGTCACGTCTATATGGAGGCCTATTTTGCCCTGGCAAAAATCGGGGCTATCGCGGTGCTGTTGAACTGGCGTCTGACACCTGCTGAGCTTGAATATATCGTTCAGGACTGCAGTGCATCCACATTGATATTCAGCGAAGACCTGGCAAGCCTGGTGGAAGCTTTAAAACCGCTGGCATCGACGGTGACGTGTTGGATTCGGGAAGATGCAGACCTGGATGCGCGGATGGAAAGTGGCTCTAAGCAGGAACCACAAGTTGATATCGCGCCGGATGATGCGGTGTTCATCATGTATACGTCCGGCACAACAGGAAAACCCAAAGGTGCTGTGATGACCCATGGGGCATCAGTTGCCTGGCATTATTCAGCAATGGCAACGGCTGATACACGCTATCGGGAACGTTGCTATACGGTGGCCCCGTTATTTCATATTGGCGGCATCGGTGTTGTGACCTCCGCCATTCACCGGGGCATGACGAATGTGATTGATCAGATGTTTGACCCGGGCCGGGTCTGGCGGATGATTGCCCGGGAAAAAATCGGCTCTACCTTCCTGGTCCCTGCCATGCTGAACTTCATGTTGAAGCATGAAGAAGCCTGGACCCATGACCACAGTCATCTGCGTGGCATCATGTGTGGGGCAGCCCCAGTGCCGGTCAGCCTGATTGAGGCTTTTACAAGCCGCGGTGTGGATATTCATCAGGTCTATGGCGCGACAGAGACCCATGGTGGTATCTGCCTTATGACCCCGGAAAAGGCGTCAGAAAAAGCAGGCTCAACGGGGCGGCCCTATTATGGCTTGGAAGTGCGTGTTGTGGATGAAGACGGTCATGATGTGCCGCCTGGCGTGCCTGGTGAAGTGATTACCCGTGGTCCGCATGTTCTTCGCGAATATTGGAATAAGCCGGAAGAGACTGCAAAATCCTTCAAAGACGGCTGGTTTTATCTGGGTGATGTGGCTGAAGTGGATGCGGACGGCTTCATCTATATTAAAGATCGGTCGAAGGATATGGTGATTTCGGGCGGGGAGAATATCTACCCTGCTGAGGTCGAGAATATTCTTCTCTCTCATAACGGGGTGGCAGAAGTTGCTGTCATTGGTCAACCCTCAGAGAAATGGGGCGAAAGTGTCTGTGCTGTGGTGGTGCCTAAGCCGGATGTGGAGACAGAGGGTCTTAAGCAGGATTTGATGGCAATCAGTGCAGAAAATCTTGCCTCTTATAAACGTCCCAAGGCATTTGAATTTATTGATGAGATTCCCAGAAACCCTTCAGGCAAGGCATTGAAGCGCCTGCTTCGGGAGCGTTTTCCAGGTCCTGCTCCTGACTGAATAAGGTGCTTAAAACACAAAAGCCATGGTTTTCACCATGGCTTTTGCAAATCCGATATAAAGGATCTCGTTTAGGACTTCTTCGACTTCAAAGACAAAGAGCCATAACGTGATTTAAAGCGGGCAACCTGGCCACCTTGATCCAGCAGGCGCTGATTGCCACCGGTCCATGCCGGGTGAACCTTGGGGTCAATTTCCAGGTTCAGCGTATCGCCTTCAGATCCCCATGTGGACCGGGTCATGAATTCTGTCCCGTCAGTCATGACCACCTTGATCATGTGATAATCGGGATGTACGTCGTTTTTCACAGCATAGTCTCCACAGCAAAGCGTGGGCGCCTCCTTACACAATGAAATGCGGCTATGCAAGAGGTTCGCTTGATAAATATCGTATCAGCACTCATTTATAGCCAATCCAAAGCGGGACTGCTATAGGCTTCCCCAAATCAAGATGAAAAGAACAGAGTTCAAGTGATGGCTGCACAAGACGGGACCCAAGAGAGCAATGCGAAGGAACGCAATCCTAAGAAATTGCGCCATCTTTCGCTTATCTGGAGCTTTATCAAGCGGTATCCTGGGCAGCTTGGCGGGGCAGCTATTGCCTTGATTGCTGCTGTTGCCATGACTTTGGCTATTCCGGCTGCAATGCGTCATATGGTGGATATGGGCTTTTCCAATGCACCCTCTGCCACCCGTGATTTTTATTTTCTGCTGCTTGGCGGGGTGGCCGCAGGTCTGGCAATTGCAACAGCCTTTCGCTTTTATTTCGTCACTTGGATTGGGGAACGCGTTGCAGCGGATCTGCGATTCGCAGTTCAAAGCCATTTGCTGAACCTTTCGCCTGAGTTTTTTGAAGAAAACCGCCCGTCTGAGGTGTCTTCTCGTTTAACTGCGGATACGACATTGATTCAGTCCGTTGTGGGCTCGTCAGCATCTGTAGCGTTAAGAAACATGCTGACGGCGATATTCGGCACGGCTTATCTCTTTTATTTGAGTCCAAAATTGATGATGTTCACTATGATTGCAATTCCAGTCATCGTGCTGCCGATCGTCATTCTGGGACGCCGTGTCCGTAAATTATCCCGCTCAAGCCAGGATAGAGTGGCAGATGTGGGGGCGATGGCAGATGAAGTTCTGGGTGCGCTTCGCATCGTTCAGGCCTTTACCCAGGAGCAAAGAGAACGCGGGCGGTTTAGTGCGGCGGTAGAAGATGCTTTTTCAACTGCCAAGCGTCGCATTGCCATTCGCTCTGTAATGACTGCTGTTGTTATTGCATTGATATTCGGTGGAATTGTTTTCGCCCTGCGTTCCAGTGCGGCCGGGGTCGCTGCTGGCGAGACATCAGGCGGGCAGATTTTAGAGTTTTTCCTTTTAAGTGCCGTAGTTGCGGGTTCCTTTGGGTCATTGACTGAAGTCTATGGCGAAATGATGCGTGCCGCCGGTGCGTCCGAACGTCTGGCGGAGTTGCTTTTGGCTGAGCCCAAGATCAAAGCGCCAGCCAACCCTGTGGCACTGCCGCATCCCTCAAAAGGGTCTTTGGCCTTTAAATCGGTTGTCTTTCATTATCCTTCTCGCCCTCAGGCGGCTGCTCTTGAGGGGTTTGATCTTGATGTGCAACCAGGTGAAACAGTTGCCCTTGTTGGTCCATCCGGCGCTGGTAAATCGACTATCTTTCAAGTCCTCCAACGCTTTTACGACCCTCAGGATGGGGCTATTGAAGTGGATGGTGTGGATATCCGCAAAGCTGATCCCGCAGATGTGCGTCAGCGCATGGCTCTCGTCCCTCAGGAAAGCGTCATTTTTGCAGCGTCCGTCTATGACAATATTCTCTATGGTCGCCCGGATGCGAGCGAAGAAGACGTCTGGGCTGCCGCTGAGGCCGCTGCTGCCGCAGAATTTATCAAAGGGTTGAGCGAAGGCATGGACACCTATCTGGGTGAGGCTGGTACCCGCTTGTCCGGTGGTCAACGTCAGCGTGTGGCGATTGCACGAGCAATCTTACGTGATGCGCCGATCCTCTTGTTGGATGAAGCCACATCTGCGCTGGATGCGGAATCGGAGAAAAAGGTCCAGGAAGCTCTTAATCGCCTGATGGAAGGTCGGACCACATTGGTTATTGCCCATCGCCTTGCGACTGTTTTGAAAGCGGACCGAATTGTGGTGATGGAGGAAGGCCGGATTGTCGCTCAGGGCCGTCATGAGGACCTGATCTCTCAAGGCGGCCTTTACGCCCGCCTGGCTGCCTTGCAATTCGATATGGAAGCCGCTCAATAAATCAGCGCTGATCTAAACGAAGCTCAATGCGCCTGTTCTGGCGATAAGCATCGCGTGTCTGTCCTGTGTTTATCGGCTGATAGGGGCCAAAACCCGCCGCCGCAAGTCTTTGCGGCGGTACACCTTGACTGATCAGATAACGGACAACGGATAAAGCCCGCGCGGTTGACAATTCCCAATTGGATGGAAATTCGGGCGTTGAGATGGGCAGGATATCTGTATGTCCGTCCACGCGCAGAACCCAATCCAGTTCCGATGGGATGGTGTCAATCAAGGCAATGATTGTCCCCGCAATTGGGGCTAACTGCCTTTTCCCTTCCTCTCCCAATGTCGCAGAACCGGACGCGAAAAGCAGTTCAGATTGAAAAACAAAGCGATCGCCTTGTACGACGATATCCGGGTGAGCGCCTAATAATGCCCTCAAACGGCCAAAGAATTCAGAACGATAGCCGGCCAATTCTTCAACCTTGCCTGCCAGGGCCGTGTTCAGGCGTTTGCCGAGTTCCGCGATGACGACCTTGTTCTTTTCATCTCGCTCGTCTGCGGCATCCAGCGCGTCTTGTAAGGCAGCCATCTGACGACGCAGAGCCTCGATATTTTGGTTTAAGCGTTCAACCTCAGCCCGGGCCTGAGCGGACAGGCGGCGTTCGTCATCCAGTTCTTCTTCCCGTCTGGATAATTGCGTGGCGAGATTTGAAATACTTGCCTGGGCCTCCGCCTGCGCCCGTGCGGCCTCGGCCAGGCGTTCTTGCGCATCCGCAAACTGGTTTTGCAGAGACGCCACCTGGGCGTTTAAAGTTGTATTGACCAGCCGCGTAGCTTGCAGGGTGGATGCAAGGCTGGAAACCTCATCCCTTAAGGCATCACTGGTGCTCTTTTCCAAGGCGAGCAAATCCCCAAGTTCTGCCAGTTCCAGCCTCAATTCTGCTAAAGCCTCGTCCCGCCCTGAAAGGGCTTGGCCTAAAAAGAACTGGGCGAGAACAAAAATGCTCAACAGAAATATAATGACCAGCAGTAAAGAGGACAGAGCATCGACAAAGCCGGGCCAGACCAAATCGGCTGAACCCTGTCCCCGACCTTTGGACAAGCGAGCGGACATTATTGCTCACCTTTTGGGCGGTTTTGATCGAGTAATGCGCCGATGGTGCGCCCCAGGCGCTGAAAGCTCGTATGAATTTCGTCACTTAAGGTCTCAGCACTGCTTTGTTGCGATTGAGACATGGAGTTCACAGCCAGTTCCATATTACGCAGATGAACCAACAGCGCTTCATCCCGGTCATGGTCAGTATTTTGTCCCATGCTTTGAATGGCCTGCGCCAAAAGGCGCTGGTCTTCGCTCATGCGGCTTAATGTCTTACGCTGAGTGACCATTTCGTCAGATAGCTGGGCAAGTGTTTGATTCAACTGGGTGATGCCGTCTGTCAGGGCTTTATTTTCTCTATTCCCACCAGCGATGCGCCGTTCTAAAGAATCGATAGCGTCCGCTGTCTGTGTCATCAGGGCGGAGGAATAAGAAGACCCGCCTTCGCCTTCCGTTGGGGCAGATACTAATTTCGTATGGGCGGCCAGCCAGTCTTCCATTTCACTTAAAAACCGACCTTGTGCCTGACCTAAGGTGAGATCGAGAAAGCCCAAAACAAGGGACCCTGCCAAACCAAAGAGGGAAGATGAAAAAGCAGTTCCCATACCGGATAAAGGCGCATCCAACCCGGCTTTCAATGTTTCAAACATATCCGCCACATCACCAGATGTAACAGTCAGTCCGCCAATGGTCTGGCCGATGGCGGAAATGGTGGTCAGCAGGCCCCAGAATGTGCCTAAAAGTCCTAGAAAGACCAGGAGGCCCACCATGTAGCGGGAATAATCGCGGCGTTCGTCCAGACGCCCTGCCACCCCGTCCACAAGGGACCGCATGGTCATCGTGGTGATGTTCAGACCGCCGGAGCTTTCCACCATGGATGCCAATGGTGCAAGCAAAGGCGGATGGGCGACTGCAACGCCTGTTTCTGTTGAACGGCGAAACCCTTCGATCCAGCGAATTTCCAAACGTAGACGTGCAACCTGCCGAAGCGTGTAAATAATACCGCCAAAGAGCACCGCGACAATCAAACCATTTAGATAGGGATTGGTGAGAAAAGCCATCACCATTTTTGGCGTAAGCAGAGCGGCAACCACGCCTGCGGCCCCTAAAAATATCCCCATTCTGATCAAATAACGCGTCGGACGTGTCATAAGTCTGGCACCCTTGGCTTGAGTGGTCTATGCCACTCCTGAATTTTGCATTGTTATAAGTTGCTGAGAGACTAGCGCCGTTTCAGGGCCAAATCTAGGCGGCTGTTAGGCAAAAGGTGGTGGTGGAGTGGATTTTTTCATCTTTGCATTGGTCTTAAGCGCAGCTGCCCTGCATGCAGGGTGGAGTGTGATCATTAAGGCAAAGCTGGACCCATTTGCATCCCTGACCCTTGTTTCTACGGGTTGGAGCCTTTTGGCACTTCCTGCCCTGTTTTTCGTTGCCCCGCCAGCGCCGACACTATGGTTGTTCGTTTTAGCGTCCGTCAGCATTCATTTGGTTTATAAAATCGTCTTGTCCGCGACATTTGCAGCCGGGGATCTGGGGCAGGTCTATCCCATTGCCAGGGGCAGCGGTCCTTTGCTCACAATTTTTGGTGCAGCGGTCATCGCTGGAGAGCATTTGGCGCTTCATGAGATAATGGGTGCCGTTCTCATTGTTTCAGGCGTCATGCTGGTATCCTTTAGAGGCAGTGCCAAATTTGAGCGAAAAGCGGTGGGCTTTGCATTGCTGACCGGCTTTTTCATTGCAAGCTATACCTTGCTTGACGGGCTGGGCGTACGTTATGCGGACGACCCTTGGACTTATGTGGCTTATTTGTTCGTATTAGATGGTGGGTCGATGTTCTTTTACGCCCTCTATCGCCAGGGCCCGGCGCAGATCAAAGCCTATGCACGTCATTGGCCAATTGCCTTTATCGGTGGGGCAATGGCGCTGTCCGCCTACGCCATCAGCTTATGGGCCATGACCCAGGCGCCTATTGGTCTTGTGGCGGCAATTCGGGAAAGCAGCGTGCTGTTCGCTGCCATATTCGGAATGATTTTCTTAAAAGAAAAGCTGACGCTGTGGCGGGCGATAGCGGCAATTGTCATTGTTGCCGGTATCGCCCTGACCAAGGTCAGTTTTTAAGCGGATTTCGCTGATTTAATGCCGTGGTAGATGTGTTTATGAACCCGGCTGTGGATATGAAGATTGGTGGCAATCACATCGCCACTGTCCAACATGCGTTCGCCGCCGCGGATATCGGTTACAATGGCACCGGCTTCGCGGCAGATGACAATGCCGGCTGCAATGTCCCAGACATTGAGCTTCTGTTCCCAAAACCCGTCATAACGTCCGGCAGCTACATAAGCCAGGTCCAATGCTGCTGACCCATAGCGCCTTATGCCTGCAACCTGTGGCATGATTGAAGACAATATGCCTGAAAATTCATCAAAACCGCTTTTCCCGGCAAAAGGGATGCCCGTGGCTAGAATACATGTGCGCAAATCTTCCCGACCCGACACACGAATACGTCGGTCATTTAGAAACGCGCCGCCACCTTTCGTCGCCCAAAACATCTCGTCTTTGATCGGGTCATAAACCATTCCGGCTGTAATCTGCCCATTATGCTCAACGGCGATGGAGATCGCGAAATGCGGCAGCCCATGGAGAAAATTGGTTGTGCCATCTAATGGATCAACGATCCAGCAAGGTGCACCTTCTACGCCTTTTTGCGCGCCGCTTTCTTCCATAATAAGACCATAATCGGGGCGGCCTTTTTGCAGCTCTGCTTTCAAAATCTGCTCTGCGCGGCGATCGGCTTCAGATACGAAATCAGCAGGACCTTTACGAGAGACTTGGAGGTTTTCGACCTCGCCAAAGTCACGAACTAAACCGCGGGCAGCCTTTAAGGCGGCACCCGCCATTACATTGATAATCGCTGGTTTATGGCCCATCAGTCTGCCCGGCGTACATAAGTGGAATCAGCTGTTGCAACGACGACTTTATCGCCCATGCTGACAAAAGGAGGTACAAGAACGCGAACGCCATTATCCATTTGTGCAGGTTTATAGGACGACGCTGCCGTTTGCCCTTTTACAACGGGTTCCGTTTCAACGACTTCCAATGTCACATGTTCTGGAAGAGCGACAGAAATCGGTGTCTCTTCGAAGCTTTCAATTTGAACCATCATGCCATCTTGAAGGTAAACGGTGTCATCGCCAAGCTGTGCTGCAGGCAGAGTAATCTGATCAAAGGTTTCTGTATCCATGAAGGTGTAGCTATCACCGTCATTGAACAGATATTGATAATCTTTGGTATCCAGACGAGCCCGTTCCACTTTTTCAGAAGAGCGAAAACGCTCGTTCATTTTTGTTCCGTCTTTCAGGTTTTTCAGTTCAACCTGGAGATAGGCGCCGCCTTTACCAGGCTGGGTGTGTTGAATTTTCACTGCGCGCCACAGTCCGCCTTTATGCTCAATCACATTACCTGGGCGGATCGCGTTACCGTCGATCTTCATGGAATTGCTCTTCTCAATAAGAAATATCTCTTGCGCATCATGCGCGGCGCGGAACCTAACAGGAGTTGGGCAAAGACGCAATTGCCCAAATGGGCTAAAATTAGGACAGCTTTAAGGAAGTTGTGGGAGACAGGTGAGGCGGGGGGTATTTACATGCCAAAGAAATTATTACTTCTAACGGGAGAGAGAGAGGCGCCGTTTCTCCTGGATTTTGTCATGTCTCTTGGGCCGGAAGCGGATGTCGTTCCAGTGACGAATAAAAGCCGTTTTTCAAGGGTTACGGAAAATGACCTCAAAGGCGCGCGGATCATATCTTTTCTCTCGGCAATCATTGTTCCTCATGAAGTTTTAAGCCGCCTGGATTTGACACCTTATAATATTCACCCTGGGCCGCCAGAACGCCCAGGCCTGTTTCCCGAAGCTTTTGCCGTATCTGAAGCGGCAACGGATTTCGGCGTGACGCTTCATGAAATGATCCCTGAGATCGATGCGGGGCCTATTATAGAGGTCCGGCGTTTTACACTTCCCCGTCATGCGACACGCTTGGAAGTTCTGGATCAGGCGGAACGTCATGCGGTCCATGTTTTTGCCGATTTAGCGCGTCATTGTGTGGAGCATGATACGGACCTGCCGCATAACGGGGAGCAATGGTCTGGAACCAGAACAACGCTTCAGGATTATCAGCTTTTGCTTGAAAAACATGGTGATCTGAAGTCTCTCAATGAAGAGCAGGTCTTAAAATCATTTCGTGCCTGATCTCAATTCCCGAACAGCTGTTTAAGTTGGTCAAGAATCTTTGTTTTTGGGGCTTGCACTTGGCGCTTTATGAGGTATAAGAGCCTCCGCACTGGCGTTAAGCCAATGACCCTGATTGGGGCGCGTAGCTCAGTGGGAGAGCACTACGTTGACATCGTAGGGGTCGGCAGTTCAATCCTGCCCGCGCCCACCATTTTCTAAAGTTTCAGGATGTAAAAAGGGCGCTGAAACGCCCTTTAAGGGATTGGCATTTTCCTGGTTTAAATCAACGATAAAAGGCAAATTACCGTCAAGTGTCGGATCGCGATCGATTTGTGTGACATCTCATGGCCCGCAGATGTGGTTCGTTATCTTTTTTGATTGAAAGTACAGGCAGAATATTGAATTTCATTTGCCACCTGTTTGCATGGCTCGCTGAGCAGATAGGCATGATAATGATAGAATAAGGCGTTGAAAATTCCCGCAAACCATGCTTTTTGAAGATGAATGCAAATTTTTGAAAATTTTGAGTATGCGCCGCAAAAACGAAGAGAATAATGACCCAAATAATGGGGGTGAGCCCATCTATCGGTTGGAGGACCTGGCTGAACTTGCAGGTGTTTCAGTTTCCACCGTATCCCGGGCGCTGAATAATTCAGCCTTGGTGAGCGACCGTACAAAGCGGAAGATCAGAGAGATTGCCCAGGCCAATAATTATGAGGGGCGATTTCGGGATCGCGTCAGCGGGGCACAGCCGACAAAAACAATATCCGTTGTTATTCCGCCCCCGCAGGGTAGGGAGAGTCGTATCTCTGACCCGTTTCTTCTCGACCTGATTGGTGGAATTGCGGATGCCTTGAGGGAGGCCGGTGCAGATCTGTTGATTTCTCATACAGCGCCAACTGATTTTGATGAGATTATGGGCACGATTGGCGCCGGGCGTGCGGACGGCATGATTTTTGTTGGCCAAAGCACCTTGCACACGCATTTAAATGCTTTGGCGCGACAGAATATCCCATTTGTTGTCTGGGGCGCGAAGCTGCCTAATCAGGATTATTGCGCGGTTGGTTCAGATAATCGTCGGGGTGGCCATCGCGCAACAAGTCATCTTTTAAGGCTCGGGCGACGAAAGATTGCCTTTATTGGGGATGTGGATGCGCCTGAAGTTCAGCTGCGTTATCAGGGCTATTGTGATGCCTTAAGCGAAGCGGGTGTGAAATTGCAGGAAGAATTGGTTCAACCTGCGCATTTCTATGTGGAATCTGCGATTGAGGCCGTTGAAATCCTGTTGGAACGCAATGTTGAGTTTGACGGGATATGTGCGGCTGCTGATCTCATTGCCGTTGGCACCATCCGGGGCTTATTGAAAAACGGAAAACGTGTTCCCCAGGATGTATCAGTTATCGGCTATGATGATATTCATATGGCCGATTATTTCAGCCCGTCTCTCAGCACCATTCGTCAGGATGTAAGAAAAGCCGGGCGTCTGCTGGTTTCCAAAATCCTAAGGCGGATTGAGGGAGAGCCGGTGAGGTCCGAGCTTCTCCCTACGGAATTGATTATCCGTGAATCCTGCGGTGCTTAATTAATTTTGCCGATGAAAGCACCGAAGGCGGGCAGCATATCACCGGGCGCATGTTCGCCGATTGTGAAATAGGGCGTTGCATCATCTCGTTCTTTGATGGCGATTGGTGCTGGCTTATCGCTTAGATTGAAGAGGCATAAAATCCGTTCTTCATCAATTTGACGTATAAATCCAATGCTTTGCTCATCTCGGTGAATGAAGTTTAATTCCCCCATGCGAAGCGCTTCATTTTCTTGTCTTAAATGAATAAGTGCTTTTGTCAGATTTAAGACGGAATGAGCGTCATCCTTTTGTTGATCGACGGCAAGCGCCAAATGCTTGTGATCCACGGGAAGCCAGGGGTGTTCCTCCGAGAACCCGCCGTGTCTTTCATCTTTACTCCAGGGGATGGGTGTTCGACCGCCGTCGCGGCCAAGTGTTTCCGGCCAGTTGGCGATGGCTTCCGGATCTCTTAAATCTTCGAATGCCAAGTCAGCCTGAGGTAGGCCCAATTCTTCACCTTGATAGAGAAAAACACTGCCGTTAAGGGAAAGAAGCAACGCATTTAGCACTTTTGCAAAGCGAATGTCATAGTCGTCCCGCCAACGACTGGGGGCACGCACAGAGTCATGATTGGAGAATGTCCAGGCAGGCCATGCGCCTGCTGCTTTTTCCCTCCAATCCTCAATCGCACTTTCCACAAAGGAGGGGCTTAGATCGTGATTTTCTATGAATACGAAGCTGTAAGCCGAATGAAGGCGATTGTCGTTTTCGCAATACGACACAACCTCGTCGATTGAGTGCCGATCACCGATTTCAGCGATGGCACAGCGGTCTTCATATTGGTCCAAAAGCGCCCTAATCTTTTCAATGAAAACCATGTTTTCAGGCTGCGAGCGATTATGGATATGAGATTGAAACTCATATGTCCGTTTTGGCGCGGGAATATCCGACGGTGGGTTATCGCGAAGCTGCTGGTCGTGCATGTAGAAATTTGCTGCATCCAGACGAAACCCGTCCACCCCTTTGTCCAGCCAAAAGCGTGCCGCGCCCAATAGTGCGTTTTGAACTTCGGTATTGTGGATGTTTAAATCCGGTTGCTGCTCCAGAAAATTATGCAGATAATATTGACCGCGTCTGGCATCCCATGTCCATGCCGGGCCGGCGAACAGGCTTTGCCAGTTGTTGGGCGGACTGCCATCCGGCTTTGGGTCTGCCCAGACGAACCAATCCGCCTTGTCATTGTCTCGACTTTGTCGACTTTCCTGGAACCAGGCATGTTCGATGGAACAGTGAGAATACACCTGGTCCAATATGACTTTAATGCCTTTTTGATGTGCGGCTTTGATTAAGGCATCGAAGTCATGCATCGTGCCGAAAATCGGATCGACAGAGCAGAAATCGGCGACGTCATATCCAAAATCATGCATTGGTGACTTGAAAAATGGAGAAATCCAGATGGCGTCGACCCCCAGATCCGCAACATAATCCAGCTGTGAGATGATGCCCGGTAAATCGCCGATCCCATCTTGATTGGAATCTTGGAAACTCCGTGGGTAGATCTGATAGATCACGGCGCCCTTCCACCATTCGGCCATAGCCGATGCCTCCTTAATTAAACTCATTATTTTACTTTGCCTGTGTCAGGTCGGTTTTGACGGCGGTAAAGCCGTGGGCTGGGACGAGAAGCTGAGCTTCGCCTTGGATGCCCGTATCGCCGATTAAGTCAATCCAACCTGTTTTGCCACCGGGAGTGGCTGTCATAATGTCGGTGTCACCGGCATTTATTGCGATGAAGACCTGATGGTTTTTATATATGCGAGTGAATGCGAAAAGCTGGGGGTTATCAGTGCCGATGATTTCCATCTCCCCGAATTTCAGCGCGTCATTGGAATTTCGGATATGAATGAGCTTTTGCAGCGCTGTAAAGACCGCAGAACCGTCATTATAATTATCCACAGCTGTTGTTTGGCTGGAGCCAATCAGGTCATTATCCAGATAGCTTGCAACCTTGGTTGCAAACATATCATCACGGGCATCCTGATCGTGGCCGTCTCCGGTGAAACCCTGTTCATCTCCGTAATAGATAACCGGTGTTCCCCGTGCGAACAGCAGTAAAGCGTGACTTAGAATATGTTTTTTAAAGCGCGTTTGGTCATCGTCACTTGGTTGATCTATGCTGAGGAAATGCCCGATGCGGCCCATGTCGTGATTGCCTAAGAATGTTGGCAGCCGACGGGCCTCTGATGTAGCCTCACTATAAAGACTGTCCTGGGCGTAAAGCGTTTGAAGTGCCTGGGCAGGTGCGCCTTTAGAGATAAAATCACGCGCCGCATCTTGGAAAGCAAAGTCCAAAACCGCTGGCATGGCTGCTTCATGGGTGAAGCGGGCGAGGGCTTTGGGGTCCAGATTATAGACCTCGCCAAATATGGCGAACTCGGGAATGCCTTCGGCCTTGGCATGGGCTTCAATGGCTGGAACAAATATCTGCCAAAAACTGTCATTCATGTGTTTGACGGTATCAATTCGAAACCCGTCCGGCCTGACTTCACTGATCCAATATTTGAAAATATCAATCATGCCCGTGGCAACCTGTGGATTGAGCGCGTCCAGGTCATCCAAACCAGCAAAATCGCCATAGACAGCGCTCTCGCCTTCCCAATGCGTATTGCCTCTGTTGTTGTAAAATCTGGTGTCATTCAGCCATTCCGGGTTTTTAATCCCGATTTCTGACTTGGGCGTGAAGGCAGTATATGGCTCTTCCCCAAGCGGGCGATATGCACAGGGGTTGGCGTCTTGTGCTATAGGTCCGTTCGGGTTTTCAACATCATGGCATTCTTCATATTTAATCACATCGGCTGTGTGATTGGCGACAATGTCTAAGATGACTTTCATATTCAGGCCATGGGCCGCTTCAATGAGTTGTTTTAAGTCTTCTTTCGTTCCAAAATGCGGGTCGATATCAAGGAAGTCTGTGATCCAGTAGCCGTGATATCCCGCTGAAACGCCACCAGGATGATATTGGACCGCTTTATTCTTAAAGGGTGGAGCCAGCCAGATTGCGCTGACGCCCAGTTTTTTAAGATAGCCGAGCTTGTCTTTCAGTCCCTGCAGGTCGCCACCGTGATAGAAGCCTTTGTTTGTGGGGTCGAAGCCGTGATCTAGGGCGCTTCCTTCGATGCCGCCGGTGTCGTTGTCTGGGTCCCCATTGGCAAAACGATCGGGCAGAACGAAGTAAATCACATCCGCTTCTATCGGGCGCGTTTTATAGGATGCTTCCGTGGCGTCTGTTGGGTTCTTCTCAGTGCAGGCCCCCAATGCAAAGAACAATGTGGAGGCGGCTGTCGCCAAGGTGCGGGTCCATTGTTTTGAGTCCAGCATAGCAAGGGCTTCCATCTCTATATTTAAAACTGATCTAATGATGAATATGCTTGAAAGCAATATTTTTTGCAATAATTTGCATGTTTTATTGAGAAATTGCAGCCGGGCTTGTTGTGGGAATGGGTGAAATGTGCTGCAAATTTCGCTGAAATGACGGCTAGACTTGGCGTTTTATCTCAAATTATTTCCGACTTTAGTTGTTTTTTTCCCGACCCCCTGTGTTGTGTTGTATTTGCTACACTGTGAAGGAAATCATGAAAAAATCTGCAAAATGATTTGCGTGTATGGCAATTAATTGTATTTATTTGCATAAATTACCAAGAATGCGAAACGCGCATAATGCGCCAAAAAACGAAGGGGAGGAAAATGAACGCTTCGAATTTTCGCACTATCATGTTGGGATTTGCCTCAACATTGGCTTTGACTGCCCCGACTATGGCGCAGGATGCGCCAGATGACGCCGTTGAAGAAATCATCATTCGTGGTTTTAAGGGCAGCCTGTATTCCGCAATAGAAGCGAAGCGTAATGCTGATACCTTTATTGAAGCAATTTCCGCTGAAGATATTGGTCGTCTGCCAGATGTGTCCATCGCGGAATCCTTGGCGCGCCTCCCTGGTGTTACGTCTCAAAGAACGGGTGGTCAGGCAAGTGCCATCAATATTCGCGGGCTGAGCCAGGATCTGGTCTCTTCCACGTTAAATGGACGCGAGCAGATCGCTACAAGTGGGAATCGGGTTATTGAATTTGACCAATATCCCTCGGAGTTGATCAGCGCTGCGCAGGTTTATAAATCCCCCAAAGCGTCCCTGATTGAAGGCGGTGTGGCTGGTAAGGTTGAATTGAAGACGGCGCGTCCGCTCGATATTTCTGAAACGATCATTAACTTGAACTTCCGCGGAACCTTTAATGATCGCGCAGACCAAAGCCCGGATGTGAAAGCCGGTGGCTATCGGGCATCCGGTTCCGTTCAGTTCAAGAATGAGGCTGAGACATTGGGCGTTGCTTTGGGTTATGCACGTTTGTCCCAGCCAAATGTAGCGACGCGTTTTGTTGGCTTTGACTATACTTTGACTGCAGGCGCGAATGTAAATATCGGACAACAGCAAGGTGCGGGTCAGGCCCTTGATTTGAACGGTAACGGCGTTCAGGATCGTATCAGCTTTGGCTTTGAAGGCATTCAATTTGGCGGCCGGGAAGTCCGTGATGGTGCTTTGGCTGTTGTACAATTTGAGCCCGTACCAGAGTTTCGTGTCCTGATCGACGGCTATTATTCCCACTTTGAATCGGACGTGCGACGCCGTGGTATTCGCTTGTTTGGAACTAATAATGTGGATTCAACCACTTTGCAGGACGCTGTTCTGGCAGGGGATGCAATCGTCGGCGGTACGTTTATCAGTGGTAATGGTGTAGGTGTTGAACTTGTCAACCAGGATGAAAGTGACACAGATGAGCTTTACTCCGTTGGTGGTAAAGTCGAATATGACTTTTCCAATGTGACGGCCGCTCTTGACCTGTCTTATTCCCGTGGTGAAAGCTTTTTCAACAATTCCGGCATCAACGTCCGGCCTTTCTCTGATGATGGCAATGGCGGTCAGGTCAGAACAGATTCACTCCCAGGGGCAATTGTCGCGCAATTCCAATTGAACGGCACCAGCCTGCCTTCAAATATTGCGTTCAATACAGACTTTACAAATCCCAATAATTTCCTTTTTGATGGCCTGTTCATCGTGCCGCAGGAAGATACTGACGAAATCTACGCTGTTGCCAATGACTATCGCGTGCATCTGGATAATGAATTTCTAAGCTCTATTGAACTGGGCTTCCGTTATGCTGAAAGGGATGCGGAGCGTATTGTTACGTCTTTCCGCACTTTTGGGCCTGATGGTGGTGCTTTGGCTCTCGACCCCGCTTGGTTAAGTGTTGCCGGGTTTTCTGGTGACTATGGTGCCACGGGTCTGCCGAACTTCCTGGTTGTAGATATTGATGCGGCTTTGGATGCAGCTGTGGGTGAAGAACGTATCCCAGATCAGGCATTTGGATTCACACAGGACCAAAGCTTTACCATCTCTGAAGATGTCATCTCTGGCTATGTGCAGTCGAATATCGACAGTGAAGTTGCTGGTTTCCGGGTAACGGGTAATGTGGGTGTACGCGTCGTTCATACCGACCAGGGGTCCACATCCTCCTTGACCAACCCTGTCACGGGGGAGCGGGAAAATGTAACCCGCGGCGATAAATACACAGATGTTCTTCCTTCATTGAACGTCTCATTTCATGCAACGGATAATGATCAGATCCGTTTCAGTGCAAGCCGTCAGATTTCCCGGGCGCGCTTCTTTGAGCTTCGCAACAGCATCAGCGTGAATGTTGATGGTTCAGGCTTTCCTTCCGGTGGTGGTGGTAACCCTGAACTACGCCCATTCCGGGCCAACCAATTTGATTTGAGCTATGAGCATTATTTCGGTTCAGATGGCCTGCTCTCTGTAGCTGGTTTCTACAAACAGCTTAAATCCTTCATCATTGGTGGTACGATTGAGCCGTTCAATTTCGTGGAGCAAGGCATTACATTGCCGCCGGTCCCAGGTGGGGCTCCAGCACAGCCTGTTGGCCGTGTCAGCGCACCTGTGAACGGAGAAGGTGGTCGTGTTTATGGTGTTGAATTGAACTTTATTAAAAGCTTCTCTGAGCTTCCAGCACCTTTTGATGGCCTTGGTGTGGTGTTAAACTATGCCTATTCAAAGAGCAATTTGGACATCACAAATGGCTTAAGTGGTGAAGACTTCACCATTCCTCTGCCAGGCCTGTCCAAACATGTGGCAAATCCGACTGTTTTCTATGAAAAAGGTGGTTTCTCCACGCGGATTGGCATGCGTTACAGAAGTGGCTTTGTTGCCCCGCAGATCGGTATCAATGAACAGATCACCGGTAACGCGTCTGAACTGGTTACGGACTTCCAGATGTCCTATGATTTTGATGAAGATACATCACTTGGTGGTCTGACATTATTGTTCCAAGCGAATAATATCACGGACGAACCGACAAGGTCTTTCTTTGGACCGCGCGCGCAAACCGGCACGATCCAAAAATTTGGCCGCCAGTTCTTCTTTGGTGCCAGCTACTCGTTCTAATTGGTAAAATACAGCTGACGGAGCTTCTTGCTCCGTCAGCGTTTTCATTCATAGTTTTGGGAGACGGCGGAATGGTTATCCAGGGGTCTAAGGTAGATTTCGTATCAAAAAGTGCAGGGGGGCAAATGTCCTCTTTTTTTATGTCCACATTGAAATCTTCAGCATTGGCGGGCGCTTTGTTTCTCGCGGCTTGTGGTGATACAGAACAGGTTGAGACGATGGCGCCAGGTGCGCCGGGGGCAGCGTCCACTTGGGCGTATTCCGGCAAAACCGGCATTGGCACATCCTTTGAAGCTTATGATGCGACTTTAACCGGCCCCGTCTCCAAAACCTGGTTTTCCATCACACAGGGCGTTTTGACGGAAACCATGTTTGGGTTGATCCATGAAGCGCAGATCAAGGACTTGGAATTCGCTGTTCTAGGCGATGGCTTTGTGGATTTTGAGCGCGATGATATGGAAAGCGAAATCAGCTATCTCCATACCGACGATGCTGGCCGCCCCCTGTCTTTGGCATATCGGATTGTCAATCGTGACCACGATGGGCGTTATGAAATTGAAAAACATATTTTCACTGATCCTGATCGGGACAGCCTGTATTTGAAAGTCATCATTCGCACGCCTGAAGAAAAAATTACGCCTGTTCTGCTTTTAAACCCTCATGTTGCCAATACGGGGGAAGGGGATTTTGCCCGTGCTGACGTAAATCACTTATTGGCCTATGAAGGGGAGACTTCCCTTGTTTTAAAAGGCGATAGGGAATTTGCCAAAGCGTCTGCAGGCTTTGTCGGTGTATCCGGGGGGCGTGAAGATATCAAAGAAGATGGCAGTTTTGATTGGGCTTATGGGCATACGGGTGACCAAAGTGGGAATGTGGCTCTAAGCGCGCAATTGGAAGACGTTCGTGGCGAACAGGTCTTCCATTTTGTCTTAAGCACAGGGTCCTCTGCATCAGACGCTGAAAAGACAGCGCAGGCGACTTTGGACAAAGGCTATGAAGAGACATTGGCCCATTATAATGGCGAAGGGGACCATGTCGGCTGGGAAGATTATCTGGTTGGCTTAGACGCTTTGGATGATATTCGCGATGTTGCGACGGATGGCGGACGTCTTGCCCACACAAGTGCCTTGGTGTTGAAAGCACAGGAAGACAAGACCTACCCAGGTGCGCTTATCGCGTCCTTATCAAACCCTTGGGGAGACCGGGTAAGCGCCGCGCAAAGCGCGACCGGATATAAGGCTGTATGGCCCCGTGATTTCTACCAATGCGCCATGGCCTTGCTGGCGCTGGGTGATGAAGAAACGCCTATGGCGGCCTTTCGATATTTGAAAAACATTCAGGTGCGTGAGGATATGGACGGCGTCACCGGTGCGACAGGATGGTTTTTACAAAAGACCCATGTGGACGGTGTACGGGAATGGGTTGCGGTGCAGCTTGACCAGACCGCTATGCCGCTCATGCTTGCCTGGAAGCTGAATGAAGCCGGGCTTTTTTCGCCTGGTGAACTGGCTGATTGGTATCAGACAATGTTGAAGCCTGCTGCAGACTTCCTGGTAAAGGGTGGGAAAGTTGGTGTGGATTGGAATGAAGAAACGGTCACTCCACCTTGGACCCAGCAGGAACGTTGGGAAGAACAACGGGGCTATTCACCTTCATCCGTGGCGGCCGCTATTGCCGGTCTCATCAGTGCTTCTGAAATCGCAAAACTGGCTGGTGATATAGCGGGTGCAGAAACATATCGCACAACTGCGAAATCCTATGCGGCGCAGATTGAAAAACTGATGTTCACGACAACGGGTGCACATGGTGACGGGTCCTATTTCCTTCGCATCACGCAAAATGATAACCCCGATGATGATGGAGGCATTGAAGAGCGCAATGGTCGCCCTTCGATGGAAGAAAGCTTGATTGTGGATGCAGGCTTTTTAGAGTTGGTGCGTTATGGTGTGAGAGACCCAAATGCAGCCGAAATCCTTGCGTCTCTTCCTGAAATTGATGACATCACTCGTGATGATCTGCTGCGCATCAAATATGTGTTTGAGGACGAAGAGGGCCGAAAATTTCCCGGCTGGCGGCGCTATGGCAATGACGGCTATGGGGAAAGCACAGTTGATGGAACGGGCTATGATGGCGGGGCGACAAAAACGCTACGTGGTCGGGTCTGGCCGTTTTTCACAGGTGAGCGTGGTCATTATGAACTGGCACGAGCTTTAAGCTCGGATGGACTGAGTGATGAGGAGCGTGAGACCCTGCGTGCGACTTATGTGGCTGGCATGGAATATTTTGCGAATGAGGGGCTGATGCTGCCGGAACAGGCCTGGGATGGCGTTGGCAGTAACGCGGCTTATGGCTATGAAATGGGGCAAGGCACCAATTCAGCAACGCCTTTGGCATGGACCCATGCGGAATATGTTAAGCTGTTGAAATCCTTGTCGGATGAGAAAGTCTATGACTACTATCCGCCTGTTCGTGAAACATTATTAAAATAAACAAGGGGTGTTCAGGGAATGGGGACTTTAGATTGGGCGGTTATTGCCGCCTATTTCATCGCGATCTTCGGTGTGGCGTTTTATGTCACCTGGTCAGACAAACAGCGTGGCACGCCGCAGGATTATTTTCTGGCGGGTAAAAATGTCGGCTGGTTTGTTGTCGGTGCGTCACTTTTTGCTTCAAATATAGGGTCGGAGCATTTGGTGGGTCTTGCAGGCTCTGGCGCATCCGGCGGTGTTGCCGTTGCGCAATTTGAAATCCTGGCTGGGTTCATGCTGTTGCTTCTGGGGTGGGTGTTTGTGCCTTTTTATCTGGCCAGTGGTGTGTTCACCATGCCGGAGTTTTTAGAGCGGCGCTATTCATCGGGTCCGCGAACATATCTGGCGATTATTTCCATCGTTGGATATGTGCTGACCAAAATCTCTGTGACGATCGCAGCTGGTGGTATTGTCTTTGAAACGCTGATGGGTCTTAATTTCTGGACCGGTGCATTGATCGTTGTCGTTGCCACCGGGGTTTACACGACATTCGGCGGCCTGCGCGCTGTGCTCTATACGGATATGGTGCAGATGTTCATCCTGATCGGAGGGGCGCTTGCCGTGACCTTCATCGGCCTGGATGCTGTTGGTGGCTGGAGCGAGCTGCAAGTCAAGGCAGGTCCTGATCATTTCAGCCTTTGGAAATCCATGAATCACCCCGATTTCCCCTGGACAGGTATATTGTTCGGGGCGCCTATTCTTGGTGTCTGGTATTGGTGTACTGACCAGTTCATTGTGCAGAGAGTGTTATCCGCTCAAAATGGCGCCGAAGCGCGTAAGGGGACAATTTTCGCGGGCTTCTTAAAGCAAACGCCTTTGTTCATCTTCGTGATTCCCGGCATTATTGCTTATGTCATGTCGCAGTCCGGCCAGCTGGTCCTGGATCAACCGGATCAAGCGTTGGCGGCCTTGATCGGTGCGCTTCTGCCTGAAGGGTTGCGCGGCCTGGTGGCCGCCGGTCTGCTGGCTGCGTTGATGAGTAGCTTGTCCTCTGTCTTTAACAGCTGTTCGACTTTGTTCACCATGGATATTTATCGGCGACTGAAGCCTGATGCCAGTGAGAGGCAACTGGTTGTGACAGGGCAGATCGCTGTTGTGGTTCTGGTAGGATTTGGCCTGGCTTGGATACCCTTTATGAAGAATATTTCCGGGCAGCTGTTTACCTATCTCCAGTCGGTGCAGGCTTATATCTCTCCACCCATTGCGGCGGTGTTTCTCATCGGTGTGTTATGGCCGCGGGCAAATGCAAAGGGTGCCGTGGCTTCTTTGAGCATCGGATTTGTCTTGGGTATTGCCCGCTTGATTTTGGAAATGAATAAAGACGCTTTAAGCGGGCCTTTCTTGGCCATGGCAGAAGTGAATTTCCTGCATATCGCGATGCTGTTGTTTCTGATCTGCAGCCTTGTGTTGGTTGTTGTCAGTTTGATGACTGCAAAACCGAGTGTTGAGCAGCTGGAAGATTTGACCTGGAGCACTTTGAGGCCGGATCGGCGCGACCCGTCTCTGGCACAAAGCCGGACGCGGGACTTGATCTTAACCGCTATATTATTGGCTTTGGTCGGGGTTATCTGGATAACCTTCGTGTAAAATAAGAAATGCGCCCCGAATATGGGGCGCATTTCCTTTCTTTTTAAGTATTTGGATCAATAGGTGACCCGAACACCGCCATAGTAGAACCGACCGATATTGTCGAAAATGGCAGACCCAGTGCCCGCACCGCTTAGACCAAGTGGTGGGAATTTCTGGGCGACATTATTGACACCAGCGAACAGCTGAATGTTTTCAGACAGCATGTAGCGACCTTGAATATCATGGAACATGGTTGAGCTGGTCCTGAACGGATCTTGAATATCCGGATCAGCTGCAAGCTCGTCAATTTCAACCAAAAGCTGGCGTGAGAGATAGCGCAGTTCATAATTGAACGTGAAATCGCCCCAGTTCCAGGTCGTGTTGAAATTAACCACCCATTTTGGATCGCCAAGTTCGCCCAGTTCCTCATCAACGAAATCAGGTTGAGTTTGGAAAGGCAGGTCATCAAGTTTCAGCAAACGTGTACCAATAACCCGAGTATCCAGTGTTCCTACATCGCCAAGACCAATATCTTCGAGGTCGAAAGTGTAGTTGACTTCGAAGTCAAGTCCACGTGCTTTCAAGCCAGCAAAATTCTGATTGGTAATGACAAATGTTGTTACTTGGAATGTAGTTGGGTCCCGTGTGATCAATGGGCAGAAGCCATTATCAATGGAAGCACCGTCAACACAGTTAGACAAGACGTCATCCAAAGTCGGTGTTGAGATGGCGTCTTTAATGTCCACATTCCAATAATCGATGGATATGCCAAGTCCTGGCGCCCATTCTGGTGTGTAGACACCACCCAGGGTCCAGGTGTCAGCTGTTTCTTCAAGGACATTTGGATTACCGCCTGTTGTGCCAGGCGTATTCCCAACTGTGTTGTCCTGTGTATAACCTGGAGGTGCACCGAGAGCAGTACAATTGGCCGCACGAGTGGAGCTCCCTTGATCCAACCTTGTCACGTCGCAAGGATCATCAAAGAACAAGAATGTCTGGCTTTGTGGGCCGAACAGCTCTGAAATATTGGGTGCCCGAATAGCACGAGAGAATGTGCCACGAACGCGCAGGTCAGAGAATGGTGTCCAGTTACCGCCAACTTTCCAGCTTGTTGCGCTTCCGATCGTTGAATAATCCGCATAGCGAACAGCGCCATCAATGCTTAAGTCTTCAGCAAATGGCATATCAGTTAGTAGTGGAATGGAAACCTCGCCAAAAATTTCCCAAACGTCAAAGGAGCCCGTTGTGGGTGGAATGACGTTTAAGAATGTAAGACCCAATTGATCGACTTCAGATGGGAAAGATTTCGCTTTCTCATGGCGATATTCCGAACCAACGGCCCAGCCGATTGGGCCGGCTGGCAGCTCGAAATTCATCGCGGAAGTGTCGCCTGTGAAGGCCAGCGTAATGACGCTTTGTTCAAGGCTTTCATTCACAAACCCATCTGCATAGGCCCAATCAATAGCTTCTTCACTGATTGCATTCGGGCCAAAGAGATTGATGGGTACGCAGCCATTGACTGCAAAGCTTGAAACTTCATCCGCTGCGTCGGGATCGATGCTGACGCGACAGACGGGATCGCCTGTCATGGGATCAATAACGGCATCAACACCAGCGAAGAAGCGTTCATTAATCCGGTTGTTGCCTTGCTGGATCTGGTTGGTTGCCCGACCCCAGACAAAGGACAGCTCATAGTCGATGCCATTATCAAATTCGCCATCAAATCCGATGACGCTTCTGAATAGCTGACGTTCTACCTTGGAATTCCGCTCTGCTTCATTATGAGAACGGCTGACAAGGAAAACCGTTGAGTCATCTTCTGGAATGCCTGCGTCATCCAACAAAGTCCTGACAGAGCTTGGAATGAAAGCGTTGTCCGCTGAAATGCCAAGACTGAAAATATCAAATGCACCGGTGCCGTTTAAGGCAAAGGACTGTGCATTCACATATTTTGCTTCCAGGAAGACATTGACGAGTGGGTCAATCTCATAATTGATCCGCGCGGTTGTAATAACCCGCTGGAGATCGGCCTGAAGGCTGCCACTAATGTCAGACAGCGCAAGGCCGTCACCGCCAACTTCAATGCCGTCTGCGAAGAAGCGTGGGCTGCCGGGTTGGAAAATGCTGAGGCCACCACCACTATCGATTTGGAAACCTTCGCCAGTGTCATCAACAACGCCAGTCAAGTCAAAGAAAAGTCCTGGAATCGTGATGAAATTCAGCCGTGCATCCGAAATGAGAATATTATCAGGAATACCATCATTCGGATTATCTGTTGTGTCTCCATTGTCTGGGTTCTCAACAAATGTCTGGTTGCGACGGTTATAGGATCTGTCATTCCCGATAAACCCGTCGGAGTTGGAATATTCAAAGGTAATAACCGCATTACCGCGATCATCATCGAAGTTCCCGCCTGCAATACCGCGAATGGTATAGGAGAAGGCATTGCCTTCGTCCGCCTGACCCATTTGGCCATAAAGACTGATACCTTCATAATCTTTCTTCATGACGAAGTTAACAGCACCGGATACGGCGTCAGCACCATAAATAGCAGATGCGCCGCCGGTTACGACTTCAACGCGTTCGACCAGTTCCTGTGGAATAGAGTTGATGTCAATCGCGGCACTGCCGGCAGAACTGCCTACATGGCGGCGACCATCGACCAGAACCAGGGTCCGGTCTGTGCCCAGACGACGAAGGTCAAGAAAGCTCAGGCCCGTTGTGCCGATGAAACCCGTAGAGGAGGCATTGGTGAATGTAGAGCCGAGAGCCGGCAATTGGTTCAGCACATTTGCAAGGTTGACTTCACCTTGAAGGCTGATGGCTTCGTCACTGAGAACGGTGACCGGTGAGGGGGCTGTAAAGCCGTCCCGCTTAATCCGGCTGCCGGTAACAACAATGACTTCTCTGTCCTCAGCATCCTGCACATCTTGATCGACGGCCTGATCTGTAGGTGCTTGGACTTGCGCAAGCTGATCTTGCGCCCAGGATGTGCCTGGCGAAAACGCCATAGCAAGTCCTGCAACACCACTCATCATGGTGTATTTGAACTTATTTCCCTGTAGCATGTTAATATTTCCCCACTGATTAGTATTTGAGTGCTCAAATATTTGCGTAATACGCAGGGCTTATTGTTATTGTTTGTGAAGTAATTGTGTATATATAAAACAATTATCATGCATATAAAATAAATAGTTATTTGTATTTGTAGTGACTAATATGCAACAAAATTGATATACTTGTAGTAACAATTGAAGTTACATTGTATTTTACTTGTATTTATTTGACTTAGTTTTGAGTATTCAATTTATTATTTAGTTCTCTATTAGGTGAAAATGCGCGCGCCAATAGTCTCATGCTGCTTCAGCAGCATCAGAAGGAAAAAGTTAGAAGTCTAAAAAGAAAAGGGTGCCGACCCGCTGGTGTTGCGGGACGGCATTGTTTCTAAAGAAGTTTGCGGCCTTCGATCAATGACTGCACGACTGAGGGGTCAGCAAGTGTTGACGTATCGCCGAGGTTGCTAAATTCATTCTCAGCAATTTTGCGCAATATGCGCCGCATGATTTTACCAGATCGGGTTTTAGGTAAGCCAGGAGTGAAATGGATATGGTCTGGCGTGGCGATAGGGCCTATTTCCTTGCGTACCCATTGTTTAAGCTCTTGCAGCAGCTCGTCACTTGGTGACAGGCCGGCATTCAACGTCACATAAGCATAAATGCCTTGTCCCTTGATGTCGTGCGGGAAGCCGACAACAGCGGCTTCAGCAACGAGATGATGAGCGACGAGGGCGGATTCAACTTCGGCCGTGCCCATACGGTGGCCGGACACGTTGATAACGTCGTCCACGCGACCTGTTATCCAGTAATAACCATCCTCATCCCGCCGACAGCCGTCACCGGTGAAATACATGCCATCATAGGTGGAGAAATAGGTTTGGATGAAGCGTTCATGGTCGCCATAGACCGTGCGTGCCTGGCCAGGCCAACTGTTCAGCAGAACCAGATTGCCGTCTGCGGCGCCGTCCAGGATTTTCCCATCTGCATCAACCAATGCCGGTTCCACACCAAAAAATGGCAACGTTGCTGACCCCGGTTTCTGATCTGTTGCACCTGGAAGAGGGGCGATCATGATGCCACCGGTTTCTGTCTGCCACCAGGTATCGACAACGGTGCAGTTTTCATCACCTACAATGCGATAATACCAAAGCCAGGCTTCTGGGTTAATCGGTTCACCCACGCTGCCCAACAGCCTTAAGGTGGAGCGATCATGGCGCTTAACAGGCTCGTCACCCTCGCGCATTAGCGCCCGGATGGCAGTCGGTGCGGTGTATAGAATATTGACTTTATGCTTTGCAACAATGCGCCAGAACCGATCAACGTCTGGATAATTGGGAACCCCTTCAAACATCAACGTCGTTGCGCCATTAGCTAGAGGTCCGTAAATGATATAGCTATGTCCGGTGACCCATCCGACATCGGCCGTGCACCAATAGACTTCGCCGGGTTTGTAGTCGAACACATAGTGATGTGTGGTGCTCGCCCAAACCATATAGCCGCCGGTGGTGTGGAGCACACCCTTAGGCTTGCCCGTCGATCCTGAAGTGTAGAGTATGAAGAGCGGGTCTTCCGCCTGCATCTCTTCAGGTTCGCACTCAGCCGGAACCAGGAGGCTCAGTTCATGATACCAATGATCGCGACCATGCTGCCATCCGATATTCGCACCGGTGTGTCTGATGGTGAGAACGGCTTTGACGTCTGGGCATTGTTCAAGGGCCTTATCGACATTGGCTTTCAGCGGGACGGATTTGCCGCCACGCACGCCTTGGTCCGCTGTAATCACAAATTCGGATTCACAATCCAGAATACGCCCGGCGAGGGCGTCAGGTGAAAAACCGCCGAAGACGACACTGTGGACTGCACCAATACGGGCGCAGGCCAGCATGGCATAGGCTGCTTCCGGGATCATCGGCATATAAATTGTGACACGGTCGCCTTTGTTGACCCCTAAATGCTTCAACACATTGGCAAAACGGCACACATGCGCATAGAGCTGTTGATAGGTGATCGAATGGTGATAGGCCGGATTATCGCCTTCCCAGATGATGGCAACATCATTGGCTTTTTCTGGCAAATGACGGTCAATACAGTTTGCGCTGGCGTTTAAGGTTCCGCCCTCAAACCATTTGATGGAAACATCGTCTTTGAAGCTTGTATTTTTTGTTGTTGTAAATGGCCTGTACCAATCGATTCGGCTTGCCATGTCTTTCCAAAAGCCATCTGGGTCCTTTATGGACTTCTGATACATGTCCTCATATTGCTCTCTTGTGCAATAAGCGTTTTCTGCGTTTTTCGGCTTAACGTGAATGAGGGTGTCGCTGTCCTGAGCCTTGCTCATGTGATCCTTCCCAATCCTTATCTTGCTATTCTGTGTGTCACACGTTCTATAAGATCATCATAGCGTGTATGATGCAGCATAAAAAGGACAGGCCCGGATCAAATGGCGAAGCTTTATTTTTATTATTCCTCGATGAATGCAGGGAAATCATCGAACCTTTTACAATCCAGCTTTAACTATCAGGAGCGAGGGATGAATACCTTGCTCTATACGGCATCTGTTGATGACCGCTATGGTCTGGGCGTCATTCGATCTCGTATTGGCCTTGAAGCGAAAGCGCGGATGTTTGATGGGGAAACAGACCTGTTCACAGAAGTGAAGGCTGCGAAGGAAGAACAGAATATCAATTGCCTTCTGGTGGATGAGGCGCAATTTCTAAATAAGGCGCAGGTGTTTCAATTGGCGCGGGTCGCGGATGAGTTGCGCATCCCGGTTTTGACATATGGTCTGCGGACGGATTTCCAGGCGAATTTATTTGAAGGCAGTCAATATCTGCTGGGTATTGCTGATGAATTGAAAGAACTGAAGACGATTTGCTTCTGCGGTAAGAAGGCAATCATGAACCTCCGCGTTGACGAAGGTGGGAACGCCATTCGCGAAGGGGAGCAGACCGTTATTGGCGGGAATTCCAGCTATGTTGCTTTGTGCCGAAAACATCATCGAGAGATGATGCAGGGCGGGACTTTGCCACCTGAGGCATTTCAATAGACCCAAAGAAAAAGGGCGGCCCTGGAGCCGCCCTTTCTTTTTTGTACTTGTACTTATTAGAAACGGTAACGTACGCCGAATTGAACTGCCCACAAAGAGGAGTTCGTCAGAGCGTCGATGCCTCCAGCAGGATCATTCGGGTTGAAGTTCGTGTAAACATACTGACCTTGATCGTTGATTGATGCCCTCACGACTGGAACACCCTCACCAACATCACCACGATCAAAACTGCGGCGAATATTTGAGCCACTATCGATCAGGTTCAGGAAATTTTCCATATCGACGAAGACTTCAAAACCATCACTTCCAAAGAAGCCAGGCAGGTCTTGAGAAAAGCGAATGTCCAAGTCTTTGAACCATGGATCACGGAATTCGTTCCGAGGAGCAATCTGACCGGCAAAACGAGAAAGGCCTCGTTCATCCAAAAATGCAAAAAATGCATCCTGGTCGATGTTGCTTAGATCCACCAGTGGGTCGTTCGGCCCCGTTGGAACATAGAGCAAATGCCGAGCTTCCCGATCACTATCACCAAAGATATCAGCAGTACGGTCGTCAAAGACATAGCTGAACGGCCGGCCGGATTGAGCATTGAAGAACAGCCCAAATGTTGTTGGGTTTTCATCAATGAACTCGAATTCAAAACGCGCTGCCAAGGTGAAATTATGACGGTTCGCATATTGAGCTGGTGCCAGCGTATTATTATTTAAAACACTGGTTGCATTTTCTTCAAAGTTAGAAGAAGCCGTCGAGCTGTTTGCCGATGTCACAATTTTTGACGCCGTATACGCATAACCCATTGTGAAGTCGAAAACGCTTGGGATGGAACCTAAGTCATAATCCCAACGTTTTGCCAATGAAACAGAGAAAGAAGTATCACTGCCGTCTTTCCCGTCAACATTGGTCAGAAGGATTTCTTCATCATCTCGGAAACTTACGCCACAAGCACCTGAGTCAACGTTTGAGAAACCTTCTCTAATGCCTTCAAATACTGCATTACAGCCAGGGCGTAATGGGTCAATAGCATCAAAGATTGGTCGTCCATCCGGTGCTGTTTCGCCAGTATCGGTCAGAGCGAGATTAACGAAGTCAACAGCGTTACGACGTCGGCTGTGGATAACGTCTAATTGGACGGTCCACTCGTCAAAGAAACCTCCAACAGCGCCTTCGAAATCAGTGTAGTGGGTTAAACCGAAGTTTAAACGCAGCAGTGATGGAAGCTCAAAATCAGGGTCAACAGCGTTTACGCTACCTTCATTGGCAGTTGCGCTGGCAATTTGTTGATCGACGATACATTGAGGAATGCCAGTGAAATTCCCATTCCCATCAATGACCTGTAAGTCTGCAGCTGTGCACGGTGCGTCTTCCGAAGACCCGACACCAAGAGCACCACCGAAGTTTTGGAAGTTGTTTGCAAACCAAACAGTCGGGTCACCGCCTGAGAAAATGCCGATGCCACCGCGTAAGAGGGTTTCACCAAAGAAAGTTTCCCCAGCATCATATGTCAGGCCAAGGCGTGGTTGAATAACATCCAGGCTGTCAAAAGATGTTGTGTTGGAAAACCCGAATTTTTGCTCAAAAATTGGGTTTTCAATGGGGCGATCGCTAGATTCATAGAAATCATAACGCAGGCCTAATTGAACCGTTAAGGCATCGGTTGCGAGCCATTCATCTTGAATGTAGAGCGAATGGATTGAGCGGCTGAAGGATGCGGCTGCATCGGTAATGTCACCGGTGAAAGATCCACGGCCTTCAATTTCAGAAGCTTGTCCTGCAAGGAAATCCGCAACAGAATCAAAGGTGATTGTGCCTGTGGCATCCTGTGCGAACAGGTTGAACAGGTCCAATTGATCTAACTCATAGCCCGCGGTGAAAGTATGATCACCCCAAGTATAGTCAGCCTTAATTTTGATTTGGTCTGTTTGATACTGCAGGTCGTTTGCCGAACGGCTAAAGCCGGGACCACTTACAAGATCGCCAGTGGCAGACCCATTGGTGATATTATCAATTACGATCCTGGGAATTGGATTAGCGTCCTGAGCTTCACCGCCGCCAACGGGCCCTTGAATATCAGTGACATCAAGGCGTGAGACACGGATTTCAGTGCTTAGGTTGTCAGTCCAATTTGAAAAGACGCGTAAAGCATAAGTTTCGCTTTCTGTGCCTTCGTTTTCAAAGTTATCAAGGAATGAAAAGTCGTTGAATCCGAAGCCGTCGTCAGGATCTTGACGCAATTCCCGCAAGCGGGAATATGTGAAAGCTGCGCGGTGATCATCGTTAATCTGCCAATCGACGCGCCCTAATATCCGACGACTTTCATCAGGAAGGTTGCGGCCTAGCCCAATTACGTCACGCCCATAAATACTTTGAAAAGCATCAGCAATTTGATTTGCCTGTGCTTCTGTCAAGAAATCCAGCTCGTTTGCAAACCCGGCACCTGATGGGCCTGTGTCAACGATAACGCCACCGTCTTGAACTTCTTCATAAGCTGCAAAAAACCACAAGCGGTCTTTAATGATTGGGCCACCAAGAGTTGCGCCCCAGTTCCAATCACGGAAGCTTCCGTCGCGGACTTCTTCGCCATCAATTTTGCTGCCTGTCAATTTACCATTATTGAAAACGGCAAAGGCGTCACCATGAAACTCATTGGTACCCGTTTTTGTTACCACGTTGATGTTACAACCAACGAAGGCGCCATATTCAACGTCGAATGGAGCGAATTCAACGGCTGTCTCTGCGACTGCGTCGAAAGGAATCGGCAAATTATTTCGGCTTGGAAAGCCAGAGGCGTTTAGGCCAAAGCCGTCAGAGGAACGCACGCCATCAATGGTGAATGAGTTGAAGCGGTTGTTGGTACCCAGGCAAGAAACACTGTCATCATTGCCTTCATTGATTGTCACGCGAGGATCAATCCGAATAACGTCCCGAATGTCGCGGTCAATGGACGGAAAGCTCTCAAGCTGAGTTAGATTAAAGGAAGCACCTGGGCCGATAGCAAGTTCTGTCAAAGCTCCGGCTACACCGGTTACGATGATTTCTTCAACACTGTCTGTACGCTCTTGCAGAGCAATGTTCAGAGATGCAACGTCCGAAATGGAAATAAAGAGGCCTTCCAGTTCCCGCGTCGTATAGGCGCTGCTTGCTACGCGTACTGTGTATGGGCCGCCTGTTTCAAGGCCAGAAACATTGAATTGACCCTGGGCATTTGTATTTGTTGTTGAGCTTCGCCCCCTTCTGGTATCGGTTATTGTAACAACTGCGCCTGAAACAGGGCTGCCGCTTTCATCTACAACCGTACCACGGACGCCTGATGTAATTTGTTGGGCTGCGACTTCTGTCGCGATTAGTGCTGCTGGAAGGCTGACTGATGCACATAAGAGAGCCTTGCCTATTGCCGTAACTTTTGAGTTACGTCGAGTGTTTAAAAACATTTGTCCCCTCACCGGAATAAAGTTTCTGCCAAAATCAAAAACCGCATTGGCATGTGCCCGACTTTTGTGACGTCTTTATGAATAATTTTGTGGGCCGTACCCTTTCGCGATCACACTCCCGTGGACACTAAAAAAAAGACACAGTTCAAGGATTGAATTTTTATGGCTTGTAACGTTACGGAAACAATGCGTTTTGAATGGTCAAATTTATTCTGTACCGATTGGTCTGAAATGTTTTTTTAACGAATCGGAAAGTGTATTTTCATGGTTGCAGGCCTGCAAGACGCATTTGTGAAAGTGTTGTTTTGAAAAAGAAACAAGTAAAGCTGACTTGTCATATAACGCTAAAGAAAAACCCCGGTGACAGGCGTCACCGGGGTTTCAATTTTTAATCTAGGGTTTGGCTTAGAAACGGATGCCCAATTCTACGCCCCAGATGGAAGGCTCATTCACAAAGCCCGTCAGATTGTTAAAGTCGATTGTGCCTTTAAGCTCTGTCTCATCCGTGATGTTGCGACCAAAGACCGCGAAATCATAACGGCCGTCTTGCAAAGTGTAGCCTAAGCGTAAGCCACCAATCAGCTCTTGGCCGGAACGGAACTCTGTTGCTTCATAGAGCAGGAAGTTCTTTTCGCTGGTAAACGCCCAGTCAGTATAAAGATAGACTTCACCGTCATTTCCAACAGGAATGCTGTAGCGAGCTGTCCAGTTGGCAATCCAGCGTGGTGCTTGTGGCAAGCGGTTGCCGTCCAGTGATGCTAGGCCATTTACAATTGGATCAGTCACTGTGCAAAGACCAGAACCGCAGACCTGCGTGAACAGATTGGGGTCGTTAATCTCAGTGTGATTGTAGCTGACGCCAGCCGTTACCAGGAAGTTTTCATTCACTGCCCATTCTGCATCAAATTCGAAACCGGCCAGGTCTGTATCCGCTGCATTTACGAGGCGGTTGAAGTTCGCGCCGCCACCAACAGCAGTCAGTTGCTGGTTATCGATGTCTGACAGATAAGCGGAGAAGTTCACACGCATTCTGTTGTCGAACAATTCAGCTTTAATGCCTGCTTCGATTGAAAAGATTTCTTCGGTGTTGGCGACGGTCACTTCATCTCCAAACAGAACACGACCCTGGATGGATGGTGCACGGAAGCTTTTGGCGGCACGGGCATAAACGCTGATATCATCGTTCAATGTATATGTTGCGCTCACATCCCAGCTTAAGACGTCGTCTTCTGGGTTGGTTGTAAGTGGACCAAGCTGGTCATCTACGAAAGGCAGGAAGCTCAGCGGAGATTGTGTCCGCTCAGCAACGAATTCTTTTTCATCATCTGAATAACGAACACCACCGACGACAACCAAATCCTCAGTCACTTCGATATCCACGTTGGCGAAGATGCCCCAGGCTTCTGATTGCTGGCGTTGGAAGGCGAAGCCATTCACGCCACCGCCAAACAGGCTGTCAAAGTTCGTGCTTTCAATGCGAAGGTCTTCATCAAAATAGAAAAAGCCTGCTTGGAAGTCGATCATGCCAAGGTCATTGGATGCAATGCGGATTTCTTGTGTCCATTGGTCCAGATCAGGAATGGCGTCAGCTGTTTGGGCGTCAAAAGGAATAGGTCCAGGGCTGTCATTGCCAAGGAATGAGGCGCCAAAGCCACCGTCAACATCACCGACGGAGAAGACTTCGCCATGTTCGAAAGCTGTGATGGATGTGATTGTGAACTGGTCAAAATCATAATCCAACTTCAAATTTGCACCGCGAGTATCAAGGTCTTGGTTATTCCGGCCATCGAAATTCACACGGCGACGATCAAATCCGTCAACCAGCCCGCCTGTGCCCTGGGCAATGATATTGGCTTGGAAGACCCGTGCTGTGCCGTCTAGTGAGCGGGCGTGGAAGTTTAACAGAGCTGAGAAGTTTTCAGTTGGTGTGTACAGAAATTGTACCCGACCTGCGAAATCATCATAGCCGCCGAATTCACGCTGATCTGGTTCTGCATTTGGGTTCACATTGTCGATATAATCATCGCGATGTTGGTGGCGCAATGATACACGCGCTGCCAAGACGTCTTCAATGATGGGGCCGCCAACGGCACCTTCAAACTCGATTGTATCAAAGCGGCCGTAAGTCGCTTTGGCATAGGCGTCGAGTTCTTGTGTTGGCTTTTTGGAATCCAGTTTCACGATACCAGCCGGTGTGTTCCGGCCAAACAGTGTTCCTTGAGGGCCACGAAGAACCTCAACACGATCCAGATCAAATGCTGGTGCGCCTTTTAAGATAGGGTTTTCCAGAACCACTTCATCATAGATCAATGAAACAGGCTGTGAAGAGTTCAAATCGAAATCTGTGTTGCCCAGGCCACGAATATAAAAGCGTGGGAATGTCCGACCGAAAGATGATTCAATGGTCAAGCTTGGGACGCGACCAGACAGGAACCGAATATCGGAACCGGCTGAATTGATGACGTCCAGTTTCTCGCCGGATACTGCAGCAACGGATGACGGCACATCTTGCAGGCTTTGTTCCCGCTTTTGTGCTGTCACGATGATTTCTTCGAGCGTTCCACCGCTTTGCGCAAAACCTGGCGCAGCAATGGCGGATACGACGGTTGCAAGCAGAGTTGCACGATACGCGGTGCGCAGCGATGCATTCATTGGATTTTCCTCCAGTTATGGCAGTTATTGCCCACAAATAGCTATGGGCGCGCTGATAGACGCCTAGACCCGGGCGCGCAATATTATTCCAGGGAATGTACCTGCTATTACGGTCAGATATTGCAGTTCTGCAACACTTCGCCAAAAAGCTGTCTTATTTTGTGCCAAACAACCGATCGCCAGCGTCTCCCAGACCGGGGACTATATAGCCTTTTTCATTGAGTCGCTCATCAATGGACGCTGTATATATAGGAACGTCGGGGTGGGCCTGTTGTAGGGCTTTAACGCCTTCTGGCGCGGAAACCAGGCATATGAACCGAATATTCTTCGCGTTCCGCTTCTTGATATGTGTGATGGCCGCAATGGCGGAATTGCCTGTTGCAAGCATTGGATCCACAACAAGAATTTGGCGCTGGTCGAGTTTGCCGGGTGCTTTGAAATAATATTCAACCGCCTCTAAGGTATCATGGTCGCGGTAGAGGCCGATGTGACCGACTCGAGCGGAGGGAATCAGGTTTAACAGGCCCTGAAGCAAACCATCACCGGCGCGCATGATGGAGAAAAAGCATAATTTCTTGCCCGCAAGTTTGCGCCCCGTCATCTGAGATACTGGTGTTTCAGTGAGCACATCTTCCAGGTCGAGATCACGGGTGACTTCATAGCCCAAAAGCACGCTGATCTCATTGAGTAGCGTACGAAATTGCCCGGATGGCGTATCTTTCTGGCGCATGATGGTCAGTTTGTGCTGCACCAAAGGATGGTCGATGACGGTTACGCTTGCGCTCATGATGGAAACTCCTGCGCCGAATTTCATGCGGCGATTTTTATCTGTGAATCATTGACTGTGAATTCAGCATTGTCCGCGCTGACAATCAAGTCCGTTGACGTCATAACTGAACTGTGCTGCTTTGCGGCAAAATATTTGAGCGCTAGAGCGCGAGTGATACGGATTTTTGGGAGAGCGTTGTGAAAGGCGTAAAAAGCTTTTTTAGCATGGCTGCATTAGCCCTAGTTGCGGCTTGTGGTGATGCAGGCGACACCAGTTCATCAAATGATGTGTGCGGCGAGGGGGCTTTTTGCCCGGCCCTGGCCTATGACTTAGGCGGCAAATTTGATAAATCTTTCAATGAAGCGGCCTGGACGGGCGCACAACGCTATAAAGACCAAAGTGGTTTGGCCTATGTTGAATTTGAGCCAACCAATGAAGCGCAGGCAGAGCAGGCGCTTCGCCGGTTTGCCCAGCGTAATCATGATTTGGTTATTGCGGTTGGTGTGAATTACGAAACGGCGGTGCGCCATGTGGCGAAAGAGTTTCCAGATGTGCATTTCACGTTGATTGACGCCCAGGTGGACTTGCCTAATGTGCAGTCGGTCTTATTCACGGAAGAAGAGGGCTCTTACCTCGTAGGCGTTCTCGCAGCCATGAAAAGTGAAACCGGCACGATTGGTTTTATTGGCGGCATGGATATCCCGCTTATTCGTAAATTTGCTGCAGGCTATGAGGCCGGTGCGAAATCGGTGAACCCGGATATTAAAGTCTATCGCCAGATGGTTGGGACAACACCCGCCGCCTGGAGCGACCCGATTAAAGGCGGGGAACTTGCACGCAGCCAATATGCACGCGGTGCAGATGTGATTTTCTCAGCCGCCGGACCAACCGGTCATGGTGTGCTTCAAGCCGCCAAAGATACGGGCAAATTCGCCATTGGCGTGGATAGCAATCAAAACCACCTTCAACCTGGGTCCGTCCTGACGTCCATGTTGAAGCGCGTGGATGTGGCCGTTTATGACGCCATGCGCCAAGCGCGAAGCGGTGAATGGAAACCGGGTCTGCAGGTTTTAAATTTAGCTGCTGATGGTGTGGCTTATAGTGTTGATGAGCATAATAAGGCATTATTAAGCGATGAGATGATTGATGCGGCAGAGAAAGCACGCGCGGCTATTATTGCCGGTGAAGTGGACGTGCCGTCAACGCTCAACTAACGACTAAAATAAAGGATACCGGCGTGAACGAGCTGGTGCAAAATGGCGCAGGGCAGGGGACGAACTCCTCCGCCACCGCGCCAGCATTGTTTTTAAAGGGCATTGATAAAAGCTTTGGCGCAGTCCATGCGAACCAAGGCATTGATCTGCGCGTTGAACCCGCAAGCATTCATGGGATTGTGGGTGAAAATGGCGCCGGCAAGTCAACTTTGATGCGCATTGTCTTTGGATTTTATAAGCCGGACGCCGGGTCCGTTGAAGTCAATGGGACGGCACAATATTTCAAAACCCCCAAAGACGCTATGCATGCCGGTATTGGTATGGTGCATCAGCATTTCATGCTGGTTGAGAATTTCACCGTCCTGGAGAATGTCGTCTTGGGGCTGGGGTCTGGCGTGGCTTTGAAACCTCAGTTGAATGAGGCACGTGCCAAGCTTGTTGAGATTGAAAAACGCTATGGCCTGGAAGTTGACCCCGATGCTTTGATTGAAGACTTATCGGTGGGGGAGCGTCAGCGGGTTGAGATTTTAAAAGCGCTCTACCGCGATGCGCAAATCCTGATATTGGATGAGCCGACGGGTGTTTTGACGCCGCAAGAGGCGGACCGCCTGTTTGAGATTTTAGCGACGTTAAAAGCACAGGGACGCAGTGTCCTTCTCATCACCCATAAATTAAAAGAAATAATGGCGGCAACGGATCAGGTTTCCATCATGCGGCAAGGGCAGATGGTGGCCCACCGCGTCACGAAAGACACCAGCCGGGAAGAACTTGCAGAACTGATGGTGGGGAAGAAAGTTGCCCTTCCCCAAAACGAAGATAAGGGCGCGAAAGACGATATCATTCTGTCTTTAAGCCACGTTGAAATGACGGATGAAAGCGGCGTTGGGCGTTTGAAGGATATCAGCCTTGATATACATGCCGGTGAAATTCTTGGGGTCGCAGGTGTGGCGGGTAATGGACAAAGTGAATTGCTTGAAGCCATTGCCGGCATGCGGCCTGTTTCCGCTGGTCGTATAGATTTGAAAGGCCAGCTTTTGCTTAGCGCGGATAAACCGTCTGACCCGTTGAAAGTCCGCCATCAAGGCGTCGGTCATGTCCCTGAAGATTGCCAGAAAATCGGGTTGGTGAAACCCATGCGTGCCGATGAAAATATCATTTTGGGCTTTCACAAAGATGCAGAGTTCAAAAACAAAGGCCTGCTGGATTTGAAAGCCATTGGGCAGGCTGCAAAAGACTATTTTGAACATTATGATGTGCGGCCCAGAATCACCGATCAATTGGCCGGTGATTTTTCAGGTGGGAATCAGCAGAAAATAGCAATGGCGCGCGAGGTTGAGCATGACCCGGACCTGCTGCTTGTTGGTCAGCCCACCCGGGGTGTGGATATTGGCGCTGTTGCCTTCATTCACAGCCGTCTTTTGGATTTAAAGAAGCGTGGTAAGGCTTTGCTTTTGGTGTCTGCTGATTTGGATGAGTTACTGGCTTTGTCTGACCGTATCCTGGTCATGTGTGATGGCGCCATTGTTGGGGAAGCCATCCCGGGTCAGGTGAGTGAACAGGACCTTGGTCTGATGATGGCAGGGGTTGCGCAATAATGTCTTCGGTTCAGAAAAATGCATTGCCGAAATGGGCGGACCTTGGGCTTCTGCCTTTGATTAACCTTGGTGTGGCGCTGATTGTGTCAGGCCTGGTGGTCGCCCTGATTGGCTATAACCCTTTTGAAGCATTGGGCCATTTGATGAATGGGGCCTTTGGGTCTCAATATGCCTGGGGTTATACGCTTTATTACGCAACGAATTTCGTCTTCACAGGCTTGGCGGTGTCCATTGCCTATCAATGCGGGTTGTTCAATATTGGCGCGGAAGGTCAGGCGGCCATGGGAGGCCTGGGCATGGCTTTGATTGCGCTGTATTTTGGCGACTTGCCTTGGGTCTTGTTATTGCCTTTGACTTTGGTGTCAGGTGCTGTTTTTGGGGCGGCCTGGGCTTTTATTCCGGCCTATCTTCAAGCTAAACGTGGCAGCCATATAGTTATCACCACCATCATGTTTAATTTCATTGCGGCCGCCTTTTTGACTTATTTATTGGCTGGGCCTATGAAACGACCGGATGGGCAGGCACCGGAAAGTGCAGACTTCGCCCAGGGCAGCTGGTTTCCGGCTTTTCATGATATCTTTGAAGGCCTAAGCCGCTCTCCAGTCAATCTGTCTATTTTCTTGGCTGTGGTGGCCTGTATCGCTTATTGGGTGTTCTTAAAACGCACTGCCGGTGGTTATGAAATCCGCGTCGTGGGGAAGAACCCTGAAGCTGCGAATTATGCAGGGATTTCCATTACGAAAAATATCATTATTGCCATGTTGATTTCCGGCGCTTTTGCAGGGCTCATGGGGGCGAATGAGATTTTAGGTGTGCAGCACCGCTTGCTTGGCAGTTTTACATCCGGCTATGGCTTTGTTGGCATTGCGGTGGCCTTCATGGGACGCCATCATCCGGTGGGTTTATTTTTGGCTGCTATTCTCTTTGGTGCGCTTTATCAAGGTGGGACAGAGATGGCCTTTGAAATGCCGAAAGTCACCCGTGATTTGATGATTTTGGTCCAAGGCCTGGTCATTCTTTTTGCAGGCGCGCTTGAACATGTGTTTCGTCCCCAATTGACGGCAATATTTGCTAAATTTTCAAAAGGGGATGCATGATGGAAGATATTCTTCTCAATCTTGTGCCCCTGGCGGCGTCGACTTTGCGTGGGGCAACACCGCTTATTCTGGCGGCACTCGCGGGTCTGTTTGCAGAACGCGCTGGTGTTGTTGATATCGGCCTTGAAGGGAAAATGTTGGGTGCGGCGTTTGCGGCGGCCTCCGCTGCTGCGGTTACGGGGTCGGCCTGGATGGGGCTGGGCGCGGGCATCATTTTCTCCATCGCTTTGGCCATGGTTCATGGGGTGACGGTTATCACTTATCGCGGGGACCAGATTGTGTCTGGGATGGCGATTAATATCGTGGTTGCGGGTCTTGCCCCCAGTCTTGCCAATGCGTGGTTTGGTTTAAACGGACAGACGCCGTTTTTGGACGGAGGTTCCCGCTTCACCACCATCACTTTGCCGTTTGCAGATGCCGTGCGGGACGTGCCACTGATTGGTGGGCTGTATTCGGGCGTTTTAAGCGGGCACAGCATTCCCACTTATCTGGCCTTTCTCTCCGTACCTGTGGCGCTTTGGGTGCTTTTCAAGACGCGCTTTGGCTTGATGCTGCGGGCAGTCGGAGAAAATCCCGAAGCCGTGGACACGGCGGGCCTGTCGGTTTTCGGCCTACGCTATCGCGCGTTGATTATAACGGGTATATTATGCGGGATTGCCGGGGCTGCGATGGCGATTGCGCTGTCTTCGGGCTTTATCCGGGATATGAGTGCGGGTAAGGGCTATTTGGCGCTGGCTGCGATGATTTTAGGGCGCTGGCGTCCGGTTCAAACCATGTTGGCGTGTTTATTATTTGCATTCGCTGATGCTTTGCAGGGTGTGTTGCAAGGTGTGGACCTGCCATTGGTTGGTGTTGTTCCGGCCCCGTTCATCATCATGCTGCCTTATGTGATTACCGTGGTGGTGATGGCAGGTTTTGTCGGACGTATTCAAGCGCCACGGGCCAGTGGTATACCCTATGTGAAGGAACGCTGAAATGGATAAGCAGACACAGATGCTGTTTGATGCAGCTAAAGAGGCACGGACCCATTCCCATGCGCCTTATTCTAAATATCATGTAGGGGCGGCTGTTTTGGATGAGCATGGCCAGGTTCATGCAGGTTGTAATGTGGAAAATGTTGCTTATCCGCTGGGCAGTTGTGCCGAAGCCGGTGCTTTATCTGCGATGGTGATGAAGGGCGGGTCCCGTTTGCGCGAAGTCGTCGTCATGGGCCCTGTTGGGGAACCATGTACGCCTTGTGGTGGCTGTCGTCAGCGTCTGCGCGAATTTGGTCGTGATGACCTGGTCATCCATGTCTCCAACCCTGACGGCATTGTCTTGACAACGACATTGGGCGCGTTATTACCCCACGCCTTTGGTCCAGACTTAGGTGAGACAAAGTGAGCGCATTTCTACCCCAGGAACTCATCCGCAAAAAGCGGGACGGTGGCGTTTTAAGCCGCGAAGAAATCAACAGTTTTGTCCAAGGTCTGGTCACTGGTGAGGTGAGTGAATCCCAAGCGTCTGCCTTTGCTATGGCCGTGTTTTTCCGTGGGCTTGATGCGGTGGAACAGGCGGCATTGACCCAGGCCATGACCAATTCAGGCACTGTCTTGGACTGGGCCTCTCGTGGTTTGACAAAAGGCGTGGTGGACAAGCATAGCACCGGCGGTGTGGGAGATAAGGTCTCCTTGATGCTGGCGCCCATTGTCGCGGCGTGCGGGGCGAAAGTGCCCATGATTTCAGGCCGTGGTCTTGGCCATACGGGCGGTACGCTGGATAAATTAAACTCAATCCCCGGCTATAATGTTTCTCCAGGCTTTGAACGTTTTGCGGAAGTCGTTGAACAGGCGGGCTGTGCTATCATTGGTCAAACCCGGGATTTAGCGCCTGCGGATAAACGCCTCTATGCCATTCGCGATGTGACGGGGACTGTTGAATCCATTCATCTGATTACCGCATCCATATTGTCCAAGAAGTTGGCAAGTGGCCTGCATGGCCTGGTGATGGATGTGAAAGTCGGCAATGGCGCTTTCATGGCGTCCCATGAAGAAGCGCGCAAGCTGGCCCAGAATCTGGTGAAGGTTGCTGGAGAAGCTGGACTGCCGACCACAGCCATTCTAACGGATATGAATCAGGTCCTTGGTACAACTGTCGGCAATGCTTTGGAAGTGCAGGAAACCGTCGATTATCTTAAAGGTGTCAATCGGGAGCCGCGCTTGCATGAAGTGGTGATAGAGCTGGCGGCTTATATGCTTCTTCATGGTGGCCAGGTAGAGAGTGTCGAAGAAGGGCGCGAAAAAGCACAACAGGCTTTGGATGACCATAGCGCTTTGGCCCATTTTGCTCAGATGGTGACGCTGCTTGGCGGCCCGCAGGACTTTGTTGAGCGTTCAGAGGATTATCTTGAAAAAGCACCCGTGGTTCGTGATGTGAAAGCGCCTAAATCCGGTTATATTCAAGCTATGGATACCCGTGCGATTGGCGTGGCTGTTGTGGCGCTTGGCGGTGGTCGGGTGCGCACAGAAGATGATATTGACTATGCTGTCGGCTATAGTGATGTGCTGCCTGTTGGCGCGCATCTAAAAGAGGGTGGCACAATTGCGACAGTCCATGCGCGAAATGAAGCGGATTTTGAACAGGCATCGCTTGCCCTTGTATCCGCGCTCACCTTCGGCGATAAAGCGCCGCAAGACACACCGGTTTGTTTAGAGATATTGAGCTCAGATTAAAAAAGAAGAGATGGGGCAAAACCTATGACAACGCCCAATAACCAGAATATCACACCGCTCCACCCAGTGGAGGACGGCCATGACCGTTTAAATCCAGGCATTGCATATGACCCGGATTTATTCGCTGACCTGCGCGTAAATCTAAGCGCAGTGGAACGCCGTATTGGCTATTTAAAAGGCACGCGTACGGTCAAAAAGCAATGGCAGGCCGCATGGATGTTGAAAGCCATCAGCTGTATCGATTTAACGACGCTTAAAGGCGATGATACCAAAGGCCGTGTGCGCCGTTTGGCGGCTAAAGCCAAGTCGCCTGTGCGTCCAGACTTGCTGGAAGCTTTGGGTGTGCAGGATTTGAACCTGACCACCGGTGCGATTTGCGTCTATCATTCGATGGTTGAAACCGCGGTTGAAGCATTGGACGGCACAGGCATTCCTGTGGCCGCCGTCTCCACGGGTTTTCCAGCCGGTCATAACCCGCATGATTTAAAGCTGAAAGAAATTGAAGCCTCAGTCAAAGCCGGGGCCAAGGAAATTGATATCGTCATTTCCAGGCGCAATGTGCTGACAGGCAATTGGCGCGCACTTTATGATGAAGTGAAAGACTTCCGCGAAGCCTGCGGTCCTGCGCATATGAAAACAATATTGGCAACCGGTGAGCTGGCCACTCTAACCAATGTGGCAAAGGCCAGCCAGGTCGCCATGATGGCGGGTTCTGATTTCATCAAAACATCTACAGGCATGGAAAGCATGAATGCGACATTGCCAGTTAGCCTGGTGATGGTCCGTGCCATTCGCGATTATATGGAACATACGGGCTATGCCGTTGGGTTTAAGCCTGCGGGTGGGATTTCCACGGCGAAAGACAGCCTGACCTATTTGATGCTGATGAAGGAAGAGCTGGGGCATCGCTGGGTACAGCCGGATATGTTCCGCTTTGGCGCATCCAGCCTGCTTGGCGATATTGAGCGCCAGCTTGAGCATTTTGTCACCGGTCGCTATTCGGCCTCCAACCGTCATGCCATGGGATAAGACAAATGACTGTTAAAGAGATTTTTGAGACCATGGAATATGGCCCCGCACCGGAAAGTGCAGAAACCGTCAAAGCCTGGTTGGCTGCGAAAAAAGAACCTTTCGGCCTGTATATCGGTGGGAAATGGGTGGAAGCGTCTAACCCTGATGCGGCATTCGCCACCTTCAATCCAGCCACCGGTGAAGAGTTAGCGAAGATTTCTCAAGCCAGTGACGCCGATGTAGATAAAGCCGTTAAAGCCGCGCGCAAAGCGCAAAAGAGCTGGGCCGCCTTGGGTGGCCATGGTCGTGCGAAATATATCTATGCGCTGGCGCGGGCCATTCAAAAGAACAGCCGTCGCCTGGCGGTTTTGGAAACGCTTGATAACGGTAAACCCATTCGCGAAACACGCGATTTGGATATCCCTATTGCGGCACGACATTTCTACCACCATGTGGGCTGGGCGCAGCTTTTAGATAAGGAATTCCCAGGGCATAAACCTGTGGGCGTCGTGGGTCAGGTCATTCCCTGGAATTTCCCATTGTTGATGCTGGCATGGAAAGTTGCTCCTGCTTTGGCGGCGGGTAACACGGTGGTGTTGAAACCTGCTGAATTTACGTCTCTGACAGCTTTGGCCTTTGCAGATATCTGCGATGAAATCGGCCTTCCTGCGGGCGTATTGAATATCATCACCGGCGATGGTGCGACGGGTTCAGCCATCGTTGACCATGATGATGTGGATAAATTGGCCTTTACAGGGTCGACCGACGTGGGCCGGATTATTCGCAAGGCAAGTGCCGGATCTGGCAAGAAGCTGACTTTGGAATTGGGTGGGAAATCGCCTTTCCTCGTCTTTGAAGATGCGGACTTAGACAGCGTTGTCGAAGGCTTGATAGATGGCATTTGGTTTAACCAGGGCCAGGTCTGCTGTGCAGGTTCCCGCTTGCTGGTGCATGAAGGCATTGCTGACAAGCTTGAGAAGAAAATCCATCGCCGTTTGGAACAAGTGCGCCTTGGCGACCCGCTTGATAAAGCCAATGACATGGGTTCGGTCATCGACCCCATTCAAAAAGAACGGATTGAACAGCTGGTAGCGCAAGGTGTTGAAGAAGGCGCCACATTCTGGCAGCCGGATATTCCATGCCCGGATACGGGGTGTTTCTATCGTCCTGGCATGCTCACCAATGTACACCCAAGCAATATCGTGGCGCGCGAAGAAATCTTTGGCCCGGTCTTGGCCATGATGACCTTCCGCACGCAAGGCGAGGCCATCGCATTGGCCAATAACAGCCGCTATGGCTTGGCCGCGAGCATCTGGTCGGAAAACATCAATCGCGCCTTGGAAATTGCACCAAAGGTGAAAGCCGGTGTGGTCTGGGTGAATTGTACCAATCAATTTGATGGTGCTGTTGGCTTTGGTGGCTATCGTGAATCCGGTTTTGGCCGTGAAGGCGGTCGCGAAGGCATGTTTGAATATTTGAAAGAACAGCCCTGGCCGAAAGCGAAAGCCGATGGCAAGGCGTCCAAACGCCCAAGCCTGCCGCCTGTTCCTGTGGACCGGACTGCCAAGCTTTATATCGGCGGTAAGCAAGCACGTCCTGATGGCGGTTACACCCGCATTGTGAAAGATGCCTGGGGCGGGGATTTAGAGCGTATCAGCGAAGGCAATCGCAAGGATTTGCGGAACGCTGTTGAAGCGGCCCATAAATCCAAATGGGGCAGTATGACGGGTCACGCCCGCGCGCAGGTGCTGTACTTCCTGGGTGAAAATCTGGGCTATCGGGCACGTGAATTTGCTGAACGTTTGCAATTATTGACTGGCGTCACAGCCACGCAGGCTGAGAAAGAGGTCGAGGCGTCTATTGAACGTATCTTCACCTATGCAGCCTGGGCCGATAAATATGATGGTGCCGTGCATCAGCCGCCATTACGTGGTGTAGCGTTGGCGATGAATGAGCGTATTGGTGTCATGGGCCTTGTTTGCCCCGATGAAGCACCGCTTTTGTCCATGATTTCCTTGCTCGCGCCGATGTTGGCATTGGGGAATGATGTGGTGATGGTGGCCAGTGAAAAAGCGCCGTTGATTGCAACAGATTTCTATCAATTGCTTGAAACATCTGATGTGCCTGCGGGTGCGGTTAATATCCTAACCGGTGAGCGCTCTGCGATGGTGAAAACCCTGGCGGAACATGATGATGTGAATGGCCTGTGGTATTTCGCAGCTGATGGTGGCTTTGGTGATGTTGAAGCGGCGAGTGTTTCAAATCTGAAACGTGTCTGGTCGTCTCAGGGTGAAGCCATTGACTGGTTTTCCGATGAAGCCGATGATGCCCGGCGTTTTCTGCGCCATTGTGCAGAAGTTAAAAATATATGGGTCCCCTATGGGGATGAACAATAAGAACAACAGGCGAGGATTTGTCGCGTGAGTGAAATGGCAGCTGGGGCAATGCCCTATAAATGGGCAGTGAAAGGCGATATCAACGCCGGCTTTGCCTTTCTTTTGGATTGCGTGGTCAACCTTTTCGTTCTGGCTGCGATTTTAGCGGGCTTTGGTTTCCCAAATGAAGTCGTCCAAGGACGCATTATTCCTGGTGCCGTTGTCGGTATTGTCTTTGGTAATCTGCTTTATATGTGGATGACCGCACATTTGGCGAAGAAGACCGGTAATCACCAACTCACCAGCTTGCCTTTAGGCTTGGATTTGCCAACGACCATTACATTCTGTTTTGGTATTTTAGGCCCGTTGTTCCTTGCACTAAAAGCCGAAACCGGTGATGCGGATTATGCGGCACGTATCGCCTGGTATGTGGGTATGGGCGCGACCATCTGGATTGCGTTCGTCAAACTTGGTCTGTCTTTCATCAGTAATACCATTCAACGCATCATGCCTGTTGCGGCGCTCTTGGGGTCCATGTTTGGTATTTCTGCGGTATGGCTTGGCGCCAATGCCATATTGGGTGTGATGGAAATTGCGCCTATTGGCATGATTGCCTTGATTATCATGGTGTACAGCCTGATTGGCACAGGCGTCTTACCTGGCAAAATGCCGGGTGCCGTTATTGCCATCGTTGCTGGCACGGCCATGTACTATGTGCTGGGCCATACAGGCGCGTTGGAAAGCTTAGGCTATGGCTTTAGCGTTCCTGCTGCCCAAGGTTTTGGCCTAAATGTTCCTGTTCCGTCTTCTGGTGGGTTTGAGGAGTTATTTGGCCGGTCCTTGAACTATCTGGCGATATCCGTGCCTTTTGCCCTGTTGATTGCAGCAAGTGCCGTGAACATCTCAACTGCAGCTAAGTTGATGGGCGATGATTATAACCCTAAACATGTGATTTGGGCGGACAGCGCGGCGACTTTTGTGTCTGGCGCTTTTGGTGGTGTGGTTCAGACCACCCCTTATTTTGGCCATACGACTTATAAACGCATGGGCGGTCGTGTCGGCTATGCTTTGGCGGCGATTACGATTTTGGCGCTGGGCGTTGTGACAGGCGTTTTAAGCTTCCTGATTGAACTTATCCCACCAGCCGTGTTCAAGCCGATTTTGATTGTGGTTGCGATGGATATCATTCGCCTGGCGTTCCAGTCCATTCCAGAAAAACACGCGCCAGCCGTTGGCTTTGCCATCATGCCCGGTATTATCAATTTCGCCTTTGTGAAATTGGATACGCTTTATGGTCAGGTGAAAGAAGGCTTGAACGGAATTTCCCAAGCTGTTGCAGGCACAGATGCTGCAGCGACAGTTGCTGCGAAAGCGGCGGCTATATTCCCTGCGTTTTGGATGGCGGAATATGTGCTGATTTCGGCCATGGCACGCGGCTATGTTTTGACCAGTCTGCTCTGGGCGGCCATCATCGTCTTTATTCTTGAGAAGACACGTTATAAAGCGGCTTTTGTGCTGGTTTTGGCGTCTGTCTTTACCCTTTTCGGGGTCATTCATTCCGTCGACCCTAATTCATCCATTTACCTGCCTTGGGCCATTGAAGAGACTTTGCGCGGCAAAGTGCCTGACAGTGCGTTGGCGCTGCCTTATCAAATCGCCCTGGGTTATTTATTAGGCGCCGTGACCATCGTCTTGGTTGGCCTTGGCGTTAAAGAAGAAGAGGAAGCAGATACATGAGTGCGGATAAAGTCGCAGCCAGCGCAGAGATTATCAAATCCCGCTTGTCAAAACCCTTTCCAAAGACTGTTGCGGTTTTGGGGTCGGGTTTAGGCGCCTTCGCTGATGCAGTCGATGTGGAAGAAGTCATCTCCTATGAAGACCTGCCTGCTTTCCCTCAGCCGACCGTCGAAGGCCATGCCGGACGTTTAGTGATTGGCAGCTTAGGTGGCGCACGTGTGGCGGTCATGCAAGGCCGTATGCATGTCTATGAAGGCCATGACGTGGCTGAACTGGCCATTCCCATTCGCACCTTTCGGGCGCTTGGTGCGGATAAGCTGATTTTGACCAATGCATCTGGCTCTTTGAACCGCAATATCGGTCCGGGGTCTTTGGTCATGTTGGATGATCATATTAATTTCTCTGGCCGCAACCCTTTGATTGGCCCCAATGATAAAAATATTGGTGTGCGTTTCCCGGATATGTCTGCGGCCTATGACCCGGATTTAAAAGAACGGCTTCAAGCAGCCGCACGCCGTGCCGACGTGCATTTAGACCGGGGTGTCTATGCCATGGTCACTGGCCCAAACTTTGAAACACCTGCCGAAGTGCGCATGTTAGGTATTGTTGGCGCAGATATGGTTGGCATGTCTACTGTGCCTGAGACACTGGTTGCACGCCATGCCGGTATGAAAGTCGCTGCGGTGTCTGTTGTATCGAACCTGGCGGCGGGCCTGGCCGGTCATGAATTGACCCATGATGAAACTATGGCAGAGGGCGCCAAAGCTGCGGGTAAGTTCATCAAGCTTCTGCGTGAATTCATCACGGATATTGGGGCTGAATAATGCGTGCCATCTACATCGTTCTTGATAGCGTGGGTGTTGGCGGTGCGCCGGATGCGCTAGCTTATGGCGATACAGGCTCCAACACATTGGGTCATATCGCCTTGGCCTGTGCGCGTGGTGAGGCCGATGTCGAAGGTTTACGTTCCGGGCCGCTGAATATCCCGAATTTAAAGCGCCTGGGCCTTGGCCATGCGCTTCACGTTGCAAGCGGAATGGATGTGCTTAAAAACGGCACGGCACCCGAAGGCTTGGCGACCGCTTGTGCGGAGATATCTAAGGGCAAAGATACGCCTTCCGGTCATTTTGAAATGACGGGCGTGCCCGTGATGTTTGACTGGATGGTGTTTCCTAAAACCGTGCCTGCCTTCCCAGAATGGCTGATGGAGCGATTGGTCAAAGACGCTGGGCTGCCCGGCGTTTTAGGGGATTGCCATGCGTCAGGCACGGAAATCATTGCCCGCCTGGGGGATGAGCATATCGCAAGCGGTAAGCCAATTGTTTATACGTCCGCGGATTCTGTCCTCCAGATTGCAGCCCATGAAGAACATTTTGGACTGGACCGGCTTTATGAGCTGTGTGAGCTTGCCCGTTCTTATCCCGAATTAGAAGCGATGGGCCGTGTCATCGCGCGCCCATTCATTGGGAATGGCAAGGACGAGCCATATAAGCGCACCTATAACCGCCGTGATTTCGCGCAGCCTTGCCCCGATGATAATTTATTGGATAAGGCCGTGGCCGCGGATATACCAGTCATTGCCATTGGCAAAGTCGGCGATATCTTTGCCCACCGCGGTGTTAGTAAAGTCATTAAAGCGGGCGGCAATCCTGCCATTACAGATACTTTGATAAAAGCCATGCGGGAAGAGCAGGGGCCTTGCGTGATTTTCGCCAATCTCGTTGATTTCGACAGCGAGTTCGGCCATCGCCGTAATGTGCCTGGCTATGCCAAAGCGCTCGAAGATTTCGATAAACGCGTCCCTGAAATCGAAGCAGCTTTACAAGACGGCGATGTGGCCGTCCTAACCGCAGACCACGGGAATGACCCGACATGGGAAGGAACGGACCATACGCGGGAACAGGTGCCTGCGGTCTTCTTTGGTCCAGGCGTTGATGCGGGCGTGGTGGAGAGCCGTCAAAGTTTCGCAGATATCGGGCAGAGTTTCGCCCGTCATATAGGTCTCAAGCCGTTAAAACACGGCATAGCAATATTTTAAAAGAAATGGAGTATACCCATGGGTGACGCAAGCGCGGCTGAGGATAAATTATTCATTACGGCGGAAGCGCTTCAGCGTGACAGCTTCCTTCTCGCCCATAAGATTTTGGAAAGCGGTTTTCGCCCCAATTATATCGTTGGGGTCTGGCGTGGTGGTACGCCTATTGGGATTACGGTGCAGGAGCTTTTGGAGTTCCGCGGCGTTGAAACCGACCATATCTCCATCCGCACATCCAGCTATGACGGCATGCAGCGCAGATCTGGTAGTGTACAGGTTCATGGGCTTGGCTATATCATTGATAAAATTAACGAAGAAGACAGTCTGTTGATTGTTGATGATGTTTTTGATTCTGGCCTAAGCGTTCAAGCTATTATTGACGAGCTGGAACTTCGTGCGCGTAAAAATACGCCACATCAAGTGAAGGTCGCGACGGTCTATTATAAACCCACCAAACGTAAGGTTGAGCGCGTCCCAGATTTTTTCATGCATGAGACGGACCAATGGTTAGTCTTCCCTCATGAAATTCAGGGCTTAAGTGAAGAAGAAATCCGCCTTCATAAACCAGAAGCTTTAGCCCCGGTAGGAGGGTGAGCATGGCGAAAACGATTACCATTGCAGAAGCCGAAGGCCTGATTGGCCAGGAATTGGGCGTGTCCGATTGGACGCTGATTGACCAGGAACGCATCAATAAATTTGCCGATGTGACGGCGGATTGGCAGTTCATTCATATTGACCCCGAACGTGCTAAGGCAGAAACGCCTTTTGGTGGCACCATTGCCCATGGTTATTTGACGCTTTCTCTGCTCGCGGGCTTTGCTTATCAGGCGGCACCTGGTTTTGAAGGGGCAAAAATGGGTGTGAATTACGGGATGAATAAAGTCCGTTTTCTCGCCCCCGTCCGTGTTGATAGCAAGGTGCGGGGCCGTTTTGCCTTGAAGTCGATAGAGAAGAAATCTGAAACCAGCATTATGGCCATTTATGACGTCACGGTCGAGATTGAAGGGGAAGATAAACCCGCTTTAATCGCTGAATGGGTGACGATGGTTTTTGTTTAAGGACTTAAAAATTATGTCATTGGATTTTTCTGGCCGTGTGGCCATTGTCACTGGTGCAGGCCAAGGCTTGGGCCGTACACATGCGCTTGCATTAGCCAAACGTGGTGCGAAAGTCGTTGTGAATGATTTAGGTGCAGCAACAGATGGCACCGGTGGCGATGGCAGCCCTGCGCAACAGGTTGTCGCAGAAATTGAAGCCATGGGCGGGGAAGCCATTGCTAATGGTACAAATGTTTGTGACGAACCCCAGGTTGCTGCCATGGTTGCGGAGACCATGGAGAAATGGGGCCGCATTGATATCCTGGTCAATAATGCAGGTATTTTGCGCGATAAGACCTTTTCCAAAATGAGCCTGGATGATTTTCGTACAGTCGTTGATGTGCATCTCATGGGTTCTGTGACCTGCACGAAAGCCGTTTGGGAAATCATGCGTGAACAGGCCTATGGTCGTATTGTCATGACGACGTCTTCATCCGGTCTTTATGGTAATTTCGGCCAGTCCAACTATGGTGCTGCCAAACTGGCCTTGGTTGGTTTGATGAACACGCTTCATCTTGAAGGCGCGAAGTTCAACATCAAGGTGAATTCCCTGGCACCTGTTGCAGCCACGCGGATGACCGAAGGTTTGATGCCTGAGGAAGCTTTTGCGGCCTTAAAGCCAGAGCTGGTCTCCGAAGGCCTGGTCACTTTGGTCCACGAAGATGCACCGTCGCGGATGATTTTATGTGCCGGCGCTGGCGGTTTTGCCCGCTCTAATATCTTTGAAACCAAGGGTATTAGCCTTGGTGAGGCTGAAGCGACTGCTGAAAATCTTGTGACTCGCATGGGTGAGATCAACGATGAAAGCGGCCATGAAGCCTTTACACAGGGCGCCCAGCAAAGCATGAAATTCCTAAGTGCTTTGATGAAATAAATATTCTTGGGGAGGGATTGGTTTCTCTCCCCAAACTGTCTATTCTTTTTACTTTCCAGTTTTGTCGCGTTGCCTGTTTGATGGTCTTTAGGGGGAGATGACCATGATTGAGGTGCTATCTATTGAAGCGAAGCTCGCCGAGGGAGGCGAGTTTATCTATGACCTGCCGCTTGACCCTTGGGCGGGAGAGAGACATGGTTTTTTCGACCATCTTGTCATGGTGGAGGATTTATCGAACCATGAGGCTGACTGGTCTAATCTGGAATTCCAACCGCTTGCCGATGACCAGGGGGAGCCGCTGGGCTTTGTTGAAAGCAGTGGAAATCTATCCCAATTCGCACCCGTCCATGCGTCGCTCTTAGGGGCCGGTGAGCGCGGAGGTGGTGTTCGTATTCGTTTCAAGACCCGCCTGGCGCGCCGCATTAAAGTCACTATTCTGCGTGCATTGCGAAGCAATGTCGCCAAATGGCTGAGTTGCGCTTTGTGCAAGCGTGGGGTGAAGGAAATACTGCGCTTTCTTTTCGCTCTGGTGGGCCTGCCATTGCCGGATCTGGGGGACATTGATCTGGCGAATGACCTGATTGATCAGATGATCAGGCAGATTGACAGCGGTGGGATATCGGATTTTCTCGATGACCTTGGCTTAGGAGATGGTCTGAGGGATATCTTGAAAGATATATTAGATGGGCTGCGGCAAATCAATGTGCGCATAAATGAACTCTGTCGCCAGATTTGCCGCGCCCTTGGCCTTTGTACTTAGAGATTATGGCAATCGGTGCCTAAAGCTTCTGCCACGGCTTCATGCATGATTTTACCTTGGTGGACATTAAGGCCACGCATGAGATGTGGGTCATCATGAAGCGCCTGAACGCCTTTGTCCGCCAATGCCAGGCCAAATGGCAGCGTGGCGTTGTTTAAAGCATGGGAACTGGTCAAAGGTACGGCTCCTGGCATATTCGCCACGCAATAATGGATGACGCTTTCCACTTCATATGTAGGCTCGGCATGGGTGGTTGGCCGTGACATTTCAAAACAACCGCCTTGATCGATAGAAACATCGACAAGAACAGAACCGTTTTTCATAGACTTCAGCATGTCACGACTGACCAATTTAGGTGCTGATGCGCCAGGGATGAGAACAGCGCCGATAACGGCATCCGCCGCCAGAACTTCTTCCTCCAAAGCTTCTGCAGTGGAGAAGCGTGTACGCACGCGGCCATGGAACATGTCGTCTAATTGGCGCAGCCGAGGAATGGAGCGGTCTAAAATCGTCACTTCCGCTTCAAGGCCGGCTGCCATACGTGCTGCATTTAACCCAACTACACCGCCGCCAATCACAACAACGCGGGCAGGGGATACGCCGGGAACGCCACCTAATAATATGCCACGGCCACCTTCGGGTTTCATCAGGCTATGCGCTGCGGCTTGAATGGACAAACGGCCAGCGACCTCAGACATGGGGGCGAGAAGAGGTAGGCCTCCCATTCTATCTGTGACGGTTTCGTAAGCCACTGCTGTGACACCTGACTCCATCAAGCCTTTGGCCTGTTCTGGGTCCGGGGCCAGGTGAAGATAGGTGAACAGAATCTGGCCTTCGCGTAATTTCGTCCACTCCCCTGCTTGCGGCTCCTTGACCTTCACAATCATATCGGAATGCTGGAAGACATAATCTGTGTCCGGTGCGATCGTTGCACCGGCTTTGATATAAGCATCATCATTGGCTTGAATGCCAAGGCCTGCCCCAGCTTCAACCAATACGTCATGGCCATGGGCTACATATTCGCGAACCGCAGCTGGTGTCAGGCCAACGCGGAATTCATTATTTTTAATCTCTTTAGGTACGCCAATGCGCATGGAAACCTCCCAAGGGTAAATTTTATGCATGATATCGCGAAACAAACGCGATGTGTGTGCAAAGCAATTGGCTAAATTCATATAATGTGCAACATTCATGCGTATATGGAGAGAAATGCGCATGGAACTGGACCGAATTGACCGGGCTATCTTAAAGGCCCTGCAGGAAAATGCCCGTTTGACCAATGTAGAGTTGGGCGCTGAAGTGGGCTTGTCTGCCTCTGCCTGTTCAAGGCGTATTCAGGCCTTGGAAAATGCTGGGATATTACGCGGCTATCATGCGCTGGTGAATGAGAGGGCCTTGGGCTTTGGGTTGATCGCCATCGTGCATATCACCTTGGAAGGTCAAAGCGACGAGCATTTAAGCGCTTTCGAGAAGGCCGTAGACAGTTGCCCCAATATTTGGGCCTGCGACCTGTTGTCCGGGTCATCGGATTATATTTTGCGCGTCGGGGCAAAAGATCTGGATGATTTCGGGAGGGTGCACCGGGAAGTTCTATCCACACTTCCCGGCGTTGTTCGCATTGAATCAAGTTTTTCGCTGAAACAAGTCGCTAACCGCCTGGCGCAAGTCGTTTAACTCAAGCTTTCCAAATGTTTCCTGACATTTTGGGCTGTGACCAGGCTGACGCGGATATTTGATTCATCTGTGACACCGGCGATATGCGGGGTCAGGACCAGGTTTTTAAGACCTTTGAACTTTGCGCCATGTTCAGTATCAAGCGGCTCCTGTTCAAAAACGTCCAGGGCTGCCCCGCCGATCGCACCTTGTTTCAATGCTGTAACGAGGGCGACTTCATCGACCACACCTCCGCGTGCGGCGTTGATAAGGATGCTGCCCGTTTTCATTTTTTGAAGAGCTTCGGCGTTAATGATATGGCGCGTTCCATCAGTAAGCGGGACATGGAGGCTGACAACATCTGAAGCGCTTAACAATGTCTCCAAATCAACGCTTTTCGTTTCGCCCCAAAGCGGGCTATCGGCGTTTAGATAAGGGTCAAAGGCAATGATATCCATGCCCAGATCATGGCCGCGCCTGGCGGTTTCCCGGGCAATGGCACCATAGCCAATCAGTCCTAAGGTTTTGCCAGCGATTTCACGACCCATCATTTGGGTTCGTGGCCAATGTCCTTCAGCAACCAAATCTGAGCCTAACCACGCACCGCGCAGCAGAACCATTGCGGCTGTAATAACATATTCCGCAACGCTTGAATCATTTGCACCAGAGGCTGGAAATACCGCCACACCACGTGCGGCGCAGGCGTCCAGGTCAATATTATCCAGGCCAACGCCCAGTCGGCCAACGGCCTTTAAATTAGGTGCGGCATCCAGCAGCTTCTGGTTTACCTGTGTACGGTTGCGTACGATGATCGCACGGGCATTGGACAGGGCATCTTTTAAAGTGTCTGGCTGATCCACTAATTTGGGATCATAAAGAACGTCATATTCTGAAAGTTCGGATGAAAGCGCTGCCTCATCCATGAATTCACTCACGACGACATCTGTCATGATATTATCCTGCAAGGGTTTGAATTTCTTCATAAAGTGCCGGGCGGATGGTCAGGCCGTCTTTTTGTGCCGCCGCTCTTTTTGCCAGACGGCTTGTGCCTGGAAGGCGGACGCCGTCTTCTTCGCCCATGGCGTTTAAAAGCACGCTCATTTGGGATGTGAAGCTTCCGCCGGATACACTGTTCGCGTTGATAGCGATAAGAACCTGACCAACATCAGGAGCGGGGCCTTTGTCGTTTAAAAAGGAGGACGCCTGCCACCCGAAATGAGAGCCGCTTAAGCCCGCGGCCAAAATCTCAACCATCAGAGCTAAAGCCGCACCTTTTGCCCCGCCAATGGGGAGCATGGAGCCTTCCAAAGCCGCTTCAGCATCGGTCGTCGGCTGTCCATTCGCGTCTAAAGCCCAGCCCTCAGGAATGGCTTTGCCTTGTTTCTTAGCCGCCATGATTTTGCCGCGTGCAGCAACAGATAAAGCCAAATCAATGACAAGGGGAGGTTGACCATCGCCTATAGGGCAGGCAAAGGCCAGGGGGTTTGTGCCAAGATGGGGTTTTTTACCACCCCAAAAGGCCATCGCCTGGGGGGTGTTTCCAAGGGTAAGACCAATCAGGCCTTGTTCTGCCAGGCGTTCCACATGGGCACCGGCCTGACCAAAATGGTGAGACCGATGAAGCACAGCGATGGCAATGCCATGCTCCTTGGCTTTAGGGACAAGATGTTGAAGCGCCAAGTCGATGGCAGGATAAGCAAAGCCTAACCCGCCATCGACCCGGAGAGAGGAAGAGCCGATATTCTCTACCTCTGGAACGACATGACCATCCACTTTGCCAACACGGGCCTGGGCTGAATAGCTGCTGAGCCGGTTCAGTCCATGTCCGGCTTGGCCGTCAGCTTCGGCGGCAACCAGGGCGCGGGCAACAGATGCGGCATTGTCTGCCGATGTGTTGTTTGCGCATAAAGCGGCTACTGCCAGGGCCTGTGCATCTTCCAGGCTGAGAGAAATCGCATCACTCATGTGTTTGATCGCTTATTCTTTATATTATGCAGAGCGATAAAGCTTTGTCATGACAAATTCACGGTGGCCCAGGGCCTCCGCTGCTGTCAGACGGCCATTTGCTGTTTCTGCAATCATATCAATCAAATCATCACCGGCTTGGTCGATTGTCTTTTCACGGCGCACGATGCCGGAAACGTCCAAATCCACATGTTCCGCCATGGTGCGGACAGTCCGTGGGTTGCCGGTTACTTTGATGACAGGGACGATTGGATTGCCGATCACATTGCCTTGACCCGTTGGGAAGATATGAACCACATAGCCAGCCGCTGCCTGCAAGGTGACGCACTCTGCTGCTGCAGAAGACGTATCCATGAAATACAGACCAGCGCCTTTCTCGGGGGCTTCAGCAGGTTCAAGTACATCGATATAAGAGATTTTCTTACCGATTTTCTCGAGATTGCCGAGGGCTTTTTCTTCAATAGTAGTCAAGCCACCTTCGATATTGCCTTTGGTTGGCTGACTATCAGACAGGTCAGAGGTCTTATTGGGTTCAATGACTTCGTCCTGATACGCCTGCCAGGTCTTCATGAATTTTTCTGCAACTTCCGGTGTGGCAGCACGTTCAGCACAGAGATGTTCAGCACCGGTCAGTTCAGATGTTTCACCGAAGCAGCCATAAACACCTTCTGGAACCAGCTTGTCATACATATTGCCAACGGTTGGGCAGGAGGCCAGGCCCGTTGTTGTATCTGATTCACCGCATTTTGCAGCAATCCAAAGTTCTGAAATATCGCATTCTTCGCGAACCTGGCCAGAGGTCTCATGGACAAATTCTTTGGCTTTTCTTGACGCAGCAGAAATGGTGTTGATGTCGCCATTTTGCTCAATCCAGAAGCCTGCAACGCGTTTGCCGGTTTTGGCAATGCCTTCGACAACTTTCTTGGTCCAGCCTGGCTCAATACCAATAACAATACAGGCAGCCACATTTGGATTGGCGCCCGTGCCAATCATAGTACGGAAGTGAAGTTCCAAATCTTCGCCAAACTGCAAACGACCATATGCGTGCGGGAGCGCGATGGTGCCTTTAATATTATTGGCAACTGCTTCAGCTGCGGCATTTGAAATATCGTCCAGTGGTAGAATGGCGACATAGTTGCGAACGCCAACACGTCCGTTTTCGCGCCGATAAGCCCAGATTTTTCTATTATTTGACATGGAATATCCCCTTACCAGCGCTTTGTTTTCAGATTGTGCGTGTGAACATGTTCACCGCGTTTTGCGGGGGCGACCATGCGGCCGATATCCTGGCCGTATTTAATAATGGTATCGCCTTCATTCAAATCATGAAGGGCGAGTTTATGGCCGATGGGGGCAGATTGTTCGGCAATCATTGTAAAGTCGGAATTATCCTCCGTCACAACACAAAGCAATTCTTGCCCTGCTTCAATATCTTCAACAACAACGACACCCACGCTGTCGCGTTTATCATGAACCAGCAATTGTGGAATTTTCACTATTTTTAACCTCCTGGACATCACGCAGCTTATTTATCAGCTGTGCTTTTCTAGTCTTATATAAGATATAACAATAAGAGACAATATGCAAAATATGGACAAGTGGACAAGACCTCTCTAGCTTATGTCAATAATTAAGAACATGAGGGTGGTTTATGGAAGGCGCTCCGGGCTTTAGGCCTCTTTATCGGCAGGTCTATGATTATTTGCTGAAGCAAATTGCGGATGGTTCATGGGGGCCAGGTGAATCACTCCCGTCTGAACAGGCGCTTGCTCAGGAATTGGGGGTGAGCCAAGGCACGGTGCGTAAAGCATTGGATGCTATGGCCGCTGAAAATGTGATTGAACGCCGGCAGGGTAAAGGCACCTATGTCGCCGAACAAACACAGGAACGCGCTTTGTTCCGTTTCTTCCGCCTGGCCTATCCGGAAGGGCAAAGGGTTACACCTGAATGCGGTGATGAGTCCGTTACTCGTCGGCAACCAAGTCCGAAAGAGCGCAGAAAACTTGACCTTGATGAGGGTGAAGAGGTGGTTGAAATCATCCGCACACGCCTGGTCGAAGGTCGGCCTGCGGTATTTGAAGTGATTATTCTACCGACTCGTCTGTTTCCTGATATTGAAACCCATGCGCCGCTGCCTAATGCGCTTTATTCCGTTTATCAATCGGCTTATGGCGTGAACATCGTGACGGCTGAGGAAGAGCTGAAGGCCGATCTCGTGCGCAAAGAAGACGCGCAGCGCCTAGGCTTGGCCATCGGTACACCGATTCTTCATATTGAGCGTGTCGCGATCGCAATTGACGGGACAGCAGCAGAATGGCGGACGAGCCGCTGTGATACGCGCAATGTCGTTTATGCGGTTACAATAAGATAAAATCGGCGGTTTCACTGGGATTTGGCGAGCTTGATCGGATAAGGGCTTTTTTTCCCTTTCTTCATCTCTTATAACTCTTATATAAGAATACGCAACAAGCGTAGATAAGAACCATCAAGTGACGACCAGCTTATGACGAAGCTCATGGGACAGACCGAGCACCGTATCGCAAAAATCCTCTGCCTCGGACAGGCAGTGCAGGATTTTGTTTTCTCTGTGGATGCGCTCCCGGATGCGGGGGAAAAATATCGTGCTCATGCGTTTGAAACGGTGGGCGGCGGACCTGCGGCGACAGCGGCAGTCACGATTGCGAAGTTAAATGGGCATGCGCAATTGATTGCTCGGCTGGGTGATGACCAGATCGGCGACTTGATATTAAATGAATTGACGGGCTATGGCGTTGATTGTGAACTGGTTCGCCGATTTGCAGGGCAACGGTCTTCTCTGTCCGCTGTAATGCTGGATAAGGCGGGGGAACGGATGATCGTCAATTATCTTGACCCGGAATTACCTCAGAACACAGATTGGCTACCTGAAATCAAAGCTGATGCTGTATTGGCGGACACAAGATGGGTTGGCGGGTCAAAAGCCATTCTTTCAAGTGCAAAGGCAGCAGGGTTGCCGGCGATTTTGGATGCCGATCGCCCAGTGCCAAAGGGCGCAGAGCTTATCAGTTGTGCGAGCCATGTCGCCTTTTCAGCAGAAGGCTTGTCCGATTGGGCCGGGGATGACGACCATCGCCAAAACCTGAAGGAGGCAGCCCGCCAAAGCGGGGCTTGGTGCTGCGTTACTTTAGGTGGCGATGGCGTCCTCTTCACAACATCGGATGGAATACAGCATATGCCTGCCTTTAAAGTGGATGTGGTGGATAGCCTGGGGGCCGGTGATGTCTGGCATGGGGCTTTTGCACTTTGTCTGGGCGAAGGTGGAGATGAAGAAGACGCGCTGCGTTTTGCAAATGCGACAGCGGCGTTGAAAGTTGGGCGTAAGGGCGGTCGTCGTGGCACACCTACGCGTTTGGAAGTTGAAGATTATCTGGCGGCACATCCGCCTCAAGGAGAATGAGTATGAGCCTTTCAGCAGGCAAATATTGGGGTATGCGGCGGATGGCCGATGCCAAGGGCCGGTTTAAGATGACAGCCGTTGACCAGCGTCCGCCCATTAAAAACCCGATTGCTGAAAAGCGCGGTCAAGCCCAAGCGCCCTGGGATGATGTGGCTGGATTTAAGGAAATGCTTATCCAGGAATTGGGTGGTGAATCCTCTGCTATGCTTTTGGACCCGCATTTTGCACTGCCCCGGGGTATCAAATATGCGGATCCGGCGAATGGTCTGATTTTGACCTTGGAAGACTCCCTGTTTGAAGAAACACCGGACGGGCGTTTATCCAATGAAATTGATGACTGGTCCGTTGAGAAAATCAAACGTTTTGGCGGTGATGCGGTAAAAGTTTTAACCTGGTACCGTCCGGATGCGGGTGCAGGGGTCAACCAAAAGCAGAAAGACTTCACGGCGCGCATCGGCGATGCCTGTGCGAAATATGATATTCCTTATGTCTTCGAATTGCTTGTCTATCCCCTGGCGAAAGATAGTGAGCAGACCACTGATTATGTGGAAATGAAGACCAAAAAGCCTGAGCTGGTTTTGGAAAGTGTTCAAACATTTGCAGACCCCAAATATGGTGTTGATGTCTTTAAATTGGAAAGTCCATTGGCAGCCGCCGATGTCCCCGGTGTTGGGAATGACGGTTGGGAAGACGCGCAGCGCTGGTTTGATGAATTGGGCAAAGCCGCGGGCCGCCCCTGGGTCATGTTGTCCGCAGGTGCGGGCATGGAAGAGTTTCGCAATATCCTGACCCATGCTTATAAAGCAGGTGCATCGGGTTATTTGGCTGGCCGTGCGATCTGGTTGAAAGCATTTCAGCATTTCCCCGATTGGGATGCTGTCCGCGCGGATTTGCGTGGGGAAGCCGTTGATTATATGAAAAGCCTGAATGAATTGACGGATGCAGAGGCTCTGCCCTGGACCAACCATCCGGCCTTTGGTGAAAACGGTGCCGCCATAGCACCTGCCAATGCAGATTTCCGTCATAAATATAAAGGCTTTGGAGAATAAGAATGACATTGACCTATGGTGTAGCCGCCCTGGGCCGTCCAACCTTCGATGTGCCCTTTGCTGAAGAAATGATGCACAAGGCGTTTAAAGCCCTGGATGATGCGGGCATCAAAACCGTTGGCCCGCGTGAGCTGCTTTTTGATGCGGATGCGGCTGAAAAAGCCGTGGCGGATATTGAAGCCGCAGGCACTATCGATGCGCTGCTTATTCTTCAAATTACATTCACCGACGCGACCATGACGGTGAAACTCGCTGGAAATGCCACGGTACCTGTGGCGGTTTGGGCTGTTCCAGAACCGCGTATTGGGGGGCGTTTGCGGTTAAACGCATTTTGCGGATTGAATTTGGCGGCTCACGCCCTGGGTCGGGCAGATGTGCCTTATGGCTGGCTCTACGCTCATCCTGAAAAAGAAGGCCTGGGTGATGAATTGCGGGCCCTGGCTACACCATCGTCTTCCGGGTATCAGCTTCTGGCCGCTCGTGATGAAATGGATGACGCCGCTGCTGAGCGCGTATTAGCTGCGTTAAAAGGCTCCAAAATCTCAGTCGTGGGCAAGCACCCCGATGGCTTTGACACCTGCGAATATGATGAAGACCTGCTTCGAAATATGGTGGGCATGAGCGTTGATACCATCACCACTGATGATTTATTTGAACGGGCGAAGTCTGTTGATGCGGACCGTGTCGCCGCTGCAAAGGCACAGACAGCGTCCCTCAAGGGTATTGACGAGGTCGATCAGGAACAATTGGACCGCAGCCTGCGTGTTTTCTGTGGTTTACAGGACGTGGCGCAAGATACAGGTGCTAAAGCTTTGGGGGTGCGTTGCTGGCCTGAAATGTTCACGGATTATGGCTGTGCGGCTTGTGGCCCTATGGCAATGATGAATGAAAATAAGGTTCCATCAGCCTGTGAAGCAGATGTGCACGGAGCTTTGTCCCAGTTGATGCTTCAGGAATTGTCGGGCGAGCCTGCCTGGATGACAGATCTGGTGGATATCACCCCAGAGGATGATACGGCGGTGCTGTGGCATTGCGGTCTTGCACCTTTATCCATGAAAGACCCGGAAGCAGAAGCAGAGGCCACAATTCATACGAACCGCCGTATGCCTTTGTTGCATCAATTTCCTATCAAGCCGGGACGGGTGACGTTGGCACGTCTGTCGCGGGCAAAGAATGAAACCCGTATGATGATTGCGGGCGCAGAGGTTGTGCGTGCACCGATGGCGTTTACCGGTACGTCGGGTACGATTAAATTCGACCGCCCTGCAGGCGAGGTTTGTGCCATTGTTCTGGAAGAGGGCATGGAACACCATTTCGCCCTGGTCTATGGCGAGCATCGCCCGGCGTTACGTTCTATCGCCAAGAAATTGGGTGTGCCCGTGTCGGAGCTGTGCTGAATGAGCGGTTTTTCTCCAACAAGCCCGGATTGGGCCGCTTGTGATTATGCCCGTGTTATTGGGCCTGTTGTGTTGCGTGATGAGATTGAAGCCCAAATCCCACTGAATGTGGGGACTTTATCGCTTGGTCTTTATGATAGGTATGTCCGCCTTCAGCTGGGCGAAAAGCGCAGTGTTGATTATGGCATGCTGTGCGATCTTGGCCAGGCGTCAGAGCTTGTTGTGCAGCCGCTTGAAAATGGCAGTGTGATTAAAGGTGGGGATATTGAGTTTGAAATCACGCACGATCCCTTCACTTTTGAATTCAGGTACCAGGGCCGTGTTGTTCAGCGCACACCAAAAGATGGCCATTTCGTCCGTCAATATCGCCAGCCGCCACTGGCGCGCCTAGATGAGGGGTGGTTTTTAAACCTGGAACTTCAATCGTCTGAGCCTGTTTATGGCTTGGGTGAGAAATGGGGCAAACTCGATAAACGCGGTCAATTTTTGCGTTCTTATAACGAAGACGCGCTCGGCGTGAATGCGGAAATCTCATATAAGAACGCACCATTTGGCTGGAGCCCTGAGGGCTGGGGTGTTTTTGTCCATACGCCATCCCCCGTCACCCATGCTGTGGGTTATGCGCCTTGGTCACAGCGCGCCTATGGGTTGCTGATCGAAGATGAAGAACTGGATGTCTTTCTCTTTGCGGGGAAAAACGGGGCAGAGCAGTTGGCCCAATATACCCAGCTGACAGGTCGCGCCCCTGTGCCGCCGGATTGGAGCCTGGGCGTCATATTATCCAAAGCCTATTATCGGACAGCAGATGAAATTCTGAGCGTCGCCAAAGAGGTGAGGGAACGGGGTATGCCCTGTGACACCATCACCTTTGATGGCCGTGCCTGGCAAGATACAGATACACGTTTTGCCTTTGAATGGGACCCGGCGCGTTATCCTGACCCGAAAGCGGTTTTGGATGAATTAAAGGCTATGGACTTCAAAATCTGCGTCTGGGAATATCCGCTGATTTCAGTGAAAAACCCATTGTTCAAAGAATGGGCTGACAAAGGCTGGCTGCTGAAGGATAAGCGGACAGGGGAAGCCTATGAATATGATTGGGATGTGGGGCCTTTTGGAAAAGTCCTGACACCGTTGCCGCGTTCCGGCTTGATCGATTTTACAAATCCCGAAGCCTATGCCTTTTGGCGCGACAGCCATAAGCCGTTGTTTGACATGGGTGTTGATATGATCAAGGCCGATTTCGCTGAGCAGGTGAATGAGCATATGATCGCGCATAATGGAGAAAGCGGCCATGCGCTTCATAATGTTTATGCGCTCTTATATAACCGCTGCGTTTATGAAGCGGCAGAGCTTTACTCCAAAAATGGCCCTTTCCTGTTCAGCCGTGCGGCCTGGTCGTCGCAACAGAGATACCCAAGCCAGTGGGGCGGTGACCCGCAGGCAGACTGGGGTGGAATGGCAGGCAATATCCGTGGCGGTGTGTCCTGGGGCATGACGGGTGCGCCCTTCTATGCCACGGATATCGGCGGGTTTTATAAAGATGAGCGAGACGCTGAGCTGTTTGTTCGTTGGGCGCAGGCTGGTGTTTTTAGCGCACATATGCGGCTCCACGGTATTGGCCCGAGAGAGCCTTGGTCTTATGGTGAAGAAGCGGAGGAGGCTGCAAATGAAGCGTTGCAACTTCGCTATCAGCTCTTGCCTTATTTGAAGAACGTTATGCTGCAGGCGCATGAGACGGGCCTGCCAGTGCAGCGCGCGATGGCTCTGGCCTTTCCAGATGACAAGGCGTCCTGGGCTTTTGAAGATCAATTCATGTTCGGCGATGATATCTTATTTGCACCTTGCCTTCTCCCTGGTGGCGAGGTGGATATTTATCTCCCGCAGGGGCAGTGGATTGGTTTTCCCAAAGGCGAAGTATTTGAAGGCGGTCAGATATTCAAATTAAAGCTTGGTTTGAACAGCTATGCGGCATTTGTACGCGCTGGTGCCAAAATTCCATTGGGCCCTGCTGTTTCGCACATGGGTGAGCTGGCTGATAAAGAGCAGATTGAACGCTATTGGCCGGATTTTTAAGCATCAAAGAACCGTTGCTTTTAAAACACATAATATAGAAAAGTTATAAAAAGCCTGTTTCCACTCTTGATATGGAAGCAGGCTTTTTTCTCTCTTTGGGGTAGAGGGAAATAACAAATATACAGTAAAATCAATAAGTTATCATTGTTATCGCGATTGTATATGAGGCGATTCAGGGTACGGGTAAACTGTGCGAAATTTCAGTCATATAACTTATATAAGGGTTGAGTCTTATAGATTTATGGTGTTAAGTTCTTTCTTGCGTTTGGAAAAGTTGCCCAGGTTTCCCCCTTGGCCTGGTGAAGAATAGAAAACGCCTTTGGGGACGCCGTGTTGCGAAAACCATCACGTTGATGGTTGTATTGGGAGGATATAATAGAATGACAGGATCCAAATTCCGCACCGCTCTTGCGAAAACCTCATGCCTTGCGATTGCTGCAGCATTGGTGCAGACCGCACCCGCATCTGCACAAGATCAAGACAGCGGAGCTGCTATTGAAGAGATCATTGTGACCTCACAAAAGAGGGAACAAGTCCTGACCGAAGTTCCGATTGCGGTCAGTGTGCTGAATGAATCAGCAATTGAAAACAGCTATACTGCAAGCATTGAATCGCTGCAAACCCTTGTGCCGTCCATCAGTTTTCGGAAGGGCACAACGAACGCGAACTCTGCGTTGACCATCCGTGGTATCGGCACGATTTCCTTTAGTGGCGCAGCTGAGCCAAGTGTTGCGACTGTTGTGGACGGTGTCGTCCTTGCCCGTTCAGGTCAGGCTTTTTCTGACCTTTATGACTTGGAGCGCATTGAGGTGCTCCGCGGCCCGCAGGGCACGCTCTTTGGTAAAAACGCATCGGCCGGTGTCGTGAATATCATTACAAAGCGCCCGGGTAATGAGCTGGAAGGCTTTCTGGAAGCGTCCTATTTCGAAGACAATGAATGGAAAGTGCGCGGTCGCGTATCTGGCCCGATTACAGATAATGTGCGTGCAAGCCTGACTGGTTTTAAATCGCGCTTTGATGGTCATATTCGGAATGTCTTCAATAACCGGGACGTCAATGGTTATGACCGCGAAGGCGTTCGCGCCATGGTCGAATATGATGTGTCTGAAACATTATCTATTCTGGCTATTTACGAACATAACAGCTCAAATGATGATTGTTGCGCGGATTTGGAAGTCCTTCCTAGCGGCCGTAACCCATCCTCACCTGCAGCGCCAGACAGCGATGGCATTGTAAATGGTGTGGCTGATCTGGATCTGGACCAACGCCAGGTCGATCATGATTTCGAAACACGGACGATTGATCGTACGGATGCTTTCTCCATCGAGGTCAATAAAGAAATCGCAGACTTCAATCTGACCTCTATTTCCGCATATCGGGATTGGAAAAACACTGAATTCCGTGAAGGTGACTTCACCTCAATCGGCGGCTCATCTGATCTGCCCGTATTTGGCGTGCCATTCCTACTTCATGATGATGGCACACGGAATTGGCGTCAGTTTTCTCAAGAATTACGCCTGACATCCCCGTCTGGTGAGCGTCTTGAATATGTCGTGGGTGCCTATTATTGGAATTTGGATTCCGAATCTGACTTTACGCGGAATGCAAGCTGTCAGAATAACGGTGGTCAGAACCAACCTATTTTGGATGCAAATCCAGGCCTGACCTGTAATGCGAATGATATCGTCTCAGCCACGGCATTCTCGAATACGAACTTCGAAAACTATGCACTGTTCGGACAAGGTGAATTTGACGTTCTCGAAGATCAACTGAGCCTGTTATTCGGTTTCCGCCTGACACATGATGAAGTCACATTTGATCATAACCGGATCAACAACGACGAATTCGGCCGTCAGGGTGTAGGTGTGCGTCCTGCGTTGCCAAACAGCCAGTTCCCAGAAGCAAGCGGTGGTTTCGCTCGTCGTTTTGAAGGTCGTTCAGAAAACACTGATTTCTCCTTCAAAGCGGGTCTGCGCTATGACACCGACCAATATGGTTCCGCTTATTTCACTTATAGCCAAGGCTATAAAGGTCCGGCATTTAACGTCTTCTTCAACATGGGTGCCAATGATGCGCTTCCGATTGATGAGGAAAGCTCAGACAGCTATGAAATCGGCTATAAATTTGCGACAAGCAATTTTGCAGTAAACCTTGCCGCTTATTACACTGATATCTCCGGCTTCCAGGCCAATAACTTTGATAACTCAACCGGTGTGACCATTACGCGTCTGACAAATGCCGGTAAAGTTCGGACCAAAGGTATCGAGCTGGATGTATCCTGGTCTCCAATCGAGAATTTAAACCTGACCGGTTCTCTCGCATTGAACGATGCAGAAATCCGCAGCTTTAACTGCCCGGTTGATCCAGGTACGGGTCTGCCGCCAGCAGGCTGTACAACGCGGTCTGGTTTGGATCTGTTGTTCTCCCCGGATGTGAACTTCACATTGAGCGGCGACTACCGCATTCCAGTCAACAACACTTTTGATATCGTGTTGAATGCAACCTGGGCCCATGTGGATGATCAAGAATCACTGCTGCCTGGTACAGACGGTACATTCAACCCGGTCAGCTTCCTGCCAAGCTATGATAAAGTTGATGCAGCGATCACCTTCGCCTTCTTTGAAGATAAATATCGCCTCAGCTTTATTGGTAAGAATCTGTTCGACGACAGTTTCGTGACAACGCATAGTGGCGATAACTTCCGGTATCAAATCCCACGGGATGCAGAGCGCCACTTTGGTGTGAACTTCCGGGCGAACTTCTAAGACATTGTAGTTCGAATAGAATGACTGAAGAGAATTTAAGGGGGCTGCGGCCCCCTTTTTCCAGAAAGATATTAAGACCTTCCCTTTGGTGACCTAAGGGCTACACTCCCAAGTCAGGGACGTTCACGAAGAAGAAAATTTATAATGGCAACCGAAGTCAAAACCACGACCTGCTATATGTGTGCCTGCAGATGTGGGATTAACGTTCATCTGAAAGACGGGCGTATTCGCTATATTGAAGGCAACCCCGATCATCCCGTGAATAAGGGTGTCTTATGCGCCAAAGGCTCTGCCGGGATTATGCAGCATTATTCGCCGGCACGTTTGAAATCTCCCTTGCTGCGTGTTGGTGAACGCGGCAAAGGTGAATTCAAGGAAATCTCCTGGGATGAAGCCCTTGAACTGGCTGTGGAAAAGCTCGCAGCTGTTCGTGCAAAAGACCCCAAAAAACTAGCCTTTTTTACCGGTCGGGATCAAAGCCAATCCTTAACCGGCTGGTGGGCCCAGAAATTCGGAACGCATAATTATGCAGCTCATGGGGGGTTCTGTTCCGTTAATATGGCCGCGGGTGGGCTTTATACGATTGGCGGCAGCTTCTGGGAATTCGGTGAACCCGATTGGGAACGCACCAAATATTTCGTCATGTGGGGTGTGGCCGAAGATCATGATTCCAACCCCATAAAAATCGGCATTGGGCAGATGAAAGCCCGGGGAGAGGCGAAATTCGTTTCTGTCAACCCCGTGCGCACCGGCTATTCTGCGGTGGCGGATGAATGGGTTGGTATTCGTCCCGGCACAGATGGATTGCTGATTGGCGCGATCATTCAACAATTGCTTTTGGCAGAGAAAATCGACTGGGCCTTTTTGCAGCGTTATACAAATGCAAGCTGGCTGGTGATTAATGCACCGGGTGAGCCAAATCACGGCTTATTTGCACGCGATGAGGCAGGCGCGCCCTTGAGTTGGGATGCGCGGGTATCACGCTCGGCCGCAAATGTTGAAGCGCCTGCTTTTACCGGCACATATACATTATGGGATGGCACGGAAGTTATCCCTGCATTCCAGCATTTCGCTGAAGAGTTTTTCAAATCTGATTATGACGTTGAACGTGCCTCTGAATTGACTGGAGTGCCGGCCGGGACGATTAAAAGGCTGGCATCTGAAATGGCACATGCGGCCTTTGAAGAAGAGATTACATTGGATATTCCCTGGACCGACTGGACCGGGAAACGCCATGATAAAGTAACGGGCCGCCCCGTAGCCTTCCATGCGATGCGGGGTATTTCAGCCCATAGCAATGGTTTTGAAACCTGCCGTATGCTGCATATATTGCAGATGGTGTTGGGCGCCATTGATGGGCCAGGGTCATTTCGCTATAAGCCTCCATTTCCGCGTCCCATTCCGCCAGTTAAAAAGGCCGCGCAAAAAGCAGAAGGACCGAATAAACCGCTTCTGTCAGAACCTTTGGGCTTCCCCATGGGGCCGCAAGATCTGGCTGTGGATGAACATGGTAATCCCACACGCCTGGACAAGGCTTTCTCCTGGGAACACCCTTTATCCATCCACGGCATGATGCATATGGTGTTGCCGAATGCGTTAAAGGGCGACCCCTATAAAATTGATGTGCTGTTCCTTTATATGGCGAATATGGCCTGGAATTCGTCAATGAATGTGGCCAATGCTGTTGAGGCTCTGACAGCCAAGGATGCGTCCGGTAATTATGAAATTCCATTTGTGATTTATAGCGATGCCTATTCATCGGAAACTGTGGCCTATGCGGATCTGGTGTTGCCGGATACGACGTATCTTGAGCGCTGGGATGCGATGTCGATCCTGGATCGCCCCATCGGGGCTGCTCATGCGGCGGCCGACAGTATCAGGCAGCCGGTGTTGGAAGTAGACCGCGATGTACGACCTTTCCAAGACGTGCTTATTGATCTGGGTGCGCGCCTGGGCCTGCCGGGCATGGCCGATGACAATGGCGCGCCTGTCTATGAGAGCTATAAAGACTATCTGGCCAATCATGAACGGGCACCGGGTGTTGGCCCGTTAGCGGGCTGGCGCGGGGAAGACGGGCAGTCTCATGGTAAAGGTGCAGCTAATCCTGATCAATTAGAGCGCTATGTTGAAAATGGTTGTTTCTGGGAATATCACTTGGATGAAAGCCAGCAATATTACCGCTTTGCCAATAAAGACTATCTGGAGACGGCTACAAAAATGGGTTGGATCGGGTCACCCGAACCCATTGTGCTTCAACTTTATTCTGAAACCATGCAGAAATTTCGCCTGGCCGCCGAAGGTCATGGGATAAACCCAGCGCCTGAGCACGCACGACCAAGGGTTTTGAAATATTTCCACCCCATTCCACGCTATTACAGCCCGATGGAACATGTGCATAGCGATGGCGAAGCTTTTCCGCTGTCTGCCATTACTCAACGCCCGATGCATATGTATCACAGCTGGGGGTCTCAAAACGCGTGGCTGCGGCAGATCACCAGCCGAAATTATATCTATATGCACGAAGATAAAGCATCAGAACTGGATGTGAAAGACGGTGACTGGCTTTGGGTCGTCAGCGAACATGGGAAAGTCCGCGGGGAAGTCAAAACCATGACGGGTGTAAACCCGCATACGGTCTGGACTTGGAATGCGATCGGCAAACGCCGCGGGGCCTGGGGTCTGCACCGTCGGGCGCCAGAGGTTTCTCAAAGCTTCCTGTTCAATCACCTCATCAACGAAACCATTGAAATGGAGGGGGAGCGGGCCACAAACAGCGATCCCATCACCGGTCAGGCGGCCTGGTTTGATGTGCGGGTGCGTATAGAAAAACGCCGGGTTGAGCTGCCATTGACATCACCCATGCTGGATGCGGTGAGCAATGCTGAAAACCCGCCAAAAGACGCCGTTCTTCACTATGGTTTTGACAAAGATATGGGCTTCAAAGAGCAAGAAGAGGCATTGGAAGGGGAGACGGTGAACCATATCTCCTGGCAAGCCCGCCCTTATGTGAAGGGAGGAGATAAATGACCTCTTTACCGAAAACGACACAAAAAAAACTGGGCCTGGTCATTGATTTGGATACCTGTGTGGGCTGCCAGGCTTGCGCGGTGTCTTGCAAGGAATGGAACACCGGTGGTTTGACGGGACCAATGGAAGACCGAGATGCTTATGGCCGTGACCCTCATGGTGTCTGGTATAACCGGGTGCATAGCTATGAATTGAAGAAGGATGATGGGGATAGTCGCACAGTTTATTTCCCCAAGTCCTGCCTGCACTGCGAGGATGCACCTTGTGTGACGGTCTGCCCCACGGGCGCGTCTTTTAAGCGCGGTGAAGATGGCATTGTCCTTGTAAATCCGGATACATGTATCGGCTGTAAACTATGTTCCTGGGCCTGCCCTTATGGTGCGCGGGAATATGATGTGTCCGCAGGTGTGATGCGCAAATGTACGCTGTGCGTGGATCGTATTTATGATGAGACTTTAAGCGAGGAGCGGCGTGTGCCCGCCTGTGTGTCCTCCTGCCCGGCAGGTGCGCGGCATTTTGGGGATTTGGGTGATCCGAATTCTGAAGTTTCACTTCTGGCGATGGCGCGGGAAGGGCGTGATTTGTTCCCGGAACAGGATTGCAAGCCTGTGAATAAATACCTCCCACCGCGGTCTAAAGTCGGTGCGGGTGAAAAAGAAGCCAGCCTTGCGCCGAAAGTCAAATCCATGGCTGATGCGTTGAAACGCTGGGCATCCTTAGACTTTGCAGGAGACGCCTGATGCATCCAGCGCTTTCCGTTATTTTATTTACGACTTTATCCGGTGCAGGCTATGGCCTGAGCATCTGGCTGGGTATTACGGCGTTCATGGCACCGCAGTCTCTGTCATCATTTGTGCTGATGCAGATATTAGGCCTGGCCATGGCTTTGATGGCCGTGGGACTGTCTTTTTCCACCTTCCACTTAGGGCATCCTGAGCGTGCCTGGCGCGCTTTCAGCCAATGGAGGTCTTCCTGGCTTAGCCGGGAAGGGGTGATGGCTGTGCTGACTTTCATTCCTTTAGTGGGTGCTTTCGCGCTTGCGTTTTTAAAGGGTGAAGTGTCGCAGGTTCTTCTGATCATTGGCGCGGTGTCGTCTATCCTCACGCTGTATACGACCAGCATGATCTATGCGTCATTAAAGGCTATTCCCGCTTGGCATAATCAGTGGGTGGTCTGGGGCTTTCAAACCTATGCGCTCGCTTCGGGCGGTGTGGTTTATATGGTCTTTCCTGGGCCACATCAAAGCTGGGTATTGGCGGTGTCCATCTTGCTGTTCTTGGCGCTGCTGATCAAATTGGCCACCTGGGTTCATGTGGATAAAAAACGTGGTCAGTTTAAGCGTGAAGCTGCATTGGCTTTATCCGATATGGGTGTGGCAAAGCCCTTTGATCCAGCCCATAATCAGGAAAATTATGTGCAGCGGGAGATGGGCTATAATCTTGACCCTAAATTGCGTGCAAAGATGCGTTGGTCAGCCTTAGGTCTGGGCTTTATTCTGCCAGCTCTTCTCTTGGCCTTTGTGTCTGGGCAGATTTCCGCAGCTGTTGCAGCTTTGGCCTGTTTGTTTGGAATAGGCTGCGAACGCTGGCTCTTCTTTGCAGAAGCCCAGCATGTTGTGCGTCTATTCTTTGATAAGGCTGAGGTTTAGGCCGCGCGCAAATCATCTATATAAGGCAAAAGCAACCGAGCGCTGGCTTCGTTACAGGCAAAAGGAATGTCATAAAGCGTGGCCAGCCGGATCAGTGCTTTTACATCGACGTCATGGGGGTGAGGTGATAGCGGGTCGATGAAAAATATCAGCGCCTTCAGCCGTCCTTCGGCAATCAGTGCGCCCAGTTGTTGGTCTCCACCCAAAGGCCCGCTTTTCATACGGGTGATTGACAGGGACGGGCAGGTTTTCGCAACAAGTCCACCGGTTGTGCCCGTCGCCACAATGTCATGACCTTCAAAGTGATTTTGATGCCTTAGTATCCAATCCAGTAAGGCCTGTTTTTTGTCATCATGAGCGACAATTCCGATGGTCATATGAAGATTCCCATTTTTAAGTCTTGTATAAGATATAACACAAGCTATCCTCTTGAACAGAGCTAGAGAAATAGCTCATGATAAAAAACATGTCCTTGGGTGAATTTATGGCAAAACCACGCCTTATTGACCAGGTGCTCCTTGGCTTAGGTGGCTTCAATCAAATGGTGGCGGTGGCAGCGCGTACGGTTGCTGCCTTACTGCTTGTCATAATGACAGCCATCGTGCTGCTTCAAGTCTTCTTTCGCTATGGATTGAATAATTCACTCAGCTGGACAGAAGAACTGGCCAAAATCATGATGGTCTGGATGGCGTTTCTCGTGGCGCCCTGGGCTTTGCGTCAGGGGGTGAATGTCTCCATCGATATGTTTGTGGATGCCTTGCCAAGACGATTGCGCCTTGGACTAGAGGTTGTTTTGCAGCTTCTCATTCTCTGGATTATCGGCGTGTTCTTTTTAGAAAGCCTGGATTTCTGGCAAAGAGGGGCGGCTATAGTAGCCGCCACCATGCCAGTGCCGATGATTTATTTTTACTCCGTGGTGCCCTTTGGTTTTGCGGCCCTTTTTCTGGTCGCCATTGAATTATTGCTCCGATCGATCATGACCTTCATTCACCCATCAAAGGACTGGGCTGTGCCCGGTAGCCTGCACGCACGGCGGGAGGGGTAAATCATGTCTCTTGCCTATTTCTGGATTTTCATCTTCCTCATGGCCGCCGGAATGCCGGTCGTTTTCGCGCTTTTGGTAGGCCCGGGGGCGAGTTTATTTCTGGATGATCAAACGAAATTTTTCCCGGCCCTTCTGTCCAGGCTTTATAACGGGATGGACAGCTTCCCTCTTATGGCTGTGCCGTTTTTCATACTAGCCGGGGAAGTCATGAACGCAGGCGGGATTACCAAATCCATAGTGCGCTTTAGTGAAAGCATGATTGGCCATGTGCGGGGCGGTCTGGCTCAGGTGAATATCCTGTCTTCGATCATGTTTGCAGGCCTGTCGGGTTCAGCAGTAGCGGATACCAGCGCCTTAGGAAAAATGCTGATCCCCGCCATGGAAGAAAATGGCTACAGCCGCAAATTCGCAGCAGCGATCACTGCGGCATCCTCCGTGATTGGGCCGATCATTCCTCCTTCCGGCATCATGATTATCTATGCATTCATCATGAATGTATCCGTGGGTGGACTGTTTGCCGCTGGCTTCATCCCGGGGCTTTTGGTGGCCATAGGCCTGATGGCGATGACTGCCTATCTGTCCAAGAAACGTAATTATCCCGTGGCCGCACGTAAGGCCACATGGGGTGAGCGGGGTACAGCGCTGAAAGAGACGTTTTTGGCATTGCTTACGCCGGTCATCTTATTGGGTGGTATATTAGCGGGCATCTTCACGCCGACAGAAGCTGCAGCAGTAGCCGCCGGCTATGCGCTTTTTGTATCCCTGTTGTTTACCAGAACAATTAAGCCCTCTGGCTTGCCTTTGGTCTTCACAACGGCTGCAGTGCAGGCCGGGGTTATTTTGATGCTTGTGGGTGCGGCTGTGACCTTTGCCTGGATTATCACAGTATCCGGGATGGCGGGTATCATCGCCGAAGGGATTTCCGGCGTCAGTGATAATATCCTCATCCTTTTATTGTTGGTGAATATTTTCCTGTTCGTCGTTGGTATGTTCCTGGATGCAGGCCCTGCGATTTTGATTTTAGGCCCGGTATTGGCACCCATATTCGTCGCCAATGGCGTGGACCCCTTGCATTTCGCTGTGGTGATGTGTGTGAATGTAACAGTTGGCCTGGCAACGCCGCCCATGGGTCTAGTACTTTTTGTTGCCTCTTCGGTTTCCGGTGAAAAGGTTGAGGGCATCATTAAAGAAATGCTGCCCTTCCTGGCTGTGGAAGTGTTCGTGATTTTCCTTATCACTTATTTCCCAGCCGTTTCGCTGACTTTGCCTCGCCTTTTAGGCTTTTTATAAGCGTGGATGATGATTGATGCTGAAAAATAAAATTCTCATTGCGGTGTTTGCTTTAATCACTGCGGCCAGTGCGACGGGCACGGTCGTCTCCACAGCCACCCAAGCGGACTATGTCATAAAAATCGGCTTTTTAGGCTCGCCTGAAGATGAAGATTATGACGGCTCTCTTGTCTTAAAGGACTTTGTGGAAAGCCGTTCTAATGGCCGTGTAGCCGTTGAGATTTATCCCTCCGGCCAATTCTGTGGTAATGAACGTGAATGTATCGAGGCCATGCAAAGCGGCGTCCTTGAAATCCATATGACGACTATCGGAGGGCTGGCGAATTTCTTTGGCCCTGGTCAGGTCTTTGACCTGCCATATGTCTATCGCGATGATGCGGTTGCTGAATGCGTGTTCGACGGGCCAATTGTTGGCGATATGCGCCGGGCGATTTTAGATGCGGACATCGGCATGCGTTTAATGACGATATCCAACACAGGCGGCTGGCGGAATTTTGCCACGACGGGGAAGCAAATTCGCACACCTGCAGACTTGGAAGGTCTCAAAATCCGCACGACGCCCGCAGCAATTGAGCAGGAGATGGTGCGCCAAATGGGCGGTAACCCAACGCCTGTTGCCTGGTCAGAGCTTTATACAGGCCTGGCCACGGGCATCGTCGTTGGAACAAAAAACGGCATCCAGGACATTGTGGGCATGAAATTTCATGAACATATCCAATATCTGACATTGGATAATCATGCTTATATGGGCGCACTCTGGTGGTATTCGGAGGCGGCATGGCAGGACTTGCCTGATGACCTGCGCCGTATCGTTTATGATGGCTTCCAACAATTGAAGCTCGTCACCAGGGCTCTCCCCATCCGTCGGCAAATTGAATCTTATGAAGTGTTTAAAGACGCAGGTGGTGAAATCTACGTACCAACGCCTGAGGAAAAGGAACAGTTCAAAGCCGCGACCAGTGGCATGCGGGACTGGTATATAGGCCAATATGGCGTGGAATGGCTGAACCGTTTGGATGAGGCTGTCGTCGCTTGCGAAGCGTCAACCGATAAAGGGTATAACGACGCTTTGAACTAGAGGGTCTTTCCCAAGGCATCGCTCTGCATTAGTCTCCCTTTAAATCAAAAAATAAAAGGGCAGCCTCATGTTAAAGCGTCTCGCAAAATATACGGCCATTCTCATCGTTATTATTGTCTTGGGCTTGGGTTTTTACACCTGGACGCCAAATGGCCTGGCCTTGGATGGGCAGGCCATAAAACACGCCGCCAGTTCCTATGATGTGCGCGTGATTAGAGACAATTATGGTGTCCCTCATATATATGGCAAGCGAGATGCGGATGTCGCATTTGGCCTGGGCTATGCTCATGCGGAAGATGACTTTGAAACCATCCAGCTGGTGTTAGCGCTCAGCCGCGGGAAACTGGCCGAATATAAAGGCGTTGACGCAGCGCGAACGGATTATCTTGTTGATATGTTCCGCGTTTGGGAAGACCTGGATGCGCGCTTTGAAAAAGACCTGTCGGCTGACATGCGCGCGGTCTTGGATGGCTATGTGGCGGGCTTGAACCTCTATGCATTGGAACATGAAGATGGGCGTTGGAAGAATCTGTTCCCTGTGACGCCAAAAGATGTTGTTGCGGGCTTTGCCTTTCGTGCCCCATTTTTCCATAATCTGGACCGGGATTTGGCGGAATTATTTGCAGATGAACGCCAGCGCCATATCTCGCTTTCCAGCGCAGAAACAGCCTTTCAATGGTCGGATAAACCAGATGTTCCACGCGGGTCTAACGCCGTTGCTGTGGCCCCGCAGCGGAGCAGTGATGGAAAAACACGCCTGCTGGTCAATTCGCACCAGCCTTTAACGGGCCCTGTGGCCTGGTATGAAGTGCGTCTAAAATCTGAGCAAGGCTGGGATGCCTTAGGCGCATTATTTCCAGGCGCGCCGGTTATGCTGCATGGGCATAATGACCGTTTGGGCTGGGCTCATACGGTGAACCGCCCAGATCTGGTTGATATTTATGTGCTGGAACGCGACCCGGAAAACCCGATGCGCTATCGCTATGATGGGGATTGGAAGGATTTTGAAGTCAGCACATCCAGCTTTCGTGTGAAATTATTCGGCCCCTTTTCCTGGCCCGTTGAGCGGGAGGTTCTCTGGTCCGTCCATGGCCCGGTATTGGAAAGCAGCCATGGCACCTATGCTTTTCGCCATCCAGGTCTTGGTGAAATACGCCAGGTCGAACAATGGTATCAGATGAACAAAGCCAAAGACCAGACAGCCTGGTTGGAGGCCATGTCCATCAATGCAATTTCAAGTTTGAATACGCTTTATGCGGATGCAGATGGGAAAATTGCATTCATTTATAATGCGAAAATGCCTAAGCGTGACGCGCGTTTTGACTGGAGTGCATATCTGCCTGGCGCAGATGCCAATACTCTATGGCAGGGATTTGAGCCGTTTTCCAAGGTGCCGAAGCTGGTAAATCCGCCTTCAGGCCTGGTTTTCAATGCAAACCATACGCCTTTGGCGACGACTGGGGGTGATGACGAACTGAAGTTGGAAGACTTCCCCAAATCTTATGGCATAGAAACGCATTACACCAATCGAGGTTTGCGCGGGATGGCGCTTTGGGGTGCCGATACATCCATTTCTGCGCAAGAGTTTGAATCCTATAAATTCGACGTGGCTTATGATGAGAAATCCCGTGTGATGAAATTCCTCAAGCCACTATTGGATATGGATTTCGCTGATAATCCACAGCTTCTTGAAGCGCAAAACCTGCTTAAATCCTGGGACCGTACAGCGCTACGGAACAGTAAAGCCGCAGCGCTTGCATTATTGACAGCTTATCGGTCCCATTGGGAGATTAGGCAGCCCGGTGAAAGTGCGCCATCGGCAATAGAAGCCCTGCAAAATGCGGTTGACCAGTTGATGGACCATCATGGGCGTTTGGATGTCCCATGGGGAGAAGTCAACCGGCTTATCCGTGGCCAAATAAATCTGGGGGTTGATGGCGGCCCTGATACATTGCGTGCCATATATGGTGGCGATGAATTGGATGGCAATGGGCAGCTTAATGCGCAAGGCGGGGATAGCTATATCCAGATTGTCGAATGGGATGAAAACGGCGCTATCAGCAGCCGGACTATCCATAATTATGGCTCAGCCACATTGGATGAGGCCTCTCCTCATTATGGCGATCAGGTGGAACTATTTGTCGAAAAAGAATGGAAACAAGTGCCATTGGCGTTGGAAGATGTGTTGAAAGAGGCAACAAGAGAGTATCGACTTGGTGGGGGGGATTAAATCATGCGGGTTCTCATTGCGGTTTTTCTAATGGCTTTTATGCCTGGTGCGGCCTTGGCTCAAACCCTCATTGTCGGGAATAAAGGCGAAGACAGCGTCAGCTTCATTGACTATCAAAGCGGTCAGGAGTTAAAGCGGCTGGAAACCGGACCGCAACCGCATGAGATTGCCCTGTCTCCCGATGGGAAGACAGTTGTGGTTGTGGCTTATGCAGCGAAACAGCTGGATGTCTATGATGTGCAAAGCAAAGCGCATGTCAAAACCATCAAAATTGCCCCGCATAGCCGCCCTCATGGCATCGCTTATTTGAAAGACGGTCGCCATGTGGTGGCGACGACGGAAGGTAGTGAGGATATTGTCATTGTTGATGTTCTTGAAGGCCGTGTCACTCAATCCATCAAAACCAAACAACGTGGTTCTCATATGCTGGCAATCACTGCGGATGAAAGTCGGGCTTTTGTTTCGAATTTAGGGGCAGGGACAGTCAGCGTCCTTGATTTGAATTCGGGACAGAAACTTAAGGATATAAGAAGCGGTCGCGGCCCTGAGGGAATAGCAATTACAGCTGACGGGCAGGAATTATGGGTTGGTAACCGTGAAGAAAACAGTGTGACGGTTTTTGACACAAATTCCCTTCAACAGATCGCCAAAATCTCAGTTGGAAATTTCCCCATCAGAGTGGCCATTTCACCAGATGGAAAACAGGTTGTGACGTCCAACTTCCTGGGTGGAGACTTAACGGTGATTGATCGCGAAAAGCGCGATGTGGTGAAATCGATCTCTTTTGACACCGCTGAGAGCCGCCCGGTGACGCTGTTATTTCATCCCAATGGCACCCGTATCTTTGCAGCTCTCACAGGTGCCAATCAAATCGCTGAGGTAGATTTGGAGAGCGGGACTGAAATACGCCGCTTCCAAGCAGGTGAGCGAAGTGATGGCTTAGGCTTTTCACTGATCCAATGAGTCAATCCAGTGTTTTACAAGGGTGATCCCTTCCATATGGAGGATGGTGCGCCCCGTTTCCGGCATGCGGATTTCCGGCTCATTAGAGGCCATTCTATAGTGTAAAATTGAAGCTTCTGCATCGCCTGGCACAATATCAAAATCCAGCCCGCCAGACCCGCGCCCCGCTGCCACAGGTCTTTTATTCAGTCCCCAGGTGACAGGATTGTTTTCCTCATAAGTCAGATAAAGCCCTGATGTGGAGCCTGGCCCTTCCTGTCGATGGCAATGGGCGCAATTAATGTCCAAATAAGCGCGGGCGCGTTTGTTCAGGCTGGCTGTTTCATCTTCCCAATCGACCATTTGGGTCGGCTGACCCTCGTTTGTACTGGATGCCAAGAGGTTCTGTTCATGCCAAAAATCCAGTTGGTTCATGGTGCCGTTGTCATATGCGAAATCCATATTCATATTGCGCCCTTTGGGGCCAATAGGAGACACGGCCCCTTTGTAGATATGACAGCCTTTGCATTGATTTTTATTGGGCACGACATAGCGAATGCTGCGCGCCTGGCCATTTAAATCTATGAAATCCACTGGCTGTGACCCGCCAGCGACCTTCAACAGGGCGTCTGTCTGCTCATCATTCCAAATATAGGCCCAGGCGTGCCAGCCGTCTTCACGGTGAATGAGCAGCCGGGTCTCAATGAGTTTAAACCCCTCATTTGGGGTCCGGAGATCGCTGGAATAGCCGAAATTCTTCACCAGAACGGACCCGACAGGGAAATCCAGACTTTCACTGTCGCTGTATAGCGCCTTCTGTCCTTCTGGCATAAAGACGAAGCGCTGTTTCAACGCATAGTCAGTGAATAGCTCATTAATGAGGCCATAGGGATAAACCCCTTCGCTGGGGATTTGCCTCGCACCATCAGCAAACAGGCCCGTTTCACTTAATAGCCTGGGTGGCCTTTTTGCTAATAGGGCGTCAAGGTCCACAGCCTGGGCCATCACTGGCGCTGTAATAAGTGCAATAAGGGCGATTAATACTCTCAACACGGTGAATGCCTTTATTGTTCTTGAGAGAGGGTGACAGCTTTGGGTTCAGCTAATTCGCCTTTGTAATCTGCTGAATATCTGTCCACGCTGACAGACCAGGGGAAGAGCGTATGAGACACCATGCGCAGATTTGCAAAGCCTACATCTACATCTTCATTGATATAAACTTTATCTGCATCCTCACTGCCAAACAGCCATTCTGTCACGGGTGTGACGCCATCCCAGACTATGTCAGGGACAGGCGTGCCCGTGCGGTTGGAAATAATGTCGCCGACTTCCCCATCGGGGTCAAAACCTGCTTTGCCATATTGATTATCCCGAATGACGATACCACGGGGATGAGGGTTGTAATTTTCATCGTCAAATTCATTTGGATAGGTGACGACCATCACATTCACCGTGGCGTGGTCCCCGATTTCGTTATTAAAGACATGGACATCTCTATTGGCCATAATCATCACGCCTGTGCCGCGTGCAACCAGGCCTACGATATTGCCTTCCGGGGCAAAGTTCGGTGTGTCATTGGTGGTGATTTTATTGTTGAACACACGCACATCATGGCCGCCCTGTTGCGGCAGGTTGGGCAAATCAAAGACAAGAATACCGCCTGTATTGTGTGTGGCTATATTGTTATAGACATCGGCATAGAAGCTGTTTTCAATCTCAATTCCTGCCACATTATATTGGGCGGTGCTGTCACGTACGATGATATGTTGAGACTGCCCCACATAAATACCTGCATCCGATGCGCCAGAAACAAAAGAGCCTTCAATCAACACATTCTTGCTTTCAACCGGATAGAGGCCATAGGCCCCGTTTTTCTCATCCGGGCCGTTGGTCCATTCGACCCGCACCCGGCGGAAGGTGATCTCGTCAGAACCTTTGGATTTAATGCCGTCTCCTTTGGCGTTTAAAACGGCCAGATCTTCGACAACGACTTTATTTGATGTGATGAGCAGACCTTCCGCCCCATTCACTTGATCTTTGAACTGAAGCTCTGTCTCATACATTCCCGCCCCTTTAATGGTGATACCGTCGATATCCAGGGAGAGGGAATCCAATATAGGGTAAACCCCTGCCTGTAATTCAATGATATCGCCACGTTCGGCAAGGATCAGCGCTTCCTGCAAAGCATCTTGAGCCCCATCACCTGGTTCAATGATATGCGTGTCGGCCCATGCACTGAATGGCAGCATCCAGGCGGTGATTAAAAACGCGATATGAATAGAACGCATGAGAAATACTCCCCAAATATCTTTTTATTTGGAGAGAGTATTGCTTGAGAATGTTAAATGCTCAAGCGTTCAAAGGATCTTCCGGTCGGTCATATGCGCGCAGGGCAGGGAATAAGCGGCTCCAAAGCACGGTGACGGTCAATGTGCCGACAGCGCCGACAACGACGCAGGGGATGACACCGATTAATGCGGCTAAAGCACCGGATTCGAATTCCCCCAATTCGTTGGACGCTGTAATGAAAACGGAGTTTACAGCCCCTACACGCCCTCGCATGGCATCGGGTGTTGCGACCTGTACCAGGTTTTGCCTTACATATACGCTGATCATATCAGCGCATCCGGCCACGATAAGCATGGACAGGCTGAGCCAGTAATTGGCGCTTAAGGCAAAGACCAATGTAGCCAGGCCGTAAATTCCAACGCCCATGAACATGGCTTTTCCCATATTTCGGCGAATAGGGCGCTGGGCAATTGTCAGAGCCATCATGACGGCACCTATGGCAGGCGCTGCTCTCAACCAGCCATATTCTGTTGCGCCGACGCCTAATATATCCGTTGCGAAAATAGGAAGAAGCGCTGTAACTCCGCCCAGTAACACCGCGACAAGGTCAAGAGAAATGGCCCCTAAGACTGGCTTGTTACCCCAAACATAGGACAGGCCCAATGTCAGTTCCTGCCAGCTTAGATTACGTTTTGACGGGTTTGACAGCGGGCGCCTTTTGATGAAAATTGTCAAGCCAACGGCTAATGCCATCAAGGCGGTTGTCACCGCATAAACAACCGTGGTCCCGAATATCAATAATAAACCACCAATGGCCGGTCCGCCGATGGTTCCTATCTGCCAAAGGGATGAATTCCAGCCGACTGCACTGGGCAAAACATTAAATGGGACAAGATTGGGCATGAACGCCTGGCTGGCGGGTGCGTGAAAAGCACGCCCTATCGAGAAGACGGTCAAAACTGCCAAAATTGGCCAGATATCGGTCAGTTCATATGTTGATAAAATGGTAAGCCCGACAGTGCATATCAAGCTTAAGATTAGGCAGATGATCATGATGTTGCGGCGCTCAAATTGATCCGCAGTCTGCCCGCCAATGATACCAAAGAGCAAAATAGGAATGAACTGCACAAGGCCGACAAAGCCCAGGTCAAGCGGGTCGCCGGTTATGGAATAAACCTGCCAACCGACTGCCGTGCCCATCATCTGAAAGGCAAGCGTCGCAAACAGTCTTGCAAACACATAAAGCGTGAAATCGCGATATTGAAATACCGCCCAGCCTGTGACAGCTTCTGTGTGCTCAGAATTGGTATTTTGGTCAGCCATAAAAACCCCTACACTGCGCCTGTGACACTAAAGCCTAAGCATTGGTGCCGCAATGCAGCATTTAGCAATGGGAGCTATGCATATGACAGTCCCGCCTTTTCATTTGGCAATTCCTGTTAACAATTTGACCGAAGCGCGTGCCTTTTACGGTGACCTCTTCGGCTGTGTTGAAGGGCGTTCAGCGGATCATTGGGTGGATTTTAATTTTTTCGGCCATCAACTTGTATGCCACGCGGGTGATGGGGCTGGGGTGAAATTGCGCAATGCTGTGGACGGGGATGCGGTGCCTGTGCCTCATTTCGGGGTTGTTCTGGCGTGGGAGAGTTTCCAGGCTTTGGCCAGAAAGCTGGAGGAGGCAGGAGCAGATTTTATCATTCCGCCCAAAATCAGATTTGCAGGTGAAGTTGGAGAGCAGGCCACATTCTTTCTCTATGACCCATCTGGAAATGCCCTTGAATTTAAAGCCTTTAAAAACCCTGACAGATTGTTTGCTGCGTAGATTGACTTACCCCTTTTTGCCGCCTAACATCTTCTTGGCTTCTAATGGAGATTTGATGGCCTGTTGAAGACGAGGTTGGTTCAAAAACCTCAAAAAGAGCTGAGACCTTATATGTGTATGGCGACTAACGCTGTGCCAAAGCTTTCGCTCATATTCAATTTTTCAGACATCAAATAGAAGAGTATTTTCAAACAATGTTGAGACCTTATAACAGCAGCGATGTAGACGCTGTTGTCTCCACCTGGCGTGCGACAAGTGCTGTGGCTCACCCCTTTCTGTCCAATGAGTTCCTGGACCAGGAAGAAAAGAATATCCGGGAAATCTATGTAAAACATGCGCAGACATGGGTCGTGGATATCGCCGATGAAGTCGTCGGCTTTATATCGCTGATCGACAATGAAATCGGTGGGCTGTTCCTAAGGCCGGATTTCCATGGTCGTGGCTTAGGCCAGGCGATGGTGGATTTGGCTTATGAAGAGAAAGGGCCGTTGAAGCTGGAAGTTTTTGAAAAGAACCAAATCGGTCGGCGTTTTTACGACCGCTATGGCTTTCAGTTCAAAGAACGCCGCCATCATGAACCATCAGGTGAAGATGTGTTGCTGCTGGTATTTCCATAATTAAAGAACAAGGGCGGCATGATATGTGCCGCCCTTGCCTGTTGCTTTAATCCATGGACTTGACGATTTCTTCCACCATCTTTTTGGCATCAGATAAAAGCATCATGGTGTTGTCGCGGAAGAACAATTCATTCTCAATCCCCGCATAACCTGCACCACCCATGGAGCGTTTGATGAAAAGAACGGTTTTGGCCTTCTCAACGTCCAATACAGGCATTCCGAAGATGGGGGAGCTGCTGTCGGTCTTAGCTGCTGGATTAGTCACGTCATTCGCGCCAATCACAAAAGCCACATCAGCTTGAGCGAATTCTGAATTGATATCTTCCAATTCAAATACCTCGTCATAAGGCACATTGGCTTCGGCCAGCAGCACGTTCATATGGCCAGGCATGCGTCCGGCGACTGGATGAATGGCATATTTCACGCTGACCCCTTCTTCCTTCAGCATATCCGCCATTTCCCGCAGCGCATGTTGCGCCTGTGCCACGGCCATACCATAGCCCGGCACAATAATGACGGAGCCTGCGTTTTTCATGATGAAAGCCGCATCTTCCGCGCTGCCTTGTTTAAAGGGGCGGTCAATTTTTTCACCAGCGACAACAGCGCCGTCCCCGCCAAAGCCCCCGGCAATGACAGAGATGAAGGAACGGTTCATGCCCTTGCACATGATGTAAGACAGAATTGCGCCGGAAGACCCCACAAGCGCACCTGTGATGATGAGAGCGGTATTGGCCAAAGTAAAGCCAATGCCCGCAGCCGCCCAGCCGGAATAGCTGTTCAACATGGACACAACCACAGGCATATCTGCACCGCCAATGGGAATGATAAGCAGGAAGCCGATTAAAAAGCTTAAACCCACCAGCGTCCAAAACACCCAGGGGCTTTGGTCACCAACGAAATAGGCAATCAAACCGATGATGCCTAACCCTATGGCTAAATTTATCAGATGCCGTGCGGGTAGAATAATGGGCGATCCGGACATATTCCCGTTCAGCTTAAGAAAAGCGATAACCGAGCCTGAAAATGTAATAGCGCCAATGGCGGCACCTAAGCTCATCTCAATTTTTGAAGCCGTGAAAATATTGCCAAGCGGGTCAGAAATACCAAAGCTTTGCGGGTGGAGAAACGCCCCAGCTGCGACAAGAACGGCCGCTAAACCAACGAGCGAGTGAAAGGCCGCGACCAATTGCGGCATGGCGGTCATCGCAATGCGCTGCGCGATGATATAGCCGATGGCACCACCGACTGCGATAGCGCCTAAAATCTCTGCATAGCCGACAACTTCCGGGTTTAACAATGTGGTCACAATGGCAATGGTCATGCCTAATATACCGGCCATATTGCCGCGTCGGCTGGTCTCGGGATTGCTTAAGCCCCTTAATGCTAAAATGAATAAGACACCGGCCACCAGATAAGCGATGGCTGTAATATTGGCCGATGTAGAGCTGGACCCACCTAAAGAGACGGCGCCCGCGAGTGAATAATTCAACATGGGTGCGTCCTTATTTCTGTTTCTTTTTATACATGGCAAGCATGCGGTGGGTGACGGCAAAGCCGCCAAATATATTCACCGCGGCGAGTGCAATGGCGATAAGGCCCAGAATTTTCGCCGCCGACCAGTCCGCCGGACCTGCGGCAAGCAGGGCACCGACAATGATGACCGAAGAAACAGCGTTGGTCACACTCATCAAAGGTGTGTGCAATGCGGGTGTGACGGACCAGACCACATAATAGCCAACGAAAATGGCCAGTACGAAAACGGTCAATTGTCCAACAATTGGGCTGACTGCGTCCATGATGTCGACCTCCTTTTAGCTTAAATTCGGATGTGGAATGGCACCGTCTTTTGTCACAAGCGTGCCTTTGATGATTTCATCTTCCCAATCGATGGCAAGCACGCCTTTTTCCTTATCCACAAGCGGGGTCAGGAAATTGAGAAGATTTTTTGCATAAAGCGCTGACGCATCGGCTGCGAGGCGGGATGGCACGTTGCGATGGCCGACAATTGCTACGCCATTCACATCGACGACTTCACCCGCTTGGGACCCCTCGACATTGCCGCCTTGTTCAACGGCTAAGTCAACAACGACAGAACCTGGTCGCATGGAGGCAATCATATCCGCTGTAATCAAACGCGGGGCAGGGCGACCGGGAATGAGCGCAGTCGTAATCACGATATCCTGTTTCTGGATATGGGAAGCCACAAGCTCTGCCTGTTTGCGTTTATAATCATCAGACATTTCCTTGGCATAACCGCCTGCGGTTTCGGCTTCTTTGGCTTCATCATCATCGACCATGATGAACTTGCCACCTAAGCTCTCGACCTGTTCCTTTGCGGCCAATCGTACGTCCGTTGCAGTGACGATGGCGCCTAAACGCTTTGCTGTTGCAATGGCCTGGAGGCCTGCAACACCTGCACCCATGATAAAGACTTTAGCGGGAGCTACGGTCCCGGCGGCGGTCATCATCATTGGGAAGGCGCGGCCATATTCAGCACAAGCATCCAAAACGGCTTTATAGCCTGCAAGATTGGATTGCGAGGATAGCACGTCCATGGACTGCGCCCGTGTGATGCGGGGCATGAATTCCATGGCAAAGCTGGTTAGGCCATGACTGGCGATGGCATCCAGCGCTTCCCGCTCTCCAAAGGGGTTGAGCGTTGCAGTTAAAATAGCGGATTTGGGATAAGCGTTCAGGTCCCCTGCATCCGGGCCCTGGACTTTCAATATGATGTCCGCATCCTTCAGCGCATCTGCCGCTGTGGCAGCGATGGTCGCGCCTGCGTCTTTATATGCGTCGTCGGTGATGCTGGCCGTGACCCCTGCCGATGTTTCGACCACGACGTCAGCACCAAGTTGAATATATTTCTTAACAGTATCTGGGGTTGCCGCCACCCGACGTTCGCCCGGACGGCTTTCTTTTAAAATAGAGATGCGCATTTAATCCCCTTTTTGATATGAATGTTTCCCCAATCCCCTGGTTAGATTAAACATTCATATAAGCGCGTCCAGATTAATTCTGTTTGACCTCCGAATTGCTGCCATGCAGACCATGGATTTTCAGCATGTTCTGCTGCCGCATATGTAATTCGTCGGCGTTGAAATCATCGATAATGTCATGAAACAACCGATGCCAGTTCACCTCTGCCTGAAGATGAAGAAAAACGCCGCCCAGACCAACAGCGGCCCGATCCATGAAAACAAATTCCCGGGGCGGTGTGATGGGTCCCAATTCTTTCAGGCGCTGGCGTACTTTTCTCGCTTGTTCACGGCCGTAGTTGCCGGGATTCTCAGCAACATTAATCAGCCGTGGACGGTCTTCCATCAAAGGACCATAGAGAAAGCTTGCCCAGATGTTCAAAGTTTCCATCAGCTCTTTGCTGATATTTTGAAACCCCCAGCTTTCATAAGCATGGGCGGCCAGCTCTTCATCGTCATCTCTAAGAGCATTGTATAAGTCCACAACACCTTTGATGAAGCGGGCTGGAAATTTCCGGATGCAGCCAAAATCCAACAGATTGATGCTCAGGTCGTCGCACACGCTGTAATTCCCCAGATGGGGGTCGCCATGAATGATGCCATAGCGGTGCAGTGGCACATACCAGGCGCGGAACAGATTGATGGCAATCTGATTTCGCGTGTCTTGGTTGGCATCTTTAAACTCAAGCAGGGGCTTGCCGTCCAACCACCCCATGGTTAAAAGTCGGTCCGTTGATAAGTCCTTGTGCAGCGCTGGAATATGGACCTTTGGCTCATCGCGGAGCATGTCTGCATAAAGGCTTAGATGCCGAGCTTCGAGCTTATAATCCAGCTCCTCACGCAGGCGGTCACCCAGCTCTTCTTTGATTTCCCGTGTGTCTATGGATGCGTCATAACGGCGAAACAGCCCTAGGATGAGTGCAAGCTGGTTTAAATCCGCTTCTACAGCCGATGCCATATTGGGGTATTGCAGTTTGACGGCCAATGGTGCGCCATCATGGCTTGTCGCTTTGTGAACCTGACCTAATGAAGCCGCCGCAACAGCATCAAAGGAGAAATTTGAGAACCTGGTTTCCCATTCGCCTCCAAGCTCAGTCTTCATACGCCTTTTGACAAAAGGTTTCCCCATGGCGGGGGCGTTGGCCTGTAACTGAGACAATTCCTGCGCAAACTCTTTTGGTAAGGCGTCGGGTATAGTGGACAATAATTGGGCGACCTTCATCACCGGGCCTTTTAAACTGCCCAGCAGGTCTTTTAATTCCCTCGCATATTCACCTTGGTCACGTGTATTGCCCGTTAACCTGTCGCCGGCAAAACGGGCGGCCAATCCGCCCATGGACCCGCCAACCCGCGCATAACGCCCTAAACGTCCACCAAGGTTATTGTCTTTTTTATCTCGCGCCATGGAGTGAATTCCTAAAGTCCTGGAGGATTTGTTAATATTTGTCCCGATATGATACGATTTACAGTAATATCAAGAACGAACACATTCAGGCTAAGCGTAATATGACGAAAACGGTCCTTATCGTTGATGATGAAGCAACGCAACTCCGGCTCATTGGAACGGTGACAGAGCGTGATGGGTATCACACACGCTATGCAGACGGCGGGCAAGAGGCAATTGAGATTTTATCCGGGCCGGATGCATCCGATGTGGATCTGGTGATTTTAGATTTATCCATGCCTAAGGTCAGTGGCCTTGATGTGTTAAAGCGGGTCCGTCCTGATCGCCCATCTCTCCCGATTATCGTTTTGACTGCGCATAGCAGTATTTCAAATGTGGTTGATTCCATGCGTGCCGGTGCCACAGATTTCCTTGTGAAGCCTGCTTCGGCAGAACGGATCCGAACGGCCATCAAAAACGCCATTGATGCGCAGGAATTGACCGGCGAGTTACAGCCGCTGACTGAGAAATTTGATGCGGATTTAAATTTTTCCGAATTGGTGGGCTCTTCAGAAGCTATGGCGGATGCCTTATCCATAGCGCGTAAAGCAGCCAGTTCCAATATTCCCGTACTGATTGAAGGGGAATCAGGTGTTGGTAAGGAGCTGTTTGCAAAGGCCATTCAAAGTGCAAGCGCACGGTCCCATAAGCCTTTTGTCACGGTGAATTGCGGCGCTATCCCGGCCAATCTTGTGGAAAGCCTGTTATTTGGCCATGAGAAAGGGTCATTTACCGGTGCGAGTGAACGGCATGTGGGTAAATTTGTCGAGGCCAATCAAGGCACAATTTTCTTAGATGAAATTGGCGAATTGCCATTAGATGCCCAGGTTAAATTGCTTCGTGTTCTGCAGGAAGGGGAAGTGGAGCCTGTTGGGTCTCGTAAGACGATAGATGTCGATATCCGCCTGGTTTCTGCAACGAACAGGGACTTAGCCAAGCAGGTTGAGCGCGGTGAGTTTCGAGAAGATCTTTATTATCGTTTGAATGTATTTCCTTTGCGTATCCCGCCACTGCGCAGCCGCCGCAGTGATATTCCTGCACTTGTGACCCATTTTATAAATCATATTGCAAAGACTGAATCCATTCCGGCGAAATCCATTGACGCTGCTGCGATGGAACTCCTCCAAAGCTATGATTGGCCGGGGAATGTAAGGCAGCTTCAAAATGCCATATTTCGTGCCGTTGTCCTGAGTGACCACGACACCCTGTCCATTTTAGATTTTCCGCAGGTTCAAATGCAGGCCGGTGGACATGTCTTCTCGGGGTCCAGCGATGGCCAGTTCTGGTCATCACCCGCTGCACCGGTAAGTCGCACTTCGCAAAAACACGCAGACTTATTTGATAAAGACGGACATATCCGATCGCTGTCCGCGGTTGAAGCCGATGTTATTCGCCTTGCACTCGAACGTTACAAGGGGCGGATGACGGAAGTGGCGCGACGTTTGGGCATCGGACGCTCCACCTTATATCGTAAGGTGGCAGAGCTGGGTCTGGACGACGAGGGTGATGATGAGAGCGACCCTGATATCGTCGAAATTTCGTCTCAATCCACAGGCAAGTCTACACACTCAAACGGATTGAGTGATGGAATTGAATGATTGGGATATTTGATTCAGGCACCGGTGGCCTGACAATTGCGGAAAAATCTATAAAGATACTTGATGGAGAGGCATTTCTCTATCTAGGAGATCATGGCCGTGCGCCCTATGGTCATCGATCAAACCAAGAGATTCTAAACTACACCCAGGAAGCAGTAACCTGTCTTTTCGATCAGGGATGTGACCTTGTGGTGCTTGCCTGTAACACGGCTGCAGCAGTTGCATTGCGCAGTTTGCAGCAAGATTGGCTCCCACATCATGCACCGGATAAGCGGATATTAGGTATATTGGTGCCCACGGTGGAAGCCGTGACCGGTGTGCCGTGGCACGAAGGCCTTTGCCTGGAAAATGAAGGTATCATAGGCGTCTTTGCAACGCCGAAAACCGTGCAGTCTCAGGCCTATGTGGAGGAAATCCGTAAGCGGGCACCCAAGATGAAAATCATTCAAGTCCCGTGCCCCGGATTGGTTTCTGCGATTGAGGCGGGTGCTGATGATGAGAGCATCATGGACTTGGTTGCACCGTTTGTTGAAGAAATGAAAGCCAAGAGCGATGGCCGCCTGAATGCTGTCCTTTTGGGGTGCACACATTATCCACTTGTAGCGCAGCATTTTAAAGCCGCCTTGGGCTTAGGCGTTCCGATCGTCTCTCAACCGGATATTACGGCTGATGCGCTGAAATCCTATCTCGCACGGCATCCGCAGTTTCTAAAGGCCGATAGGGCAGAATATGGCGTGCGTTATTTAACGACAGGGGATGCTACACAGGCAACAAAAACGGCATCCAGGCTGAGCGCGCTGAATGCCGTTTTTGAGCATATAGATTTGAGGCCTTATGCGGCGTCTTCATTATCGTCGGCTGGTGCGACTTCACCTTCAATGGCGCGCAAATAGGTATCCAGCAGATATTCCTGCTCTTCCCGGTCATGGCGGTCTAATTTGCGCAGGCGAATGACCTGACGCATGATTTTCGGGTCAAAGCCTGACATTTTTGCTTCTTTAAAAACGTCACGAATATCTTCTTGTAAGGCTTTTTTCTCTTCTTCCAGACGTTCAATCCGTTCGATGAAAGATCGTAGAATATGCCCGGCGATGCCGCCGACAGTTGCCATGAGTTTTCCTTTCTGAAAATTGGCTTCAATTGACCCTGGGGGCGTTGAGCAGACCCTATTGTTGTGCTGCTTTGATGGCAAGCGGTCTATTTGTTTTTCGCAACACTTTCTTTCATGCGTTGCAATTGCCCATCACTGGCCTTGCTTTGATGCTGTTCCTTGAAGCTTTCATAAGACATACCATAGATGGTTTCCCGTGCCTGGGATTTATCCATATCAATGCCTTTATCCTCGGCGGCTTCCATATACCAGTCGGCCAGGCAGTTACGGCAAAAGCCACCATGGCCCATGAGATCGATGTTTTGAACATCCGTCCGGTGTTGTAAATGGTCCACCAAACGGCGAAAGGCGGCAGCTTCCAACTCGGTGCGGGTTTTGTCATCCATGTTCTTCATCCTTTGAATTCTGGTATTGAGATCGGGTGTAATCTTGAATTTTATATGATGATTTGGGTGCTAACCATTCACATAGCGCAAGTTTTGTGTATAAGGCATGCACAAATTTGAAATATATTGAGTTTTAGCAATTAAATGACAACAGGCGATATCTCTGTGCCCATTTTCGAACCTCGTTCCCGTAAAGTCCGTATTATTGCAACACTTGGCCCGGCCAGTTCCTCCCCGGAGATGATCCAAAATCTGTTTGAAACCGGGGTCGATGTGTTCCGAATCAATATGAGCCACGGCGGCCATGAAGATAAGGCGGAAGCGATCAAGACGATAAGAGCCTTGGAGAAAAAGACCGGGCGGCAACAGACGATCCTGGTAGACCTGCAGGGGCCGAAGCTTCGTATTGGAACATTTGCCAGTGGCCCGATTCAGTTGGAAAACGGCGCGGCCTTTCAGCTTGATTTAGACGATGTTCCTGGGGACGAGACGCGCGTGCGATTGCCGCACCCTGAAATCTTCAAAGCATTGGAAGTCGGGGCGCACCTTCTTCTGGATGATGGTAAGATTAAATTACGGGTGACAGCTTTGGAAGACGGTGTCGCCGAATGCGAAGTCATTGTTGGTGGTAAGCTTTCTGACCGTAAAGGCGTGAATGTTCCAGATGTGGTCCTGCCACTGGCGGCGTTGACGGAAAAAGATCGCCGTGATTTGGATTTCGCCTTGGATCAGAATGTGGACTGGGTGGCTTTATCCTTTGTGCAGCGTCCCGATGATGTGGCTGAGGTTCGTAAAATTGTGGCGGGTCGGGCAGGGGTTCTGGCTAAGATTGAAAAGCCTGCTGCATTGAAATCTCTGGATGAAATTGTTGAGCTTTCCGATGCTGTAATGGTGGCCCGCGGTGATTTGGGCGTTGAACTGCCTATGCCCGAAGTACCGACGGCGCAGAAGAGAATTGTTTCAGCTGCCCGTGCCCGCGGCAAAATGGTTGTTGTGGCCACGCAGATGCTTGAATCTATGATTGCAAGCCCGACACCGACACGGGCTGAGGTCTCCGACGTTGCCAATGCTGTTTATGAAGGTGCAGATGCAGTGATGTTGTCTGCAGAATCAGCTGTGGGTCAATTTCCGACACAGGCTGTCGCTGTCATGGATGCTATTGCGCGTCAGATTGAAGGCGACCCGAATTATATTCGTGTGCGGGATGCGGAATATACGGTCCCCGAAGGGACAGCAGAGGATGCTATCAGTGCGGCGGCCAGGCAGGTTGTGGCGACTGTCCGTGCGAAATTGATTGTGACTTTCACCACATCCGGCTCCACAGCCCTGCGTGCGGCTCGTGAGCGTCCAACTGTACCCATTCTGGCACTGACACCCAGTGTGAAGACGGCGCGTCGTCTGGGCCTTGCCTGGGGCCTTCATGCCATTCATACGCGGGATGTTGGGAGCTTCGAAGAAATGGTCGGGAAAGCGAAGCGTATGGCCTTGCGGTCGCGTCTGGCATCTGCCGGTGACCGTGTGGTGATTACAGCAGGTGTTCCCTTTGGAACACCTGGCTCAACCAATGTGTTGAAAATCACATGGTTGCAGGGGGATGAGTTAAAGGACGCCTAGGCGTTTAAGTTCTTTTGCCAATCGTTCCGGGCTTTCAAACAGATGTGTTTGGAAGCCCGCTTTTTTTGCAGCAAGAATATTCGACTCTCTGTCGTCGATGAACAGCGTCGCACCGGGTTCAACGGCGAACCGTTTTATGGAGAGCGCGAAGATGCGCGGGTCGGGCTTAACCAGGCCCACTTCGCCTGACACGAGTACATCCTTGAAATGGCGCATATAGCTGTTTTCCACAAAGAACTGCGGAAAAGTCTCAGCGGAAAAATTTGTAAGGGCGAAGAGTGGGATGCCGGTGTTTGCCAGTTTTTCGACTATGTCGATACTGCCTTGAATGGCGGGACCAATGGTGTCGAACCAGCGCGTTCTAAACAGGTCAATCAGTTCTGCATGTTGAGGATATTGGTCGCTCAGCCGCCGAACCCCTTCAGTCATTGGCAGCCCTGCGTCATGGGCGGTGTGCCATTCCAATGTAACCACTTCGCTTAGAAAATGATCTAACTCCTGGCGGTTCGCGATAAGATCTTCGTAGAGAAACCGCGGGTCCCAGCGGACGAGCACATTGCCAATGTCAAAGATGATGGAATTTACAGCCATATGCATGGGCGATCCTCAAAAGAAAACGGGCCGCACATGGTGCAGCCCGTCTCGCATCTCTATCTCGCATCCAAAGCTATTAGCCCTGGCGCGCCTTAAACCGACGGTTTGTCTTGTTAATGACATAGGTCCGGCCTTTGCGACGGATCACGCGGCAGTCGCGGTGGCGAGATTTTAATGACTTCAAAGAATTCTTGATCTTCATTGTCCTGCCCTTTGGCATCAGTTACGACGGCCTTTGGGCCGACAAGTCTTTCAAGGCGCGGAACCTAAGGGCATAGGGCGCGGCTGTCAATATCCATTTCATGCTATTTTTATTCTAACCGCCATGTCAAAGGAAGCGTCAGAGTAAGCGGGTCTGGCTGTGGTGGCGCAGGGAGCGGGTTGAGCCTCTCGATCAGCTTATCCACCTCTTTGTCGAGAATGACATGCTGTGTTGATTTGACCAGTTCATAGCTGGCAATTGCCCCATCCGGCTCGATAACTATTTTAACCTGAGCGTTTCCTTCAAGGCGCCTGATCTGAGCGGAGCGCGGATATTTTTGTTTTTTCGCAATGAGTTTCGCAACCTGCCGCTTCCAGGATGCCATATCGTCAGAAGCAGACATGGCCAAAACAGGCTGAGATGCAAAGATCAATGCCGTCAGGCTAGCGACAAACACGGCAATTTTATAATTTGAACGCATACTAAACCCCCCGGTTTGCGCTCTGAAGCATTAAGTTTTAAAGCTGTAACTCCAGCGAGCACCTCGAAATGTAGCGGGGGAGTGTAAAATTAACGCTAAGGATTTCGGTTAATTTCGTTTAATTTTTAACGAATGGGATATGTGATACTCGAATAAACATCTTGAAGTGAGAGAGGGTTTCCAATTGGGGTTTCTTCAAATAACCAAGCGTTTATTTGGACTTAGAGGTGGTCAAGTCAAGGGCTATAGGCATGCCGCCCGTGTGCCTGATGGCTATCGGCTTTATGCTATTGGTGACATTCATGGCCGATATGATCTGCTTCGGCTTTTACTTACAAAAATTGACGCCGATGCGGAGAATTTCGAAGGTCGAGCGGTGTTGGTATTCCTTGGTGATTATGTGGATAGGGGGCCGCAGTCGAAGGACGTATTGGATTTCTTAATTGATTTGAAAGACATGTCGTCTTTGGAACTCGTTTTTCTTTTGGGGAATCACGAACAAACAATGCTGGATTTTTTGGCGAATGCACCGGCAAGTGAACATTGGTTGCGTTACGGTGGCCTGGAGACGCTTGCAAGCTATGGTGTTCATATTTCGTCTGAGGATTTGAATGAAAGCAGCTTAAGCCGCGTCCGGTCGACGTTGAGAGACAATCTTGATGCCTCTCATCTCGACTTTCTCCGTCGTTTGCGACTGTCTTATGAACAGGGGGATTATTATTTCGCCCATGCAGGTATACGGCCGGGTATAGATTTGAGTGCTCAGATATTGGATGACCTTTTATGGATTCGGGAACCTTTTCTATCCAGTACACAGGATTTTGGCCGTATCATTGTCCATGGCCACAGTATAAGCGAGGAACCTGTGGTTCGTCGGAATCGCATAGGGATAGATACGGGGGCATTTGCCAGTGGCCGGTTAACGGCGTTGGTACTGGAAGGTGAGGAACGTCGTTTTCTAGCGACGCTTTGATATGTCTTAGAGCGTTGCCCTGCGGCGCAGCTTTAACCGGCTTAATGTTGATGCGCCAATAAGTGGCCTGGCCGGTATTGTTTCAATCTCCAAGGGTTGGCCCAGGCAGTGTTTTGCTGCGAGTTTTCCATAATAACACCCCATTGCCAGACCATTGCCGTGAAAACCGTGGATAATCACACGCTCTGGTGACATCGCTTTGATGATGGGTAAACCCGTGCTTGTTGATGCTGTTGTCCCGCCCCAGATATAATCAAATTGGATGTCTTTCACCTGTGGCAGAATTTTCCTAAGACGGCTGCGGATAAGTGGTTCGGGATTGTCTTTGGGATCTCGTCCATATGTCTCTGCTGTCGTTATGATCAGTCTGTTGTCTTCGCTCATATGGAAAGCTGACATGACCGGCCCTGGTAGTCTGACAGCATGCTCTCCCGCGATAAGATCATGGGCGATGCTATCATCTAAAGTCTGAGTTGCGGCGGCATATCGTTGAACAGGCGCTATGAACTGGCTTTGCCGCCAGCTCAGTTTTTCCAGATAGCCGTTACATGCGATGATGACGTGTTTGGCGCGGACCTGACCGGTCAGCGTCTTTAAAACAGCGGGCTGACCCTTTGTCATCTCACGCACGCGCGAACGTTCTAATATCTTCACGCCTTTTGCCAATGCAGCTTTGGCGAGACCCAACGTAAAGTTCAACGCATGAAGGCGCCCGCCCTCTTTATCCAGTAAGGCTGCGCCAAAGCCGTCCAAAGAGACTTCTTGAGCGAGGCTTTTCTTATCAAGATAACGCAATTGGGCGTATTGGTATTTGGTTTGCATCAGCCTTAAATGATCTGTGCAACGCTCCGCCGCCTTTGTATCAGATAGTGCTTGAATAATACCTTTTTTATAGCCGCAATCGATATCGTGTTTTTCGATCAGGTCTTCGATCAGTGTTTTTGCATCCTGCATTTGCGACCATATGGATTGACTGGCTTTTACACCAAATCTTTGTTCCACCCGGGCCATGTCGGTGAGAGCACCGCTTTGAATATGACCGATTGATCGCCCTGTCGCACCCCAGCCAATTCTTTTCGCTTCCAGAACAACAACGGATTTTCCCTGCTCAGCGAGATGAAGTGCTGCGCTTAGTCCAGCAATGCCAGCACCCACGACACATATGTCTGGGCGAATTTCACCCTCTAAACGTGGCATGTTTTCCAGATTTTTTGCCGTATTGACAAAATAGGTGGGAAGGTGCGCGCCATCTGCCGGAAGCATGATCTTTTGCTCTTATTGTTTATATAGCGTCTCAAAGGACCTTTAGATTTAACACAAATAAAAATATTGGCAAACGCATGAAAAACCCCCTGACGAAGCGTCAGAGGGTTTCTCGTGATTTTATTGCAGCTGCCGATTAATTTGCAAATGTATCAATGAACAGGCCTTGGAAAGCTGCCAGAGACAAAAGATGTGCGTGAATGGCTGCTAAGGCACCATTTTTAGCAAGTGTTGCTGCAACTTCGTCGCTTAATTCTGAGAGCTTTTTCTCATCTACGATACGGAAGCCGTCATATTTAACAGGCTTGCCATCAGCCATGAGATTAACTTCACCGGTTTTCAGCAGATTATGCTCGTTCAATATCTGCACGAACATCCGGGTCTGATGTGCTGCTTCTTCGTAGCGTTTGCAAAACTCAACTGCCTGGTTGGTCAGGTCAGAAGGCTGATTATCTACGAACAAAGGCTCGCCTTTATCTTTACCCACACGTGCCGCATTTTCATCCATACCCAATGTGAATTCTGTGTCTTCAGCGCTGCGGCGGGCTAAGATGAAGGGGTAACGACGTGCATAGCCAGGCACATAGGAGCCGCGACGCCAGCTGCCGTCTTTTTCAACAAAGCGGTTTTCAGCTTCTTTCAAACCTAGCAGCACCAAAGGATGGCCTTCGCCTGTTGGTGAGAAAACAATTGGGTAAAAGCGTTGCGCGACACCGAATTCTTCTACGGTGATGGGCAATACATTTGTATTGGCCGCGTAAGCGAAATTAGCTGTGGTATCCAATTTAACATCGCCATGTTGTTGAGAGTTAACAGGGACGATTGATGTGTAAAACATGGGCAGACGTGCAGCATCTTGTGCAGGCTGTTGTTGTTCAGGTTCTTTAGCCAAGAGTATTCTCCAAAACGTCAAAATATAATTCTTTGCGCCATAACTAGCCTTGTGTGCGAAGAGTTGCAATCAGTGAATCATGTGAAAGCGGTGTTCTGCGCTGATTCTCTGTATTTCTTGTGTTCATCGGACCGTTTCTTTACATCCGGCGGTTTAAAGAAGGAAAAAATATGCGTGTTGTTATCTTAGGCGCAGGCCATGGCGGTGGCCATCTGGCGACGACTTTGGCGCGGATGAACGCGGACCTTGAAATCACGCTGATTGGGGATGAACCTGTTCTGCCTTATCAACGCCCGCCATTGTCAAAGGCCTTTCTGGCAGGAGATCTGGCGGAGAGCAGATTATATCTGCGGCCTGAAAAGATTTATGATAATGCGGGTATCGAAAGGCTCTTGGGCGTTTCTGCCGTGGGCCTTGATACTGAGCAGCGTGTTCTTCGTCTAAGCGATGGGCGCGATCTTTCCTATGACAAATTGGTTCTGGCAACGGGGGGGCGGCCACGTTTTCTCGATATCGAAGGCAAAGACCTGGCGGGTGTGTTCTGCCTGCGGAGCCTCGCCCATGTCAATGCGATGAGGGAGCAATTCCAAGCCGCACAGTCCCTTGTGATTTTAGGTGGTGGCTACATCGGATTAGAGGTCGCGGCAGTTGCGCGAAAGTTTGGAAAAAATGTTCATATTGTTGAGAAAGAAGAGCGGTTGCTGGCCCGGGTTGCAACGCCGGAGACTTCGGAATTTTTCAAAAGGCTTCATGAGGAAGAGGGAACGCAGCTTCATTTGAGCTGCCATGCTGAGAGGATTGAGGGGCAGGGCCGTGTCCGGAAAGTTGTTTTATCTGATGGGCAGGTTCTGGACGCCGACTTTGTCTTAATGGCCGTTGGTCTGGAACCAAATATCGAATTAGCCGAACAAGCTGATATCGTGTGCGACAATGGCGTCTTAGTGAATGAATTTGGCCTGACGAGCCATGAGGATGTTTACGCATTCGGTGATTGCGCAAATATGATGAACCTCGCACTTGGGCGTTTTTGCCGCCTTGAGTCCGTGCAAAATGCTGTGGATGCAGGGAATGTCGTCGCCGCACATATATGTGGCGTGGAAGAGCCATATCAGGCGGTACCGTGGTTTTGGTCGGACCAGTTTGATGTGAAATATCAAAGTGTAGGTCTTGCACAGGGCTATGATGAAGTCATACGGCGCGGCAGTGATGACCGTCGTTATTCACTGTTCTATATGAAAGATGGCCGGGTTATTGCGGTCGATGCATTTAGCCGGGTGAAAGATTTTATGGCTGCGAAAAAGCTGGTGGCGGACAAGGTGAAACTGCCCGCCACACAAATAGCTGATGAAGATTTTGAGATTAAGTCTCTGCTTTAAACCGCAGCCTGTTCTTCCCGGTTTTTCTTATGCGTTTCAAAATGTTTCTCACCTAATACGGTATAAACGGCCGGAACGATATAAAGCGTGAACAAGGTGCCGATCGTCATGCCGGACGCAATCACCACACCGATGGAGAAGCGACTGGCAGCGCCCGCACCTGAAGCGGTCAGAAGTGGAATAACGCCCATCACCATTGCAGCTGTCGTCATCATGATTGGGCGCAGGCGCACGCTGGCGGCACGGACGATAGCCTGGCGGCGGTTCAGGCCTTCATTGATCTGCAGGCGGTTGGCAAATTCAACCATCAGAATTCCATGTTTGGAAATCAGGCCAATCAACGTCACAAGCCCAACCTGAGTATAGATATTCATTGTGGCCAGGCCAAAAGTGATGGGGATAAGCGCGCCAAAGATGGACAAAGGAACGGTCATCAAAATGATGATGGGGTCCCGCCAGCTTTCGAATTGAGCGGCCAGAACCAGGAAAATCACCACCATGGCAAAGCCAAAGGTGAAGACCAGGGCTGACCCTTCCTGTACATACTGCCGGCTCGCACCTTGAACATCGCTTGAAAAGCCTTCAGGCATGATTTCCGCTGCTTTTTCATTTAAAAAGTCCAGCGCATCTCCCAATGTTGTCCCTGGAAATGGTGCTGCGGATAAAGTGGCGGCATTTTGCTGCTGGAAAGTTGTCAGAGAATTTGGCTGAACAGTCTCAGTAATGGTCACTAATGTGCCAAGTGCCACCATCCGTCCGCTTTCCGTGCGCACTGTATAGCGGGACAGCCAGTCAGGGGTCAGGCGTGAATCCCGTGGGACCTGAGGAATGACCTGATAGCTCCGGCCCTGCAGCGAAAATCGATTGACGAAATTACCACCTAAAAGCGTCGATAATGTTGTGCCAATATCAACCATGCGAACGCCAAGCTGATTGGCTTTTTTATGATCAATCGACATCTTATATTGTGGCGTTTCAAATGCGAGATCGACATCCGTAAAAATGAACAGTCCGCTGTTGTCGGCCTCTTCCTGAATACGATCTATAACCGAGAAAAGCGTTTCATAATCCGACGTTGTTTTGACCACAAATTGAATAGGCGGACCCCCACTGCTTCCCGGCAGGGAAGGGAGGTTGAATGCAAATACCTGAATGCCAGGAACACTGTTCAGCTTTTGCTGCAGGTCTGGCAATAGCTCACTAAGCCCGCGTTCCCGCTCATCCCATGGCTTCAGTAACATGCCCGCAAAACCGCCATTTGTTGCAGCGCCGCCCCGGCCGATGACCAGAAAATATGCCTGGGTTTCGGGGTATCCCAAATAAATGGGGGCCAGCATATCGGTATAATGCTCCATATAGTCGATATTGGCTGTGACCGGGCCATTGATGACCTGAAAGATTGCCCCGCCATCTTCTTCGGGTGCCAATTCGGATTGTGCCGTCAGGAACATCAAGCCTGACGCGATCACCAGACCTACTGCGATGACGAACATGGCTGGGCGGACTTCCAGCATGGACGACAGGCGTCTTTCATATTTGCTTCGCCAGCCTTCAATGGTCCGGTCAAGGAAATGCAATGCGCGATCAAAGCGGCTTTGAGAGTTGGATTCAGGTTTCAGCAATAAGGACGACATCATGGGTGACAGCGTCAGCGCCACAATACCTGAAACAATCACTGCGCCTGCAAGGGTGAATGCGAACTCTCGGAATAATGTTCCTGTCAGGCCGCCGAGAAACCCAATGGGCGCATAAACGGCTGCAAGCGTGATGGTCATGGCTATGACGGGAACTGTAATCTCCCGTGCGCCTTGTAATGCGGCTTGGAATGGCGTCATACCCTCTTCAATGTGGCGGTGAATATTTTCGACCACAACAATGGCGTCATCAACCACAAGGCCGATCGCCAGAACCAGTGCAAGCAGGGTCAGTAGATTGATGGAATATCCCAGCGCTGACAAAAGGACCATAACGCCGATCAGGCTAAGCGGAATTGTAACAATTGGAATAAGGGTCGCGCGGACACTTCCCAAAAACAGGAAGATCACGACGATGACAATCAGCGCAGCTTCGAAAATGGTGTTGCGCACTTCTTTGATGGATTCGCGGATATAATCTGATGCGTCATAATTGATGGAACTTTCCAGGCCTTGTGGATAATTCGCTTGAAGGTCGGGGAAGGCTTCGCGTACACGGTCTGAAACTTCTAAGGGATTGGCTCCGGGCGTTCCTGAGACCGCCAGGAATAAAGCGCGTTGTCCTGTTGCAAATGTGCTGCTGTTTCCATCTTGCGGGCCAAGCTCAACCTCACCAATGTCACGCATGCGAATGAGTGTGCCGTCGCGGGATGCAACGGCCAGATCAGCAAAGGCTTCTGCTTCTGTTAGGTCCGTTTCCGCCTTAACCGAAAATTGAATGAAATCCCCTTTGATCTGACCTGCGGCTGAAATGAAATTATTGTCGCGTATGGCTTTATTCACATCGTCCGCAGTGATGCCCAAAGCCGTCATGCGTTGCGGGTCAAGCCACAAGCGCATTGCATATGTTTTGGGACCTAAGATTTCAGCACTGCCCACCCCTTCAATGGATTGAAGGGCCGGCTGGACCACCCTTGTCAGATATTCAGTCACCTGCGACGGCGTCATGATGTCAGAGCGGAAATCCACATACATCAAGGCAAAGTCATCGCCGGTTGATTTCGTGACAATAGGGTCATTGGCTTCCCGTGGCAGAATATTTCTGACCTGATTAATCTTGGTCAGAACTTCGGTCAGTGCCTTGTCACCATCGGCGTTTAAGCGCAGTTCCAGGGTGACAGTGCTGGTTTCTGCCTGTGAAGAGGAGGTCAGAACATCCACACCTTCTGTCGATGCCACTGCTTGTTGAAGGGGTGTGGTGATAAAGCCTTGTATCAGATCCGCATCAGCGCCGGGATATCCAGTGGTGATTGTGATTGTTGTCTTTGTAAGCTCTGGGAACTGCCGGACGGCCAGGCTGAATGTGGCCTGTAATCCGATAAGCAGAATGAACAGGGACACTACCGTCGACAAGACCGGGCGACGAATGAACAAGTCTGTAAAGCTGCGATTTAATGCTTGAGCCATGGAGGGCGCCTATAATTTCGGTCTTGGGGAAGCAGCTTCCAAAGGCTTTGAATTGTCCACCTGGACAATCGCACCTGGTCGCAATTTTATCTGCCCGGCAACAACAACTTCTTCACCGGCATTAAGGCCGTTTTCGATGGATACTTCGCCTGCTCGTTTGTCGCTGACGCCAACGGTTCGGCGTTCGACAACGAACATATCGTCAGACCCTTCGCTGGGAGTGACGACATAAACGGAATCACCGTAAAGACTGTAACTAATGGCCGTTTCAGGCAGGGTGATGCGCTGTTCTTCTTCCTTGTAAAACAGTCGAATAGTCGCAAACATGCCAGGCACTAATTTCCTGTCCGGATTGCCAAGTGTTGCTTGAATAAGAATATTTCTGGTGGTGTCCGTCACTCGGGCGTTCAGCGATGTTATTTCGCCTGGAAATCTTTCACCGGGAAAGGCATCAACGGAAATGTCTAAAGTCTGACCGACTTTCAACACGGACAGTGCCTGTTCAGGTAAAGTGAAATTGACATATAAAGGATCAAGGCTTTGCAGCGTAACGATAGGGTCTCCGGGGGAGAGAAATTCGCCCAGATTAACCCGACGCACACCCAGACGCCCGGCAAAAGGGGCTTCGACATTTTTCTGATGAATGAGGGCCCGTGTGCGTTCCACCGTTGCCGCAGCGCTGTCACGCCTTGCTAAAGAGGCATCAAGGGAGGCTTGGCTTACATTGCCCCTTGTCGCCAGGGAGCGAGACCGTTCCAATTCCAGATTGGCTTCTTTGAGCAGAGCCAGATTCTGCTCCAGTTCAGCGCGCTCGACCTCATCATTCAGCCGCAACAATGGCGCGCCGACTTCGATGTCCTGGCCGGATTTAAACAGGATTTCTTTTACAATTCCTGGCGCTTCGGCGGTGATATCCACGCCGCTGACAGCGACGACTGTTCCAATGCCGTTGATAAGGGGCTGCCAGCTTTTATCCTTCGCGACTGCTGTTGACACGGTTACGGGCGGTGGGGTGTTTCCGGCAAAAAAGCTTTGGATCATCAGCGGTGTGATGACAAATTTAAACACCGCAAGTCCACCGACCAGCGCGATCACAAAAAGCGCTGCCCAAATGCCACAGCCAATATTGCGCTTTTTAATTGATTTTACGTCTGTCATTACAAATGCCTCGACCCCACTTCAAATTGGCGTTTGTCCTAAACTTTTTCAACGCCTTTGTCACCCTAGCACAACTCAATGTGATTGATTGGCCATTATGCAAATCTGAGGTGGCAAGTCGCTACACTCTATGTCATTGTGCGCCGCACACGTGGGGGCGACTGTTTAGGCTGTTGATTGAATTTGAGAATTTATATGGCTGCTTCTGTATTAAAACGCTGGTTTTTCGCCATTATAACAATGGCTTGCATGAGTGCCTGTGCCTCAACACAAGACCCTGGACAAAGCGAAAATGATCCTTTTGAGCGGCTGAATCGGGCAACGTTTAATTTTAACCGTGTGGTTGAACATGCGATGCTACGTCCGACGGCTAAAGTTTACAAGGCAGTCCTGCCTCAGCCGGTGCGTAATGGTGTGCGTAATGCATTAGATAATCTGAAGGAACCGGTGACCTTCAGCAATGACTTGCTGCAGGGTGAAGGAAAACGCGCAGGGACGAGCCTGGGGCGTTTTCTTGTGAACACGACCATTGGTGTAGGTGGCTTGTTTGACCCGGCAACAGGCATGGGCTTGAATGCACATCAGGAGGATTTCGGGCAGACCTTAGCCGTATGGGGCGCGAAGGAGGGGGCTTATATTGAATTGCCGTTTCTAGGCCCCTCAACGGTTAGGGACAGTATCGGCCTCGCTGGTACAACGCTTATGGATCCCTTTTTCTGGTTGGCGCGGGAAGCTGATGTGGAACAGCTCAGCTATGTTCGGCGCAGCGTGGGCGGTATTGATAAGCTTGAGCGAAATCTGACCAGATTGGACGATTTGGAGCGCAATTCGCTGGATTATTATGCAGCCCTTCGCAGCCTTTATCTGCAAAATCGGCGGGCGGATGTGATAAATGGCGATGGGGAGGAGCTGCCCGAACTTCCCGATTATGATGAAGATTTCGCAGAACATGAAGAAGTGGGTCAGCCACAGATTACTGACACTGGTGCCGAAAAATGACAGAGGTGCGTGTTGAAACGCCGTCTGGAAAAGGGGCGGCGGATGAGAATTTCCCCGTAGGCTCTTTTCTTCTGCCAAAACATCTTCGTCCACATGTGGCGATATTCTATGATTTTGCCCGCGCAATTGATGATGTGGCTGATGACCCTGTGGCCAGTGCGGAAGAAAAAATTGACCGTTTAAATGCGTTTGAAGCAGCATTGATTGGCGCGCCGGGGGCCATGGCCATTCCAAAAGCTGACCGTTTGCGGGAAAGCCTCAAGGAACTGGGCGTAACGCCAAAACATGGGCAGGATTTAATCTCTGCCTTCCGTCAAGATGCGGTGAAAACGCGCTATGAGACATGGGATGAGTTGATCGATTATTGCGATCGCTCTGCGGCCCCTGTCGGCCGTTATCTCCTTGATATTCACGGGGAAGACCCGGCTGATTATGTCTATTCTGATGCCTTATGTAATGCGTTGCAGGTGATTAATCATCTGCAGGATTGTGCAGATGATAAGGCGGAGCTTGATCGTGTCTATATTCCCCAAGGCTGGATGCGTGAGTATGGCACAGGTGATGCGGATTTGGATAAGGGTGAATTGACACCGGCTTTGCGTGCAGTTTTGGATAAATGCCTGATTGGAACAGAAGAGCTGTTACTTGAAGCGCGGAAGCTTCCACCCACCTTAAAAAGCAAAAGACTGGCAGCAGAATCCGCGGTTATCGTTCGTATTGCAATCAAATTGACCCGTTATCTGCGGGAGAGAGACCCGATTGCCACGCGGGTTGAGCTGAAGAAGCATGAATTTCTGTTTTGCGGGATTTTAGGCACAGTGGGAAGTTTGCTGGGGCGTTATTAAATGCTCATATTTGTCTCATTGTCCTTAGTGATCTGGCTTGGCCTTATCTTTTTCCATCACGACTTTTGGCGCTGTGATCAGCTTTTGCCTGAAGCGACTGAGGGTCAATCCAATGCGCCCGATGTCATTGCAATTGTTCCGGCGCGGAATGAAGCTGAAACTATAAAGGCCTGTGCGGCATCTATATTGTCCCAGGATTATCCCGGCTCTCTCCACTTAATTATTGTGAATGATAATAGCGAAGATGAGACGGAAAGTCTGGCGCGCGCCGCGATTGACGCATCTGACCGTTCAGGCGAAGTCATGAACGGGGCGGCATTGAAAGAGGGCTGGAGCGGTAAATTATGGGCGCTGTCCCAAGGTGTTGCCAAGGCTGGTGATAAGGCCCCTTATCTTTGGTTTTCTGATGCGGATATTGAACACGGCCCACAGCTATTAAGAAAGCTTATCGCCCATGCAGAGCAGGGGGAGCGCGGCCTGGTCTCTCTCATGGTGCGTTTGCGGGCGAAGACCTTTTTCGAAAAGCTGGTTGTCCCGGCTTTCGTGTTTTTCTTCCAGAAATTATATCCGTTTCCAGCTGTGAATAACCCTGCATCTCGTTTTGGTGGTGCGGCAGGTGGCTGTGTTCTTATCAAGCGTCAGGCCCTTGAAGATATTGAGGGAATTGCTGCCATTAAGGACCGATTAATTGATGACTGTGCTTTGGGTGCTGCAGTGAAACGTGCAGGCTATCCCATCTGGCTTGGTCATGGTCGGGAAAGCCACAGCCTGCGTGGTTATGATGACTTTTCATCGCTTTCTCAAATGGTGACACGGACGGCTTTTGCACAATTGGGCTATAGCAATGTCTTATTGCTGGGAACGGTTCTAGGCATGGCGCTTATCTATATAGTGCCGCCCTTGATGGTTTTTACAGGATTGATCGCGGGTCTTGAGGGTGTGGCTTTGATAGCGGCGCTCGCCTGGCTCCTTATGGGTATAGCTTATCGCCCGACTGTGCGGCTTTATGATCTATCGGCGCTTTGGGCCATCTTTTTGCCTTTTACTGCAGTTTTATTTGAGTTCTTCACTCTAAAGTCAGCTTGGGCCCATTGGCGCGGCGGGCATACGGGGTGGAAAGGGCGTGATTATGCGTCCAGTGGGGATAAATTAGAATTATAGGGATTTGCCTGCTTGACGTGCGGGCTGGCTTAAGCGACACACACGCCCATGGTTGATGAAGCAACATATAAAGATATGTCCCCGCAGGACTATGTTCAAGCGGTTGTCGCTGAATCCGGCTCCTCTTTTTTCTGGGCCATGCGTCTGTTGGAAGAAAATCGCAGGGATGCGAATTTTGCCGTCTACGCCTTTTGCCGCATTGTCGATGATATTGCCGATGATGAGGGGATTAGCGTCGAAGAGCGTAAGGCTGGCCTTTCAGAATGGCGGAATGAAATGGCCAAGCTTTATAGCGGGGCAGCGGACCATCCGGTCGCGCAGGCTTTGGCCCCTTTTGTGGCCGACTTCAGCTTGAAATGTGAAGATTTCCTGGCCGTTATCGAAGGCATGGAAATGGATGCGGAAGGGCCGATTGTTGCGCCCAGCTATGATGCGCTTCTCTATTATTGTGACCGTGTTGCAGCTGCTGTTGGTCGTCTGTGCGTCAAAATCTATGGGGAAGGTGGCGAAGAGGGGCAATTGGTCGCTGATCATTTGGGTTTGGCCCTCCAATTGACCAATATTCTTCGTGATGTGCGAGAAGATGCGGAGCGTGGACGGCTATATTTGCCTCATGAGCTGCTTGACAAATATGGGATTGAAAGCCGCGATCCGATGGTGGTGGCGGGACATGAAAACCTCCCCAAACTCTGCGCTGAATTGGGCGCGCGCGCGGAGGAGGAATTTCAAGCAGCGCGCAAAGCCCTTCAAGAGACCGACCGTAAAAAGATGAAGCCGGCAATCATCATGATGGAAGTCTATCATCGGATCTTGCGCAAATTGCGCGACGCCAATTGGCGTCTGCCTCAGAACCCTAGTCTGATCGCTCGAATTTTTGACAAAGGGGCAAAATTGTCAATTGCCCTGCGTTACGGGCTATTTTAACTATGGGTCGCCTGCATGTGATAGGCGCCGGTCTTGCGGGCCTTGGTGCGGCAGTTCGAGGGGCTGAGCTGGGCTTTGATGTGTCACTTTATGACCAGTCCCCTCAAGCGGGTGGGCGCGCCCGATCCTATTATGATAAACATCTTGGCTGTGATATCGACAACGGCAATCATTTGATGATGGCGGGCAATTGGGCCGCCATGTGGTTAATGGAGACTGTTGGCGCGAAGGGTGAAGTGATTGGCCCTGAAACCGCGACTTTCCCTTTCATGGACCTGGAGACGGGAAAGCGTTGGGCCATTGAATTTAACGAAGGGCGCTTTCCCAAATGGGTTTTCGATAAAAACAAGCGTGTACCCGGGACCAAAGCCTGGGACTATCTTCCTCTGGCCTTGATGATATTTGCAGGCCCCGATGATAGGGTTGCGCAATATGTTCCAAAAGACCATCCCCTCTATGCCCCTTTGATTGAACCCTTATGTGTCGCCGTTGTGAATGCAAGCCCGGAGGACTCTTCGGCGCAGCTTTTGGCCGCTGTTATCAAAGAAACGGTGATGCAAGGGGCGACGCCCAGTCGTCCGGTCATCTCAAAAAACGGTCTTTCAGAGAGTTTCGCAAAACCAGCCCTGTCCTATTTAGAAAACAAGGGCGCCAAAGTGCAATTAGGGCAGCGCGTTTCTGATTTTGCATTGCTTCAAGGCGTTTTAAAAAGCTTTACCGTTGGTGGTGAATCCATCAGCGTGGATCAGGGTGATATGGTCGTTTTGGCTGTCCCGCCTGCCAGTGCAAAGAAGCTTTTGCCTGATTTGGTGGTCCCTGAAGGATCCTCCCCAATCCTGAATGTTCACTTCAAATTGAACGAAGATGTAGAGACGGATTGGCCTGCACCCTTTATGGGCCTTGTGAATAGTGTCGCGCAATGGGTGTTTGTGCGGGGTAATATCGCCTCTGTCACCGTCAGTGCTGCGGAAGACTTGATGGACATGGACGCGGACGCCGTTGCGGCCTTAATCTGGCCGGAAGTGGCGGCAACATTAAAGATGCAGTCCGCACCCATCCCGCCTGTGCGCGTGGTGAAGGAAAAACGGGCGACTTTTTTGCAGACAATTGAGAATGTAAAAATGCGCCCGTCTATGCAAACGGCCTATGCCAATTTGTTGCTGGCTGGGGACTGGACGCAGACAAATTTGCCTGCAACCATTGAGGGATCGGTCCGTTCAGGGTACAAAGCCGCCGAGAGCGCGGGAAAAACGATGCGGCAGTTGCCGTAAATAAGATGTTTTAAGAAGACACAAGGACGCACAAAATGAGCTTTGAGACAGTTGATGCGGCACAGATGCATGGCGGTTCCGGACCCGCTATGCCTGCGGATTTGCTGACACAGGTTGAAGCGAAGATTGGGACGGCTTCCGAAGGCCTGAAGTCACGCCAAAAGGAAGACGGTCATTGGCTTTTTGAACTGGAAGCTGACGCGACCATTCCTGCGGAATATATTTTCCTCATGCATTATCTGGATGAGATTGATGAGGAGTTGGAACGCGATTTCGCCGTTTATTTGCGCCGCATTCAAGAAGACCATGGCGGCTGGCCGCTGTTCCATAAGGGCGATGCGGACATTTCAGCCACGGTCAAAGCATATTACGCTTTAAAGCTGGTTGGGGATGATGTCGATGCGCCGCATATGAAAAAAGCGCGTGAAGTCATATTGTCTCTTGGTGGGGCGGAACGCGCTAATGTCTTTACGCGCTACGCTTTGGCGCTGTTTGAACAGGTGCCTTGGCGCGGTGTGCCTGTGATGCCTGTTGAACTGATGTTGATGCCGAACTGGTTCCCGGTTCATATGGGCAAATTATCTTATTGGTCCAGAACGGTTGTGGCACCTCTGCTGGTTTTGGCCGCTTTGAAACCTAAGGCGAAGAACCCGCGCAATGTCCATATTCGCGAATTATTCAAGACCGATCCGAATGATGTCAAAGACTGGCATCAAAACCCAACGGGGAAATTGGCTGGTGATTTCTTCTTAGGCCTGGATAAGGTCCTTCGTGTTGTCGAGCCATTCTTCCCGAAGACCAGTCGTAAAAAAGCTATTGATAAAGCCTTTTCCTTTTTTACAGAGCGTTTGAATGGCGAAGATGGCCTCGGTGCGATTTTCCCCGCTATGGCCAATGCCGTAATGGCGATGGAAGCTGTGGGTTATCCCAAAGATCACCCCGATTTGGTTATTGCTAAAGCCTCATTGAAAAAGCTGATCGCTGAACGTCCTGATGGCGAAAAATATGTACAGCCGTGCCTGTCCCCGGTTTGGGATACAAGCTTGAGTGCGCACGCCATGCTGGAAACCGCAAGCGACCTGGGTGAGGGCGCTGCGGCAGAGGCCTGTGACTGGCTGTTGGAGCGGGAAATCACAGATGTGAAAGGTGATTGGGCCTGGATGGCACCGGATTTGGCACCTGGTGGCTGGGCTTTCCAATATAACAACGACCACTATCCTGATGTGGATGATACGGCAGTTGTGGGTATGGCGCTGCACCGGACTGGTGATCCTAAATATCAGGCGGCAATTGACCGGGCGGAAAAATGGATTGTGGGTATGCAGTCCTCCAATGGTGGCTGGGGTGCTTTTGATATCGACAATGATGCCGATATTTTAAACAATATTCCTTTCGCCGATCATGGCGCATTGCTTGACCCGCCGACAGCGGATGTGTCAGCGCGCTGCCTGTCCTTCCTGGCCCAATTGGGCCATGGGATGGAGCATGAAGCTGTGAAGCGCGGTGTGGAATACCTTCGCGCTGAGCAGGAAGAAGATGGCAGTTGGTTTGGCCGCTGGGGCACGAATTATGTCTATGGGACGTGGTCGGTGCTTTGTGCCTTAAATGCCGTTGGTATTGAGAAAGATGACCCCATGATGCGCCGTGCAGTGGATTATCTGCTGAAATTCCAGCAGGCCGATGGCGGTTGGGGCGAAGATGGCGGCACCTATTGGGAAGGCCGTGTGGGTGAAGTCAAGGAATCCACGCCGTCTCAAACAGCCTGGGCGCTTTTGGGTCTGATGGCGGCAGGTGAAGTGGATAATGAGGCGGTTGAAAAAGGCGTGTCTTATTTGCTGAAGGGCGAGCCCAAAGACGGTAAATGGGATGAGGAATGGTTTACAGCCGTTGGCTTCCCCCGCGTCTTTTATCTGCGCTATCATGGCTATTCCGCCTTTTTCCCCCTGTGGGCCTTGTCCCGCTATCGTAATTTGAAGCGCGGTAACTCCCAACACGTTCAATGGGGCATGTAGAGCAATTGAAGCGCATTGGCATCATCACAGGGATACAGCAGGAGGCTAAGCTCCTGCGTCCTTTGATTGCGAAGCTGGATAAAGATGTACGACCGGTTCTGCGCTGTGCCGATATGGACGTGCAGAAAGCTGCAGACCTTGCACAAGATTTGGTTGCCCTGGATGTGAGTGGCCTTGCCAGCTTTGGTGTGGCAGGCGGATTAGACCCGGATTTAAAGCCAGGCGACTTTGTCTTACCGACTGAGATTTTGAAGGAGGGCGCTGTGCCCATCGCTGCTGATGAAGCATGGATGGCAGCCCTCCTTCAAAAGGAAAAGCCAGCATCAACGAGGCCGCTTATCTCCTCACCTGTGCCGGTCACGCGTGTAGAGGATAAGGCGGCTTTAGCCCGTGATAGTGGCGCGGTCGCAGTGGATATGGAAAGCTATGCAATTGCAGAGGTTGCTTCGAAAGCGTCTTTGCCCTTTATTGCTGTCCGCGTTATTGTGGATAGCGCAGATATGGCGATCCCGGAAATTGCTTTAGCTGGAACACCATTTGCCGTCATGAAAAAGGCGGTGAAGAAACCGGGGGATATCCCAGCTCTTCTCCGCCTTGGGTCTCATATGAATAAGGCGACAAAGACCTTAAGCAGCGTTGCTGGCCGAGGCCTTCCCTTTTTCAGTCTCTGACTTCTCCGCATGAATTTCAGCCATGGCTTCATTCACTTGATTGTCAAAGACATAAACGGCTTTGCGTGCGCCATCTAAGGGGATGTCTTTGGCAAAATCGCCTTCGGTCTTGATGCCTTTGAATGCCAGTTTCAGCATTTCAAACGGACGCTTCACAGCATCTGCAGCAGCGGTTGGTTCGTAGCCGCAGTGGGCCATGCAGTTGGAGCATTTTTCGTAATTGCCAACGCCGTAGCTGTTCCAATCCGTGCTTTCCATCAGCTCCTTATAAGAACCAACATTGCCTTCACCAATGAGATAGCAAGGCTTTTGCCATCCAAAGACACTGCGGGTCGGCATGCCCCATGGCGAACAGCTATAGCTGCGATTGCCAGCCAGGAAGTCCAGATAGAGGGAGCTGTGGTTTAAAGACCATTTCTTGATATCGCCAAGCTTGAAGATATCGCGGAACAGTTTCTTTGTTTTTTGACGGTTGAGGAAATGCTCCTGATCCGGTGCTCTCTCATAAGCATAGCCTGGGGATATCGTCACACCCACGCCAATCTCTTTGGCAAAATCCAAGAAAGCAGCCACACGCTCTGGCTTGGCACCGTCAAAGATGGTGGCGTTCACATTGACTGCGAAGCCTTTTTCTTTCGCGACTTTGATGGCTTTAACGGCCTTATCGAAAACGCCTTCCTGGCAGACAGATTTGTCATGCTCTTCCTTCAATCCATCCAGATGGACAGAGAAGAAGAGATAAGGGGAAGGTTTGAACAAATGCAGTTTCTTCTCAAGAAGAAGCGCATTGGTGCAAAGGGAGACGAATTTCTTACGCTTCACCAGGCCTTCAACGATTTCACCGATTTCTTTATGAAGAAGTGGCTCACCGCCAGGAATGGCAACCAATGGCGCACCGCATTCATCAGCCGCTTGCAGACATTCATCAACGGACAGACGCTTGTTCAAAATTGGGGCCGGATAATCGATTTTACCGCAGCCTGCACACGCCAGATTACAGCGGAACAGTGGTTCCAGCATGAGCACCAAAGGATAATGTTTATTGCCCTTTAAGTGCTGCTTGAACACATAAGCGCCGACTTTCATTTGTTGGAATAGAGGAACACCCACTTGTTCAGTCTCCTAATATACTGGCTTAGCTGGCCATGCGCGGTTCGCGCAGCTGTTTTGGCAAATGGAAATGAACATTTTCTATAATGCCATCCAATGTCTCAACAGTGTTAAACTCAAGTTGGCGAAGTCGGTCAATCAATTCATTGACCAAAGCTTCTGGTGCAGACGCCCCTGCGGTAATACCAACTACTTTTATATTTTCAAGCCACGCCGGATCCAAGGCTGTTGCGTCGTCGATTAGATAAGAAGGAATATTCATTTCTTCTCCAATCTCACGAAGCCGGTTGGAATTTGATGAATTCTTTGCACCAATCACAAGAATAACCTCTGCTTTACCGCTGAGCTCGCGAACCGCAGTCTGGCGGTTTTGCGTGGCATAGCAGATGTCTTTTGTGTCAGGGCCGTTAATTGTTGGAAAGCGCGCTTTCAGCTTTTCAATGATGGCTTTGGTGTCATCCACGGATAAAGTTGTTTGGGTGACATAGGCTAATTTATCTGGGTCAACGACCTTTAAAGCTTCTGCATCCTCGACGGAGCCCACCAAATGCACAGTCCCGTCAATCTGACCCAATGTACCGATAACCTCGGGATGACCGGCATGGCCGATTAAAATGACTTCAAAGCCTTTATTAGCGTAGCGCTGTCCTTCTTTATGGACTTTGGCAACCAAAGGACAAGTGGCATCAATGGAATCAAGGCCACGGCCATCAGCTGCGGATATAACGGATCGGGCAACGCCATGAGCGGAGAAAATCGCAACGGCACCTGAAGGAATTTCATTAACTTCTTCGACGAAGATCGCACCCTTTGCCCGCAGGTCGGCCACAACGCGTTTATTATGGACAATCTCATGGCGCACATAAACCGGGGCGCCATATTTCGTCAAAGCCCGTTCGACAACTTCAATGGCCCGCACAACACCAGCGCAAAAGCCGCGGGGCTGAGCAAGCAGTATACGCTTGCCAGATGTGATGTGACTTGTCGTTGACACGTCGGGTGCCTCCTCCAAATAGCCTTTTGATCCCAATATGAGGATTGCGCCTGGCGCAGAATCCCTCTCAAAATTTGCGCGATCCTAATGGACTGTCTTCGCGGTTGCAACATTTGCGTGAACAGCCACACCTAAATGTGAGCCATGCTTATTTTCTATTGCTCCCTCGACCATCCAATACAGCGATCATAGCCGGCAGGACAATTAGTGTGCAAATAAGCGTGAAGAATATGGCAACAAAAAGAAGTGCGCCCATAGTTGCCGTACCTTGATGGGACGAGACGGCCAACGTCCCAAATGAGGCAAGCGTTGTTAAAGCACTTAGGAATACGGCCTTGGGCGTGGATGTTGTTAATAATGCATGGCCATCGCCTTCATGGGCGCGGGATACCAGATGTATCCCACTGTCTACACCAAGTCCAATCAACAGTGGTAATACAATCACATTGGCGAAGTTAAAGGGCAGGGGAAGCAGCGCACTTGCAGCCAGAGTGAAAAGACCTGCCAAACCGATAGGGATAAGCACAAGAAGCACGCGTTTCACATTCCGCAAGACCAGCGCTAAAAACAAAGTTACCAATAGTGCGGCAAGTCCTGTCGCCTGGAGCATGGCCGTCTTAACAACCTCACCAGCACCAGTGATCTGGACTGGGCTTCCGGTAACGTCTGGTGCGATGGTGCGAATGTCCGCGACGAAATCAGCAAGTATTGCCTCATCATCAATGGTCTGAGCGGGATAGACCTCAATACGGTATTTCCCTTTTTCGCTGATATAGCGTGATGCCAATGTGCCAGGAACGCTAGATGTATCAATAGGCTGCGCGTTCATGGAGCTGGATAAGGCATCCATGGCGCGCGGCCAATATTGAAACACCGCTTGATTTAAAATGCCCAAACGACCCGGATCGACGGCCTTGGTGAAGGGTTGCAAGGCGGAATTCAAGCTCTGAGCGGCCTCTGATTTTTGGGGATGCTGGTTTAAAAGTTCAGCGAATTGTGTGAGGGAATTGGCATCTGCTTCACTTGCCTCGTCGGGGCGTGTGATTTCACCTAAAAGAATCGGTGTCAGGGTCAGGGCAAGATTATCAATGAGGAATAATTTATCGTCCTGGTCTTGCGGGATGAAGCTGTTAAAGCTGACAACCCGATGGACTGATGGGTGTTCTTTCAGTGTCTTGCTTAATCCAGCGGCAGCTTCTGCGTCATCGGCGACGATTTGAATGACATAGGGTGACGTATCCCCATCATTGGCGAGCTTATAATAAGCTTGGACAGACGCGCTGCCCTGGTCCTTTAATCGAATTGGGTCAGCATCAAAACGGGCATTTGGTGCAATGAACGCCGCAGCGATACCGAAACCCAAGCCAATGAGTGTTATTGTCATGCCATGTTTGCTGACAAATCCGCTGATCAGACCGTTGCTTTGGGTGCGTGCCAAGGCGGCCCGCCCGGGTAAAACGTGAAGCAATGCCGGTAAAAGCGTAAGTGACCCGATTAACGAAATGAAAATGCCGGTCCCGGAAATAATGCCCAGTTGAGATAAACCAATATAAGCTGTTGGGATGAAGGCGAAGAAGGCGAGTGCCGTCGTAGGGGCGCAGACTGCCAAGGCAGCGCCTGTGGTGCTGGCAGTATGGTAAAGAGCGGTTCCACTGTCCTCGCCATAGCCTCTTTGCTCCCCATATCTCAGGGCGAAATGAACGCCAAAATCAATGCCCAAGCCGATAAATAATACAGCGAATGCGACGGAAATGATGTTCAAATAGCCTATGGCGGCAATGGCAAAGGCGGCTGTCCAAATCAGACCTGCGATCAATGTAATCAGAGTTGCCAGGACCAGCTTCCAGGATCGAAAACCAAAGCCCAGGATCAATGCAACAAAGATCGCAGACAAAATGCCAGCGAGTGCTGCACCTTCACTCACGCTTTTCAATTCATCGGCATTCAGGGCAATTTTCCCCGTGAACTCAACGCTGAGATACGCCTCTCTGCCTTCCAAGGCTGTTGCTGCATAGTTTTTTGCTGCGGCTAAGGCTGCTTTTGCCGGCTGTAATTTACTGGGGTCAAGTGCGGGTTGGATGATGATGAACCGAACGGCTTCGTCTTCCGCGCTTAGATCCGGATCAAACATTTTCGCCCATGACAGCGGCTGTGCGGCACCTTCGTTGGCGGCATTGAAAACAGGCGTGAGTGCTTTGAATACGATATCTAATGTTTCTGCGCTGACGCTTTCTTCGCCATCTGCACTGTCTAATCCTTCACTGAGCAGGTCAAAAAATTGTGATAATGATGGCTCTTCAACCATTGAGGCTAATACAGGTTGGGCGGCGGCCAGGCGGTCGCTTAGTGCTTCAATTTCCTGCGGTTTTAAGAATAACAGGCCGTTTTCCGCGAAAAATGCGCCATGACCCGGCGCATATATATTTGTGAAATGTGCCTTATCTTTGCCTAAAACCTCGACTAATTCGTCGCGAATAGTGTCAGCGGCATCGGGAATGGTGGATCGAATGACCATCACCAAAGTGTTGCTGATTTGTGGGAATTCGCTTTGAAACTGTGTATAGGCTTGGCGAAATGGCAGTTTGGGGTCAATCATTTCATCCGTATCGGTGCGGACTGAAATATTTTTTGCGACAAAAACTGTTAATCCTACGCTCAGGATGAGTGCGGCAGAAATAATCGGCCAGGCGAGTTTGTGAGAAAAGACAACAACCTGGCCAAGCAAGCGTTCAAATGCGTTTGTTTTATATGGGTAAGTCAAAGGAGCATCCGATCGTGATCATTTTCCGCAAAGAGCGATCCGTAATCCAACAGGTTTTTGGCGTGTTTATGGCCATTGGTCTCTTTTTATCCGCCCCCGCACAGGCAGAGGATGAAAGCACGCAAAACGCCATTTCTGTTGTGAATGTTTTTCACGATGCGCTTTTAAGTGCAATGAAAAAAGCCGCGACCTCTTCATATTTGGAGCGGCGGGATATGTTGAGCTCTCATGTGGATAAAAGCTTTGATTTTAACTTCATGGCCCGTTTCGCATCAGGTGCGTCCTGGCGCGACATCAGCGAAGAAGAACGCTTGTCTATCGCTAATGCCTTTGAAGGATTTACCCTGGCCAACTATGCCTCTCGCTTTCATGGCTATTCCGGGCAGAAATTCGAGTTTCTAACAACAGTACCACGTCGGGGTGGGCGGTTGTTGGTGCGTACGCAATTGGTGAAATCCAATGGGGACCCGGTCCGTTTGGACTATCTGCTGTCTGAGAAGGAAGAGCAATGGCGGATCGTAGATGTGTTTCTGGATGGCAAATTCTCAGAATTAGCATTGCGCCGTTCGGAATTTTCCCCGATTCTGAGAGATCAAGGTGTGGATGGGTTGATTGCTGCTCTAGAAGAACGCGCACAGCGTTTGAGCGAAGGGGATGATAGCGCTGGTTAAGGCGCTTGGCTTTTCATACCCTTTCCGTTAAAGCGACATCTTATTTTCAAATAAACAGGTTCAGGCGGTTTTCATGGACGATCGGCGGCTTAGCCATCCTTTATGTGGTGCGGATTTGGCAACTTTAACTCGTGTCTTTGCGCGGGGTGGTCTGGGAAAACGTGGCGTGCCACAGGCTCTGGCAGCCTGGGGTTCTGCTTTGGGCCGTCTGCCCTTCACCATTGGCGAATGGGCTTATTCGGAAGCAAAACGAGATGCCCATACGCCGCTTAAACCGCCGGTTTTCATCCTTGGCCATTGGCGCTCAGGAACCACTCATTTGTATAATGTGATGAGTGAAGATAAGCAGTGGGGCATCGTCTCGCCTTTTGCGACGGGCCTGCCTTGGGAAGTCATGAGCTTAGGTCGTCTGTTCAAACCCCTGCTTCGCAAGGGCCTGCCTGAACATCGTTATATTGATAATGTGCCCGTTGAAGATGACAGCCCGCAGGAAGATGAAATTGCTTTGGCGAATATGACGGATATTTCCTTCTATCACGGTCTGTATTTTCCAAAAAAGTTCGAAAGCTTCTTCAATTCCGGCGTCTTTTTTGAAGGCTTAAGTGGGGATGATATTGAACGCTGGCAGCGGGTTCTGAATACGCTTTATCTGCGTTTGACTTTGGATCAGGGGGGTCGACAGCTTTTAATTAAGAACCCGGTTTATACAGCCCGCCCCAAATTACTGGCGCAGCAATTCCCTGGTGCCAAATTCATTCATATCCATCGTAATCCTTATAAAGTTTTCGTGTCCATGCGGAATTTCTGGAAAGCTTTATTCAAAGAATTTGCATTGTCGGATTTTGATCATATCGACATCGATCAACTGGTATTCGACACTTATAAAAAGATGATGGATGCCTATATCGATCAGACCAAAGATATGAAAAAAGGTGAGTTGGTAGAATTTGCCTTTGATGATTTCCAAAAAGACCCCATTGGCTGCCTTGAAACAGTTTATTCTGAATTGGGTCTGGAGGGCTTTGACGCTGCCCGGCCGAAATTCGCAGCCTATCTTGATGATGTAAAAGGCTATAAGAAGAATAAATTCGATTTGGATGATGATCTGAAGGAAAGAATTGGCCGGGAATGGGGCGCGTATTTCAAACATTGGGACTATCCTTTGGACTAAGCCTGTTCGCCGGGGCTGCATTGGCGGAAGGCTGGAGCTGCCGCCATATTCAGGTGCAGGATGCGCTCACCGGTGCTTTTGTCGAAGGCATTGAAGACATTGCCTGGGATGAAGGCCGCGCGCGCTTCTATCTTTCGGCCTATAACCGCCGGGTTGAGGGTGCTTATGGTGCCGTCTATATATTGGATGAAGCGCGATTGAATGATGGGCTTTTGCAGGCCAAAGCACTGCACGTTGAAGGCTCCTTACGCCCTCATGGCATCACTTATGATGGGCAGTCTCTTTGGGTGGTGGATCGCGAAAGTCTGCCGCATCGCCCTGTTATCCGACAGTTTCAAATTGAGGACATGACCCTCCGCTCGGTCTTTGGGAAAGGTGGAGAGGCTGTATGCCATGCGAATGATGTGGCGGTGTTGGGTGATAAGCTTTATGCCACCAATGACCGAAACAGCTGTTCTGGATTTGGGGCTTGGTTTGCCCAGATTTTTGGTACCGCAAATGGTCAGGTCAAGCGATTGGACCAGGACTGGGAGCCGCTGGGGCCTGAGATCCGTTTTGCCAATGGTATTGCACCTTGGAAGGGTGGGTTGATGGTGTCCGCGACGCGGGCGGGCAAACTTCATCATATGGACAGCGATGGGATTTTGCTTCGGTCTTATGACCTTGAGGCGGCCCCTGATAATTTAAGCGTGGGGGATGATGGGGCGCTGTATTTCACAGGCTTTGACAGCCTGATTGGCTATGCCTGGTTTCGTTCTGACAAAGCCAATCGTTCGGATGCGCCGTCAGCTGTGTTCCGTTTGAACAAAGACGACGAAATAGAAAAACTCGATCTGCAGCCACAGGACCTGCCTGCCGGGGCAACGGTTGTGGTTCGGTTGAAGGATTATTTGTTGATTGGTTCGGCTTTTGATCATGGCCTTGGCTTGTGCCGAGCAAAGGAGGATGGGTGAAAACAGCTTTAATCACCGGCGGTGCTGGATTTATTGGTAAAAGCCTCCATCGCCAGTTGGAAGAGGCAGGCTGGACTGTCCGCATCATGGACCCGCGCACAGGCACGGGGTCCATCCTGGATATGGACGCGGTATATAATGCCACGCATGGCGTGGATGTCGTCTTTCATATGGCTGCGATCGCTCATCTTTGGGTGCGGGATGTGCACAGCTATGATCGGGTGAATATTGAAGGCACGAAAAATATGCTGGATGCCGCGCGCGCCAATAACGTGCAACGTGTTATCGCCACGCAAAGCGAAGTGATTTTAAGAGGGTGGAACAAAGCATCGGTTGAAGCTTTAGCTGAGGATGAAGATACGCCCGCGCTGGCCGATATGGCAGGCCCTTATTCTCGCTCAAAATATAAGGCTGATCGACTGTGCTGCGATGCAAACGACTTGGACGTGATATCGCTTTACCCGACTGTACCTGTGGGAAGGGGAGATGACGCTATGACGGCACCCACAGCGATGCTGGATATGTTTTTGTTTAATCCGCCCCCTGCTTATCTTCCAACGACGTTAAACTTTGTGCCCGTCGATGATGTGGCGCGCGCTCATATTCTGGCCGCGCAAAAAGCACCTCCTGGCGCGCGCTATCTGATTGCTGGGGAAGACTGGACGATGGAGAGAATTTTTAATTTCCTGTCCGCCTATAGTGAAAAGCAGATGCCGAGGTCCAAAATCCCTTATGGCCTGGCGCGGCTGAGTGCGTCTACCTCTGAAGCTCTTGCAAAGTTTACAAAGTCAGCACCGATGGCCACGATAGAAGGCGTGCGCTTTGCCAAATATGCCTGGCCAATGACAGCTCAAAAGGTGGAGCGAGAACTGGGGTGGCGATGCGGAGATGTTGAGCCTGTATTGATAGATGCTGTGCGGTGGTTGAAAGAGCGACGGGCAGCGTAAATGGAAAAATCTAAAAAGATTTGAGCAATGCTGAGCATATGCTGATTACTATCAGGAGCGTCCTTTATCTCTTTTGCGCGTCAGCCCCGCAAATCCAATCAAACCAATCGCCAGCCCTGCCAATGTCGATGGCTCTGGAACCGTTGTTGCTCCAAAACCAAACAGAGCGTTGGCAAGCAGGGCCTTATGGCCAATGTTGTTGTCTGCCAGGGGAACCTCATCAGCAAAGAAGTAGACCTGACCTGATGACCCGCTTAGACTTCCTTCTGCAAAAAAGCCAAGGGTTGTGCCTTGAGGTGAGCGGCCTAACTCGATTGCATTGCTTGGCAGAGATAACGCTCTGAACACAACATTTAAATAAGTTACTGCCGGTTGAAATGGTCCGGAAGCTATGGGGTGTAAGGGGTCTAAAATCGTGCCAAATTGCTCCGCGAATATACGGTCACTTTGCCCAATATTGAATAATGTGGCTATTTCGGCCCCATCCGTTTCGATAAATGCTTCAATGCCGAGGTAGGCATGGCCGCCACCTAAAACAAAATTGAACAGATTTGCTCGCCCTGTCGCACCAAGGCTGCTTCTGACCGAATTGCTGTTGGCTGATGAGCCGAAACCGTCGGCAAAAATGAAAGCATCGATCTGGTCAAAGAAAGCAATATCTGAGGCCGAACCGCGAATGACTTGGATGTTTACGAGGTCACCTGCCTGGTTCACTAAATTCTCTACAATATCACCTGTCCCGTCATTGGTCAGGCCAATCACAAATGGTGTCGCGTGGGCGCTGAGGTGAAGGATGGCCAGCATAAGGCCTGTGCAGGTGATTATTATAAGTCGACGGAAACCCATGAGCTTTCTCCACTGTCAAAGGTCTTTGACGCTGGGGAAGGAGTGTTAAGGATAAGCAAACGGAGTTGTGAGGTGATTTTACAAATTCTGCTTAGGGCGCGTAAACCTCATCAATAACGGCATTAAAGGCTGTAATAGCTGCGCCAGGGCCATCGCTATACGCCCAGACACCGGCGGATACGGCAATCATGTCAGCACCGGCCTCTAAAATGGGGCGGCAGTTTTCAACTGTAATGCCGCCAATCGCGACGCAGGGTAATTCAGAGAGGGACGTCCACCAGTCTAAAATGCTGATATCCGCGATTTCGGGCGGGATTTTCGTATTGCTGGGGTGGAAAGCCCCAAAGGCCACATAATCTGCCCCCTGATCGCCTGCCGTCATAGCCAGGTGCCGCGACCCATGGCAGGTCACACCGATGGCGACGTCAAAGCCCAAGAGTTCACGGGCCTCCTTCACACTGCCATCCTGTTGTCCCAAGTGAACGGCATCGGCGCCCACTTGTTTTGCGATATCCGCGCGATCATTGATGACTAATGCTACATCATGAGCATCTAAAATGGGTTTGAGTGTTTTAGCTGATTGAATGATGTGGCTGTCATCGGCGTCTTTTAAGCGCAGTTGAAAAGCCGCTACAGGCCCAGCTTTCAACGCTGTTTCCAATTCAGAAGCAAAGCTGTCCAGGTCAATCTGAGATGGTGAAATCAAATAAAGCCCTGGGCGGTCCCGGTCTTCTTTGCCGATTTCCGTAATATCACGGCCTTCAGTCATAAATTAGCCTTTGGTCAAAGCAGCTACGCCTGGCAGCTCTTTCCCTTCCATCCATTCAAGAAAAGCGCCACCAGCTGTTGAGATAAAGCTGAAGTCATCTGCGACGCCCGCGTGATTAAGTGCTGCAACAGTGTCACCACCACCAGCGACTGATAACAGTGTACCACCTTTGGTCAGCGCCGCTGCGATTTGTGCCAAAGCGACCGTTGCCGCATCAAAAGGCTCTATTTCAAACGCACCAAGCGGGCCGTTCCAGATTAAAGTCCGGCAGTTTTTTAAAGCATCGCCCAAAGCTTCAACAGCCGCTGGCCCCACATCTAAAATCATATCATTAGCCCCTACTTCGTGGACGTTAATGATGCGCGATGGGGCATTTGCTTTAAATTCCTGCGCGACGACCACGTCATAGGGCAGATGCACGGTGCATTCGGCTTTGTCAGCGCGGGTTAAAATATCAAGCGCGGTATCTTTCAAATCATGTTCGCACAAGGATTTGCCGACATCGACGCCTTTGGCTGCTAAAAACGTGTTCGCCATGCCGCCACCGATAATCAAATGATCGACCTTTTCCACTAAATGCGTGAGCACGTCTAACTTGGTGGAGACTTTCGCTCCGCCAACAACGGCTGCTACCGGTGGCTTGGGTGTGCCAAGTGCGGCTTCTAAGGCGTTGAGTTCGGCTTCCAACGCGCGCCCCGCATAGGAGGGGAGATAATGCGTTACGCCTTCTGTTGAAGCGTGCGCACGGTGTGCGGCTGAGAATGCATCATTGACATAGACATCGGCCTGGGTGGCTAATTGCTTGGCAAAGCCATCATCATTGGCTTCTTCGCCTGCGTAGAAACGGCTGTTTTCCAATATCGCAATCTGGCCGTCAGACAAGGCTGTGACATCGCCCAGGCAATCTGAAATGAAAGCGACCTCACGTCCCAGAACATCGCTCAATGCGCTTGTAATAGGCGCTAAGGACATGTCTGGATTAACTTTGCCTTTAGGGCGTCCGAAATGCGCGGCCAGTAAGACGATAGCGCCCTTGTCAGCCAATTCCAGCACAGTGGCCTTGGTGGCTTGAAGGCGCGTATCATCGCTGACTTTACTGTCTTGCATTGGGACATTCAGATCGACGCGTACCAATACGCGTTTGCCTTTAACATCGCCCATATCATCCAGGGTTTTAAAAGCAGTCATAATCTAAATGTCCCTTTGCTTATCTATTTATGCGCTGGCCATGGCCACGGCGGTGTCTGACATCCGATTGGAGAAGCCCCATTCATTGTCATACCAGGTCATGATGCGCACCAATGTGCCGTCAATGACGGTGGTTTGGCTGGCATCAAAGCTGGAGCTGTGCGGGTCATGATTGAAGTCGATGGAAACCAAAGGCTCAGTCACATAATCCAACACGCCTTTCATTGGGCCTTCGGCGGCTGCACGAATGGCATCATTGATTTCTTCAACAGTGGTGGATTTCTTGGCCACAAATTTCAAATCAACAACAGATACATTTGGCGTTGGAACACGAATGGCAGACCCATGAAGCTTTCCGGCCAATTCTGGTAGGACCAGGCCAACAGCTTTGGCAGCGCCTGTGGATGTTGGGATCATGGAAACGCCAGCAGCGCGTGCCCGGCGCAGGTCACTGTGAAGCTGATCCAGGATTTTCTGGTCGTTGGTGTAGCTATGAATGGTGGTCATATAGCCATGTTCAATGCCAACGGTCTCATTCAGCACTTTGGCGACCGGGGACAGGCAGTTTGTGGTGCAGCTGGCATTGGATACGATGCGATGGTCGGCTTGAATTTTATCGTGGTTCACGCCGTAAACAACGGTGATGTCGGAGTCTTTACCAGGTGCAGAAATCAGAACTTTCTTGGCACCTGCATCCAGATGAAGCCCGGCTTTCTCCCGTGCGGTGAAGAAGCCTGTGCATTCCATGGCGATATCAACGCCCAACTCACCCCAGGGCAATTTGGCCGGGTCACGCTCAGCGGTGACTTTGATCTTTTGACCATTGACGATGATGCTATCGCCTTCAACGTTGACATCGCCAGGGAATGTGCCGTGAACGGAATCGCGTTTCAGCAGATATGCATTGGCATTTGCATCGCCCAAATCGTTAATGGCGACAACTTCCACGTCTGTGCGTCCGGATTCAAAAATAGCCCGCATCACATTGCGGCCGATGCGACCGAAGCCGTTGATGGCAACTTTTACCGTCATGGTCTTATGCTCCTAGATTAAATGTCCCAAAGATTTACAGCCGCGTTGTCACGGCTTCAACAATTGCATCGGCGGTTATGCCGAAGTGTTTAAACAAGTCACCGGCAGGGGCGGACAGGCCAAAGCTGTCCATGCCAATGAACACGCCATTGTCACCCAGGTAGCGATCCCAGCCCTGGCGCACGCCCGCTTCAATCGCGACACGCAAGGTGTTCTCACCAAGCACCTCTTTGCGATAGTCAGCACTTTGCGCTTCAAACAGCTCGAAACAAGGCATGGACACTACACGGGCGTGAATGCCTTTTTCAGCCAAGGCCGCCTGTGCTTCGACAGCCAAATGTACTTCCGACCCGGTTGCCAAGATAGTGACTTGCGGCGCACCATTGCTGGCGTCCTTCAAGATATATCCCCCTTTGGCGCAGGCATTATCGTCGCGTTCTTCCAAGCGTAATTGAGGGAGGCCCTGGCGGGTCAATGCCAATACGGATGGGGTTTCTTTCGCTTTTACAGCCAATGCCCAGCATTCCATTGTCTCAACCACATCGGCTGGGCGGAACACATTCACATTGGGCATGGCCCGGAGGCTGGCCACATGTTCAACGGGCTGATGGGTTGGACCATCTTCGCCCAGGCCAATGCTGTCATGGGTCATCACATAGACCACACGTTGCTTCATCAAGGCGGATAAGCGAATGGCCGGGCGGGCATAATCAGTGAACACGAGGAAGGTCCCGCCATAAGGCAGGACGCCGCCGTGAAGGGCCATACCATTCATCGCAGCTGCCATGCCGAACTCGCGAATGCCATAATGGACATAGCGACCAGAGAAATCATCGGCGCTCATGAGCCCTAAATCTTTGGTCTTCGTATTGTTAGAGCCGGTCAAATCTGCGGAACCGCCAATTGTTTCAGAAAAAGCTTCATTCACCACATTCAAAGCCATTTCAGACGCCTTCCGCGTGGCAACCTTCTGAGGCTCTTGGATAAGCGAAGAGATATAAGCTTTTACAGCTGCGTCAAATTCTGCGGGGATGTCTTTTGCATGGATGCGCTCGAACTCCGCGCGTGTCTCTGCGTCCAGCGCATTGAAACGCTGCTTCCAAGCCGCGGCCTGATCTTTTGCATGACTGGCTTGAGACAACCATTCATCGCGAATGTCTTGTGGAATATCAAAGGCACCATGTGGCCAGTCCAGGGTTTTCTTGGTGCCAGCAATTTCTTCATCACCCAAAGGGGCACCGTGGCTGGAGGCTGTGCCTGCTTTGGTTGGCGCGCCATAGCCGATGGTGGTTTTGCACGCGATCATGGAAGGGCGATCATCATTCTGCGCTTCTTCAATGGCGGCCAGAACAGAATCCTGATCATGGCCGTCAACAGCCTGTACATGCCAGCCCGCCGCTTCAAAACGTGCGCGCTGGTCTTCTGAGGAAGACAGGCTGATTGGGCCATCGATAGAGATTTCATTATCGTCCCAAAGAACAACCAATTTGCCCAGTTTCAAATGTCCGGCCAGGCTGATGGCTTCCTGGCTGATGCCTTCCATCAAACAGCCGTCACCGGCAATCACATAAGTATGATGGTCAATCAAATTGCCATAGCGCGCGGCTTCGACTTGTTCAGCAATGGCCATGCCCACAGACATGGCCAGACCTTGGCCCAAGGGTCCGGTGGTTGTTTCAATGCCGGGCATTTCGCCAAATTCCGGGTGGCCGGCGCAGGGGCTGTGCAATTGGCGGAAAGACTTAATCTCATCCAACGTCGGTTGGGCATAGCCTGACAAGTGCAATGCGCTGTAAAGCAGCATGGACCCATGGCCAGCGGATAAAACAAAACGATCCCGATTAGGCCATTTGGGCCAGCTGGGATCATGTCTTAAAACCTGTGTAAAAAGAACAGTTGCGACATCAGCCATGCCCATTGGCATGCCTGGATGGCCTGAATTTGCATTTTGAACCGCGTCCATGGACAGTGCGCGAATAGCATTGGCCATTTGGGTGGAGGTGACAGTCATGGGTACGCCCTTAGCCCTGAAATTTGAGTTTCTTCCGACTGTTTAGCAACAGCTTATTTGCGCGCAACATGGCCGCCAACAGGCTCCGCGTCAACCAAGCTGATTGTCACATATCGCTCTCATCAAAAAATGCAGCAGTTGACGAGAGGTAGACACCACACTTAATCTCTTTTTCTTATAGGGAAAACACGTAATTCCGGGATGGCAGCCATGTGCTGTGTGAAGGGGGCTTAGATGAGTAAAGCGCAATTGGAACAATCCGGTGTACGGCTGGCGCAGGCACTGCAGAGAATCGAATCGGCGCTGGAAGGCGGAATAAGTCATGCGGGTGATGTGGAAAAAATTGGCGATCTGGAAGCCCGTTTGAAATCAGTCACTGAAGAAAGAGATGCGCTTGTGGCGGAAATGGCCGGGCTGAAACAACGCCATAATGATCTGGCTCAGGCATTTGAAGCACTGCGCGCGGAACACGAGGCCGACCCGTCCGATAAATTGCCGGAAGTTGAGGATTTGCGTGTGGCCTATGATGAGCTGGAGCGCGCTTATACTGATCTTCAAAACGAAATGCTGACCAAAGGCCCGGCCCAGGCGCAATTAGATCAGACACAATTAGATGAAGTACGGCTGGTTCACACGCAGGTGGAAGCCCGGCTGGATGGTGTTATTGCCCGTCTCGAACGCATGGCTGGTTAAGGGGATATAGAATGGCGGAAATAAGCTTGGATATCGGCGGTTTTAAATACCGCCTGGCCTGCCGTGACGGGGAAGAAGAGCGGCTTCAGCAATTGGGGCGTTTTGTGGATGAGAAGGCCAAAGATCTGCAGTCCACATTGGGTCAGATTTCTGAAACGCGACTGTTGTTGATGACGGCGATTTTGACGGCGGATGAATTATTTGAAGCCCGTGGTGGTGCGCCGGATCAAGATTTAGGCGATGCGGTTGCAGCTTTAGAAGAAGCTGCTGTTCGGGCGGAAAACCTGGCTGTAAAGCTGCTGGCTTGATTTAAAGACTTGAGAAGGGGCGCTTTCCACCTTACATGAGAGCGCGGCGGGTACTGCTCGGTTAGATGGTAAAATCATCCCTGAGGCGATAACTTCTTAAATGGGAGCTGTCCCTGTGCGGATCCTGGTCCGACATAAACGGCGCCCACCTGATGCTTTTGGCGTCAGAGGAGATTGGAACCAGCGGCCCAAAGCGGTCCCGCCACTTAAAATTCCGGTGCGGATGTGACAACAGATAAAAATGAATTGCGGGCGCTGGCACGGAAAAAGCGCGCAGCAGCCAGGAAATCAGCCACCCAATCCCTAATAAAAACCTATGGGGATAGCTTGATTGCCTATCTGGCCAAGCGTGACGGTGTGCAGGTTGTCGCTGCCTATTGGCCTATTAATGACGAATTTGATTGCCGGGAACTGATGCTGAAGCTGGAGCGCTGTGGCTATGACCTGGCTTTGCCGGTGGTTGTGGGGCCTGGCCTGCCATTGGTTTTTCGGCGCTATCAGAATGGTATGAACTTAAAATCTGGTCCGTTTCAAACCCGCCATCCCGCGCCCAGTGAGGCAGAACTCACCCCGGATGTTATTCTCTGCCCTTTGTTGGCTTTTGATAAATCAGGTGCGCGGCTCGGCTATGGCGGGGGCTATTATGATCGTACATTGCAACAGCTGAAAAAAACGCATCCGGTTCTTGCCATTGGCCTTGGTTTTGCGGCACAAGAGTTGGATGACGTGCCAATGACATCCCATGATATGAAATTGGATGGGGTGATTACGGAATTTGGCTTTAGAGAGTGTGGTGCCTGAGAACAGGCGCTTAGAAAGCGACTTGATTGCGTGTTTTATTTTTAGGCGACATCGTCGGCCGGTCTGGCCGTGATGCAGTTTTAAGTGCCTTGCCGTCTTTGCGAAAAGACCTGTCCCTCGATTTTATCACGGTGAATGGGGAAAATGCTGCTGGTGGATTTGGCATTACGGAATCCATTGCGAAATCTCTTTTGGATGCAGGGGTGGACTGTATAACTCTTGGCAATCACAGCTGGGACCAGCGCCAGGTCATTCCCTATATGGATGAGGAACCCCGTATTCTGCGCCCTATTAATTTCCCCAAGGGGACAGCTGGCCGCGGTGTTGGCGTATTTGAAGCGCGTTCAGGCCAACGTGTTTTGGTGATCAATGCGATGGGCCGTATTTTCATGGACCCGCTGGATGATCCTTTTGAAGCCGTTGGCAATGCCTTGGATAATGTCGTTTTAGGCAGCGAAGTCGATTTTGCGCTGGTGGATTTCCATGGCGAGGCCACGTCGGAAAAAATGGCCATGGGCCGCTTTGTTGACGGACGCGCAAGCCTGTGTGTCGGTACCCATAGTCACATCCCTACTGCTGATGCGCAGATATTAAATGGCGGCACGGCTTATCAGACAGATGCGGGTATGTGCGGGGATTATGACTCTGTGATTGGTATGGAAGAAACGGAGCCGCTGCAGCGTTTCACCAAGAAGATCGCATCTGGCCGTTTTACGCCTGCCATGGGTCCGGCAACGATTTGCGGTGTGGTTGTGGAAAGCGATCCGGTCACGGGTCTGGCGAAGTCTGTGGAACCTTTACGCATGGGCGGGCGATTGGCCCCGGCCATACCGAATATCTAAAACTGAGAAATTCCCTTTTGCCTGTTCGGTTTTTGACGGTAAATAGGGCCTGAATGATTTAAACATTTTAAGATAAATGCCTTGGAGGTCGAATGGCTGGCCATTCAAAATTTAAAAACATCATGCACCGCAAAGGGGCGCAGGATGCGAAACGGTCTAAATTATTTTCCAAACTTGCTCGGGAAGTCACTGTTGCGGCCAAAGTTGGCGGGGAAGACCCTGCGGCCAATCCGCGCTTAAGAACAGCGATTGCCGCGGCAAAAGCCCAAAGCATGCCGAAGGATAATATCGACCGCGCCATCAGCAAAGCTGCAGGCGGTGAGGGCGAAAATTATGAAGAAGTCCGTTATGAGGGCTTTGGCCCCGGTGGTACGGCTTTGATTGTTGAGGCCCTGACGGATAATCGCAACCGGACAGCCAGTGATGTTCGTTCCGTTTTCTCAAAAAACGGGGGGAATATGGGTGAAACCGGGTCTGTGAATTATATGTTCGACCGGGTTGGTGAAATCACTTATGGCGCGGAAGTCGGCTCTGCCGATGATGTGTTTGAAGCCGCACTAGAGGCTGGTGCAGATAATGTTGAATCCGATGACGAAGGTCATGCGATTTATACCGAAGCTACGGACCTGAACGAGGTTAATAAGGCTTTGGAAGGCGCCCTTGGTGAACCCAAATCCTCCAAACTGATTTGGAAAGCGCAAACACCGGTGAGCGTGGATTTGGATGCGGCGCAGACGCTGATGAAGCTTCTTGATGCACTGGACGATAACGATGATGTGCAAAACGTCTATGGCAATTATGACGTTTCTGACGATATCATGGAGACATTAAACGGCTAAGGCTTAAGACAGGGATCATTTGTGGCCAATGCTTTTCAACGGCTGATCGGGCTGGACCCGGGCTTGCAACGCACTGGATGGGGCGTGGTGGAATCGGATGGCTTGCGCTTGCGCCATCTGGCCAATGGCACGGTTAAGTCCGATGCCAAACAGGATTTGGCCCAACGACTGATGCAGATTTTTGATGGCCTGAATGAGGTACTTACCGAATGGAAGCCTCATACGGCCGCTGTTGAAGAGACATTTGTGAATAAAAACCCCGTCTCGACGTTGAAACTGGGGCAGGCGCGGGGAATTGCTCTTCTTGTGCCAGCCAATCATGGCCTGGTTGTTGCTGAATATTCTCCCAATCACATTAAAAAATCCGTTGTGGGTGCGGGTCATGCACATAAAGATCAAATTCACGCCATGGTTCACATGTTATTACCGGGTGTGAAAGTCGATAGCGTGGATGCGACAGATGCTTTGGCTGTGGCCATTTGCCATGCGCATAATCTGGGCGGGCAGGCAGCGATGACCCGTGCGAGGGCAAGTGCATGATTGCAAAACTAAAAGGCCTTTTGGATAGCGTGGGTGGGGATTATCTCATCGTTGATGTGGGCGGTGTGGGCTATCTGGTCTTTTGTTCAGGACGCACATTATCCTCTCTCCCAGCAGTGGGCGAGCCGGTATCTTTGTCCATCGAAACCCATGTGCGCGAGGACCATATTCATTTGTTTGGCTTCACCAGTGTTCAGGAAAAAGACTGGTTTTTATTACTGCAAAGTGTTCAGGGCGTGGGTGCGAAAGTTGCCCTTGCTATTCTGACTGTTTTGGGCCCGCAGGATTTGACTAATGCGCTCGCTTCCAAAGATGCAAAAGCCTTTGCGCGTGCTAATGGCGTCGGGCCGAAGCTTGCTGCACGTATTGTGAATGAGTTGAAAGATAAAGTGGGCACGCTGGCAATGTCTACCAGCTCCGATATCGATATTGGCACAGCTGCAGCGACGCCAGCGGCGTCTGCGCAGGGGCAGATTTTCGAAGACGCAGTTTCCGCCCTTGCCAATCTGGGTTATGGGCGTTCTGAGGCGTTTTCAGCCATCGCTTCGGTCAAAGCGAGACTTGGTGAAGATGCTGATTTAAGCGCTTTAATCCGTGATGGATTGAAGGAGCTGTCGCAATGACCCGCCTTGTCACGCCCGAGGTGGAATTGGATGATGGTGCGGATATTAATCTGCGCCCTCAAACGCTGGACGAGTTCATCGGTCAACGCCAGGCGCGGGAAAATCTGCGTGTTTTTATTGAGGCAGCGAAATCCAGGGGCGATGCGCTGGATCATGTCTTATTCTATGGTCCGCCTGGCCTTGGGAAAACCACCTTGGCGCAGATTGTTGCAAGAGAATTGGGTGCAAATTTCCGCGCAACAGCGGGTCCGGTGATTGCAAAAGCGGGCGATCTGGCGGCACTGCTTACGAATTTAGAGCCGCGGGACGTTTTGTTCATCGATGAAATTCACCGAATGAACCCCGCCGTTGAAGAAATTCTCTATCCTGCGATGGAGGATTTCCAACTTGATCTGATTATTGGTGAAGGGCCAGCTGCACGATCCGTACGCATTGATTTGCCTCCTTTCACTCTGGTTGGGGCGACCACGCGGTCCGGCTTGATCACAACGCCACTGCGCGATCGATTTGGCATTCCGACACGCCTTCAGTTTTACGAGATTGAAGAGCTTGAGCGCGTCGTTCTGCGGGGGGCTCGCGTATTGGGTATGGACATGACGCCGGAAGGGGCGCGGGAGGTCGCATCGCGATCTCGTGGTACGCCGCGGATTGCTGGTCGATTGTTGCGCCGGGTTCGGGATTTTGCTGCTGTGGCGGGCAAAACCCAGGTGGATGCGGAAGTTGCAGATCAGGCACTGACCCGGTTGGAAGTTGATAAAATCGGCCTAGATTCCATGGATCATCGTTATTTGCGTTGTATCGGCGTGACCTATGGTGGTGGCCCGGTGGGTATTGAAACCATTGCCGCTGCCCTATCTGAGCCGCGGGATACGGTGGAAGATATTATTGAACCTTATTTGCTGCAAGGCGGGCTGATTCAGCGCACACCACGTGGTCGAATGTTGGGTCCGAATGGCTGGAAACATCTGGGGTTGAACCCGCCCAAGGATATGGGTGCACAGATGGACCTGTTAAGCGATGCGGATTGATGCGGAAATAAAATCACTGCATCAAAAGGGGCGTCGTCCCAAACGCGCCCTCAACACGGCCATTGCCTCGTCAATAGTGTTTCACTTTCTTTTCGTTGGAACGGCGACCTATCTCTACACGCTTGTTCAGGCACAACCGCCTGAATTGGATATTGTTGAGGTGGAGCTTATTGAAGAGCAAAGGCCCCAACCCCAACCCCAACCTCAGCAACAAGCACAGCCCCAACCTCAGCAACAGCAGCGCGAAATCCTCGATCAAGCGACGAAATATGCAGAAAACCCAAAAGCTGACACCCAGGAACAAGTCGCGGAAGAGCAGGAAGACCAATCAACCATAGTTGCAGAAATCAGCCCTGAGGCGCTTGCAAAAGCTGAGGTTGAAAAGAAAAAGTCAGAAGCGATTGCGACATCCAACACACCGGCTCAAGGCGATGAAATCGGTGGGCGTTTGGGCGCTTTGATCCGTTATCAACTGGCGCCATGCTGGTCCGAATTTCAATATAGCTATGCCGGTGTACAGGATATTGAGCAGTTGAATATATTCATAGAAGCTGAGCTTTATCGTAACGGGACCTTGAAGGCGCAACCTGTTGTTTTTGCGACGGAAGGCGTGACAGTACGCAACGAGGTGGTCGCAGACGTAGTAGCGCGTAATGCGGCTGAATCTATTGCGCGCTGTGCGCCTTATAAATTCCCGCAGGAAATTTACGATCGTTGGTCGCATCTGAAATTAAGATTCATTTTAAATCGGTGGCGTTGATATGACTGATCTCCCCCTAAGCGGACGTATCGAAGACGGTGTGCATTATTTGCCTGTCCGCATCTATTTTGAAGATACCGATACGTCCGGCATCGTTTATCATGCCCGGTACCTCCATTTTATGGAACGCGGGCGCACGGAATTCATGCGCTGTCTGGACATTCCCCATAGTTCGATGATGGAAGGGGAAGATGCAGCGGCTTTTGCAGTGAAATCGATACATATTGATTATGCGCGGCCTGCCATTGTGGATGATGCACTTATTGTTCAGTCCCATGTCACGGATGTGAAGGGGTCAAGCTGTAGCTTGTCTCAAAAGATTATGCGCGGCGAAGAAGTGCTGGTAAGTGCGTCTCTTCGTGTTGTTGTTATCGGACAGAATTTACGGCCCCGGCGTATCCCAAAAGAGATGCGTCGCCATTTTGAGGCCATAATGAAAACCCATTGAATGGCTCGAGAAGAGCTAAATTGAAGTTCACAGGCATTGGAAGTTTTTATGCAAGAGCCAGTTTCCACCCCAGTTTCCACCACTGACCTGGGCGGGGTCACCCATGATTTTTCAGTGTTCGGCATGTTCATGCAGGCCGATCTGGTTGTTAAAACGGTCATGGTCATGCTTGTTGCGGCCTCGATCTGGTCCTGGGCCATCATTATCGATAAAGTCATCGCATATCGGCGCGTCCGCCGTCGGGCAGATAATTTCGAAGATCGATTTTGGAATGATTCTTTAGAGGAATTATCAGCACAGCTTGAAAAAGTGACGGACCACCCATTGGCATTGATATTTACGTCAGCCATGCGGGAATGGAAACACAGCCTGAAAAAAGGCCATATTAATCGCGATGTCGTGCACTCACGGATTATGACCATCATGCGCATCACGCGGGAGCGGGAAATGACGCGGCTGGAGCAACGCCTTGGGTTCTTGGCCTCAGTCGGGTCGGTTGCGCCATTTGTTGGTCTTTTTGGGACGGTTTGGGGGATTATGAACAGCTTCCAATCCATTGCGGCCTCGCAAAATACATCTCTGGCAGTTGTTGCACCTGGTATTGCAGAGGCGTTATTTGCCACGGCTCTCGGCTTGCTTGCGGCCATTCCAGCGGTAGCGGGTTATAATAAATTAACAACAGAACTGGATCGCTTTGGCCATCGTCTGGAAAGTTTCTGTGATGAATTTTCCACGATCATCTCCCGTCAGCTTGACGATAAGGAGCGCTGATCTATGGCTGTTCAGCTTCATAGCCGGGGAGGCGGGCGGAAACGCTTTAAATCCATGTCGGAGATCAATGTGACCCCCTTGGTGGATGTCATGCTGGTGCTGTTGATTGTATTCATGGTGACGGCACCCTTGTTGACAGCCGGTGTACCCGTTGACTTGCCAAAGGCGGATTCCCAGGCTTTGCCAGAGGATGATAAGCCTTTGACCATCTCTCTTGACCAAAATGGCGCCATATTTATCGAGGATACGGAGATTAGCGAAGCTGAGCTGGTGGATCGCCTGGCGGCCATTGCTGTTGAGCGCCGTGACGCGCGGATTTATGTGCGTGGGGATCGAAATCTTGCCTATGGCGATATCATGGCCGTTGTGGCCAAAGTGAATAGCGCTGGCTTTTCCAAAGTTGCTTTAGTGACGGAAAAAGAGGGTTAAGTGCATCTCATGACCAGTAGGGAAAAAGAGGTGGCATGAAAACGGGCCTGATAGTCTCGGTCGTCATTCATGCCGTGGTTTTTTCTGTGGGCTTTTGGGCTTTGCCCAATTTCTGGAAGGACCGCGTGGCGCTGGAGCCGGAGATTTTGGAAGTTGAAGTCTTCGAGATCGAGAAAGAAACGCGGGTCCCGGTAAAAACTGTGGAGCCGGAACCAGAGCCAAAAAAACCGGAACCCAAGCCTGAGCCCATAGAAGAAAAAAAGACGGTTGTTGCTGAAGCACCGCCGCCTCCGCCTCCGTCCAAAGAAGCGCCTCCACCACCGGAGAAAAAGGCTGAGCCGGTGAAAAAAGAAGTGAAGCCGATTGCGGCACCACGGTCCAAGCCAAAGCCGAAGAAGAAAAAATCTGTCCAGCAGTTCGCATCTTTGATTGATAAGCTGAACAAGGATGAAGAAGAAAAGCAAAAGGCGGAAGCACAAAGCCAGAAGCTTGCTGAGGCGGTTGCGCGCTTAGGACGTTCGTCGCGTGATGTTGAAAAGCTCAGCCTGTCCTATGCGACAGCCATTCGGACTCAAGTGCAGAAATGCTGGGGTGTGGACCTTGGCCAATATGGTATCGAGAATATGAGTGTCATCATGGCGGTGGAATTTAACCGTGATGGCCAGATATTGAGAAATCCGAAACCGTCTCTTTCGGACAGAGTGCGCATGGAAGCAGATGCCAGCTATAAGACTTTTGTTGAAGAAGTTGAGCGTGCTGTCATAGAGTGTGCGCCTTATCAGATGCCGCGGGAAGATTACGACCTGTGGCGGTCTATCGAGTTTAATTTTGATCCAGCGGAGAGTTGAATTGCAGCGCCCTCATATTTTTGCCTCCAAAGTTCTGATCTTTTTAGCTGCTTTCTTTTTTACAGCTGGAAGCGCTTATGCGCAGGACCCCCTGCGTGTAGATGTGACGCAAGGTGTTGTTGACCCAACACCTGTGGCCATCCCTGATTTTGTGACAAGGGGGGAGCAAAGAACGGAAGCGGGTTCAACTTTTGAACTGGCGCGGCGGATTTCAACGGTGATTGCGGCGGATTTGGAGCGATCCGGTTTATTTCGGTCTGTCTCCAGAGAAGCCTTTATTCGCACTCTTGAAAATATAGATCAGCAGCCGGAGTTTCGGACATGGCGTGCAATTGGCTCTGAAGCGTTGGTCGCAGGCTCATTATCTGCACAACTGGACGGCAATCTAGAAATAAAATTCCGCCTGTGGGATGTGGTTCGCGAAACGCAAATGGCGGGTGTTCGTTATGTGCTGCCCCCGCGGAACTGGAGGCGTGCGGCGCATTTGATTTCCGATGCGATCTATAAAAGAATTACCGGTGAAAGCGGGTATTTTGACAGTCGCATCGTTTATATTGCAGAAAGTGGCCCAAAGACATTACGTGAAAAGCGACTGGCGATCATGGATCAAGATGGTGCCAATCATCGGTTTTTAACGGATGGGCGGGATTTGGTTTTAACGCCGCGGTTTTCACCGTCACAGCAGGAAATCACCTATCTCGCTTATTATAACGAGCAGCCGCGGGTCTATCTTTATAATCTGGAAAGCGGGAAGCACGAGGTGCTTGGCGATTTTCCAAATATGACTTTTGCGCCGAGGTTTTCCCCCGATGGAAATAATGTCATTTTCTCTCAGGCTATTAACGGAAATTCTGACATCTTCATCATGGACTTGCGCACCAGACGTATTCGCAAACTGACTGATGATCCTGGTATTGATACCTCGCCATCCTTTGCACCTGATGGTCGGCAGATTGTCTTTAACTCGGATCGCGGCGGATCCCAGCAACTCTATGTGATGAATGCAAATGGCTCGGGCGTGAAGCGTATTTCTTTTGGGAATGGCGCACGTTATGGCACCCCCGTCTGGTCACCGCGCGGTGATTTGATTGCCTTTACCAGAATTGGAGAGGGTAAATTTCGTATCGGTGTGATGCGTCCCGATGGGTCAGGTGAACGGCTTTTAACAGATGCCTATCAGGATGAAGGGCCGACCTGGTCGCCGAACGGGCGTGTCTTGATTTTCTTTAGAACTGAACGTTACCGTGCTGATGGAACGGGCGGGGAAGCGGCCTTATGGTCGGTGGATTTGACGGGATATAATGAACGTCGGGTGCCTACACCGCTGGAAGCATCGGACCCTGCATGGTCCCCATTGTTACAATAATATGGTATTCAGCTATTTATCGGGGTTAAAAAGACTTTAATTTACAACATTGTGCCCCTTGATCGTCTTGAATAGCGTGACTATAGTGCATGAGGCATGCACTTATCGCTGAGCAAGTGGACAGGGCCACAGAATAATTTAAACCGTGATTACTGGACAAGTCAGTGATTGGGGTGGGGCAATGGAAGACGAGATCAACACCCGCGGAAGGATGATACTATTATGGCAACCAAAATTGCAGGGTTGAAGGTTCTTGCAGCACTAACATGCGTTGGCATGTTGGCTGCGTGTGCCAATCAACAAGAAGAAGCAGCGGCACCGCCGCCACCACCGGTAGAGCCGGCTGAAACAACAACCGGTTCAATGGGTATGGGTATCGATCAATCTCAACTGGATGTGCCTGCTGCAGGCAGCATTGAGAGCTTGATCGCAGATGCCGGGACTGACCGTGTGTTCTTCGCTTATGATTCCTCAGAATTATCAAGCGATGCACGGGAAACCTTGCGTAAAGGCGCTGAGTGGTTGCGTGGCAATGACGGCGTATCTTTAACGATTGAAGGCCATTGCGATGAGCGTGGCACCCGTGAATACAACCTGGCACTGGGTGAGCGTCGTGCGAATGCTGTGCGTAATTACCTGATTGCGCTTGGCGTGTCCGGTACGCGTTTGAACACTGTCAGCTATGGTAAAGAACGCCCGGCTGTTCTTGGATCATCGGAAACATCCTGGTCCAAAAACCGCCGCGCAGTGGCAACAATTGCGTCTGACAGCGCTTATTAATTGAATGCCTTGGTCTCTTGGGGGAGAGGCCAGGTTTAACTTGAATGCCTCATGAGGTCTTCGGACCTTGTGAGGCTTTTTCTTTATAATTTTTCCAGATTCTTCTAATGCTGGCCAAATTTGGTCGCAAATCGCCATTAAGGCTTATATGAATAGAGCCCTGACACCTGTATTTGGAAATTGAGACCGCTGTATGATGAAGAAATTTATCCAAATCTCCTTTTTGCCTTTTGTAATGGCACTTGCTTTTTCTGACGCTGCACTTGCTCAAAGCGGGAATACACAGGCGCTGGAGCGGAAAATTGATGTGTTGGAACGTCAGTTGCAAGCTGTACAGAGAAAAGTGTTTCAAGGGGGAGGCAGTCAATATTTCCCGCCGCAAGAACAATCAGGTGGTATTTCGCAGCAGTCTTTGGACACACCACAATCGGGGGGCAACCTCCTCGCCGATTTGGAAGTTCGCGTGGCTGCGCTTGAAAATCGCGTGCGTCAACTGACAGGGCAGATTGAAGAGACTGGTTTTCGGACCAATCAGCTTCGCGATGAGTTCAATCAGTTTCGCGATGAAACAAATTTCCGCTTCAAGGAAATGGGCGAGGGTCCGGCGTCAACGGTGAATCCGCCCCTCGCGGAAAACACACAGGTACAGCCTGTAACAGATGAAGGCACTGCACCCGCCTTCATCCCACAAAGGCCAGAGCGTACAGACCCTCAGCAAAGCTTTGATAAAGCGTTTAAGCTTATGAGCCAGGGTGAATATGTTTCGGCAGAAAATGCGTTTGGCACTTTCCTCGAAGAACATCGTCAGCATCAACTGGCCAGCAATGCGCAATATTGGCTGGGTCGGACATATTTGGTTCAAAAGAAATATGCCAAAGCCGCAGCAGCATTTTTCGCCGGACAGACAGATTATCCTGAGGGTTCTAAAGCGCCGCACAGTCTTCTGGGCCTGGGAACATCTTTGTTTGAACTGGGTCAGCAGGATGAGGCTTGCGCGGCATTGGATTTGTTGAGCAGGGATTATCCTGATGCCCCGCAGGACGTAAAACAACGCCTGACCGCGGAAAATAGTCGGATGGCCTGTTCTTGATTGGATGAAGGGCTTGCCAAAGCAAAATTCACTTATGAAAGACTTCGAGACAGGGCTTGATCAGGCCCTGTCCGATGTCGACTCATCTCTATCCCAACTCAAGGACCATGATCAGAACGTCGCGATTGCTGTGTCCGGTGGTGCGGACAGTATGGCTTTGACCCATTTGCTTATAGACATACTTGGGCCGGAGCGGCTTGTAGCGCTAACGGTTGATCATGGTTTGCGGGCTGAAGCGAAAGCGGAAGTGGAGCAGGTGGGTGTTTGGTTGTCTGCACTTGGCGTGCGCCATGTCCCGCTATATTGGACTGGAGAGAAGCCTGAAACCGGTGTGCAAGAGGCCGCACGAGAGGCACGCTATGAATTGATGGAGGAGTGGTGTTGTTCTGAGGGCATAGAGTATCTGTGCCTGGGGCATCATCGGCGGGATCAGGCGGAAACATTTCTTCTACGCTTGGCGCGAGGTAGCGGTGTCTGGGGGCTCTCAGCCATGGCTTTTGGCCGGCCGGCCCTGATATCGGGTCAAAAAAAGCCCTATCTGCTTCGCCCAATGCTGGATATGGATGCAGGGGCGTTGCGGGGGTATTTGGCGCAGAAATCGCAGCCGTGGGTTGAAGACCCAAGCAATCAAAATCTGGCTTTTGACCGCGTGAAAATTCGTGAATTTCTAAAGCAACCGGTGTTGGACGGGTTTAATGAAAAGCGCCTGGCTTCAACAGCAAAGGCATTAGGCCGTGCCCGTGCCGCCTTAGACCATTATGTTGGTTTGGAATCTGAACAGCGACTGTCATGGTCTTCCTATGGCAGTGTGAGTTTTTGTGAAAAAGATATAGCTGACCTCCCCGATGAAGTTGCCTTGCGGATTCTATCTCAAACCATCCAAAAAGTCGCCGGTGAGACGAAAGTACCGCGGCTGCGCCATCTGGAGAATTGGTTGATGAGTATCCGGGGTGGGGAGCGAAAAGGGCGAACCCTGGGTGGATGTGAAATTCTTCCCGCTGATAAGACGAGGCTCCTGGTTTGTCGGGAAGCGGCTCATATTTCTGAAGAGCTGAGCTGTTGTGAAGGCGCGACAGTGACTTGGGATGGCCGATTTGAAATTAAGATGGCTAAAGTCCCACCGCATTCAGATATCGCCTACCTGGGTGAAAAAGGATGGGCTCAAATAAAAGAAAATGGCTTTGATGCGCCCTGCGCTTATAAAGTCGCGCTCAGCCAGCCAGCCCTTTGGAAGGGCGAAATATTGTGCGCAGCGCCGACTTTAGGGTATTTTGCGTCAGGCTTTGAGGAGAGTTTAACTGCACGCTTTATCTTATAAAAGAGATGGTTTGGCTGTGCTTGACTTGATTTGTTAAGATAATCATGGTTGAACCGCTCAAAATCGCGTGTTCTTTCGTGACTATATGTCTTGTTTACCAGATGCTATGTCCTATCTATTATAGTGAAGGAATGTGGCGCGCGTTGACGTCAGTGCGAAGTTAAGGAATTTCATTGTGAACAATATCGGCCGCAGTGTGCTGTTATGGGGCTTTATCCTCGTTTTGATCATTGTCTTGATCAACATGTTTCAAGGCTCCTCTCCTGCTGCAAATCAGAAAATTGCATATAGCGAATTTCTTAACCAGGTAGATCAAGGCCGTGTTGAAAGTGTCCAGATCAAAGGCAACAATACGATCGTTGGGGAGTTTAGGGATAAAACTGCCTTTAAGACGGTCATGCCTATCCAAGACGCAACGCTGACAGATCGTCTGCAAAGCCAGAATGTGGTGTGGGAAGTTGAAGAGCAAAGCTCTAATCTTTTTGCGGCCATTTTGATGAACGCTTTACCGATCCTCCTTCTCATTGCCGTCTGGATTTTCTTCATGCGGCAGATGCAAGGCGGTGGCCGTGGTGGTGCCATGGGCTTTGGGAAATCCCGGGCGAAACTGTTGACTGAAAAACACGGGCGTGTCACCTTTGCCGATGTGGCGGGTATTGATGAAGCGAAAGAAGAGCTTCAGGAAATTGTCGAATTCCTGCGTGACCCTGATAAATTTCAACGTCTTGGAGGTAAAATTCCAAAAGGTGGTTTGTTAATCGGCCCTCCTGGTACAGGTAAGACACTTCTGGCCCGCGCGATTGCCGGTGAAGCTAATGTGCCTTTTTTCACCATCTCCGGTTCCGATTTCGTTGAAATGTTCGTCGGTGTCGGTGCCAGCCGTGTCCGCGACATGTTTGAGCAGGCAAAGAAAAATGCACCCTGCATCATCTTCATTGATGAGATTGACGCCGTTGGCCGCCACCGTGGTGCCGGCCTGGGTGGCGGTAATGATGAGCGGGAACAAACGCTCAACCAGTTGCTTGTTGAGATGGATGGCTTTGAATCAAATGAAGGCATCATTCTGATTGCCGCAACCAACCGTCCGGATGTTTTGGATCCGGCCTTGTTGCGGCCAGGTCGTTTTGACCGCCAGGTCGTGGTGCCTAATCCTGATATTGTTGGGCGTGAAAAAATTCTCCTCGTACATATGGCGAAAGTGCCTTTGGCGGGGGATGTGAATGCGCGGGTGATTGCCCGTGGGACGCCAGGTTTCTCTGGCGCAGACCTTGCTAATCTTGTGAATGAAGCGGCCCTTCTGGCGGCGCGTAAAGGCAAACGCCTTGTGTCCATGCTGGATTTTGAATCGGCGAAAGACAAGGTGATGATGGGGGCCGAGCGGCGCTCCATGGTCATGACAGAAGAAGAGAAGGCACTGACAGCTTATCATGAAGCCGGTCATGCTTTAGTCGGCCTCTATGTGCCTGGTAATGATCCACTGCATAAAGTGTCGATCATTCCACGGGGCCGCGCCTTGGGTGTGACTTTTAACCTGCCGGAACGTGACCGCTATTCCATGAAAAAGATGGAGATGGAAGCCCGTCTTGCCATGATGTTCGGCGGCCGTGTGGCTGAACAGATCATCTTTGGTGACGAAAATGTCACCACAGGTGCGTCTAATGACATCATGCAGGCAACCAAATTGGCCCGGTCTATGGTCACTGAATATGGCATGTCGGATAAATTGGGTCCGCAACGCTATGACGAGAACCAGGATGAGGTTTTCTTAGGCCATAGTGTCGCCCGCACACAAAGTGTGTCCGAGGCAACTGCTCAACTGATTGACCAGGAAGTGCGTCGCATCATTGATGAGGGCGAAGCTAAAGCGCGTCAGGTTTTGACAGATCATATGAAAGATCTTCATGCGCTGGCAGAAGGCCTCCTGGAATATGAGACCCTGTCTGGTGATGAAGTGCAGTCACTGCTGCGAGGTGACGGTGTGTCCCGTCCCGATGCGCCGTCAGAACCACCTCGGCCGTCCGGGACGACCGCTGTGCCGACAGCCGGCAAAAAAGCAAAGCCAAGTGCGCCTTTGGGCGGGGATGCGGAGCCTCAACCTGAGGGCTGATGAAGCACGACAAAGGGGGTGCCCATGGGGGATGTCATTGCATCGGGTGCAGGTGTTTATGCGCAACCGGTTGGCTTAAGTGACATATGCCTAAATCATCGAGATGCCACTCTGCCTTTGGCGGGTGGCGTTTCTCATTTCAATGCCTATCGCATTATTGCCAGCCAATATGGCGCGCGTATCTTTGAGAGAATTGTCCCTCTGGATGATATGGGCCGCTTTGTTGATGGCTTGAGCGAGCAACATCAAAAGCGGCTGCGTCAACAAATGGTGCGGGCGGCGATGGTGCCTACACCCTGGGTGTTTTCCGAGGGGAAAAAATGGGATTTCAACCGCCCGGCAATCATGGGCATCTTGAATGTTACGCCTGATAGCTTCTCCGACGGTGGCAAACATATAGACCCTGAGCGTGCCATAGCATTTGGTGCCGCAATGGCTGCTGATGGCGCGTATATCATTGACGTGGGTGGGGAATCGACACGGCCCGGCGCAAAGCCCGTCTGGGAGGGAGATGAGATTGACCGGGTGCAAAATGTCATTCATGGGTTGGCGGCCCAGGGGCACATAGTCTCCATTGATACTCGGAAAGCCGCAGTTATGCGGGCGGCCCTTGATGCGGGCGCGGCAGTTGTCAATGACGTCTCTGCCTTGGCTTATGATGAAGAGGCGTTGGCTGTCGTCGCGGAGAGAGAATGTCCTGTTATTTTAATGCACGCGCAGGGCGATCCCCTGACGATGCAGCAAAACCCCAGCTATGATGATGCGCTTTTGGATATTTATGATTGGTTGGAAGCACGTATCGCGCACTGCGAAGCCGCTGGAATATCGCGTCAGAAGATCATGATTGATCCTGGTATCGGTTTTGGTAAATCCGTGCGTCATAATTTAGAAATTATTAACGGTTTGGCGCTTTTTCATACGCTTGGGTGCCCGGTGTTATTTGGCGCGTCGAGGAAGCGGTTTATTGGTGCACTAACCCAGGTTGAGGACGCTGTTGAACGGTTGTCCGGTTCTCTGTCTGTCGCCCAGATGGCGCTGGACCGGGGCGCACAGCTTTTAAGAGTTCATGATGTGGTTGAAACAGCGCAGATATTGAAGATGTGGCAGGGCGTGAAGGATGCGTCCCAAATGCCGCCAAATTTATAAATCATAAAATAAAAACCAAATGCAGCTATAAGATTTGGGTGAAGTGAGGACAGGTCATGCGTAAATATTTTGGCACAGACGGAATTCGCGGTGAAACTAATAGTTTCCCTATGACGGCTGAGGTCGCGATGAAAGTGGGGATGGCTGCTGGTCGCCGGTTTCTCCGTGGTGATCATAAACACCGTGTCCTGGTTGGGAAAGATACGCGCCTGTCCGGCTATATGGTGGAAAATGCCATGGTGGCAGGCTTCACATCCGTTGGTATGGATGTGGTGCAGGTCGGCCCTATGCCGACGCCTGCGGTTGCCATGTTGACAAAATCTTTGCGCGCGGACTTAGGTGTGATGATTTCGGCATCGCATAATAAGTTCAAAGATAATGGCATTAAATTATTTGGCCCTGACGGCTTCAAACTCTCAGACGCTGTTGAGCTGGATATTGAAGAGCGCATGGAGCGCGACCTGACAGAGGTCCTTGCAGATCCTGAACATCTTGGCCGTGCCCGTCGCCTTGAAGACGCCAAAGGGCGTTATATCGAATTCGCAAAAAGTACCTTCCCAACTGACCTCCGCCTGGATGGGTTGAAGATCGTTGTCGATTGCGCCAATGGGGCAGCTTATCACGTGGCACCAAGTGTCTTTTGGGAATTGGGTGCAGAGGTTGTTCCCATCGGCGTTTCTCCCAATGGCACGAATATCAATGATGGTGTCGGTTCAACGGCGACGGAAGCAATGTGTGCGAAGGTTGTTGAGTGCGGTGCTGATTTTGGGATCGCATTGGATGGCGACGCGGATCGATTGTTGTTCGCAGATGAGACGGGCCGATTGGTTGATGGGGATCAGTTAATGGCTTTGATCACCACATCATGGGCGCGGGCAGATCGGTTGCGGGGTGGAAAGCTTGTAACGACAGTTATGTCCAATCTGGGGCTGGAGCGCTATTTGCAGAGTGAGGGCCTTGGCATGGTGCGGACCAATGTGGGGGACCGTTATGTTGTTGAGCATATGCGCGCACATGATTGCAATATCGGCGGGGAACAGTCCGGCCATATTATTTTGAGCGATTTTACAACAACGGGGGACGGCATTATCGCGGCTCTTCAGGTCCTGGGGGTTATCGTCCGGTCAGGCTTGCGTGCGTCTCAAGCCTGCGCGCTTTTTGAACCGCTGCCGCAGTTATTGAAAAACGCCCGCTTCCAGGCGGATAACCCATTGGCCTGCCCAAGTGTTTCCAAAGCGATTTCAGACGGGGAACAGAGGTTGGGACAAAGCGGCCGGCTGCTTATTCGCAAATCCGGCACAGAACCAGTCATCCGCGTTATGGCGGAAGGCGAAGATGAGCGATTAATCGCTCAAATCGTTGATGAGATTGTCGGCTTGGTTGAGCAGGCGGCCTAATTCGGCGCCTCGTCCCCACGTAGCACTTCGGAGGTATGGAGACTATTGTCTTCGTCCGCAACGAGCCCTTTGGGCAGGGATTTCAACTGGCTCTTTGTGCTGGGGCCAACTGCGCCAAGGTCAATAGGGCTTTTGTCCTTGCTTTCAAACCAGCTGCACCCGCCTAAGCTCAAAGATAAAATCAATAATGCAGCGCTTGTTTTTTGCGCTTTTGTAATTTGCATGACCCGCGTCCCTTTTAATTCGTGCGCACTTTGCCCCAAAGTGATCATTCAGGCAAGGCTGTGCTTGACCTATTGAACAAAGTGATTATGTCAGATGTTGGATCAGATGGCTGGATGATCGCTTTTCTTCGAGAAAAGAGGAAAGTCCGGGCTTCATGCGAACATGGTGCCGGGTAACGCCCGGCGGGGGTGACCCCAGGGAAAGTGCCACAGAAAGCAAACCGCCTGATTTTTCAGGTAAGGGTGAAAGGGTGCGGTAAGAGCGCACCGCGCCTCTGGTAACAGAGGTGGCAAGGTAAACCCCACCAGAAGCAAGACCGAATAGGGATGACCGGCTTATGCCAGGGCGGTTCGCAGTTCGTCATCCGGGTAGGTTGCTTGAAATTACTGGTAACAGTAATTCTAGAGGAATGGTCATCGGCTTCACTTTGTGAAGTTACAGAACCCGGCTTATGCGCCATCTGATCCAAATCATCTTCATCATCAAAGTGATTCGTTTTTTCTTGACCGAAGTCATCAAGATGCAGTTTGAGCAATCTTGATCGTAACTATTCTTCAATTTTATCCCACGCTTACGCCATTCAACCTCTGCGCGTTTAGCGTCATGTTTTTCCACCGAATCGCAGAGGTGAAGCGGGGAATAAATGGAACATTTATAGAATAAAAAGAGTTCATTAGCCTAGCTTCGGCACCTCATCTTTTAGCACGCAAGGGAGACTTTGGGTGCTTTAACCCATGTTTAAGGCCTTTTGAGGCATAAAGTGGTATGAAATGGCTTGATTGCCCATTGATTACCATGGTGTACTCCCATAGATAGGAGTGTCCGGGGAGGGGAAACACCCGGAGCTTGGGGAGTTAAACAGATAAGTGTCTGTCAATTGAAGTTGAGAGGGACTTTAACCGGGGCATAGTTTGATGCTGATCTACAGCTCAACAACGTCACATAAGCTTGATACGAAGGGGCGTGTCTCTGTACCTGCGTCCTATCGTAATCTTGCGGAACAAGTGACTGAGGCCCGGGCGTTTTTCATTACATTCTCCCTGAAGCGCAAATGCCTTGTCGGCTATGACACGCGTGAAGTTTCCCGTATTCGTGAAAAATTTGAAGCGGCATCTGATGCTTCCCCTGAATTGCAGGAACTGGATGATGACCAGGAATTGTTCTTCGGCTTGGGTGCCTATCTGGAATTTGACAAAAACGGACGAATTAACTTGCCCCTCGAGCTTCGTGAGCTTGCGGAGATAGACGATGAATGCGTCTTTGTGGGTCGTGGTGGTTTTTTTGAGATCCGTGCTCCCCAAATGCACAAACGGATCAGAGATGCCGCGATTGCCCGCAAATTGGCAGGGAAGGGGGCGTAGTCATGGACGCTCCTCATATTTCCGTTCTTCTTCATGAAACCATTGACGCCCTCGACCCCCGAGACGGGGCAGTCATATTGGATGGGACATTTGGCGCCGGTGGCTATAGCCGGGCGTTTTTAAACGCGGCTAGATGTCAGGTCTGGGCCATTGATCGTGACCCTCGTGCGATTGAAGCCGCAGACGCGTTGAAAGAAGAATGCCAGCCACGTTTTCATTTCATTCAAGGTCGCTTTTCCGAGATGGACCGGCTTCTCAGCCACCAGGGCGTCCATCAGGTGAACGGCGTTGCCTTGGATATCGGTGTCTCCTCTATGCAGCTTGATGAAGCTCGCAGGGGCTTCTCCTTTCAACAGGATGGCCCCTTGGACATGCGCATGTCGTCTGCGGGTGAAAGTGCAGCTGATGTCGTGAACACCTATGCGCAGGATGATCTGGCGGACCTGATCTATATCTATGGTGAAGAACCGAAGTCGCGCCGCATTGCAAAGGTGATAGTAGAAACGCGGGCAGAAAAACCCATTACCCGCACGCTGGAGCTGGCTGACATCGTGCGCCGTGCCACTGGGCCGGGAAAGCCTGGCATTCACCCTGCGACCAAAACATTTCAAGCCCTGCGTATCCATGTGAATGATGAATTGGGCGAATTAGAGCGCGGCCTTGCTGCCGCAGAACGTGTGCTTGCCCCCGAAGGGCGTTTGGCGGTGGTCACATTTCATTCTTTGGAAGATCGGATTGTAAAGCGTTTCTTTGACGATCGCTGCGGGCGTCGTGCCAAGGTTAATCCGTCTCGTCATATGCCTGTGGTGGCGGCTGTTGGGCCAAAGCCAAGTTTTGCGCAAAAAATGAAAAAGGCCATCAAACCCACGGACGCGGAAATCGCAACCAATCCACGCTCCCGATCAGCGAAATTGCGTTGGGCTGTGCGGACGGAAGCACCGGCCTGGGCGGCAGAGGAGGCGGCCTGATGCGGTTTACGAAACTGGCATTGATCATTTTGGCTGTGATCGCAGCGGCAACTTCCTATGGCGTTGGCCTTTACACGCAGAATAAAGAGCGGGAAGCAAAAGCTCTTATCGTGCAGATCGAAAAGGACCGTGAAGCCATTCATGTGCTGGAGGCAGAGCTTGCCTATCTCAGCCGTCCGCAGAGGTTGCAGGACCTGGTGTCACGTCATTTGAATCTACGTCCAGTATTTCCTGATCAGATTTACGACAATATCTACAGTCTGCCGCCCGCCGGTGGTTTTGCAGAAGCAGCTGAACGACAGACGCCAGAAGCGGAAGGGGAGCAACCTCTATGAAGCGGGCGACGCTCCATATAGAAGGGCAGCGGAAGGCGGCACTTGAAATCGGACGGGAGCGCCTTGCGCTCCTGTTGCTCGTTTTTAGCTTTGCCTTCATTGGCTTGTCCTTCCGCTTGTTTCAACTGACGGTTATTGAAGCCAATGGCAGCCGAGAAGATGTAGCCTTGCAGGTTGCCGCACCGCATCAGGTGCGTGCGGATATATTGGACCGCAATGGTGTATTGCTGGCGACCAGTGTGCCTTCAGTGACGCTGACAGTGCGCCCCAGCAAATTAATTGACCCGGCCGGTACTGCTGAAAAAATCGCTGCTATTCTTCCAGACCTCAGTCCGAGTTTTGTTGCTGATCGCCTATCCAAGCGCCGTCGTCTGGCGCAGATCAAGCAGCATCTGACGCCGCAACAGCATTATTTGTTAAACGCGATCGGAGACCCCGGTCTTGAATTTGTTCGCGATTATAAGCGCGTTTATCCAAATGGGGCTTTAGCAGCTCATGCTATCGGGTTTACGGATGGTGATGGTAAAGGGCGGATGGGCGTTGAGGGCTTTCTGAACGAAAAGCTTGAGGCCTTGGGCGAAGACCAGGGCGCTCTGCGTCTGACGATTGATTCCCGTGTTCAGCATGTCATGGAAGATGAGCTATGGCGGGCCATGACAAAACATGAGGCTGTCGGCGGAGCTGGTGTGATTTTGGATATCTACACCGGTGAAATTCTGGCGATGGCGTCATTACCGGATTTTGACCCCAATGCTGTTGCACGCGCGCCCGTCAGCTATCAAAACAACCGGGTGACAAAAGACACCTATGAACTTGGGTCTATTTTCAAAATATTCACGCTGGCCGGGGCGCTGGATCGGAATGTCATTCGTATGGATGACCGTTTTGATGCAACAGAGCCTTTGAAAATCGCCGGCTTTCGTATCCGTGATGACCATCCGCAAAATCGTTGGCTGTCCACGCCTGAGGTTTTGCTGCACAGCTCTAATATCGCAAGCGGTCAGATTGCCTTGAAAATGGGTGCGGATAATCACCGCGCATTTCTACAAGAGCTGGGCCTGCTGGATAATCTCAGTATCGAGCTGAATGAGATTTCTTCACCGCGCTATGCCGGGCGCTGGGGGGATGTGAAAACTGTCACCGTATCTTATGGCCATGGTTTGGCCGTTTCTCAGCTGCATGCAGCACAGGCTTCTGCCGCAATTTTGAACGGAGGAACCCTTATTCGAGCCACATTGATGGCCGATGATCCGATCTCACAGGATGCGCGATCCACGCGTGTTATCTCACCGGATACGAGTAAGGTTATGCGGGAATTATTACGGCTTGTTGTGCTGGATGGAACAGGGTCTAAAGCGGATGTACCTGGCTATCGTGTCGGTGGGAAAACGGGCACGGCAGAGAAGCCTTCAGCCAAAGGCTATCGCAAGGATGCCAATATGGCGTCTTTCATGGGCGCATTTCCTATGGATGACCCCAGATATGTGGTTTTAGCGACGCTTGATGAAGCAAAAGCAACAAAGGATACATTCGGATTTGCCGGTGCGGGCTGGGTTGCGGCCCCGGTTGTTGGAAATGTGGTGTTGCGTGCGGCACCGATATTGGGTGTGGAGCCCTCAGAAAGAGATGTGGATATAACCGTTGACCCGCTGCTGCTTGTTGCAAGTGACAGGCGGTGATGATGCGTATGGAGTTGAGGTCAGAGACGATGCCAAAACCGAGAGCGGTATCACTAAAGACTTTGATGGAAGACCAGAGCCTGGCTGACATTAAAATCACCGGTGTCAGTGTGGATTCTCGCAGAGTTAAACCCGGTTTTCTTTTTGCTGCTTTCAAGGGCGCGAAATTTGATGGCGTTCGCTATATTTCCGATGCCGTGGCGCAAGGTGCCGTAGCGATCCTTGTGGAGCAGGATGCTGAAGTCCCACCTTGCGAAGTGCCTGTCATACGCACTTATAATTTACGCCGCACCTTTGCCCGGGCATCCGCGCGATTTTATAGATATGCGCCTGAAAACCTGGTGGCGGTTACGGGGACAAATGGAAAATCATCTGTTGTTGACCTGTTTCGCCAGATGGCTGGCTATTGCGGGCATAAGGCGGCTTGTATCGGCACAATTGGTTTGAATGTCGATGGCGAAGCAAAATCTTTTGGCCTGACGACACCCGGCCCCGATGAATTTCACAAAATGCTGGCCGAGTTGCATGAAGTGGACGTCACACATGCGGCCTTTGAAGCATCCAGCCACGGGTTGGAGCAATATCGCGTTGACGGCGTTAAAATCAAAGCGGCGGCCTTTACCAATCTAAGCCGAGACCATCTTGATTATCACCATACGCTTGAAGATTATCTGTTTGCAAAACTTCGGCTCTTTGGTGAGGTTCTGCCACCTCAGGGCATAGCGGTTATAAATGCAGATGATGACTATGCGCATGAAGTCGAAACCTTGTGCTGGGTTCGTGGCATCGATGTCCTTAGTGTTGGTGAAAAGGGCGAAGATATTCATCTTCTCTCAAGAGAGGTTTTGCCTCATGGGCAAAAGCTTCATCTTGGAATTGCCGGGCAAGTCTTTGAGCTGGTTCTGCCGCTGATTGGTGATTTTCAAGCGTCAAATGCCTTGGTTGCCGCCGGCCTGCTGTTGGTTTTAGGTGAAAAACCGCAGGCCATTGTTGATGCAATGCAGCGGCTGAAGGGTGTTCACGGTCGTCTCGAAGAAATCGGGGTCAGTCGGCGCGGCGCGCGTGTCATTATCGATTATGCCCATACGCCTGGAGGGCTGGAGGCGGCTTTAACAGCATTAAAGCCGCATAATCTGGGCCGTATGCATGTTGTTTTCGGCTGTGGTGGCGACCGGGACAAAGGGAAGCGCCCGGAAATGGGCCGTGTTGCAATGGTACATGCTGATCGTGTCTATGTGACAGATGATAATCCGCGTAGTGAAGATGCAGCCCTTATCCGCGCGCAGATATTATATGCCGCCCCTGAAGCGATGGAAATTGGTGACCGGGCTGAAGCAATCACCGCTGCTGTCAGTGCCGCTGGCCCAGGCGATATTGTTCTTATTGCAGGCAAAGGCCATGAAACGGGTCAGATCGTAGGTGAGCAGATCTTGCCGTTCTCTGATATTGAAGCTGCGAAGGCGGCTTTGAGCAGGGAAGGGGGTGCCGAATGAGCCTGGCCCGGACCTTCACACCTCATAAGGATTTACCGCCGCTTTGGGACGGTGACATCGCAGCTGAGACTGTGAAAGGTGAGAATACTGCATCTTGGCAGGCCTTTGGCGTCGCGATTGATAATCGGGAAGTTCACCCTGGTGACTTATTCGTTGCGTTAAAGGGTGAACGTCATGACGGTCATAAATTCATCGCTAAAGCCTTTGAGGCAGGAGCATATGCCGCATTGGTCAATCATGATGCTGATTTGTCTGGCTTGAATAGCCCTTTGTTAAAGGTTCCAGACACTCAAGAGGCTCTGGTTGCTTTGGGGCGGGCTGCCCGCGCCAGATCAAAGGCAAAAATCATTGGTGTGACAGGCAGTGTTGGTAAAACAGGCACAAAAGACGCTCTTTATCATTGCTTTTCACGCGTGGGCGCGGCCCATGTCAGCGTGAAATCATTTAATAATGAAATTGGTGTGCCCCTGACGTTGGCCCGAATGGTTGATTGGGCGGATTACGGCGTTTTTGAAATGGGCATGAACCACGCGGGTGAACTGCGCGCACTTTCAGCCCAGGTGAAGCCGCATGTCGCCTTAATCACTACGGTGGAAAGCGCCCATGCGGCACATTTTGAGAATGAAGAAGCGATTGCCGATGCGAAAGCTGAGATTTTAACTGGCCTGGAGCCTGGTGGTGTCGCGGTTTTAAACCGGGACAACCGGCATTTTGACAGACTGGCTGATGCGGCTCGGGCCGCTGGTGTTGAGCGCATTTTAAGCTTTGGCTTTCATGAAGAGGCCGATGTGCGTCCATTAAATGTTGCTATGCATGCGGACCTAAGCTGTATCGCAGCAGATGTCTGCGGGCAGCGGTTGATTTATAAAATCGGCCTGGCTGGTCGGCATTGGGTGATGAATTCATTAGGCATATTGGCAGCCATACAAGCCGCGGGCGGCGATCTTGGGCTGGCAGGTCTGGCCCTGGGCGAGTTAACGCCTTTGCCCGGTCGTGGCCGGCGTCTGACGATTGATGTCACTGGTGGCAGTGCGCTGATGATTGACGAAGCATATAATGCCAATCCCGCATCCATGCGGTCTGCTTTGGCGGCGATGAAAAACATGCCAGTCGAAAAGCCCGGGAAACGTATCGCTGTATTAGGCGATATGCTGGAACTGGGTGAGAATTCTGATGAGATTCATGCTGATTTAGCGGATGTGATCAAGGACGCAGGTGTCACGCATCTGATCGTAAAAGGGAAGCATTGGGGAGCTTTAGCAGAAAAATTATCAAAAGACTTGGCTCTCTATCAGCTAGAGGATAATGACCAGTTGCTGGCGCATGCCAAAGCTCATTTTAAGCCCAATGACCTGATCCTCGCTAAGGGTTCAAATGCCTTAGGCCTGGGACGGTTTGTCGAAGATTTGCGGGATGGAAAACATCTCCAACGCCACCCACACCAAATGATGGGGGAAATATAAAAGTGCTGTATCATTTCCTTGTTCCTTTTGCTGATGAATTTGTCATTTTAAATGTCTTTAGATATCTGACATTCCGGACGATTGGGGCTGTGGTGACGGCTCTTGTCCTCAGCTTTATTTTCGGCCCCAAAATCATCCGCTGGCTTAAAATGAAGCAGCGCAATGGGCAGCCTATTCGTGAAGACGGACCAGCAAGCCATATCGTTGAAAAAGCAGGTACACCTACCATGGGTGGGGCGCTGATTCTGATGGCTTTATTTGCCTCTGTCCTGTTGTGGGCGGATTTGAGCAGCATGTATATCTGGGCCTGTTTGCTTGTCACGGGTGGTTTTGGCCTGATTGGTTTTGTGGATGATTATAGAAAAGTTACGAAATCCTCGCATGAAGGATTAAGTGGTCGGGTTCGTCTGTTGCTGGAATTCCTCATCGCAGGAGTGGCGACGGCAATGATTGTGTCCGTATCGGATAGCAATCTCCACCTGCCGTTTTTTAAGGATTTGGTCCTTAATCTCGGGATTTTCTACCTGGCATTTGGAGCCTTCATTATTTCCGGCGCTGCGAATGCGGTCAATCTGACAGATGGGCTTGATGGGTTGGCGATCATGCCCGTGATCATTGCCGCTGCGACTTTTGCCTTGATCGCCTATCTCGTTGGGAACGCAGTTTTCGCTGATTATCTCGCTATTCCAGGTGTGAAGGGTGCGGGCGAATTAACGGTTTTCTGCGGGGCGATCATTGGTGCTGGCCTGGGCTTTCTGTGGTTTAACGCACCACCTGCAATGGTCTTCATGGGGGATACCGGGTCCCTGTCTTTGGGAGGTGCCTTAGGCGCTGTTGCCGTTGTGACCCGTCATGAAATTGTTCTGGGCATTGTAGGTGGGCTATTCGTCCTCGAGACCGTCTCTGTCATTGTCCAGGTCTTGTCGTTCAAGCTAACGGGTAAGCGGGTCTTCCGCATGGCACCTATTCACCATCATTTTGAACATCTAGGGTGGAAAGAGCCCACAATTGTTATTCGTTTCTGGATTATCGCTGTCATTCTGGCTCTTATCGGCCTTGCCACGTTGAAGCTGAGGTAGGTCGATGATAGCTGCACCCGCATATAAGGATAAATCAATCGCCATCCTGGGCCTGGGCCGGACAGGTATGGCAACGGCGCGGGCGCTGGCCGCTTCTGGCGCGCATGTGACCTTATGGGATGATGTGGCAGCTAATCGATTAGTAGCTGAAAAAGCGGGCTTTAATTTAAGTGATTTAAGGGGGGTTGACTGGACTGATTATGACGCGCTGGTCCCATCACCTGGTATCCCTGCAACATTTCCAAAGCCGCATGACGCGATAGCACGGGCCAAAGAGGCCGCAGTTCCGATATTTGGCGATCTGGAAATCTTTGGGCAAAGCCGGTCGTCATTAGAACCGCACAGCCTTGCGGTCATTACTGGAACCAATGGGAAATCCACAACAACCGCTCTTTTATCCCATATTCTGGCACATTCCGGACGCCCGACAGCCATGGGCGGCAATATCGGCACGGCCATTTTGGATTTAGAGCCGCTGCCCAGAGACGGTGTCTATGTGGTGGAAGCGTCGTCCTTCCAACTGGAGCAAAGCATTAGCTTGGCCGCCGATATTGCGATTTTACTTAATATCGTCCCCGATCATTTAGATCGCCACGGTAATTTTGAAAATTATGTTGCGGCGAAACGCCATCTCTTCGATATGCAGCGGCCGGAGCAAGTGGCAATCATCGCCGTAGATGATGAGCCCAGCAGGATCATTGCTGATCAGGTCTGTTCAAAACTCATTCGGGTATCTGCGCACAGGGCAGTGCCCCATGGGGTCTATGTTCGTCATGGCGTCTTATTTGATAATCTTTCCAACGAAGATCATGCCATCGCCCTGCAGGCCGATTGGCCAGCATTGCAAGGCCCGCATAATGCGCAAAATGTAGCAGCAGTGACTGCGGCTGCGCGTATTTTAGGGCTCAGCCGTGAAGCGATTGTCGACGCCTTGCGCAGTTATCAGGCTCTGCCACACCGCATGGAGCCATTGGAGCGGGTTGAAGGTGTTCCCTTTATCAATGATTCAAAAGCCACAAATCCTGATGCAGCTGCCCAGGCCATTGCCGCATTTGATCATGTGCATTGGATCATGGGGGGCATCGCTAAAAATGATGAGTTAGGCCCGCTTGAGGCTGTTTTATCCCATGTTTCCAAAGCTTATCTGATCGGCGCATCTCAGAACCTGTATAGACGCCTTTTAGAAGGGCGTGCGGCTTTCGAATGCTATGACGGGTTGGAACGGGCCGCGGCACAGGCTTTTCAAGACGCGCAGGAAACGGGCGGTGTGGTTCTGTTATCCCCCGCTTGTGCGTCACAAGACCAATATAAAGATTTCGCTGCCCGCGGTGAGCACTTCCGCCGCATTGTTCATCAGCTGAAAGGAGGCGTTCAGTGATCCCTTTCGCCCGCACAGATAACAGCGTTTTATCGCGCTGGTGGTGGACAGTTGATCGCTGGACCTTGGCAGCGGTGCCACTTCTTGCTTTGGCGGGGCTTTTGGTGGCTGCAAGTGCCAGCTTGCCTGCGGCGGAACGTTTGGGGCAAGGGCCGTTTTATTTCGTCAGTCGCCAGTCCGTCTTCGCAGTTCTGGGCTTGTCAGCGGCGCTTGTTTTATCCTTATTTGAAAAAGAAGCCATCAAACGCATTGGTGCTGTGCTTTTAATCGGTGCCTATGTGCTGGTGATCGCCACGCTGGTGCTGGGGCCTGAGCGGCAAGGGGCGTCACGCTGGCTCTCCATTGCTGGCTTCAGCCTGCAGCCGTCTGAATTTTTAAAGCCTGCTATGGCTGTCACGACGGCGTGGATTTTATCGGCCCGCTATCAATATGGGGAAACCAAAGCTTTCCGTAATGCGGGCCTGCTTTTGATTTTATGCCTGCTGCCATTGGCCATGCAGCCTGATATTGGGCAGTCTTTTCTGATTGCAGCCGTCTGGTCAGTGCAGTTGTTCCTGGCTGGTGCGCCCTTGATTTGGTTTGTGGGGCTGGCAGTCATGGGAATATTGGCTCTCAGCATTGCGTATAATGTTCTGCCTTATGTGGCGCACCGTATTCAGATTTTCATCGACCCTACATCCGGCGATGCCTTTCAGTTAAACATGTCGCTTGCCGCCTTTCGTAATGGGGGCCTGTTTGGAACGGGACCTTCTGCCGGTGAAGTGAAGCGGGTTCTGCCGGATGCCTATGCGGATTATATTTTCGCCGTTGTGGGTGAAGAATTTGGCCTTGTCGCAGCATTGCTTCTAATCGGCATTTTCCTGGCCATAGTGGTGCGCACCTATGCGCGCCTGTTGCATGAGGATGATCCGTTTTCCTTCCTGGCTGTTGCCGGTATGACGACGCAATTTGGCTTGCAGGCTTTTATCAATATGGCTGTGAACTTAGGTCTTATGCCACCCAAAGGCATGACCCTGCCCTTTATTTCATATGGTGGGTCATCAATGCTGGGCCTTTGTGTGTTGATGGGTTTCATCCTGGCACTGTCCAGACGAAACAGGTTTTTACAAGGCCCGCAGATCGGGCATTGGAGGCGGCTCTGATGTCAAACCAACGCCGCCATATCATCTTAGCTGCCGGTGGAACGGGTGGGCATATTTACCCGGCCCATGCCCTGTCTGTTGAGCTGTTGGCGCGTGGTCATAAAGTGACATTGATTACCGATATTCGCGGAAAGTCCTGGCCCGGCCTGGATGAAAATATTGACGTGCATATCGTTGACGCAGGGGATGCGCGGCAGCGCGGGCCGATGGGCTTGGTAAAAACCCTGGCCGGTATCCGCCGTGGTGTGAAACAATGCTGTGCATTGTATAAAATGGAAAAACCCCATGTCGTTGTCGGCTTTGGGGGCTATCCGGCTTTGCCAACGCTACTTGCGGCTCGTTTTGAAGGCATAGCTTATTGCTTGCATGAACAAAATGCAGTTCTGGGCCGGGTGAACCGCTTCATGGGCGGAAAAGCGGCAGCGATCGCCGTGTCCTGGGCGGAGACAGAGCGTTTGAAATCGTCCTGGCGGAAGAAAACGGCATTGACCGGCAATCCCGTACGACCGGCATTGCAAGAATTGCGTAGTGAACCATATCCTTTGGTGTCGAGAGACAGCCTGCTGCGTATATTGGTATTAGGCGGGTCGCAGGGCGCGCGCATATTGTCGAATGTGGTCCCGGATGCGATCCGGATGTTGCCGCCTGGCCTGCAACGCCGTCTGCAGATCACCCAACAATGCCGCAAGGAAGATATTGAACGGGTGAGAGAAGCTTATGCAGCGGATTCCATCGCCGCTGAACTTGCCACCTTCATTGAAGATGTAGCGGATCGGCTGCGTTGGTCGCATCTGGTCATTTCAAGGGCTGGGGCATCGACCACATCGGAATTGGCGGTGGCGGGCCGTCCATCGGTGCTTGTGCCTTTTGCTGCGGCAACGGATGACCATCAACGGGCAAATGCAGAAGATATGAGGCAGGCCGGGGGGGCGCTTGTCTTATCTGAGAAGGAGTTCAAACCCATCACCCTGGCAAAGCATTTACAGCGTCTGGCGACAGCGCCGGCGCAATTGATTGAAATGGCCGAAGCCGCTCGCAGTGTTGGCCGCCCTGATGCGACGAAACATCTGGCTAATATGGTGGAATATGTCTTAGGTCTGCGCGATAAATCCGGTCATGGGAGGCATGTGGTATGAAGCGCCTCCCGGTAGATATTGGTATCATACATATCGTCGGCATTGGTGGTATCGGCATGTCGGGCATTGCCGAAGTGCTGCATAACCTGGGCTATAGCGTGCAAGGGTCCGATGTGGCGTTAAGCGCGAATGTGAAACGCCTTCAAAAACTTGGTATTCCCGTCATGATTGGCCACAGCGCAGCCAATGTGGAGCATGCCCGTGTGGTTGTCGTTTCATCAGCAATCAAATCTGGCAATCCGGAGGTTGATGGCGCGCGGGAGCGGAAAATACCCGTTGTAAAACGCTCTGAAATGCTGGCTGAATTGATGCGGTTGAAATCTTGTGTGTCGATTGCCGGGACACATGGTAAGACCACAACAACATCCCTGATCGCAACATTGCTGGATGCGGCGGAATTTGACCCGACGGTCATCAACGGCGGCATCATCAATGCTTATGGAACCAATGCGCGTTTGGGTGCCGGGGATTGGATGGTCGTCGAAGCTGATGAAAGCGATGGCACCTTTGTCAAAATCCCGGCAACGATCGCAGTCGTCACCAATATCGACCCTGAACATTTGGATTTCTACGGCAGCTATGACGCCATCAAAGCAGCCTTTCTGTCCTTTGTTGAAAACATCCCCTTTTATGGGGCGGCGGTATTATGCATCGACCACCCGGTTGTCCAGTCGATGATCCCGAGTGTCACTGACCGGCGTGTCATCACATATGGCTTCTCACCGCAATCCGATGTGCGTTGCACAGATCTGCGTTATGAAGCGGGTATCGCTGTCTTTGATGTCAGTGTTTCAGGTCCTGAAATTGAAGATGTCGTGAAATTGAACGCACTCAGCCTGCCGATGCCGGGCCGTCATAATGTGCAAAATGCCTTGGCGACCATCGCAGTTGGAATGGAATTGGGCATTGGCTGGGATGTTATTGCGAAGGCCTTTAAAGGTTTCACTGGGGTAAAGCGCCGTTTCACTCGGGTGGGTGAAGTTGATGGGATTGTCATCATTGATGACTATGGGCATCACCCTGTTGAGATTAAAGCTGTTCTGGCAGCTGCACGAGAAGCAAATGAGGGGCGTGTTATCGCCGTTGTTCAACCGCATCGATATACCCGCCTTCATGATTTGTTTGAAGACTTCTGTACGGCCTTTAATCAGGCGGATACCGTGATCGTCGCCCCGGTTTATACGGCCGGTGAAAGCCCGATTGAGGGGGCTGATCGTGATGGATTGGTTGAGGGATTGAAATCCCATGGCCATCGCCGTGCGCTGGCATTAAGCGGCCCTGAAGCCCTGCCCAGGCTTATTCAGGAAGAGGCGGACAAAGGGGATATGGTCGTGCTGATGGGCGCGGGAGACATCACCCATTGGGCCAATGATCTGCCAAAAGCACTGTCAGAGTTAAAAGCAGGGGGAGCGTCATGATGGCTGCTTTGAAACCCGCTGCCAATTGGCGTGATGCACTACCGGATGTCGAAGGCCGCTATGAATTTGATGTCTCCCTTGCTCCACTAACCTGGTTCCGGGTCGGTGGCCCTGCGGATGTGGTATATCGGCCTGCAAATGTCCTGGATCTGTGTCAATTCTTAAGAAACTGTCCGGCTGATGTGCCGAAGCTCTTCATCGGTGTGGGGTCAAATCTTCTGATCCGGGATGGCGGCTTTCGCGGTATCGTCATTCGCCTGGGGAAGCCGTTCGCTTCTATCCGAATAAGCGGGGACCGACTTGTGGTCGGCGGTGGTGCCTTGGACATCACGGTCGCGAATGCGGCGCGGGATCATGGGCTTGGTGGTTTGGAGTTTTTGCGCGGTATTCCAGGGTCCATTGGCGGTGCGGTTGCGATGAATGCGGGCGCCTATGGCCGGGATATGAGTGATATTCTCGAAAGCGCGACCTTCATCATGCCCGATGGAAGCTACCGTGTTCTGGCAGCTTTTGAGCTGCACATGACCTATCGTCACGCGCGCATTCCAGAGGGGGCAGTCTTGGTCGAGGCCACTTTGAAAGGCACCCCAAGTGATAAAGAGGTGATCCAGGCGGAAATGAACCGCATCGTGCAGGAGCGGGAGGAAAGCCAGCCGCTGCGCACGCGAACAGGTGGTTCCACATTTAAAAACCCGGAAGGGGCCAAGGCCTGGCAATTGATTGACAAGGCCGGATGCCGTGGGCGGAGCAGAGGCGGCGCGCAGGTCTCCCCTAAACACACAAATTTCCTGCTGAATCATGGGGATGCGACAGCGAAAGATATCGAATATCTAGGCGAAGAGGTTCGCCAGACCGTATTTGAGCACAGCGGTGTGATGCTTGATTGGGAAATCCGCCGCGTTGGTGAGAAGGAGGCGTCTGAATGAGCCGCTTCCACCATATCGCAGTCCTTATGGGAGGCTGGTCGTCAGAACGTGAAGTCTCACTGACGTCCGGTGCCGCCTGTGCAAAGGCATTGGAAGCCAAAGGATATCGCGTCTCTTTGATTGATGCTGGTCAGAATTTGGCTGAAGAGCTGAGACAACTGAAGCCCGATGCCGTCTTTAACGCGCTTCATGGTCGTTGGGGGGAAGATGGCTGTGTCCAAGGCGTGTTGGAAGTCCTTGGTATTCCCTATACGCATTCGGGTGTTTTGGCATCGGCACTGGCTATGGATAAGCCTTTGGCAAAGACAGTATTGGCGGCCCATGGCATTCCACTGCCAAAAGGCATGATGGTGCGCTCAGAAGATGTGTTTAGAGCTGACCCATTGCCGCGCCCCTATGTTTTGAAAGCATCAAATGAAGGGTCATCCGTTGGTGTGGCAATTGTGAATGGCACGGACGTCTATGAAAACCCCATTCAGCCCACTACGTCCGGCCCCTGGTCGGATTATGACATGCTTCTCGCTGAAGAATTCATTCCGGGTCGGGAGCTGTCCGTGGCGGTCCTGGATGGTGAAGCTTTAGGTGTTCTGGAGCTCCGTCCAAAAAGCGGTTTTTACGACTATAGCGCAAAATATACCGATGGCTTGACGGAGCATTTCATGCCTGCACCCGTGCATCCTGATATTATAGCGCAGGCGTCGGATTTGGCAGCCAGAGCGCATCAGGCTCTGGGCTGTCGCGGCGTTAGTCGTGCTGATTTTCGCTATGACGATACGGATGGGGAGCCAGGGCGTCTGGTCATGCTGGAGGTCAATACCCAACCGGGAATGACGCCGTTGTCGATTGTGCCTGAAATTGCTGCTTATCGCGGCATTGGATTTGAAGACTTAGTGGAGCGTATTTTACATACAGCGGAGGTTGCCCAGTGAAAGCCAAAGCCCGCAAAACCCAAGTCAATAAAACCCGCGTCACCAAGAAGACAGTGCATCGCGCGGCCTTTGCTTTGGGATTTGGGACGATGGCGGCGACACTTGGAGTTGGTGTGATGGCATTGGGCGGGTCTCAGGCGGTCGGTGCCAAAGTTAACGGGGCAATCAATAGCTTGATTGTTTCTGCGGGCTTTTCTGTTGGTGGTGTGGATGTTGTTGGTGCGTCTCAGACGGATGTTGCGACCATTAAAGCGCGCGCCGATGTGGATGTAGACCGTAACATCTTTGGCCAGGACCTTGAGGCCATGCGACTGAGGATTGAAGAGCTGCCCTGGGTGGATCGTGCAGCTGTTTCAAGGCAGCTTCCTAATGTTCTCAAGATTGAAGTTGACGAGCATGTGCCATTTGCCTTGTGGCAAAAGGGGCGTGACTTGAATCTTGTGAATAAAAGAGGGGAAGTGATTGTGAAGGCGGCTCTGTCTGCCTTTCCAAAACTTCCTCTTGTCGTGGGAGAGGGGGCGCCAAGAGAGGCTGCATCCTTGATGCATTATTTGGGGACGGAGCCTGAGCTTGCAAATCGGATTGAAGCAGCCATTCGCGTGGGTGAGAGGCGTTGGGATTTGAAATTCGACAATGATGTTGTCTTGAATTTGCCCGAAGAAAGCCCCGCTCAAGCCTGGCGACGGTTCGCAGAATTGCAAAAAAACACAGGAATTTTGGAATTAGGCTACACACGGCTTGACTTGCGACTCCCAGATATGTTGGTGGTACGTGGCAAAGATGGTGAACCCATTCTCAGGCAAGACGGAAAAGGACAGGCAACTTAAGTTGTTAGATAGTTAATATGACGAAGATTGGAGCATGATTTAAATGGTAAGCGCACCGCATAACAACATGGCAATATTGGATGTCGGCACATCGAAATTGTGCTGCCTGATTGCGCATGTGGATGATGCGGGTGAAATCCATGTGGGCGGCATCGGCCATCATGTCGCTGAAGGCATCAAAAACGGTGTCGTGGTTGATATGGGTTTGGCGGAAAATGCCATTCGCAATGTGGTCCAGCATGCAGAAGATATGGCCGGGCGAACCATAGATGACATCATCGTTGTGACTACTGCCGGTGATATATCCTCCACTATTTTCAGTGTTGAAGTGGCTGTTGCAGGGCATGCGGTTGAAGTGGCCGATATAAACCGTGTCTTGAAACTCGCACGCAGAGAAATGGCGGATGAAGCGCGGACCATTTTACATGCTTTACCTGCCTGCTATAGCGTGGATCAGGCCTCAGGCGTGCGAACACCTGAAGGGATGTTTGGGGAACGTCTGGGTGTTGACTTCCATATGGTTACGGCTGAACCGGCTCCCTTGCAAAATCTCGCCACCTGTATTCAACGCTGCCATTTGAATGTGTCGTCGGTCATTGCAGCCCCTTATGCCGCCGGTCATGCGGTTCTTCATGATGAAGAAAAAGAATTAGGCGTTGCCTGCATCGATATGGGCGGTGGATCGACGTCAATATCACTGTTCTGCGGGGGTGTCCTGATTGAAGCGATGGTATTGCCCATCGGGGGGGACGCTATTACCCGGGATATCGCAAAAATGCTTTCCACACCTTTGAATGAGGCGGAACGGCTGAAAACCCTTTATGGCACCGTTGTTGAATGCGCGTCAGACCATCGGGAGCTGGTCGATGTGCGGCCCTTGGCGGACCCGGCAACGGCAACAGGTGGGCGAATTCGAAAATCTCAACTCACGGGCCTGATCCGCCCGCGCGTTGAAGAGACATTGGAATATATTGCCGACAGCCTAAAAACCGCAGGCTTTTTAGGCCAGGATATGGGAACGGTTGTTTTCACCGGCGGGGCCAGTGAAATGCCAGGGATCAATCATTTAGGCGAACAGATTTTAGGCGCTCCTGTGCGCTTTGGGTATCCGCAAATGCTGCGTGGCCTGGCGGAAGCCGCCAGTGGCCCGGCCTTTGCCGCACCGGTTGGTGCATTAATTCAAGCAGCCAAAGCACAAGATGATCGTGAAGATCAATTGTACATGGCTCAAGGACAGGGCGGCAATTGGTCCAAACGCATTGTGCGTTGGCTGAGAGAGGCTTTATAGGCGCAACGGGTGCAGCGCCAATAGAATGCACCCGGCGGAGAGGAACACACCATCAGAGGCAGGTGATGTGTTCACAACCTTCAATAGGCAAGGAGGAGGTTCAACATGCCAATTGATTTTCAAAAGCCGGAACTGACCGAGCTTAAACCCAAAATCACCGTGATCGGTGTTGGCGGGGCTGGCGGTAATGCCGTCAATAATATGATTGATTCAGGCCTGAATGGCGTGGATTTTGTTGCAGCCAATACAGACGCTCAAGCGCTGACAAAGTCTTTGGCCGAGCAGCGTGTGCAATTGGGTATCAACCAAACCCGCGGTTTAGGTGCTGGTGCGCGCCCAGAGGTCGGCAAAGAGGCCGCGGAAGAAGCGCTGGATGAGATGATTTCTCATATCGACGGCGCGAACATGGTCTTCATCACTGCCGGTATGGGCGGTGGTACCGGCACAGGTGCAGCACCCGTTGTGGCCCGCGCAGCCCGCGAAAAAGGTGTTTTGACCGTCGGCGTTGTGACCAAACCCTTCCACTTTGAAGGCCGTCGCCGGATGAAATTGGCGGAAGAGGGGATTAAAGAACTTCAGCAGAATGTTGATACGCTGATTGTTATTCCCAATCAAAATCTGTTCCGTATGGCAAATGACAGCACGTCATTGGCAGATGCCTTTTCCATGGCGGATCAGGTCCTCCATTCCGGTGTTCGGGGTATTACGGATTTGATGCTGGCTGAAGGCCTCATCAATCTCGATTTTGCTGATATCTGCACAGTGATGAGTGAGATGGGCAAGGCCATGATGGGCACAGGCGAAGCCGAAGGCGATCGTCGTGCCATTGATGCTGCTGAGGCTGCGATTTCCAATCCGCTTCTGGACGAAGTGTCTCTGAAAGGTGCGAAAGGTGTTGTCATCAATATCACCGGTGGCAATGATTTGAACCTGATGGAAGTCGATGAAGCTGTCACGCATATTACGGATCAGGTTGACCCTGATGCAAATATCATTTTCGGCGCAGCCTTTGATGAAAACTTAAATGGCAAATTCCGTATCACAGTTGTTGCAACAGGTATTGAAGCTGAAATGGCAACGATGGCTGAACCGCAACGCCCGCGGATGGTTGCTGCTGAGCCAGTCGTCGAGGACGTTGTTGAAGAGGTCGAAGTTGCAGTTCAGGAAGAAGAGACCATTGAGGTTGAAGCTCCTGCTGCTGAAAAAGATATCATTGAAATCGCCGAAGAGCCTGTTGCTCAAGAACCAGTCGCTTTCATTGATGATTTGGCCGATGAAGAACCTGAACCAATGATGACACAGGCCGCTGAATTAAAGCCGCGGCCATTCATTGCGCCAGAGCCAATGCGCCCAAGCATTCGCCCTGCGGCGAAAACGCAAAGCACAACGGCAAGCCGTCAGGCACAGGCTCCATCCTTGCTTGATAAAATGGGTTTTGGCCGCCGTATGAAAGCGTCAGAAGAAACAACTGCACCGGCGAAGACGGAAACAATTGGGCGTCTTGATCCCAATGAACGCCCCGCACCGGAGCAAATGGATGATGATCCAATCGACATCCCGGCCTTTTTCAGGAATCAGGCCAACTAAAAATTCATCCAGATTTCTGATCTGGATCTAAAATACTCCTTGCCAGGGCGGGGCTGCCGAAATCTTTGAGTTTCGGCGGTCCCTTGCCCGACCTTCGCCATATTCTTCAGTAAAAACGCATATGGACACTTGGCGTGGCGCGATTGTCCCGCTACAAATGAGTCAAAATTGCCATATATGGCTCTTGCTCATCTCGGGATTTGAGTGACTATGATGCGAAATCAAATGGTTAAAACCATATTTGCCGTGGCCTTGGCCGCTTTCACTTTGTCCGCATGCGGCGGTGATGACAAAGAACGTAAATTTGTCGCCCGTGATGTGGAGGCTCTTTATAACTTTGGCGCGGACCGTATGTCTCGTGGCCGTTTTGAAGAGGCCGCCATTTTCTTTGACGAAGTGGAACGGCAGCATCCTTATTCCCAATGGGCTCGCCGGGCGCAATTGATGGCGGCATTTTCTTATTATCAAGCCAATGAATATGAAGATGCGGTTCTGGCGGCGGAGAGGTTTTTATCCCTGCATCCGGGGAATAAATTTGCGCCTTATGCCTATTATCTGATTGGCATCAGTCATTATGAGCAAATCAATGATGTTTCGCGTGACCAAAAGTCAACGGAGCAGGCATTGCAGGCTCTGACCGAAGTTGTGCGTCGCTATCCCGACAGTAAATATGCGGAAGACGCGACGCTTAAAATCGATATGACGCGTGATCATCTGGCTGGTAAAGAGATGGATATCGGGCGTTATTATCAAAAACGTGGCCATCATTTGGCGGCGGTCATTCGTTTCCGCAGTGTTCTTGATGACTATGGAACAACGTCGCATGTGCCGGAAGCGTTGCACAGGCTTGTGGAAAGCTATTTAGAGCTGGGCATTCAGGAAGAGGCGCGGAAGTCCGCCGCCGTTCTTGGGTATAATTATCCTAGCAGTAAATGGTATGAGCGGAGCTTCAAGCTCGTTGATAAACTTGGTTGATTTGGCCGAAGGCTTGGGATGACGTCCATGCTTGTCGGTTTAAATATTCAAGACATTGTTCTCATCAAACGCCTGAATTTAGATTTTGGCGCAGGTCTTGCCGTTATGACCGGTGAAACCGGTGCTGGTAAATCCATATTATTGGACAGTCTGGGCCTCGCTCTAGGGAACAGGGCGGATAGCGGCCTGCTTCGTCATGGCTCGTCCCAGGCGATGGTGACGGCCAGCTTCTTTGTTCCCAATAACCATGCGGTTCATAAGCTGTTAGTGGAACAAGGTCTTGATGCAACAGATGAACTGTTGTTACGCCGTACAGTGAATGCTGACGGGCGCAGTCGGGCTTTTATTAACGATCAGCCGGTTTCGGCTTCTTTTCTCCGACAGGTTGGAGATGTTCTTGTAGAGATACATGGTCAGCATGATGATCGGGGATTATTAGATGCCCGTGGTCATCGTGATTTGCTGGATGTTTTTGCGGATCATGACGGGCTGCTCGCAAACTGTGCTCAAAGCTACCGTCAATGGAGAGAGTCTCAGAAAGCCTTGAATGATGCATTAAATATGCAGGAAGAGGCGCAGCGGGATGAGGAGTATCTTCGCCATGCGATGGAGGAGCTGGACAAGCTCAACCCTCAGCCGGGTGAGGAAGCGGAGCTGGCCGAACGACGCGCCTTGATGCAACAGGGTGAAGCATTAAGTGAAGGTATGAGCGATACGCTTGAGGCGCTGTCGCGGGATGGCGGCCCGGATACTCAACTTCGCGGCGCTATCCGCCGGCTTGAAAAATTGAATGCCTCCAGTGGTTTATTAGATGAACTGTTGGAGGCATTGGATCGCGCGGCGATTGAGGCGGAAGAGGCTGTTTTCAAGCTTCAGAAAATGCATGATGGCCTCGACTTTGACCAAAATGAACTGGAAGCCATAGAAGCACGGCTGTTTGAAATTCGGGCTTTGGCGCGAAAACATAGCTGTCCGCCAGATGTGTTGGTTGAATTGAAGAGCAATCTTGAAGCCAGGTTGGAAGCCATTGATGGCGGAGCTGATAAAATTGCTGCTCTTCGAAAAGAGTGTTCGGAGCTAAGAGGTGTTTTTGAGGCTGCTGTTGGTGCCTTGACAAAGAGCCGGGAAACGGCGGCGACGGCGTTGAGCGAGGCCGTCAATCAAGAATTGCCTCCATTGAAACTTGATAAAGCCCGGTTTAAGGCTGTGTTGGAGCCTTTAGATAAAGACCATTGGCAGGCAGAGGGTGGGGAAAAGGTTGCTTTTGAAGTCTCGACGAACCCCGGTGCGCCATTTGGGCCTATCATTAAAATAGCCTCCGGGGGTGAGCTATCGCGCTTCATTCTGGCGCTGAAAGTCGCGCTTGCGGATAAGTCCGGCGCTCGCACGATGATCTTTGATGAGGTTGACCGCGGTGTGGGTGGTGCCACAGCCAGCGCCATTGGGGATCGCCTTGCACGCCTGGCGGAGACGGCGCAATTGATGGTCGTCACCCATTCCCCGCAAGTCGCAGCGCGTGGCGCCAATCATTGGCGCATTCAAAAGTCTGAACAGGATGACGCGACAGTGACAACAGTGGTGCCTCTTGCCATAGACGACCGTCGTGAAGAAATTGCTCGTATGTTATCGGGCGCGTTTGTAACGGATGAGGCCCGGGCCGCAGCCGATAGTTTATTGCGTGGAGCCGCTTGAGATGAGCGAAATATCTGAAAAACCGGTGGATGCCCTTAATCGTGAGGAGGCACGGCAGGAGCTGGAACGGCTTGCGCAGCTGGTTGCTTATCACAACAAGCTCTATTACGCGGAAGATCAGCCGGAGCTGGAAGACCGGGACTATGACAAATTGTTCCGGCGTAATCTGGCGATTGAAAGCCTGTTTCCTGATCTCATTCGCGATGATAGCCCATCTAAATTAATCGGTGCAAAGCCCAGTGGGAAATTCGCCAAAGTCACTCATTCTTTGCCCATGCTTTCCTTGGATAATGCGTTTGATGATCAGGACGTGTCTGACTTCATGGGTCGTATCCGGCGCTTTCTGGCACCTAATGCACCGGATCACATCGCTTTGGTGGCAGAGCCGAAAATTGACGGTCTCAGCATTTCCCTGCGCTATGAAAAGGGGCGTCTGGCCCTGGCCGCAACCCGCGGTGACGGGGTCGAGGGCGAAAATGTTACACGTAACATCAAAACCATAGACGCCATTCCCCAGCAGGTTGAGGACATGCCTGAGGTGTTTGAAGTGCGCGGCGAAATTTATATGCCTAAAGCCGCCTTTCTCGCGCTAAATGCGGCTCAGGAGGCAAAGGGGGCTAAGGTGTTTGCCAACCCCCGTAATGCAGCAGCGGGATCTTTGCGGCAGTTGGACCCGAAAATTACTGCAGAACGCCCACTTGCGTTTTTTGCCTATGGTTGGGGTGAGGTATCCGAATTGCCTGGCGATACCCAAAGCGCGATTATGGCCCAATTGGGGGACTGGGGCTTCCCAATCAACCCTTTGATGAAAACCTGTGATGATGTGGATGCAGTCATTGCCCATTACCGTCTGATCGAAGAGCAACGGGCATCGCTGGATTATGACATTGATGGTGTCGTTTATAAGGTAGACCGCCTTGATTTGCAGTCCCGACTTGGCTTTATCGCACGCGCGCCTCGTTGGGCAATTGCGCATAAATTCCCCGCAGAAAAAGCCATCACCAGATTACTCGATATTGATATCCAGGTCGGTCGCACTGGTGCGCTGACGCCGGTTGCGAAGCTGGAACCGGTCTCTGTCGGTGGTGTCATGGTGTCAAATGCGACCTTGCATAATGAAGATGAAATCCAACGCAAAGGTGTCCGCATTGGGGATACTGTTATTTTACAGCGCGCTGGCGATGTGATCCCTCAAATCGTATCCGTTGTGTTGGAAAAACGTTCCAGTGACGCACGGCCATATGATTACCCGGATCATTGCCCGGTCTGTGGCTCAGCCGCGGTTCGTGATGAAGGGGAAGCCGTTCGCCGTTGTACCGGTGGGTTGATTTGCCCCGCTCAGCGCATTGAAAGGCTGAAACATTTTGTGTCCCGCAATGCTTTTGATGTGGAAGGCATGGGGGCCAAACATGTGCAGGCGTTTTGGGAAGATAAATTGATTGAAAGCCCGGCTGATATCTTTCGCCTGTATGAGCGGCAGGAAGAGATTTTAAAGCGGGAAGGCTGGGGAGAGCAGTCGGTCCAAAATCTGTTAGCGGCAATTGATGAGCGGCGCACGATTGGCCTGGACCGTTTCCTATACGCCCTTGGCATTCGTCATGTGGGCGAAATTACTGCGCGGGATATCGCCAAGGCCTATGGGTCGCTGGACGCGGTTCTGGAGCTGATGAAATCCGACACAGCAATGGTTGAACTTGAAGCCGTTGAAGGCATCGGGGCGGTGGTGGCCCGTGCAGTGACTGAGTTTTTCAAGGAACCGCATAATCTGGACGTGGTCGTTGATCTGGCGTCTCAAATCAATGTCGAGGAATTTGTTTTTGAGACCAAGGATAGCGAAGTCACAGGCAAGACCCTTGTTTTCACGGGCAGTTTGGAAAAAATGAGCCGGGCGGAGGCAAAAGCCAAGGCTGAATCCCTTGGGGCGAAAGTCTCAGGCTCTGTTTCAGCGAAGACGGATCTTGTCATTGCCGGCCCAGGTGCTGGCTCTAAACTCAAGAAAGCCAGCGACCTGGGTGTGAAGGTGATTGATGAAGACGCCTGGATCGCCTTGGCAGAGGCGGCGTCTTAATCCTGTTCAACCTCTCGAATGGGAAGTGGGAAGTTGCAGGCATCAACATGATTGGCTGCATAGTGAAACCAGCCGTCACGGCGGTTTTTGCGGCTTTCGATATAATCTTTAAAAAGCGCCGTATCCGTGCGGAGATATTCAAGGTTAATCCGTTCATCTTCGGGCAAGTCACCCCCTAATTTGATAGAGGTGATGGGGATCCAGTCCTCTTCGTCTTCATGGAAACCAAGAGCGCCATGACCACGGGGCAGGGTGGAAAAATACTCCATGCCCCAAATTACGCGGCCAAAGACGGTGACATTGCGATCCAAATGGCGTGGTGCATGGCCGATGACGGCATAAAGCTCTGTTCCACCGCTATCGGGGTCTATATCGCGTCCCATGCCAACGGCACCGGGGCAGTGGAGCATCCAGGCCTGAGAACCGTCTTCTGTCTTACCGGCCGGAAAGGGACCTGAAAAGCCGGTTTGTGCGGCATAGCCATCTGGGCCGGGGAGTGGTGTGAAGGCGAGTGTTTCAGCATTGTCAGTTTCAAATTCTTCTTTAATGCCGCGCCTGGCGTCTCCGACATCTTTTTCACCTGATGCGTCACCCCATTGGACGACATAGTTTTCCTGCACCCGATAGACGTCCAGCCCATCATAAAACCCTTGTTTGACGAGTTTCTTCACATTGTCCACATGACCAGGCGTGAATTCAGGGGACAGAGCAATGAGAACACGCCCCTTATCCAGCTCCACATAAAGTGTGTTGGCCGGGTCAAAAGTCTGCCAGTGGCTTTTATCTGCTTTTTCCAAAACAGAAGCGCTTGTGATAACCGGCTGATCTTGTGCCGAAGCGGAATATGTAAGCAAAGCAGAAAATGCAGTCATAAGAGGTAGAAATTTCATAAGATGGCCCTTGTTTGAAATTCAATTTCACCGATCCTAGAATTTTCATAACAAGAGAGCAATGGGTGTCTTTTGGATGTATTTTGTGCAGTGCACACATTCATTTTTGATAGGTAAGAAAAAGTTATGCATGCAGTTTTTGCATGTCTATAATGCGATTTTCAACTCTACAAACTGTATAAGCAGAAGCATATATGAGCGTCATGAAATGAACAAGGGCCAAGACTTTTAGGAGCTTTTGAGATGTTGAGCCTGTTAATTACGCGTTTGAGTTTAAGTGTTGAGCGTTTTGCGCCATATGCCTTTTTGGATCTGATGCGTGATAAGAATATGATCCCCAATGAAACACCACGTCTTGTGCATCGCACAAATGCTGTGGCGCAGGATGCAGCACTGTGGACGGGTATCCGTCAATGGTTCATTGGCGCGGATTATGACCTGGTTGACCTCGTCATGGATGGGATCGCTATTAAAGCAGCTCGTGAATCACAAGTTGAAGTCGCTGAACAGGCCGACATCATTCGTTTAGCCCACCAAGCGCGCACCATTCGCCGCCGTGGCCGCGCTCCGCTTCGTGCGGAAAACTGGCTTGCAGCCGCTTAAGAATTCTTCCTACAGCTGATGCCTATGTGTCAGATGTATCCTCCCATGCTAGCCAACCCCGCTAGCAACTGACTAGGGTCAGTGTCGGCCAGTTGCCCACACTGACCCTTTTTTCTTCCTGCCAGCCATGTGCACTATAGGCCTTTAAAACCATATCCGCCTGAGATTCCAGGATGCCGGATAATATGATTCGCCCCTTTTTATCCGCTAAAGCGGTTATATGAGGTGCCATGAGGCAAAGCGGCTCCGCCAGGATATTCGCAATAACCAAAGGATATGGCGCATAGGCCTGTATCTGAGGGTCGTCTGCACCATCCGCAGTGATGGCCAGCATGCCTGGCGTGTCAAGTGATGTGATGCAGGGGATGCCATTTACAACAGCATTTTCCTTGGCTGTTTCAGTTGCAATCGGATCGATGTCGGTCATTACGACTGGCTTTTTCCAGGCTTTCGCAATGGCCAGGGCTAAAACTCCTGACCCGGTTCCAAGATCGATAGCATGGGTGATAGGGAACTGATCTACAAGTGCGTCCAGACTATCCAGGCAGCCGTGCGTTGTTTCATGACGTCCCGTGCCAAAGGCCTGACCTGCTTCAATCAGAAGACCGATTTGCTCGTCCTGCAATGTGTCTTTGGCGTGTTCGCCGTAGACGTGAAACCGACCCGCAGTGATTGGGGGCAGCATGGACTGGCTCAAACTGACCCAGTCTGTCTCAGGCAAAGGCTCTATCACCAATGTATTGGCGATCTCCGCGTCAAAGGCCAGCTTCAAGGCTTCAAATAACTTCTGGCGATCCGGTTCTCCAAAATAAAAAGCCTGTACGACATAAAGTGACGGGTCGTCTTCTTTGGCAAAGGCCGCGATGCTTGGTGCGACGTCATTCACCATATGAGCTTCCATCACGGCTTCAACTGCATTGGCCAGACCGCGGGGCACTTGCACCAATGCCCGCCATTCATTCGTCATCTGATTATCCTTTGGTGATTATCCTTTGGAAACGAAACTGTCCAAAACGCGTTTGCGCCCTGAATGTTCGAAATTGACCGTTAAACGGTCGCCATCCACTTCTTCGACATCGCCATAGCCGAATTTGTCGTGAAAGGCCCGGTCGCCGACTTTGAAATCGCTTTGTTTTTTGCCACCCGGTGAAACGCGTTCTGCCTGGCCGTCAATAATCTGACCCCAGCGCTTTTGCCGCGGCGGTTGGAAATTGTCGCGCATGCCACCGCGGGGTGGGGACCATTGTCGGTCTGCGCTCCAGCTTTGGGAGGCACCACCGCCATATAGCCCGCGGTTGGTGGTCAGTTCCACATGCTCGCTTGGCAGGTCTTCGATAAAGCGCGATGGCAGCGCGGCCTGCCATTTGCCATAAAGAAGGCGATTTGCCGCAAAAAGAATCATGGAATGTTTTCGCGCCCGTGTCAGGCCCACATAGGCAAGGCGTCGTTCCTCTTCAAGGGCTGACTGGCCTCCATCGTCCAGGGCGCGTTGATTTGGAAACAAGCCTTCTTCCCAGCCTGCAAGAAAGACCCGGTCAAATTCCAGTCCCTTAGCGGAATGTAAGGTCATAAGAGAGACTTTTGGTTCATTCTGGCTGGCGTCATTTTCCATAACGAGGGAGATATGCTCTAAAAACCCGCCCAGAGTATCAAATTCGGCCATGGCCCGAACGAGTTCCTGGAGGTTTTCAAGACGGCCCTGAGAATCTGGTGACTTATCGGCCATCCACATGGCCGTATAGCCGGATTCCTCTAAAATCATTTCGGCGAACTCCGGATGCGGCATGGTTTCCATTGCATCCGTCCATCGGTCCAGATCATCAATCAAATTGCCAAGGGATGTTCTTGCCCGTTTGGAAATCTCATCTGTTTCTATGATCGCTCTGGCCGCGTCAAAGAGGCTGATGCGCTGTGCCCGCGCTAAATTGAAGACGGTTTGAACGCTTTTGTCGCCTAAACCTCTTTTGGGCACGTTGATGATGCGTTCCAATGCCAGGTCATCGGCAGGCTGGGCGATGATCCTGAGATAGGCAAGCGCATCTCTGATCTCGCGGCGTTCATAAAAGCGGGGGCCGCCGACGACGCGATAAGGCAGGCCAATGTTTAAAAACCGATCTTCAAAGGCCCGCATCTGACTGGTGGCGCGGACAAGGACAGCGATTTCATAGGGACTTTCGCCATCCCGTCGTGCGGCTTCGATGGTTTCGGCGACGGTACGCGCCTCTTCTTCTCCGTCCCACACGCCGCGGATCTGCACTTTTTCGCCTTGTTGGCCGTCCGTCCAAAGCTCTTTACCAAGCCGTTCCTGGTTGGCTGAAATCAGGCCGGATGCCGCCGATAATATATGTTGATGGGATCGATAATTCTGTTCGAGACGGATGACCTTCGCCCCTGGAAAATCCTTTTCAAAACGCAGAATATTTCCAACTTCAGCCCCGCGCCAACCATAGATTGATTGGTCATCATCACCAACGCAGCAGATATTATGATGTTTCTGTGCCAGCAGGCGCAGCCAAAGATATTGCGCGACATTGGTGTCCTGATATTCATCCACCATGATATATTTGAAGCGCTTTTGATAATCCGCGAGCACATCAGCGTGTTTTTGAAACAGGGTGATATTATGGAGGAGCAAATCGCCAAAATCACAGGCGTTTAAGACCTTGAGTCGATCCTGGTAGATTTGATAATATTTCTGGCCCAGACCGTCGGCATATTGCGTGCTATGTGCGCTGGATACCTGTTCCGGGGACCATCCGCGGTTTTTCCAACTGTCGATAAGACCCGCTAAAAGCCGGGCAGGCCAGCGTTTGTCGTCAATATTATCGGCTTGAAGGATTTGCTTCAAAAGCCTGATCTGATCATCAGTGTCCAATATGGTGAAGTTGGATTTCAGACCCAGTAATTCCGCATGGCGGCGTAAAATCTTGGCGGCAATAGAGTGAAATGTCCCAAGCCAGGGCATGCCTTCAACGCCGGGCCCAATGATCCGTCCGACACGGTCCTGCATTTCCTTGGCAGCTTTATTTGTGAAGGTCACCAGCAAGACCTGGCCTGGAAAGGCTTGGCGCGTGGCAAGAATATGCGCCAGACGTGTGGTCAACGCCCGTGTCTTCCCCGTGCCGGCGCCAGCCAGCATGAGAACCGGGCCTTCCAGCGTTTCAACTGCATCGCGCTGTGGTGGATTCAGCCCTTCAAAATAAAAGGGTTCGCGCTCGACGGGCTGACCGGTGGGCGCATCGAAGGGGACATCATCATCAAGATCAAAGGGGTCATGCATAATGGGCATTCTATAGCATGCATTGGGCGAACGGAAAGCGCCGAATCTGATCTTTTTTAATCGCCCTGGCTATGGCGTTTTTCATCAAGGAGAAGCTGATTGTATAGCATCAGCACATCTGCCTTATGCAAAACACCAATCACACGGCGTTCGATAGAATCATTCAAGACCGGCAGCATGTCTTCTTTTTCGTCCAGCATCAGCCTTAAAGCATGGTCCATATTATCCATGGCAAAAACATAGGGTGACTGTGTTCGAACCAGGTCACTGGCGCGGACAAGGTCGTCCAGACTGTGATCATCGACATCATCTCCCATATCTTTTGGGCAGATGATGCCGGTGAATGTACCGCTTTGATGGACCACGACCAGGGACCCGCGGGTCAGCCTTGCTAATAAGGCGCGAACGCGTTGCAGACTTGCATCCTCAGGCAGGATCAGAAATTCTTCATCCATGAGGTCGCTTGCGCATTTCTGGCGCAGGGCAAGGCGTGCTTCGCCTTCGTCGATATCCAGGCCGCGGCGACGAAATTGTGCTTTGAAAAAGCTTGGCCCAAGGAAACGGGCACTAATGACACTGGCTGTGGCAGTTGCTGCCATCAGCGCAAGTGTGATTTGATAATCACCTGTCAGTTCAAAGACGATCAATACAGTGGAGATGGGCGCGCCCAGGACTGCGCCGGAGACAGCGCCCATACCGACAATAGCATAGAGACCGTGGCTTGACGCACTTTCCGGGAACAGCCCGGCGATGATTAAACCGAAGGCACCGCCTGTCATGGCGCCCATGAAAAGTGAAGGGGAAAACACGCCACTGCCAAAGCGCGCACCCAGGCACAATGCAGTTAAGATGATTTTCGCACCAAGCAGTGCAATGAGCATAAGAAAACCATAGCTTTCCTTTAAGGCAGCATCTGTCGCCCCATAACCAACGCCTAAAAGCATAGGCAGGAATAATCCAGTGATCCCGACAACTAACCCGGCAAGGGGCGGGTTCAACCAACGGGGCATGGGAAGGAGGGCCAGCTTATCATCTGCAAAAAAGGCCGCACGAATGAACATGACAGCGACGCCTGCGCTGATGCAGCCCAGGACTAGAAAGGCGGGGACCTCAGCAAAGCTCGAAATCTGATAATCGGGCAGAATGAAGGCTGGATAGTCCCCGATGTGAATGCGGGTGATGATGGTACCCATGACGGCTGCAATAACAATGGGCGCAAAGCTTGCAATCGCATAGCTTCCCAGAACAACCTCTAATGCGAAAAACACACCGGCCAATGGGGCGTTGAAAGACGCCGCAATGGCCGCAGCCACGCCACATCCCAGCAATGTGCGGGCCATGGCTGGTGGTGCTTTTAACCGCTTGGCGACAAGAGACGCAAGCGTTGCTCCTAAGTGGACGACGGGGCCTTCCCGCCCAACCGGGGCGCCACTTCCAAGGGCAGTTGCAGCGACGAGGGCGCTTGAAAAACCGTGCCTGGCCTTGATATGGCCGGTGTTGATCATATTTGCCTGTATGACATCTGCAACGCCATGGGGCGGCCCGCCATTTAAAAAGACCTTCAAGATGATGGATACGACAAGCCCGCCTAATATGGGTGCGAAAAGAACCTGCCACCAGGGCAGGGCTTCTATGGTTGCGGTCATATCCTGTGCAAGTGTGGAAAAGCCGATATACTGGATTAAGGCAATGAGTTCACGAAAGGCCAGCGCTGCATAGCCGACGATGACGCCTGTAATTAAAGCAACCAGACCGGCTGCAAAAGGATCTTGCGCAGGGCTTTGAAAGCGCCTGATGGCAGCGAAGGTGGTTTTGGCTTTTTGGCGAAATTTGCTGTCCATATCTGATACACTAATCGCATGACTATTGTTGCAGTTACAATCTTTGTGGTTAGAGTGCTGTTTAACCACATTGGCGTTAGGCTCAGTATATGCTTAACTGTGGGTCTGGGCTTCATAAAAGTGACATTGGGCTTTAAGCAATGCGCAAAATTATAATCATCTTGTTCAGTGCGATGCTGGCAGTCATCGCGGTTGGCCTCATCATACCATTTTTTATCGATGTTGAGGATTATCGTGATGAAATTGTCACGGCAGTTGAAGAGGCAAGCGGTCGGCAGTTTGAATTAAACGGTGCAATTTCATTGGGTCTTATTCCAAGCCCGAAGGTGTCCGTGGAAAATATCGTTTTGAAAAGCCCGAATGGGTTTCGGAATGACGATTTTATAAGCGCGGAGCGTATTGATATCGCTGTCGCTTTGCTGCCTTTGTTATCCAAACAGGTGGAGGTTCGATATCTGGACCTGATCAGCCCGCGTATCGTGCTGGAACGGCGAAATGACGGGGAAGCCAATTGGGTTTTTGAAAGTCAGGATGATGACGAGAAAACGTCTGGGGAAACGCCGGATCTGGGCGTTAAAGATCTGCGCATTGAGGGTGGCTATATCCGCTATCTGGATGCGGTAACGGGTACGGATGAAGAGCTGCAGAACATCGATGCACGGCTGTCTTTGGGATCTTTAAATGGTCCGCTTGACATGGAGGGGAAACTCAACGCCCGGGGGAATGATATTGCTTTTGGTGTCAGCATTGGTCGCTTGGATAGTTCGGAAAGTGATATCTCTTTACGTCTTGGTGTTGGGGATGATCTGCTTGATCTGTTGTTTGAAGGTGGAGGGAATATAAATACCCGCCGTCTGGCCGGCCAACTTGATGTTAGCAGCAGAAACCTGCCGCAGTTCGCCCGGATTTTGGCTGAAGATGCGCAGCTTAGCCCCGCATTTAAGACATTAAGCCTGAAAACCAGAGTGGCCTTGATTGAAGAGAATTTATCCTTCGCTGATATGGAGGCGGATGTCGGCCCTAATCATTTCGAAGGTCAGGCCGTTTTGGATCTGGTTGGTGATGACGGCGATATGGCTTTGCGTGCGGATTTCATTTCGCTGGATTTGAAGGGGCAGGACCCTGAGGCCGCATCTTTGCCATTTGAAGCGATTGAGCTGAAATCAAAGCTTAAAGGCGACGCGGTTGCCTTGGAACAGCTTGTCGTCACTTTGGACGGTGGTGGCGTCGCGCAACTTAGCGGAAGCTGGCAGGGTGGACGTTTTCAGGGGATGCTGGGCTTCCACCCACAGGACCCGCGACGGGTTATCGACGCTTTCATGCCTGGTGCTTTGGAGCAGGTGCCGCAGGATCGACTGCACAGTCTGAACTATGTATCTGCGCTTGATTATGAAGAGAATGTCATCAGGCTGCAGCGTATCAACATGAATTTTGATGAGACCCGTTTACGGGGTGCTGTGTCTGTTGGATTGGAAGCGCGCCCGCGCTACCGCGCTGAATTGACGGCTGATCAATTGAATGTGAATCACTATCTGCAGCCAGGTTCAAGGTCCGGGGAGGTGCGTGACGGACAGCCGGTCGCTCCCGCTGCGCTCAATGGCTTTGATGCGGATATTATGTTGAACCTGGCGCGCCTGACATTGCAGGAAACTGCCTATGAAAACCTCATATTTGATGGGTCTTTGTCGCAGGGCGTGGTCACGATTAATAACAGCCGTGTTGCATTCGCGGATGGTGGGAATGTGCAATTACGTGGTGCCGTGCGGGAGCTGACAAGCCAGCCGCGCGCTGATGTCACGGTATCGGGTGCTGTTCCTTCATTGAGTGTGTTAGCTGGTCTTTCAGGCCAAAATCTGTCGAGAGATCTGGAAACACAAGGCCCCCTTAGTTTCAATGCCATAGTATCAGGTACAACAAATGATATAAGCCTGGACCTGGGCTTTGACCTTGATGTTTTGAATGCGAAAATTCAGGGGCATTTGCGCAATATTCAAAACGAAGAATTCCGCTATGACTTATCCTTGGATGCCCGGCATAAAAGCCTGGCGTCCCTATTGGCGCAATTCGGTATTCTCGACCAGGCATCTGCGAAAAACGGAGAATCTGTTCGCGCTGATATCCGGTTGCGTGGTGCAAAAAATGATCTGACGGCAAGTGGTCAGATTGCCAGCGGGGATGGTGTCTTGCTCGTCGCTCTCGATATGGCTGGAGATGTCTTCACTGCAAGCGTTAAAGGGGCTGCACCTGACAGCTATACGTTTATCAAAGACCTTGGTTTTGATTATGAGCCGGATCGGAAAGACTTAGGGGCGCTTGATGTCGATTTTGCAATAGAGGGTGCGGCTGAGCGCGCGGATATCAAGCGTTTATCTGCGACATTGGGCGATATCGGTTTTAAGGGCCAGGGACAGGCAGATCTGTCTAAGGATATACCGTTTGTCACTTTGAATCTGACAGCCGGCTTGTTGGATTTTAATGCGTTTTTAAAAGAAGTGGTAACCGGCGCAGACGCTGCCGCAGAGCAAGGCAGCCGTTTTCGCTGGTCCGAAGAACCCTTTGAGTTTTCCGCCCTTGATCATTTGGACGGTGTTTTTACCTTGGAAGCGGAGCGAGTCATCATTCGCGCCTATGACGTTTCCAACGCCGTGTTGAAAATGACGTCAAATGGGCGAACGCTTGCCATTGAGAATTTGTCCGGCGATGTGTTTGGGGGCAAGCTCAATTTAAGTTCTAATCTGGATGCAACCTCAACTCCTCACTTAACAGCGCAGATGTCTTTGGTTGATGTTTCCGTTGAACAGGCATCACGTGCTGCGGCATCGATTGAGCCCTTAACAGGTATTGGCCGTTTTACAGCTTCCATTGATGGCTCTGGGCGGTCGCAAAAGTCGCTTATTGCCTCTTTAAGTGGGCAGGGGCGATTTGACACACAGGGTGGTGTCATTCGCCGCGTGGATATTCCGCGGATTAATGCCCAATTTGGCCAGCTTTCAACGGTGAATGACTTCCTCCGTCTGACCGGATCTGCATTGGCAGGTGGGCAAACAGCCTATCGCCAGATCGGCTCTGACATCATCATTCAGAACGGCATATTGCGCACGCGTAATTTTACCTCGGACATTGATGGCGGCGCAGATGTCAGTTTGGCAACAACTGTTGATCTGCCGAATTGGCTCATTGACGGGCAAGGGCAGTTTCGTCTGCGCGATCATCCGGATGCACCGCCTGTGGGTGTGACTATGAAAGAAAATCTGTCTAATCCCACAGTCGTTTATCAGACCAAAGCATTGCAGCAATATATTGGGGTGCGTTTAGGTGCCGCGGTCTTAAAAGGTGTGGTCCGTGGTGAAGGTGTGGGGCTGAAGGATTTATTGAAGCGTCCAAAACCGGCGTCTGAGGAAGAGGCAACACCGGCTGAGGAAGCGCCTCAGAACGGAAGCAGCCTTCAGGAGGAGCAGGAGGCTCAACCCAAGCGGCCCGAAGAGCAGATCAGAGATGTGCTGATTGATATATTCACGCGTAAAAAGCCGAATTAATCAGTATCGCTTCTGGCTTTTCTCATAAATGCGTTCAAAGAGCCAAACCCGTATGGCGCTGGAGAGATTGCCTGGCCGTTCATTATCGACTTTTCCGATTAATGCGTTCAGGCTAAGCCCTTCTTCGTCCGCCGCTCGTTGGAGGGCGTCCCAGAATATGGGCTCTAGCGACACAGAAGTCCGATGGCCGCTGATTGTGACTGATCTTTTGACGGGTGTTTCCATATCCATGGGCTTAGATTAGACCAATTCCAAATTCGATCCATATTATAATTCATGGATGATATGACGGAAAAAGAGGCAGCAGTTGTCATCGGTGCCAGTGGTGGTCTGGGACAGGCCTTTGTCCAGGATTTGCAAGGCGATGGATATGACCCGGTCATATCTTTATCTCGAAGCGCGGGCGATTTTGATTTCAATTCTGAGGCTTCGATTGAGCAGGCGGCACTGCAAACTGGTGAAAAGCTGGAAGGGTGTGTGCTGCGCCGCCTGATCGTGTCGACAGGTATCTTGCATGGGCCGGGTGGCCAATTGCCGGAACGTGATTGGCGGCATTTAAACCAGGATCAATTGTCCCAATATTTTGCAGTGAATGTGATCGGCCCAACGCTTGTTGCAAAGCATTTTCAGCCCCTTTTGCCGAAGTCCTCGCCCTCTACATGTGCATTCCTCTCAGCCCGGGTCGGAAGCATTAGTGATAACAGAGCAGGCGGGTGGTACGGCTATCGTGCGTCAAAGGCTGCGTTAAATATGATGGTGAAGTCTTTGGCTGTGGAGCTGAAGAGAAAGCGGCCTCAGGCCGTGTGTGTTGCTTTGCATCCAGGGACGGTGGATACGAATTTGTCCCGTCCGTTTCAGAAAAATATTCGGGCGGAGCAGCTGTTTTCGCCACAGCAGTCCGCCCGGTTTTTATTGGATGTCCTTCAGCGCTTAAACGCGGCGGACAGTGGCAAGTGTTTTGCCTGGGACGGCCGGGAAGTTCTACCCTAGTCTTTCGGCCCGATCATCGTTTCAGGGCGAACCACTTCGTGGAAGCGTTCTTCGGAGACAAGCCCCAATTCCAAAGCACTTTCCAAAAGGGTCGTGCCTTTTTTATGCGCGTTTTTGGCAACGGCGGCGGCATTGTCATAGCCGATTTCAGGTGCAAGTGCCGTCACCAGCATCAGGCTTTCCTGAAGGATTTTTTCAATTCGTGCTTTATTCGGTTCAATGCCAACCACGCAGCGGTCGGTGAATGACCGTGTCGCATCCGCTAATAATCTGATGCTTTGCAGCACATTGTAAATCATGACGGGTTTGAAGACATTTAATTCCATATGCCCATTGGACCCGCCAACAGTGACAGCCACATGATTGCCCATTACCTGTGCGGCGACCATTGTCAAAGCCTCCGCCTGGGTGGGGTTGACCTTGCCAGGCATGATGGAGGAGCCAGGCTCGTTTTCAGGCAGAACCAGCTCACCCAGACCGCACCGCGGGCCGGAGCCTAAGAGGCGGATATCATTGGCAATTTTCATGCAGCTTGCAGCCAGAACATTTAATGCACCGGATAACTCAACCAATGCATCATGGGCGGCAAGTGCTTCGAATTTATTCTTTGCTGTCACGAAGTCCAGCCCGGTGGCCTTCGCTGCTTCCGCTGCGAAAGCTTCTGCAAAGCCGGGTTTTGTATTCAGCCCGGTACCAACCGCAGTACCGCCCTGAGCCAGTTCATAAATATGGGGCAAGGTGTTTTTAACCCGCTCGATGCCAAGCTCAACCTGGCGGGCGTAACCGGAAAACTCCTGCGCCAATGTCAAGGGCGTCGCGTCCTGCATATGGGTGCGGCCGATTTTGACGATATCACCCCAGGCATCCACTTTGGCCTGCAATGCCGCGTGGAAATACTCAAGGGCAGGGATCAGACGATTGACGACTTCTTCCGCCGCAGCGATATGCATGGCGGTTGGGAAGGTGTCATTTGAGGATTGAGAGCGGTTCACATGGTCATTTGGGTGAACGGGAGATTTGCTGCCCATTTCACCGCCAAGAATTTCAATGGCGCGATTGGAAATCACCTCATTGGAGTTCATGTTTGACTGCGTGCCGGACCCGGTTTGCCAGACAACCAGTGGGAACTGATCATCATGTTTGCCTTCAATGACTTCTTCTGCCGCTTGAATGATGGCCTGACCCAGGTCGCTTTCTAAATTGCCAAGCGCCATATTGGCGGCGGCTGCGGAGCGTTTTACAATCCCCAAAGCCCGGATAAGCGGTGCCGGCATGGTTTCGCCGCCGATGGGGAAATTTTGAATGGAACGTTGGGTTTGTGCGCCCCAATATTTGTCCGCCGGGACGTCAATGGGGCCAAATGTATCGGATTCTGTACGTACAGCTTGATCAGCCATGATTAAGGCTCTTCCTCTTCAAATAAACTCTTTGGGCTGGTTTTATTATTTTTTGCGAAAGGCGTCGAGAGCAACAACTTTACCGGTGGTTTGCCCGCCTTGATCGTCATCATCCCCGCTCGTGTCGTCACTTTCATCAATCACTTCGCTTGGCAGTGAAGATTTTGCGGTGACCGGCAAGGCTGTTTCATCCATATCCGGCTCCTCAAACTGAAGACCGAATTGAACGCTGGGATCGACAAAGCCGATCATGGCCGCGAAGGGGATGACCAGATGTTCGGGTTTTTGATTGAATGACAATGTGATTTCAAAATGATCATCTTCGATAATTAAATCGGAAAACCGGTGTTGAACCACGATGGTCATTTCATCGGGGTATTTCTCCATCAGGCGTTTGGGTAAAATGACGCCTGGATATTGCGTTTTAAAGGCAATGTAAAAATGATGATCCCCGATCAGACCATGTTGGGCGGTTTCGATTAAGACCTTGCGCACCACAGAGCGCAATGCGCTTTGCATCAGGTCTTCATATGGGATTTTATCCGTCCAGCTCATTACCAGCCCCGTATATTGGTTATATGTCTCATATAGTCTAAAGCGTTTCCCGCTCAAGATATATGAGGTTTATGAAAAACAGGTGAGGGGTTTCCTGTTGCCCGGCACCCCTCGAGCCGCGCTCTATAACTTTCCTAACTTAGGGTTATCACCCAGCATTAGGCAGCAAGAGCCAGAGCCTCATTATCATTGGCATCTGTGAAAATGACCCATTAACGGTGGTATCATACCGAGCAAAAGCTAACGTCTTTCAACATGCGTCGATCCTAGTTCGGCCCCATCACATAGGCAGATGATAATTATCTCTGCCCATATGGTGGAGCCGCCGGGTACTGCCCCCGGGTCCGCCATATCTATTACACGCCGCGTTTATCGCCATAGCTGGCAAGCCAGCCCTTTATATATAGGGCCTTATGTCGAAATTTCAAAGCCTTGAATGCGCTCATTTACGGGAAAAATATTGCTTTGAGGCCTCATGGTATTTAATCCTGAACACCTGAAAATATAAGGGAGAGGCCGAAATGACAGATGATATGAATGATAAACAGCCCTGGACTTTTTGGACTATTGCCGTTGTCGCTTTACTTTGGAATGCATTGGGTGTTTTTGCTTTTGCGATCCAACCGGCATTCAATCCAGACGCGATGCAGCAGTTAAATGCGGAACAGCGCGCGCTTGTTGAAAGCACGCCTCTTTGGGCAATGATCGCTTATGGAGTCGCCGTTTTTGGAGGTTTGGCCGGGGCGATTGCGTTGTTGTTGCGGCGGAAAATAGCTGCTTTGCTGTTTGGCGCTTCATTACTGGGTGTCATTGTGCAATTCGCTCATGCGTTTATTTTTGCGTCGGTCAAGGTTCCATTGAGTGGGGCTCAGTTGGTTCTGCCATCGATCGTAATATTAATTGCTATCTTCCTATATCTATATGCGAGAAAACAGATATCGAAAGATGTCCTAAAATAATACATGTCTATATTCTGATGTGACTTTTATATACAATTTAAGCTATACATGACCCAGGCGTGAGAATTTGGCTGGAATGGTGGCTTAATGTTGGGGTTGTGCGGCGAAGTCTGCCTTAAAAACGATCGTCCGTCTTTGAGCGGAATGGACATCATGCTGCAAAGCCTGCCCCAGTCGGCGCAGGGCTATAGGCATGTCCACCTGTCTGGCGCCATTTGCTTTGGCGCGGTAACGTCTCAGCAGAAACAGGGGCCTAAAAGCTATTCGGAATTAGGCCTTAGCCTGTGTTTCCAGGGTTCGCTTTGCAATATACCGGAACTGCTTGAGGAATTGGCATCACATGGCGTGACACTAGCCAGCGATGACGTGAGGAATATTATCGCAGGAGCCTTTGCCCTTTGGGGTTTGGATTGTTTTGAACGATTTGAAGGTCGTTTCCTCATTGCGATTTATGAACATCTGCGCGGGCGTTTCATCATAGCTCGTGATGTGATGGGGCAGGAACCGGTTTATATCGCACATAATGAGGCCGCAGGTCATGTGATTTTTGGAACAACCCTTCCCATGATTGCAAGGCGGGATGATGTCAGCAGCGAAATCGACCCCCTCAGCCTGAATTTATATTCCAGCTATCAAAGCGCAGTTCCAGCTCCTTTCACATTGTTAAAAGCGGTGAAAAAACTGCCCGCTGGATGTGTTGCCACATTCGAATGTGATGGCACGCGGTCCAATCATGTTTTCCGATCAGTGCCGTTTGGCCTTCATACAGAACATGAAAGTTTCGAAGCGCAGGACTGGGCAGCAGTCGTTAAGGACCAGCTGAAGCTTGGCTTTCAGAAACTGGCCATAGATGAGAGGCCAATTCTTTTAGAGGTCGGCGAGGTTGGAAAGCTTCTGCAAGAGCAGATCGGGCAACCAACATCCGCTTATGCTTTGAGCTTGGAGGGCTATCGCGATCCGCATCTCGCCCAATTGACTGAAAACTGGAATGGCGACGTGCAGCCAATCATGTTGTCACGACGTGAGGTCTTTGAGGTATTGCCTGATGCGCTTCGAGCTATGTCAGAGCCAGCACCTTATTCCAATGGCATCTATCGTTTTGCTGCTCATCAAAAACTGGGTGTAGGCGGCTATTTATGTGTCGAAAGCCATGGCCTGGTCGAAGCACTGGGCGCACACAGCTGGTACCGGCATTTGTCGGGGTCAAATGACCTGGGCCGTGACTATGCGAAATATGTATTTGATAGGGACTATGGGGAGTTTAAAAGGCAGATTTCCGCACCCTATCTGGATGAAGACTTCGCGCAGAGTTACTTAACGGGCTATTTTGATGGGGATGGTGCTTCCCAGCCTTTGGAAAAGGTTCTGCGCTTTGACATCTTGAATAAAATTGTTGAAGGCCCTGCGAATTGGAATACGCATTATCAACATGCCTTGGGTGCTGAAAATGTGCGCCCATTCTTATCTCCTGCCATGGTTGCTCTGTTAGCGGCGGTTCCTTTGGATTTGAAAGTTGGGAATAAAAAGCTGGCCAAAGCCTTATTTCCCGAACGGCCTGCCGCAATCACTGCGCAACGTCTGCCATCCCTTGTGCAGTTTTTAAACGGGTCCATCAGCGATTTCTTTTATGATGTTTTTCATAGTCGGCAAGCCCGTGACAGACAGATTTTCAATATGGCCTATATCGATCACCTGCTTGATCAGCCAGAACGGCATTTGACACCCACCGGCGGGTCAAAATTATTGCAAGCGGCTGTGATTGAACTATGGTTTCAGACCCACGGGCTATAAATTTGGATGTCATGGTGGTTTTTGGTAAAATTTCAGTCGCATTTTTCATTTTCATATTGATTTTGGTTGTGGCCTTCTTTGGAGTTGATGGTCTCATCTCTGCGGTTCGAAACTTATCGGAGGCTGAAGGTGAAACATTCACAACCACAATTCTTGCTGCGTTTTTTACATTTATAGCAGCTCTGCTTCCCATTCCCGCCGAAGCCCCGGCGCTCTTAAACGGAACCCTTTTCCCACCGCTGAAAGCGTTTCTACTAACCTATATCTTTGCCTATCTAGGGGCGAGTGTCGCATATGAATGCGGGCGCTTGTTGGGTCACGACCTGGCTGCGCGCTTGATCGGTGAAACCCGTATGGTGAAGATTGAAACCCTGATAGCCAAGGCGGGTTGGCCAACGCTATTGGCGTTGCGATTATCTCCCGTCATGGCTTTTACCGCCTTAAATTGGGCGAGTGGGGTATTGGCGTTGTCCCGAATGGTCTTTCATTTAACAATGATATTCGGATTGATCCCAGGGACATTTATATTCACCATCATTCCCCATATTTTAAGTGGTGGCCCCGGTTTCTGGCTATATTTGGCCCTGTCTGCCGTTGTGATGATCGGGTTATTTGCTTTTAGCGTGCTGAGGCTCAGGTCGAAGACCTAATTGATCTGCTACACGTGACAGCCAGTTTTCAATGTTGGAAAAAGGGGTGAGGTCAAATCCACCTTCACCAGCCATATGGGTATAGGCGTAAAGCGCTATATCAGCGAGGCTGAACTGATCACCCAATAGAAAAGCGCCGCTTAAAGCATTTTCCATATGTTGAAGTGCCTTGGTCCCTCTGGCGACTTTGTCGGGGTCGCGGTCTTCAACTGATTTGCCCATATATTTCATATGAAAGCGCAGGACTGCGATATAGGGCTCGTGGCTATATTGTTCCCAAAACAACCATTCATGCATTTGAGCCTTTTCATAAGGGTCCTCGGGAATGAGTGCACTATCTTGTGCCAGAAACAACATGATTGCATTGGATTGAGAAAGATAGCGGCCATTATCCAATTCCAGGCAAGGTACCTGCCCGGCGGGATTTTTGGCCAGAAAATCTTCTGAGCGTGTGTCGCCGGCCATGATGTCGATATCCACCCAGTCATAGGGTATTTCAAGATAATCACAGACCCATTTAACCTTTAGACAATTGCCTGAAATCAGATCACCGTAAATTCGCATATCAATCCCCTTGAAAGCCTCTTTGACCTTAGGCATGTTGGGACAAATTATCGAAGTGGGGCGTGGAATGCAGCAATATCTTGATCTCTTGGCGAAAGTACGGCGTGAAGGTGTGTTTAAAGGGGACAGGACGGGCACTGGAACCTATTCATGTTTTGGCCATCAGATGCGCTTTGACTTGGGTGAGGGGTTTCCGGTTTTAACGACGAAAAAACTGCATTTACGCTCTATTTTTCATGAACTGCTCTGGTTCTTAAAGGGCGATACCAATATCGCTTATCTGAAGGAAAACGGTGTTCGTATCTGGGATGAATGGGCCGATGAAAACGGCGACCTGGGTCCCGTATACGGGAAACAATGGCGCCGCTGGGAATGTGCGGATGGCCGTGTGATCGACCAGATCGACTGGCTGGTGAATGAGATTAAAACCAACCCGAATTCGCGGCGATTGATTGTCTCCGCCTGGAACCCTGGGGATGTGGAGGAGATGGCTTTGCCGCCCTGCCATTGCCTGTTTCAGTTCTATGTCGCAGAAGGCCGCTTGTCCTGCCAGCTTTACCAGCGTTCCGCAGATGTGTTTTTAGGCGTGCCTTTCAACATCGCGTCTTATGCATTGCTTACGTTAATGATTGCGCAAGTCACCGGATTGAAGCCTGGTGAATTTGTCCATAGTTTTGGTGATGTCCATCTCTACTCCAATCATGTGGAGCAGGCGGATCTGCAATTAACGCGCACACCAACGGCATTGCCGCAGCTGCGGTTAAACCCCGAAGTGACGTCTATTTTCGATTTCAGTTATGAAGATATCGAGCTTGTGAATTATATCGCTGAACCGGGCATTAAAGCACAGGTCGCCGTGTAGTTTATTCCGCCTTGGCGATAGTGACTTTCAAGCCGTCCAAGGCGTCTGAAAACTCAATCTGGCAAGACAGGCGAGAATTGGGCTGGCGATGTCCGGACATGGACAGCAGATCGTCTTCATCCGGATCGACAGCTTCGAGCTTGTCCATTTGACTATCGTCAATATAAACATGACAGGTGGCGCAGGAGCAGCAGCCGCCGCACAGCGCCAGAAGTTCGTCAAAACCGGCATCGCGGATGTTTTCCATGACGGATAAGCCGGTTTCTCCTTCGATTTCACGGGTTTGACCGTTTAAATCTGTTACAATCAGCTTTGCCATGGTGTGTTTAATCCGTTTCTCAATATCGTCGAAGCCGGTTGTTTAGCGGCTGTTTTGACCCATTGCAACGACTATAGGATTGGATCACGATGATTTTGATTTGGAAATTTATCTGAAAAATCGGATAGCGGAAAAAGAGAGGGTGAGGGACAGTAACGGCATGCAGAAAAGAGGGTCAGAAATGATTTTAGATCAGGGTCAGATGTGGCGCGCCGTTGCGACTAGAGATATTTCCATGCGCAGTGCTTTTGTATGGGCAGTAAGAACAACCGGGATTTACTGCAGGCCGGGTTGCCCGTCGAGGACGCCCAAGGAAATCAACGTGGAATATTATGATTCTGCTATGGAGGCGCGGCATGCCGGTTATCGTGCGTGCAAAAAATGCCAGCCTGACGATGATGCGTTGCTGATCTATGAAAGCGAAATCAATCTGATTTCGAAAAGCTTTGAATGGCTGGACCAGGCTTTGGATGATGGCGAGGACGTGAGTTTAAAAACACTTCTGGCTCATTTAGAAAAGCCTGAAGCAGAGGTGCGCCGAATTCTGCACCGCTATTTAGGGCTGACACCACGGAGTTTGATTGAAAGCCGAAAACTCGCACGACTTCGGCATTCGCTCCAGGATGGAACCTCTGTTACAAATGCGATTTACGAAGCAGGTTTTGAAGGCCCGCGCAGGGTCTATGAACTTGCGAACAGATATCTTGGAATGACGCCGGGGCGCTTTGGAAATAAGGGTAGGGGTGAAGTTATTCGCTATGCGATTGTGGGGTCAGCTATGGGGCCGCTGCTTGTTGCGGCAACAGAAAAGGGTGTGTGCCGTATCATGATGAACGATGCGGAAGGCGTATTGCTGGACCAACTTCATCAGGAATTTGAACAGGCTGACCTTGTTCCGGGCGATGCGGAAATGGCGCGCCATGTGGCAAAGGTCTTGGCTTATATCGACCATGGCGCGTCTCTCGACGGCTTGCCTCTTGATGTGCAAGCAACGGTATTTGAAGCGAAGATCTGGAAGGGTTTGATGGATATCCCATTTGGGGAAACAAGAACTTATGGTGCTTTGGCCAAGGAGTTGGATATCCCGAAAGCTGCTCGTGCTGTGGGACGCGCCTGTGGGGCAAATCCCGTTGCTATGGTCATTCCCTGTCATCGTGTTGTGGGGCAGAATAATAAGCTGACGGGCTATGCCTGGGGCTTGGAGCGAAAGCAATTCCTGCTCGAAAAAGAAAAGAAAAAAAGATAATCTGATTATATGTCTCTAACAAAAAATGAATTGAAAGCAGCGATTGAGGCTGTCGCAGAATGTGATCGTCATGTGGCTGAGGCCCTCAACCAGGTTGGGCTGCCGGAGGAGCGCGTGCGTGGCGCGGGATTTGAGTCCCTGCTTCGTATTCTCGTCGGGCAACAATTGTCCGTGAAAGCTGCGGCCAGCATCTGGTCAAAGTGCGAAGCGTTGCTTGGCGATGTAAGCCCTGAACGGATCTTAGCCCATGATATTGAAACACTGCGTGGGGCAGGACTGTCCCGGCAGAAAGCGCTTTATGCGCACGCCATGAGTGAGGCTGTCCTGGAAGGCAGCTTGGATTTAAAGGGGCTTGGGGCACTGGACGATGATGAGGCGAAGACCCATATCTGTGCAGTGAAAGGGCTTGGTCCCTGGACGGCGGAGATTTACCTCCTGTTCTGTGATGGCCGCCATGATATCTGGCCAAGCGGGGATTTGGCTCTACAGGTCGCTCTGGGGCGTTTAAAGGGACTGAAGGAACGCCCCAAAGCCAAAGAGACTTTGCCTTTAGTCGAACCCTGGCGTCCACACCGGGGTGCGATGGCCGTCTTTTTGTGGCACTATTATGCGCAAAGTGATGCGCCTGTGTGAGGCAATGAAATGAGACCTTATGAAAAAGCCGTTTATCATCTGGCGCAAAGCGCAAGGGTCGGTTTTTTCTTAAGCAATCGCCTATTATCTAATCGTTTGTCCGGACCTGTGATTTCATTGAAAGACAGTGACGGGCCTATCCCAAATTTATCTGACCTTTTGAAAGATATGCGCCATGTGATGGCACAAGACCTGGCGCATGTGGATGAAGGGCTGTACCCGATACCATTGGGTGGGGTCGCCCGGCCTTTGAAGTCATTGCGGTCTATGGCGGATTATTTCTCTGACTTGCCGGCTATCCACCGACGGCGACGTGAAGACAGTCATCAGGAGATTTTTGAAGAAGAAGGCTGGGCGGAGCAATTTCCCCGCTATTATCTTCAAAATTTTCATTTTCAAAGCGATGGTTGGCTGTCCGATGCTTCGGCAAAACGCTATGATTACCAAGTGGAAGTGGTGTTTTTGGGTGCCGCAGATATAATGCGGCGTCAGCTTCTTGCCCATATTGTTCGCTGGATGAGGGGGCAGGCACATGCACCTGCCTTTGCGGATTTGGCCTGTGGAACAGGGCGTTTTTTAAGCCAGTTAAGAGCGAGTGTGCCTCGTGCCAAACTCACTGGCGTCGATTTAAGCCCCTATTATATAGACCGCGCAAAACAGCGCTTTCCAGGTGATCAGAATATCGCGTTTATAGAAGGGGCGATGGAGCGTCTTCCGTTGGAAGATGCGAGCCTTGACGGCGTAAGCTCTATTTTTGTGTTCCACGAATTGCCACCGAAGATCAGGGTCCTGGCGGTAAAAGAGATTGCGCGTGTATTAAAACCGGGCGGGCGATATTTCCTTATGGATACAATCCAAAAAGGGGACCATCCGCCTTATGACACGCTTTTGGGCTTATTTCCGGATGCCTTCCACGAGCCATATTATCAAAGCTATGTGGAATGCGACTTGAATGCCTTATGTGCGTCGGCAGGGCTGGTGCCCGTCCATGACGAACGGGCCTTTTTCTCGAAGATTTCAATATTTGAAAAACCGGCTGTCTAGCGCTTGCTCAGCCCGGCATTCTTCATCCGCCACATCAATACATCCATGCGATCCTGGCCAAAGAATGGCTCTCCTTGAAAGACGAAAGTAGGCACACCCCAATGACCGGCGGCTTCCAAAGCCTTTTGGTTGGCATCAACCTTATCGCTATAAGCCTTTGGGCCGCTTGATATTTTTTCATCCAAAGCCGTCAAATCAAGACCTGCGCGGGAAACGGCCTCTGCCAGGTGGTTGCCTTGATCCCATGGTTGAATTTTGCCTGACCAGATAAGGCTGGCTACTTCATAGGCGAAAAGCACGCCTTTGCCTTCTTCTTCCGCAGCCACACCTAAATGCGTCAGGCGATGAATATGCGGCTGGTCATCCAATGCATCCCGGGTGATCGGATCGGTGATGACCGGATCGGGGTTAGGCCAGGCTAATGGAATGTTTTCCATCTCTGCAATGCGGACAATATCGCGCAGCAGATAGGGCACCCACAAGGGGTTTTGGCGGGTGAAAAACCCCTTAACGCGAACTGCTAAAGGAAGGACGGGGCGAAGATGGATATTGACGTCATAGTCTTCCATGATTTGCTTCGTCCGGGGTATGGACAAATAGGAATAAGGGCTTCGGAAGGAATAATAGAGGTCAAGCTCCAACGTCATGGGGTGTCCTTTCTTTTTGAGCAGCAATTTCTTTTGCTTTTTCATAGTCTGCTTTGCCGGATGGCTGTCTTGGGACAGTATCCACAATGTAAATTTGCTTAGGCGCTTTATAATCGGCGAGTTCTGATTTCACATGGCTGATCAGAAGGGCAGTCGCATCTTGTTCCGGGCCGGATACGACCGCACAGATTTTTTGGCCCCAACGAGGGTCAGCCATGCCAAAGACAAGGGCATCATCCACGTCCTGGTGGCGTTTTAAAGCCTCTTCGACTTCTTCGGGGAAAATCTTCTCGCCGCCACTGTTGATACATTGATTGCCCCGGCCCAACAGGATGAGATTGCCCTTTTCATCAATCATGCCCCAATCGCCAGGAACGGAATACCGCTGGCCGTCGATGACTGGGAATGTGCGCGCTGTTTTCTCCGGGTCCTTATAATAGCCGGATGGGATGGCCCCACCGCGGGCGATAAGTCCGCGCTCTTGACTGCCTGCTGGAATTTCACTCAGATCTTCACGTAATAGCTTGGTTTGCCGCCCCATTTGAAATGCCGCGGTTTGCGAGGATGACTTTCTGGATGTGATAGAGCTGCCGATGCTCAAGCCCTCAGATGAGCCATAAGTATCGAACAATGTCATTGCCGGGTTATGTCGTAGCAGGCCTTCTTTAACCTCGGCGCTAAACATAGCACCTGATGAGATGATCAGGCCCAGGCTTTCAATATTCCCGCCATATTCGTCCAGCTGTTTTAACATCGGTCGCGCAAAGGCATCGCCGACAATCAAAAGAGTCGTCGCCTGATGCTGTGCAATGGTTTCAACAAGTGTCTTTGGGTCAAATCCGCTGGGAAGGGTGATTACGGCACCGCCGTTTGCGAGTGCATTTAAAGCTGTCATCAGGCCCGCGCCGTGCATGAAAGGGGCGGCGGCCAGCAATCGGCCATAACGCCCCTTTTCTGCCAGGTTGGCGATGTGTTGATCCATGGTATCGGGTCGCTTTGTCCCGCGCCGGACGGACCCGCCGCCAAGGGCCTGCCACAAGTCATCCTGCCGCCACATCACGGCTTTGGGTAATCCGGTTGTGCCGCCTGTATAAACGAAAAACTGATCATCGCCTGATCTCTTTATATCAAGCCCTGTGCATGGATGGGCGGCGATCAAAGCCTCATAATCGCAGTCCACATTGATAAAGGCTTTGACGCCTTTAAGGCGCGGTTTCAATGCGTCAAGCGTTGATGAGAATTCATCACTGTGAAAGATGATTTCACTGTCTGAATTTTCGAAAATATAAAGAAGCTCGTCGCCCTTATAGCGATAATTCACATTCACATGAACCATCCGCGCTTTCTGGGCTGCAATAACACCTTCGATATAGCTGGGGTGATTTCGAATGAGGAATGCGACTTTGGAACCCGCCTGCGCGCCGGTTGCCAACATGGCGTGTGCCAAGGCATTGCTGCGTTTATTAAACTCAGACCAGCTTATGATTCTCTCACCATAGAATAATGCTGGCTCCTGATCGTCTAATCGACTTGCGATGGCCTCAATAATATCGGCAAAATTCCATTGTCCGACCATGGTCTTCCTTCGGGATTATCAGTCAAATATGGTGTTGTCTTCGTCACCGATGCCCACAAAGGCGCCGCGTAAATTGCGATATAAGATCATCTGACCCACGGTGAAAAATGTTGCGAAAAAGCCTGATATGCTTTGTGAAATAATGGTGAACCAGATGCCTGCTTCCGCAGTGCTGCCCCCCACTAAAACTGCACCAAGTGCCTCCCAGAAAGCGCCTGCAGCAAGTGCTATGGCGGCGGCAATCAAGAACAGCCCTAAAATCTGCCAGCGATACCCTTTTGTCAGTTCAGCACTGCGGTCCAGAGCTTTGCCGAGAGACAAGTCTTCCACCAAAAGAGCGGGGGTTGCAACAGACCAAAGGACTGCAAGAAAAACACCAGGAATAATCAGCAGCATGAAGCCGAGGGCTGTAAGCACGCCTGTAACCAGTCCAATCAACAAGATGGGCAATGCATAATGGGCGGCCAAAGCCCAGGGGCGCCGCCCGTTGGCGTCAAGGCCAAACAGGTCCAGTCGCATTCGGGCGAACAGCAAGGCTTGAGCGATAATACTGGTGAAGAGCCCTAAGATGATTAAGCCTCCGAACTGCGACCAGGAGAATTCCAGAGTTTCAAGCGGTGCAACAAAGTTGGATAGAACAACAACCGGCAGTGTATGGATGGCAAGCGCAACACCAATGACAATATTTAAGTTTGCCCGAGACCAGGACCAGGTCTGCTGAAGGATCTTTGGAATGGCTACAGGGGACATTGGGATATGTTATCCACTTCTATAAATAATTGAATAGGCCCTATGTGAGCAGCATCTGTGAAATGCTGCAAGCCTCAATTGCGCATAGTCGTAAAACACCATAGGCTGATGCCCTGTCAGATTGGAAGCGAAGGACGAGGGCGTAGATGAATTTTGATTTTTCTGAAGAGCAGCAGGAACTGCGCCGCCAGGCGAGTAAATTCTTTGAAACCCAGGGCCGCTGTGTTGCGGCGCGGAAGGTGCTTGACGGAGACATGGCATTTGACGCTGAAAGCTGGGTGAAAGCCGGTGAAATGGGATGGCTTGGCGCTGCTATTGAAGAGGAATTTGGCGGCATTGGCCTGGGCTATCTGGAGCTTTGTGTGCTTTTTGAAGAAATCGGCCGGGCCATGAGCCCCATCCCTTACGCATCCACGATTTTTGCGGCGGAAGCTATCCGGTTAGCCGGGACCAAAGCGCAGAAAGAGACCTATCTCCCTCAATTGGCAGAAGGCGGTGCAATTGGGTGTTGCGCATTTTTTGAGCCTGGTCAGAGGGACATGTCCAAGCCAATAAAAGCGACAGAGGCAGATGGGCGCATCACAGCTGTGAAAGCCCCTGTATCTGATCTGGCGTTGGCAGATTTCGCCATTGTTCCAGCCCATGGCCCTGAGGGCTTGAGCCTTTACATCGTGCAATTGGATAGCGAAGGCGTTGAGCGTGACAGCCTGGACGCCATGGAGCTGGTCCGCCCCCAAGGCATTTTAACCCTTGAGAATGCGCCTGCCGAGCGCCTTGGAGAGGGCGGGCAGGGGGAAAGCCAGCTTCGACAGCTTTTGAATATTCAAGCAATTCTTAGTGCCTTTGAGCAAATAGGTTGTGCGGAGGCCGCGATGGCCATGAGCCTCGACTATGCGAAAGATCGCCATGCCTTTGGGCGGCCGATTGGCGGAAATCAGGCAGTTAAGCATAAGCTTGCAGATATGTTTGTGAAAAACCAACTGGCACGGTCCCATGCCTATTATGGGGCCTGGGCCTTGGGCTCTGATGCGCCTGAGCTTTCAAAAGCGGCCGCCGGTGCGCATATTGCAGCAAGTGAAGCCCTGGACTTCGCCGGGCAGGAATGCGTGGAAATTCATGGCGGTATCGGCTTTACATGGGAATCTGATTGCCAGTTTTTCTATCGCCGCGCACGTCTGTTGTCCCAACAGTTGGGTGCCCGGTCTTATTGGGTGGATCAACTGGTTTCTCAACTTCACGGTCGGAACAGATAAGGAGCATCATCATGGATTTTGAAGATACGAAAGTCGAAGCCGAATACCGTGCAGAAGTTAGGGCCTGGCTTGAGGGAAATGCTCAGGAGTATAGGGAGCCGCCAGCGAAGGCATGGGAAGAAGATGAATTTGTCGAACGGGCAAAAGCCTGGCAGGCGCAGAAGTGTAAGGCGGGCTATGTGGCGATCACCTGGCCCAAGGAAATCGGTGGCCAGGGTGGCACGCCCATACAGCAGGTGATATTTTCTCAGGAAGAAAGCAAATATCATCTCCCACTGGGTCTTGTAGACATCGGCCTTGGGATGTGTATTCCAACCGTGATCAAACATGGCACAGTCGATCATGCCAAACGCTATGTTCCGCCATCCCTCCTTGGGAAAGAGATCTGGTGTCAGTTGTTCTCGGAACCGGCAGCCGGTTCAGACCTCGCGGGTATTCGGACGAAAGCCGTAAAAGATGGTGATAACTGGGTCATCAACGGCCAGAAAGTCTGGACCAGCTGGGGGCATCGTGCGGATTATGGCATTGTCGTCACCCGGACAGACCCCAATGTTCCGAAGCATAAAGGCATGACTATGTTCTTCCTGGACATGAAGACACCTGGTGTCGAAGTGCGACCTATCAAACAGATGTCCGGCGCTTCCAACTTCAATGAAGTGTTTTTCAACGATGTGGTCATTCCCGATAGTCAAAGACTGGGCGATGTTGGTGATGGCTGGCGTGTGTCGTTGACGACATTGATGAATGAGCGCCTGGCTGTTGGTGGGAAGCCATCTTCCGCTCCTTCTGTGAAAGATTTTATTCATCTGGCGGAGCAATTTGATGCGCTGAATGATGGCGACGTCAAAAACGCCATTGCAGATTTTTACTTGAAAGACGAAGGCGTGCGTCTGACGCGGATGCGGGCTTTAACAGCCTTGTCCCGTGGCCAGATGCCTGGCCCCGAAGCATCTCTTGGCAAATTGGTTATTGCGAAAGCATTGCAAGATGGCGGTCAGGCCGTTCTTAATATGGCTGGACCCTCTGGATTGATCCGCGATAAGGAGAAAGCGGCTGCGCTTGATAAGTGGCAAGGTTCCTTCATCTGGTCTGCAGGCCTTCGCATCGCCGGTGGTACGGATGAAGTGTTGCGGAACATCATTGCCGAACGGGTTTTAGGTCTTCCGGGCGATGTGCGGGTGGATAAAGACAAGCCGTTTAAGGACCTCCCGGTTGGGAAAAGCTGACGCTGTCATTGCTCTTATGATGAAATAACTTTATTCAGGTCTCCACTTTAGCGGTTGGAGCCTTGAATCTTGACTTATGATGCGATTGTTATCGGCGCTGGCGCCGCTGGATTAATGTGCGCTGCAGTCGCCGGCCAGCGCGGGCGTCAGGTTTTGCTGATCGATCATGCAAAAAAGATCGGCGAGAAAATACGTATCTCGGGCGGTGGGCGCTGTAATTTCACCAATATTCACTCAGGCCCCCAAAATTTCCTCTCAGAAAACAAGCATTTCATGAAATCGGCTCTGCGCCGCTATGGCCCGCAGGATTTCATTGCTTTGGTCGAAAAATACGGCATCGCCTATCATGAAAAGACCTTAGGGCAGTTATTTTGCGATGGGTCATCGCAGCAGATCATCGATTTGTTGTTGAACGAGTGCGAAAAAGCCGATGTGGACTTCCGACTGTCGACAGAGGTGGACGCGGTCCGTTTTGAAGATGGCGTGTACAAAGTTGACAGCAGCTCCGGTTCATTTGAAGGCCAGTCTCTGGTGATTGGGACTGGCGGCAAATCCATTCCCAAATTGGGTGCAACGGGTTTTGGCTATGATGTTGCGCAGCAATTCGGCCTTGGTGTTATCGAACCACGCGCAGGTCTTGTGCCCTTGACCTTTTCCGGTGTTGTACTGGATGGCTTGGCGAGCCTGGCAGGCGTCTCCGTTGATGCAGTTGTTTCCTGTCGAAAGACATCCTTTCGCGAAGGCCTTTTATTCACCCACCGCGGGTTGTCGGGGCCTTCAATCCTGCAAATCTCTTCTTATTGGCGCTTTGGGGATGGGTTGACCATTAATTTAAGCCCGGACGTTGATCTGTTTGAAGAGCTGCGTGGGCGACGACAAAGAGATGGCAAGAAAACGCTGAATACGCATTTGCAGATGCTTTTGCCAAAACGCCTGGTGGAATTTCGTGGTCGTGCAGATGTGCTTGCTCTGCGCTTGGCAGATATTTCCGACAAGATGTTGCGGAAGGAAGTGGAGCGCTTTCAAAATTGGCAGGTGCTGCCGCAGGGCAGTGAAGGCTATCGTACGGCAGAAGTCACATTGGGTGGAGTGGACACCAAAGGCCTGTCCTCTAAAACCATGGAAGCTTTGTGCCAGCCGGACCTGTATTTCATAGGTGAGGTCGTCGATGTCACCGGGCATTTAGGCGGGCATAATTTCCAATGGGCTTGGGCCTCAGGCGTTGCCGCCGGACAGGCTATCTGACGCCAGACTTTTTTGTTATATTGCCATCAGTACCCTGTTGCGTTGCGTTTGTTATGTTGAGTGTTGGACTATGCGGGGGATTGGTCCATGTTTGAACATGATGTGCTGCGCTGGCTGCATGTATTGGCCTTTGGCTATTGGATCGGCGGGGAATTAGGGGTCTTCCACGCCTCTCATATGGTGGTAAATCGAAATCTCGAAATTGATGAGCGACTACGCCATATGGAAGTTGCCTATCGCATTGATATTGTACATCGTTTTGCGATTATCTTCCTGCTCGCTCTTGGCCTTCATATGGGGTTTAATCTGGGTATTCAGCCGCTGGGAGGACTATGGCTGGTTGCGATGTGGGTTTTGGTTGCTTTTTGGTGCCTGCTGACCTGGATGACTTTTGCGAAACGGGGATCAGATTTGGGCCTAAAGCTCACGCGCCTGGACGATGGAATTCGATATATATTGATGCCTGTGCTGATCGGTGTCGGTATCTGGTCTCTCGCCTTTGGGGAGCCGTTTTCAGCGAATTGGTATGCGGTGAAAGTCCTGATCTTTGGCAGCCTCTTCATCATCGGTCTTTATATGCGCAAAGTCATGCAGCGCTGGATTGTCTTCTTCCGGGAGATGAAAATCTCAGGATCTCAAAGTGATATTGAAGACCTGCTGGAACGCGATATGAAAGTGGCTGTGCGGCTCGCCTATGTCTATTGGGTGGCTATCGCGAGCGTAGCCTTTCTTGGCGTCACAAAGCCATTTTAGATAAGAGAAAGGGCGCCGAAGCGCCCCTCCAAATTCTGTATGTTGTCAGCTCTTAGAAGCTGTAACGTGCTCTGACATACCAAGACCCACCATTGACCCCAAATGGAGACAATTCTGGGAACTTTTGACCAATACTATTGTCATCAAATGCGCGGAATGGATTTAGATCAGGGTCGTTATCAAACAGGTTTGACGCGCCTGCGGCAATTTCAAAACCTTCGATGATTTCAGCGGCGACTTCAATGTCGACGGTGATTTCTGACCCGGGATTATATTCCCTGTCGGCCCGGTCACTTTCAAATTCCGTGTATTCGCCAAAGTAGTTCAAACGAATAAGCCCACGGAACCAGTCTTGTTGATGTGTTGCAGTCAGGCTTGCCCTGATTTCTGGCAGGGACTCCTCAATTTGACGTAATCTAACGCCTTGAACGAGATTCTGCCTTGAACCGGTAAATTCCGTTTCTGTCCAGTTGCCCGAGAATGCAAGGTCTGTGTTTCCACCGAACAGATCCAGAGGATAGGTTGCGACAACGTCGATCCCGCGCGTTTTGGTATCAAAATCATTTGCAAAGAAACGGAAGGAGGCAAAATCGCTTGCGCCAGTAATGCCTTGTGCTTCCAGCTGTGCTCCTTGTTCTGGTGTGATTTCGATGTCATTTACTTGTGCGATACGGCCTTCGACCTTGATGCGGAAGAAGTCGATCGTCACATCCAGGTCACCTAGGCTTAAGGCTGTACCAACGGTAAATGAACGGGACTCTTCTGGACCAAGAGGTTGGGCTCCGAACTGCGCAGCCAACGGAGTTGTTGGAGGAATAGTTCCACGATTTACGAGTTCAGTCCCAACGAACACTGTGGTGGTGTTGGTCACATTTGACTGACCTGGTGTAGGCGCACGGAAACCAGTGGAATATGTCCCGCGGAACCGAACATAATCATTCAGTGTATAGAGTGCAGAAAATTTACCATTGGTCGTTGTACCAAAGTCTGTAAAGTCTTCTAATCGACCAGCTACACCTATGACGAGGTCTTCAGTCACATCGGCTTCAAGGTCGATATAGAACGCAATATTTTTTCTGTCGAATTCGCCGGCGATATCAGGGCTGAATCCTAAGAAACCATTGGAGCCTGGGCTAAAGCCCTGCGCCGCTAGGTCTGAAGCAAATGAAGCTGGCTCACCAGCCTCAATTTCAAATTGCTCTTCCCGCCACTCGAAACCAACGGCAACGTTCAGTGGTGATGCGAAATAGTCAACCTCGATTGGGTAGCTGAGGTCAATATTGACCTGCTTTTCCAATTGTATATAGGCGCCAATATCAAATTCTGTTGGTGATGCTGCACCCAGGGCCGCGTTAACGGTATTATTGAGAAAGAATTCGGCTTCATTGCGTCCTGCACCGGCGCTCACATCGTAACGCAGTCCGGAATCAAATTCGCCGCGAACACCACCTGTCGCTGCAATATCATTTAATTGCCCGCCGAAGCGTGGCGTAAAGCCACCAGGGAACCTGGAATTGAAGACAAAACAGTCAGGGCGGTTTGCGATTAAGTCGTCCAAGGCTGCTTGCCCGTCGCTTACCAGAACTGTGGGGCAATCTATGCCATCGTCAGGGGTAAGGTCTTGTATCAGACGTTCATCACCACGAACGAAGACGCCGGTCCGTGTGTTTGGATTGCGATAGAAGAAGCCGCCGTCTACGTCGCGCTGTGCGTAGTTACCAAATGCATAGATTTCTGCGACATCAGAAGCCTGGACGCCAAAATTGAAGAATAATTTGTAATCATCATCCACATTTGGAGAGCCGAATGTCTGTGCAAAGGGCTGTCGAACTTGATCATTCCCGGCATCGATTAAGCCTTGAGCGTCAACCCGTTGAACGGCGCGAACGGTTTCATCTGACTCACGATATTCAAATGACAGGTTGATGAAGCCATTGTCTGTAACGGGGAGGCCCAAATTACCGGAAATTTGATAATTATCGCCGTCACCTTGATAGGTTGAGCCGTATTTCGCTTCAAACTGCCCGCCTTCAGCATCGTCCTTCAGTACGAAGTTGATAACACCTGCGATAGCATCGGCGCCATATTGAGCTGCCGCGCCATCGCGGAGCACATCAACGCGCTCAAGGGCAATCGCTGGAATGACACTGATATCCGGGCCTTGTGCGCCGTCGGAAAGACCGGCACCTAAGAAGGAAATAACTGCGGCGCGATGGCGGCGCTTACCATTTAGCAGAATGAGCGTGTTGTCAGATGGCAGGCCACGCAGGTTTGCAGGTCGGACCAATGTCGCAGCATCAGAAATTGATTCTGAGCGAACATTATAAGAAGGGACCAATGTTCTCAACAGATTGCCGATATCGCCATCTGATTGATTTTGAAACTGTTCGGCAGAAATAACATCCACGGGGGAAGGGGCGTCTGCCGGTGAACGGGCCGCCCGTCTTGAACCAGTGATAACAATCTCTTCGGCTGCAACAGCATCCTGGTCCTGTGCTGCGTCTTGAGCCGATGCTCCCGTAGCACTCAATGATGCAAGCAGCATCGCTGAGGCGCTGGAAAGCAGTGCAATTTTTTTCATACATCCTCCTATAGGGTTTTTTTGTTTGCACAATCTGTCGGACCCTAGTCGAAGTGGAATTGTAGCTTCAATAGAAATGAGGTGTTTCCATATTGTAGACACAAGAAAGTTACAAGACTGTGCCTCAAAGGCATCACTTATTTTAAATATCAAAGAGATTTTGGAGCAAAGCTGACGCACTTTGCGCATAAAAAAGGGCGCCGAAGCGCCCTTTCTCTCATTATTATAGATGCTTAGAAGTTGTAACGCGCTCGGAAATAATAATAACCGCCGTTAAATCCATAAGGCGAGGTTTCGGGGAATTTGGACCCCACCACCCCACGGAATGGATTTAAGTCAGGGGTGTTGTCAAAGATATTTTCAGCACCCGCTGCCAATTCCAAGCCTTCAAAGACTGTAACTCCGACTTCGACATCAGCCGTAATTTCAGACCCGGCAACAAAACCTAAGGTCCCATCGTCCAAATGGGCTTCATAGAATTTGCCATAATAGTTCAATCGGATCAGGCCACGGAACCAATCCTGAATATGGGTCAGCCCCAGATTGCCTCGATAACGGGGCAGGCCTTCTTCAATCTGCCGTTCCCTGGTTGGATCGATCAATCCGCGTTCAGAACTGCCAACCTTGGTTTTGGTCCAGTTCCCTGCGAAATTGATGTCCGTATCGCCGCCGAATAAATCCAATGGATAGGTGGCAACGATATCAACACCGCGGGTTGTGGTGTCAAAGTCATTGGCAAAGAAACGGAAGGCGGCAAAGGCGCTGGCCCCTGTAATGCCTTGTGCTTCTAAAGCGGCCGCTTCTTCTGGTGTCAGTTCAATACTGGATGTCTGTGCGATCCGGTCTTCAACTTTAATGCGGAAGAAATCGACTGTGACGTTCAAGTCGCCAACATCCAATGCGCCGCCGACTGTAAAGCTGCGGCTTTTTTCAGGCCCCAAAGGCTCGCCACCGAATTCCAAGGCCAGTGGCAATGTGGGTGGCACTGTACCACGGTTAATCAGGCGACCATTTTCAAACACTGTTGAAATATTGGTCACATTGGACTGACCAGGCGTTGGAGCACGGAAGCCGGTGGAATAAGTGCCGCGGACGCTGAAGTTGTCCGTTGCTTTCCACAGGGCTGAGAATTTCCCGTTTGTCGTTGTGCCAAAGTCGCTGAAATCTTCTAAGCGACCGGCCACGCCAAGGACGAGATCTTCTGTAATATCAGCCTCTAAGTCGATGTAGAAGGCGATGTTCTTGCGATCAAATTCGCCAGCAATATCTGGGCTGAACCCTGAGAACCCGTTGGAGCCGGGTGTGAAACCCTGAGACGCCAGCGGCTCAGAAGCGAAGCTCGCGGAATCTCCCGGTTGGATTTCAAATTGTTCTTCCCGCCATTCAAAGCCAGCCGCGACATTCAACGGTGACGCAAAATAATCCACCTCGATGGGATAGCTCAAATCGATATTCACCTGCTTCTCAAGCTGGATATAAGAGCCGGGCTCGAATGTTGTAGGTGTGTTCGGGCCAAGTGCCGCATTCACTGTGTTGCGGATGACAAAGTCGATTTCGTTGCGACCAGCACTGGCACTGATGTCGTAGATCAGGCCAAAGTCTAGCTCTCCGCGAACACCACCGGTCCCTGCGATATCGTTCAAGCTGCCGCCAAAGCGCGGTGTGAACCCTCCAGGGAATAATTCGTTGAAGACAAAGCAGTTGGGATCGTCAATCACCAGCTGCAATGCATCTGCATCGCCAACAGGCACGACTGGGCAATCCATACCGTCATCGGGTGTTAAATCACCGACAAGTCGTGTGACACCGCCGTCGTTGGAGAAGACGCCGCCGCGGGTGTCTGGGTTACGGAAGAAGAAGCCGCCGTCAACACGCCGCTGGGCATAGTTACCAAAGGCATAGACTTCCATATTGTCGCTGGCCTGGACGCCGAAGTTGAAAAAGATCTTATAATCATTATCGACTTCCGGTGATCCCCAGGTCTGTGCAAAAGGCTGACGTACGGCGGTATTGCCAGCGTCAATCAAGCCCTGCGCATCGTCCCGCTGGACAGAGCGAATGGTTTCATCTGCCTCCCGGAACTCAAAACTTAGGTTCAAATAGCCGTCGTCAGTAACGGGCAGGCCGATATTCCCTGCGATCTGATATTGATCACCGTCACCTTCATAAGTGGACCCGTATTTGACTTCGACGCTGCCGCCGTCTGGATCATCGCGCAGAACAAAGTTCAGCACACCTGCGATCGCATCGGCGCCATATTGAGCTGCTGCGCCATCACGCAGGACATCGACCCGCTCAAGCGCAATTGCTGGAATGACAGAAATATCCGGGCCTTGGGCGCCATCTGCCAAACCCTGGCCAAGGAATGTGATAACCGCAGCGCGGTGGCGGCGTTTGCCGTTAACAAGGATCAGCGTGCTGTCTGGTGGAAGGCCACGCAGATTTGCCGGGCGGATAAAAGTTGCCGCATCACTGATGGGCTGCGGGCGCACATTATAAGATGGCACCAGATTTCTAATCAGATTAGCGACGTCACTATCGCCTTGGTTGGCGAATTGTTCCGCTGTGATCACATCAACGGGTGATGGTGTGTCGGCAGGAGAGCGCGCGGCCCGCCTCGATCCGGTGATAACAATTTCTTCAGCCACTGCGGCCGCGTCTTGATCTTGTGCGGCATCTTGAGCATGAGCTGTGGTGGGTAGGGCCATCATGCTAAGTATCAAAGCCGAAACCCCGGTGCGTAGAGCAACTTTTTCCATATTATCCCCCATGGAAAACTCTTGTTAGTTATGAACAAAATAAGCTTGAAAAAAGTAATGTTCGGAAATTGTCTTCGCAATGAAAATAGATAGTTTCTAGTAAGTAACTAATTGAAACAAAATAAAGTGTTGTTATTTCGCATCACTTGCGAATGTATGTGCAATTAGTCTATTTATGAAAAGAAGTTCTATAATGGAATATGCAAATTGTATAAACTATTATTATGATTACTGTTTTTCGATGAAGAAGTTGTTGTGTAAATACAGTTGCGAGGGTGGCGACTGGTTTGGAGGACCTGAGTGGAAATTAACGACGGATTTAGCTTAATCGACTAATTTCCCCGGGTTGAGGATGGTTGAAGGATCAAACAGTGATTTGATCTGCTTCATGATCTGTGTGTTTTCCGGCTGAATCTGTGCCAGGATATCCCGCTTCAATGTGCCAATTCCATGTTCCGCGGAAATGGAGCCATGATGTTTGATGACGATGTCATGGACGATGGTGTTCATCTCGCCCCAAAGAGATTTGAATGACCCATCATCATCTTCTGGCTGTTGTAGATTGAAATGGATATTGCCATCCCCGATGTGCCCAAAGGCGACAACGCGCAGATCCGGACACTTTTTCAATGTCACAGCACTGGCTTCTTCAATGAAGGCTGCGATTGATGAGATCGGAACAGATATGTCATGTTTAATGCTGGTGCCTTCAGCGCGTTCCGCTTCGGAAATGGCATGACGCATACGCCACAGGTTTTCAGCCTGCCAGTCGGATGTGGCGATGGTGCCGTCTAAAACCAGTTGACGCTCCAACCCGTCTGTCAAAAGCGTTTCGCAGAATGAGCGAAGGTCGGCGCTTTCCTGTGAGCTGCTGACTTCAAACAGGACATACCAGGGATAAGACTGGACGAGCGGGTCTGTTGTCGCTGGAACATGTTTGAACACCAATTCAAATGCAAATCGGGGGATAAGTTCAAACGATGTGATGAGGTCGCCGCTTGCGCCTCGGGCCAAGGACAACAGCTCTACGGCAGCTTGTGAGCTTGGCACGGCGGCTAATGCTGTTTGTCTTTTTCTAGGTGCAGGGAAAAGCTTCAAAGTTGCAGCAGTGATGATGCCCAACGTGCCTTCCGCGCCGATGAAAAGCTGTTTTAAATCATAGCCGGTGTTGTTCTTGCGCAAGCTGTTCAATCCGTTCCAGATCGTGCCATCGGGCAAGACGACTTCCAGCCCCAGAACCAGGTCACGCATATTTCCATATTTTAAGACTGAAATCCCACCGGCATTTGTCGATATTGTGCCGCCGATCTGCGCGCTGCCTTCAGACCCGATGGACAGAGGGAAAAATCGATCATGGTCTAATGCGTGATCCTGGACGTCCTTCAACGTCGTTCCGGCATTAACAGTCATGGTGTAATTCAGTGGATTGATGTCTCTAATGCCTTTTAAGCGATCAAGAGACAGCAGGATCTGATCCCCGCTTTTATCTGGAATACCCCCACCAACGAGCCCTGTATTCCCACCTTGGGGAACGATGGAGATTTGAAACTCAGCGGCACATCGCATGATTCGACGAACCTCATCCGTGGACTTGGGGCGCAGGAGCATTGCTGTATCGCCGTGATGAAGGCGGCGCCAGTCTTCCAGATAAGGCGCATTTGCCTCTTTGTCCGTCGACCACCCCTTGGGGCCGACGATACGCCTTAGTCTTTCCAATGCCTGTGCTGGTGGTTTCATGACTTTAATCTAGCTTGAATGCGCCGCGCGGGCCAGTCGGTCATTGATGGCAACCCCCAGGCCGTCATTTGGAATAGGGGCGATTGAGATGGTTTTGGGGCGCTGAGCGTCAAGGTGATGCAGCATGGCGAAGAGGTTTGAAGCTGCTTCCCGCAAGTCCCCTGAGGGTGAAAGGTTCAAGTCACCGTTAATTGACCCAAAACCCAGCAACAATCCGTCAGGCTTGGCTTCGTTGGCGTTTATTATGACCCGCGCGCTGGGCGCGTAATGGGAGAGAAGTTGGCCGGGTGATTTAATCGTGTCTGTTGGTGCCTTGACGGGCCTACCCGTGACTTCTGAAATATCCTCGCTTGTGATGGAACCCGGGCGCAGGATAAATACCTCATCATTTGTGACTTCAATCACGGTGGATTCTAACCCCACAGCGCAAGCCCCGCCATCCAGGATCATGTCAACATCTTCGCCCAAGCCTTTGAGAACATGTTCAGCCCGTGTCGGGCTTAATTCGCCAGATGGGTTGGCGGAGGGTGCAGCGACAGGCTTGCCAAACGCAATAAGCAATTGTCGGGCGACCGCGTGGCCTGGCGCCCGAAGTGCTATTGTCGGCAACCCTGCGGTTACCAGTTCATGGACGGGGCAACGGGCCAGGCGTGGCAATACGAATGTAAGCGGGCCGGGCCAAAATGCTTCGGCGAGTTCAATGGCGAGCTTTGGGAAAAAAGCAAGGGTTTCGGCTTGTTCAAGCCCTGTCACATGGGAAATAAGCGGGTTGAAACTCGGTCGCCCTTTGGCTTCGAATATGCGGGCAACCGCTCGACCGTTTGTGGCGTCAGCACCCAGGCCGTAAACGGTTTCTGTCGGCAATGCGACAAGACCGCCATTTTCCAGTAATCGGGCGGCTTTTTCGATCATTTCTGCGGTTGGTTTGTAAATAGCTGACATTTTTCTTGAAGCTGCGCTTGCCAGCGCCGCTGCCCCGCCATAATTTATCCTCTAACCCTTCCCTTAGTTGAAAAGCCTGAGGGATGCATTAGAAATTCAACACCAATTGACTCCATTTTGGGAAAGAGAGAGAATTCATGGACTACAACGCCCCAATTAAAGATATGCGTCAAACCTTGAATATGATTTGTGACATCGACGGTTTGAGCGAGGCGTCATTCCCGGACCTCTCTCCTGATCTGATTGATGCCATTTTGGAGGAAGCCAATAAATTTTCATCGGGTGTCTTTGCACCTTTGAACAAAGTGGGTGATGAAAAAGGCGCTGTTCTTGAAAACGGTGTTGTACGTTTGCCGGATGGATTTCAGCAAGCCTATCAGGCCTTTGTCGAGGGAGGTTGGAATTGTCTGTCCGGGACGCCGGAATATGATGGGCAGGGGCTACCTTTTGTGTTGCAGACAGCTGTTCAGGAAATGATCACATCAGCCAATATGGCATTTTCTCTGTGCCCGATGCTTAGTCAGGGGGCGATTGAAGCTCTCACAGCCCATGGGACGGAAGAGCAGAAGAACACCTATCTCGCGAAACTTATCAGCGGGGAATGGACGGGAACGATGAACCTGACTGAACCTCAAGCGGGTTCAGATGTGGGTGCCTTGAAATCCAAGGCCGAACCCATGGGTGATGGGCGCTATAAAATCAAAGGTACGAAAATTTTCATCACCTGGGGGGAGCATGATTGCGCCACGAATATCATTCACTTGGTTCTTGCACGCCTGCCGGGTGCGCCTGCGGGAACAAAGGGGATTTCTTTGTTCCTCGTGCCGAAATTCCATGTGAATGAAGATGGCAGCCTGGGCGATCGCAATGACCTGCGCTGTGTCAGCCTTGAACATAAATTGGGTATCCATGCATCCCCCACTTGCGTGATGTCCTATGGTGATAATGATGAGTGTATCGGTTATCTGATCGGTGAAGAAAACCGGGGCATGTCCTGCATGTTTACAATGATGAACAATGCACGGATCGGTGTCGGGCTGCAAGGGGTGGCGATTGCAGAACGTGCCTATCAGGCGGCTGCTCATTATGCGAAGGACCGCGTGCAGTCGGCGCAGTTCGGCAGTCGTGGTGACGGTGTCGCCATCATAAAACATGCTGATGTGCGTCGTATGTTGATGTCGATGAAATCTCAGATTGAAGCGGCTCGCGCGATTGTCTATCTCACAGCGTCTTCCGTGGACCGTGCCCATCATGGGGCTGATGATGCAGAGAAAAAAGCAGGCCAAGGCATGGCTGACCTGCTTACGCCCATTGCAAAGGCTTTTGGGACAGATGTTGGTGTGGATGTGGCCTCACTTGGCGTCCAAATTCATGGGGGTATGGGCTATATCGAGGAAACCGGTGCGGCACAGCATTACCGCGATGCGCGTATTGCCCCCATTTATGAAGGTACAAACGGTATTCAAGCCCTTGATCTGGTTGGTCGTAAATTGGGCCTGGAAGCCGGTAGATATTGGCAGGACTTATTTGCTGATATGCGGGCAGATGTAGCGGGTCTCTCTGGAAATGACGACTTGATTGCAATTCAACCCTATCTGGAAGATGCGTTGGAAGCTTTGGTCGCAACAACCCATTGGATAGTCGGCCAAGGGTTTGAAAATGCGGATCATATTGCTGCTGGCGCGACACCTTATCTTCGTATGTTTGCCCTTGTTCTTGGTGGTTATCTCCTTATGAAGCAAGCGATTGCAACGGGCGATACAGCCAAGGTTAAAACGGCCCGTTTCTTTGCGGAGCAGTTTTTGCCACAGGCAACGGCTTTGCAAGGCCCGGTCACTCGCGGTGCCGATATGCTTTATGCCCTTGATGAAGAGGATTTTGCCGCTTAATGGTCTGAGTAGAGTATCAGTTGCGTTGTGAAATAATAATAACAACCGGAGGGCTTTGTGCGAGCTTTTCTCTGCGCAATTGCGCTTGTTTTTTGGTTCTCCCCTGCGTCAGCTCAAAAAGCAAATGTCATTGAGGCAAATCAGAAATCTGTTGCTTTGATTGAAGAGGGTAGATTTGCGGAAGGGGCGCCCCTCGCCAGAAGTGCTGAATCAGACTATTCCTCATTCTTCCATGGTCTTTATTATAGTCCTGAAGACCATGTGTTGCTCATTGAAACCGCATTTGGTGCAACATATCAGGCGGATGGATATAAGGCGGCTGCTGAATATCTCGATAAAGCCCTGCAGCGCATGGAATTCAGAGGCAAAGAAAAAGAGGTCGTGATGGCCCCACTGGCTGCCAAAGTAGGGCAGATGCTCGCTAATCTGAAAGATATCGATGGCGCTCATAAACGTTTGCGGCAAGCAAGCGATTTGGCCGATGAATTTTGGGGGGAGGGAGATGAACGGTCCATCCGTTATCACCTGGAATGGGCTTTTTATACATATTCCAGAAATGGCCGGGGATGGGCGATGGAAAAAATCAGTGCCGCTCGGAAGATAGCGGAGGGCTATGGCTCTGAAAGCTATCTTGTCCTTCTGGCGGATCTGTTGCGTTCCACCTTGAATATGGAGGGAACGATCTACCCTGCTGAAATAGCGGCGCATTATGAGTTAATGCAGCGATATGAAGCGCACCCTGATTTCGAAGAGGAGTTTTTCCAAAAAGGCTATGCTCAACTGGCTGTTGGCTATCACCGGGTTGAAAACAAAGAGGGGTTGGACATAGCCATGCAGAAGCTTGCGCAAGACTATAATGGCGACAAACTCAACGTTAAGCCGTTCATTAGTGTCAAGCCAGCTTATGCGCAGGACGATGTTCTAAGCAGCAAAGATGGCTTTGTCATTTTGGAATTTAATGTGGATGAGCTGGGGCGCGTGAGCGATGCAAAGGTAGTTGGAAGTCAGGGGGAATCTGCGTTTGAAGAAGCCGCTTTGAAGGTGATTGGTGATTGGCGGTACCGACCACAAAAGGTTGACGGCAAAGCGCGACCCATTCAAGGTGTTCAAGCGCGAATTAGATTTTAGAGAAGGCTCTTTGGCTGGTTGAGGAAGACTTTTTTACGTTCAATATGTAATTTTGCGGTTTATCATTCTGCCAAACAAAAATAATATCGGAGGTTCTTATGCGGCATTTATTTGGTGCGCTTATACTTATTTTCCTTGTGTGTCCAGCGTCGGCGCAGGACCTCAGATGGCAGGATGCCAATCAGCAATCAGCGGAGTTGTTTGACGCGGAAAAATTTGAAGAGGCTGCTCCATTAGCGCGGCGCGCAGCTGAATTATACCCTGTTCAGAGCAAAGCCTATAATGCAGAAAATCACGTCCAGCTGGTTTGGAATGCTGTTGAGATGACGTTATATGCAGAGGGACGGGGCAAGGCTGCATCCTTTGCTGCGGATGCCATAGATGCGGTTGAGGAAAAAGCTGGTGAGAAAGAGATTCTTATTGCTTCTCTTGCCGCCGAAGTCGCCAGAATGTATCGGAATCTCGCTGAAATAGATAAAGCGGACCGTTTCTATCGTCAGGCTTGCTCTTTGGCTGATGAGGTTTTGGGTGAGACAAACCCTCAGGCCATACTTTATTATATGAATTGGGGCCACGATGTTCGCGCCAAATATGGGGCTGCTTGGGCAAGCGGTAAAATTAAGACTGCTCGTGAACGCGCGGAGACCCATGGCGAAGATCATTTTCTTGTCCTGAGAGCTGACTTGCTTTTAGCTAAATTGCGGCTTGAGAAAGGGAGAGAAAGAACCGCCGTGCGGAAATACCAGGAATTGGTAGATCGGCTGGAAAAAATCGAAGAGAAAGATCCTGTTTTGTTGCAGGCAAGCTATGCGCATTTGGCTTATATCTATGCCGAACTGGAGGAAGAGGATGCACTGGATGCCATTATGGCCAAATTCGGTGAGAGCTTCGCTGGTGATAAGGAAAGAGTATTACCTCTTATTCGGGTGGAGCCTGTTTATCCAATAAATGCAGCACGGTTGGGCCAGCAAGGCGCAGTTGTTGTCGAATATACCGTTGATGAACTGGGCCGTGTAAAGGATGCGAAAGTGACAGACCGTTTAGGCGCAGAAGTCTTTGATAAAGCCGCTTTAAATGCTGTGAATAAATGGCGCTTCAGGCCGCTTCTGGTAGATGGTGTTGCCCAACCTGTTGCGGGCATGCAGACACAATTGACGTTCAAGTTGGAATAACGTCGAAGCCGGCTTGCTTAACGTTTACGTAAACGTTAAGTTCACTCCTCTGTTTGGAGGATTTTATGCGTGATCAAAGTGTTGCGTCTGATGAAGATTTATTGATCTCTGATAAAGACGCTGTCGCACGGGGTTTATCTTATCCTTTTGAGGAGGTACCAAAGCCTGGTGCGCTTTTGGAGGTGGCACCTGGCTTGTTTTGGCTACGCATGCCATTGCCTTTTACATTGGACCATATCAATCTTTGGTTGCTTGAAGATGGCGATGGCTATTCGATTATTGATACCGGCATCGCCATGCCAAAGGTCAAAGTCCTTTGGAAGCGTATATTGGATGAAAAAGTCGGCGATAAGCCGATAAAGCGTATCTTTGTCACGCATTATCATCCGGATCATATTGGACTGGCCGGTTGGTTAAGCGAAGAATATGACGCGCCGATGGTCACGACGCGGACAGAATATCTCTATTCCCGCATGCTTAGCCTGGATATCCGTGATGAACCGCCAGCTCAGGTGATGGCGTTTTACAAGGCCGTTGGCTTTGATGAGGAACAACTGGAGATGGTTCGCGCCAGAGGTTGGGGCGGCTATGCCAAGGGCGTTCATGATATTCCTGTATCTTATCACCGGATCGAAGATGGTGATGATATTGAGATTAATGGCCGGCAATGGCGCGTCATCGTTGGGCGTGGTCATGCGCCGGAACATGCCTGTTTCTACTGTGAGGAGTTGAAAATTCTCGTCTCAGGCGACCAGGTTTTGCCGCGTATATCGTCAAATGTTTCAGTTTACCCGACGGAGCCGGAAGGAAACCCTCTGGGCGACTGGATGGAGAGTTTGGTGCGTTTCAAACAGTTGCCAGCGGACATATTGGTTCTGCCTGCACATAATGAACCATTTTACGGTCTTCATGATCGGCTGGATGCGCTTTTGCAGGGCCATTGTTTGAAGCTGGAGCGGCTGGCACGGAATCTGAAAATGCCACAGCCAGTCACGGGCACATTGAACACGCTATTTGGCCGTAAATTCCAAGACCCGATGTTGTTGAGTATGGCGACAGGGGAAAGTCTGGCCCATATTCGTTTGCTGGAAAGTCTCGGGTTTGTGCGTCGTGAAGTCCGCGACGATGTTGATTATTACAGTCTTAATGAAGATGAACCGCCAACACGTGGGGCATTGTTAGAATATTTTGAGCCGTCAGAATAGGGGAGCGACATGGCAGATTTAAAAGGTAAAACACTCTTTATCACCGGTGCGAGCCGAGGCATTGGTTTGGCCATTGGGAAGCGCGCTGCTCAAGATGGCGCAAATGTTGTGATTGCAGCAAAAACTGCGGAACCGCACCCGCGGCTCGAAGGTACGATCTTCACGGCAGCAAAAGAGATTGAAGATCTGGGCGGCAAGGCGCTTCCACTGGTCGTAGATGTGCGGGATGAAGGCAATGTTCAAACTGCGGTTAATGCGGCTGTTGAGGAATTTGGAGGTCTCGATATTCTTGTGAATAACGCCTCTGCCATCAGCTTAACACCGACACTACATACGGAAATGAAGCGCTATGATCTGATGCATCAGGTGAATACGCGCGGGACATTTCTGTGCTCTAAAACTGCAGTTCCTCATTTGCTGAAAGCAGAAAATCCGCATGTCTTGAATTTATCGCCGCCTCTTAACATGGAAGAACGCTGGTTTGCGCCACATGTGGCCTATACGATGGCAAAATTCGGGATGTCCATGTGCGTCTTGGGCATGGCGGGCGAGTTCCGATCGAAAGGCATAGCATTTAATGCGCTGTGGCCGCGAACGGCGATTGCGACGGCTGCGGTGAAAAATCTTTTGGGCGGTGATGATGCTGTGCGCCGATCCCGTAAGCCAGAAATCATGGCGGATGCAGCACATTGGATCTTCACGCAATCCAGCCGAGAAGTAAGCGGGAATTTCTTCATTGATGACGAAGTGATGGCGAAGGCTGGTGTAACTGACCTGGCCAAATATGCCGTTGATCCAGATGTCGATCTCATTCCGGACTTCTTTGTCTAGTCTGTTTTCACTTTTTTTGAAGGCTGGCTTGACCTTGGCGCGTTGTTGCGTCAATAGACTGGTGATTGAACGGATTTTGTTGGTATTGGATGGAAAGTGACCCATATGTTGGCGCGCATATACCGGCCGAGTAAAACGGCAATGCAATCAGGTCGTCGGAATACACGCAACTGGGTGCTGGAATTTGAACCGCGCGCTGCCAAAAGACCTGATCCCTTAATGGGATGGTCAGGGTCATCGGATACTTTGGGGCAAGTGAAGCTGAAATTCCCAACCCAGGATGCGGCTATAGCCTATGCGGAACGGATAGGCCTGGACTATCGTGTTTCAAATGAACATATGCGCACTCCCAAATTCCAATCTTATTCGGACAATTTTCGGTAAAATGTCTTTGGCCGCCCGTAGCTCAGCTGGATAGAGCAACAGCCTTCTAAGCTGTGGGTCGCAGGTTCGAATCCTGCCGGGCGGGCCATCCCCTTAAAAGCAATTGATGGTTTTGAAAAACGCTGCTAATTTCAACTTATGAACAGTGCGGTTGTTTTTGGTATATTTTGTGCGGCGGTTGTTGCCGCTCTTCTTTTGATCTTCATTTTTCGTCGGCGTGAGCGAAAGCCAACACGGATTCATTGGCTTAGCATTGCGGCTTTGGCATTTGTCGCTGGCTTTGCGGCTATGATTGCCTGGGCTGTTCTTGACCGTTCAGAAGTCGCGATTTTTGAAGATCTGAACTGGGAAGAGCTTAGTTTGCTGAATGACGAGAACGAGTAACAGCAACAGCTTTAATCATCGCGAAGACATTTTGGCCGGTCTGAAGGCCAAGATGTTGAGCGGATTGGGCCGTAATCATTGACGTTAAGCCGATGTCTTTTGTGTCTGCGGGGCATAAACGGACCAGAACTGATCCATCCCTTTCGTCCAATTTTGTGATTGTGCAGGGAATCGCATTTTGGACGGTGGTTCGTCCAGGCTCATCCAGGAATAAAGCAATGTCACGCGCAAGAATACGCAGCCTTATATTGGTGCCTATTTGATAGCCACTGCCACTGACTTTGAATATCTGTCCGTGGCAGTTGATCAGCGCCAAATTATCATCGAAACCAGTAACTTGGCCTTCCAGCACACTACCTAAATCAAATGGTCCGAAATGCGCTTCTGCTTTGGGGTTGGAAAATACCTGATCCGCCGGGCCATATGCAATGGCCTGCCCGCTTTGAATCATGACCGCGTCATCAGCCAGCCTTGCAGCTTCTTCAGCAAAATGGCTGACATATAAGATGGGGATTTTTACATCTTGCCTGATGCGCTCGATAAAGGGCAGCAGACGTTGCCTGCGTTGTGGGTCAAGGCCAGCCATTGGCTCATCTAATAAGAGGGCTGATGGCTGGGAAAGAAGGGCACGGCCCAAGGCCACCCTCCGCCCTTCGCCTCCTGAAAGTTGGGGCGGAAAACGCTCAAGGAGCGGTCCAAGCTCAAGCATCTCAACACATCTGTTATAAGCGGTCTGGTCATTCTGCTTTTCCCCATATCTCAGATTTTGCCTGACCGTCATATGCGGGAACAACAACAGGTCCTGCGGGACATAGCCGATGGAGCGAGCGTAAAGGGGAGTGTTTATCGCTTGCTCTGCGTCAAATATCGGCGTGCCGTTGATCAGGATATGACCGCTATCCGGTGTGACCAGCCCGGTGATCATGTTTAAAACTGTGGTCTTGCCAGCTCCTGACGGGCCGAAAAGGACGTTTAATCCATCTCCGGTTTGAAATCGAAAGTCAAAAGCGCGACCGCGGCGATTTAAACGCACATTAATATCAAAACCAATCGTCATGGGTGCTGCGCCTTTTTAAAGCGTCTTGCTGTCCATTCAGCACTTAAAAGGGCGATAACTGCAATGGTCAAGGCGATGATGGACAGCCGGGTTGCGGCGGCCTCTCCACCAGGGCTTTGAAGGGCAGTATAGACGGCCAGTGGCAAGGTTTGAGTGACGCCTGGGATATTGGCGGCGAAGGCGATGGTTGCTCCAAATTCCCCCAGTGCCCGGGCAAAACCCAATATCGTTGCCCCGAGTATTCCTGGCCTGGCAAGCGGCAGCGTGATGGTTCTGAAAACGCGAAAACGCCTGGCACCAAGTGATGCTGCCAGTTGCTCAAGCTTTGGGTCAATCGCTTCCATGGACAATCGGATGGAGCGGATCATGAGGGGTAGTGCCATAACGGCCGCAGCAATGGCGGCAGCCTGCCAGGTGAAGGCCAGATCAATGCCTAAATTCTCATAAAGCCATCGCCCAACATATCCTTGTCGGCCAAAAAGGGAAAGCAACGCAAATCCAACTACAACTGGTGGCAGGACCATAGGTATGTGAATGAGAATATCGAGCAGTGCCTTACCTGGAAACTGGGTTTTAGCAAGCAGCCAGGCGAGTAGAATGGCAAGGGGCAGCGCGAAAACCGTGGCGACTGCTGCAACCTTTAATGATAGAAGAAGCGCTTCATATTCAAAACCACTCATGGCCGTGCCTCAATCTGAAATCCTTTTGAGGATAGAAGTTCTTGAACTTTGTCACTTTCAAGAAAATCCAGAAGCTGTCGATAGCGATTGACGTCTGCGCTTTGCGCTTTCGCGATTTCATAAATCGCTTCTATATCAATGAGTTCCAATAGGGAAGTCAGTGTAGATGACTGGGCAATGTCACTGGCATAAAGAATGGCGAAATCGACGGCGCCACTTTCTAAAAACCGCCGTGTCGCAGCCGCATCTTTACCGTAGATGATATGCTCTCTGATAGTCGAGAAGACACCTTGTTCTTCCAAGGCCTGTTTGGCGTATTTGCCGCAGGGAACTGGTCCCGGTCCACAGATAGCTAGCTTGTCTCCTTTGCTTAGACGGTCTGGCAGGTCACGTAATTGGTCAATCACGAGGGACTTGTCTTTGATGGCCAGATGAAGAGTATTTTTTAAAAATATATGCCGACTGTTTTTGGAAATGAGGTCTTTGCTCGCTGCCTCCTCCATCCACCGCTGATTTGCGGTAATGAGCGCTGTAGCGTGAAGGCCTTGTTCCATTTGCCGGACGAGTTGAGGTGTTGGTCCAGTGATGATGCGCAGGAGCTCTTCATGAGGCCAAGCTGCTTTCAGCTCCTCTTGCAGCCCCCCAAGACTTGCGGGCAGCAGTAATCTTGTCTCCGCCTGGGCATTTAGTGACAGGAAGAGAAGTGAAATGAGAAGTCCAACACCTCTAAGCCAAAGCTTTGGCATAGCGGTCCAACCCTTTGCTTAAATCGCTGTACAGATCTTCTATATCTTCCAGGCCGATATTCAGCCGTAACAAAGGCCCTGACGCGGCCCAGCGTACAGCGGTTCGCTCAAAGCGCGCAGGCAGAATGAGGCTTTCATAGCCGCCCCAGGAAAAGCCCATGCGGAAATAGTCCATATGATCAACGAGGGTGGCCAAGTCCTTCCACTCTCCGCGTTTCAAAACGATGGAGAAGAGGCCGGATGCGCCTTTGAAATCACGTTTCCAAATGGTGTGACCAGGGCATTGTTCAAGAGCCGGGTGAAGAACTTTTGCGACTTCATCATGGGTCTCAAGACGCCGCGCCAGCTCTAAAGCCGCTTGCCCCTGCTGCTTCAGCCGGGCGCTCATTGTTCTTAAACCCCGAAGGCCCAGATAGGCATCGTCTGGAGAGGCACATAGGCCTAAGCGATATACAGTGTTTTTCAAACGTGGCCAGTGCCTGGCATTGGCACCGACTGATCCCAACATGGCATCGCTGTGCCCGACGACATATTTGGTCAATGCGTGAATGACGACATCCGCACCGTGGTTATAGGCGTTGAAATACAGTGGCGTTGCCCAGGTGTTATCGCAAATGACCACGATGTCATGCTCATGGGCCACCTTGGCAATGGCTGGAATATCCTGAACTTCGAATGTAAGTGACCCCGGGCTTTCTACAAAGATCACTTTGGTATTGGGTTGGATCAGTTTTTCAATGTCGCTGCCAATTAACGGGTCGTAGAAATCATGGCTTACGCCTAAAGACTTCAGCAGCCCCTGCGTGATGAGGCGGGACGGCTCATAGACTGTATCAGCTATCAAAAGATGATCGCCCGGGCGCAAAAACGCTATGAATGCCGCGGCGATTGCAGATACGCCGGAAGGTGTGAGCTTGGTTCCGGCACCTCCGGGTTCCAGCTCAGTCATTGCCTCTTCCAGGGCCCAGCTGGTTGGTGTTCCGCGGCGGCCATAATAGAGATGATCATCGGGATGCGCAGTGGCTTGTTCCAGGTCGCTTAGGGTATGAAAGACACAGGTGCTTGCGTGATAGACCGGCGGGTTAACGATGCCATGGGTCCATTCTTTGCGCCGCCCGACTTCAACCAATTTCGTATCAATATTTTTATCGTCGCTCATGATGTCTCTATTGCTGTATCGTCTTGTGCACCCCATTCAGACCAGGATCCATCATAGACGGAGACGTCTTCATGGCCCAACTGGTCAAGTGCAAGCGCCAAAATGCAGGCAGTTACGCCAGACCCGCAGCTGGTGGTGACAGACGCATTAAAATCTATATCGGCATCTTTGAATATCTGCCGCAATGCGTCTTGATCTTTCATGGTGCCATCATCCTCAAACAATGAGGCGTAATATATATTTTTGCTACCGGGAATATGGCCCGAACGCAGGCCCGCACGGGGTTCCTTTTCCTGGCCTGAAAAACGGCTGGGTGATCGTGCGTCAATAATCTGCGCTTTGGGGTCCTGCGTCATCTTTCTGATTTGATCGATATGACGAAGCCGGGTTTGGTCAAATCGTGCCGTGAAATGTCTTTCTCGTGGAGGGGATGGCAAATCATCGCTCAGACGTTCTTCTGCCAGCCATTTTCTCAACCCGCCATCCAAGACAGCGCAGTCCTTATGGCCGAAAATGCGCAACATCCACCAAAGTCTGGCTGCTGAATGATAATCGCTGTTGTCATATATGATGATTTGAGAACCGTCACCAAGGCCCAGCCTGCGCATATGGCTGATGAATTTTTCGACTGGGGGTAACATATGGGGATAGGCGCTGTTTTGATCAGAAACCTCGTCAATATCGAAAAATACAGCGCCTGGAATATGACAGTCTTCAAATTCGGCACGAGCATCGCGCCCTTGTGAAGGCATGTGCCAGGTCGCGTCCACGATACGCACATCAGGCGCATTTAAATGCTGCTCCAGCCATGAGGTGCTGACCAATGAAGTGCTCATGAGATAGTTCCTTAAGTCAAATTCAAAAAGAGTCTTAAGGAGAATCTCTCACCTTTCAATGTTTAACGTGATGAACGAGCGCCAAAATCCGGATCAACGACGGGTGCTTCTCGCAATACGAGGAGTGTGACACGCTTATTTTCCGCCCGATTGGGTTGATCTGGGAAAAGTGGCTCGGTAGCCGCCTTGCCGGTCACTTCGGAAAAGCGATCGCGGCTGACACCGGAACCGGCCAAAACCCTGCGTGAGCTGTTTGCCCGATCAGAAGACAGCTCCCAGTTTGAATAAAGGGGGTTCGACCCTCCCGTGCTGTCCGTATGTCCGGTCAGGGCGACCCGGTTGGGCAGGGTTTGAACAACTTTTCCAACCGTCTCAAGAAGGTGAATGGCAAAGGGGTAGAGGTCCGCAGATCCTCTTTTGAACATGGGGCGTTGATCTTTATCCGTCAGCTGAATGCGGAGGCCTTCAGGTGTCAGCTCGACGATGATTTGGTCCTGATGTTTCAACAGCTCGGGGGATTTCTGAAGGGCCGCCTTTAATGCATCCTCGACAGCCTCGAACATTTTGTCTTCCTGGGTGACAATTTTGGCCTGCCAGTTCCGGTTTTGCTGAACGATCTCGGCTTCGCGGTCCTGTGATGGTCCACCCTTGCTTTCGCCCTGGGTGTCGGTTTCCTGCGCTGTGCTGTTTGGTACTGTTATTCGGATCGAGCCCGCATTTGATGCACCTTCATCGGCAAGGGCAGTACCAGCCAAAATATCCCCGGCGCCCGATGCATTGGACATGGATGCATTTGATGGCGTGAAATAATCGGCCAGGCCCTGCAATGTCTCTTTTTCTGAAACATTTAAAAGCCACAGCAGCATGAAAAAGGCCATCATCGCTGTAACAAAATCCGCATAAGCGACTTTCCAGGCGCCACCGTGATGACCGCCGCCTGAGACTTTTTTGACCTTTTTGATCAATATAGGACGTTCATTGCTATTCGCTGCCACGCACCCATACTCCCTCATTCTTTGCGCCTATTGTGCAAGGCGAGGGTTAAGGGGCCGTTAGCGTGGGAATTTAAACCGTCGTTGCAAGGGGCTGGACCTTAAACCCGGCCTCGTCCAGTTTTTGAATGATTTTATCCACCTGGTCGCGACCCCGAGCCTCGATTTCCACGTCACAATAGGTGCCTTTGGCTGGCAGGTTCAGGAAATTTCGATTGTGATGAACATCGATGATATTCCCGCCCAAATCTGTGATCACCTGAGTGGCTTTCAACAACTGCCCAGGCAAATCCCGCATTGTCAGACGCAGGCGGGCGATACGACCAGCTCGAATAAGATCCCGCATCAAGATGGAGGAGAGGAGGCGACTGTCAATATTACCGCCGCAAATCGTCAAGCCGACTTTTTTGCCTTTAAACCGTTCTTTGTTCATTAATAAGGCGGCCAGTCCGGCTGCCCCGGCGCCCTCGGCAACAGTCTTTTCAACGTTTAGAAGTAATGAAACGGCGCGCTCCAAAGCTTCTTCGCTGACGAGTAATATGTCATCGACCAGATCTTCTATAATTGCTGTGGTGAGCTCACCGGGCTTTTTCACAGCGATGCCTTCGGCAAGACTGTCGCCGGTGCACTCCAGGTTTTCACCTTTCACATGGGCGTAAACCGCTGGATATAGCTCTGCCTGCACGCCAATGATTTCAATGTTCGGGCGCAGAGCCTTTACAGCTGTCGCGATGCCTGAAATCAAGCCGCCGCCGCCAATGGGTACAACCAAAATATCAAGGTCTTCCTGGTCTTCCAGCATTTCCAGCGCCATCGTTCCTTGGCCGGCAATGACATCTTTGTCATCAAAGGGATGAAGGAAGTACCGACCTTCTTTATCAGCCAATTCATGGGCAAAAGCCGCTGCATCCTCCAGCTTATCGCCGGTCACAATGACATGTGCGCCAAATGCCTCTGTATGCTGCACCTTCACTAAAGGTGTGCCCACGGGCATGACGATGGTTGTAGGAATGCCCAGGCGTTGGGCGTGATAGGCCACGCCTTGAGCATGATTGCCTGCAGACATAGCAACCACACCGCGGGCGCGTTCTTCATCGCTGAGCAATAGAAGTTTGTTCAGTGCGCCGCGTTCTTTAAATGCGGCAGTGAATTGCAGGTTTTCGAATTTGAGAAAAACCTCACACCCCGTAATCTGGGACAATGTCATGCTTTTTTCGAAAGGCGTCCGCCGAATTGCACCTTTTAATCGCGCCGCGGCAGCAACTACATCATCCAGAACAGGCCGATCCATAAGTCTCTATCTTTCCGTCTTTAAAACCAATGTGCCAATTGCACTTTGTCTGATGGTCGCTTTATCCGTGGAGATTTCAATGAACTCTCCGTCCCGCCAAAGCGGTGCCAGATCCCCATAATGGGGCGACAATGGATGGCCCGATTGTCCCCCGGGAATGATATAACGGGATGCATCCAAATTAGCGAGATCATAAATGGCTCTGTAACTTGGGCCATTTGTTGATTCATAAGGGGCTTGTGACGAGAAATCCGTGGCGGAGACGTTAATCGCATACGGCCCGCCATCTGCTTCGTCGCTTAGTTCAAACCAGGATTTTAAGAAATCTACGTTTGAAAAAGGGCGATGTGTATGCCTGACGATATGAGCATCGCCCCAGCGCCATTCAGTCCAGTCATCCCCATAAGCCGCGCTTAATTCAGAAATGGCATCGTCCAATGCCTGGGCGACTTGCGTTGAACATGTCTCAACAGGAATGGAACCTTGGTCGTCACACCAATGCGTTGCCTGTGGCGCACCGTGGAATAAGGGCAGAAGGAAATCCGGCCTTGTGGACCAATAACGTTCAAAACGATCGCCGAAATCATCGGCATAAACGCGTTTTGAAACCGCACGGTGCCAGGCCATGTAAATCAAGGGTTCCGGACGGTCGCGGGTCATCGCCCCGTCCCATTTGCCCAGAGCGTCTCTCAAAGCCTCATGAGTGCCACGAAACTCTCCGATGGACAGCATGACATCGCGCATGTCGATAGCCATGTTGGACGCGGGGTCCATTTGGATGTCTATAAAGCTTTTCACGTCGTGCTGTGTGGACTTTTGAAGCTCGGCTGCAATCCGGTCGGCACGATAGGGGAGAGCCCAGTCATCCGTGATATGGTGCGGATAATCATCGCTGACGATCTTCTGATTTGCCGTGTGAACCATACCGCTTGGCGGGTTATAGGTCTGCGGGAGTTCATCAAAGGCAATACGCCCGACCCATTGATCAGTGCCCAGCCAGCCACGTGCGGGCAGCAATCCTTGTGTTGGGCTGTCGGCGCTGCGCACAGGGACTTTTCCTGGCGCAATATAGCCTATATTTCCATCCACATCTGCAAAGACAATATTCTGCTCCGGGGCGTGGAAACTTCTGAGCGCTTCACGCATGGTCGGCCAGTCATGAACACGCGTTATCTGCCGCCCCGCATTGGCTGAGGTGTCGGTATCTTCGAGTGCTGTCCAGCGAAAAGCCATGACATGACGATCATCAAGCAGGCGCTGCATATCACCGGACACATCTGACATGATAGGCCCATGACGGCTTTCCCGAACGGCGAGGATGACATCCGCACTGTCTTTGACTTTTATGATTTCCTCACGAATTTCGAAATCTAATGGGCCGCTTTCGGTCTCATAGCTCAGGCCGCCTTCATTCAGGCGTTCGATATACAGGTCCTGAACATCGGGTCCCGTATTTGTAAATCCCCAGGCAATACGATCATTGCGCCCTAGAACCACAAAGGGAATGGCAGGTAGGGTGGAGCCGATGATATTACGTCCATTAATATTTATATGAGCGAGATACCAGATGCTGGGCGTGGTCAAACCCAGATGAGGATCATTTGCCAAAAGGGGCTTGCCGCTTTTCGTCCAGCTTCCATCCATGACCCAGTTATTGGAGCCGATCCATTTTCTTTCCTTTGCCTGAAGCGGTGCAAAGAGGTTTGCAGCGGTGTCCGGGCCTCCATCGATTTTAAAAGACACACCTGGATAAAGGTCTGTTAGTTCGGGGAAATTAAAGGGTGCATTTCCTGGATAGGGCGGTTGGAACTCTTCCGCTCTCTTAGGGCCGAAGCGCGCTATTAATTCCAAGCGCGCCAGTTCGTCCCGCCAGTTGCCGCCTAAATCCCAGGCCATCATTTTTAACCAGGCCATAGAATCAACAGGTTGCCAAGGTGCCATATCAGCGCCAGTGAGTAAAAATTCCGGTGGAAGGAGTTCAGACCTTTTTAAAAAGTTGTTGATGCCAGCACTATAGGATTGCAGCATCGTCTTACTGTCTTCATCAAGATTGTCATAAGCCTTTTCAGCGGCGCGATAGACGCCTAGGGTGCGGAGAAATTTGTCCGTATCCAGGGTGCCCGCTCCTAATATCTCTGATAAGCGGCCCGCGGCGATACGGCGGTTAATCTCCAGCTGCCAAAGCCGGTCCTGCGCATGTAAAAAGCCAAGCGCATAAAAGGCATCTTGTTCATTGGTTGTGTAAATATGGGGAACAGCATTTTCATCTCTTATGATCTCAATCTCGCTTTCCAAGCCTGCAACTGTGATCTCTCCATTTGTTTGTGGGAGAGAGGCTCGTAAAACAAAATAAAAGCCTGTGACGACGACACCGGCGATCACGATCAGGCCCAGCAGCGCTCTTGAGATGAATTTACCCATTTCTTATCCTTTTTTACCCGCATGTTGTGGATAGACCGTCGTGTCTGGGCTGTAAAGCATTTGGCGTAAATGAGGTCTTGTTGTCATTGATAAGATAATTCTATTGTGTCGCCTGGGACGCAATATCAGTTTGGATCAATCTGGAGTAAGGGGCGATATGACCCGTATTTCTTTTCTTGGCTTAGGTGTGATGGGCTATCCGATGGCCGGGCATCTGGCGTGTGAAGGCTATGATGTCACAGTATTTAACCGGACAGCTGCGAAAGCGCAGAAATGGGTTGAGGAATTCAAAGGCCAGACAGCAGAAACGCCAGAAAAAGCCGCTCAAGGTGCAGATATTGTATTCGCCTGTGTCGGGGCGGATAAGGATGTGGAAGATATTTGTATAGGCTCTGTTGGTGCCTTTTCAACCATGGCTGAAGGTAGCTTGTTTGTTGATCATACCACTGCGTCACCAAAGCTAGCGCGTGACGTATTTGCAGCCGGAAAAGAGCGCGGCATAGGTGTTTTGGATGCGCCCGTTTCAGGCGGGCAGGCTGGCGCTGAAAATGGGCAGCTCACAATCATGGTGGGCGGTGAAGAAGAGGCTTTTGCCAGGGCAGAGCCTGTCATGCAGGCTTATGCCAAGCAGATCGGATTGATCGGTGGACCGGGGGCGGGGCAGCTGACAAAGGCTGTTAATCAGATATGTATAGCGGGCATTGTGCAAGGCCTGTCGGAAGCCCTTCATTTTGCGCAATCTGCTGGTCTGGAAGGTGAAAAAGTCCTGGACGTGATTTCCAAAGGTGCGGCACAGTCCTGGCAGATGGACAATCGCGCAGCGACGATGTTAGCAGAAGAGTTTGATTTTGGTTTTGCTGTAGATTGGATGCGTAAGGATTTGGGTATTGTCTTAGATGAAGCAAAAGCAATGGGTATTTCATTGCCCATAACGGCTTTAGTGGATCAATTTTATGGCGATGTCCAAGCGATGGGAGGTGGGCGTCAGGATACATCTTCATTGATACGACGGTTTCAAAAGGGAAAATAAAAGCTGGGGAGGCTTGAAATGAGATCGCTTTTTAACGGGTTGAAATATGGACTTGTGTCGGCAGGCTTAGTGTTGGCCTCTTCCGTCCACCTGCAAGCGCAGGATGTGCTGATCACCAACGCCAATGGCTATCATATTGCAGATGGCAAGCTTGTCCGGTTTGATACTTTGCTTATACGCAGCGGGCGGGTTGCTGCCGCTGGTCCAGCCAGTGCTTTGGAACAATGGGGTGAGGGTATCAGAAATCATGACGTGGATGGCGCGACATTGCTTCCTGGCCTGATTGATGCCCATGGTCATGTGTTTGGTTTGGGGCATCAATTATTGAATGTGAATTTGGTCAATTCCAAATCCCTGGCCGACGCGCAAGCACGGGTCGCAGCTGGTTTGCCCACCGCTGGTGCCTGGGTGCGGGGTGGTGGCTGGAACCAGGTGATCTGGGGTCTGGGCCGTTTTCCAACGGCGCAGGAATTGGATACAGTCACAGGAGATAAGCCCGCGTATCTCAGGCGGGTTGATGGCCATGCGGCCTGGGTCAATAGCAAAGCCCTTAAAATGGCGGGTATCACAAAGGATACACCCGACCCCCAAGGCGGTCTTATTGTCAGAGATGCTGATGGAAACGCCACAGGTGTTCTCGTTGATGCTGCGATGGACTTGGTGGAGGGGATTATTCCTGAACCTTCCGATGCGCAGCGACGTAAAGCGCTGGACGAAGCCCTTGCGTCGATGGCGTCCCTTGGGATGACTGGCGTTCATGATGCTGGGATCACGCCTGAGCAATGGGCGATCTATCGCAGCTATGCAGGGCAGAAGAAACTCACCAGCCGTATTTATGCGATGATTGGCGGTGCCGGCGAAGTCTTTGATGCCCTCGCGCAGAATGGCCCGCAGATGGGACTGGGTGAAGATCGTCTCTATCTGCGTTCAGTCAAGCTTTATTCTGATGGCGCTTTGGGGAGCAGAGGGGCCGCACTGCACTGGCCCTATAGTGATGACCCGGATAACCACGGCTTGTTATTTGTCGATGATATCACCATGATAAATCAGATTTCCCGAGTTGTTTCCCGTGGATTTCAGGCCAATGTCCACGCAATTGGTGATAAGGCGAATACGCAGGTTCTGGATGCCTTTGAAACAGTGTTGCGCCATAATGGTAGTGGTCTGAGACATCGTATTGAACATGCGCAAGTCATGCGTCTTGAAGATATTCCCAGAATGAAGCGGTTAGGGCTTATTGCATCCATGCAACCGACCCATGCAACTTCGGATAAAAATATGGCAGAAGATCGTTTAGGCCATATCAGAATTAAAGGGGCTTATGCTTGGCGGACCATATTGGAAGAAGGCATTGTGATTGCATCGGGTTCAGACTTCCCCGTAGAACCGCCTAATCCCTTCTATGGCCTGCATGCTGCCGTTACACGCCGGGACCGTAATGGAGACCCGCTGGAAGGCTGGTATGCCAATCAAAAAATGACGGTCGAAGAAGCGTTGAAGTCATTCACTTCGGATGCTGCTTATGCCGCTCATATGGAAGATAAAGTCGGCAGTTTAGAAACCGGTAAATGGGGCGATTTCATCTTAATTGACCAAGATATTTTTGAAATTGACCCGCAGGATATCTGGAAAACCAAGGTGCTTGAAACCTGGCTTGCCGGGGAACGGGTCTACGCAGCTCAGTAAAAAGAATTCCGCCCGGTTAGTTGCCTAACCGAGCGGACCCAAGCGTGACGTTTAACTAGGCCTTGCGCCTACGCCTGTAAGCGAGGCCGAGGCCAATAAGTCCTATACCAAGACTGGTGATAGTCATCGGTTCAGGAACATCGCCACCAGGGATTACAAAGCCACCACCGGAAAGGGCGGACCCGCCAATTCCGAAATAGCTTGCAAAATTCTGGTTGAAACCATGTGCTAGCAACATGAATGGGCTGTCCGCTGTGATGCGGTGTGAACCATCTGCTGTAAGCAGGTTACAAGCGACCAGAGTTGTCCCTGGAACAGGTGCGAAACATCCTGGATTTACAGGTGCCCCGTCCAAGGTCAAAGTCGCCAGGAAGGCAGCTTCAATCGCAATGCCGAGATAATCTTCATAGTCCCCTGCGGGAACGTTGAAGATATAATCGTCAAGCCATTGGCTGACATCTGGAACCAGGCTGAATGCCGGATCACCTTCACCGGCAATATTTGATCCAAGCATGAATTGCCCAACAAGAATTGGGTTGTTACTTGTAATCGATGTGATTGCACTGGTGAATTCGCCAGCACCGTCCAATGTGATGGAATCGCCTGCGTTCAGATTGAAAACACGGCCATCAGATAATGTGATGACGGTGCCGTCTTCTTTGGCAAGGAATTTAAGAACATCACCAGGACCGCCTTGTTCTGTTGGCAAGACCACGAACTGCGTTCCAAAGTCATCTGTTGTTGGAAGTTGTTCAATCAAATGGTCACAAAAAGCTGTGGTTGATGGAACATTACCGCACAAGTGGCCGCCAAAGACGGCGATATCATTATTTGATGTGATTGTTGTGCCGGTAAGGTCCCCGCCGCCAGTGGCGCGCAGTTCAAAGGCTTCCAATTCATTCAAATTGATATCAAAAGGTACACCGGCTAATTGCCCTGTCGTCAGATTAGCCGATGGCGTAATCGTGACAGTTGTCGCATCCGCGCTGGAAACGACGGACAATTGCGACCCGTTTTGAACGAGGTCACTGGTTCCTGCCATCACGAGATAATCCGTTCCCAGACTTTCAGTTGGGAAAAGATTGGTGATGTCGTTGGAAGCAACTGGTGTATTGGCATCCATCAGATAAGCTGAAATCGGATCAGAAGAGCTGATGGAAAAGCCCCCATTATCCGCTGTGCTAAGAGACCCTATGCGAAATGCATCCGTTATGGTCACAATAGCTGTGCCACCACCTGGGATGTTCACATTTTGAAGAAATGTGCCATCCGAATTGGTGATTGTCGCAGTTGTGTTGACTTCACTTGTCAGGAAAAGATCAACATTGGAGGCCACTAGATTGTCAGGCAGCGCAAAAAGTATAACCCCTGCTTGCGCACCTACCAGGCCCCCAAAAAACGCCCCGATACTTAAAATTGCACCGATGACGCTGCGTTTTATTAAGTTGCAGGTCATGATACTGTCCTCCTTGATCGGCGAGGTAAAACGCCGTCAAGGAGGGTGGCTGCAAATATTATGCCATCTAAATAGTCTATACTTTAAGTATAGTTATAATTGTTTTAAATACATAAATTTTTTATTGTGTCAGATATTTCGACGCCCTTATTTTAGCTTAAATTCGGTCGCGTTTTCCAGACACCCAGTTCTTTTTCAATGGCGGCCCCGATGGCCAATAATCGTCCTTCGTCAAATAAATGACCGGTGAGAGAAGCCGCGCGCGGGACCATATGCGTCTCCGCTCCGGCTTCGATTTTTTCCGGAGGAGTATAGGAACCAAATAATGTCCGTGTGGGTTGCTCTATGAAGCCGGCACGCATGGCCAATGTCGGGTGCCCTGTCATATTGCCGATCAATAATAGATTTGCAGCATAATTTGGGTGAATAAGCGCATCTACATCTTTCATAACATCGGCAAAGGCCTCCATGACCTGTCGGCGCAAGCGTTGGATTTGGACATAAGATACCGCAGGGAAATAATGGCTCGCCCGAAAAGTGTTGGGCCAGGCGAAATCGTCTTGCCATTTCAGCATATCGTCTTTGTTGCTTGTTGTAAGCTCTTCAAATGCAGCGGCGGCCTCAACGGTGACAATGTTTCCAAGTTCACCATAGGGAAGCTCTGGCAATTTAACCTCTACAAGCTCTAAGCCCGCGCGTTTGGCAGCCTCGAACATGTCATGGTCGGTTTGCGCCGCTTGATCGCCTTCAAACCAGGCCGGGTCATAGCCAAGCTTCATGCCGGCTGCTTTCAGCTGAATATCATAGGTGAATGGTGTGTCGATCGAGCCTGCATCACCTTTATCAGCACCATTGATTGCAGCAAGAACCAATGCATTGTCCCAGACGCTTCTGCAAATTGGGCCGATTTTATCTAAGGACCAGCAAAGTGCCATGGCACCGCTCCGTGATACCCGGCCGAAGGTGGGGCGAAGTCCGGTTGCGCCATTGCGATTACAAGGGCTGACGATAGAGCCTAGCGTTTCTGTTCCAATGGCAAAGGCGGCAAGGCCTGCGGCGACCGCTGACCCTGATCCGGCTGAAGAGCCGGACGAACCTTCTTCTGTATTCCAAGGATTGCGGGTTTTACCGTCAAACCAGATATCACCATAGGCCAAGGCCCCGCAGGTTGTTTTCCCTAAAAGAACAGCACCAGCTTCTTCCAGGCGTTTCACAATGAAGGCATCTTCCTCGGCCACCCGGTCTTTATAAGGAGTGGCACCCCAGGTTGTCTTAATCCCTTTGGTATCTACCAAGTCTTTCAAGCCATAAGGAATGCCATGCAATGGGCTTTTAGTCCGACCAAAACGAAGGTCTTTATCTGCCGTGTCAGCCTGTTTTCGCGCCAGATCGGCTGTGACGGTCACAAAGCATTTCAGCTTGTCACCCAGACGTTCGATCCGCTCTAAATATATCTCTGTAAGCTCTCGGGATGTTATGTCGCCATCCCTTAACCAGCGCGCCTGCCAGGTGACGGGAGCGAATGCGATCTGCTCTGCATCATTGGGTTTCTTGGGTGCATTTCGGCTTAATGAAGTGCCTTGAACCTGGCGCCGCAGGCTTTGTCCACGCAGGCGCGGGTCAAATACCTCTGCGGGGGCAAGATGATTGTCGGGGGTATAAGACCTCAATCGCCGTATACTTTCGATTTGATCATCAATGATATTTAAGACTTGAGCTTTTTCATTCTCCGTGAAATCCAGCCCCAAGACATTTGCGCAACTCTCTAATTCCGAAGCGTTCGTGAGTTCTGATGCTTTAACCCCGGCGAGGCCGGTAAGTCCCACTGCGCTGACGCCCATAGCTTTCATGAGCGTCCGACGATCAAGTCCTGCCATTTTCCCAATTCCCTGATTGTTATTTTAAAATTTCCGCGGCTTTTGGTGCAAAATAGGTCAAAATGCCGTTACACCCTGCACGTTTGAATGCCAGCAATGATTCAAGCATTGCTGCATCATGATCCATCCAGTCGCGTTCAACGGCGGCCATGATCATCGCATATTCGCCGGACACCTGGTAGGCAAAGGTTGGCATGTGAAACGCCTGTTTGACCCGGTGCACTATGTCAAGATAAGGCATGCCGGGTTTGACCATGACCATGTCAGCACCTTCATTGATATCCAGGGCGACTTCGCGGAGCGCCTCATCCCCATTCGCCGGGTCCATTTGGTAGGTCCGTTTATCGCCTTTTAAGCGGTTACCGGACCCAACAGCATCGCGAAACGGGCCATAGAATGCGGATGCGTATTTTGCGGCATAGGCCATGATCTGCACATTTTGAAAACCCTCGATGTCCAGGGCTTGGCGAATAACACCGATGCGCCCATCCATCATATCTGAAGGTGCGATGATATCCGCGCCCGCACGGGCCTGGTTCAAACTTTGCTTGATGAGAACCTCGGTGGTTTCATCATTTAATACCAATCCATTTTGGTCGATCAGCCCATCATGACCATGGCTGGTATAGGGGTCCAAAGCGACATCTGTGAGAAGCCCGATATCACTGACGTCCCTTTTGATGGCTTCAATTGCGCGGCACATCAGATTGCCGGGATTAAAAGCTTCCTCGCCCTGGTCGGACCGTTTATCTGCAGGGGTGTTTGGGAAGAGAGCAAGGCAGGGAATGCCCAAATCGCGTGCTTTCTTCGCCTGATCAACAATAAGATCAACGCTCAATCGCTCCACTCCGGGCATAGAGGCGACGTCCTGTCTTTGCTGCTGCCCGTCAATGATAAACAGCGGCCAGATCAGATCAGCTCTATCAACATTGTTTTCCGCCACCATGTCGCGTGACCAGGCCTGCATGCGATTGCGCCGCATACGCGTATGTGGAAATGTCGGGGACGTGGGAGCCATTTGCTTTCCTGTTTAAACACCTTCAACGAATTGCATGTCTATGAGAATGCCATTGTTATGTGTAGTGATAAACAGTGATTGGGAAAAGAAATTAAGCTTCCGCAATACGATTTAGGAAATGCTCGGTGCCTTGTGATAACGCATTTGATTGATGCTGCAGGTCTTGAATGACCTTCATAAGCTCGGCAGTGTTCTGGCGGCTTTCCTTGATCATCCCTGACAAAACAGTCATCTCATCACCTGCGGCAGTGGCATTGTCAGAGGCACTTTGTGTGTGAATAGCGATATCCTGCGTCGCGGCGCTTTGCTGCTCGATAGCGCTTGCTGTGATTTGAGAGGCACCTTCTATTTCATCAATGACGGTACCAATGCCTTCTATGGCTTCCACAGCACTTTGGGTGGCAATCGCCATATCATTTGTCATCTCCGCAATATCCGCTGCGGCTTTAGCAGAGCCCGAAGCCAGGCTTTTGACTTCATTGGCAACGACCGCAAAGCCTTTTCCAGCATGACCGGCCCGTGCTGCTTCAATTGTTGCATTCAAGGCGAGGAGATTGGTCTGCTCTGAAATATTGGTAATAAGCGATACAATGGATTTGATTTGTGCCGCCTGATTGGACAGATGGGTGATGCGTTCATTGGCATCGCGGCGGCGATCCGCGGCGTTGACGGACAGATCAAGCGCGCGTCGGGTCTGATCTTTTAAATGCCCTACAGAAACCGACATCTCTTCTGCAGCTGTTGCAACCAATGTCATATTTGTCGCTGCGTCTTGCGCAGCGGATTGTGTTGCAAGCGTTTTTGCCTCGGCATTGTTGCTTTGGTGGCTTAACACCTCGGCTGATTGGGATAAAAGGTCAACGCAGGAGTTCATGGTTGCAACGACTGTGTTTATAGAAGCTTGAAATTCCTTGCCTAACTCTTGTGCCAGTTCCTTGCGTTTGCGTGCGGCTTCTGCGTGATCTTTTTCTCTTTGGCGTTCGATCTCGGCCCGATCTTGTTCTGCTTTTTGCGCCTGATCTAGTGCTTCTGCGGTGCGGACGCGCTCTTCTTCGGCTTTTAATAGAGCTTCTTCGGTTTTCTTGACCTGCTTTTTCATATTTTCATTGGCACGCGATGTGGCTGCGGAGAATTTCTCCAACTGATGCGTCAGCCATATCAGCGTTACGGCTTGCGCCCCTAAGATGGCTGCGTGAAGGATGACGCGAGGGATGCTGGCATTATCAGGGAAAACAAGCGTTGGAAGCGCAAAACTCATCGTTAGATGGTGGGTGGCTACGATAGCTGTTGACAGCATGACCGGTCGCCAGTCCACCATCGTTGCAATGCCGGCCAAGACTGCAAAGAACAACATGTGAATGTCGAGCTGCCAGGGGTGGCCTGAGAAAACAGCAAGGAGCAGAGCTGTTTGAATGGTTAGAGATGTACTGAGGATAAATTTGGCAGAAAGATCATCGGGTGCCGTCCGCATCGTATAAAAGCTGCTGAGAGCCAGGACACACCCCGCCGCAGTCGCTTGTATCCATAGATCAGGATTAGCGATCAATGCCGCAATCAGGATGATCGGGACCATGGCCCAATTCGCTCTGATCAGATATTTTTTTGCAGATGCTTTAAATGAAGCAAGTTGCGGGTCAAAACTCATGATCATGATATGCCTTTATCATTTGTGAAAGCTGCTTGAGCCTTGGATGAAGAACATCCCCAGGCCCCTTGTGCTTTGAAAAGGAATAGGGCACCTAATTCACTGGCAGTGATCCCATTCATTTCTGTTCTTTCCACAATAAAAATACGTTCGTTCAGGCCTGATGATATGGGGCGTCCACCTGCGGCGGTTATAGTGACAAAAGCGTCATGCGGGGATATTGATAAGGGGAATACGACACCGATGATATCGTCGTCATTTCCTGGTTGCACGACCAGGCTGATGATGAAGGCAAAGCCTATCATTGCCATGATTAGGGATGAGATAAGCCCCTTGTTCACCACTTCTCCCCCTTGTCTTTGGTGAAACACGCTTTCAAAACTATAAGATAAAGGTAAAACAAGTCTTAGTCTGCTGTTGGCCCCACCTTTTAGGGGGGTATGCATGATGAAAGCTATGTCGAAGAGGGGAATTTAAATGCGTCTTGCTTTCTTTTTATCCGCATTGGCGGTGTCTGTTCTACCTGTTGCCAGTGGGGCAGAGGATTGGCCGTATGAACAGGATATTCCGAAATTAGAGGCGCTGCCGCCTGATCTTCTTAATGGGGAAAGCCCTGATATCGTTCGCTTTTTGAAAGTGCGGGGCATTAGTGGCTTTGAATTATCTCCTGATGGAGAAAATTTGCTTTTTCAAACCTCTGTAACCGGAGAACCGCAGCTTTGGTCAGTGTCAGCGACAGGTGGGTGGCCGATACAATTGACCTTTGGCTCTGGCATCACATCCTTCCACTGGACGCCTGATGGGAGGCATATTTTATATGCGGGGGACACGAATGGAGATGAAAGGGAAGGCTATACCCTTTTGTCAGCTGACGGCAGGAGAGAGCGGTTGCTCCTGGGCAATTCTGACGCTTTTCGTGCCTTTGGTGATTTTGCCGCTGATGGGGAAGCCATTGTATATGCGTCGACAGAGCGAAATGGGCGAGATTTTGATGTCTGGGTTACGGCTGTTGAGGACGGAAAAAGTCGAGTTGCCTATGAGGGTCATTTCGGATTTTTCCCGGGGGCAGTGCGTCCCGGTCATGATCATGTCATTCTAAGTGAGACCCGGGGGGAAGATGGCAATAATCTGCACCTGTTGGATTTAAAGTCCGGCGCGGTCACAGAGCTATTTAAGCCAGAAATATCCTCAGCTTATCAATCCATCAACTGGGTCAGTGATGGCAGTGGCTTTTATCTGTCCACAAATGACGGGCGTGAATTTTCAGGTCTTGCTTTTTATGACATGGCGAGCAGGGAACTGAAATTTATCGAAACGCCGGATGTTGATATTGAACATGTCCAACTGTCTTTCGATGATCGCTATCTTGTCTGGCTGACAAATGATGGGGGCTATTCGACACTTCATGCGCGTGACTTGAAAACCGGCCAGGGTCTGAGCATTCCGGATTTGCCCAAAGGAGTATTTGCGCTTGATTTTGCATCCGCCTCGCCGGTTCTGGCAATCCAGGTCAGTGGCCCGCAGATGCCGGGAGATGTGTTCGTCTGGAATTTGCAAAGCGGCGGGCTGGTTCATGCGGCAAAATCGACATCTGCCGGTATTGATATGACATCCATGGCGGTGCCTCAGTCGGTCTATTTTGATGCGCGTGATGGCGAACGTCTTCATGGTCTGTTTTATGAGCCGGAAGGTGCAGTGGCTCCACCCGTTATGATCTTCGTCCATGGAGGGCCGACGTCGCAGGCCCGGCCAAGATTTAACGCTGTGGCGCAATATCTCCTTGGTCGTGGTGTGGCCGTTCTGGATTTGAATTTCCGTGGGTCTACCGGCTTTGGAAAGCGTTTTGCACGGCTGGATAACAAACGGCTGCGTACAGATTCTGTGCGGGATGTTGCTGATGCTGTCGCCTGGCTTAAGCAAAGCGGCAAGGTGGACGGAGCGCGCGTAGGTCTTATGGGCGGGTCTTATGGTGGCTATCTGACAAATGCGGCGCTGGGCAGCTATCCAGATTTATTCACATTGGGGGTCTCTTTCGTTGGTGTGTCTGACTGGGTGCGCGCGCTGGAGACAGCGTCACCTGCATTAAAGGCCTCTGATCGGGAAGAATATGGGGATATTGAAGACCCGGATGATCGGGCATTTTTTGCTTCTATCTCGCCTATAAATAATGCCCATAAAATCAAGGCGCCAATCATGGTATTGCATGGGGCAAATGACCCACGTGATCCGGTGGCTGAATCAGATCATCTGGTGGAAGCCATTCGGAAATCAGGCGGTGAAGCGATTTATCTGCGATTCCCAGATGAGGGACATGGCATTCGCAAGCTTGCGAACAGAGTTCATGCCTATCACAAAATAGCAGCGTTTTTGGAAGAACATTTCGAGATTTCCAAAGACTGAGAGTGAATATATCAAAGCGCCACTTGCACTGCATGAATGCTGGTGCAAGTGGTTTTCCTTGTCTATTCTGCTGCCTTTCCCAGGTCTCAAAAAAGAAGGACAGGACCCATGGATATCCACGGTCATTTTATTGGCGGTCAACGCGTTGAGGGGCAAAGCGGACGCTTTGGAGATGTGTTTAATCCGTCTAAAGGTGAAGTCAGTGCGCAGGTCGCGCTTGCCTCCAAAGCTGAGGTAGAGCAGGCCATTGAAAATGCGCAGACAGCCTTTGCGTCCTGGTCGCAGACCAGTGTTGTTAAACGCTCTCGTGTGATGTTTAAATTTCTCGAATTGGCCACAGCCGAGAAAGACAAACTTGCTGAGCTGCTTGCCAATGAACACGGCAAAGTGCTGGATGATGCCCGTGGCGATGTGCAGCGCGGTCTTGAGGTCATTGAATTTGCCTGTGGCATTCCCCATGCGATGAAGGGTGAATTCTCTGACAATGTATCAACCGGAATTGACATGTACAGCATGCGCAAACCTTTGGGTGTGTGTGCAGGGATCACGCCATTTAATTTTCCAGCCATGGTGCCTATGTGGATGTTTGGTGTCGCTATTGCCTGCGGGAATACATTCATCTTGAAGCCGTCTGAGAAAGATCCGGCTGTGCCTTTGCGGCTGGCTGAGTTGATGTTGGAAGCGGGTGCCCCGGAAGGCGTTTTGAATGTTATCAATGGTGATAAGGAAGCCGTTGATACGATTTTGACGGACCCGCGTGTGAAGGCTGTGTCTTTTGTCGGCTCGACCCCCATTGCACATTATGTCTATTCCACCGGCACGGCCCATGGCAAACGGGTTCAGGCCATGGGTGGCGCTAAAAACCATATGATTATTCTGCCCGATGCAGATCTGGATCAGGTGACCGATGCGCTTATCGGTTCAGCCTATGGGTCCGCTGGGGAGCGCTGTATGGCAATTTCTGTGGCTGTACCCGTTGGGGATGCGGTTGCGGATGAGATTGTGAAGCGTTTGAAGCCGCGTGTTGAAGAATTGAAAATCGGCCCGTCTCTGGCTGGCGGTATGGAGATGGGCCCGCTTGTGACGGCTGATCACCATGCCAAAGTCAAAAGCTATATCGACCTGGGCGTAGAAGAAGGCGCTGAGCTTGTCGTTGATGGCCGCGACTATCGCTGCACATCTCAGGGCTATGAGAATGGCTATTATATGGGCGGTTCTTTATTTGACCGGGTGCAGCCCAACCATCGCGCTTATCAGGAAGAAATTTTCGGCCCGGTGCTTCAGGTCGTGCGGGCGCAGAATTTTGAAGATGCGGCGGCGCTGCCTACAAAACACCGCTATGGCAATGGCACGTCCATCTTCACTAGGGATGGGGACGCGGCCCGCGCTTATGCGGATCGGGTGGAAGTCGGCATGGTTGGGATCAATGTGCCAATCCCTGTGCCATTGGCGTTCCATACATTTGGCGGATGGAAAGACTCTGCATTTGGCGACATCAATCAACATGGCATGGCGGGCGTGAATTTCTTCACTAAAGTGAAGACCGTAACGTCGCGTTGGCCGACGGGTATTCGCGCCGGTGCGGACTTTAAAATCCCGACATTGGCATAATCAGATAATTGAAAGGGCGTGATGAAAATCGCGCCCTTTCGCTAAATATTGTAATTTCCCTTTAATTTTGAGACACTCTTTGCCTCAATACGGCTCAGCCTTGCGCGTAGTAGCCTAAAAAAATCTTCTGTTCGTTGCGTTTGCGTATCTCAATCGGTTGTACCGACACGAGGGCTGAGAGGGTGCGTCTATATCGTTGAGCCGTGATTTCGACATTTATTCTGGGGGGGAAAACAATGTCAGACACGCATGAACATAAAACTGAACCAAGTCTCTTGAAGCGGGAGCTGACCCACTTCTGGCATCTGCTTGAAATATCTGCTGCTTTTTTCATGCTTTACAGCTTATTTGCTGAGGTCGTGAATAAGGTGGCTATCGCTTTTGCAGGGGCTGTCACAGCGCCGCTGGCGGTGTTGGTTGGGATTGCAATTCCATTGCCAGATCCGATCGCTGAGTTGGTCATTATCTGTATCATTACCGGTGTCATCACCTATGTGGTTTTGCGCTATGTGTGCTCGGAACAATGGGTGCAGGAGCCGGTTAATGTTCGGAAATGCTGGGAGGAGATCACCTGGTGGAATCCGTGGTCCTGGGTGAAATCCATTGTCTGCACAGTCGTTGAGGTCCTGAAATGGGTCTTAAAAATTATCTGTGCCTGGGTTGAGGCCCTTGTGATCATCCTTGTTGTGCTGTGCATCGTGGTGGGGATCATCATCATATTTGGCTGAACGTGATGGGCCCGGAGTTTTTGAGCTTCGGGCCTCTTTCTAAGGGGGAAGTTCACATGGATCCTTGTGAAGAATTAGAAGCTGATTTGGATGTTCAACAGGAAATCCTTGATGAGACGAAATTCCTGGCGGGGTTGCGCCTGTTCTTAGGTGTTATAGGTTTTGAATGGTTATATGATCTTATCAAGACCCGAAAATTCGAATGGAAAACCTTTCTTGATGCGCTGGTTTTAGGCGATATCGCTTATCTGCTGTATTGGCTTCGCGAATTGCTGAAGACTATGGGGTTGAAAGATGCGCTAAAGGAGCTTGGCAAAAAGGTCGGGCCTTGGGCTATCGCTATCTGGGCCGCAGCAATATTAATCAATATTGGTATCTATATCAGCCGCCGTATTACCGCCTCTGATCGTTTTGATAAAGCGGTGGCGGCGCTATATCACGCCTATGATAACTGTGACCGCCGCGATGAGATATTTCGCGAACGCGGTATTCCAATTCCACGCTAAGGAGGAGAAAGACAATGGGTCGATTTCTAAGGTTTTTAGCGTGGGTGGCACGCTATGGTCCACGTATAGCACGGCGTTTGGCGCAGCTTTATGATGCCTTGGATGCGGCACGGATTGGCATGCGTGCATATATGCGTGCTGCCAATAAGGCGAAGCGCCTGGGTCAGGCGGAGAGGGAAGGGCGTTTTCTGCGCCTTGCTGCTTTGGCGGAACAGGAGATCCGTGACTTAACAACAAGAATACGTAGGCTGAAGGCAGGTCTGTCTGAAACCAGATAAACGATAAGCACTGGACCTTTTGCATTGTAAATGCTCTCATGCCGCCTCAAGTCTGGGAGGTGCGTGATGGCGTTTTTAATATATGGGGCAACGGGTTACACAGGGAAGCTGGTTGCAAAACGGGCTAAAGAGCTGGGTCTTGAACCTGTTTTAGCGGGGCGGAATGAAGATAAGCTGCGCGCGGTGGCTGAGCCATTGGGCTTTGCTTATCAGGCCTTTGATTTAAGCGATACAGATGCGTTGGAAAACGAGTTGAAGGACGTCAATGTCGTCCTTCATATTGCTGGTCCCTTTTCCGCAACATCCAAGCCTATGGTGGATGCATGTATTAAGATGGGCACGCATTATCTGGATATCACAGGTGAGATTGACGTTTTTGAAGCCTTGTCAAACCGCGATGCTGAGGCGAAGGCGGCCAATATCATGTTGTTGCCTGGTGTGGGCTTTGATGTTGTGCCGTCGGATTGTCTGGCTGCTCATTTAAAAGGGCGCATGCCAGACGCAAAAGAGCTGGAGATATTTATTGAGTTCTCCGGCCGCCCTTCAAGAGGGACTGCAAAGACCGGCGTTGAAAGCATCGCCATTCCAGCCCGTGTGCGCCGAAATGGGGATATAATCTCCTTGGGCGCCCCGCAGTATAAGGAGTTCCTCTTAGGCAACAGGTCGCAAAAAGGGGTGAGCGTATCCTGGGGAGATGTCTCAACAGCTTATCACTCTACCCATATTCCGAATATCACGATTTATTTTGGTGCGACCAAGCAGATTAAGCAAATGGCGGATATGCCGAAAATTCTGCGCAAATTATTCGCCACGTCCCTGGGACAGCGTTTCTTAAAAGCGCAGATCGATAAAATGCCAGAAGGCCCCAGTGATGAAGAAAGAGCGACGGCAGAGACCCGGCTTTTAGGCATTGCACAAAATGAAAAAGGCGAAATTGCTCAAACGCTTCTCACGACACCTGACGGTTATACATTGACTGCAGAAACCGCGCTTGAAATTGTCTGCCGCGTAGAAGCCGGTCATGCGAAGCCTGGTTTCCAAACGCCAAGCCGTGTTTTTGGTCCAGATTTCATCACGGGCTTTGTGACATGTATGAGACAAGATTTGTCTGTATAGACAACTGTCACGTTTTCGCCGTAATCCGCGCAAAGTCTCTCCTCCGGCAGAATGCTTGGGACTAAATTAAAGGAGAGACGTTGTGCGTCAAACAGTAAAAGACCTGGCTTTAGCAGCTTTTTGCGGGATGATTTTTGTGGGAGCAACCGGGGGAGCCGTTGCTCAACAAGTAGAAGCTGAAAAAGTGATGGACAAAGAAGCGCATAAAGCAGCGATGGCTGAGAAAAAAGCAGCCAAAAAAGCTGATCATGAAGCTAAGAAAATGGCTCATGAAGCTGAAAAAGAAGCTAAGGAAACGGAAGAAACACCTAATCTCTAAATAGAGAATTTGTGATCTTGCCTTCTAAATCACTATTAATGGCCCGACCTGTTTGTCGGGCCATTTACGTATTTTATCCCATCTATCCCACAATTGACCCGATTGTCTTTTGATAAATCTGCTTTGTTCTTTTAAGACTATGGCTTCATAGGGCTTAATTGAGGGAACAGAGGTTTATGAACTTTAAGACATTTGGCGCTGGCCTTGCACTGACGGGCTATGCGGCGCTTTCTTTATGTACTGCGAACGCGGCAGACGTTGAAATCCAATATGAGAAATTCACCTTGGATAATGGCCTGCGGGTTATTGTTCATGAGGATAGAAAAGCACCAATCGTTGCTGTATCTGTCTGGTACCACGTCGGGTCAAAAGACGAACCCGAAGGTAAGACAGGTTTCGCGCATCTTTTTGAACATCTGATGTTCAATGGAACTGAGAATTATGATGGCGAGTATTTTGAACCATTGGAGCAGGTGGGGGCCACAGCCTTAAACGGAACGACCTGGCTTGATCGGACGAATTATTTCCAAAATGTTCCCACACCTGCTGTGGATTTAGCCCTGTGGCTGGAATCTGATCGTATGGGCCATTTGCTTGGCGCGGTAACTCAGGAAAAGCTCGATAACCAACGGGGCGTTGTACAAAATGAAAAGCGCCAGGGTGACAATCAGCCCTATGGCCTCGTCAGATATCGGCTTCAGGAAGGGTTGATGCCTGCAGGGCACCCCTATCGCCATTCAACCATTGGATCAATGGCGGATCTGGATGCTGCATCCTTAGATGATGTTAAGGAGTGGTTTAAAACATATTACGGCCCGAATAACGCTGTTTTGGTTTTGGCTGGTGATATCGATGCGGAAACAGCGAAGCCGTTGGTTGAGAAATATTTTGGCGATATTCCAGCTGGCCCGCCTTTAACCAAACAACAGGCTTGGATTCCTGAACTGAAGGTTTCAAAGCGTGAAATCATGCAAGATCGCGTGCCGAATGCTCGGTTGTACCGTGCCTGGTCTGTGCCGGGTCGCTCCTTGCAGGAAAATGCAGCCTTGGAAATGGCTGCTGGCGTTCTGGCAGGTGGCAAAAGCTCCCTTCTATATAAAGACCTGGTTTATGATAAGCAGCTCGCACTTGATGTAAGTGTCAATGTTGAAGACCATCAACTGACCAGCTTCTTCCAAATACAGGTTGATGTGAAACAAGGTGTTGATCCGGCCGTTGTTGAAGCTCGTCTGGATGAATTATTAGCTGAATTCATTGAGGAAGGCCCAAGCCGCTCTGCACTGCAACGTTCAAGGACGGGCTACAAGGCAGCTCGTATCCGTGGGCTGGAGCAAATCGGGGGCTTTTCCGGTAAAGCAACGGCACTTGCTCAAGGTGAGCTCTATGCTGGCACCCCTGGTTTTTATGCGACGGAGCTGGACTGGATAAGTGCGTTTAAGCCAGCAGATATTCGCAGAGTGTCTCAGAAATGGCTGACCAAAGGTCATTATCAACTTCTTGTTCTGCCATTTGAAGAGTTCGCGGCAGCAGAAACTGGTGCAGACCGAAGCAAATTGCCAGAAGTCAATAATGCACCGGATCTGGTTTTCCCGGATATTGAAACAGCACAGCTGTCCAATGGTATTGAAATTGTGCTGGCCGAACGTCACTCCGTTCCGGTTGTTCAGGTTGCGGTCCAGTTTGACGCGGGCTTTGCTGCGGACCAGGGTGTGAAACTTGGCACCGCAGGTCTTGCTATGGCCATGTTGGATGAAGGGACGAAAAAGCGCGGCGCACTGGAAATCAGTGACGAGGCTGAAGCTTTAGGTGCTCAAATTGCGTCGGGGTCCAATCTGGATATGTCGACAGTGACTTTGAATGCCTTAAAGGAAAATCTGTCACCGTCCGTCGATTTGTTTTCAGATATCGTGCAAAATCCCGCATTTGATGAGAATGAGCTGGTGCGGTTGAGAACACAAACTTTGGCGCAGATTGCTCAGGAAAAAGCACAGCCTGTTGCCATTGCATTGCGGGAACTGCCGCCGCTGATTTATGGTGAAGATCATCCCTATGGCATCCCATTCACCGGTTCGGGCCGGGAAGACACTGTGAAGGCTATTTCCCGTGAAGACCTTCTGGCTTTTCAACAAAGCTGGCTGCGTCCTGACAATGCGAAGATTTTCGTAGCCGGTGATGTCACAATGGATGAAATCAAGCCTGTTCTTGAAAAAGCATTTGGCAAGTGGCAGGCACCTGGCACGCCCAAAGGTGTGAAACAACTTGGTGTTGTTGATCGCGCTGATGGTGGCCGGGTCATCATTTATGATCGCCCAGGTTCACCTCAGTCCATGATCCTTGCCGGACATGTCGCACCACCTTCTGGTGCGGAAAATGCAATTGCTATTGATGCGATGAATGATGTGATTGGTGGCCAGTTTACGGCACGCGTGAATATGAACCTGCGTGAAGATAAAGGTTGGGCCTATGGCGCATTTACCTTCCTGCAGGGCGCGCGTGGGCAACGGCCGTATATCGTCTATGCGCCAGTTCAAACCGATAGAACAGGGGATTCTTTGAAGGAGATCATCAAAGAACTTGATGCTTTCACAGGTGAACGTCCCGCAAGTGATGAAGAGGTTTCCCGCGTTGTGAATAACAGTATTCGTAGTTTGCCGGGGCAGTTCGAAACCTCTGGTGCGGTGTTGAACGCTCTTCTCCAAAATGAGCGTTATGGTCGCGATGCGCGGTATCAATCCACGTTGACGGCTGAATTCCGTGGTCTTGATACGGAACAGGTTCGTGCTGCGGCGCAGGAAGTCATTCATCCGGGCAGCCTGACATGGCTGGTTGTTGGTGATGCGTCAAAGATTGAAAGCCAGATCCGTGAAGCTGGGTTTGAAAATGTTGAAGTGTTAAGCGTCAACTAATCAGACCTGTCAAAAAAAATAGACGGGCATCATCTCGTGGATGGTGCCCGTTTTTTTATAATAAAATTGCATATTCTGAAGTCTGTTTTTTTCGATAGATGTGTAAAATCGCTTGAAAATCCCTTAAACTTGCGTCACAACCCGCTCGTTCGCGTTGCTTAAACCTATATTAAGCGACGCCTTGCAAGATGCGTCTTGCACAAGACTTTAGGATTTGCGATGGCCAGGCTGGCATTGAAATCACCTGTTTCTTCCGCGCTTCTCAGCGCTGCGCTTCTTATTTGGGACGCGCTCCTTCGACTTACCCGCCCCTAGGCGTAGGTCAAGCTCGATCATGAGCTTGAGCGTTTAGGGGACGAGATGAAAATCAAATATATTCAATCTCTACAGGGACGATATCCATGACAAGCGACCAGACTGCCAATCCGAATGATTATGTGCGGATTTTTGATACGACCTTACGCGATGGGGAGCAATCACCAGGCGCATCCATGACTTTGGCTGAAAAACTGAGGATATTGGAAGTCCTCGAAGCCTTGGGTGTTGATATTATCGAAGCCGGGTTTGCAATTGCCTCCGACGGTGATTTTGAGGCAGTAAACCAGGTGGCCAAAGCCGCCAAATCAGCCACAATCGCGTCATTGGCACGGGCGTCACGTGCCGATATTGATCGTGCTGCAGAGGCTTTGAAACCTGCTCTCAGGCCTCGTATTCACACTTTTATCGCAACGTCACCGCTTCATATGAAGGTTAAATTGAAGATGGAGCCAGAGCAGGTATTGGAACGCATTCATGACAGCGTCTCCTATGCGCGAAATCTGTGTGACGATGTCGAATGGTCGGCAGAAGATGCGACGCGATCCGATATGGATTTTCTGGCACGCTGTGTGGAAACCGCGATAAAGGCGGGCGCGGGAACAATCAATCTGCCGGACACCGTCGGTTACACCACGCCTCATGAATATTATAAGCTCTTTGCGGATTTGAAGGCGCGTGTGCCGGGCGCTGACAGCATTATTTTCTCCAGCCATTGCCATAATGACTTAGGGCTGGCCGTTGCAAACAGCCTGTCGGCTGTGGAAGCGGGCGCCCGGCAAATCGAATGTACGATCAACGGTATTGGGGAACGCGCAGGCAATGCAGCCATGGAAGAAGTGGTAATGGCCATGCGTGTGCGCCAAGATGCAATGCCATTCCGCAATGGCATCAATACCGAAGAAATTACCAGAGCTTCAAAGCTGGTCTCCACCATTACCGGTTTCACAGTCCAGAATAATAAAGCGATCGTGGGGGCTAATGCCTTTGCGCATGAAAGCGGAATTCATCAGGACGGCGTTTTGAAAAACGCACAGACCTATGAAATCATGACGCCTGAATCTGTTGGCCTGCATCGCTCCAGCCTGGTCATGGGGAAGCACAGTGGCCGCCATGCCTTTTCTGCGAAGTTGAAAGAATTGGGCTATGATTTGGGCTCCAACGCTTTGGAAGACGCGTTTCGCCGGTTCAAGGCACTTGGAGATCGGAAGAAGCAAATCTTTGATGAAGACATCATTGCACTGGTCGACGATGCTGTTGTGCGCGGAAATGATCGTCTCCGCGTCGTCGAGCTGGAGGTCCATGCAGGGTCCAAAGGTCCGCAGCGTGCAAAACTCACCTTGTCGATCGATGGTGTTGAAGAAAGCGTTGAAACAACCGGCAATGGCCCGGTTGATGCGGTCTTTAATGCGATTAGGGCTTTGATTCCTCAAATCGATGCAACTCTGGTCCTGTATCAGGTTCATGCGGTCACACAGGGGACCGACGCGCAGGCCGAAGTCACGGTGCGCCTGGATGAAAAAGGCAAGTCCGTCAATGGCCAAGGGGCGGATGCGGATACGCTGGTCGCGTCTGCGAGAGCTTATGTAAATGCGTTGAACAAATTGCTTGTTAAGAGAGAGAAAACAGAACCTGGCGTATTATCTGCTTAAGAGCTTGACCAAGGGGGTGGATATAGGCCAAAGGCTATAGGATAGTCCCCGTTAAGCACACAGAAAGGTTGACATACGCATGTTCGGTAAATTCTTCCGCCTCCTCTCGTCTGATATGGCGATTGACTTAGGTACGGCCAACACCTTGGTCTATGTGAAGGGGCGGGGCATCGTATTGAATGAGCCATCCGTTGTCGCTTTTCGGTTGAAGCAGGGCCGCCGCGAAGTCCAGGCTGTTGGTGATGCGGCCAAGTTGATGCTTGGACGGACCCCTGGGGATATTGAGGCCATTCGCCCCTTGCGTGACGGGGTGATTGCAGACTTTGAAGTCGCCCAGGAAATGATCCGTCATTTCATCCATAAGGTTCATAACCGCCGTGGTTTTGCCCGGCCACGTATTGTGATCTGTGTGCCGTCGGGGTCTACAGCCGTTGAGCGTAAGGCCATTCAAGAGGCCGCTGAAGAAGCCGGCGCATCCCGGGTGGACCTGATTGAAGAACCCATGGCCGCTGCCATTGGTGCAGGCCTTCCGGTGACGGAACCGACAGGGTCTATGATTGTTGATATTGGCGGCGGCACGACTGAGGTCGCTGTTCTGTCATTGGGTGGTATTGTTTATGCGACATCTGTTCGTGTTGGGGGCGATAAAATGGATGAAGCTATTATCGCCTATATTCGCCGCAATTATAATCTGCTGATTGGTGAAACGACAGCTGAACGCATCAAGAAAGAAATCGGGACAGCCCATGCGCCGGAAGACGGGGCGGGCAAAGTCATTAAAGTTCGTGGTCGTGACCTGATGAATGGCGTGCCCCGCGAATTGGACATCAATCAGGCTCAAATCGCTGATGCTTTGTCAGAGCCGGTTGGTGCGATTTTAGAAGGCGTTAAAGCCGCTTTAGAGCATACAGCACCTGAATTGGCCGCTGATATCGTGGATAAAGGTATTATTTTAACCGGTGGTGGCGCATTATTAGGTGATTTGGATCGCGTGTTGCGGGAAGCAACGGGCCTACCGGTGATTGCGGCAGAAGATCCACTGACATGTGTGGCACTTGGGACAGGGAAAGCTTTGGAAGACCCGGGCTTGCGTCTCGTTTTAACGCGGGCCTATTAATCTCAAAGCATGGTGTAAGTCCCCTTTAAGGAGAAATGCCGTTGAGTACGGCAAAGCGCATAAAGCGGCGGCGACCTGCGGACATGGTCCGGACGGGTGCGCGTTTTTTGGCTGTATTTCTTCTCATCCTTGCGGGTGGTTTTGCTGTCTTAAGCAAGACACGTCCTGATCTGGCGCAGCAGGCGCGGCAGATCGGCGATGAAGCCCTGACCCCGATATTACATCTGGTCTCTGGCCCTGTTTCCTTTTTCCGCAGCATTGGGGACGATGTCGAGAGCTATTTGAGCGTCCGGGACAGAAATCTTGAGCTGGAAGGACAGCTCCAGGATTTTGCGCGACTGGAAAGCAGTGTTGAGCGGCTTGAGGCTGAGAATTTAGCGTTAAAAGAGCGTCTGCATGTAACAGCCTGGCCTGCGGAAGTGGTTGCGACTGCCCGTGTTGTGGGCGCAGGTGGTGGCCCCTTTGTCCGCAGCGTGTTGATTGACGCGGGACGGCGCTTTGGCGTGGAACGGGAAACAGCCGTTGTTGATAAAAATGGCGTTGTGGGCCGCGTGATTGGCAGTGGGCAATTATCCGCCCGGGTCTTGCTTTTAACGGATTTAAACAGCCGTATTCCTGTCCGACTTCAAAGAACCGATGATACAGGTATTTTGCTGGGTAACAACCGGGACCAGCCTGAAATTCGCTTTTTACCTTTGGATGCAGAAGTGGCTGTCGGAGATCGGATTGTTACATCCGGCCATGGAGGCGTATTTCCACCTGATTTGCCTGTTGGCGTCGTTGCTTATGCCGACAATGATGTGGTCCGTATTGACCCCTATGCTGAATTAGGTCGGCTGTCTTATCTGACAATTTTACGTGTGTTGCCGATGAATGACGGCCAAGTGATTGAAAGGCAGGATCCGGAGACGTTGCTTTCCGATGTGGAGCAGCAATGATGGCCCGCACGCGTGATTTGTCTCAAGGCCCGGGATTCAGACTGATTTACCCGTCGATTGCGACGCTCCTTTTGATGATGTTTCTGCATGTACCCACGCCCTATTTTGCCTTATCGACTTTGGCTCCGGCAATGCCATTTGTTTTTACCTATTATTGGGCAATCCAAAGGCCAAGTGCCTCGCCAATGATCGCAGTATTTTTGATCGCGCTTATCCATGATTTATGGGGCGGGGATATCATTGGGGTAACTGCTTTTCTCGCAGTCCTGCTTCATCTGGCAATTGTCCCTAATCAAGAAGTGTTTCGGGTGGCGCCATTCCCATTAAGATGGGCAATGTTCGGGGTTATTTTGGCGGGCGTTATGGCCTTGAAATGGAGTGTGTTGAGCGCAATGGAATGGGCTTTAATTCCACCATCGGATTTGATCTTTCAGGTCATTATCACCATAGCGGTCTATCCTTTGTTCAATCGCTTATATGCCTTGATTGACCGGCGGGTTATCATGCGTGATGTGTAGCGGGATGCCAGTGTAAATGCTTGAGACGGAAGGCGACAGATATAGACTTTTTACCAGGCGTGCAGCCATTTTAGGCGGTGTGCAGGGTGTATTATTGTCCGCTTTGGTTGGGCGAATGTATTATCTGTCTATTGTTCAAGGGCAGCAATATAAAGTTCTTGCAGATGAAAACCGCTTGAGCCTGCGCTTCATTGCGCCGCTACGTGGTCGTATTTTAGATCGTTTCGGGGTGGAACTTGCGACCAATAAGCAAGATCTGCGTGTTGCTGTTGTTCCTGAACAGGTTGATAGCGTTGAAGAGGCCCTGCGTGCCCTGGCACAGGTCATGGATCTGACTGAAGGCGAAATTCAGCTGGCCAAGCGGATCGCAAGCCGTCAGCGCAGTTTTTTGCCGGTTATTGTGAAAGATAATCTGAGTTGGGATGAATTTGCGCAAGTGAATGTGAAAAGCCCCAGCTTAGCTGGTGTGCAGCCGATGGCCGGAACCAGCCGTTATTACCCTGATAAGACGGCTTTTGCACATGTTATTGGCCATGTGGGTGCAGTGTCAGAACAAGACCGTGGTGAAGATCCGGCCTTGCAATTACCCGGCTTTAAAGTAGGCAAATTGGGAATTGAACGGACATTTGATGCGGAACTGCGTGGTTCGGTTGGAACCAGACGAGTTGAGGTGAATGCGCGGGGCCGTATCGTCCGTGATGTGGCGCGGCAGGAAAGCCAGACGGGCCGTGATGTCGGGCTAACACTTGATGCCCGGCTTCAACGTTTCATTGCAGAGCGGATGGGCGAGGAAAGCGCGGCTGCCATCGTCATGGATTTAACCCAGGGTGATATTTTATCACTTGTGTCCACGCCTGCGTTTGACCCCAATGAATTTTCAACAGGCATCAGCCATGAGAATTGGCGTGCACTGACCGGCGACCCAAGACTGCCTTTGACGAATAAGGCTTTGGGCGGTCAATATCCACCAGGCTCAACGTTCAAGATGATTGTTGCTTTGGCTGCATTGAAAGCCGGGGTTATTACGCCGCAGGACCGTATTTTCTGTAATGGCAAACACCCTTATGGCGACAATGTTTTCCATTGCTGGCAGAAGCGCGGCCACGGCCATGTGAATATGGAGCAGTCTCTGCGCCACAGCTGTGACATTTATTATTATAATCTGGCTGAACGCCTTGGTGTTCAGGCGATTGCGGATATGGCCAGACGTTTTGGACTGGGATCAAGATTTGAGCTTCCTATCCCCGGGCAGAAATCCGGACTGGTGCCGGACCCTGAATGGAAACGGCGTGTCCAGGGCGGCGGCTGGCTGGGCGGTGAGACGCTGAACATGTCGATAGGCCAGGGGCTGCTTTTAACAACACCTTTGCAGCTGGCGGTGATGACAGGCCGCCTTGCGACCGGTAGGGCATTGACCCCAAGACTGCTAAGCGATGGTGCCGCCATGGCCGCGTCGGACCTTGGTATTCCAGAGGCCCATTTAAATATTGTACGGCAAGGCATGATTGATGTGGTGAATGCGCCAAATGGCACAGCTTTCGCATCCCGCATCCGAAAAGAAGGCCAGTCTATGGCGGGCAAGACGGGAACGGCTCAGGTGCGTCGAATTAGTATTGCTGAGCGTGAAAGCGGCGTCTTGAAAAATGAAGAACTGGCGTGGAGGCAGCGCGATCACGCCATGTTTGTCGCTTATGGACCGATTGAAAACCCAAAATATGCTGTGTCAGTTCTTATCGAACATGGCGGCGGTGGCTCGACAGTTGCCGCACCTGTTGCCCGGGATATCTTGTCTGCAACGCTTGATTTCGATCCCATGACGAAAGCGCCAGGGGATGTGGCCGTTTTATCTGATCCAGGGCAGGAGGGGTAAGTGGCGGCCGCGTTTGGACAAAGGCTAAGCACATTTGGCAAGTTGGCGCGGTTGAATTGGCTGGTCATTCTGGTGATTTGTCTGATCGCAGGCGCTGGTGTTGGCGTGTTATATTCTGTGGCTGGCGGCAGTTTCGAGCCTTGGGCCACGCGTCATGCCATCAGATTTTCTATTTCTTTGCTTCTCATGTTGACGATTGCATTGGTGGATATCCGGATATGGATGCGGCTGGCCCTTCCGCTTTACGCCTTGGGGCTTGTCTTGCTGGTTGCCGTTGAACTCTTTGGCGAGTCTGGTGGGGGTGGGCAGCGCTGGATTGATTTGAAGGTCATGCGGCTTCAGCCTTCTGAGCTGATGAAAGTGTCTTTGGTCTTGGTTCTGGCGCGCTATTATCACGGACTGACCCTGGAAAAATCCCGGCGACTTTCCAGTCTGATCGAGCCTATTCTGCTTATGCTCTTGCCGGTGGCACTGGTCATTCGTCAGCCGGATCTTGGGACGTCGCTTTTGTTGATGGCTGGCGGTGTAACGATGATCTTTTTGTCCGGAATGCACATCAGATTGTTCGCCGGTGGGGCAGCGGCGGCCCTGATTGCTATTCCATTGAGTTGGAAATTCCTGCTGAGAGATTATCAAAAGGACCGGGTACTCACTTTTCTTGACCCGTCCCGCGATCCGCTTGGGGCGGGCTATCACATCACGCAATCCAAGATCGCATTGGGGTCAGGCGGTATGTCGGGTAAAGGCTATTTGCAGGGTACACAGAGCCATTTGAATTTCCTTCCTGAAATGCACACGGACTTTATCTTCACCATGCTGGCTGAAGAATGGGGCATGATTGGCGGGCTTGTCCTGCTTGGGGCTTATATGATTGTTCTTATTTATGGAATTGTCGTTTCGATCCGCTCCCGCAGTCAATTTGGCCGCATGCTGGCGATGGGCCTGTCCATGACGGTCTTTCTCTATCTGTTTATCAATGTCGCCATGGTGATGGGCCTGTTGCCGGTCGTTGGTGTGCCTTTGCCTTTGGTCTCTTGGGGTGGGTCAGCGACCTTAACGGTGATGATTGCATTCGGGCTTATTTTGTCCGTAGCTGTGCATAGCGAGGTCACAATTGCGCGTAATCGCTATTGATGCGTGCTTATCTGCTGTGTTAAGGCCTGCGCCTCGTAGTTGATGGAAACCTCCCGACAGGAAGTGATGTTGTGTCCAGGCCCACGCTTGCCGATTTTGCCGCGCGCTTAAATTTATCACGAAATGATGGTGGCGCTTTTAGCCTGAGTGCTTTCAAAACAGAGATTCTCTCAGGTTTGACAGTCGCACTCGCCCTTGTGCCGGAGGCTGTAGCCTTCGCCTTTGTCGCGGGTGTTCATCCATTGGTCGGGCTATATGCGGCCTTTTTGGTGGGCTTGATTACGGCTTTGATCGGTGGTCGTCCGGGTATGATTTCCGGTGCAACAGGGGCCTTGGCTGTGGTGATGGTGGCCTTGGTGGCCCAGCACGGCGTTGAATATCTGTTTGCGACTGTAGTTCTTATGGGTGTGTTGCAGATTGCCGCTGGCGTTTTTCGATTGGGAAAATTTATTCGTCTTGTCCCACATCCAGTGATGCTGGGATTTGTAAATGGCCTGGCCATTGTGATCTTCCTGGCGCAGTTGACGCAGTTTCAAATTGCTGGCGCAGATGGTATTAAAACCTGGATGACGGGTTGGCCGTTGCTGAAAATGCTGGGCCTTGTGGCGCTGACCATGGTGATTATCTGGGGCATGCCTAAAATTACCAAGGCGATACCGGCACCTTTGGCGGGTATTGGGATTGTAGCCGTGCTGGTTATCGCATTTGGCATTGATGTGCCGCGCGTTGGGGATTTGGCGTCCATTGAAGGTGGCTTCCCGGCTTTCCATATTCCAATGGTGCCAATCGATCTTGCGACTTTGAAAATCATCTTTCCTTATGCGTTGATCCTGGCGGCCATTGGACTGATTGAAAGCCTTCTGACATTGAATTTAGTGGGTGAAATGACGGGCAAGCGCGGTGGGGCTTCCCAGGAATGTGTTGCTCAGGGTGCAGCGAATGTTGTGACCGGGTTTTTCGGTGGTATGGGCGGTTGTGCGATGATTGGCCAATCGATGATCAATGTGAAATCCGGTGGGCGAACACGGTTATCTGGGACCTCGGCCGCTTTATTCTTATTGGCCTTTATTCTGGTTGCTTCACCGATTATCGAGCAGATACCTCTGGCAGCCCTGGTCGGTGTGATGTTCATGGTGGTGATTGGAACTTTTGCCTGGCAGAGCTTGAAAATCATGCGTCGTATTCCACTTACAGACGCTTTGGTCATCATTTTGGTGACGGCTGTAACGGTGGCGGCTGATCTGGCCATTGCTGTTATCGTGGGGGTTATTGTGTCTGCGCTTGCTTTCGCCTGGAGCAATGCAAGACATATCCATGCCCGTATTTCTGAAGATGGCAATGGCGCAAAAGTCTATGAGGTTGAAGGGCCTTTATTCTTCGGCTCCAGCGAAGGTTTTACAGAACTCTTCACTCCGGCCAAGGACCCGGATGTGGTGATTGTGGACTTTTTGGATAGTCGTGTTGTTGACCAATCGGCACTTCAAGCTATTGAAAAACTTGCATCCAAATATGAGGCGTTGGGGAAAACCCTGCAATTGCGTCATCTTTCTCATGACTGTCACCGGCTTTTAAATAAGGCGGGGCAACTGATGGTAGAAGCGGATGATGACCCGGATTACGGCCTGGCTGTTGATTATTCCGTGCGCACTGGTGCTTTGGGTGGCGGGCATTAATGAAAATCCCGGGAATTGGGGATGACCCGCATGTCGCGCGGATGGCGGGCTAAGGATGTGTGGGAGATGGCGGCTTGTTTCTGAGATGCGCCGTTTTCCATTAAATCGAAAATCGCACGGCTTTCGTCGCTTAAGTCCATAGCAATGATGTGAATGACGCCATCGGCTTTTTGTACACGGCCTTTTACTTTTAAAAGCTTGGCGGCCATGACGATGGGGCGGAATTTCTCCATAACTTTGGGCCAGACGATGAGATTGGCGACGCCGGTTTCGTCTTCGATGGTGATGAAAATGACGCCGCTGGCTGTGCCCGGGCGCTGACGCACCAGAATGAGGCCGCAAAGCTCCACAATAGCGCCGTCCCGGGTTTTTAAAAGGTCGATGGCGGGCAGGGTTTTAGGGAAATATGCACGCAGAAGCGTCATGGGATGGGCTTTTAAAGACAAGCGCAGGGTCTGATAATCGGCAACCACATGTTCGCCTAAGTTCATATCCGGTAGTTTGACCTCCACATCCTCCCCAATTGCATCGCTTTCCGCATAATCGAAAAGGGGCAGGGGTGCACCTTTGTCCAAGCCGCGCACTTCCCACAGGGCCGCACGGCGGTCGAGACCGATGGAGCGAAAACAATCAGCCGCGGCCAACGCTTCCAAAGCTTTGAAGGAAACCCGTGCGCGCCGCTGCACATCTGCCAATGTGGGATAGCCATTGCCGCGGGCGTCTACAATGCGGCGCCCTTCTTCTTCGCTCATGCCTGACACCTGACGCAGGCCCAGGCGCAAGGCGTGGTCTTCCCCGTAAATAAGTTCCAATGTGTTGTCCCAATCGCTGTCATTGATATCAACGGCGCGGACCTCCACCCCATGTTCCCGGACATCGCGGACGATTTGAGCGGGGGCGTAAAAGCCCATGGGTTGGGCATTAAGAAGGGCGCAGGCAAAGACATCGGGATAAGCCCATTTCATCCAGGCGGAGACATAGACTAAATGTGCGAAACTTGCCGCATGGCTTTCGGGAAAGCCATAATCACCAAAGCCTTCAATCATTTGAAAACAGCGTTCAGCAAAATCCTGTTCATAGCCGCGCCTGGTCATGCCTTCGACGAATTTGCCGCGCAGGGTTCCAATGGTGCCCAGTCGTCTGAAAGTGGCCATGGCCCGGCGCAATTGATTGGCTTCTTCCGGTGTGAATTCAGCGGCGATAATGGCTAAACGCATCGCTTGTTCCTGGAATAAGGGCACGCCGCAAGTTTTGCCCAGAACCTGGCACAGCTCGTTGGCCGGGCCATAGTCTGGATGTGGAGCGGGGTAAGTCACAGCCTCTTCGCCCGAGCGGCGGCGTAAATAAGGATGCACCATATCGCCTTGGATGGGGCCGGGTCGGACGATGGCAACTTCGACCACCAAATCATAGAAGCGCCGGGGTTTGAGGCGCGGGAGCATAGCCATTTGCGCCCGGCTCTCCACCTGGAAAACACCAATTGCATCAGCCTTGCATAGCATATCATAGACGCCGGGGACCTCGCGCGGGATGGTCGCTAAATTATAAGGCTTGTGATAATGGCTTTTCAAAAGCGCCAAACCTTTGGCGATGCAATGCAACATGCCCAGGCCCAGCACATCGACCTTTAAAATGCCCAAGGCGTCAATGTCATCCTTATCCCATTCAATGACTGTGCGGTCTTCCATGGCTGCATTGCCTATGGGGACGAGAGAGGAGAGCGGTCCGCGTGTTAAGACAAAACCGCCGACATGTTGCGAGAGATGGCGGGGGAAGCCAACCAATTCGCCAGCCAGTTCAATGATCCGCTTTAAATGCGGGTCATGGGGGTTGAGGCCTGCACCTTGTAAACGCTCTTCACTCACGTCTGTGCGGTGAGAACCCCAGGCGATGCCCGCCAGCACAGCGGTCACATCTTCTGTCAGGCCCATGACCTTGCCGACCTCGCGAATGGCGCGGCGCCAGCGATAATGAATGACTGTGGCGGTCAGCCCCGCCCGGGCGCGTCCATAGCGGGCATAGATATATTGAATGACCTCTTCCCGCCGCGCATGTTCAAAGTCTACATCGATATCAGGGGGCTCCCGCCGGGCTGAATTGATGAAGCGTTCAAATAATAAATCCACTTCTGTGGGGTCGACGGCGGTGATGCCTAAGCAATAACAGACGGTGGAATTAGCAGCAGAGCCGCGACCCTGGCACAGGATGTTCTGCGCCCTGGCCCAGGCGACGATGTCATTGACGGTCAGGAAATAGGGGGCATAATCCATTTGCGCGATAAGCTTTAATTCCCGCTTTAAAGTTTCCTGGACTTTATCGGGGATACCATGGGGGTAGCGGGCCTGTGCACCCTCCCAGCTTAAATCTTCAAGGTGTTTTTGCGGGCTTTTCCCTTCTGGAACCGGCTCGTCCGGATATTCATATTTTAATTCATCTAAAGAGAAATGGCATGAAGTCATAATTTTTATTGAATTAGACAAAGCCTCTTCATGGCCTTTGAAAAGCCGGGCCATTTCTTCCCCGCTTTTCAAATGACGTTCGGCATTTTGGGCAAGCATAGACCCGGCTTCTGCAACGCTGCACCCTTCCCGGATGGATGTGACGATATCTTGGAGCGGTCGGCGTTCTCTGATGTGGTAATGGACGTCATTACTGGCAACCAGAGGAAGGCCCATGGCAGCCAAAGCGTCCAGGCGTTCCTTATCTTCCCCCTGATAAGCCATATTGGCAGCGAGATAGAGGTCTTCTTCGCCAAGATAAGATGTGATGCGGTTTACATCGGCTTTAAACTGCGCATCGGGCATGGTGAAGGGAGGGAGAATAACGAAGACTTGGCCTTCGGCGTGCCGTGTCACATCATCCAATGTGAGATGGCATTCGCCTTTGCCCGCCCGGCGCTGACCCAGGGTTAAAAGTTCTGATAAGCGCCCATAAGCGGCCCGGTCTTTGGGGAAGCACAACAGGCTGGGCGCATCGCCCAAATCCAGACAGCACCCAACGATGAAGCGCAGGTCTAATTCTTTTGCTGCCACATGGGCGCGGACCACGCCGCTTAATGTATTGCGGTCGGTTAAGGCAATGGCCTTCAGCCCCAGCATTTTCGCCCGTTCCACATATTCATGGGGGTGACTGCCGCCGCGCAGGAAGGAGAAATTGCTGGTGATGTGCAGTTCCGCATAGGCGCTCATGGGAATAGCCCCTGGATATACCATTGCGGCGTGGAGGGGAGTTGTTCATAAAGCCCATCGCGATAGAGCCAGAAACGGCGGCCTTCTGCATCTTCCACCTGATAATAATCCCGCGCGTGATGCTCCAGGGCTTTGGGTGCACGCCACCATTCCAAGGCGATGCGTTCAGGCCCTTTGGCATGGCTGACGTCATGGCGGTGTCGTCGCCAGTGAAATTGAACAGGCGGGCCATCAGGGACTTCAGCAATGGCGTTCACTCGTTCAGGCCGGGTGAAGAGAAGCAGAGGGCGTGGGCGGTATTGTCGTGCTGTGGGTGGACGTTGCTCTGCGCTATAGTCCTGCAATTGCCCGGCGCGTTCCGGCATATGGCTGTGATGGGGGGTTGGTTGGCGCACGCTGTGTCTGCCAAAACGGTTTTTATACCGGTCGATTAACTCGCTTAAGCGCCGGGTGGCTTCTCTATTGATGTCTGCGTCTAAATGATTTTGCGCCAGCTCCAGCTTTTCTGTCACATCCGCGCTTAAGCAGAGCATTTCAATGCCAAAGCCCGGGTCGATATTGTCTATTTTCTCTCCAAATAATCGCTCCATATGCGCCCAGGACCGGGATGCGCTGGAGAGGGAGATGGAAATGCGGCAAACAGTGCCATCGACGCGGAAACAATCCAGACTTAAATGCCTGGTGCCCAGTTGGTCTTCGTTCAGCAGCCCCATGAGGCTTGCGCCTAAATTCCCAAGGGCGGTTTCAATGGCTTCTCTGGTGCTGATAGGCTCAAATAGATTAAGGCGGCTGCGATAGTGAGGGGGAGGGTGTAAAGGCGTGATGGGCTCTTCTTCCAGGCCCAAAGCCTGGTCCAGGCGGCGCAGTACGGCTTCCCCCAATTCCTTATGGGAAAACCGCCGCGCTAATGCAGGTCGGGGCAGGGCGATTAAATCCCCACATGTTTTCAAGCCAAAGCGCTTTAATAATAAGGTGATGTCGTCTTTTAAGCGTAGGGCTGCGGGGGGAAGGGGAGAGAGCGCTTCTTTCATCTGTTCAGCTGGCGCAATGGATATGGATTTCTTGCCATAGCGCGCCAAAGCCCAGGCTGCGCCTGGTGTGTCGCTCAGACCAATACGGGCGGTGATTTGAAAGGCTTTGAAGCGTCTGAGAATATCCCGGCAAAGCGCGTCTTCCCCGCCAAAAAGATGCGCGCAGCCGGAAATGTCCAGCCATATCCCATCCGCGCCATCAACACTGGCCCAGGGCGTGAAGCGGGTACACCATTGGGAAAGCTCTTCAAGGGCTTGGGCGTCTTTCTCTACCTCAGCCCAACTGGCTAAAACGCCGGGGAAAATCGCCCGCGCATCAGCCAAAGCCATGGGTGGGTGCAGCCCTAAGCGCCGCGCCATGAGATTTGAAGCGTGAAGGCGTAAAGCCCCACGTATCTCATGCACGAGAACAAAGGCCCCCTCAGGCGCAAGCGCTTGCGAACTGCTCTTCGCCGCGCGGGCTTTGGCCCGTTGCCACCGCTCTATTGGCCAAAGAGGGAGATATATGGAAATGACGCGTCTCATGATGCCATTCCACCGTCCAATGGCCTAAGCGACCATTTTTGTTGCGAGTTAAATCCAAGCGCCATTTCGGCGCATGCCCTAGAAGATGCGGGGCATGTTTGACATGCCACCGGCTGTGCGCGCCGTTTAAAGCGCTTTTCTTTTCATGATGCAGAAGAAAACAAGGGGTGCCCCCGTCCTGGGCGGCCAGATGCAGGCGGCGGCTTTGGTTCAAATCCGCGGATGTTTCTGCAATGACGGCACCTAAGCTGCCGTGGCGCAGCGCTTCTTCTGCGGCCCAAAGTATGTCTTTGCCGTTGCCCACTTTTAAATGAATAAGGTCCTGGGGCGTGTGCATTCCCAAAGTCTCCAGCCCCTGATAATAGGGAATAAGCGCTGTTTGAGCTGTGCAGTGGAGAATGGGTTTATCCAGCGCATTTCGCATGCACAGACTTAAAACAAAGCCCAAGCCTGTGCCATAATCTGCAAGATGGTCCCAGACCACATCATGGATGCCATCTCCTGCCAGGCCGTTGGGGAAATAAGAATCAATGAAAGGCGCACCGAAGGTCCAGCCATCCGGTTGCTTTGGGGATAGGCTGCCTTCCAACGCCTGCACATTTTGGCGAAGTTTATTTATCAATCCTGTTTTGTTCATTATTTGTTCTTATTCTCTCTTCATCAGAGAGTCAAGACGCGCGATATTTATCCAACAGGCTTTGCAGGCGCAGGCTCAAGCCCATGGCCAGGAGAGCAGAGGCTGCAAAGGCGTAAATGCCGCTTAAAGTTTTTGCTTCAGCAATGAAGCTGCCTTTGATGCTTAAGATAAGCAGGGCCACAATGAACACATCGGCCATGGACCATTTGCCAAGGACGGAAATGAGCTGTGCTGTCCGCCTGCTTTTGTCATGGTCGATGTCATCCCACCATAGAAGCTTGCCCAAGGCCAAAAGCTTGATTGAAGGAAAGGCGATGGAAAACAAAGCAATGAGAGAGACAATCAGCCATTCCCCTTCATGTGCCAATGTGACGAGGCTGGAGATGATTGAAAACTCATCTTTGAAAAAATAGAAGCGTGTGACGTCAAAGGCCGGTGTTGTGACACCTAAAATGAGAAGGAAAAGGGCGGTGACCAATAAAAAACTCAAGCTTTGGTCAATGCCTGATAAATGGCGGTTTAATGCGCCTTTGCGACCGAATTTTAAAGGGTGAAATGGAGTGTTCATAAATATGGTCGCAATAAATTTTTAAGCGGAAGTTTTTCTGAAGATAAAAGAATAACCCATGGCCACAAGAAAAAACGAAGGAATGGTGCACTTCCCCTCGTATCATCTGTAACACCTCTTGGATGGAGCATATAAAATGACTGTCAAATACTCTTCAATCGGCTTTTCAATCGCTTTGGCTTTAGTTGCTAATCTTGGCTTTTCATCGATCGCGCAGGCGCAGGATGAAAGCGCTCCCAGACATGGTTTTGCAAAAATGGATAGCGATGGGGATGGTGTGATCAGCCGCGATGAATTCCTGGCTCAGCATCAAAGCCGCTTTGCAAAAGCAGATACAGATGGCGACGGCGTCATCAGTGAAGATGAAAAAGCTGCAGTTAAAGAAGCCCACAAGGCAAAACGGGCTGAACGCCGCGCTAAGATGATGGAGCGTCGCAAAAAACATCACGAGAAACTGCTGGAAAATTTTGATGCCAATGGTGATGGTGTTTTAGATGCTTCAGAACGGGAAGCTGTTGCAGCAAATCGTTTTGAGCGTATGGATAAAAATGGCGATGGCGTATTGAGTGAAGATGAGCTCCCCAAGCGTCACCATGGCCGTTACAGGAAAAACAGATAGGGGATTTTCTCTCCGTACGTGGAAATTACCTAAGAGCGGCGCGAATTTGCGCCGCTTTTTCTTTTCAAAACCATATTGGATGTTTAGGGTGCGCGCACATGCAACAGTGATTTTAAGGACATTTTCCTCATGCTTGATTTGGCACGGATCAAAGGCTCGATCCCCGCTCTGGTGACACCGTTTAAAAATGGTCAACTGGATGAGGAGGCTTTTGTCAAACTGGTCAAATGGCAGGTGACTGAGGGCAGTCATGGTCTGGTTCCCGTAGGTACAACCGGGGAAAGCCCGACTTTAAGCCATGATGAGCATCATCGGATTGTGGATTTATGTATAGAGGCGGCGGCCGGCCAGGTTCCTGTCATTGCAGGCTGTGGGTCCAATAATACGCAGGAAGCTTTGTCCTTGGTGCAGCATGCAGAAGCAGCGGGCGCGGATGCAGCGCTTATTGTGTCACCTTATTATAACAAGCCCAATCAAGAGGGTTTGTATCAGCATTTCCGCACATTGGCGCAGGCCACAAAATTACCCATCATTCTTTACAATATTCCAGGCCGGGTGATTGTGGATATGACGCCGCAGACCATGGCACGGCTTCACAAGGACTGCCCCAATATTGTGGGGGTGAAGGATGCAACTGGGGATATCGGGCGTATTTCAGCGCAACGACTGCACTGCGGGGCTGATTTTATCCAATTGTCCGGCAATGATGATATGACGCTTGGCATGATGGCCATGGGTGCTGTGGGCGCAATATCCGTTACGGCCAATGTGGCGCCGGCATTGTGCGCGGAATTTCAAAATGCCTGTTTGAGTGGTGACTTCGGGCGCGCTTTGGAAATCCAGGATCAGCTTTACCCGCTTCATGATGCTTTGTTTTGCGAGCCGTCCCCCGGGCCGGTTAAATATGCGCTGGCGCGCCTTGGAATTTGTGATGAGGGAGTGCGTCTGCCGCTCGTTGCGATTTCTGATGCCGCACGGGCAAAAGTTGACGCTGCTCTTCACCATGCGGGGCTGATAGGTTAAAAACGATGGCACGACCGCAGCGCTCAAAAGCAGGGACGAAAGTCAAAATTCTGGCGGAGAACAGAAAGGCCCGTCATGAATATTTCCTGCAGGACACAATGGAAGCCGGCATTGTTTTGACGGGAACTGAAGTGAAGTCGCTGCGCTTTGGCAGCGGGAATATCGCTGATTCTTATGCCGAGCCCAAGGGTGGAGAAATCCATCTTGTGAATGCGCATATTCCTGAGTTTAAGCAAGGGAATCGCCATAATCACGAACCGCGCCGGGTGCGCAGACTTTTGCTGCATAAGCGAGAAATTGCCAAGCTTTCCGGTGCTGTGCAGCGCCAAGGAATGACGATTGTCCCTTTGTGCCTCTATTTTAACGATCGGGGTAAAGTGAAGCTCGAAATCGCTTTGGCCAAAGGTAAGAAGGCGCATGATAAGCGCGAAACGATAAAGCAAAGAGACTGGCAGCGTCAGAAAAGCCGGTTACTAAAAGACCATGGGTAGGAGTGGGTGATGGCTGAGCTGACTGGTGATCAATTGATTGAACGCATGAATGCAACGATGCCGCCGACAGGGCGTTTATTAGGTCAGAACATCATCGAAGCTGACCCGGATATGGGTACAGTCACCATCGAATATGAAGCCAAGCCCGAATTTTGCAATCCAATGGGAAGTGTGCAAGGCGGCTTTGTCTCGGCCATGTTGGATGATGCCGCCGCAATTGCCTGTGTTATTGCATCGCGTGGGAGAGTGGGTGTTCCGACTTTGGAAATGAAGGTTAGTTTTCTGCGTGCGGCTCGCCCTGGGAAATTAACTGCGGTTGGGAAAGTCATGAAAATGGGCCGCAGCATCGCTTTTCTGGAGTCGCATCTTTATGATGGGGAGGGGAAATTGTTGGCGCATTCCACACAGACAGCAAAGCCTATTCCTTTTGAACGGAAATAGATGATGGATTTACAGCTCTGGCTGGCATTTGTTGGCGCATCTCTGGTCATTCTTTTTGTGCCGGGGCCAACAGTATTGCTGGTCCTGAGCTATGCCCTAAGTCATGGGAAACGGGCTGCATTTGCAACGGTTGCCGGTGTAGCTTTGGGCGATTTCATTGCGATGACTGCATCTTTGGTGGGGCTGGGTGCGCTTATTCTCGCATCTGCTGAGTTGTTCACGATATTGAAATGGATAGGCGTGGTTTATCTTCTGTATCTGGGTTATAAATTATTAAAGTCCAAGCCAGATATTGTCTTTGAAGACAATGACTTGCCGGTAAAAGGCATTTTTGGTCATGCGGCGGCTGTGACGGCTTTAAACCCCAAATCCATTGCGTTTTTCATTGCCTTCGTACCGCAGTTCATGCGCGCTGAAGGCCCTCTTTTGCCGCAATTTGTCATTCTGATTTCGACCTTTGTAACATTGGCGGCCATGAATGCATTTCTCATGGCGGTTCTAGGCCACCGGCTGCGTGATTTTATTGCAGGACCTAAAGTGAATGCCTGGCTCTCCCGTTTGGGCGGAGGAGCGTTGGTGGCCATGGGTGTGGCCACCGCTTTAACAAGTCGTGCGAACAGCTGATTATTTGTGAATGGTTGCGTGAAGTCTGGATATGACGGCCTCAGCCTCATCCATCATTTCCATGATGATGTCTTTACAGGGTTTGATCTCTTTCACCCCACCCGCACTTTGGCCCATGGCAAAGCAGGACCGGTCTGCATCCAGGCCTTCAATCTGACCGGCGAGGCCGCCCATAACACCCTCTTGCGCTGAAATCATGGCTTGGGCCGGGAAGGACTGGATGTCTTGTGGGCGTGATTCCCAGTCCGCCACATAGGCATTTTTCTTTACCCGCATGGTTTTGCCGGAATACGCACGGGTAATGATTGTGTCTTCATCGACGGCGGATACAACGGCTTCTTTATATAAATCACCTGCATGGGCTTCTTTGGACGCAATGAAGCGTGTGCCAAGCCAAACGCCCTGAGCGCCAAAGGCTAATGCCGCGGCCAGACCGCGACCGTCGTAAATCCCACCGGCAGCCACGACAGGAATATCAACCGCATCCACGATTTGTGGGATAAGCGCCATGCCGGCGACCTTGCCGGTATGACCGCCGCCTTCAGTACCTTGGGCGATAACAGCGTCCAGGCCTGCTTCCTGGCCCTTAACGGCATGGCGGACGGCGCCACAGACATTCATGACTTTCACGCCATGAGACTGGAGCTTTTCCTTGATATTGAAGGGAACACCCAGGCCGGACACAAATGCGGACACACCTTCTTCGATGATGAGGTCGGCAGTGGCTTCCAATGTTTCCGGTAAAGCTGCCAACAGGTCCAGGCCGAAAGGTTTATCGGTTTGATCTTTGACCTGTTTGACCTGCTCTCTGATCTGTTTGACGCTTAACGACGCCATGCCAAGTGTGCCAAAACCACCCGCATTTGAAACAGCGGCGACGACATTGGCAAAAGAAACACCACCCATGCCGGCAAGCATGATGGGGTAATCAACACCAAGAAGGTCGCAAAGGGGTGTTTTAATGGCCATGGCTTAAGTTCCTTTTTTTTCTTAAGCCATGAGCCTAATGAAGAGTGACGCCTATGAAAAGCGCTTTAGCCATGCATTTTTTGAAGGAGGCTATTCAATGTTTGTGCTTCTTCTTCTGAAAGATTCGATTTGATCAGCCGATCATGCTCTTTCATCACAGGCAGAAGATCCTGCATAAGCTGTGTGCCTTTGGTAGAAAGAAACAACGCATAAGCGCGTCTGTTCCCGCTGTTTTGCAGCCGATCCACCCAGCCATGGTCGATCATTCGGGAGATGGTTGTCCCCATTGTTGCACGCTCGATTCTCATGGCGCGTGCCAGATTAGCCTGACTGATGCCTGGGTTGTTTGCAATCAGGACCAAAGCACCCGCCTGTCCAGATGTAATACCCAGATGCGTGGCTAAATGCCTGAATCGCTCGAACGTAAAAAGCTGTGCGCTTCTAATTCTGTAATCCAGAAGTTCGGATAATAACCCTAATGTGACGCCGCCCATTGCGTCTTCGTTTTCCTGCCCCATACGGATACGCCTTTAATTACTCGCTCCACTTGTGTTACCGGGCAAGACATGGATATGCAACTCAAAAAGCTAAATAGTTAGAATGGCTTACAGTTGTTTTATATAAAAACTGCAAGAAATTTGAAATTCAGACTAGGCAGAAGCCCTTAAGGTCGTTAAGGAAAGGCCTTGCAAGTTGGTGCCATGCCCGCGTGGCGGAATTGGTAGACGCAAGGGACTTAAAATCCCTCGGGCTTTACGCCCGTGCCAGTTCGAGTCTGGCCGCGGGCACCACCTTCTCTCCTTAAAAAACGAAATCATTTATCCGGTGTGAAAAACGGCCGGCGCATGATGTAGTTTTTATGTTCCGGGAACATGGCGACAAAATATTCCGTCCATCCGCCCATACGCGTGCGCACCAGATCATAAGCTTCGGGATAGTCATAAGCAGCCTGCATCGTGTCTATATTAGCGCAAGAAATGGTGATCATATTTGATCCGGTTTTCCCGTCGGCAAAATCCCGCAGCAGGCCGAACAACGCGTCTTCGGGAAAATCTTCTTCGATGTTCAAATCAATGGGCGCTGCATTGGCGATACCGTGATTAATGGGTTCAATATTCCATTGATGAAGCGCTGAGACCGGTCGAAAATCTCCTGTTGCAGGTAAATCGGATGGTGTGGGTATCGGGCAGAAATCATCGCAAATTGGCTGTGTTGCCCGCCGCCCGTCAGGCGATGCACCCATGCCAAGGCCAAGGCCCACATTGTCTTCAAATGTGCCAACCCCAGGCGTGATAGAAAAGAAGAAAGGTGCATCTTTGGTGCCATATTTGGCTTTTAAAGCCTCATAGGCTTGAGCCACTTCTTTCACGGGAGATTTGAAACAATCGTGGATGATATCCACACAGGTGCCCACGACTTTTTGCGCCAGCTCAACGACTTCTTCGCTGGTACCCTGGCCGAATTTCGGAAGATCCAGACTGGCCTGGCGCAGGAATTTAAAACGCTCTGAGGCGATTTCCGCCCGGTCAGGACCCGCTTGATAGTTATAAAGCGGCTCAATCATGTCATGGCCCCAGTCACACATCAGGCAGCTGAGAAGCTCAGGCAATGTGGTGAGAGCTGTATCTTTGTCATAAACCAGTTTTTTGACAGCAAAGAGCGAATCAATGGCATTGGTAATGCCGCACATCATGGGTGCGATGATGTGATATTGCGCCCCGCCATTCGTCATATCCCGCCCGCGATCCAGGCAATCATGAACCATGGAGGAAAACAACGGGCTTGGACATATCGGCCATAATGATCCATAGCCATGCATGAGCGTATTATAAAACCCGTTCATAGCCCAACGCCAATGGGTGAAGAAAATCTCCAGGAAGTGGTTGAAGTCTTTGATATCTTCCGGTGGCGGGCTGTTCCAGGATTGCTTCAAACCTCGCAGGTGAATGGGGCCCGCCCCTGCAATCGCAGTCCCTTGGTTCATCGCATAGCCAACAAAGGGTAACAGTGGCACATAGGAAAAAGCCCATTCGGTTTTCCCTGGAATTATGGGCTCATAGCAGCCATCACAGCTGTAACTGCGCGCATCTTCCAAAGCCAGATTGCCTGCGTCTTTCAAGGCGGGAACTAATTTATCATCGTTTAAGAAAATGGGATGCGCCCCGCCGGATAGAACGGCTTTGGCGGCTTCTTTCAGAAGATCATCATCCATCTCCTTATGCACTCGCAGGCTGAGGCAAGGCGCGTTGAAAGGCAATCGGCGGGCGGAGCGAAGGCACAGTTTTGTGACACCGTTTGAGGCATCTTGCGGCGTCTTGGCGTCATTTCCTGCATAACCGCCGACTGTTAATTGCTGAACCCATTGATTAATGGCCGCGCCTTGAGGGAAATTCCCCGCGGAATAGAATACCGCGCCCGTGCCGTAGGTCAGGTAATCTTTCAACTGTTTCCGATTGAACAGGACGGTTTCATCCATTTTAATCCAAAAGGCGTCGATGATTTCCTGCGCTTGTTCTTCATTCAATTTGCCGGACTTTATGTCCTGCGTGTAAAACGCGCCTAACCATTGGTCGAGCCTGCCGATAGACATGGGTTCACCCGTTTGATGGAGCGCGCAATTGATGATGTAAATCAGCTGGGTGGCCTCCAGGAAGTCTCGGGCTGGCTTTGTTGCCAGGTGATCCATCCGCTCGGCTATAGCTGTTAAATTATCGCGGTCTTCAACCTGTGTTTTGGCTAGGTTATCCCTGGTTTTGCGTGCGAGGTCGCCATAAGCTCCAATGAATTTGGAAAGCCCATCCAGTGCCCAGATAACGCTTTGATAAAAGCTCTTCGCGTCTTGGTCTTTTGAACCTTTAAGAGCGGTTTCAAATTTCTCTCTCAAACCGCCGATGCCGAGGTCGAGTGCGAGGCTATAGTCCGGTGCATTATGGCCGGTGGCTGAGTATTCGTTCAACATGCCGAAAAAGCCGGTGATCTTCTCGTCCTGGTCAAGATATTCCATGACTTGTGAGCCAATACCCAAGCTGAGACTGGGCATGTTCCCGACGATGATTTCAGATGGAATGATGAAGAAGGTGTTGGCTTTTTTGCTATAATCTTCGCTGATCAAAACCTGTGATAGGGCAAGCTGCGTCGCTTTGCCTTTACGAAGCGCAGGAGAGGCCGTTAAGACCCATTGATCTTGTTTTGCGATATGGTCCCGCAAATGGCCTAAAGCTGGCGTCTGAACTTCCTTATACCAGGCGTCGTGCCAGCGGGAGAAATTGAGGTTCAGGAGCTTCAATATCCGTTCGCTCAGTGGCGCATCCTCGACCAATTTGCTGTGCCGTACCTTGTGGAGGTAATCCTTGGCGTTATAAAACATATAGCCATTGTCACTGCGATGATCGAAATAAGGGGGCAGGGCGATATTGGGGTCGCGGTCTTTTTCTTCCAGCCCCAACTCTTTGGCGCTGGGAATATACCAATAGCTGCCTTCATTGGCATGGGTCACATTCATTAATTTATCGCGGATGAAGCCGCTGTGATCGCCAATCATGCCGCCGATGACTTTATCGAAAGCTGTGGTGTCTTTGGCAAAACCCACGAAGAAAACGCCTTCTTCCAGGCCATTATATCCTTTAACTTGCCCAAAGGTGACGGCCTGGCGCATGATGCGGAAATTGACCCGGTCTTCCGTATCCAGCTGGCGAACGCATTTGATATGACTGCGGTCGTCATTCATGGGCAAAATACCATCGTCTTCACGCCGCCCGATCATGTCCTCTTTTTCGACCTTGTTCATGTCATTGATGCGTGCCCAATTGTGTTTGAAGCGTTGGGTGATGGCGAAGCTTCCGCCTTCATGATCCGGATCTTCACTGCCAATAAGAACCCGCGCTGATACGTCTTCAGGAGCGACAGGGTTGATCAAGCCATCAAAGAAACGTCCGCCAATGACTTTGCCGCTGTGCCGCTTTTGTCCATCGGTGCGGGATATGTCCGTTGCAATGGCCTGGATGTCTTCGGTGATCTTATCAGCGAGTTTACAACAAGGCTCAAGCTCTGGCCCCTTGACTTGAAACCAAAGGTCAAAGTCGCTTAAAGCAAAGGGTGGATTGTGCTGGCCTAAGATGGCTGCACTGCCAAAAGCCGTTGGCATGGTGTAGGAGCCACTGTCACACCACATCGCCCAACGTGCGTGTCTGAAACCAAGAATGACCGCGAGGCCGTCTCCGTGCTCATCACAATAGCCATCGGCTGATTGGATGATTTTGAGGGTCTCTTCAATATAGGCTTTATCCTGTTTCAAGGTGATGCTGAGATAAACGGCGCAACGGGGATTTTGAGCAATGCCCATCTGGCTTTGGCGTAAAGACATAGAACTTCTCCGGCGTTAAAAAGAAAAAAGCCAGCTTGGGGTCAAGCTGGCTCTGCTACGGCTGGGGTGTCATAAGTCAGGGTGACGGCTTCGACCGGGCCTATTGTCCCCAGATTTTGAAGATTGATCTGGGTGACCGGCTTGCCTTTTATTTCTATGGTCTCATAGGACTGAACCCGCATTTCAGCACCAGGCACATAGGTGTATTCGATTTTATCATCTTCATCGGACAAGGCCGTGATGTAATTGATGGTGCGCCAGACATCGCTGTTGGCTGCAGGCGATAAATTTAAAATAATGCCGTTTTGATAATGGCTGGCATCTGCCAGGCTGTCTGTGAAGCTGATAAACGTCTTTAATGTGAGCGTGTTGCCCGGGGCCATGAAACCTTGCAGTGCCTCGTCCAGGGGCATGCCCATCGGTTCGCCCAGCTTATCATTACCGGGGTATTGCGTAAAATAAGTGGCAAAGGCGGAGGTGTCTAAATTCGATATAGCCACCTGGCCGCTGTAGAGATTGGGCTTAGCTAAATGCGACGTGCGCGGCATGGAATACATGGCCGCCTGGGTTACACGGGCCAAAGCGTCTAAATAAGTGCGCAGCTGTTCATGCACTTTGGCATATTGGACAGTGATTTCTTCGCGGGTGGTCACAGGCAGCATCATGAAGCTGTTCATGAAGTCTTTGTCGCTATGGCTATAAGGCGGCCAATTTGCGCTCCAAATGCCATCGATGATCTGATCATCATCCAAAGGCGCCCCAGCTACGCCCACATAGCGATACAGGCGGAACAGGTCCATGCGGTAGAAGTCCGCTGTAGTCCAGTCATAAACAGACAAAGCCAGCTCATAGCTGTCGGGACTGAAGGGAAAAAATTGATGCCCCAAAGCAATGAGTTCCTCTTTGGACTTCCCGCCTTCGGGGATGTTTTGATAGGGGAGAATCTTAATCTCCTCCATCTGCTTTAGCAAAGTGATGTCTGTCGCACTGATGGCTGGGAAGGGCAGGGCGGCAATCGTGAAATCATTGCCATCCCCTGTCAAAGTCAGGCTGTCATCGGGATTGATGGTGACCATGGGCGCGCCGTCCCCATCATACCAATAGACCTTTCCATTAATATCAATGGCCCAATAATGCGGGCCGCCTGTTTGATGGCCGATATCAGTGAAATCAACAAAGCCAATGCCCATAATAATCATGCGAAAAGAAGCCCCAGCCGGGCCGCGGCGTGTTTGGACGGGCAGCCCGTCACTCATATAAACACCGCTATAAGGCTGACTGTTGCGATAGACGCCTTCAATTGTCCACATAGGAAATCCTCCCTCAAGGAAATGAGACAACAAAGACGCTACGAGTGATGAAATATTGAGAGAGGAAATCTAATATAAAAAGATGTGTTCCACAAGTAAGATGCGATTAGAGGTTGTGGGGATTTTTCAATTCATATGCTCTTCGTAATATATTTTCCTTCTTTTCCTCTTCAAAATTATACCAATTTCTAAAGCTGAACTTCATTCTCATGTTGTCTTTTAATTTATCTTCATTTCTATGGAGAAAGTCCCAATATAAACTATTGAATGGGCATGCATTGTCCCCGGTTTTTGCGCTTACATCAAAAGCGCAGGATGTGCAGTAATCTGACATGCGGTTGATATAGGCTCCGCTGGCTGCATAGGGTTTGGATGCCAATAGACCACCGTCTGCAAATTGGCTCATGCCTATAACATTGGGCAGTTCCACCCATTCATGGGCATCGGCATAAACGGCTAAATACCATTTGTGGATTTGATCGGGTGCTACACCATAAAGCATGGCGAAATTGCCGGTGGTCATCAGGCGCTGAATATGGTGTGCATAGGCCCTATCCCGGGTCTGGGTAAGAGCCTCACGCATACAGGTCATTTTTGTCTCAGTCGTCCAATAAAATTCCGGCAGGTCGCGGTGTGTGTCGAAGAAATTTGAATTCAGATATTCTGGCATCAGCAGCCAATATAAGCCTCTGATATATTCGCGCCATCCGATGATTTGGCGGATGAAACCTTCCACGGCTTCAATTGGTGTGGTGCCGGCTTCATAGGCCTGTTGCGCAGCGTCGCAGACCTGTTTGGGTGCAAGTAGCCCGACATTTAAATAGGGGGACAGCAGGCTGTGATTTAAGACCGGCTCCCCTTGAAGCATGGCATCCTGTGTAGCCCCGAAACAGGGGAGCTGTGTGTCGATAAAATGCGCCAGGGCCTTCTGGGCGTCTTTACGGGTCACAGCAAAATCAAACCCCTCCAAATTGCCAAAATGAGCTGGAAAGTGATGCTCAACATCTTTTATCACAGCTTGGGTGATGGCATCCGTCTCAAAGCTCGGGGGCTTGGTAAAAGACATTCCGGTTTTTGCGGGATTGCGGTTGTCCTTATCATAATTCCAACGCCCGCCTGAGGGCCTTGAACCCTCCATCAGATAGCAGGTGCGTTTCCGCATGAAGCGATAAAAATCCTCTAGACGATAGAGTTTGCGACCTTGTGCCCAGTTTTCAAACTCTTGGTGGGAAAGAAGAAAATCTTCATTCTCCAAAAGCTGCAAGGGAAGGGCGAGTGCGTCCGTCCATGCTGCAATCATTTGCTTTAACGCATAAGATCCAGGCTCGGCTACGGTCATGCTTTCAATATCATGCATCTGGCAGAGCCTGGCGATAACCTGTTCCAGCTTATCATCCGTCAGCTTTTGATATTCGACCTGCCACCCTTGAGAGCGGAGCATCTCGGCATGGTGCCGCAAGGCTGAAAAAATCAGGACGAGTTTTTTCTTGTGATGCGGGATGTCTGAATAAAATTCTTTGACCTCGGCGCATAGAATAATGGTTTCCTGCTTGTTCAAATCTTGGGGCAGGAATAAGTGATCGCCGGAAAGTAATAAGAGTTGTTTGCCCAAAGTAAAACCCTCCACTCAGATATACGAGTGGAGGGTGGAATTGGATGATTTACAAGGCTATTGGCTTTTGTTCAGCACCTGTTGTGAGAATAAAGCCAGGGTAGAAATCCCGATAATCGCAGGTCAGTTCTTCGCCTTTGGCAATATCGCGCGTCGCATAGCCAAGATCCCAGGATTTGAAATCCGTATTCGGTGTTGCCTCATTGTGGTTCATGAAACGTCCATTATCAATTTCAAGAACCAATGTATTTGGGTCATCTTTCATTGGGTAGGAATAGCGATCGATATATTCACTAATATGAGCGGGTAAGTCCGCTGCGAATTCCACATTGAGCAAACGTTCAAAACTTGTGTCGAATCGCCAGATGATTTCGCCTTTGGCAATGGGTTCAGCCGCAAAAACGCCAAGGCCTTCAATGGCACTTGGGGCTACATAAGTGGCAGCCAGCATCATGATGTTAAAGCTCCAAAATGGAAGGCCGACGATCGGACCTTCTCATGACGGAAAAAGCATTTGCATGATTTAAAATTTTCGCAACTGGAATTTATAAGCTATTGACGTATCTGCAAAAAAATGGCCGCATAAGCGGCGGCCATTTCTTATTTTTCAAGGCGTTTTTTTAAGATTACATTGTGAAGACGTTCAGCTTATTGCCGTCTAAATCCCGGAAATAACCGGCATAGAAATTATCCATGCGGAAACCGGGCTTGCCTTCGCAGGTGCCGCCTAATTCCAAAGCTTTGTTGTAGACCGCATCCACTTTTTCTTGAGAATCAACCATCAGGGCTGTCATGCCGCCATTGGACACGGTGGCTTCATTGCCGTCATAGGGTTTGATGATGCTTAACATTGGTGCGCCGGGGGCAGTGGCCCATGCAATGAAGCGTCCATCCAGTTCCATGCCACGGCCCGCACCTAATGTGCCAAGCAGGGCGTCGTAAAAAGCAGCAGCTTTATCAAAATCATTGGTACCAAGCGTTACATAGCCGATCATCTGAGTGTCTCCTTTAGTTCAGATATGGGGGTCATGATGGCCAGAGAAGGGTTCCCATGGGAACCCAAAAATCTGGATAACTCTTATGCTTTAACTATAAATACGTGTTCTTTTTTTGTTCTATACATTGCATTTGATATTGCAAAGCATTTATCTGCGATCATTCAGATAATTTATTCATCTGCTTTCCCGGTATTTAAAAGCCGACCATAGCGGGTCACCTGTTCATTAATGACATAATCAACGACGGCTGCCCATTCCTTGGCCTTTTCTGCTGTAAACCCATTAACGCTATAAGTGGCATAGAGGTGGGAGCCGTTCCCCATATCCTCCAGTTTGAAAGTCAATACCCCGCTGACAGCCAATTCCTGTAAGGGGCCAAGCTGTGCATTCATTCTTAAGAGGCTGCCCGGGTCGATATGAGAAACGACACCGTGAATGGCTGATTTCTCTCCGCTGATCTCGCACCAGCAGCCACCAGCCCTGGCTTCAATTTTCATCGCCTGTGAAGAGCCGAACCATGTGTGATCGCTGAACCACCAGTCACCAATTTTCAGCAATTGTGCATAGGCGTCTGCGCGGTCGCTGTTTATGTGAATATTAGCCTTCACAGTAAAGCCGATATCCGTCACTTCTGCGACTTCGGCCTGTGCAGGCATTGCCATTAGCAAGCCGAGGCTCAGTGTTGTGATAAGTGTCTGTTTCACGATATCCTCCTTAGAAATGCCCCGGGTTTAAAAGTGTTTGGGCCGCATTTTGGCTTTTCGTGTGGTTGTCCCCGGCTTGCCAGAGCGGGAGCGCCCACCGGACATGGCCACACGCCCCTCCATCGGCAGGCCCAGTTCGGACGCTTCAAGCCTTTTGATTTCATCGCGTAGGCGTGCGGCTTCTTCAAATTCAAGATTAGCAGCGGCGTCTTTCATGCGCCGTTCCATATCTTCAATATAGGCTTTGAGATTATGGCCAACCAAATGCCCTGGCGCGCCGTCTGCACCGTCTTCAATCTGCGGTGTGAGATAGTCTTTTTCAGCGGTGCTCTGAATGATGTCGCCAATGGCTTTTTTCACGCTTTGAGGCGTGATGCCATGTTCTTCGTTATAGGCAACTTGTTTGGCACGGCGACGCTCGGTCTCTTTTAATGCTCGATCCAGGGACCCGGTGAGTCGGTCTGCATAAAGTAAAACCCGCCCGTCAACATTTCGCGCAGCTCTGCCGATTGTCTGGACGAGAGAGGTCTCAGAGCGCAAAAACCCTTCTTTATCCGCATCCAAAATCGCAACCAGACCGCATTCTGGAATGTCCAATCCCTCACGCAGCAAGTTGATGCCAATTAGCACGTCAAAGGCTCCCAAGCGTAAATCCCGCATGATTTCAATACGTTCCAGAGTATCGATATCGCTGTGCATATAACGAACACGGATGCCCTGCTCATGCATGTATTCAGTCAGATCTTCCGCCATGCGTTTTGTGAGCACCGTGACGAGGATACGATTGCCTTTTTGCGCTTCCAGCTTGGCTTCATGAATGAGGTCATCGACCTGATGTTCGACAGGTCGAATTTCAGTCATAGGGTCGATAAGACCTGTGGGGCGAATGACCTGTTCTGCAAAAGTCCCGCCTGTTTCATTCATTTCCCATGGGCCAGGTGTTGCCGATACAAAAACCGTCTGCGGCCGCATGCTTTCCCATTCTTCAAAATGAAGCGGCCGGTTATCAACGCAGGATGGCAGGCGGAAGCCGTAATTCGCCAAGGTCACTTTACGCTTGGTATCGCCGCGGGACATGCCACCGATCTGCGGGACGGTCACATGGCTTTCATCAATGAAAAGCAATGCATTTTCAGGCAGATATTCAAATAAAGTGGGCGGGGGTTCGCCAGGCAGGCGACCTGTCAGAAATCGGGAATAATTTTCAATACCGGGGCAGGACCCTGTGGCAGCAATCATTTCCAAATCAAAGCGTGTGCGCTGTTCAATCCGCTGTGCTTCTAGAAGCATATTATTGGCTTGGAAATGCTTAAGCGCGGCATCCAATTCCAGCTTCATGGCTTTCATGGCCTGATCCAAAGTGGGTCCGGGTGTGACATAGTGAGAATTGGCGTAAATACGCACAAATTCCAAGCTGGCGGAAACTTCACCTGTGAGAGGGTCGAATTCGACGACCTTCTCAAGTTCGTCCCCAAAAAAATCAAAACGCCAGGCGCGATCTTCATAGTGCGAGGGGAACAGCTCAACTACATCGCCGCGTACGCGGAACATGCCGCGTACGAAATTTGCATCATTGCGTTTATATTGAAGGCTGACGAGCTTTCGGATCAGCTCCCGCGGGTCCAATATGTCTCCAGCCTTCAATGTTACTGTCATGGCGGAATAAGTTTCAACGGAGCCGATACCGTAAAGACAGGAAACAGAGGCCACGATAATGACGTCATCGCGTTCTAAAAGCGCACGGGTGGCACTGTGGCGCATCCGGTCTATCTGCGCATTGACCGAACTTTCCTTCTCAATATAGGTGTCTGTCCGTGGCACATAAGCTTCGGGTTGATAATAGTCATAGTAAGATACGAAATATTCGACCGCATTGTCGGGGAAGAAGTTTTTAAACTCCCCATAGAGCTGGGCTGCCAATGTCTTGTTAGGCGCTAGAATGAGTGCTGGCCGCTGAGTTGCCTCAATGACTTTGGCCATTGTAAAGGTCTTGCCGGACCCGGTAACGCCCAAAAGAACCTGACTTTGTTCCTGTTCGTTTACGCCTGCAACCAGTTCTTTAATAGCGGTGGGCTGGTCGCCGGATGGTTCAAACTCACTTTTCATGACCAAAGGCTTTCCGCCCTCTGACTTATCAGGGCGTGCAGCCTTATGAGGGACAAAGGGCGCAGCTTCGGTAAGCGCTTCGAAATTTTCGCGAATGACAAGGGGTTTATTCATGACGGCACTATGCCCCGAAGCTACGCTCAGGGGAAGCACAAATCAGGAACAGGCTTTCACATTTTATGTGAGGATCGACGCTGTAAAAAAGCCCAGTCCAATCAAGCTGCCAATGAAGGGAATGCGAAACCAGTACAGCCTGGCCAGAAGCGCATAGGCCGCCGCAAGGAGGAGTGCGCCCCAGATCAGGCCCGACGTGTTTAGAAACGCGAAGTCATAGAGCGATAGATAAAGATAAATGCTGCTGAAAGACAAAACACCGATGCTGTGACTGGCGTTAAATCCAATCCAGGCCCGCCACATGTCTGTCTCTTTGGTCAGCTTTAGCGGCGTGTTCTTCATTTCATCAACAAGGGTTGCACTCCGTGGTGCCAGGCGCTTTGGCTGGGAGTTGTCCTTCAAAGTATAAATAAGGTGCAGGCTTCCCAGAATGAGGAAGGGTGCTGTTCCAATGATGAACAATATATTTGAGATATTCATGCTCAAATGCTCCCGGGCTCTGATTTTCTGGAGAGAGAAATAAGCCCATGTCCTGATATCGAACATTGGTTCGGATATCAGGACATGGATGCTATAGCAATTTGCCTCTTGGGGGGAAGGGGAAGTGCAGAGGCAAACTGCCACATTTTGGCAAGTTGACATGAGTTCCAGCTTTTTTCTGGGGGAAGCATTGCTGGAACACTGGCGTCTTAACGCGCCTAGCGGTTTTCGACCTATACGCAACTTTGAAGGTGTGATGTGCAGATGGATGCAGCGCTCCCAAGCCATATGGAGACACTATGTCCATCTATCAAACCTCCAGTTTTTCTTAGTTTTCACCGCTTTGTAATGAGAAGACGTGGAAGTGGTTTCATTTGTGACAGATAAATGTGAAAAAACGTGTTTTTTGCGTATTCACAACAATTTTAACTAAAACTCTTTGGACTTCTTCTCTGATTTGTATCAGCATGTTGATCTTGGGCGGACATATCTGTCCGATTTAAGACCTCGTACGCAACCGCTTACGCCCTGGTATGATCTGCCAGGGCGTTTGCGTGGATGGCCCCAATTTCTCAATTTATCTGCTATGATTGATTTAGGTCATTTCAATGATCCCATTGGAACGGCACATTTTGGGGGACGATCACTGCATTGAAAGGAGCGGATGATGACCATGAGTCATGTGCGTTTGGAGCTTGGGCGGACACGAGAACACCCGGTAGGCAGCCCTAATCACGGCTATATCCTGCATGTCCCTTTAGATGGGGAGGGGCTGATTGATGTCTCAGGCTGGCGTTCAAATAAAAAAGCCTGCACCGTTACCCGTTTCTGGCAGGGAGAGCCTGATGATCATGGACATTTAATCCACACAAGGCGCGGGGCCTGGGCCTTTTCCTATGAGCCGGGCGAAGACGATGATGAGCCGATCTTCCATCTGGAAAACCACCCTTTAAAACAAGGGGAATATGTCACCATTAAAGAAACAGATGGGGAAGCTTATCCGTTCAAGGTGGTAAGTGTGCGCATATCCGCCGGCTAAGGTCTTCAGCATATTGTGAAGTGTGGATGGGCTTGGTTGAGCTATGCTTTTTCAACTTAGCTGGAGAAATGTCATGCGCCTTGCCTCAACATTCTTGATTTTGTGTTTGGTAATTCTCTTCATTCCTGTGTCAGCGCAAGAAGAAAAAGAGCAAGTCGTTGTTCCAAATATGACGGTGGAACGGCTTCAGGAGTTAATTGCCCGTATTGACTCGAATTTTGAGGTAAATGAAGCTGGTACAGCCTGGCAAATGACGGTTGAGAAAAGAACGGTCGTTATCATAACAGATGGTAATGCAGACCGCATGCGGATCATGACGCCTATCCTCCCGGCAGACGCGGCAACGGATGTCGTGATGAAGCGGATGCTGCAGGCTAATTTTGATTCAGCCCTGGACGCCCGCTATGCCATTGCCCGTGATCTTATATGGGGTGTCTTCATACACTCGCTATCAGAATTAACGGACCGGGAATTCCTCTCTGGCCTGGGACAGACGGTGAATGTGGCGAAGACTTTTGGCGGCGCATTTACGTCTGGTGCACTTGTATATGGTGGCGGGGACAGTGATGGTATCAACCGTGCCTTAATCGATGAACTGCTTAATAAAGGAAAAGACCCCGTTTAAACGCAATTGTATTATTGCATCTTAAGCCCACAGGCTTTAAATCCCTGTCTGATTAAAGCTGTTTTGTGACAGATTGTTGCGAAGTGGTTTCGGTCACACTCCCAAAACCCTATTTTTGAGAAGGACTTTCCATGTCTATTCTGGCTTCAAGCTTGTCTCGCATCAAACCCTCTCCGACCATGGCTGTAACGGCTAAAGCGCAGGAATTGCGCGCTGCGGGTAAAAATGTGATTGGCCTTGGGGCAGGAGAGCCGGATTTCGATACGCCTGACCATATCAAAGAGGCAGCCATTGAAGCTATTCGCCGGGGCGATACTAAATATACAAAAGTAGACGGCACGCCTGAATTAAAAGCCGCTGTGGTTCAAAAGTTCAAAGACCATAATGGCCTGGATTATGCCATGGATGAAGTGTCGGTGAACTGTGGTGGGAAACACACGATTTATAACGCCATCATGGCCAGTGTTAACCCAGGTGATGAGGTAATTATCCCTTGTCCTTATTGGGTGAGTTATCCAGATATTGTGTTGCTCGCCGCTGGCAAGCCGGTCTTCATTACGACGACTATGGAGCAGGATTTCAAAATCACGCCGGAGCAATTGGATGCTGCCATCACGCCAAAAACTAAATGGCTGATTTTTAATTCACCATCCAATCCATCAGGCTCTGCTTACAGTCGCGCGGAGATTGAAGCTTTAGGCGAAGTGCTGAAACGTCACCCCCATGTGTGGGTGATGACCGATGATATCTATGAGCATATCATCTATGACGGCTTTGAATTTTCCACCGTAGCGCAGGTGGTGCCAGAGTTGAAAGACCGCACCTTGACGGTGAATGGCGTGGCGAAGGCCTATAGCATGACCGGCTGGCGTATCGGTTTTGCGGGGGGTCCGAAAGAGCTGATTAAAGGCATGGCGAAAATTCAATCGCAATCCACTTCAAACCCGTCTTCCATCAGTCAGGCGGCTGCGGTACAGGCATTGACCGGCACCCATGCCCATTTGGATATCTGGTTGAAGGCCTTTAAAGACCGTCGTGACATGGTGGTTTCAATGCTGAATGAAGCTGACGGCATGAGCTGCCGCACGCCAATTGGTGCCTTCTACGCTTATCCGTCCTGCGCAGGGGTTATCGGCAAGACAACCCCGGGCGGTAAACTTTTGGAGGGGGATGGTGATTTTGTGACTTATCTTCTTGAAGAAGTTGGCGTGGCGGCTGTCCAGGGCGAAGCTTTTGGCCTAAGCCCTTATATGCGCATTTCTTATGCAACCTCGATGGAGGCATTGACAGATGCCTGCGCGCGCATTCAAGACGCCTGTTCCCGTTTGAAATAAGGTAAAATAAACACGTGTTCACACAGGCTTTATTTGCCTGTGTGGGCCGTCACGCCATATTTGATCCTGCATGATTATAAGAAAGGGTCAAACATGCTCATTCGCGCGCGTAAGTCTTGGGAGATCTCTGAAAACGAGACCATCTCTGAATCACTTTATCTCAACCGTCGGCAGATTGTCGCTGGTATGGGATTGGCAGGCCTTGGCCTGGCTGCAGGTGTCACCCCGGCGATGGCAAGGGAAGAGCGGGAATTAAAAGCGTTTGAGACGATTAAAGGCCCCTATCAATGGGATGAAAAAATCACGCCTGAGCCTGTTGTGGCCGGATATAATAATTTCTATGAATTCGGTGTGCAAAAAACAGACCCCGCCAAAAATGCCTGGCGGTTGCAGCCTAAACCCTGGAGCGTTGAGATTTCAGGCCATGCGGAGAAAACCGGCGTTTTCAATTATGAAGACCTGATCAAGCCACATCAACTTGAGGAACGCATCTATCGTTTCCGCTGTGTGGAGGCCTGGTCCATGGTTGTGCCTTGGGTGGGTGTGCCATTGCGCGATGTGATTGCGCGTTTTAATCCCACAAGTGACGCCAAATACGTGGCCTTTGAGACTTTGTCTGACAAAGAGCAAATGCCTGGTCTGCGGTGGCCTGTATTGGATTGGCCCTATGTTGAGGGCCTGCGTATGGATGAGGCCATGAACCCTTTGACTATGGTCGTTGTGGGTATGTTCGGCAAAGAGCTGCCCAATCAAAATGGGGCACCCATTCGGATTATCGTGCCTTGGAAATATGGCTATAAATCTATTAAATCCATTGTCGGTATTCGCTTCACGAAGACGCAGCCACCAACATCCTGGAATAAATCCGCACCAAATGAATATGGTTTTTATTCCAATGTGAACCCGGCAGTGGCGCATCCGCGCTGGTCTCAGGCTTCAGAACGCGTCTTGGGCGGTGGTATATTCTCCCAGTTCAATCGGGTGAAAACACTACCTTTCAATGGCTATGCAGAAGAAGTTGCAGGCCTGTACAAAGGTATGGATTTGAAGAAATACCATTAAGGTCAAAGCCTTGGCGAAACCCAAACGTCCATATCGCTGGTTAAAGCCGGTCTCACACCTGGCTTTGGCGCTGCCGCTTGGCTGGCTTGTCTGGCAGTGGGTGGCGGCTATCCTCGCCATGCCTAATGATTTGGGTTTCAATGCGATTGAGACGACGATCCGCTTTTTGGGTGACACGGCTATTCGGGTCTTGCTTGTGGCTTTGGCTGTCAGCCCTTTAAGTTGGGCCTTTGGCTGGAAGCCGTTGATGCAAATACGGCGTTTGACGGGGCTTTGGGCTTTTGCTTATACGATTTTGCATTTCTTCGCTTATTTCGGGATGGAGCAGTTCTTCTCGCTGGGGCTGCTTTGGCAGGATGTGCTGAAGCGGAAATACATCACCCTGGGTATGATTGCGATCGTCTTGCTTATTCCTCTGGCGGTCACGTCCACCAATAAAATGGTCCGTCGTGTGGGGGCAAAGCGCTGGCAATATTTGCATCGTAGCGTCTATGTGATTGGCGTATTGGCGGTCTTCCATCATTGGTTCATGGTCAAAGGTATCCAATTGGCACCTATTGTCCATGGTGCGATCTTGCTTGTACTTTTGTCTATGCGGCTTATGCGTTGGCAGTTGAAGCAACGGAAAAGAAACGCATTGGCGGCCTAAGAATGTCTCCAGAACTGGTTATTTTTGATTGCGACGGTGTCCTCGTCGATAGTGAACCTCTGGCGAATGAAGTTTTAGCACATGTTTTAAGCCGCCATGGCCTTCATATGACGGTCAAAGACTGTATGGCCACATTTGTCGGCTTGTCCATGTCATCTGTTGTGGAAAAGGCGAATGCGATGCTGGCGACGCCTCTGCCTGAAACCTTCGTTGATGATGTGCAGCAAGAAACATTTGAGGCTTTCAAAGGGCGTATTCAAAAAATAGCGGATGTTGATGTCCTGATCGAAGCGCTCCAAGCGGCGGGAATACAAACCTGCGTGGCGTCTTCAGGTGGCTTTGACAAAATGGCGGTGACTTTGGGAGAAACGAAGCTAAAGCGGTATTTTGACGGCCGTATTTTTTCTGCATCTCAAGTTGAACGCGGAAAACCTTTCCCGGACCTGTTTCTTCATGCTGCACGGCAAATGGGTGTCAGTCCGCAGAACTGTGTCGTTATTGAAGACAGCCGTTTTGGCATTGAAGCGGCGAGGCGCGCAGGTATGACGGTTCTAGCCTTTGTCCCTGAAGGCGATGGGCCGGCCTTCGAAGGGGCCAAGACCACAATCATTCATGATATGAACCAGGCCAAGGCATTTCTGGGCGTTTAAGGTTCTGCTTCAAAGTTGGAGACTTCTTCAAACAGGAAGTCTCTAAACACCTGAACCCGTCTGGAGCCTTTTAATTCGCTTGGATAGACGAAATAGGTCTGGAATGTGGGCCCTTGGACGTCGGGGAGCACCCGGACCAGATCTTCTTCATGGCGTGCCAGATAGTCGGGCAGAGCTGCAATACCGATGTTTTTGCGCACAGCCTGGGCCACGCCATAAATGTTATTCACGGTCAAAACCGGTTCCCGCAGGCCTTCTTCAGCACCAGCCGTCAAAATCCAGTTCACGTCTTGAATGGGGAGCGGTACATCCTGGCCGTAGGTAATCAAGGGGTGATTATCTAAGTCCTCGACCGTTTTAGGCGCCTCATGTGTCTCAACATAGCGCTTGCTGGCGTAAAGGTTATGCTGCACCTTCACCAATGGCCGTTGGATTAAATCCGCCTGGCTTGGAGCCTGAAATCGAATGGCGACTTCTGCTTGGCGGGTCGCAAGATCCAGTTCTGAATCAGACAGCACCAGATTGATTTTCATTTCCGGATAATGGGAAAAGAAACGCGGCAGATGCGGTACAATCCATAAGGACCCGAAGCTCACTGTCGTGGTCACATTCAATGGACCGCGCGCATATTGCCCGCTTTCCGCAATTTCGCGGGTTGCTGCCTCAATTCGATCTGCAAAGCCTTTGGTGGCCGCGGCCAGTCTTTCGCCATCATGGGTTAAAACAATGCCGCGGGCGTGACGGTGGAAAAGGGCGGAGCCGGTCTGTTCTTCCAGACTTCTGATCTGCCTTGAAAGTGCAGGCTGGCTCATGCCAAGCTTGCGCCCGGCTTCAGTTAAGCTGCCTGCTTCGACAACGGCGTGAAATAGCCGTAATTTATCCCAATCCACCGCCATATTCTTATTCCGCTGCCTCCTGCGCCTCGTCTTGAGCTGCCAGGAAGTGTTCAGCTTCCAATGCGGACATACAGCCCATGCCTGCCGCTGTGACGGCCTGGCGATAGGTTTTATCCTTCACATCGCCCGCTGCATAAACACCAGGAATATCTGTTGCGGTGGAATCAGGGGCTGTAATCAAATACCCTTCATCGTCCATTTCCAACTTGCCTTTGAACAATTTGGTTGCTGGATCATGGCCAATGGCAATGAAGACGCCATGGCAGGGCAGGGTGCGTTCTTCGCCGGTTTTGACATTTTTGACCCGAACGCCGGTTACGCCCAATGGGTCTTCGTCCCCGACGATCTCTTCAACAACATTGTCCCATTCAATTTGGATTTTTTCATTTTTGAACAGGCGGTTTTGCAGGATTTTTTCAGATCGCAATGTGTCACGGCGATGAACCAGCGTCACTTTGGATGCGAAATTGGTCAGGAACAGCGCTTCTTCAACGGCTGTATTGCCGCCACCCACAACAACAACTTCTTTCCCGCGATAGAAAAACCCATCGCATGTGGCACAGGCCGAGACACCAAATCCCTGGAATTTCTTTTCTGATTCCAAGCCAAGCCAACGCGCCTGAGCACCTGTTGCAATGACTAATGTATCACCCGTATAAACCTGCCCGCTGTCGCCTTGGGCGCGGAAGGGGCGGGTGGTGAAATCGACATCAACGATATAATCAGAAATCAGCTTCGTGCCGACATTTTCCGCCTGGGCACGCATTTGATCCATCAGCCAGGGGCCTTGGATGGGGTCAGCAAAGCCGGGGTAATTTTCTACCTCGGTGGTGATTGTCAATTGCCCGCCGGGCTCCATGCCTTGAACCAGGACAGGCTCCAGGCTTGCACGAGCGGCGTAGACAGCAGCTGTGTAACCTGCGGGCCCTGAGCCGATAATCAGGACGCGGGAATGGATAGGCTCAGCCATGAAAGTCAAACTCCTAAACAGTGATTTGTTAGGGATATAAGCAAAGGGAGGCAAAAGCGCAATTGAAGTATGATCAACCTTATGTGCTTGAATTGAGAATGAGCTGGATTTGATATTGCCCGCCCTGATCTTTCATCAGTTTCAATGTGCCCCCAAAGAGGTCAAATACCCGTTCAGCAAAATCAGCGCCAAGTCCATAGCCTAATGGTGTTTTTAACAAGGGATGGGTATTTGCTTTTGGTGGTGTCATGAGATCTTTTAATTCTAAGTCCCTATCTAAAAGCGGTAAATTTGCGTTGATCCGTAACTGCCGATCATTTCCTTGATGAAGTTTAACTTGAACAGCACGGCCGGGGGGTGTCCAGCAGGCTGCTGTGCGAATGACTTTTGCCAGCATGCGGGAGAACAGCCTGAAATCCCCCCAGATCGGTATCAATTCTCCGGCTATTTCAATGGAAACGAGATTTCTCTTTGCCGCTGATAAATGAGACAAACAATTATCTATCAGCATTTGAATGTCGCAGGCATTGGTCTCTACGTCAAAGCGGCCTTCTTCCTGCCGCCCGGCATCAAGCAGGTCCATAACAAGCTGGTCCAGGCGTGTAGCCTCGATTGCAATGCGTTTGGATCGATCGATATAAGCCGGGGCGACTGGGCCCCAGATTTCGCTTTCAATCATTTCAGCAAAGCCGCGAATGGCATTCAAGGGTGTTCGGATTTCATGGGCAACATCAGCTGGCCGCCGTCTTTCAGACTGTGTCACTTCTTTGTTTGAGGCGCTGGCGGGTGTTGTCTTGTCCAGCAAGCGTAAGGTCCCTCGAAATCCTTTGAAATGGCCGTCAATGGGTTCAAACATAGGCAGGGCGTTTAAGGCCCAATGTTCACCTGGTTTTGATTTCAGTGCTGCTGCGCCGTCAAAAGGGCGGCGATCTTGGATGCGGGAGATGATGTCTGGACTAAGGTCTAGCAATAAATCAATAGCCTGACCTGCCATGCGTTCCGATGGTAACCCTAATATCACCGGCGTAGCAGCAGAGACAAAGGTCAAAATACCGAAACGGTCACATTCCCAAAGGGCGTCCACCCCAAATAAACGGGGGTCGTCATTTGAGCTTTCCAGGTCGACAGAAGAGCTGGAATTCGACTGTTCTGTATGGGGTGCGAATAAATCGGCAGCATGTTTTTGTGGGGCATTGCCAGTATCTGCGGGGTCAATGGACTGATTTGACTTTAGACGAAAGGCGGCACGTTTTTCATTTTCCCGCCCAAGACGGCCAAGCAGGTCCCTTATCTGCTGTTCCGAGTGGCTGAGTGATACGGGGTCAATCTGCCCATTGGAGGGCTCTAAAGCATCTAAAACGGCTTCGCGGACTGAGGGGCTTAGCCCTTCACGTTTTGCAAGGCGCGCGAGACGTGTGTCGTCTAACTCACTTATTAAATCGATCCATTGTGTGTCACTCAGTGCGGCCCGGTCTAAAATCCAGCGCCCGATTGTGATATCGTCTTTGGCAAGAATACGGGCGAGGTCAAAAGGCGGATTTGAAATAGCGCACAGCTGTTCCGCAACTTCCATGCGCGCCAGCGGTTCGACAGACGGGAGGATACGCTCAATCAATGCAATCAGCCCAAGTCTTTGAGCATCTTTTGAAATTGGCCTGTTTTGGACAATCAGGTCACAGAGGTGGCGAAACAGCAATGACCGATTTGCAGGAGAATCTTCCTCCAGCAAAGTCATCAGATTTCTTAAAGTGTCGTCATATAACGCCATGTCGCACCAGCGTCCCGCCATACTTCTCAGGGCACTGAGACGCCTTCTGCACCTAGTCTAAAACCCCCAATATCTCCAATATACACGAGCGTCAGAGCAGAGTCATGGTTAACGGAAAACATAGTTAATCTGCGTGTTCTCAGAAAGATTATAACGAAAGTCAGAAATTTTCTTTCCCATTCTTAAACTGCATGGTAACTATGCCCTTTCGGCCTAGGTGAACGGTCAAGATGAACGGAGTTTCGCTCATGCCACGAGTGAAGTTAGATGCAGTCGATCGTCGGATTCTTGCTTCTTTGCAAGATGATGGACGAATTACTAATGTTGATTTGGCGACGAAAGCCGGGATTACGGCGCCGCCTTGTTTGCGGCGGGTCCGTGCCTTGGAAGAGGCCGGATATATCAATGGGTATCATGCAGATTTGAACCCCGAATTAATGGGATATGGCATAACGGTTTTCGCGATGGTTGGGTTACACAGCCAAGCGGAAAGCGACTTGACGAGTTTTGAAAAACTGACCCAGAAATGGGACATGGTCCGTGAGTGTTACATGTTGAACGGCGAAATTGATTTTATCTTGAAAATCGTTGCCCATGACCTGGCGGAGTTTCAGGATTTTCTCACAAGAGAACTTACGCCCGCCCCTAATGTAGCAAGTGTGAAGACGTCCCTTACGATTAGAACGTCAAAACGCGTGCCGGGTGTCCCTGTTGAGGTATGAGCCTGAATGTAATTCCCAGAATGGAATTCGTTGTATTAAGATAAGAAAAAGCCCGGTTGACCGGGCTTTTTCTTTATCCAGCAATCTTCTGCAAAATGGAAAAATGCCTTAAATGAAATCGACACTGTCGATTTCGTAATACCGGTCTCCACCAGGCGTGAGGACCTCTACTTCATCACCGACATTCCTGCCAATCAGGGCACGGCCAATGGGGGATGTGTAGGAGATGCGGCCCGCTTTTACATCGGCCTCGTCTGCACCCACGATTTGATAGCGGAATTCTTTATCCTCTTCATCAATCAAAGTGACAGTCGCGCCAAAAATGACTTTGTCGCCGCTTAAGCTCGTGGGGTCGATGACTTCTGCACGGCTTATCTTATCTTCTAGCTCGTTGATGCGGGCTTCGATCATGCCTTGGCGTTCTTTTGCCGCGTGATATTCCGCATTTTCAGATAAGTCGCCATGCGCACGGGCTTCTTCAATCGCTTGTACGACGTCAACCCGGTCATGAAGTTTCAATTGTTTAAGCTCCGCTTCCATCGCGCGGTAGCCGTCAATTAACATTGGCATACGATCATGGTTGGCCATGGCCATCACTTTCCTATCGATCTTTAAACGACAAAAGTTCCCACCTGATGCAGATGTTTTCACCTATCTGCATCTGGTAGACGCCTCTCTTGAGGAAGAACTCTCACCAAACGTTCTAAAAGTTAAGGTGCGTTTCCCTCACATTCAAGAGGAAAACGCACAAGAATTTCTAAGTTTTGGTTAACGCATAACTTTGCAGGGGTGCGACATCCAGGTCGTTTTTCTGCATAACCCTTATGGCTTCTACCGTCGCGAGCGATCCTGCCACGGTTGTGTAATAAGGGATTTTATTCATCAAAGCGGTATGCCTTATGGAATAGCTGTCTTTAATACTCTGCCCGCCTTCTGTTGTGTTGAAGACGAGTTGTATCCGGCCGTTTTCCATTGCATCCACGACATGTGGCCGGCCCTCAAGGACTTTGTTTACGCGACCGACTTTGAGACCATTGGTTTGCAGATAATCTGCTGTCCCGCCTGTGGCAATGACGTCGAAACCGGCCTTGATCAGCGCCTTTGCCGGTGCAATCATGGCAGGCTTGTCCGCGTCTTTGACAGAGATGAAGACACAACCTTCTTTAGGCAATTGAGCACCTGCGGCGATCTGACTTTTCGCAAAGGCTTTTTCGAAATCACTGTCCAGACCCATGACCTCACCGGTGGAGCGCATTTCAGGCCCTAAAATGACATCAACACCTGGGAAACGGACGAAGGGGAAAACGGCTTCTTTGACGGCGCTGTGCTGCGGTAAGGATTTTGGCAAATCAAACTGGTCGAGCTTTTCGCCAGCCATCACCCGTGCCGCGATCTTGGCAAAGGGCGTGCCAGCCGCTTTGGCAACAAAGGGCACGGTGCGGGACGCGCGTGGATTGACTTCAATCAGGAATACGTCATCGTTTTTCACGGCAAATTGGACATTCATGAGGCCGACAACATTCAAGGCCCGTGCCAAAGCTTTTGTTTGTTGTGTAATGTCTTCTATGACGGCTGAGGGCAGGTTATGGGGTGGAAGGGCGCAGGCAGAATCACCGCTGTGAATGCCTGCTTCTTCGATATGTTCCAATATGCCTGCAATATGAACCTGGTCGCCATCGCAAATGGCGTCAACGTCGACTTCTACTGCGCCGCGCAAATAGGCATCCACCAGGACGGGCGTTTCGCCAGAAACTTTTACAGCCTCATCGACATAGCGATTGAGCTCTGCTTCATTTTCAATGATTTCCATTGCTCTGCCGCCGAGAACATATGATGGGCGCAGCAGAACAGGGTAGCCGATAGAAGCTGCTTCAAAGCGCGCCTCATCAGCCGATTTGGCAATGCCGTTTCGAGGCTGACGCAGACCAAGACCATTGATCAGCTTTTGGAACCGCTCCCGGTCTTCAGCCAGGTCAATGGCATCCGGTGACGTCCCTAAGATGGGTATGCCTGCGTCTTCCAATATGCCGGCAAGTTTCAAAGGTGTCTGGCCGCCTAATTGAACGACGACGCCCTTCAAGCTGCCGGCCCGCATTTCGACCCGAAGCAATTCCAGAACATCTTCGCCGGTCAGAGGCTCGAAATACAAACGATCTGAGGTGTCATAATCAGTTGAAACGGTCTCAGGATTACAATTGACCATGATGGTTTCATAGCCAGCATCGGCCAAGGCAAAGCAGGCATGGCAGCAACAATAATCAAATTCGATACCCTGACCGATTCGATTGGGGCCGCCTCCCAGGATGACGACTTTTTCGCGATCTGTCGGCGCGCTTTCGCATTCTACATAGCCATCTGCCGGATAATCATATGTGGAATACATATATGGTGTGCGTGCCTCAAATTCCGCAGCACAAGTGTCGATACGTTTGAAAACGGGATGAATGTCGAGCTTTGCCCGTAATTCGGAGACAGTTTTTTCGCTTGTGTCAGCCAATTCAGCCAACCTCGCATCGGAGAAGCCTTTTTTCTTCAATCGGCTCAGGTCATCTGCGTTTTCAGGGAGGCCGGATTCACGAACATGCTGTTCTTCTGCAATCAGATCAGAAATCTGTTCCAGGAACCAGGGGTCATAGCGCGTGACATTGTGAATGGCGTCTAAACTTAAACCATGCCGCATGGCTTGTGCTGTCTTTAACAGACGATCCGGTGTCGGCTTTGCCAATTCAGCGATGATGGCTTCTTCCGCTGTGTTTTCAAACTCATAATCATCCAGGCCGTTTAAACCTGTTTCCATAGACCGAAAGGCTTTTTGCAGACTTTCCTGGAAGGAGCGGCCGATGGACATGGCTTCACCCACGGATTTCATTGCCGTGGTCAAACAAGGCTCGGCGCCTTGGAATTTCTCAAAGGTGAAGCGCGGCATTTTTGTGACAACATAGTCAATTGTCGGCTCAAAGGATGCAGGTGTCGCACCTGTGATGTCGTTGGTGATTTCATCCAGCGTATAGCCGACTGCAAGCTTTGCTGCGACTTTTGCAATGGGAAAGCCGGTTGCTTTGGAAGCCAGCGCTGAAGAGCGTGAAACGCGGGGGTTCATTTCAATGACAATGAGCCGCCCGTCTTTTGGGTTCACTGCAAACTGAACATTAGACCCGCCGGTTTCGACACCGATTTCCCGAAGGACCGCAAGCGATGCATTACGCATCACCTGATATTCGCGATCAGATAATGTGAGGGCAGGGGCGACGGTGATGGAATCACCTGTATGAATGCCCATGGGGTCGATATTTTCAATGGAGCAGATGATGATGCAGTTATCCGCTTTGTCGCGTACAACTTCCATCTCATACTCTTTCCAACCCAGGACGGATTCTTCAATCAGCACTTCGGTTGTGGGCGATGCGTCCAGACCGTTTTCAACAATCTCGAGAAATTCAGACTTGGTATAGGCAATGCCGCCACCAGTGCCAGCCAAAGTATAGGAGGGGCGAATAATGCTCGGCAGCCCGATGTCTTTCAAGGCTTCGAGTGCCTCATCCATCGTATGCGCAATATGGCTGCGCGGGCTTTCAAGGCCGATTTTGTCCATGGCGGCTCGGAATAATTCCCGGTCCTCGGCTTTATCGATGGCGTCTTTGGTGGCGCCAATCAGTTCAACGCCGTATTTCTCCAATACGCCCATTTTATCAAGGCTCAGCGCTGTATTCAGGCCTGTTTGCCCGCCCATCGTGGGCAAAAGCGCATCGGGGCGTTCTTTTTCAATGATTTTTGCAACAAATTCCGGCGTGACTGGTTCGACATAAGTCGCATCGGCGATTTCCGGGTCAGTCATGATGGTGGCTGGATTGGAGTTCACCAAAATGACGCGATAGCCTTCTTCTTTCAACGCTTTGACAGCCTGGGTGCCGGAATAATCAAATTCACAGGCCTGGCCGATGACAATCGGTCCAGCGCCGATGATGAGAATGGATTGTATATCGTCGCGTTTAGGCATGGGTGGTCACCATATCTGCAAAGCGTTGGAAAAGATAAAAACTGTCTTGTGGCCCGGGAGAGGCTTCAGGGTGATGCTGGACGGAGAAGATCGGTTTATCTTCCACCCGCAGTCCGCATAAGGACTGGTCAAAGAGGCTGATGTGGGTGGCTTTCACACCCTTTGGCAAACTTTCCTTATCCACGGCGAAGCCATGGTTCATGACAGTGATTTCCACCTTGCCGGTTTCGAGGTCCTTTACAGGATGGTTCGCCCCTCGGTGTCCTTGATGCATTTTATATGTTTGTGCGCCAAGAGCGAGGGCCAGAAGCTGATGACCGAGGCAGATGCCGAAAATCGGCTTGCCGCTGTCGATCAACCTGGTGATTTCACCCAAGGCATATTCGCCTGTGGCTGCCGGGTCACCCGGGCCGTTCGACAGAAAAATCCCGTCGGGGTTCAGAGCCAAAATCTCATCTGCTGTGGCTGTAGCTGGAACAACCGTAATGCGACTGCCGACCCGTGCAAGGTTGCGCAGGATGTTGCGTTTGATGCCGTAATCAATGCAGACGATGTGAAAGTCCGGGTTATCCTGTTTCTGAAAACCGGTTTTTGGAGACCAAAGGCCTTCGGTCCAGTCATATGTCTGTGTGCAGGAGACGGCTTTTGCCAGATCCATACCCTCAAGGCCCGGCCAGGATTGCGCTTCTGTTAAGGCGGCTTCGATATTTAGCTCGCCAGGCCTGGCGTGAACCACGACGCCGTTCGGTGCGCCATTCTCTCTTATATATTTAGTTAATCGCCGTGTATCGATGCCGGTGATCCCGATCAGGTTTTGAGCTTTCAGCCATTCGTCTAGATGTCGCGTTGATCGGTGGTTGGAGGGGTTTGTGACCGCTTCACGCAAGACTAGTCCGCGGGCCGCTGTATTTTGTTGCTCAATGTCTTCGCTGTTTGAACCGACATTTCCAATATGAGGGAAAGTGAAGGTGATGATTTGGCCCGCATAGCTTGGGTCGGTGAGGATTTCCTGATAGCCGGTCATGGCTGTATTGAAGCAAACTTCGCCGACGGTTTGCCCGGTCGCCCCAATTCCATATCCCCAAAATATCTGACCGTCGCCTAGAACTAATGCCGCCGTAAGCTCAGGCTTAGGCGGTTTCACAGATGTTTTCATATCAGTCATTGAGCTTCCCAGAGCTGGACTTGGTATTGCATCTTGCAATTTAACTTGTCTCGACGCAAATTGGCGGGAAGTTATAGAAACGGGAGCCTCTCGTCAAGCGAGGAAGTAAATTATTTTCTTCAATAAAATCAATGACTTATGTTGAAAACTTAGCATTGCTTTTCGGGACAGTCTCGATTAGCATGGATGTTTCCGACTGGGGCGGTTGGTAGATAGGCATAGACATATGTTACGACAAGAGCTTCAAGGCGCGCTCAAAGACGCCATGAAAGAAAAAAACGCGCGCAGGTTATCCACAATTCGTCTGATATTAGCGGCAGTTAAAGACCGTGATATCGCGATGCGCACCGAAAGCGGCGAAAAAGATGATGATACGGTTATCACTGATATCTTGACGAAGATGGTCAAGCAGCGCCGCGAATCAATTAAGATGTATGAAGAAGGCGGCCGCTGTGAGCTGGCCGAACAGGAACGGGAAGAAATCGGAATTATTGAAGATTTTCTGCCTAAGCAGCTCAGCGATGATGAAATCGATGCGGCTTGCCAGGTTGCTGTTCAGGAAGTTGAAGCTACAGGCTTGAAGGATATGGGCAAGGCCATGGGTGTTTTGAAAACACGTTATCAAGGCCAGATGGACTTCGCAAAAGCAGGCGCTAAAATACGGGCATTGCTCAGCTAAGGTTTACCCCCTTGGGCTTGAGCATTGTACCGGGGGTGAAGACGTGGGTTTTTCTCCAAATTTTCTGGATGAACTGAGGATACGCAGTCCCATCGCGGATGTGGTGGGACGTAGCGTGAAGCTCATTCGGCGCGGTCGGGAATTCACCGGCCTATGCCCGTTCCACAATGAAAAGTCACCATCCTTCACCGTTTCCGAGGAAAAAGGCTTTTACCACTGTTTTGGCTGTGGTGCGCATGGTGATGTCATCACCTTTGTGATGGAGAAAGAGGGCCTGAGCTTTCCTGAGGCTGTCGAACGTCTTGCCAATGACGCAGGCCTTGAGATGCCGCAATGGACGCCTCAAGACAAAGAGCGGGAAAAAGCGCGCGCAGGTCTGGTTGACGTGAATGAGGCGGCCGCTCTTTGGTTTAAAGACCAGCTCTATTCAACGCGTGGAAAAACCGCTCTTGAATATGTAAAGCACCGCGGATTGAATCCTAAAACCTGCCAAGACTTTCTTATGGGGTTTGCACCTCCTGGCCGTTCATTGCTGAAGCAAGCCCTTCAAGCTAAAGGCTTTGACGAGGACCTGGCCGTGGAAGCGGGATTGCTTATCAAGCCCGATGATGGCGGTGAAAGCTATGACCGTTTCCGCAACCGCTTGATGTTCCCCATCCGCGATCGGCGTGGGCGGTTCATTGCCTTTGGCGGCCGTGCGATGGATAAGGACGCACCGGCAAAATATCTGAATTCACCGGAAACGCCTTTGTTCCATAAGGGCACGACGCTTTATAATATAGATATGGCGCAGAAACCTGCGCGGGAAAATGCCCAGATCATTGTCGGTGAAGGCTATATGGATGTCATCGCCATGTCTGAAGGCGGTTTTCCAAATGCTGTGGCTCCGCTTGGTACAGCTATGACGGAAGATCAGTTGCGCTTGTTGTGGCGTATGGCTCCTGAACCCTTGCTGTGTTTTGATGGGGATAAGGCAGGGGTTCGCGCAGCGATGCGGGCGGCGGAGCGAGCTTTGCCTTTGCTAAAGCCTGGTTATTCACTCCGATTCGCACTTCTTCCTGATGGAGAGGACCCGGATACACTGATTCGTGCTCAGGGTGCAGGTTCTTTTGAACAGATTTTGGAACAAGCAACACCTCTGGCTCAATTGATCTGGGACCATCATGCGGCGCGTGCTGACCTCTCCACGCCTGAGCGCCGTGCTGTATTGGTGAAGGATGTAATGGGGCAGGTGCGACAGATCGAAAACGCTACCGTGAAACGTTTTTATGAAGAAGAAATGCGTGCCAGATTGGATAAATTATTTGGCCGCGGACAGGCTCCAAAGCCGCAGACAAGCTGGAACAAATCATCTTATGGCCGTGGTCGGGGGGGACGGCAGCGCGGCATCTCGCAAGGCGGGGCCAGCAGCTTTTTAAAGGCGTCCGCCCTGGCCAAGCCGGAGACAGCGGAAAGCAGGACTTCGAGCCTTGAACGTCTGATTTTGGCCATGTGCATCAACCATCCGGAATTGCTGCATCGTCATTATGAGGATTTGGCTGGCTTACATTTCCATAACGCATTGGTTGACAAGGCCCGTGCGGGCCTCCTATCCCTGTCTGCTCAGCGTGATGATCTTGAAAGAGATGACACGCGTAACACATTATATGAAGCTGGGCTGTCACGCCTGTTGGACCATCTGGATCGCGACGCTTTGGTGCGCCGGTCAAATTTTGCGGTAGAAAATGCCGATCCAGCGCGTGTCGAAGCCGGTTTTACGCATGTTCTTGCGCGTTTGCGCAGGATTGTGGAATTGGAGTTTGAGCGCCGAGAGGCTGTTGCAGAACTGGAACAAGGCGGTGATGAAAAAGCATATCAACGCCTCCAGGCTGTCAATCAGGAGCTGGAAAGCGCATCAGGTTTGGAAATTGATTTCTCCCTGTGACGTGGTTTTGGAACCGCAGATTAGGGAGGTGATGGTGTTAAATCCCCCAGGGGATGGAGAATAATCCTTATGGTGAGCAAAACCGCTCAGGCCCAAGAAAGCCGCAGTGACAGTGAAGAACAAGGCGATGGTCCCTTGATTGAAATGTCTCAGGCTGCCGTTAAAAAAATGATCCTGCGCGCGAAAGAGCGCGGCTATATCACATATGACGAGCTGAATGCCGCTTTGCCTGAAGATAAAATGCCTTCAGAACAAATCGAAGACATCATGGCGCAGCTGTCTGAAATGGGTATCAATGTGATTGAAGCCGATGAGGCTGATGACGGTGATGCCGCCGCTGCTGTCGCGCCCAAAGCGGAAGAAAAGACAAAGAAATCCACTGCCAAGACCAAAGCCAAAGCTTCTGAGGAAGAGCAGGAAGAGGGTGAGGAAGAGGCGGAAGAAAAGTTTGAAGTCTCGACCAAGACGGAGACCGATCGTACCGACGACCCGGTTCGTATGTATTTGCGCGAAATGGGCTCTGTTGAGCTGTTGAGCCGTGAAGGTGAAATTGCCATCGCCAAACGGATTGAGGCGGGTCGGAATACAATGATTGACGGGCTGTGTGAAAGCCCGATGACCTTCCAGGCCATCGTTGAATGGTCTAATGCCTTGAACGAAGGCAATATGCTGCTTCGTGAAATCATTGACCTTGAAGCGACAATGGGGAAAGACCCCGAGGGCGCTGAAACAGGGGACGGTGAGACTTCAGAAGAAGGCAAAAGCGCCCAGGCGGAGGAAGAAGACAAAGAAAAGCCGGAAACTGAAGCAGACGCCGAAGGGGAACAGACTGAAGGCGAAGCTGAGGGCGAAGGCGAAAGCGAAAGTGGTGAAGACGATGATGACTTCGATGATGAAGCCACATTATCTTTGGCTGCAATGGAAGAAAAGCTGAAGCCTGATGCTTTGGAACGCTTTCAGCAGATCACATCCACATATAAAAAATTCGCCAAGCTTCAGCAGGCGCGTTTGGAAGCCGCTGGGTCTAACAGCGAATTGGCACCGGCCCAGGAAAAGCGCTTTTTGAAGTTGAAAGGTGAATTAACCGGCCTGATGCAGGAAATGCATTTTAATAATGGCCGTATCGAGCAATTGGTCGATCAGCTTTATGGCTTGAATAAACGCGCGATCAGCCTTGGCGGTATGTTGATGCGTATGGCGGAAAGCCATAAGATTTCGCGCAAAGCCTTTTTGGACAGCTATCTTGGTCGCGAGCTGGAAGCTGACTGGCTTGATACCGTGAAATCTCAAGGCAAGAACTGGACTGCTTTTGCCGAAAAAGAACGGGAAACAGTTGAAAATATCCGTGAGCAGATCGCTGATATCGCTGAAAAAGCCGGCCTGCATCTTGAAGAATTCCGCCGCATCGTTTCCACCGTTCAAAAAGGTGAAAAAGAAGCGCGGATTGCCAAGAAAGAAATGGTGGAGGCCAATCTTCGCTTGGTGATCTCCATCGCCAAAAAATATACGAACCGTGGCTTGCAATTCCTGGATCTGATCCAGGAAGGTAATATCGGCTTGATGAAAGCAGTGGATAAATTTGAATATCGCCGCGGCTATAAATTCTCAACCTATGCAACATGGTGGATCCGTCAGGCTATTACCCGGTCTATCGCTGACCAGGCCCGCACCATCCGTATCCCGGTTCATATGATTGAAACGATCAATAAACTGGTACGGACATCGCGTCAGATGTTGCATGAGGTTGGGCGGGAGCCAACACCGGAAGAACTGGCTGAACGGTTAAGCATGCCGCTTGAAAAGGTTCGGAAGGTGATGAAAATTGCCAAAGAGCCGATCTCTCTTGAAACCCCCATTGGGGATGAGGAAGACAGCCATCTTGGTGATTTCATTGAAGACAAAAACGCTATCATTCCTTTGGATGCGGCTATCCATGCCAATCTTCGGGAAACCACAACGCGCGTGCTTGCCTCTTTGACACCGCGGGAGGAACGGGTGCTTCGCATGCGCTTTGGTATTGGGATGAATACCGATCATACGCTGGAAGAAGTTGGCCAGCAATTCTCTGTGACGCGGGAGCGTATTCGCCAGATCGAGGCAAAAGCACTGCGGAAGCTGAAACATCCAAGTCGCTCGCGAAAGCTGCGATCTTTCCTGGATACCTAAAGATCAAAACGCCGCTTTTACAGCGGCGTTTTTTTATGGTTGCAGGCGACTTTGAGCGAGAGCGAGATTGAATTTGACTGCTTCACTGTCTGGGTAAAGTCGTAATGCCTGGGTATAGTCTTCAATGGCGCGCTCATAGTCCCTTTTTGTGAAATAGGCGCTGCCGCGTGAGTTATATGCCATCCAATGAGAGGGACGTTTTTCAATCGCTTCATTGCAAATCATAATGGCTTCGTCACTTCGATCATCAGCGTTCAGGGCAACGCAAAGGGCATTTAAGGCATCATAGTGATAGGGTCCGGAACGCATGTTGTCCGCGAATTTTTCAGCGAGCTCGACTGCTTGCTCAGCCTTTCCGATTTGAACAAATTGACTAATCCGGTCCAGTTCTGACGGTGCACCAAACCAGAGCCGGTTGACGGGCTGGCTATTTGCGCCAACGCGCGATTGAGCGTGGCTTATATGGCTTATTCCATTGGATAAAATGACTAAGGTGGCGATAAGAAAAATTGCTCTCATGATCAATCCTCATCCTTTATCTCGCCATTTTGCGTTGGAATAAGCTGGAAATGCAAGGAAAACGGGTCAGCTGGTGCTCTTGATGGGTTGAAATGATATATCTAGTTAATATATACCTATTTGATATTATAGTTTATTTATATTCAAGCTTTGCCGCAAGGAGGAATGGGCGATGTTCAGGATGTCACATGCAGTTGCTGGGGGGAGCGCCTTGATAGCCTTGTCTGTGTTGCCAGCGCAGGGACAGGATCTTGATCCGTTGATGACACAGGTTTTGGAGCTATCAAAAACACATAGCATTGATGACTGGGCTTATACCCAGAATATGAACATCAATGCGATGGGGGAAGCGGATGTTGAAATCATTTCCCGCTATGACCCGTCAAAGCCAAAGGATGAACAGGTCGAGCTTATCTCCATAACGGTAAACGGGGATCGGGAAGATGAGGATTCCGATGATATGGATTACAGCGATATGGAAATCCCATCTTATTCTGATCTGGAAGATCTGATTGAGGGAGGCGTTGAGCTAATCAAAGAAGATGAGAAAACGGCCACCTATCGGGTTTTCCCGTCAGAAGATGGTCACCAATTTGATTTTGGCAGTCTCGATATCGATACAAATGATGCCGACGAAAATCTGATGGGCGAGCTTGTGGTTCAAAAGGGAGACACACCCTATGTTTCCGATGTGCGTTTTTATCTGGATAAGCCTTATGGGTCTGTTTGGCTGGCTAAGGTCAAAGAGTTAAATTTCGGCTATAGCTTTGCGCCGCAGGGTGATGGGACAATATTGGCGGATAAATTCCACTTGGATCTTGATTTGAAGACGCTTCTTTTTGTCCATGTCGAGGTCGGGATTGATACTGAATTTACCGACTTTACGTTTGTCGGGTCAAAGTAACGGCAAAAATCCTGCTTGGATGCTTATGTCCTTTCCCCTAGAGTTAAATATCTAGGAAGAGCATCTATGGGGCATCATCACGATCATGGAGGCCATGGACACGGCCTCCATTCGCATTTTCACAGTGACCATGGGGATGCCAGGCGTGTGGCTTGGGCCGCGGTCATAACATTCGCATTATTGGGCGCAGAAATTGTTGGCGCCCTGATATCCGGCTCCTTGGCGCTGTTGGCAGATGCAGCCCATATGGTCACCGATGTAGGGGCGTTGGGCTTGGCGTGGCTTGGTTTTTACCTCGCACGTCGTCCCGCAGATAAAAAACGCAGCTATGGCTTCCACCGTGCCCATGTGATGATTGCTTTTTTAAACGGCCTGGCTCTTTTCGCGGTCGTTATATGGTTGTTATGGGAGATGGTCGAGAGGCTTTCAAACCCGCCGGAGGTCTTAGGCGCGCCTGTTGCTATCATTGGCTTTTTGGGCTTGCTGGTAAATATTGTTGCTTATGTTCTGCTTCATGGGGCGGACGGGGATAATCTTAATATCAAAGGCGCGCGCCTGCATGTATTGGGCGATATGCTTGGCTCTGTCGCTGCGACACTGTCAGGCGTCATTATATGGACGACGGGGTGGAACTTAGCAGACCCCATTCTTTCCGGTTTTGTGGCCATTATCTTATGCGTTGGGGCCTGGAGGCTTGTGCGTGACGCAGGTCACATCCTGCTTGAAGCCGTTCCACCGCAATTTGATCTGGAGGCGGTTGGAGAGGGAGTTGTGCAAAATATCGAAGGCGTGATAGACGCGCATCATCTTCATATTTGGGCGTTGAGCCATGATAAACCGATGGTGACGCTTCATGTCAGGCTGGCTGTTGGAACCCCACCCATGACGGCGATAAAGCGTGTTAAAGACTATCTCGGCTCAGCTCATGGGCTAGGCCATGCGACGGTTGAAATTGAATATGAGGATTGCGCGGATAGTCATTCATAAAAATTTGCGTGAAGATGCGAGAAAAGCTTTTCACAAATGGGGATAGCTGCTATCTCCGACCCATATTTCAGGCTGGGCCCGTAGCTCAATTGGTTAGAGCAAACCGCTCATAACGGTTTGGTTGGGGGTTCAAGTCCCTCCGGGCCTACCAAACACTTCATTGGGAGCATCCCCCATGCCTTCAACAAAAAAAGAAATATACGATACAACGGTCAAGGAAATCATGGCTGTTGTTGAAGGCGAAACCAATGTGACCGCACGTATGGCAACGGTGGCCTGTCTTTTGTCTCAGGCCTTTGACGCCTTTTTCTGGACCGGCTTTTATGTGGTCGACCCTGAAAAGGCGGATGAACTGGTTGTCGGACCTTATCAGGGGACATTAGGGTGTCTGCGTATTCCATTTGGCCGGGGTGTCTGTGGTGTTGCTGCCCAAACCCAAGAGGCGCAGGTGGTTCAGGATGTACACGCCTTTCCAGGTCATATCGCTTGTGACAGCCGATCGAATTCTGAAATCGTCGTGCCGGTGCTGAATGGGGACGGTCAACTCATCGCGGTGCTTGATGTGGATTCAGAAGAATTTGGCAGCTTTGATGATGTTGACCGTGTTGCTCTTGAAGACCTGATGAAGAAGGTCTTTGGCTAAGACCCTTAGGGGCTTGAGAAAGACTTTGTCGGTAGGCCTCGTTTCAGCCAGCCCTGTTTTAGAAAATCACCTTCCATACCTTCGCTGACATCGAAGATAGAACTGAACCCGGCGGCTTTGAGAGCATTTGCAACTTTGGCTGAACGAGTGCCTGATCGACAGATGACAGCAACGGGTCGAGATTTATCGCCTTCCACATGCGCGAGGATCTCTTTAATCAACCCATCAATCCCTTCGGGACCATGCATGGTCATGGGACGTGCGGGTTCCGCTATGCCGGTGTTTTCCCATTCCGCGGGGCGGCGCACGTCAATGAGGGTTAAATCCCCTTGTTTGCTTTGTTTATATGCGTCTTCTGGCGACATGATGGAAATGTCCTGTGCATGGGCGGCGTTAAATAGAGATAATATTGTGAAAAGGACTGTAAACGCTTTCATCATAAGTCATAGCCTTGAGTGGAGAATCCGAGATTATCAAATAAGGCGAAGACCCGATTGCGCCAATCATAGATGGGGTCATCTTTTTCCAATAGGGAAATATCAGATACGCCTCTTGCCCATAAAAACCGACCAATGGCAATGAAATCTGAGGCCGTTGGCTCACTCCCTTCAATGAATTTGAACATGGCAAGCTGTGCCCGCAAAGGAGCCAGGCTTTGCCTTGCTTTGTCTATATTGGCTGTTTCGGAAAAGGCCTCCAATGTCATACCGAATTTATTCTCACGTGCTTTGCGGAAATAGGCCTGATCTTCAGGGTCCAGATGACGAAAAATCTCAAGCATGAAAATTGGTGCAAGATTCGGCGCCACGTTATTGTCCATCCAGTGATGGATAAAATGCGCTGTCGCTTTCCCATTCGGGAAGAGAGAAGGGCCATCGAAATTCGCATCCAGCCATTCTAATATGCGCCAGCTTTCGTGGATGACCGTATTATCAGCACGAAGGACGGGGACAAGTGGCTGGCCGGAGAATTCTATTTTCTCTTTTTCGGTAAATCTGATTGGCACAGTGTCATGAGGCAGGCCTTTGTGATTAAGGGCATATCTGATCGTCCAGCAATAGGGGCTGAAGACCCGGTCGCGTTCCGTGCCACAGATTTCAAATAATTCAATTTTGCTCATTATTGCCCTCGTGTTTTGCTGGCTAAATGGCCTGCTTTGGATTGAACTTCTAGAAATATACGCTTCACAGACGGATGCGCCTGTTGAATACGATCCTCCATATCATCGACTGCGGCTTCGACTTCTTCGGCCGTCAAAGGATCGGCGAATGAGAAGCTGACGTTCAACAGCACGTCTTTTGGCCCCATATGCATTGTCAGAACCTCATTCACATTAGTAACACCATGGGTATCTCCAACAAGTGTACGAATGGCGTCATCCATCTCTGGAGATGCGGATTCACCAATCAGCAGTCCCTTTGTTTCAATGGCCAGGATGATAGATGCAATGGCCAATAATAAACCGATGATGACCGATGCGACGCCGTCCAAAACCGGCATATCCAAGGCCTGACCCAGAGCAATGCCGACCAGAGCCACGACCAGCCCTAAAAGGGCCCCCGTATCTTCGAACAGGACGGTCAATATGACCGGGTCTTTACCTTGGCGCACTGACTGCCACCAGCCTTGCCCGTTTCGGCTTTTGTTGAACTCCTTGAACGCAATCCACCAGCTGCCAAGCTCAAGCACAATGCCGAAGCTTAGGATGATGTAGTTGATATAGGCGTTTGTAACGGGGTGCGGGTCTTGGATTTTATGGATGCCCTCATAAATGGCAACGCCAGCCCCAATGGCGAACAGCAGGATAGCGACGACAAAAGACCAGAAATAAACTTCGCGCCCATACCCAAAAGGATGACGCGGATCGGCGGGACGTTTTGCCCTTTTCATGCCGAAAAGAAGAAGTGCTTGGTTGCCTGTGTCGACGACGCTGTGCACACCTTCAGATAACATGGCAGAGGAGCCTGTATAAGCTGCACCGGCGAATTTTGCGACGGCAATGCCACTATTTGCAATGAGCGCCGCGTAAACGGCTTTGGTTGAGCCTGATGCCATATCCCGCCTTTTCAATCTTTATTAGGTAAACCGGCTTTATTAGGTAAATTGCCTTTATTAGGTGATTTGGCGCATAACATGCCATGATGTATTGCATCACCCAAGTGCGAATTCCGCTCAATTGAAATTTGTACATGGGCGTTTGATTTTTGGAGGGGCTGAGGCATGTTGTTCAACAGCTATGCCTTTATTTTCGGATTTCTGCCTATCTGTGTGGCAGTTTTTTTTGTGCTGGGCCGGTTTCGTTTTTACGGCGCAGCTTTGACCTGGCTTGTCTTGGCGTCTTTGTTTTTTTATGGCTGGTGGGATCCGAAATATTTGGCACTGATCGGTGCTTCCATATTGTTCAATTTCATATTGGGTCGACTGATTACCTTGCGCGCGGGGCAGAAACGCGCGCAGGCGTTGATGATATTGGGAATTGCCGGAAATCTTGGGGCGCTGGCCTATTTTAAATATGCGCATTTCTTTGTGCAATCGATCAATGATATCATCGCTATCGACTTCACATTGGGTGTTATCGTCTTACCCCTTGCGATTTCCTTTTTTACCTTTCAGCAGATTACATTTCTGGTTGATGCTTATCGTGGTGAAACGCGGGAATATAATTTTCTGCATTATTGCCTGTTTGTGACCTTCTTCCCGCAGCTGATCGCCGGCCCGATTGTGCATCACAAAGACATGCTGCCACAGTTTGAAAAATCACAAACCTTCCATCCGAAGCTTGAAAATCTTGTTGTTGGCGGGACGATCTTCATCATTGGCTTGTTTAAAAAAGCGGTGCTGGCAGATGGGGTGGCGGTTTATGCAACCCCTGTTTTTGCCGGTGCGGATGCAGGTGTTGCGCCGGACTTCTTCCTCGCCTGGTCCGGGGCGCTTGCTTATACGTTTCAGCTTTATTTTGACTTTTCAGGCTATTCCGATATGGCGATTGGCTGCGCGAGGTTGTTTGGTGTTCGTCTCCCGTTGAACTTTAATTCGCCTTATAAAGCTTTGAATATTTCAGACTTTTGGCGTCGCTGGCATATGACATTGTCCCGCTTTCTCAGGGATTATCTTTATATCGCTTTGGGTGGAAACAGGCGTGGTTCCTTGCTGCGCTATCGCAACCTCATATTGACGATGGTTTTAGGCGGATTATGGCATGGGGCCGGGTGGACATTTGTCATTTGGGGTACATTACATGGTGGCTATCTGGTCATCCAGCATGGCTGGGCCCATATGATGCCGCAACGGCTGGCTGTGGCTCCATGGTATCGTTTGCTGGCCTGGTTGGTGACGTTTCTCGCTGTTGTTGTGGGTTGGGTGTTCTTTCGTGCGACCAGCTTTGATGGCGCCTTTCTTATTCTACAAGGCATGATGGGCATGAATGAGGTGTCCGTTCCGCTTGCTCTTTGGCAGCACTTAGGGCCATTGCATGGAATATTGATGCAGCTTGGCGTCACTGCGGAGCTTGGTGGTGGACGTGTTTTCTTCTTCAGTTATTTGTGGATTTTGGCGCTTTTCCCCATTGCGCTTTTTGCGCCAAATACCCAGGAACTGATGCGAAATATGCAGCCTGCACTGGAGACTGTTCAAAGTAAAAACCGCCTGATGTGGTCGCCCAATGGACGCTGGGCGATTTATACGGCGGGCCTGGCGGTTGCCGGTGTTTTTGCCTTGCCGCAGATTTCCGAATTTCTATATTTTCAGTTTTAGGTGGCAGACATGCGGCGGTATTTAACGCTCTTCATCATAGGGTTTTTAAGCATTGCCGCTGTGGTCAGTGGTTTGAACTATGTCATCAACCCTTATGATTATTGGGACGTTCCAAGACTGAAGGGATTGAGCGTAGCCAAGCCGGAATTCGGGCGGCATCAGCTGCGAGCAAAACCACAGCAATGGGCGCGGTTAAAGCCCGATGTCGTAGTTTTAGGAAACTCCCGCGTTCAAGTCGGTTTTGATCCGGACGCCGCCGTTTTTGGTGGTGATATTGTCTATAATGCGGGCTTCCCCGGAATAGCGTTATCCGGCCAATTGAAGGCCTTAAAAGCTGTTGAAGGCAGGGCAAAGCCTGCAACTCTTTATGTGGGGCTGGAGTTTCTAGACTTTAGAATTTCAAAAGAGGCCTGGACGCAGAATAATTTGACTGAACTCGCGCCATCGACCATGACTTTGCGTGGCTATGCCGAGCTTCTTTGGTCGATAACTGCGTTTACAGATAGTGTGAAAACGCTGGCTGCCCAGTTTCAGGCCTCTCCCGTGAATGTGACCGAGAGGGGGTTTAACCCTGCATTGGAATTCCAGGACTTTGTGAACAAGCAGGGCTATGCGCCTTTGTTTGAAGCGAAAGAGTGGGATTATATTCAAAATGCTATGATGCGGCCGAAACGGGTGTCATGGGATGACCTTGGGTCCAACATCGAATGGCAGGCGTTAGACGACCTGATCCAATGGGCAGAATCACATGATGTTAAACTGATTTTCTTCAGCCACCCTTATCATGTTTCATTTTTAAATATGATCGACCAAAGCGGGTTATGGCCGGCTTTTGAAAATTGGAAGCTATCGGTCTCAAAACGGGCGCAAGTGCATGGCATTCCCTTTTGGGATTTTGCTGTCACAAGTCAAGAGACTGCTGAGGTCGTTGAGCAAAACGGGCAAATGCGTTTTTATTGGGAAGCAGGCCATTATAAAGTGGCTATGGGTGACTTGATCATGGGTCAGATGCGGGGCCGAGATGGCTTTGGGCATCTGCTGAATGATATGTATATGACGGATTATTTAAAGAGCCAGCGTCTGGCATTGCAACGCTATAACGGCGCGCACCCAGAAAGTGCGCGCCGTATTCGTGATGCCGTTCATCAATTCTCTTTACGGAAGTCCACGTCCGAATTGGCAACCAAATAAGCAAAGGCTGCATAGGCTGCAACATTTTGCGCTAAGGCTGCCGGGTCGACTTTGTCTAAAGTGTCATCAGCAGTGTGATGTAAATCGAAATAATCACTGCCGTCCTGCGCCAATTGGGCGACAGGTACACCCGCCGCTTGAAGGGGGGAGACATCAGGTCCGCCGCGCCCTTGATTATGACCATAATCAATGCCTATCGGCCCTAAAGCACGGGCCATTTCCTTGAATGCGGATATCGCGTCTTCGTTGATACTGGAATTGATCTTCCAGATAGGTCCCGCACCAAAGTCTGATTCCCAAGCCATGATATGCTTATCCAGTTCATCCGCATGTGCTTTTGCATAAGCGCGTGCACCGATCAATCCGATTTCCTCAGCACCCCAAAGAATAAGGCGGATCGTGCGTTTGGGCCGTTGTGCCTTGGGTAAGTCGAGGACGTATTTCGCAGCCGCTGTGGAAATGGCAACGCCTGCGCCATCGTCAACGGCACCTGTGCCGAGGTCCCAACTGTCCAAATGACCGCCGATCACAACGACCTCGTCAGGGCGCTCGCTTCCGCGGACTTCCGCAATGACATTTTGCGTGATTTTTTTGCCGGTAAAACGAGGTGTAAGGACCAGTTTAAATTCAACTGTTTTCCCTCGCGCCAACATGTTTTCAAGCAAATCAGCATCCGGGTTGGAGAGCGCCGCAGCCGGGATTTTTGCAATACCGTCCTGGTAACGTAAGCCACCTGTATGAGGAAAGCGATGACTGTCTGTCCCAACGGACCGGATGATGACGGCTTTTGCCCCCAGCTTTGCAGCTTCCGACGCACCAATTCCACGATTGATGACAGTCGGACCATAGCCTGAGCCGTCTTGTGTTCGGGTGATACGCTTAGAGAGATAGACAATTTTATCTTTGACTACTTCAGGATTAGCGCGCTGCAGGTCAATCACGTCGTGAAAAGCAATGATGCCTCCACTTAACCCTGTATCGCCGGTCGCGACACTGCCGCCCAGCGCTGTGAGATGAACCGGTTGGGGAAAGGGAGCAAGGATGTGTCCATATTCATCGCCACGGGCCCAACCATCAATATCGACATCTTCTGTCCACACCTCTTCAAACCCAAGGCTGTTGAGCTTTTCAACGGCCCAGGCGACCGCGCGGGGATCGGCTTCGCTGCCGGCCAGGCGTGGGCCAACTTCGGTCGTTAAAGATTCAAGAATTTGATAGCCCAGATCATCATTCAAGGAGTGGTCTATCAGGGCTTGGGCTGTTGCTGCATCCTGCGCGGACAATGTATTGTCCTGCGCTGATACGGCGCCTGTATAGAGGAAAGAAGCAGCCGTGAGGGCTGTTAAAAAACGATACATCTCTGATCCCTTTTGTTGCTTTGGCGCGAACCATAGAACAAGGTCCGGGTGAAGGTTAAGGAAAAACATTTCTTTATTGGCATAGGGGCGTTGATTTATCCGCCCGAGCGGCGCTATATGCGTCACATATTTATTTTGCCGCATTTGCGATGAAGAGGTTGAGATGGCGTCCTATCAGTATTCATATGTGATGAAGGGTCTTTCCAAGACATATCCCGGCGGGAAACAGGTTTTGGATAATGTAACCCTGTCTTTTCTGCCAGGGGCTAAAATTGCCATCATCGGTCCCAATGGGGCGGGTAAATCTACATTGATGAAAATCATGGCCGGTATGGACACAGAATTTACCGGGGAAGCCTGGGCAGCTGATGGTATCAAAGTCGGCTATCTTGCGCAGGAGCCGGAATTGGACCCTGGCAAAGATGTGCGTGGCAATGTCATGAATGGCGTGGCTGAAAAACAGGCCATATTAGATCGCTATAATGAACTGGCTGCCAATTGGTCCGATGAAATTGCGGATGAAATGGCGCAGTTGCAAGATGAGATTGATGCCCAGGATCTTTGGGAATTAGACAATCACGTTGAGATTGCAATGGACGCCTTGCGTTGCCCTGCCGGTGATGCGGAAGTTGATAAGCTATCAGGTGGGGAACGTCGCCGTGTTGCGCTGTGCCGTTTGTTGCTGGAAAAGCCCGATATTCTCCTGCTTGATGAACCAACCAACCATTTGGACGCTGAATCTGTTGCCTGGCTGGAGAAACATCTTCAGGATTATAAAGGCACAGTTATTCTGGTTACCCATGATCGGTATTTCCTTGATAATGTCGTGGGGTGGGTGTTGGAGCTGGACCGCGGTCGTGGCATTCCGTTCGAAGGCAATTATTCTGACTGGCTGCAAGCTAAACAAAAGCGACTTGCCCATGAGGAACGTGCTGAAGAAGCCCGCAAACGGGCCATTGACCAGGAATTGGATTGGATACGCTCCTCGCCAAAGGCGCGCCAGGCAAAATCCAAGGCCCGGATCAAAGCCTTTGATGAACTTGTTCAGGCACAGGCAGATCGCGCGCCCGGTAAGGCGCAAATTCTTATCCAGCAACCTACAGAGCGTTTGGGTGACGTTGTCATTGAAGCAGACGGCATTTCCAAGGGCTTTGGTGATCGGTTGCTGATTGATGATTTGTCCTTCCGTTTGCCTGCCGGTGGCATCGTTGGTGTGATTGGTGCCAATGGTGCGGGTAAGACCACATTATTTAAAATGATCACAGATCATGAACAGCCGGACAGTGGTGCTCTTCGTGTCGGTGATACGGTCAATCTGTCCTATGTTGATCAGTCCCGTGACAGTCTGGATGATAAGAAAACCGTATGGGAAGAGATCTCGGGCGGCCAGGATATGTTCTATTTTGGCAAGCATCAAATCTCGACCCGGGCTTATGCGTCGTCCTTTGGCTTTAAAGGATCGGACCAGCAGAAAAAAGTCGGCATGTTGTCTGGCGGTGAGCGGAACCGCGTCCATATGGCGAAGGTTATGGCAAAAGGGGGCAATGTCTTGCTGCTTGATGAGCCGACCAACGACCTTGATGTGGAAACCCTGCGTGCTCTTGAGGAAGCCTTGGAATCATTCGCTGGCTGTGCGGTGGTGATCAGCCATGATCGCTTCTTTCTGGATCGGCTGGCGACGCATATTCTCGCTTTTGAAGGCGACAGTCATGTGGAATGGTTCGAAGGGAATTTTGAGGACTATGAAGCTGATCGCGTCCGTCGTCTGGGCGACGAAGCCACGCGGCCACATCGCCTGACTTATAAGAAATTTGCCCGCGCTTAATATCGGGTTATGGGCGTTGCAAGGCCTTAAGATAATCGGTTAAAGCTTCAATGCGTTCGCGCGCGCTTGCGGGGGTGGCGTTGCCATAATCGTCCTGGCCAAAAAACTCACCCCATACGGGCATTTCTCTTGGACCATGGGCCAGAATATCCCCGCGTCCATCTATGATGAAAGCAACCTGCGCATAAGGGAATATACCTTCATTTCTTTGGCTCAAGGTTGTTAAGTCCGCGGGGGGTCTCAGCAGGGCCTCCGAAACGGGACCGTCCCCACGCCCCATCGTGCCGTGGCATGATGCGCAATAAAGTTGATAGTCGGCTGCTGCAGCAATCATAGGATTGCTTGAGCCTGAACTCTGGGCATGAGCGAGGCTTGTAAGAGCTAAGCCACCCATGAATAAGAGAATTGAAAGTCGCATTTCCCTCCTCCTTCACCGTCTATAATGACGTATAATCCGGAGAAGGGAAATGACTTTAATCAATTAATAGGGTCATCGCCAAAGAGATCGTCGTCTTCATTTTCATCAATTGCGCCGTCACTGATGTCAAAGTCGCGATTTTGACGATAGGAAGAGCGCAAGGTGGCATAAGGGTCGCCACCTTCTTCTAAAATCGGATCGAAAATGTCTAGCAAAGACTCACGTATATCAACGAATTGACCGGCCGTTATCCCATATCCGACATTTTCATGATTGGTGTAATCGAAGGTCAAGGAAACAGGGTCGCCGAAGAACTGAGCCGCGAAACCCGTGAAATCCCTGAAATTGGATGGGCCAAGCATTGGGACATAGAGATAGGGCCCTTCGGGCACGCCCCAGACGGCGAGTGTCTGACCGAAGTCTTCTGAATGGGGGTCAAGGCCGATGGGTGTGGCTTGGTCAAAAAAGCCCGCAACACCAATTGTCGAGTTAACAACGAAACGTCCCAAGACCTCGCCGGCGTATTTTGGTTTGCCTTGAAGGAGGAGGTTGATGAAATTCCAGGGCTCTTGAATATTGCCCACAAAATTACGAACAGATTTGCGTGCAGGGTCAGGAACGATTGCGCGATAGCCTTTAGCCAGTGGTTTCAGGGTCACGGAATCCAAAGTATTGGAGAAGTTAAACGTGGCCCTGTTCAACGGCTCAAAAGGGTCATTTTTTTCTTTATATTGCGCCAAGGCCGCAGGGTCATTGGCTGGTGGTTTGGTGGCACATGCACCCAAAGCCAAACTCATTGCGACACACGTCAATAAAGCTTTTGTTTTTAAGCCGCCCATCTTGATCTCTCGTTCTTCCTGCCTGATCTCTCTTGGCCTTATGCGCTCTCTTACCCTTTTATGTCCCGAATTACTATGGGGTTGATCGATCATAAGAGCGTGAAGATAAGAGATTTTGATAAGAATTAAGCTTTACGGAATATAAACATATCTTTATATATGCATTCATAAAATAAATGTGGATCAATGACCACTATGCAAGATTTATTAAATGGTTTGAAAGGAGCAGCGGAGGCGACGCGTCTGCGTATACTCGGGCTGCTGTCTTCAGGCGAACTAACGGTAAGCGATCTGGTTCGCATTTTGCGTCAAAGTCAGCCACGTGTTTCACGACATTTGAAACTGTTGGCTGAAGCTGGACTTGTGGAACGGTTGCAGGAAGGGGCATGGGCATTTTATCGCCTGGCGGATCGCGCGCAGGGCGGGAGGATTGCACGTTCGCTTGTCGCATTAATGCCCGACGATGATCCGGAATTTCGTCGGGATTTGGAAAAACTGAACGAGATCAAGGCGGAACGTGCTGCGGCTGCGGAAGCTTATTTTCGCGCAAATGCAGCGGATTGGGATCGACTGCGGTCGCTCTATGTGCCTGAAGAAGATGTTGAGCATTCTATCGTCGCGGCGCTTGAAGGGGAGCATCTGGAGGATTTGCTGGATATCGGTACCGGTACGGGACGTATGCTTGAAGTGTTCGGCCCGAAATTACGCCGTGGTGTCGGTGTTGATTCAAGCCGCGAGATGCTTAGCATCGCACGTGCGAAACTGGATGACGCGGGGCTGACCAATTGCCATGTGCGTTTTGGTGATATGTATGCCTTGTCAGCACCAGATGAAGCCTTTGACGCCGCTGTATTCCATCAAGTGCTTCACTTTGCGGAAGATCCTGTTTCAGCGATTCATGAAGGTGCGCGGGTTCTGCGTGCTGATGGTGTCATGATTATTGTCGACTTTGCGCCCCATGAGCTTGAGTTTCTCCGCGCAGAGCACGCCCATCGCCGATTGGGGTTTTCAGACCAGGAAATGAAACATTTCTGCGCGCAGGCGGGGCTTGAAGCGGAAAATGTCGCAAAACTTGAAGGTGCTGAACTCATTGTCGGCATCTGGAAAGCCCGTAAAATTAATGGTGCAGCTCAAGCGGCTGCTTAGGAGTAAATATGGTTCCCTCTGACGCTCATATTCCGCGTCATCGTCGCCATTCCCTCTTTGGTGGTGGAGCTGGCGATATAGAAGTTTCTTTTGAATTTTTTCCACCAACAACGGAGAAGATGGAAGGCATCTTATGGTCTTCTATTGAGAACCTGGTACCCATGAAACCCCGTTTTGTCTCAGTGACTTATGGGGCGGGCGGCAGTACGCGGGAAAGAACCCATAATACACTGAAGCGCCTTCTGAACGAGACTGACCTCACTCCGGCGGCACATCTGACCTGTGTTGGGGCAAGCCAGGCAGAGGTGGATGAGGTGATCTCGTCTTATGCGGAGATTGGCGTTAAACATATAGTTGCATTACGAGGGGACCCCGAGGATGCAGAGCGTGGCTTTGCACCGCATCCGCAAGGGTATCAGAATTCAACTGAGCTGGTGAGTGCTCTTTCTCGTCGTGGAAACTTTGATATATCGGTTGGCTGTTATCCTGAAGGCCATCCGGAAGCCTCTTCGGCTTTAAAAGATGTGGAATATCTCAAAGCCAAGATCGACGCCGGTGCCTCTCGCGCAATTACCCAATTCTTTTTTGAACCGGACAATTATTTCCGTTTTCTGGATCTATGTGGTGCGGCTGGGATTGATGTACCGATTGTGCCCGGCATTTTGCCTGTCACGAATTTCAAACAGTTGAAATCTTTCGCAGCGCGCTGCGGTGCATCGGTACCCGACTGGATGGCAGAGATATTTGAAGGCCTGGATGACCGACCAAAGACGCGAAGCCTGGTTGCAGCAACCCTGGCCGCTGAACAATGTCGGCGGCTCTATGATGGTGGTGTGCGGGAATTCCATTTTTATACATTGAACAGGTCAGAACTGACATATGGCATTTGTCACATGTTGGGATTGCGGCCAGGTGATGTTGCTGCAAGTGCCTCTGGTCTAAGCCAAGATCAAGTTGCCTGAAAAACAGGGGGTCGGTGAGTAAAATGAAAACGCGTCAGGCAAAAGCCGAAGCTCTGCGGACTCTGTGTCAGAATGAGGTCGTCGTGAAGGATGGACCCTATGGCACGATGATCCAAAGCTATGCTTTGAGTGAAGGCGATTTTAGGGGTGAGAGGTTCAAATCGGTCAATCACGATCAAAAGGGCAATAATGATCTTTTGAATTTGTCACGCCCGGATCTCATAGCAGAGATTGCGCAATCTTATATAGATGCGGGCGCGCAGATATTGGCGACCAATACATTCAATGCCAATGCGATTTCTCAGTCCGACTATGGCATGGAAGGGCATACGGCGGAAATTAATCGGGCAGCTGCGCAGATTCTAAGGCGTGTCGTTGATAAAGCGTCCATGAAAAACCCGGACAATATCTATTTTGTGGCGGGTGCAGTTGGACCAACCAATAAAACATTATCGGTATCGCCTCAGGTTGAAAATCCGGGGTATCGTGATGTCAGTTTCGATGACATGAAAGCCGTTTATCGGGAGCAGATCGACGCACTTCTTGACGGAGGCGTCGACTTTATCCTGATTGAAACTATTTTTGATACTTTGAACGCGAAAGCCGCGTTGATGGCTGTGGCAGAGGCGGGGGATGCTTTAGGTGAGGACATTCCTGTTATGGTGTCTTTGACGATAACGGATATGGCCGGCCGAAATTTGTCGGGACAGACGCCCGAGGCCTTCTGGTATTCAATTCGCCATGTCGACCCCCTGACAGTGGGTCTGAACTGTTCATTTGGTGCAAGGGAATTGCGCCCGCATCTGGCTGTGATGTCGAAATTATCTGATACGTTGATCATGGCTTATCCCAATGCAGGCCTGCCAAATGATCTGGGCGCTTATGAAGAAACACCCGACGAAACAGCCCATCTGGTTGCGGAATGGATGGATGATGATTTGGTCAATATTGTTGGAGGATGTTGTGGGACCACGCCGTCTCATATTCGCTCTCTTAAGCGGGTTATTCATGACCGTCCGCCACGACAACCAGTTGAACTTGATCCAGCAATGCGTTTGTCCGGCCTTGAAGCGGTGACACTGCCATGAATAATCTTGCATTTAATACCGAAACGGCAGCACCCCAAGACATTGGCGTAGCTAGATTTGTCAATGTGGGGGAGCGGACCAATGTCACCGGGTCGGCACGCTTTAAAAAGCTCATATTGGCTGATGATTATGATGCAGCCCTGAGTGTGGCGCGATCGCAGGTTGAGAATGGCGCTCAAATCATCGATGTGAATATGGATGAAGGACTGCTGGACGCTGAAGCGGCGATGGAGCGCTTTTTAAAGCTTATTGCTGCTGAACCGGATATCGCGCGTGTTCCTGTGATGATTGATTCATCAAAATGGTCAGTTATTGAAGCCGGTCTGAAATGTGTTGCCGGAAAGGCGATTGTGAATTCCATATCGCTGAAAGAAGGTGAAGCGGCCTTTATTGAACAGGCCCGCAAAGTACGGCGCTACGGCGCAGCTGTCGTGGTTATGGCTTTTGATGAAGATGGCCAGGCGGATACGACGGAGCGAAAGGTCGATATCTGCGAGCGCGCCTATAAGATCTTAACTAAGAAAGTCGGTTTCCCCGCAGAAGATATAATCTTCGACCCCAATATCTTTGCTGTGGCAACCGGAATTGAAGAGCATGATGGCTATGGCGTGGCTTTTATTGATGCTATACGGGGCATTAAAAAGCGCTGCCCTCATGTGAAAATCTCTGGGGGTGTGTCGAATATCTCCTTTTCTTTCAGGGGGAATAATCCGGTCCGTGAAGCAATGCATAGTGTATTTTTATACCATGCTATTCGGGCGGGTCTTGATATGGGGATTGTCAACGCTGGTCAGCTTGCGGTCTATGACGATATTCCGGATGACCTTAAAGAAAGGGTCGAAGATGTCATACTAAACCGTCGCTCGGATGCGACGGAGCGTCTGCTGGATATCGCTGGAAAATACAAAAATGATGGTGGGGTTCGGGTTGAGCAGGATCTCCGTTGGCGGGACGCGGGTGTTTCCAAAAGGCTTGAACATGCGCTTATTCACGGGATCAATGAATTTATTGTTGAGGATACTGAGGAAGCGCGCTGCGCTGCCGACAAGCCTATTGATGTCATCGAAGGCCCATTGATGGACGGGATGAATATTGTTGGTGATCTATTTGGCGCTGGTAAAATGTTTCTGCCGCAGGTGGTTAAATCTGCGCGTGTCATGAAGCAGGCGGTTGCTCATCTCATTCCTTTCATTGAAGAGGAAAAGAGGATTTCTGGCGCAAGCTCAGCCAAGGGTAAAGTAGTTCTGGCGACCGTGAAAGGTGACGTACACGATATTGGGAAGAATATCGTAGGCGTGGTTCTCCAATGCAATAATTTTGAAGTCATTGACCTTGGTGTGATGGTCCCGGCCACCACAATTTTAGAGGTGGCAAAACGCGAAAAAGCCGATCTTATTGGGTTATCCGGGCTGATCACACCATCTCTAGATGAAATGGTCAATGTTGCTGCCGAAATGGAACGTCAACAGTTCCATGTGCCTTTATTGATTGGCGGGGCGACAACCAGTCGCGTGCATACAGCATTGAAGATTGAACCCCAATATCAAAAAGGCGCGACCATTCATGTGCTGGACGCCTCACGCGCGGTCGGTGTTGCCGGGGCGCTGGTATCAGAGGGTGCACGCGCGGCGTTGCTGGAAAAAACCCGGGCGGATTACGCTCATGTGCGCGATAAGCGCGGGGCTGGCCAAAAAGCGAAAAATCTCGTTCCATTGGAAGTTGCGCGGGAAAATCGTGCGCACCTTGACTTTGAAGCATCTCTGCCCGCAAAGCCGAGCTTCATCGGCACAAAGGTGTTTGAAGATTACCCACTTGAGGCCTTGAGGCAGACCATAGATTGGACCCCATTTTTCCGCACCTGGGAATTGGCCGGGATTTACCCGCAGATTTTGAACGATGCTGTGGTGGGAGAAAGCGCGCGGGCTCTTTTCGCAGATGCGCAGGCGATGTTAGACCAGGTCATTGAAGAGAAGTGGTTGCAGGCGAAGGCTGTTATCGGGTTTTGGCCGGCAAATGCAGATGGCGACGATGTCTTGATTTATGAGGATGAGGAGAGAAAGGCGCCAATATCCAAAGCTTATTTCCTCAGACAACAGTTTTCAAAGAGAGAAGGGCGATCCAACCAGTGTTTGGCTGATTTTGTTGCCCCCCAAGATTTTGAAGATCATATCGGTGGATTCGTTGTTACGGCCGGTCATGGTATTGAAAAGAAGCTCGCAGAGTTTAAAGAAAATCACGATGATTACAGTGATATCCTTTTAAAGGCCCTTGCTGATCGCCTCGCGGAAGCTTTTGCAGAACATATGCATGAAGAGGTTCGGAAAACTTATTGGGGCTATGCGCCGACAGAAGACTTCAGCAATGACGATTTGATAAAGGAAAAATACCAGGGTATCCGCCCTGCCCCCGGATATCCAGCCTGCCCTGATCATAGCGCAAAAGCTGAATTATTCAGGCTTTTGGATGCTGAAGCGAAGATTGGCGTTGCATTGACAGACAGTTTTGCGATGACGCCAACCGCAGCGGTTTCCGGTTATTATTTTGCCCACCAAGGTGCTGAGTATTTCGGTGTCGCTAAGATTGATAAAGACCAGGTTGGAGACTATGCGAAGAGGCGGGATATATCCATTGAACAGGCGGAGAAATATCTAAGACCAAATCTCGGATATTAGGCCGATCCGTCCATCCTAACTGTCCATATAGAGAAAATTAACACCGATTTGGTTCAATCACATACGGCCTGTGTTGTGTATCGGGGCAAGGCTTTGGCTTGGACTGGGTGATATGACGCAACTGGACCGAATATCTTCGACTTCAGACGAGGACCCTCAAGCGGGTTTTGACGTGGAACGGCGCGTGAAGTTTACGCGGCTGGATGAGGGTGACTTAAAGGCTCTTGCCGATTTTCGTCCCCATGTTGAGAAGCATATCGATGACATTCTTTCAGAGTTTTACGAGATGGTTCTCGCGGTTCCCGAGTTGGCTGCCATATTTGCCGATGGCCCTGACAGAAGTGCGATCGAAAGTGCGCAACGTCGTCATTGGCTTGACCTCTTGTTCTCCGGCGAGTTGGGCACTGAGTTTGTTAAAAGCTCGCTGGCTGCCGGTGCGGCTCATGCACGTATCGGTTTGGACCCTCGTTGGTATATCGGGGGGTACAGCTTTTTTAGCAATAAGCTGACGACCTTGGCAACAGGTGTATATGGAGATGATAGCGATCGTCTGGAGCATGTGCTTCATGCAATGGGCAAAATTATTTTCCTTGATATGGATATGGCGCTTTCGAGCTATATCTCTGGGAAAACAATCCATGCGCAAAATGTCTTGAAGATCCAGAGTGCTGGTCTTGAGGATGGTGTTCGGGATGTAATTGAATCTGTAAGCAGTGCATCTCTTGAATTGGAAGCAACAGCTGGCAGTTTAAATACAGTCGTCCAAGAGGTTCGCAAACAAGGTGGTGAAGTTTCTAAAGCTGCAACGGATACCCATGATGTTTTAGAAAAGACCTTGGATAAATTTCGGCATGCGGGTCGGGCTGTAACGGATGCCATATCTGTGACAGAGCGGTCTAAAACGGCCGTGTTGTCGCTGGAAACAGTGGCGGGAGATATCGCTGAGTTTATTGAGGCCATTCGGCGCATTGCTGAGCAGACAAATTTACTCGCTTTAAATGCTGCAATCGAAGCGGCCAGGGCCGGAGACGCAGGGCGTGGTTTTGCAGTTGTTGCTGATGAAGTGAAGCAGTTGTCCAGGCAAACAGCGCAGGTGACTGATGAGATTGAAGTTCTGACAGAACGTGTTTCGAGGGAAGCGAAGAACAGTTGTTCGGACATGACGGCCGTTTATGAATCTATTCATACAGTCCAGCGGATGGCTGGAGAATTTGAGGCGCTGATCCGCGCTCAAAAAAAGATGATTGAAAGTTTGAATGAAAGCAGCCTGGGCGTTGAGGCGGCATCTGAAGAAGGTGAAGAAGCCGCAAAAGAAACGACCTGTGCCGCTGGTGAACTTGCAAGGCAAGCCGATATATTACGTGCCAGTGTCGATCAGTTCATCGAAGATATCTCTAAAAATTAATATCCCAACCTTGTGGTCTTCTTGATAAGACTGTGGCAGTCAAAAAGGTAAAGGACTTGCCATGGTTACTGTCGATGCCATTCATGATGCGGAAAAGAGAATTCGCGGTGTTGCGCGTCAAACTCCTGTGCTGGTCAGTGATGCTTTAAACGCGCTTTGCGGGGCGTCGCTTTATTTCAAGGCCGAGCCTCTTCAATTGACAGGATCGTTTAAAATTCGCGGCGCTTATAATCGTTTAGCGCGTCTGGATGAAGAAGAAAAAAGACGTGGCGTCGTTGCTTTTTCTTCTGGAAATCACGCTCAAGGTGTTGCCAAGGCCGCGCAGATATTGGGTATTTCCGCGCATATTGTCATGCCGAGAGACGCGCCTGATCTTAAAGTGCGCAATACAAAATCTTATGGGGCAGAGGTGATTTTCCACGACCGTGCCACAGAAGACCGTGAGCAGATTGCACGGGATATTGTGGAGGAGACGGGCGCGACGCTTGTTCCGTCTTATGATGACCCACATATTATTGCAGGGCAGGGAACAATAGGGTTGGAGCTGGTGCAGTTCGCTAGAGCGCAAAACCTGATATTTGATGATGTCATTATCTGTTTAGGCGGGGGCGGGCTGAGTGCCGGGACATCTGTTGCAATTCATGATGCAATGCCGGATGCACGAATATGGGGCGTGGAACCCGAAGGCTATGATGATGGCGCGCAATCAATGGTGGCGGGTGAAATCATTGAGCTGCAAGCCTACCCATCTACATTATGTGACGCGCTGCAGACACCGAAATTAGGGCGGCATACTTTCGATATTTTGAAAGACCATCTAAGTGGTGTGGATGTCGTGTCCGAAGAAGAAGTCAAGTCAGCAATGCGCTGGGCTTTTCAAGAGTTGAAGCTTGTTGTGGAGCCTGGCGGTGCTGTAGCATTAGCGGCGGCTCTATCCGGACGTTTAGATATTAAAGACCGCCATGTTGCGGTTGTCTTAAGCGGTGGTAATGTGGACGCGGCTCGTTATGCCTCTGTCATTTCGTCTGTTTGAAGGTGGTGTTGAGCGAAATTTGCGCAAAAAAAAGGGAGGCCTAAGTCTCCCCCCAGACTTAACTCGGCCTCCTCCCAGTGTGAAAAGATAAACGCTTGTCTCCCCGGCCCGTAATCCCGTCCGCGACGGTTTATCCTCTCTTCTAACACTCCCCCCAAGAATGCGCTTTGGCAATATGACGCTTTGTCATTTGTGACAGTTTAGTTCCTTATTTTTTGCGCACACAATAAGTATTTTCCATGCATGTTTAAGCATTGATTTCTATAGGTAATCCGCCATTTTTAAATTTATATGTATTTTCTTTGCTTCTTTAAGGTTCTGTTTATTTTTGCGATTCAGGTCTATGCTGAAAAAGCTGAAGTGTGATTGCGTTTTGTTTAGGGAGGAAGAGTTTGTTTTGATCACTTGGGGAGGGTGACAATGATGAGAATTACATTATCTTTATGGTTATGCGCTTTCGTTCTCGGCTGGCTTCCAGCCCTGGCGCAGCAATATCCCACAAAAGTTTATGATGTCCCGGATGGCGCCCGCCCGCATGATGTGGCGCCTGCTCCAAATGGGCTGGTTTGGTATACAGCGCAGCGCCAGGGTGCTTTAGGTATATTGGACCCAGAAACCGGGGAAACGAAGCATGTTCCACTTGGGGAGGGCTCTGCGCCCCATGGTGTTATTCAAGGGCCGGATGGTGCAGCCTGGATCACAGATGGCGGTCAAAACGCAATTGTTCGATATGACCCCGTAACCGAGAAAGTCAGTGTTTATACCCTGCCCGATGACGTGGATTACGCAAATCTGAACACGGGTACATTTGACGGGCAAGGCGTCCACTGGTTTACCGGTCAGGCTGGTATTATTGGTCGCTATGATCCGATGTTGAATGATATGGTGGTGATGAAGGCACCACGAGGTCGTGGCCCATATGGCATTGCAACAACGCCTCTTGGGGAGGTGTATTTTGCATCCCTTGCGGGCAGCTATCTGGGGCGTATCGATCTTGATATGGATATGTTGAATGTTATTGACCCACCGACACAGGGGCAAGGCGCGCGCCGGGTATGGTCTGACAGCAATAGTGTAATCTGGGTATCCGAATGGAACAGCGGTCAACTGTCGCGTTACACACCCTATGATGGCAGTTGGAAAAGCTATAAGCTTCCTGGCGATCAACCCAAGGCCTATGCCGTTTATGTGGATGAGCGTGATATCGTCTGGGTCAGTGACTTTGGGGCGAATGCAGTTTTAAGCTTTGATCCTAAGACCGAAGAATTCACTGGGGTTTACCCCGGCAGCGGCCCTAATGCCAATGTTCGGCAGATTCTGGGTCGTCCAGGTGAAGTCTGGTTGCCGGAATCAGGAACGGACCGTTTGATGGTAATTTACACCGATGAAAAAGAGTGAGGCAGCTCAACGGCTGCCTCAGACAGGCTTTTAAACCATTTCTGCTTCGGATTCCGTAATCACAGCGGCCAATTCTGCCCATGCGACTGACCTTGAATAGGCACCTGATAAGGTCTGGTCGAAAATTGTGTGGCTGCCGGATTTATGAACAATGATTTTCACCTTCATGGAAATGTGACTGCCCGTATCATTGAAGCCGGAGACTGTTACGTCTACTTGTGGATCTTTATGGACAACAACGCTTTCGTTCCCAGTTATAATTTCCGGGCCGCCAGAGACATGGCCTTTTGCTGGTCCACTATAAGTTGCGTCATAAATAATTCCAAATTTATGTTGGCCTGTATAGACGAGACTTAGTTTAGTGGTGACGTGTTCGACGAGTAGGAAAGTTTTTTTCTCTGTTTTAGAGTCAATGATTGTATATGACATGTATCTGTTCCTTATTTGAATATGTACAAATACGCGAACTGATACGCTTTTACTTAGGAGATAGTGTTGGGTGGCTGGTGTTCTGTCAAGAAGAGTAGGATTAGGTAGTTCGTACAGTTGCTTGCGCTCTGAGATTGGCGCAGGTATCTGCATTTTTCGAAAATAAATGGTCGGGGAGAGAGGATTCGAACCTCCGGCCCCTGCGTCCCGAACGCAGAGAATATCACCAGAAACCGCAGAAAACCTAGGTTTTGTATTTTCAAGTAGCGAGAACACGTGAAGAACATAACATGTTTTAAGGCTATTTGCGCGCAAACTGCGCGCAAAACTTATACATTACAATGATGGATGTGATTCCTTGTCCAGGCGCATCATTATACCCAATAAGACCTTTAGGCGATAGCCATACTTGATGCATAGGTGTCTGCCTTACCCGCCAGTCGAATGCGGACGATCAATCAAAGCCCGTTCGTCGCCAGTCATTCGCTTGGCCAAAAGGTCCAGTGCGTCCATGACCAGGGTTACTGTAAAATACAGGGGGCCACGGATCTCTGCACGTGAAAGAATCTGCGTCATCGCAGACCTGCATTCACGCATAGCCGCAAGATATGGGGTGGGATCGATATTATCCCGTCTTGAGTTACGCCTTGTCATGCATCCATATAGAACACAACGAGAACATATCTCAAGATATTTAATCTATTAGGTACGTTTCTTGAATAACCCGGCGATCGTCGCGAAGGCGCTGCCTGGGGTCTGTCCGTTCGCCACCTGCTTATCTTTAGAGCGAGAATGGACAGAGACTCCCAACACGGCCAGCGCAATACCCCAAAGCATGCTCGATTGGGACATAGCAGTGCCCACTGCTGCGATAATCACAGGTGCCTGTTCGGGGGTCTTGATGGCCGCCCACAAGAATGTCGCTGTGGTTCCAACCATCATGATGAACCACGCAAAGGCTGTCAGATATCCATATGTTGGCCGCCAGCGCCGCACATAGGGGTCGCTCGATGCGACCTCGGCCTGCATGGTCCTATTGACTGCGACAAGGCGCTCCGTCTCCTCTGCGAGAATGGTGGCCTCGTGCTCGGCCATCTTGGATTGCATTTCCGCCAGCATCTCAGGATTGCCCTGGAGCTGATTCAAAAGCGCCTGCGGGTCCTGTTGGCCAGCCATGCCCATGGCAATGCCTGTAACCTTATTGGCGATCTCTTCGCCTTTGTCGCCGCCGAACAGACGGCCTAAACGCGGGGCAACCAATTTAGCAATGCCCATTGCTGCAAGAATAGGAAATGGCATGGTCAAATATCCATTACTTCAATTGTGAACTTCGTTTTTCCCAATAGGGCCGCAAGCTTATCCATATCGCTGTCACGAAGCCGCACACAGCCATATGTCGCAATCAACTCGTCATCACCGCGCCCTGCGTGAATGCCAAGCCCTGTGCGGCCATAGTTCGCAGCGGCTGCGGCGTCGCCTGTCATTCCTTTCATGGGAATAAACCAGCGCCCCAATCTGGGATTTGACTGCAAAGGGATGGGGCTTGTCATTTTATATCTGCCCGACGGTGTGTCGCCATAAGGCAGAACAGGCTTGCGCTCAGGGTTATTTTCTTTGACGGCCCGCCCATTGTCAGCCTTGCCACGACATGGGGCGCTGAAAGCGATCTGGCCGTCTTCTTGAATAGAGTGAAGCATGCCCGTGAGGGTGCGATCCTTGGGCAATAGCACAAGGAGTTTATGAACCTTGGTCAAAGACTGGCTCCTATCTCTGTTGTTTGTCGGCTTTCAAATTCAGGTCCGTACGGAGGTGGCGGACTTCTTCACGAAGTGCGTTTAGGGAATCGGATACCATCCGCCCTATCTCAACCTTGTGCGCCTCTAAGTCGGCCTTGGTGGCATAGGTCTTAACGTCTTCCAGCATATGATGGACCAGGCGATCATGCACGTCTTGAACGCTCTGATTATTCTTTTCCACCCTGGCACTGAGCAACTTGTAAATCAGGCCAATAAGGCCGAAGACCACAGATACCAAAACCAGATTGATCTTAGTCGCAAATTCCATCATTCATGCCTTATTGTCTGCGGAGAAGGTTGTTTTAAAACCACTCGATGTATATGAGTGGCGAACCGATGAAGCAGTGAAATCGCCATCCACGGTTGGCCTAAATCCAGTCAAGGTAACTGGCGTCTCAGCGAAAATATCAGGACGACCCGGCAGTGAGACATCAATCTCCACACTGCCGCGTTTCAAATCATCAAACTTCGCCTGCGCCATTGAAAGCGCGGTTGCGTAGTTGGTTTGGTTTCCTTTGATAGTGAATTGAGGAACACCCGAGCCAACTTGGACCTGCACGCGTTCGCCCAAGTCATTGTCATGATAATATGCCACAACTGATTTGAAGCGATTACGCTGCTCAACATCAGAGTCGATTTCAGTCCATTGACCTGGCGATAAAACGACAGGCTCCAGATCTTGACCACTTGCGGTGCGGCCTTGGCCACGCTTGACAAACAGCAGCTTCTTAGCAACTGGCTTTGCGATAGCGTTATAAGCCAGCGCCAGCCGGGTCAAAAACTGCATATCGTTTTCGTCTATCTGGTCTTCCCGCTCAACCTTTATCTCGGCAAGGTCTTCTCCCACTACGGGGTCCAGACCATGATCCTGGGCAATCGTTGTAATAATCTCGCCTATTTTGACGTTTTCCCAAGCGCGCTGCTTGTGTTCCTTCAATGAGCCGTGCAAATCCGCAGCGGTGGCTCGAATTCGTATTTGGTCAACACCACTGCGTATACCGGCTGCATCAATGACATATGTACCGATTTCGACCAGGTCCTGGACGGGCTTTTCATTCTGCTGAAATTCATAGCCGAGAGACAAAGTTAGCTCTTCACCTTCATTAGGCAAGTCTCTCTGGGCAAGCTCATCAGCAACTATAATTGAGAGCGTGTCGCTTTGAATTCCGGCTTCGTCTGTGGCCTGAATGGAGACAAGGCACTGACTGATCTTCGCAGTGACATCTTCGCCATTGCGCTCTAAACGGAATACAGGCTTTACCATCAGTCGAACAAACGCCGGAACTTGCGTGTCTCAACAACCGCGACATCAGGGAATTCCACTGTCACCCCTGCCGGGATGATTGGGCCAAATGCCGCTATATGAGGATTGGCTTTTAAAAATTCATCCATGGGCAGATGGCTGCCATAATGGTCCAGAACAATCAGATCAAGCGGCTCATCCTGAATAGTGGTTTTACTGGCCATTTTGGGCCTCATAGCGCTTTAATGTTAGTGAGAAATCAATATGCGTAGGGAAGCCGTTTGCAAGCATCTGATCTTCATTATCAGACACACTAATAATCACATATGTGCCTAAGACAAATCCCTGTCCATTTGATAAGTTGAGTGGGACACCTCGCTTTTGCTCTTCACGCATCATTTCAATTTCATGAGGGCCGCCTTTATATAGAGGGAAGATCCGTCCCTTTAAGACAATCTCATCATTGCCTGGACCCATGAACTGCATTTTGTCCCAATCACCAGCAATCTCGAGACTTTTCCATTTAGCATCCGTGCGCCGGTCCTTGGTTTTGGGGGATGCGGTGTCACCTGAGAACTTATAGCGCCCAAGCATGAACATCTGCTTAGTCATGTAGAGCCGTCCTTTCAGCGCGTTTTATCTGACGCACGACTTCTTTAGCCAAAGCGACAACGTCTTGGCCTGGCTGGGCTTGCACGGTAATGGTAATATTATTGGTGACGTTAGGCTGAGATAATTGGTCAAGCTGGTTTGGCTGTGCTGCTACTGGTGATGTAGCAATTGCGGTTGCAGCTGCGGCAGCAGCAAGAGGTTTGGCAGGGACTTTGGAATCTGACCCAGCTAAACTACGGCCCAACGCCTCACCACCAAGGCCGCCAGCAACAGCGCCAATAAGGCCGCCTATTGCTGTTCCAATTATAGGGACAACGGAACCTATAGCCGCACCAGCGGCAGCACCAGCAAGTGAACCTCCGATATCCCCAAGCGCGCCACCAACGGCTTTTTTATTTCCGGTCTTGACGCCTTGAAACAGTGCGGCACCAGACAATAACGCGCCCAAGGGTTTGAACACTTTGCCAAGGGCTTTGCCACCACCCTTAACAATACCGCCAGCGCGACCAAGTGTTTTGGAGCCAAGGCCTTTTAACCCTTTACCCTTGCCCCCACCTAATAGTGCGCCTCCAAGATCGCCTATGATACCGCCTTTACCGGCCAACTTTGCTGTGCGAACGGCGGTTGCCAACCCAAGAATAGCTTTGGTCGTACTGAAAATTGAAACCAGCAGTTTTGCCGTAAATAACCCGGCCACGACGATGCCAAGGTTTTCAAATCCGCCGACCAGCCCTGCGACACCTGTAACAAGCTTAGCTACAACGACAGCAAATTTTCCAGCGCCAACCACCAATTCACCAAGGGCTGGCAAAGCAGATTCCAAGCCTGCGCTAAGTTTGGTGGCGAAGGCTTCTACGCGGTCCTGATTTTCAATGAACCACACACGGCCTTTGTCCAACAGTTTAGTCAGGACAGGAAGGACGGCGACACCTATTATCTGCACCTGGCCGGTCAAGCCAGCCTTGAACCTGTTCAGGGCGAAAGCATGGGCGCGGGCTATTTCCGATTCACGCTTGGTGACGGTCGCCCCCAGCTTATCCGATTCATCTCGGAGGTTGGCGACCTCTTTGCTAGACGCCTTAAGAAGCTCTATAAGCCTCTCACCAGCTGTGCCGCCGAAAATCTCGTCGGAAATCCGCTGCCGCGCTGCTGCATCATCCAATTGGGCAATGCGGCTATGGACCAGGTCAAAGAGCGCTTCTGTATCGTTGGTAAGGGGTGCCAACTCCGCACCGGACAGACCAAGCCGCTGAAACGCTTCTGCGGCGGGCCCGACACCCGTTTGTACAAATTCATCGGTGCGTAAACTCAGCTCTTTAATACCATCCTGGACATGGTCCAGGTCTGCACCAAAGGCTTTGGCTGCAAATGCTGTTCGACTTAGAAACTCTGTTGAAACACCAAGAGATTGAGAGAATCTGGTTATGTCTTCAATTGACTTGCCAGCGCCAACCGTCACAGCGCCAAATGCAGCGCCTGCACCAAGTCCCAAAATTCCAAGCGGGGCGGTTAGTTTGCCAAGCGCCGTTCGGGTTGTTGTGGCAACATTATGAAGCCGTTGGAGCGAGCGCCTGTTGCGTGCACTAACCTGGGCCCATTTCTTTTGCGCGCGAGCGACCCGTTCGGTACGGTCTTCAAGGCCTCGTAATTGGCCTGCCAGGCCTTTGGTTGAAACACCGGCTTCCTTTAAAGCGCCACGCATTTTGTGAAGCGATTCACGCTTATCCTGGAAGCTCTTTTTCAGACGGCCTGCGGCTTTTGCTGTGGTCTTAAATTCTCGACCAAGGTCGGACGATGATTTCTTGGCGGTCGCAAGTGCCTTCTTCAGCTCAGCTGCTTTTGCACGGGCCTCTTTTGCCTCTTCACCGGTCGCATTTTTGGCCGTATCTCCGGCCGAGGCCAGTTCTTTTTCCAGGCGCTTGACCTCACCGCCGGCCTTTTTGAATTCAGAGGCGAGCGCATTGGCTCGCCCCTGAGTGGTTTTCAACTCCTTTGACGCTGCCTGGACGTCTTTCTTAAGGGTGACGAACTTTTCAAGACGAGACTTATCAGAGTTCAGGGTTTTGATTTCCGCACCCAGGCCTTGAATGCCCTTTTTACCCTCGCCAAGTGTTGCTTTGAACCCAGGGCCAAGGGTCGCGCCCAAGGCAAAGTTCACAGCGAGGTTTTTAAAGGACATCTAAGACAGCTCTCATCACTCCCCACCGTTTTCAGCGGAGATTATTTCCAGACAGAATTGATAATAATAATTTAGATCTTCGGGTGACTGCCGTAGATATTGGTCCACACCCCCGCCCAATTTATAGGCGCAAACCGCCGCGCGTTCGCGACGGATCAGACGTTTTTTTGGTACCAGTCCTGGACTGTGGTTAGGACTTTGCTGCCATCCTTTGGACTAAGGCCTCGGATGGCTTGCCGGTCAACGCGCCCCATCGCAGCAGCAACAGCGACGCCTTTGGCTCCCTCACCAAGTCTTTCATCCTCGATATCACACAAGACCCCGTAGTCCACCTCGCGGAGCTGGATCTGAGCAATCTCTTGACCCATCCATTCAACAGGTCGAGAAAGCTTAATTGTTTCGATAACCTCATCCATTTCACAAGACCTTTAGTTAGCTGCGGGTTGGCTGGAAGACGGAGAAAAGTCCTTACCGTTGATCATAAACACGGTACCGCCCTCAACATCAATTTCCGTGGGTTTTAAACCCGCCATATCCATTTTGAAGTATTTACAGTTCATCGTCACTTCCAACTCTGTTACCTCATTTCCAAAGTCAGTAGGCGATGCCTTTTTGATGAGACCTCGACCGTGGATGGTGGTGTTGGTAAATCCGTCTTCAAAGTTGCCCTGATGGCCAACAAAGGTTAAGTGGCCTTCTCCCAGCGCACCGATCGCATCTGCTGGCAATCCAACAAAGGTGGTTGAGATATCAAGCTTGCCGACCTTATGACGAAACTCATCAAAGGCCCCGAATGTGCTTGATGTATCTATCTCACTGGTAAGCAGTTCAAGATCAGGGATTTTCACTTTCTTGGTTTCGGCAATAAAAATGCCATTGAGGCTCACCCGGAAGTGGGCCCCTAAAAGACTTTTAAGGCGCATTTTTCAATATCCTAATTTCGAAAATTAAGCGGCGATCGCTTCCACACTGAAAGTGCCTTCAAGCAGAGTAGGATCACGGTGAAGGCGGAAGGTGATGGACCGCAGGTCTGGCGTGGGTTCGTCATCGATATCAATGGTGAACTTACCTTGAGACAGCTCTGTCACGGGATTTGCCCCTGGTGCGGTATAGACCCGACCACCAACGATGGCACCATCTTGTTTCAACCCGCGCAGATACGCATTCCCGGATTCAATCACATCAATAGCCTGTTCAGGGGTCATCTTCTTACCAATGAACTCCAGGAAGGCAGGCTCTAACGTGTCCATAATGATGTAGCGGGTCAGGCGGGCCGTGAACGACTGCCATAATGGATTAGTGTGGTTGAGTTTACCTTCCCAAAGCCGCCACCCCTGGCGGTTCACCAATGCACCGACAAACCCACGGTTCAGCCGCTGCACTTCGGCATTAGGGTCCGAGCCATCAAATTTGATGACACGATCAGCACCCAAGATGCCTTTGATAATTCTGTTGGTTGGAGAATTCCAAAAGCCTTCAGTATGATGCACTTCGGATGTTAATCCGGCGATGCGAGAAGAGACATAATCTGAAATCTTTGCCCCATTCTCATCGCGAATAATAGCTCGATTATCAACAACTGCAGTGTGGCCTCCAGCAGCATTATCTTGTGCATATGCCAGGGCTGCGGTGTCATCGATATTTGGGCCATCAGCAATCACCATCGCGCGCAGTTTGGGGGCCAGCTGATTCAGCTCAGCGACAACAGGGTTCGCAACACCACTGCTCCCTTGGTGCGTCCATCCGGGCGACACCAAAAGCCTGGGTTTGAGAAACACGGCTTCTTCGGCATTCACAAGTGCATGCACGCCGGTCCGCGCCGCCGCATCCCCACTAATATTATTGAGTGTCGCGTCTTCATCTGCGCCCACATCACTCCGCACGACAACCACTTGTGGTGTAGATTGCGCGCTTTGGTCAAATATGCCATCAAGCGCACGGCGCAGCGTTCCATTATAGCCCATATCATCAAGTTGCGTGACATCATCAACTAATACCGGCTCGTTTAAGGGGAACTTATTCGTATCCACATCCGGGTCAGTTCCAGCCAATCCAATGACAGACGTTGCTGCGGTTTGAATAGGAATAGGTCCATCATCGGATTGAACGGCGCGCACGCCGTGAAAATCCAGGCTCATGCCATTTGCTCCTGTAAGTTAAATTAGGGTAATTGCCCCATAGAACAGCGCCGGGATCACCCAATCCCATAGGCTGTCACGTGAGTGATTTTCCGGGCGCAGGCCAAGGCTGCGTTTGATGCCAAAGAGCGTAGCTTTAAGGCCGAAGGTGCCGCGCTTGCCGCTGTACCATTTGAAGGCCTCTCCCTCGCGGATTTCAATCATGAGGCCCGCGATGGTTATTGCTGTTGCCGCTGTGGTCAATGGGCCAAATGGCCAGACAAGCCAGACCGCAAAGAACAGAGGCAGTATAGCTGCCACATGTTCAAGCTTGTCGCGCAGCCAGCTCATTTGCTTGTCACCTGTTGCGCTTCAAAGATTTCAGCAACCTTTGTACAGCGCTCACCCATTTCCCGGAGTACGCCAGCTTCGCCGCCCTTCACCATATGCGGAAGCTTGATAGTGCCATCATCAATGCCATCACGCCACGTCGCCAAGTCCGCGAGGTGATCGGCCACCACCCCTTTGAGCTCAGCAAAGCTGCCGACTACACTCAAATCAACCAGCAGCCTTGTATACCGGTCCCAAAGCATCGCAGTCGCATCAGCCGTCGTACCTAATAGGCTGGCTTCATCGCCGACTTGGTTCTGAATGTTGCGACGCATTGCTTTACGATCTTGTTCATCTTGATACGCAGCTAGGTCGTCAGGGTCGACGGTAAGGCGGTCATCATCGTAACCTGAATTTTCTTTGATGGTTGTCAGCTCTGACGGGTGGCCGATTATTGTAAACGGCTGCCCATCAACAAGGGCTCCATCAAGTAAGACTTTCAACATAATTATCTCCGTTTTAAACAGCTGCCGGGATTGGGTTTGCGTGTACAGGGAGCCGAACTTCACCAGCGATCAAGACGGGTAAGGCTAATTGGATAACACTGCCTTGCGATGCGTGAAGCCGTGGAAAGCAGGTCACATAGCCACCATTGAAGTTGATGACGTGTGAAATATGGGTCCACCCGTCAGCCGGGCTCAACAGTGTCGCAGCATTTTGCTCGACCCCATCCTTTGCAAGATAGTTCCCTTTTTGCATCTCACCCTGGCCAGAGATGATGCGCAGCCAAAATGCGAAGCTTGCCATGCCAGTGAAGCCTAACCTTGGCTGGTGTTTGCAAAGGAGATAGTGATTTCCATTTGCACTCGTTCCGTCTGTACCGGTGCCCATCGTCCACTCAGCAATGAAAAATTCGGCCCCATAGCGTTCATTGCCGGGACGCATCTTGTTCATCAGCGCTTCAGTGGTTGCGTTTAATGCTGTGCCGGTCCCGCCGAATGTGCTGGAGTTGGTATGGTAACGCCCAGCCTCTATGCCTACTGTTGAGCCGTTATAGGGAGCAAAGTCTGCCGCCCGTGGGTCAAAAAGACCGTTAAGTAATATCGAAGACTTATCCTGCGCATCATCAACGAAGCGGCCATCATCAGGCAATAAATTGGGGCCAGCAAGACCACCACCCGCTTGCGCGATAAACGTATCAACCTCCGCTTTTTTCGCTGCAACCTCTGCATTGATGTCGTCAATCTTTTCAGAGACTGTTGTGGTTAAGTCCGTTGCAGCGACCGTCAAGCCAGCAATATCGCTCTCAATAGTCATTGAGCCGTCTCCTTGATTTTTAGAATTTCGAGTTGATTTTTCAGAGAAAGATGCAAGGCGGTTATCGCCGCAGTCGCATTGGCTGCAAGCGGTCCTGCAATGAGCGGTGAAATAATCGGCCCAGCTGCTTCAACACTAATGCTATCGAAAGGAACATCGCTGACTTCAAAATCAACGGTGAACGCAAGCCCTGCACTATGCGTGCGGGTGGTTATGATGTTGACAGGATGGCTGTAGATGCCAAACAGCACGCCATCTTCGTCATAAACCCCGAATTCAGAAAAATTATATTGTGGGATCTCCGGGTCTAAAGGTGACAGCGCAATGGTCATCCGAAGAATGTTGGGCAGGATACGCTCATAGGCCGCAATGGGCACGCGTTCTTTTTGCTGGCTAAGCGCTTCCTCTGAACCATCAGGTGCATATCGGCCTGCGCCTATGCCAATTTCGCACAGCGTGAGGTTCAGGCCATTATCCTGAGCGGAGAATAAAGCCGTCGATCCGACACTCGTTCTGAGAAATTGCAGCTTCTCACTCATAGCCTTGCCTCGACATTGATTGTTTCAACGACACGCATATGTGCTGATGCTCCCAGTTTCATTTCCATATGTATTGGTGCCCGCGCCAAGACAGCTCCAACTGATATGACTTCAGTGACTTGGCCGGTCATGGCTGTGCCAAGGTCCAGCTTGGCTTTGGCGGAGACAGTCAGAGAATAGTGCGCTGACAACGGCTTGTTTGCATCAATTGTTGCCGCGATATCTGCGATCCGCGTAGCGGATAAAACTACTTCTTCGTTAAGAGGTGAATCCACCGATACCAAAGCATCAAAGGTGCGCGGAGCGCCACCTGTCTCAAACCATTCTTTAATCTCGACCTCGGCATTCAAAGCCGCCAGCGCCATCTCAACCGCAGCGCGGGTGCCTTTTACCCGATGGGCCGGGATAGCTGCTCTAATAACTGCACGTTTTGTTTCAACCGGCCAATTTGTGTTCCATACGTCTACGCGCGCACTCCAGGCCAAAATTGGAAGAAACTCTTCGGGCGCGGTATTAGGATCGGTAAACTCTTTAAACGGTATCTCTAGTTCTGAAATTCTTGGAATGAGGTCTGCAAGGGCCCGCTCTAAAGGCTCTGAATTAGACGGTAAAAGGTTAGCGCTCATCTTTAAGCGCCGTTGACCGTTATTGTGAGATTACCCAAATAGGCAACTTCGTCATCAGTTGGCATCAAATCGCCGATGGGTTCAGTCAAACTTACATTTTCTACGCCAGGCTGATGCAACGCTCGATAGAGACCAGACAAGGTGACTTTCAAGCCGATATAATGACGCTCCTCAGCATAAGCCTGAACTGCGGCGATAGCTGCATCTTTCACCTGTGCTGAGTCTGGCCCACTGCCAACCTGCAAATCCGCGATCACGTTGTATGAGATTTCGCTCACCGACTGCACTGTGACATAGTCTGTGAGTGGGCGGACTTCCTTCGCATTTAACGCAGCCGAAACAAGATCAACATTTTCTTGGCTCACAGAGCCATTGCCCAATGCGGCCATAACGGTAACAACAACCTGACTGGGCTGAGGGCTATAAGCCAAAGCATCCTTCAAGAGCGCTGCACCATTGGACGACTGAAGGTTCAAGCTCAGTGCCCTATAGGCATCACGCGGGCCAGCGATAGAAAATGTGGCGGGCGCCAGCTGGATGCGCGCCCGAAACTTATCATCGCTTTCCCCACCATGGCGGACCAAGGGAACAAATGATGCCAGGTGATCGAGATCAGCGCCCTTCGAAGTTGGAAGCAAAAGAGCGAAAAACCTGTCATTCACATAGTTGACGAATGACTCAACGCTTAAAGCACCAACCCCGGCGAGTTTGTTAAGGATTTCAGCCGGTGATTCAATCGCCTCCCGGGCCTCCGGGATAACATCAATCATCCGGCCTTTAATAACCTCTTTCTCCGCATCAACATCGATCTTTTTTACAGCGTCCAGAACGGGAAGCTTGCTTAGGTCAATGGATGGTGTACTCAAGGGGTGATTACCTCTATATGATTGAATGGTGCGCCAGTAACGCCAAATCTGGCAGTTAAATGAATTTCCAAACCACCTCCGTCAGCGGGTTGGACCAATACACGTCTAAGGTCAAAATCGAACTCTGACGGCACCCAGCGGATTAAGGCATCACGGACTTCAATCATGATGTCCGCAATCAGAGCATCTGTCAGCTTGCGGCCTATGTAATCGTATAGACTGACCCCATAAGCCCGGTCGGTGGCTTGCTCTCTAAATGGCGTTGTCAAAATGTCGGAGATCACATGGCGCAAATAGGGATCACCGGACAATAAACGCCCGGTTACTCTATCCATACCTTGCATCTATCTTACTGTGTTTGGGCCGTAAGAGGACCGCCGTGATGGTGGCTATTGTATATGGTGCGGTCTTGGCTCATTGAGGCCTTGGAGTCAGAGACCTCGGCGTGACCAGTAATGTCGCCTTGGACGTCTAATGTCCCCTGAATTACCACATTACCTTCAATCGTTATTCCACCATCAGCCACAACTCTTATGGTGGCACCTGAAGGCAAAAGTATTTCAAGTTTACCAGCGCTATCGTAACGAAAAGCAGCCTGATCCTGCGTATGAATGGCTATGACCTCATCGCTGTTTTCAGGCGGACGGAAGTCATTCTGATAGAGGCCACACAGAATGTACCCAGAAGAGATGCCACCATCTGGGGATAGAACCATGACCTGTTCACCAATTTGAGGCGGCGACCATTCAATAGTCGGTCCAGCCATCCGTGCGAACCATGGTAAGAAAGCGGTCTCATTTTTGTCAATTTTGACGCGCGCGAGAGCTTTCTGGGTATCCACAGCGCAGATTTTTCCAGGCATTAAAACGCGTGGAAGCTTTCTCTCAAGTTCAGCAACTCTAAATTTTAAAGAAGATGTCATTCGGATGGCACCACATGTGTTTGGTCACCATAGTTGACGCAGATTTGCTCTAGGACTGGGTTTAGTTCTTCAGGGGGCCTTTCACAAACTATCTCGCTTGTCTCAAAATCCATTTGATAAGATATTCGGTTCGCATTTACATCCAATACAGCTTCAGCAATCAACGTGCATTTATCTCGGGCACCCGTAGGTATCCAGCCCAAGATCACCCCCAGAATTTCGACACGAAGGTCTTCCAAATTTTCTAGCGCCTCTTTCCCTGACCTGTCTTGATTGGCAACAACAATGCAGACAGCGAATTCTCTTTTAACCCTTTGTTCAACCATCTGAGATTGATTAGGGTCCGCTTCAGCAGAAGTTAGGATTACAGATGCGAATGGCAGTTCTATATCGCCCTTGTAATCCCTAATCTGATCGAAACGCACAGCACCCCCGCATCTTTCTCCCAATGACGGCACATTCGTGTTGATGTGTTCAATTGTTTGCGCAAGAAGCTTCATTTGTTTAATCTCTGCAGCGAACGATTGAGGACATTGTTGGCAATCTCCTTCTCTCGTCCTATCACTTGATGCTCAAAAATCACGCGGTTCAATTTCTGTGTAACTAAATGAGTGTGGGGGCTTGTTGATCGCAGCAACACACGATCTCCACGACGTTGAATCTTCAAACCTTCGCTCAAGTTACCCGTATTCACACCCACGGTTTCACCTTCAGCTGAGGCCCTTCGACGTCGGCCATTCACACTATAGACACTGCCGGACTTAGCAGACCTCATGTCGCGTCTGGTGCGCTTACGAATATCGCGCACTTCGGGGTCAAGCTCTTTGACCACCGCACTGTGGATCTCAGTACCCGTCCTTGCGGTTAAGCGGACCTGGTCATCGCCGTCCAGGTCAACAAAGAGGTCAAACACTGTCTTTCAACCGCTTTGTGATAAATTTCATAAATTCAAGGTGATCCCCATGCTCCATGGTCTCAATGACCTCATGGCGCTTGCCTTGGAATTCAACCGCTTTGACGGTTGTTAAATCAATATCCTTGCGAGACCGCATATAGAAAATATGGGTTGGTCCTTCGGTGACAGGGTCTCCGCCCTGCCACGCAATCTTTAGCGGCTCCACATGCGCCCAGGACTGGCCAACCTCTGTGTAATCGGACAGGAATCCAGTGATGTTTCCTTTCACAGAAGCCGTTAAGAGCTTCACGCGGTGGCGGAACCGGCCTAATGAAATAGTCTTCACCATCAGTTGAAACGATGCACTTTATATGGAGCGATTAGGCTTTCAAAATGCAACGGAAGTTCGCTCGTGATATTCCCAACGTTGATCGCTGAACGGTTTTCATAGACATGCGCAATATGTGTTAGAATTGCAATGCGCAACGGTCTTGGGACATCATTTGGTGAAGCACCATAGCCAGACTTAAAAGTCACTCTAACCGAATTTGAAACTGTTAGACTAAGGTCTTCCGGCCAGTTCTGGCCGACCTTCAATTGGATCAAAGTGTCTGTGTAACCAGCTTTTACAAGCTCATAAACACTTGGATCGACTATCGACGTAGCCCCATATCTATCGGTGTATTTGACAGATGTAATCTCTTGCACAGGCGGAAGCGGCAACTCGATTTTAGTAGGAAAGCATGGGAGGCTCATCTCCCATGTTTGTTCGATAAGACAGCGCCCTAGCTTTCCATATGGACCATCTAGGGTATCAGTGATCGCGTGTATCATCGATTCAACCAGCGCATTTTCCGCCGGATCAGACTCATCAACTTTCAAAAAGTTCTTCGTTTCATCCAAGGTGACAGGGTACTGACCCGGCGGTGTTACGAGTTGGAGATACATTTAGCGCTATTTGGCTTTTTTCTTGGCAACCATTTCGATAGCCACACCCTTGCGGATGAAATGCAATTCAGAGGCCGCAGGCAGATCCTTAACGACTTGGCCCTGTTTGTATTGGGTGCCAGCTGCATCTTTTACGGTATAGGGCAGAAGAAACTTAATCGCCATCATGCTACCTCTTGACCCACGAGGGAAATTGGTTGAAGCGGTTGATATCTTCCGTCATGACCAAACACTAGGACGCCGGCGTCGGCAGCATCGGTTCCAACTGTCACAGATACCCGCAAATGAGTGTACTTCTCATTGGCGTCCAGCTGTTCGCTAGTGCAATTGATGATGTGAGCTGAATTATCGTCGGCGTTGGCTTGCAGCAATTGTGCTAAAGACTTTCCTGAAATGTCTTTAGCATCCGTTCCCGCACCATCTTTGGCTTGCTCCAGTTTGACATCAACGGTTGAACCAGCTGCCATTGCGCCAATAGCAATCACTGCCTGGATCCAAAAGACTTTGCTCATGTCAATCCAAGCCGTTGTCTCCGTGCCAACGACCTTATTGCCTGGCAGCATAGCACCAATTAGGGTTGCCCTTTGGCTGGGCAACCGGTCTAAATGTCCCATTACACTAATCCTTTAAATAGGGGTGAATAAGGTGAGGTGGGCTTTAAGCCCGTTCTTCAAGCGTGATGAAATGTGATCGCGCGTTCGATCCTTCCTTGGACCGTTCAACAGGCTTTGAAAGGAATGGCTGCCCGCCAAAGCGGAAGGTGAAGCGGAATGCCCTTAATCCGCGGTCAAAGTACATGTGGATGGACTCATCAAATTTGATGCCAGACTGCTTGCGCAAGCCGTAATAGCCCTTTGGATCAATAAATTGGATATCACCTTTATCACCGATAACCGATGCATGTTCAGTCAATATGATAGGTCGCCCTAAGAGAAAACCACCGGGAGCGTTCTGCATCCCTTGATCCGGTGCTGTCCAAATTGGTTGGTCGCCAATTTTAAGATTGTGAATTTGTGGCATAATATCAGCATTAATACGCCAGCTTGACCGACCAATAGAAGCTGGCATCATTCGGTAATACATATTCAAGATATTATCAGCGACTACTGTGTCGGGAGCTTGTCCAGCTTCTTTTTGAACGGTGACGAGGGCTCCTGAATTGAGATACCCAAGAGGCTGCCCGACACCACTACCATATACAATTGAATCCGAAGCCTTAAAGTTTATAGCCTTGCCCGCGCCAACGGTAATCCGGTTGCGGAGCCGGGGAGCATCTTCGAGAAGCTCTTCAGTCATCGTAGCGAATGCATACAACTCATGCAGCTTGGTGGTGCGGCCCTCGCTTTCAATTTTAGAGCCCTTCATTTGCTCCGCTTCGGCGCGCCAATAAGCTTGTATTCCAGTGGTGCCATAACTTGTCGATGGGTCCACATCCATTTCAACAGAGTTAGAACTGGTCGGCTCTATTTCGATTTCATTAAGAAGGTTTTCTTCGGCTTCAACAACTTCCCATATCTTATCTCTTATCGCTGTAGGGACAAGAAAACCAGCATCACCTGCATCGTTGCTATGATAGCTGGATGGTGCCGTCAGGCGTTCATCAGTCGACACGCCAAGGGATGCAGCATGTACTGCGGTTGCAAACTCGGCTTCATCTTTGAAGCCGTTCATGCCATCGCCTTCGGCGGGTTGGGCAGGAACTGTGGCACGCCGGACAAATTGCGTATTGTCCTCGAACGAGACATGACGGTCGTTCAGTTCCTCAAGTTTCTTGATTTGAGATGCGAGCCGATTGCTACGCTCTTCCAGCTTAGCAAACTCATCATTCTCTTCATCTGTCATGTCCCGATTTTCATCGATAGCGCCCTGCAATAAAGCTTCCTGTTGCTTGAGCGCCTCTGCGGCTTGTTCACGTAATGCAGCCAAACTCACTTGATTGTCTCCTTATCAGCATAAAAAAAACCGCCCAGTGGCGGCTGTTGACTTTCGAATTATTTTCGCTTTAGACAGCGAGTGCTTTTCCCTGCACCTGCGCTTTGCGGCGCATCAGGTTGAGCCTGGAACGGGCAGAGCTGAACTTCTCTACAACTGCTTTTAGTGATTGAATTCCATCAACCATATTACTATTTAAAGCTTCTTCCGCGTTAACCATAGCGCCAAGACCAAAACCCTCTTGGACCGCCTGCCTTGTTACGCCACGACCCCTAGAAACTGCCTGAACAAATTTGTCATACGTCTTGTCAACAGACCGCTGTTCATCATCAAGCGCGTCCCCTTCAAGAGGCTCATATGGGTTGCCATATACTTTCTTTTCACCGGCTGAAACCAAAGTCATTTTAATGCCGAGATTCTCCATATATTGAGAAAAGTCCTCATGCATACGATAAACCCCAATAGAACCAACCTCACCTGAGGGAGTTACATAGAATTCGCTTGCCTGAGAGCCAATCCAATAGGCAGCCGATGCTGCGTAGGGGTTGGCTACTGCAATGACCGGCTTTTTTGAACGGGCTGCATAGACGGCATCACCAGCTTCCTGAGTTCCAAACACCAGCCCACCAGGGCTGGCTATATCAATGATGATAGCTGAAATTTTAGGGTTATCAGCCAAAGACGAAACCTGATCGGCAAACCTCGCCGTTGACGTCCCAAAGACACCCCTAGGTGTCAACACACCATTTAAAGGGACAATGGCCGTTGACCCTGTTTTAATTGGGTCGAGGGCTGCCACGGCCTCTTGTTTTCCAGAAATCGCGCGCGCCAAATACGCTTCATGCAAAGCCAATGGCCCAAATAACAAATCATTCACTGTTTTGATCCTGCGGTGCGGTCTGACCACCTGTAAATGTATCAGCCGCCCGATTGCTGTTTAAAGGCTCTCTTGGGTCATCTGCCCAGTCCTCATCTATCTTAGGCAGCCCAAACCAATGTGTGGCTATATCGTTTCTTGACATTACAGACGCGGTCCGAGCCAATACGGCATTGCGCCATTGCGTAGTGGAATCCCCTCGCAGCAACCCATCAAGATTGAACTTAGCCTTAAATTGACCCCTCATGTCAGGAGTCATTAGTCTTGTATAAATTGCTTGCTCGATCCGTTTCACCAGCGGTCGTATTGTATATTTTACGTATTGGAGCGCCTCTTGTTCTTGGTTGGATTTCCCTGCGCTGTCACTAATCATGGAAATTGGAATACGCCAATAACGTGCAAGTTCAATCACCTGCTTCCGACACAGCTCAATATATTGGCTGTCGGTATTTGATTGAGAAGGTGAAACCCATTTCAGTCGTTCTAAAATTGGTGTCTTGCCTGCATTTAGGGCACTACCAAAACTACTACTGAAAGCCTTAGAGATACGTTCCCTAGCGGCATCGCTTAAGTCTACATCACTGGTTAAAAAACCCGATGGGCGGGCTGCATTTTTAAAGAAATTCTTACCTTGCTCTTCAAGCGCAATAGCAAATTCCGCTGAGCTTTTGGCTTGCTCCCACGGCACAATTGGGGCCAAGGTGGTCCCGCCTAAACCAGCGAACCAAAATACGTCTGCTGGACCTAGGAGCCTCGAAGTCCCGCCATCACATTGATATTCGATTCCGAATTTTCTCTCTTCATGCTTTTCTTGCACTTGCAATGGATTCAAATGCCACAGCTCTAGTTCACCGTTAGAGAAAACAGGTTCAGCATATACTATGCCCCGCAGCAACGCTGTAAATGCCATTTGAGACCAAAATTCGACACCTGTTTGCAATGGATTGGGGCGATAAGCCAGAACCTCACTCCATGGGTGGTTTTCATCCCCGGTCGTCGATTTGATCTCGAAAGGCAAACTACCTACGGTTTCGGCAATGATTGAAACGCAATAGAATACAGCTGAGACCTTTGCAGCGGTCTCCGCATTTCCGCATTTAATCCTATTTTGCGGCGCAACCTCATCCCAGCCTTGCGAGCCTCCAAATCCGGCGGCCTTGCTCTTGTTGAAGATGAAATCAAAAATCTTCATATAAAGAGCACATCCTCTGTTTCATAAGTTGAGTTTTCAGCTTTACTCACTGTTTGGGTTGCCAGCCCAACAGCCATGGTCAATGCAATCACAGGATCAATTTTGTTGACGGCCTTCCGCTTCGAAAGCCAATAATTATTCCAGCGATCTTCCTCTGTAATCGCTGACATAATCGCCATCATCACAGCCGGGTTGCGTCTAATTCGCAGGCGTTTTTCAAGTATCAACCGCTCAATTTCTTTGACCGATCCAGGCATCCAAAGACCTTCTTCAAGGCCGTTCTCCACCTTTCCCTTTTTGATTCCACCTTGAGGGTGTTCAAAATGAGTTAGCTCGACGCCAATGTCTTCAAGCTCTTCTTGTAACTTGCGATAGGCGTACCGGTCATAAGCTATGCCAGTGACTTCAAATTGCGTTGACATGCCAGCGATATAAGCAGCCACATCATCTAATCTGATTGAGGCACCAGACGGCGCATTCAAAAAGCCTTCTCTCGCCCATACATCGTAGGGCACCTTATCCTTCAGGGTGCGCTCCGATATCGTATCGCCAGGCGTCCAGATTTCGCACCAGGCTGAATAAGTTGGTTTGCCGTTGAACTCACCATCCTCAACCAACATTCCAAGCGCCGTAAGGTCTCGTGTGCCGGAAAGGTCAGCACCGACATATATCGGCTTGCCTTTGAATTCTTCCGGTTCGAAATCAGCAAATAACGGCTCTACAGTGCTGCGCGGCATCCACGCTCGCGCTGCGTCTGTCCACACACAAAAGTGCAAGCGTAATATCGTGTTCAGCTTGCCGGGGATCGCTTTGGCTTGAGCAACAACACCAGCAAGATATTCTTCAGTAATTGTCACCCCCAATAAGGGGTTCGCTTTTGCCCAACAACTTGGGTCATTCAGCGGGTCGTCGTCTTCATCTAAAGCACACACATAGCTGAAGGTTTCATCATCTAAGACTTCACCAACATATGCTGGGTCAAGCACCGCGTCGTTTGAACCTGCGGCAACCTTGATTGCCCACTCGTGTTCTTCCCAGCAAACGCTTGTTCGATCTGACCCGCTGTTAGTGATTAACACGATCAAGGGGTTTCGCCGGAATTTGAAACCACGTTCCAACAACTCGATGATCATACGATCATTCAATTCGTGAATTTCGTCGCCCAGCGCAAAATGCGGACGGGGGCCAGATCCTGTCTTGCCTGTATCTCTTGACACGGGCCGGAAAAATGAGCCCGACTTAAGGTGTGCGATATTGTATTCACGACCAACACCGCCACTAAATCTTAGACGCTGGGACAACGCTGGCGATTTCCTCACCATCTTCACGGCATCACGAAAGAGAATGCTTGCGGTCTCTTTCTTCGCCGCGAAAGGGTATATCTCGGCTCCTGGCTCGCCATCCGAGGCTAAACCATAAAGGCCAATCCCACCGACCAGTGGTGACTTCCCGTTGCCTTTACCCTCTTCAATATATGCACGTCGAAAGCGTCTTGTTCCGTCGGCTTTTTTCCAACCAAAAATTGATCCCAGCTTAAAGGCCTGGCTGGGGTGCAAAAGGAATGGCTGTCCTTCGAACTGTCCTTCACTCAGCTTCAGAACATTTTCGAAGTAGGCATAAACTCTTTCTGCAGCGCCATGGTCAAACCACAACCCCCGTTCATGACCCTTTTCAAGGTCGTCTAAATGACGCTGGCAGGCATTTCTAACGTGAGGCCCAGCGACAAACTTGCCCCCCAATACATCAAGTGCATATTGTGTAGCCCTATCAGTGGAAGAAGCTTTCGTTTGGGTCTTCTTCGTCTTCATCTGAGGGCATCGCTACTTTCGATTCATCGGCGGGCGTTGCGCCAAGTTTTGACAGCACGGTTTGGTATGTGTTCATTGCAGACACACCTGGTGGCTCATCACTGTTAAACCTTGCGCGGAGGTGAGAGGCTAACTGCAAAAGTGCGCGATGGCTGTAAGTGAGCCACGGCAGTTCATCCTTGAATTCTTTCCAAGCCTCTTTTTCTGACTTGCTCATCCAAGAAGGTGGGCTTCCAACGGCTTGTTTGTTGGAAGCAGTTGGCTTTCTTCCAGCATGTCGGCCAGGGTTTTTAATGTCCGCCCCCGTAATCGCCGCCTTACCTGCTGGAATTCTCGACCGAGCCATGACCCCCTATATTTTCAATTGTGGGAATGAAAAGTTTACTTCCCCCATGCGGTCTCGCCCCTAAATACTGTAGTGATTTGACCCCCCCCTATGGTTGGTCGTCGCGCCTAAAGTTAGGGATGCCATCTAATGACGCGCCGCGTTGCGGACCCTGTTTATGTCCGAAGCCGCCATCTTCTTTAACCGTCTTCACGGAGTGACACCTGGCGCACAATACCTGCAAGTTTTGCAGCTCATGCGTTCCGCCTTTGGCTAGCGGGACAATATGATCAACATGCACTTGCCTCTTCTCTAAAGGCAGTGGACGGCGGCAGTGATTGCAGCCTGGGCCATCCCGCAATAGCAGTTGAGGGAAAACCCTTTCGCGATACCGACGCCACCAAGCGTCATACCCACGCTTGGCCGCCGACTGTCTATTATCGCGCCGCATATTACATCAACTGTGTCCTGATAATTTCCGCATTGGGGAAAAGAAAAATGCGCCTCGGCTCTGGTCCGGGCGCATTACGATGCATTAATGTTCTTATATCGTTCGTTTTTCCTTCTTGCAAGTAAAATTATAAAAAAAGTTTATTATAGTCGTCAAAGGCCTGTTCTATCCGCTTTTCCACATACTTAGGCTGGTGCCGATAGGTGCGTGCGATGCGACCCACGGTGAAGTCGTAAATGGCAAAGTCCGAGGCCATAGCGCGCGCCTCGCTGTGATCCCACCATTGATGGTATTGGGTGATGAGCTGCTGCTGCCTCTCGGTGAAATCCAGCAGGGCGCGGGCAGACGGTATGCGCAGATAAGATGGCGTTTTGATATCTACATCACGGGCAACGAAATACCAGCCCATATAGATTTCATCGGCGGCGGCCAGCAGCTTTTCTTCAAGCCATCCCTTCTTGCGGGCAGAGACACGCCCGCTGGGCGTCTTCCTTTGATCCCTAACAGTGCCCCATGTCGATGGGTCTTTCTCGTTATACATACGGTGACGGTCCTCATGGCGGGCAATCAGTTCGTCACGTATGATGGCATTAACGCGGGCACGCTCTCGCGCCTGGCTTTGCAACACGATGTTGATACGGTCCTGGGATTGGGTGGCTTCATGCTGCATGGTCATCTCCATCAAGCGATTGCGGTTGAGGCAGGGGCACGGGACAGCCCGAATTCAGCCAACACGGAATCACTGACCAGGGTGTCAGGATGGTCCAGGCGCGGCCCCCACGCTTCCGGCCAGTCCCCATCTCCCTGGTACAGAGATACGGCGGCACGCTGGCCCTCAACTGTCCCCAGTGGATGGGTGCACTTGGTAGGCACAGCATCCAGAAACGCAGCCCGGAACCAAGCTATCCGCTTTCCCTTTCCGGCACCATGTTGGCACTTGTTGCGCACCAGATCGATAATCTGCTTTGCGTTGAAGCCAAGCTCCATCCACTCCTGAACTTGGCTCACCAGGGCATGCGCGTTCAGCTGGAATGGGCAACCAATGATGCCGAGAAGTTCACTTGCTGTGGTGTAAGCCTCCTCGTACGTGCGCGCATGCGCATTGCTAGCTAGCTCTTTGATGGTTCTATTATATTGATGTGATCGTCCGTCACATCGGATGTGATCCTCCGTCACATCTGGTTGTGACTGTCCGTCACATCGGGTGTGACTGTCGATCACATCTGAATTTCCGCCGTTGTTCTCTTCTTGTTCCTGTCCGTTGTGACTATCCGTCACATCTGAATTTCCGCCGTTTTTCGCACCCTCATCATCTGTCGAAGGATCAATATCAACAACTGAAAACGGAGAATTTTTTGCTAAATTGAGCTGATAAGTGTTGTGAATTTTCATCCCGAAACGACGCCCCTGACGCACCATCAACAGATCATGTTCCACCAGTTTCTGAATGTGCCTGTTGATGGTTTCACGGCTCACACCGCATTCACTGGCCAGCGTCGATTGCTTTGGCCATGACACGCCATTGTCATTCGCCTGGTCGGCCAATTTGATAAGCAAAAGTTTGGAAATCGCGGATGGGGTAGGCTGCTTCCATGCCCATGCGAGACAAATATTACTCATTACAAAACCTCATCAAATGAAAATGCTGAACAAGGCATATAGGCGGTCACATCGCGCGCGCCGCCGGAACCATGACGGTTCTTCGCCATGATGATCTTGCACTTGTTCTTCACGCGGTCGTATTCCCCCTGCCAAGCGGCATATCCGCCCGGATCAGCTATTTTATCCGGCTGGTTATTTTTCAGGTAATAAGCGTGGCGATACAGGAAAAGAACGGAATCAGCGTCTTGCTCAATGGCACCAGAGTCCCGCAGGTCAGAAAGCATCGGCTGCTTATCATCTCGGCTCTCAACGCCCCTGGAAAGCTGTGAGAGCGCGATCACGCACACATCAAGCTCCCTCGCCATGGATTTAAGGTTTTTGGTTATCTGCGCAACCTCCTGGACCTTATTGCCCTTATAGGAGCCATCATGCATAAGTCCGATATAATCGACGATAACAACGTCTAAGCTTTTGCCCTGCGCCTTAAGCGAACGCTTCCAGCGGCGCAGCTCAGAACGCACACGGGCGACCGTGGGCTCACTACGTGACCAGATACGGATGGGCAGGTCCGATAGATAGTTATTCGCATCCCTCAACTCAGGAATGCGCACCTCGGGCACCTTGCCAGTGCGGAAGTCCTGATATTCAATCCGCTTGCCGCGATGATAACAGATTTCAGACAGCATCCGATTTGTAAGCTGTTCCTCCGACATCTCGAATGAGAACAACGCCACGCCATGCCCGTTATCGGCAATGCCCCGCGCCAATGACGTGGCAAAGGCCGACTTACCCATGCCAGGGCGGCCAGCGACAATCACAAGGTCGGTGTGATATAGCCCGCCACATAATTCACTCAGCCACGGCATATTGGTCGGTGACATGCCTGGGACAGCGCCTTCGCGGTAAATCGCCTCAAGCCGCTGGATAGACATCTCACCCGCTTCACCTGCGGTTACAGACCCCTGGTCCGCATCACCAAATAACGACTGTATGGCCTCTTCGGCGTCGGTTGCGATTTTGTGCGCTTGCAGATCCGCATCAGGCTGGGTGGCGGCACCCTTAATGTCATCACAAACACCGACAAGGCCACGCAGGCGATAAAGCTCAATAAGCGATTGCGCATAGTCACGCACTGCATAAGGCAAGGCCATGCCTCCCAGACCTGCAAGATAAGCCTGCGCGCCGCCAACTTGGTTCATCGCTTCATCATGCTGAAAATAAGCCCGCAGCGTAATAGGCGTTGCTGACTTCCCCTGGTCACGGAAACTCAAACAAGCGTCAAATATGCGCTTATGGACGCCCTCATAGAAATGCTCTGACTGCAACTCGACGGGCACTGCGTCAAGGGCCTTGGGGTTCATCAGAATAGACCCAAGCACGGATTGCTCCATCTCAAGGTTGATGAGAGGGCCAATGGCTTCCTCATCTGAAATCTGTTGGTTTTCCAGCGTCATGGGGCAACCTCCATAAACACTTCAAGGGCGCGCTTGGCTGCAAGACCGTCTTCCAGCTTTAATGTCTGTTGAGCCTTAAGCGACGCCTGCACAAATTCATCCCACTGTTCGGCTTTCAAGTCTTCACTTTGGACGGCTGTATCGTTGCTCATAGCTTTATCCTTCTTAAGACTGGGCCCACGGGCGTTGCCGGGGCATTATGGGATTGTGGGGGGATTTGGCTTTTGCCAGCGGTGGGGAAAAGAAAGAATATCATCTCAACCCCTTTCCAAACCATAGACCGATGCAGCCCGTTGAATCAGCGTGTCGGCTTCTGCAATGGCATTGAGTTCAAAGTCGGTCAGGGGCTGCTCATCGTCGCTGATGCGGGCCAAATACCTCTTGGCCTCAGCCACAAGCGTGCGTGCCTCGGCGCTTTTGAAGATTTCATTGAAACAGGTGCATGTGGATGCACGGGGAGTGTCGTCTGCCAGCATATGGGCATCTCCGTTGGCTAAGTTGTTAAACCCAACCACTGGAGGTTCTACACTCCTGGTGGCCGGACCGATACACGGGTAGAACACCACCGGATGCTCCCAACGGTAAGCATTCCGGCGGAACCATGACCGGCCCGACCATAAGGAAAGCTGAAACGCCCAATAAAAAACGCGCTTTAAGAGGCGCGCGGACGCCGTTGGAACATCACGGCGGTGTTCTACTCCCGCCGCAGTGATTTTGCACTGCTGGTCCACCATGCGTCGATTTTGGGCGTATGTCAACATCATGCGGCACTCCATGCTTTGAAGCGCGCGGCACAGTTTATGGGATAAATTGTTTCATAATTAATTGACATTTGTAGCTTAAAAGCTACATTAGACAGATAAATTTTTACTGTTAATAACGATAAGAGAGGCCGCCCAGCGCCATGATAGTGGTTGAAAAAACAGAAGAATTTCAAAAATGGCACCTGGGCCTTAAAGACAAAACAAGCAAGACGCGGATAACCGCGCGCCTGGACCGTGTTGAACAAGGAAACCTGGGCGATTTTAAGAACCTTAAAGATGGCCTTTACGAACTTCGGTTTACCTTTGGTGGCGGTATCAGGGTTTATTACACCTGGCGCGGCGATGAAATCGTCTTGCTGCTGGCCGGAGGAAACAAGTCGGACCAAGAAGCCGACATTGCTCGTGCAAAAGAAATGATCTCGGAACTCTAGGAGCGTATCATGAGTAAACTTAAAACGACTAAATGGGATGCCGCAGACAGTATTGAGGATTTCGAGGATGCCTATCTGTACCTTGAAGCCACTCTTGAAGACACGCACGGCGACCGCGCTGCCATCATGAAGGCGCTTGGCAATATTGCGCGCTCCAAAGGCATGGCCGAGGTTGCGGAAAAAACCGGCCTTAGACGCGAAACGCTGTATCGCATGCTTTCCGAAGAGGGCAATCCGACCATTGATAACTTTATCAAGGTTTTGGCCGCCTTCGGCATTGAAATGCGCTTTGCGCCCTCCGTTAGGACACGCCAGCGCCTCGACTTGAGCGGACAGGCTGCGGTGGCTTAAACCATGGAAGCTTCTGCTGAATCCATTCTTGCGGCTGTACGAAGCGGCAAAATGGAAACCTTCCCGCAATCCATCGTTGACGACATGATTAACGGCGTCCACCCGATCCGCAGCTTTCGCGAGTACCGGGGGCTTACGGCCGATCAGCTTGGCAACGCGGTTGGCATATCGGGCGCCTATGTGCGTCAAATTGAGACCGGCAAGCGCGAAGGAAAGGCGCAAGTGATTAAAGCCATCTCTGACGCGCTCAACGTTGATATGGAGCTTTTGATTGAAGATTAAGATCGTTCCAGGGCGCGACATTGACAGCCCACCACCGGATGACGCCATGCTGGAAAACATCAAGAAGGCCCAGCGGGGCGTCATACCAAAGCCCAAGCCACGACCATCATGATGATGACGATATATACCGCGACACAATGTCGGGGTATATACCGAACGAGATATCGAGGCAGTCGTCATCATGCGGCGGCCTCTTTTGCTTTAAACTTTCCAACCTGATTGCCCCATGCATCCCAACCGGGCCAGCGCTGGCGCGCGAATAACTCGACATAAGGGCCGTTCAACAATTGCTCTATGCGGTCATAGACGCAATCGGGCTTACGGCTGTGTTCGCGGCGGGGCTCAAAGATAGGCTGGCGCACGCTGGCGCTTTGACGCTTTGGCTTGCCACGGGTGGCCAATAGGCACGCTTCGGTGTTGGACCGGGTCCAATAGCCCATGCCGCAGAACAATGAGCTCTCATCGACAAACAGGCGGTAATTGTCGCCCTTCATCCAATTAAAGCCGCAAGTCTTATATGTAAAACCCCAGGCATCAATCACGCGCATTGCGTCTGGCAACGTCGGCCAGGTCATCCACAGGAACAAAGCACAATCATCCGCCGCCAATTCGCTTACAGGCAAGGCGCAGATATCATCAATGGTCATGGTGCTGTAATGTGATTCAGCACTCCGATCCTGGCCCTTTTTGGACCAGGTCTTGAACGACCATGCGGGATCGGCATAGACGACCTGATAACCCCGTTTCCGAAGCCCAGCGAAAGGATGGTTGCCTGTTAAAACTGAGCTATCCATTGACCTTCTCATGCTTGATGCGCGACGCCTTGCGCCATGGCACGGTGTCAACGGCATTCAACGGGCCCGATAAAACACCCTCTAACCGGGCGGTTTCGTGGCGCTCCACCTCCATTTCGCATACTGTCTTCTTGGCTGCCGCGCGGGCCCAATGCCGCCATGCTTCTTTGGCGGCTTCATGGGCTTTTCGCAGTTCTTTCCCCGCCTGCTTCATATTGGCCTTGGCCTGGGCAAGATCATCAGGAATCAATCGATCAGTCATTGAGAGCCCCTTTACGCACATCTAAGCCCTTGTCCTGGCGTATTGCGTGGGCGATTAAGAGGCACCTTTTGCGGTGCAAAGACTCCACTTTCAAAGAATGATCTTTCCACATGTCCGCTTCCCGCTGATGAAATTCAGCAAGTTGGGCTTGTATTTCCTCTTGTGTCGGCGCTGGATTTTCCGGCACCCGATAGCCACGACTGCGAAACAAGGATTTGATAAAGCGTTTCATCATGCGCTCCATATCGGCTTAGTTGGGCACCCAAGGCCCTTAAGAAACTCGACGGCTTCGTCTTCACTGCGCGCCATGGCATATGGGATGCCTAGATCCTCGCACTTGGCCTTGAAACGCTTTTGATCCTTGGAAAGATAGCCAGCGCTATGATGCTGCGTCCTTGGCCGCTTGACTTCGATAAACGCCACACGGCCATCCCATGCGACCAACAAGTCGGGGGAACCTTTCACAAGCCCCATTTGCTTCAATTTGGAGCGCCATTGCACCTTGGCCATGCCTTCATTCGCAATGTGCAAAGTCAAAGCGCGGAACTTCGTGTTGATGGCGTGCAGGACCCTGATTTGGACGGTGTCTTCCTTGATGGGGTATGGATAAAGCTGGGATGTCATTCGCTTCGCTCCTTTGGTTCAATACTAACGGGGAACCATGCACCAGAGCGGACGACGGTTGTCGCGCCTTTAGTGATTATCTCGAAGGAGTCTTTTTCTCGGTCGTACCGGGCGAACCACATCTGGCCGCGCTTAAATTGGTCTTGGCATCCGAAGGCACAATCGCGCGCATCAAAGTAAGACCGTGCGTGCTTTAAAGCTGTGATGAAGATCAGAGTTGTAATGCCGCCGCCGAATACAATACGGTCGAACAGGTTGTTGGGGATGAAGGCTTCAAACACCGCCACCCAGATAATCACCCATGGGAAAGCCAATAGAATGGCCAGCGCCACGGGCCTTAAATGATCGTCTGCGAACCCGCGCCAATCCATCACCGATTCCTCGTGTTCTTTTTCAGCCAATAGTCAAATCTTGACATTGCGGTGGTCTTGGTCCGCACGCCGTCATTGTTCCAGTTGTCGCGCAGCAGACGCCATTCCATTAGGAAACCTTGGCGGATAAAGCCACAGGACCAGCGAATGTCTTGGAAGAGGTTTTTGAATAAATCCCACACGGCGAGAAATGATATAATCAGTGCCATCGCCAGCGGGCTTACCAACAGGATGCCGAAGCCTGGCGCACCGGACAGGACCAAGGCCACGCGACGGCGATATAAACGCCGCCGGGGCGATGGGTCGCTTATCCGGTGCCCGCGTTCCATTATGCGGCTTCTTCTTCGCTGGCGCTAACTTCGCCCTCGATGGCGCGCGCATAGAGATCAAGCAGATATTCTTGCTCTTCACGGTCATTCCGGTCCAGCTTGCGCAAGCGAATGATCTGGCGCATGATTTTAGGGTCAAAGCCGGACATTTTGGCTTCTTTGAACACATCGCTAATATCTTCCTGCAATGCCTTCTTTTCTTCTTCCAACCGTTCAATGCGCTCAATAAAGCTGCCCAGAATGTGGCCAGCGATGCCGCCTACCGTTGCCATAGGGCTATCCTTTCCGTTTTGATTTAATGATTGTGACCTTGCGATAGGCCGGATTGTCGTGGGTGATTACCATCCCCTCAGCCCTCCCGCTCGAGAACGGCGACCAATTGAGCCTTGATATTGGCAACGACGCTTAGGACGTCATCACACTCTTTAAGCATATTATGGTGGCGGACTTCCTTGGCTGAGATATTGCCGTCTGAAAGCGAACTCAGCAGGCGATCAAGCACCTCTCCGCTTTCCTTGGCCAAGCGCCCGGTCTCTTTCATCGTGGGGGCCTGGGCGTCACCTTCGGGCAGCTTCACAAGCGTATATCCCGCAATGCTTGCCAGCTTTTCCGTGACAAGTGGGTTGCAGGCCAGACCTTCAAGCGCGGGAATATCGGAAATCCGAAAAAACTTATTTGCGTGTTGAGGGTTGGTGCTGCTGCACATGTAATTAATATTTGGCTGCGCGCACCCAAGTAGCTTTGCGGCATTTTCCTGCCCACCGCATTGTTCCACTAAATTCTGGCTTGCCAGCTTCAATTCAAATTTTGCAAAGCGTAACGACTGCATCTCGAAAACCTTATAAATTTCCCGAAGTTATAACGTGCATCCCAGCGATGCCGCCCTTAGCTTGGGTGCTATGACCACACAGGACCTTGATGAATTGATAAATAGAACCCACCAGCATCCCCACATGTGCACACGCACGCGTAAAGGGGTGGCCGGGGTGCCGGGGCGACATGCTTGTGTGGACGTCGCCCCGGCAAGCGCTGGATCGATCAATGGGGGAAAAGATCGTAAGCGCATCCAGCGCTGGAAAAAGAACGGCGGGGGCAATAAAAGCTTTGGGAAAACCCCCGCCTATGCGGGGATCAGGTCCATCCCGCAATTCGATAGTGGTGCCTGCGGCCGGGATCGAACCAGCAAGGGCCAAAGCCCGTCGGGGCTTAAACCCGATGCGTTTACCATTTTCACCACGCAGGCGATTAAATGTGGTCCCCCTGGTTGGACTCGAACCAACACAGCAATAAAGCCGCCGGAACCTAAACCCGGTGCGTCTACCATTTCCGCCACAGAGGGTAACTTGATTGGTTGCAGCGGCGGGATTCGAACCCGCGACCTCTTGGTTATGAGCCAAGCGAGCTACCACTGCTCTACGCTGCTTCAAGAAAAAAGCGGCCACACGCTTGCCACATGGCAGATAACCACCATGGGCCAGCGCGTGACCAAGTTTCGGGTGAAAACCCGAGGAAGATACGAAAAACCCACTCATGCGAGCGCCCGCCCTAAAAACGCAACAAGGAAAAGGCAGGGCCCGCCTACGCCAAACAACAATACAAAGCATTTACGCAACGCAGCCCGAAACGCAGGGCTGTCATTCAAATCCCGCCTGACATCCTTGGCCGCCAGCCAGATCATGAAAGCGATCAAGGCAAACATCACAATGCCCCCAAGGCTGTGCAAAGATATAGGTCCACTGGCGTCCATTTGGTGTCTCCGGGCCGCCTAACCGAAAAAGCAATACGCGGAACAAGAAAGAGCTATCGATTGGCTACTTTGAAAAAGACTGTTGGATATGCATTATAGCGTTTCGCTAAGTCTTGCAATAGCGAATTGCTTTCACAGTGTGTTTTTTTTTGCGATAAGGATTAAGCGCCAATCGCGATTTGAGGGGAAACCCGAGGGGAAATCATTGGCTGTGGGTCGGGATAGAATGACTGATTTAAAAAAGACAATAGGTGCTAATATAAGGCGCATCCGGGAAGAGCGCGGCATGAGCCAAAGGCTGCTTTCCGAGAAAATCCATAAAGAGCAAGGTACTTTAAGCGGTTACGAAAGTGGACGGCGGGAGCCGGATGCTGCAACGATCGATAAGATTTGCAACATCCTAAACACCACGCCCAATGAACTATACGGCCATAGCAGCTTTACCCCGGTTTCTGAGGAAGCTCTTGAGATCATTTTAAAACGCGCATTGCCGCTAATGTTGAGCCGGAGCTCTCCGCCTGAGACGATTGCAAAATCGGTAGCGCGGACATACAACACTCTTGCTGAACTGCGGGAAGACCCACGCGATCTTCTTGAAGAGCTCGATAATATTCCGTCAGCAAAATCAAATCGAGCCGGTTAACAGGTGCAAGCATTACCCCTCCAAATACAACTTCAAAACACCAACCAGATACTCAACGCAACACCTACAAACAATGCGACTTAAACACTAAGGAACTGGGCGGTCTACGAATCTGAAGTTGCAACTTGTATTTGCATAATGCTTTAAAGTTGCACGGTGGGTTAAAATTTTCTTAACAAAGTAGAAATATAACCACGACTGGAACTGTAACTACAATTACTTAACGCCATATTCCAATATGTTACCGTCAATATCCACCAGGGCCAGCGCAGTGAATTCCACACGTCCCGCTTGTTCTGTAAGCGCCGCAAATTCCATGCTCACAAGTACGTGATCGGTTCCGTCGGGGCGATCGACCCAAGAGGTCCCGAGATGTTCAAAAGTTTCTGGATAAGGGATTTGCGCCTTAATAACCGAAGCAAGCTTCTTGTGGTAACCTTCAAGCCAGTGCAGCTGCGCTCTGATTAATAAATCACGCTTCCGAGCTTCTTGTTCTTCAGGCGACAGTTCAACTTTTTCAGTTGCTGTGACGACTTCCTTCTTTTCCGGCGCGTCATCATCGTTAAAAAACCCCGCCCAAATGACATAGGTCATAATCAGAAATACAGCGCAAGCCTGAAAATATTTCTCTGTATATATCTTCTCACCAGTTTCTTCATCCACCTCGTCGCGATTAACAATCCCCACAAGAAGCTGATAGGCAAGCCAGCCGCCTACAGCCAAGAATAACAAATCAATTATCATATTAACCCCTCATTTTGCATATACATGCGTGTGAGCAAATTTTTATCACAACCAGAAATGGGCGTCTACACGGGGTTTCACAGCTTTTCTTCTCACCAATTTAAGCGTATCGCTTTTAATAGCTTGACATAATATAGCGCAACGCTAAGATTTGCACATCAAACAACGACAGCGGACCTATATCATGCAGCCGTTACCAATGCCGAAGAGTTGGGATCCCAACCTATCGCATAGCTGGGAAAAGTTTGACGCTTATATGCGTGAAGCAGCCGAGAAGGCCAAGGACCAGCATCAAAGCCCCCTGGGTTATTTCAAGAATGCTAAGCGCGCAATGGACGTGCAGAACACGCATTTGGCATATCGCCATTTGCAAACCGCTGTACGCCTTAGCACTGACCCGCGGTGGTTGGTGTTCCAGGACAAGGTCAATGACGACTTCCATGGCTTCGATGAAATGACCATCCAGGAATATAAGCGCCAGCTTGATGCGGAATATCCATTGATTATTCCGGCTGATATCGCCGGGATGCATGACGTGATTGAAGCAGGCCTATCCCAATATCAAGGCGCGGGCATTATCGCCTTGGCACTTGAGGCCCAAGAGGAGCGCTTCAAAGTCTTCATCAAAGACCAGGTTGTCGCAGAGGTTGCCAGCGTCTTTTTATCCGACTTGGAGTCCATGGTTGCTCAAATATGCAAGCAGATCGACGGCGATGCTGCAGGCCGCAACACGGCGGAGGGACCAGCAACATGAAGGCGATTAGATTTATTGCACTTGGCGCGGCTTGGTATTGTCTACGGTTGGGTCTAGGCCGCGGGCTTTCATCATATGGAAAAGACCGTATCCAAGGGTTTTGGCTGCTTCCCATGTTATCAAAAGATGCATTTGTGTCATCTCAACCTGGCCTGAAAGACCAACTGGGAAGACCACCTCTACATGCTCTTTATCGTCCCCAGATGAGACGGAAATGACTTGGTCGATAATGAATAAAGGTTCTTTCACTGCTTTCTCCTGGTTGCGTTCTAATTGTATTTGCAACCCGACATTAGGTCGCAACCAGGGGAAGTGCAATGCATATAACGGAGCTACCGCATGAACGCATTGAATGATTTCGCTGATATCGTGCGCCCCACCGCCCCGGTGCTGATTACTGTCAACCTGAACAAGACTGACATCCAGATCATTCACCGGGCACTGACTGACAAGATTACCGCGGCCAGCGATGAACTTCTTTCCAAGGGCAGTGATACCCGCGAAAGCGATCAAATGCTCATCAGTCGCAAGATTAAGGCTCACCGCGCCGCCCGCATGAGGTTTCATGCCCTTGTCCCCGAACTGATGGAGGATGAGCGCCCGTTGGAAGACATCCTTCCCAGTGACAGTGATGAATCAGAAATCATCGCCTGCGCGCGCGAGGTCAAAGACTTCATGGGGGAATGCATCGAGGGGCAGTTGCGTTTCGTTGATGGCAACAAGTTCCGCTCATGCTTCGCAGACCTGTCCGACGCCCTGTCCAGGCTACCTAAAGGGAAGAGGCGCAACAAGTGAACCCGCTGCACATGATACAACTGCCAGGGTTTGGCGGACGGCACCCGTGCGAGACGGAGAAGGTCGAGCTGGGTGGCATCAAATACCATTTCACTTTGGTCTATGACCGTGGACGCGTCGTGGGGGTTCATGTGGATGGCCTAAAGGCTGGCACGGACCAGCAGCGCCACATCTATGAAACCACATGCATCATTAACGCCACATTGGCGGGCGGGACCACCGTCCAAGACCTCTATGGCGAAAGCCATGTGGACGGCGATGAACACACCATCATTTCCCATGTGCTTGCACGTGCGTGCGAAGAAGAACAAAGGAGCGCCGCATAATGTCAGGCAGCGTGAACAAAGTCATATTGGTGGGCCGCCTGGGCGCAGATCCTGAAGTTTCAGCCCTCCCGCACGATGGTGGACGCATGGCGCGCTTTTCCATTGCCACCAGCGAGAAGTGGAAAACCCGCAACGGTGAGAAGAAAGAGCGCACCGAATGGCACCGCGTCGTCACCTATAACGATGGCCTGGTGCGCATTGCCGAAAACTATTTGCGCAAGGGTGCCAAGGTCTACATCGAAGGCGAACTGCGCACCCGTAAATGGACCGACAACAGCGGGACTGAGCGCTTCACGACCGAAGTGATTATCCCAAATTTCAAGGGCGTCCTGACCATGCTGGACGGCCAGCGCAACGGACCACCCCCAGTCAGTGGGCCAGACGATTACCAATACAACCCGCCCAGCGGCGACCTGGACGACGACGTCCCCTTTTAAGGAACCAAGACGATGACAGCGGACCCAATAGACATTCACGTAGGAAGCCGCGTGCGCCTTCGCCGGACCCTTATGGGTATGAGCCAGGAAAAACTTGGCCACGCCCTGGGCCTGACATTTCAGCAGGTGCAGAAATACGAAAAGGGCGCGAACCGCATTGGCGCTTCGAACCTGTTTAAGATATCGAAAGCCCTGAAGGTGCCGGTGTCTTTCTTCTTTGACGGGATTGAGAATGGTGAACACGCGGTTGAATACCTACCGGATAAAGACACCGTGGGTAGATTCCACGCGCTATTGGCACGGGTAAACACACCTGTAACAGATAACTTCTTCGAAGGCGTGCGCATAGAAGCCGCCCACCAAAAAGAGCGTTGGGGAGATACCCACGATTATAACAAGCGCGACGCCGATTGGTCTGCCCTTGTCACCTACCTGCACGGAAAGGCGGTTAAGGCTTGCTATGATGGCGATAACGACAAACTCCTGCATCATATCATCACCACATCAGCAGCCTTGATGCACTGGCACACCTCTCTGAATTGGAAAATTGAGGCCGTCATTCCTGAACTCCTGAACATTGGCCTCAGCTACGACCAGATCAAAGGCGAATACCCCCAATTCGCCGATCGCATAGAAGCCTTCCGCAAGCATGTGGAGGCGGTAGGATGAGCAAAGTCACACCCGACATAGAAAGGGTAGCGCGGGCAATTCACGCTTCCACACGCTCAGAGCAATCCTTTGACCAGCTTCCATACAGGGCAAGTTACACAAACGACGATGTCAGGCAGGGCAAGGGTCAGAACAAATCCGCCACAAAAGACGATTATTACGATGCCGCCAGGGTCGCGATAAAGGCGATGGAAAATGTATCGACCCAAGCACTAACCGCGGTCCCCGGTGCATACGGCGTCGAAGCCCTTTATGGAACTGTCGAAGGCAGCGCCATGGCCTGGGACTGGCTGCAAGGCCACCGGGCAATGATTAAAGCAGCCTTGGGGGAAGACGAGTGAAAACCGATATCGTCTTAACCCTTGGCCAGCACGAATTCACCCTGCGCCCTACATTCGAGCGCATGAATGCCATCGAAGAAGAACTCGGCTCTGCGTTTAGCATCGTGGACCGCGCAACACAGGGCCAGGTTACAGTGAATGACGTTGTGACCGTGCTGTGGCACTGCATTCAGCAATGGCACGTTCGATCGGAGGCCTTTGTGAAGTACAAAGATGCCTTTGGAGAGCTGATTATGGAACACGGTGTTGCCACCGCCACCCCAGCCTTCCGCGCCCTGTTAACAGCGGTGTTAGCAGGCCCCAACGCAGGGGAGGCACCCCAATGATGTGCAACATTGAAAACCACCTCTTCGCATATATCACCTGCTTCATTGTCGGCATGTTGGTGGCCTTCGCCATGGCTGAATATGGCGTCTATCGCCGCTTTAAAGATAAGGAATAACCGATGACCACCGATAACGTCATGGACATTGGTGTACGGTTCAAATCGGAACCCGATGACGATCAAATATTTGAGGTCGTTCGGGATCGTGAATGCCACCATCAATATCGAATTGATATCGAATCAGACACTGTATATTGCGCTAAGTGTCCAAAGACTTTCAATCCGATGGCAGTGCTTCTTGAGTTTGCTAGACAGGAAGAAAGATGGCGGTTGGCGCGCGAATCTTATCAGGATGAAATGACGCGCCTTCGGAAGAGAAAGAAGACCAAATGCGACCATTGCGGTCGTATGACATCGATTTCGAAAAGATAACCCATGCACGCCGCTGTCTTGACATATGAACGGAATGCGACCATGGTTGGAGTTGGAGCTCACAACTCTAACAAGCGGATGGTCGCGCCGTTATTGCGGCTATTTTCATGCCTGGATTCTGTCCAGGCATCCCGTCTTTTGGCGGGAGTCCGGGTAATACAAGACCCTTCGGGGGAATATCCGGGCCTGTCTTGTTCAGGTGTGAACTCCCGCCACCAGGCGGCTCTCACAGGCTCTCTGAGTGGCGCATATAAACGCCAAACAAGAGGGCTTGTTATGACCGCTAAATCAAAAGACCTTGTCTTCCAAGGCACTGAAATCAAAACCATAGAACGCAATGGAGAGCGTTGGTTGACGGGCTTGCAAATTGCAAGCGCGTTAGAATTTGCCAACCCACGTGCCGACATCGCAAACATCTACCGTCGCCACAAAGGCGAATTCACCAGAGATATGACGGACCTGATTAAGCAGGGGCGCACCAGGGTGCGGGCATTCAGCCCGAGGGGGGCTTGGCTCATTGCCATGTTTGCCCGCACCCCGCGTGCTGCTGCGTTCCGCCATTGGGTGCTGGACGTACTGGAAGGCAAAGAGGGCCCCAGCGCCCAGGCATTAGAGCGCGCCTTTGAACACGGGTACAACACGTGCAAGGCGCATCAAATGATACGGGACGCCCGGTCGATGATTGACAGCATAGACTTAGGCCCAAGCCCGATGACGCGGGAAGACGTAGGCAAAGCCTTCGACGCCTCCCTCCTTCTCCTAACCGCCGACAGCATATCCCTAAAACCGAAAGGCCAAATCCAATGAGTGAGACGACACGAATTGACCACCCTAAGAACGAGTGGAGATGGTACGGCGGCACCGATGAGGAACGCCTTGATTATGGGCCCATGCTCACAAGAGAAGACGCGATAGAAGAGGTCTTTGAACAGGAGTATTGGGGGTGCTTAGATGAAGAGATGTTCCGCATCTGTGAATGTCTGCCGCCAGAGCCAGACGAAGACTTTGAAGATGATTGCCTTGAAGACGGCGACTATATATTTCCCGATCACCGCAACGTAGAACACTTCACCTTTGCAGAAGCCAGGAAATTAGTCGAGGCCATCAGGGCAAAGCGCAACCCAGCGGAGGGCCAAGTCGATGGCTGAGAAATCACACATAGAATGGACTGACGCGACCTGGAATCCGATCACCGGATGCAGCGTTGTAAAGCGTGGCTGCAAGAACTGCTATGCCATGAAGCTGGCCGGTGGCCGCCTCAAAAACATCCCCTCACGTAAAGGGCTGACCCAGCCGTCCAAAAACGGCCCCGTATGGACCGGCGAAGTGCGCTTCAATGAACAATGGCTAGACCAGCCCTTAAGATGGAAGAAGCCCCGCCGCATCTTCGTCTGCGCCCACGGCGACCTCTTCCATGAGAACGTCCCCGATGAATGGATAGACCAAGTGTTTGCGGTGATGTCCAGTTGTCCGCAGCACACCTTCCAAATCCTCACCAAGAGACCGCGGCGCATGTACAAATACATGATGTCTCAAGGAAGGGAATTCTTAATCGGCCATGAGATGGGCAAAATCTACTATGAGCGCTTCGATGGCAACCGCGTGCCAAAATCACTCGAAGAAGCCAGGAAGAACCCAGACCAATTAGGCTGGCCCCTATCCAACGTCTGGCTTGGCGTCTCTGTCGAAGACCAAGAGACCGCAAACGAACGCATCCCCTATCTGCTGGACACCCCAGCGGCGGTGCGATGGACCAGCGCCGAACCATTGCTTGATGAGTTGGACCTGGAAAACCTGGACCTAAACGCTTTCATGGCAGCAGACGCGGTACCGCGGGCTTACACTGATTATCATAGGATTCATTTGGACGCCCTGCGTGGCAATATCAAGCCAGTCGATCATGAGTCACTTTCGGGGCTGGATTGGGTAGTGGTCGGGGGCGAAAGCGGCCCAGGCTGGCGGCCTTTCAATCCAGATTGGGCCCGCAAGTTGAGAGACCAATGCGCCAGCGCAGGCGTTGCGTTCTTCATGAAACAAATGGGCGGCAAGGCTGATATCCCCGAAGACCTGCAAGTCCGCGACTGGCCTTTCGCCGCTCAATATTGGGGCGACTACAGCGATGAGGTCACGGAAGAACATATCAAAGCAATCCGCGAAGCCACCGGCAACGTCCACCCAGACGACCCCCGCGTCACTTACATAAGCAAAGGATGGTGAGCATGAACATCCGTTCAATAACATTCAAACCCGAAATGATTGAAGCCCTGCTGGATGGCTGCAAAACTCAGACACGCCGCATTATTAAGCCGGGCAAGAGGCCCTTCGAGGTCGGCGACTTCTTATGGGTCAGAGAGCGGTTGGAGAAATCCGATTATGAGCAATACCTGCTTGATAAATTGGGATGGAGTGACCCACGCGAATGGAAGTGGTCACGCGATTACCTTCTAGCGATGCACATGCCCAAGAACCACAGCCGTCTCACCCTGAAAGTCACAGACGTGAGACAGCAACCCGTCCAAGACATCACGGAGACCGACGCCCAGGCAGAGGGCTTTGCTGATATCGCGGCATTTCAAGCCTATTGGGATGGCATCTACAAAGCCGACCCCCAATATCAATGGGCCTGCAACCCAGCGGTCACGGCTTACACCTTCGATGTGGACCACAGAAACATTCATAAAGTGGAACTGGACGCCTTCATTGACGAAGCCCTCGAAAACTTCAGGCCAAAGATGCCACGCTTTATGACGATACAAGGCGGCGAGGTTTTGAAGCTTTCACCGGAATCTATCGAGATCGTCCGCAAAGAGTTTGGAGTTGAAGCATGAACAACATCATTAGTTTGGATAACAGGCTTTCTCGCGCTCTGCTAAAAGGCAAGGGCGTAAACCTCAATGCCGATGATTTAAACATACTCGCTTCGATCGGGGTAATGGCGTGCATATCAGCGGCAAAAGAAAAACAGCTTAGGGAGGAGGCGCAATGCCGGATATCAAAGGCGGAATCTACCAGCGCGGGCAATACTGGCTCGACTATCTCCGAGACAAAGACGGTGCCGCAAAATCCGATTGGCTCTATATCCACTGGTACGATCCAGAAAAACGAAGAGGCGCACGCGCATCAACGGGCACGACGGACCCTGCAATAGCGCAGCTAAAGCTTGACATTCATTATTTGAAACGCACCAAGGGCTATGCGTCTTGTCCAGCGTGCGGGCAGGACGTTGTTCGCATCGACGGCCATTTCATTGCAGAGGCGATTTCGGATTACTTCCTGGATCATGGCGACAAACAATCGTCTGCTGTTGAAATCAAGTCACGCTTAAATCATGTGCTTGATTATCTGGAAGCGGAAAGCCCAGCGGCCACATGTGACGCGGTTGATGATGCGTGGGTCGCCCGATTCCGGGAATGGTCCCAAGACCAGCCATTGAAGACGGGGGCGAAGCGCTCGCCATCAACAACTGAAAGCGCTGTGCTGCAATTGCGCGCCGCCTTAAACCATGCCTATAACCGCAAGGCTATCGCGCATAAGCCATCGTTCATGGTGAAGAAGCCGCGTGAGGTGAACAACTCGCCCCGCTATCGCCTAAGTGTCTCTCAAATGCGCGACATGCTGGACTATGCCCTGCAACAAAAGGGCAGGGGGGAAGCACTCTATCGCTATCTTGTGGCTGCCATGGGTACGCTTGGCCGCCCGGACGCTGTGCTGGATATCTCCACCGATCCAGCACGCGGGCAATGGGACAGCAGCGCCAGGCTCCTAAACCTAAACCCAATTGGCCGCCAGCAGACGCGAAAGTATCGCGCTCATGTCCCTGTGCCGAACCACTTGGCGAACATGCTGGACAATACCAGCGGATATTTCATTCAAAACAAGCGGGGCAGGGTGATGACCATTCGTAATCCATGGGGCACGATGCGCCGCGCCTTGGGCTTGCCGGATGAGGTTGGCTCCAAATCCATCCGCCGGTCAATGGCCCGCGAACTTCGGATGCGCGGCGCACCAAATGACGAACTGGAATTGTTCCTTGGCCACCGCACATTGAACAGCACAACAGAGATTTACGCGCCAGATTCACCCGATTATCTGAGCGCTACATTGGCAACCATCGAGGATGTATTTTCAGACCTAAATCTGGATGTTCTCCCCGATTACGCGCAACCTGCGCGCAAAAGCGGTTAAAACTGTATGTGCATTTGATGATGATTAAGAGAGGAAAAGATTAGGTGTTATAAAGCTTTGAGTGATGGTCGGGGAGAGAGGATTCGAACCTCCGGCCCCTGCGTCCCGAACGCAGTGCTCTACCAGGCTGAGCTACCCCCCGACTATGCGGGAAACCATTTAAGCGGCATCTCTAATACAGATGCTAATAAGCGCGGGCAATGCAAAAATCGACGATGCCCTTTAAAATCTGTCTGGCTGTCCCATCCGGGAACAAATCCAACGCATCTTTGGCCTTATGGCCATAGTGCCGGGCGCGTTCAAGCGTGTCTTGTAATGCACCGTGTTTTTCAAGTAAGTGAAGCGCGTGCCGCAGGTCTTCGTCTTTTTGCTCAGTCTGCTCGATGGTGCGTTCCCAGAAAGCGCGTTCTTCTTCATCGCCGCGACGATAGGCAAGAATGATCGGTAGTGTCAGTTTTCCTTCGCGGAAATCATCACCGATGGTTTTGCCTAAGATTTCCTGCCTTGCGGAGTAATCCAACGCATCATCCACCAGTTGGAAAGCAATGCCGAGGTTATTGCCATAAGCATAAAGCGCGTCTTCCTGAGCTGGCGTGCGCTCAGCTACGACCGCAGCGATCTGACAGGCAGCCGCAAATAGGGCCGCAGTTTTCGCACCGATGACTTGAAGATAACTGTCTTCAGATGTCGATAAGTCATTTGCAATCATCAGCTGATGCACTTCGCCTTCCGCAATGATGGAGGAAGCACTGCTGAGAATTTTAAGAACCTTTAATGACCCGTCCTCAACCATCAGCTCAAAGGCGCGGGAGAACAGGAAATCACCAACCAGCACACTTGGCTGATTTCCCCATAAGGCATTGGCTGTATCAGAGCCGCGACGCATGTCGCTTTCATCGACCACGTCATCATGAAGAAGCGTCGCTGTATGAATAAATTCGACACAGGCGGCAAGTTTTGGAATGCGCGGCCCCTCATATCCGCATAATTTTGCGGAAGCGAGCGTGAGCATGGGACGCAGTCTTTTCCCACCCGATGCAATCAAATGCCCGGCCAGTTGAGGAATAAGTGCCACGGGGCTGTGCATGCGCGCGACGATGGTTTCGTTCACATCAGACATGCCCGCATTCACCAGGTCCTGCAACTGTTGCAGAGCCTGGGCGCTTGCATCCTGTTCTGGCTTTTGACTGTTGGGAAGAGGAATAACCGTCGCCATTTTCACTTACTTTCTCATAATTTCCGCGCAGCATAAGGTTAGACTATAGGCGGATCAAGGCTTCTGCTGTATAGAGCGTCCAATTGCCGCGTAAAGTGAAAAGCCTGTGAAGTGAGCCTGCTGGGAGTTAAAAGGTGCAAGAATTACTAAAAACCACAAATCCAGCGCTGATTTCCTTCGTCATGGCTTTGATGCGTGATGCAGGTATTCACGCTTTGGTCGCTGATACGCATACGAGTATTTTAGAAGGCAGCATCGGTGTATTAATCCCCAGGCGTATCCTGGTGGAAAGAAGCCGGTTTTACGATGCCCGTCAAATCATGATCGATGCTGATTTAAAAGAAGAACTAAGCGATGAGGCCTTGCGTGCTTGACAGGGCGGACGAAAAACCAACATCAAAGAGCTGAGATGACATCATAAGGGAAGAACCGTGCCAGCCATTTCCAATATCCTTGAAAAAGGCAAATCTCTGCCGCTTATTCGTAAACTTGTAGAGCCTGTGCCATTTGTGCCCGTTGTGCGCCTAAATGGGGTGATTGGAGCGGCAGCGCGCTTTCGTTCAGGCTTGAGCCTGGAAGCTGTGGCCCCCCTGCTTGAAAAAGCATTCTCCTTCAAAGATGCATCCGCTGTCGCCCTTATCATCAATTCTCCTGGTGGGGCAGCGACGCAATCTGGCTTGATGTATAAGCGTATCCGTGACCTGGCGGAGGAGAAGGAAAAGAAAGTTTACGCTTTTGCTGAAGATGTGACGGCATCTGGCGGCTATATGCTGGCACTGGCTGCTGACGAGATTTACGTTCATGAAGCATCCATGGTGGGGTCCATCGGTGTTGTGTCCGGGGGATTTGGGTTTCCAAAAGCGATGGAGAAAATTGGCGTTGAACGGCGGCTTTATACAGCTGGTGAATCAAAAGCGATGCTGGACCCGTTCAGCCCTGAAAAAGAAGATGATGTGGAGCGGATTAAGGTTCTTCAAGCGGAAATTCATGAATATTTTAAATCGCTTGTGCGTGAGCGCCGAGGTGACAAATTAAAAGAAGCTCGTAAGAAATTGTTTTCCGGAGATATTTGGGTTGGAAAACAGGCCGTTCGAGCAGGCCTGGTGGATGAAGTTGGCGATATCAGAACTGTGCTGCGCCGCGATTTTGGTGACAAAGTCAAATTGCGCGTTGTTGAACCGCCTAAGCGTTTTTTCTCCCGCCCCGGCGCATTTTTAGGGCAGGCGGCGATGGACCTGCCGGATAACGCATTGTCTGCAGTTGAAGAACGGGCCTTGTGGTCTCGCTTTGGTCTTTAGGGGGGGCATTATGAAAGAGCAATTAGAAGAATTTCGCCAAAGCATTGATAACATCGATGCAGCCCTTGTTTTCATGCTGGCTGAGCGCTTTAAAATCACAAAGAGAGTAGGCGCATTCAAGGCAGAAAATGGCTTGCCGCCAGCGGATAAATCGCGGGAGGCAGAGCAGATTGCCCGTCTGCGACAGTTGGCAGAAGACGCCAATCTGGACCCGGATTTTTCAGAGAAACTTCTGCAGTTCATTATCAAAGAAGTCATTCGCCATCACGAACAGGCCAAAAAAGAGCTGGAATAATGCTTGTGACGGAGCGTTTGATCCTGCGCCCCTGGCGGGAAGAGGATAAAGAGCCTTTCGCACGTATGAATGCGAACCCTGAAGTCATGCGGTATTTCTCCAGCATATTATCGCGGGAGGAAAGCGATGCCCAGGTAGAGTGGTTTGATAAACATATGTCCGAATATGGGTATTGCATGTGGGTTGCCGAAGAAAAAGAAACGGGTGATTTTGCTGGCTTCGTTGGCCTTAACAATATTGGTCATGATTTGCCATTCACACCTGCTGTTGAGATTGGCTGGCGCTTGTCCTCGGCCTATTGGGGAAAGGGCTATGCCACAGAGGCGGCCCAAGCATCGCTAAAGGATGGGTTTGATAGAGCTGGTCTTGGGCAGATTGTTGCCTATACGGCGCAGACGAACCTTCCATCTATCGCGGTTATGAAAAGATTGGGAATGAACCAGGATAAAGATGGGGGTTTCCTGCACCCGGAATTGCCCGAAGATCATGTTTTGCGCCCCCATGTTCTTTACCGTTTAAATAGAGAAGATTACAGCTTCTAGAGTTGACCCGATACACGGGGGCGGCTAGGTTCCGCTGCACTGCAATAAAGAACGAGAAAGGTGTGATGGCCATGGCCGATGCGCCGTCCTTCCAGGACCTGATTTTAAGGCTTCAAAATTATTGGGCAGCCCAAGGCTGCGTTATTCTGCAACCCTATGATATGGAAATGGGCGCGGGGACGTTTCACCCTGCGACTACGCTGCGTGCGCTTGGGCCTAATCCATGGAATGCGGCTTTTGTTCAACCATCTAGGCGACCGGGTGATGGGCGCTATGGTGAGAACCCAAACCGCTTGCAGCATTATTATCAGTTCCAAGTCATATTAAAACCGTCGCCACCCAATATTCAGGACCTGTATCTGGGGTCATTGAAAGAAATCGGCATTGATATGGACAAGCATGACATGCGCTTTGTCGAGGATGATTGGGAAAGCCCGACATTAGGTGCATGGGGCCTGGGCTGGGAGGTTTGGTGCGATGGCATGGAAGTCTCCCAATTCACTTATTTCCAGCAAGTGGGCGGCTTTGACGTGGCCCCGGTTGCGGGTGAGCTGACCTATGGTCTGGAACGCCTGGCCATGTACATCCAGGGCGTCGATAACGTCTATGACTTGGATTATAACGGGCGCGGCGTGACTTATGGCGATGTGTTCCTAGAAAATGAACGCCAGCAAAGCGCTTATAATTTTGAACACGCCAATACCGATGTGCTGTTCCAGCATTTCAAAGATGCGGAAACCGCCTGTGCGGAACTCATTCAAAAAGACCTGCCTTTACCGGCTTATGAACAGGCCGTGCGCGCCAGTCATTGTTTCAATCTATTGGATGCGCGTGGCGTGATTTCTGTGACGGAACGACAAGGTTATATTTTAAGAGTGCGAACCATGGCAAAAGGCTGCTGTGAAGCCTGGATGAAGAAAAACGGCTGGTTGGAGGCGTCCAATGGCTGAACTTCTCCTTGAGCTTTTCTGCGAAGAAATCCCGGCCCGCATGCAACCAAAAGCCTGCGCGGATTTAGAGCGTTTAATGGCAAAGGCCTTGGAAGAGGCATCGCTTGGCTTTGAAACGATGACGGCCTATGCCACGCCGCGCCGCCTGGCGCTTCATATCGAAGGTCTGCCTTTGGCGCAGGATGATGTGAAAGAAGAACGCCGTGGCCCCCGCGCCGATGCGCCGGAAAAGGCTTTGGCTGGGTTTTTGAAATCCACAGGTTTGAAACGCGAAGACCTGGAAGAGCGGGAAGAGAAAAAAGGCACATTCCTTTACGCGGTGATTGAGCGTAAAGGCCGCCCGACCGCTGAGGTTTTAGGCGAAGCCGTCCCGCATATCATCCGCACCTTCCCCTGGCCGAAATCCATGCGTTGGGGCGCGGCATCCAGCTCTTTAAGCTCCTTGCGCTGGGTGCGCCCTTTACAAAGCATATTGTGCTTATTGGACGGCGCGGTGGTGCCCTTTGAAGTGGACGGTGTTGCGTCTGGGGATGAAACCAAAGGCCATCGCTTCATGGCCCCTGATGCGTTTAAAGTGACGGGCTTTGAGGATTATAAGCGCAAGCTTGAAAAGGCGAAAGTGCTGCTCGACGCTGAAGACCGTAAAGAACAAATTCGCAAAGAAGCCATTGCGCTTTGCCTTGTGAATAAAGTTGGTCTGCAATCCGATGAAAATCTGGTTGCTGAAAACGCAGGCCTGACTGAATGGCCGGTTGTTTTGATGGGTGAGTTTGATGAGGCCTTTCTGGAAGTCCCAGCGGAAGTCCTGTCACTCACCATGGCGAAAAACCAGAAATATTTCACGCTTTTAGGTGAAGGCAAGAAAATCACCAATAAGTTCCTCTGTGTCGCGAATATTGAAGCGTCTGATGGTGGACGTACTATAATCGCAGGGAATGAAAAGGTTTTGTCTGCAAGGCTGTCAGACGCTAAATTCTTCTGGGACCAGGATTTGAAGGTGACTTTGGAAGAGCGCCTGCCAAAGCTCAATGATATCGTCTTCCATGAGAAATTGGGCACGTTGGCGAATAAAGTAGAATTTGTTGCTGCTTTGGGCCGGACATTGGCCCCATATTGCGGGGCAGATGCGGACCATGTAGAAAAAGCCGCGCGTTTAGCCAAGGCGGACCTTGTATCTAATATGGTTGGTGAGTTTCCAGAAGTGCAGGGCGTCATGGGTGCTTATTACGCGCGACGTGAGGGGCTGGATGAAGGTATAGCGCAGGCCATAGAGGCACATTATAAACCTCAAGGTCCAAGCGATGAATGTCCGTCAAATCCTGTGTCTGTTGCAGTTGCGCTGGCTGATAAACTGAACAGTTTAATTGGGTTTTTCTCCATCAACGAAAAGCCAACAGGGTCTAAAGACCCCTTTGCTCTGCGCCGTGCAGCGCTTGGTATTATTCGTCTGATTGTTGAAAATAATATCAGGCTGCCTTTGGGCCTGTTTTTGCAACACCAGCTCACACTGATAGGTGACCGTGGCTTTGGGCGCGGGGCGGATGTTCAAGTCATTGGGTCTGCTTTTCGTACGTCGAAAAAGCAAAAGATACCAACTAATCTGCCATATGATGAGCCTACGCGAGAGCTTATTGAATTCTTTGCAGACCGTTTAAAAGTTCAGCAAAGGGAAAAAGGCGTGTCGCATGATTTGATTGATGCGACATTCTCCCAGGACCGTGATGGAGATTTTGTGCGCCTTCTTGGTCGTGTTACGGCGTTGCAGCATTTTCTGAACTCTGAAGACGGCGCAAATCTTTTAACAGGCTACCGCCGTGCGGCAAATATTGTGCGCATTGAAGAAAAGAAAGACGGTAAGTCTTTTGATGGCGAAGTGAACCCCGATTTGCTGAGCGACGCACCTGAGCGGGCTTTGAATGCGAAGCTCGGTGATGTGCGTAATGCTCTGGCAAATGCGCTTGAAGCGGAAGATTTTGAAGCCGCAATGCGCGCACTTGCATCCTTGCGTGAACCGGTTGATGATTTCTTCAATGATGTCACGGTAAATTCCGATGATGCGCGGTTGCGGGAAAATCGATTAAATCTTCTAAGTGAAATCCGAAATGTCATGCATCTGGTGGCGGATTTCTCGAAAATAGAAGGGTAGAAGAGCAGCCATATAGGGAGGAAAAGCTGCCATGTCCAAATGGGTTTATAACTTCGGTGGAGGGGCAGCTGAAGGCCGCTCTGATATGAAAAATCTGCTGGGTGGCAAAGGGGCGAACCTTGCCGAGATGGCCTCGCTGGGCCTGCCTGTGCCGCCGGGCATGACGATTACCACTGAGGTTTGCACCTATTATTACGATCATGACCGGGAATACCCTCAAGAACTGACCTCCCAAGTCGAAGCCGCCCTTGGTTTTATCGAGCAAACGGTTGGCACAAAATTTGGCGATGCCGAAAACCCGATGCTGGTTTCCGTACGTTCCGGCGCGCGTGTGTCCATGCCGGGCATGATGGATACGGTGCTGAACCTGGGCTTGAACGACGTGACAGTTGAAGGCCTGGCCGCGAAATCTAACAACCCGCGTTTCGCTTATGACAGCTACCGCCGTTTCATCCAGATGTACTCCGACGTGGTGCTGGGTGTTGACCATTATCACTTTGAAGAACTGATTGAGATTTTCAAAGAGGACAAAGGCGTGCACCTGGATACGGACCTGGATGCCGAAGATTGGAAAGCCCTCATTGCTGAATTCAAATCCAAGGTCGAGGAAGAGTTAGGAAAACCTTTCCCCCAAGATGTGAAAGAACAGCTTTGGGGCGCGATTGGCGCTGTATTCTCCAGCTGGCAGATTGACCGGGCAAAAACCTATCGCCGCATCAACAATATTCCCGAAGGCTGGGGCACAGCGGTGAATGTTCAAGCCATGGTCTTTGGCAATATGGGGGATACATCGGCGACAGGCGTGGCCTTCACCCGCGACCCATCGACTGGTGAGAAAGCCATTTACGGTGAATATCTCATCAACGCCCAAGGCGAGGATGTCGTGGCCGGTATCCGAACACCGCAATATCTGACCAAAGCTGCGCGGGAACGGGCAGGGGCCGAAGCCCTTTCCATGGAAGAGACCATGCCTGGTGTATTTGGTGAATTGGCGGATGTGTTTGAAAAGCTGGAACAGCATTATCGTGATTGCCAGGATATCGAATTCACTGTGCAGGACGGCAAGCTTTGGATGTTGCAAACCCGTGCTGGAAAGCGCACTGCGAAAGCTGCATTAAAAATCGCCGTTGATATGGCGCAGGAAGGCTTAATTACGAAGGAAGAAGCCATTTTGCGTGTGGACGCAGAGGCATTGGACCAATTGCTCCACCCCACATTGGACCCGGACGCGCACCGTGAAGTCATTACGACGGGCTTGCCTGCATCACCGGGTGCGGCGTCCGGTAAAATCGTTTTTGATGCGGATGAGGCGGAGCTTCAAGCCAAAGGCGGTCAGGATGTGATTTTGGTGCGTGTTGAAACCAGCCCCGAGGACATCCACGGCATGCATGCGGCACGGGGTATTCTGACCTGTCGTGGCGGAATGACGAGCCATGCGGCTGTGGTGGCTCGTGGTATGGGGCGCCCTTGTGTATCTGGTGCTGGCGCTGTGTCGATTGATATGAAGGACAAAACGCTGCGCTGCGGGCAATATGAACTGAAAGAAGGCGAAATCATCACCATTGATGGCTCCAACGGCCAGGTCATTATGGGTGAAGTCCCGACCATTCAGCCTGAGCTCAGCGGTGATTTTGCACAATTGATGCTCTGGGCCGATGAAAAGCGCCGTATGAAAGTGCGCACCAATGCGGAAACACCACTGGATTGCCAGACCGCACGGGATTTTGGGGCCGAAGGCATTGGGTTATGCCGGACGGAACATATGTTTTTTGACGCCAGCCGGATTTTGGCTGTGCGCGAAATGATTTTAGCGGACAGCACAGAAGCGCGCCGTAAGGCACTTGCCAAATTGCTGCCTGAACAACGGCAGGATTTTGTAGAGATTTTTCGGATTATGCATGGCTTGCCGGTGACCATTCGACTGCTGGACCCGCCGCTTCATGAATTTTTGCCGCGAGAAGCAGCGGAATTTGAAGACCTCGCCAATGCCATTGGAATCAGTGTGGAAAAAGTCCGCCGCCGCGCTGCAGAGCTTCATGAGTTCAATCCCATGCTGGGCCATCGCGGGTGTCGCCTGGGCATCAGCTATCCAGAAATCTATGAAATGCAGGCGCAGGCCATTTTTGAAGCGGCCCTCGAGGTTGCAGAAGAAAGCGGTGAAACCATCGTGCCTGAAATCATGATTCCTCTTGTGGCGACACGGAAGGAATTGGCATTGATGAAAGAACGTGTGGTTGCGCAGGCCGAGAAAGCCTTTGACGAAAAAGGTCAGCGCCTGGATTTCCAAGTGGGAACGATGATTGAACTGCCACGCGCCTGCCTGCGTGCCGGGGAAATTGCTGAAGAGGCTGACTTTTTCTCATTTGGCACCAATGATTTAACGCAAACAGCTTTGGGCATCTCCCGCGATGATGCGGGGCGCTTCCTGTCCGAATATGCGCTTCAGGGTATTTATGACCGCGACCCTTTTGTCACCATTGATGTGGATGGCGTGGGTGAGTTGATAAAAACGGGTGTGGAACGTGGGCGCGTTAGTCGCAATGATATCAAACTGGGTATCTGCGGCGAACATGGCGGTGACCCGGACAGCGTTAAGTTCTGCGAAAGTGTTGGGCTCGATTATGTGTCCTGCTCTCCTTATCGCGTGCCGATTGCGCGATTGGCGGCGGCTCAGGCAGCGTTGCTTACCTAGTTGTATGACATAGTTTTTAAGGCATTAGGAGGTGTCAGATGATCGTTCGTCTGGGCGGGATATTTGTGGCTTTAGCGTTAATTTCCTTGTTTGGTTCTATCATATGGCTTTTGATTGCCTCTGATAACAATGTGAGGCTTGGGGTATTGACCGCATTCGTCTCGGTTGCATTGTTTATTGCGTCGCAATTCCTTATTCAAAAACGGGAAGCAAAATCTCGATTGTTTGAAAAGAAGTCAGAAGTTTATGAAACGTTTTTCACACTTCTGGGTGAAAATTTTGCTGGGCACTTAAATATTGGTGCTGATCGATTAAATGATGATGAATTGGCCAAGAGATTGTTCGATATCAAGATAAAAATGTTTGTTTGGGCTTCAGCTGATAGCTTCAAAAAATTTGGTAGATTGGATGAGATAGCATTGGCGAGAGATGAGCATGCTATTCTAGATCAGATGGATGATTTGATTCGTTCTCTAAGAGCCGATTTAGGTCATGATGATAGTGAATTGGTGAAAGGAGATTGTGCCGGAGTCTTTTTAATTGCTGAAGATAGAAAAAAATACCTAGCTGGGCAAAAATTTTCTTAAGTGTAAAGGCAAACTCTGGCCGCAATTTTCCACCCGACAAGTACACCCCTAGCCCCATCTGTACGCATGTCTGCCCACGCACAGATGGGGATATCCAGGCATAGGGGTTAATGTATGGAAATCAGGCGTCGATAGGTGTCGCCTAAATCCCGCACATAGCGTGCTAAGATTAAGATATCCGGGTTCATCTCATTATAGGGCTGTGCGGTGAGGAGGTTACTCACACACTGTTCTATCCCCATGATGGGTTCCGCCAGGTCGCTTAATCCATCTTCCCCCGACAGGTGCGCGGGCTCATGGACATAATCAGACCTGTCTTCACTCATGATGAGAAGGCATCCCGCACAGCCTTGAGCTCGCTTCATGGGATTGGCGCAGCCAATACCGGAAGCAATCAAAGGATGATGCAAGAATAGAAATTCCCAATGATGAATTGAATATGCTAGATACTGCTCTAGCCATAACATTCTCTCCTTAGAGTGTTTATGGTTAGGCTCAGTTGGATGTTACTAGCATCCTTCTGGGCCGCTCTCTTTTGTGAGAGCTTTGAAACCTTAGCTTGTGCGAATCTCATATACAAGTCTTGTTTGATTACCCCCTCACCCCGACCCTCTCCCACGAGGGGAGAGGGGGCGCTAATTGTGCTGGGTGGTAGCGCGAGGTTCCGCTTTATTTGATTAGACCCTCAAGCGCCGGGCGGTCGCATCCGCTCCCTTGGCTCGCGCAAAAAGTTGCGCGGGCCTCAATCGGCCAGTACGACCCCAACTATGGGGTCGTGGGGAGCTCATGAGTAGCTCCCTCTCCCCTTGTGGGAGAGGGTTGGGGTGAGGGGTAGGTCCGAACAGAAGAGCGGAGCAGTACAGGCTCCCCAGCTTTTCACTTATGAAAAGCGTGTCAAGGCCGCACGGCCGTCGCGATAGCCCGTAATGGCGAAGCCATGGAGGAATAGCGTTATCGCGGAAGCCTAAGCGGGCGGATGCCCGCGCCGGCGACTGAGGCTAAAAAAATAAAACCGAACCCCGCGATACCACATAGCGCAATTACACGCCCTCATCCCTTATGGGAGAGGACCTGGGTAGTACAAATCCGTTTTCAAAGATTTAAGCACTTTAAGCGCTTGTTTCTCCTGTCTAATCAGCAACAGGAATATGTTCCATGAAACATCTTGCTTTAGCCCTAGGTTTAATCACCTTCTCAGCACCCACAATTGCTGCGCCAATCACGCTCACCGGGGCCGAATTTGCCAGCCTCTCCGGCATTACTTTTCCTACAGGTACTCAAACAATTGTCGGTGATAGTCTACGCATTGATGTAATGGACACACTTTCGGTCGTTGCGTCATTGGCCTTAGACCAATTCAATGTGGATGTGAGTGATTTTGAAGTACAGATCGATATCACAAGACTAATACGGGATGATGGTGTTGTAGACTTTGATCCTCTTATATACCTAAGTGACGGTCTGAACTTATTTGGAGGGCAGTTTCTGGACTTCGTTGATGATGCTATTGGTGTAGCGACCAGGCAGGATGAGCTTAGCAGTGATGGACAGTCTTTAATAAGAATAAGGTCTTTTAATCTCTCTCCAACGATCCCTGTGGCGGTCAACAATAGCTTTCTCGCGATAATAGGTGTCCAGGCTACATCTATACAAACGAACATTACTGGGAGTATCAACAATGAGGTCGCAAATTCCGCTGGCACGACGTCAACACTTTTTAACTTTAGTAACGGAGGGCCAAGTTTGGTCATCGTTTCCAGTGACTTCAATGAAAACTACCTTATCAACTCTGTCACTTTTAGCAGGGGGGTGAGTGTCGCCGCTATTCCGGAGCCTGGTACTCTTGGTCCTATGACGCTTGGCTTGGTTATATTGGGCTTGGCCTCATACCGTCGCCGGTTTCGATTTGGGTGAAGTGGTAGCTAAAGACCCTTCCCAGCCTTCCCAGCCAAAGCCTGCGTGAACTGCCAGGCCACGCGACCTGAACGTGCACCTCTGGTCTGGGCCCATTCAAGCGCTTTGGTCTGCAGGTCTTTGTCACCTAAGCCAAAATGTTTGGCGTAGCTTTCCACCATCGCCAGATAATCAGCCTGGGAGCAACTGTATAGCCCAAGCCAGAGGCCAAAGCGATCGGATAGGGATACACCTTCTTCGACAGCTTCAGCCGGGTTAATGGCGGTGGAGCGTTCGTTCCCTGCCATATCGCGTGGGATAAGGTGGCGGCGGTTGGATGTGGCATAGAACAATACATTAGCTGGTCGCCCTTCGAGTCCGCCTTCCAGCACGGCTTTTAGTGATTTATAGCTGGTTTCGCCCTTTTCAAAGCTCAAATCATCGCAAAAAACAATGAATCGCCTTTGAGAAGAAGACAGCAGAGCTAGGAGTTCCGGCAGGCTGGCGATGTCTTCTCGGTGTATCTCTATCAGGCCTAATGCGTGCGGCGTGTCTTGATTGATATGCGCATGGACAGCTTTGATTAGGCTGCTTTTCCCCATGCCGCGTGCACCCCACAGCAATACATTGTTGGCGCTATAGCCCTTTGCGAAATGGGTGGAGTTTTCCAGTAATTCCGCCTTTTGTCGCTCTACACCCAATAGAAGTTTTAAGGGGAGCGCGTTGACTTTTGATATGGGTTTGAGCGTTTTCTCACCGCCATTCCACACAAATGCATCGGCCTTATCAAGGGCAGGTAAAGCCGCGTGTTTCGGGGCCAGGGCCTCAAGCGCTTCTGCAATTCGTTTTAATAAAGACAGTTTTTCACCGCTGCTACCCATTGCGCATTCACCTTTTAACGCCATATTGCTTTATCAAGGATGACGCTTTCCATTTGCAACATTGCCCCCGGTTTGTATAGTCCGCAAAACTTTTTTAAATATGCCTAGATTTGTGAGGGAAAAGCATGTTGATTACACCTGCATTTGCACAGGCCGCCGGTGGTGGCGTAGGCGGGGGCCTTGCGGGCTTTCTGCCGTTTATTCTGATTATCGTCGTATTCTATTTCCTGTTGATCCGTCCGCAACAAAAACGGATGAAACAGCATAAGGAAATGGTTGGCGCACTTCGCCGTGGCGATGTGATTGTGACTGCTGGTGGTCTGATTGGCAAAATCGCCAAGGTGGAAGATGATGAAGTGCAGGTGGACCTCGCCGATGGTGTGCGGGTGAAAGTTGTGCGTTCCACCATCACCGATGTGCGCAGCCGCACAGAACCTGCAAACGATAAAAAATAATATATGATTTTGGGAGCCTGAAGCTCATGTTGGAATTTCCCCGTTGGAAAGTCATTTCGATTTTGGCGGTTTGTATCGTCGGGCTTCTCATGGCCTTGCCCAATGCTTTGAATGAAGAGCAGTTGGAAGGGCTCCCATCTTTCATGCCGAAAAGCCAGTTGAGCCTTGGCCTTGATCTGCAAGGTGGCTCGCATCTGCTTTTGGAAGTGGACACGGCGTCGGTTGTTAAAAACAAGGTCGACCAGCTAAAAGAAGGCATTACGGGCGATCTGCGTGCAGCACGTACAGCAGATAACAAGCGTATCGTCTATTTCGGCCTGTCGTCCAGTGACCGGTCTGTCAGTTTTAATCTGCGCAATCCAGGTGATGAAGAGCAGGTTGTCGAGTTGCTCCGCGATCGCCGTCAGCCTATTGGCCAGGACATTTTGAGCGGTACTTTCTCAGGCAATTATGACCGGACGGTATCTTCTGATGGCAATGGCCAGGTCACGGTTACACTTACAGAAGACGGTATCAATGAAAGCCGTTTAAGCGCTGTTCAGCAGTCTGTAGAGGTTGTACGCCGCCGGATCGACAGCCTGGGCACGCGAGAGCCTACTATTCAAACCCAGGGTCAGGACCGGATTGTGGTTCAGGTGCCAGGGTTTAACGACCCTCAACAATTAAAGGATGTCATTGGTAAGACTGCTAAAATGACCTTCCATATGGTTGTTGATGAGGTCAATTATCAGGATATCGAGCGCAATCGACTGCCGATAGGCGTGCGGGCCTATCCCATGGCCGACCAGCCAGAGGTGAAATTGGCGCTGCGGGAGCCGCCACGCTTGTCTGGTGACAGTCTGATCGACGCGCGTGCGGCCTATGATGAAAACGGCCGTCCGGCTGTGGCATTTACCATGGACAGCCGGGGTGCTGCGATTTTCGGTAAAATCACACGGGAAAATATCGGCCGCCGTTTTGCTATTGTTTTAGATGGTAAAATCGTAACAGCGCCTCAGATCCAAGGTGTTATTCCAAGCGGGCAGGGGCAGATTACAGGTAGCTTCACTGTTGCCGAGGCTTCTAATCTTTCTGTTGTGCTGAAATCAGGCGCGCTGCCTGCGGATCTGACAATACTTGAAGAGCGGACTGTTGGGCCGGATTTGGGTGCTGATTCTGTGGCTGCAGGTAAATTCGCGGGAGCCTTAGGTCTTGCTGCGGTTATTGTGTTTGTAGCTTTAGCTTATGGGCTCTTTGGTGTTATTGCCAATCTGGCGCTGGTTGTGAATGTGTTGGTCTTGATGGGTGTTATGTCCTTTCTGGGCTTTACACTGACCTTGCCTGGTATTGCAGGTATTGTGCTGACCGTTGGTATGGCGGTTGATGCTAATGTGCTTGTCTTTGAACGTATAAGAGAAGAAATGCGAAATGGGCGAAAGGCTGTGGCTGCTGTGCAATCAGGCTATCAGCAGGCCATGTCGACCATTTTAGATGCAAATATCACGACTTTGATTGCCGCATTGCTGATGTTCCAATTCGGCTCAGGACCGATCAAAGGTTTTGCGGTGACGCTCAGTCTCGGTATTTTGACCTCTGTTTTCTCAGCCATCATGGTCACGCGGATGATCATCACGCTGTGGCTGCGCTATCGTAAGCCGGTCAAATTGCCTATCAATGGCGTCAAATTTGCCCGCCTTGTGCCTGATGGAACAAAGATTGGGTTTATGAAGACGCGGGTGATCTGCTCTGTCATGTCCGTGTTGCTGATCATTGGTTCTTTGACTTATGCGAGTGTTCATGGATTGAATTTCGGCATCGATTTCCGGGGCGGTATCATGATGGAGGTCGAGACCGAGGAGGTGGCTGATCTGGCAGCCACGCGTTCGGCCGTGGGTGGTCTTGGCTTAGGCGATGTAGCGGTTCAGGAATTTGGCGCCGCGAATGATATGCTCATCCGAATAGAGCGCCAGACTGAAGGCGCGCAGGAAGACGCGATTTCGGCTGTCGATGCAGCCTTGGAAACGGTTTATGGGGTGGATGGCTATGAAGTCCGCCGGGTTGAGGTTGTGGGCCCTAAAGTGTCTGGCGAACTTGTTGAGAAAGGCGTGTTGGCCGTTCTTTTCGCTATTGGCGCTATCATGGTCTACATCTGGTTCCGTTTTGAATGGCAATTTGGTTTGGGGGCCGTGGCCTCGCTGACTCATGATGTGGCTTTAACCATCGGCTTCTTCTCCCTCACCGGGCTTGAATTTAACCTGAGTATCGTGGCGGCTATTCTGACAATTGTTGGCTATAGTTTGAACGATACAGTGGTGGTGTTTGACCGGATAAGAGAGAATATCCGAAAATATCGCAAGTTGGACATGCTGGGCCTGATCGATTTATCGATCAATGATACATTATCCCGGACGTTCATGACGTCTTTCACCACATTGCTGGCTTTGCTGGCTCTGTTCTTCTTTGGTGGGGAGGTCATACGCGGCTTTACAGCGGCGATGATCTGGGGTGTGTTTGTCGGGACCTATTCCTCAATTTTCGTGGCCAGCCCGATTTTGAACTGGCTGAAGGTGAACCGTGAAAGCTTCATTCCAGACGAAGCGAAAGAGGTCAGCCCTTAATGAGTGCCTTGAAACGCATGGAAAGCGAAGGGCGCCAGCTTATCAATGGATATGGAGCTGGTGGCTTTCGCATTTCTGGCGTGACCTATGCCAGGGCTGTCCTGGTTTTTCCAAAGCGGGCCATTGAGCTAGACGTTCAGACCTTGGAAGAACTGACAATCGATCACCTTCACCCCCTTGTTGAAGGGGACGAGAAGACGGAAATCCTGCTTGTTGGCTGTGGGAAGCGGCTGCAATTTCTACCCGAACACTTGCAGACAGGCCTGTCCATGGTTGGGATAGCGGCTGACCCGATGGATAGCGGGGCTGCGGCACGTACCTATAATATGTTGATGATGGAGGACCGCCGGGTGGCAGCCCTCCTTCTTCCTGTTCTTTAGAGATTCTGTGCAGCCACCATGCAATAGAGCATGGGGATGGACAATAAAGTGTTTGTGCGTGAAAACAGCATTGCTGTACGTGCCGCCTTTGGTTTGGCGTCGTCATCGGCATCGACAATGCCAAGAGCAATTTTCTGATTTGGCCAGATAACGAACCAGACGTTAAAGGCCATGATCAGGCCAAACCACATGCCAATACCGATCATTGTATGGGCCACATAATGACTTGTGGTGCCCAAAGCCAAGGCATCCGTCAGATAACCATTTAAATGCGCCAGAATAAGCCCGAACAAGACTGTAAAGGCCGCGCCCCAACGAAACCAGAAGAGTGCAGCGGGTGCGATATGCTTCCCAATGGCCGGCTTTTGTTCATTTGGAATTTTCGGCATTGTTGGGATTTGAACGAAGTTGAAGTACCAAAGCAGCCCAATCCACATCACCCCTGCAAGCACGTGCAGATAGCGGAAGATCAGGTAAATATTGACCGTTTCCATATCCATGTTTTTAGCCCCTTGTATTTAGAAAAATTCACCTTTTCAGCCGCCTGCAATCATCGGTGCAACAAGCACGATGACCACAGTCAGAACCACACCTGCGACGATTGTCATCGGCAGAGATTCCAGGATTTTTCCCATGAGCGTTTCTCCCCTATATTGACTAATGGCTTGGGTTTATGCGACCTCAAGCGGCAATCACGCTATCACAAGTCTTGAACCTGTCAAAATATGGGGCGAAGAGTGGCGCAGACAGACGACACACAGAATTGCATCGAAATCGTGCGGGCTCATGATTATGACCGCTATTTGGCGATGCTTTATGCCCCTGCTGATAAGCGGGATGCGCTTTACGCTTATATCGCATTCAATGCGGAATTAGCGCGTATTCCAGGCCTGGCTTCAGAACCTATGGTTGGCGAAATTCGCCTGGCCTGGTGGCGGGAGGCCTTGGCTGATTTGGCGAAGGGCCAGGTGCGCGGGCATCCGGTGCTCCTCGCTCTTTCAGAAATCGAAGCCCCGCCTTTTGATATTTTGGAAGACATGATTGAAGCGCGTATTGAGGAGTTGTACCGCGAGGGTGCAGCAGATTTAAATGCGTTGGAGAACTATGGCCAAAGAACCCATGGCGCGCTGCATGGGCTTCTTCTTTCTGTGCTGAATGTCGAAGCGGATATCAAAAGCGCTGCATCTGCCATGACTTATACGTCCGTTTTGAAAGCCATGGCCTATCATGCATCGAAGCAAGGGCAGGGCAGTGATGAGGCCCATATGTTTAAGGGCGCTTATACGGATGAAACCATCGCAATGGCGCAGGCACTTTGCGAGGCATCAACGCTTCACATCAATACATTGAAAGCCGCACCCGTGTCCAAGGCCGCAATATCAGTTCTATTGCCTCTCATCTCCGCGCGGGAAGTGGTGAAGGCTTATCAGCGCGCAGGCTTTGACCCGCGGCGTGTGGATGTACAGAAACCTGCTTTAAGCCTGCAGATTAAATTCTTCTGGGCGGCCTTGCGTGGTAGAATTTAAGCAATGCCAATCATTTTATGTGTCTGAAGCGAGAGCCGCCATTGCGGATGGTCCAGACAATATTGAATGGCTTCTTGAACATGGTGTAGTTGGTTTTCATCGTCTAATGGCTGAATGAAGAAATGAGTGAAGTCCCAGTCGTTAAAGCGTTTAGGGTCCACATTCTTTTGCGGATAAACCAGTTTTAGTTCATCGCCTGTGGTTACGATCACATCGCTTTGACCTTTAGGGCTTACGCATACCCAATCAATGCCTTGAGGCACTTTGATGGTCCCATTTGTTTCAATGGCAATCTCAAAGCCTGCTGCATGGAGTGCATCTATTAAGGCGGCGTCGATTTGTAACAGGGGCTCCCCGCCTGTGCAAACGATCAGGGGCTTTCCTAGCTTGTTTGACCGCCAGCATTGCAGTGCGGCTGTGGCGAGGTCTTGTGCGGTCTTAAATTTACCGCCACCGGGGCCATCAGTTCCAATGAAGTCCGTATCGCAAAATGTACACTGCGCAGTCGCTCTGTCTTTTTCAAGGCCGGACCAGAGATTGCAGCCTGCAAAGCGGCAAAATACAGCGCGCCGGCCCGTATTAGCACCTTCGCCTTGAAGTGTGAGGAATAATTCTTTGACGCTATAAGTCATGATGCATAAGGCACAGGGTCTTTAAACCCGGCCTCCTCAAAGCCTTTCAAGCGCAGCTGGCAGCTGTCGCAATGACCACAAGCCCGGCCATCTGGACCAGGGTCATAACAGGAAGATGTAAGACCATAGTCAACGCCCAAGGCCGTGCCTTTGGTGATGATATCCGCCTTTGTCATTTCCATCAAAGGGGCATGGATTTTAAAGGGCGCAATGCCTTCCACCCCCGCTTTGGTGGCGAGGTTCGCCAGGGTTTGAAAAGCTTCCACAAATTCGGGTCTGCAGTCGGGATAGCCTGAATAATCCAAGGCGTTTACACCAATGAATAAATCCTGGGCGCCAATAACCTCAGCAAAACCAAGGGCAAAGCTTAGGAAGATTGTGTTGCGGGCAGGGACGTAGGTGATGGGAATGCCGCTTGCAATTTCGCTGTCGTTGCGGTCCTTGGGAACATCGATGTCAGCTGTGAGCGCAGAGCCGCCAAAGACGCCTAAATCTATTCGCGCGATACGGTGATCTTTTATGCCCATATGGGCGGCGACCTGCTTTGCACGATCCAGCTCAACCTTATGGCGTTGGCCATATTCGAAGCTCAAGGCATGGAGCTCATAGCCTTCTGCATGGGCAATGGCGGCAACGGTTGCGGAATCAAGTCCGCCGGACAGCAGTACAACAGCTTTTTTAGACACGTCTTATATCCATATTTGAAACTCAGGCCTGGATATAAAGAAAACGGGAAGAGGTTTAAACCCTGATATCAAGACAAAGGCCGGGACGCGGGCTTTTTATGTCGAGGTGGCGTTGAACATCGGCCCATATTTCAGCGGTTTGCTGCTGCCCTTTATTTTTAGCGTCTGCCTGTGCTTTTTGTGCGGCTTGAACCGCACCTCGATGGCCGGACGTGCCAATCAAGCGGGATGCGACATATAAGCTTGGACTCACAGTTCTAATCATAGAGTTAAATGAGCAAGGCTCGTGCCAACTAAATCGAGGCCTATGGTTTATAAAGGATTAACAGGACGCATTAAGGTTAACATGCTGAAATTTATCTAAAATTGTAAATAACGCCGACAGAATATGGTTCAGATTGAAACGGCTTAAGTTATTCAAAGAAAAGGACCGTATGAGATTGGCATACGGTCCAGGTTAGGGCTGGGGTATCCAGCGTGGAAGTAGGAATAGCGCTGGGTAACAACGCTATACTTATAGAATATGGTTAATTTCTGGTTAAATCCAGAAGTATTTCTCGCTATAGGAGAAAAATGAAGCTGCAATTTCTTGGTTAAGATTTTGAATTCGCACTGCATTATTTCGCATTTTGGGAACTGCGATTTTTTTTATTTAAAGTGCTGCATCTGTTTTTGCTCAGTGATGGATTAATTTTTCTAAGCCAAAGCGAAGAAATCCTCGTTTGTGTATTTGCCGCTCTCCCCCCACTTTCAGGTTCTAGCAGAAGTTCAAGTGATTGGGACGGCGCATGCGTTATTATCCGGTATTTCTCGATTTGGCAGATCGCTTTGTTGTGGTGGCGGGGGGTACATCTGCTGCCGACGCCAAATGCCGCCTGCTTGGCAAAAGTGCTGCTGACGTTCGCCGTATCGCTGTCGAAGATGATGTATTTCACATGTCACAGCTTGAAGGTGCAGCACTTGTCTATATTGCCACAGAGAATGAGGTGCTGAATGCGTCTATCGCTAAAGCAGCCCGTGGTCTGGGCATTCCCGTTAATGTGGTTGATAAGACCGAAGACTGTGACTTCATCACCCCCGCACTGGTGGAGCGCGCCCCACTGACCATTGCCATATCATCAGACGCTCAGGCCCCCGCTTTGTCACGTCATGTCAAAGCGCGTCTCGATATGCTCTTGCCCCAGAGCCTTGGTCAGCTGGGGCGCCTGGCGGAAGGCTTTCGAGATACAGTGAAGCGGGTGTTTAAAACCCCTGATGCGCGCCGGCGCTTTTATGATCGCCTCTTTGATGGCCCGTTGCATGATGTGCCACAGGCAGCGGATGTCATTCGCCTTATCAATGAAAATAAAGGTCAGGAAGAAGGCTGTGTTGCCATCGTTGGCGCAGGGCCGGGGGACCCAGGCCTGCTCACGTTAAAGGCTCATCGTGCCTTGCAGCAGGCAGATGTGATTGTGCATGACAAATTGGTCTCCGATGCAGTTCTTGATTTCGCCCGCCGCGATGCGAAATTTATCTATGTGGGTAAGTCCAAAGGCCATCACAGCGTGCCGCAGGACGGTATCAATGACCTGCTGGTCGAGCTGGCGTCCCAAGGTAAATATGTGGTGCGTCTAAAAGGCGGTGACCCCTTTATCTTTGGCCGCGGCGGTGAAGAAGTGGACAGGTTGAAAGCCCATGGCATTGCTGTTGATGTGGTGCCGGGTATCACTGCGGCTGCGGGCTGCGCGGCTCAAAGCCATATTCCTTTGACACACCGTGACCATGCAAGCGCTGTTACCTTTGTGGCGGGGCAGCGCAAAGGCCTTGAAGAACAGAATTGGGCCGGGTTGGCGGGAGCTGGTCGCACATTGGTCGTCTATATGGGTCTGTCCAACGCGGCTGCTATCTCTGAAAAACTGATTTTGGATGGGGTTGCTGCGGATTTTCCTGTGGCCATCATTGAAAACGGGTCGCGGCCAGAAGCACGGCGTGTGAACACGACCATTGGCGCATTGCCCCAGGCTATTCGAGACTACGCAATCAACAGCCCCTCGCTCCTCATCATTGGGGATGTAGCGGCACTGAACGAAGATATGTTGACAAAGTTTGAGCCTTTGCCCCTGGCACAGGCGATTTAAGGATAAGAAAATGGCGAAGGTTTTAACAGCCAATGACTTGAAATCAGGCCAGGTGGTGTTTCTGGCCGAAGACGGGACTTGGACACCCATTGCAAAAGAGGCCCGGGTGGTTTTAGACGCTGATGGCGAAGCGCAACTCGCAGAAATTGCGGCGCGGTCTGAGGCTGAAAATCTCGTGACTTTGGTTGAAGTCATTCCAGCAGATGTGTTTGACGGCGCCGTCTGGCCGAGCCGGAACAGAGAACAAATTCGCGCCAGCGGCCCCACCGTGCGCCGGGATTTAGGATATCAGGCAGAAGGATTGCTTTCATGACTGCCATCTATCGTTATGATGATTTTGATCGCGCCGCGGTTTTAGAGCGGGTCGAAGATTTCCGCGGCCAGGTTGAACGGCGCTTGAATGGCGAATTGTCGGAAGACGAATTCAAGCCATTGCGCCTGATGAACGGCCTCTATCTCCAGCTTCATGCTTATATGCTGCGGGTGGCTATTCCCTATGGTGTGATTTCCGCGCCGCAAATGCGCAAACTGGCGGAAATTGCCCGGAAATATGACAAGGGCTATGGCCATTTCACCACGCGTCAGAATATCCAGTTTAACTGGATTTCCCTGGTTGATGCGCCGGAGATATTGGAAGAATTGGCCAGCGTGGAAATGCATGCCATTCAAACCTCAGGCAATTGTATCCGTAACGTCACGACCGACCAATTTGCTGGTGTGGCTGCCGATGAAATTGTAGACCCGCGCGCTTATGCGGAATTGCTGCGCCAATGGTCCACTTTCCACCCGGAATTTTCCTTCCTGCCGCGGAAGTTTAAAATTGCCATCACAGGTGCACCGCAAGACCGCGCTGCCATCAAGCTTCATGATATCGGTATTATCGCCAAGCGGAATGAAGCGGGTGAGACCGGTTTTGAGATCTTTGTCGGCGGCGGCATGGGCCGTACGCCGATGATTGGCAAGTCCCTGCGTGGTTTCGTGCCAGCTACCAGGTTGTTGGGCTTTTTGGAAGCCATCATGCGAGTGTATAACCGCTATGGCCGCCGGGATAATAAATATAAAGCCCGTATCAAAATCCTGGTCCATGAATTGGGCCTGGATGTTTTTCGCACCGAAGTCGAAGAAGAATGGGCAAAAATCCAAGACGGGCCAGCCGATGTGGATGCGCGGGAATTGGCGCGGATTTCAGCATTTTTCCAAGACCCGCCCTATGACAAGCTTGATGACGTCGTTTTGGCGCCAGGCAATCCACAGCTTGCCCGCTGGATACGCCGCAATATAAGCGCGCACAAAGCCAAAGGCCATGCGGCCGTGACTGTTTCCCTAAAGCCTCATGGTGGTATTCCTGGGGATGCGACGGCGGAACAGATGGAATTACTTGCTGACCTGGCAGAACGCTACAGCTTTGGCGAAATTCGGGTCAGTCATGAGCAGAATATCATCCTGCCCCATGTGCGTAAATCCGACCTGGAAGCCTTGTGGATGCGTCTGAATGAAAACGGCCTGGGAAGCGCCAATGCGGGGCTGGTTACAGATATCATCGCCTGTCCTGGCCTTGATTATTGTGCCCTGGCCAATGCCCGCTCCATTCCCTTATCGCAAAAAATTTCAAAGCGTTTTGATGACTATGACCGCTTGGAAGATATTGGCGAGTTGAAGGTCAAAATCTCTGGCTGCATCAATGCTTGCGGTCATCACCATGCGGGCCATATCGGCATATTGGGTGTCGATAAAAAAGGTGTTGAGAATTACCAGTTGCTTCTGGGTGGTTCGGGTGCTGAAGACGCATCTTTAGCCAAAATCCTGGGCCCTGGCTTTGATGAAGACGGTATTGTTGATGCCGTTGAAATCGTTGTTGAAACCTATTTGAAAGAACGGCAAGACGGTGAAAACTTCCTGGAAGCATATCGCCGCCTTGGCCCCGCAGTATTTAAGGAGGCGGTCTATGCCCCGCGTTGATTTTCGTGATGTTGAAGATATCGCCTGGACCTGGGGCCAGGAGCTGGTTGATGACCAGCCAATTGTCCTGCCCTTAACTGTGCTTCTTGAACAGGCAGAGGAGCTGGAAGGCAGAAATCTTCCCTTGGGCGTGGTTGTCAGAGCCGGTGAAAATGTTGAAGACCTTGGCCCTGTCCTTGACCGCTTGTCCTTGGTTGCTCTTGATTTTCCGGCCTATACCGACGGGCGCGCTTATTCCAGCGCCCGTGTTTTGCGGGAACATCTGGGCTTTCAAGGCGAAATCCGCGCGGTTGGCGATGTGCTGGCAGACCAATTGCGCTTCATGCTGCGCTGCGGGTTTTCCAGCGCGCAATTGGCGCCTCATGTGAAAGAAGATGCGGCATTAGGTGCCTTGCAACGCTTTAGCGGGGCTTATCAAGCGTCCAGTGATGATGTGGCACCTGCGCACCGCTTGCGGCGCTTAAGGACCCATCAGGAGAAGGAAGTGGCCTGATGACAGCAATTTCCCAAAGCCGGATTGATGAATTAAACGCCAAATATATGGGCAAACACCCGCAGGAAATATTGCGTGGTGTGTTGCTGGACGATTTTCCAGGGGAAGTGAGCCTGGTCTCTTCCTTTGGAACGGAATCAGCTGTTCTGTTGCACATGGTGGCGCAGATTGACCGGGGTACAGATGTTGTCTTCATCAATACAGGAAAATTATTTGGCGAGACGCTGCGTTATCGCAATGACCTTGTCGCGCGTTTGAAATTACTGGCTGTGCGGTCCATCATGCCAAAGCCTGCGCTTCTGGCAGCCAGCGATCCCAAAGGTATATTATGGGCGGATAATACCAATCGCTGCTGCTATATCCGTAAGGTTGAGCCCATGGCGCGCGCGTTGAAAGACGTGAATGTCTGGATTTCCGGGCGTAAAGGTTTTCACGGTGGCGGGCGGTCCAAACTCCCTGTTTTTGAACTGAGTGATGGGCGGATTAAAATCAATCCATTGGCGAATTGGGCGCAAAATGATGTTGAAGCTTATTTTGCCGTTCATGACTTACCCCATCATCCCTTAGAAGAGGATGGCTATAAGTCGGTTGGCTGCATGCCCTGCACATCTCCTGTTGCGGAAGGCGAAGATGTGCGTTCAGGCCGCTGGCGCGGGCAGGAGAAAACAGAATGTGGCATCCATGTTTCAAAAATGGGTGTGAGAAAATTACAGCCCAGCCTTGCAACACCCCGGTCCCGCACGGCATAAAGGACCTGATTGTTCAGTCATAAGGAATATGCCCCATGAAGCGCGCGCTGCTTCCACTCAATGCCCTGCGCGTCTTTGATGCCGCCGCACGGCATCTAAGTTTCAAGAACGCCGCGGATGAGCTGGCGGTGACGCCGGCTGCTGTCTCTCAGCAGATCAGAGCGCTCGAAGATTATCTGGGCGTTATTCTTTTCCGCCGTCAGGGCAGGGGCTTGGAACTGACTGAGGATGCCAAGAAAAGCCTGCCAGCTTTACGTTCAGGGTTTGAGCGGTTTGAAGAAGCTGTACGCGTGCTTCAAGCACCGCAGCGCAGCTCGACTTTAACGATTTCCGTTGCGCCGTCTTTTGCGTCAAAATGGCTCTTGCCGCGGATTGAGCGGTTTTACGGCTCAGCCCCTAATATGGATGTGCGTATCCAGGCCAGCAATCAACTGGTTAATTTTGCGGAAGAAAATGTCGATTTGGCTATTCGTTATGGGGCAGGGGACTATCCCGACCTTATTGTTGAAAAACTGATTGAAGAACATGTCTTTCCCGTTTGCTCGCCTGCGTTTTTAGAGGAAAATGGCGGCTTGAAAGATGCGCGGTCCTTAAGTCAGACAACGCTTATCCATGATGACAGTTCGGAAGAAGACCCCAGCTGTCCGACTTGGGGCATGTGGTTGCGTGCGGCAGGGGTTGATGCGGAAGATGTGCAGCGCGGCCTGCATTTCAATCAATCCAACCTGGCGATTGAAGCGGCAGCCCTTGGCAAAGGCGTGGCTTTAGCCAAGCAAATGATTGCAGCCGATGACCTGGTCAGTGGACGTCTGGTTAAACCTTTTGAAGCGGCGCAGCCTGTGGATTTCGCGTATTTTCTTGTGGCTCCGGCCCCTCAATGGCGGGCAAAGAAAGTGCAGAATTTTATCGACTGGCTGAAAGCCGAAGCGCGGCAATAGGTCTTTCCTTTATTAAAGTTCAAGCTACATTGTGCGGACATACATCAAGACTAAAGGTTGGGCCGTGAGCGTAAAGCATCTTCCACAGGGGCACCCCGGTATTAAATCAGGGAAAACAGGCGTGTTGCTTGTCAATCTGGGCTCGCCTGATGCGCCAACGCCAAAGGCCGTGCGCCGTTATCTCGCGGAATTCCTGTCTGACCCACGCGTGGTGGAAATTCCTCCTGCGCTATGGTTGCCTATCCTTTATGGGCCGGTTTTGACGTTCAGGCCTAAAAAATCCGCCCATGCTTATGCGGCGATTTGGGATGAAACAACAGGGGATTCCCCTTTGCGTGTCATTACCCAGGCGCAGGCGGAGGCCGTGGCTGGTGAAGTTGCATCTGATGATGTGATTGTCGATTGGGCCATGCGCTATGGTAATCCCTCTATGCAAAGCAAGATAGATGGATTGAAAGCCAAGGGCTGTGAGCGCATCCTGATTTTTGCGCTTTATCCACAATATTCAGCGACAACCACGGCCAGTGTCTATGACAAAGCCTTTGATATCCTGCAGGGTCAACGCTGGCAGCAGGCCATTCGTACGGCACCATCCTATCATGACCACCCGGATTATATCGATGCTTTGGCACGAAGTGTGGAAGAACATCTCTCTAGATTAAGCTGGGAACCGGATGTGGTCCTGGCGTCTTTCCATGGGCTGCCAAAGCGGAACTTGGACTTAGGGGACCCCTATTATTGCCAGTGTCAGAAAACCGGGCGTTTGGTGCGTGAAAAACTGGGCTGGGATGAAGATAAATTCCGCATCACTTTTCAATCGCGTTTTGGCCGGGCAGAATGGCTGCAGCCTTATACCGAAGCCACTGTGAAAGAACTGGCCGCTGAAGGAAAGAAGCGCATCGCAATTGTCTGCCCGGGTTTCAGCGCGGACTGCCTGGAGACATTGGAAGAGATTGCGATAGGTATCAAAGCCACATTCCTGGAAGCAGGTGGGGAAGCCTTTCACTATATTCCTTGTCTCAATATCGATGATGACCATGTGGCTCTTTTAACGTCTCTTGTAAAAAAAGAGTTACAGGGCTGGATTTAGCACCTCTTCCGATTGACCTTTTATCTGGCTTCCCGCACAGTTTGCAAAGCTGCAATCAAAGTGCTGATAAGGGGAGAAATTATGGCACGTGTCGCAATCGTCACCGGTGGGACCAGGGGTATCGGAGAAGCCATTTCTTTAGCCTTGAAAAACGCGGGCTGTAAAGTCGCTGCCATTTATGCGGGCAATGAAGAACGTGCCAATGCATTTAGCGCTGCACATGGGATAAACGTCTATAAATGCGATGTGTCGGACTATGACGCCTGCCAGGCGACGGTAGCCCAGATTGCGGATGATTTGGGTGCAGTTGATATCCTTGTAAATAATGCTGGTATCACGCGCGACGGCACATTGATGAAAATGAGTGAGGCCAATTGGCAGCAGGTCATTGATACGAATTTAGGCTCCTGTTTCAACATGTCAAAAGCGGTCTTCCCCGCGATGAAAGAAAGTGGTTTTGGCCGTATTGTGAATATCGGCTCCATCAATGGCCAGGCCGGGCAATATGGGCAGGTGAATTATGCGGCGGCCAAATCCGGTATCCACGGCTTTACAAAAGCATTGGCGCAGGAAGGTGCACGATTTGGCATCACGGTGAATGCAATTGCGCCTGGTTATATCGACACGGATATGGTGGCTGCTGTGCCTGAGAATGTTCTTGAAAAAATCGTTGCGAAAATCCCTGTTGGCCGCCTGGGCAAGGCCTATGAAATCGCCCGTGGTGTGGCGTTTCTAACGGCGGATGATGCAGGTTTTGTAACGGGGTCTACGCTGTCGATTAATGGCGGCCAGCATATGTATTAAGGGTATCTCCCATGGGAATGACAATAAAAGCTGCTGTTGTTCAGGCGGCACCTAAAGCCTTTGACACCGACGCAACGATGGAGCGGTTGGAGCGCCTGGCGCGGGACGCTGCAGATAAGGGCGCAAAAATTGCGGTTTTTCCTGAGGCTTTTATTGGTGGCTATCCAAAGGGCCTGGACTTTGGCGCACGTGTCGGGTCGCGCTCAGAGGAAGGACGGCAGGATTTTGAGCGTTATTTCTGGGCCGCCATTGATGTACCGGGCAGCGTGACTGAACGCTTAGGTGAGATTGCGAAATCTCTGGCCATGACTTTGGTTGTCGGTGTGATAGAGCGGGATGGGGGCACGCTCTATTGCACGGCGCTTTATGTGGGTGAGGATGGGACTTTACTCGGGAAACATCGAAAGCTGATGCCGACAGCGATGGAGCGCCTGATCTGGGGCTTTGGTGATGGCACAACGTTGAAAACTGTTGATACGCCGGTTGGGCGTATCGGTGCTGTGATCTGCTGGGAAAATTATATGCCTCTGCTGCGTACGGCGATGTATAAACAGGGTATCATGCTGTACTGCGCCCCAACTGTTGATGATCGGGATGCCTGGCAACCCACCATGCAGCATATCGCCTATGAGGGGCGGTGTTTTGTATTGTCCGCCTGTCAATATGCCAAACGATCTGATTATCCGGATGATTATGACTGTATTCAAGGCGATGACCCGGATACAGTGCTCATCCGTGGCGGCAGCTGCATCATTGATCCTTTTGGAAAAGTCTTGGCCGGGCCTGTTTATGGTGAAGAAGCCGTGCTGGTCGCTGATTTGGACTTAGGTGCGATTGTTCGCGGAAAATATGATTTAGACGTGGTGGGCCATTATGAACGCCCCGACGTCTTTGAGTTGGACGTAAATGGGTTGGACAAATGAAAAAAATAATTATTGCGGTGGTGCTGATTGCTGGGGCGGTTGCGGCTTATATGCTGTACCCCAAAACAAGCTCTGAGATTTATGTGGCAAGTGCTGGTGCGCCTGCGGTATCCGGCTATGATACGGTGTCTTATTTCACCCAAGGGGAACCGGTGAAAGGCAATGCAGAATTCAGCGCTGAATGGAAAGGTGCGACCTGGTATTTTGCCAGTGCTGAAAATATGGAAAAATTCAAAGCGGACCCTGAAGCCTATGCCCCACAATTTGGCGGCTATTGTTCCTGGGCAGTCGCTCATGATTATACTGCATCCGGCGACCCGCTGGCCTGGCGTGTGATCGATGATAAGCTGTATTTAAACTATAATAAGCCGACCCAGGTCGAATGGTTGAAAGATACAGATACATATATCGCTGATGGGAATCAGAATTGGCCACAGCTATTGGTTCAATAAGCAACCGGTCCAGGCAGCTCCCTTGACTTAAATAGTTTCATTTGTAACTATATGGCGCGTTTCAATAAGGGAGCTGCGCCATGTCCAGCCGTTATATAAGTTTTTCCCAAAGCAAAGGCCGTGCATCGCGGCAAGCGCATGCGGATTTGCCGGAAGGCACTTATGAACGGGAAATGTCGAAAGAAGGATTCTTCGGCCCTGCGGCCCAGTTCTACCATAAGAACCCGCCCACGGGCTGGGTGAATTTCGAAGGGCCTTTGAGCCCGCGCGCCTTTGACCTTGTTAAATTGAATGAGGCTCAGAATTCTCCCTGGGCCGCGCCGGAGGTCTTGAAAAACCCGCATTGTTCGGTGCGTCTTTGGCGTATCAGCGAAAACATGTCCGACTTGGCGCGCAATGGGGATGGAGATCAGCTTTTATTCATCCATGAAGGCGCAGGAGGCTTATTTTGTGACTTTGGTCATTTAACAGTTGAGACTGGCGATTACATCATCATTCCCCGAGGGGCAATGTGGCGCATAGAGCCAGGCGCGCCCATGGCTATTCTCATGATTGAAGCCACGAATTCTTCCTATCAACTGCCTGATAAGGGGCTGGTGGGGCATCATGCCATCTTTGATAAAGCGCTTTTAGATACGCCTGAAATAGATGAAGCTTTTTTAGCGCAGCAAAATGATGCGCAGGAAACGCGTGTTCTTGTGAAGCGCCGGGACGCGGTCAGTATGATTAGCTATCCATTCAACCCTTTGGATGTGCAAGGGTGGACGGGGGACCTCTCGGTCGTGCGTATCAATATCCGTCATATCCGACCACTGATGAGCCATCGCTATCACTTGCCGCCGTCTGCGCACACGACTTTCATGGCAGGGCGTTTCGTCGTTTGTACTTTTGCGCCCCGGCCTTTTGAAAGCGATGAGGGTGCGTTGAAAGTACCCTTCTTCCATAATAATGACGATTATGATGAAGTGTTATTTTATCACGCCGGGGATTTTTTCAGCCGGGATAATATTCATCCCGGCATGATGACTTTCCATCCCTGTGGCTTCACTCATGGGCCGCATCCCAAGGCGCTTAAAAACATGTTAGAACAGGCGAAGCCCGCGACTGATGAATATGCGGTGATGATTGATACAAGAGATGCGCTTGATGTCTGTGAAGCCGCATCAAAGGTTGAATGGACCGGCTATAAAGACAGCTGGAAAACCAAAGAATAAAGGGCAATTCCCATGAAATTAGCAAGTCTGAAAACCGGCGGCCGCGACGGCACGCTGATTGTTGTCTCCCGTGACTTGAAACATTATGTGCATGCAGGGCAGGTTGCCAAAACAATGCAAGCCGCGCTTGATAATTGGGCAAGCGTTGCCCCACGCCTGCAAATGGTCTCAGATAATCTGAATTCCGGGGAAGTGGCGCAGAAACATCCCTTTGATGCGGGCCAATGTGCGGCACCTCTCCCGCGTGCCTATCATTGGGTGGATGGGTCCGCTTATGTGAACCATGTGGAGTTAGTGCGGAAAGCGCGCGGTGCTGAAATGCCGCCCAGCTTCTGGGAAGACCCGCTGGTCTATCAAGGCGGTTCTGATGATTTATGCGGGCCGCATGATCCGATTATTGTGCCTGATGAGAGCTTTGGTATTGATTTAGAAGGGGAAATTGCTGTTGTTACAGATGATGTCCCCATGGGAACGCTGGCGGAGAATGCGGAGGGTCACATCCAACTCTTGATGCTGGCCAATGACGTGTCTCTTCGAAACCTCATTCCGGGCGAATTAGCCAAAGGCTTTGGTTTCTACCAATCGAAACCGGCAACAGCCTTTGCACCTGTGGCCGTCACCCCTGATGAACTGGGTGATGACTGGACGGGGACCAAGCTGCATTTGCCCCTTCATTCCGCCATTAATGGCGAAGATTTTGGTCGTCCGGATGCCGGCGTGGATATGACCTTTAGTTTTGGCCAGCTGATCGAGCATGTGACAAAGACCCGTAATTTAGAAGCAGGGACCATCATCGGTTCAGGAACGGTATCAAATAAATTAAATGATGGTCCTGGTAAGCCAATTAAAGAGGGTGGTGTGGGCTATAGTTGTATTGCTGAAATTCGCATGATTGAGACTATTGAAAACGGAAAGCCCAGCACGGAATTCCTGAAGTTTGGAGATAAAGTCCGCCTGGAAGTCTTAAATCGCCAGGGCCAATCGGTCTTTGGTGCGATTGAGCAGGACGTTGTGCCGCTTGATCCGTAAAACAGAAAACGGGTGAGAGATGCTCTTCTCTCACCCGGTTCCCGACCAAAACAAACCTACTAGGAGTATAGTATGGCTAGATATACGTTTATCACAAGATATCTGTCCTATTATATATCCTAAATAATTTGTAAATGCAAATAGACTTTCAATCAGAGCGATTTTACCGCGTCAATCACACGCTCTATTTCTTCTGCTGTATTATAGTGCCCAATGCCTAGCCGGACGACACCGCCTTGCTCCAAAATGTCCAACCGCTGTGCCGGTTCCAATGCGTAACTGTGCCCGGCCCAATTATATATACCTTTGCTGATCAAGGCTTTGGAAAGCTCTGCAGAGTGACGCTTTTCTATCGTGAAGGAAATTGTTGGAACCCGATGTGCTGCTCTATTCGGGTTGGTGATCCCATGGATTTTTAACCCTGCCACGTTCTTTATGCCGTCAATCAACTGCCAACCGAGCTGGGCTTCATAGGCTTCCATATTGGCCATCGCGCTGTGGAGGCGTGCGCTTCTTGAAGTCAATCCCGGATCCGTCAAAGTTTCCAGATATTCCAGCGCGCCTAAAACACCGGCCAGACACTCGTGATTTTGTGTCCCTGTTTCAAAACAATCAGGCAAGGCATTGGGGGCAGGGCGGACTTTATAAGGCGTGAGCGTTTCCAATACGTCTTTGCGCCCGTAAAGAATACCTTGATGCGGGCCATAAAATTTATAGGTCGAACAGATCAGGAAGTCACAGCCCAAATCCTGAACATCAATAGGACCATGGGGAGCAAAGGCGACCGCATCAATAAAGCTTAAAGCGCCAATGGACCGCGCTTTTTCACAAACAGCCTTCACTGGATTGATGGTGCCCAGGATGTTGCTGGCATAGCCTAGTGCAATGAGTTTGGTCTTATCACTGATGATGTCGTCCAGTTTTGCCAGATCATATTCAAAGCTCTCGACATCGAATTCAAAGAACCGGACATTCAATCCATAATCCTGTGCCAGCAATACCCATGGGTGGACATTGGCATCATGGCACATGGAGCCCAATATAATTTCGTCTCCGGCTTTGAATGATTTCAAAATCGACCGACCCACATGGAATGTCAAAGTGGTCATATTTGCACCAAAGATGATATCTCGATCAGAGGGTGCATTTAAGAATTCCGCCATGGCTGAGCGCGCACCCTCAACCAGCTCTTCAGCATGCTGAGACGTAGGAAACCCGCCGCCCAAATTGGCATTGGCCTGAATGAGGCATTCAGTCATGCGATCAACAACGCGCTGTGGCACCTGTGTGCCTGCCGGGTTATCCAAATAGATACGATCATCGCTCATGGAAGGGAAGGCGGCGCGGATGGCGTTGATATCAAATGGCATTTGAAAAACCTCAATTATGACTGATGCGAAGAACACCCATTGCATGTCTGGCGTTCCTTTTCTAGTCTGTTGCAGCGCAACATGATGAGGTCGCCATGAAACACCCCAGGGATTTTTTTAAGCCATTAGCCATTGGCGCTCCACAGCCATTGCGAGAGCAACCGACTAAACTGGAGCGGATGATCCATTTCTTCCCGCCTCATATGGAGAAAATGCGCGCTAAAGTTCCAGCTATGGCAGGTCAGGTTGATGTGATTCTTGGTAATCTCGAAGACGCCATTCCAGCTGATGCGAAAGAAGCCGCCCGCCAGGGCTTTATTGAAGTTGGTCAAAGCACCGATTTCGGGAATACCGGACTGTGGACGCGGGTGAACCCATTGAACTCCCCTTGGTTTTTAGATGATGTACAGGCCTTGGTTGAAGGATTGGGTGATAAATTGGATGTCGTCATGCTGCCTAAAGTCGAAGGGGCTTGGGATATTCATTATCTCGATCAGCTTCTGGCACAGTTGGAAGCGCGTTATGGGCTGATAAAACCGTTGTCGATCCACGCTATATTGGAAACAGCGCAGGGCGTCAAAAATGTCGAAGACATCTGCAATGCGTCGCCCCGTATGCATGGTATTTCCCTTGGCCCCGCTGATTTGGCGGCCAGCCGAGGAATGAAAACCACCCGCGTTGGGGGCGGCCATCCAGGCTATGGCGTTTTAAGCGACGGGGAGGAGCGGCAATTTCTGCAACAGGACCTATGGCATTATACGGTGGCGCGAATGGTCGATGCCTGTCAATCCGCAGGGATAAAAGCTTTCTATGGTCCATTTGGTGATTTCTCGGACAGTGACGCCTGCGAAGTGCAATTTCGAAACGCCTTCCTCATGGGCTGTGCGGGAGCCTGGACACTCCATCCCTCTCAAATCGATATTGCCAAAAAAGTGTTCTCGCCTGATCCCGATGAAGTCGTCTTTGCCAAGAAAATCCTGGAGGCCATGCCAGATGGAACTGGCGCTGTCATGATTGATGGAAAAATGCAGGACGATGCAACGTGGAAACAGGCAAAGGTCATGGTGGATTTGGCGCGCCTTGTTGCTGAAAAAGATCAAGAACTGGCAGAGATATACGGTTTATGAGTTTTCTATCCGATAATACCGCAGCTGTATGCCCGGAAATCATGGATGCACTCGTGGTGGCAAATAATGATATAGCCCCAGCCTATGGTGCGGATAAATGGACGGCGCAGCTTGATGATGTCTTTTCTGAGATATTTGAAAAGCGTGTTGCCGTTTTTCCAGTGGTGACCGGAACAGCGGCCAACTCCATAGCGGCCTCTGTGATATCACCTCCTTATGGAACGATCTTCACTCATGAGCAGGCGCATATGGAAGTGGATGAGTGCGGTGCGCCGGAATTTTTCTCAGGCGGTGCCAAACTCACCTTAGTCGAAGGCACCCATGGGAAAATCGACGTTGGTGCTTTTGAGGCAGCCCTTGGGCGCTATTATCGCAGCGTCCATATGGCAGAGCCGAAAGGCCTGTCGATCACGCAGTCCACGGAATTAGGGACGGTTTATTCCCTGCAGGAGATTCAGGCACTAACGTCCATTGCCAAAAGCCGTGGGCTCAAATGTCATATGGATGGGGCGCGTTTTGCCAATGCGCTGGTGCATTCAGGCGCAAGTCCTGCCGATATGACCTGGCGGTCCGGTATTGATATACTGTCCTTTGGGGCGACTAAAAATGGCGCTATGGCTGCGGAGGCTCTGGTCTTCTTTAACCCTGACGAGGTTGCTGATACGGAGTGGCGGCGAAAGCGGGCAGGGCATTTGATTTCGAAAATGCGCTATGTCTCCGCTCAGCTTCTGGCCTATCTGGCTGATGATCTGTGGTTGAAAAATGCGCAGCATGCCAATGCTATGGCAAGTGAGATTGCAGCATCTGCGGGCGCGCGGCTTGTTCATCCCGTAGAGGCCAATGAACTATTTCTTCGATTGAATGAAGACGAGAAAACCAGGCTTCGAGGCCAGGGCTTTGATTTCTATGACTGGGGTCCACCGGGTACCGCTGAAGTGCGATTGGTCACGGCGTGGGATAGTGATGCGGCGTTGGTCTCTCGATTTGCTAAAGCACTGGCCGCACTTTAGACGTTAACCATAACCTGATTTTAACCTCTCTTGGTGCATCAATGCATCATGAAACGGTTGGAAACATATTTTTTCGCGCTTTTTATCTATTTGGGTTTCATTCCCACCGCTGTGGCAGAGCGGGATATTTTAGCGCAATTCAGTCACTTCCATGATGTGACAGGCGCGCTGGGTATTACAGAGATCATCGAGCCGCAGCGCGCTGCTGCTTTCAGGCCAAAGGCGGCGCAGCAGCTTGGTGTCTGGTCCCCAAAGGGCCAGTATTGGCTCAAAGGTCGACTGACAGATGTTGAGGGGCAAAAGCTGATCTTCACTCAGGCGAATTTGCAACAATTTGATCTCTATGAAGTGCGCGAGGATGGTGTAATCATAACCCATGCCAATCCTCAGAAAACGGCTTATGGTCAGGCCTTTAAGGCTGTGGAGGGGGAGGTGTTTTTAAAACTCTCTGCACCCTATATCTCGGGGCGCCTGATTTTAGAAGAACAGAGGGCCTGGTCTGATATCATAGCTTCAAATGATCGGATCTGGCAATTCGCCATGGTGACGTTATTCGCCGGGTTGGCGCTGGCGTCTGTATTTCTTGGCCGTAAGGGGTGGCAGAAAAACTGGCGCATTCCATTAGCCTTATCTGGTGTGATCTTCATGGCGTTCATGGCCAGTCCTTGGGTGGCCACCGCCTCGGCTTATGTTCTATGGGGTGGCTTTACTGTCGGACTGGCTTTGGCGACTGCGTTGGCCTGGCCTGGTAAAAAAGTTCAGCCACCAAAGCGAGAGCCTTCTTGGAGTGATTTGCAGGCCAGTTTGAACCTGGTTCAGGAAAACCTCGGCGTGGGTGAGGGAGACGCCCGTGCGGATTGCCTGAGTAAGGATGAGATTTTAGCCAGTGGTGATGTTGTCCTGGCAGAATTGCGCTTAAACCCCGGCCGGGGGCAGGCTCTACTGATAGCTTTGGATGATGCGGACAAGATTGAAGACGCGATGGGAGTGACAGGTTTCAACCGGGCGATGGACTTGTTGTACACACTGATTGCTGTCCAGGAAGGGGATGGTGTGTTGATTGGTCAATATGCGAAAAATTCATTGCTGTTGATCCTTAGATGGGATGACGGGGATAAATCATCCGCCTTAATCAATCAGCTTATGAAAGATTTGCCGCGCCATGCCCTTTTGTTGCAAGGTCTGCGCCTCACATTGGGTGTGCGGATGTCCAGCAGCGTATTGGATGAGACCTGTGATGATTTCAGCGAATTGGCTGGTGTACTGGCTGAATCAGTGGCTCTGCCGGATGAATATATTCCGGCCGTATCTGAGGGCGAATTCCCTCAATTATATTCCCAATTGCCTTAATGCATTTTGAGGTTTAAAGCACAGTCTTAACCCTCCTTGAGGTCTTGTGCTTATGCCAACAACCGCGCTGTATTTACTGACTGTCGCCATCTGGGGATCAACCTGGCTTGCCATTCGCTATCAGATTGGCGAGGTGCCGTTAAGCTGGTCTGTCAGCTATCGTTTCATCATAGCAGGCCTGTGTTTTGGTCTGATCGCGGTGCTAAGTCGTCGATCCCTGCGTCTGCCTCTCAAAGCACATCTGATCTGTGCTGGCATGGGTTTGTTCATGTATTGCGCGAATTATGTGCTGGTCTATCACGGCAGTTTATACCTTGTTACAGGCGTTGTGGCCTTGGTCTTTTCCGTCATTCCTATTGGCAACGCATTATGGGGTAAATTTGCTTTAGGCACAGCGATCAGCGCTAATGTCATGGGGGGCGCGCTTTTAGGCCTGGTGGGGATTGCCGTTATATTCTGGCCGCAACTAAAGGCCTTTGATTTGGAAAGCACAGCGCTTTTAGGTCTGGGCCTCACATTGGGGGCAGTGGCTTTGGCCTCTACAGGTAATATGCTGGCGGCAGTGCGGCAGAAATTCGGCTTCCCTCTGGTTGAAAGCAATTTCTGGGGTATGCTTTATGGCGGCGGCTTTACTGCGCTCTATGCCGTCATGGTTGGGGATGCCATCCAGTTTGACACATCATTTTCTTATGTGGGTTCGTTGATTTATCTCAGCCTCTTAGGCAGCTTCGCTGCATTCTGGGCATATATTACCTTGATTGAACGTATCGGCCTGGCTCAGGCGGGGTATGCCCTGGTTGTCACGCCCATTGTTGCGCTTGGACTGTCCACCTTTTTTGAAGGATTTGAATGGACAGCCCTGGCTGTGGCCGGTGTTGCCTTATGTTTGGGCGGCAATGTCTTGATGGTGCGCCGCTAAGCAGCTTTTGTCTCTTGCAAAAGCTGCCATATCTTCAGCGGTGTCGCCGGCATATCGACATGAGTGATCCCGCGATCCTGCAGCGCATTTAAAATCGCATGCATGATGGTGGGGGAGGCGCCAATGGTTCCCGCCTCGCCGCAGCCTTTCACACCCAATGGATTGTTGGGATTGACCACCACATGATTGTCAAACTCGATGTGGGGAATATCATCAGCCCGCGGCATGGTGTAATCCATGAACGACCCGGTCACCAATTGAGCTGTACCTTCTTCATAGACTGCCTCTTCGTGAAGTGCCTGGCCAATGCCCTGCACAACGCCACCATGGACCTGGCCTGCCGCTAGAAGTGGGTTTAGAAGTCGACCAAAATCATCGACCGCTGTATAGGATTGAATGTCAACGACGCCGGTATCCGGATCAATTTCCACCTCAGCTATATGGCAGCCATTCGGGAAGCTTGGATGTGTCCCTTGATATTTGGCTTTGACTGAAAAGCCGTTGGGATATTTCTCTGCAAGCTCTTGGGGTAGATTTTGCGGGTCTGCCGCTGTCTGTCCTAAATCCATCATGGAAATGCCGCGATTTGTTCCGCGTACCTGAAAATTTCCATCCTGATAGTCCAAATCCTCCACATCCGCTTCCAGCAGGTGAGCGGCAATGGGCTTCGCTTCCTCAATGGTTGATTTTGCCCCTTCAATGACAGCGCCGCCACCCACATGAATGGACCTGGACCCGCCGGTGCCATTGCCTTGCGCAATGCGTGCCGTGTCCCCCTGGATGACGGTGATGGTTTCATAAGGAATTTCCAATTCATCCGCCAGTATCTGGGCATAAGCAGTTTCGTGACCTTGGCCGGTAGATTGGGTGCCGATGAGCAGTTCGACTTTGCCGGACGACGTGAATTTTACCTCAGTAAATTCTTCCTGCTGTCCACCTGCGGCGATTTCGACATAATATGTCAAGCCGATGCCACGTAATTTACCTTTGGCTTCGGAAGCAGATTTGCGGGCAGCAAACCCATTCCAGTCGGCGCGGTCTTTCCCCATTTGAAGCACGGTTTCAAATTCGCCGGTGTCATAAGTAGTGCCGACAGCTGTTGTATAAGGCATTTGTTCGCTTTGAATGAAATTGCGTGACCGAATTTCATCCTGGCCAAGGCCCAACTCCCGCGCGGCTTGGTCCATCAGCCGTTCTGTAAGATAGGCAGCTTCCGGTCGTCCGGCTCCACGATAGGCATCAACGGGCGCTGTATTTGTGACATAGCCGGTGACCCGGTTATGGATGGCGGGAATATCGTAGATACCACCTACCATGAACCCGCCAGCCACGGTTTGAATGCCAGCACCAAAGGTTGAAATATAGCCGCCCAGATTAGCCGCTGTATGAATTTTCAAGCCAAGAATCTTACCTGATTTATCCAGACCCAGTTCGGCTTTTGTGACCAGATCGCGACCATGGGTATCAGTCATAAAACTATCTGAGCGTTCCCCGGTCCATTTAACAGGACGGCCCAGTTTTTTGGCGGCATGAAGAACGCAGATATATTCAGGATAAACGAAGAATTTCATGCCAAAACCACCGCCTACATCAGGCGTTACAACGCGCAGCTTTTTCGGCGACATTTTCATGATCGCCCCGGCAACGATATTCTGCATGATATTGGCACCCTGAGTGCCCGTCGTCAGGGTAAAGCCATCCTGCTCCGCATCATATTCCCCAATGGCGGCACGATTTTCCATTGCTGTTGGGGCGACGCGGTTGTTGATGAGGGTAAGGGAGGTGATATGGTCCGCCTTCGCCATCATCTCATCGGTTTTGGCACTATCGCCTGCTTGCCAGTCGAAAATCTGATTGCCGGGCGCATGATCCCAGATCTGTGCTGCGCCTTCTGCACGGGCTGCTTCGATATTGTGAACGGCGGGCAGTTCTTCCAAATCCACATAAATGGCATCAGCTGCATTGCGGGCATTTTCCCGACTGTCAGCCACAACCATGGCCACAGGGTCGCCAACAAAACGTACCACGTCCCGGGCCATCACACTGCGTGGTGTGAAATGCTGTTTGCTGCCATCGATGTTTTCCAAGGCTGTTGCGCAGGGAAAATCACCATAGCCCGCTTCATCCATGTCTTTTTGTGTATAAATGGCGAGAACGCCGTCCATTTCCAGTGCATCCGCGATATCAATATCCAGGATTTTGGCATGGGCATAAGGCGAGCGGACCGTGGCAAGATAAGCCATATTTTCAAGCTGGATATCGTCCGTATAGCGTCCATGACCGGTGATGAAGCGTTTATCTTCGTGGCGGCGAACACTTTGGCCTTTGCCGAATTTCATCTGGGACCTCATTTGCTGGATGGATGTGCGCAAGCGCAATTTTAATGAATGATAGTCATAGAGCGGTGGCAATCAAGGCCAAAGCGCGGGTCTAATTTATAAACAGGAGAAGGATGATGAATACCGTTGCTGCGACGCCCAAAGCGATGAGCAGTTTTTTATCCTCTTTAAAGGATGGTGCTTTCTTTTTTGCCATATATCCCTCCCGTGTTCTGCATGGGAGAAGTGTGGCGCGAAAGCGTCTCTATTTCAAGACTTCAGATAAGGTTGCAGCCAATCTTGCACATTGGGATGAATGGTGGCGTCGCCCCATTGAAAGGGCGCTTTTTCCAGGTCTTCACCGCGCAGGACGGCAAGGCCTGTCTTGCCAATATGGCTGCGCATTTCGCCCATCGCTTTATCGTCTAATGTGATAGGCGTGTCAGAGGCTGGAACAGGGCCCTCGATGGTGACGCGGATCAGGCGCTTGCGGATTTTTCCACGATGCTTCATGCGGGCGGTCAGTTCCTGACCTACATAACAGCCTTTTTCGAAATCAACGCCATGAAGGGGTTCGAAATTCGCTTCCAGGATTAATGTCTTTTCAACATCGATATCCCGACTGCCATCTGCAATGCCTAAATCCAGGCGCTTTTTATCATAAGCGTCAAAGTCAAGCAGATCGCCCTCAAAAGAGGTGGATTTGGGAAAGAGACACCGAAAGCCCAACCCCTCATGACGTGGGTCAGCGACGCAAATGACCTTCTCCCCCTCTAAGGCCTCGTCAGATGCGTAGACGATATAGTCGTCGCTGACATTTGAAATCTCGACCTTGGAGCGCAGCCGATACATCATCAGCCGCCGTTGGAGGTCCTGGAGCCGGTCCGCTTCTGTGTCCAGAATCAGGCCGCCGTCATGAGGTATAAGGAAGAAATCAAAGAGATATTTTCCCTGAGGCGTCAACAGCGCAGCATAGATGACCTCGCCGGACAGAGCTTTGCGCACATCATTGGTGATGATGCCTTGCAAAAAACTCTCCAGATCCGGGCCTTTAAGAAAAAGCAATCCGCGATTGGGCAAAGCTGTTGCTGCCAAGCTCATGGTGAATATCCGTCAATTTCGATCCCAGAACAGGAAGTAGGCCTTGTGCATTGAAAGTGCAAGGGCAGAAAAGCCTTTTCACACCGCATCTGAGGTCGCATATAAAGGGAAAGAAATACATCATTCCAAGACAAGGCAAAGCAATGAGCGAGACATTCGACCTGATTTTAAAAGGTGGCACAATCGTCAACCATATGGGGGAAGGGTCAGGAGATGTCGGCGTTACAGATGGACGCATCCGTCGAATTGGTGATTTATCAGCCCATGATGCTGATGAAGTTATTGATGTGAACGGCTTGCATGTGTTGCCGGGTGTGATTGATACACAGGTCCATTTTAGAGAGCCGGGGAATGAACATAAAGAAGACCTTGCCTCAGGGTCTGAAGCTGCTGTTAAGGGCGGGGTGACGGCTGTCTTTGAAATGCCCAATACCAATCCGCTGACCACGACCGTAGACGCCATTGAAGATAAGTTAAACCGCGCCAAGGGCCGGATGTGGTGTGACCATGCCTTTTATATGGGGGCGACAGCAGAAAACGCGACACAGCTGGGCGAATTGGAAAAAACACCTGGCTGCTGTGGTATTAAAGTCTTCATGGGCGCGTCAACGGGCAATCTTTTGGTGCCGGATGATGAAACATTGGCAATTGTATTGACCCATGGGAAACGTCGGGTGGCGATCCACGCCGAAGATAATGTGCGCATGGATGAACGGGCTCATATCACTGATTCAGGTAATGTGGCGGACCATCCGGTTTGGCGGGATGATGAAACGGCGATGCGCGCAACAAAGCGCGCTGTGACCTTGGCACGTAAAATGGGTCGGCGCGTGCATATTCTTCATGTGACCACGCCGCAGGAACTGGAATATCTCGCGCAGAACAAGGATATTGCCTCGGTGGAAGTGACCCCGCAGCATCTCACATTGGCTGCACCAGAATGCTATGAAAAACTGGGCTCAAAAGCACAGATGAACCCACCCATTCGCTCCCAGGCGCATAGGGATGGCTTATGGCATTGGCTGGCCCAGGGTGTGCCGGATGTGATCGGCTCTGACCATGCCCCCCATCTTTTGGAAGAAAAGGCCAGGCCTTATCCGCAAAGTCCGTCTGGCATGCCAGGCGTGCAGACATTGTTGCCTTTATTGCTGAACCATCATGCACAAGGGCGTCTATCTCTTCAGCATCTGGTTGATTTGACAAGCCATGGGGCCAATCGCCTGTTTAATCTACGGGACAAGGGTCGTCTTGCGCTGGGCTATCATGGGGATTTCACACTTGTTGACTTGAAAAAACATTGGACGATCACACAAGACTGGTTGGCAGGCAAATGCGGGTGGAGCCCGTTTGCAGATATGGAGATTGTCGGAAAGCCGGTGGGAACCATCATTCGGGGTAAAAAGGTCATGTGGAATGATGAGCTGATAGGCCAGCCTCAAGGGGAGCCTGTTCGCTTTCAGGAATTGATTTAATGGATCAAAAGGCTGATTGAGGCCTGCGCCAGATCATCCTGAGTGATTTCTTCACATTCCTGTACTTCAACAGATTCGATATCGCTGGTGCAATAGGCTGACCAGGCACGTAAAAAACATTTTAAGACGGGAAAATCCGGCGCATGATCGATTTCTTGCCAGACATAAGTTTCAAGGTGCTCCGGGTCATCCGGATTGCGGTAAATAATCTGTGCTTTGCACAGGCGATACCCAGCGTCCCACAAATTTGTGCTACTCATTGGTACTCCCCCAGTCCAACAGGCGCTATGGGTAAAGCATGACAAAACAGGCTTAAGACTTTCTGAAAGTCGGTGTATCTAAAGGTTTTTATCGCAGGGTTTTCTGGGGTTTCGAATGAATTTTACTTATATTCCTATTGGTTTGGTCATTGGCGTGCTTGTCGCTGCACCCGTTGGACCTGTTAATCTGATCTGCATCAACAGAACTTTTCGCCGCGGCCCCTGGCAGGGGTTTTTAGTTGGAATTGCTGCCGCGTTGGGAGACGCTTTATTTGCGCTGGCAGCCGCCGGTGGCCTTTCAGAGGTGGCTGAACAATTACCTATTGATCGTGATAATATTCGTATTTTCGGTGGCGTTATCACTTTGGGATTTGCCTGGGTTGTCTGGCGTTCCGCGCCGCATCTCGAAGATGCGAAATCACCGGGCCATGGTGTGTGGCGGCAAAGTGTGGCGACTTTTACCATGACCGTGACAAATCCAGCGACTTTGACCGCTTTTGTGGCCTTTTTTGCGGGGTCGTCATTGAAAAATATGGGCTTTTCAACGGGGGACGAACTTGCAAATCTAACCATGCTTGTCGGGGCCGTACTGGTTGGGTCCATGCTATGGTGGCTTTGCCTGTGCCATGGTGCGGCACGGTTGAGGCATAAGATTTCTGACGCCACACTTGTGACGATTAATCATGTGACGGCTGGGTTATTATTTGTTTTCGCCCTTGTGGCGATTGGGGCGGGCCTTCATAATTAAGTACATCGAAAAATTGAGGTTAATGCTTGATTAAGACCCCTTGGGTAAATCAAGATGGCAAGGCCAACAGGGGAAGTCCATTGACGATCAGTGCTGAAGACGCTCGCGAATGTTTGAATTTTTCCGCACTCCTGTGCTCAAGGCTCTGTCATGACCTCATCAGCCCGGTTGGCGCGATGGGAAATGGTATTGAGCTTCTTCGCGATGAAGATGATCCTGATATGCGGGAGCAAGTTATTCTCTTGCTTGAAGACAGTGCACGGCAAACCTCAAACCGCCTGCAGTTTTTCCGCCTGGCATTTGGAGCAGCGGGTGGCTTTGGTGACAAAGTGGATGCAAGAGAGGCTCAAAAAGCAAGCGAAGGCCTTTTTTCCCAGGGAAAGACTCAGCTGATTTGGACGGCGGATGCAACGACTCTGCCAAAGGATCTTGTTAAATTATTGCTCAATCTTCTCTTGATTGGGCATGAGTCTCTTATTCGCGGTGGCTCTATCTCTGTTCATGTCATGATTGAAGATGATCAGACTTTGATGGCGAAAGTTGTCGGGGAAGGGGAGCGTTATATTCTGTCTGAAGGGACGCAACGCGCTTTAAAACAGGGTCTGACGCCTGAAGAAGTGGAGCCAAGAAGTGCACCAGCACAATTGGCGCACCTCATTGCCTTGGGGTGCAATGCGACGATGTATCTGGATGTTTCTGAACCAAATCGGTTCACTGTTGGCTTTTCTGCCCCGTTGTAATGTCACAATTCACCGTGTTTTAGCAGCTTCTTAACTCTTATATTTGACATTGGTTTCTTAGGACCGAACGCGGGTGCACCGCCGGGGCGGCCATATTCTATGGCTAAGAGGGGCGCTGTTGAATGGATGACTTGCTGAATGAATTTCTGACGGAAACAAGTGAAGCAATAGATATTGTTGATGTTGAACTCGTTAAGCTGGAACAGGATCCGGCAAATAGCGAGGTGCTGGACCACATATTTCGCCTGGTGCATACGATAAAGGGCACTTGTGGATTTATCGGCCTGCCGCGGTTGGAAGCGATTGCGCATTCTGCAGAAAATATATTGGGAAAATTTCGTGACGGCGCTTTGAAAGTCAAAAGCGATCATGTCACGCTCATCCTCTCTTCTCTTGATCGTATCAAAATGATTATCGACCATTTGGAAGCCAATGCTTCTGAGCCTAATGGTGATGATCAGGATTTGATTGAGGCCTTGGACACTATTGCTGAGCGAGCGGAACAATCCCAAACGGAGACCGAGGAGATACTTGGTCGTCCGTTAAAGCCTGGCGAGGTCTCACTTGAAGATCTGGAGGCGGTATTTGCCGCAACCCCTGGCCCTGAAGAGAGCGGTGACGACAGCCTGATCCAACGCCTTGGCGGAGAGAGGGCCGTCGCGGCTTGTGCGAAAACTGTTGCTTTGGCGGCTTCGAACGAAAGTGGTATCAGAGATCATTTCATGGGCCCCCATGGCCCTTCAAGAACGCGGGCGCTGGAAGAATTTATTCTGGCCGTCTTGCGTGAAGACGCAGATGAGGCCAAGGCCTCAGCAGCGCTCGTCAGCGATGGAACAGCTGTCTCAAAAGATGCAATTGCAATCGTGCAAAGCCTTTTTCGTGCGTGCCTTTCAGAAGAGGGCATTGATAAGCTTGTTGTTGCTGAGGCGGAAGATCAGCTGGAAATAGCTGCAGCCATGTTGCTTGAGCCATTTGCCGGGAATGGAATTCCATCTGATGGGGCAAATAATGACAAAGCACCAGCTGTGCGACGCAAATCTGCACAATCCATCCGCGTCAGTGTTGATCTACTCGAAGAATTAATGATGCTGGTTTCAGAGCTTGTTCTGACAAGGAACCAGCTTCTGCAGATCGTGCGGCACAAAGACGACAGCGAATTTGCAGTGCCTTTGCAAACCCTTTCTCAATGCACAACGGAACTTCAGGAAGGCGTCATGAAGACGCGCATGCAGCCGATTGGCAATGCCTGGGCGAAGTTGCCCAGAATAGTACGCGATTTATCCCATGAACTGGGCAAATCCATTGAATTGCGCATGAAGGGTGAAAACACCGAATTAGATCGGCAGCTGTTAGAATTGATAAAAGACCCGCTGACCCACATGGTCCGCAACTCAGCTGATCACGGAATTGAATCTCCTGAAGAGAGGAAAACGGCGGGAAAGCCTGAAAAAGGCTGTATAGAATTGGATGCCTATCACGAAGGTGGTCATATCATTCTTGTGATTGCCGATGATGGCAAAGGGATTGATGCCGCGCGTCTGCGGGCGAAACTGATAGAAAACAAGCTGGTTGAGGCCGAAGACCTGGATGGGATGTCTGATGCCCAGGTCCATAAATTTATTTTCCACCCCGGATTAAGCACAGCAGAAGAAGTCACATCGGTATCCGGCCGTGGTGTTGGTATGGATGTGGTGCGGTCGAATATTGAGAAAATTGGTGGCACAATTGATTTACACTCGGAAGAAGGTCTGGGAACACGGGTCACAATCAAAATCCCGTTAACTTTGGCGATTGTATCCGCCCTCATTGTGGAGGCAGGAGGCAATCGTTTTGCCCTTCCGCAGATAAGTGTGCTGGAGCTGGTGCGTGCGAATGGTGCGGAAAACAGGTCCATCGAATATATCAATGATACCGCTGTATTCCGATTGAGAGATCATTTGCTGCCTCTGATTTCGCTGAGCAAGCTTTTGGGCGTGCAAGCAGCTGATACAGCCGATAGTGGTGACTTCATAATCGTTACTCAGGTTGGCGCTTTCACCTTTGGCATCATCGTTGACAGGGTCTTTGACACAGAAGAAATCGTCGTTAAGCCGGTCGCGCCTGTTTTAAATGCGCTACCTGTTTATTCGGGCAATACGATTTTGGGCGATGGCAGTGTTATCATGATCCTTGATCCCAATGGCATTGCACAATCAGTCACCCAGGTTGCGCCTGAAATCCAGAACAATGCCGATGAACTCGATCCATTGTCTGCGCAGGATGGCGACAAAGAGACCATGCTTCTTTTCACTGTTGGGGATGGTGCGCCCAAGGCTGTTCCTCTTGCCTTGGTGGCCCGGCTTGAAGAGTTTCAAAGAGAGCAGATCGAATTCTCAAACGGCCAGATGGTCGTGCAATATCGCGATGGCTTGCTCCCGCTTCTAAGCTTTGGAGATACGCCTATGGAGAGTGGTCGGGATAGTCAGCCAGTTCTTGTCTTTTCCTATGATGGGAAGGCGTTGGGTCTGGCAGTCGACAGCATCATGGATATTGTTGATTGCCGGCTGGATATTGAACTTGCGGCTCATCAGCCCGGTATTATTGGAACGGCTGTCATTGCCGATAAAGTGACAGAAATCGTTGATGCCGGGTATTTCATGGAAAAAGCCTATGAAAACTGGCTGGTAAAAGACAGAAGAGATCGTATTTCATCGGAAGGGCAGCATCACCTGCTTCTGGTTGATGATAGTTCTTTTTTCCGAAATCTCCTTAAACCATTGCTGATAGCATCAGGATATCAGGTCACAACGGCATCGAATGCCGGTGAGGCCTTGGAACTACGGCGCAGAGGGCATGTCTTTGATTTGATTGTATCTGATATCGATATGCCGGACTTAGATGGCTTTGCATTTGCTGAGAAAGTCAAAAGTGAAGGCCAATGGCAGGAAACGCCTCTCATTGCGTTAAGTGGCCTTCATAGTCCGGAATTCAAAGCGCAAGGTCAGGAAGCGGGCTTTAGCGATTATGTGGCGAAGATGGACAGGCCTGCCCTTTTGAAGGCGCTGCATCGTCAGCTTGAAAGTCAAACAGAGGATGCCGCCTGATGGGACAGCCAGCAGCAAAGCAGGAATTTGTCACCGTTCGAATTGCGAAGCAGCTTATGGGTATTGCAGTGCTTGATGTGCAGGATGTTTTGAGCGCGCAAAAAATCACACCAGTTCCACTGGCCCCGGATTGGATTGCGGGTGTTTTAAATCTGCGCGGGCGGATTGTGACGGCTATCGACTTGCGCCGCCGCCTGGGCCTGCCTTGTGGAACACCGGTATCTGAACTGATGAGTGTGGTCGTCGAATGCAAAGGCGAACCCTATAGTCTTGTGATTGAAGAAATTGGCGATGTTATTAGCGTTGAACAGGATCAGTTTGATCAAAACCCAGTAACGCTTTCGCCGCAATGGTCCGCCGTTTCCCAAGGGGTTTACAGGCTGGATAACGAGTTAATGACTGTATTGGATGTGGAGCAGATCTTCGTGTCGGACGTCCATAGTCGTGTTGCGTAAAAGGTCAAATGTGGCGTGAAGTCCATCAAGGAGCTTAAGTTATGAAAACCTGTTTGATTGTGGATGATTCCAAAGTGATACGTCGTGTCGCACGGCGCATCCTGGAAGAATTATCCTTTGGTATCGAAGAGGCGGTCGACGGACAGGACGCCTGGCAGCAATGCCAATCGCAGATGCCGGATGTTGTTTTGCTGGATTGGAATATGCCTGTCATGACAGGCATTGATTTCCTGAAAAAGCTGCGTGCTGAAAAAGGGGTAGCGCAGCCGATTGTCGTTTTCTGTACGACGGAGAATGACATGGCGCATATTCGTGCAGCGATAGACGCGGGGGCTGATGAATATATCATGAAGCCCTTTGATCGCGAGATTATTGAGGCGAAATTCGCTCAGGTCGGGGCGTTGTAAATGATGCCGCAGGCCGGAAATATGCAACAGATGCTTGATGATGACAGCCTCATTTCTGTTCTTATAGTCGATGATTCAGCCGTTATCAGAGGGGTCATTCGCCGGTGGATTGAACGTGATGCTGAATTGAAGGTCATTGCTGCGGCAGCAAATGGGCGAGATGCTGTTGCGCTGGCCAGACGGTATCAACCGGATGTCGTTATCTTAGATATTGAAATGCCGGAGTTGGACGGTCTTGACGCACTCCCTCTTATAAAAAAGGTCGCGCCTGAGGCCGCAGTGGTGATGGCATCGGCGATGACAAAACGTAATGCTGAGATTTCCCTCCGGGCCTTACGCCGTGGTGCTGCAGATTACATTCCGAAGCCTGATACACGGGGCAGAGCGGCGACAAGTGATGAATTTCGTGACGAGATAATCGCAAAGATTAAAGCTTTAGGGCGCCGGGCTTTGACTGGTCGTCAAGAGCAGAGTTTCATGCAGAAGCTGCTGGTTAAGAAAACGCAGCAGCGCCCCGTCACGCGGTTAAAACCTAAGATTTTAGCTATTGGCGCTTCGACCGGGGGGCCGCAGGCCTTGTTCGAATTGATGTCCAATCTGCCAGGGGATTTTAAACTTCCCATCGTGATTACCCAGCATATGCCAAAGACATTCACAGGTATTTTTGCGGATCATTTAGCGCGGATTTCCGGCCGGGACGTAAAGGAAGCACAGGATGGGGACATCGTGCGCCCGGATATGGTTTATCTGGCTCCCGGTGATTGCCATATGACTTTTGAGCGTGTTGGCTATCAGGTTCAGGTGAAATTGGATGGTGGTCCAAAGGAGAATTTCTGCCGACCCTCAGTTGATCCTATGTTTCGTTCTGTCGCAAAAATTTACGGAAAACAGGTTTTAAGTGTTGTCTTAACCGGTATGGGTCATGATGGGCGTGATGGCGCAAAATATATAAAAGACGCCGGAGGTAGATGTATTGCTCAGGATGCGGAAACAAGTGTTGTGTGGGGAATGCCAGGCGCTGTTGTGAAAGCGGGATTATGTGATGCTGTATTACCGCTCCCTCAGATAGCGCCATATGTACAACAGATTATGATAGGGGAAGCCGCATGAGGCCCCAGGACTTTGATATGTTGGCGCGACATTTGAGAAGCAGCTCAGGCCTGGTGCTACCGCCTGAGAAAGCATATCTGCTTGAAAGTCGTTTAACGCCGGTCGCACGGCGTCGCGGTTTAGAGGATTTGGATAGCCTGGCACATGAAGTCCGTTCAAATCCGACGGACGAATTATTGCGCGAAGTGACAGAGGCGATGACGACCAATGAGTCATTTTTCTTCCGCGACGTATCCCCTTTTGAAAATATGAAGAAATATGTTCTGCCGATGCTTAGGGAGCGCGCCGGGGCAGATCGTAGAATCAGAATCTGGTGCGCAGCCTGCTCGACGGGCCAGGAACCTTATTCGCTGGCGATGTTGTTTAAAGAGCAGCAGGCTTTATGGAAGGGATGGGATATCTCTATCATTGGGACAGATATTTCACGCCAGGTTCTGCGCCGTGCGGAGGAAGGGATCTACTCCCAATTTGAAGTGCAGCGCGGCTTGCCAGTTGATTATATGCTTCGTTATTTTAATCCTGTGGGGGATATGTGGCAGATCTCAGACGAGCTTCGCAATATGGTGCAGTTCCGGGAGTTTAACCTGTTGAAACCTTTTGCGGTATTGGGTCAGTTTGATGTCATCTTTTGCCGTAATGTTCTGATTTATTTTGATGCGACCTTGAAGGCCGATATATTGCATCGGTTGAGAGCTATCATGCCACGCCATGGCAGCTTATTCTTAGGCGCCGCTGAAACAGTCATTGGTGTGACAAATAAATTTAAAGCCGTGCGCGGCCTTCGGGGGCTTTATGTGCCGGCTGAGGCCATTGATACGGCTATGGCCGATATGAAAATCTCAGCCTGAATTTCTCTCAGGCATAAAAAAAGCCGCCAATAATCAGGCGGCTTTCTTCAAATATCTTGTATCGATCAGGCGTTAACGACCTGACGGGTTTCAGCCGGCAGGTCTTCCGGGTCACGCAGAACATAGCCGCGACCCCAAACCGTCTCGATATAATTTTCGCCTGCGGTTGCCGAAGCCAGTTTCTTCCGTAATTTACAGATGAAGACATCGATAATCTTTAGCTCAGGCTCATCCATGCCGCCATAAAGATGGTTGAGGAACATTTCCTTCGTCAGGGTCGTGCCCTTACGCAGGCTTAACAATTCCAGCATGGCATATTCTTTACCGGTCAGATGAACCCGCTGCCCATCCACTTCAACGGTTTTGGCGTCCAGATTAACCGCCAGTTTGCCGGTTCGGATGATGGATTGTGCATGGCCTTTGGACCGGCGCACAATCGCATGAATACGAGCGACCAATTCTTCCTTATGGAAGGGCTTGGTCATATAGTCATCGGCGCCAAAGCCCAGGCCTTTGACTTTATTATCCAGCTCGTTCAGACCGGACAGGATGAGGATGGGTGTGTCCACTTTGGACAGACGCAATTTCTTCAGCACTTCATAGCCGTGCATATCAGGCAAGTTCAAATCAAGGAGAATGATGTCATAATCATAGAGCTTGCCGAGATCGAGCCCTTCTTCCCCTAAATCTGTAGAATAAACGTTGAAACCTTCAGACGACAGCATCAACTCGATGCTGCGAGAAACGGATGCATCATCCTCAATCAACAATACGCGCATGTTAAGCCCCTTTGCTCCACAAGTTTGCCGCTTAACCCCCCAATGCAAACTTAACCGGTCTTCGCGGCGTTAACCAAGATGAATAGAGTGTCTAGCCACTTGGTTAATAATTTGTAACCAATTTTAATGAAATACGCCAAATTTCATTTTTTTATTAACTTTACCCCCCGTTAAGCCTGTTTTGCGATGGTGGTTCAAAGGCCATTGGGGGATGGGTTTCAACTCATGTTGTCGCAATTAACGTCTGAAATTCAAAGATTAAAATCACATCGGCATTATGGTCGGGTGGCTGGTGTTCAGGGTCTGCTTATTGAAATCGCGGGCGCGGAGCGGAGTTTGTCGGTCGGGTCTCGTATCGTGATTGAGGCCAGAGATCGCCGTGAAGTCATGTGCGAGGTCGTCGGATTTGACCAGGGCCATGCGCTTGCTATGCCCTTCACGGGTACCGATGGTGTTGGTGTTGGATGCCGGGCACATATCCAGGATGTGGAGCCTTTGGTGTTTCCATCAAATGCGTGGTTAGGACGTGTGGTAAATGCTTTTGGTGAACCGATTGATGGCAAAGGTCCCATTGTGAATGGCGCTATCGGGCAAAATCTCCGGGCGAAACCACCCCAGGCCCATGCGCGGCGGCGTGTTGCAGGAAAGGTCGACCTGGGCGTCCGTGCTTTAAACGCTTTCGCGACCTGTTGTGAGGGACAGCGTATGGGCATATTTGCCGGCAGTGGCGTTGGTAAATCCGTTCTGCTGTCCATGCTGGCCCGCTATACATCAAGTGATGTGGCTGTTATCGGATTGATCGGTGAGCGGGGCAGGGAGGTTCAGGAGTTTCTTGAAGACGACCTTGGTGCAGAGGGTCTTGCCCGGTCCGTTGTCGTTGTCGCAACATCTGATGAAAGCGCATTGATGCGCCGCCAGGCTGCCTATCTCACATTGTCGGTTGCCGAGTTTTTCAGAGATCAGCAGCAGCATGTTTTGTGCCTGATTGACAGCATCACGCGTTTTGCCATGGCGCAGCGCGAAATTGGACTAGCGGGCGGGGAGCCGCCCACGACACGAGGCTATACGCCGACGGTCTTTACAGAATTACCACGTCTTTTGGAAAGGGCAGGTCCTGGGACTAAAGATCAAGGCGCGATTACAGGTCTTTTCACCGTGCTTGTGGAGGGAGACGACCATAATGAACCTGTCGCTGATGCCGTTCGCGGCATATTGGACGGGCATATTGTTATGGAGCGTTCCATTGCTGAAAGAGGGCGTTATCCGGCTATAAATGTATTGAAGTCGATCTCGCGAACAATGCCCGCGTGTAACAGTGATGAAGAGGCGTTGATCGTCCAGCAGGCCCGGCAGATATTGGCGACTTATTCGGATATGGAGGAAATGATCCGCTTAGGCGCTTATCGTCATGGATCGAATGCGGAAGTGGACCGCGCCATTATATTAAACCCCGCGTTGGAAGCGTTCCTAAGTCAGGATAAGGCGGATCGGGGAGACCTTGTAACCGGCTATGCCCAATTAGCAGAAATCATCAGTGATCCGCAGGAGGCTTTAAACAATGGCACAGCTTGATCAGCTTATCCGCGTGAAAAAATGGAACCTCGATATCGCCAGACGAGAGCTGGTGGAATTAGAGCAGATGCGTGATGATATTAAAGAGCGGATCGATCGCATTGAAAAAGGGCTGGTTGAAGAGCAGATCCTTGCGTCAAAATCAGGTTTGCTTACTAACTATGGGGACTATGCGAAAAAAGAGCTGAACAGGCGAGATTGTCTGTCGGCATCTTTGACAGATATCGAACTACAGGTCAAAGCGAAGCTTGAGGAAATCCAAATGGCTTTTGAAGAATTGAAAACCGTTGAAATTGCGGCCGACCGTGCGGCCGAACGGCGGGCGTTTAAACTTCGTCGGCGGGAGCAGATGACTTTGGACGATATTGCAGGGCAGCGGGCGTTTAGAAACGCCTCATGAGACTGTGCGTCTGGGGTCATGAACCGGACCGGTTTTGAAGTCTATCTTTGACGCTTGGTCCAATGTCTTCACATTCTGATAGAGTTGGGTCTTGATATCTCTGTTCAGTTCCTTTTCCGACTGAATTTTCACATCTATGACACCATCAATTTCATAGCCGGAAATGATCAGGCGACCGTGGTCCGGAGATTGAAGTTCCAGGGAAAACCCACCTTCCTGATTGCAAAACAGGGTCAATAACATGACCTTTTCATGCGTAAGAATGGGGAATGTCCAGGGCTGCCAGTCCTGCGCTTCGAAGAGAGCTTCTGATAAAAGCGCCATATCTCGTTGCAGGCTGGTCCACAGGTCTGAGACATATTCTTGATGCACCGCCTGCCGCAGCTCCGGCCCCGTCCAGGCTTCAGCCGATCCTGACTTCAAAGCCCGCCAGAACGATAGAAGCCCGTCATATATATGCTCGTCATCAATGGGCAGCCCACCTTGACTTGATATATGCAATGTATCGGCAGCCTGCCAAAGCTGAGGCGCGGATTGAAGTTTTGGCGGCAAAAACTCCCCACGATGGTTTTCTGATGTGTCTACCGGCCCTTTGATCGCAGTAATGAACATCAAAACATGCTGGTTTTCGCCTTTTACCAGGGCCTTCAGTGGATTGGTGCTGGTTATTTCCAACTTAAGTATATCATCTTTGGACGCAGAGACGCCCACAACGATATACAGGCCATGACTGTTGACGCAGGCCGTGCGTCCATAAGCATCATGCCCGGTGACGGTCATGGCAATGAAATCTCCGACCTTCAGGCCCAAAAGCGTCGGAGATAAGGTGACGGATGGGGTGGGTGTGGTCATCTTGTCCTGATTTTGCCGGTTATCCTGTTTTTGGTGCTTCTCATCCTGCTGGCTTTGGCGACCTGTGCCAAAGCTTCTTGATACGGAAGAAATGGATGAGCCGGAATCAGCCATATCTAGACCTCTCGTCGCGCTGTTGCGATCAGGTTTTTGGCTAGATTATTGACTGCCAAAGCTGCCGGGCTTTGAGGAAAACGATTGAGGATAGAGCTTTGATGGCGAATGCTTTTGCGCACATTTGCGTCCATCGGGATGATGCCGGCCAATCGTGGTTTGAACTTAAGAAATGACGCGCAGGCTTTTTGCAGTGTTTCAAAAGTGGCATTGCCTTCATTCCTGTCAACAGCCTGGTTAACAACGATGCGGATATCGGCTTGCGGGTCGCGCATGCGGCGCAATTTTATATAGGCATAGGCATCCGTTAAAGATGTTGGTTCAGCAGTCACAACCACAAGATTCATGCCTTGATGATTGGCAAGGGTCGAGACACTGCTGTCAACCCCCGCGGCCATATCCAGAATTATAAAATCATATTGGCTTGCAGCCTGAATCAAGCCTTGCCGCAGACCGATGAGCCGCTCCTTGGCAATCATGGACAAGGCGCCGGAGCCGGATTTGCCGACAAGAACATCAAATCCGGTTTTATCCGCACCTTCAGCCTCATAGCGTGTGAGTGCTTCAGAAATCTTATGGCTGCCCGATAAGACCGAACCTAAATCCCTGCGAGGCGTTAATCCAAGCTGGATATCGACATTGGCGAGGCCCAGATCGCCGTCAAATAACATGATCCGGTTATCCAAAGCGGCAAGCGCATGGGATAAGGTGATGGCAAGCCATGTTTTTCCAACACCCCCTTTGCCGGATGCAATAGTGACGAGCTTTTTCTCTTGTGTTTCCACCATGGAATGGGTTTCAGCGGCGATGATCATGGTGCGACTTTCTTTTTCAAACTGGCCAATGTGGATGGGTCTGGTTTGGTGATGATTAAACGAGCAAGTTCCAGCGGGGTAGGGGGCAATAATCCCTCTGCTACGAACGGCCCTGTTGCAAGAGCTGCAAGCGCCATAGACCCCTGATACATTGCAGTGATGAGGCCGGCATAGCGCCGCGCGGCGTCTAATCTGGTTAAAATCACGCGCTTTGCTCCAAGACTTGCAAAAATATCCGCAAGTTCAGCGGCTTCAATACTGTCTATGCCAGCGGGGAGGACAAGCAGAGGTTCCGCCCCGCTGGTTTTGACAATATGGGCAAGCGTCTGAACATCCTGTAGATTATATGGATTGGCCCCGATCGTATCGATCAAGGTCAGCCCTTCATCGGACCCGCCTTGGCCTAAGACCACCTTCAATTCTTGGGGTGTCTCAGCGGTGCTGACCCGCAGTTTCATTAATTGCGCATAATGATCAAGCTGTGCCTGCGCCCCGGCCCTGACCGTATCCATGTTGATCAGGCGAACTGTGGTGCCGTGGCTTAAGGCGCTGGCCGCAAGTTTCGCAACTGTCAGCGTTTTGCCGACACCGGGTGGGCCCATCAATAATAAAGGCCTGTCAGAAACCAGCCCGATGCCTTGGAAGTCAATCAAGGTCTCCAATCCGGCGGCCAATCCATCACTTAGATTTTGCGCGTCTATGGCGGAAGCGGCTGTTTGAATGCGTGTGGCCAGGCTTTTGGGAATTCCGTGATAACTCAGCATTGCTGAAAGGATTTCCCCGTTAAATGGTGGCGATGCGTTGGGAACTGGCGGCTTTTCAAGCTCAATTAATGGCTCATTCGCGCTTTCCAGTCGCTCGACAGCGGCCATCACGCGGACATAGCCACCGTTGCCTTCGTTGATGTTGACGATAATAGCGTCGTCACCTAAGGACGCGCGCACTTTTTCCATCGCTTCTTTTAGATTTTTACCTGTGAAGCTTTTAAGCCGCATGCCTCTTACCTTAAATATGCCCTAAGGGGCGCAACCGCGCTTTGGGGTGAATTTCATTTTGGCCCAGCACAACTGTTGCCGGCCGAAAACGTTCAATAATCGATCGCACATAGGGGCGAATAGGGGGGCTTGTAAGGATGACCGGCAGGACACCTAATTGCGCCTGACGTTCAAACATGCGTTTTACCCCCTCGATGAACTCCTGAAGATGGCTGGGTGCCATGGCGAGTTGCCTGTCTTCTCCCTGGCCGTGTAGTGCTTCAAGAAAACGCTGCTCCCATTCCGGTGACAGAGTGACCAATGGAATATTGCCGCTTTGATCTTCGCAATCCGCACAGATTTGCCGCGCCAAGCGGGCCCGGACCATTTCCGTCATCACTGTGAGATTGGATGTGGTTGATACAGATTCCGCAATACCTTCCAATATTGCAGCTAAGTCACGGATGGAAACCCGTTCATTCAGCAGGTTCTGTAAAATACGCTGAACGGCGGAAACACTGATCTGATTGGGCACCAGATCGCCGACCAACTTCTGATTTTCATCTGGCAGATCATCTAATAAATGCCGTGTTGCAGCATAGCTAAGCAGGTCCGGCATATTATCTTTGATAATCTCAGTGATATGAGTGGTGATGACAGTGGGCGCTTCCACCACCGTATATCCCCGGAAACTGGCTTCTTGACGTTGGGAGTTTTCAACCCACATGGCAGGCAGGCCAAAGGCGGGTTCCAGTGTTTCTTCACCGGCCAGGTCCACATGATTGCCGCTGGGGTCCATGACAAGGAGCATATTGGGCCGGACTTCCGCTTTTGCAACAACTGTCTCCCGCACGAGAATGCGATAATCGTTGGTGCCGAGTTGGAAGTTATCCAGGATCCGGACAGATGGCATGACAAAGCCATATTCCTTTGCCAATTCCCGCCGCAATGCTTTGATCTGATCGGTCAGACGATAACCACTGTCTTCGTTCACAAGGGCAAGCAGGGCATAGCCTAGTTCAAGCCGGATCGGGTCCATGGCAAGCGTGGCCGCGATGGGCTCATCAACAGGCGCGACTTCTTCATCCGCTTTTTCCGCCTCTGTCCTCTCCTGCTTTTCTTGTTCATAGGCCTGGCGTTGAAGATAAAAGGCTGTGCCGCCGATGATGCCGGATAAGGACAGGAAGGGTAGCATGGGCAGGCCAGGCAACAATCCAATGGCCCCTAATAACCCGGCAGAAACATACATCGCACGTGGGTAGTTGGAGAGCTGTCCAATTAGGGCCTCGTCCGTCTTGCCGGCAACGCCTGCTTTTGTGACCAGGAGGCCGGCAGCCGTTGACACGATGAGGGCAGGGATTTGGCTGACAAGGCCATCACCCACCGTTAAGACCGTATAAGTGGAAAAAGCCTCGCTGAAATCCATGCCTTTGGTCACGGTGCCGACAATGATGCCCACGATGATATTCACAAAGGTAATCATCAAGCCAGCGACAGCATCTCCTCGCACAAATTTGGATGCACCATCCATGGCCCCGAAAAATGTGGATTCATCTTCTAATTCCCGGCGGCGGCTTCGGGCGTCATCTTCAGAGATCAAACCTGCCGACAAATCCGCGTCAATGGCCATTTGCTTGCCCGGCATTGCATCCAGGCTAAAGCGCGCGGCTACTTCGGCGATCCGGCCCGAGCCTTTTGTAATGACGACAAAATTGACAATCACAAGAATGGCGAAAACGGTGATCCCAATGATGGTTTCCCCACCCATTAAAAAGGTGCCAAAGGCTTCAATCACCTGACCTGCCGCCGCTGTACCTTCATGACCGTCTGCCAGAATGAGGCGTGTGGATGCCAGGTTCAGACCCAGTCTCAAACTGGTCGCAATCAGCAAAATCATTGGAAAAGAGGAAAGCTGTAAAGGCTTTTCAATGAACAGACTGGTCATCAGAATCAGCACGGAAAATGTGATGGAAATCGCCAGGGCGAAATCCAACAGCCAGCTTGGTAAAGGCACAATCAGCATCAAAATGATGCACATCACACCTAAAGCCAACATCACATCGCCAGATCGAAGCAATGCACCGATGACGCCTGTTTTCGGCTCTGCTGCAGTATTCTCTGTCATGGCCGTTTTCTATCCCCCTGTGCGCGCTTAACCTGCAGCGCGGTGACCATCGCCTGGATTTGGTACAGAAAGGCCCTCTGCCTGATATTGGTTCAGCTTGTTGCGCAAAGTGCGAATGGAAATGCCCAATATGTTCGCCGCATGGGTGCGATTGCCCAGACAATGGCTGAGCGTATCGATGATTAAATCCCGCTCTACTTCAGCCACTGTGCGCCCGACCATATTGGCTTGGGCATCACCTGCGGTGCTGACTTCGCCAGGGGCCGACTGGCCGATGCCTGGTTTTGACCCGTCTGGAAGAAGAATGGCTTCTGCGCTGATTTTATCACCTGTGGCCAATAACACTGCGCGGTGAAGCGTGTTTTCCAGCTCCCGCACATTGCCTTGCCATTTATGGTTCAGAAGCGCATTCATAGCGCCTTCGTCAACACTGCGGTTGGCAACGCCATTCAGGTCCGCGTATTTTTCAGCGAAATGCTGGGACAGGATTTTAATGTCTTCTTTTCTCGCCCGCAGGGGCGGGAGGGCCAGATTGACCACATTCAGCCGGAAATACAGATCTTCCCTGAAGTTGCCTGCGCGAACTTCTTCGATCAAATCTCGGTTAGAGGTCGCAATGATGCGAATATCGATTTTAACAGGCCCATTGCCGCCAACGCGATCAATCTCTCTTTCCTGGATGGCCCGCAGCAATTTTGCTTGCAAACGTAAGTCCATTTCAGAGATTTCATCCAGCAGAAGCGTCCCGCCATTGGCTTCTTCAAATTTACCGATGCGTCGTGCCACGGCGCCAGTGAAAGCGCCTTTTTCATGGCCGAATAACTCGCTTTCCAAAAGATTTTCCGGAATGGCAGCGCAATTCACGGATATGAATTGAGCATTGGCGCGATTGGACTTTTTATGAACATAGCGCGCCAAAACCTCTTTACCGGTTCCACTTTCACCGGTGATGAGGATAGAAGCTTCCGACTTCGCAACCTGGTCGGCCAGTTTGACGACTTTATCCATAGCGGGGTCGGTGTAAATCAGAGGGTGACTGTCATCAGCAACGGCCTCAATCACAGCAGCGATTAACTCAGCATCGGGTGGAAGAGGGATATATTCCTTAGCCCCGGCTTGAATGGCGCTGACGGCTGCGCGGGCATCTGATCCGATCCCACAGGCGACAACAGGTGTTGCAATATGTTCTGAACGAATTTGTGTGATAAAATCCGAAATGGCCTGTTCCACATCAATCATGATGAGGTCAGCGCCTTTGGACCGCAGCGCATTTAAAGCCATATCCAGCGTTTCCGCATGTGTAACCTTAGCGCCGTTGGTCATAGCAATCTGACTGGCTTTCGTCAGTTGACCGCTTAATGTTCCAATGATGAGTAACCGCATTTTATCCCCCAAAACACCTTAGAAATATTGCACTTGTTTATTTGGCGGCAGAAGCGCGTTGAGCGCGACTTCCAATCGCCTTGGATTTTCTTTCCGCCCGATGGACGATGCCCCGAGCGAGTAAACTGAATTGATAAGCTGTTCGGCTTCCCGTGACCGATCCGCCTTGGCGGCCAGTGGTAGGAACACCATATGGGCAAGAATGGCCCCGTAAAATGTTGTTAAAAGCGCGACGGCCATTGCAGGGCCGATGGCGGCAGGGTTGGATAGCTGCCCCAGCAATTGGACAAGGCCCAATAAAGTGCCAATCAATCCCATGGCAGGGGCAACTTCACCCGCACGCCTTAGAATATCCGCTGTGCAGCGTCGCCGCGCGGCTGCTGCCCAGCTTTCATGTTCCAAAGTACGTTCAACATCCTCTGTCACTGTCCCATCGGCAATGAGAGAGATGGCTTTCGACAGCATTGGACGGTTCTTCAAAGCAGGAATATTAGGAAGCTGAAGCACGCCATCTTTTCGGGCCCGTTCGGCAAGACGCAGGACGAAATAAGCGGCCTGAGAAGCTTCTTCCCGACTTTCAAACAAAAGCTCACGAACTGCTTTAGGTAAATCTCTTAAGTCACCGGATGAAAAGGAAATCATTGTGACAGCCGCTGTCCCGCATAAGACGATCAACATACCGGTGGCATTGACATAAGCCGCCGGCATGCCGCCCAGGCTAAGGGCCAGGCCGATCAGTCCTAAGCCGGATATCAATCCTATGAGTGCGGTCATGTCTTCATCCCCCAGAATTCGACCGTTACTTACGTGGGCCTTTAATGATTTCCGTCATGGTGACCCCCATATGCTCATCAACGAGAACAACCTCGCCGCGGGCAACCAGTCGATTATTCACATAGATATCGATGGCCTCGCCGATTTTCCGATCCAGCTCAATCACTGCGCCCGGGGCGAGTTTCAAGAGTTGAGAAACCTCCAGATGCGCCCGGCCCAAAACGGCTTGTACATTGACGGGTACATCGAAAACGGCTTCCAGCTCGACTGCGCTGTGAACTTCGTCTTCTGCTGGTAAGGTATCTGTGTCACCGGCTGCGGGATTGGTCATAACCTGGGTTTCATCATTGAGATCCTCAAGGTTGAGATTTTGACCGGCATTTTCCGCCTCGACAGAGGTGTTTTCTGTTTCATCAGACATCGCTTTGTCCCCCTTGCGTCGATGCTTCGCTCGCATCGAAATAACGTCGCATTAATGTGTGAATGTCGTCCTCTATGTCAGCCACCCGGCGTTCAATCCCGCCGTCAGCCCACTCAATAAGACAGTCGGATGGTCCAAGACTTTGTTCGCCCAGTAGAATAATCTTCCCGGGAAAGGCGGCCTGCTGGCTTAGAGTGTCGAGCTTTTCTTTCAAGACTTCCATCGTCTGATCGCTGACACGAATAACGAGCCGCGGCTCCCCGATGCAAAGTGCAAGGGCTTCTTGAATAACAGCCTCCACTTCGCCGAGCGGGTGTTTTTCCATCAGCCTGTTGGCTAAATGACTGCCGATGCTATGGGCGAGTTTGGCGGCTTCGGTGAATGTCGAAGCTTCCAGCATTTTCCAGCCTTCGCCTAACTGCCCCAATTGGGTGATTATTTGTGAAAAAAGCTGCTGATTTTCGGCATCCAGGCCTTGTGTGGCTTCCAAAAGCCCGTCTTTATGCCCGTCCGCATAAGCGGCGGCGCGTACGGCCTCTAATTCCGCGGCACGGGCTTCTTCAGCTGCAGTCTCTGAAGCAGCAGCGGGCGCTGCTCCAAAGTCTTCACTGAATGTATATTTGACGGCTTTTTTCACGTAACTTTACCCTAGTAAATCAACTCATCTTCGCCCTTATTGTCGCTCAGCAGTATCTCGCCGGCTTCGGCCAGGTCTTTGGCCTGATTGACCATTTCCATCTGCGCATCATCGACATCGCGTAAACGCACAGGGCCCATGGCTTCCATATCTTCGCGCAGGATTTTGGCTGCGCGTTCGGACATGTTGGAAAAGAACAAATTGCGAAGCGGCTCTGATGCGCCTTTCAACGCAAGGGCCAATTTATCTTTGTCCACATTGCGCAACAAAGTCTGAACTCCGCCTGGGTCCAATTTGGCCAGATCCTCGAAGGTGAACATTAATGCTCTGATCCGTTCCGCACTGTCGCGGTTGCGTTCTTCGAGGGATGTCAGGAAGCGATTTTCCGTTTGACGATCCAAGAAGTTGAAGATTTCAGCGATGCTTTCATGGCTGTCTTTGCGGGATGTCCGCGCAAGATTATTCATAAATTCAATGCGCAAGGTCTGCTCGACTTTATCCAATATGTCTTTTTGAACGCTCTCCATGCGCAACATGCGCATGACGACTTCCATGGCGAACTCATCAGGTAAAACACCTAGTACGCGGGCAGCATGTTCGGGCTTAATCTTTTGCAGAACGACAGCAACGGTCTGAGGATATTCATTCTTTAAATAAGCGGCGAGAACAACCTCATTCACATTGCCCAACTTATCCCACATGGTACGCCCGGCGGGTCCACGGATTTCCTCCATGATCTGTCCGACGCGTTCATCAGGCAGAACATTAGCGAGAAGCTTTTCGGTTGATTCAAAGCTGCCGCTTAAAGACCCGACTGTTGAGACATGCGATGCGAATTCAACGAAAATCCGCTCAACAACACGAGCGTCAATATTGCCTAACATAGCCATGGCGGAAGACAGGTCTCTGACCTCTTCATCGCTCAGACATTCCCAGACAGGTTTGCCAAAATCTTCGCCAAGGGACAGCATCAATGCAGCTGCTTTCTCAGGCCCTGGCATGGATTGGATTGCACGGGTGACTTCTACGCTCATAGTGGTATTGCCCTGTTTAATTTGCGTATAACCATTGCCGAATGATGGCGGCGGATTCTTCTGGGTGGCGATCGACGATTTCGCCAACTTTCTTGATGGCAGAGCCTTTCAGCCGACCTTCAACCTGGGCCACGTCAATCTCTGTTTCGATGGCTAAGGCACCGGTCCCGCCTTCGCCCTGTTCGCGGCGGATTTCCTGAAGCATTTCTATGGCTTCTTCATCACCTTCTGCTGCGCGCTGGGCAAGTTCGGTTGCCAATTCGCGCTGTGATGGTGGTGCAAGGGCAGGGCGGTCCTCCACGCCAATCTGTGCAGTCTGAGTACTGGGATCAGGTGGTGGTGGAATGGCTTCCAGCACGCGCTTGACGATCGGGCGTACGACCAGGAGAAGGACCAAAATGGCGACCACGCCTAGGACGACGATTTCAATGATGCGCTGGATTTCCTGTTTGGCGAGACCTAATAACCCCGCGTCTTCAACAATTTCTTCGCCTGTCTCTGCCTGTGTGAAACGCATATTGACCACTTCAACACTGTCCCCACGGGCGTCGTTAAATCCGATTGCCGTACGCACCAGGCGGGTGATCTGGTCGATTTCCTCGCTGCTGCGTGGGGTATAGGTCATTTCTCCTGCGTCATTTGTTGCATAGGTCCCATCAACGAGGACAGCGACGGAGAGCTTTTTGATCCCACCGCTTTCTTTCACCAAAGTGGTGCGTGTGCGGGAGTTTTCGAAATTCACAGTTTCCTGAACTTCGTCTGCGCTGGCTGATTGCGTTGGTGCATTTTGCTCCTGTGCGTCAGGCAGATTATTGGCGACACTGACACCGCCGCCGTCGCTTTCCTGCTCTCTTTCAGTCCGTTCTACCGTGTTTTGAGACACGACAACTTGCGTATCAGGGTCAAAAACCTCCGATTCCTGGCGTAATTGTTCCTGGTCCAGCTCAATGGCCACTTCGGCGCGGACGTGACCGGCACCTATTGATTTTGCGAGCAGGTCTTCAAGCTGGCGCTGCATCCGATCTTCAAGTGCTGTCTGACGCTCATGCAACAGGCTGGCCATAGGTGTCTGGCCTTCATCTTCCGTTCGCGCCAGCAGATTACCATTTTGATCAATGACGGATACGCGATTGACATCGAGGCCGGGCACAGACGATGCAATGAGTTGCCTGATGGCCTGGACCTGTGTCTGGCTGATGCGACCGGAGGTCTTTAACGCAACAGAAGCGCTGGGTGCTGTTTGCGTGCGACTGAACAGTTCACGTTCGGGCAGCACCAAATGGACGCGCGCATCACGCACAGTATTAATAGTGGAGACAGTGCGCGCCAATTCGCCTTCAATCGCCCGGCGGTGGGTCACATTCTGCATAAACGCTGTGGCGCCTAGTGGGTCCTGGCGATCAAGAAGTTCATACCCGACAGTGCCGCCCACGCCTTCACCGGCAAAATTCATGCGTAATTCGAGAAGCCGATCATTGGGCGCCATGATGGATCGGCCATTATCGACAAGCTGATAGGGAATTTGCATTTGCTGAAGACGTTGCGTGATCTCTGAGGCTTCACCCAGCTCCAGATCTGTATAAAGGATACCCATCTGAGGCGCTGTGAGGCGCAGGGAGATAAAAAGGAAAAAGCCGATAAGACCGACAGTAACAGCACCAACGGCGATGATGCGTGCGGGCCCTAACGCCCTGAAAAAACTGATAAGACCTTCCACAGTCAAGCCCCCAAAACTGTCCCCGTAAGTGCATTTCAATTCAGCGATGAAATGCGTTATCGGATACAGATTAAGGTTGTTCTGGTGAAGAAGGAGTTAATGATAGGCAAGTTTTGCCTAATTGGTGATAAATGTATGCTCAATAAATGGAAAGAGCCTTGAAGTAGCAGGCTCAATCCAATGATTGTCGATAATGCTGCACACGTGTAACGCGCAGGCCTGGAAGCCCATTACGTTCAATCGCCCGTTGCCAGGAGAGGAATTCCTCCACCGATAAAGTATAACGGTCACATGCTTCTTCTAAAGTGAGCAAACCGCCTCTAACAGCTGCGACGACTTCCGCCTTGCGACGGATGACCCACCGCGTTGTCTTTGGCGGTGGTAAGTCATCAAGCGTTAAAGGTTCCCCCGTTGGCCCAATCACCTGATGTGGTGTGAATCGTTGATTTTCTTTCATTGTCCCTAGTTTTCCTATCCACGCTGATTTGGAGCTTACACATAGGGCCTTAAAAAAGGTCTAATCACTGCGGTTAATCTTGAACAAATTTTCTGCAAATATTTGGAAAACAAATATGGTTAGCAGAATGTTAGCGAGACCTGGGGTCGAAACCCCAGGTCAATACTTGTATTTTCATTAGACTTGGTTCAGCTCAGCCAGCATTTCATCGGCCGTGGTGATGATCCGCGTTGCTGCGGAAAACGCACGTTGCGTTGAAATCAGCTGGGTAAACTCATTGGCCAGATCGACTGTGGACGCTTCTAGCGTCGAGGGAACAATGCTCCCGCCGCCCCCAGTACTCGCCTCCACAAGACTAAAAGTCCCAGAATTATCTGTGACGCCATAATTATTGCCCTGTAGGCGACGCAGGCCGTCCGGGTTTTGGAATGTGGCAATAGGTAATTTATAGACCGGTCGTGTCAGGCCGTTATCAAAGAGGGCAGTTACAACACCTTCTTCATCGACACTGACCCCAATCACATTACCAAAGACAGCACCGTCAACGCTTGAAGAAATCAAGGTCGAGATACTGTCAAACTGGGTGAGGCCATCGACCTCACTATCTGTGCCAAGGCCAAGATTGATGTTACTGGTCGCTGCCCCATTGGTCCAGTCAATGCCGATTGCGCTGGTCAGAGCAGCAGAGGTGTTGCCAAGATCCAAGCTGCCATCAGTATTAAAAGCAATGGTACCCGTCACGACTTGTCCATCGACAGAGCCGCCGCCTGGTACAATATCCGCTGCGGGATCACTATAGACTTCAACAGCCCATTGGTTGACCCCGGTCTTCAAGAAAGAAAGCGTCAGCGTATGTGATCCGCCCTGGGCGTCAAAAATCTCAACATTCTGCTGAAAATCAGGCGCGACATTACCTGATGCAAGGTTATTTGCAGAATCCGTTGGATCATAAGTCGCAGCCGCAGGGCTGACAGACTGGGAGGATTGCAAATTGGCCCGTAGGCGTACATTTGTTGTGGCCTCAGCCGTTCCCGTCAAGCCCGTGGTGTTGATCGGGACCAATGTTCTCAAATCACCCGTATTAAAGAAGGATCCATTAGGGCCCAATTCCCAACCTAGTAGATAATCCCCGGCCGTATTGCGCAGGAAACCATCCGCATCAGGGCGGAAGCTGCCGGCCCGTGTGAAGGACACGGAGCCCCGGTCACCGCCGGATGCTTCTGAATTCACGACAAAGAAGCCAGCGCCATCAATACTCAGGTCCGTTGCGGACAATGTTGGCGTCGGCAGGCCTTGTCGGCTGATTAGATTGCGTGGCTGTGCGGCCACGCCGCCTGGAGAATAGCGGCTGGATGATGTGGTTTCTGCCACCAACGTCGTGAACTCAGCGGTGGTGGCTTTATATCCCACAGTATTGATGTTGGTGATATTGTCCGAAATGATGCCCAAGGCGCTGGAATAGGCGTTCAAGCCGGACACCCCAGAAAATAATGCTGCATAAAGACTCATTTTTATCTCCTATTGCCCATTGTTGAGCTGTCTTTACTGTTCTTGTGTGTGAAAGCGCCTGTTCTAGGTCGCAGCTTCTCGTGTTGAGACGGCGACCACCTGGCCGACCGAAATTAACCCACCGCCAATGGACAGGAAGGTGCCGTCATGGCGACGTTCCAAACCATCAACAATGTCTTTGATGTAAATCTGATGGCCGATCTTCGTCCCTTCTGACGTATTGGCTTCTACTGATAATGAGTAGGTGCCTTCGTCGACGGGCTGGCCGTTTGAATTCAGGCCGTCCCATTCAAATTCATGCAGGCCTGCGGCCGTGTTGCCCGGGAATTCTGCAACAGTCAGCCCATTGCTGTCTTTGATGGTGAGCTTCGTCTCTGCTGAAAGTGCGCCCAGGTCATAATTCCATTTCACTGGATTGGACCCATCGAAGACATTTTGATTGGTGGCAACTGTGACGTCTTTACCCAGATAGCCGACCAATGCGGTTTCACTTTGATTGACCAGAAGGGCAACCAATGTTTCCAAATTCTGATTTGTGGCAATGGCCTGTTCGACACCGGTGAATTGCACCAGCTGCTGCGTGAATTCATTTGAATCCAAAGGTTCCAATGGGTCTTGATTTTGCAGCTGAGTGGTCAGCAAACGCAAAAATGTGTCAAAGTCATCCGCCAATTTTGTGGCTGATGAACCTGCCTGGCCGAGACCTGATTGTTGGGCTGCACCTATTTCCATCGTGTCTTTTCCTTATATCCGCAGGTCGAGAGGCCTGCTCTCGCCCACGAGCTGTGCAATTGTTTCCGGCGCTAAATCTTCGAGTAGCTCTTCATCTCCGCCATCTGCTGGAGCTGATCTGGTGCTGTTATTTTGATCCTGCGCAGTCTGCCCCTGTCCCTGGTGTTTTAAAGACAGGTTGAGTGTCATATTGTCGGGCTTGAAGCCTGCGTGTTCCAAAGCCCGTTCCAAAGACCGCAGGTCTCGTTGAAGCACATCCAAAGTGCGTTCATGTTCAACGGTCATCACGGCCTTTACTTGAGAATCCTGCCCCAATGTCATGCGGATATCGATGCGGCCCATTTCTGGTGGGTCAAGGCGAATGGAGAAATTCCGCTTGCCGGCTTTGGCCATTTGGGCGATTTCAACGCCAACTTCTTTGGCAAGTTCAGGATTAGATGCCTGTTTGGTGATTTGAGTTTCGCTTTGATGGGCGTGGCCATCCATTTGTTGCACAATTTGAACCACCGAAGACGTTGGCGTCGTCGAGTGCTGAACCTGATTTTGCCCTGGATGCTGTGGGAGAATTTTAGGGTCAACCGGGCCTTCTTCTTTATTCTGCGCCAGTTCTGAAACAATTTGGCCAAAGGCGTTTTGCGGCTTTTGAGGCGTTGCAGCATTCGTCGAGTTTTGAGCGGGAGCAGGCGGCGCGTCGTCGCTTTCAATTGGGGCGCTAAGGACTGGCTCAGCACTCTTCTTGGGGGCTGCAACCGGCTGGGGTGGTGTTGCTTCCGTTGATGTGACGGTGGCTGGGGCTAAGGGCACATCTTGTTGAACAGGGGGTTCAGCCTGTTCAATAATTTCGGCTGTGACAAGGCTCTCTGCTGACTGTTTGTTTTCAGCTTGGGGGGCGCCCTCTATATAATCGATATCGATTTCTGTGATCAGAGTGGTTTCAGCTATAAGTGGCTCTTCTAATACAGCCGTATCTTCATTTTCAACCGCGAATGATTGCATGACCTGCGCTAAAAGCGGGGAGTGGACATGACCTTGGCCTGGCTTTTCTCCTTCTGCGAAAACAGGGGCTTCCTTGTCCACTGTTTCGCTGAAGAACGGATGCTGTAATTTAAGTTTTTCAACTGCGACGGACATTGGGCTTTGGGAGAAGTCGCCATCTTCCGGCTCCAATGAATAGTGGTCTACAAGCTGTGCAAATGGATGGCTGGACGCATCATTGCTCTCGGTGCCAGAAAAATCAGAAGAACCGGTCAGCTTTCCAAGCTCCGGTTGGATTTGGGGCATGATATGCGCAAAAAAGAATAAGGCGTTCATATTTGGTCTTCTCTTGCCAGCAATTGGATTGAAGAACGCAAAGCCTGTGCCAATGGTGGTGCATGTCGGTGCTGGAGGTGAAAACCGATGAATTACAATATGTTGTGCGTGGTTAACACGCTCTTCATCATGAACGGGAACACAGCAGGTCTTTCAAATGGGGCAAGAAATGCACGGTCATTGGGTGAATTTTGCCCGCTCTGACGTTAGAAAGGCTGGCATCTTCACGCCTAAAGCTTATATAGAGGCCTCATGAGCGAAGAGTTGAACAGCCTGGGCTTTGCAAAGGCCCCAAAAGAGACCCGCGTGGTTGTGGCCATGTCAGGCGGCGTAGATTCATCCGTCACAGCTGCTTTGTTGAAAGAGCAGGGCTTCGACGTGGTGGGTATTACATTGCAACTCTACGACCATGGGGAAGCGGTGCAGCGCAAAGGGGCCTGTTGCGCTGGGCAGGATATTCACGACGCGCGCAATGTGGCAGCCAGCATTGGCATTCCGCATTATGTGCTGGATTATGAAAGCCGTTTTCGTCAGGCCGTGATTGACGATTTTGCAGATAGCTATATCCGTGGCGAAACGCCTCTGCCTTGTGTGCGCTGCAATCAGACGGTGAAATTTGCCGATTTAACCCAGACGGCCCGTGACTTAGGCGCAGATTGCCTGGCAACAGGTCATTATGTTCAGCGTCAAGTGGTTGACGGCGTTCCGCAACTTTGCGCAGCCCTTGATAAGGATAAAGACCAAAGCTATTTCCTCTTTGCGACAACGGCGGAACAGCTTGATTTCCTTCGCTTTCCTTTAGGCGGCATGTCAAAATCGGAAGTACGTGCTCTGGCCGAACGCTTTAACTTGCAGGTCGCGGATAAGCCTGACAGCCAGGATATTTGCTTTGTGCCCAATGGCAAATATGCGGATGTGATTGCGAAAATCCGCCCGAATGCTGCGGTGCCTGGTGATATTGTTGATATGGATGGTGCTATTCTTGGCCAACATGACGGCATTATCAATTATACCATTGGCCAGCGCAAAGGCTTGAAAGTTGGTGGACTGTCTACACCTGTCTATGTTGTCCGGCTGGATGCGGATAAAAACCAGGTGGTGGTTGGGCCTAAAGAAGCGCTTATGGCCCAGGCGGTTTATTTCAAAGAAGCGAATTGGATCGGCAGTGAGATAGCGGAAGATGGCTTGCCAGTCAGCGTCAAAATTCGATCTACAGCTAATCCCGTATCCGGTCGTGTCTTCCTGACAAAAAGCGGCTTGGGCCATGTGGTTTTGGACAAAGCTGAAGCCGGGGTTTCTCCAGGCCAGGCCTGTGTGGCCTATGAAGGTGAACGGGTTTTGGGCGGCGGTTGGATTGTGGGTGCTGAGGCTGCTATTTAACAGTACCCACCGTTCTCAGCGATATCCGGGTAAAAATATTCCCAAGGTGAAAAGCTCGGGAAACTCTTCTTAATACCGGGCTTCCTTTCCATTCGCCCAGCCCATTTCGCCAGTTGATATGATGCGGCGCTCCATTGGCTCCGCTAAGGGTAATTTCGTGCGGAGGTAAGAAATAGCCCATATGAAGAGGTATTACCGGCTGATAAAATGTCGATGAAATCCCAATAGTATCAGATATATGCGATAATTTTATGTTGCAAATTTAAACCATTGGCCTCTAGTTGTATTTGAACTTTCTGTCCTGTCATAGTGCTCAGAGGGTAATATTGGATCGGGAATGTCTATTGATTATGCGTCCTCTCATCGCTTGTTTATCTGTTCTTACCCTCATGGCCGCCGCAATGCCGGAGGGGGCTGATGCTGTCCGAGATGAAGCGCTGCATAACGGTGCGCAGGTTGACGATTTAGACTCCTGTGAAACACTGATTTTAGAGCCAACATCAGCTTATGCTTTTAGGGATTGTGTGGTTGCTCAAGATAAAGAGCGGTTAAACCTTATAAGGGGTAAGCTGGCCGAATTTAAAGAAGCGTTCCTTAATCGAGAGTGTCAGGCCATATACTCGGTTTTAGAAGCCGATATGAATATGATTGAGCAGGTAGCGCCTCTTGTGGCGGCGCATCTGTTATATGAGGGTATTTGCATCAAAAAAGACCAAGACCGTGCCCTCGAGATTTGGCAAAACATAGCTGAATTCGGTTTTCTCGAGGTCCAGTGGGAAGCTTATGCACGCCTGAGTGCTCATTATGATTCACTGGATGATTCACTGGAAGGCGCTAAAGAACGCGCGCGGTTTTATGCCAAAAGGGCTTGGTTGTTTGCAGGCATGGCTTTTTCCACCGGAGATGCAATTGCTTTTGATTTTCCCATATATGGGTTCACAAATGAGAGTGAGAATATCTGGGGGCTAAGCAGGGGAGAGCAGTTTTTGGCGCTTGTGCCGGTTTTGACGGGACCTTGGGATTTGAGCCAAAGCCTTAGAGAAGTTCGTTCAAAATATGAGATACTCGTGCAGCCGTCGGCAGAACCTTTGATACAGATTTCGAAATCAATGCGAGTTGACACAACGGATCCGCTGAATATGTGGTTTTCCGCCCATTATATGTGGCAGGCAGCGGAAGCTTGGGTTACGCCTCTTGCATTGTTTGAATATGGTAAGCTTCATTTTGAAGAAACCTATTATGAGCCGTGGTTCTTTCTGGATATCAATATCGATGGATTGAGCAACAAACAGGAAGATAAAGAAGAGGCCTTGCATTGCTTCGGGTATCAATATGTTGCTGAATCTGCCTTAGAAGGTTTTCATCCTGCCATCGCATTTCTACGAAATCGAATGATTGCTGAGCCTACTGAGTTTAAGGATTCGGAAGACTGGAAAAAGTCCTATGGTAATTTGCTCTTCCTGGCGAAAAACCATGGCTATGTTTTGGATATTCATGATCAAAAACGCTTACAAGAGTTAAATGCCGATGATTCTGAGAAGGATTTCTTTCTTCCTTCGGACCTTTTGCACTTTTTGAAAGGCCTGAAGGAAGGGTGTCTGATAAAGTGACTTATTAAGACGAAGGTAGAGCGCAGTTAAAACGCCGATTTGCACGTCCCAGTCCATCTAAAACATTATCTAATCTGGAAAATCTATGGAGCATTTGGCGTGTTAATTCTTGCTGGCGGCGGAGCAGGTTATCAATTTCTCTCTGTGATCTTAGACCTCTTCTTACATTGTCAATCGCGCTGAGGGCGTCGTTTATGGGACTTGCAAGCTCCCGAACGAGCTCTTGCTGTGAAAATTGCCCTGCCCGAACGGCCCGAGAGATAACAACAACGGCCCTTGTAAGCCTGGTCACAGGAGTGAGCGCAACACCTACTTTAACTATGTCAATGATCGCGGCGTTGCGTGAAGAGCGAATTTGTCGTCGTAGACCGTTGATCTCGCGCTCAAAGGCCAATGTGCCTCTTCTGTAATCCTGAAATATCTGCTGGCGTTCTTTATCTATCGCTGAGAACCTACGGTTAATCCTGATACACGTTGCGGTATCTCTGGGATTTGGGGCGTTTTGCGTTGATTGGCGTGAACTGAGAGGGGGCATGCGTATTCTCCTAATTTTTAGCATGCAAATATTAGTTGTAAACATGTGATGTAGGACAGAGGTTTTCTCGTTAAAATTGGTGGTTTTGGTAAGCAAGGCCACAGGGTATTTTTTATTTGAAGGTGGAGATATCGCCTCTGAGGAAGGGCAGAAATCAATTTTCTACCTGATTATGGCCGCAATCGTTGTCATGGGCTCAATCATATTGGCGTTGCAGGCAGCTTTCGGACTTCGCGAGACAACTATCCGCTTTGACGGGACAAAACACGTCATCACTAAAAAGGTGTGCAGGTCGCGGGGCTGGTTTATGAAAAAGCACCCGCTCCACTGGGTCCTGGTGTCCAGGCGTTTGATATTCGTTTGAATGTCATCGATGGACAGCCCTGGTTTCTAAAAAGGGTGTTCAGCAAAGAGCAGGCAGAAGATTTGATAGGCCTGATTGAAGAGTGGCGTGAAACTTTTGCTGATAAGCCAATTCATAATTGACACAGGGGCAGGCCTGGCTCTATATGCTCCTCGCGCTTAGGCGCACCCTGTCTTGAGGCGGAGTAGCTCAGGTGGTTAGAGCAGTGGAATCATAATCCACGTGTCGGGGGTTCGAGTCCCTCCTCCGCTACCAAATTTTCTCAAAAATTTAGCGTATTTCAAACGATTGAACCCCAGCTATAGCGGCGCGCGACTTTCTGGACAATCTGGGATTTCTTTTTAGACAAGCTTTATTAAGGGCAGCTCTTCCTGTCTGATGATGGAAAAGGGGTGTGGTTAGGTGTTGGGAATGGTCCCCCTCTTGTTTGAAGGGGACCTGGGCGGTTATTGCCAGTGCTGGATTGTGAATTCCCAGCGGTTCTTTGAGGCATTGCGGCGTTCATAAGCGTTGATGTCGCGGAAACTGCCGTAGTGGATCGCTTCTTGTAAATCAAATGGCGTGTCCGGGTCTTCAATAATTAATAAAGGCGCGGACTTGCCGTGCTTCTTGGTGATCTTCCACAGCGTGCCAAGTTCAGTGTCATCCAAATTGCCCAAGACAAAGCGCCAATTGGGGATGATTGCGTCTTGGGACACGTCCATTTGACCGCCGCGCAGTGTTCGGGTCGTCGACAAATCCGTCAATGAGCGGCCAGCGCCCCAGTCGTAATTATAGCGCGGACGGAAAGACTGGCCGATCGCTAAAGTTCCGGCCTCTATCGGTGCATTGGCGTGGTTGATGCGGATGCGGATGTAGCGGGCAGAAGTTGACGCACCTGTCCAAAAGCCGTGAGGGCGGGGTGCATCTGTGCTTTGGTCTGCGCGGAGCAGGGACTGGCTCTTTAATATCGAGGCGCCATTGCCCAGATAGGCCGCACCTTGGCTTGCAGTGGCCACCCGGATTTCCCATGTGGCCGTCGCATCGGCATTTGTGTGGCCCAGGAAGGCCGTATCAAATGTCGTGTTTGATTTTAAATCAATGTCAATGTCCACCTGACCGCTGGTGGCGGCTTTCCAGATCACTTTGGGCTGGGGGTCGCGCAGATGGTCGATGGGGAAGTTTAAGGCTTGTGATGATGTTGTTATGTCGCCGCTTTCTATGGGAAGAGGCGACAGGATCAGGAGATTGCTCATAGGGCGACATAGCCTCCGAATGTTGTGCGGTTTTGATTGAAATCGGCTGTTGACCAGGTCACCAGCATCTCGCGGCCCTGGTCATAGCCCAGGCGGTCGTCAGTGACGCGGATGGTCTGGCCTTCTAATCCTAAGAACAGGCCTGCGACCACGACCTGGTCTTCGGCGAGAGCCTGGCCGGTCAGATTTTGCTGGCGCTGGGCTTCGGCTTCGGCGTCTGAGCTGGCGAGGAGGGCGGACGACCCGCGGCCTTCCACGGCGCGATTGCCCCATTGGGATTTGATTGCGCTGTCGTCAATAACGGCCTCGCGCTCCCTGTTCTTTAGAAATTCAAAAAGTGAGGGATCGGCTTGTGTCATGCGTCGTCTCCCAAGTCTAAGAGCAGCGCTTCTGCCTGGGTGCGCATACCGTGGAAACCATGATCAGCCACGCATTGTGCCGCATGGCGCAGGGCCTCTTTTTGTTCGTCATTGTAGTTGTTGAGGTCTTGTACGGCCTGCAACACAGTGCATAGGGCGACGACAGGAGACACCTGATGGCCGTCATCCAGGTTGCAATCACAAAGGCATTGGCGGATTTCTACGATATTCACTGGGTGCTCTCCTCTTTCTTTTTAGCGGGCGTGGGGGTGCGCAGGACATTTTCCGCGCCGCTCATCCAGCGGTGGAAAATATCATTGGTCTTGCTCATCTGATTGACCCAGGTTTCCGCATTGCTGAGCTGTTTGTGCAGACAGTCGCTGAGATATTGTTCGATGTCGAAGTCCGGTTTTTGCAGAGCTTCATGATCGACTGTGTGGATTTCAGACTGCATGACCTGATAACGGCCTTTATCGTCACATTGGACTTTGAAGTCTTCATCGAGGGCGGAAATGCTGATTTCCACGCCAAAGCCTGAGGGCACGACACTGTGATCTGCGGTGCCAAGCTCCACATGGCTTTCGACCTCGCGCGGCTTTGTGCGCACGCGGTAGAGATTGCCGGAAGAGAGGCGATAGGCCCGATCGCTATCGGGCTCATCGGTTAGGGGAAATGTCTCGATAATTTCGATCATGGGACGTCCTTATGGCTTGAGATAAATGTTGTGGGTGTAAATCAGACGGTCGCTTTCCTGACCTGCAGAGAAGGAGATGCCACCTACGGAAATCCGCACAATTGGTTTCTCGCCGACTGGAATGACATCTAGCACCTGTTCAAAGCCAAAGACGCCTTTTATACGGACGGCAACGGTCAGGCCTTTGACTTGCGGTGCGGTCAATGTGCCGCGTTCCTTAGTGACGACAGGGGCAGTGGTTGAGACAACAACGCGCGCTGATTTGGTGACCAGTTCGACGCAGTTCTGTGTGGCATGGCGAAGTGCCAGAACGGGTTTTTCACCGACATGGTTCATATCGTCATCCATGACATCGATCATGTCACCCACATCCAGATCACGGGCATATTTGCCGTTGGACAGCAGCATATGGGCGGCCAGGCAGTCATCAGGAAAGCCGCCACCGCCACCGCCGCCGGTACTGCCGTTGGCGGGCGTGGTAATCGAGCCTAAGTAGATGCGATTAACACCGATGGAATTGGAATGAACGGTGGTTGCCTGATAGGTCACATTACCGCCTGTAAAGGCGCCGTCTTCCGCATAGAGATAATAGCGTGTCGAAAAGGACCGCCCGCCGATAGAGCCTGCATTATAAGTTAAATCGCCAAAGTCATAACGGCGTGTATGGGAAGAGATGCTGATGGTGGCAGTTGACCCTGCGTCAACTGCGCTTAGATAAGGGGTTGTAATCGCGTTGGATTGCCCGCCGACAAGAGACTGCCTGGCATTACGGCTGTCAACGAACTCAGCAACGGTCAGTTTCCGCAGCCAAACGGCGGCCACATCTGTAATGCCGGGCTGGTTGTCGTGGTTGACCAAAAGCATTGGTTCCACATAAGTGGCGTTGGTGTGGATTCTCCCCGGGTCTGCCGGGCTGTTATGAGGTCCGCCGAAACCACCTGAAGTCTGTTTGCCGAAGTAGCCGCGATAGGTGGTCCAACTGCTGGGCGGAGATACGCCATTTGCAGCGATATAATGTTGGCTGCTGTGTGAGTTGGAACCGCTGACATTGACAGCTGTCCCATCTGCTGTTTTGCCATTAACGCCGCAATACATGATACCTGAACCGGCAGTTCGTCGCGCAATCACGCCGATTTCATACAGAGCATTGGGGTCATAAGGCATTCTTGCCCCACCCAGATACCCCCACCAGGCATCATTACCGCTGTTGTTGCCAAAGCGCATGGCAACACCGCCTGGAACGCTGACATCTGTGATTTGGGTGATTTCGCTTTGAGGTATGGAGCCGCCTGTTTGCGTCCAGGCTGCTTCAAATTCTGCCCCATTGGCATAGGACATTTGCTCATAGGCCTGGTCAATGGGGGCGGGGCCGGAGACCTGCTCCCAATTGGCCGTAGCGGCGGCGGAGGAAATGCCTTGCTGATAGGGGTCCCGGTGGACTTCGACCTCGCGGACCGAGCCACCGTCGGTATTTACTGACCAGACCGACAATGTATTTGTACCAGCGACCAGAGCGTCGGATGCCCGTTCATACCAAAGTGTCGCCTGGTCAGGGCCTTTTAGGGACCCGAGATCCACGCCGTTCAAACCGGCGTGAATGCCGCCTTCCGCATCATAGGCTTTGATTAAAATACGGCATGGCCCGTCGGTATCGGATTCAAAGGTGAATTTATACCCACCGTTAAAATCTGTTTGGACCGGAATGCTTTGTGACCCACTCCAGCGGTAAAGCTCGCTGTAGTTAAGAGTAGCCAGGCTGCCCTGGCCTTCAATGCCCGACGCGATATTATTGCCCGTAACATTGGCGCCCCATTCTGCCGCCCCGCCCAAGGGCATAAGCTCCATACGTTCGATTTGGAAATCGATATTGCTTTGGAACCAGTTGTAAAAGGTGAGGTTGGCGTAGTTCATCCCAGCGGGGATGGTGTAATCATATTCATATGTATCCCAGCTGTTTTTGATGACGAAATTGGCACCACTAAAGAAATCGTGAAACTGGTTCCGGTTAATATTGGAGATGACGGGCGCGTGCTGTCTTTTCATATTCAGGCGGAAATAGGCCCCATCTTCCAACGTGTTTGTCCCAAGATGCCGGGCGCGAATAACTGCGCGGTAGGTCTGGCCTGGAAAGACACGGAAGGTAAGGCTACCAATGGCGCGATCACCGCCACTGTTGGGGAAGGACAACACTTTGCCTTCCACTGCGTCATCAATGATCTTTGTATTTGCCGGATCAAGGTCAGTCTGTTCAACAATTTGCCACCCGGCCAGATCCTGTTCGAAATCCCCATTTGGAACGATGGATGGCTGTGCGCCAACTCGGGCCCAGGGTGTGTCTTCGGTCACATCTGCGCCGGGCAGAGCGGCGGTTTCTAAATTCGTTGGTGATAGAATTCCTGAACCGATGATGGTGTCAGTGGCACCGGTTTGCAGCCAGGCGAGAGTGACCATATCGGGCGTGGGCGTGAAAGACACCGGTGTGGCGTTGTTATCATAATACCACTGATTGCCGATCTTGAAGACAAAGGCGAGATCGCGGTCCTGGGCATGGGTGTGAAAGGGTTTTGTGCCAGCGGTGTCAAAGGCAATGAAACCGCGCCTGAAACTCACATTTGTGACAAATCCGTCAGCGCCTTGTGTGACGCGTGGAACAGTGAAGAGATTCCCGTTCCAAACGATAAAACCGTCTTTGGTTTTATCCACCAGGCCGTTGGTGACGCCGCAAAAATATCCCTCACCGACATTGTCTGTGCCGCTGGGGTTTTGATTGACAATAAGTGCCAAAGTATTAGGCGCATTGATCTGTGCACCTAGTTCCACCTCACCCCGGCTGATGCGGACGGGGGGTTCTTCAAAGGCCAGTGCCTTTGGCCCGATATTGAGCATCGCGCGGCGGCACCAGGTCTGGCCACCGGTTGCGTAATTGTCATCGACGGCAAGGTGGATTTCTGTCGCATTTACTGGAATTTGCATATTTTCCAGCTCGACACGAATATAGCTTGTTGAATATGTGAAGGCTGTCGGATATTCGACAAGCTGCGCGCCAGCGGCATCATAGAAGCGGATACGCACCTGTGCTCCATCCACACCATCGGTGCGTAAATCACAGCTGAAAGATAATGTCGTTTCCCCAGGCAGCAGGCTGAGATCTTCAAGCTTCACCCGGTCGAGATAGACGTGCGTCCAGCCGCCAACATTTGCAGCATAGGTGGCTGTATGTTCAGGCCCTGCATCTGAATTTAAAAGATTTTGTCCGGGCCGGTTTGCCTGTGCTCCCGCTTCGGCCGGGCCATTAATCAGCTGCGTGGCATCTGCGATTTCATCCAGGCGGAAGCCTTGGATTTCGACTTCTGTCCCAAATCCTAAATTTGGGCCTTCGATGGCGATTTGGGCAAATGCGGCTTGATGGTCGGATGCATTGGGAACGCCTAAACGGCCTTGTGCGCCAAAGGTGAATTGGTATTTCGTCCACTCGGCCGGGAAGACCTCGTCAACGACTAAGTGACGATGGTAGATTGAAATGTTATCCCAGCCTGTGGCGTTACTGTCTGCGCCTGTGATGAGGGATTGATCCGCACGGAAGAAAGCAACGGATAAATCACTGCGACCGGTGCCTGCTGTTTGACGGGCCCATAAAGTGACCTGATAATTCCGACTTGGATCGATAGAGATTTTCTCAGAAAACAAGTCATTGAATCCGTTCAGGCCTCCGGCTCTGCGTATCGCAGTGCCGGAGATGACCCCATCCGGGATGTTTACGATATGAAATGCCCCGAAGTTCGAAACATTTACAGTGGCACCTGTATTTGTAAACCAATGCTTCAAATCATCGGTCATCCAGCCTTTGTTTAAGGCATTGGAGGCCGCGAGATTGGCTTCGGCGTTTAAATCACCGTTAAAAAGCCCGCCACCGATGAATTGCAGCAGATTACTGTTGTTTGCAATATGTTCGGAAATGGTTTCTGCCGTTGCCAAAGGTCCCTGGCCTGAAAAGCCGGCGGCCACATTATTACCTGTCACATTGGCCCCGGCTTCCTCGGGCTGCACATCTTCTATCACTGTGCCGTCGCTATAAGAGATATCCAACGCGTCCCGCACATTGGTGCTGGTCAGCTGCAAATTGCCCAATGTATCGACAGTAAAGCTGGTATCAATCCAGGCGTCGGGGTCGTTGTCTTCATCGCCTGCATAAAGCTCCACGCCATTGCCTTCTCCAATGCCGGGAATGCCGATCAGGATATAAGCAGATCCGGTTTTGAAATTGGCGGATTCATAGATGGCACGAGATGCGCCGCAGCGTTTCATCGCAGTGGCAACGCCCGTGGCCGTGTGGAATGACTGAGGCTCTTCATCGGTGTAAATAACGACGATCTTATCGCTGCCTAATGCGTTTAATTCATCAGCCATGGATTGGGCATTCGCCGCAGAGAACAGCAGATCATAAGCTGTATGGCTGATCCAGTTTCGTGTCGCCCGGTCCATGACATTCACAGTATATGTGCGCCCTGGCCCGGCCAGCTGCGTATCCACATCATCCCAAAGACCTGAGGAACGCGGGTGGGTCGTGGACGACGTGCCATGAGACACCACGCGAAAGTTCAAAGGCCGCCCAACCACCTGATTGTCCCAGTTGATCGTACTTTGGGTCGCTAAAGCGCCCAGGTCATCAATGTCACCTGCTTGCACGGCGCCACCGATATCGCCTTCGCTTAAAGGCGTGTAATTGGGGCGATAGCCTAAAATCCGTTGATGGGTCGGCGGCAGAACGCGGTTTCTGGTGATGGTTTCAACAGAATCCACCACATTCAGCATGACCGTGCCAAAGCCCACTTGCCCCACGCGGATTTCCCCTTGTGCATCGGGCATCCACCAGGCTCCGACACCGCCAAAGAGACGATCCAATTCCTGGGCCACCGTAGTTTCGTCACTCACATAGGAGGAGGCATGGCTGGGCTGAAGCGCGTTAAATTCATTCAAAACACCCGGCGCAAATGTCACGCCTGATGCCCCGGCGACCAGATTTTGCGCGATGTCGCCAATGCGCATGGGTCCAAATGCCGTTATGTCGGCAGTTAAGGCGAAACGCGGTGCACGCCAGGGTTTGACTAGGCTGAGGTTTGAACAAATACCCACTTGCCCGTCGGGAATAGAAGCCGCAACCAAAGACGCATAATCAGGATAATCAACACCAAAGTTAAACGGCACACCGCCGTCTTTGACCAAAGAAATCGTCGATGGCCCATCGATTAAGCGATAGACCAGATTGGCCGGGTCCACCAAAATAGCCGGGATATTCTCACAAAAGCCCCAGGCCTTTGGTTTCAAACGGCCTTTTAAATCTTCACCGCCTTCAATGCCTCCCGTGCCTTCAAAACGGTCCCCAAGCACAGGTCTTTCCAAATCCTTGGCCGGATCAGCCAGGGTAACGGTAATTGTATCCGACGTGGCTTGAGACGCCGTAGAGCGCCCATGCCACAGCAGATTAAAGTCCTGATCATCATCTCCTGCAAAGCCTTGGTAGATTTTGATGTCAGCGCCATCCCAGACCAGATCGGCGGCCCGCTCCAAATCCCCCACAGCGAGGGAAAAGGCGAAATTACCTGTTGTTGATGTAACGGGCGCTTGAAACGACACGCCGTTAAAGCCTAAACGCGCGCCCATCACAGGCAACTGGGTCAAGGCGGGGAGCCATTGTTCGTCAAAATGATCTGCCCGATTGTCACCTGCTGCCAGACGGATAAGGGGGGCGTCCGTCCCATCGGGGTGAAAGGCTTGGGCTTCGATTAAAAGAACCAGGGCACGGGACATGAATGTCTCTCCAAAAATGGGAAATTCAAAGGGTAAATCTATCGTAAATGCGCATTGAAATTGACGCTTCCAACGCCACCGCCGCCATAGCCTCCATTGCTGTAAAAGGCCTGAAGCATCAATGCTGTATTGCGTGCGATATCATCCAGGCTGGCATTGGCTTCTGCGAGCTGTTGTTCGGGCAGAGTGCCGGCTTCTTCACGCGCTGCGTGCTGCTGTTCTGCGATATCAGCTTCGGCCTGAGCAATCAGCTGCTCAACTTCGGACCGGGACAGGCCTAAGTCTTGACCAAATTGCCCGGCAGACCCAAAGAGCTGCTCGCTGATGGCGAGGATTTCTCGCGTGATGGCTGCGAAGTCTTCAGCAGCGCCTTCATCTCCGTTGCGGACGGCTGCTGCGGCTTCTGCCTGCTCAGCGCGCAGACGATCCAAACGCTCCTGTGGCGTGCCACCAGCCAGATCACCAAAGGTCAGCTCATCAAGAAGGTCTTTCAGGCTGCCAACAGTGCGTGCCAGTTCAGCTTCAAGAATTTCAGCGCGTTCCTTGGCGTTGAATTCTTCAATCTGAGCCAGGCCAAAGCCGAATTGCCGTGCCCTGTCCAGGCGTTCCTTGGCTTGTCTCTCAAATTCAAGGAACACATTGCGCATGGGCTCTTTAATGCCTTCGAGGTAGTTCTCAAATTCCTGAACATCTAAGGCTTTTTGCAGGGCTGAGCTGATATCTGATGTGGATGTCAAAGCTTGTTGAACACGGTTGGAAATGCCGGCGACAGCCCCTTTGCTTAATGCCCGGCGCAGAGCAGCGAAAACGGCTTCTTCAGCAGTTTTAAAGCTCTGAACACCATGGCCTTTGCTTCGGCTTTGGCCGGTTGGGTCGAAGATGAAACGGCTCTTCCGTGTACCGATAGAGCCCAGGTTTAAGCCGCCCGTAATACCGCCGCCCAAGGCTTCGGCAATTCGTTGCAATTCACTAAAAACTGCTGTGCCAAGCTCCCGGGCCTGTTCTGTCCGGCCTTTGCCTTTGCCGCGGACGTCGGAAAGGCGTAATTCGCCACTTGATGTGGTGTTGATCGTAGCCAGGCCCTTTTTGGTGCCGCCAAAGAGACCGCCAAAGAGTTTGCCGATTGTTTTGCTTAAGAACCCGCCTGCAAGATTGCCGATGATTGGAACGGCTGAACCCAGGGCTGTACCCAGGAGATTGCCTGAGAGGGAGGAAAATACGCCGGATAAGCTATTTCCAAGACCGCCCAGAAGACCGGAAAGCTGATTTGTGATCCCGCCAAGAACACCACCTTCTTTGAAAAGGCCGCCTATAAGGCCGTTAGAGCCAAAAAGAGACCCGACCGCACCATCCTTACCAAAAAGGGAGCCAATAGAACTCAGCGGTCCGCCTTGGCCGAATATAGAGCCGAGAAGGCCCCCACCTTGCCCAAACAGACTTTGGATGCCTTGCCCTAAATTCCCCAGCAGGCCTTGAGGTCCGCCGAATTGCCCAAGGAGATTGGAAAAGCCCTGGCTTAAATTGCCGAATATGCTTTGAAGTGGTCCGTCTTCGGAAAACAGGCCTTTGAAGTTTTTCGTTAAATCACTGAAGATTTCACCCAAAGCGCCATCGCGTTGGAACAAGCCCTGGAAATTATCGACGAGGCCATTGAATATCCCGCCAAAATCTTTGCCCAGACCTTTGAACAGACCTTCAAATCCGCTCAGCAGGCCGGAAAAAGAATCCCCTACATTTCCGAAAATACCCCCGATACTTTCAACAAGCCCGCTGAAGAGGCCTTCACCGCCACTGAACAGGTCTCTGAATGCGGTGCTGATATTTGCAATGACACTGCCTTCGCCAGTGCCGAAGATGGAGCCAAAGGCCTTGCGAATGCCGCCGATCAGGCCATCTTCGCCGGACCCGAAGAGGGACGAGAAGGCTTTGTTGATTTGCCCGAAGATACTGCCCTCACCAGACCCGAACAGGCCTTGAATCTGCTGGAATAGCCCGGTGAAGGTTTCAGGGAGTGACGTGAAGATAGATGTAATATTGCCGATCACACCGTTTAACGCTTCAGGAATAGACCGCACCAGGCCTTGGAAGTCTTCAGGGATTTTGGTGAAGAGCGCTTGCAGCTGTTCAACCAAATCCCCAAAGGGCAGGGCTGGCCCGCCAAGGCTGATGCCGTCAGGAACGCCTGCAGTTTCGCCTGGGAGGATCCCATTGGCTAAAGAGTTGACAGCGCCCGATAAACTATCTGCAGCCATCAAAGCCTTTTCAGAAGCTTTCTGATTGGCCTGTGCGGCATTTTGGTTTAGCGTCGCTGTTTCAACCTGATTTTCAGATGTCTCAATAACATCAGCGGTTGCATCGGATATGACATCGTCACCCTCTGGCGTTTCGACTTTGACGCAAAAATCTTCAGGATTGAATGAATTCTCTGGTGCATTGAAATCGAATTCAGACCCAGGGCCTGTAGCTTGATCAATCGCGGCTTTACGCTTTGCGTCGAGTTCCCGAAATTTCTGTTCGAATTCTTCAGCACTAATTTGGTCACGCTCAAAGGCTAACCGTTGCTCATGCAAGCCCTTTTCAAATTCAAGCCTCGCCTTTGTGAAGGCGTCCAACTCACCCTGTATGTTTTCCTCGATCTCTTTTAAATTCAGAGCTTTCAGGCTGGCTTTTATTTCTTCCTCTGCGCGGCTTAACTCTTCAATTTGCGGTTTAAGCTCTTCCAGCCGTGCAGCATCTTTACCTGCAGCAATTGCAGCCGAACCATTTTTATCTGCGAGAGGGTTGCTGGCGCGCTCGGAATTGCGCTTAAAACGGGCTTCAACTTTTCTCTGTTCTGCTTCCAGATCAAGGAGAACGGCGTTGTTTTCGGCCAGCTGCTCCTGAAGCTCAGCGCGATCTTTTTTAGCTTGTTCGACCGCTGCCTTGCTTGCTTGATTTGTAAAGCGACCTACGCGATCAAGCGCTCCTTTCACATTATCAGGGAGTGCCTCAATCTGCTTGCCTGTCCCAAAGATACTGCCGGCGAGCTCAACAAACACGCCGGATAAACTTAGAAATGCGGCACCCCAAGGCCCGGCGGCCAATCCGGCGACGCGGCCCAATACGCCGCCGACGCCGGAGAGCGACTTTGCAACATTGACGCCCTGCTTGCCGAGAATTTCCAATGCCCCCTTGCCCTTGGACAGGGCTAAGAAGGCATCGGCTGTGTTTTTGGTCAAATCTGCGTAAATATCGCTGGTCGATTTGCTTTCGTCTTTAAGCCCCGATATGACGCCTGACACACCACTGGCAGATGTTTTCAGATCATCGAAAGCCGATGTCACCTCATTCAGCTGACCTATAATGTTTCCATCGTCGATGTTGAATTTTACGGATACAGAAATGTCATTCATAAGCTTATCGTCTCTTTCTGTCCCGCCAGGCCTTGAGGGCTTCGGCCTCCATGGTCCGCAGGTCGATGAACAAGGTCCGGCCAATGTCTATGCCAAGCATCTCTGCCGTCGGCCGGACGGCTGTGTAATCCAGGCCGGAAGGGCCGTTAAAGCCCTCCCGCCACTGGGTCGAAAGTGCGAAAAACAAAGTCACAACGTCATGGCTGTCAGGGGCAATTTCGATTTGCTCCTGGGCATCGCTCAGCGCGAATTGCGCTTCCAATGCCTTGATTTGTTTTTCGCTTGCGCCAAAGCGTTTTAAGTCTTTGAGCGCTTCGCTTTTGCTCTGCGCGCCGCCCGTGCCGGTTGCCCAGCGTCGGGCGACGTGTCTGAGTTTTTTTCCCGTTCCTCTGGGCTGGCCGCCATCAACCGGTAATAGGCGGTCGCCAGACCCATTTTGGTATTAGGGAGGTCAAGGAAGCGCAGGAGGTTTTCATCTGAGAAGGGGAGAGGCTTGCCCTCCTCATCTCCAATTCCGCGCCAATCCTTGACCAAGCGGCGTAACACCGCGATGTCGTCATTTTCCTCGGCCTGGGCCAGCAGGTCTTTAAACGCTGCTTCGCCCAACACGTGGAAACGCATTTCAATTTCATTGTCGATGATGGCGCCGTCTTCTGTGACACCCTTCCAACTCATCGGCCACCAGGCGGTGCGCTCTTCAACTAATTTAAACATGAACAAAAGCCTCTCTTTTTTGTTTGATTTCCCCCTCACCCCAACCCTCTCCCGCGCTGGGGAGAAGGAGGGAGGTTAAGGAGCGCTCGGGACTCCCTCTCCCCTTGTGGGAGAGGGCCGGGGTGAGGGGTAGTTCGATCACTTACTTCGTGATCAACTTCACATCGTCGTCGCCATTTGTGATGACGGCTTCGACGCCAAGGGTGAAGGTGGCCACGCCGTCTTCATCGCCATAAGCGATTGATTTGACTTGAGCTTGTGGAATGCTCAGCTCAACAATCTGACCCGCAGTCACACCATGAGTGAAGACCAATGGACCTTTTGCAGCCGCATCAACAGCTGAGAAATAGTCATGGGCACCCAGGCTTGGGGCTTGAATGACAACTTCCGCAGAAGAGCGACGACCAGAGATCAAAATGCCTTCCTGGCCAACCCAGGATTTATACGTGACTTCATTGCCCAGATCGAAGTTCAGGCTGCGCAGATTTGCATTGAACCCATGAAGCGAGAAGCTTGAATTGGACGTGTTGATCAACACTGGGTCCATAAAGCCAGTCAAGTCAGTACCAACTGGTGTTCCGTTACCCACAGGGGTGAACAAGCCAATGAAATCAAAGCTAAAGTAACCAAATTGGCTTTCCACAGCTTCGACTTGAACATTGCCGCGTGCGCCTGTGAATTTATGAAGAATATCATCGATATAGACATAGAAAGTGGCGCTTTCCGGTGCCTGCGTCATGGGGTCATAGCTGCAATCAACGGCTGTATTGATGGTTTCAACCATGCCGCAAGCGCGGAGCAGGGGCGCGAATTTCGCAGGGCCATCAACAGTGCCGGAGCCTTGCAATTCAACCTTGAAGTTGACAGAGACACGCTTGTTGGAGAGCTGGGAGCCCATAGAGCCATAAGTGGCCCGATCCACATCACGTGCGACTTCATCGCCTTCGATAGGGTTGATGGAGAATTCTTTTGTCAAAATGGCATTCATGGCGGCATCGGGTGCGGCATCCATGCCTTCCGCGGCCTCCAATTTGCACAGGATGGTTTTAGAATTCCATTGAACGGTCATAAGGGAACATCCTTTCCAAAATACGAGAAAGGGACCGCGGAGAACCAAGGCACCATTGCCCTGTAACACAAGCCCCAAACTCCAAACCCCTCCATGGGGTCAGTCTGGGTGTTGTACGGGAAAGGTAGGTGAGAAAATGCCCGGATGGGGGTCACTTATGCAGGTTGTGGGTCTCTATATAATCGAGAATGAAGTCGATCCAATAAGCTTCATCTATTTTTTTTAAGTGAAAATTCCTCCTTTCATATAAGAATCTATCTGAAAGGTTGTGTATAAACTCAGAGCGACTAATCCCATCTTTCATTAAATCTAATATAATAGGAATATCTAGTTTTATATTAGATTTCATATATTCATGAACCGAATCATTAATATAATTATTCTCTTTATCAAAAACACTAAAGTGAATTGAATCATAATCTATAATCGAAAGTTTATCCTCGCCTTTTATAATTAATTCCAGTGTTAATAATTTCTCTTTTATATCGTAATTAAAGCTTGTTGATTTTACTGTATATTTTACATCATATTTTAACTTACCCTTATACATACGGATTATAAAAAATCTCAAATCATTCATGAAATCTTTCATATTATTTTTTAGATCTTCTCTCATGCTAATAAGAAGTGTTTGGATGTCTTTGCGTGCTGAAGTATTTAGGCTTTTAGCTATTTTTTCTTGCTCAATAACATTTTTCTTGTGTTCTATTCTTTGTAATTCTAATTCTTTCAATTGAGCCTCTAAGGATTGTCTTTGCGCTGATAGCTCTTGTCTTTGAAGAAACACTGCCGCAATGAACCAAATCAATGCTGGAACAGCAAAGAAACCGCCAACAAAATCTCCCCATTCTCCGGCGCTCTGGGGTTGGTGGAAGCGATACACAATTATTGCTCCAAAAATGGCAAAGATTGTTAGCCGTCCTGGCCAAAAGATTGCGGGCTCTTTGCTTTTAACAACCTTTGGAATGATTTGATTCCAAATGAAAAAGAAGGCTGTAATCCAAAAGAGCCCCTCAATAAAAACAAACTCATCCTGCCACCAGCGCACATCCGCAAAGTCCACCCCGCCATTCAGCACAGCTCATGTCTCCCTCAGAAATTTTGGAAATAGCAACGCAACACGGGGCGGGAACGCTCGCCTTGAGTGTATATTCAACAGGGCAGGGGAGAAGTGCAAGACTTCTCTTGCGCCACTCCCTCTCCCCTATGTGGGAGAGGGTCGGGGTGAGGGGCGAATAAAAGTTTTTGGTGGTATCGCGGGGTTCCGCTTTTTTATTTGATCCCTCAAGCGCCGGGCGCGGAAGATTCTTTTGATTGTTTCCGGTATTGGCTTCGCCAATCCCATGAAACGGGCTCAAGGCTGTTCCGCCCGCTTGGCTCGCGATAACGCACTTCCTCCATGGCTCCGCCATTCCGGGCTATCGCGACGGCCGTGCGGCCTTACAGCTCTCATTATGAGAGCTGGGGGAGCTTATATTATTCTACGGCGGCGCATGAGGCCGGTGAGGGCCAGCATGCCAAGGGCCAGGCCAGACAATGTCGCTGGCTCCGCTACGGTGCTAACGCCGTTGGTAAAGGTGAGGGAGTTGAATAGGAAATTTTGCTCGGTGCTGTTGAGGTTGAATATAACCAAGCTCAGGTCACTGCCGGGTAAAAGAGGTTCTAAAGTCGAATCTGGAAAGAAATCAGAACCATCGAATGCGTGACTGATGAGGGTGTCATCTAGGGTCGCTTGAAGGCGAAAGTCGAGTTGTAAAATATCGCCGATTAACGAGGCGGCTGTGGGGGAAGACGCCCCAGCAAATCCCGGTCCCAGCAGCTCGGTCCCATCCTCGTTGAGCCTTAATATGATATTTTGCGCGGTGGTTTGCCCGGTATCGCGACCATAGAAGGAGGCACTGTAAAGAAATCGCCCGTCGAAGAAGCCGATGAAAAACTCCTGCTCATTCAGACCGCTATCTGAATTGAGGCGGGTGAATTCCAAGGAAAATCCGAAGTCGCTGCGATCGATGATGAATTCGTCTAAGTCCAAGCGATAAAGCGCAGTGAACCCCTCTGTTACATCAATCCTTAAATCATCCCCAATCACCATCTGCCCGCCCGTTGGAAAACTCGCCCCCGGCAGACTGGCAAGCTCTGCACCTGTGAAAGTGATGGGAACTGCGCGGGCGGATGGGATGAGTGCTAAAACGGCGAAAACAATAAGAAAATAACGCATGCTGGGACCTCCCCTTGGCTGTTGAAAGGGGAGCGTGGAGGAAGTGTGTCTAAGAAAATAAAAACGGATTTATCACTGGGGCAAGAAAAGCACACCGCCCCGCATCTGTCGGCCGATGACAGAGGCGAGGCGGTTCGTTTATCAGATGTTCACACCGGGCGTTTTTCCCATGTCCACGCCGCAAATGAATGTGACGCGGTCATAGGGGAAAATATAAGCCAGGGTGATACCTATGCAGACGGCCAATACCAACAGGAGCAAAGGCTGATGCTGCACCCAACAGACACTGTGAGTAAGTGATCTGAGGATGCGCCTTCCAATGTGCGCATACAATGTGATAAACGAATGGTCAGCCATTCGAACCTCCTTGTTAGGTTGGTTTGGTCAGGCTCAGGGGGTGGGTACCAGCCACCTTCTGGGCCGCTCTCTTTTGAGAGAGCGTTAAAACCTTAACGCGTGATTCTTGGTTATACAAGTGTGTAATTGCGCGGGGTGATAGCGCGAGGTTCCGCTTTATTTTTTCGACCCTCAAGCGCCGGGCGCGGACATCCGTCCGCTTGGCTCGCGATAACGCTATTCCTCCATGGCTGCGCCATTGCGGGCTATCGCGACGCGCGGTCGCGCTTACAGCTTTTCAACTATGAAAAGCTGGGGGAGGGTGGTGTTTGGGTGGGGGAGCGCGAGGTTCCTGTTTATTTTTTTAGCCTCAATCGCCGGCGCGGGCCTCCGCCCGCTTAGGCTTCCGCGAAACGGTTCGCGACGCGCGGTCGCGCTTACAGCTTTTCAGATGAGAAAAGCTGGGGAGTGCTGCTCTGAGGCGTGGGTGTTCCCCCCTCACCCTAACCCTCTCCCACCGGGGGAGAGGGGATTAAGTGGAGCGCCATAATCTCCCTCCCTCTCCCCTTGTGGGAGAGGGTCGGGGTGAGGGGTAGGTCTGAACAGAAGAGCCGCGCAGTACAGGCTCCTCCAGCTTTTCTCATCTGAAAAGCTGTAAGGCCGCACGGCCGTCGCGATAGCCCGGAATGGCGGAGCCATGAAGGAATAGCGTTATCGCGGAAGCCTAAGGGAGCGGATGCGACCGCCGGCGATTGAGGCTAAAAAAAACAAAGCGGAACCTCGCGCTCTCACATCTCACACCCACACTCCCCCAGCTTTTCTCATCTGAAAAGCTGTAAGCGCGACTGCGCGTCGCGATAGCCCGGAATGACGAAGTCATGGAGGATCAGCGTTATCGCGGAAGCCTAAGCGGGCGGATGCCCGCGCCGGCGATTGAGGCTAAAAAAATAAACTAAACCCCGCGCCACCACCCCGCGCAATTACACTCCCCGAACCCCCAACCCCATCCTCCGCCGCCGCTTTAACCCCAGGCTCAGAAGCCCCAGCGCCAGCCCACCAAGCGCTCCTGGCTCTGAAACAGGAATGCTGTCAAAGGTCAGATTATCGACCGTCAGGCCGGAATCCTGCCCATTGGTGAAGCGTGCGGATTGGGCGGTCACGCCGGATAAAGTCAAACCGATGGCAATCACATCCTGATCAATGCGGTTGGATGGCACCACATAGCTGATTGTGCCAACCTCATTGAGGAAATTTCGAGTGGCGAACAGGGTCAATGTATGAGTGCGGCCAATGCCATCGGCATCCACGAAATCCAGCATTAAGGAGGTGATTTCCCGGTCAAATTGAAAGAAATAATTATCGGATTCCCTATTCCCTCGGGCCGTATCATCCAGACCGACAAACCCCACGCGCGTGCCGTCACCAAAGCCGCCAACGGGAATTTCCGTCGGGCCGAAAGAGGTGACTGGCCCGCCATAATGAAAGGTTCGGCAGGTCTGAACATTGGGCGTCAGGCCACAGCTGAAGGTCACACGATTATCCCCGGTGGAAATGGGCAGGGCAGGTTGAATATCCCCCAGCCCTTCAAAATCAATCACCCCCGCCTGCGCAGGCGAAAGCATAAACGCGAACAAAGCAAAAGTGAGATATAGCGATTTCATAAAATAGTCCTCCGCCGTCGTTGAATAAAGCCGCAAAGCCCCAGCAGCCCCAGCCCCAAACCCGCCAAAGGCCCAGGCTCTGGTATCTGTGATGCGCCAAAACTCACCAGTGCATTCGCAAGCAGGGCATCTTGACTGGGGGAGGTGAAGAGGGAGACTTCATCGGCAAAGAAATAGACCTGGCCAGAACCAGGGGCCAATGCACCTTCTGCGAAATAGACAAGTGTTGTGCCAACGGGAGAGCGGCCTAAGGCAGTCCCGTTGGTTGGGGTTGATAAGGCACGGAAGAATGTGTTTACATAGCTGCCATCTGTCTCAAAAGGCCCATTCACCAAAGGGTTCGTTGGATCTTGAACCACCCCCGTTTCGGATCCGAAAATAAAGGTCCCATAAGTGATGCCAAACAGCGCGGCAAGGCCTGGGAAAGGCGTACTGTTTCCGGCACCCACGCCCAGATAGGCATTGCCACCGCCTAAGACGAAATTGAACAGGTTATTCTGCTCTGCAACACTCAACTCCCTGCGGGCGTCACTGCCAAAGGCGTTTAAATAGATCACCGCGTCAATCTGGTTGAAAAACGTCGTATCGAAATTGAGTGAACGAATGCGCTCAATATTCAGGCGCTCCTGAGAGAAATCGATATTGTCATTAATTTGCTCGCCAACTGTATCCAAAATGGTTCCAATGCGAAAAGGTGTGGCCTCGGCTGATGTTGAGCAAATGAATGCAAGAATGATAATGAGCGATTTCATAAAATAGTCCTCCGCCGTCGTTGAATAAAGCCACAAAGCCCCAGCAACCCAAATCCCAGACCCGCCAAAGCGCCAGGTTCCGGCACAGCTTGCGGTTCCGGCAGGGCGACCCCACTGGTGAAGGTCAAGCTGTTGAACAGGTAGTTTTCAAAAGGCTGATTTCCAACCAATATCAGGCTTAAGGAGCCATTGGGGTCATAGCTATTGCCCGTGACCAAAGTCGCCCCGCCTGCGCCATTGATGGACCCAATGACATTATTTCCCGAAGGCGTTTGGGTGATGGAGACTTGCGTCTGCCTGGTCTGCCCGGCGGGGAAGAAGACCTCTGGCCCCTGGTTTCCAGACAGGATCGTTGAGAGCAATGTTTCATCAGGGGTTAATTCATAATTCCGTGACCGCACCAACGCGCGGTCTGAAGCCGTATCGGAGTTGATGAAAAAAGACCCAAAGGCCGATTGTCCATCAAAAATGCCCACATAGAAATCAAAATCCACGCTGCCAAAATCCGTCAGCAACCGTGTGAAACTCAAAGAAAAGCTGATCTCACCCCGATCCACAACAAAGCCGTCCAACGGCAGGCGATACATCACGGCATTATCGATGGTGGAGTCAAATCGCACGCTGTCTCCAACGATGGTGCGCGTGCCGCTTGGAAAACTGACACCTGGCAGATTAATGAACTCCGCCCCTGTGAAACTTAATGGCGTGGCGGATGCAGCTGTGGTGAAGAGGAATACAAGGCTCAACAGGGGAAGAGCTGCTTTTACAAATGGCATGAGGAGGTCCTTTTCAAGTCAAGATGGGCCGTGTTTTTCCTTCTTCCTCCGCTGTAACCATGTCCGATCGAGACCAATGGCGAGGGCAAATAAGCTCAATGCCAAACCGCCCAAAGGTCCGGGTTCTGGAACAGAGGTGGATAGGTCCGTGAAGGTGAGGGAGCGGATCAGATAATTCTCTTGAAAATTATTCCCGGCAAAAACCAGGTTGAAGCCATTGGCGGGGTTCAAAATATTTAAGGGCTGAAAGGTGGAGACAGTATTTGTGCCGATAAATCCATCAATCTGCGTGCCGGTGGCCAGGGTCTGGATGGAAAATCCATATTGTGCAGTGGTGTTTAAAGGTGCGGGGAACAGCGCGCCTGAATCCAAGGTTATCCCCAGACTTATCTGTAGGCCGTTAGATGTGAGGCCCTCCCGCCTGATATTAGGACGCACATTGGCCCCGTTGCTATCGAAGATATTGGTGTTGTAGAATGCGACCCCATCTGACAGACCGATGTGGAAATCCTGATCAAAGCTGCCGAAGTCATTGTTTAAGAATACATAATCAACAACGACGGAGAAATTCAGCGGGTCAATGGCAATATTTGCAAGGGGCAGTTGATAGACAATTGCAAAATCCCGATCCGGATTAAATCGTGCGCCAGTCCCGCTGACAAAGGCATTGGCAGCAGGCGTAGATGCGCCGGGCAGGGACAAAAGCTCCGCCCCGGTAAATGTAATGGGCGCTGCCTGCGCTTCTAAAAACCCCAGGCTGCAGCACAAGACGATGATCCAGCGTCTCATATGTCCCGCCTCCGCCGCAGCCAGGTCCGGTCCAGGCCGATGGCTAAACCCAGCAGGCCAAGCGCCAACCCGGCTAATGCACCGGGTTCGGGCACGTTTTGGGCGGGTGTTCCATCGCTGGTGAAGGTGAAACTGTTGAATTGGTAATTTTCATTACGATCGCTCCCTGTTACGACAAGGAATAAATCGGCGGCCGCGTCAAAAACCAATGATGTTACGCCGGTAACCAGGTTGATGCCGTTGACACTGCCTGAAATTTCAGTCCCATCCACAGTCGAACGAATGCTGATCCCGATTTCAGCGATGCTGTCGATGGGAGCAAGGACGGCTGAACTCCCCTCCGCAACTAAGGTCCCGGACCCGGACTGTGACTGATCTAATGTGAATGGCAGAACCCGGGCATCGGGGCGCACCGTTGCGTCAAAAGAATCAACAAATCGAGCGCCGAAAACATTCTGGCCGTCAAATATGCCGATTTGGAAATCCTGATCAACTCTTCCGCTGTCAGCCGTCAGCCTTAAGGACTGCAAGGTGAAACTGATATCTGTCGACGCAGAAATAATCATATTCAATGGCACCTGGAGGAGATTTCCAAGATCCGCAATTGCGTCAATCCGAAGCGCATCTCCAATGATGCTCTGCGTACCAAGGCGTGTGGATGTTCCAGGGATTTGTGCAATTTCGGCACCGCTAAGCGTGATGGGCACTGCTTGGGCGGGCAGAGCAAAAGCCATCATACCCAATAGGCTTAAAACGGTTTTCATCATCCATCTCCAGAATTTGAGATGAGTTGAGCTTTTAGCGGGTTAACGCCTTCTAAACCGACTTATCGCCCGTTATATTTCCAAAATCAGCGATTGACATATTTCCAGATATGGTATTATATATGCATATAAACATCATAGATGAGGAGATGCCCCCTGATGCCTCACACCCCCAGCTCTCAACCCCCTTTTCACCCCGCTGATATCGCCGCTGCTTTACGCAAAAAAGGTCATACATTACGCAATGTTGACCGCCTCCATGATTTACCCCTTGGGGCCTGTTCTACGGCGCTGACCCGCCCCTATCACCGGGCCGAAGCGGCCATTGCCGAAACCCTAGACCTGCCCCCGCAAATCATCTGGCCGCAACGCTACTACGCCACCGGGCGGCGAAGAAAGCCGCAACCCGCTTCCAATTATGGAAATCAGGCTCGCGCCTAAACATGAGTGAAAATCGATTTGACAAAAACTGGTTCAGCGCATCTGAACTGGCCAGCTTTAACTTAGCCGATTGCCCCTCCACCAAAAGGGGATTGAACAAAATGGCAGCCAAGGAAAACTGGCTGTCCAGACCACGGAAGAAACGCGGCGGTGGGGTCGAATATGCGCTCCATGACCTGCCCAAAGCCTGGGCGAAGGAAATCAAGCGCCGCGCCAATCTCTCCAAACGCATGCGCGAAGTCCAGCGCCGCCCACGCACTCCCGTCAAAATCCTAAAAGTGCCCAAGCCCAAAGGCCGCCCCGCCAATACCGGCATGATTGACCGGGACGAAGAACTCCGTGATCTGATCCTCAGCCAGATTTCAGATAAAAGCCTCTCCATCCCGCAATTATACGAATGGCTTCAGCTCAAACTCGGCCCGCGGCGCTTGCCCTCGCTGCGCCGCCTGCAAAATTGGATCCGCCGCTATGAAGAAGACAACCCCATGCGCATGGCCTATTTGCGCAACCGCACCGACTATCGCAATCGCTATGCCCTGGCGCTTGGCCGGGCGGATGCGCATGTGAAGCGGGTCAATCAATTGTGGGAAATTGATTCAAGCCCCACCGATATCATTCTCGATGATGGCCGCCGCCATGCGATTATCGGCGTGGTGGATATTTTCTCAAGGCGCGCGCTCTTCCATGTAGCCCGCAGTTCCACCGCCAAGGCCGTGGCCAGCCTGCTCCGCCGCGCCATCCTTTTATGGGGCGTGCCACAGACCATCAAAACCGATAATGGCGCCGATTATGTTTCCGCCCATATTAAATCCAGCCTCAAAGCCCTGGGCATAGAACAAAAGCTCTGCCTGCCGGGCCGCCCGCAGGAAAAACCGCATATAGAACGGCTCTTCCACACGCTGCAACATGACCTGGTCGAAGCACTGCCCGGCTTCATCGGCCATAATGTGGCGGAACGTAAGGCCATAGAAGAAAAACGCCATGACGCCCAGGGGGAGGGGCCAAAACCCCTCAGCCCCCAAGACCTGCAAATATTTTTCGACCGCTGGGTGGAGGGCTATGAACACCGCCGCCACGCCAGTTTGAAAATGACACCGACTGAGCGCGCCCGCGATTGCCGCTTCCCCATCACGCGGGTGGAAAATGAGCGTATGTTGGACATATTGCTCAGCCCAATGGGCGGCACGCGCCAGGTCTCCAAAAAGGGTATCCACGCCAACAGCACCACCTATTGGCACGACGCGCTGCTCCCCTATATGGGCCGCCAGGTCATGGTGCGCCTCAATGATGAGGACCTGGGCCAGCTCTACGTCTTTGATGAAGCCGACCGCTTCCTTTGCGTCGCCCGCAATTTCGACCATGAAGGCATCAGCGCCCAGGACATCGCCCTGGCCGCCAAACGCCGCCAACGGCAATGGGAAGCGGATATCCGCGCCGACCTGCGCGCGCTCAAACGCCGGGTGAAGCCTGAAACGCTCGCACAAGATGTGCTCCGCGCCCGGGCGAAGGCGCAGGATAAACTGCTTGATTTTCCAAAGGCTGAAACCGCACCCAAAAAACTCGCCCAAATAAAGACCCCCGTCAATCACGCCCGCGCCACGCTGGAACGGGACTGCGCTGCTTGTTTAACCGCCATCCACACATTGGAACATGGCGGTGATGAACAGGCGCAACATTATGCTCAAGCCTTCATCAACCGCCCGGATTTCCCCGTGCTGGTCGACTGGTTGAAGGCCAAAGGCAAGCTCGACCCCAATTGGACCCTCCCCGATAATGACAACAGGACAGCCCATGCCCTCCATGCCCTCCGCTAATGCGCCTATCACCAATATGATTCTCTGCCGTCAGGCCTTGGCCAATGCCATGGGCCGGGATAAACGCCTGCCGGGTCTGGCCGTGTTTTACGGCCCCGCAGGCTCCGGCAAGACCCGCGCTGCGCAAGCCACGGCGCAGGCTATGGGTGCCACCTATGTGCAAGCCTGGCCTGTCTGGACCGCGCGGTCTTTATTAGAAGCTTTGGCCAAAGAACTTGGCCTCATGACGCCAGCGAAATCTGTCAGCGCCTTACTGGGCCAGGTCATAGAAGCCCTTAAAGTGGGTCCTCGTCCGCTCATCATTGATGAAATGGACCATCTTGTGAAAAAGGGCCTGGTGGAAATCATCCGCACCCTTCATGACGCCACCGGCGTTCCCATTTTAATGATAGGGGAGGAGGCTTTACCCGCACGACTGAAAACCTGGAACCGCTTCGATAGCCGTATCTTAAGCTTCACCCCAACATTACCCGCCAATCATGAAGACGCGGAGATTTTAGCGGGATGTTATGCGGGCGATGTCTCCTTAGATAAAGACCTGCTTGAGTATTTCCTCAAAGCCACTAAAGGCAATATCCGCCGCTTAAGCATCAACCTCTCCCACGCCGCGCATCACGCGCGGACCGAAGGCGAAACGCAGCTCAGCCGCAAATGGTGGGGCCACCGCCCGGTCCATACAGGCCAGGCCCCGCGCGCTGCCAGCACCATCGACGGCATCGGCTTATGAAGGACGAAGATATAGCGCGGCTGCGCTATCTTCTCCCCCCGGTTTTAAGGCAATTTGAAGCTCTCATCGGCATGGACGCGACCTTAGAGCTCGCCCGCCATTTCGGCGGCGGGGAGCTTTATATCCCCAAGCGGGTCCGCGATAAGAATAAGATTGTGCAAGTGATTGGCCGCGACCACGCCCGCATCCTAGCCCATGCCTTTGGCGGGGAGCGTTTCAAAGACTTCGCTAATGCCAAATATGCTCTTCGACGCTTTGAACGTGAATTGACCCTGGCCCGGATAAAGCGCGGCGAACAAAGCCTGCAAAGCGCCGCCCGAGACCTCGGTATCCAAACCCGCCGCCTAAGACATTATCTGAACCAGGAAAGCCAGGAGCAGCGCCCTGCCCAATTGGAGCTCTTTTGAAATAAGCGAGCTCCCAAACTTCGAAAAGCTCAACTTGGCTCTTTCCAATCAGGATGGTCTTCTAATGGAAAGTTTCTTTTATGCATTCTAATGTGCCCATGAGAATATCCAGCCCCTATTTCAAAAACAAAAGCAGTGATGAGGTAAGCAAGACGAATTAGAAGATCAGTTGAGTTCTTTCCAATCAGGATGAATTCTCAAAGGAAAATTTAAAAGCCAGTGTTTTGGCACAGCTTGAAGCCTGGTAGACTCAAGTAATAATTCCAAACGCTTTAGTTCATAGGTCAAGTCGTCAGGACTTTGTAACTGACCATGGTTTCTATATTTAAGCCACACTAAATAGGAGGATATATAATTTTTTTCATCCTCACTATAGTTCATTGATTTAAGCCCGGTTAGAGCTTGATCGCAGAGTATATTGCTCTCACGAGCCTCACTTTTTTCGCTAAGCGAAACCGCCCTCAGAATCAAGCATTCACATCTTAAAGCGCCTGAGATCGGCATTGCATCCAACTCTAACAAAGCCGCGTCGGCATCACCCTCAGCATTAAAATCCAATGCTCTGGACCAATGCCATGCAGCTTTAATAGCTTTTGGAAGTCTGATAAAGCGCTTTAGCATAAATCCACCATCATCTCAGGCCTCTAGTTCGTCACGAAGCGTCGTTTGGGCTCGCACGATGGGAAAACGCCAGCCCGCCGGCGCCCGTCTCTAGCTATCCAAACAAGTCGGCATAAGAGTTTAAATTCTACTGCAATTGTCTTTCTACTCAGTCCTTTATGTCGCCAGCAGTCGGCCAACAATTGAATATTAATTGTAAAATCAAAGGGGTAGAAGTTTTTTATCTTACCAACCTCATTCGGCTCTTCTTAAGACCAAACCCCAAACCCTCCGCGCGCGCCATTATCTGAGCCAGGAAAGCCAGGACCAGCGGCCCAAATACATCCAACTTAATCTTCTTTGACCATAGGGGCTTAAGAACAAAACACGCTTGGCTTCATGTTGCGCTAGCGATCGCCGTGCCACTTAAAATACATCTTAAAACGCTTTGAACGGGAAGGGGTTTTAGAGTGTATGAACCGCAACGGACAGCCGAATTTATTTAAGGGGGTCTTGCTATCATTGATAGATTGTATTTGTATGAAAACGCCCGATTGCTCCTTTGGGCTTCATCACCAATTTTGCTGCAATCAAGACGAATACAGGTTTTCACATATGATCCATTTTATCCGGCAATTTTATAAAGCCCTGATGAAAGGGCAGCAATTAGATGTCCGCACCTTGGACCCGGATAAAATAGTGGAACAGATGAGGCTCGACCCAAATACACATATTATGACCTGCATCAAACAGGGCCCCGGCTATATGATCCACTGCGCCACTTCGACATATCAGCGATTAAGGGGCGTTTATTTTACACTGCATATCCACAGGGGTGTATTGGATTTGCAAATTGGATATCCACAAAAAATGGTTTTCACCATAGCCCCGCTGATATCCTGCCTTGCCATTGCAGCTATGCTAGTGATCGCCATATTCAAAGACCCCCTTGCCTTCGCATTTCTGATCCCATTTTTAATACTCGGCTTAGGAACGTTATTTAATATGAAGATCACCTATCAACGCTATGAACACATGTCAGCAACGCTCCAAACCCTTCTAAAAAACACCACCTGACCCGCCCACATTTACCAGCAACAAAACAGTTCCCACTAACCCCCAATGAATCTGACCCCCCCCGAACATCATTTTACATAACCGGTAAAGTTGCTCTTTAAAAAAGATTTGCTGTCTGACTGTTAAGAGATAATGGCTTTTGCGCTCTAAAGTTATTGCTTTATAGAGTTGTTTAATTAATTTCGCACTGTTGTTCGATATAACACCTGGGCATTCACCGGAAAAAGGCAGCACATATGCCGAACTTATCTCATTTAGAGCGCCTTGAGGCGGAAGCGATCCATATTATGCGGGAAGTGGTCGCTGAAGTAGATAATCCGGTCATGCTTTATTCGGTTGGAAAAGACAGCGCCGTCATGCTGCATCTTGCGAGAAAGGCATTTTACCCTTCACCACCGCCATTTCCTTTGCTGCATGTGGATACGACCTGGAAGTTTCAGGATATGTATGCGTTGCGTGATAAGGCAGCAAAAGAAGCGGGTATGGAACTGCTCGTTTATCAAAACCCGGAAGCAAAAGAAAAGGGGATTAACCCCTTTGATCATGGATCGCTGCACACAGAAATGTGGAAGACAGAGGGTCTAAAGCAAGCCTTGGATAAATGGGGTTTTGATGCGGCCTTTGGCGGTGCGCGTCGCGACGAGGAAAAATCGCGGGCTAAGGAGCGGGTCTTTAGTTTCCGTACAGCTCAGCATCGGTGGGACCCGAAGGCGCAGCGCCCAGAGCTTTGGTCTTTATACAACGCCCGGAAGGCAAAGGGGGAAAGCATGCGGGTCTTTCCTTTGTCGAACTGGACCGAATTGGATATCTGGCAATATATTCATTTGGAGCAGATTGAAATTGTGCCGCTCTATTTATCAGCACCGCGCCCAACTGTGGAACGGGATGGCTTAATCTTAATGGTCGATGATAATCGCTTTCCTTTGGAAAAGGGGGAAGAGCCCGTCATGCGGTCCATCCGTTTTCGGACATTGGGGTGTTATCCTTTGACAGGAGCTGTTGAGAGTGAGGCCAAAACTCTGCCCGAAGTCATTCAAGAGATGCTGTTGACAACGACGTCTGAACGCCAGGGGCGCGCAATTGATAAGGATCAGGGCGCATCCATGGAAATCAAGAAACAGCAAGGTTATTTCTAAGAGGGCAGGCGGATGACAGACCCAATTTATAAAACTGATGCCCTTATCGCAGAAGATATTGATGCTTATCTCGAGACGCATCAGCATAAGACACTTCTTCGTTTTATAACCTGTGGTTCCGTGGATGACGGCAAGTCCACTTTGATTGGCCGCTTGTTGTACGACAGTAAAATGATCTTTGAAGATCAGCTGGCGCAGCTTGAGGCAGATAGCAAAAAGGTCGGAACACAAGGGCAGGATATTGATTTTGCCCTGTTGGTAGACGGCCTGGCAGCAGAGCGGGAGCAGGGGATTACAATTGACGTCGCCTTTCGGTTTTTTGCGACGGAAAAGCGTAAATTCATCGTCGCTGACACCCCGGGCCATGAGCAATATACCCGTAATATGGTGACGGGTGCCTCGACTGCTGAGCTGGCGGTCATACTCGTCGATGCGCGCAAAGGGGTGCTGACTCAAACGCGCAGGCACAGTTATCTATGTCACCTTCTGGGGATTAAAAATATCGTTCTTGCAGTGAATAAGATGGACCTGGTCGATTATTCGCATGACGTTTTTGCCGACATCCTGACTGAATATGAGGCCTTTGCGAAAAGCATTGGGATTGAAGAATTCACGGCTATTCCGATTTCTGGAATTAAAGGGGATAACATCACTGCGCTTTCTGAGAGCACATCTTGGTTTAAGGGCCCAACTTTAATTCATCACCTAGAGGAAGTTGAACTCGATCAAGCGGCAGGCCAATCGGGCGCGTTTAGAATGCCGGTGCAATGGGTGAACAGGCCCAATCTGGATTTTCGCGGCTTTGCCGGAAAGATCGTAAGCGGCACGATAAGACCCGGGGATGATATTCGCGTTCTGCCTTCGGGGAAAACCTCCACTATTGATCGAATTGTAACTTTTGATGGGGATCTGGAACAGGCCGTTGCAGGCCAATCCGTCACTTTGAAACTGCAGGATGAAATAGACTGCTCCCGCGGGCAGGTCATAGCGGCCGCTCAAGAACCTTTGGAGATTGCAGATCAATTCCAGGCGACGCTGGTCTGGATGGATGAACATGAACTTGTTCCAGGTCGGGCCTATCATTTGAAGATAGGGGCGCAGACTTTGTCAGCGACCGTCGCTCAACCGAAGTTTCAAATCAATGTAAATACTTTGGAACATGTTGCTGCAAAGACCTTGGAGCTGAATGCAATCGGTGTCGCAAATATAACAACTGACCGGGCCATTCCTTTTGCGCCTTATGTGGAAAACCGGGAGCTTGGCGGGTTTATCCTTATAGATAAAATAACCAATGCAACGGTCGGGGCGGGATTGATTGATTTTGCGCTTCGTCGGTCCAAGAATATTCATTGGCAAGCGACTGACATTGATCGCCAGCATCATGCGCAGATGAAAAACCAAAAGCCTGCGGTGCTGTGGATGACGGGTTTGTCGGGGTCCGGTAAATCAACAATTGCAAATGCGGTTGAGAAAAAACTGGCCCATATGAACCGCCATACCTTCCTGTTGGATGGGGATAATGTGCGTCATGGTCTCAATAAGGACCTGGGCTTTACCGAAGCGGACAGGATTGAAAATATCCGCCGTGTGGGTGAGGTGGCGCGATTGATGGCCGATGCCGGGCTGATTGTGATAACTGCGTTCATTTCGCCGTTTCGATCGGAGCGGGAAATGGTTCGTCAAATGTTGCCGTCTGGTGAATTTATGGAAGTCTTTATTGATACGCCTTTAGAGGTTGCCGAGGCGCGAGATGTAAAGGGCCTCTATGCAAAGGCCCGTGCAGGGCGGCTGAAGAACTTCACGGGGATAGACAGTCCATATGAAGCTCCAATTGCTCCTGAGGTGCATATTCAGACGGAAGAATTGTCTGTGGATGCTGCTGCTGACGCGATTGTGAAAGCCTTGTTGGATGCGGAGGCTTGAGTTTGCAGTGTTTATCCTATGATACTTGAGCTAGCATCCCAAGGTGAAACACCGCATTTATGAGGCCAGATATGAATTCTCGAACGTGGTGAACTCAGGGAAAATGCACGCTTAACTATTAAGAGTATCTTGACAAATGAACCGTGCAGATACACACTATATGGCTATGAAAGAAATGAACGCGTCAGATTTTGAGACTATTTCCCAGCGTTGCGTTGCTTTTCGCACACGGAAGGCCGCTCGTGTTGTGACACGTCTTTATGATGAGGCGCTCAGGCCTTCTGATTTGAAAATCACCCAATTCACGCTCTTGGTGGCTATTAAAGTAGCGGCACCTGAGTCCATTACAGAGCTTGCTGATATTTTGGGTTTGGAGCGGACAACGCTAACGCGGAATTTATCGGTTCTGGAACGCTCAGGCTTAATTGATGTATCTGATGAAGATAAGTCACGCTCGCGGACTATGGTTGTCACGAAAAAAGGCCTGGAGCGATTGGGTGCAGCTTATCCCCTTTGGGAGGAAGCCCAAAAGAAAGTTGAATCCTCACTTGATGATGAGGAATTGAATGCAACTAAAAAGTTCTTTTCAGTTTTGAGTAACGTCGCTTAAAAAATTTACACCGTAGCGTGTAGCTACACGCATATGAATTTTGGAGAAGCCGCATGCAAAAATCTGCGCCCAGTCTAGAGCGTTTTTTCGCACTCGTTACTGCAAGGCCAATTGTCACAGTGGTGTTATGTTTTGCCTTTGTCATCGCTGCGGGGTCTCAGCTTCCAAAATTGCATAAGGACACGTCGGCTGAAGCGTTTATAAATCCGGATAATCCTGCATTGATCGAACGCGATAAAGTTGAGGAGATATTCGGATTAAAAGACCCGATTGCAGTCGCCGTCGTTGATGAGGATGGGGATGGTATTTTTGATGCCGGCAATTTGAAATTACTGGCTCATCTTACAGAAAAGATATCTTCAATCTCTAATATCGATCCTGAGCGTGTGATGTCGCTCGCGACTGAGAACATGATTGTCGGGACACCTGATGGCGTCATTGTTGAGGCGTTTTTTGAGGAAGACGGGGATTATTTCAACAGCCCTCCCTTTAGTAATCAAAGGGGAGAGCAAATCAGGGCAGCCATTGAAGATTTCCCTTTATATCAAGGCAGTCTGGTCGCACGGAACGGGAAGGCGACGCTTATTGTTGCAGAACTGCTGGACGAGACACAGTCCGAAGCGGTCTATGATGAAATTCTGCAAATCATTGAAGCATCTGATGTCCCGAATGGTACAGAGGTTCATGTGGCGGGTGAGGGCGCAATCTCGGGCTATCTCTCGACGTATATTGACCAGGATGCCAGTCGCTTAAACCCTCTGGCAGCTATTATCATTACGATTATTCTTGGTATTGCTTTTGTAGCGGTGAGGGGCGCAATTCTCCCGAATTTCATCGTTTTGGCAACGGTTGCGTCGACCATTGGCATTATGGCCGGCAGTGGCGTCAGCTTTTACGTTATTACCAATGGCCTTGTGGTCAATCTGATTGGCATGGCGGTCGCGGATGCCATTCATATTTTCAGTCAGTTTTATGAGGAGCGGCAACGCGACCCATCAGTACATCGCCGGGATATTGTTATACGGTCTATGACTGCAATGTGGCGTCCTGTGACGCTGACGACCGTTACAACCATGGCTGGGTTCCTGGCCCTTGCGGTTTCAAGCGCAATGCCGCCGGGTATTTATTTCGGCATTTTTGGTGCGGTTGGTGTGTTCCTGGCGTGGGTGTTCTCCATGACCCTTCTCCCGGCGCTTATGACATTATGGCCAGGGAACCGTTTGCCGCTTCCATTTAAAGGTGGTGCGCATAAAGCAAGCGGCGGTCGGGCCGCCCAGCTAATGACTGGTTATGGCCGCATCATCTTGAAATACCCGTTTATCTCCATTTCCATTGGTGCAGTCATCATGGTGGCGGGGGTAGCAGGCGCGACTAAAATCGTGACCAATGATGTTCGTATTGAGAACTTCAATCACGATGAACTCATCTATCAAGCTGACAAGGCCATCAACGCTGTAATGGACGGAACCTATTATCTGGATGTTATTGTTGAAGCAGAAAATCCGCAGGACTTATATCGCCCTGACTATTTAAAGCGTATTGAAGCGCTTCAAGAGTTTTTGGAAACACTTCCCCATGTTAATGGAACGACGTCGATTGTGGACTATGTGAAGCAACTTCATCGTGCAGTGAATGAAAATGATCCGGCTGCCTATATTGTTCCTGATAATGAACAACTGATTGCTCAGCTTTTCTTCTTATATAATGCTTCGGCGGATCCGACTGACTTCGAAGAAGAGGTGGACGGGGATTATCAAAGAGCGCTGGTCCGTGCCAATTTGAACATCGGTGAATATGTCAATAATTTAGATGTTGTGCCAGCTTTGGAGCATTATCTCGAGACGGAATTTAATACGGATGGTCTGACAGGGAAACCAACCGGTGATGTCAATGTATCTTATCATTGGATCGATAGTGTGGATCAGTCAAATACCTTCAGTGTCGTCCTTTCATTCTCCGTTATCTTGGCTGTAGCTATGATTGTCTTTCGCTCCTTCATCGGCGGAATTATTGCGGTATTTCCGGTCGCTATGGCCGTTTTACTGGTTTATGCGGTGATGGGTTTTGGTGAGATTTATCTGGGTGTCGGGACCTCTATGTTCTCGGCTATTGCAATCGGGCTCAGCATTGATTTCGCAATTCACACTTTGGACCGAATTAGGGACCTGGTGAGGGAAGGGGGCTTTAATGATGAAAGCCTGCTGAAACTTTACCCGACAACGGGGCGGGCTTTGTTGTTCAATTTTCTAGCAGTTGGATTAGGATTTGGAGTGCTTATGACCAGTCAAGTTCCCCCTCTTGTTAAATTTGGCTCGCTTGTCGCTGTTGCTGTGACCAGTGCCTTTTTAGCATCACTGTCTCTCCTTCCGGCCCTGGTGAAGGTGTTGAAACCGCGCTTTTTGCAAAAAGACATGCATGGCGGTGCAGAGCCAATGCCAGCCCCAGCAGTGACTATGGTGGTTTTGGCCGTCATGGCGTCACTGGTCTTGTTCAATGCGCCTCCAACGCAAGCTGAAGAATTAGATGGCCGTGCAATCATGCAAATGATCCAGGACCGTCCCGATGGTGATCAGGTCACTCGGGATCTCACATTAGAACTCATCGATAAGCGCGGCAAAATTCGTGTCGAAAAGACTACTGGCTTTCGCAAATATTATGGCGATGAGAAACGCACCATTATTTTTTATACGGAGCCGACACATGTCCGTGGCACGGGCTTTTTGACCTTCGATTACCCTGATGTTGAACAGGATGACGACCAATGGCTTTATCTGCCGGCACTTCGTAAAGTCCGTCGGATTTCCGCGTCAGATCGTGGGGATTATTTCCTGGGCACTGATTTCACCTATGAAGAAATCAAGAAAGAGCAAAAGGTCGAGCTTGCTGATTATGAGTTTAAACGCCTGGATGATGTGACCATTGATGGGCGCCAGCTCCATGTGGTTGAAGGCACGCCGGCGAATGACAAGGTGTCTAAAGAATTGGGATATTCGAAAGTGATTTGGCGCGTTGATCCGACAATATGGATGTCACGATCTTCTGATTATTATGATCGAAACGGAAATCATCTCAAGACGATTACCCTGGAAAAAGTGGAAGAAATCGATGGTATTCAAACCGCGACACAAAGCTTTGTCCAAAATCACAAAACCGGTCATGCCACGCGTTTGAAATTTGATCGTGTGGACTACAATAGCGACGTTTCAGATAATGTGTTCAGCCAACGTCGGTTACGTCGAGGCTCTTGATGTTCAAGCCTCGGTTTTGGGCCGTTGCCGCACTTCTCACGCACACACTCCCCGTGGCGGCGGCCCAACCCTCTTTCTGGGACAATATTGCCTTTCGTGGTGTCGCATCCGTTGAAACCGCCGTTGAATTTGAGTCCGTGCGGTTTCAGAAAACCGATTTTTCAATCGAACCTGAGCTGGAATTTGATCTGCGGGACTGGGGACGGATCACAGCGATTGGACGTTTGCGCTTTGATGCGTCAGACCGTTTAGAGCCTGGTGGAAGCCCGGGTCAGGATGTTCGCTCCCCACAATCGAGAAGGCTGTTCATCGGGCAACATGGAGATGCGGAACTGCGGGAGCTGTATTGGGACTTTGATGTCGGCAACAGCTATGTGCGCTTGGGAAAGCAGCAGGTAGTCTGGGGGCAGGCCGACGGCCTGCGCGTGTTGGATGTCGTCAACCCGTTGGACTTTCGCGAGTGGATCCTCGGAGATTTGGAGGATCGCCGTATCCCGACTTGGATGGCGAATGTTGAAATTCCAGTTGGAGATTTAAATATTCAGCTCCTTTGGGTGCCGGATCATAGCTATGATGATCTGCCTGATTTTGATGGCCGTTTTGGATTAACCAGCCCCATATTTGTGCCCAGACCACCTGAAGGCCTGGTCCTGACGGCAGCACCATTGATCACTTCAGTTGATCGTCCTGATCGTCTTATTCGGGACGATGATTATGGCGTGCGTCTCAGCGGGTTTTTTGGTGGTTGGGATCTCAGTCTTAATTATTTCTATCATTATCAGGACCAACAGGTTTTGGAGCGTCGGTTTCTAACGCCGACCGAAGTGCTGATAGCGCCAGGCTATGAGCGTACCCACCTGATAGGCGCGTCCGCATCGAACAGTTTTGGCAAGGCAACGCTACGGGCTGAATTTGGCTATTCGAGTGATCGTTTTTTCCTGGACAGCTCGGTGGATGACGGTGATGGCCTTTTTGAAACGGCGGTGTTTGAATCTGTCCTTGGGTTGGACTATCCGGTAGATTCTGATCTGTTCTTATCAGTCCAGCTTTTCCAGTCGGCCTTATTGCACAAGCCGGAAACCGCAACACGATCACGGTTAGAGAATACGGCGACGGCCCTTGTGACTCAGGATTTCTTAAACGATGCTCTGCGGTTTAAGACGCAACTGATCCACAGTCTGGACCGGCATGATGGTCAGTGGGAGTTCGGCTTTGAATATGACTTCCGCTCAAACCTTGTGCTGAAAGCCGGGATTGATATTTTCTATGGCGAAAATGAAGGGCTTTTCGGACAGTTTGACAATCGGGATCGCATTACATTTGGTATCGATTATTCATTCTAAAAGCCAAAATCAATTCGCGCTCTTGGCTGTATAACTTCTGTTCAAATTGAGAATAAAAAAACACCGACTGAATATTTTCAATCGGTGTTTTTAAAATTGGCTCCCCGGGCCGGACTCGAACCAGCGACCGAGCGGTTAACAGCCGCTTGCTCTACCAACTGAGCTACCGGGGACCAGCGGACGGCGGGTATATAGCAAGGCTTATCCGGCTTGCCAATAAGGGAAATTCATTTTTGCCATAAAAAATGCATTTCTCCTGATTTTCCCCAGGCCTAGCGGTCGATTTCCGTGATCTTGGAGCCTTCCAGGGATAAATTATACATCAGTCCCTTGTTATTCAGAATAAAACCGATGATCGGCTCGTCGAGTTTTGATGCGTCAATCTTTCCACCGGCACCAAGAGTAATGAGTGCGACAGACCCATCAACACCGACTTCCCACCCATCGCTGTAGCGGAATTTCTCCAGCGCTTCTTCTTCCATAAAGAGAATAAACTGGGACCTGACCTGGCCGCCCAATTGTAATCCGATCGACGCAGCGGCTGTTGAGTAATATGCCACCGATGTACCGCCGATCTGTAAAGCGCCTTCGCCATATTCAGCACCAATGCCGATGCCGGCTTTTTTGACGCTTGGAAAAATCAAAACGCCTGCTGCGCGGCTTAAAAGCTTATCCCCACCATTCACTTCTTCTGTGAATACGGTCAAAGCCTTTGCTACACGGCGTTCAATTTTTTCTTTCGACGCTGCATCCGCCCGTTCCACGAGTGGTCCGGCAATAAAAATGCTGATTAAAGGTAATAGTAAGAACAGGCGCAGCAAAAATGGCTTCTTTGCTATGAAAATATGAGTCATGACTCTTTGCCCTTCTCAAATAAAGCGTTGCATTACTTATTAGCATAGCTCTGTCGATAGACAAATTCGGATGAATACGAGGTGAATAGAGAGAAATGGAGGCGCGGACCGGATTCGAACCGGTGTACAAGGATTTGCAGTCCTCTGCGTAGCCTCTCCGCCACCGCGCCAAGAAGCTGGCAGGGTTTAGCTTTTCCAAATCTGAAATGCAAGAGGGGTTTTTCGATAAGGACTTTCGTCTAGATATTGAAGGGGTTTCAGACAATGATATACGTGCCATGAAACCCCATTCGAAGTGTGGCTTCTGGTTTATTTTGCCAAACTCTTTACTCTTCGACGTATCACTCCCAAGCCAATCAGAGCAAGGCCTGTCAGGCCCAAAGCTTCAGGTTCGGGGACTTGTGTGGTCGTATTCAATGTGACTCTAAGATTATCAACAGCAAAATGTTCATTAAGACCTCCATTGAAAAAACGTCCACCTGCAGCGAATGAAATCGTTAATATGTCTGCATTATGTGCAATATTCATAAAAGGCTCCCAACTATTGAAGTCATAAACTGAATCAAACCAGCTGTTAAAGCCGATATCTACTGGTGTAAAAAGTCTGTTTTCAAGGCTTTGCGTTTGCGTAAAAGTACCCACGCCAGGCTTATATTCTTGGTCGGTAAAATTTGTAAACGTTTCTTCAAAGATCAGATTCCCATCAACTCTGATACGAAACAAGTCAATTCCGTGACGACCCGCATCATTGCCGTCCCAACTGTCGATAATGGCTAGCAGAAAGCCAAGGTCAAGACTGTCATGCTCAGGAAGGTCTGTCAGGGTTAATATGGTTTCCGGGCCGTTGCTGCCACTGCCGGCGTTTCTGAAAAAGGAAGAACCAAAACCGTGTGCGGAATAGCCCTGGGTACCTTCGACAGCGCCGAAACCTGAAATTGCAGGGCCTGCGACACCGCTCTCAAAATCGTTGAAATAGACTTCTATGCCCGCCTGTGCACTTAAGGGCGCTATTGATAACAGTATTGTTGTGAGAAAAACTGACCTGATATTTTTCATAATATCCTCCCTTGGTCTTAAAACAACATCAACTGAAAATTGTATATAAAATAATAATAATCTATTAAAAGTAGAAGTAATACTTATAATTCTAGTATTAGTTGGTGTTCTCCATCTTGAGAAGAATGTCAGTTTTATTACCGCGGGCGATTTACAGGCTGAGCTTAGTAAGTCCGTTTCCAATGTTTTAAATAATGATCAATCAGGCTTCAGGGATATTTCAATTTCAGGAGCCTGATTGGTGAAACAAATAGCTTTAATCTTTGCGTTTCTCAGCGTTTCAACACCTGCGACTGCGATGCCTATTAGCTTTACAGGTGCTGAGCTTGCAAGCCTTCCTGGTGCAAGCTTTCCAACGGGCGGGCAAAGTGTCGTTGGGGACGGGTTGAGATTTGATCCAACATTAACCAGTGCCGCTCTTTATCGCTTGTCACTTAATCAGTTGGATGTTGATCCAAGCAATATAGGCATTTCAGTCAATGTGGATAGACTGCTCCGTGATGATGGTATTGTTGATCAGGATTTCTTTGTCGGTATTTATGATGGGCAAAATTATTTCAATGCATTTTTTCAGGATACTGTGTCCCAGGTGATCGAGGCACAAAGCAGAATTGACAGATTAAACGCTTCTGAAGATCAGGGGGTGTCTAATTCTTTTCTGGGTAGTGGGCCCTTTATATCGTCACCTGTTGGTTCTGTTGCCCAGTTGAACGTGGTTGTTCAGGCCACAGCTGTGTCGACGACTATTGCCCATAGCGTTAACCAAAGTGGAGCATCTGCATTTTCAGCTCCGACTGCGTTGAACGTCAATGGTGATCTTAGTCTCGTCATTCTTGGAGACCAGCTGGGGGAAAATTATTTCATCAATTCTTTGACTTTCACAAACGGCGTGAGCGTCCCCACAGCCGTGCCTGAGCCAGGTGCATTGCTTGGGTTGGCACTGGGGCTTTTGATGCTGGGCGTTGGGCTTTATCGGCGGCTATCTATCTCTTCGCCGTAAGGAAGTGGGCATTAGCCGGGCGCAGGCTGCGCAATATATCGGTATTTCTTATCAACAGATGCAGAAATACGAATATGGCGACAACCGTATTTCAGCAGCGTGGCTGCACATATTGGCAAATTTACATCAAACCCCGATTGACCGTTTCTATGGTCCTGAAAAAAGGGAATATGCCTCGCGGCCTTTGGAAGAAGACCTGCGAGAACAATTCCGTCAGATGAATAAGGAGCGTCGAGGTCTAAGCCTTGATATGGCCCGGGTTGTAGCAGGTGGGATAAAATAAACTTGGTTATATGTTTTTACCTTTAACGCTTCACCTCTTGCAGCCAACAATTTAGCATAGGCGGAATTGCTATTGCGAAAGCGCTTGGGTATAAGGCGCACAATATTTGGATTGGGACTAATGAGCTAAGGGATATACCCAGATGATGACCAGTGAAATGCAGCGCACCACAATGATTGACGGGCAGATTTTACCGAATAAGGTGACTGATCCGCGGGTGATTTCTGCCCTGGGGGAAACGCCGCGTGAAGCCTTTGTCCCAAAAGCGCTGCGTTCTGTTGCCTATATCGATGAGGATTTGGAGATTGGTGCTGATCGTTATCTGATGGAGCCAATGGTGTTTGCGCGCCTGGTTGAGGCTGCGGAAATCACGGCCGATGACCTGGTTTTAGATGTGGGATCGAACCTGGGCTATAGTGCTGCAATTCTTGCAAAGCTGGCGTCTTCCCTAGTTGGTGTAGATAGTGATGGGGAAATGGTGGCGCAGGCCAATGCCAATCTTTTGAAGCTGGAGATTGGGAATGCGGCAGTTGTTGAAGGGGTGATGCAGGAAGGTGTTGAAAAAGAAGCACCTTTTAACGTTATCTTTTTAAATGGCTGTGTTGAATATATTCCTCAGGCATTGATTGATCAGTTGGCTGAGGGCGGACGAATGGTTGGTGTCCGCATGGAAAATGGACTGGGTCGAGGCTTTTTAGGGGTGAAAAGCGGCGGCATTTTTGGGGTGGAAGATTTCATGGATGCGAATGTCCCAATGCTGCCAGGCTTTGCCGAAACGAAAAAATTTGAATTTTAATCTAAAGAAAAGCGTCGACGCATCTTAAACTTTATATTGAAGTGACTATATATCGGTTTAAGATATGTCGCCGCCATTTGCGGTGCGTGGTCTACTATACGCCGGAGAACAGAAAACGGCCCGGTGAGTTGATGAACTCTAAAGGAAGATATTGGGATGAAACACCTTTTCCTTACATCTGCGGCTGTCATGGCCATTTCGCAAATGATGACGCCTGCAAGCGCGGAAACATTGAAAGAAGCCTTGGCTGCAGCTTATGAGGGCAATCCGGACCTGGAGGCTAGGCGGGCAGCGCTGCGCGCCGTTGATGAAAATGCAGCGGCTGCTATCTCGGGTTTTAGGCCAAGTTTACAAGGACAAGTGAATTTTGCCCGCTCCAACACCGTGAATGTTGTTGGGGCGGTTCCCGAAGTTACGCCTGGTTCACGTGTGGATTTTAACTCCACGGATAAGAACTATGTTGCGTCGGTTGATCAGCCAATTTTTCAGGGTTTTCAAAATTACAACGCTTTGAAAGGTGCGAATGCGGAGATCCGCGCAGAACGCCAACGGCTCAGAGATTTTGAACAGACCACAATGGTGAATGCCGTTACCGCTTATATGGACGTGGTGAGAGACCAGGCCGTGCTGGATTTGAACCAAAATCAGGTTGATGTCCTACGCCGGCAATTGGAAGCGAGCCGTGATCGTTTTCGGGTAGGGGAAATCACCCGGACCGATGTGGCGCAGTCGGAAGCCCGACTGGCAGTGGCCATTTCGGGTCGAATCACTTCTGAGGCTCAGCTGACATCCAGTCGGGAAAGCTATCGTCGCGTCGTTGGTAAAATGCCAGGGACGCTGGATGATCCATTTGTGCCATTACTGCCTCCGACTGAAGAGGATGCTGTTGCATTGGGGTTAGAGCAGAGCCCTGTCTTACTGGCGGCTCGTGATGACGAACAAGCTGCGCGGCATGCGGTGAATGAGGCTAAAGGCGCGCTGCTCCCAACGATTGGAGCACGGGCGGAATACAGGCGAAATGCTGGAACGACTCCTCAATTTGGTACAGATGGGTTTGTTGGTGTTGATACATCTTCGACGCGTAAATCCATTGGTGCTCAACTTACTATTCCGATTTATCAGAACGGTTCAGAATACTCTTCTATCCGCCGGGCCAAGCAAACCCGATCTCAACGCATGTTGGAAATTGCAGCGGCAGAGCGCCAGGTCATTGAAAATGTGCGCAACGCCTGGGAACAATATCGGGCCTCTCAAGCTAGTATCGAATCAAATCAATCGTCGGTTCGTGCAAATGAGATCGCATTGGAAGGCGTGCGCCAGGAAGCGGCTGTTGGCTCAAGGACAACTTTGGACGTGCTGGATGCTGAACAGGAATTACTGGATGCGCGCGTGAATCTTGTGCGCGCAGAGCGTGATAAGGTCGTTGCGGCCTTCCAATTGGCTGCCGCAATAGGTGGTTTGACAGCTCAAAATCTGGAACTGGATGTAAATTTTTACGATCCTCTCGAAAATTATAGCGATGTTAAGTGGAAATTCTTAGGATTTGGCATTAACAAGTAAGTTGAATGCTGAGTAGCTAAGGGTCGAGCTGAGCGTTAAACTTTAAACATTAATTAACTATGCTCTGCCAAGCCTTGGTAAATAAGGATGAACCATGGCCGATAATAACGCACAAGAACCTTCGATGGAGGAAATCCTCGCATCGATCCGCCGTATCATTTCCGAAGACGGTGAAGAAGGCGATGTCCCTGCGCAGCAAGCAGAAGCTGCACAGGAAAATCCCCCTATTGAAGATGAAGTCCTCGATCTCGAAGAAGCTGAGATTATTGAGGAAGAGGAAGTCTTAGAAGAAATAGAAGAAGCAGAAGCGCCTCTTGAGGCTGCCGATGTCATGGAAGACGAGCCTGCCGCATTAGCGGAAGAGCCTGAAGTATTGGAATTGGACGATATGGTTGAAGAAACGCAGAAAGCGGACCCTTCAGAAGAAATTCTGTCAAAAGATGCGGCGCAAAAGGCGGCCGAACCTTTTAGTCAACTCTCAGGACTGCTGGTCCGGGATTATGAGGGTGCGGGCAACACATTGGATGGACTGGTGCGCGAAATGCTGCGCCCCATGCTGAAAGAATGGCTTGATGAAAATCTGCCCAATGTCGTTGAACGTATGGTTGCCAAGGAAATTGCACGGCTGACTAATCGCGACTAATTCATATAATTCATTCAAATTCAGAAGGTCCGGAAGCGAAAATGGCTTCTGGACCTTCTTTTCTTTCTGGCTATTCTGTTCAGCTGAACTGGACAAAATAATCAGAAAGGCAAGTCATGCGCTTATCACTGTTTCCATCTGTCCTTTTGGCTGGTGCGCTGGCCATAGGTGCGGCTCAGGCCGCAGAAGGTTTGAAAGTTGAAACCTTGGCAGGGTTAAACCGTGTGTCTGACCCCCAGATGTCGCCCAATGGCCGACAGGTCGTTTACACTATGCGTGAAACGGATATGGACGCTAATCGTGGGCGTACAGATTTGTGGCTGGTGTCTGCGCGGAAAAAAGATGCGCAGCCTGAACGACTGGTGCCCAGCGATGCAAATGAAAGCAACCCGCGCTGGTCCTCTGATGGCCGATCGATTTATTTCCTGTCTTCAAGAGGCGGGTCTAACCAGGTCTGGCGTTATCATCTGGAAAGTGGGGCGCTCGCGCAGATCACAGATTTACCGCTGGATGTGTCAAATCTGGTTCTGGCACCCAATATATCGCAGCTTGCTGTGACAATGGAAGTTTATGCGGATTGTGACACCTTGCAATGTACTGTGGACCGCCAGGCACGCGAAGACGAAAAAGTCAGCACCGGCCGTGTGTATGACGGCCTGTTGTTTCGCCATTGGGATCAGTGGGAAGATGGCCTGCGCACACAGCTGTACACCTTCGCCCTCGATGGAGACGGCTTGGTATCGGGTGAGCCTGTTAATGTCACCGCCGGTTTAAATGGTGATGTGGCTGCTGTGCCATTTGGCGGTGTTGGCGATATCGCTTTTGGTGCGGACGGTAGTAAAATTTATTTTTCCATGCGCCTGGCAACCCATGATGAAGCCTGGTCGACCAATTATGATATCTATGAAGCGCCGTCTGCGGGCGGAGAGCAACAGAACCTCACACAAGATAATGAGGCTTATGACGGTCATCCCACAATTTCCAAAGATGGGCGGTTTATGGCGTATCTGGCGATGGAAATTCCGCGATATGAAGCGGATCGCCAACGCATTGTCATGCTGGACCTGGAAAACGGCACACGAAGAACTGTTACTGAAAACTGGGATCGCAGTGTCGGGTCCCTGGCGTTTTTAAATGGTAATTCGATCTTAATTGCCTCCGCCGGTGACATAGGGCAGCGCCCCCTATGGGCCATTAACTCTCAATCAGGTCGTGCCACACGTCTGACAGGGAAGGGGAGTATTTCCGGCTTTTCAATCGGGGACAGCCGGATTGCCTATGTTCATCACAGCCTTGGCTCCCCTGGGAATGTGTTTACGACCACCGGTGATGGCCGTAAGCCACGTCAGTTGACAGATGTGAACGCAGAGCTTTTGGCTGAAACTGCTCTCGCGGATTTTGAGCAATATCAATTCGCCGGTTGGAATGATGAGCCAGTCTATGGCTATGTCATGAAGCCGGCCAATTATGAAGAAGGCAAGAAATATCCTGTTGCCTATATCATTCATGGTGGCCCACAGGGGAGTTTTGGCAACAGCTGGAGCTATCGCTGGAACCCGCAGACTTATGCGGGTGCGGGTTATGGCGTGGTCTTTATCGATTTCCACGGCTCGACAGGCTATGGCCAGAAATTCACCGATTCCATCAATAAAGATTGGGGCGGTAAGCCTTTGGAAGACTGGCAAAAAGGCTTGGCTGCCGCATTGTCAGCAAATGACTGGCTAGACGGTGAAAATGTCTGTGCGCTGGGCGCGTCTTATGGCGGCTATGCAATGACCTGGATTGCAGGGAATTGGCCGGAACGTTTCAAATGCCTTGTGAACCATGCAGGCGTCAGCGAGCTGCGTTCCATGTATTATACGACGGAGGAATTATGGTTCGTTGAGCGGGAATTTGGTGGCCCTTATTATGATCACCAGGATGCTCATGAAAAACATAATCCGTTTAACCATGTGAAAAACTGGAAAACACCGATGCTGGTCATTCAGGGCGGGAAGGATTTCCGTGTTCCAGAACATCAGAGCTTTGCAACCTTCACCGCGTTGCAGCGACAGGGTGTTCCATCAAAATTCCTGTATTTTCCTGATGAGAATCATTGGATTCTTAAACCTGCAAATTCCATTCATTGGCACAATGAAGTCTTGGATTGGATGGATCATTATCTAAAAGGTGGTGAATGAGTGTTGAGGTCTATGGCGCCTTTATTCTGGCGTGTGTCTTATTAGCCGTTGTTCCTGGGCCTAATGTGGCTCTGATTATCGCGACAAGCCTGCGCCAGGGCACTTCAAAAGGTGCTGCGATTGTCGCGGGTACCACCATGGGGCAATGTATCCAGATTGGCATTGCCGTTGCCGGATTAACTGCTCTGGCGGTGTTTTTAGCTGAGGTGTTTGAGTGGGTGCGGTGGCTTGGTGTCGCTTATCTTGCTTATCTCGCCATAAAGACCTGGAGGACAAAGCCGGATCAGCAGGAGGAAAAATCCCTGCGAGAGCGGTATTTCGCTCAAGGGTTTTTTGTTGCGCTGATTAATCCTAAAACACTTTTATTCCATGGGGCGTTTTTGCCGCAATTCATCAACCCGGCTGGAAATGTGCTGCAGCAGTCATTGCTGTTGGCTGTCAGTTTCATCGTTGTGGTGACAATGATCGACCTTGGTTTTGCAGTTTTGGCAGGTGCGTTGCGGGATAAAATACACTTTCTGTCAACGCGTGGCATCGGGAATAAACTGATTGCTTGTGTGTATGCGGGTGCAGCCACAGGTCTGGCGTTCGCACGGAGATAAGAAACTCGCTAATAGATAAAAAAAGGCCGGGAATAACCCCGGCCTTTTTCGTTTATTTGGCGTATTTGCTTCCAAAGAAATCGCCGTCATTCCATTGCGGACGGGTTTCAGCATTCGCGATCTGTTCTGCAATCAGATAATTAAGTTTAGCGAATTTTGCGCCGGCCTCAAAATCAATGGGCAGTTCCAAATCGTCAGATGGCTTGTGATAATGAGTGGAGAGGAAGTTTTTAAAGATTTCCCCGCCTTTGCCGTCTTCGCCAACAGCATTGAAGCCGGTGACTAGAAATACCGAAGGTATGCCCTGTTGAACAAAGCGATAATGGTCAGAGCGTACAAATAAGGATTGTTCGGGCAAGGGGTCTGGGCTGAGTTTCACATCAAGCTGACTTGCTGCTTTTTCAACCAAAGGCCCAAGGGCTGAACGATCTGCACCAAAGGCAATGACATCGGCGAAATCATAAAGGATTAATGGCATGTCCAAATTGACATTCGCAACAATAGAGGATTTCGAAACCGTCGGGTTATGGGCAAAGAAATCGGACCCGACGAGGCCCTTTTCCTCAGCTGTTACAGCCAGGAAAATGATAGAACGCTTCGGCGCTCTACCTGATTTCTTGAAAGCACGGGCGACTTCAATCATTGTGGAAATACCCGCGGCATTATCAAGTGCGCCATTATAGATCGTATCCCCGTCTATCGCGCGTCCAACACCCACATGATCCAGATGAGCGCTTAGCACCACATATTCGTTTTTAAGCTCAGGGTCGCTGCCTTCCAGCACGGCAACCACATTTTTGCTTTGGGTGCGCTCATGAGCGCTTGAGGTGCTCAGTTCCACAGCATAGCTGAGAGGAAAACCCTTTGGCATGCCTGTTTCAGCTTCGGCCCGAATGTCTTCATAGGATTTTTGCGCACCTACGAATATCTGAGACGCCATTTCCGGTGAAAGAACAGCGCCAACCTGCAGGCTGCTGTCGTCATCTTTGGAACTGCCATCTGCATTCACCCAGGTCATGCGACTGCGGCCAAAGCCTTTTGCGATCCGCTCAAAATTAAAGCGCTTTTCGCTGGCGGCAGTGAATAGAGTGATGAGACCGGCAGCGCCATGTGCCTCGGCGGTATCAGCTTTGGAGGATGAATAATATGCACGTTCCTCGCTTTGAAACTGGGCAGGGGCACCGCTTAAGGCCAAAACGATTTTTCCTTCAACATCCAGGCCTTCATAATCACTATGGCCGATCTCCGGTGCATCAATCCCATAGCCGACAAAGACGAGTTGCCCTTTCGCGCTTGCTTCTTTTTGGGATAAAGAAGCGCCTGGAATAAAGTCTTTCTTGAATTCAAGATCTCTCGCCCAATGAGAACCGTGAAGGACCATTTTCGCACCATCTTCGGTAGCTTTATAGCTGCGTAAAGGCACATCCTGGAAATAACTGCCGTTGGCTCCAGGCTTCAGGCCAAGCGCCTCGAACTGTTGCTTCACATAATCGGCGGCCTGATCATAGCCGGCGCTTCCTGTGTCGCGGCCTTCCAAGGCGTCATCTGCCAGGAAGGTGATATGGGTTTTCACATCCTCGGCCGTGATCATGGGGATATGGGGGGCCATTTTGTCGGCTGAATCAAATGCGGACAGCAACACCAGGGCTGTCATCGGCAGAAGAGTTTTTATATGCATATATTTTTCCAGACTTAGCATTATTACCTCACACGCGCGGGACGCTAGCATGGCTTCATGTTCATAATCAAAATAGAATGCGTTCAAATGCGTGTTATTTGCGCTCTTTAGCGAGTTCGCTCTTTCATCCGGCGCTGTTTTTTGCCATTTTGCGCCCTGCTTTTACGAAATAAAGATATAAGACGATGTTGGAAAAGACTTACACACCTGGTTCGATTGAAAAACGCTGGTATGAGCATTGGGAAGAGAGCGGAGCTTTTAAAGCCGGTCAGCGCCCCGATGCGGAGCCTTTTGTTATCGTCATTCCGCCACCCAATGTAACTGGCTCCCTTCATATGGGTCATGCGCTGGATAATACGCTGCAAGATGTCCTGATCCGCTATCAGCGCCTTAAGGGCAAAGATGTGTTGTGGCAGCCGGGTGTTGATCATGCCGGTATTGCGACGCAGATGGTGGTGGAGCGTAATCTTCAGTCGCAAGGTCTCAATCGTCAGGACATAGGGCGTGAGGCGTTTTTAGAACATGTGTGGGCCTGGAAAGAAGAATCCGGTGGGACAATCACGCGCCAGCTTCGCCGCTTAGGTGCATCCTGTGACTGGTCCCGCGAACGCTTCACGATGGATGAAGGGTTTTCCAAGGCCGTTTTGAAGGTCTTTGTGGAACTTTATAAGCAAGGTTTACTGTATAAAGACCAGCGCCTTGTGAATTGGGATCCAAAGTTTAAGACCGCGATTTCCGATTTGGAAGTTGAGCAACGCGAAGTTCAAGGCCATTTCTGGCATTTGAAATACCCGCTTGAAGAAGACGCTTCTAAATTTATCATCGTGGCCACGACACGCCCGGAAACCATGTTGGGGGATACAGCAGTTGCTGTGAACCCAGAGGATGCGCGTTATGCAGCGTTGGTCGGCAAGAATATCCGTCATCCTCTGACCAATCGTCTGATCCCCATTGTTGCTGATGAATGGGCTGATCCCGAACAAGGCTCGGGTGCAGTGAAAATCACGCCCGCTCATGACTTCAATGATTTTGAAGTGGGCAAGCGCAATAAACTGGCGATGATCAATGTGCTGGATGAAAATGCAGCAATCATCAAACGCGATGATATCCCTGAGAAATATCACGGTATGGACCGCTATGAGGCCCGTAAAGCCATTGTCGCGGACCTTGATGCCCTTGGCCTGCTTGACCGGGTTGAAGACAAGGTTGTGATGATGCCCTATGGCGATCGTTCCGGCGTGGTGATTGAGCCTTGGCTGACCGATCAATGGTATGTGGATGCGGAGACATTGGCTAAACCAGCAATTGAGGCCGTTAGAACGGGCAAAACGCGCTTTGTGCCTGCCACATGGGAAAAGACATATTTCAACTGGATGGAAAACATCCAGCCCTGGTGTGTGTCCCGTCAGCTATGGTGGGGGCATCAAATTCCTGCCTGGTATGACGAAGACGGCAATGTCTTTGTCGCGGAAACTGAGGAAGAGGCGCAAAAACAAGCAGGTGCGGGCGTTGCTTTGCGCCGGGACCCGGATGTGCTTGATACCTGGTTTTCGTCAGGTCTGTGGCCCTTTGGTACAATGGGTTGGCCGGATGAAGCCAAATCAAGTGAATTAGGCCTGCATAAATATTACCCCAATTCTGTCCTGGTGACGGGCTTTGACATCATCTTTTTCTGGGTTGCGCGGATGATGATGCAGGGCCTGCATTTCATGAACGATGTGCCTTTCCATACGGTTTATATTCATGCTCTGGTCCGCGATGAAAACGGGCAAAAAATGTCCAAGTCCAAAGGCAATGTGGTCGACCCGCTTGAGCTGATTGAGCAATTTGGGGCGGATGCACTGCGCTTTACTTTGGCAGCGATGGAAACCCAGGGGCGCGATATCAAATTGTCGACCAGCCGTGTTGAAGGCTACCGGAATTTCGGAACCAAGCTTTGGAATGCCGCGCGTTTCTGCGAGATGAATGGTGTGAAAGGCGGCTTGGATCGCGCTGCGCCTTCTGCAGAATTGGCGGTGAATAAATGGATCCTCGCCAAGGCCGGAGACGCCATAGGATCAGTTACGAATTATCTGGATGAATTCCGCTATTCAGATTCTGCGAATGCCATTTATCAATTCACCTGGAGCACATTCTGTGACTGGTATCTGGAATTAATCAAGCCGGTCATGAATGGTGAAAATGAAGCGGCGATTGAAGAAACGCGCCGGGTTGCCGGCTGGGTTTTTGATCAGATTTTGAAACTTCTCCATCCGTTCATGCCGTTTATCACTGAAGAGCTTTGGCATGCTATGGCAGATGAACGCGAAAGCGATTTAATGCTGGCGCAATGGCCTGAAGCTCCGCTGACTGAGGGTCAGGACGCAAGTGCGGAAGTTGAATGGGCGATCAAAGTGATTTCTGCGATCCGTACGGCGCGTGCAGAAGCAAATGTGCCCCCAGGCGCAAAACTGCCGTGTTTCTTATCTGGTGTAGAGCCAGGCGTCGCTGAAATGGCGCAAAATCAGGCAGGCGTTTTAAAATGGCTTGCGCGATTAAGCGATATTCAAAATGTCGCAGAAGCGGAGACAAAAGCGTCTTTGCAAATTGTTGTTGAGGGCAGCGTCTTTGTTTTACCTTTGGCGGGTGCCATCGACTTGGACGCGGAACGGGCGCGGCTGGTAAAAGCTATCGAAAAGCTTCAAAAGGAAGCAAGGTCCATAGAAGGTCGGTTGTCTAATGAAGCTTTTGTTGCCAAAGCGCCTGAACATGTGGTGGCTGACAACAAGGCTAAATTAGAAGCGGCCCAGGGCGAAATTGCTAAATTGGAGGCGGCTCTGTCCCGTTTGGATTAAGACTGCGTCAAAAAACAATGTTGAGCGTGAGCCACGCTTTGATTATCAAAGGCCCACGCCCAATATTTAAATAAGAAAGAAAATCAAACGGGAATGGACCAGCCCTTTCATATCTTTGGTGAGGAAAACTCCCATATTCTGCTGATTGCAGATCATGCCTCCAATCATATTCCTCTGAAACTCGAGAATCTGGGGCTGGAGGGTGAATGGCTGGAAAATCATATAGCCTATGATATCGGCACGAAGGCTTTGTGCCAGGCATTGCAAAAAGAGCTGGGCAGTCGGGCAATCATGGCCAGATTCTCGAGGCTGATTGTCGACCCAAACAGGCCTTTGGATCATGAGACGCTGATCCCGCAGCTGTCTGATAATATTTTCGTGCCAGGAAATGCAGGCCTGTCGGAAAAGGATAAGGCCAAACGTATTGCGTGTTTTCATTCGCCCTATCATGAGGCCCTTGCAAATGAAGTCGCCCGTATCAGGGCGAACGGGCAAACACCGGTGCTTGTGTCACTGCACAGCTTCACGCCCGTGATGAATGGTCAGACCCGCCCATGGCATGCGGCAGTGTTATGGAATCACTATGATAAGCTGGCGCATCAGGTGGCTGACGCATTGGAAGCGCGAGGTGATCTGGTGGTCGGCCGTAATGTGCCCTATTCGGGTCAGATTTTAAACTACACCATGGACCGCCATGCGGAAGCCCATGATATCCCTTATGTCACCTTGGAAATTCGCCAGGATCTTATCGAAGACGAGGCCGGTGTAAACGCATGGGTTGAAATTTTAAGTGATATTTTGTTGCCCATTTTGAATGCATCTGCACAATAAGTTTCTCAAGCGCTGAGGCGGGAGAAACCAAATGGCGAAAAATGCGCCACTGACCATGGGCATTGAAGAAGAATATCTTCTGGTCGACCCACGTACACGGGATCTTGCAAATGATCCACCCCCTGAATTCATGGAAGATTGCCGTAAGGAATTGGGCGAACGTGTCTGCCCCGAATTTCTGCGGTCTCAAGTGGAGATAGGCACGCCTGTATGTCAAAATATTCAAGAAGCCAGGACGCATCTGACCGATCTGCGCCGCGTGGTACGGGATATGGCGAATAAACACGGACTGATGCTGATGGCGGCGTCCACTCATCCCTTTGCCCTATGGTCAAAGCAATCACCAACTCAGGCGGATCGCTATGAGACTTTAGCCCGTGATATGCAAGGCGCGATCCGGCGTATGTTGATTTGTGGCATGCATGTTCATATCGGCATTGAAGATCCTGATCTGCGGGTGGATTTAATGAATCAGGTGGCTTATTTCATGCCGCATCTCCTGGCTTTGTCAACATCATCTCCCTTTTGGGGGGCACAACAAATGGGGATGCGCTCTTATCGCCTGGCTGTATTTGACGGCATGCCGCGCACCGGAATTCCTGAGCAATTCACCGGCTGGTCGGATTATGAGCGGTTGATCAACCGCATGGTCAAAACCGGTGCGGTGGAAGATGCCAGTAAGCTTTGGTGGGATTTGCGTCCCTCGTCTAAATTTCCAACGCTTGAAATGCGGGTGACGGATATTTGTACACGGGTTGAAGACGCCTTGGCTATCGCAGCACTGTATCAATGCCTTTTGTCCATGTTGATCCGCTTGCGGCGGAATAATCAACGCTGGCGGAATTATCCACGACTTCTTGTGGAAGAAAACCGCTGGCTGGCCCAACGCCATGGGGTGAAAGGCCGCCTCATTGATCTGGGGAAAGAGCAAATGGGTCCGTTCCCGGAGTTGCTTGAGGAAATTCTTGACCTTGTGCAGGAAGACGCGGAAGAACTGGGGTGCGTTGATGAAGTCAATCATACGCGGAAAATTGCCCGTGAAGGGACGTCTGCGGATCGCCAGCTTAAAACCTATCAGGACGCCATAGAAAAGGGCGTCACGCCGGAATTGGCTTTACGCGGCGTTGTCGACTTGATGGTGACAGAAACCAGCATGGGCCTTTGAAGTTTTAAAGAGTTGAAATCATGTTGAAAGATAAAGTGGCACTGGTCACCGGTTCAACCAGTGGCATTGGTTTAGGCATTGCAAAGGCACTCGCCCATGCCGGTGCGAAGGTCATGTTGAATGGCCTGGGCGATGTTGATGACATAGAAGTCATGCGCGCCAGCCTCGAAGCGGAGAGCGGGGCGAAGATTGGCTTTCACGGGGCCAATCTTATGCATGTAGGTGAGATTGAAGAGCTGGTCGCGCAAACGCAAGATCAGTTGGGTGATGTTGATATATTAATCAACTCTGCTGGTATTCAATTTGTCTCAAAAATAGAAGAATTCCCCGTTGATAAATGGGATGCCATTATCGCAATTAATTTGAACGCCGCATTCCATACGACACGTTTGGTCCTCCCATCTATGAAGGCACGGCATTGGGGCCGGATTATCAATATTGCATCGGCTCATTCTCTTGTCGCGTCGCCGTTTAAATCGGCCTATGTCGCAGCCAAACATGGTATTGCCGGGTTGACCAAGACGGCGGCACTTGAAGTTGCGCAAGATGGTGTAACGGTGAATGCAATCTCACCTGGCTATGTTCTCACACCTCTTGTGGAGGCTCAAATCCCTGATACGGCACAGGCCCGCGGCATTACGGAAGAAGAGGTGAAAAGGGACGTTCTGCTTGCAGCTCAACCCACCAAGGAATTTGTGACAACGGATCAGATTGCGCAAGCGTGCCTGTTTTTATGTGGACCTGGAAGTGCGTCAATAAATGGCTCTAACATTTCAATGGATGGTGGTTGGACTGCACAATAATGCTTCCTATTCTTCATAATAGTATATGCAATAATACAGAGTCGTAAATCTTTACACTTATTAAAGAACTGCATATGCATATATAATATGAATATTGAATCTATTCATATTTTTGTCTTGGTATAGTTCTTGCTTCTCCTGCGTGTAATTTAAATGACACGCCTTGGGGGAGGCATAAACATGCTTATCAACCGTGCAAAAAGAGTAGCGTTAGTTGGCGCGGCAGCTTTGGGCCTTTGCTTTACGTCTCAGGCTCAGGCTGGGATCGTGCTACCGGCTCCCATTAACGGGATCACGACAATCACTTATGGTGATTTTGATGTGTATTCCCTTCCGTTCCTGAATTTCCTGGCGACAGGAAGCACTAATCAGCTTGGTGATTTTGAAGTTCAATCGACACCGGGTGCGATTAAAGACCTGGTTGTTGTGGCAACGGGTTCCGATGGTGTGCCTGTGAATACCAACTTTGCTGGAATGGACAACGCATTGCAGACGCCTGGCGCGGCCATGGGTGTTGAAACATTCTTCACCCAACCCGCAAATGAGCCTGGCGAAGTAGCCCCGTTTGCGACAGACAATACGGGCACTTGGGATGCTGAAATTTCGGCATTGCGTAATTTCCTTGGCGGCGACGATCTTCTGATTTTCTTTAACTTGAATGAAAATAATGAAGCAGGAGCTGTATTGGATGCCGCTCAGGATATCCTCGTTTATGCAGAGATATCGCTTGTCGATGTAGACGGAGTGTTGCCTGACATGGTCTTTACCTTGAATGGTATCAACCCAGACCCAATTCTGAACACCTTCACTAATTTCGGAACTTTTGATTTTGGAAATGGTGATGTGGACGATGTGGCTCAGGTTCATGGCGAAATTTGTGTCAACACTGCAACGCAAACTCTGATCCGCTTAGGCCCTTGTGAGGGCGGTGATGGCCCGAATGCTGCGACGATCAACCAAAACCTAGGTGCCGATCGCGCTGCCTTTGCCCTGACCAACCAGAGCTTGAGCGATATCATCAACGATCTTGGTACGCTTTATGATGTGCTGCGGTTGGATTTCCGGATGGGCGAGCTGTCCAATGGTTTTGAACAACTGTTTCTGACCTCTATTGAACGGCCTGTTGATATTCCAGCTCCTGGTGCTTTAGGCCTCTTGGGTCTTGGTCTTGCTGGCCTCGGTCTTGGGATGCGGAAACGCCGTCGGAAATAAGATCACTGATCTATAGAAAAATAAAGGGCGTGAAAAATTAAATTCACGCCCTTTATTTTTGTTTAATCCTTGCGTAAACGCGCTATAAAGCTTGGCGAAAATTGCCAGGAGCTTTAAGCGTGACATCTTCTAAATTTGATAAATCCAAACTTCCCAGCCGCCATGTGACCGAGGGGCCGTCCCGTGCGCCGCATCGGTCTTATTATTATGCGATGGGGCTGGAAGAAGAGGATATTCATAAGCCTTTTGTTGGTGTTGTGTCCTGCTGGAATGAAGCAGCACCTTGCAATACGGCTCTTGATCGTCAGGCGAAGGTGGCTAAGGAAGGGGTGATTGATGGTGGAGGGACGCCGCGGCAGTTCACAACAATCACTGTGACCGATGGCATTGCCATGGGCCATCAGGGTATGAAATCCTCCCTGGTGAGCAGAGAGGTTATTGCTGATTCCGTTGAGCTGACGATGCGTGGTCACAGCTATGATGCTCTGGTTGGAATTGCAGGGTGTGATAAATCCCTACCTGCTTTGATGATGTCTATGTTGAGGCTCAATGTGCCGTCCGTCTTCATGTATGGAGGGTCCATTCTTCCTGGTCGCTTTAAAGGGAAAGATGTAACGGTTGTTGATGTCTTTGAAGCTGTTGGCCAATACGAGGCAGGAACCTGTCCTTTAAAGGATTTGACTGCCCTTGAAAAAGTGGCTTGCCCGGGCCATGGCGCCTGCGGCGGTCAGTTTACAGCCAACACTATGGCATGCGTGTCGGAAGCAATTGGCCTTGCGCTCCCAGGTTCTGCCGGTGCGCCGGCTCCCTATGAAAGCCGTGATGAATATGCGAGGGCATCCGGGCGCGCTGTCATGGAGCTGATCGCAAATAACCTGCGCCCGCGCGATATTGTCACGCTTAAAGCGTTGGAAAATGCAGCGACTGTTGTGGCGGCTACTGGTGGCTCCACAAATGCGGCTTTGCATCTGCCTGCTATGGCGCATGAAGCGGGTATTGAATTTGATCTCTTTGATGTCGCTGAAATCTTCAGGAAAACGCCTTATATCGCCGATCTAAAGCCGGGTGGGCGCTATGTGGCGAAAGACCTGTTTGAAGCGGGCGGTGTTCAAATGGTCATGAAAACTCTTTTAGAGGGTGGGTATCTGCACGGGGATTGTATCACTGTTACAGGCAAGACCATCGCTGAAAATCTTGAGGATATTGACTGGTATGAGGATCAAGATGTCATTCGCAAGATTGATAACCCCATTACGCTGACTGGCGGTGTCGTTGGGCTGAAGGGCAGTCTTGCCCCTGATGGTGCTATCGTAAAGGTCGCTGGTATGAGTAATTTGGTGTTCCGCGGCCCGGCCCGGGTTTTTGAATGCGAGGAGGATGCGTTCAAGGCCGTAGAACAGCGAGCCTATAAAGAAGGTGAGGTGCTGGTCATCCGCAATGAAGGGCCAAGGGGTGGGCCTGGTATGCGAGAAATGCTTTCGACAACAGCCGCGCTATATGGTCAAGGCATGGGGGAGAAAGTGGCTCTCATTACCGACGGGCGTTTTTCTGGCGCCACCCGTGGTTTTTGTATCGGCCATGTCGGACCTGAGGCCGCAGAAGGTGGGCCGATTGGGCTAGTTGAAAACGGTGATATCATTGAAATTGATGCTGTAGACGGGCGTATCGAATTGGACGTTGCACAGGAAATTCTCGCCGAACGACGGAATAATTGGGTCCAAAAAGCAACAGATTATAACAGTGGTACCTTGTGGAAATTCTCTCAATTGGTTGGAAAAGCAAGATATGGGGCTGTAACACACCCAGGTGCAAAAGAAGAAACACATGTATATGCAGATATATAATCCTAATAAATTGTATTTTTATGAGATTTTTGAGTCAAAAAAATAAGTTGTCGGCCTGATTTACACTTCATTATTTGTTTTATTTACAATAATGAGATTCAAATAAAGTAAACAAGGAGTTAATTCTCTGGCATAGCTATTGCATTAATCGCTTTCGTCTACCGAGTTTCGATTGGGGGAAAGACAATGAAACTATACGTTAAAGCGATTATTGCTGGTTTTGCTGCACTGATGTTTGCAGGTGCTGCCCAAGCCGGCACAACAAATTTAGGCGGTGTGGTTGTTCCTGTTGGTGCAGATGGTCTGGCCGAAGGTGCAATCGTCATCGATTTGGGCCCTAATGGGGTCGATCTGAACAACCCTTCCTTTGCAGGTGTTTCCATCTTCGGTAAAGTCGAAGATATTGGTGTACATGATGGCTTTGGTGGGATTATTCCTCCTGGTACATGGAGTGAGTTGGATAATGGTGTTGAGCTGACATATGAGCTGACTTTAGCACCTATTGCCGTAACACCGATTGGCCCTGGTGTCTTTGATATCACGGTTGTTGGGTCTATCACTTACTACCTGGATAACAGCCCTGACTATAATGGTGCAAACCCAGCTTCAGCTACAGATGGTGCAACCTTCCTGACAGCTGCTCTGGCGATGCCGGAAGTCTTCCGTATCGATGACGTTCTGGACTCAATCTTTGCACCTGACGATATCGAATTCTTCGTCACGGGCGGCCTTTATGCAGCGAATTTCGACACAAATGGCTTTAATCTTGGAGCCGATGTGCTGACGTTTTCTGCTGAAGCAAACTTTGGTGCAATTTCAATCAGCAGTTCCGGTATCCTGACGGGTGGTCTGGCTGGACGTACCGGTACATTGTTCCGGGCCGTTCCTGAGCCAATGACAATCGGTCTATTGGGTGCTGGCTTACTTGGTTTAGGCCTGGCGCGTCGCCGCCGGAAAATTGCCTGACCCGGTTATAAGAAACTCGGTTTAAAAAGGGCGGGGGCCGTATCAAGCGGCTCCCGCCTTTTATTCATCTCACATAGCTGGCGCCATTCACGTCGAAAGTTGCCCCCGTCATATGGCGGATATCTTTCTCTGCTAAAAAGCTCACTAAATCGCCGATTTCCTCAGGGCTGGCCATTTCTCCAAGCGGGATGTCTTTCGTGGCTGCGGCTTCGCCATGAACTGCAACAAAGCCTCGTGCCATTTCAGTTTTCGTAAAACCGGGGGCAATGGTGAAGGCCAGTATGTTATCTTTAGCAAAGCCCCGGGCAATGCCTTTCGTCAGGGCGCTTAAAGCACCCTTCGATGCACCATAATGGAGATAGTCCGGCGCGTCCCCACGGTGCGCTGCCCGACTGGAGATGTTGATAATTTTTCCACCGCCGATTTCCAAATAATCATTAATGGCTAAACGACATAAATCCGCGCAGGCAATCAGATTTGTCTGCATCACATCGGCCCAGGTTCTGGACCATTGTTCCCATGGGTCGTCCATACCCGCAGAGGGCATGATGGCCGCATTGTTCACCAGCAGGTTAATGGGGTTTGCAGATATATTCTGCGCTTCTTTCCATAAGTTGAGAGCTGCGTCTTTTTGTGACAGATCAGCTTGTACAATATGGGTTTTTCCGGAGATCTGAGCGGCTGTTTTTTCCGCAGCGTCCCGATTTTGATTAAAATGCAATATGACTTCTGCGCCATTTTCCGCGAGACTTCGGGCGATTGCGGCGCCTATCCCGCGGGAACTTCCTGTGACTAATGCGGTGATATGTGCGTTTTTGGCCATTGGATACCTCTTGTTAAGAAACAGGACGTTAGCATGGCCGAAAATCGGCTGAAAGCTTTGATCGCATTCATGCGGCGGCTAAGCAGGAATAAGAAGGGGATGGCAGAATGTTGGCGTTAAAATGTCTGGCTGCACTCCACGGGTTTGGGCAGAATGAAGATGGGGCAACGGCCATCGAATATGGTTTGCTTGCTGCTATGGTCGTGATTGGTGCGCTTGTTGGCATCAATGGCTTTGCGATAGAGTTTGTAAAACTCTATGAATATGTCGTTGATACAATTGCGCCGGTTCTCGGTTAACTCAGCTCAAAATCACAAAAGACTGGCACGTGGTCGGATGCTTTTTCCCGGCCGCGTATTTTGCGGTCGATCGTAACGTCCTTTAGCATGTCAGCAGCCTGGGCAGACAACAGAAGGTGATCGATACGGACGCCATTGTCTTTATTCCAAGCTCCGGCCTGATAATCCCAAAATGTATAAGCCTGACCTTCGGGCTGTTTTGACCGGAGGGCATCTGTAAAGCCCAGCCAAAGGAGCTCTCTGAATTTCTCGCGTGTTTCCAGGCGATACAACGCGTCGTCGGCCCAGCCCTTAGGATCATAAACATCCACAGCTTCCGGGCAGACGTTATAATCGCCTGCCAGTATCAGGGGTTCTTCATTGGAGAGAAGTGTTTTGGCGTGCGCAATCAACCGGTCCATCCATGCGAGCTTATAGTCATATTTAGGGCCGGGGGTCGGATTGCCATTGGGGAGATACAAACCCCCAATACGAAATCCATTGATCTTAGCCTCTATATAACGCGCTTGAACATCTTCATCATCACCCGGTAAACCACGGCGGACATTTTCCATCGGCGTTTTGGAGAGAAGGGCGACGCCGTTAAAGCCTTTTTGACCATGGGTTTCCACATGATATCCCATGTCTTCAAATTCCAGGCGAGGGAAGGGGTCGTCCTGGGACTTAATCTCCTGCAGGCAAGCTACATCCGGTTGAGCTTCGCCCAACCACTCCAGCACCCGGGGCAAGCGCGCCTTAATGCCATTAATATTAAATGTCGCAATTCGCATGGGCTTCTCTTAACCCAGGAAGGCTTTGGGGTAAAGCGCTTGTCGCGTTTAAACAGCAAAAGATGTGCCGCAGCCGCAGGAGGACTGAGCATTGGGGTTGCGGACTTGAAAGGCAGCACCAGCCAGATTCTCTACAAAATCCAATTCTGACCCGAGAATATAGAGAAGACTCATATCATCGACCAGGACTTCAACACCGTCCTTTTCGATAATCATATCCCCGTCTTCGGCTTTTTCTTCAAAGCCGAATGTATATTGAAAACCGGAGCAGCCGCCACCAGACACCCCAAGGCGCAGCTTCAAAGCTGGATTTCCTTGTTTTTCACGCAGGAGCTTAATGCGTGCTGCGGCGCTTTTTGTGACCTGCAGGGGGGCTTTTTCCTGATTATTCAAGGTGTTGCTCCAAATTTCACGAAATCAGATGATTTTCATCTTAGTTTATGTAGGGAATTTTTGAAATCTGTCAATCCAATGCTTCCCCAAAAGAACTTATCACATTAATGTGCAACCCATGAAGAATATCGATGATAAAGCGGTTTTTGCCAGCGATCCCAGCCATATAAGAGGGCGATTGGTCGCGGAAGAAGAAAGCCCAACACGCAGCCCTTTTCAGCGGGACCGGGATAGAATTATCCATTCAACAGCCTTTCGGCGTTTAAAGCATAAAACACAGGTCTTTGTGTATCATGAGGGCGATCATTATCGCACGCGGTTGACCCACTCAATCGAAGTGTCCCAGATTGCCCGGTCTATTTGTCGTGTGTTGAGCTTGAACGAAGATTTGGCGGAAACATTGGCCCTTGCACATGATTTGGGCCACACGGCCTTTGGTCACGCGGGTGAGGATGCACTTCATGCCTGTATGGAGGGCGAAGGTGGCTTCGATCATAATGCACAGGCCTTGCGGATTGTAACCAAGCTGGAGCATAAATATGCCTTGTTTGATGGTTTGAATCTGACGTGGGAAAGCTTAGAGGGACTGGTCAAGCATAATGGCCCGTTATTGCCATTAAAGTCTGGTGAAACTTTGCCTGTTGCCATCACCAATTATGTCGAGGGCCATGATCTGGAGCTTTCCACATTTGCGTCAGCGGAAGCACAAGCCGCAGCCCTGGCAGACGATATTGCCTATAATAATCATGATATTGATGACGGTATTCGTGCGGGGCTTTTTGAATTGGATGACCTGCGTCAGGTGTCGCTGGTCGATGATGTTCTTTGTCAGGTTGAGAGCCGTTTCCCTAATTTGTCAAAGCCGCGTCTGGTGCATGAAATGACGCGCCGTCTTATCTCAATGATGGTTGAGGATGTCATCGCAGAAACGCGGCGCAGAATAGAAAGATATCAACCGCAAAGTACAGCAGATGTCCGCGCCTTGCCTATAGCTCTTGTAGATTTCAGCGATGAAATGCGAAATCTTGACAGGGAATTGAAACATTTCTTGCGTGAGCACATGTATCGCCATTACAAGGTGAGGCAAATGACCGATGAGGCAAAGACAATCATCGCAGCCTTATTTGAAAGTTACGTTGCGGACCCAGGCAAAATGACTGGTGACTGGGCGCGACTTGGGTCACAAAGCGCAGGGGTGTCGAAGCGCGCCATCGCCGATTATATCGCAGGCATGACAGACAGCTTTGCAATCAAGCAATATCAAGAGCTTATCGGAAAGACTTCACTAGCACTATGAATATTTTTGAAGATATAAGAACCATTGTTGACGCAGAGCTGAGTGAGATGATGGCAGCGGGTTTTCTTCCTGTGGATGCCAAAGATAAATTGAGCCATTACACGGTAGAAGCGCCAAGAGATGCAAGTCATGGCGATGTGTCCGTAAATGCAGCTTTAGTGCTTTCAAAGATTGCCCGCAAAAATCCAAGAGAGTTGGCGGATGCCTTGACGGCTGTTCTTATGAAGCATGACGATATTGCTCAGGCGGAAGTGGCCGGGCCTGGCTTTGTAAATCTGCGATTATCTTCCTCCGTCTGGTGTCGTGCTGTGGCAGCTGTCATTGACTTAGGTGATGATTTTGGCCGTGGATCGCAACGCAGTGACCATCCGGTCAATGTGGAGTTTGTCTCGGCTAATCCGACTGGTCCAATGCATGTTGGCCATTGCCGGGGTGCCGTCTTTGGGGATTCTTTAAGCAATCTGCTTGAATTTGCCGGCTATGATGTGACCCGTGAATATTATACCAATGACGCAGGGTCACAGATTGATACTTTAGCGCGCTCAGCTCATCTGCGCTATCGTGAGGCTCTGGGCGAAGATATCGGGGATATTCCAGAAGGCCTGTATCCAGGTGATTATCTTGTTCCTGTAGGCAAAGCGCTGGCTGAAGAGTTTGGCGATAGATATGCCAGGGCAGACGAGGCAGATTGGCTCCAGCTTTATAAGCGTCGCGCGGTAGAAGCGATGATGGATTTAATCCGCAGTGACTTAGGCAAGCTGGGCATTCATCATGATGTATTCTTTTCTGAATACAGTCTTCATGAAAGTGGGCGTATTCAGGAAATGATCGATGCCCTGGAGGAACAAGGACATGTCTATCGCGGCGTATTACAGCCGCCTAAGGGCAAGGAGCCTGAAGGCTGGGAGCCGCGCGAGCAGCTTTTATTCCGGGCCACGGATTTTGGTGATGATGTAGACCGGCCATTGCAGAAATCCAATGGCGACTTCACCTATTTCGCAGCGGATATTGCCTATCATTATGACAAGGTACAGCGCGGCTTTGATGACATGATTGATGTCTTTGGCGCTGATCATGGCGGCTATGTCAAGCGGATGAAGGCAGCGGTTCAGGCCATGTCAGGCGGCAAGGCTGAGCTTGATATCAAATTGGCTCAGATGGTGCGCCTGTTTAAAAACGGCGAGCCTTATAAGATGTCAAAGCGGGCTGGCACCTTTGTCACTTTGGCCGATCTGGTTGAAGAAGTCGGTAAAGATGTGGTGCGCTTCATCATGTTAACGCGGAAAAATGACGCTCAGCTTGATTTTGACCTGGTGAAGGTGCTGGAGCAGTCCAAAGATAATCCGGTTTTCTATGTGCAATATGCGCATGCACGGATTTGCTCTGTTTTACGTAAAATGGCAGATGCTTTTCCTGAACACAGCTTCGATGTGGCTGATTTGGACGAGGTGTCATTGGATATACTTGCTCATGAAGATGAACTGGCGTTGATGAAGAAATTGGCTGAATGGCCGCGGCTGGTGGATGCGGCGGCAAAAGCTCATGAACCGCATCGGGTTGCCTTTTATCTTTATGACTTGGCGCAATCACTGCATAGTCTGTGGAACCGGGGGAATGATGATCCTGGTTTACGCTTTTTGATTGAGGGGGACTTAGAGCGGACCCAGGCACGGGCTGTTATGATTACAGCGGTGCGACAGGTCATAGCGAACGGTCTCAAAATACTTGGCGTAACGCCAGTTGAGGAGATGCGATAATGGCTGAAGAGCGCATGGAAGATAATATCAAGGATGAGGACGGCCAGGATTTACCGTGGCTGCAGCCTGTCGAAGAAGAGAGTGAGGAAAGCTGGTTGTCTGCCCGCACACTCATCATGGCGGCCGCTGTTTTTGTTGTTATTTTTGTTGCGCTCCTTTGGGTCATATATGCCCAGCTGTCTGGTGAGGAAGAACCACAACGCGTTGTGGCGAATACAGACTTGCCTGTGATTGAAGCGCCGAATGAACCCCATAAAATTACACCGGATGATCCAGGTGGGGCTGAAATTCCAGGACAGGATAAATTGGTTCTGGATGCAGCAAATGGTGCTGAAACAAAGGCTGATACGATATTGGCGGAGCCAGCTGAAAAACCTGTGGAGCGTGAGACATCTGGTGGATTTGTCGAGCAACAGGCCCCGCCGCCACCGCGCCCGTCTGTTGCACAAGTGGAAACGCAGCCTGCACCTCAGCGCGAACCGGTAGCTGCTCAACCTGTGCCTGAAGCTGTGCAGCAGAATGTGGCAGGTCGATATCTTATTCAGTTGGGCGCGTTTTCATCTGACGCACGGGCACGCACAGGCTGGACCCAGGTTCAGGAAAAATATCCAAATATCGTTGGTGACTTGAATATTGATACGCAGATTGCCACGGTGAATGGACGGACGATTTATCGCCTGCGTGCAGCCGCTTTGCCGTCAAGAGAAGAGGCAGATCGCCGCTGTGCTGCATTGAAAGCGGCAGGGCAAGGCTGCCTTGTGACGGAGCGATAAACCAAGGTGAACCGATTGTGATTCCTGCATTTTTTGGCTTGAAAGGCCTTCGCCTTTCAGCAGAGGAAAAAGATTTTTTCAACTCGGTTCAGCCCGCAGGATATATTCTCTTTGCCCGCAATATTGAAACACCGGAGCAGATACGCGCTTTAACCAGCGAGTTGAAGGAATTGTCGGGCAGCTCTCATCTTCCCATCCTCATTGACCAGGAAGGTGGCCGGGTTACGCGATTGCGACCGCCTCATTGGACGGCGCATCCGCCTTCTGAGGTCTATGGGCAAATTTTTGCAAAGAACGAAGCAAAAGCGAAACAGGCTGTATTCCTGACGGGAAAGATTATCGCGGCGGAACTGTTGAATTTAGGCGTTAACGTAGATTGCCTGCCTGTTCTGGATATCCCTATATCTGATGCCGATCCAATCATCGGCGACCGGGCTTATGCGTTGAATGCAAAAGATGTTTCTGTGATTGGGCGCTGGGCTGCGCAATCCCTATTGGATCATGGCGTTATTCCGGTGATAAAACATATCCCTGGTCATGGGCGGGCGTTGGTTGACAGCCATCTTTCACTGCCGATCGTAGACACATCATTGGAAGAGTTACGGCAATCAGATTTTATTCCGTTTGAAGTTTTAAACGATATGCCGATGGCGATGACCGCACATGTCGTCTATTCCGCGCTGGATCAAAATCACTGTGCTACTTTGTCAAAAACCGTGATCCAAAATATCATCCGTAAAGAGATCGGCTTTGGTGGCTTGTTGATGAGTGATGATCTGAGCATGAAGGCTTTGAAAGGTGCTTTTGGAGATCGCGCGTTACATGCATTGAACGCTGGCTGTGACATCATTTTACATTGTAATGGGGATATGGCAGAGATGCAGGCTGTCGCATCTGCTTTGCCTTTGATCGACCAAGACAGGTCTCTGCGATTGCAAAAGGCGATGCAAAGCGCCACATCTCCCCAAGAGTTCGATCAAATGGATATTGCCGCCTTCGTGGCGGAACGTGAAGAATTGCTTCGGCAGATAAAGGACTGAATATGGATTTAGGTGCAGTCGGCTATCAGATTTCAATCTGGTTGCTGCCGGTCTTACTGGCAATCACATTACATGAAGCCGGTCATGGCTATGCTGCCCGTTTGCTGGGGGATCGTACGGCGTCGGATCAGGGCCGGGTGACACTCAATCCTCTTGCTCACATTGACCCATTTGGCACAATTATATTGCCGGGGCTCTTATTGCTGACGCAGGCGGGTTTTCTGTTTGGCTATGCGAAACCGGTTCCAGTGAATTGGCGCAATTTACGCAACCCGAAGCGGGATATGATGCTTGTAGCACTGGCGGGTCCGGGGATGAATTTTGCTTTGGCAATTCTAGCTGTATTGATCTTTCCGCTGGTTACTGTGATCCCGGCGTCGGCAGCGGCCTGGCTTGCGCAAAACCTGCAAACAATGATTTGGTTCAACTTGCTTTTAGCTGTTTTCAACTTGCTTCCAATCCCTCCGCTGGATGGTGGACGGGTGGCTGTTGGTCTGCTGCCGCGACGCCCGGCAATGGCATTGGCACGGCTGGAACGTGTGGGGATATTTGTTGTTCTGGGCGGTTTTTTCCTCCTTCCTATGGTTTTTGGAGCCATTGGCATTCATTTTGCGCCCTTTCAAACCCTTGTTTTAGGCCCTACAAACGTGCTTTATGATGTTCTGACGGGGGTTTTAGGGTAAAGCCCCTTGAAAGTGGGGAGAGATGGTGAGCGAAGAATTCACCGGGACATTGTCTGATGAGGAGTTTGAGGCAGGTGGAACGCCACAGGCGGCTGCCACCTCTGATGTCTTGATCATTGATATTGGCGGTTTTGAAGGCCCGCTTGATATTCTCCTGACCTTAGCGCGAACGCAGAAAGTCGATCTGCGCAATATCTCCATCCTTGAGCTGGTGGAGCAATATCTGAAATTCATACACCAAGCCCGTCAGTTGAGACTGGAGCTGGCTGCAGAATATCTGGTGATGGCGGCATGGCTTGCCTATTTGAAATCCCGCTTGTTGTTACCCCCTGAGGCAGACGAGGAGGAGCCAAGCGCTGAAGAGCTGGCCGCACGATTACAGCTTCGCCTTCAACGCCTGGATGCCATGAGGGAAGCGGGCGCGCGCCTTTTAGCAAGAGATCGACTGGGGCGTGATGTTTTTGCCCGTGGGGCACCAGAAGGCGTGAAACGCATTAAACATGCGAGTTATGATGTCACTCTTTATGAATTATTGAAGGCGTATTCCGCCTTTTCGCAGCGCGGGAAACATGTGCCGCTGACTATTCATCGCCGCCAGATATTTTCCTTGGAAGAAGCGGTCGAACGCTTAAGCCGTTTGATAGGGGCAGCGATTGACTGGACAACGCTGGAAGCTTTTCTGCCTGAAATAACCGAGGAAGCTGCACCCAGGCGCTCTGCCGTCGCCTCGCTTTTTGCAGCCGCGTTGGAGCTTGCCCGGCAAGGTAAGGCGGACATTCAACAATCCGAACATTTCAGTCCGATTTTTTTGAAAGGCCGACCGGAATAATGAGCGATAATCAACAAGAAGAGGATCGCCTGGCGCAGGAAAAGCGCAAGGTTGAAGCTGTTTTATTCGCAAGTCATCACCCTTTGAGCGTGAAAGACATTTCCGCCCGCCTGGATGAGAGTGTTGATGTGGCAAGCCATGTGGACGCTTTGCAGCAGGATTATGAAAAACGCGGCCTAAATCTGGTTGAAGTCGGTGGACGCTGGGCCTTTCGAACAGCGGCGGACTTAAGCTTTCTGCTTCGGGATGAGGTGGAAGAAGTCCGTAAATTATCTCGTGCAGGGGTCGAAACACTTGCCATAATTGCCTATCATCAACCGGTTACACGGGCAGAGATTGAGGAATTGCGCGGTGTCGGATTGTCGAAAGGGACGCTGGACGTTTTGATGGAGGCTGGATGGATACGCCCGGCGGGGCGTAAACAGACACCTGGGCGGCCCGTTCTTTATGGCACGACAGATGAGTTTTTGATTCATTTTGGACTGGCGAATATCAGTGACCTTCCAGGCCTTGATGAGCTGAAAGCGTCAGGTTTACTCGACCCGATTGATGATGCATTAGACAATTTGCTGCGTGATAGCGCCGCACTTGACGCCCAGGAGCAGCTGGAAGACGATACAAGTGATGAATTGCCCTTGACTTAAGGGCGTTTGGGCGCTTGTTTGGCCGGGAAATTTTGGTGTGAATGCCGCATTGCCGTGCCACTTATAAACTGACACAATGGCAAAATAAATAAAAGTACCCCTGTGATTGGGTGAAGGAGAAGATCATGTTTCCTGGTTGGCTGCAAATTCTGCTGGTGGTTTTGCTGATTGTGCTGCTGTTTGGCAGAGGTAAAATCTCTGAGCTGATGGGCGATGTTGCGAAAGGAATTAAAAGCTTCCGCACGGGCTTGAGCGAAGATGATGAAGCGCAGAAACAAGCGCCTGAAGCTATAGAAAACGGGTCTGATGCAGCGGCGACTGCGACGCTTTCTGAAAATAAAGAAAAAACGCCTAGCTAAGACCATTTTGTCAGGGTCAAGCCATGTTTGATTTCGCCTGGAGCGAATTGCTTATCATTATCGTCATAGCGATCGTCGTGGTCGGTCCTAAAGACCTGCCACGCATGATGCGCGTGATTGGGCGTTTTGTTGGAAAGGCCCGCGCAATTGCCGGCGAATTCCGTATGGGGCTGGACCAGTTAACGCGCGAAGCTGAACTGGATGAATTGAAGAAACAAGGTGAAGATCTGTCCAAAATGAAGCCTGGTAAATTCATGGAAGATATGATTGACCCGAATGGCGACCTGAGACGGAAGATGGAGCCGAAGCCTAAATCAAAAGGGCAGGGCGAATGAGCACTGAAACCCCTGATGAATTAGAAGAAAGCAAAGCGCCTCTGATCGAACATTTAGTTGAGCTTCGCAAAAGACTGATGTTCGGACTAATCGCTTTGGCGGCGGGTGCTGTTTTCGGCTATCTGGTCGCAGCACCCGTTTATGATTTTCTGATCCAGCCTTTGGAAGACGCCTATGGTGACATGCGGCAGGAGCGTATTGCCGGTCTGAGAGCAGAAGACCCGAGCTTAAGCCTTGAAGCGGCGCAGGAGCGGGTGCCCGTCTTTGAGCCGGTTTATATCAATGTTATTGAACCCTTCATTATGAAGCTGAAGCTGTCGCTGGCAATTGGCTTTGCGGTGGCTTTTCCTTTGATCGCATCGCAGATCTGGGCTTTCATCGCACCCGGCCTGTATCGTCATGAAAGACGTGCTTTTCTCCCTATTTTATTTGGAATGCCTGTCTTGTTCTTAACCGGGGCCAGTTTGCTTTATTATATCGTGATGCCACTGGCCTGGCGGTTCATGATTGCAGTGGGCAGCGATTTCCACGCGGAACTCAGTCAGCGGATTGGGGATTATCTGGGCATAGTCATCCAGATGATTTTGGCATTCGGGATCAGCTTCCAGCTGCCGTTGGTTTTGATGTTGTTGGCGCGGGTGGGTATTATCGGTTCCGAAGCGCTGAAGCGTTTTAGAAAATATGCCATTGTCTGTGTATTTGCTTTTGCAGCCATGGTGACGCCGCCTGACGTCATTTCTCAGATCATTTTGGGCATCCCGTTGTGGTTGCTCTACGAACTTTCAATTTTTGCAGTGCGCCTTGTTGAGAACAAGCGGGCAGAAACTGCTGATTCAGTATGAAGAAAGCCTTGATAGATGTTTGATATTAAATGGATTCGTGAAAACGGAGACGCATTTGATGCTGGCTTGAAGCGCCGTGGGGCGGAGCCACAGGCGTCCCAGCTCATTGCGCTTGATGCCGAAAGTCGCGCCCTGCAGACGGAATGGCAACAGGCACAGGCCCGACGCAATGAGGCCTCAAAGTCTATCGGGAAGGCAAAAGCGCAAGGGGACGAAGCGCAGGCCCAGGCATTGATGGCCGAAGTTGCCCAATTAAAGACCGATATGCCGGATATTGAGGCGCGGCAAAAAGGCGTGGCCGCGCGTTTGAAAGACGCTTTGTCCAGGCTGCCTAATCTCGCTCATCCGTCCGTCCCTGATGGTGCGGATGAGGATGATAATGTTGAAGAGAAAAAATGGGGTACACCCCGTCATATTGACTTTGCCCCCAAAGAACATGATGCGCTGGGTGAACGCCTTGGCATGGACTTTGAAGGCGCTGCTGCGCTTTCGGGGTCGCGTTTCGTCGTTTTGAAAGGCGGCTTGGCACGGTTGGAGCGTGCCTTAGGCCAGTATATGCTTGATGTTCAAACCAGTGAAAACGGCTATTTAGAAGTCGCACCGCCCGTATTGGTGCGTGATGATGCGTTATTTGGGACAGGGCAACTGCCGAAATTCAGTGAAGACCTGTTTAAAACCACCGGCGATCATTGGCTTATTCCAACAGCAGAAGTGGTTCTGACAAATCTGGTGCGTGAGCAAATCATAGATAAAGATCAACTGCCATTGCGGTTCACCGCATTGACCAATTGCTTCCGTTCTGAAGCGGGCGCGGCCGGGAAAGACACCCGTGGCATGATCCGTCAACATCAGTTTAATAAAGTTGAGCTGGTATCTATCACAACAGTGGATAAGGCGGATGAGGAGCTGGAGCGAAAAACACGGGCCGCTGAGATGATCCTGGAGAAATTGGAACTCCCTTATCGGCGGATGGTTTTATGTACGGGCGATGTGGGCTTTTCCGCGATGAAAACCCATGATCTGGAGGTCTGGCTGCCAGGGCAGGGGCGGTATCGGGAAATTTCCTCCTGCTCTAATTGCGGTGATTTTCAAGCGCGCCGGATGGGCGCTCGAACGCGTCAAAAAGGCGAGAAGCAGACCGAATATGTTGCCACATTAAATGGGTCCGGCCTGGCTGTCGGGCGCACTTTGATTGCTGTTATGGAAAATTATCAGAATGCGGATGGCAGTGTCACTGTGCCGGATGTATTGCGCCCTTATATGAATGGCCTGGACGTCATTCGGCCGGAGGCTGATTGATGCGCATCCTTTTGACCAATGATGACGGCGTATTTGCTCCGGGCTTGGAGATATTGGAATCAATTGCCCGGGAGTTAAGCGATGATGTTTGGATTGTTGCCCCGGCGTCGGAACAATCAGGAGCCGGGCATAGTTTGTCGCTTTCCGATCCTTTGAGATATCGTCGTATTGATGAAAAGCGCTTTGCTGTGACCGGTACGCCAACGGATAGCGTTGTGATGGCGTTAAACCATATTATTGAAGGCCCCCGGCCCGACCTTGTGCTTTCCGGCATAAACAGAGGGGCAAATATGGCCGAAGATGTGACTTATTCAGGGACCATTGCGGGGGCCATGGAAGGCACATTGGCGGGTATTCCATCTATGGCGCTTAGTCAGGCCATCGACCCCGTCACTCAAAAGGTGAATTGGGGCGCATCGAAACGTTATGGAACGCAGATCGTTAAGCAGCTTTTGGAGCTGGGTTGGAATAATGGCAGTTTCATCAATGTGAATTTCCCGCGCTATGGCGAAGACAAAGTCAAAGGTGTGAAAATCACAGAGCAAGGCCAGCGCGATGTTTCAGATCTGAAGATCGAAGAGCGGACAGACTTGCGGGGCAATTCCTATTATTGGTTCGGCTTAGGGCGTGAAGTGGCGGCACCGGGTCAGAAAACGGATTTGAAACTGGTTCGGGATGGTTATATTTCAATCACGCCCTTGCATTTGAATTTAACTCATTATGAAATGGTGCCACGACTGACAGAGGCCTTGGATGTCGACTTCTAAAGCAAATTCCAATGCGCGGCGGGAAAACATCGCGGCTCTGTTGATGGAACTTCGCTCTCTTGGCGTGAAGGATAAGTCAGTCCTAAACGCGATTGAAAGCGTGCCGCGTGAAGAATTTGTACCGGAAGCTCTGACTCACCGGGCCTGGGAAAACACGGCTTTACCCATTGGTCGTGGCCAGACGATTTCTCAGCCGCTGGTCGTTGCTTTGATGACCCAGGCTTTGCAAATAGATAAAAGCCATAAAGTTTTAGAAGTGGGAACAGGGTCCGGCTATCAGGGCGCTATTTTAGCGCGCCTGGCAAAGCGTGTGTATACGATTGAACGCCATGCGGTTTTGTTGAAAGAGGCTGAAAGCCGTTTTGCGGCCTTGGAGCTGCGCAATGTCATTACGAAATTAGGGAACGGGTTTAACGGCTGGCCAGAAGTTGGCCCATTTCCACGGATCATGGTGACTGCTGCTGCCGAAGACCTGCCTCAGCCATTATTGGATCAACTTGATGTTGGGGGCCGCATGGTCATTCCCATTGGCCCAGTGAACGGGCATCAGGAAATAGTATTGGTTGAACGAAATGAGAGTGGGTACAGCGCGACCCCCATGGGACCTGTCCGCTTTGTGCCTTTGGTCGATGAAGGGCCTTTGCGCAATTAGTTTCTCTCATCCATGAGCTTCTTGGCATTGATTGCGTGACGCTTGGCCCCTAGAGTGAGCCCATTATGGGGAGAATGAAGAGAAATATCACGCTGTTATGCGTCATCGTGCTGGGACTGAGCGCCTGCGCAGCGCCGCGTCATTATTCTCAAATTCCACCCCGCTGGGATATCCGAAACAGCCCCATACCAGTGCCTCAACCGGAAGCAAAGCCGCGGCCACCCAATCGCGCGATTGCCCGCCGGGCAACATCGAGACCGGCTCAGCCAAGGCAAAACAGAGCCATTGGTGGGATCGTTGTCTCTCGCGGAGACACGGTATATGGCCTATCTCGAAAACATGGTGTTGAGGTTCGGGATTTAATCGATGCAAATCAATTGCGCCCGCCGTATCTGTTGCGACCTGGGGACCGTCTGAGCTTGCCTGGCAGTCGTTTTCATGTGGTACGTAGGGGAGAGACCGGATACAGCATATCACGGCGCTATGGTGTGGATGTGACGACCTTGATGCGTATGAATAACATTCGCCCGCCTTACCGCCTGGCTGTTGATCAGCGTCTGCGTATCCCGCAATCTACGACTAAAGTGGCTGCGGCGGACCCTGTGCCGGTGAAAAGGCCGGTTGTGCGAACGCCGCCACCTAAATCTACACCGGCTAATACCGAAGTTAAGGCATCAAACAAGGTATCAAGAAATGGTTTTCAATGGCCTGTTGAAGGCCGGGTGATTTCATCCTTTGGGCCTAAGGAAAATGGGCTTCACAATGATGGTATTAACATCGCGACCAAACGCGGCGCGCATATACGGGCAGCCAGAGATGGTGTGGTTGCTTATGCTGGTAATGGTTTCAAGGGCTTTGGGAATATCCTTTTGGTGCGCCACAGCGGTGGCTGGATTACCGCATATGCGCATAATGAACGGTTGCTTGTGTCTAAAGGGCAAGCTGTGAAACGTGGGCAGGTGATTGCCCGGGCCGGGAGTTCAGGCTCAGTCTCTACATCTCAATTGCACTTTGAAATCCGCAAGGGGAAGGAACCCGTTAATCCTCGTGCTCAACTGCCAAAGATTTAGGGGGTTCCGGAGGTCTGCTTGGCTTGGTCAAAATGAAATAAGCGCCATAGCCCATGAATGCCAGCATCATCACTGATGCGTAAAGTGGTGGTTTTGGTACCAATAAGACATAGATAGCACTGGCGGTCATGGATGTGAGGGCGAATATCTTCGCGCCCAAAGGGATGACCCGATGTCGTTCCCACCGCTGTAAGGGTGGGCCAAATATCTTATGATGAAAAAGCCAGTCATGAAATGTCTGTGATGACCGCGCAAAACACCAAAGCGCCAATAACATAAACGGCGTTGTGGGGAGGACTGGCAGGACAACACCTAAGCCGCCAATGGCTACGAAAATCAGGCCTAAGCTGAAGAAGAGGGGCCGGGTAAAGATTTTCATAAATGAACGCCTGATCTTTATATTGTGCGGTGAAGCTGGCAATGATGGGTGATAAAGTCAAGCGGGCTTGCAAGAACGCGACAAAAAAGCCCGGGTGTGTTGCGTCATAATAAAGGGGCCTTAGGATGATGATATGATTTTTTTAACAGTAAATTCTCGCCATATCTTTGACATGCAATAGAGATTTACTGGGCTCTTAGATGTTATTTTGCAAAGGCCTTGGCGATGTTTTTTGATAATTTTTTTCTTTTTCTTTCTATCTGCGTCTTCGTTGGTTTCCTTCTATTAGGCCTAACAATCTGGCTTTACAAGAAGGCTAAATATCGTAGTGCGATAATCTGTGGAATGGGGTCGGTTTTTTCCATTTTCTCGCTTCCCTTTTTGCCAATTATCTTAGGTGGCTTTTACTATGTTTGGGGTTTGGCAGACGCGCAGAATTTGAAATTCATCATGTCGGTTGAGGCTGCTGATGGAAAGGGGCGTTATGCCCTGTATGAAAGCCTGTCGGGCTTTGATGATTTAAACTGGATTGTTTATTTGATGCCGCCGGGTTTTGAGGCTGACGCATTAGATGGGCAGGCCCCAACTCATTTTGAAGAATATTCAGAACCTGATCAGACGCGGGAATATGTAGTGCTTTGGAATTGGAGCGAGGGAGCTAATTTTTTAGAAAATCCAGAAATTGAAATATTGGATGGCCGGTTTCTCGTCATGCGTCGAGGCGGCCTGTTGCATGGGGTCTATGATATCAGCAATGAGGAAGAAGTGTTCAATGAAAGCAGCCCCTGGCACGTCTATCAATATGGCAGTACTGCGGAAGAGGATTGGGCGATAAACCCCACCACTGAAGGCTATGATACATTTGAGGACTGGTACCGCGTTGAAATGCACGACTGTATGGCACGGTTTTTAGAAGATCCGGATAGTCATTCAAGATTGTGCGGGGATGCGCCACGGGATGGGAAGTCGCTAGCTCTTGGAGAGTGAAGCAAAAGCGGGCGTAAATGCCTTAAGCTGAGTTACGCCTTGAGTTTGCGTCTTGTATTCGGGTTATGTTTCAAAATCTGTGAGCCCGGTTTTATTCGGCATTAACCTCAAGAGTCAGATTTTTGAGATCACAACCTACGTGTAAAAAATTTCTTTTGAGGGGGCAGTCATAGGCCAATATGCTGACGTCGGCGTTCATGGGTTCGCCTTGGATATTTGCAAAATTTTTGAGATAGGATTTTGCTTTGCCTAGATTTGGCTCGTTCACGTGCAGCTCTTGGTCTAATGCGTTAGCGCCGGTTGTCGCATATTCTCCAAGGTATAAGATTTGCCCCCCGGATGTTTGAAAAGCAATGGTGCCTTTATTCAACATTGTGACGCTTGCATAAGCTGTAAAGCCGTCACTGACTGGCCGCCTGATATGTTCTATGAACCAATTTCCAGGCTCCAATTCAAAGACATAATAGTCTTTCTCTGATGGCATATCTGCCCCGCGTGTCATGGTAACGATAAAGTTTCTCCCGTTACTCAGGTCCCTGTTGCTGGGTTTAACTTCTTTCTCTTTATCAAGAGCTTCACCTGTTATTGGGTCGAACTGGCGGAGTTTAATCGTAAGGTCTTTGTAGTTTCTTGGGACATCAAGGCCTAAAAGCATAAGCGCGTTTTCATTCTGGGTATCAAAATGTGCTGCTGGGTCCACTTGCCCTGTGCTCGATGCGCATGCGGTAAGGAGGCCCAAGACTGAAAATATTGATAAAAGGCCTTTGAGTTGAAATGACATTGAAGTTCTCCCCCACTGAAAAAATGAAATCTCATTAATCAACAAATACTGATGAACTGATACGCAAAGGTCTTATTTATTCTTGAAGGCACAAGATAGAGGTGTCCGGGGGATTAATAAACCCCCTAAACACCTTTATTTTTAATCCGGAATATCTGTTTATTGTTATTTATCCAGGTAAATCTGGCTACCCAGTTTCTTGAACTCCTCAGCCTTCTCTGCCATGCCTTCTTCGGCTTGCTGGGTACTCATATCGGCATCATTCTGGCCACGGGCGGCATCCCGAATGTCCTGGGAAATACGCATGGAGCAGAATTTCGGCCCGCACATGGAGCAGAAATGGGCGACTTTATGCGCTTCTTTAGGAAGCGTTTGATCGTGGAAGTCCCGCGCTGTTTCCGGGTCGAGGGCCAGGTTGAATTGATCTTCCCAACGGAATTCAAAGCGTGCCCGTGACAGAGCATCATCACGGATTTGAGCGGCCGGATGGCCTTTCGCCAGGTCAGCTGCATGGGCGGCGATTTTATATGTCACAACACCGACTTTAACATCATCGCGATTAGGCAGGCCCAGATGTTCCTTCGGTGTCACATAGCAAAGCATGGCTGTGCCAAACCAGCCGATCATCGCTGCACCAATGCCCGAAGTGATATGATCATAGCCTGGTGCAATATCGGTCGTGAGCGGGCCAAGCGTGTAAAAAGGTGCTTCGCCGCATTCACGTAATTGCTTGTCCATATTCTCTTTGATCTTATGCATGGGCACATGGCCCGGACCTTCGATCATGACCTGACAATCTTTCTTCCAGGCGATCTCAGTCAATTCGCCCAGTGTTTCAAGTTCGGCAAATTGTGCGCGATCATTGGCGTCTGCGATAGAGCCTGGGCGTAACCCATCACCCAGAGAGAAACTCACATCATAGGCTGCGCAAATATCGCAGATTTCCTCAAAATGCTCATAGAGGAAGCTTTCCTTATGATGGGCGAGGCACCATTTGGCCATGATGGAGCCACCGCGGGAGACGATTCCTGTCGTACGTTCTGCGGTTAAAGGCACATAGGCTAAGCGCACACCTGCATGAATGGTGAAATAATCCACGCCTTGTTCCGCTTGTTCAATCAATGTGTCCCGGAAAACCTCCCACGTGAGGTCTTCGGCGATGCCGCCGACTTTTTCCAGTGCCTGATAAATGGGTACCGTCCCAATTGGAGTAGGGGAGTTGCGGATGATCCATTCGCGAATATTGTGAATATTCCGGCCAGTGGATAAATCCATGATCGTGTCTGCACCCCAGCGTGTGGCCCAAACCATCTTATCAACTTCCTCTGCGACAGAGGATGTCACAGCGGAATTTCCGATATTGGCGTTGATCTTCACCAGGAAGTTCCGGCCAATGATCATTGGCTCGGTTTCAGGGTGATTGATATTGGCTGGAATGATGGCGCGACCTTTGGCGACTTCATCGCGGACGAACTCCGGTGTGATAAAATCGGGAATTTCCGCCCCAAAGGATTCCCCATCACGCTCCATCTTTTCTTTTAAAGCTTTGCGGCCCAGATTTTCGCGAATGGCGATATATTCCATTTCCGGCGTGACAATGCCAGCCTTGGCATAAGCCATTTGTGTAACCGTCTTGCCAGCCTTGGCGCGATAGGGTTGATGTTTTGCTGGGAATTCCGGAACCAGGAATTTCTCTTCGACATTGCCATTGTCTTCGGGTTTAACAGGGCGGCCCTCATAAATTTCTACGTCACCGCGCGCGACAATCCAATCCTCACGCAGGCGGGGCAGGCCCTTATAGATATCAATTTCTGTATTGGGGTCTGAATAAATGCCGGACGTATCATAGACTGTGACGGGCGGCTCATTCGCTGTTGGGTGCAGGTCAATTTCCCGCATGGGCACGCGGATATCTTTATGAATATCGCCGTTTTTATAGACTTTGCGACTTGCGGGTAAGGCGCCGGTGGTGACTTGGAAGTCTTTTTTATCCAATGCTTTATTCATGACCAATCTCCAAAATTTCGCACAAGGAACCTGAACGAGAATGGCATTGGAATTGGAGAGGGAAAAAAATACATCACCCCTGTCCCGATCCCTTCGCCGGTATAACCCGGATCAGGTTCAAAGGGTTGGTTTTCCACCTCTCAGCCGGGATAAAACCCAGCACCCCTTGGAACATTCTTCTTCCTATAGACCAACGTGCCCCCCACGCCAAGCTAAAGCGCATAAAGAAGGTCAGCTGATTATAGGCATTTGCAGTCATATATGCTATTGATGCGCGCAGTTGTATTTCAATAATGCAACTGGGGGTGCGCCTCAAGGCAGGAGAAATTGAGGAGCAAATGAATGAGCATCGAGACGCTTTTTAAATCTTTTTGGCGCTTTGTAAAAGGCGGTTCCCATGAACAGGGAACGGGTGTGCCACGTGTGCAGCAGTCTGATGATTCAAGGAATGCCTAAATGCCAGGATGATTAAAGGGTTCGGCGGTGGTGCTTGTGAAGAGCATTTCACGGAACCTTTATCGTCTTCATTAACAGAGGCATTCAGCAGTGCATCGCCGAATGCCTCTTTTTTGCATTATCTAGCTTTGAGTAATGCAAACTCCCTCTTCACGTTCATCGTTTAAAACGTTTCGGAGGTTTATTTCGCCGGTCCCTTGTTCATTTTCTCCACCAGAAACCCTGTTCCAGTGCTTTGCGCTTAACAGCTCCAGTTTGGCCATTTCATTCGCTCCTGAAGGCCCTGCTGTGACGCGCACCCCCAATCGCGTTTCATAACGCAATATCAACTAGAGATAGCAAAAATACCTGCCAGTTTAAACAAAAACTCGTTTGTCGTAATCATAATGGATGCGCGCTGCGTGTCTCTCGCACGCAGTTTGTTTCACGCTGAACGGGAAGCTGGCACCCTATCGGAGCTGGCCTTGGTTTAGCCCGCTTCCTTCTTCATTTACGCCACTTCCCTCTTCATTTGCGCCGCCTGAAACAAATCTCAGTTCAGCTTTTTCAAGTTTGCGTGGTGCTGTTCGTATCGATTTTATCATTTGCCTTTGCATCTTTTGGCCTCAACTTTCATTGCATGACATATTCTTAGGGTTACATTTTTTGATTAAAATTACTACCTGTGAGAGTATTTTTTTGCTAATTTAAAGTTGTATTGCATTGCGAGGATGCAATATGGGGGTGCGCTTCAAAGCAGGGGCTTTGGAGGAGCATGAAATGAAGAAGGAAAGTAAAGCCTTATCCAGGCTATATTGGCGCTACGTGTGTGGGGGCGTCAATGAAAACGGAACGGGGTGTATTACGCCGACCATCTCTGTTGGGGAACAAGGAACGGGCCAAATGTCTGCGTCCGCACAACAGAAATAGACAAAGGCGGACACTTCTTATCTTTACCCAGTGTTTGGGGCGCAGTTCATGCGCCCTTTTTTTGAGTGAATGAGTATTGTGTTTACAATACGCCTCGTCTGCTTGACGGGTAATGTGAAAACTGTCTTGCTAAAGCTGTAATTCCATCAAGGAGGGGAAAATGAGAGAATTGACGACGGCTGAATATAAATCAATTGCCGGGGGAACAAATGATACGGGCACTGGTGAGCATCCGCGTACTCGTTGAACAGATTGAGGAAAGGGGAGGGCCCATGAGAGAACTGACCTTGGAAGAACTGCGCAGTGTGTCAGCTGGCGTAACAGATACGGGCACGGGGCAGCCAAAGCCTGCCGGCGCAACGAATTAACGCAATATCAGGGGGAATGAACATGAGAGAGTTGAACTCTAAAGAGTTGCAATCCATTGCGGGTGGCGTAACGGACTCCGGCAAAGGTCGGCAACAACACGAGAAATCCAAACCATGATGGTGCAAGGGGGAAAAATGAAACTATTAACTCCGCAAGAGCGGCGAGCGGTCGTTGGTGGCACAAATGATGCTGGAACCGGCCAAAGTGGTCGGGATAAACCCAAATAAAAGAACCCGATTCGGCACCCTGAATATGCTTCGTGGTGTTCGTGAGGCCGGATCGGCTTATCTTCACAAAAAAATATGTTTATAATATCGCATATACAACAATAACCGCCAAGGAAACTAAGACATTGGGAGATATGATTATCTCCCAATGGGAAAAATATACCGTAAATTTCCATATTTATAAAATGTAAGTTCAATACTAAGCGTCTATTTGAAACTACATGATAGAACTCTTTAGCCTTTCTTGTGTGCCGAAGTGAGAAGCGGCGCATTTCATTTTGCAAGAAAGGGGGAGTTCATGCGTAAAATCCATCGAAAAGTAGAAAAGGTACGGACGCTAAAAGCCTGGGAGCTAAAGGTCGTAACGGGCGGATCTGCTGGTGAAGGTACTGGTGCGCCATCGGCGGGCGAAGGAACCGGCGTCTGCTAAAATTGCAAATCCAGGGCCGTGTATAATGCACGGCCCTGGGTCGTTTTAATATCTTTTCTTGCCTGTGCCTGCGCTGCCCTCGTAAAGGCCGGTGCCCGCTGATCCCTCGCGAGCCAAATCAGTGGTCGTTCCACCGAAAACTCGTTTAATATCCTTTGCGTCAATAAGAGACGGTGTAGTCTTTTCTTTTGATTGTCCCTGCATAATGCCCTCTGTACAACTAACACAACTAAATGCAGCTGCATGATAGGTGCCAGGCTGTTGGAATTCTACGGACCTCCAGTTGCGTGTGTAAGCAGGGGTGACAATCTCTTAACAATGTAAAAAGCCGGTGACTTTCGCCACCGGCCCAATGCTTTATGAGATAATAAACCCGTTTGATGGGGTTCCTTGTCTCAATTATCCTTTTGCGTAGATACCGCTGCCCGCACCAGCTTCATATACGCCACTTCCGGCTCCGGCCTCATATACGCCACTCCCCGCGCCAGCTTCGTAGATACCACTCCCCGCACCGGCCTCCCCACCGGATATTGCTGTAAGTTCTTTTGAGTTCAGAACTCTAAGTTCTGAAGTGTTCAACTTCTTCATAAAGTATCACCCTAGGTTTTTATTCTGGCCCTTTCCCCAACAAGATGAGTGGAACAGTTTGGCGATCACGGGTCTAGAAATCTTGAGTTGTTTTTCTAATAATGTAGCTGCACCTTTTCGGAGTTTGTGGACCGATAAGTCGCTAATTTCCGCGAGTTTCAGCGCATTATGAATTCATTTTGTATTTGCAGTTGCGGATAAAACGCGTAAATTAGGTCATATGAGATGCAGAGTTGAACTTTGCATCTTAGGGAGGAAAAAAGAGGGTTTAAAAATGAAGACCAAAAAGATTCGGGATTTGAAACAGGGTGATCTGGCCAAAATTTCTGGGGGTGTAGTGCCGTCAATGCGGGATGACCCACGTAATCCGTGGCATAATAATCAAACGGATATGCAGTAAAGCTGCGTGACTTCTACAGCGATTGAGTAAGGCGGCCCGATCATAATGTGATCGGGCCGTTTTCTTTTCAACAGCCCGGAAACTTGCCAAATAAGAGACTGAAGGGGATTTACGAATGTCTCATCGGCGGCCATAATTACTGGATCATTAAGTGTTGCGTTGCGTAAAACTAAAAAAAACAGGGGCGCATTTTCCTGAAATTTATATTCGCAGTTTTATGTCTTGTTATCGGTTTTGTCTCATCTGCCTATGCCGGGGCACCAGAGGTTGGGGATGTTCCGCCGAGTTATGTTGGGCGTGACCCGGAAAACGAACCGATAGATTTGGAGGCATTCAAAGGTAAAGTAGTTATATTGTCTTTCTGGGCTAGTTGGTGTGCTCCATGTCGTAAAGAGCTACCTATCTTGGATGCTATTCAAAGAAAAGTCGGGCATGAGCACCTTAGGGTTATAGCCATTAATCATGGCGAAGAGAGACGGCATTATCGGAAAGTCCTGAAGCTTCTGAAAGATGCTGAAATTACGTTCAGCTATGATCGTAGATTGACTGTATCCAGAAAATTCGGCGTTGAATCGCTCCCGAACATGTTCATCATTAATAGGGAGGGAAAAATTGCGTTCCATCACCTTGGTTATGGTGAAGGGGCTTTACCGCAGCTGGTTGAGGACATTAACTCCGTGCTGTTGGAAAGACAATAAGAGCCTTTGGCGCTGTGATGTATTTGATTACAGCTAAGAGCGCCACCTTCCTAGTCACAACATGATCATTTAGAGCGCTGACCGTTTTCTTATTAGCGTTAATTTACTCAAGTAGCACCTGTCGCCCGGTGAGGCGTGCCAGCGATACTTTATACATGCATATGCATGTGATTCGATAATTTATATGTAAAATTTTCTCTGCAAAGTTGTATTTTTGAGGGTTTTTCTTGTCTTAATAAAATTACTCTCAATTTAATTAAAATTGTAACTAATTGATTATTTTGAACAAAAATGTCTCTAACCAATATGGTTATTGGTATTAAATAATAAATCATTCGGTCAATAAATTATTTTATGCTGAAAATTTGTTTGTCATACAACAAAAGGAGGATTGATATGACGAACGAAAAAGCGAATCCAGTACAACTGACATGTAAAGAGCTGAGCTATGTGTTTGGTGGCATTGCAGGGAGTGGTACTGGGATCAATGCTGCAGGATGCGGCACCGGTATTAACGCCGCCGGAGGCGGAACGGGTGTCTATGCTGATGGCAATGGTACCGGCAAATAATCTGATTGCCGATTGATGTCGCTTATTGTTGTTGCGTTGTTTGAGTTCGGCTTCGGAAGGACGCTTCCGAAGCCTTGGTTATAAGGGCTGTATCTTAAGTCCAATATCTTTGCCTCAGCTCCCGTTTAAGCAGTTTTCCATTGGGTAGCCGAGGTAAGTCATCCACAAAATCGACTGTCTTTGGGCATTTATAATGGGCCACTTTGGACCGCGAAAAAGCGATGATATCCTGCGCGAGCTGGTCTGACCCCGACTGCTCGTTTCTCAACTCAACAACAGCTTTTACTTCCTCTCCAAATTCATCATTGGGGACACCGATGACGGCGACATCGGCGATGGCATCGTGAAGCGCAAGGGCATTTTCCACTTCCTGGGGATAAATATTCACCCCGCCCGAAATGATCATGTGGCTTTTGCGGTCTGTCAGATAGAGGAAACCATCTTCATCCAGATATCCGATATCGCCCAGGGTCGACCAGCCTTTGGGATGAAAGGCCTCTTTGGTTTTCTCCGGCGCATTGTGATATTCAAAAGGTTCCGTGCCTTCAAAGAAGATGAGGCCTTCTTCACCTGTTGCCAATTCCTCTCCATCCGGTCCGACGATATGGACTGGGCCCAGCATGGATTTCCCCACTGTGCCTTTGTGTTCCAACCAGTCTTTGGGGCTCGCGATACAAAAGCCATTCCCTTCTGAACCGGCGTAATATTCGAAGATTTTCGGACCCCACCAATCCAGCATCTGCTCTTTGACCTCAATCGGGCAGGGCGCAGCTGCATGGATGGCGGCTTTTAGGGAAGACACATCATATTTTGCCCGGGCCGCCTCATCTAAATGCAGCATTCGAATGAAATGTGTGGGAACGAATTGCGCATGAGAAATGCTGTGTTGCTCAATGAGCTTGAGTACGGCTTCAGGATTGAACTTTTCCATCACAACGACGGTACCGCCCAGGCGCTGGGTTGCCATAGAATAAGCAAGGGGAGCCGCATGATAAAGCGGACCTGGACATAGATATATGGCATCCGGCCCAAATCCATAAGCCATTTGCATCAGGCCTTCTAGCACCCCGGGTGTACCATAGGGATTGCCCGCCAATTTGCGTTTAATGCCTTTTGGATATCCGGTTGTGCCTGAAGAATAAAACATCACCATGCCTTCGCTTTCATCGGCAATTGCGTCAGACGGCATTTCAGAAATGGCGGTTTCTAAAGCATTATAGCCTTTGATGGGGCCTCCAATGCTATATCGTAGAATATCTGATGAAATTCTGTCGGAGACCTGTTCCGCAAGGTCAGCGATGGCATTGGAGGCAATGAGAAGCTTTGCCTCACAATCCTCAACCACATAAGCGGCTTCTTCGATTTTCAAATGCCAATTGACGGGGGTAAAATAAAGACCTGCGCGCTGCGCAGCCCAGGTGATGATGAGATATTCGGCGCGATTGTCCATCAATAGAGCAATGGCATCGCCTGCTTTCAACCCGTGAGACCGAAACAACTGCGACAGTTTTTTGGACTTTTCTTCTAATTCAGCAAAGCTGATGATTTCGCCGCTTTGTCCCATGATGATGGCGGGCCGGCCTGGATTGGCCGCCGCGTGCAGGCCGGGATGAAGGCAAAGAGTTGTCATATAATCACTCCCCAAACGAACTGTTTTTTTCAAAGATAAGGGGTGAAACTTTGCCGTCCAGCCCTAAATGACATTTAATCACGCATCTTTGTGTCAATTCTCCCTCGACGTGAAAGAAATGTGCATTAAGGTTAAAGGGAGTTTGAATTAATCGAAAAGGCTGCTCCCCCATGATTACACTTTACACATCTGCGACCCCCAATGGCCATAAAGTCTCCATTGCTTTGGAAGAGATGGGTCTTGCTTATGACTTAAAGGCCATTGACTTGATGCAGGGGGAACAGAAGACGCCGGAATTTCTGGCCCTCAATCCAAATGGGCGGATACCCGTAATTGTTGATGATGGCTTTCCTGTTTTTGAATCAGGTGCCATCCTGATTTATCTAGCGGAGAAAACGGGCCGGTTCATGCCAACTGATGTGAAGGGCCGGTCTCAGGTTCTGCAATGGTTGATGTTCCAAATGGGCGGCGTTGGTCCGATGATGGGCCAAGCCAATGTATTCTTCCGTTATTTCCCTGAGAAAATTCAGCCCGCCATCGACCGCTATCAAAAAGAAGGTCGTCGCTTGTTTGAAGTGTTGGAAAGCCAGCTTGAGAAAAGCGAATATCTGGCGGGGGATTATAGTATTGCGGATATGGCCACCTGGCCCTGGGTGCGGACCCACAAATGGTCGGGGATTGAGGTCGATGGCCTGCCTAATCTTCAACGCTGGTTGGATGCTATTGCTGCACGTCCTGCGGCGGATAAGGGCGTTAAAGTGCCTTATGATCTGGCTGAACGCATGAAGGAAGAAAAGGCGGGTAAAGACTTTGCCAAAGCCGCGCGGTCCATCGTCGTGACCGGTGATGAAAAATAAGAAAAATTTTGCCGCTTTACGTTGACGTAAACGTCAACCTTTGCGAAATTGTAGAAAATATAAAATTCACCTCTTGGGGAGTGTAATATCATGACGGATTTAGAGGCTTTTCGCGCTGAAACCCGCACATGGCTGGAGGACAATTGCCCCCAGTCCATGCGGGAACCCATGCGTGAAGAAAATGACGCCTGTTGGGGTGGTCGCAATTTTAAATTTAAAAATGAAGACCAGAAACTTTGGTTGGACCGCATGGGTAAACGCGGCTGGACTGTGCCCACATGGCCTAAGGAATATGGCGGCGGCGGTTTGTCCAAGCCTGAAGCGAAAATCCTTGCTGAAGAAATGCGCCGGATAAACGCCCGCTCCCCACTGCAAAGCTTTGGTATTTGGATGTTAGGCCCGGCTTTGTTGAAATATGGCAATGAAGAGCAGAAGAAAGAACATCTCCCCAAAATTGCGCGTGGTGAAATCCGCTGGTGTCAGGGCTATTCTGAGCCGGGGGCAGGGTCTGACCTCGCATCCCTAAAGACCAAATGCGAAGATATGGGCGACCATTATCTGGTGAATGGGTCGAAAATCTGGACCTCTTATGCAGATGAAGCGGATTGGATTTTCTGCCTGGTGCGCACGGATTTTGACGCGCCGAAACATCTGGGTATTTCATTCGTACTTTTTGATATGGATGACCCGGGTGTTACGACGTCTCCAATCAAGTTGATTTCCGGTAAATCCCCATTCTGCCAGACGTTTTTCGACAATGTGAAAGTGCGTAAAGACAATCTGGTGGGCACGTTGAACCGGGGTTGGGATATTGCGAAATATCTTCTCACCCATGAGCGAGAAATGATTGGTGCCATGGGCTTTGACCGTGGCCATAGGAAGCGCTTGTCTGAAATGGCGGCGGAGCAGTTGGGCCTGGAAGATGGCATGTTGCCTGAAACAGCCTTGCGGACAGATATCGTGCGCCATGAGATTGACAGCTGGGCCTTTGCTTTAACCCTTGAACGGGTGAAGGATGAAGCCAAAGGCGGGCAGGGCGTTGGGCATCTCTCCGCCATGTTGAAATATTATGGGACAGAGCTGAATAAAAGCCGCAATGAGCTGGTCATGTCCATCCATGGCAGCGATGAGTTTGAATGGGAAAGCGAGAAAACAAGGCAAGGCGATAAGGCCCGGTCCTGGTTGCGCTCCCGTGCGAATTCCATCGAAGGCGGCACGACGGAAGTTCAGCTGAATATCATTTCAAAACGTGTTCTTGGTTTGCCAGACGCATAAGTGGCTTAAGGAGGTTATGCGCCATGGCGCTTATATTAAATGAAGACCAATTGATGTTGAAAGATATGGCCAAAGGATTTTTGGCTGAAAAAGCTCCGGTTTCTGAACTTCGCCGCTTACGCGATGAAGCAGATGAAAAGGGCTTTTCAAAAGAGCTTTGGGCTGAAATGGCTGAAATGGGCTGGACCGGTGTGGTTGTGCCTGAGGAATTCGGTGGTATTGATTTCGGCTATGTGGGGGCCGGTGTGATTTTAGAAGAAATGGGCCGTAACTTAACGGCATCACCTTTCTTCTCCACGGCGATATTGGGTGCGACGCTGTTGTCTAAATATGGCAGCGATGCACAGAAACAGGATTTGCTGCCCAAGCTTGTCGAAGGCAATCTCATCACTGCTTTGGCTTGTGATGAGCGCAGCCGTCATGCGCCGAGCTTTATCCAAACCCGTGCGGAACAATCGGGCAATGGATTTAAGCTAAATGGGGCGAAGACCTTTGTTCTGGATGGTCATGTGGCGGATAAATTAATCGTTGCCGCCCGCACCAGTGGGGAGGACCGGGATGAATCTGGCATTACGTTATTCCTGGTTGACCCCAAATCAGAAGGCGTCGACGTTGAACGCAGTCAGATGGTCGATGACAGAAATGCAGCGCGCGTCACATTAAATGACGTTCAAGTCTCTGGCGACGATGTGCTGGGCGAGATAGACGGCGGCTTTAAAGCCTTAAATCATGCACTGGACACGGGCCGGATTTGTTTGTCCGCAGAAATGCTGGGTGTGGCACAGGCGTCCATGGAACGCACCGTTGAATATCTAAAAGAGCGGGAGCAGTTCGGTCGGATTATCGGGACATTCCAAGGCCTGCAGCATCGTGCAGCGCATTTGTTTTCCGAGGTTGAATTGACGCGCTCCGCGGTATTAAAGGGCTTGCAAAGCCTGGATGCGAATGACCCGCTGACACCGCATTTGTCTTCGATGGTCAAAGCCAAAGCGGGCCAAACGGCTGTATTGGCTGGCAATGAAGGCGTTCAAATGCATGGCGGTATTGGCATGACGGATGAATTTGATATCGGCTTTTATATGAAGCGCGCCCGTGTGGCACAGGAAAGCTTTGGTGATGCGGCCTTTCACAGCGACCGTTTAGCCAAACTTGCCGGGTATTGAGTTGAAGGTTTAAGGGAGGAAATTTCATGCTCGAACCATCGGCTCAATTGCATGATAAAATATTAGAAGCAATGACTGCTCCTGGGCAGCAGTTTGAAGTCACAGAAGCGGAAATCCGCGGAAACACGTATAAAGTCTTTAAAAACGCGCCTGCAAGTGTGGCCCAATATCTGGGCCTGGCGATGACACATAAGGATAAAGACTTCCTCGTCTATGAGGGGGAGCGTTATAGCTATGGCGATACCTATTTACGCGCCCATGCGCTTGCCCACCATCTGCGGGAGGAATATGGCATTGGTAAAGGCGATAAAGTCGTCATTGCCATGCGGAATTACCCCGAGTGGGTGATTTCTTTCATGGCGTGCATGCTTTTAGGCGCTGTTGTGGTGCCATTAAACGCCTGGTGGCTGCCAGAAGAACTGGTTTACGCGCTGGGTGATTCAGAAGCAAAATTCGCCATCGTTGACGCAGCACGGGCAGAACGTTTCTCCACCATTCCTCATGATGAACGTCCGCCGTGCCTGGTTGCCCGTGCGGAATTTGACGTGCCCCATGGCATGGCCCGCTTGGAAGATAGTATTTTAACGTCCGGCAAAATGGTTGAACCGCTTGAGATTGATACGGATGAGGATGCGACAATCCTTTATACGTCCGGCTCAACTGGCAACCCCAAGGGTGCTGTGGGAACGCAGCGCGCCCTTGTGACGGCATTGATGAATTTCGCCGCTTATGGTCTGGCGTTTCTTGAGGCGGATAAAGAAGAGAATGAGGAGCCTGAGCACCAACAAGCAGTGCTTCTTGCAGTCCCTCTTTTCCATGTAACGGGCCTGGTTCCTGTTTGCCTGATGTCGTTCCTGATGGGCCGGAAAATGGTCATCATGCATAAATGGGATGTCACAGACGCGTTTCGTCTGATTCAAGATGAAAAGGTCACGCAATTTGTGGGCGTGCCCACCATGTCTTTGGAAATGATGCAACACCCCGACCGCGACAAGTATGACATCTCGACTTTGCGGGATATGTCTGCGGGTGGAGCGGCCCGGCCAGCCGAACATGTGCGTCGTTTAAAAGATACGTTTCCGGAAAAACACCCAACGGCTGGCTATGGCTTGACAGAAACCATGGCTGCAGGTGCTGTCAATTCTCGCGAAGGCTATATGAACCGCCCGGCATCAACGGGACGCGCCACGACGCCCATGATGGAATTATGCGTCATGGATGATGATGGAAATCATCTGGGCGTGGAAGAAATTGGTGAGGTTTGTATTCGTTCAGCGGCTGTTGTGCGTGGCTATCACAATAAACCAAAATCCACCGCAGAAGCATTCATGCCTGATGGATGGTTCCGCACGGGTGATTTGGGTAAGTTTGATGAAGACGGTTATATCTATATCGTTGACCGGAAGAAGGACATCATCATCCGTGGCGGTGAAAATATTTCCTGCCTTGAGGTGGAAGCCGCCCTTTATCATCATGAAGCTGTTGCAGAAGCGTCGGTCTTTGGTCTGCCTGATGAGCGGCTGGGAGAGATTGTGGGTGCTGTTGTTTTCCCAAAAACCGATGCGAAGGTCGACCCCGAAGACCTGCAGGACTATGTCGCTCAACATTTAGCTGCTTTCAAAGTTCCAGCACAAATATGGGTCTCTAATGATCCGCTGCCGAAATTGGGAACGGGGAAAATAGATAAGCCAACCTTGCGCAAGGCTTTTGCAGCTTGAATGAAACGGGGCTTCGGCCCCGTTCTTAATGCAGCTTATATTGCGCCTTAGAGAATATGATTTCCTGCGGCTGGATAAGTTTTGCATGGGATAGTCTTACGCAGTGTAACACCCCTTCGATATTCACGACCCAAAAATCCAGAAAACGATGAACGCGTGGGAACTTTGGCACTTTGTCCAGTGTTTGCCAGATGAAGCTTTGCAGTAGATGGGGGTGATCCGGCAGATGATAGAGTATTTCCGCCGTGGTTACACGATAGCCCTGGAGCCTTAATCCGAACTCTTTGTCCATAATCCACCTCCAGATATCAGAATAATATGACGTGGTTCCCATCTGGTAAATGGAAAGTCTTGATTTTTGCCAGGCGGCAATGTCACTCTGATAGCCAATGTGTTCAATATCAGTCCCGCAGGGGGAAATATGAAGAATAAGAATCTGTTGACGATCGGTGCAGTATTTGGTGCGACCATGGTATTAGCGGCATGTGAAGCCGAGCATGAACCAAGTATCAATGCGGAAGACATGGCCAGACATATCAAAATTCTGGCCTCTGATGAGTTCGGCGGTCGCGCGCCTGCGACTGAAGGCGAAACCAAGACCATCAATTATATTTCAGAACAATTCAGGGCCAGTGGTGTAAAGCCCGCCTTAGGGGACAGCTATTTCCAAGGTGTGCCCATGGTGGAGATTACGGCCCAAAATGTGTCGCCGCTGGAGATTGCCGGTCCTGAGGAAAGCTTTTCCCTGAATTACTTGAAAGATATGGTCGTCTGGACGAAGCGGGTTCAGGAAAATATCGCTTTGGACAAGTCCGAAATGGTCTTTGTCGGCTATGGCGTTGTAGCCCCTGAATATGGCTGGAATGATTATGAAGGCGTGGATGTTAAGGGGAAAACAGTCGTTATATTGGTAAATGACCCCGGATTTGCAACTGGTGACCCAGAGGTCTTCAATGGCAAGGCCATGACCTATTATGGCCGTTGGACATATAAATATGAAGAAGCTGCCCGCCAAGGCGCAGCTGGCGCTATCATTGTTCATCAGACAGCACCAGCGTCCTATCCCTGGGGTGTGGTTGAATCAAGCTGGAGTGGCCCGCAATTAGATCTGCAGCGCGAAGGCAATAATATGCATCGGGCCTTGGTAGAAGGGTGGATAACAGAAGACCATGCCCGTGCGGCATTTGCGGCGGCAGATATGGATTTCGATACTGCTTATGCTTCAGCCAAAGAGCCTGATTTCCAGGCCAGCGCGATGGGTCTGACGGCCAGCGTGTCTTTTGACAACAGTATTCGCACATCGGATTCCTATAATGTGGCAGGTATTATTGAAGGGACAGAGCGCCCCGAAGAAGCCATTATTTATATGGGCCATTGGGATCATCTGGGCCAGGGCATTCCAAATGTGCAAGGCGATGATATCTACAATGGTGCCGTTGATAATGCCTCCGGCACGGCGGCTTTGATTGAGCTTGGTGAGCAATTCGCCCATAATCCACCAAAGCGTTCTGTGGTTATTCTGGCTGTGACGGGTGAGGAAAGCGGCTTGCTGGGATCTGCATATTATGCGGAAAATCCGATAGTGCCATTGGCTAAAACAGTAGGTGGTATCAATCTTGATGCGCTGAATATCATTGGTGAAACAAAGAATGTGGTCGTTGTTGGCTATGGCAAGTCAGAGCTGGAAGAAGTTCTGACCAAATATGCAGGCCATCAAAACCGTGTCGTGGAGGCGGAAGAAACGCCGGAACGCGGTTACTTCTATCGGTCTGATCATTTCTCTTTGGCGAAGGTCGGCGTGCCGATGCTTTATGCAGAAGGTGGCGTAGACCATGTGGTTCATGGTCGCGAATGGGGTCAGATGAAGGCCGATGAATATACGGCCAATGATTATCATCAGCCATCGGATGAATATCGTGATGATTGGGATTTAAGCGGTGCAGTTCAAGATGTTAAGCTGCTTTATGCTGTTGGCCGTGATTTGGCGGATGGCACGGACTGGCCCAATTGGTATGAAAGTGCTGAGTTTAGAAATGCCCGCGATGCGTCACGGGCGGGAGAAGAATAGGGGGATTTAATTGCCGCGATTAATGCCCGCGGAATGGGAAGCCGCTGAAGCCTTTTGGATCAGCTGGCCGTCTCATCCGGATATATGGGGGAATGACCTGGAAGGCGCGCGTCTGGAAGTTGCGAATCTTATTCGTGCTTTAGCGGAGGTAGACGTGGAAAGCGGGCAGTTAAAAGGCGAGAAAATTCACCTGATTGCAGATGGGGCGGATGCATGTGCATCCGCCCATTCACTTTTAGATGGCCTGCATATTGACGTAACGGATATGGCCTTCGGCGATATCTGGATTAGAGACACAGGCCCTGTCTTTGTTGTTCATGATGATGAGTTGCGTGCACTGGGCATGCGCTTCAACGGATGGGGTAAAAGATATCTGTTGCCCAGTGATGAAATAGTCGCGGAGCGCCTGGCAAAAGCAGCACAAATCCCTTTTGAACGGCATTTCTGGACTCTAGAGGCAGGCGCGCTTCAATGGGATGGAGAGGGTGTGTTTCTTGCCCAAAGGTCAAGCCTGTTGGACCCGCAGCGTAATCCCGGTGCAACAGAGTTGTCTGCAGAGCAAAAGTTGAAATCTGTTATCGGTGCTGAACAGGTGATTTGGCTTGATGCGGTCTTGGGAGGCGATGCCATTTTCCACCGTCTGGGTGGGGCTGTGCGGTTTTTAGGTCCCAATCATGTTCTCTTGATGAAGGCTGCTTCGTCTTCAGACCCGAATTTTGAGCTTTTTGAAGCCCTGCACGGGCGTTTTAAGGCGGAATGTTTTGATATCAGCCTGATCCCGTCACCAGGTCGGGTGGAAGATGTTGATGGGGACGTCATGGCGGCATCTTATCTCCATTATGTCCAAAGCGACCGCCGGGTCATCGTACCTGTTTATGGCACAGCATATGATGATCTTGTACTGGATGCGATGAAGCCATTGTTTAAAGGACGGGAGATTATAGGTCTGCGTTCGGATCATTTGCTAAGCGGCGGTGGGTCCTTTCACCATATCTGCTTGCCCCAGCCGAAGTGGCCGTTTTGATTTTGCTGATAGTTGTTTTAGGTTTAAAATACATGGCAAGGGGGAAGATGCTATGGACCGAGACCTATTCTATGCCCATATGGCGGGCAGTGGGGAACTGGATTATGAGCTTTATTTGAACACGCCTGCTCTGCTGTCCGCTCAAAAACCATATGACGACTTATGCAATCACGACGAAATGTTGTTTCAGATTGTTCATCAGGTTGAAGAATTATGGATGAAGCTGGCAGCTTTCACCCTGCTTGAAATTGATGACTGGATGGCAAAACGTCAGGCCTGCCGGGTAATCACCTTATTTGAACGTGTAAATCGGATCATGCGTTTGATGACAGTCCAGCTTGATCTGTTGGAAACGATGTCGCCGAAAGAATATCAGGAAATCCGTCTCCAACTGGGAAATGGCAGCGGCCAGGAAAGTCCTGGGTTTCGCACAATATTGAAGATGCCGAAACATATCTGGATGAGTTTTAAAACCCATTTCCTGGAGCCTCAGGGTTTGAGTGTGGATGATATTTATGATCATCAATATCGCCATGATGAAATCTATATGGTTGCCGAGGCTTTGGCCGAATTTGACGAGCAGTTCCGCAAATTTCGTTACCACCATATACAACTGATTTACCGTTCTATTGGTATGGATGCAGCGTCGTTGAAAGGGCGGAGTGTTGAACTCCTCCGTGATGGGGTGCGCACGCAGTTTTTCCCGGAATTATGGAAGGCACGTCATGAAATGACGGATCGCTGGGGTGCATCCTATGGCGTTGTTCGAGAAAGCATTGGTGAAAAGGGTAAAAAATAACCCGCTCTTCAAAACGTCAAATTTCCTCTTATATTAGAACTGCCTAAGCATGGAGGGGCAGATGTTATTTATTTTTATAATTCTTGGCTTGGTTGCGGTGATTGCTCTGTATGTTATCGTTACCTACAACAGCCTTGTATCTTTTCGCCAGCTTGTAAGTCAGGCGTGGTCCGACATCGATGTGCAACTACGCCGGCGCTATGATCTGGTTCCTAATCTCGTGGAGACCGTGAAAGGCTATGCAGGACATGAGAAAGCAACGTTAGAAGCTGTCATCACGGCGCGAAATGCAGCCGTAGCTAATCAAGGTACACCATCTGAGCAGGCGCAAAGCGAGAATATGCTGTCTGGCGCTTTGAAATCTCTTTTTGCCTTATCCGAAGCCTATCCGGATTTAAAAGCCAATCAGAATTTTGCAGAACTTCAGGCTGAGTTATCAGACCTTGAAAACGTTATTCAAAATGCGCGGCGCTTTTATAATGGGTCGGTGAACCAGATGAATACGAAAGTTCAGCAATTCCCGTCTAATCTGGTTGCCAATCAGTTCGGATTTTCAGAAGCTGAGTTTTTTGAGCTGGATAATGCTGCTGCTCGTGAAGCTGTAGCCGTTCAGTTTTAAGCGCCCTATGCGGATTTTCCTTATTGCCGTTCTGGCCCTTTTTGCAGCGCAGCCAAGTTTTGCGCGTGAAGAAATCAGTTCGTTCGACGCCCGAATTGCCATTCAGGAAAATGGCGACCTGGCAGTTGTTGAAACGATAACGGTGCGCGCCGAAGGTCGTGCAATTAAACGCGGCATTTATCGCGATTTCCCAACCCAATATATTGGCCCGAATAAAGAGCGTAAAAATGTACGTTTTGATGTTCTTTCCGTAAAGCGCAATGGCTTTGACGAGCCATATAAAATGGAAAAGCTTCGATATGGAAAGCGTGTGCGCATTGGGGATGGAGATGTGCTTCTGCAAAGCGGCGAGCATGTCTATGAAATCACTTATGTGACGGATCGCCAGATCGGTTTTTTTGAAGAATGGGATGAGCTTTATTGGAATGTGACGGGCAATGACTGGTCTTTTGATATTCAGGATGTCAAAGCGACAATTTACCTTCCGGAAAACGCACCGATCCTGAACCATGATGTTTTCACTGGTGCAAGAGGCCAGCAAGGCAAAGACGCCCAGGTCACAGTACAGGAAAATGGCCGGATCCGCTTTGTATCCACCCGCGCCTTTAACAAAGGGGAGGGGGTGACTGTTTTGGTGTCTTGGCCCAAGGGCTATGTGCCGGAACCAAGTGCTGCTGAAAATGCGGAACGTCTGTTAAGCGATAATATGCATATTCTGGCTGGGTTGATCGGCTTTCTTTTCACTTTTGGTTACTTCTACTTCATCTGGGGTATTTATGGGAAAGACCCAAAAAAGGGCCCCGAAGTCCCCCGCTATGAGCCCCCGCAGCACTTCAGCGCGGCCGCAACACGCTTTGTTCAATATATGGGATTTGATGACCAGATGCTGTCCACAGCGATTGTAAGCCTCGCTGTTAAGGGAGCCATAAAGATCGTGGACGATGGCGACTATCAGATTGAACTGCTCAACAGAGACGTAAAGGGCCTAACCAAGGGAGAAAAAGCTGTTTTACGCAAATTCTTCCCAGCTAACATCAGCAGCCCGCTGCGTGTTGATCGGGACAACCACGAAATTTTCAGTGATGCGAAGGGCGTGTTGAAATCGGCCATTCAATCGGAATACGCCCAGCATTATTTTCAAACCAATTGGTCTTGGACTATTTTGGGTATGTTTTTTGGCTTTGCCACTGTCTTCGTTGCGTCATATTTCAGCCCCGACCCGCTACCGCTGGGTGTTGCTCTTGTTGGAAATGCCGTGGTTTTTGTGATTTTGTTTGTTGGCCTGTCTCGTGCCCCACATTTCATGGCGAAAACTGCAGCAGTTTTAGGGGGACGGCATAGTCTGACAAAACTCAAGCCTCTTTTAATCTGGACGGCACTTCTGGTTCTGGTGCCCATCCTCATCTTTTTTATGCAGCTTAGATTAGGTCTATATGTCTCAGTTTTGACTGTTGCTACATTGATCCTCTGCGCGCTCTTCCAGCATTTGTTGAAGGCACCCACTCAATTGGGGCGGCAGATCATGGACGAGATTGAAGGCTTTAAACTGTTCTTAAGCTTAACTGAGAAAGACCGCTGGGATATATTGCACCCGCGTGACCTCACCCCAGAATTATTTGAAAAATACCTGCCTTTTGCGCTGGCTTTGGATGTCTCTCATGCCTGGAGTGAGAAATTCGCGTCCTCCCTCGACAGCTCATCTTATCAGCCGAGCTGGTATCGTGGTCGGGGGCATTTCAGCCTCTATGGCCTAGAAGCTGCACTGGCGCGTGATTTTACGTCGGCGATGACAAAGGCTTCTATCCCGCCCCAATCCCATACGTCGTCATCTGGCTTCTCTGGCGGCTTCTCCGGCGGCGGAGGAGGGGGAGGTGGAGGCGGCGGCTGGTAGGCTGCGGCGCCTTGCCTCTTGCCGAAGTGGGGGCGCTGGTCTAAGTCCAGGTCATGATGACTTATGCCCAAAAAAACACTGCCCGGCCTAAGGCCGTTGGCTTCTGGTTGCTTGCCATGGCGCTGCTGGTTTTTGCCATGGTGATTGTTGGTGGTGCGACGCGCCTGACGGAATCCGGTCTGTCCATCGTGGAATGGAAGCCGATTACAGGGGCTTTGCCGCCTTTAAGTGTCGAGGACTGGCAAGAGGAATTCAGCGCTTATCAGCAAAGCCCCGAATATAAGAAAGTCAATTGGGGGATGAGCCTGGAAGAATTTAAAACCATATTTTGGTGGGAGTGGGCGCATCGGCTGCTTGGCCGTCTTATTGGCTTTGCCTTTCTCATCCCGTTTCTCTGGTTTCTGGCAAAAAAAGCAATTCCACAAGGCTTTGGACCGCGGATCGGCGTTCTGTTTGTCTTAGGCGGTGCACAAGGGGCTCTGGGATGGTGGATGGTGGCATCCGGCCTGGTATCGGAACCAGCCGTCAGCCATTATCGCCTGGCCGCGCATTTGGGCCTGGCGCTTCTGATCTTTTGCCTGTTGTTTTGGACGGCCTTGGACCTTTTAAAACTGCCAAGAGCAGCATCGTCGCCGAATTTAAGGCGGTGGGGCTGGGTGTTTCTGGCGGTGCTTGCCGTGCAGATTGTCTTTGGGGCATTTGTCGCAGGATTGGATGCCGGGCTTGCCTATAATACATGGCCGCTTATGGATGGGCGGCTGGTGCCGGGTGCGCTTTTTGAATCACATGATGTCCTTCATGATACGCTGACTGTGCAGTTTATTCATCGACATTTGGCGGAATTAGTGGCTTTGCTGGCACTGGTCTGGGCCGTTTTGGTTTGGAGAGCCGGGTGGTCTCGCGTGTTGACCCTTGGTCTTGTTACGGTCGTTGGCCTTCAATTCGCGCTGGGCGTTGCGACGCTTCTGGCTTTTGTCCCGGTTGGCCTGGGCACAATGCATCAAGGTGGCGCAGTCGTTTTGCTTGCCTTCACCCTGGCGCTTATGCATGACTTAAAAGGGGGAGGGCGTATTCATGCACACTGATTTCGTCACTTTATTTGTTACCTGCGGGACATCGGAAGAAGCGCGGCATATCGGAAAAATGCTTGTCCATGAAAATCTGGCGGCCTGCGCAAATGTGCTGGGCGCGGCTTCATCTATTTACCAATGGGAAGGCCGGGTTATGGAGGAAAGCGAGGTGATGCTTTTCTTGAAAACCTCTAAGTCATTGATGGAAAAGGCAACCGCGCGCGTGAAAGAAATGCACAGCTATGATACGCCCTGCATCACCGCCTGGCCCATAGTCGGTGGCGATGAAGATTATTTAAACTGGCTTGCCCGTGCAGTGCAATGAAAAATGGGGTATTAAAATACCTCATCTCTAAGAGAGTGTTTTTTAACACGTTTTTTCATTGACTGACGATATAAGTTACATTACACCCGCGCACAGAAATTCAAGCCTTCATATTTGGATAAGGTGCGTACAATGAAAACCTATTCGGCGAAACCGTCGGAGGTGGAGAAGAAATGGCTTCTGGTGGATGCCGAGGATTTGGTCCTTGGTCGTTTGGCAGCGGTTATTGCAAACCACCTGCGTGGCAAGCATAAAACCATTTACACACCGCATATTGATTGCGGTGATAATGTGATCGTCATCAACGCTGATAAAGTGAAGCTGACGGGCAACAAGCGTAAAAACAAAGTCTATTATCGTCACACCGGCCACCCCGGTGGGATTAAAGAAGCTACAGCCGGTCATATCCTTGACGGTCGCTTTCCAGAGCGTGTCGTGGAAAAAGCTGTTGAGCGTATGATCCCGCGTGGTCCTTTAGGTCGCCAACAAATGCGCAATCTGCGCGTTTATGCTGGCAGCGAACATCCTCATGACGGCGTACAGGCAGAAGTCCTGGATGTTGCCGGCATGAATGAAAAGAATAAGAGGGCTTAAAGATGGCTGAAGAAAAACAGACACTTGAGGATCTCAAGGATTTGGCAGAAGGCGTGGTTGCTGCTGGTGATGACGCTGTTGCCGTTGAAGTTGTTCTGCCTGAGCCAAAAATCGACGCTCAAGGCCGTTCTTATGCAACGGGTAAGCGGAAAGACGCTATTGCACGTGTTTGGATCAAACCTGGCACCGGCAAAATTGAAGTCAATGGTCGTGACCAGGAAGTGTATTTCGCACGTCCGACACTGCGCATGATCATTGACCAGCCTTTCCTGGTTGCTGAGCGTGCCGGCCAATTTGACGTTTATGCTACGGTTTCCGGCGGTGGCTTATCTGGTCAGGCCGGTGCTGTGAAGCACGGCATTTCCAAAGCTCTGACATATTATGAACCTGCGCTGCGCAGTGTCTTGAAGTCCGCAGGCTTCTTGACCCGCGATAGCCGGGTTGTTGAACGGAAGAAATACGGTAAGGCCAAAGCCCGCCGCTCCTTCCAGTTCTCCAAACGCTGATATTTGCTATATCTCAAATTTGGAAAAGGGCTTGCCGACGGCGAGCCCTTTTTCTTTTGGAATTTGCTACTCTTTAACTTCCCTGTTCTAAATTTCTCTGGGAGGCGATATGCGGCATTTTACTTTGAAAAACCTATGTGATTGTTCTTTGGAGCAGCAGCGTGGTGTTCTTGACATTCGCAATGCCGAAGCCGTGCGTAAAGCCATGTACACGGATCATATCATTAGCCTTGATGAGCATTTAAATTATATCGACGCCCTGAAGTCTGACGATAAACAGCAGATTTTTGCAGTCCTGAATGATGACGCTGTGCCGGTTGGCGTTGTGGGTCTTAACAATATAGACCATCTGCATAAAAAAACCGATTGGGCCTTCTATCTGGATGTCAATGCCAGGGGCGGCGTGGGGTCTGCGCTTGAAATATTCATGTTGGACCATGTCTTCAGTGATATGGGATTGGAAAAGCTGAATTGCGAAGTGCTTGAAACCAATCCCGCAGTCGTTGCGATGCATAAGAAATTTGGCTTTCAAGAAGAAGGCTTCAGGCGTTCCAATGTTGTTAAGGATGGTGCACGGATTGGTGTTCACTTTTTAGGCATAACGAAAGCGGATTGGCTCACCAAAAAAACGTCCGTTATTGAGGCGTTATCATCGAAAATCTCTGATATTCATATTGAACCGCCTGCCGGCTGAGCTCATTAGCGCTATATTCACATATGTCGTCACGCGATGGTGACTTGGAGCTGATCAGGGTTTGAGGATATGAAGCACCCAACACATCATGTGCAATCTAGGGTGCCATGAGATAATGCGTTGGAATATGAGTGATTTTATGCGTGCAGTGGGTCTTATGAAAAAATTGTCTGTATTTATGCTGGGCTTGTTCGCCCTGGGCGGCTTGATGTTTGCGCAGGCGCAGGACGTGCCGCCGGATCAGCGGTTTACGGAAGTTCAGCTCTTTACAGAAAGCGCAACAGTTGCGCCTGGCCAGACCTTTGCGGTTGCGTTGAAAATGACGCCGGAGCCGGGATGGCATACCTATTGGATCAACCCCGGTGATGCAGGGATGAAAACATCCATCAACTGGGAGCTTCCTGAAGGCTTTACTGCGTCAGATATCCAATTCCCAGCACCTGAGGCTTTTGAGTTTTCAGAACTGGTCAATTACGGCTATGGACATGCCAATACGCTGTTGATTGAAATGACAGCACCTCAAAGTTTACCGGATGGGCCTTTGACATTCACAGCCAATGCGATCTGGTTGGTCTGCGATGATGCACTTTGTATTCCTGAAGAAGATGTATTCACTTTCACATTAACACCGGGTGACGGCGCAGTGGATAGCGCCTCAAAGGCGTTTTTTGATGAAGCACGTGCGGCCTTGCCTATCCCAACGTCTTGGGACGCAACTTATTCTCTGGATGGTGAAGGGGTTGATATCTTCATTCCTCTTCCGGTTGAGGCGGGGGATGTGGCTTCTGCCTATGTGTTCCCAGTCAGCGAAGATTTCCTGGATCATGCTGCGCCACAAACATTGAAAATGGTGTCAGGTGGTTTTGAAATTTCCACAAAATTGGGTATTGAAGCAACTGAACTCGAAGACCTGCTTCTGGTTCTGAAGACGACAGCAGACAGCCCTGTTGAGGCCTTTGAATTCACTGCAACACAGGCTGGTGCATCTGCTGCTCCTTCAGCTCCTTCCGTCGAGCTTGATGGGCTGGCCGAAGAAGAATTGAGCCTGGGTGCCATTTTTCTGTTCGCCATTGTTGGCGGGGCGATCTTGAACTTGATGCCTTGTGTGTTTCCTGTGCTCAGCCTGAAGGCTTTGTCTCTGGCAAAAACCAATGGTGATGAGAAGGCCGCACGTGAAAGTGGCATCTATTATACTGTTGGCATTCTTGTCAGCTTTGCCGTTGTGGCAGCTATCCTTTTGGGCATTCGCGGGGCGGGCTCTGCTGTTGGTTGGGGTTTTCAGCTTCAATCTCCGATATTTGTCGGACTTATGGCGTTGTTGATGTTTGCTGTAGCCCTGAACTTGTTTGGCTTTTTTGAAATTGGTGGTCGTTTAGCAGGTGTGGGCAGTGATTGGCTGGCCAAACTTGACGGTAAGTCGGAAGCCTTTGTTACCGGGACTTTGGCAACAATTGTTGCAACACCGTGTACGGGGCCGTTTATGGCACCGGTTCTGGCTTATGCACTCACTCAGACTTATATTGTTGCATTGGCGGTGTTCATGGCTCTTGGCTTTGGGCTGGCATTGCCTTTCATCATATTGGCCTTTGTTCCTGCTACGCGATCCTGGATGCCTCGTCCTGGTGCATGGATGCAGACATTTAAGCAATTCCTGGGCTTTCCCATGGTGGCGACAGCTATCTGGCTGTTATATGTGCTGAATTCCCAGGCAGGTCCAATGGCTGTGTTTGTTGCACTGTTTGCGTTTTTAACCATTGGTGTTGCGGTTTGGGCGTTTAAACATGTGATGGAAAGCAGCAATGGCGCATTGGCCTGGCGTGTTGTGGCCTTCATCGCTTTGGCGGTTTCCATCGGCCTGGTCATTAAGAGCGAAGATTTAAGCGGTGGCCCGGTTGCTGTTGCTGAAGCGGATGACACGATCATTGCATATTCGGCAGAGGCATTGGATGAGAGATTATCTTCAGGTGCTCCAACTTTCCTCTATTTTACGGCTGACTGGTGCATAACTTGTAAGGTGAACGAGCGGACGACCTTGAAAACAGCAGAAGTTAAAGAGGCATTTGAAAAAGCCGGTGTTGGTGTGATGGTCGGCGATTGGACGAGCCGGGATGAAGAAATCGGTGCGGTACTCAAACGCTTTGGCCGTGTTGGCATTCCATTTTACGTCTATTTTGGACCGGATGGCGCTGAGCCTGTTATCTTAGGTCAGCTTCTAACGCCTGCAATGTTGACGGAACTGGTCAAAGGGTGATTCTGATGGGGATGCGTGCGGCGATAGCGGGTTTCAGTTTTTGGCTGATGATATTGCCCGCATCCGCATTGCCTCCCATCGGGGAAACCGCCCCGGATTTCTCAGCCTTCACCCATAAGGGCGAGGTGATCCGCTTGTCGGATTTTGCCGGTCAGACTGTCGTGTTGGAATGGACAAATCATGATTGTCCTTTTGTCCGGAAACACTATGAGACGGGCAATATGCAGGCGCTTCAATTGGAAGCGCGTGAAAAGTCGGTCAAATGGATCAGCGTGATATCATCAGCACCTGGAACACAGGGCCATGTCGATGCTGCAATGGCGCAGACTCTCAGTGAAAAGCGTGGAGCCGCACCAGATTTCATTATTCTTGACGAAGATGGCAGCCTTGGCCGCCTCTATGAAGCGGTGGTCACACCCCAGATGTATGTCATTAATGAGCAGTCTGTCCTGATCTATGCGGGGGCTATTGATGATCAGCCCTCTCATAAGAAGAAGACCGTTAAACTCGCCCATAATTTCGTGCGTGCAGCGATAGATGCCCATCAGGCGGGTAAACCCATAGCAGAACCTGTCGTTCGTCCCTATGGGTGTTCTGTCAAATATGAGCGCTAAAGCTCTGATTTAAAGCAAATCTTAAATTTGTTCGGGAATAGTGCATGTCTGGCCCAGAAGATTGGGCGGATGGTTGGGAATGCGCTTCGATGTTTATTGTTATTGGTCTCGTCGTTGTTTTTGTCTGCGTCTTCGGGGGCTTTGTGCTCGCGGGGGGCAAATTTGACATCATTATTCATGCCCTTCCTTATGAAATGCTGATCATCATGGGTGGTGCCATTGGCGCCTTCGTGATGGCAAACAGCATCAAAGTTATCAAAGGCTCTTTGGGCGGTATTCTCCACGCGGCCAAGGGGTCTAAATGGAAAAGCCAGGATTATGTCGATGTCTTGTCTTTATTATATATATTGATGAAAACCATGCGTACTAAAGGGGTTGTGGCGGTCGAAGGTCATATTGAAAACCCTGAAGAATCGAAGATTTTCCAGCATTTCGAAAGCGTGTCCAAAGACCATCATGTGATTGAGTTTATCTGTGACTATCTGCGCATGATGACCATGAACTTCGAGGATCCGCATCAGGTCGAAGACGTCATGGATAAAGATATCGAGAAACATCATGCGGAGGAGCATGAGCCGCAGCATGCGCTTCAAACCATGGCGGATGCCTTGCCAGCCATTGGTATTGTGGCCGCGGTTCTTGGTGTGATCAAGACAATGGGTAAAATTACAGCACCCACCGAAGTATTGGGTGCAAGTGTTGGCGGCGCTTTGGTTGGGACGTTTTTAGGTATTTTGCTGTCTTATATGATGGTTGGGCCAATTGCTGCCCGCTTTGCCCAGGTTTTGGAAGAGGAAGGGCATTTCCTCGCTGTTGTAAAATCCGTCATCATCGCGCATCTTCATGGAAATCCGCCGCAAATCTCCGTTGAAATCGGCCGTCGTAATGTCCCCAGCCACCTTCAACCCAGCTTTTTGGAATTAGAAGAAGCGCTTGGGGAAATCCCACCTGATCTTTAATGCCGTGACCCCTTGCTAATGGGCCTAAATCCTCTTAGCTATGAGAGAAGAGCTGGAGGGATATATGGCATCATCAAAGACATATCGCGTCGCCGTTTTAGGGGCGAGCGGATATACGGGCGCAGACCTTGTTCGGCTGCTGGTTCATCACCCCAATGTGGAAATCGCCGTTCTCACTGCTGAACGAAAGGCAGGAGAGCCTATTGGGAAGACCTTCCCTCATTTGGCCACTTATGCTTTGCCCGACTTGATTTCATTGAAAGATGTGGCCTGGGCTGCTTTGGATGTGGATGTGGTCTTCTGTGCGCTTCCCCACGCAACCAGCCAGGCCGTCGTTAAAGGCCTGTTCCATGATGTGCAGGACAGTCTCCTTGATGAATTGGTAGCGGAAAGCCAGGCTGATATAATTTCTTCCTCTCCTGCTGATGTGAAGGTGATTGACCTTTCCGCTGATTTCCGCCTGCGGGATACGGAGGTTTATGAGAAATGGTATGGCGGAACGCATGATGCGCCGGAACTGCAGAAAAAAGCTGTTTACGGATTAAGCGAACAGTATCGCCAGGCTATTTCTTCTGCGGAATTGGTGGCCTGCCCGGGGTGCTATCCGACTGCAGCATTGCTTGCTTTATTACCGTTATTACATGCTAAAGCCATTTCACCACATGGGATTATCATTGATGCGAAATCCGGTGTAAGTGGCGCGGGACGGTCTTTGAAAGAACAGAATCTGTTTTGCGAAGTCGCTGAGTCAATCAGCCCCTATGGCCTTGGGCATCACCGACATATGCCTGAAATTGAACAGGAGTTGGAACGGGCTGCCGAATGTGCGCTGACTATTTCTTTCACGCCGCATTTGGTGCCGATGAACAGGGGTGAATTGGAAACCATCTATGTTGAGCTGTCAGAAGGGCAGACGGCAGCCGATCTGCGGCAGCTTCTTTTAGATCGATATGAAGATGAGCCTTTTGTACATGTTCTTGGGGAAGGCGTTGTTCCCACTACACGGCATGTGCGCGGATCGAACCACTGTATGTTGAACGTATTTCAAGATCGCCAGAAAAATCGTGCAATCATTGTGTCTGCCATCGATAATCTGGTCAAAGGCTCGTCGGGTCAGGCGATTCAAAATATGAACCTGATGCTGGGCTTGGAAGAAACCACTGGCCTTATGAATGCGCCCCTATTCCCATGAGCGGAGAAAAATACAGCATTCTGCCCTTCAATGGGATTTCACCGACGATCGCAGATGATGCCTTTATTGCTGATGGCGCGCGTATCATAGGGGATGTCAAAATCGGCGCAGGTTCCAGCATTTGGTTCAATGTTGTTTTGCGGGGCGATGTGAACAGCATAAGAATTGGCGACAGAAGCAATATTCAAGATGGGAGCGTGGTCCATGTGACGCGTAAAACCCATGGTACATTCATTGGAAATGACTGTCTTATCGGCCATATGGCTATGATCCATGGGTGTGAGTTGAAGGATTTCAGTTTTGTGGGTCTGGGTGCGATTGTCATGGACGGGTGTGTCATGGAAAGCGACGCCATGCTGGCCGCAGGTGCCATGTTGACACCAGGCAAGGTGATTGGGGCGGGAGAGTTATGGGCCGGTCGACCGGCGCGTTTTCTCCGCCATCTGAGCGAAGAGGAGAAAGCCCGTAATCGCAAAGGTGCGGAAGGCTATGCCCAACTGGCTGAATTCTATCAAGAGAGCTGAAAAAGAGGGCGCGAATGGATCTGGGTGATCCATCCGCGCCCAGTTTTAAGCCCAAATGCTAGGGTACGAGTGATGCGAGGAGGGGCATGAATGCAAAGACCATAAGCTGTGTGGGGCAGGCCTTTGCTGTGCTGCTCCTATTGGGCTCGTAGGGGCAACCATATGTTGATTATGCAAAAGTGCAAGCTATTTTTCGCGTAATACGAGAATATCTTTCATCACACTGTCGTGATAATATATTTTGCTTCAGCCTTTAACTTTAACATAGCTGCCTGGCGCGGCCTCAAGGCTCTTTGAAACCTTGCGTGCTTTTACCTTGTCACCGGAACGGTCTGTCAGCCAATCCTGCCAGTCCGGCCACCAGGACCCGGGATGTTCTTCGGCCTTTTCAAGCCATTGATCGGGATTGGGTTCATGTTTGTCATGGGTCCAATATTGGTATTTCTGTGCTGATGGCGGATTGACGACGCCTGCGATATGGCCGGACCCAGCAAGGATGAAGCGCGTGTCACCAGAGAAATGCTCCGGCATCTTATAAACCGAATGGAAAGGCGCGATATGGTCTTCTTTTCCGGCCTGCACATAAATATCGGTCTTGATTTTTGACAGGTCAATGGGAATGCCATCAAGGATGATTTTGCCTGGTTTGACCAGATTATTTTCAAGGTAGAAATTCTTCAGATAATACCCATGCATTGCCCGTGGCATACGGGTTGAATCGGCGTTCCAATACAATAAGTCAAAGGGAAAAGGGTCTTTCCCAAGCAGATAATTATTCACAACGAATGACCAGATGAGGTCGTTAGATCTGAGCAGGTTGAACGTTGTCGCCATGGAAGAGGCATCAAGATAGCCTTTTGAGGCCATGCTTTGGTCAATGGCGTCGATCTGTTCTTCATCGACAAAAATCTGCAGCTCACCCGCGTCTTCAAAATCGACCTGAGCGGTGAAGAAAGTCGCGGACTTAATCTGATCCGCTTCCCCCTTGGCGGAGAGATAGGCGAGGGTGGCGGCCAATAATGTGCCTGCGATACAGTAGCCAACGATATGAAGCTGCTCGACTTTGGCATGTTTGCGCACCTGGGCAATGGCTTCTAGCGCGCCTTCTTTCATATAATCTTCGAAGCTGACATCTTTATAGCTGCCATCCGGGTTGACCCAGGAGACGCAATAAACGGTGAACCCTTGTTCAACCAGCCAGCGGATCAGCGATTTCTTTTCGCTCAGGTCCAGGATGTAAAATTTATTGATCCAGGGCGGCAGGAAAAGAATTGGGATTTCAAAAACGTCTTTTGTCTGTGCTTTATATTGAATCAATTGGAACATTCGGTTTTCAAAAACCACATCGCCTGGTGTGACTGCGATGTTACGACCGACTTCAAAGGCATCCAGGTCCGTCATTTTGATGGAGAGCTGTCCTTTGCCACGCTCCAGGTCTTCAATGATGTTTTCAAGGCCGCGGATAAGATTTTGACCTTTTTCCTCCATAGTTGCCTTCAATACATCGGGGTTGGTGAGAACGAAATTGGTCGGGGAGACAGCGTCAAGAAACTGCTTTGTATAAAACTCTGTCTTGGCCTTATCTTTTTCGCTCAGGCCATCTGTATTTTCTACTGCCTCGCTGACATATTTGGACGTCAGCAGGTAGCTTTGCTTGATGAAATCGAAAATCTGATTGTCGCGCCAGTCGTCGGATTTAAATCTTTTGTCCCCCTTATGAGCCTCAATTACAGGTGCCGCTTCCTGTCCCATCATCTTCATGGACGTGGACTGCCAGAGCTTCATATAATCGCCCCACATCTGCATCTGCGCTTCTGCAAGTTTAGAGGGGTCTGACATCATTTTTGCGGATAAGTCCATGAAAGCGCTTGAGATGTTCAGCGGGTCATAAGCTGGTGCCGCTCCCTCGCTTGCATTTTTTGCTAAGAAGTCCGCGATCAGACTTTGGGCCTTTGCGCCCAGTTTCATGACTTCCAATGTCGCTTCAGCCTGCGTTTTTGGATCATACCAGTCTGCATCGCTCATTTTGATCTCCCTGATCTGGCCTCATGACGATTTCTATCATTTTTGAGATGTGCCTGGCCAGAGATGTCGAGGCGAAAAAGTTAGAAATTTTCAAAATCACCCTCGTGACAGCAAGGATTGTTCCTTTTATAAGGATTTCGCACATGCGAAATAAGAGAGGGACTTATGCCGTCACAAGATGAATTCTACCGTATCCGCCGTCTACCGCCTTATGTCTTTGCAGAAGTGAATGCAATGAAAGCGGCGGCGCGCGCGGCGGGGGAAGATATCATCGATTTTGGCATGGGAAATCCCGATTTACCCACGCCGCCTCATGTTGTTGAAAAGCTGGTGGAGGCTGTACAGGACCCAAAAACGCACCGCTATTCAATGTCGCGCGGTATTCCCGGCCTTCGAAAAGCACAAGCCGCTTATTATCAGCGGCGTTTTGGAGTGGAGCTTGACCCTGAAACAGAGGTCATTGTCACTCTGGGGTCAAAAGAAGGACTGGCTAATCTGGCGCAGGCGATTACGGCGCCTGGTGATGTCATATTAACGCCGAACCCAAGCTATCCGATCCACCCTTATGGGTTTATGATTGCTGGTGCAGCCATCAGATCCATCCCATTTGGGCCGGGTGAGGACTTTTTAGCTAATCTGGAAAAGGCGGCAAAACACAGCGTGCCATCACCAATTGCCTTGGTTGTGAATTTTCCTAATAACCCAACGGCAGCTTGCGCTGATTTGGAGTTATTGGAGCGCATTGTTCATTTTGCGCGGAAAAACAACATTTGGGTGCTGTCTGATATCGCCTATGCGGATATCTATTTTGACGGTGTAAAGCCGCCGTCGATTTTGGAAGTTTCAGGCGCAAAAGATATCGCTGTTGAATTCTCCTCCATGTCAAAGACCTATTCCATGCCGGGATGGCGGATCGGCTTTGCTGCCGGGAATAAAACTTTGATTAAGGCGCTGACACGGGTGAAATCCTATTTGGATTATGGTGCCTTTACTCCCGTGCAGGTTGCCGCAACGGCTGCATTAAACGGACCGCAGGACTGTATTGCTGAACATCGGGAGATTTATCAGTCCAGGCGCGATGTACTGTGTGAGGGGCTGAGCCGGGCCGGTTGGCCCTGTGAAAAGCCGGAAGCAACAATGTTCGCTTGGGTTCCGCTGCCACCTCATATGGCGCATTTAGGCTCGATGGAGTTTTCCAAACGCCTCTTGCAACATGCACAGGTTGCCGTCGCGCCAGGTATTGGCTTTGGCGAATATGGCGATGGGTTCGTGCGTATTGCCTTGGTGGAGAACGAACATCGCATCCGCCAGGCGGTTCGAAGCATTAAGAAATTTATGACTGAGCATGACCCTCATGCGCCCTCCAACGAGCAAGAAGGATAGATAGGTGGCGACAGAATTGAAAATCGGCCTGGCAGGCCTGGGTACTGTCGGTGCGGGCCTCATCTCTTTATTAAAAGACAATGCGGAATTGATCACTGCGCGTTCAGGGCATCTCATCACTGTCAGCGCTGTTTCTGCGCGGGACAGGCACCGTGATCGGGGCGTAGACTTAAGCCCCTATGCCTGGGTTGATGATGCGACGACTTTGAGTGAACGTAATGATGTTGATGTGGTGGTTGAGCTTATCGGCGGTTCTGACGGTCCGGCCCTCGCCCTGGCGCGGAAAACCCTTCAGGCGGGAAAACCTTTTGTAACGGCGAATAAAGCGTTGATCGCGCATCATGGGAATGAACTGGCAACCCTCGCACATGAAGGGAAAACGCCGATTGCCTTTGAAGCGGCTGTCGCAGGCGGCATTCCTATTTTAAAAGCCCTGCGTCACGGCTTGTCAGCAAATAGGATCGACAGCGTTTCCGGCATTTTAAACGGGACCTGTAATTATATCCTGACAGTGATGGAGCGGGACGGACTGCCCTTTGAGCAGGTGCTGAAAGCGGCGCAGGATATGGGATATGCGGAAGCTGACCCCAGCTTTGATATTGATGGTGTTGATGCAGCGCACAAAACAGCGATTTTGGCAGCCTTGGCTTTTGGCAGTCGGTTGAGGTTTGAATCGGTCGCTGTCGAAGGCATAAGATCCATTTCGCCCATTGATATCGACTATGCTTTGGAACTTGGTTATCGCATCAAGCTTCTGGGTGTCGCGAAACGCCTGGGCAATGAAATTGAACAGCGTGTTCACCCGTGTCTGGTGCCGGAAACGCATCCTTTGGCTCAAGTCAGTGATGCCTTTAATGCGGTCGTTGTGGAAGGAGGCCATGTTGGCCGCACCGTCTATGAGGGAGCAGGTGCGGGCGCTGGGCCGACAGCCTCGGCAGTCGTTGCTGATCTTATTGATATTGCGAGAGGGGATAAAAGCCCCGCTTTCTCCATATCACCGGATGCTTATGAAGATCTGACACCTGCGGCGCTGGAGAATCATGTGGGGCGTTACTATCTGCGCCTGACAGTGGCGGACCGTCCGGGGGTCGTTGCAGAGATTGGAGCGATTCTTCGGGATGAGGGCGTTTCCATGGAAAGCCTGATTCAACGTGGTAATCATGGAGAGTCTGGCGTATTTTTCGTCCTCACGACCCATGAAACGCGGGAAGAAGCGATTATGAAAACGATTGCGAAGCTTGAAAATCATGATCTTGTCTTGGCCCCGCCGGTGATGTTGCGTATCAAGGCGCTTTAATACTTCCCATTAGGGGCAAAAATTCCGTTTGAAAGGATCAAGGGGTTATGCGCAAGGCTCAATCCAAATTGGATCGTATGTATGTTTTGGAAATGGTCCGCGTGACCGAAGCGGCTGCTATGGCAGCATCAAAGCTGACTGGTCGCGGGGATGAAAAGGCGGCAGACGCTGCAGCGGTCGCCGCGATGCGCGAATCCCTGAACGACCTGGATGTGTCCGGCACCGTTGTTATTGGTGAAGGTGAACGCGATGAAGCCCCTATGTTGTTCATCGGCGAAGAGGTGGGGAATGGCAATGGTCCGGAGATAGATATTGCCCTCGACCCCCTGGAAGGGACGACCATCACAGCGAAGGCGGGGCAGAACGCAATGGCGGTTCTGGCCATTTCCGAGAAAGGGTGCCTTTTGAATGCACCAGATGTCTATATGCAAAAAGTCGCAATCGGCCCTGGCTATCCCGAAGGCATTGTGGACCTGGATGCCAGCCCTGGGGACAATGTGAAAGCTCTCGCCAAGGCCAAAGGTGTTGATGTCAGTGAAATCATGGCTTGCGTTCTGGATCGGCCACGCCATGAGAAAATCATCAAAGAACTGCGTGAAGTGGGTTGCGGCATTAAATTAATCCCCGATGGCGATGTGGCTGGTGTGATTGCAGTGACGGATCCTACTGATACAGGCATGGATATTTATATGGGCGCAGGTGGTGCACCAGAAGGTGTGCTGGCCGCTGCAGCATTGCGCTGTATCGGCGGGCAGATGCAAGGCCGTTTGTTGTTCCGCAATGATGATGAACGCGCCCGTGCGCGCAAATGGGGCATTGAAGACCTGGACCGTAAATATGACATGAAAGATATGGCCCGCGGCGATATCATTTTTGCAGCGTCTGGCGTGACGGATGGTCCATTGCTGGATGGGGTGCACAGATGCCCCGATGGCGTGTGGAAGACACATAGCGTTGTTATGCGCGCGGCATCTGGTACAGTGCGTTATGTACGTGGAGAACATCGGATACATCCTTGATGCTTGATCTCGTTGACCATGGAGACGGAGCGCTTTTAGGCGTAGAGCGCTCTCTCTTGGGCCAGAGCTGGTCAACACGCCCGGTTGAATTGCATGTGGTTGAAGCTATTGCTCAACGCACAGGCCTGCCTGAAATCATTGCCCGTGTGATTGCTGCAAGAGGTGTGGCGCTGGACGATGTGGAGGAGTTTTTAGACCCTTCATTAAGGAACAGTCTGCCTGATCCCTCTGTTTTAAAAGATATGGATGTTGCCGTTGAACGTCTCGCTCATGCGGTCATGGCGGGGGAAAGCATCACTGTATTCGGCGATTATGACGTGGATGGCGCTACTTCTTCGGGCGTGTTCATTCAATATTTGCGCGCGATAGGGGCCGATGCCTCGGCATATATTCCTGACCGCTTAAAGGAAGGCTATGGGCCAAATGGTCCCGCTTTAGAGAAATTGGCAGCTGCTGGAACCCGTCTTGTGGTGACAGTAGATTGCGGTATTCAATCCTATGACGCATTGGAGGCGGGTGCTGCTGCGGGCCTTGATGTGCTTGTTGTTGACCATCATAAGGCGGAGCCGGAGTTGCCAAAAGCAGTCGCTGTCGTGAACCCGAACCGCCTTGATGATGAGTCAGATCTGGGCCATTTGGCAGCTGTTGGTGTTACATATCTGCTGATCGTTGCTTTGAACCGGCAGCTGCGTGTCAAAGGGTATTTCCAAAGCAGGCGTGCGGAGCCGAATTTGCTCCAGTTTCTTGATATGGTCGCATTGGGAACGGTGTGCGATGTCGTGCCATTAAAAGGCCTGAACCGTGTCTTTGTGCGCCAAGGCCTCAAGGTCATGGCGCAGCGCCGTAATATCGGTCTGACAGCATTGATGGATGTGGCAGGCTTGGATGCGAGGCCCGATGCTTATCATCTTGGATTCATGCTAGGCCCCAGGATTAATGCCGGGGGCAGAGTAGGGGAATCCGATTCTGGTACGCGTCTCCTCACTATGAAAGACACTGCGCAAGCATCTGAACTTGCGCAGCATTTGGATGTTTTGAATAAAGAACGCCAGGCTATCGAGATGGCAGTATTAGATGCTGCTATTGCCCAGGTTGGAAACCCCGGGGACGTGCCCGTTATCATCGTTTATGATGAAGGCTGGCACCCAGGCGTTGTTGGTATAGTTGCCAGTCGTTTGAAAGATAGGTTTCAGCGGCCTGCTGTCGTCATTGGTATGGAAAATGGCACAGGCAAAGGGTCGGGCCGGTCAATCAACGGTGTGGACCTTGGGGCTGTTATCATTGCAGCTCGGCAGCAGGGCTTGCTTTTAAATGGTGGCGGCCATGCGATGGCGGCTGGTCTGACAGTGGGCGCTGAGAAAATAGACGCGCTATGTGAGTTTTTAATAACACAGCTTGCTGCTCCCGTCGCCAGAGCCAGGGCAGCTCAGGGGTTGAAATTGGACGGTGTACTGTCTTTAAGCGGCGTGACGCCGGAGTTGGTGTCTCAACTTGAACAGGCGGGGCCTTTTGGTGTTGGAAACCCCACACCGCGATTTGCTGTGCCTGATTGTACAATCGTCTCTGCTGATATCGTCGGCAAGGATCATGTACGGCTGATTCTCGCACAGGGCCAGGGCGCGCGAGTCAAAGCGATGGCCTTTCGGCAAGGTGAAACGCAATTCGGTCAGAATTTGCTGAATTCTGTAGGCCGTAAATTCCATGTTGCGGGCCGTCTAAAGCGCGATGACTGGGGTGCGAAACCCAAGGCAGAGCTGCATTTGGATGATGCAAGTCCAATTATTTAAAATTTTCGTATCAGAAAGGCTTGACGAGATCGGTCTCGATGTTTAAACACCCGCCTCGTTAACCGCGTCCCCTTCGTCTAGCGGTCTAGGACATCGCCCTTTCACGGCGAAAACACGGGTTCGAGTCCCGTAGGGGACGCCACTTTCTTTCTCGACAGTCTCGAATTCACCGCTTTTTCATCTAGAGGCTGGCATCTGATATTTGCGACCCTTTGCATTCTGCCCCATGCGACACTTCATCACGGGGGTTTGTGCATATTTAAACCCAAAATTGACCTGTTTTGCCCTATATTTGTCTTCTTATTGCAATAAAAACAGCAAAAGCTTTGATGCAATGGGATTGAACTTGGGATCGGATCGAAGGTGAAACATGACGACTGCCGTAACGGACGGGCAACGCCCCTGGCTTAACAATTATCCTGAAGGGGTGGACTGGGATCAGAAATTTGAAGCAAAACCTGTCTATGCCTTTCTGGACGAAGCAGCCGAGCGCATTCCTGACAACCCCTATATCGAATTCATGGGTCGTGGCTATGATTATGCGTCGATCAAACAACTGGTAGACCGCGCTGCCCGTGGGTTTCAAAGCTTAGGCGTTGGTCCTGGTGTCCATGTTGGCCTGTTTCTTCCGAATTGCCCGCAATATGTGGTGGCCTTCTACGGTATTTTGAAAGCAGGCGGGACAGTGGTGAATTTTTCACCGCTTTATTCCGTGCCGGAACTTGTGCATCAGGTCGAAGACGGCGAAGTCGACATCATGGTCACATTGGATGTGACGCTTCTTTATGACAAGATTTCAGAAGTCATGGAGAAAAGTCGACTGCGTCAGCTGGTGGTTGGCACTTTGTCAGATGTACTCCCATTCCCCAAAAATGTGCTGTATTCCGCTTTCAAGCGAAGAGACCGGTCTAAAGTGCGCTATAATACGGCGCATATTCGCTTCAGCCAGCTTTTGAATAACCGCGGGATTTTCAAGAAAGTCGATATCGATCCATTTGAGCAGGTCGCTGTCATTCAATATACGGGCGGCACGACAGGCGTTCCCAAGGGCGCGATGCTCACCCATGCTAATCTATCAATCAATGCGCAGCAGATTGCGGCATATGATCCTAAAATGGATTATGGGGTGGAGCGGATGTTGGGTGCTCTCCCGTTATTTCATGTTTTTGCAATGACAGTGGTCTTGAACACATCGACACGCATCGGTGCTGAGGTCATTTTGCAGCCGAAATTTGAGCTTGAAAAAGCGATGAAGGCGATTGCCGGGAAAAAGATTACTTTGGTTCCAGGTGTGCCGACCATGTATAACGCTATGCTCCATCATCCGCGTATCGATAAATATGATCTGTCCTGTATTCGCCTGTCGATTTCAGGTGGCGCACCGCTTCCTGTCGAGCAAAAGAAGCAGTTCGAAGATTTGACGGGTGCCACATTGCGTGAAGGCTATGGCCTGACGGAAACCTCTGCTGTTGTGGCTGTAAATCCATATTATGGGGAATCAAAGGCCGGTTCTGTAGGGCTGCCTATTCCCGGCACTGAGATTGTGATTTGTGATCAGGATCATCCCGAAAAAACATTGCCGCTTGGGGAGACGGGTGAGATTTGCATCAAAGGTCCTCAAGTCATGAAGGGCTATTGGAAAAAACCCGAGGCGACGGCAGAAGCATTGATTGATGGCCGCCTGCGTACAGGCGATATCGGTTATATGAATGAGGACGGCTATACCTTCATTGTTGATCGCGCCAAAGACCTGATTCTCGTTGGTGGATTTAATGTCTACCCGCGCCAGATTGAAGAAGCGATTTACCAGCATCCTTTGATTAAAGAAGTCACTGTGATTGGCATTGCTGATGAATATCTGGGGGAAGTTCCCAAGGCATTCATGGTTTTGGAAGAAGGTGGTGCTTTAAGTGAGGACGAGTTGGCGGCCTTCCTAAAGCCGAAAATCGGCAAGATTGAAATGCCGCGTGCTTATGAATTTAGGGATGAACTGCCAAAGACCATGATTGGAAAATTGTCCAAGAAAGAACTGGTCGAAGAAGAGCGCTTGAAAGCGGCTGGCAAACACGCAGGACAGGCCGCTTAGGGTTGAATTCTCATTTAATTGAATTCTGCTGTTCGCAAGGGCTTGTATCCCTGTGTTTGGATGGCTAGTGTGCGCCCATGACTGATACACTAAATGACAAAATTCCCGCTGAGATTGCAGCCTTGTCCTTTGAGGACGCTTTGACGCGCCTTGAGGCTATTGTGCAACAGTTGGAAACCGGTGACGCCGCTCTTGAGAAATCTATCGACATCTATAAAGAGGGCACGTATTTGAAACGCCATTGTCAGGCAAAGCTGGAAGCTGCTCAAGCGCAGGTTGAGAAAATCCGCTTGAATGCTGAGGGTAAGCCTGAAACCCAGGTTTTTGATGCCGACTAGGCTTTAGATGTTGATTAGGATTTTGATGTGGTTGGAAACTCCGCCTCTTTAAACAGCGCTTTAGCTGCGACTGCCCGTGCAATTGATGAACGTATGGATGCCCTTTTACCGAATTCGGAAGGGGCGGAGCGTAAGCTACTGGATGCCATGCGTTACTCTGCAATTGGGGCAGGCAAGCGATTGCGTCCTTTATTGGTTTTGGCATCGTCAGAACTTTTTGGCGTGTCCCGTGATTCAGCTTTGCAGGTTGGTGCGGCGATCGAATGCGTGCATTGCTACAGCCTGGTTCACGATGATCTTCCCTGTATGGATGATGATGACATGCGCCGTGGCAAGCCAACGCTGCATCGTGCTTATGATGAAGCGACGGCGGTTCTGGCCGGTGATGCGCTTTTGACATTTGCCTTTGACATAGTGGCGATGGAGCAAACCCATGCAGACCCGAACGTCCGTGTGCAGCTGGTTCAGGCCTTGGCGCATTCTTCTGGCGCGCAGGGTATGGTCGGTGGCCAGGCCATCGATTTAGCTGCGGCAGATGAAGAAATGGATCTGGGTGCGATTACACGCCTTCAACAGATGAAAACCGGGGCCTTGATTTGTTTCTCCGCGGAAGCGGGGGCGATTCTTGGTAAGGCCACGCCAAAACAACGCCAGGCATTGCGTGGTTATGCCCATGATCTGGGACTTGCGTTCCAAATCGCGGACGATTTGCTGGACGTGGAAGGCGATCCCGATAAAGTCGGGAAAGCCACACAGAAAGACGAAGATGCCGGAAAAGCCACATTTGTGTCGCTTTTAGGTGTTGAAAGAGCGAAACAACAGGCTGGAATATTGGTTGATCAGGCGATTGCGCATCTATCTGAGTTCGGAGATGAGGCGAATTTACTGCGGGCAGTTGCCCATTTTGTGATTGATCGTGATAAGTGACTTCCAGTCTACTTTGCGTTAAAAGCTAATGAGTTAAAAAATTAAGAGGGGAAACCGTCGTGACACAGCGACTGGAAACACCGCTTTTGGATCAGATAAATGTTCCTGCTGACTTGCGTAAGTTTGAAAAGCATCAGCTTCAACAGGTTGCAGATGAATTGCGTTCGGAAATGGTTGATGCCGTCAGTGTGACGGGTGGCCATCTGGGCGCTGGGCTTGGCGTTGTCGAGCTGACGACCGCCATTCACTATGTGTTTAACACGCCGGACGATAAGCTGATTTTTGATGTGGGGCATCAATGCTATCCGCATAAAATTCTGACCGGCCGTCGGGATCGCATTCGGACAATTCGCCAAGGCAAAGGCCTCTCAGGCTTTACCAAACGCGCTGAAAGTGAATTTGATCCCTTTGGGGCGGCCCACAGCTCGACGTCGATCTCTGCCGCCATCGGTATGGCTGTTGCCAATAAACTTAGCGATAAGCCAAATAAAGCGATCGCCGTTATCGGTGATGGTGCGATGACAGCTGGCATGGCTTATGAAGCCATGAATAATGCTTATGAGGCTGGTAATCGCTTGATCGTTATCTTGAATGATAATGATATGTCCATTGCACCGCCTGTTGGCTCTTTATCCAATTATCTGGCGCGGCTTTTGTCTTCCAAACAATATTTGTCCATTCGGGATATGGGCAAATCAGTGGTCAGTCATTTGCCAAAACAAATGGCGAAAGCCGCTGCGAAGGCAGAAGAATATGCCCGTGGTATGGTGACTGGCGGAACCTTGTTTGAAGAACTTGGTTTCTATTATGTCGGTCCTATTGATGGTCATAATATGGATGACCTCGTTTCAGTGCTGGAAAATGTGCGGGACGCTAAAGACGGTCCTATTCTCATCCATGCTGTGACGCAAAAAGGCAAGGGCTATGCACCTGCTGAAGCAGCGGCAGATAAATATCATGGTGTTGCAAAATTTGATGTCGTAACGGGCAAGCAGCACAAAGGTCCTCCTGGCCCGCCAGCATTCCAAAAGGTATTCGGTCAGCAATTGGTGAAAGAAGCCAAGAGCGATGATAAAATTGTAACGGTCACGGCTGCGATGCCATCCGGCACAAGTGTGGATATGTTTGCTCAGGAATTCCCAGATCGGTCTTTCGATGTGGGAATTGCCGAACAACATGCTGTGACATTTGCGGCTGGTTTGGCTGCTGAAGGCTATCGCCCATTCTGCGCGATTTACTCCACATTTCTGCAACGTGCCTATGATCAAGTTGTGCATGATGTGGCCATTCAAAACTTGCCGGTTCGCTTTGCGATGGACCGGGCAGGGCTTGTCGGTGCTGACGGTCCAACCCATGCGGGTAGTTTTGACCTGGCTTATCTTTGCACCTTGCCGAATATGGTTGTGATGGCTGCCAGTGATGAAGCAGAACTGACGCATATGGTCCATACCATGACCCATTATGATGAGGGGCCAATTGCTGTCCGTTATCCACGTGGTGCGGGCATGGGCGTTGCCATTCCTGAAAATCCGGAACTTCTGGAAATCGGGAAAGGCCGTATCGTCCGTAAAGGGAGCAAGGTCGCCATATTGTGCCTAGGTGCACGAATGGAAGAAGCTTTGAAAGCCGCCGATGAGCTAGGCGCGAAAGGCTTGTCCACGACAGTCGCTGATGCGCGCTTTGCAAAGCCGCTGGATGAGGCTTTGGTCCGTAAGCTGGTGACTGAGCATGAAGTGTTGATTACCATTGAAGAAGGGTCTTCGGGCGGCTTTGGTGCTTATGTGTTGCACTTCCTGTCTGATGAAGGTTTGACCGATGATGGTGTTAAAATCCGTACCATGCGACTGCCAGATACTTATATCGACCAGGATAAACCTGAAATCATGTATGATGAAGCAGGGTTGAATGCGAAGCATATCGTGGCTGAGGCCTTGAAAGCACTGGGTCACAATGACCTGGGCACTGCGGATAGTACATTGGCCAGCGCGTAAAATGCACAGCCGTTTTGGTAAAACATTTAAGGCCGCCGCAGTTCTTGCGGCGGCCTTTCTGCTTTCTTCATGTGTGTCTGCTGATGATCGGACCACACCCCCTCATATCCGCTTCAATAGCGAAAAAGATGTACTGCTGGCCAAATGGGACGTAACGCCCTGGACCATGAATTCAGCAATGGACTTCATGCCAGGCGCAATTGCTATTCAGCAGCCGCGGCAGATCTCTGATGTTGAATGTGACGGGCGACAGCTTGAAATAAGTGCTGATACCAGTTGGACGGCACCCCAAGGCTGTAAAAATCTGAAATGGGTCGTCGAACTGGCGCAGGAATTTGATACATCTGCTGCAGAGCAACTCAGCTTTATCGACAAGGCTGATGGCCGGTTTCATATCGTTATGAACGACGTGACCAGTTTGTTGCGCCCGGCTGGGGGGCCAACACCTGATTCCGTTGTTTATGATCTTGCCGCAGTCTCCGATGACAGTTGTGAGCGACAGAATGATGGTTGGTATTGTTCCTGGAACCCAAATGGCCCGCCTGATTTTATCGTGTTGCAGGATGAGCCTTTTGGTGAAGGCTATAATTCGGGTGGCATTTTGCATATCTTTACGCGCATCAGGGAAGGGCAGAAAGACTATCTTGAAGCTGCGAATATCGGGCTGAATTATATTCGGGAAGCTGTTCAAAGCAATGAGCGGCCATTTACAAATTATTGGAAGCGCAGTTGCCTTGATGGCGAGGTGAATGCTGCGACCGGTGAAAAACTTGTTCTTATTTCAGGGCCATGTACTGAGGGGCCAGGTGCTGATGTAAGAGTGTTGGCCACACTTCTTCACGAGGCGTTCCACCTTTATACGCAAGATATCGGGGCGCCACCATTATGGGCGGGTGAAAGCCTTGCCATGTACTATGGTTTGAAAGCGGCTAAAAAATCCTTGAATGATGGTGTGATAGCTCCGGATTTGCACAGCGCCTATCAAATTTTAGAGACAAATTTTCTTGAATTCGGTTCTCAATCCCCGGGCTATGGCCAATTGGCTGCACAGGCCAAGGTGCTAAGCGGTGAAGACCCCTCGGCTTATGGCCAATTCTATTTTCGTGGTTCGGTTTTTTGGTTCAAAGTTGATGCTTTGATCGCCCAATATGATGATGGCAAAAGCCTGGACGACCTGTTGCCTCTGCTCCTGTCGAATGAATGGGGTGAGGGCGGTCAGCTTCCTCCTGCTTTTGTTGAAAAAATGCAGAGCTATTCCAAAGAGAAATGGGCTGAATTGGTAAAAGAATTTCTATAGTGGCGGCAGATAACAAATTACGAATTGATCAGCTTTTGGTCGAACGCGGCCTTGCTCCCTCCCGGGCGAGGGCACAGGCCCTGGTCATGGCCGGTTTGGTCATTGTGAATGAAAAACGGATCGATAAAGCAGGCCAGCAGGTCCCCCTTGACGCTGATATCAGGGTCAAGGGACAGGATCACCCCTGGGTTTCTCGCGGTGGGTTAAAACTTCAACATGGATTGGACCAGTTCAATTGGCGCCTCGACGGACAGGTCGTGTTGGATGTGGGGGCGTCTACGGGTGGTTTTACAGATGTCGCCCTTCATTATGGTGCGACAAAAGTCTATGCGGTGGATGTTGGTCATGGACAACTCGCTTGGAAATTGCGCCAGGACCCGAAAGTCATTGTGCTTGAAAAGCAAAATGCCCGCTATTTGACGCCTGAGATTATATGCGATCCCGTTGATATGGTGGTCTGTGATGCCAGTTTCATCAGTTTGAAAACTGTTTTGCCGGCCGCCTTGTCCCTATTAGGTGACGGCGGGCGTCTCATTGCTTTGATCAAGCCACAATTTGAAGTTGGCAAAGAAAATGTCGGTAAAGGCGGTGTTGTACGCGATCCGGACCTTCACGAAGCTGTGTGCAGCGATATCCAAAACTGGCTGGAAAGCCAGGGTCATTGGCATATATTCGGCATAACAACCAGCCCGATCAAAGGGCCGGAAGGCAATGTTGAGTTTTTAATCGCTGCGGAGAAAAGGCTTTCATGAAATATTTGGTTATAATGACCGCTTTGATTCTGGGTCTCAGCAGCTGTTCAGGGTTGGATGTCCTTGATACTCTGACGCCTTCCGGGGAAATGACTGCCCATAAAAATATCTCTTTTGCTGATCATGACCGGGGTGCGATGGATATCTATGCGCCGTTGGAGCCGGGTGTTATGCGCCCGATTATTTTGTGGCTTTATGGGGGAAGCTGGTCAAGCGGCGAAAAACAGGGCTATCGTTTCATTGCGGAATGGCTGACGCGGCTGGGATATGTGGTTGCGATCCCCGATTATCGACTTTATCCGGATGTGCGCTATCCGGATTTTCTTGTTGATAATGCGAAGGCACTGTCATGGTTGTCCAAGTCGGAGAACGTTAAACCGTATCAGGCCAATTCGTCTTGCATCATTGTTATGGGCCATTCTGCGGGTGCGTATAACGCCGCCATGTTAAGCTATGACAAGCGCTGGCGTGACCAGGTCCGGGTGAATGGCCATCATATCAAGGGATTTGTCGGCCTGGCAGGACCCTATGATTTTTATCCTTTTGACGGTGAAACCACACGAAACGTTTTCGGCCATAGCGAGCCCGCAAAACTGACACAGCCGGTTCATCATGTGGGTCGGGACGATGATGTGCCCGCATTATTGCTGCATGGATTTGACGATGAAACAGTGCGGCCTGAAAATGCGAAATCCCTGGCGCAAAAATTGTGGGACAGCGGCGCTCAGGCGGATTTGCATCTTTTAGAGGATATCGATCATCGTGAAATCCTGACGGCATTGTCCTCGACTTTGGCGAAAGAAGAGATTAGAAGCCTGGTCGCAGCCTTCCTCAAGCGAACCAGCGAGAGGCGCTGTAATGGTGCGGTGAGCTTACCGATACCGCAAGTCTTGCAAGGCGAATAATATGTCTGATGATCCTCTTTTTATCGCGCATCTTGGAGCGCGTGGCGACGGTGTGGCGACGACATCTGATGGACGTGCCATTTATGTGCCATTTGCAGCGCCAGGGGATCGAATTTCGATTGAGGGAGACGTGATCGAACGCGGCCCTCATTATAAGCAACCGGAATGCCCGCATTTTGGTGAATGCGGTGGATGCGCATTGCAGCATGTGGATGCACCAAGCTATGAAAACTGGCTTCAAGACAGAATTCGTCAAGCCCTTCGCCAACACGGCCTCTCCTGCGAGATTTTAAAACCGCATATAAGTCCGCCTGGCGCCCGGCGTAGAGCTGCATTTCAAGCCCGCTGGGAGAAAGGGCAGTTACACCTGGGATATTCCAAGCCGCGCAGCCATGATGTTATTGATTTAACAGCATGTCCGGTTTTAATGCCGGACTTATTGAAAACCTTGGAGCCTATCAGGGCAGTGTTGCGCACCCATCTTGATCGCAGGGCGTCTGCGCGACTTGAACTGACCATGACGGCAACGGGTGTTGATGTCATGCTTGATGCGCCTTTGGACGCGACAGAGGCGGCATTTCGGCAGGAACTTTCGGAATTTGCTGAAAGCCTGAGGCTGTGTCGTTTTGCATTGCGTGGTGCGGATGGACTGGTGGATGTCATTGTGCAAAGACGCCTGCCTTTTATTCGATTAAGTGATGTTCCGGTTGTTTTGCCCGTTGGTGCTTTTCTCCAAGCGACACAAGATGGGGAGGAGGCACTGGTTGAAACGGTCTGCCAAGCTGTGGGTACTGATGCCAGGCGCATTTTAGACCTGTTTTCAGGCATTGGAACATTCAGTTTTCCTCTGGCGGCTTTGGGGAATGTTCATGCGGTTGAAGGCTGGCGGGATGCACTGGATGCGATGAACCAGGCCGGGGCAACCCAAAAAGCCATCAGCCTGGAACATCGGGATTTATTCCGCAGGCCTATGACCGTCAAAGAATTGAACGCTTATGACGCTGTGGTTTTTGACCCACCAAGGGCAGGAGCAAAGGCGCAGGCACCCTTATTGGCCCAATCCTCAGTGCAGAAGGTCATCGCTGTGTCATGCAATCCAAATACTTTTGCCCGGGATGCGGAAGAGCTTGTGAAGGGGGGCTTCACCTTGGAATGGGTGAAGCCCGTTGGTCAATTTCTCTGGTCAAAAGAAGTGGAACTGGTTGCGCTGTTTCAGCGTTAGACCGTCTTGACCCCGTCTTTGGCACGCGTGTCCACATGAAGTTCAAAAACATCGGGGCGCGAATAATGGCCATCGGTGTCAAGGGCAGCGAGTTCTTCTTTGATCTGTGCAAGATTTAATTCGGCATGAATAATACCGGATTGATCGCCTGTTGGGCCGGTTATGCAGGTGCTGTCGGGGGCGATAATGGTGCTTCCCCCGAATTGAAGCTGGTCATCTTCGATAGAATGCAACAGGTCATGCGCGGCGTCATACTGGCCATTCAGGCTTTCCAAACCGTCCATCAGGTCCTGTTTATGATAAATCGTCCCCGCGGCAAGAACAAAGCAGCGCCCTTCAAAGGCATAGTGTTGTGATGCAATCAAATAGCTGCTTCGGACGGTTGGCCATTGGGCAATGTGAATGACTTCGCCCTGGTGATGCATATGGGCGCGGGCTAGTGGCATCCAATGCTCCCAACATATAAGCCCGCCTATCGGTCCGAATTCTGTTGCAATGGTGTTTAAAGTAGACCCGTCTCCACGTCCCCAGATGAGCCGTTCGCCATGCGTTGGTGTCAGTTTTCTACGAAATACAGGGGCTGCATGGGGTACAAAGAAAATCTGCGCATTATAAAGGCTTGAACGGCGTTTTTCATGCGTTCCTATGACGATATAAACGCCATATTGATCGCATACATCCTGAAGACTGGCGAGGCGAGGGTCGCCTTCGTAAATGGCCTCATCCAAGAGAATACGATGAAGTTCTTTGGCCCCTTTATGATCCCAAAGGGCCGCACCTGGTGCGGAATCAAGCCAGATTGGATAACCGCCTAACCAGGTCTCCCCAAAGGCAATGATTTTCGCCCCATCTTGAGCCGCCTGCCGAGCGTGTCGGGCGGCATTTTCAATGCCCGCTGATATGTTTAACGCAGTGGGTGCTGTTTGGACGATAGCGACTTGAACCACATCATTTGTCATGGGTTGCTTTCCAGGAATTTTCGTAAATCTTGTACGCTTTGGGCACTGTTTTCAATCATTGGCAGATGACCGATATTTTCATAGACAATAAGCTGACTATTGGGAATCTCTCGATCAAAAACCTCGCCAATACCAATTGGCACTATTGTGTCCTCACGTCCCCAAAGCAGCAAAGTTGGCATAGAAAGTGTCGGTAATTGCTGGACATAGCTGATCTCCCGATCTGTTGCAAAACGATTAAGAAGAGCCTGGCGATTGCCTGGAAATCGCAGAAGCTCCCAATAACGATCCACTCTTTCTTTGGTCGCGAGAGAGGGGTCCACAACGTTTTTCTTGAATGAGCTTTCAATCAGGCTGCGCGACATTAATTTTGCGAAGAGCCTGTTCAAAACAGGTATTTGCGCAAGGCGATATCCAATGGGAAGCTTCCGTTTCGATGCATCAGGTGGAGGTGGCCCGGAGCTGTCAATCAAAACCAGATGGGAAATACGCTCTGGTTGGGTCAAAGCAAAACGCCAGGACACCCACCCTCCCATGCTGTTGCCGACTATTGTAAAGCGCTCAACGTCCGCCGCATTGGCAACTGATGCGACGGCATCAATCATTGCACTGGCGCTATAGTCTGCCTGGGGATGGGGGCCGCTGATGCCGTGACCGGGCAGGTCCATGCGGATGACGCGATAATCCGATTGCAGCCGTGCCACCCAATCATCCCATGTGTGAAGGGAGGCGTTGGAGCCATGGATTAATATCAGGGCAGGGGCGTCTTTGGGGCCTTGGTCGCGATAATGAATATCCTGACCCGAAGCTGACTTGGTCCAAAGAGCCTGGCTTCCGCCATATTTGGCAATCATTTCTTCCCGCTTAGTATCCGGCGTCCAAAGGAGGATGATGCTTATTCCCAAAAGGAGAAGAACGGCAATGAAGCCACGAAAGATCCATTTACCCATGGTGTTTATTCCCCGCTGTTTATTGCGGGCTCAACATTTGCGTAAAAACCGTGTTTTGTCAAAAAGCTGATCGTGTCTTGAACGGATTGCTGCGGTCGTTCTTCTTGGGGAAGATGGCCGGTATTTTCATAGATCAATAAATCGGCGTTTGGAATGCGTCGCGCCATCGCCTTGCCATTGGCGAGGGGAATAAGGCGGTCTTTGTCACCCCAGATCACAAGGGTGGGTGCTTGGATATTTTCAAACATATGGTTCATCGGTTGGCGCCTTGCGGCTTTGAACCGGTCTATCATCGCTTCCCGATTGCCAGGGTGGCGCAAGAGGTGCCAATATAGGTCGACAGCTTCCTCGGTTATAATATCTGGATTTTCTGAGACGTCATCCAACCCCTGGCGCACCAGGAAACGCGGCGTAATACGTGTAGCCAGCCAGCGAAGGCCGGGCGTATGGGCGATGGAAAACCCTGCCGGGCTTTCGATATCTTCATATAAATCTTCGGGCAAGCCATCAGCGTCGATCAATATGAGGGCGGCTACATTTTGAGGCCGTCTTAATGCATAGCTTGCGGCTATCCCTCCACCCATGGAATTTCCAGCCAAAGCGACATTTTCAAGCTCCAAGGCTTCGATAAATTCCTCAAGAAAGTCCGTTAAGCCTTTGATCCAATATTCATTCTGAGGTGTGGAACCCGTCAGGCCATGACCTGGAAAATCGACAGATATGACGCGTAAGTCTTTGGGCAGATGTTTGACCCATGGCTCCCAAGTGAAAAGAGAAGCTGCGGACCCGTGGAGGAGGATTAAGGTCGGCGCGGTCTTTGGGCCGCGATCCCGGTAATGGGCCACAGCGCCATTCGCTAGAGTTAGAAAGGAGGACGGAGGTGTCCCATAGCGATCTCTAAGCTCTTCATGTGAAATATTTGACGTCCAGCCAAGTGCGAGCAGGCCCCCGGTTAGAAGAACCATGAACAGCAGGGCTTTTTTCATCCGCATTGCGCCCGATGAAGGAGTTTATGATCTGCAAGGCACAGGGCCATCATTGCTTCTGCGACGGGCACAGCCCGAATACCCACACATGGGTCATGACGGCCTTTGGTCAGAATTTCCGTCTCATTGCCGTGGATATCAATGGTTTGGCGCGGTGTTAATATGGATGAGGTCGGTTTGACTGCAAATCGCGCGACAACAGGCTGGCCAGATGAAATGCCACCTAAAATGCCGCCTGCATGATTTGATTGAAAGTCCGGCTTCCCGTCTTTGCCTATGCGAATTTCATCGGCATTTTCTTCACCGCTTAATTCGGCTGCCGCCATGCCGTCGCCAATTTCAACCGCTTTAGCAGCGTTGATGGACATCAGGGCGCCGGCAAGGTCTGCATCCAACTTCCCATAGACAGGTGCACCCCATCCGGTGGGAACGCCTAAGGCTTGAACCTCAACAACGGCACCAAGGGAGGAGCCGGACTTGCGGATATCATCTAATATGATGGCCCAGTCTTCGGCTGCCTTTGGGTCAGGGCAAAAGAAGGGATTTGATTTAACCTTATCCCAATCCATGCGGTTGCGATCAATATGATGGGATCCCATTTGGACCAGGCCTGCTCTGATAAGGATATCAGGGCCTAAAACTTTTCGCGCTACGGCACCGGCGGCAACCCGCATTGCAGTCTCCCGCGCGGATGATCGGCCACCCCCGCGATAATCACGAAAGCCGTATTTTTCATGATATGTGAAATCCGCATGACCGGGCCGGAATTTATCTTTGATGTCGCTATAATCTTTGGACCGCTGGTCTTCATTTTCAATCATCAAAGACAAGGCAGTCCCTGTTGTCCGGCCTTCGAACACGCCGGAGAGGATGCGGACCTGGTCTTTTTCCTGCCGTTGCGTCGTATAGCGTGACTGCCCCGGTCGCCGTTCATCCAGAAATGGCTGAATGTCCGCTTCGCTCAAAGCGATGCCCGGCGGGCAATTGTCGATGACACAGCCGATGGCAGGACCGTGGCTTTCACCCCATGTTGAAACTTGAAATATGCGTCCGAAGCTGTTGACAGACATGTTGAAAATGCCTTTTTACAATGCGATGTCAGGGGCGTCTTCCGCTTTCATGCCAACCACATGATAGCCCGCATCTACGTGGTGAATTTCGCCAGTCACACCACGGGATAAATCGGACAGCAGATACAGCCCAGATCCGCCAACATCATCAATGGTCACATTGCGGCGCAAGGGTGAATTCAGCTCATTCCATTTCAAAATATAACGGAAATCACCAATACCCGACGCGGCCAGCGTCTTGATGGGCCCGGCGGAGATGCCATTGACCCGGATGTTATCTTTACCAAGATCAGCGGCGAGATAGCGGACAGACGCCTCTAAAGCCGCCTTTGCAACACCCATGACATTATAATGGGGAACAACTTTCTCAGCGCCATAATAGGACAGCGTCAATAACGAGCCACCATCTGGCATCAAAGGCAATGCGCGTTTTGCAACAGCCGTAAAGGAATAGCAGGAGATGTTCATAGTCTGGAGGAAATTGTCCAGGCTTGTATCCACATAACGACCGCGAAGCTCGTTTTTGTCAGAAAACCCAATGGCATGAACAACAAAGTCGATACCGCCCCATTTTTCCTTCACGGTTTCAAAGGCCTGATCAATGGACCCCATATCTGCAACATCACAGGGTATGAGAAGGTCACTTCCCAGCTGTTCCGCCAAAGGCCGCACCCGGCGTTCCAATGCTTCGCCGAGATATGTAAAGCCCAGCTCGGCCCCCTGTTCAGATAATTGTTTGGCAATACCCCAGGCAAGCGAACGGTCATTCGCCACACCCATGATTATTCCACGCTTGCCAGCCATCAATCCGTTCGTCATGTCATCTCTCTTGAATTCTATGGTCCCACCCAGGAAATCTGCGGCATCCTACTCCTGTGCACGCGTGGGTCAACTCCTCGTTTAAAAACTTTTTACTCGTCAGCTGGACTTGAAAGACGGGCTTGCAGCCTGCGCCGTCTCAGCAATGTCGCATTTAGTTCCGCCCCCAGAATGAAGCCCAGGCCCAGGAGAAATAAGAAAATAATCGTAATCATGACGCCAGCCAGACTGCCGTATGTCACATCATAATTATTGAAAAAGCGCAGATAAGTGGACAGCCCTGCGGCCATCACCATCCAAACAGCCAGTGAAAGCAAGGCGCCAGGTGCACGATAACATGGTTTAATGCTTCGCGGCGTTAATGCGAAAAACAGGCCATATAATGCGATAAAGAGGGCGAGGGGACTAAGGCCGAACCGCAGCCACTGCCAAAGCTTTGCCAGAACGCCGGGAATTTCCAGGCGTGTGTCCACCGCTTGCCAAATGGCCGGGCCTAAGACCTGAACGGCCATACCGATAAGGAGCAGAACCGCAATGAGGATGATGAGCGCAATGCTTTCCAAGCGGCGGCTCCAGGCGGGGCGGCTGGATTTTCGCATATAAGCCCGGCGGACCGCGTTTCTGGCCCCTTCCATTCCATTGGCCGCGGTCCAGATTGCAACAGCTGCGCTGAACGTTAAAACGCTGCCACTCGCACCATCAACGACTTCTTTTATGGGGCTGGATAAAACGCCGGCGACATCTGCTGGTAAGGTTTCCAGGAGTTGGTCTATGGCTTGCAACCCCTGCTCAGACTGTCCGATTTCTCCTGCAAGCGCTGTGAGGAAGATAAAAAAGGGAAACATCGCAAGAAGGCTCATAAATGCTAGATAGCCAGCCATGATCATGCCTTCATGGCGAATGAAACCGGCGATTACATGCCTGATGATCCAATATATAGCTTTAAATCGCCCCATCATGCCCGCTTATCTATCTATCTTCGAATTTTGAACGGGGGTTATATGACGCGGTTTTGGCCCATTGTCTGATCAGATCTTCTAAAGTGCTGTCAGAATTTTCGGGCAACTGGATTTCCAGCCGAACCAGCTGATCGCCGGCTGCCTTCCCCTTCGGGTGAATGCCTTTGCCTTTCAGTCGTAAGATTTTCCCCGAACCGCTGTTTTTCGGTAATGTCATGGAGACTGGACCGTGGATCGTCGGGATCTGAACCTTTGCTCCTAATATGGCTTCATCCAGGCGGATAGGCAGGTCCAAGGTGATGTCCAGCCCGTCCCTTTTATAATAAGGGTGGCTGCGAATACTGACTTCAATAAGGGCGTCGCCTGCCGGACCGCCAAAGCGCCCTGGTTCTCCTTGGCCGCCTAATCTGATCTGCTGGCCTTCTTTGATGCCTGCAGGAATTTGAACATTCAATGTTTTATCACCAAGTGACAGCCGTTTAGATGCGCCTTTACAGGCTTCCATGAAATCCACGGTCATGGAATAGGTTATATTCCCACCCTTGCGGATGGCACCACCCCCGCTTCGCCCGCGGGATCGCAGGTTTTCGCCAAAGCCCCCGCCGAAAATTTCCTGGAATAAATCTTCGGGGGACCCACCAAAGCCGAAATGTTCTGCACCACCGGCTTGTGCGCCCTGGCCGCCATAACCGAAAGGTGCACGCTCGCGCCCCTGGTCATCGATTTGACCGGCGTCAAATTTGGCCCGCTTATCCTTATCGCCTATTATGTCATAGGCGGCTGTGACCTGTTTGAAGCGTTCTGCAATCTTCGGATCATCTTTGTTCCGATCAGGGTGCAGGTCTTTTGCCAGTTTCCGATAGGCTTTTTTAATCTCCGCTTCACTTGCGGACTTTGAAACGCCTAAAGTTGAGTAGGGATCAGCCATAGATTTTCTTATCCAACCACTTTCCAACTGCCATCCGCCTGGCGGCATGCAGTGCCATAGCCTGTTTCTGTTTGTCCCGCGACTGACACGCTTTGGTGAAATTCACGGCATATCTGGCCCTGGGCATTTTGAAAACTGTCTTGGGGTGTTATGGTGCCGCTGTTCCCGCTATCAGGGTTTTCCCATTGGCTTGTTGTCCCTGACGGCGCATCGTCCAGCGCATATTGGGCCGTTTCACGCATAGAGCTGCGATCACGATCTGTCAGCTGCCGGCCAAGCTCCGCTCCAAACCAGGCGCCAGCTGCTGCACCAACCACAACGGCCAATGTGCCGCCGCCTGCAGCCTTTGCAATGCCTGCACCTGCACCCGCGCCTGCTATGCCGCCTAAGGTCTGGTTATCAAGCTGGCATCCGCTTAAAAGCACAGCACTTGCTATTAATGGTAAGACGATGATTTTACGCATGATACGCATTTCCCTTTGACTTCGGCCTTAAAATTCGATTTTTCATGTCCTATCCAATCCACCCACACTATCATGGGGCTGGTATCAGCGCTTATCAATGGGGAAGATGCATTATGGCAGAGAAAAAAGAACGCGAAGAGCTGATTACTTTGGATGGTGACCCCTTTGCCATTTTCGGGCACTGGCTGGCTGAGGCTGAAACATCTGAGCCGAATGATCCCACAGCCATGGCTTTGTCGACTGTTGATGAAAATGGTCGCCCGTCGTCCCGCATGGTTTTGCTGAAAGCCTGGGACGAACGGGGCTTTGTCTTTTATACGAATTTTGAAAGCCGCAAGGGGCAGCAGCTTCTATCGCAGCCTTATGCAGCGCTGCTTTTCCATTGGAAATCCCTGCGCCGCCAGATCCGCATTGAAGGGCGTATGGAAGTCGTGACGCAGGAAGAAGCGGATGCCTATTTTGCCAGCCGCCCTAAAGGCGCGCAAATCGGGGCCTGGGCTTCCAAACAATCCAGCCCCATGGAAAGTCGATTAGCATTTGAAAAGCGAATTGCGCAGTTCACAGCGAAATATGCAGTTGGATCGGTTCCCAGACCGGAAAACTGGTCAGGCTTTCGAATTATTGCTGATCGTATGGAATTCTGGTGGGACCGCCGGTTTCGCCTTCATGATCGTGCTGATTATCAATTAGATGAAAACGGCCAATGGATTGGAAGGCGGCTTTACCCATGAGTGCGGATCAAAATCAGGCCGCAGGCCAAAAAGCCATGCGCTATGCGGCTTATGCCTCCGTCACAATGGCGCTGGTCTTGATCATATCAAAGCTGGCGGCCTGGTGGCTGTCTTCTTCTGTCTCAATGCTGGGATCTTTGCTTGATTCTACTTTGGATTTAGCGGCGTCTCTTGTGACATTTGTTGCAGTTCGCGCTGCGACGCAGCCCGCGGATGAAAACCACCGCTTTGGCCATGGAAAGGCGGAGGCACTGGCCAGCTTGTTTCAGTCAGCCATATTGGTGGGCTCAGCCGCATTTCTTATTTTGCAGGCGATAGAGCGTTTTTCAGAACCCAGGGCCGTTCAGGCCCCGGATTTGGGGATTGGCGTGTCCTTGATGGCGATAGCGGCTACATTTGCTTTGGTTGCCTATCAGCGCGCTGTTGTAAAGCGGACGGGGTCTTTGGCGATTGAAGCTGATAGTCTGCATTATGCCGGTGATATTTATCTAAACATAAGTGTGATTATTGCCTTTATTGCAAATGCTTATTTCGACCTGCTTTGGGTGGACCCGGCCTTAGCGCTCGTTATCGCTGGGATATTGGCCTGGAACGCATTTTCAATCTCCAAACGATCTATCGATATGCTGATGGATAAGGAATGGAGCGAGGACGAGCGTCAGAAAATCTTAGGTTTAATATTGGCAAACCCACATGTCGCAGGTGTTCATGAATTGCGCACCCGTTCCGCTGGAACCGATGATTTCATTCAATTTCATTTAAGCGTTGATCCGAATATGACAGTCGCGGAAGCCCATACTATTGCCGATGAGGTGGAAGCCGTTCTGGGTGAGCAGTATCCGCGTGCAGAGATTTTAATTCATATCGATCCATTGGGTCTGGTTGAACATGGTGAAGAGAAAGCAGTTTTATGAGTGATTTTAAACTTTATGGTATCCCCAATTGTGACACGGTGAAAAAGACGAAGCGCTGGTTTGACGATAAGTCCATTGCTTATACTTTCCACGACTTCCGAAAAGATGGTGTGGATGCACCTCAGATTTCTGCGTGGCTGGAAGCAGTTGGTGCCGATAAGCTGGTCAATAAACGCGGAACAACCTGGCGGAAACTTAGTGACGCGGAAAAAGCAGCAGCTGAGGAAAATCCGGTCCCCATCCTTCTGGAAAACCCGGCCATCATCAAACGCCCCGTGATTGAAGGGCCGCATGGTATAAGTGTTGGCTTCACAGCAAAAGAACAAGCTGCTTTGGAAGAGGCGCTTTAATGGATATTCCTTATGTGACCTGTGATGTGTTCACGCATCAAGCCTTTGGCGGTAATCCACTTGCTGTTTGTTATGACGCGCGTGGATTGACATCTGATCAGATGCAGCAGATCGCCACCGAATTTAATTATTCTGAGACGACATTTGTGTTGCCGCCTTCGGCAGAGGGACATGATGCCCAGGTGCGTATTTTTACACCGGTTTCTGAAATTGCCTTTGCCGGTCATCCTAATGTGGGGACAGCTGTTGCTTTGGCGCATTTAGGTTTTATTGAGGGGCGCGAGAGCCTTATTTTTGAAGAAAAAGCCGGTCTGGTTCCAATTGAGCTGGAGTGGCTTGGCGGGGAAATTAAATCTGCAACGCTCACAGCACCTCAGGCGCCGAAATTGGGTGGGGAATTTGACAGGGTGGAGTTGGCCGGTGTTCTGGGCTTGGACCCTGACGATATTGTGACTGAGACCCATCAACCTGTCATGGCGTCGGCGGGTGTTTATTTCCTGATCATTGAAGTTAAAGATTTAAAGACATTGGGCCGTGCGCAAAGCCCAAGCGCGGAGGAGGGAGCGCGTATTTCCGGCGAAGGGCTGTTTCTTTATACAAATGATGGGGAAGCCTCATACCGCGCGCGGATGTTCGCACCTAATCATGGTATTGTCGAAGACCCGGCGACGGGCAGTGCCGTAGCGGCGTTCATGGGATTGAAGGCGCTTCAGGCTGTCAATGACGGTGAATGGTATTTTCAGATTGTTCAAGGTGTGGAAATGGACCGTTCAAGCCTCTTGAATGCATCTTTTAAACGCCAACATGGGGAAGTCACGCATATCAAAGTCGGTGGGGAAGCCGTCATGATGCGTGAAGGTGTTTTGTCAATTTAGAATAAAATCTAGGGAATTATGATGCAGTTGCCATATGTAACTTGTGATGTTTTTACAGACCGTGCTTTTGGTGGAAATCAATTAGCGGTCGTTTATGACGCGGATGGCCTAAGCGGAGAGCAAATGCAGCGCATCGCTGCGGAGTTTAATTATTCAGAGACGACATTTGTGCGCTCCCCGAAAAATCCCACTCATACAGCGGAAGTTCGCATTTTCACACCGGCTGAAGAACTGCCATTTGCCGGTCATCCAAATGTTGGGACTGCTGTTGCTTTGGCTCATTTGGGCAAAATTTCAGCGGGTGATGACATTATCTTCGAAGAAAAGGCCGGTTTGGTTCCAATTGAATTAGCAGGCCCAGGATCTGCACGTTTAACGGCACCGTTGACACCGGAATTGGTTCGTGAAGTCGACAAAAGCGCGTTGGAGAATCTGCTGAACCTCCCGGAAAATTCAATTGTGACAACATATCATCAGCCGGTGGAAATAAATGTTGGGGCTCATTTCATCTTGATGGAAGTGGATAGTCTGGAACATTTGGCCAAGGCGCAAAGCCCGTCTTTACAAGCCGCGCGAGAAGTTGGGGATTTCGAGTTTTATCTCTATACCCGTGATGGGTCCGACGCTGATTTCCAGGCCCGGATGTTTGCCCCTGGCCTGGGTATTGTTGAAGACCCGGCGACAGGTGGTGCGGCAACTGCGCTTGTTGGATTGTTAAGCAGTTTTGAAGCAGAAGATGGTCATTTCTCATGGGTTTTACACCAGGGCATGGAGATGGGGCGGCCCAGTAAAATTCTCATCGACCTTTGGCGTAAAAATAACGATATAGAAAAAATCACCATTGGCGGTGAGGCAGTCATGATGATGAAGGGGACTTTGGCGTGGTCGTCAAATTAAATAAATTACAAGATCGGACGCTTGCGTTGCTTCAGGAACTGGCTGAGCAAAGTGATTTGGCTTTAAAAGATGAAGAGACGGGGGATATCCGGGTTCATATCCAACTGCACAGCCATCATGACCATATGCATATTGGGCGTTTCACCGTTTCAACCCGTTTTGCAAGCGGGCTTGAGAATGAGAATGTTTGGAAAGTATTGGAACGCAAAGGCTTGATAAAAAGTCAGTTTCCTATGTCTTTGGATTTAACAAAGGCCGGTCAGGACTATCAGACTTCGGTGCGTGATCAAATGTTGCAGGACAGCGATCACTGATCTTCAAAATCAAGCCCGATATCAACGGCGGGCGCTGATAATGTCAGCGCCGCGCCGACTGAGATGAAATCCACACCTGTCTCTGCAATCTCTTGAATGGTGTCCAGGGTGACGCCGCCTGACGCCTCTAATGGGATTGCGCCGTTAACATGCTCTACCGCCCGGCGAAGCAGATCTGGTGGCATATTGTCCAGCAATATCCGGGTGGCTCCACATTCAAGGGCTTCTTCCATTTGCTCAAATGTGTCGCATTCGACTTCAATAGCGTCATGACCGGCTGATTTTGCGGCATGGACAGCCTTTCTTATGCTCCCTGCTGCCGCGATATGATTGTCTTTAATCAGAATGGCATCGTAGAGACCCATGCGGTGGTTATGCGCCCCCCCGCAGCTGGTGGCGTATTTTGCAAGCTTACGGTAGCCAGGGATCGTCTTACGTGTATCCAATAGCTTCGCTTGGCATTGTTTTATTTTATCGACATAGCGTTTCGTCAGTGTCGCGATGCCGCTTAAATGCTGTAAAATATTCAATGCCGGGCGTTCCGCAGACAAAATTGCCTGGGCCGGGCCTTGTACGCGCATCATGATTTCACCGGCTGATATTTGCGCACCGTCTTCGCACAGCAATTCAATTGTGATGTCAGAGCTGAGCGCTTGAAAAAAAGCCACTGCAAGCGGCAGGCCCGACACAATCAAATCTTCGCGCGCCCGCATGGCAACGGTGAATATCTTGTCTTCCGCAATCACGGCTGATGATGTGATGTCGCCTTCAAGGCCTAAGTCCTCCCCGAGAGCGGAAACAACAAAATCCCGAAGCTCAACCTGTGATAAGGGGAATTCGATCATTGGGCCGTTACGTCTTTGGCTGGTTTCTGCGCAGGGCTCATCTCAAGCATTTTTTGTAATGGCTTAAGCGCATTGACACGAATATCCTCGGGCACATCGATCTGAGGCTCAAGATCACGCAGGCAGAGATACAGCTTTTCCAGCGTGTTCAATTCCATGAAGGGGCAATTGTTACAATTGCAATTCCCATCGGCCCCTGGTGCGCCAATGAAAGTCTTCTGCGGCGCGCTCAGCTGCATCTGATGAATGATATGTGGCTCTGTGGCGACGATGATCGTTTCGGCGTCACTTTGCTGGGCAAAGGCCAGAATAGAGCTGGTTGACCCGATATGATCCGCATGATCTAAAATATGAGCGGGACATTCCGGATGTGCGACCACAGGTGCATCAGGATGCCGTGTTTTCAGCTTGATCAGTTCTTTCTCGGAAAACTGCTCATGGACGATACAGCTGCCGTCCCATAACAACATATCATCACGGCCCGTTTTGCGTTTCAAATAGCTGCCCAGATGCTTGTCCGGTGCAAATAATATGGGCTGATCTTTGGGTATCTGATTGATGATATATTCAGCATTGCTGGATGTGACGATAATATCCGTATGCGCCTTCACAGCGGCAGAGCAGTTGATATAAGTCAGGGCGATATGGTCCGGATGGGCCGCACGGAATTTGGCATAATCGTCAGGCGGGCAGCTGTCTTCGAGGCTGCACCCGGCTTCAAAATCAGGCAGCACGACGGTTTTTTCCGGTGATAATATCTTCGCAACTTCAGCCATGAAACGTACACCGCAAAAGGCGATGATATCTGCATCAGTGGCTGCTGCTTTGCGGGAAAGGTCAAGGCTGTCGCCAACAAAATCTGCAATGTCCTGAATTTCGGGAGCCTGGTAATAATGCGCCAGGATGACGGCGTTTTTCTCTTTGCGCAGGCGCTCAATTTCCCCCAGGATATCTGTACCTGCGGGAATGTCGTGATGACTGCTCCAATTCAATGTTTTATCCATCTTTGCCTCATCAGCATTGCTGCATTAAATGTGGGGTGCGGCACCCTCTTTGCCAAGGTTTGAATGTTTTATAACGTATAAAAAGACGCTGTCACCTGTTTGTCGATTTCCTGGCATACACACCATCAATCCTAGGCGGGTTTGCGCTTTCAACCAGCCCTTCATTTCCAAGTTTAATCAGATGTGCAAAGACCGATTGGGCGGCTGCGGGATATAGGGTTTCCGGAATGTCTTGGTATAGCAGCTTAACAATGTCCATGATTGCCCTGGGGCCTTCATCTAAGGTGATTAAGATAGCGGTTTCCCGGTCCAGGCGGTGTTGGATCAAGGCGCTTAAAAATGTATCTACTTCGGTTATTGGCTGCCCATGCGTTGGCCATAAGGCTTTGAAGCGTCGCGATTTGATCTTTTGGAGACTTTGTAAATAGGCTGCCATATCCCCATCTGGAGGGAGAATGACAGACGTGGACCAGGACATCACATGATCACCGCAGAATAAGGCGTTTTCCTCGGCCCAATGGAAGCAAATATGATTTGATATATGTCCAGGTGTTTCAATCGCTTCCAACGACCATCCCGCGCCTTTCAAGATATCTCCATCCTGCATGATATGATCAGGTGCATATGTATCATCTAAGGCTTCTTCAAATTGTGCAGTATGGCCATGTTGTGGGATGGGCTTACACCCCCATATTTCCGCACCGGTTTCTGCCTTCAGTTTCAGGCTTAAGGGAGAGTGATCCCGGTGCGTGTGAGTGACAAGGATATGGCTGATTGGTGCATCTGCCGCGCTTAAGATTGCGGACAAATGATCGTCATTGTCAGGTCCTGGATCAATCACAGCGATTTGGTCAGTCCCCAAAAGATATGTTCCAGTCCCGGTATATGTGAAAGGCCCGGGATTTGGAGCGAGAACGCGCTTTAACCCTGGATAGGGATGATAGCATTTACCGGCTATTGCATCGGGATCTGGAATAAATGTCAGGGCCATAGAGGTTTGATCCGTGTTTTTCAGTCGTTTATCAAGGGATAGTGGCTTTGAAAAACAAATCAAGAAAAAGGCCCGGAAGGAAGTCCGACCGGGCCAGTTCCCCATCATGGAGGTCCGATGGGTGTGGACAGTGACCAAACGGGTCCGCACAAAATCAACCCGTCTGTCATTTGTATTACGTTGGAAAAATGCGATTGGATCACTTGAATTTAAAGCTTTGGTAAGGCTCTCGCTCTATTAGAACTTGTAGTAACACATGCGTTAAGAATGTTAACGATAAGCATTGGGTCCATCATGGGATTCTTTTCAGGGGCGAATTCCTTCCGCACCAGCTTGAACCGGTTGGTTGCAGTTGCCGTATTACCGACTGTCATGATGATGGCGGCGGCCGGGCTTATCACCTATCAAATGGCATTGGATAACAGTCGATATCTTCTTCAAGAAGTATCGCGTGCGACAGAAGCCCAATATAATCTGCAATTGCAGCTCGCTGCTGATAAACTTGCTCTCCTTGGGCAGCTGGATGATATCCGCAATGGTGGTGCCGCATGTGACGAGGCGATGGCGCAGCTGGTTCCATTTGATCAATCGCATAGTGTCATATTCCGGGTCGGGCAGAACGGTGTCGTCAATTGTGCAAATGTCTTTCGGCAAATGGAATTCAGCTACGCCGACCTTCCTGGGTTTGAACAAGCCTGGGAGCAGGAGAGTGTCTTTGTCATGGCTTTTGACAAGGATGCGATTACCGGAAAGCCTGTGTTGGCGGCGACATTGCCGTTTAAAGACAATGATGGGGTTCCCTTTCTTCTGAGCATGAGTGTGGACAGCCACTGGTTGGGAACCACTATCGGGCAAACCGAATTACCGGAAGGCTATAGCTTTGCGCTGGTGGATGGGGAGGGGCGCATCGTGTTGCGTTATCCGGATGGAGATCGCCATGTCGGTAAAACCCTATCTACAGATGCGCTTTCGAAATTGCGGGAAGGACATAGTGCTGTTCAGGCGTTTCCCTCCTTTGACGGCTTAGATCGATATTATGCAACGAAGGTCCTAGGGGAAGGGGAACAGGTCCTGTTTTTAGCAGTGGGCATGCCGGCGAGTGATGCGACCGCTCTTGCAAAGACAATCATTTTACTTTTGGTTGCGGCCGCCTGTTTTGGAGCTTTGGCATTGCTTGGCGTAACAAGTATCGGGTCTCATCGCCTGGTGAACAGATATCTGGGACCTGTTCTGGATGCGGCAAAAGACTTTGCTTCGGGTGATCTTTCAAAAAGGGTGGATATCAAGGATACGGCTGTAGAGTTGCAGGACCTGGCCTTTGCAATGAATGCGATGGCAACCAAGCTTGATGAGCGCGAGGTCGAATTACGGAAGCTCAGCTTGGTGGCGTCAAGTGCTACAAACGGCGTTTTGATTGCAAATAAAGATTTTCGTGTTGAATGGGTCAATGAAACGCTGACAGAGATTACAGGTATTGAACGCTCAGAACTCATTGGGCGTTACCCGTTAGATGTTCTTCGTGCGGCACGCGTTGACTTCGCAGTGTTCAAACAGGCGCATTCGGAACTTGCAGCCGGGCGGGCCTGTAGATTGGAGTTGAAGACATTTCGGAAAGATGGAGATCGTTTGTGGCTTGATTACTCCATTCAGCCCGTGTTCAACGATGATGGGGACATTATTCGCTATATCTCAATCGCAACAGATATAACGAAGCAGAAAATCTTAGAGCAAAACCTGCTGCGTGCAGAGGAAATAGGGTCAATTGGGCATTGGCATCTTGACGTCACACATCAGTCACTTTTGTGCTCAGCAGAAATTTTCAGGATATTAGGCCAGCCTGTCTGCGCCACCCCGATCACAGTACGTCAGGCTTTGCAGAGCATTTGCAAGACCGATCGTGAGAAGCTCGTTGAAGCCATGAAGACATCGCTTGGACAGCGTCATGCGATGCTGGTCGAAGTGAGCGTCACTATGCTAGATGGGGCCCAGCGCTTTGTAAGGATTAAAGCGGAATGTGACTTTGATGACAACGGGCGCGTCAATGCTCTATTTGGTGTTTTCCAAGATATTACAGATGCAAAACAGTCCGAGCGCGCATTGCAGCAGGCGCGATTGGAAGCAGAGCAGGCCAATCAGATGAAGACAGAGTTTCTGGCAACCATGTCTCATGAGATTCGAACGCCGATGAACGGTGTGCTTGGGATGGCGGATCTGTTGCGTGATACGCAGTTGAATCAGGAACAGCGGCGCTATGTGGATACCATTACTTTGTCTGGCAAAGGACTGCTGACTTTGATCAATGACATTCTGGATCTATCAAAATTGGAAGCCGGCGGTGTTCGTTTGGAAGATGAACCATTTTCCATCGATGATCTGATGCAGGAAGTTCTGACTTTGATGTCAGTCAATGCCCATAAAAAGGGCCTGCTCCTGCAATTGAATAAATCGGCTGACTTGCCCGTGGTTATGCGAGGTGATGTACAGCGGCTGCGACAGGTTCTTGTAAATCTCATTGGCAATGCGATTAAATTTACCGGAGAAGGCCGTATCGAGGTTTATATCGAACCGCTGGGAGAAAAGGGCGATAATCGGGAAATTGTCCAATTCCGCGTTGTTGATACGGGGATTGGTATTGCGGCTGAAATGCAGCCACAGCTTTTTGAAAAATTTACTCAAGCTGATACCTCTACAACAAGGCGTTTTGGCGGGACGGGCCTTGGTCTTGCGATCAGCTGCGAGCTGGTCGGATTGATGGGCGGGCGTATCTGGGTGTCCAGCGAAGAAGGGAATGGAGCGACATTCTCCTTCAATGTGGACTTGGGTCATGTCCATGAACAGGAGCTGGAGGAGCATGTCGGTGCGCCGCATAGCCTGGTAGAGCTGGGCGAACAACGCCCCCTCCATGTGTTGGTGGTCGAGGATAATGCAATCAACCGAATGCTGATCACGACGATGTTGAAGAAACTGGGTCACCATGTGGAAACCGCGATTGATGGCCTGGAGGCGTTATCGAAGGTAAAGCTGCACTGTCATGAATATGACGTCGTGCTGATGGATATCAATATGCCAAGACTGGATGGGCTGGCAGCGACAGACCGCATTCGCGCCCTTGGTGGAGTGGCGGTGGAACTGCCAATTATCGCGTTGACAGCCAATGCAATGGACGGCGATCGTGAACGGTACTTGGCTGCCGGTATGGATGGATATCTCGCAAAGCCTGTGGACCGCGTCGCCCTGATTGTGGTGCTTTCAGAGGCGACTGGAAAACGCCATTCTCAACAGCTTGTCTCCGATGCACCCTATTCCGATACACGCGCTATGATGTCGGCGCATGGAGAGGAAGAACTTGCAGCCCTGGTTGCATCCTTAAAGTGATTTTTGTCTGCATTGCTTATATTACGCGAAGGGCATTTAATAACGGCTGCAACGGGGGTGTGACCAACATATTGACGCCATATTTAGAGCGCATTTGAGCGTGGCTTTGAAATGCATCAACAGCCTGTAAATACTAGGATTTTATATGTGTTTCCCTATATGGTAAGACATATGCTCAAGCAGCTTTTGAATAAGGATTAAGGGTACTGTCATGGTTAAACGCGCCATAGTGACTGTTCGTTTACCCCGACTGGATGGCCGGGACAGGCCTAGGGCTCTTGTTCACGTGGGAGGCTTGAGCTTGCTGGAGCGTCAACTTCGCCAGCTTGCCCGTCTCGGTGTAGAGCAGGTATGGGTATTGGCTAATGGCTTTGCGTTGGAAGCTGAATCAGCGCTGCAGAAGATGCGGAATATCCCAAAACAGGTCGATTTAATCCAAAGCCCCAAAGAACTGGTTGGTCTTGCGAGGGCTGGGGATGATCTTTTGTTTTTGGATGATGCGCTTCTTATCGATGATCGCGTCCTGTTGGCAATGGCCCAGAATGAAGGCAGTTGTGTCCTGGCCGTAGACCCACGAGGTGTCGCAAAAAATATGCGACCATCCGAAAATCTTTTAGGGCCGGATGATAAAGAAGCTTTTGTCGGTGTTGCTAAGTTTCCGGCAGCTTTGGTGTCTGCGCAGGCGCCGAATGCACCTGCAGATGATTTTCTGACACTTTTAGTCCAGGCTGCTTATTTTGAAGATGACCGCTCTTTGTTTGATATTGCATCGGTTTCAAAATATCTGCCGGATTTGAAAAGAAATGCGCCGCCTGTTCTGCATCGGGTATCGGAGAGAGAAGGGGCGGATGAGGCAACGGATGTATTGATTTCTACGGCGCAAAAAGGTGTTCTCGATTGGCCTGGGCGTTTTATCTACCCGGTTTTTGAAAATATGACCGTGAAAGCGCTTCTGGACTTACCTGTTACACCTCATCATATCACATTGGTGAATAGTGTATTGGGGTTTGCAGGGACGTATCTCTTTGCGATGGGGCATATGCTTCCAGCCTTGGTTTTAGCATTGATCTTTGGGCTGCTTGACGGTGTTGATGGAAAATTAGCCCGTGTGAAAATGCTGACAACCAAATTAGGTGGGCTGACGCACATCTTGAACCGGGTTGTTGAATTTAGCTGGTATTTCGGCATTGCATTTGCACTTTCGCGCCAAGGTTCTGATGGGACGATCTTCGCCCTGCCGCTGCTGATCATATTAAGTGCGGGGTCTGAACTGGCATCAAGTGATTTTTACAGGCGTATGACTGGTGTGCATTTGGATGACAGCGGTTCATTTGAGCGACAGTTCCGACTGATCGGCGGGCGCCGCAATTGTTTTGTCTGGGCACTTATTCCCTTTGCAATTCTTGATTTCTGGCTGGCTGCACTGTGGTTTTTGGTCGCCTATGCAGTTTTGAACGCAATTGTGATGCAATGGCGATTTATCAAGCGTTTGAAAGAGTTTACAAGCAATCTTAGCCCAATTGTCGCCCGCAATTTTAGAAACTCGACATATTTTTTCAAAAAGAAGAAATGATTAGAAGTGACAGTTATTTGATTTCTGTAAGGGTGAAGTCATTGGCCGGTGACAGGCCGGCTGTTTTACATATTAAAATGCCGCTTTTACTTCTGTGAATGTGCTTTCTGGATAGACCTTCAAGTGCAATCCGCTTATGAGAAGGGAATAAATATAGACCGGATATAGTTGAATTGAACAGGACTGCCCTCATGACGTTCATCCGAATAACGCTGGCTGCATTGATCTTGGTTATGGTGCAGTCCTTCTCTTTAGGTGGAGCTAAAGCAGCGCCATGGGCAGAGGTTGGAGACTTGCGGTTACGCTCCGACCTTGAGCTTCTTTCGGATTATGGGGTGTTTCACGGGCCAATTAACAGCTGGCCTATACCCTGGGCGCAGATTTCAGCCGGGCTTGATGCACGCGGCATAGATGATAGTTTGCCTCCGAACGTGCTGGCAGCGCTTCGACGCGTGGAAATCCTCATGCCTGGTAATGATGCATTTCGGAATACCCGTTATGAAGCGGGGGCAAATGTGGGTAACCGTACGACACTTGTAAGGGATTTTGGGGACGGAGCGCGCGCTGATGCTGAAGCTTATGTTCGCTTAGAGAAGCATTTTACCAGCAGTTATATCAGTCTCAATGTTGGAACCCGAACGGCGCAATCCGGTAAAGGTATTAATTTTGAACGCAGCTATGTCGCACAAGCTGTGGGGAATTGGGTTGGTTATCTTGGTTGGGTTGAAAATTGGTGGGGGCCAGGGTGGGATTCCACGCTTCTGTTTTCCAATAATGCACGACCCTTTCCGAAAATTGGATTTAAACGCCTCAACCCAAAGCCGTTTGAAAGCAAATGGCTGTCCTGGATAGGAGCGTGGCAGTTCGAAACATTTGTTGGCTTGATTGATGAGGAGCGTGAATTTTCAAATCAGATCATAGCAGGTATCAAATTGGCAATTGAGCCAATCGACGGGCTGAGTATTGGCTTTAATCGAGGGTTGCAGCTTTGCGGTAAGGGCAGGCCATGTGGCTTTAAAACCTGGATCAACGCCCTTGTGCCTGTTGGGGAAGCTGACAATACAGGTACTTTTGATGAACCGGGAAACCAAATCGCCGGGATTGATATTCGTTATGGAAACCGTATCGGGGATGCAACATATTCTATATATGGGGAACTGATCGGCGAAGATGAAGTTGATATTGTCATCAACCAAATCAGTATTTTAGCGGGCGTGAGCATCCAGTTTCCTATCGTCGGAGATGGATCCCAATTGCGTTTGACAACAGAATATTCTGATACATTTGCGAACAGATCATTTCCTGGTCTTACTCGAGGCAATTCAACATATAATCAGTTTATTTATACGGATGGTTTCACCTATAGGGACCGTGCAATTGGCCATAGTTTGGATGGCGATAGCCGACTTGCATCTGTTAGTGGAACATATATTGATAATGCCAATCGTCTGTTTCGATTGGCGTTTCGGCATGCGGATGTGAATGGAGACTCCTCAGGTCGGCACTCGATCAGTGATAATCGCGAGAAAATCAATTTGATCGAAGCGGAAACCGAATGGCCTACAAAATGGGGCGATTTGAGAGCCCAGTTTTCCGTAGCAGATGACAGGGCGAATACGCCGGGCCGCTCCACTGCAACCGCGTCATTTGAATTCGGCTGGCGCGTGCGTTTTTAAAATATAAGGCGGTTTGGCCCACCAATTGCTTCTTCTTCTCTGATGATTTGGCTTCCCTTTATGGAAGTTGGGATGAAGAGAGAAGAAATGCGAATAAAATCAACGCATTGTGATGAATATGCACTGAGGTGTTTTGGTCGGCAGATTGCGCTTCATCCCGGCAGTTTTTGCCTGGAGCAGCACATATGACGAATATAAGTGCCATCCTTTCCAACGCTTTTACAGGATTGTCGACCAGTCAGGCGGCACTGCGAGCGACGTCAAATAATGTCGCCAATGTGAATACGCCTGGCTATTCAAGGCAGGTCGTTCAAATTGAAAGTCTGGTCGCCGGTTCAACAGGGGCGGGCGTCCGGGTCAGTGCGGTTCAACGCGTCGCAGACCGTTTCCTGGAGCTATCTGTGCTGTCAGCAACATCTGATGGCGAGAGATATGGCGTGTTAAGACAATTTCACGATCGCCTTCAGGGCTTGATCGGCCGCCCGGATTCTGAAGGTGCGTTAAATGCGCGCCTTGACAGCGCTTTTAATGCTTTGAGCGATCTGGCGCTTCAACCGTCAGATTTCATCCGCCGCCAAAATGCAGTTTCCGAGATCAGCCGTTTCACCAGCGAAGTTGATCGCCTGGCCACGTCCATTCAATCGCTGCGCGCTGAAGCGAGTGCGCAAATATCTGAAACGGTGAATGTAATCAATTCTGCATTGGAAGAAATTCACCGTTTAAACCCGTTGATTGTACAGGCGCAGATTACCAACGGCGAAACAGGGCCCTTACTGGACCAAAGGGACAGGGCGTTAAGAGAATTATCCGCACATCTGGATGTTAATCCCATTGAGCTTCCAAATGGTGCTGTTCAAGTTGCAACCGCGTCCGGGCTGACGTTGGTGGATACAGTTTTACGGCAGTTTGAATATGCGTCACCGGGTGTGGTGACAGCTTCGACAGCCTTCCCGCAGATAGTGTTGCGTAATGTGGATCCGGTAACGGGAGAGATATCTCCGGAAAGCCGAGTGGCTGATGGCAGTTTTCTGTCGGGCCGTCTTAAAGGTTTAATCGAGCTGCGTGATACGGAACTTCCGGAGTTGTCTCAAAACCTTGGGGAATTGGCGCGCGTTTTTACAGATGAGATCAATGCGATCCACAACAGGAATACGTCTGTTCCCGCGCCTGCCTCTCTGACAGGTCGGAATACAGGCTTAGTGGGTTCCGATGCCTTGAATTTTACCGGCGAAACAGATTTCGCTATTGTGGATGGCCAAGGACAGCTGGTCCGTAAGGTTCATGTTGATTTTTCAGCATTGCCGCCTGGTGCGACAGTTGATGATCTTATAACGACTGTGAATTCCGGTCTTGCTGGTGATGGCAGCCTATCCTTGCAAAATGGACAGTTGAGCTTTTCTGCAACGGGCAGCAACAGCGTTGTGATTGCAGATGATGAGATCAATCCTTCAGATCGTGGTGGCCGTGGCTTTTCCCATTTCTTTGGTATGAATGACCTTATTCGTGGGCAAAGCCCAAGTCATTTTGAAACGGGTTTTGCGGGAAGCGATGATCACCAATTTACAGCCGGGCAAAATTTCACATTGGAATTGCGTGACAATAATAACCGGATCCTGGGATCTCAGACTGTCACTATTGCTGGCAGCAGCTTTGATGACATTTTGGCCGCGCTTAATGATCCGGCTGGTCTTGGGCAGTTTGCGACATTTTCTTTGTCGCCTGAAGGTGCGCTTGAAGTCACGCCTAATGCAGGTTTCCCGGAAACAAATGTCCATGTCTTAAGTGACAGTACGGAAAGAGGGGATAGCGGGCTGTCCTTCAGCCGTTTATTTGGGGTGCAGGAAGGGTCATTGGCAAATGCGGCTCGTAACCTGGCGGTATTGGATGTGATTGCGAATAATCCGGATTTTCTTGGAACAGCGAAATTTGATCTAAACGCTACAGTTGGGGAATTCGCAATTTCCGTCGGTGATGCGCGGGGAGCAAGTGCTCTTGCAGATATCCGCTTGGCTGCCTTGAACTTCAAAGGGTCCGGCAGTCTGTCAGCTGTGAACGCATCCCTTTCTCAATTCGCAGGCTTTAATTTAAGCGAGGCGGCGTTGAAGGCGGAGCGGGCAACGCGGGCAGAAGAAGACGCGCGTGCTCTGCAATTTGACGTGACCAAAAGGCGCGAAGATTATTCCGGTGTGAATATCGACGAAGAACTGTCGAATATGATCACTTACCAAAATTCCTATAATGCTGCAGCGCGGCTGATCACAACTGCCAGGGAATTATATGATGCCCTGCTTGATGCTGTGTAATGAAAGGACTGTAAATGACGAGAGTTTCTTCCTTTTCCCAAAGTCAGGCACTTCTTCAGGGCCTGCTTGAAAATCAGCAGCGCATCTTTGAGGCACAGCGGCAGGTAACGACCGGCAAAATCTCTGATGAGTTCAAAGGCATCGCCAGTGAAACATCGACTTTGGTCAGCGCAAAGGCCTTGAAGGCGCGCACGGATGGATATGTGAGGGCAGCGAATGAAGTGAATTTGCAGGTCAACAGTTATGACCTTCAAATCGGCGCGATTGTTGATGCTGCGCGCAACTTTAAACAAGGCATTTTGGAATCCATTGGACAAGAACAGGCGATTGGTTTTGATGGGCAGGTTTCCGATGTGTTCAACCTGGTGAAGAACGCGCTGAACTTCAACGCGAATGGCGTTTATATTTTCTCAGGCTCGCGAACGGATACGGCGGCTGTCACGCTTGATGATGTGACGGATTTGGCGGCTCTGGGGGACGCGACGGAGGCGTTTAACAACGATCAGGTCAAGTCCCAGGCAAGGCTCTCAGACAGTTTCGAGGTCTCCCATGGTCAATTGGCGGATGACATTGCCGGTGATATTTTTTCGTCTTTGAAACGTATTGTGGAGTTTAATGCTGGCCCGGATGGCCCAATTGACGGCCCGCTTACCGCCAGCCAGCGCGCATTTCTTGAAACTGAGCTGGGGGCCTTGGAAACTGCTATTCAACAGGTACAGAATGCACAGGTCTTAAACGGTCTGAATGCGAATAAAATCGAAGATATTCAGACCATTCAACAGCAGCAGTCTGATTATCTGGAGATATTTATCGCAGACGTTGAAGATGTTGACATTGCAGAGGCTATTACACGTTTAAATAACGATCGGACGGCTTTAGAGGCCTCATATCGTGTGGTTGGAAGTATTTCTCAATTATCTCTTGTTGGGTTCATTTAATATACAACTAAATAAAATGAAATAAATTTCATTAACTATATAATTGTTTAGACGTTTTTAAGTGAAACAGTTTATGTTCACACATACGGCTTTGGCAAAACGCCATAACCGATGATCTGGGCTGTCTCATCGGGGGAAGGGGATAAGTTCGACGTGGACGCGAAACACGTGGATTTCTTGGCACTTAAAGAACTTGCTCGGGATAAAAGCTCCCAGGGCCGTGCCAGATTGACGGAAAATATCACTGATTTATTCCTGTCTGCAGATGGTCAGCTCTCTGACCGGGAGCGGGCAATGATGACCGATATCCTGGTCAAATTGGTTGCGACCATTGAAACGGATATCCGAAAACGGCTCGCGGAAACTTTGTCCGCGTCTCATGCAACACTTCCTGAATTACATCGCCTTTTGGCAAATGATGAGATTGAAGTGGCGCGCCCTATATTGGAGCGCAGCGATTTATTGCGCGATCCGGACCTGATTGATGTCGTGCGAATGCGGACGGATGAGCATCGGATGGCGGTCGCGATCCGGGATAATCTGACCAGCCATGTGACAGATGCTCTTGTCGAATGCGGCAATGAAGATGTGATTGAAGCCGTCATTAGAAATGGTGAGGCGGAGTTGTCGAAAAGGGCGATGCAATATCTTGTCGCCGAAAGCCGCCGCTTGGATCGCTATCAAGAGCCTTTATTGTCCCGTGATGATCTGTCTTCTGATCTGGCCTATCGCATGTATTGGTGGGTATCTGCGGCATTGCGTCGTCATATTCTGACAGATTTCGATGTGGATGAGATCATCTTGGATGATGCGATGATGGAGGCCGCGCATAAGTCGATGGCGGCCCATAATGATGCGAATAGCGCCATATCGAGGGCGCAGAAGCTGGCGCGTAAAATGAATGATGCCGGTGAGCTGACCATTCCATTTTTAATAGCTACGCTGCGGCAGCAAAGGATCAATTTATTTGTTGCCGGCCTTGCAGAGCGGGGGCAAATAGATTTCAAAACCGCTTGGCGAATTGTATCGGACCGTGGGTTTGAAAGCTTTATCATTGTTGCAAAAGCGATTGGCATTGATCGAAGCGAAGCAACATCGATCATTTTACTTTTGGCAGAAGCGCAAAACCCTGCTGCTGTAAGACGCCCGGATGTTCTAAACACAATTGTTGAACTTTATGACGCGGTTACAGTTGAAAAATCGAGGCGTGTTTTGAAAGTCTGGCAAAGAGATATTAATTATCAAAAAGCCATTGATGAGACTAATGGAGTATCGTAAAGACGAAATATAATTAAATAATGCATATACAAAATAATGTGATATTTTTGAATCTATTGAAGAAAACAAATTTCGATTTCAAACGAACACTTGATTTAATTAAAATTTGAACGGATTATGAAGCTGTAATAGCGGCCTGTGTCAATTGGGGGAACATGGGGTATGACAGCGCCTGCACCACAATCGTTGGTGTCCGATATGATTTCGCAGCTGCGTCGCCAAGACCAGCAAAATGATGGTCGGCGGCAAAACTCTGACGATGGCTTGATTATAAGTCGATTGCCAAATGATGACGCGCTGGAAAAGGCGCGCCTCGAACGTGCGCGCTTTCAAGATTTCTGTCGGGTTAATGGTGGCTGGTACTGGGCGATGGATGAGCGTGGATGTCTTGTCGATATGTCTGGACAACTTCCATCACTTCTCGGCCGATCTGAAGCCGAATTCATCGACCATCCGATTGAGGAGATTGGACTTCTATGTCCTGGCGATGATGGCAATCTGCCATTGGTTGCAGGTCGGAAAAAGAGGTCTGCATTCCGTGATCAGATGATTGTTTTAACAGACGTTGATGACAATCAGCACAGCTATTATTTGAGCGGTGTGCCGGTGATTAACGCTGAAGGCCGTATTACTGGCTACCGCGGGACGGCAGTGCCGGTTGGGCGCGCTTTCGGACAGGCAATCGAAAACCTGCCCCTTGATGAAACCTCCCTTTCTCAGGAAGTATTTTTATCCAATATCAGCCACGAATTGCGGACGCCTTTAAACGCTATTCTGGGTTTTACAGAGACAATGCGAATGGAGATGTTTGGCCATTTAAGCGAGAGATATCGTAATTATTGCGATGATATATTGCAGGCTGGCCAGCATCTTTTGGCATTGGTTGACGATATTTTAGAAGCATCTGAATTGCAAAAAAACGGCGCGCTGCCCATGGATGCCTGCCCACTGGTTGTAGCGGATGTGATACGGGAAACCATGGCACTTGTGGGCACTCAGGCTCTTGAGCATGATATTGCTTTGGACGAAGGGGTGGTGGACCGTGGATATAGGGTTTTGGGAGATGGCCGCCGTGTGAAACAAATTCTCGTCAATCTTTTGTCTAATGCGATAAAATATACGGGTGCAGGCGGCAATGCAGGTGTGGATGTGCGTCGCCACAAGTCAATGATGGCTATTACTGTCTGGGATACTGGCCCCGGAATTGATGCAGGCCTTCAAGCCCAGATTTTCGAGCGTTTCGAGCGTGCGGGTGAGGGAGGCTACCGCGGCACTCAAAAGGGAATGGGACTGGGGCTGCATATTTCTCGTGTGCTTGCCCGCCAAATGGGCGGTGATATTACATTGGAGAGCAAGCTCGGTAGTGGAAGCCGCTTCACTTTGATGCTCCCTTGCTCTGATTAAGCGATAAATTGTTCTAATAAAATCCGTTCAGCCAGGCTGTGTTCAGGATCGAATAACAGAGTGATTGAGATGTTTTTATCCTGCTCAATCTCGACTTTCTTTATGTCACGAACTTCCCGCTGATCGGCAACGGCGCTGACGGGCCGTTTTTCCCCATTTAAAATGTCAAAACAGACTTTGGAATCTTCCGGCAACAAAGCGCCGCGCCATCGCCTTGGCCTGAATGCAGATATAGGTGTCAAAGCCAATATCTTTGAATCCAAGGGCAGAATTGGGCCGTGGGCTGAGAGGTTATAAGCAGTCGACCCTGCCGGCGTGGCCAGAAGAACACCGTCACAAACAAGCTCTTCAAGGCGAATCTTTCCATCAATTGAAATTCGAATTTTGGCTGCCTGACGGGTTTCTCTCAACAGGGAAACCTCATTATATGCAAGGCAGCTGACGCTTCGGCCATCGATCCGTGTGGCTGTCATACGTAAGGGGCGGAGACTTAAAGCCTCCGCTTTTTCAATGCGTTGAAGTAAATCATCGGGACGATAGCTGTTCATCAGAAAACCGACTGTCCCGCGATTCATTCCAAAAATCGGTTTCCCGAGATCGCGGGCGTCATGCAGGGTCTGGAGCATAAACCCGTCTCCGCCCAGGGCGATCAGGACATCGGCGTTTTTGGGGTCGCATGCACCATAGCGTTCAGTCAGCTGTTCTTTTGCGTCTTGAGCATCTGTCGTGTTGCTGGCAATGAAGGCAAAGGTCTTTGACATATGTCTGTCCCTAAAGCTTAGCCACCTGTTACGCTCATATGGCGTGAAACGGCAGGTGCGCTGTGTTTACGGTCGATGACAAAGTCGTGGCCTTTTGGCTTTCGGGCGATGGCTTCATCAATAGCTGCTTTCAAATCAGTATCATCGGGTGTAGCCCGCAGAACTTGACGAAGGTCCGCGCTGTCCTCCTGACCCAAACACATATAAAGCATACCTGTGCAGGTCAGCCGGACCCTGTTGCAACCTTCGCAGAAATTATGAGTAAGCGGCGTAATAAAACCCAGTCTCCCACCTGTTTCCTGAACATCAACATAGCGCGCCGGACCACCAGTGCGATGGGTTGAGGGAATGAGTGTAAAATCCTGAGCCAGTCTCTCGCGTACTTCTGATAAAGGCAGATATTGCGACGTGCGGTCTTCTTCAATCTCGCCCAAAGGCATGGTTTCAATCAAGGTCAGGTCATGGCCTTCATGCCCGCACCATTTTAAAATATCGGGCAATTCGCCTTCATTGATGCCTTTTAAGGCGACGGTGTTGATCTTGACTTTCATGCCGGCTTTTTTGGCGGCCTCAAGGCCCTTTAGGACTTGGTTAAGGTCGCCGCGCCTTGTGATTTTCCGGAATTTATCCTTGTCCAAAGTATCTATGGAGACATTGATACGTTTCATGCCCAGCGCCGCAAGATCTGCTGCAAAACGTGTGAGCTGGGACCCATTTGTTGTTAGGGTCATTTCTTCAAGTGAACCACTTTCCAAATGTCGGGACAGCCGTTTGAAAAAGCTCATGATATCCCGACGGACCAAGGGTTCGCCGCCGGTGACTCGTAGCTTTTTGACACCTTTGTCGATAAATGCCGTGCACAACCGATCCAGTTCTTCAAGCGATAAAAGGTCAGACTTCGGCAGGAAAGTCATATCTTCCGCCATACAGTAAACACAGCGAAAATCACAACGGTCTGTAACTGACACACGGAGATAGCTGACGTGCCGACCGAAAGGATCGATCATCTGCTGATCTTGGTCTTGCATTTCACTTTCTCTCCTGGTCGAGCCTATGAGGCTTTGAGGTCTTTTATAAGACGTATATACTGTGCATCAACAAATTGCCAAGGCTTGAGAGGAGAGAAGAATGAGCGCGTCAGCAGAATTGGTGCATGAAGAGCTGAAATCTCAGATATCTAAAGAAGAATGGGATTTACGGGTGGACCTGGCGGCAGCTTATCGTCTGATTGCTCATTTTGGTTGGGACGATCTGATTTTTACCCATTTATCAGCCCGTATCCCAGGGGCGGATGAGCATTTTCTGATCAATCCTTTTGGTCTGGGCTTTGATGAAATCACGGCTTCGAATTTGGTGAAAATCGATGTGACAGGTCAGGCTGTCGGGCCTTCTCACTATCCTGTGAACCCGGCGGGTTTCACAATTCACAGTGCAATTCATACGGCCGGTAATGATGCCCATTGTATCATGCATGTTCATACAGTGGCGGGCTGTGCTGTTTCAGCGCAGAAGCAAGGCCTGCAGAAACTCACTCAAATGGCGGTGCAGATGTACAGCGATGTCGCTTATCATGATTATGAAGGCGTCGCCGTTGTGGAGGAAGAGAAGGCCCGTCTGGTTGCGGATATGGGAGCAAAAGGCTGTTTGATCCTCAGAAACCACGGGTTGTTGACGGTTGGGCGTGATGTGGGTGAAGCATTTCTGCGTTTATATGTGTTGCAGCGGTCCTGTGAAATGCAGATTGCGGCCCAATCCGGCGGCGGGGAGCTGATTGAATTGGATGATGTCATGGTCGATACCGTCGACAGCCAGGTTAAGTCTGCCTTTGGCTTTGCATCGCAGATGTCATGGGCGGCGTTGCGACGGAAGATTGAGCGCCTTGATCCGGGCTTTATGGAATAAGCTAGCCGTCTTTTTTATCATTCAAGCTGTCTAAAACCGCGCGGGAGACTTCGTCTGCGGCGCGGAGCAGCCTTGCATTTGCCTTATAGGCATGGGCTGCCAGCTTCAACTGGACGATTTCTTCTGCGAGGGACGGAATATAAGACCCGGTCGACGCCGTTGTTGTCTGAGACTGGGAAGAACTCTCAATTGCGGGAGGAGTGTTTGTATCGCCGGTATTTAACGCATCGTCTTGAATATCTTTATAGCTGACATGCTGGCCGCTCGCACTTTCTATGATAGAACGCGCGGCTTTATTGAGCTGCTCATTTGCCTTTTGCAATCCGGCATTTGCGCTGTTTAAGATCGGTGTTGTCATTTCATGACCCTGAGCCGAAGCCCTTAATGCATCCTGCATCCACGTTTCAAATCAACACAAACTCTATGAGATCGATCTTAAGCGGCGTTTAAAAGACATGGTTAGGTGAGAATTAACCATTTTGAACCCTTGTGGCAGGGCCAAGACAGCAGTACACTCGCAAAATTAGGGAGAGGGCAGGTTGCCCATGGGACAGCAGAATATCCATGCCGTCTCGCACCCGGTCTTTTGTGTGTGTGATGGAATGAATTGCAGTGGCGTATCCGACCTTGGGTTGGATGTACGTTATTATGCGCCGTCTAAACTCCTTGAATTGAAAGCGGACATAGCGATACTTGGCTTAGGCATTATCCTGGTCGATGCGACAGAAACGCCGGATATTGCGTTACGCCATTTGGAACGATTGGCAGCCCATGATGCGGAGGTCCATTTATCATTGATCGTGGTATTGGACAGCTCTCAGGAGCGATGGCTGGAACCCATGCGTCGTGCCGGGGCAACGGGCTTTCTCATTGCTGACCTCGGCCCCGAATTTCGATTGGCCGCGTTAAAATTTATCATCGAATCTGATACGCATTTGAGAACGATACCCTATCATGGATATGAGTGGGAGTGGGAGCGTGATCAGAGTGTTATGCGTCTTGATCCCGATCTGGCGCAAAGGCTTGGAGTGCCCTCTGAAGAAGAAGTCTTGAATGTCGACGACTTTATCCGCCATGTGCATCCGGACGACAGAGAGCATATTTTACATTTGACCCGCCGTTGTTTTTTGACAGGTGTCGGATTTTCATCCGTTTTTCGTATTCGCGGCCAAGGTGGACATGTGTCGAAAGTTCGCCAGTTCGTCCAGATTACTGGGAAAAGTGCTGAAGGCATCTATGCGCTCAGAGGCACAGTGCAGTTCCTTGAAGAAAAACACATGTCGAGCTCAGAACGGCGGATCAGGGACCCATTGACGGCCCTAGCCAATCATCGGGGGGCACAGGCCTGGATTGACCATCATCTGAGCCATGATGACCCTGTGTCAGCATTATGTTTAAGCATTAGTCGATTTGAGCGGTTTAACGCGATCATGGGCCGCGGGCGGGCTGATTTAATCTTAAATCAGATTGCAAAACGTCTGGATGACCTGCGCCTGGGGTCAGGGTTTCAGGATTATTTGCTGTGCCGTTTGGGCGGTGCTGAGTTTGTGCTGTTGCTTGCCGGTTATGCGGATAAAGAGCTATTGGGCGAATTGGCGCAAGAAATGCTGCATTGCCTGGATAAGCCCCTGTCTCTGAAAGGGGAGGACGTCTATCTCACGGGCCGGGTCGGCATCGCGTCGTCGGATGAAAGTGTGAGTAATGCAGATAGCCTGCTGCGCCAGGCGAATGTTGCTCTGGCCGTTGCAAAAGAAGGGGAGCCAAACGGCTATCGCTTCTATTCCCCTGTTCATTTGATGGGCCAGAATGCGGATGTGGCTGTGGAGCAGGCCTTGCGCGGCTCCATTGGTCGCGATGAGCTGGAAATCCATTTCCAACCGTTTTTTGACGTGGCAACCCGCCATGTTACGGGGTTCGAGGCTCTGATGAGGTGGAAACACCCCGATTTTGGAATGCTGACGCCAACGAATTTCCTCGGCATCGCTGAAAGCTGCGGCATGATTGGAGAATTGAGCGATTGGGCGCTTAGTCAAAGCATCCATGCAGCCGCCAAATGGCCCTCTAATGGGCAGGGACAGCCCAGTTTATCTGTGAATATTTCAGCGGATCAATTTCGTCGTGTTGACTTGGCAGCCTGGTTGGTCGCGGTTTTAGAAAGTGCGCAATTTGATCCGCGCCGCCTGATCCTTGAACTCACAGAAACCATGGTGATGGAGGATATGGCGCGCTCTGCAAAAGTCATGCAGCAGATCAAAGCCAATGGCATCCGAATTGCTATTGATGATTTTGGGACGGGTTATTCGTCACTGGGGTATTTGAAACACCTGCCGTTTTGTGCGTTGAAGGTGGATCGGGTTTTTGTTGCTGACCTGCCGGGATCAAAACAGGATTTAGCAATGCTGGATGCCATTGTTGCAATGGCGAAGACGATGAATATGTCCATCATCGCAGAAGGCGTTGAGGCAGAGGAGCAGCTTGAATGCTTGGCCAGCCATGGCTGTGACATGGCTCAGGGTTTTTATCTGGCATCTCCCATCCCTCAAAATGCCGTGGCTGATTTTATCAACCGTCCTGCCGCCTAACCGAGGCTTTGCCCGTCGTCGGCGGTGAAAAGGGACCCGGTTACAAATTGTGAACGCGGCGACAGAAGATAGAGCAGTAACTCATTCAAGTCGCTATCTTTCCCGACCCGTCTTTTGGGGAAGCTTTTCATGTGATCTATGCCAGCCTCTGATTCAAAGAACGACGCATTGATTTCCGTTTTGATATAGCCGGGGCAGATCGCATTGACGTTGATGTTGTAACGCGCCCATTCCTGGGCCAGACATTTCGTCATATGGGCGATGGCGGCTTTCGACATGCAATAGACGCTGTTGTGTTTTAAAGCCAAATAGGCAGCAATGGAGGAAATATTGACGATTTGCCCGTTTTGGCGATTGGCGATGAGCTTCTGGCCAAAGGCCTGACTTAAGAAATAGGCACCCTTGGAATTTGTATCCATGACAAAATCATAAGCGTCTTCGCTTGTATCTGTCGCAGGCGCTGATGCTGCTACGCCGGAATTGTTTACAAGACCCCAAAGGCTGTTTTCAAAGGCCCAAGCCTCTTCTATTTTTTGTGGGATCTGCGCCGTATCGCAAACGTCTAAAACCAGGACATGGGCTTTTTCCCCCGATGCGCTGATCTCTTCCGCGAGGGCTTTCAACCGGTCTTCACGACGACCAGAAATGATGGGGATAGCGCCCTGGCTTGCAAGGGAGAGCGCGAATTGACGGCCCAGGCCGCTGGTGGCCCCGGTGACAAGTACGGCTTTTCCCTGCAATTGCAAGTCCAGTCCATATGATTTGCCTGTATTCGTCATATCATTTTCCTTTTACATCAATCGCGAAAGCCGTTTAACGTGCCAGAGCATAGCGAGGCTTTTGAAAAGTGCGAGGAAGAAATGGTTCGAATTGATGTCATTTCAGATGTGGTGTGTCCCTGGTGTTTTATCGGCAAAAGGCGCTTGGGCCTGGCCATTGAAAACAGCGGGCTGGATGTAGAGCTGCATTATCATCCCTATGATATCAATCCATCCATGCCGGAAGAGGGGCGGGAGCGCCTTGCCCATTATAAAGCTAAATTCGGTTCGCTCGATAAGCTTGCAAAGATGACGGAGGCTTTGGAGCGCGAAGCGAAGTCATTGAAAATAGATTTTAATTTCGGTGCTATAAAGCGAGTGCCCAATACTATGGATGCGCACCGCCTGATCCGCTGGTCCGTGAACAGCGGCACGCAGGATGCGCTGGTTGAAGACCTGTTCAAAGCTTATTTTGAACAAGCCCTTGATATCAGCGATCATGAGGTCCTGCTGGATATTGCCGAGCGTCATGGACTGAACAGGGTTATTGTGGCTGATCTTTTGGGATCAGATCGGGATAAGGACGCCGTCAGCCAGCAGATCACACAGGCTGGTCAGATGGGTGTGCGCGGCGTTCCCACCTATGTTTTTGCAAATAAATTCGCAGCGACGGGTGCGCAAAGCGAAGACATTTTAGCGAAGGCAATCCATCAGGCCGCAGCGCTGGATTGATCAGCCAAACGTGCCAGTTTCTTTGAAATCTTATAAGCATTATTCAGCCGCGCATCGACGTCCTCCATCTTGAGGAAGAAGACAAGACGGTGGTCCGGGCGCAGCTTTGCTTTTGATTTCAACGAAGACACAAAGGCCACCATACCACCCGGGTTCGCAAAGCGGTCATTGCGGAAGCTGATGGTCATGCCTTTGGCACCCGCCTCAATTCTTGAGATACCCGCTTGTTTGGCGAATTGTTTAATTTCAATAATGCGGAAGAGCTGGTCAACTTCCGCTGGCAATTCGCCAAAGCGATCAATCATTTCAGCAGCCAGTCCCTGAACTGCATCGCCTGTTTCAAGCTCTGCGATACGACGGTAGAGTGACATGCGGAGGTTCAGATCGGGAATATAATTCTCTGGGATCAATACGGTTGCGCCCAGATTAATCTGTGGGGACCAGGTGTCTTCGGCTTCTTCTTCGCCAAACCCGCCTTTGGCTGCTGCGACTGCTTCTTCCAGCATTTGCTGATAAAGCTCGACGCCCACTTCTTTGATATGCCCGCTTTGCTCTTCACCCAAGAGGTTACCACCCCCGCGAATATCCATATCATGGCTGGCCAGGGTAAAGCCTGCACCCAGACTGTCGAGGGATTGCAGCACCTCCAGCCGCTTTTGCGCGTTGCTGGATAAGGGTTTTTTAGGATCGACGGTTAAATAGGCGTAGGCGCGTAATTTCGAGCGCCCCACACGACCGCGAAGCTGATACAGCTGAGCCAGTCCAAAGCGATCCGCACGATGAACGACCATCGTATTGGCTCTTGGAATATCGAGACCGGATTCGACAATAGTTGTGCTGAGAAGAACATCATATTGCCCTTCGTAAAAGGCATTCATGACATCTTCGATCTGACTGGGCGGCATTTGCCCATGTGCGGTGACATAACGCACTTCGCTGACATGTTCGTTCAGGAAGTCTGATGCTGCTTTTAAATCGGAAATTCTAGGGACAACGAAGAAACTCTGCCCGCCACGATAATGTTCGCGCAGTAACGCCTCTCGCAAGACCATTTCATCAAAGGGTGAAATAAATGTTCGCACGGCCAGGCGATCCACTGGCGGTGTCGCAATGAGAGATAAATCGCGAATGCCGGATAAAGCCAGTTGTAAGGTGCGGGGAATCGGCGTGGCCGTTAGTGTCAGCATATGGACATTTGAGCGCAATTTCTTCAAGCGTTCTTTGTGCGCGACGCCGAAATGCTGTTCCTCATCGACAATCACAAGGCCCAGGCGTTTGAATTCTACGGATTTGCCCAATAGCGCATGGGTGCCGATGACAATATCCACATTGCCTTCGCTCAGACCGGCCCTGACTTGCGTCGCGGTCTTAGCGGGGACCAGTCGGGACAATTGCCGTACGACGACAGGCAGGCCTTTAAACCGCTCCTCAAAGCTTTTGGCGTGTTGGCGGGCAAGCAAGGTCGTCGGGCAGACAACGGCCACCTGATGCCCGGCCATGACCGTGGCGAAAGCAGCGCGTAATGCCACTTCGGTTTTCCCAAAACCCACATCACCACATATCAGCCGATCCATGGGCTGTCCTTTATGCAGGTCTTCCAACACATCGCTGGCTGCGCGTAGTTGATCTTCCGTCTCTGCAAAAGGGAAGCGCGCGCAGAATTCGTCATAGAGACCCTGAGGCGGATCAATGACTTCGCCTTTCCTTAAAGTCCGCGCGGCAGCGATTTTGATCAGCTCATTGGCCATCTCACGCACACGCTTTTTCATCTTGGCTTTGCGTGCCTGCCAGCCGGACCCGCCTAATTTATCCAAGATGGATGCGGAGCCTTCCCCGCCATAGCGGGAGAGAACCTCGATATTTTCAACGGGAACATAAAGCCTGTCCCCGCCTTGATAGGTCAGCCAGACACAATCATGTGGCGCATTGGATACATCAATGGTCTGCAGGCCTTCATAGCGCCCAATGCCATGTTCCACATGAACGACAAGGTCACCGGGCGCAAGGCTGGAGGCTTCGCTGATGAAGTTTTCGGCTTTTTTGCTTTTGCGCGCCTTGCGAACCAGACGATCGCCCAGAACATCCTGTTCCGTGATCAGGCTGAATTCATCCGTCCGGAAACCGCGCTCCAAGGATAAGACTCCAAGGCCGATTTTGGTCTTGGGTAAGTCCTGAAAACTGGCCCAGTCGTCGATGTTTTGAACTTTTGTCAGGCCATGGTCTTTTAACACATGGGTGAGACGGTCCCGCGCGCCGTTGGAATAACTCAGCATCATGACGCGACGGCCTGCCTTTTGCTCCGCAAGCATATGCTCTATCACCGCCTCATAAATATTGATGTCGGCGTTTTGACGTTCCGGCGCAAAATCGCGGGCGCTGTGCCCGCCAGCATCGAAGACCAGGTCGCTTTCAGGTGTTGCAAAGGGCGTGAAGCTGTGGGCGTTATGATCTTGTTTTAAGGCTGCCCAGTCTTCTTCCAAAAGATAAAGATGATGGGGGTCAAGCGGTTTATATGGGCTGGATAGGCTCAATTCCCCTTCCCGGGCAGCCTTTCGTGTTTCGAAATAGTCGATAATGGCGCCGTGGCGCGCAGCTGCGGCTTCCTCAACCTGATGATCCAGGGTCACAACCGTGTCTTCGTCCAGATAGTCGAACAGCGTTTCCATTTCGCCATAAAACAGGGGGAGCCAATGTTCTGCCCCTTGGACGCGCCGCCCTTCGGAGATGGCCGCATAAAGCGGGTCTTCATCCGTTACCGTGCCAAATTCTGCGACATAGCCTTGTCTGAATCGACGGATGGCGTCTTTGGATAAAGTCATTTCACCGGCGGGGACGAGTATATATCGATCGATGCGGCGAATTGTGCGCTGATCCAATGCGTCAAAGGGGCGAATTGAATCTATTTCATCGCCGAAGAAATCTATGCGTAAGGGATTTTCGGCTCCAGCTGGAAATAAATCCAGCAGGCCGCCTCGGATCGCATATTCCCCGGCTTCCCCGACTGTGGTCGTTCGGTGATAGCCATTGGCGTTCAAATAGACGCTGAGTGCCTCCATATCCAATTGTGCGCCGGTTTCAAGCACCAGCGTTTCCGCTCCTGCATGTGCTTTGGGCGGGAGTTTCTGCAGCGCTGAATTGACCGTTGTTAATATGACTCGTGGGCCTTTTTGTTTGCTGTTTGCAAGGCGCGCCAGAGTTGCCATGCGTTGGGAGCTGATATCCGGGTGAGGGGAGACCCGGTCATAAGGCAGACAATCCCAGGCCGGTAAAGTGATGACCTCAATATCCGGTGCGAAAAACCCAAGGGCATCATGTGTTACGGCAAGGCGTGCGTCATCTCGCGCAATATGCAGTATGGGTGTTTTTTCTGCTTTGCGCGCAAGGTCGGCCAGGACAAGCGCTTCCAGTCCTTCGGGCACGGACGCCAATGTCAGGGAATAAGGTGTTTTTACGATCTGATCAGCTAAAAGAGGCATCAAGCGTTGTTCTTATTCAAATAATCTAATTTCTGCATATCCCGCATCAGCGGCGTATCAAATATCTCTGGAAGGGCTTCTGTACCGATGATCCAGCTTAAAATCGATACATCTTCTTCTTCCATTAACCGCTCCAGCCATACCACGTCATCCAAAGTCAGGCTTGAACGACGCATATCAACAAAGCTGCCCAAGATGATATCTGTTTCTTTTGTCCCTCGGTGCCAGGCCCGAAAACTGAGGCGGCGGAGGCGATCTTCGTCGATTTTTGTCATTTCTTCAGGTCCATGACTTGTGCTGGTCGAAACATTCTTTAATGTCCAAGGGGTTTAGTCCGAGATGGCGGCGGAGGCAACCACCATGCGTCCAGAGATATTGTTTCCGTTATTCCAAAGCGTCACAGCTTTGAAAGGCGTTGGCGATCGCGTGGCTGTGACGCTGGAGCGTCTGGCTGGCGACCGAGTCGTTGATCTTATCTGGCACGCGCCCACATCTGCGATAGATCGTCGTCCAAAGCCTGATATTCAATCGACCATCCCCGGTCAGGTTGCAACAGTGCAGGTGGAGGTCGTGACCCATTATCCATCGCCGCGCAAAAACAGCCCCTATCGGATTCTGGTTCAAGACCAGAGCGATGAAATGACTTTGGTGTTTTTCAATGCCCGCGCAGACTATCTAAAACGTGTGTTGCCGGTCGGGGAGCAGCGGTTGATTTCCGGTCAAGTGGAGGAATTCAATGATCAGCGTCAGATGGTCCATCCGGATCATATTTTGAAACTGAGCGAAAAAGATCAGCTCCCGGCTTTTGAGCCTATCTATCCACTGACTTATGGCATGACGAGCAAAAGACTGCGCACCATCATAGGAGAGGCCTTGAAGCTTGTACCGAATGTGGATGAATGGATGGACCCGCATTTAAAGGACGCACAGGCTTTCCCAAATTGGAAGAAGGCTATTTTATCGCTGCATACGCCTATGCAGGAAGGTGAGTTTTCAGAAACAACGGAAGAACGGCGTCGACTGGCTTATGACGAGTTATTTGCCAATCAGCTCGCTTTGGCTCTGGTGCGTTCAAAAATGCGTAAACGCGCTGGGCGGCAACTTATTGCGAAAGGTGATTTAGCAGGGCGCGTTGGCGCGGGCTTGCCTTTTGCACCAACATCCGCCCAGGATCGCGCTGTTGCGGACATCATTGCGGATATGGAAAGCGATGGGGCGATGCTGCGCCTGTTACAAGGTGATGTAGGTTCGGGGAAAACCTATGTGGCGCTTATGGCGATGCTGCATGCGGTAGAGGCCGGTGCTCAGGCAGCCATGCTTGCGCCAACAGAGATTCTGGCCCGGCAGCATGGCGCAAATCTTGAAGAGATGTTGAAGGAAAGCGGGGTTCGCCTTGCCGTGCTTACGGGTCGGGATAAGGGTAAGAAACGTCAGGCAATCTTAGATCAGGTTGAAAATGGCGAAATTGATATCCTTGTGGGAACTCATGCTCTTATTCAAGGTGACGTGCAATTCAAAGACCTCGGCGTTACAGTTATTGATGAGCAGCATCGTTTTGGTGTGCATCAACGCCTCATGCTGGCAGCCAAGGGGGGCGGGCGCTTAGACGTTCTGGTTATGACAGCTACGCCTATTCCTAGAACACTGACTTTGGCGGTCTATGGTGAAATGGATGTGTCCAAATTGGACGAAAAACCACCAGGGCGACAGCCCATTGATACACGGGTCATGCCTGTTGAACGTGTTTCCGAAGTTGTTGCTGCTTTGCAGCGCGCTGTGTCCAGTGGGCAGCGCGCCTATTGGGTCTGCCCTTTGGTTGAGGAAAGCGAAAATTCAGAGTTGGCTGCAGCGGAAGAACGTCATGCGGCTTTGAAGCAAGTTTTTGGTGATCGCGTTGGTCTGGTTCATGGCCGTATGAAAGCGCAGGAAAAAGACGAAGTGATGCGTCGCTTTAAAGCGGGCGAGCTCGATATCCTTGTGGCGACCACTGTGATTGAAGTGGGTGTTGATGTGCCTGAAGCGACAATCATGGTGATTGAGCAGGCCGAGCGTTTTGGACTAGCACAGCTCCATCAGCTCCGTGGCCGTGTCGGGCGGGGGAGTGGCAAGTCTGTGTGCTTGCTCCTGCGCTCCAATCAGTTGGGGGAAACGGCTGCGGCGCGTTTGAAAATTATGCGGGAAAGCGAAGATGGCTTCCGTATTGCTGAGGAAGATTTAAGGCTGCGCGGCGGTGGTGAATTGCTGGGGACAAAGCAATCAGGAACGCCGGCCTTCCGCATTGCCGATGTGGCGGCTCATGGTGATCTGCTGCCGGCGGCGCAGGCTGATGCGAGAATGTTGGTAGAGAAAGACGCCGATTTGGTCAGCCCGCGCGGCCAGGCCGCACGGGTATTGCTCTATCTGTTTGAACGCGATGCAGCGGTACGGCTCCTAACCTCAGGCTAGCTGCCTTTATTGTCGTCCTGGTCATGTGTTGCAAGTCGGCGCGCTGTACTGCTATCAACGACGGATATCGGGCCTTCGCGGCTTTGTGTGGGTGTAACCAGCCCTGCGGAAATCACATATTTCACGCCTTCTTCAACAGACATATCGAGAAAAACACAATCCTCTCTTGGAACGAAGAGAAGAAAACCGGAGGTTGGATTGGGTGTGGTTGGGAGAAACAGATTGACCATATCCCGTTCGTGCTTGTCCGCTATTTCGCCTTTGGTTGGCGCTGTTACAAAAGCGATGGCCCAAATGCCTTTACGCGGGTATTCCACCATGACCACTTCGCGAAACGACATGGAGCTTTGAGAGGCGACTGTCTCAAATATCTGTTTCAACGTCCCGTAAATTGTGCGGACGACAGGCATGCGGTCCACAATTCGTTCGCCCAGGGATATGAGTTGGCGACCGAAGAAATTCGCCGCAGCCATACCAAGCAATATTAGAAATAATATGACGATCAATACGCCAAGGCCAGGAATCGAAAAGGGCAAATAAGTCTCAGGGTGGTATTGTGGCGGTATAAGAGGTGTGACGCGACGGTCCACAGCCACCACAAAGATATATGTCAAATATATGGTTATGGCGACAGGAGCTGAGACGACAATGCCTGTCAAAAGATAGGTCCTGAGCCGCGCCAGAATTCCGCGTTTTACCGGAACCGGGTCGGAAGGTATGTTATGCTGCGTTTTGTCATCCGATGACATATGTGATCCTTCGCTTGACCAACGGGGTGTTGATCTGCCACACCTGTTAACGCTGGATATAAGCTGTATCAATGATATTTAAAGATATTCTGCCGCAGCTGCAAAAATAAACCGTTTAAAAGAGGAATATCCGTGTTGCGCCTGGGCCTGATATTTTTAACGCTGCTTGCTGCAATTGCCTTTGCAAATGCGGTTTCTACGACGACGCCTTTAAGAGGTGATCATAACACCCTTGAAGTCCGATTGTCTGACGCAATGGCCCTTATTCAAAGCGGTAGCATGAGTGAGGCTCTGGAGGTTTTGGACGAGCTGTCTGTTGCGCAATACGCACCTGCCGAAGCACAACTTGGGCTTATGTATGCTAATGGCCTGGGCGTGGAACGCAATCAACCGATTGCTGCGATATGGTTTTACCGGGCCGCGAGGCAAGGTCTTCCTTCTGCGCAATTAGCATTGGGCGCAATTTTAGCAGAAGGCAGGGGTGTCCCTTCTGATATTGAAGACGCATATATGTGGATTAAACTCGCACAGACCCGTTCCGAAGGTCGTATTTCAGAACGTGCTGCTGAAATGGCGGGGATTGTCAAAAAGAGTTTGAGTGCTGAAGAAGTGGCCGCAGCGGAAGGGCGTGTCCGGTCCTGGAAGCCGAGCAGACCTCTTCCAATCAACAGCAGATATTGACTTTATAAGGGCTTTTCATAGACCCGGTACGTTTTGTAAATCTCACAGCCAATGGCTATCAGCATTTCGCGCATGCCGTGGTTGTCTTCCAAAATCCAGGATAATTCTGCATTGAAGCCACCACGAATGGAAACCTCATGCCTGATGGTTTCGATGGCCATGATTGCCATTATTCCGCCTGCACGGGTTTTCTGGAGTTCTTGCCGAACTCCCATCAAAGGGACGCGTACGACATCGGGTCGTGCTTTTAAAAGGCGATAAGCCAGTTTTGCCCAGCCAAAGGGCAGGAGTGAGCCGTTTAAGTCCGCTATCCAACGGTTAATGTCAGGCAGGGTTGCCATGAAGGCAGCTGGCTCACCGTCAAACTCTACAATTCGAGTGGAATATTCCTGAAGCAGCAGCTTTAAATCTTTGGCTGTCTTTTGCATCTCGGCTTCAGTCATTGGGATATAGCCCCAATTATTCTGCCAAGCGTCGTTAAAGATATCGAGAACAATTTGGATTTCGTTGTCAAAGTCTTTTTTATTTATGTTCCTGATTTTGAAACGCTTATTATTGAGACCCCATTGGGTCATTTTCGTGATTTTTTCTGGAAATGGTGTCTTGATATCAAGCCAATAGGCTAAAAGATCTTTGGCTTTGACAAAGCCTTCAGCTTCAACCAGATCTACATAATATGGCTTGTTATATGCCATTAAAAAACAAGACGGCGTCTCAAATCCATCGATCAACAAACCGACTTCTTCGTTGATCGAAAGATTGAAGGGGCCCATGACCCGTTTCATTTTCTTGGCTTTTAGCCAGTCCTCGGCATGGCCGAATAAATCATGGCTCAAGCTTTGATCGTTGACGCAATCAAAAAAGCCGAACTGCCCTGTTCCTTCTCCGACGTGCTTTTGGACGAGGTCGCATTTCTGCGCGCTGATCCGGCCAATCGGCTCACCATCTTTTGTCGCTAAAAAATATGCGGCTTCGGCATGTTCGAAATAAGGATTGTGCTTTGCAGATAAAAGCTGTTTCCGCTCCAACTTTAGCGGAGGCGTCCAGTTTTTATCTCCAGAAAAGACGGTCCATGGGACATCAATGAAACGGCTCAAATCCGCATTGTTCTCCACCTTTTGCAGGCGGTAACGTAGAGGTGTAGGGGCGGATTTTATAGGTTGAGCGCGGCTTTGTCTGCTCACGCTGCCTCCTTGTTCTTCTCTTTATTTTTTTCTATCCGGCGATCACGAGGCGTGCCTGTCGCAACACCCCCTGATAAGCGGGCAACCCAAGGGTATTTTTCTGCCGCGGCTTCATCATACCCAAGATTAAAGACGGTGGGGCTTTTCACCTTACGGTCTTCTCTTTCGTAGAGCGTGTTGAAAGTGCGGTCCCAGAAAAAATTCGTTATACCAAAATTGCCGTCTTCATCATGGAAGTGATGCGCCATATGACGCCGTTTCATTTCCACCAGCATTGGATGCTTGGGTTTATAGCTGAGATGCTGAATGCAGTGGCAGAATTCATAAAAGCAAGTCGTGAATAACCCTGTTGCAAGTGCGGCTGCCGCACCGCCGATGCCATCAAGAGCAAAACCAATCGGGATAGTCACGACTGCAATAGTAGGCAGTGTCGTATATAGCGCGCCGAAAAGAACCTCCAAATGATGTGGGTCCTGATGATGATCATAATGAATGCGCTTCCAGGATTTTGCAGTCAGTGGTGATTTAAACATCCAACGGGAATGAAGCACATAGCGATGCAATAAATACCATGCCAAAGGATAAGCCACGACGGCCAATGCAACTGCGGCGGCGTTGGCGAGAAGAGATGTGCCGTACATAAAGGCAACAACTGTGGCTGCAATGCCCAGTGCGATATAAGCCTGGATCGCATAATATTGAAAATATGCAACGACGAGCTGCTTCAGCGTCATTTTGTTCAAATAATGCGTCTGCTGTGTCCAAAAGCCTAGTTTTAGTGCCACGACGTCTATCTCCTCGATCGCCTGAACAGTTTCAAACCATCGTATTAATCGCTAAATAACAGGGTCTGTTGTTTCTTTTGCCACAATTCGCCCTGAGCCGCAAAGCTCAATGGCTATTAATTAGGGCGAATTTGTGACTGTGGGAAGCTTTTGTTTACCCTTTTTCCCGCGGCGAAATGCCACTCGGTCATGCCTTTGCAGGCCATATTTCAGCAAAAGAAAACAAAGTCCGAAGAGCAATATCAGGCTGATTAGGAAAACAGCATATTTTGGAGGAGCAGACCATATCTCCAACAGGGCAAAGCTTGCAGCACTTAATCCGCCCAAGAATACCGCACGCAAATATCCGTCGGAGAATGGGTGAATTTTATTCATGGTGATGATTTGAACCATGGCCGCAATAGCTGTGACGTTTAATGCGATCGCCGTAGCGATAGCCATGCCAGTTGCCCCATAGCTGGGTGTCAATATCGCGCTCAGCGCAAATAATATGACGACGCCCATCACATTATTGATCAACGGCAATACACGTCGCCCCAGGGTTTCAATCAACGCTGCTGCCGGGCCGGTCATTGTCTCCACACACCGCCCAAGGGTCAAAATCACGATAATAGGAGCGGCTGCAGCAGCCTCTGCGCCAAAGAGGGCAGAAATATCGTCCCGTGTGACGATAAGTGCGCCTGACAGGGGAAGAACGAGCATTGTCGCTATCCGCGTGGAATAGCTATACATCGTTTTGACTTCCGACTGATTGACCCGGGCGTGAACCGCCGCTAATGGGGCCAGGACATAATCAAAGCTCAGGCGAATGATATGGATGACAGATGCGATTTTACGCGCAATGCCGTAAAGGCCAGCGGCTTCCGCACCTGCAACGCCAGGCAGAAAGGCATTCAGCAAAATCGGCGGGAGCTCTGAAAATCCGCGCTGAATGAGATGAGTTGGGACTATGAGGGCGGAAAATCCCATAATACCCAAATCAGTCGCATGTTTCAGCGGTGTGTGAATAAGGCGCTTTAGATCGTAATATTTCAGCATCAAGCGAATGGAAAGGACGGCTGCGAGAAACAGGGATGCCACATGCGCCGCAAACAAACCCATACCACCCCAGCCGGCGAAGAAAAAACCAACAGCAAAGACCAATCGACTGAATTGCTCATAAAAAATCCGAATGCGGATTTCTGGACCAAATGCCCGTCTTGCGCGCACCGCCGATGTGGCGATTTCCGTCATGGTCCATACCGGTAGGGTCCAGGCGTAAAGCTGTATCGTCTGCGGCAGAGTTTGAGCGTCTATCGCTGAGACATTGAAGATCGGTGCCACATAGGGCGCTGCAAAAGTGATGATGATAGCGCCAATAATAGATAAAGTCGTGGTTGTTATCAGCGCGAATTTTACGACTGCGTGGGCGGTATCTTCATCGGCTGCACCTGCGCCATAGCGTTGCAATGCGGATGTCATTGCTAATTCAGTTATAGCGGTGAGCAGTTTTACATAGCTTAAGAGAACGATATACAAACCATAGGTCGCCAGCCCGAAAAGACGCGTGAAGACAGGTTGATTGATGACTTCCATCAATGCACCAAGTCGCCCGAGAAAGGCGAGTCCTGCTCCGTGAGCGACTAATTTACGGCCATCGACCTCTTCGCGTTCCAAATTACTCTTCCGTGTAAAACAGGACACTCAGCCCTAGTAGCATGAATAATATAAAAGGTGCCCAGGCGGACAGAAGCGGTGGAATAGCACCAAATTCACTGACTGCAAGCATGAAATTATCTGCGACGAAAAATGCAAAGCCTAAAGCCATGCCAAATACGATACGTATGAATAACTGGCCACCCCGCGCCAGGCCAAAGGCTGCAACGGCGCCAAGCAGAGGCATGAGAATGGTAGATAATGGCCCTGCGATCTTATGGTAAAGCGCTGAACGGAGCACGTCTGTTGGATAACCTTCGCGGCTTAAGTCCCTTATACTGCGCTTTAATGTTCCATAGCTGACTTTATGCGGTTCAATAGCCAAGGCGATGAAACGTTCTGCAGGAATGGAGACGGACCATGGTTCGCTGTCAGTTCGAATTGTTGTGAAGCCTGGCAGACTGAAGCGCGTCACTTCAAATAAGGTCCAGGCCCCGTCCGTATAGGTCGCAAAACCTGCTTTAGCCAGGCTTTGAAGATTTGCGTCAGAATCGCGTTCATAAAGAGAGACATTGTCCAGAAGCAGAACACGGCCACTTTGAATGATACTGTCAATTTCGATAATCGTGGACCCGTCCAGCATCCAGGATCGATTTGCAGTGGTTGGCGGTTCTTTCAAATCCAGCGCATATTCATTTTTTTCCCAATAGTCGAGCTTGGCATTCGCTTTGACAACGACTTGATCGTCAAACATGAAGTGCCCTGCGGCAATAAACATGCAGATGAGTATTGTTGGCGCAATGACATGATAAGCGGATAGCCCGGCACCTTTCATAACAATCACTTCGGAATGTTGATTGAGCGCTGCTAATGTGGCGACAGCGCCTAAAAGGGCTGCAAATGGTGTAAACTGTGAAGCAAGCTGTGGGATGCGCAGAGCAAGATAATCTATGAGCGATTGAAATGTTGCGCCTTCTGGTGCCATCAAAGCGTCTGAAGTACTCATGAGGTCCAGGACCTGCAGGACACCGGTTAAGCCGATTAGAAAGACGAGAAAACGCGCGATAAAGAGCTTTGCGACATAGCGCGCCAGGGTTTTACTTGGGAAAACCTGCCTTCTGAGATTGCGCCAATATTCAATCATGCTGCGTGCTCCCTTCGGAAGAGAGACTGTAGTTTTTTCATTGCTGCAACGGTCATATTCACAACTGCATCCAGGGCGCGTGTTGGCTGTGCCCCCACTTTATAAACAGCAATGCGGTAGAGATGCAGGCTGATTGCTACAAAAACCAGATAGGGGACCCAGATGGCAACGAATGCCGAACTTTGCCCGTCTTCTACCAATTTGGACGTAAATTGGGCGAATTCATTAAATACAATCAACATTGATATCCCTGCAAAAAGGCCAACCGCGCTGGCTGATCGCTTTGGCGGTACGCCCAGGGCAATGGCGAGAAAGGGCAGGGCGAACATAGCAACAATTTGAATGATGCGATAATTCAGGTCGCCCATATAAGCATTATATACATCTTCCTCCAATTCGCCGGACAGGACACCTCCAAGCAACTCGGGTATCGTCAATTCAAGCTGAGCGGCCCCTCTTTTACGAAAGACGGCACTTTGTGGTAATGTGATTGGCAGGTCATGGACTTCGAAACGCAATGTGCGTGGAGAGCTGAGTTGAGGGGACAGGTTAATCAATGTGCCTTGATACAGTCGAAACAGAATTCGATCCTGATCCTCTGTTGAGAAGAAGGTGCCGTTTTTAGCTGTTACAATAATCTGTTCGCCATCTTCCTGTTTCCGCTGCAGAAATATCCGCATCAGATTCCGGCCGTTATCGCGTGATTCTTCGATTCTCAGCGTCAGTTTTTCATCAATCTCAACGAATTCGCCAACTTTAATGCTCGCGCCCAAAGCGCCGCTTCTCAGCTCATATTGTAATTCTTCATAGGTATAGCGGCTAAGCGGTTGTAAATGGCCAACCAGTCCATAGGTAATCACTGCCATGACAATGGAAACCAGCACAGGTACGCGTAGCATCCGGTTTTGACTGATGCCTGTGCCCAGCATCGCATCGATTTCACTGGATAAAGCAAGACGGCGAAACGCCAGCAGGATACCGAGGAAAACACCTATAGGAATAGCAAATGCCATATATTGCGGTATTTTTGCGCCCAGCATCTGCCAGACAACTGATACCGGCCCGCCTTCGTTGATCACAAAGTCAAACAGGCGCAGCATTTTATCCAGCAACAGCAGCATGGCGGCGATAATAAGGGTCACCATCATCGGCACGACTATAAGCCGCAGCAAATATCGATCAACGCGTTGGAACATGACTTTCTCTTGTGCATGCCATTAGGGCCAGATAATGACAGTGGCCATTGGTATATTGTGCCGCACATTGGACTAAGAGGTGGCTTAAGGCAAGTTTAGACATATTTTTGCCTTGATAAAGATGTTGAAGAGGCACGGAGAGACTATTTGGGCGCGCTTTTGTTGGAATATGGGAGTTAATTTGTGCCAAAATTTAAGAATTTCAAAGCTTTACTCGTCCCATTGACTGTTTCGATGTCAGCGATTCCTTTTCTGGCAAATGCTGAAGATCTGGCACCAGTAGATAGCCTCGAACTTCAGCTCCCTCATCCGGAGACGATTGAAGGCAATGTCTATGCCGCGAGGTGCGAGAGCGGTCTGGATCGCCCTGCAGTTAAATTGCGCGTTCAGAATTTTAAAGACCGCGAAGGGAATATCAGGGTCCAGCTTTATAATGATAAGCCGGACGAATTTCTCGAGAAGGGCAAAAAACTTTTAAGAATTGAATTCGCCCTTCCAGATGATGATACCCCGGTTGATGTGTGCGTTCCTTTGGAGGAGGCCGGGACCTATGCTTTATTTCTGTTGCATGATCGCAATGGAAATGGGAAAGCAAATGTGTTTTCCGAAGGTTTCGGCATTTCCAACAATCCGAAGATGAAGCTGAGACGTCCGCGGCATGATGAAGCAGCATTTGAAGTTGGAAATGAAGTTCTCGACATGGAAATCGATTTGCAATACTTCGGCGGGGACAAGCGTCGTCGACGTAGATAAGCGGCATTGTGTAGTTTGAGTTTAATAGCCTGTCTTTGAAAAAGAGATAAGGCGTCGGTCGGTTTGAGGGGCATGAAACCACTAGTCGCCATAATCAGTAATCCAGGTAGCACGACGAACAGAAAAACGCTGCCTGCTGTTCGTGCTTTTATCGAAAAAAGCGCGGGGATACTGCATGTGGAAATTCACCGTTTTGCAGAGATTGCAGATGCGTTGAAGATGTGTGCCCGGGCGCATCCATCTGTTCTTGTTATCAATGGTGGTGATGGGACCATTCAGGCCACGTTGAGTGCCTTGGTTCATCATCGGCCTTTTGGAGATAATCCGCCACCTGTTGCGGTGCTTCCTGGTGGCAAGACGAATATGATCGCTAAAGACCTTGGAATGCGCGGGTCTACGGTTTCAGCATTAAAACGCATCACCGAATTAACATTGGCTGGTAAGATTGGTGAGAAGATAACGCAGAGAGCGCTGATCGGCCTTGATATGGGTGATGGGCAGCCTGTGACATATGGAATGTTTTTTGGCGCAGCTGGTATTGTAAGCGGTATTGAAGCCTGCCGGAAATACATATATCCGCTGCGGCTGCCGAATATCTTGTCACATGTGGCAACGACTGCTTTGTTGTTTTTTGGCGTCATCATTCAAGGGAATAGTGAAAAGTCCTTTGTCCGTGGGGATATGACAAGGGCGCAGGTCAAAGGTGGTGGGATCATTGACGGTCGCTTTCTGATTATCATGGTGACCACACTTAATCGATTAATCATGGGGGTTGACCCTTTCACAAAGCTGGGCCAAGGGAATTTAAAGTTTACGGCAATTGAGCATCGGCGGCGGACATTTTTTCGCTCGATGCTTGCGTTGTTGATTAGGCGCTTGGGCAAGTCTACGATTAATGGCGTGCATTATCGCAGATCTGACCTTATACGGATTTATACCCGGGAAAAAATAACATTGGATGGGGAAATGTTTGTACCGGCAAGCGATCAGCCAGTTACATTGGATGGCCAAGAGGTCATGGATTTTGTTGGTCTTTGATGTCTGATCAAATAGATAATCTGAAACAAAAAATTGTTTCTTATCTCGATGTTGAGTTGCCAGCATTGGTGAATGCTGCTGCATCTAAAGTTGCTGCGCGTTTTCCAAACAGTGATGCTGTTCTTTTTTATGGGTCTTGCCTGAGAACGGGGAAGATTGACGGGCAGATGCTGGATTTCTACGTACTGGTGGATGATTACCATGATGCTTATGGGTCTAAATCCAAGGCGCTGGGCAATAGCCTGATCCCACCAAATGTCTTCTATTTTGAAGAGGATATTAACGGTGTCGTTGTTCGGGCTAAATTTGCTGTCCTGTCGACCCGTCATTTCTTAAAATTATGTAGTGAAGAGGCGTTTAACCCCGCGGTTTGGGCACGTTTTGCCCAGCCCATTGCATTGTCCTGGTGTAAGGACGATGGTGCGAAAGACAATGTCTTGGAAGCATTGGCGACCGCTTTGAAAACCTTGGTGAAAAGCTGCGTGCCCCTATTACAAGATGTTGTTTCGGAAAGAGACTTTTGGACATTTTGCTTCGCTCAAACTTATAGAACGGAATTACGGGCGGAAAGCTCTGGAAGGCCGGAACTGCTTTATGACCTGATGTCGGAATTTTATAGCATTGTGACACCGGATCTGGTTGCAGATATTGAATGTGTAACCCTGCAAGATGGTATGTTGCATGTTGATGTTGATCGTTCTCAGCGTTTAAGGGAGCGTTGGGTCTGGTTTTGGCGGCGTGTCCAAGGCAAGCTGATCCATGTGCTGCGGTTGATTAAGGGTGCTGCGACATTTGATGGCGGTATTGAATATCTTGCCTGGAAGATCGAGCGCCATTCAGGCGTGAAGGTTGTTTTGAGGCCTTGGCACAGAAGATTTCCTGTACTAGCTGGTATGTGGTTATTACCGCGCCTTCGCCGTAAAGGCGCGGTAAAATAAGCTATTCAGCCGGTTGGCTAAGTGGAACGCCAATCTTTTCCGCAGCTGTTTTAAACTTCACAAGCAAATCATCAATTTGCTCATTGCTATGCCCAGCGCTCAATGAGCAGCGAACCAAAAACATGCCTGTGGGTGTCGCGGGTGGTCGGGCGACATTCACATAAGCTCCTTCTTTCAGCAAAGCCTGCCAAAAAGTGAAAAGCAGCTCCTGCGTCGGCATGATGATGGAAATAATCGGGCTTTCCGCTTCTTTTGTGCCCATTGTGAAGCCAGCGTCACTTAACCCTTTATGGAAGCGTCTGGAATTCTCCCATAAATGCGCACGCCTGTTGCCTGAATGCGCCAAAATGCGCACGGATGCCAAAGCGGAGGCGACAACAGATGGCGGCAGGGAAGCTGTAAACATATAAGGGCGGCACATGAAGCGCAGGACTTCAAATTTCGGGTGATTTGAAACGCAGAAGCCGCCAACGGTGCCGACGCTTTTTGAAAAAGTGCCGACAATGAAATCGCATAAATGCTCGATGCCAAGTTCCTGTGCCAGGCCGCGCCCTGAAGGGCCGCAGAAGCCCATAGAATGCGCTTCATCAACAAGGGTTTGTGCGCCTGCTTCTTTGGCGACTGTCAGCAGTTCTTTCAATGGTGCCTGATCGCCAAGCATGGAATAGATGCTTTCCAACACAACAAGTTTAGGCGCATCTTCAGGCAATCTTGCCAGCCTTTTGCGTAAATCTTCGACATTGTTATGCCGGAAGCGAACAATGTCGGCGTTGCTCATGGAACAGCCGTCATAGATGCTGGCATGGCTGTCCGCATCTATGATGATATAATCGCCTTTTTGCCCTAAGGCTGAAATCATCCCCAGATTGGCCTGATAGCCGGTGGAGAAAACCATGGCATGATCTGTGCCAAAGAAAGTTGCTAATTCGGTTTCAAGGGCTTTGTGGCCGGAATAGGTGCCGTTTAAGATCCGTGACCCTGTCGTTCCTGTCCCGTGTTTTTCTAATGCCTCACGTGCTGCTTCCATCGCTTCTGGATGAAAAGTCATGCCCATATAATTATTCGTGCCGGCCAATATGGTCTTGCGGCCTTCGATGACTGCTTCTGTCTCAGACAGGGTTTCTTCAATGACCACGCCGAGGGGGTCAGGGCCATCAAATTTCAGGGATGCGACTTCTGCAATCGCACCATCAAATTTGTCTAAGATATCTGTCATGCGTCACCTTTAAGAATACGCTCAACTGCTTGGGCGACGTCATCAATTGTTTCTAAATCCGGTAGAAGGTTCAAGGGAAGGATGATGTCAAATTCGTCTTCGATCTCAGCCACCAAATCCATGACAGTGAGGGAATCAAATTCCAAATCATTGGCGAATGTGGTGGTTCGTGTCAGTGCCGCATTTTTTTTGTTGAACGGTGCGATCAATGTGCACAGCGTGTCAAAGATATTGGATTGAGACATAGTCTTCCGCGCCTTGAATTCTGAATACTGTTTACCAATGTGTGATGCTGGCCGGTGAGCCGACGGTTAAGCATCGCAATTCATCTATAGCAAAGTGGCAAGAAGCGCGAGCATTATGTCTATAATTAGGCGATAGCTGGATATTTACAGCAGGCCCTGAGACTTATACCAGGCGAGGCTCTTTTCCAGCCCTTCATAGAGTGATGTTTTTGGTTTCCAGGAGGATTGATCCGCAAATGTCGGGCCTTCTATGCCCCAATCCTTGTGCGATAGTTCCCGCGCCTTTCCACGTGTCAGCATAGCTGGTTTACGGCTTATCTTTGCCCAAAACTCATTTGCTGCACCGATGATGGTGAGGAGGGAAGAAGGGATATGAACCAGGCGCAATGTTTTGCCCAGAAGATCTGCGACCATTTTATGGCTGTCTTTAACTAGATAACCACCGCTTCCGTCATCCAGCTCCAAAGCCTGGAACTGCGCTTGAGGACTGTCCAGAGCGGTGACACAGGCGTCCGCCAGGTCTTCAACGTAGATCCAAGCAGCCTTTGCCTCGTCGTGGAGGAGGGGGGCAAAGCCTGAATTTATGAATTTGAATATCTTGAGTGTTTCCTGATCTCCAGGGCCAAATACGGCTGGCGGCCTTAAAATGAGCCAGGGGTGTTTCTCACCTAATACCGCCCGAATGGCATCTTCACCGGCCGCCTTGCTAGCGGCATAGTCAGACAGTCCGGGCTCGCGTGCGGCAAGGGATGATATCAGGAGGAAATTCTTGATATCATTCGCTAAGGCTGCTTTGGCGATGAGCGTGCAGACATATTCATTTATATGGAAAAACTCGGCCTTTGAGCGGGCTTTTATGGCACCTGCCGCGTGAATGATAAGGTCTGCACCATAAAACAGCTGTTGCAGTATTTGTTCATCATCGAGCTGTCCTTCAATCCAGATTACATGAGATTGTGAGGGCTGAGCGCGGCGGGTCAATGCGCGAACCTGATATCCGGCATTTACTAAAGCGGTGATAATATAGGGGCCAATAAAGCCAGTCGCGCCCGTAAGCGCGACTGTTTTATTTATTTGTGCAGGAGCCACACTCAGCTGGCAGCCGCAAGGGGAACGATACCGCCGCTTAAATAACGGTCACGTGCTTTGGAACGTGATAATTTCCCAGAAGACGTCCGCGGCAATGTCCGGGGTGGAACAAGCTCCACAATGCAGGAGATGCCGGTTACGGCTTTAACACGATTCTTGACCTCATTCCGAAGTGCATCGCGTTCTGCCTCTGATGAAATACGGCACTGGACTAATACGGCTGGGATTTCTTCGCCGGACATGTCCGTGATGGAAATCGCTGCGATATCGCCATGGCGGAAGCCTGGAATTTGTTCCACGGCCCATTCAATGTCCTGCGGCCAATGGTTTTTGCCATTGATGATGATCATGTCTTTCGAGCGACCAACAATATACAGGCATCCATCCAGCATATAGCCCATATCGCCTGTATCCAGCCAGCCGTCTTCGCTTAGACAGGCCGTTGTGGCGGCTTCATCACGATAATAGCCAACCATGACACTGTCGCCACGAACACAGACGCGGCCAATTCCACGCTCACCCAAAGCACGGTCATCGCCAGCGCGAATTTCAATTTCATAATCGGGGAGGGGAACGCCGCAGTTCACGACCGCACGATAGCGTGGGAAAACACTGACGCCATTCAGATCGTCAAGCGATGTCCCATTTGAGCCATTCATATGCGGTGCGTTGTTTAAACCGGCGTGACCATCTCTGATTTCACCGGATAGAATACGTTCATCCACCATGTCGGTGATGATGCCTGTTCCAACCGGCATGAAGCTGACGGCCAATGTGCATTCAGCGAGGCCATAGCTTGGAACAAATGCCGTCGATGGGAAGCCTGCTGGGCCGAATGTATCGACAAATTTCTGCATGACATCGGGACGGATCATATCGCCGCCATTCCCCGCCACCCGCCAACGGGACAAGTCCAGATCGGCAATGGCAGATGCTTTGGCCCGGCGTGCACAGATGTCATAGCCAAAGGTCGGGCTATAGGAAACAGTCGTTCCTTCGTTTTCCGTAATCAACTGTAACCACAGCAATGGACGTCGTGCAAAGCTCTCTGTCGCGAGGAAATCGCAGCTGACCTGACAACACAGAGCTGTCAGGAGGCAGCCAACAAGGCCCATATCATGGTAAAATGGCAACCAGGACACACAGCGGTCGGTGTCACTCAATTGCACGCCGTGATACCCTTGTCCGCGACAGTTGGTCATCAACATCCGGTGCGTCACAATCACGCCATGAGGAAAGCGGGTACTGCCGGATGAATATTGCAGATAGGAGACATCATCCCTATTTGCCTGATGAAGCGTGTGCCCAGCTTCTTCAATCTTTGCAAAATCTTGGTCCGACCCGGCGAATGTCAAGCCCATACCATCAGCAGATTCGTGGATCAGCTCGACCATATCATCGGGAGAAATTACACCACTGGCATCACAGCTTTTAATCTGATTGCGCAGCTGATCCACATAGCCTTCACGACCGCCAAAACTTGTCGGCAGCGGTAGCGGTACAGGCAGGACACCTGCGTATTGCGCGCCGAGGAAGTTGGCTATGAAATTGGCTGTATTTGCTGCAATCAATGCAAGACGGTCGCCGGGCTTGAACCCTAAGGTTATCAAGCGCTGTGCAATAGCGATGGATCGCTCACGTAATTCTGCATAGGTCACCGCTTCATATAATTCGCCCCGCGGTGAGTAGAAGTTTAGACCACGCTTGCCAAGTGCCGCATAGTCAAGAGCTTCTGTTAACGTATCAAAGTCGGCATAACGCCGTTCCAGATCGTCAAAAGTTGGGGTTTTACGCATCATAGGCTTGTATCTGTCCGCGCATTGCCAGAGCTCGTTTCAGCCGTAAAACGGCTATCCAATTGTCAAAAGCTTGAATTCGCCTGAGTGTGGACGAAAAACGAATTGCCCCGTTTTTATTGCGCCCCCTTTATAAAGTTGCGTCTCGTATTCCCTGTCGCACTTTTTTGGTCAAAGACCCTATTTGGTTCACAAAAGTGCAACAACTGCTCATATTTATCAAGGGCACGACTTAATTCTCTTGACTTGTATTGCCAAGGAAAATCTGCCCCATCGGTCGAAAGGCAATAGAATTGCGCCCCGCCTTTTCGCCGATTGTGCGGACTTTAGCGCCAAATGAGGCAATTTTGGGACCGAATGAGGCGGCCAGGTGAAAAGCCTTGAATTCTCTGGGGTTTCGGGCCAATTTAAAATATGGATAAACCTCAAAACAGACGGAAAAAGCTGCCTTTTTTACCGCAAAACCGTGATCAATGGCGGCAAGTTGCTTTGCGGTATCTTGAGCGGTTCGAGGCCCCGGCTGCCCGTGTTGAGAAGGTTTTGAAGATGCGCGCCATGCGCCATAAAGCGCTCATACCCGAAGTCGAGGAAGACATTCGAAGCGTTGTAGATGATTTATGTCAGCTGAAGTTGATCGATGATAACCGCTTTGCGGAAATTCGGTCCGGCGGCCTGCATCGTCGCGGTATGGGCCCACGCGCCATTGTGCAGGATTTGGCGATGCGCGGAGTGGCGCAGGACATTATTAACAGCCAGGTTGATGATAGCCCCTATGCCCTGCGCGAGGCGGTTGTGATTGCCGCTCGTAAGAAGCGCGTCGGCCCTTATCGAAGTGGACGATCTCTAGAGCGATGGGGAAGCGAAAGAGAAAAGCAGTTTCAAAGAGAGATTGGCGTCCTGGCGCGCCTTGGTCATAATCTGGATGCGGCCAAATATGTCATTGAGGCTGAAGATGAAGAGCGATTGTTAAACTGGTTGGAAGAAGTAAATACCGAATGAAAGCATATCACTTAAAAGATGGATTTGGGCTGGATAAACTCCAACAGGTCGAAGTGGAAGAGCGACAGCCTGGCCCTGGTGAGGTCTTGGTCCGCATGAAAGCGGCAACACTGAATTATCGTGATTTACTCATAATTTCAGGTGTTTATAATCCTAAGTTAAAACTTCCTCTCATTCCGATATCCGATGGTGCGGGAGTTGTGGAAGCCATGGGCGAAGGCGTGCGCGACTTCCAGATTGGCGATGCGGTCATTCCATTATTCAATCAAAACTGGATGGGTGGCCCGCCCAGTTTCAACCGTTTAATCGGAACACTTGGCAGTCCCATTGACGGCGTTATGGCGGAAAAAAGGGTCTTTAAGGCCCGGGGCCTTGTGAAGAAACCGGACTATCTCAGTTTTCAAGAAGCTGCGGCGCTTCCTTGTGCTGCGGTAACGGCCTGGACGACATTGGTAAGTGAAGCCGGGTTAACGGCCGGACAAAGGGTATTGATCCAAGGGACGGGCGGTGTATCGATTTTTGCGCTTCAATTCGCAAAAGCCCTGGGTGCTGAAGTCATCGTGACGTCTTCCAGCAATGATAAACTCGCCCGGGCTAAGGCGATGGGAGCAGATCATCTGATCAATTATAAGGAAAACCCTGACTGGTCGAAAAATGTCAAAGATGCCACGGGTGGCGATGGTGTAGATGTTGTTGTGGAAGTCGGTGGTGCGGGAACACTGGATCAATCTTTGCGGTGTTTGACATTTGGCGGTTTCATTGGCGTGATTGGCGTTTTAGCTGGTGCGTCTTGTGATATTCCATTGACGCGTATCTTAATGCAGCATGCCCGTCTTCAGGGGATTACTGTAGGGTCCCGTGATGATATGGATGCAATGCTGAAGGCCATGACACATCATGAGATACGCCCTGTTTTGGATGAGAAACGCTTTGGCTTTGACGAGCTGCAGGCGGCCCTTATGCACATGGGATCGGGGCAGCATTTTGGCAAGATTGCTCTGGAGTTTTAAGGGCTTATTCAAAGGCGCTGGGATCGTCAAAATCCTGTAATACGGCTTCGTCTTCGATATTTATAAACTCCACTTGATCCGCATGACGGGTGAAAAGCGACCGGGCACCCTGGTCGCCTTCCAACTGGAGTATGTCTTCAAAATAAGCGCTGGGAATGATGACTGGATTGCCGCGCTTTCCGTGATGGGATGCGACGCATATCCGTAGGCCGTCATGAGCATTGAATGCGTTTATCAGCTGCGCCATATGTGCCGCGGTAACATTTGGCATATCGCCAAGGCAGATCATCAAACCGTCTGTGTCTTTAAAATGCCGAACGCCACATTTAAGGCTTTCAGCCATGCCACCCTTATAATCTTCGCAATAAAGGGCTTTTACTCCTGCGTATTCAGCGACTTTGTCGGCCTCATGTCCGGTGACGACGACATAATTTTCGACCGGGCTTGACTGAACAGCTTCGATCACATGGCTAAGGAGGGGTTTGCCCATATATGCTGTGAGAAGTTTATTTGCTTCCCCCATACGACTGGATGTTCCTGCGGCGAGGATGATTGTTTTAATCGTCTGGCCGCCTGGTCTGGGTTTGATACGGGGTTGGGGGCGACTGCTGATTTCTTTTAAAAGCCCGCCGATACTCATCCGTGCCCAATCATCATTGTTGATCTGTAACCCTGCGCATATCCGATCTAAAACCCAGTCAAATCCGTTTAATTTTGGGGAGCGGGCGCAGCCCGGCAGCCCGATGACAATATTGCCGTCTAATTTGCCAAACATGGTCAGATTGCCGGGGTCAACGGCCATACCAAATTTATCAACCTGGCCGCCGGCCTCCACTAATGCGGCCGGTAAAATATCCCTGCGATCGACAATGGCGCTAATGCCCATCATGAGAATGAGATGACCCTCTGCCACGCTTTCCAGTGCAATGGTGACGGACTTCATGTCATGAGGGGTGTCGATAATGTCTATCAGCCGGGCCCCACGTTCTTTCAGTCGGCTGGACACAGTTTTTATCGTTTTATCTCTGATTTTATCGCTAAGCGCGCCCCAGGACCCGTGGGTGAGGATCAATATTGCTTTTTGAGGAATGAATGCAGCGACATGAAGTGTTTGCGGCTTAATGTGCTCTAGAGCCTCGGTCAGGCGGTCCCGCGCGACAGCGAAGGGAATGATCTTAATCGTTGCCAGCATTTGCCCGGCCTTCACCCCTTGGAATGGCGCGAGGGTTGACAATGTAATTGCCTCGTCAATGCTGTTCAGCACTGCTATGTCTTGTGCTTCAAGGCAGAAAATACCGTCATGCTGTGCGTGGATATTGACCCGTCCTTTTTCCGCTGAACGGATCACTAGGCCTTTGCCGGTAAAAGCTTTTCCTAGAGCGCTGGCGGCGGCGTCTTCATGAATATCGTCCCTATGAAGTTGCGCGACTGTTACCTCTTTCATGCCGGCCTGTCGTAAAAGGCTTATGTGGTGGTCTTTTAAAACGATGCCTTTGGCAATTCGCGTGTCGTTGATACGGATGCTGTGCGCCAGAATGCTCCCTTTGGCATCATTGATTGAAACCGGCCCAAAATCCATTATTCGACCCTTAAAACAGAAGTTATCTCTGCCATGATGGATAAGGCGATTTCTTCGGGGTTTTTTGCACCGATATCGAGGCCGACCGGCCCGTGAATGCGGTTTAAGTCTTTGTCTTTAAAACCGGCAGACTTTAACCGCTCTAATCGTGCGGCATGAGTTTTTTTCGATCCAAGAGAACCGATGTAGAAACAATCCGATCGAAGGGCTTGAGTTAAGGCTGGGTCATCAAGCTTCGGGTCATGGGTTAATGTGACAATCGCAGTCCGATTATTGATTTCAACCTCGCCCAATGCCTCATCAGGCCAGTCACCTATAATGGTGATAGATTGAAACCGCTCAGCTTGGGCGAACCCTTCGCGGGGGTCAATCAATATGACTTCATATCCCATTTGTGCGGCCAGAGGTATCAAGGCCTGTGCAATATGCACGGCGCCGATGATGATCAGCTTTAACGGCGGATTGAACGGGATAAGTACTGCCGCTTTGTCTTCCCATAAGACAGATGTCAATTTACCGCTTTTAAGGGCAGCATTGTCTTCTCTGATGCAGCGAAGACTTCCTTTTTCCTCAGACAAGAGAAGGGCAAAAGGGATTTTGTCCTGCCGCAATGTGACAGCCTGCTGAATGAGGTCAATCGGTGCGGGTTCCAGGATGATGGAAATCTTACCACCACAAGCCAGGCCGACCTCCCAGGCCTTGGTGTTGGACACGCCATAATTTAGTTTTTGAACCCGACCCTGTGATATTGTGTCTTCTGCAGCTGCAATCACGTCGCCCTCAACACATCCACCTGAGACAGAGCCGGTGAACAGTCCGTCGTCTCTGATACATGACATACTACCCGCACGGCGGGGGGCGGAGCCCCAGGTTTCAATAACGGTAGCCAATGCAACACCATGGCCTGCCTGATGCCAAATCAAGGCTGCATCTAACGGGTCTAAGGGGCTGTTATGTAAAGTGGTGCCGGTCATTTCTTAAGAGACATACCATAGAAATGCGAGGACAAGTGCGACCAGAGCACCGCCCCAAATGATGGGTGAAAGGCCTTTGCGCTCTACAGTCTGTTCTTTCTCTGTGGGCTCTTCTGCACTTACGTCTTCCGATACAGGGCCTTCGACTTCCTGTTTGAAATTGGTGAAAAACTCATCGGACAGTTTTTTTGCTGTGGCGTCGATCAGACGCCCGCCGATGCGCGCAAGCTGGCCGCCTACATTTGCTTTGACCTCGTAGCTGAGTTTTGTCTGTCCGTTTTCATCGCTTAATGTGACATCTGCGCTGCCCTTTGCGAATCCCGCAGCACCGCCTTTTCCTTCCCCCTTCAGTGTGTAGCTGTTCGGTGGATCGAGATTTTCCAGGCTGACCTGACCTTTGAATTTCGCTTTGACCGGGCCAACGGACGCGCGCACTGTCGCGGTAAACCCTTCGTCTTCCGTTTTTTCAAGGCTTTCACAACCTGGGATGCTTTTGGCCAGAATATCCGCATCGTTCAAGGCGTTCCACACGTCTTCACGGCTTGCGGAAATGAGTTGCTCACCTTTTAAATTCATAAATCAAAGTCCTTATTTGGGGCAGCATGGATATGTTTAATGAGCACAAAGATAGGGGGCAATCCCATAATGTAAACGAGTTTCGCTTGATTTGCAGCCGCTCGACACCCTACAACATTGCCTCTTCCCACAGTTCATGGCAGGGAAGAGGTATAAAGCCAATGGGTGGAAACAATAAACGGGTAACAAAGCATGCAGCGTGTTCTTTCTGGAGCTTATGGGTCTAATTTTTTAGGGAATGCTCCAAACTGGTTCAAATTAACAATCATCGCAATGTTGATTGGGAATGTGGGGCTGCTTGCGGTCGCTGGGCCATATATCACTGGCTGGGTCATCGTGCTGGAATTTATCTTTTGCCTGGCCATGGCTTTGAAATGTTATCCGCTGCAACCGGGCGGGCTTTTAGCGATTGAAGCCGTCGCGCTTAGTCTCACGACGCCATCCACTGTGGAACATGAGATTTTAGAGAATCTTGAAGTCATATTGCTGCTCGTTTTCATGGTGGCGGGTATTTACTTCATGAAATCTCTGCTGTTGTTTACCTTCACTAAAATCATGACCAGGGTGAGGTCAAAGGTTCTCCTGTCGCTTATCTTTTCCTTCATGGGTGCCTTTTTATCCGCATTTCTTGATGCTTTGACAGTGACGGCGGTGGTGATTGCGGTTGCGACCGGCTTTTACGGCATTTATCACAAAGTGGCGTCCGGGAAGCGGTTTACGGATGATCATGATCATCTGGACGACGCTCAATTGGAAAGCCATCGCCGCGAATATCTGGATCAATTCAGAGCTTTTCTCCGGTCACTGATGATGCATGCCGCTGTGGGAACTGCATTGGGTGGCGTGATGACCCTTGTTGGTGAACCGCAGAATATCATCATTGCAAGCCAGGCCGGATGGGACTTCATAGAGTTCTTCCTTCGCATGTTGCCTGTAACAGCTCCTGTCTTCGTCGTGGGTCTGATTACCGTGGTCGTGCTCGAGAAAACCAAGTTGTTCGGGTATGGAACTGAATTGCCTGACGAAGTCCGCGCCATCTTGATTGAATATGATGATTACGAATCTTCCAAGCGGACTGCAAAAGACCGCGCCGCTTTGACGGTTCAGGCTTTGGTTGGTCTTTGGTTGGTTGTTGGTCTGGCATTGCACTTGGCTGCTGTGGGTCTGATTGGCTTATCGGTGATTGTTCTGGCGACATCCTTCACAGGCGTGATTGATGAGCATCAAATCGGTCATGCCTTTGAAGAAGCCCTGCCGTTTACAGCGCTTTTGGTCGTTTTCTTCGCCATTGTAGGGATGATTAAGGACCAGGGCCTGTTTGATCCAATTATTGAGCTTGTCCTTCAAATGGAACCGAGCCATCAGATCGCAGGTTTCTTTGCGGCAAACGGCATATTATCTGCCATAAGTGATAATGTGTTCGTAGCGTCGGTCTATATTGGAGAGACGAAAGCGGCCCTGTTAAACGGTCAGATCACAAGAGACTCCTTTGATTTGATGGCGGTGGCGATTAATACCGGAACGAATATTCCATCCGTTGCAACGCCTAATGGCCAAGCGGCGTTTCTCTTCCTTCTGACCTCTGCCATTGCACCGTTAATCCGGCTATCCTATATGCGGATGGTTGTTATGGCGTTCCCTTATATGATTGTGATGTCGATCACGGCTCTGATCGCTGTCTACTTCTTCCTGGTTCCTGCGACGGACGCCTTGTATGAGGCCGGACTCATCAGTCATCACACTGTGGAAGAGGCCGTCGGTGATGGTGGTGGTCATGGAAATGGGCATTAAGCAAAAGTTGTAATTCTTCGAAATTTGAATCCAAAAAATAACTATAATGATGAAAATGATGAAGAATATTTGTGTCTACATACCATTCATGCTAGTTTTAACACGCGTTACTGGAAGGGGAGGGCCAGACTCTCTCATAAAAAGAGCATGAGTTGGAGGAAATAATAATGTCGGATGCCTTGGCGCGTACCGACGCGCAAGACGTGGACACGTCCGATGTGACCGCTTTTACTGGGAGCATTAAGTGGTTTGATGCCGTAAAAGGCTATGGCTTTATCATCCCAGCAGACGGTGGAGGGGATATTCTCCTCCACTTTACGGTTTTAAGAGACATTGGCAGACGTTCAATACCTGAGGGGACAACTGTGACCTGTACTGCTGTGCAAGGTCCTCGAGGAATGCAAGCAGTTGGCATTCAGAATGTCGACTTAAGCACAGCTGTCGCGCCTGACCTGGATGGTCAGGAGGGTGCGGCACGACGATCACTGGCGAGTGTGGAAGATATTTCCGAAGATTTTGTTCCAGCGAGTGTCAAATGGTTTAATCGCCTGCGCGGTTATGGCTTTGTCACCGAAGGGGAAGACAAGGAAGATATCTTTATTCATATGGAAACTCTTCGACAGGCTGGCGTGTTAAATGTTCAGCCCGGGGACCCTTTATTGGTGAAGATCGGTAAGGGAGAGAAGGGGCCCTTGGCCGTTGAGGTTAAGCAGCGCTGAGTTCATCTGAGCGGTTGTTTGGTAAAAATCTGACAAGGCGAAAATTCTTTTGAATTCATGCAATTTTCGCCTTGCACCTTTCCCTGCTTATCTGTAAACCCCTCATGTCCCTGGCCGGGGAGTAGCGCAGCCTGGTAGCGCATCTGCTTTGGGAGCAGAGGGTCGCTGGTTCGAATCCAGTCTCCCCGACCACCACTTCTTCACAATCTATGAGCTTTATGGCTATGAGCTTTATGGTCAGCGGGCTTGAAATGTCCGCAAACCGTCATAGATGCTTAATATATCTTAAACATTAATCGCTATTCTCTGAGTGACGAGAATAGGAATGGAAAATAAATGCCATATAATTTGGACAGGCAAGGATTGGCCCGGTTGGCGGGCTTTATATTGAATGAGCGCCACCCTTCATCAAAGGACAGCGCTCATAAGCTCTTAAACGCACGTATGGGTGCTTATTTCGAAGGCAAGCAGTTTGCACGTGATGCGGTTGATCGCTATTTCGATCAGCAGCCTTAATTGCTTTTAGTTTTTAATCGGCTTCAGGTTCGAGAAGCCGATGCAAATGTACCACAACATATTTTGTCATGGCGTCATCCACGGTCTTCTGCGCTGCACCTTGCCATGCGGCACGTGCAGTTTTAAAGTCAGGATAAATACCGACAACTTCAACAGTGTTGAGATCTTCGAATTCGAGCCCCTGTGGGTCCTTTACGCGTCCGCCAAATACGATGTGAAGCAGCTGTTTGTCACTCATGTCTTTGCTCGTTCCATCTGGAAATTGATGGGGGCCTTTTAACGAATGCAGATGAGGGAGTCTAGTACGGCTTAATCGTGAAGACCGTCTTCAATCTCTTTTTGAAGCAGTTGAATTTCAGAATCGAGGAGCTTGTCAAATGTTGGTCCACTCCAGGCCCGATGGTCTCCTTGTGCGTAGCCCAAGGCGTTATAATAGTATAACCGCGCGTTCATGATATTAGGTAAGCGGTTATCGCGTGTGCCAACGATTCGGGCAGGGGAGCCAACAACAATGGAATTATCGGGAATTTTCATCCCTTCCTTCACATATGTATGCTGACCGATGATGCAGTTATTCCCAATCACACACCCGTCATAGAGTGTGGAGTTAATCCCGATAAGGCAGTTATCACCGATATGCGCAGCATGGATGGTACAGTGGTGCGTGATGGAGCAATTTTTGCCAATAATAGTTGGACGGCCGGGTGATGTATGGATCATGACGAAGTCTTGGATATTCGTCATTTCCCCGATTTGTGCATGGCTACTCTCGGCGCGAATAACGGAATAAGGCCAAAGTGATGCCCCGCTCTCAATCCGAACAGCGCCGTAGATCAAAGCTGTTTCATGAATGAAAGCGGGGGTGTTTAATTTTACATCAGGACCAAAGCGATTAGACATTATTATTCAGCAGCTTCAACCTGATCGCCATAAGCCTGAGACTTGATTTCTTCAAGAAACGCATCGAAACCTCGTGAGGCAATAAGAGAGCCGAATTCGTCTCTTTTCGTTTCGGCGATGCTGATCCCTTCAATCTTCAGGTCGATGATTTTAGGCAGACCATCTTTGGTGTGTTTGACACGCCAATCCGCAGCGATAGGGGAACCACCTTGTGGGCGTAATAACTCGGTTCGCACATAAACGTCTGACCGCCCAACGGGTTGGGTTCCAACGATCCGCAGTTCTTCATCACCGATCTTTAGAAGCTGGTCGGTATAGAAGCTGATGATATAATCCGGGAAAATCCGACGGTATTCCGTGATTTGATCCTCTTCGGCTGAGCGGTAAAACCGTCCCAGCAGCAAAGGCGCAACATAATCGATGGCGACGCCATCTAAAAGAAGCTGCCGAAACTGGGTGCGGCGTGCTTCACCTTCCAATGATGCGTCCCGCAAGGCGTTAAATGCACGGTTGGAAATATCTTCAACAAACACCAATGCAGCTTCTTCCTGTTCCGGTGTTGCCTTTGCCCAGGCTGAGGAAAAACTGAGAACCACAGCTAAAAGCATTGCTATGAGAGCGATGCCTGTCAGCACGCGGGCGTAAAAAGGTCTGGGGTCGATTGCTTTCACAGCAGTGTTTTTCGCGGTCATGGCTTGTGTCCTAAGCTTTTATTCGGTGCCCGAGTCAGTGGGTGTGGCCTGACGAAGATATGCAATGACATCTTTTCGGTCTTGCTCTTTACGCAGGCCAGCATAACTCATTTTATTACCAGGCAGGAAGCTGCGTGGGTTCGCAAGCCACTGGTCAAGCTTCTCTTCCGTCCATTCAAATTCAGCAGATGCCAAAGCTTTTGAATAACGCGGGTAATCGTCCAACTCACCGGCCTTCCGATTAAAAAGGTCATTCAGATTTGGGCCGATTTTATGGCGTGCAGCAACAGAAACATTGTGACAGGCCCGGCATTGATTGAAGACTTTTTTGCCCTTTGTGGCATCCCCTTGCGAGGAGAGGGCGAAATTCATATCTGCGTCTTCGGCCAGCGTTGGTACTGTAAATACTGTACTCATGGCCAAAGTGATTGTGGCGATCAACAAGGGGGTCTTTTGCATGATCTGGGTCTTCCTCTTTAATCTATTTACTCGTGTTTTAGTCAGGATGGCTGAACCTACAATGAATGATGCCATCCTGACTAAATACTCTATTTATTATTCAGCCGGCTCTGCTGCATATCGTTTGATTTCGCCGCTTTTCAAGCGTTTGTTATAGGAATCTAACATAGCTTTTACTTTAGGCGCCAAAATATACAAACCAATCATATTGGGGAAGGCCATTCCCAAAATCATCGCATCTGCAAAATCCATCACCGCCGTCAAGGTCATGGAAGACCCGACGATAAGGACCATAAGATAGGTGACTTTAAACATCAGATCAGCTGTCGGCTTATTCCCAACCAGGTAAAGAAAAGACCGATGTCCGTAGTAGAACCAGGTGATCGACGTGGAAAAGGCAAACATCACAACTGCGATGGACAGGATATAAGGGAACCAGTCAATCACAGTTGCAAAAGCAGCTGAGGTGAGGGCGATACCATCGCGCCCGCCTGCGTCTGTATGCATGCCAGTCACGATGATGACGAGGGCTGTCACTGTGCAGATCACGACCGTGTCAATGAATGGCTCCAGCAGGGCCACCATGCCTTCAGCAACAGGTTCTTTGGTTTTTGCCGCGGCATGAGCGATAGAAGCTGATCCAACGCCTGCTTCATTTGAAAAAGCCGCCCGCCGCATGCCTTGAACCAACACGCCGATGAAGCCGCCGGTCACACCTTCAGGTGAGAAGGCGCCTGACAGAATTGCTGCAAAGGCCGCTGGAATATCAGCGATATGGCCACCTAGAACAATCAATGCCGCAGTCAGATAGACAGCTGCCATGATGGGAACCAGGAACTCCGTCACGCGTGTGATGGAGCGAATACCGCCGATAATCACCATACCAACAACGACTGAGTATAATGCACCAACGATCCAGGGCTTCCCTGAAAGGAAGCTCTCTTCACCGCCAGTCAAAGGAACCAATACGTTCAATACCTGCGTGGAGGATTGATTAACCTGGAACATGTTCCCGGCACCGAATGCCCCGCCGATACAAAGAATGCAAAATAAAACGGATAGGAATCGGCCAAGTTTGGGTCGTCCGTGTTCTGCAAGGCCTACTTGCAGGTAGCGCATCGGCCCGCCGGTGACGACACCATTTTCATCAAATTGACGATAATGCAGACCAAGTGTGCATTCGACGAATTTACTGGTCATACCGAGAAGACCAACCAGGATCATCCAGAATGTAGCACCAGGACCGCCAATTGTAATCGCGATTGCAACACCTGCAATATTGCCAAGGCCGACTGTTCCAGAAACCGCGGCTGTCAGCGCTTGGAAATGGGTGACTTCGCCCGGGTCATTCGGGTTATCATAAGTGCCTTTGGCAATCCGAATAGCCTGGAAGAAGCCCCGGAAATTGATAAACCGCATGAATAAAGTGAAGAAGGTCGCGCCAACAAACAACCAAATCACGATGAAGGGCATGCCGATAGCGCCGCTGTCCATATCGTTTGCGACAACACCAGTGCCACTGGCGGAGAGGGAAGCTCCCAGTCCGGCATCAGAAGTGAAGGAGACTGTGTCGCCAGACTGACTGATGCTTAACCCTGTGCCGTCAAAGGCTGCGTCCAGGAGTTCAAACACAGTCTGCGCCGTTTGATCAGCTGTTGATCCGATGGAAATCGCTGCATGATCTGCGCAATAGGCACCATCTGAATCAAATTCATATGTAACACTGCGATCCGCGGCGTTCACTGTTAATAATGCGCCATCTGCTAAGGCTGCGTTGAATTCCAGGCTGCCTTTGGCAGTGTCTTCACCGCCGATAATGGGCACTTCGAAAAAGACGATTTTATTGGATACGAAATTGGTGAAGGGCGAGACTGCCGCGTTGATTTTTTCTGCAAATGTTGGAACGGCACAAAGAGCGGGATCCGCGCCCTGTGCCTGGCTCACATTGGTTTGCGCGAACAATGATGCAGCTAAAAGCCCCGCTGCACCAATAATTTGGGTGATTTTTTTAATCATAAATTCCATTCCGCCCTAAAGGCTCGTCCTTCCCGATATGGTGCGTCTTGTTGCACGTATTCGATATATTTTGCGCGCATGCTAGCGGCGAAGATGGATAAGAACAAGGACTAGAGCGGAAGAACACGCTATGTTGAAGCAAATCCATACGAATATGCGCCGTTTTAACCAGTGTTTAAACTTGTCATTGGATAGTATTTTCTTTCACGGACCGAGCCCAGGGGATTTCAGGTGTCTCAAGACAATCAATTATCCGCAGCTGATGTAGCCAAACTTATTGAGAATCCATCTGCAGACCATCGTGCAGACGCCGCAACAAAAATTGCATCTCATTTAAATGAAGGGTCACTGAGCGAGAATGAACGCGCATTAGCCGAAGATATCTTTCGAGTCATGGTTCGTGATGTGGAAAGCCGTGTTCGTCGGGCGCTTTCTGACAGCTTGAGGGAAACGGATGATCTGCCGCGGGATATTGCTTTGTCTTTGGCAAATGACGTGGATGATGTGGCTATTCCGTTTCTGGAACTCAGCCAGGCACTATCTGACGAAGATCTTCTGTCAATCATTGAAGCCAAAGGTGAAGAGCATCAAATGGCGATTGCCAGACGGGAGCAGGTTTCCGAAGAAATTGCCGATGCCCTGGTTGAAACCAAAAGTGAAAATGTGGTGGCGACGCTTGTTGCCAATGACGGTGCTGAGTTGAGTGAAGGCACCATGAACCGGGTCCTGGATGAATTTGGTGATGTGAAGAGCATTTCCACCCCAATGGCCGGGCGGGCAACGTTGCCGCTTGATGTGGCGGAACGGTTGGTCTCGCTTGTATCAGATAAAATTCAAGAACGTCTGCTGACCCATCAGGAGCTGTCACCTGATATGGCGATGGATCTGATCCTGCAAAGCCGGGAGCGGGCGACAGTCAGTTTGCTTGACGGGTCGTCGGATGCGCCCGATGTTCAAGCCCTGGTCGAACAATTGCATCGAAATGGTCGTCTGACACCAACTTTGATCATTCGTGCCTTATGTATGGGCGATCTGACATTCTTTGAAGCAGCTATGGCGAAAAAAGCGTCTATTCCGGTTGTGAATGTGTTTAAGCTGGTTCACGATAAAGGGGATATGGCACTGCCAAGGCTATTTGCCAAAGCGAATATGCCTGAGGAAATGGTGGAGCTGGCCCAGGTCGCATTGGATGTGTCGAGCGAGATGGATGTCCACAGCAGCGATGACCGGGAAAAATTCAGAACTGTCATGATGGAACGGGTCTTGACCCATTTTGAAGAAGATTTTGACGCTGAAAATCTCGATTATTTCATTTCAAAAATGGCTGGCAATCAGGCGCCTCAAGAGACAGCTTCCGCTTAATTCAATCGCTTCAACGATTGTGCGAGAAGCACATAGAGCTTTCCAAGTTCACTAGAAACCAATGTGATGGAAAGGGCAGAGGGGTTTTTGTCTGCCATTGCTCTCGACATAAGCAATTCAAAATCTTTTAGATATTGACGAACATTGTCTCTGAATTCACTGTCACTGTCATAGCGTTTTGATATGGACATTCTGATATTGCGATCACCAATTCGAACGGTACGGCGTGTAAATATTGATTTATCGCCGGCAAGATAATTGGACCATAATTCATCAGGCACATCGGTGGACAAAGCCCGGTTCAAATCGATGGATGTCGAATTTAGACCTTCGATAATCAGCGATGAGGTGCGGACCAAATCCGATTTGGACAGATCTTCTACTCTGTCTTGAATGCTTGAAATCTTAGAGGTCAGGTCATCACTTTGTTTTAACAGGTCCTGCGCGTGACTACCGACTTTTTGGGCGGCAGTTTCAGCGGCAGAACTGGTGCGGATAGCGGCTTTTGCAACATCATCTAATGTTGAATGAAGCTGGGATGAGATGCGCTCTGCGGCGGCCTTCATATCTTCTTCTAATTTTGCACTATGCTCTTTTTCTTTGTCAGAAAGCCGCGCAATGGATGCGTTGATCTTCTCATTAATGGCTTCTGATACCTGGCCAGATGCCTGTCTTGCAGCCTCCACAGCTTGTAAGGCAACTTTACGGGATTGCGACATGGCGTTTAAATAAGTGGCACCAACCTGTAACGCACCATCCTGTGCGCTGCTTTCCATGTTTCTCACTGTGTCGCGAATATGGCCCAGCTGTTCCTCCAGGGCGGCACCTAAAGCCTCGACCTGAGTTGAGACGTCACTTTGTTCGACATTTAACGCACCTAGTTTTTCTACGGCTTGATCGCATGCTGAGTTCAGGTCGCCCGCAAGACGTTCCAACTCTTCCATCACTTGAACCCGCTGGCCGGTTAAACGCTGTAATGATGCGTCCAGTCGTTCACTATGTTCCTCAGATGTGGTGGTAATGTCTTTTGCGGCCTGGCTGAATTGATTGGACGTTCCCGTGATATGGTCGCTCGCCTGGCTCAGTGTGGATTTCAGGCTTTCTACCTGCTCTCCAATTGCAGAAGCGCGCTCTTTCATCTGATTTTGATGAGTATCCGCAATGGTTGAAAGATTTGAGGATTTTTCATCAAGCTCTGAAACAATTGTCTCAAAATTACTGCTTAAACCAGTCAGCAGGTTTTGAAAGGCGCTTTGCTGCTGCCCAAGTCTTTCTTCCATTTCAAGCAGGCGGCTGCTTGCATTTTCAATAACGTGTTGAATATGTTGAGCACGCTCATCAAGCTGTGAGGTGCTTCCGTCCAAGACTTCCTTTGCACCGCTTGATGTGCTGCTAATTCCATCCAGGGCCTGATGCAGCGCCGTCGTTAGGCCTTCGTAGGACGTGCGGTCTTCTGATAAAAGTTGCCCCAGCTGATCGGTTTGCCCTTGTATCTGTGAAGAGAATTCAGAAATGAGCCCTGAGATTTCCTGTCTTAAGCTGCCGATATTTTCTTTTAATGTCGTGCCTTGATGGGCCACATCCCCTTGTAAGGCGTCCAGTTGTCCGCGGCTGCTGTCACTGACCTTTTGCAGGGCGGCTTGAATGCGTTGCTCTGCCATTTCCGCTGTGGTGTGAAGCTGTGCCACATGATCTTCTGCCTGACCCAAGGTGCGTATCATTCGTTCTTCAAGCGCGTCACTTGCTCGCTCAACGGCGCCAATGGTATCAAGCGCGCGTTCGCGAATGGACGCGGCTTCGTCTTTGAATTCCTGCGCAGCGGCATGGGTTCGTGTAACGGCGTCATCTGCGGATTCCGCCAATGCATCGGAATGTGATTTTAACATCTCCTGTAGATCAGCGCTGTTTTCTTTTGTCTGATGAACAAGCTGACCAAAGGTTTCTGTGTCGGCGTGCAGCACGTCTCTTGCAGCTTTAATAGATGCAGACAAATCCTCCACAATCTGGCGATAGGAGGTTTCGCTGTCCTGCAGGCGACCAATCTGCTGCCCCAGATTTGATTGGGCGGAATCTGATGCGTCCCGTAAGCCATGGGCCTGCCCGGCAAGGGCGGCGATCAGATTGTTGATGCGTTCTTCACTTGCATCCGCTCGATCGCTGAGGTTTTTTGCTTCTTCATTTAACCGGTCACCGGCAAGGCGAATGGTTTCACGTGCGTCATCACTGGTGTTTTCAACGCTTGCGACCACCAGTTCAAGGCTGGCCTGCATATCAAGGGCGCGTTTTTCCAATGTGCTGGACATCTGATCCAGTGCGTCCCGTTCCTGGGAGAGACGCTGGGTTACAGCATCCGCTTTTTTCTCGGCATCTGTTGTTGCTTCGAAAAGCGCAGTGATCTGGGTTTGGAATCTATCTTCTAAAGCGTTGAGCCGGTTATCAGCCAGTTCAACCGTTTTATCTATATTTTTGATTTCCGTATTCAGCTTTAAAATCAGACTGGTCAGTTTTTGTTCTGCTGCATCGACCGGTGCGACGGCTTTATTCAGTGTTTTCGCAATCGCCAGACGTCGCTCCAGCAAAGGGTCGCTTCTTTGAATGACCAGCGCCATAAGCCAGAAGACCATGATGGGCGTGAAAATACCGGCAACATATATGGCGACATCCGCAGAGGACGGGTTTGAAATCAACCCTTTTTGGCGGGCATCATAAGCCAGATAAGCAACAAACAGTAACCAGATCAGGCTCAATCCCGCTGCAAAAGGCATGGGCCAGCGTCTTTGAATGGATCCGGTTGCTTTTGTGCTGCTCTTTACGGGCTTATTCTTGTCTGACATCATATACTGGCCTTTTGGCATGTTCCCCCAGTCTTTTGTTTAAAGTTTTCCGCGTGAAAGGAAAAGGGCAAAGTCTTAAACTGAAGCTTAGTGGATGTTTTGGCGTTTTGATGACTGTGGCAAGCGAGGGGGTGCGGCAAATGAAACAGGAAAAACGTGTCTTATTAAGTGCTGCACAAATGCGGTATCTGGAGCTGGGGTTGAGTCAACCTGGCGGAAAGCTGCCTCTTTTTGATGCAAACGGCCAGGAAATTTCTGTCAGAACCGTTAGAAGTTGTATAGAGAAAGGACTATGTGTGCCGTGGTTTGACAATCCTATCAAGCCTGATTGGATCGTATGCAAGTTAACCTCTAAGGGCCGGCGGGCACTGGAGGAAATGAAAAGTCGCTCTTAAAGAAATCATTAACTCTTGTGGTTAAACATCTAAGTGGATGAAGAAGATATATGAATTCCAAAGCCAGACCTGCAACGGCCGGTCCTTTATATGACGCTGTGCATCTTGCCGGCTTCACCGAAGGGGACCGTGCTCTGGAAAAGGCAATTTTGTCAGAGTTCTGCGCGAACACCCGTGTAAGTGTTGTGGAGTTGCAGTCGTCTCAATCGGACCGGTCCTGGGGGGAAGCATTCCACCGCTTAAAAGGTGCAGCGAAAGCTGTTGGGGTCTGGTCCGTGGCGAATTGGTGTGAAACGGCTGAGAATCACCCAGATATGCCGGATGGCGAAAAAATACAATTGTTCGAGCGAATTTTGAGTCTGATAGAAAAAATTGAGCATCACATAGAACGCTTTTAAGCCTTTTGTTTTTCAGACGATCGGCTTAACCGGGGGGAAGAATGAGCGATATTAGTTTGGAACGGCTAACAGTTTTGCTGGTTGAAGATAGCCCGTTCATCAGGTCTTTATTATCGAATTGTCTGAAGATCTTAGGTGTTGGTACGGTTATCGCAGTGGAAGATGGCGCCGGAGCTATTGATTTTATTCAACTTGTCCATCAAGACCCGATGAAAGCGGGTGTTATGGAAGTGGATATTGTCATCACCAACTGGGAAATGTCGCCGGTCAACGGTAAGATGCTGTTACGCTGGATACGCCGTCATAAAGACAGCCCGGACCGGTTTTTACCGGTTCTGATGATAACGGCCTATACTGAGCAGGAACGCGTGTTAGAGGCCCGGGATTTAGGCGTGCATGAGGTATTAGCGAAGCCTTTTACCATCAAAAGCTTGAGTGATAAGCTGATGAGTGTGATTATGAACAACAGACAGTTCGTTCATACGAAAAACTATTTCGGTCCTGACCGGAGGCGGCAGGAGCTGTTTTGGGATAGTGAAGAACGGCGCGAACTGACTGATGAGAGTGAGGCTGTGGAGATCATAGTACATGGAGAATGACCCCCAGGTGGTGGTGCGCTTTCACCGTCGCCGAAATAAATTAAAAGAAAAAGTCATGGGTCTTGACCAATCGGGGGATAGCGGCAAGACACCAACAATTGATCCTGAAATTCTCGCAAAAGCGCAGAAGATTTTCGAAGATATGTCCGAGGACTATCCTGATTGGGTCAATGGTTTGATTACTGAACTTGCAGAGCTGCGCCGCCGCTGCGTGGATGAGCCTGAGGCACGGCGCGGTATTTTTGAACGGATTGCAGCGATTGCCCATGACATGAAAGGGCAGGGCGGGACTTTTGGGTATCCGCTGATTACGGAATTTGCAGATAGCCTGTATAAAGTCGCCAATATCCGCAAAGGCTTTGCAGACCATCAGGTTGAGATTATCAAAGCGCATATAGATTCAATGCGTGCTGTCATCCGGGATCGTGTGTCCGGTGACGGTGGAGAAATCGGCGTCGCCTTGACCACAGGTCTGAAATCGACAATTGAGAAGCTGAAGAGATAATGAGGTATTTGGCGGTCATATGCCTGCTGTTGCTTTTGCAGGCATGTGCCGCCGGACAGCCAGTCCATCAAGACGTTAATCTCGCGACAGATTTCAAGCGTATCGAGCGTTTTTCCATAGAAGTAGGGCACCCACTTGAGCATGGCACGGCTTCTTTAGATGTTTTGAAGGATATTGGTATTTCGCCAAGAGATGTTCATCAGGCAATACATAGCGTCCTGTCTGGAAAGAATTGGCTGTATGAAGACGACAGTCATCAAGCTCATATCATTGTGACGCTCACATATGGGGAACGAAAAGACTTAAGCCTCTATCGCGATTATGTACATCTTGGCCGCAGGGGGTGGCTTTGGAGTGAAGATCCGAGAGCGGAACGATATAGAGCGGATACATTGGCCATCGATATTTTTGATGCGCGGACCGGCAATGCATTATGGCATGGGTATAGCCAATTAAGTGCTTATGGCGTTGAAGATCAGCGCCTGGCCTTTAACCAAGCGCTGATTTCTATTCTTGATGCATTTCCGCCGGATATCTCAAAATTAAGAGGCAGTGTGCAGGGATCAATCCTGGTCCAATGAACCCCATTGATCGCGCAAAGCGTAGTTCATGACGTGATAGATAACATTTTGTTCCATCACACCGCTGATCAACGCTGAACCGGCTCCCGTCGCATATATTGCAACGTCTTCACCACCATGGGTTTCAGATGAAGTTGGCACTAATGCTTGTTGCTGAAAGTCACGATGCGTTGTATCTACGTCGCTTAAATCAGTTCTCTCACCGGACTGGGCTCCAGGGCCATTGTGATAGCCTAAAGTTGTGTAGGGCTTGCCGTCCTTGGCCTGAACGGCGTCGTTGGCATATTCGGGGCTATGGACCAGACCTAGGATCGGGTTGCCGCGTACGGGGTAACCAGCCATAGTGAATACATGGCTGTGATCCGCGGTCACGATGATCAATGTTTCATTGAGGTCAACGAGATCACTTGCCGCTTTGACTGCGTCGGAAAAAGCTTGGGCGTCTTTTAAAGCGCGATGTGCGTTTCCACCATGATGGGCGTGGTCAATGCGTCCGCCTTCGACCATGAGAACAAAACCCTTGTCGGACTGGGACAGCATCTTAACCGCTTTTTTCGTCATATCCGCCAGGGATGGCTCGCCGCCACTATCTTCTGCGCGGTCGGCTTCGTATTTCATGTGGCTTGATTCAAAAAGGCCAAGGAATTTTGGAGTTTGCGCATTCGCCTCGTCAAATCCGCCTGTGTTCCATGCGAATATGCCGTTCGGGTGTTTTGCCTGCCATTCTTTAATCAAATTCCGTCCATCAGTCCGGCGGCCGGTCCAACTTGGGTTTTCCGGGTCATTGGTTGTCTTTGGAAGAAAATGCCGCCGTCCACCGCCCATTGCCACGTCAATACCGTCACCATAAGGGAATTCGATGAATTGGCGGGCGATGTCTTTACAGCCTTCTTGGCGCGCTTCGTCTGTTAATTCACTGTCATCTTCCCAATCTCTACTGGGGGCGTGAGCATAGGTTGAGCCCGGCGTGGCGTGCGTCAAACGCGTGGTTGTGATCACACCGCTGCTCAGTCCTGCTCTCTCCGCTTTTTCAACCAGGCTTTGAAGATGGTGATCTTTTGCGCCGGCACATTGGCCACGCGGCTGGTTGTGGCCAACGCTCAGGACGCCAATGCGGGTTTTCGCCCCGGTTAACATGGCTGTTGCCGTTCCAGCGGAATCGGGTACTTGCGCATCATGGTTATAGGTTTTTGACAAGGCGACATGAGGGAAATGTTCAAAGGAAAGCAGATTTTCCTCTCCGCTTTCCCCGCGGCTTTGACCGTCAAATATGCGTGCGGCTGTGACTGTCGAAATGCCCATGCCATCACCGATGAAGATGATGACATTCTTTGCTTTGTCGGGAAATGCCTGCGCTTGAAGCCTGGCTTTGAGAGCGTCTTCGCCTTGCGCTAACCATGTGTTGTCATCGGCTGTTGCGCAGCCTGTTGTGAATACAGTGCTTAAGAAAACAGTGATAAGTGTCTTACGCATGACGAGTATGTCCCTGTTGTTATTCTTTAGCCCATGTAACATGGGATGAGAGTTCCGCAAAGCATGCATAGCAAGACTTCATCTTTGGTGTTTGCGCTTGCCTGAATCTAAAGCCATAGTGCACAGAATGAAAAAAGACCCCTTGGGAGAGAGCAATGGCAAGCGCAGATATAAAACAACAAATGAATGCCGTGTTGGACAAGCAGAAGAAGGCGCATATTGCTGCATCTCCTGTCCCTGCTGATGTGCGGATCGATCGTATAGACCGGGCGATTGACATCTTGATTGAAAATGAAATGCAGCTCAGCGAAGCCATGTCAGAAGACTTTGGTCAGCGCGCTGTGCAGATGTCTCGTTTTACCGATATTTTGGCTGCAGTTGGTGCTTTGAAATATGCGCGTAAACATGTGAAGAAATGGATGCGTCCGGAACGCCGCGCGCTGGAGTTCCCTTTGGGCCTGCTGGGGTCAAGGGCCTGGGTGGAATATCAGCCAAAAGGCGTGGTGGGTATTATCAGCCCATGGAATTTCCCCGTGAATCTGACCTTTGCGCCCTTAGCCAGCGTCTTTGCCGCAGGCAATCGCGCTATGATTAAACCGTCAGAATTTACACCAGAAACATCTAATCTTATGAAGAGCTTGTTTGAAAAAGCTTATGATGAAGATGAAGTTGCGACATTCACCGGAGGGCCGGATGTAGGCGAGGCCTTTTCCACATTGGCCTTTGATCACCTTATATTCACCGGGGCAACGTCTATTGCCCGGCATGTCATGCGGGCGGCGTCTGAAAACCTTGTGCCACTGACGTTGGAATTGGGCGGGAAATCCCCGGTCATGGTCGGACGCAGCGCTGATATGAAAAAAGCAGCGGACCGGATTGTCATGGGTAAAATGATGAATGCCGGGCAAGTTTGTCTCGCACCTGATTATCTGCTTGTTCCAAAAGATAAAGAAGACGAGATGACCAACGCTTTGGTCGATAAGGCAAGCGAAATGTATCCCCGCATGAATGGCAATCCCCATGCGACAGCGATTGTGAATGACCGTCATTTTGCCCGGTTAAAGGATGCAGTCGAAGATGCGAAAGCAAAAGGCGCTGACATCACAGTGGTCAATCCGTCAGGTGAGGATTTTGATGCGTCTAATACCCGTATGATGCCTTTGACGATCATTCGTAATGTGAATGAAGATATGGTGGTGATGCAGGATGAGCTGTTCGGCCCTGTATTGCCAATCAAAGGTTATGACGAATTTGATGAGGCCGTAGATTATGTAAATGATCATGAACGCCCTCTGGCAGCTTATTATTTCGGCAGTGATAATAAGGAAGAGCGAGCCGTATTAGACAAAACAACGTCGGGCGGTGTCACATTGCAGGATGTGATTTTCCATATGGCGCAGGATGATCTGCCTTTTGGTGGGGTCGGGCCTTCTGGAATGGGCGCCTATCACGGTATTGAGGGCTTTAAAGCGGTCAGCCATCAAAAGGCCATTTATCGTCAGACAAAATTTGACCTCGCCGGCCTGATCGGCGCGCGCCCCCCATATGGAAAGGCTTTGGAACGCACATTGGGTATGCGTTTAAAGAAATAAATTCCCATAGACTATTGAACTTCCCTGCGTTTTCTTGAATGAGTTGACGCAGGGTTTATTTTGCCCTTGGTCTTTTATCGGCCCTGTGTTCACATATGGCCAACAGGACGCAGGATAATGAGTGACGATATAAATTTAACGATAAGGGAAGCAAAGATTGACGATTTAGAGGCGCTTTTGCCTTTGGTCGAAGAATTCTATGCGGGCCCCGAATATGATACGCCTCAATCTGCTTTACGCGGGCATCTGACGCGCGTGTTGGAAGACAGGCGAAGCGCTATATTCATCGCTGAAGATGGGGAGCGCGCCATAGGATTTGTTGCAGCGATCCTAAGTATTGGCTTGGAATTTGGTGTGATGGCGGATGTCGAGGATCTGTTTGTGTTGCCTGGGCAAAGGGGCAGACAGGTTGGCAGTCGTTTAATGGTTGAGGTGCTGGACTGGTGCAAAGCGCAAGGCGCTGATGAGGTTTTTCTGGTTATTGCGCAGCAAGGTGAGCCAGCGCGGCAGCTGGAACGGCTTTACTTACGTTTGGGCTTTGAACCCAGTCGCCGTCGGCTGATGTACCGGCCGCTTAAATGAGTTGATTGGACATATGATGTTTGAGTTTCGGACTGCCACCAAAGCCTTGTTGATCGGCCTGGTGATAACGCCATTGCTATCTTCCTGCGGAGAGGCGGGAGAGGGTGATGCTGTCCAGGTTCCCGAACATATCTTCCTGGCGGTTTCTAACCTTTATCGGTCTTCCGATCATAGAGCGCGGGATGAGGGTCGAAAGCCTGACCAGATTTTGTCTTTTTACGGTGTCGAAAAAGGCATGTCCGTATATGAGATTGGCGCGGGTTCGGGCTATTATACGGACTTGCTCTCGCTGTCCGTAGGTGAACAAGGACAGGTTTTTGCTCAATATTCCAAAGAAAGATGGAATAGCGCAAAAGCTGACTTCTCCAACCGTTTTTCAAGCCGTAGAAATGTCGTTCCTTATATCGGTCAGAGGGAAAGCCTTAAACTTGGGGACGGCTCCGTCGACATGGTGATGGTGGCCTTGTTGTGGCACCATATGCATTATGAAGCGGATAAGGGCGAAACGTTTCCGCTAACAACCGAGGTTTTTCTGGAAAACAGCCTGCGTTTGCTGAAGCCGGGTGGCATATTGGCTATCATTGAGCATGAGGCCGCCCCGGGAACAAGCCGGGCGCAAGCGGCGGAGTGGCACCGCAGTCCCAGGCAAATGACGATTGATGACATAGAGGCGGCCGGGTTTGAATTCATTGCAGCGTCAAATGTTCTTGAAAACACAAATGATGATCTGGAAAATTCCTGGCGCGTTGAGTTTGACGAACGGGATGTCTCTCAACGCTTCGTCTTGAAATTTAAAAAACCTATGGCGTCAGACTGATTAATCCGATCTCCCACAAGGGAAGCAGAGCTACGGCCCAAAACAGGTTGATAGTGCCGTATTTTAACACGTTTAGACTTTGGATCGATTGGCGATAGCTTAGCCAGAAGAGAGAGATCAAATTTGTTGTGATGAGGATAGATAACAAGACCCCTAAGATCAAAATCAGATAGACCATTGGCTCGGGGTAGCTAAGGACGAGTGCTGACCCCATGTTGGCTGCAAAGCCCATATATGAGACGAGTGAAATCGAGAAAACCAACCACAATACTGCAGTTGTGTTGAGCAGATGTTCTGTCAAAGGTGGCACTAAAGGGTGAGCGATGCGCGAATAGCGCTGTAACAGCCGTCTTGCCAAAACCGCAATTGCTAAGACCAGAGCACCCAGCCAGATACCTAGGCCTAAACCAGGGGTATATAAGGTGGGCAGCTTCTCATAAGCGGTTGTCTGATAATGGGCGTTAACATGTCGGATTTGGCCGTCTTTACCTCTTTCAAAAGCCCAGATATCCCCGGTCTCGGGGTTGCGGAAATGGTCTTTGTCTATTGGATATAAAAATCTGGTGCTGCCAAAATCTTTGATGCGTAGTGAATTAACATCAGCCTTGATGTGCAGTGTTCCATCCAGTGTCAGCAACGCCTTTTTAAATCCGCTATATGGCCGCCTGCTGGTACGATAATAGCCTTCATAATCGGATGGGGTGGATATCCTTGCGCTGGTGGGAATATCCTCAGGGAAGTAACGGTGTTGAATGAGTTTGGGGAAACTGCTGACAAGGGTGCTGCCACTTGCACTGTTGACCGAGATGAGAATGCCCAACTGATTTTTTCGATCAATCAGGAAACGAGAGAAGAACTCCATGGCGGATCCGTCATGGCCAAAGCCTTTAATTGCCCCAAAGTCGTAGGAAAAAAAACCTTTTACCAAACCCTGGCTGAGTTGATCCCAATAATGCCTTGATAAAATAAGTTCTCCGCCATCTTCAAAGGCGGTCAATGCTCTTAGATATCTACTCATATCGAGGGCAGTGGAAGAGAAAGATGCAGCAGGTGCTATCTGGTTCATATGGATGAATGGCTGCTCAATCCAATTCCCCGCTTCCCATTTCATGCCTTTGGCAAATCGCTCCATATCAGAGGCGGGGAGGGCGGATATCCGGCCATCCTGGAAGGGTTCTCTAAAGCCACTAGTCATCATATTAAGAGGCTGCAATATCCGCTCTTCAACATAGGATTCAAATGGCAGACCCGAGATTTCAGAGATGATCGCACCGGCCAATGCCACACCATAGTTTGAATAGCTTGGAAACCGGCCAGCTTCCCGGACACGGTCCGGGCGATAGCGATTGAGATATTCATGTAAAGTGGGAACATCTCCCCCTTCTTTGATGAAAAGATGCCCAAGCGCCAGATCCTCAAATCCGTTTTGATGCTGAAGGAGGTGGCTGATGCGTATCGGGTTTTGAAATCCTTGGTCAGGAATGCGAAGGTCGGCGGGAAGATGGGTGTTTATTGGGTCTTCCATCTGTATCTGACCATTTTCCAGCAATTGGAACAACGCGATCCAAGTGAATGTTTTGGAAATAGAAGCCAGCCGGAATAAATGACGATCGCCATTCGTCATTTGAGGCGGGGACAGGCGTGCCTGACCATAGCCTTTTGCAAGAAGTGTTTCCCCGTCTTTGGTAATTGCTACGATTGCACCTGCTATTTGATGATTTGCAATCGCTTCTCCCATGATACCTGAAACAAAAGCGTCGATGTCATTGTGGGTCATGGTGGGTGCTGCCTCGCCCAGCATGTCCTCACTTGCCACAATAGGTGCGGGGACCGCGCCTGGTGACTGAACGCTCTGCCCAAGAGCCAGTGGTGCTGCATATAATAAGGAGGCTATGCCTATAAACAGGGCGAAGAGACGGGGCATTAATGTGATCTCCAAAATATCGAACACAGCTTAGCTGTATTTGTGCAACAGGGCTAAGAGAAATCATGGCTCGGCCAGGTGATTTGCCTTGTAACCCGTTTAACTGCCACCAAATAATAGCGGTGGGGTATGAGGTCATGGAACTGAAAGACGGAACTGTTCAGAATGAAGCCGGTTCGGCAAGGCTTTTCACTTTGCCGAATATTCTGTGTTACACGCGTATTCTTCTGACCCCGGCTATTATATATTTCCTCAGCGTCGGTGCTTTTGTTGAATCTCTCATTGTTTTTTTAATCGCCGGATTAACGGATGCATTGGATGGCACTCTTGCCCGGCTCCTCAATCAGACCAGCCGGTTTGGGAAGTTTCTGGACCCTGTCGCGGATAAGTTTTTTATCAACTCGGTCTTTATCACTTTTGCAGCGCTGAGCCTTTTGCCCTGGTGGTTTGCTGCATTGGTATTTCTAAGGGATATGTTGTTTGGCCTTGCTTATGGGTTGGCTCGCGTGAAAAAGCGGCAAAGCGATGTCACCCCGGTTCGGATTTCAAAGGCCAATACATTTTTACAGGTTATCCTTGGCCTGTTGATTATGGGCGGGCCGTTGGTCACACAGGATTTTGGCGTATTTCTTTGGCTACTTGTCGCATTCGTGACCGTGACAAGCGCGATTAGTGCTGTAATCTATCTAAAGCGTTGGGTTCTTTTGATGAAAGAGCCTTTATAGAGTGGTGTTATCCGGAAATTTAAATTCATGATCAAAAAGCTGTTTATTGCGCTTGCCCTTTTATTGGGGGGCGTGAAGGGGTGTTCTGTTTATATAGACAGTCGGGTGACGTCTCATGAATTGGCGGATCGGCGTATGGTCGAGACTGATGTGGGCTATGAGCTGAGTTTTCTGGAACTGGCAGCAGAGAGTGAACGCCCTGTCATCCTAATCCATGGGTCACCTGGCGGTGCAGGGAATTGGTCGAGTTTTTTATCACGCTATGCGAATAGATTTCACTGGATTTCTGTTGATCGCCCGGGATTTGGAGGGACGCGGCCGAAACAGGCTGAAACATCTTTGAAAATTCAAGCAGAGGCGATTGCTGCTGTCCTTGAAAGGGATTGGGATCAGAAGCCAATCATCGTGGGTTATTCTCTGGGAGGTCCGGTTGCTGCACATTTGGCGGTTCATCATGGGGATGAAATCGCCGCCGTAGTTTTTGCTGCTGCCTCTATGGACCCGGGATTAGAAGATATTTGGGCAATTCAAAAAATTGGACGGACGGCCCATTGGTTTTTGCCCAAAGGCCTTCGAAATGCGAATGTCGAGCTTATGGCCTTGGGAAAAGAGCTGGAACTATTAAGACCTGATCTGGCAGGCATAAACATTCCAGTTGCAGTTCTTCACGGTGAGAAGGATGAAAATGTACCGCTTGAGAATGTTTCCTATCTGGAAGGCAGGTTAAACGCCAAACCCGTGTTGAAACACATTCTGCCAGACCTGGATCACGGAATCCCTTGGGACGGTCAGGACGCACTTTTTAACCTGTTAGAGGAATTGGATAGCCTGCTTGGCCGCTAACGCACAAGTGTCCGCATTGCATCCTCCAGCCCTTCCAAAGTGAGAGGGTGCATGCGGCCATCCATAATCTCTTTCATCATTTGAATGCTTTGACCATAGTCCCAATGGTCTTTGGGGATAGGGTTCAGCCATACGGCTTTCTCGTAAATATCCAGCAGGCGTCTCATCCAGACCTCGCCGCTCTCTTCATTCCAATGTTCCACGGACCCGCCGGGATAGGCGATTTCATAAGGGCTCATGGACGCGTCACCAACGAAGATGACCTTATAGTCATGTGGAAATTTATGAAGCACTTCAAGCGTGGGTATTTTTTCCTGCCAGCGCCGTGAATTATCTTTCCAAACGCCTTCATATAGACAGTTGTGGAAATAGAAATATTCCAGATTTTTAAATTCCGTATGGGCCGCAGAAAAAAGCTCTTCCACCATTTTGATATGGGGGTCCATGGAACCACCGACATCCAGGAACAAAAGCACTTTAACCGCGTTTCGCCGTTCTGGTCGCATTTTGATGTCCAGATAAGCGTGGCGCGCGGTTGAATCAATCGTGCCCTTTAAATCAAGTTCATCCGCAGCGCCTTCCCGGGCGAAGCGGCGCAGACGGCGCAGGGCAACTTTGATATTTCGGGCGCCCAGTTCCTTGGTGTTGTCCAGGTCTTTAAATTCTCGTTTGTCCCAAACTTTGATGGCACGGCCATGGCGGCCCTCTTTCTGGCCGATACGCACACCTTCTGGGTTATAGCCATAGGCACCAAAGGGAGATTTGCCTGCCGTCCCAATCCATTTATTGCCGCCTTGATGGTGTTTCTCCTGTTCTTCGAGGCGCTTTTTCAGCGTCTCCATAATCTCGTCCCAGGAGCCAAGGGATTTAACCTCTTCCATTTCTTCGGGACTGAGATAAAGCTCTGCCATCTTGCGCAGCCATTCTTCAGGAATCTCAGCACTTAGTTCTTCTGACATGCTTTCCAGGCCCTTGAAGACATGTCCGAAAACCTGGTCAAAGCGATCGATATGGGCTTCATCCTTCACAAGTGCGGACCTTGAAAGATAATAAAATTCTTCCACGCGCATCTCAATGACATGGTCCTGAAGGGCCTCCAGCAGCATGAGATATTCTTTAATCGACACAGGGATTTTTGCGTCTTTTAAGGCCAGGAAGAAACGGTTGAACATGGATGCCACTTTATTCTGATTTGGTTTTGAGGAGACTAGCCAATGGGCATGCTTTTGTCGAATTTTATCCCGGTCTTTTGGTTGTATTAGCTGGCTGACGTTTCATAAGTTGAGGCTGTTTTGATTAAAATTTTAAATAAAACCATTGAAACACAAGGGAAATCTGAAGCTATAGCCTGTAGGTTGCACACTCAATAAGTGTACATGCAATTATGCATTGCGCATCACGTTTTTTTCTGCACATTCAATAGCCTAATAGAGCCTGTGTCTTGGGGTATGTTGGCCGGGGGTTGGAGCGGAATGATGCATGGACGTAATGTGTTAAATGATAATCAAAGGAATTGGCCCAGACGTAAAGTCCTGTGGTTTGGAACTTTAAACGTAGGCGGCCATGCCTGGGATGTGCGTGTTTGCGATATCGCCGCCAGCGGTGCAAAGATCAAAATGGACTTGCCCTTGAAAGCGGGTGCCCCCATTTCTTTAAGTCATGACAAATTCGGAACCCTTAGCGGGCAGGTCGTCTGGCAGGAAGAAGGGGAGCTTGGGCTTTCTTTTGATGCAAGCCCAAACCGTGTTTTGGACGCCCTTGGAACCTCGGCGGATGTTCTGGGCCTGGCTTAATTTTCGCCGCGCCTGGCCATGAAGGCCAGTTTTTCAAAAAGCATGACATCCTGCTCGTTTTTCAATAATGCGCCGTGCATGGGTGGGATGAGCTTTTTGGGATCACGGGATTTCAAAACATCCAGCGGCATATCTTCATTCAATAAAAGCTTAAGCCAATCAAGAAGTTCTGACGTGGATGGTTTTTTCTTGAGACCTGGAACATCTCTAATATCGTAAAAGATATTCAAAGCTTCACGAACCAGCAGTTTTTGAATGCCGGGAAAATGCACGTCTATAATGGATTGCATCGTATCTGCATCTGGGAAGCGGATATAATGGAAGAAGCAGCGCCGCAGAAAAGCATCGGGGAGTTCTTTTTCATTATTTGACGTGATGATGACGATCGGACGGTTCTTGGCTTTCACCGTCTCGCCGGTTTCATAAACGTGAAACTCCATCCGGTCGATTTCCAGCAGCAGATCATTTGGAAACTCGATATCGGCTTTATCGATTTCATCAATCAGAAGAACCGGTGTTTCCTCTGATTGAAAAGCGTCCCATAATTTGCCGCGTTTAATGTAATTGCGAATATCTTTAACGCGCTCATCGCCCAATTGGCTGTCCCGTAACCTTGAAACAGCATCATATTCATAGAGGCCTTGCTGGGCTTTCGTCGTGGATTTCACATGCCATTCGATCAAGGGCATGTTGAATGCTTTCGCGACTTCGATGGCAAGAACAGTTTTGCCGGTACCGGGTTCCCCTTTGACCAACAGGGGCCGGCGCAAGGTCGCAGCGGCATTGACAGCAACTTTTAAATCATCCGTTGCCACATAATCCTGGGTGCCATCAAATTTTTGGGCAATTGTCATGGGGAAGGGCCTCATTATTATTCGTTCACGAGGCTCTAGCCTTAATGGCTCTTTCTCCCCTTGCCAAGACCTGCTTTAAGAAAAGAAGCTTGCGTCAAAAGGGCCTTTGTGAAGGGCAGCTTTCTCTAACCACTGTGCCGCCTGTCTGCCGACGTCTTCCCAATCCCGTAGATTTTCCGGCGTAATAATGCGGCAATTGGAGAAAATAGGTGTGTGGGGAGCTTGGCCAAAGCACCACCAGGGTGTGGCCGGAAACAACCATAGAATTGGTGTGCCGACAGCGAAACTCATCATTGATGGTGCGGCTGCGATGGTGACGACTAAATCACAGGCCTTTGTCAGGGCTGCTGCCCCGGCAAAATCATCACGTAGATCAAGGTCTTCAGGAACATAGATATCCGCGCCGAATTTTTTTTCAAAATAAGCGATGTCTTCGTCCGTATTGCCATACTGTAAATTGATGAAATGACAGTTTTCGACGCCTAAAATCTCTTTCCAGTGATCAAGCTGGGGATACCAGACATTGCGTTCGGCAGATTGAAAACCTGACCGCCAGCAAATGCCAACTTTCAGACCGTTGCCCAGCGCATCGATTTTGCGCCTCCAGTCTTTCACCGCTTGATCTTCGGCCTCCAAAAAGGAACCATCGCCTGTAGCGAAACTGTCCAGAGACGAGCGATAGAAGCGAAACAGGCTGCCAGCCTCAATAAAATAATCAATGTCTCCATCAGCCTTATCTAAAAAGGGGAGGAGGCGGTAGCGATATCCGTTATGGGTTTTGTCAACATAACCACCCACTTTGGATTGGGGAAAAGAGTGTTGAAATAAGGAAATCAGCCTTTTATCGCACCCTATATAAACCTGGGCTGCATTTTTGATGACATCATTAAAAGCACTGGCGAACAAAAGCTCATCGCCGACGCCTTGTTCGGGGCAAATCGCGATGGATTTTCCCTGAAGAGGTTCACCGGACCAGCGTTTCAACCCATGGGCCCATTTGACTGATTGGTTACGGCTTGGGTGTTGACGCCATTCATACTCCTGCCAGCCTTGCTCTAACTGCCCCGCTCCAAGCAGGCCGAAGGCGAGGCCTAAATGACATTCGCTTTCATTAGGGCGCAACTGTACGGCACGCTTCCCATATTCAATGACTTTTTCGAAATCGGAAACTTCATTATAGGACTTTGCGAGATTGTTGGAAATCTGCCAGTTCTTCGGGTTCAGCCTTAAAGCCTCATCATAAAACGGCAGCGCTGCGTCGAGCCCATCTCGTAATGTGACGCAAATCGCTAGGATATTCCACAGTTCCGAGCTTTCCGGAAAAAGCGGCAAAACGCCTTGTAAAAAGCTTATGGCTTCGTCAAATCTCTCCAAATGTCGAAGGGCAGTTGCGAGGTTGTTATAGCCCAATATCTTGCCAGGTGCAGCGGAGATATAGATGCGATTTAGCGCCGCCGCCTGTTCCCACATCTGCAGGTCAAGGGCGATCTGTCCCAACATGCTTGCAACATCGGGGTCATTCGGCCGACGGTCCAAAACTTTTTCAAAAAGCTCAAGGGCTTTGGACCGCGCGCCAATATAATTAAGGGCATGGGCAAGACATTTTATGGTTTCCAAGTTATTTTCATCAAGCTGCCAGGCTTTGAAATATAATTTAGCCGCTTTGGCATGTTCGCCACTGTTGGAAAATTTTTCACCGCGTTTGGTCAGGAAAAGAGCACGTTTTTTCTGCTTCAAAGCCTTTGCGCCTGAAACAGAGCTGTTTTGATGCTCACTCATATCCATGGTTTCAAGAATTTGCATAACATTGTCTGTTGAAGGATTGTCTACATCAAAGCTTTGAGACATTGGCTCATTTCCCCCTGTTTGAAGAGGACTATGAAGCCATTGTGGTTAAAAAAACCTTTTAAATAGGTGGGTATTTAGAATTTTCTGCAATGTTAACACTTAGTCTACCATATGGCTTTAGGGTCAGTGGTTGAGTGATAGGGGGATCAGGCACATGGCATTGAAAATTACCTTGAAGCCAGGCGAAAAATTCGTCGTAAACGGCGCTGTTATCTGTAACGGAGAACGGCGTTCATCTCTTGTTATTCAAAATAAGGTATCGATTTTACGGGAGAAAGACATTCTTCAGGAAGAAGATGTCAATTCAGCTGCAAAACGCATCTATTTTCCCGTCATGTTGTCCTATTTGGATCAGGACAATGCGAACCGCTACTATGAAGAATTCATCCAGCGTATGATGGAGTTTATGAACGTCGTTGAAAGCCAGGAGGCTTTGTCTCTTTGTGTTGCAATCAGCGCTGATGTCATGAACCAGAATTATTATCGCGCCTTGGTCAATTGTAAGAAGTTGATCGGATTTGAAGAGGAACGGTTGAATTATGTCCCTGGAAGCGTATCGCAAGGCTCAGACAGTCTCGGAGTCAGCGCAGCAGACTGAATATCGCGTATTTGGTCAGGTCACACGGGCTTTGATTGAAGCTCGTGATACCAAGGCTCAAGGTGCTGAACTTATAAAAGCATTGGATTGGAACCGTCGGCTGTGGTCCACCTTGTCCACTGATTGCGGCTTACCTGGCAATCAGCTGCCAAAAGAACTCCGTGCCCAAATCATTTCTCTCGCCCTCTGGGTCTCCAGATATTCCAGCGAGGTTGCTCGTGGACGCTCCGACATGGATGCGTTGATTGATGTGAATACGTCGATCATGGAAGGTCTTGCCGCGCAGCAAACATTGCAACAGCAGGCGAACCAAAATGAAGACCCTCAATATTCTAATACCCGTGCTTGATCACTCGGCAATTCTTGCCGATACGGCAAAATTTGCCGGGTAAAATTTGCCGCTTTCTTCAATTGTGACGCCCTTGGCTTCTAGGCTCTGGCGGGTTCAAAATTTAAATCCTCATATATTCTGGTCGCTACAATGGTTAAAGACCTGCTAACCATATGATTTGGCACGCCAATTGCTCTTAAGGGGGCGGGCAAAACGCCCGGGAGCAAAATGCTCTTCATAACCAGAAAGGAGCAAATGGATGTCATTTTCCATTAATACAAATGCGGGCGCTTTGATTGCCTTGCAAAATCTCACGTCCACCCAAAATCAACTCGGTGTGACACAAAATCGGATTAATACAGGTCTGGCCGTCTCAAATGCGAAAGACAATAGTGCTGTTTTTGCTATTGCTCAGAATTTGCGGGCTGAGGTTGGCGGGCTGAATGCCGTCAAACAAAGTATTGATCGCGGTATTTCAACATTGGATGTCGCCCGTTCCGGTGCAGAATCCATTTCTGATCTGCTTATTCAGTTGAAAGAAAAGGCTGTTGCAGCGTCTGACGAAGGCCTTGACGATGCAAGCCGTGATGCCTTGGCATCTGACTTCAACGCTTTAAGAGATCAGATTGATATTATCGTCAATAACGCCTCTTTCAATGGGTCAAATCTGGCTGATGGCAGCTCTGACTTGAAAGTGCTGTTGTCTTCTGATGGTACGCAAAGCTTCTCTGTTGCAGGTGTTACGCTTTCCCTTGGTGGTAAAGTGACCATCACCGCAACCGAAACTTTCACAAGTGCGACAGAAGCAGCTGCTTTGATCACAAAGGTTGAAACGTCTTTGACGAACGTCAACGCGGCTCTTGGATCATTTGGTTCCGCCCAACGGACTTTGGAAACGCAAAAAGCTTTTGTCTCCAAATTATCTGACACCATTCAAACTGGTATCGGTAATCTGGTGGATGCGGATCTTGCACGTGAAAGTGCGAAACTCCAGGCGCTGCAGGTGAAGCAGCAACTTGGTCTGCAAGCACTTAGTATCGCGAACCAGGCACCGCAAACAGTCTTGGGTCTGTTCCGTTAGGGGCTGGATTTGGCGAGGCGCATTTAGGCGTGTCGCCAATTGCCTCTTCTTAATGAGGATGAAGAACTATGGATGGGGTTAATGCCACAGGTAAAAGCATCGCTTTAGGTGCGCTTCGGGTTGAACCGGCGCGTGCCAGCAAAAGCAATGCGGAAACTGGGCGTGGCAATGGCACCCTGACGAAAGATCCAGTGGTTCCTGCCACGAATGCAGAAGCAGCAAAACCCAATGTCCGCGACCCGTTGGACCTGGCAAGCCGCAGACTGGGCCGATTATTCAGTGATCGTTTCAGTCGCCTCAAATTGCAAATAGAGCATGATGAGAATGCGGGGCGTTTTGTTTATAAGGTTGTAGACCGGGAATCCGGGGAAATTGAAGATCAGTTTCCCGCGGAGGAAATGCTGAAAATACTGGCTTATTATCGCCAATTAGAAGGTATTGTTGTCGATGATGAAGCTTAGTTGGTAGTACCGCGTATCACTGTTGAACGTGTATGACGAAATTTGCCGCTCTCCGCTTTGGAGGGCGGCATTTTTTTCCTCTTTTTGTAACTGCCTGGACATTCTGACATATCATATTCGCGTAAATTCAATGATTTAGGTCCAACCGTGATGATGGCACGGCCTTTGCCTGAATACGCCCTGAGTAAAACACTCAAGTCGGCAGAAGCCCGGCTCTTGCTTCAGAAAGGAGTATGAAAATGTCATTCTCGGTAAATACAAACGCGAGTGCATTTATCGCTTTGCAGAATTTAAGTGCGACGACGCGGCAATTGGAAGTCAGTCAGAACCGGATCAATACCGGGCTGGCAGTGGCAACGGCCAAAGACAATAGCGCCGTTTTTGCCATTGCTCAGAATTTAAGAGCTGAAGTTGGTGGCCTGCGCGCCGTGACGCAAAGTATAGAACGTGGTGTATCTGTTTTGGATGTTGCACGAAATGCCGGTGAAACAATTTCGGATCTTTTGATCCAGTTGAAGGAAAAAGCCGTTGCAGGTTCTGATGAGGGCTTGGATAGCGCCAGCAGGAGCGCATTGGCTGAAGACTTCAACGCTTTAAGAGATCAAATTGATATCATCGTCAATAATGCATCCTTTAACGGATCGAATTTAATTGATGGCGGGGCGACAGATTTGAAAGTTCTGTTGTCCAGTGATGGGACGCAATCCTTCCAGGTGGATAATGTATCGCTTGGATTGGGGGGCAGCAATATCGCCATCACAGCCGGTCAGACATTTGCTACGGCGACAGAAGCAGGTGCTTTGGTCACAACTATTGATACAGCGTTGAAAAACGTAAATTCGGCGGTTGGGACTATAGGCTCCGCACAGCGGACATTAGAGACGCAAAAAACTTTTGTCGCAAAATTATCAGATACCATTGAAGTCGGTATCGGCAATCTGGTGGATGCGGACCTGGCACGCGAAAGTGCAAAACTGCAGGCCCTGCAGGTGAAACAACAATTGGGCCTTCAAGCGCTTAGCATTGCTAATCAATCACCACAATCCATCCTGGCCTTGTTCCAATAAGGCCGTCATGGCGGGGGGCAACTCCCGCCATCATTTTTTGCCTAGCAGTCATGGTTAACCCGGCAGAAACTGCGCTTATTCCATGGGCCTTCGTTCCAAAAATATCATAACCAATTGATTTTTATGCAGAAACCAGTCTGGCATAGCTGTTGCTTATAGGAGGGTAAGACGTAAGTCGTGACAGCTAAAGGAGACGCGAAATGTCTTTGTCGATTAATACCAACGCAGCTGCATTAAATGCGCTGCAGAATTTAAACATCACGAATAAAGACCTGCAAAGCACACAATTGCGGGTCAATACCGGGTTGGAAGTTAAAAGCGCGAAGGATAATGCAGCTGTTTTTGCTATTGCACAAAACCTGCGTGCAAATCGCCAGGGGCTGGAAGCCGTTAAACAGTCTTTAGACCGGTCAATCTCAGCCGTTGATATCTCTCTCGCAGCAGCAGAATCCATCTCTGATATCCTGATTGATATGAAAGAGAAGGTTGTTGCAGCCGCTGACGCTGGCCTTGATGATCAAAGCCGCAGTGCTTTGCAGGAAGACTTCAACTCCCTGCGTGATCAAATCGCGACCGTTGTGAATAATGCCGAGTTTAATGGGATTAATCTGATTGATGCGGGCAGCGATGATGTTTCTGCCATCGTGAACAGCGATGCAACGCAAACCATCGCTATCGGTCACCAGACTTTGGCCTTGGGAGGCTCAAATATCACATTGACCGCGAATGCGACCTTTGCCACAGCGACGGAAGCCGGCGCCCTTATCAGTGTGATTGATTCTTCTATCAAAAACGTCTCATCCAGCATGACGGTTTTGGGTGCGGGTTCCCGCTCCATGGAGTTGCAGCGTGCCTTTGTTGATAAATTATCTGACACGCTTGAAACCGGTATTGGTAATCTGGTGGATGCGGATCTGGCACGTGAAAGTGCCAAATTACAGGCATTGCAGGTGAAGCAGCAATTGGGCGTTCAAGCGCTCTCCATTGCAAATAGTCAGCCGCAGATTATCTTGAGCCTGTTTGGCGGATAAGAGAGAATAAGCTGTCACGAAAAACGGGCTGGTCTAAGCGACCGGCCCGTTTTCTATTGGAAAATTACTGGAATAAGTCCCAATTGAGGGCCGTGCCCTTGGAAATAGGGGCTTTGGCCCGTTTCCCGAGAACCTCTTTGAAATGACGAGGCGCCAGGCCATAGCCAGGGCGTATGGACCGAATATTATCTTCGGTCAGTTCTTCGTTTTTTGCAACATCCTGGACAACATAAAGAGAGCGTTTGAAGGACGCATTCGTCTTTTCACTCGGCTTTAATTCATAGCTTACAGAGCCAAGGGCTTGAAAGGCATTGCACGTTTCTTTGACTAAAGAGGCCAGCTCCTCCGGTTCAAGAGAGAAGGCGGCATCTGCGCCGCCATCTGCCCGGCGCAATGTCACATGTTTTTCAATCACACATGCACCTAAAGCAGTCGCAGCAATTGGCACTGCCAGCCCAAGGCTGTGATCAGACAAGCCGACCGGAACAGAGAATTGCTGCTTCAAATCTTCCATGGTCCGCAGATGAACCTCTTTCATTGGTGTCGGGTAACCGCTGACGCAATGGAGGAGAATGATATTTTCATTGCCCTGACTTATCGCTGCATCAATGGCGCGTTTGATATCTTCAAGAGAAGCCGTGCCTGTGGATAGGATAAGAGGTTTACCGGCCCGCGCGACTTTTTCGATAAGCGGGATATCAACCAGCTCCAGGCTTGCGATTTTATAGGCGGGTGCATTGAGAGATTCCAGCAGATCCACGGCCGTCGGGTCGAAAGGTGCTGAAAATAAGGTGATGCCTTCTTCCGCAGCGTGGGCAAATAACTCTTCATGCCATTCAAAGGGTGTATGCGCTTTTTGATACAGGCTGTAGAGGGTCTCACCAGCCCATAGGCCGCTTTCAATGCGAAATTCTGGCCCATCATGATCAATTGTTATTGTATCCGGCGTATAGCTTTGCATTTTAACGGCGTCTGCGCCGCATTCACGGGCCATGGTTATAATGGCTTTGGCGCGCTCTATATCACCACCATGATTAGCAGACATTTCCGCTATGATGAACGGTGGGTGTTCTGGCCCAATGATGCGACCGGCGATATCCATGGTGCTTAGAACCTTTTGGTATTAATCGATGGGTCCCGGCTGAAATGAGCGTTAATCGCAGCGATCTCCGGGTGAATATCGACAAAATCCAAAATATCCTGCGTGGTGAAACCCGGGTTGGCGATGTACAGCTGTTCATAAATTCGCCTGATAACATCCAGGTCTTCGGGCTCATCCACCGTCCAGCGCAGATGAGAGAGATCGTTCTTCTGTTCCAGATTGCCAATCCGGAAACGGGATGGATTGTTGCGAATATAGGTCGTTACATGCTCCCGCTCATCAGCCTTTGTGGCATTTTCCCATACCCAGACCAGCGCTTTTCTCGTCATGATTTCAGCGTCAAGTCCATGGGGAAAAGTCGGCGGCATGGCGTTGGAGGTATAATTATTGCCTTCTCTCAAATGCAGACGGATTAAATCATCGATAAGCTGCGGGTCCGCTAAAGGGCAATCTGCCGTCAGTCGTATAATATGGTCGGCATCATAGCGTTTCGCACATTGGTAAAAGCGATCCAGTACATCGTCTACGGACCCGCGATAGCAATCTATTCGCAGTTCTGCGGCCAAAGCTGCAATAGCGTCATCTTCCCGCTGACCGGTGGTTGCAATGACCAGGCGGTCAACCAGGCGGGCACGCGCAATTCGTTCAATCTGCCGTGTGATCATGGGTTTGCCCAGGATATCCGCCAAAACCTTGGCTGGCAGTCGTGAAGACCCTGTTCTGGCTTGTAATACAGCGATGATCATGTCTGATTCACTCCCAAAACATCTGTCACAGTGGTGCAAATATGATCGACATCTTCTTCCGTCATGGACGGGAAGAGGGGCAGGGATAATGTCTGATTGAAAAAGCGTTTAGCCCCGGGCAAATCAATATGTCCGTAAAGCGATGTGTAAAAAGGTTGCTCACTGACCGGGTAATAATGAATTTGAGTGCCAATGCCGCGGGCGCGTAACGCTTCCATCACGTCATTGCGGTTCTTACCCAACCTATCAAAATCAATCAATACAACTGCTAAATGCCAGCAAGGGTCGCAATATGCGACACGGCTGATAAACCTGATATGAGGTTTGAAGGCGCATAATTGTTGCTCATAGCGCCGGACGAGCGCGCGCCTTTTAGTGGCGAAGGCGTCCAGTTTTTTAAGCTGGGATTCCCCAAGAGCGCATTGCAGGTCATTGGCCCGGTAATTAAAGCCAAGGGTGTTCATTTCATAATACCAGGGACCGGCATTTCCATTTGTGAAGCGAGCTGGATCCCGCACCATCCCGTGTTGGCGCATATCGCGCATATATTGCGCTTTGTTCGCGTCATTTGTAGTAATGGCTCCGCCTTCGCCCATTGCGATGGTTTTGACGGGATGGAAGGAAAAACAGGTTGAGCGGCTGTAATGGCAATCCCCTGTGATAAAACCATCGCTATAAAGACTTCCCAATGCGTGGCAGGCGTCTTCAATCACAGTGACATCATATTTTTGGCAAAGCGCTGCAAGCGCTGCCATATCAACGCATTGCCCCGCATAATGTACCGGAACAACGGCTTTGGCCCCTTGCTGCATCAAGTGTTCTACATGGTCCAGTTTGATGAGTGCTGTATCGGGGTCCACATCTGCGAATACTACATCAGCACCACAAAGGCGCACAGCATTGGCGGTGGCTAGAAATGTAATTGCCGGAACAATCACTTTATCGCCGGGCCCTATGCCTTCGGCCAAATAGGCAAGATGAAGGGCTGCAGTTCCGTTTGCACAAACGACCGCATGTTCAACGTTGAGCCGTTGCGCAAGAGCCAATTCAAAGTCAGCGACTTTCGGGCCAGTTGTCAGATAATCGCTTCTTAAAACCGCTGTGACTGCAGCGATGTCCTGTTCATCTATGACCTGGCGGCCATAGGGCAGAAAGTCCGGCCGTGTCATGGGTTGAGGCCTAAAAGAGATTGCATATCCTGAGTGGACAGCCAGTCATCATTCAAGTCCGACGAATAAGTGAAGTCTTCATCGACCTGGACCGCGCCCTGTGCCTCATAAGATGTCCGGCTCCACCAGGCAAAGCTGGGCTCTATTACATAACGATCGGGCAAGTCCAATGTGGTGCGTGCATCATCAACTGGGACCATGACTTCATGCAGTTTTTCACCGGGCCTGATACCGATAATATGCGTGGGCAGGTGAGGGGCCATGGCTTTTGCCAATTCCGTCACCTTCATGGACGGGATTTTCGGCACGAAGATTTCCCCGCCATTCATCATCGACAGGCTGGAGAGAACAAAATCAACGCCCTGATCCAAAGTGATCCAAAAACGGGTCATGCGCGGGTCTGTTATCGGCAGACTTTCCGCCCCTTCATCAATGAGCTTTTGAAAGAAGGGAACGACGGACCCCCTCGATCCTGCTACATTGCCATAGCGCACAACGGCAAAGCGGGTGCCGTCTTCACCAGCGAGATTATTGGCGGCGACAAAAATCTTATCGCTGGCCAATTTTGATGCGCCATATAGATTGACCGGGTTTGCAGCTTTGTCGGTGGAGAGGGCAATGACTTTTTTTACCCCGGCTTCAATACAGCCATAAACCAGATTTTCTGCGCCCAGCACATTGGTACGGATGCATTCAAAGGGGTTATATTCGGCTGCAGTAACATGTTTTAACGCGGCGGCATGAATGACATAGTCCACATTGCGTAAGGCCATGGTGAGCCGCCGTTGGTCCCTGATATCGCCAATGAAAAAGCGTAATTTATCCTGATGTGCCGCGAAATGCGGATCGCTTTGCATTTCATATTGTTTCAACTCGTCGCGGGAATAGACAGCGACCCGGCGTGGCTGATAGCGTTCTAACAGTTTTAAAATGAAGGACTTGCCAAAAGACCCTGTGGCCCCGGTAATGAGAATATTGGCACCGTTGAGCATATTTGCGCAGGCTGGGTCCCAACCTTCAATGGCCTGGCCATTTTTCCGACCGATCTGATGTTCCATTCCCATGACCATTGCCCCCTTGTCATTTCACCCAAAAACAATTTGATTATGATTGGGCATTAACGAAATCCTTGCCGATTGAGGTAAATAATCACTTACGAAATGCCGTAAAAAGACGATTAAAGTGAAAATTTTTAAGGGGGAGGCCGGTGAAGCCTGGCATCTTGATACATGCAGAAGGAAATGAGCGCATCGGTATGGGCCATCTTATGCGCATGTTTGCCTTGGCGCAGGCACTGAAAGAGCGATCGGCTGAAGTGGCATTTGCAAGCGAGAGCCTCCCGCCGTTTTTCCAAAAAATGCTCCGGGATGAAGGGTTTTCAACTAACGTCTTGAACGATTATCAGGCCGTTATTTTTGATGGCTATGATTATGGGGATGATAATTTTAAGGCAGCCGCAGCAGATGGAACTATTGTCTGTGCCATGGACGATATGGGATTATTGGCCCGCGCACCCGTTGATATCATTATCAATCAAAATCCCGGTTGGGGGTGGGAGGTTTATTCTGACTTCCCTGGGCAAGCCGTTATCGGCTTGGATTATTGCTTAATGCGCCGCTGCTTCTGGGGGGACCGTCCCAATGGGCGGGATTTCAAAGGTCGGGCAAAGCGTATTTTGATATCAGGTGGTGGTGCAGACCCGAAGGCCATGGCAGCCGCGACAATTGAAGCATTGGAAGAATTGAAGGTCGATCCGCTGGATGTCATAGTTCTAGCAGGCCCCGCCAATCCGGCTTTATCAGATTTGGAGAGGCTGGCCAGCTTATCAAGCCACAAGATTACCATTGTTCCAAAAGTCGGCGACATGGCAGCCGCGTTGGCCTGGGCGGATATGGGGATTTTTGCCGCGGGCAGCAGCATGTGGGAATGTGCCTGGTCCGGATTGCCGATCTGCGCTGTCATTTTGGCAGACAATCAATATAAGGCCGGTAAGGCCTTTGCCCAATCCGGGGCGTCGATTGCAGTCGACTGGCGTGAAAATGGGACGCCAGCGGACCTGGTCCACCCGATAGCGCTTTTATTGGCGAATGCTGATCTTCGGGGAAAACTGTCTAAGACGGCCCAGGCCCAGGTCGATGGACAAGGCGCCCACCGCGTTGCAGAGATGATCTTAAATGCGTGCATCAAGAGCTAAAGTCGTTGGCATAGGGCCGTCTTTTTGAATGCGCGCATTGTTTCCATAGGCTGGTAACGGCCTGTTTCTTTTCGTGATTTCCTCGCTTATGGCTTCCATAAGGCCTTCGCTTACGGTTTTAAGGCGCAGGACCAGCCGTTCATTGCTGGCAAGCGCCTCCTGCATCTGTTCAGTCGCTCTCGCTAAACTCTGGCGAAGGGCACCATCGATGCTGTTGAGTTGGCTTTTATGGGTGCGAATGATGCGCAGCTCTTTGGTGTAGAGAGCGGATAAGCGGCTTTTTTCTTCAGCCAGGCCTTTGACATCGCTGGGCCGGTGGTCTTTTAGCCAACGGTTTTCCTGCTCTAAAATCTGTGTCAGGGCTTGTGTGACCTGAAGGAGGTGAGTGACACGCTCAGACAATATTGAATTTGATAGGGGGGTCGTATTCATCATGAGGCCTCCTCTATGGCAAGCATCTGCGCTTTAATGGCTGACGCGATGCCAATTCCGCCGTTTTCGGTCAATACGCGACCATATTCTTCTACCATCAGGCCGCGATACATTTCTTCCCCAAAGCCACCGGTAAAGGGTCCTTCTGATTTAAGCCCTGAAAACATGTGGGACAGCATTTGTGCTACAAAAAGTTGTTCAAATTCCTTTGATGCGCTTTCAGCATCTTTTGCAGTGGCCCCTTGACCGGTATAGGCGGAAATACCCCCAAGGCCTGTGACGGCTGTCTCGAAATTTGACATCAGATGATCTCCAATTCTGCTTGAAGAGCACCGGATGCTTTCAACGCCTGGAGGATGGCGATCATGTCGCGTGGACCTACACCCAAGGCGTTTAAACCATCAACCAGATCTTGAAGGTCAATACCGCCGTCTAACACCGCTAATTGCCGGTCATCTTGGGTATCGACTTCAATATTCGTGCGAGGAACAACAACTGTATCTCCGTTTTCAGAAAATGCATTGGGCTGAGAGACTTGTGGCGTTTCTGTAATACGGATTGTTAAGTTTCCTTGAGCGATTGCAACGCGGGAGACCCGGACGTCTGCACCCATAACAATAACCCCGGAGCTTTCATCAATGATGACGCGGGCGACTTGATCTGGCGTGACGCTTAATTGTTCAATTTCCGTCATCAATGTCACCATATCGCCTTCATAGTTCAAAGGCCGATTGATATTGACGGTGGATGGATCAAGAGCTGCAGCTAAAATATTGCCAAAGCGATTGTTTATGGCAATGGCGATACGGCGCGCTGTTGTGAAATCCGGATTGCGTAAGGCTAGTTTCATGCTTTGCATTTGAGCAAGTTCGAAAGTGATTTCGCTTTCAATGATCGCGCCATTGGAAATGCGGCCTGATGTTGGGACACCGCGGGCGATACTTCCGCTGTCACCGGAAGCTGCGAAGCCATTCACAGCTACGGAGCCTTGAGCAACCGCATAGACCTGGCCATCCAGGCCAACCAATGGTGTGACCAGGAGCGTGCCGCCCATCAAATCTGTGGCATCGCCTAATGTTGAAACCTGAACATCAATACGAGAGCCGCGGCGGGAGAATGAGGGGAGCGTTGCAGTCACCGTAACAGCGGCCACATTACGGGTTTTTAAATCTGCATCGCGAATGTTCACGCCAAGCCGTTCCAGCATGGCAACCAATGTCTGTTCCGTGAAAGGAGAATTGCGAAGCGTATCGCCCGTGCCCTTCAAACCAACGACTAAACCATAGCCTGTCAGTTGATTTTCTCTGACATTTTCAAAGTCAACAATGTCTTTAATGCGGGATTGTGCTTGAACCTGAGGTGCAAATGATAAGCTGGCCACACAAAAAAGTGCGACCATTTTAACGATTTTTCCGGTTTTTCGCGTCATGAATTCTATCACCGCCTTGCTCCAAATTTGTGGCCTGGCGGGACTATGCGAAAGCCATGCCAATTTGTATCAAGGTCTAAGGCATTGAAAAACTGGAATAAAAATATAATCGACGAACTTAAAGCCTGCACCTTCGGCAATTTTTGCCTTGAATTAGGCAATGCCTGCCATGATCAGATTTTGGTTAACGGGAGGAGAACATGAAAATAGAAGGCTTATCCCGAACCACACCTGTTTCGAAATCAAAGTCGAAAAAATCATCTGACGGCGGAGCCTTTGCCAGTTCCTTAAACAGCGGTGATGATACGCCGGGCGCAGAGGCAGTTACGCAAAGCACGCAACTTAACAGTGTAGATGCCCTTTTATCTTTGCAATCTGTGGATGATGCGACGCAGCGTCGCTCGCAAGGGTTGGAGAGGGGGCGATCTATGCTGGATGCATTGGAAGACATTCGCAGGGGGCTGCTTTTAGGGGTTATTCCAGTACAAAAACTTAAAACTATTTTGGTCACTATTGATAAAGAACGTGAAAATTTTGCAGATCCAAGACTTCAGCAAGTAATTGACGAAATTGAACTTAGAGGTCGTGTTGAACTCGCGAAATTGGGGATTTTTACTTAAGCCTCTTGTTGCTTGCATTGTAGGGGCTGAGACGATATAACAGCCGCGCTTTCATCCCATGTTAGCAAATAATAAAAAAGAGTGGCGTATAAGCTGGGGGTGTTTTGGAGTTGGGGATAAGGGAGAACACACCGCAATGGAGTCGGAAATACAACTTCCATCGGACTATCGTCCGACATCTGAAGAAGAATTTATGAACCCGAAGCAGCTCGAATATTTTCGTAAAAAGCTGCTGAGCTGGAAAGAAGACATTATCCGTGAAAGTGCGGAGACACTTCAAACCTTACAATCTGAAAGTTTAAGAGAGCCCGACATCGCAGATCGCGCGTCATCGGAGACGGACTGGTCTATCGAATTGCGCACACGTGATCGTCAACGCAAGCTGATTTCTAAAATTGATGCCGCATTGGAACGCATTGACAGTGGCGAATATGGCTATTGTGAAGTGACAGGTGATCCCATCAGTCTGTCACGCCTCGACGCCCGTCCTATTGCAACCATGACTGTGGAAGCGCAGGAACGGCATGAAAAAATGGAAAAAGTTTATCGCGACGACTAAGGGCGATTAATACCTAAAAGAGAAAAGGCCGGTTTGCATTTTGCATCCCTGCCTTTTTTCATCCACGCTTGGAAGGAATTCTGATTAAAAGGGGAACAGGGCATCAAAGAGCTGCTGCCCGTAACGTGCCTGTTGCACATCTGTGAGCTGACCGCGCCCACCGTAAGAAATACGGGCTTCGGCAATCTGGCTATGATTGATTGTATTTTCCTGGGAAATATCCTGGGGGCGCACAATGCCCGTCACGATCAATTCTCTTACCTCGAAGTTCACACGGACTTCCTGCTTGCCTTGAATGACTAAATTGCCGTTGGGCAGGATTTGTGTGATGACGGCTGCGACAGTCAGATTAATATTCTCGCTTCGTTGGACCTGGCCGTTGCCTGAAGAGGAAGAGGATGTTTCCGCTTCAACCAATGAAGTGGGATCGACGGCATTGGGCAGGAATTTATTTAACTGGGTTTCCAGCCCTAAAAAGCGACCAAGCCCTGCGTCTTCGGAATTTGAGCGGGAACGAGATGTGGAATTGCCCACCTGTGCGCGGTCGGAAATCTCGATTTTGACGGTAAGAATATCTCCGATTTTATTGGCTCGCTGATCTCTGAAGAACGCCCGGGCGCCTGTTCGCCATAAAGATGTTCCATCTTGAGGGTGAAGAATTGTGTTTTGCGGCAGGGCTATGACACCGCGTGTCTGTACGGCAATGGGAGCCCCGATGCTACGCTCCAATTCTGGAACCTCTACTGATTCCATGGGCGTCAGGGGAGGGACCTTGCCAATATTTTTCACGCGGTCAAATGTCCCGCAGGCGCTTAACAGGCCGCTCAGCAGAATGAGAATGACGGTTTTATATGAAGCTGTGTGAAGGTTTTTCATCAATTTCATCCTGTCTTAATATTGGCTGAGGAGGTCGCGACCGGCTGGTGCGGAAATATGAACGAGGTTCAGGCCAACGACGCGGCCTTCGACCATTTGGTGGCTGTCCTGGTTCACCAGGCGGATATAATCGCCTTCGACACCGCGCTGTTGAGCACGACCTTGCGCGGTCAATGTCATGGCACCTTTGCGAAGGACCATTGTCACCAGCGCGTTTTTCTCCACCATGGCGGGGATTTCAACATCGCTGATGCGCAGCATTTGCCCAGCTCGCAAGCGGCGCTTGGCCGCCAAACCAATTAAGTCCGCGCTGGTGCGTGCAATATTGCCCCGGGTCCGTCGTTCATTGACATCAATCCAGTTTAAGTCGGCTTCATCAATGACTTCACCGCGGGCGATATCGTCCCGTAAGACGGGGATGGAAACCAAATTCGCAGCTGCTGCCTCAAATGCGGTGACGCTGATTAAAGCTAAAACCAGAAGACGCGTGAATTTTCTAAACATCCTTTATCCCCTATCTCAGATTAGATGTGACGTTCATCATTTCATCAGCGGTGGTAATGACTTTTGAATTCATTTCATAAGCCCGCTGTGCACTGATAAGCGCTGTGATTTCAGCCACTGGGTTCACATTAGATGTTTCCAAAAAGCCCTGGCTTAAAATGCCAAAACCTGTGTCTCCCGGAACACCAATAACGGAAGCGCCTGATGCCGGTGTTTCAAGGAACATATTGCTGCCGATGCTTTCCAGCCCGGCATCATTTGGGAAGGTGACCAGTTCCAGCTGACCGACATCTTGAGGTTCAACCTCCCCCGCGATGGACACTTGAACCTGACCCTGTTCATTGATGGTCACATCTGTTGCATCGGGCGGAATGGTGATGCCAGGGGATACTGTATACCCTTCCGTTGTGACAATCAGGCCTTCCGCTGAGATCTGGAAAGATCCAGACCGCGTATAGGCATCTGAATTGTCCGGCAATTGAATGCGGAAGAAGCCGCGGCCGTTGATGGCCAGGTCATAAGGGTTTTCCGTGCCAACAACACTGCCTTGTTCTGTAATCCGATAGACGCCACCGGCTTTCACGCCAACACCGATTTGAATGCCGCTTGGCAGGATTGTGCCGGTATCGGAAGAGGCAGACCCGATGCGGGAGATATTCTGATAGAGCAAATCCTGAAATTCAGCTCTTTGCCGTTTGAACCCGGTGGTGTTCATATTAGCAATATTATTTGAAATGACTTCCACATTTAATTGCTGTGCAAGCATTCCGGTTGCTGCTGTTGATAAGGCTTTCATAATCTATTCCTTATGTTTTTGCGCGCGCAGGCCTATTGAACCCGACCAAGGCGTTCAATGCCGCGCATGCGCATATCTTGATATTTATCCATCATTTTTGCGGTGGACTGGTAGGAGCGCATGATTGAAATCATGTCCGTCATCTCGCGGATGCTGTTGACGTTTGAACCCTCTAACATGCCGCTTTTTATGGTGCTTTCTTCTGCGGGCAATGGCTCATTTTCGGATCGATAGAGGCTGTCGCCGACTTTCCGCATCAGCCCTTCATTTTCAAAACTGAACAGCCCGATACGACCTTTTGTCCCTTCATTGGATGAAAAGGTGCCGTCTTCGGCAATGGAAAGGGCATTTTCCTGCGCGCCAATAGTAAAGGCCTGGCCGTCTGCATCCAGCACGCGATGCCCATCTGTTGTGACGAGATAGCCATCGGCTGAAATGCTTAAGCGACCATTGCGCGTATAAAGCAATTCGCCACTTTCCTGATGTTCGACTTGAAGGAAGCCCTGGCCGATGATTGCGATATCCAGGTCATTTCCGGTGTTTACAAGCGCACCTTGACGATTGTCCCTGGCAACGCCGTAATCCTCGACAAAAGCGACCTCACGGGCGTCGCGATTGGGGCCACCCTGGCTGTTCAGAAGGAATTCCTGAAAGATAATCTGTTCCCGCCGAAACGCCGTTGTATTGGCGTTGGCGATGTTATTTGCAATCAGATCCATATGGCGACGCAGTGCCGCCTGATGGGATAAACTAACGTAAAGCGTGGTATCCATCTCCAACTCCATTTTGGATAGAAGATTAGTCACCGCAAACTACGCAATCGCCGTGCCAAAACATAACATATTGAAAAACATAGATATTTATAAATCCACAGGAAGATGCAGCTCGGATAAGGGTGGAAATTGCCGGGCAGACTTTGCCGCTTGCCTGAATGGTTAAAAATCTTGGCCGGCATCAACAGCTTATTAACCCTCACAACCTTAGGATAAGCGCAGTTTCGAAATAAGAACAAAAATTGTTCTAGGGGGTGTTCGATGGCTGGTGATGAAGAATTAGATGAACTCACCGAAGATATGCCTGATGGCCTTGCCCGTAAGAAATGGACAGGCAAGAAGATCGTCTTGGTTGCCGCACCAGTATTACTTCTTCTTATCGGAGGAGGGGTTGCATTTTCTATGGGACTGTTTGGCGGTGGCAAAGAAGAACAGCATGCTGACGCAGAACAGGTGGTGAGTGACGAAGCCAGCGAAGTCATTTTCTATGATGTGCCTGAACTGTTGGTCAATCTGAACACCGGGGACCGTAAGGCCACATATTTGAAAATCTCAGTCGCCCTTGAACTGGATCGCCAAAGCGCTGCACAGGCCCTTGATGAGAAGCTCCCTCGGGTGGTAGATAATTTTCAAGTGTATCTCCGTGAACTGCGGGTCGAAGACTTGTCGGGTTCTGCAGGGCTGTTTCGGTTGAAAGAAGAATTGATGCGTCAGGTCAATCAGGCGATTGCGCCTGCCCGAATTGAGGATGTCCTGTTCAAAGAAATGTTGGTTCAGTGAGTATATATGACTGAAGAAGTTGAAAATATTCAGGATGATGAAGCTTTAGCTGCGGAATGGGCCGCTGCAGAAGCAGATGGTGCTGAGACTGAGTCTGAACCTGAGAGCGAGGATGAAAATCCGACAGGCCGGGTATTGGATCAAGACGAGATTGACAGCCTTCTTGGTTTTGATGGCGACGAAGAAGAAGGTACGCGCCACGGTATCCAGGCGATTATGAATTCAGCATTGGTGTCCTATGAACGCCTGCCGATGCTCGATATCATATTTGACCGTGTTGTCCGGTTGATGACGACGTCTTTGCGTAATTTCACATCTGACAACATCGAAGTGTCACTGGATAATATCAACAGTGTGCGGTTCGGCGATTACCTCAATTCTGTTCCTCTCCCTGCCATGATGTCCGTCTTTCGTGCGGAAGAGTGGGACAATTACGGTCTGATGACTGTTGACAGTTCGCTCATCTATTCGATTGTTGATGTCTTATTAGGTGGGCGCCGTGGGACCGCTGCCATGCGGATTGAAGGGCGGCCTTATACGACGATTGAACAGTCGCTCGTTGAGCGGATGATTGCGGTCATATTGAAAGATTTATCCAGCGCATTTGAGCCATTAAGCCCAGTGACGTTCACCTTTGACCGGCTTGAGACCAATCCGCGTTTCGCTTCCATCGCCCGGCCTTCAAATGCGGCAATTTTAATCAAGCTGCGGGTCGATATGGAAGATCGTGGGGGGCGGCTAGAGATGTTGTTCCCTTATGCCACGCTTGAACCCATTCGCGAGCTGCTTCTGCAGCGCTTCATGGGCGAAAAATTTGGCCGGGATTCCATTTGGGAAAGCCATTTGGCGACAGAGCTCTGGCACACAAATGTCCCAATGGACGCCATTCTTGATGAGCAGGTTATGTCCCTGCGTAAAATCATGGATTTGAAAGTAGGCCAGACATTGATGTTGAGTTCAACACCCAGCTCGCCCATCACATTGCGCTGCGGACAGTCCGATATGGTGGCGGGGCGTATGGGGCGCTCCGGTAAAAATGTAGCTGTAAAGGTCGAGCAGGTCTTCAAAACGAAGGAAAATGGTTATGACGGTTAATCTGATTATCAGTGCAGTACTGGCTGTTCTTCTTTTAGGGATGATTTTCAGCGCCTGGCGATTGGACCGGAATTTAAAAGCACTGCGCGATGGTGATGGTGAGTTGAAGGCGCTTATCGACGCGTTGAATAAATCCACCGAATCTGCTCAGTCTTCCATCGTCCAGTTGAAGGCGGCAGCAAAGGATTTTGAGCAGGATTGGGGCGCGACAGTGGGCAAAGCTCGTGAGCTTGCTGATGAGCTGCAACTCATCACCCATAGCGGTGAAAATCTGGCTGAGCGTCTGACACAAGAGCTGACAGCTGCCCCCGCTAAAAGAGCCCGCCAGGCTATCCAGGATAAAGAAGAAGGCGCAGAAGTGGTGCGCGCTCTTCGTGGTGTAAGGTGAGGATGGGGTCATGACTGTATTTAAACTGCGACTTCTTCCATCCTTGATGGCTGTTGGGACCATTGCCCTTGGCACCCAGCTTTATGATGTTGCCACAGGCATGAATGGCTTAAGTCAGCCCGCGCGGGCTTTGGAAGATGTGCCGCCTGCAGTGGAACCGTCCCAAGATGTGATTGAAGATGACAGCATTGATGCGGCGTTTCTCAACCGGTCTGAGGTTGAGCTTCTCCGGGACCTGTCCACAAGGCGTGAAGCTTTAGATATGCGGGAGCAGCAAATTGCCATGCAGGAACGTCTGCTTCTTGCGACTGAAAAACGTATTGATGGGAAAATCGCTGAACTTAAAGCCTTGGAAAGCCAAATTGCGACATTGATTGGTCAGCATGAAGAGGCAGAGGAACAGCAGTTACAGAACCTTGTCCGCGTCTATGAAAAGATGAAGGCTAAAGATGCAGCGCAGATTTTTCAACGGCTGGATCTCGAAATCCAGGTATCGGTCGCACAGCGTATGAAAGATTCAAAAATGGCCCCGATGATGGCCAAGATGGATCGGGATGCGGCGAAGAAACTCAGTACCGCATTGGCAGAGGTTGAGGCCTTGCCTCAGATCGGCGAGGAGGGGTGAACATGATTGATGGACCACAGATTTCAGGCTTAAGCGATGAAGACAAAAAAGCTGCGGCAGCGCTTGGTCTCGATGTTGGTGCGATTGTTCAGAATATGATGGCGTCGCTGCAGACCCAATTTGATGCGGCAACACATAGGGTTGGCGGGGAAATCCAGGAACTGGTTGATTATATCGGTCAGACCAAATCAGAACTGGCAGCACTTAGCCCAAATAGCCTGTCCAAATATGAATTGCCTGACGCGAGTGACCATCTGGACGAAATCATCAAGGCCACGGAAGAGGCTGCTGGTGATTTCATGGACGCAGCGGAAGATTTGCAGTTGCTAGCTGAAAATGCTGACGGCGCAACGGCTGAGAAACTCCAGGCCATTGCCACACGTATATTTGAGGCGGCCAGTTTTCAAGATATCGCCGGGCAACGTATTACCAAAGTGATCAACGTGTTGAAAGTTGTAGAAGACCGACTGACGATCATCGCAAGCTCCATTGGTGACGATGCGGAATGTGCAGTTGACGTGAACGCTGAAGATCTGCTGGAAGGTCCGGCCTTACCTGGTCAGGGGAACAACCAGGCGGATGTAGACGCCTTGTTTTCCGGTCCGGAATAGTTGGAATAGCCAGGATAGAATGCATCATGGCGGCGAAATATACTCATCCTGAACCCCGCCCCGGCGGGGAAAGCACGAATTCCACCTTGGTTTCGCTGTATCTTATTCTTTTAAGTTTCTTCATTGCCATGCAGGCCATTTTAGGCGCCGACCCGGTCCCCTTGGCGTCCACCGTTGCACCAGCCACAGAGCAAAGAATGAACAGCCTGTTGATTGACGGCGGCGATGTTGGAGAAGCGACTTCCGAATTTGATATTGTTGGTGATATTGAACAGCTTGCACAGGCTTATCCGGGGTTGGACTTCACAGTAAAAGATCAGGGACGGCTTTCAATTGAGCTATCGGGTCAGACAGGTTTTTTCTTTTCACCGGAAGGTATTCAATTGCGGTTGGACCGTCTGCAAATGTTGGAAGACCTGGCATCTCTTGCGCATCGAGCATCTTGGAACATTACCGTTTATCTTCCACTTGAAGATGCGTTGAAAAATAAACGGTTGCAGGCTTTTCACGAAATGCTGGCAGGCTCGTCCCCACGCCTTGGTGTTCACGCTCCCTCAGTCATTACAATGGTTATCGAAGGAGATAATCATGCGTGAAGCCATTGATATTGATACGCCTGTTGCTCTGACATCTGGTTGGTCGGTGATGTTTGCGGATTTGCTGGCATTGTTATTGGCGTTTTTCATATTGGTCTTCTCTCTAACGCCTATTCAGGATGTCAGCTGGTATAATATGACGCGGGCCTTCAAAGGGGATTTGAATAAGGCGGACACGTCTCTCGATTATTCGGGGTCTATCATTCCAAGTGATATTCCGCTTTCCCTTTCCCAGCGCTATATAGCGGGCGTCATTGGAGAGCGGCGCCTTGAAAACCAGTTGCTGATGCAGGCGGATGTAAAACAGCTGGAAGATGTGGTTTTTGTCACCATTACGTCGATGGAACGATTTAACACGCCTGATGGACGGCGCGAATTTGCGGAGATTATGACCCTTTTCTCCCGTTTATCCAAACAGCCGGTACTTGAAGTGGTCGTGCCCGATATTGGCCATATGGATGCGGCGCTCCAGCAGGTGGAGGCTTTAGCAGCGTTCTTTGGTACCCGGGATATGCCAAGAATGAATTTGCGTTTTCGGGATGTATCCCTGGAAAACATAACGAATTATGAACCAGATGGCCGCTATGCTTCATCATGGAAATTGGAAATTCGTTTGAAAGACTGAAGGGCAAGACGTGGCAGTGACGATCAATCAGTTTCGGCGAGCCTTAATACTGACAACAGCTTTAAGCTTTGGCATATCCTTGGCGCACGCTCAGGAGGTCAATGTTCGATCTGCGGACCATGCAGACTTCAGCCGTCTGGTCTTTGATTGGCCTGAAAGCATCGATTATCGGATAAGTCGAGATGAGAATGAAGTTGGCATCACCTTCCAATCTTCAGGGCGCCCTGTCTTCGAGGATGGTGATATCAGTCGTCTCAGTCGCGTCTTTGATGCGGAAGTCATTGCTGGTGAGAATGAAACTCTTGTCCGACTGACCGTGTCTCCTGAAACAGAAGCGTCGTCTTTCCGGGTAGGGACTAAGATTGCTGTAGATATTAAGAGCGTTGATATCCAGGTTGCGCCTTCTAATGACGCGCAGCGCACCGCTGATACGCTTGAAGTGGCGGTTCAGGCCATGAATGACGCAGATGCGGCGCAGGCAAAGGCGGAGCTGGAAGCACGTGAAAAACAACGCCAGGAGACCCTTGAGGCAGCACGCAAAACACTTCAGGACGCAATGGTCGCAGACGGACAGACAACGCAGGCGATTGAAGCTGATGTCGTTGAGGATAGTATATCCTTTGTTTTCCCTGTTGGTGTGGATGTCCCGGCTGCGTCCTTTATTCGTGGCAATCAGCTTTGGGTCGTTTTTGGTGAAAAATTCGCTTTTGAATATCCTGGTTTTGAATTTGAGGGCATTGGCGCTGTATCGCTGACGGCAAATGAAGATGTAAGCATTGTGAAGTTCGCCATTGTGGACGACCTCCATGGCAAGATGTCAGAACAAAATGGTCGTTGGGCTCTTCAGCTTTCCAATCAGGTGCAGCGTTTGGAAACGCCCCTTATGCCGGTTCGGCATGAGGGTGAGAATGGTGCACAAAAAGCCTTTATTGAAACAACTTATAAGCCATTGTTAAGAAAGATTATTGACGAAGATATCGGTGACGAACTTGTCCTGGGATTAAATGTCGGAATTGGCGAAGGCGTTGAAGAACTGTCCCGAAGTTCTGGCTATGTCATGCTCCCAACCATACAAGGGATTGCTGTTGAACGTCATTCAGATGATGTTCAGGTCCGGCTGCTTGAAAAAGGAATAACTATAGAAACAGAGCGGGCCGGCCAGCTGGCAGCCCTCTTACCAGCGCAACCAAATCATTATTTGAAGCTTGATGACTGGAGGTTGCTTGGCGGGGCAGGGTCTTTTGATGACCGTCGGAAGGTCTTGCTTTATACTGTGTCGATGGCGCGTGCAGACGACCGTGAAGCAGCGCGTCTGGACCTCGCAAAGTTTTTTGCGGCTCATGGAAATCACGCATCGGCTTTTGGTATTTTGAAGCTGATGGAGGAAGACAATGCTGACCTCCATAGCGATCCGGAATATCGGGCGTTAAGAGGTGTTGTCCAATTCCATCTTCGCCGATTTGATGCAGCCGCAGCCGATCTCAGCCTCAAAGCTTTGGAAACAGAAGCAGATGCAGCACTTTGGCGTGCACTTATTTCCGATGCCCAGGGTAAATTTTCTGAAACAATGCAGAATTACCGTCTGGGGCTACCAGCGCTTGGACATTATTCCGCGAATGATCGCGCCCGCTTTGGTCTCTCGGCAGCACGGGCTGCGGTCGCGCTTGGGGAATATGGTATTGCAGAACGGGAAATCACGAAGTTAAAGGGCGTGACATTAAACCCTATGCGGTCAAGCGAAGCGTCCTTCATTGAAGCTGAATTGGCGCGCATTTATCAGGATATGCCAACAGCCCTTGATATTTACGATAATCTGGCCAATGCGGCACCACGACCTGTAGCTGCCCGCGCCCGACTGGCATCAATCAAGACACGCTATGACGAGGGGGTTTTGAACACCGCTCAGGCTATTCAAGATTTAGAAGGCCTGCGCTATGCCTGGCGCGGAGATGTCTTTGAAATCACCTTGTTAAGGGAATTGGGCCGGCTTCATGTGGCACAGGGGGATTTTCGGGCTGGCCTTGAAATCATGCGTCAGGCCATCAGCTATTTCGATAAATCAGAGGCAAGCAAAGCTGTAACCCGTCAGATGGAGGCTTTGTTCCAGGATTTATACCTTAAGGGCCGCGCTGATGAGCTGGAGCCGCTGCAAGCGGTTGCGCTTTATTATGATTTTCGTGAGTTAACGCCTTTGGGTCGTGATGGCGATACGATGGTACGTCGTCTGGTGGATCGTATGGTGTCTGTTGACTTATTGGATCGGGCCGCGGGGCTTTTGGAACATCAGATCAAATTTCGTTTGGAAGGGGTCGCGCAAGCTTCAGTTGCCGCCCGCCTGGCTGCTATTTTGATTAAGGACCAGCGCCCTGAAAAGGCGGTGGATATTATTCGTGCAACCCGCAATGTCGCTGAAATGCCCGTTGATCTGCGCCGTGAGCGCACTCAGTTGGAAGCCCGTGCGATGATTGATCTTGGCCATTATGGTGAAGCGGCAGCGATGCTGGAAGATGATGACAGCATGGAGGCACATCTCCTTCGCGCAGATTTGCATTGGGGTGCAAAAGATTGGCCGGCCATTGTGGAGAACACTGAAACGGTACTTGGAAACAGGTGGCGGGACAAAGCCCCTTTGACCATTGATGAACAAAGGCAGATCCTGAGAACAGCTGTGGCATATACGATGCTGGAACGAGAAGAAGGCCTTGATGTTTTACGCCGTCGCTATGACCTGGCTATGACCACTGGGCCTTTTGGAAATGCGTTTTCCGTTATTACCGGATCAGGTGTTGCAAGTCCTTCCAATCTGCGGGCAGCGGTATCCAATCTGGCGGATGTCGACCGCCTCGAAAGCTTTATGGACAAATATCGGGTGAATGAAGAAAGCGCGCCCCAGAACCTTTAAGGTCCCGTACCAAAGCTCTGTGTAAGGCTGCCTGCCACAAGATGCCACCCATCTACAAGCACGAAGAAAATCAGCTTGAAGGGCAGGGAGATCAATATGGGCGGTAACATCATCATGCCCATGGACATCAAAACGGATGCGATCACAAGATCAATCACGATAAAAGGTATGAAGAGCAAAAAGCCGATTTCAAAGGCGCGGCGCAATTCACTTATCATGAATGCCGGGATCAGGCTTTGAAGCGGTATTGCGTCCGGCGTATCAGCTTCCGCTGCCTGCGGGTTTAAATCCAAGAATAACGCCAGGTCTTTTTCCCGCACCTGTGACAGCATGAACGTCCGAAAGGGTGCTGTCGTGCGGTCAAAAGCCTCGCTTTGCTCGATTTCTTCAGCCATCAGCGGCTCGATGCCATCTGTATAGGCCGCTTGAAATGTTGGCGCCATGACGAAGGTGGACAGGAAAAGGGCAAGCGAAATTAATACCACATTTGGCGGGGATTGTTGTGTGCCTAAAGCGCTGCGCAACAGGGAAAGAACCACGACCATACGGGTGAAGGATGTCACAGTAATCACGATTGACGGTGCGAGGGACAGGACCGTCAGGAGCAGAATAAGCTGAATGACACGGCCTGAAAATGTCCCGCTGCTTTCCTCCCCCAGATTCAATGACAATTCCTGGGCGGATGCAGCATCAGCACTGAAAAACATCAGGCAGAAAGCCAGAAAGATGAATGCAAATCTCATGATGATGTGTTCCGCGCAATGACTGTTTCATGGGTGGGGCTCAGCAGCAGGAGATGTTCTTCGCCGTCGCAGGAGATGATTGCGAGCTTCCGCCGATGATCTAATGGGGTGATTTCAAGGATTTTAATGCGGCGGTCTTCTTTCTTGCCAGCGGTTGTGCCGCCGATGTTTAAACCACTGCGTTTCAAGGCCCAGGCCCCAAAAGCGATAAGGGCGAGGACAAAGCCTAAAGCCCCTAAGGCCCGTAACAGTTCAATGGCGTCCACTGTCCACATCCTTTGCCTGTGCGGTGTTAAGCTGAACGATTAAGCGGCAAAGAATTTGAAGCGCTTTATCTGACAGAGGTTTAGAGTCATCAAAGGACGCGCGTAGCGCATCTAACTCCTGGTCTCCCGATGGTTCATGCCGTTTCATGATCTCGCCGTCCCCCTGATTGGCTGATCCATAGTTTTCGCCACTTATGCTTAAGGGAGCGTTAAAATCGAGGCGCCAATATTTAAGAAATGCGGGGGATTATTTTACGAAATCTTAAGCCTGAGCCTTGAATATCGAAATGACCTGAAATGGGTTTGCAATTGGGGGCTTATCTGTGAAATCTATTCCGCTTCTTGATGCTTTGAACCAGCGCATGCGCTGGCTTTCTGCGCGCCAGCAGGTGATTTCGCAAAACATTGCCCATGCCAATACACCCGGTTTTAAACCACAGGATCTGAAAGAACAGGATTTTAGCGCCCTTGTTGACCAGGTTGGGAAAACATCTTCTGCCAAGCCCAATCTAAAGGTCAATAACGCACGGCACCTGAATGCAACAGGCGTGATGGCGCAGACGATTGCGTCTGAGACAAATTCAGAATTCCGTGAAGTGACACCGAATGAAAATGCCGTCGTCTTAGAAGACGAACTGGTGAAAATGGCGGATGTGCAGATGGAATATAACCTAATGCTGAATGTGTACCGCAAACATATGGGCATATTGCGCAGCGCTTTAGGCAGTAACAGAGGATAAGGGGCATGGATTTATTAAAAGCCATTGAAGTCTCGACATCCGGCATGAAGGCCCAAGGGCTGCGAATGCGGGTGATTGCAGAAAATCTGGCGAATGCAAATTCCATTGCAAATGGTCCGGGTGATGACCCCTATCAGCGCAAGGTTGTCTCTTTTTCCAATGAGCTGGACCGGGCGTTGGGTGTTGAAATGGTGTCGGTCAAATCCATTGAAAACGACCAATCGGAATTCGGTCAGAAATACGACCCGGGCCATCCGGCTGCTGATGCGAATGGTTATGTTCGTACAACCAATGTGAACAGTTTGATTGAAGCTGCCGACATGCAGGAAGCCAATCGGACTTATGAAGCGAATGTCAGCGCGATTGAAGCCAGTAAGACGATGATCATGCGCACAATTGATCTGCTGCGTTAGGAAAGGATCAGGACATGGACGTGAAATTTCTTGATGCAAGCAAAGCCTATGGCCAGGCCGTTAAAGCAGGCGCACCAGGTTTGGCCGCGCCGGATCAGCCAAAGTCAGGAAATGGCTTTGCAGACATGGTTCAAGGCATTATCGAAAATTCTGTCGAAGCGACGTCAAAGTCGGAAGCAACAACGGCCGCTGCTTTGAATAAAGATGCTGAACTTTTGGATATCGTAACCGCGGTGAATAGTGCGGAAATGGCTGTTGAGACGGTGGTAGCAGTCCGAAACAAAGTTGTCGAAGCCTATAATGAAATCATGCGTATGCCTCTTTAAGGATTGGCTGCCTTCCTTATGGGGGCGGCTTTTCTTCTAAATATGTCTTTTTATTAACCTTAAGAACTGGTGAAAGTCATGACAGGTGCTGAAGTCTTGGATGTGGGGCGTGATGCGATCTACACGATTTTAGTCGTGGCAGGGCCGGTGATGGCCATTGGCCTGGTGGTTGGCTTAATCATCGCCTTATTCCAGTCTTTGACTCAAATCCAGGAAATGACTTTAACCTTTGTTCCTAAAATCCTGGCTATCTTTCTTTCTCTTCTCATTCTGATGCCCTTCATGGGATCTGCTATGGCGGGTCTGATGGCGCAGCTGACTGAACGTATCATTGCGGGATAAGGCGGATGTTGGCCGCGCTCCTAGGCGTCGAACTTTTCGCATTTCTGCTGATCTTAACGCGTATGGCGTCGATGCTGAGTTTCATGCCGGCAATTGGTGAAACGGCTATTCCTGTGCGAATTCGCCTGGCTGTTGCAGCGGCCCTTAGTTTTTTAATCCTGCCTTTATATGCCTCTCAGGCCCCGGCTATTCCGGTCGATATCCTGGCTATGGTTGGAATGGTTCTGCTTGAAATTGCGATTGGCCTGTTCATCGCTTTAACAGCGCGTTTAATGATGACGGCACTTAATGTGGCCGGGACAGTCATTGCCTTTCAAAGCGGGCTTGCAGCGGCGCAATCCTTTGATCCGACACAAGGATCACAGGGGGCGACCCTGGCGCGGTTTCTGACTTTATTTGGGTTGATCGTAATATTCGCAACGGATCTGCATCTGCTTGTCATTAAGGCCATGGTGTTTTCCTTTGAAACATTCCCAATAGGATATCTGCCCGCTGTCGAGGATATGGCCGCTGCGATTGTGGATGTGGCGGCGGCTGCTTTTGCGATGGGGATAGCGATCTCGGCTCCGTTCCTGGTTTATGGGCTTGTGTTTAATATCGCGCTTGGTCTTCTGGCGCGCTTGATGCCGCAGCTTCCCGTGTTTTTTGTTGCGATGCCTGCCAATATCTTTTTGTCGTTCATCATCTTGCTGGTCGTCATGTCTGCCATGTTGATGGCTTTTGCCAATTATTTTGAAGCCGGCCTTGCCCGGTTCTTAGGATAAAGCCATGGCAGAAGAACAGGATGACGCACAAAAAACCGAAGAGCCGACTTCCAAGAAACTTGAGGACGCAGCGAAAAAAGGCGATATGCCGCGAAGCCAGGAAGTGCGCACCTGGTTCATGCTTTTCACTGCGACCGTCGCATTCGCTATCTTTGCGCGGTCTTCCGGCTCATTCATAACAACAGAACTCAGCGGCATTTTCGCAAATGCGCATATGATACCCATCGATCAGGGTGGTATATTGGATATGGTGCGCTCGATCATGTTGACGCTGGGCCTGGCCCTTGGCCTGCCGTTTCTCATGCTCGTCGCGGCGGCTTTTGGGGGAACATTGATCCAGGGGAAAATTCATATCTCTGCGGAGAAGATGAAACCCAAGCTGTCGAAAATCTCTGTTCTGAAGGGATTGAAGCGCCTATTTTCTGTCCAGTCCTTAGCCGAGTTTGGAAAATCCCTTGCGAAATTGATTATTATTGGCGGAGCATGCGTCATCCTTCTTTGGCCGGAGCGTGCACGGCTGGTGGATGTCATTACGTTAGACCCATCCGCCATGTTAAGCCTTGTTGTTCTCATGGCTTTGAAACTTGCCATCGCAGTCGTTGCCATCATGACTGTCGTTGCCTTAGCGGACTATGCCTTGCAACATCAGCAGTTTATGAAACGTATGCGGATGACCCGGCAGGAAGTGAAAGATGAGCACAAGCAAATGGAGGGTGATCCTCAGATCAAAGCCCGCATTCGCCAAATCCGCGCGCAGCGCGCTAAACAGCGCATCACTCAAGCGGTTCCTGAAGCAGATGTGGTGATCACGAACCCGACCCATTTTGCCGTTGCGTTGAAATATGATCATGGGGATATGGCAGTGCCGCGTCTTGTAGCTAAAGGGGTGGATCACCTTGCCGCCCGTATTCGGGAATTGGCGAATGAGCATGATGTCCCGCTGATTGAAAACCCGCCGTTGGCCCGTGCAATTTACGCGTCCGTAGAAATTGATGAAGATATTCCCCCGGAACATTATAAGGCGGTTGCGGAAGTCATTGCTTATGTCATGAAGCTGCGAGGCCAGATGAGAAACTGATGGCGAAGGATTTGTTTTCTTCTTCAGAGTATGAAATATTTCTGCCGACTACCCGAGTTAAGTCGGTTTAAAGAGGTGAGGGGAGACGTCATTGCGACCGTTTAACACGAAAACTGATCGCGCCTCTTTGGATCAGCTTAGCCTTGGATTCCATGGCAGGAATGAAGGTAGCGTCTATTTGCTTTCAAAGTTGAAAACAAATGGTCTGTTTCTTCCACTCTTAGCAGTGATTGTTTTCAGTCTTGTTATTTTGATTATTTCTGCCTCATTTGGTGAATTTGTTACAGGTGTTCTCATCGCGCTTTTCTTATGCGCTTCGGCAATGGTTTTCTTATTGCTGTTTCGTGGTGGGAAAGGGCACGCGATATCTTCTCAATCCAAAATGCATATGGTGTTGGTCGAAAATCAATCGGACCCAAGTGCTGTTATTGATGAAGAGGGCAGCCTTGTTGTTGCCAATACGGCCTATGGAGATACCTTCCCCGGATACCCTTCGCCTCAGGCCGAGGTGGCCGGTTTTACAATCCAAAAAACAGCTCTACCGGACACAAAATATCAGTGGTGGGTTTTTAAGGAGTTGAAGGCTGAAGAACCCAATAATGGGCTGTTGTCAAATCAAGAAGTTTCCCAAATAATCAATAAGTTGGGAATTGCTGTTCTGACATTGGATGAAAATCGAACTATAATAAATATCTCCAACAATCTGCTCAATTGGCTGGAGGCGGAAAAAGATGACATTGTCGGCAAAAACCAAGATGATGTTTTCTTAAGTCTGAATGATGATCGTGCTGTTTGCGACATGAAGCAAGGCGATCCATTGCTCTTTGATGTGGTGGAATTGCCGGGACAGATTTTCCCGGGCTATAGAAGCTATGGACTTGTTCGTCCGGGGCACCCGGCTGAAGCCTTTATGTCTGATGATGAGATTGCAAATATACCGGAACAGCTCTTCGATCAGGCTCCTGCTGGTATTGCTCTTGTGGATCAAGATGGAAATCTAAAAAGATATAACGAATTGCTTCGCCGCTTTGCCGGGCAGGAATTGCGCTTGGATGAAAAGGTTTCCGATCTGTTTTTAGAGGCTGACCGGGAGGATGTGAATAAAACGCTTGACGCTGCATTTCAAACTCAGGCTTCTCCTTTGCCCTTGGAAGTCCGTTTTGCAGGCGACAGTGGCAATGTGGCACAGCTATTTGTCCGTGGGCTGCAAGGTGGCACCGGTGCGGTTCTTTATCTTCTTGATACGACAGAGCAGAAGCAACTTGAGCTGCAATTCACCCAGGCTCAGAAAATGCAGGCGGTCGGTCAGCTTGCCGGAGGAATTGCCCATGATTTCAATAATATTTTGACCGCCATTATTGGTTTTTGTGATTTGCTTCTTGTGCGCCATGGCGCTGGGGATGCTTCGTTTTCTGATATTATGCAAATTAAGCAGAACGCCAATCGGGCTGCTAATCTGGTCAGGCAGCTTCTCGCTTTCTCCAGGCAGCAGACGTTAAGGCCCAGTGTTTTGCTCGTTACGGATGTTCTGGCAGAACTTTCAAATCTTCTGCGGCGCCTGATCGGTGAAAATATCGAGTTAAACATGGTCCATGGGCGGGATTTAGGTCATGTTAAAGTTGATCAAGGGCAATTAGAACAAGTCATTATTAATTTGGCCGTAAACGCCCGTGATGCGATGCCCAAAGGTGGCAGGCTTATGATTTCAACATATGCTTTACCTGCAGCTGATGTTGCAGCTTTGGAGCATAGTTTTATGCCGGAACAGGATTATGTCTGTCTTGTTGTGGAAGATACCGGCCATGGAATTCCCAAAAATCTGCTGACGAAAGTCTTTGACCCGTTTTTTACCACTAAGGAAGTGGGCAAGGGAACAGGTCTGGGCCTGTCAACGGTCTATGGCATCGTGAAGCAGACAGGTGGTTTTATTTTCGCAGGTGAAGCGGATTCTCATGGTGCATGCTTCACAATTTACCTCCCCGTCCATGTACCTGATGAAAGCGAAATACCGTCAGCACCTCAGGTCAAAGCCTCCTCAGAAGTTACAGATCTTTGGGGTCATGGAACGATCTTGCTGGTTGAAGATGAGGATGCTGTCCGAACCTTTGCCTATAGAGCCTTGGATAAAAAAGGCTATAAAGTGCTTGAAGCGGATTCAGGGGAAGCGGCACTTGAAGTGGCCCGCGAATATGAAGGTGTCATTGACCTTATTCTCTCTGATGTGATCATGCCGAATATGGATGGACCGACGATGGTCTCTCAACTCAGAGATATCCTTCCTGATGCCAAGATTATATTTATTTCCGGCTATGCGCAGGATAGTTTTAGAAATGGGTTTGAACAGGAAGAGCATCATTTTCTACCGAAACCATTTAGCCTGTCTCAGCTTGCAGAAAAGGTAAAAGCGGTTCTGACAGAAGAGTAATTAAAGAATCCGGTTTTCATATTTGCTATTACAGTATAATTGCAGCTTGAAAACATCGCGCATATCACTCTCTATACTGAGAACAAATTTCAAACAAAGCTTAAAAAAGACAATTAAAACAATGGCTTGATAATTGTGCTTGAATATGAGAACAAAACAGGTACATTTGCTTCATTGAAGTCCGACGGACCCTATGACATAAGCGGAGATGAAACATGCCTAACCCGGTATTAAAAATCGTCGAGAAGGACCATATGGATAAGGATAAGGCGTTAGAAGCCGCGTTGAGCCAGATTGACCGTGCATTCGGCAAAGGCTCTGTCATGAAATTGGGCCAGAAGGGCTCGTCTGTCGAGATCGAAGCCGTATCAACCGGCTCCCTTGGTTTGGATATTGCTTTGGGCATCGGTGGGCTGCCCAAGGGCCGTATTATTGAGATCTATGGTCCAGAAAGTTCTGGTAAAACCACATTGGCTTTACATTGCGTTGCGGAAGCGCAAAAGGTTGGCGGTATTGCGGCCTTTGTTGATGCCGAACATGCGTTGGACCCGGTATATGCCAAAAAGCTGGGCGTGAATATTGATGAACTTTTGATTTCACAGCCTGATACCGGTGAACAGGCTCTTGAGATTGCTGATACATTGGTGCGCTCCGGGGCCGTTGATATTCTGGTTGTGGATAGTGTCGCGGCGTTGACCCCGCGGGCTGAGCTGGAAGGCGAAATGGGCGACAGCCATGTGGGTCTTCAGGCGCGTTTGATGAGCCAGGCCCTTCGGAAGCTGACCGGTTCTATTTCGAAATCCAACTGTATGGTAATCTTCATCAACCAAATTCGGATGAAAATTGGTGTGATGTATGGCAATCCTGAAACAACAACGGGTGGGAATGCATTGAAATTCTATGCTTCTGTCCGTTTGGATATTCGCCGCACGGGCCAGATCAAAGATAAAGATGAGATCGTCGGGAATGCCACAAGGGTGAAAGTTGTAAAAAACAAAGTAGCTCCACCGTTTCGGACGGTTGAATTTGACATCATGTATGGTGAAGGCGTGTCCAAATTAGGCGAGTTGATTGACCTGGGCGTGAAAGCGGGTGTGGTTGAGAAATCAGGCTCCTGGTATAGCTACGACAGTCAACGTATTGGGCAAGGTCGTGAAAACGCCAAGAAATTCCTGAAGGAAAACCCGGATATTGCTGCGTCCATTGAGAGCTCTGTGCGGGCTCAGGCCGGACTTGTAGGCGAAGCCCTGGTAGCCGGGCCGGAGGATGAAGGGTAATCCTTCTTGAAAACAGATGAGATGTGAAAAGGCGGGCCGGGAGGTCCGCTTTTTTGTTGTGAGCGATAGACAGCCCATGGACAGAGGCAGCACTACTCAGTAAAAGCAAAGCCAAGTCCGTTATGATGTGGGAGATTGGCGCCGTGCCAACAAGTAATGAAATTCGTGATCTTTTCTTAAACTTCTTCGCGAAAAACAACCATGAGATTGTATCTTCCAGCCCCTTGGTGCCAAGAAATGATCCCACGTTAATGTTCACCAATGCTGGTATGGTACAGTTCAAAGATGTTTTTACGGGCCTGGAGCAACGGCCTTATAACCGCGCAACGACCTCTCAAAAATGTGTGCGTGCGGGCGGCAAGCATAATGATTTAGATAATGTCGGCTATACAGCGCGCCATCATACATTCTTTGAAATGCTGGGGAATTTCTCCTTTGGTGATTATTTCAAGGAGCAGGCGATCGAATTGGCCTGGCAGCTGGTTCACAAGGAAATGGGTCTAAACAAAGACCGGTTGGTCGCGACTGTTTATCATACGGATGATGAAGCTTATGATCTGTGGCGGAAAATTTCAGGCCTAAACGAAGACCGCATCATTCGCATTCCCACAAAAGATAATTTCTGGGCGATGGGAGAAACCGGCCCCTGTGGTCCGTGCACTGAGATTTTCTATGATCACGGGGATCACATAGCTGGCGGCCTCCCAGGTACGCCGGAAGAAGATGGCGATCGGTTTGTTGAGATATGGAATCTCGTATTCATGCAATATGAGCAGCTGAATGCGAATGAACGTGTCGATCTACCTAAGCCCTCTGTGGATACGGGTATGGGGCTGGAACGTATGGCCGCTGTGTTACAGGGCACACATGATAATTATGATACTGATCTCATGCGTGCATTTATCACGGCATCGGCGCATGCAACCAGTACTGACCCTGATGGCGATCATAAAGTTTCTCATCGTGTCGTGGCCGACCATTTGCGGGCAACAAGCTTTTTAATCGCTGATGGCGTATTGCCGTCCAATGAAGGCCGCGGCTATGTTCTGCGCAGGATCATGCGTCGCGCCATGCGTCACGCCCATCTGATGGGGGCAAAGGATCCGTTGATGCATCGCCTTGTGCCGTCGTTGGTTGCTGAAATGGGCAGTCATTATCCAGAGCTTGGCCGTGCGCAGGCATTGATCGGTGAGACATTGTTACAGGAAGAAACGCGCTTTCGTCAGACGTTGGAACGTGGATTGAAACTGCTGGATGAAGAAGTCGAAAAACTCCCTCAAGACCAGCCTTTGGCGGGTAAGGTGGCATTCAAACTTTATGACACATATGGTTTTCCCTTTGATCTGACAGAGGACGCACTGCGGTCACAGGGCCTGAGCGTGGACAGAGATGGCTTTGATCAGGCCATGGAAAAACAACGCGCAGATGCGCGGGCAGCATGGGCAGGCTCGGGAGAGCAGGCGACCGATCGCCTTTGGTATGATTTTAAAGACAAATATGGGGCAACGGAATTCCTCGGTTATGCCGGCGACGAAGCTCAAGCTGTTGTGCTTGGCCTTGTCTCTAACGGCGAAATTGTTGAAGAGGCTGAGGCCGGTCAAACAGTTCAAATCCTGACTAATCAGACACCATTTTACGGGGAATCAGGTGGCCAGGCCGGTGACCGGGGTGTCATTCAAGGGGGCGGTTTGAACATAGCCGTTCTAGACACACAAAAGCCTCTTGGTCTTCATGTGCATATAGCCGAAATTAAGTCCGGTCGGCTGAAGGTGGGCGATAGTGTGACGCTTAAAGTCGATGGGGAACGACGCCGTAACCTTCGTGCAAATCATAGCGCCACTCATTTGCTTCACGAAGCATTGCGCCGGGTCCTTGGAGAGCATGTGGCTCAAAAGGGCTCTTATGTGGGCGATGACCGTTTGCGGTTTGACTTCACGCATCCCAAGGCAGTATCGGCGCAAGAAATTGCGGAGGTTGAGACCACCGTGAATTCTTTCATTCGGCAAAATGAGGAAGTTGTTACGAAATTAATGACGCCTGATGAGGCTATTTCTTCCGGTGCAATTGCTTTGTTTGGAGAAAAATACGGTGATGAAGTCCGCGTCTTGTTTATGGGCGCAGAGGAAAATACCCGGTCCAATAGCTTTTCAATCGAATTCTGTGGCGGCACGCATGTCCGTCGTCTTGGCGATATCGCTCTGTTCAAGGTCATAAGCGAAAGTGCTGTGTCTTCAGGTGTCCGCCGGATTGAAGCCCTGGTTGGTGAGGCGGCGCGCCGCTATCTTTTAACACAGGAGCAGAATTTGAAGCAGGCGGCGGACGCATTGAAATCGTCGCCTCAAGAGGTTGCAGGGCGTGTTGCTGCATTGGTGGAAGACCGAAAACGCCTGGAAAAAGAATTGGCGCAGGCGAAAAAGCAACTGGCCATGGGGGGTGGGACCTCGGATGGCCCAGCTCATGAAGATGTAAATGGCATAGCTTTTTTGGGCCAGATATTGGATGGTGTATCTGCGAAAGATCTTCGCGGGCTGATTGATGCAGCCAAAAAGAAGATCGGGTCGGGGGTTGCTGTTATGATTGCAGTCAATGATGGGAAAGCAGCTGTAGCTGTCGGTGTAACAGACGATCTAAGCGCGCGCCTGAGTGCTGTTGATCTTGTGAAGATCGCAGCGACAGCCGTCGGTGGTAAGGGGGGTGGTGGCCGCCCTGACATGGCGCAGGCGGGCGGGCCGGACGGCGATCAGGCCAAGGATGCTGTGGTTGCCGTCAGATCGTATTTAATGGCACTCAAAGAGGCTTAGGAGATGGGGGAGGGGCCGCATATTGTCTCTCCGTTTCGTCGTGTTCGTCGGCGCGCTCATGAAATTCTTGAAACTGCGCCGGAAGAAGACCGCCTGGGCCGTATCGTAGATATTGGCCTCCTCATTCTGATCATTGTGAACCTCGTCGCAGTTGCATTGGAGACTATGTCTCGTTTTTCCCATTGGTTGCCTTATTTCAATGCCTTTGAAATTTTTTCTGTAGCGATTTTTACAATCGAATATGGAACCCGGTTTTGGGTTAGCGTCGAACGGCCAGGTGCCGGTGGATACAATCCCTTGTCGTCGCGTTTACGCTATATGCTCACACCTTTGGCTTTGGTGGATTTAGTTGCCATTCTGCCTTTTTATATTGGTGTTCTGTTGGGCTTGGATCTGCGTGCGCTTCGGGTATTCAGGCTCGTTCGTATTTTGAAACTGGCTCGGTACTCCGTCGCCATGGCAACACTTGGCCGTGTCCTCCGCAATGAAATTCGGGCCTTGACGGCGGCCTTGATCATCATGATGGGCATGATATTTATCGCCGCCACGCTTCTCTATTATGTGGAACGCAATGTGCAACCTGAGGCTTTCCAGTCCATTCCCCATGCGATGTGGTGGTCAATTTCGACTTTAACGACGGTTGGATATGGCGACGTCGTACCGATCACTGGTCTGGGGCGGATCTTGGCAGCAATCATCATGCTTTTTGGATTAGGTGTTTATGCCATTCCAATTGGAATCATGGCATCCGGTTTCAGCGATGAAATTCATCGACAGAGTTTTATTATCCGCATAGAGATGCTTGCACGTGTGCCATTGTTTAAGGATTTAAGCGCGAGTGCTTTGAATGCTTTAAGTAGATTATTACACACGCAGAAATATGCATCTGGTGAGTTTATATGTGTTGCTGGCGATAAGGCCATCAATCTCACTATTATTGCTTCGGGTACAGCTGAAGCCCAAATGACGGACCGCAGTATCACGCTTCACCCCGGTGATTATTTTGGAGAGCTGGCTCTTATAAAATCGGGGCAGCATCAAATAACAGTCACTGCGGGGCAGAATTGCCGTGTTCTGAAATTAGAATCAGGTGAATTTACCCGTTTGGCGGAAAGAGAGCCGGATATTGCATCGATCATGGGCGATGCGATGGGAAAACGACTGGACCATATGACTGAGTCTGGAGAGATCAGCCGGGAGGAGGCGGAAAGGGCGCTTGCCCGTTGGCGCCTCCTCACACGGCAGTGATTTAGGCCTTAGGCCATGGCCTTTTCGAGGTTCTCAACAATTTTGTCGAAGAACTGCTCGGTCGTCAGCCAATTTTGTTCGGGGCCGATCAATAAAGCCAGATCTTTCGTCATGTCACCGCTTTCAACGGTTTCTACGCAGATGCGCTCTAACTTCTCAGCAAAAGCTGTAACATCAGGCGTATTATCCATACGACCACGATGTTTCAAACCACCGGTCCATGCGTAGATGGACGCAATTGGGTTTGTGGATGTGGCTTTGCCTTGCTGATGCTGGCGATAGTGACGGGTCACTGTGCCATGGGCTGCTTCAGCTTCTACAGTTGACCCATCCGGCGTCATCAAAGCTGATGTCATTAGACCTAACGATCCAAAGCCTTGTGCAACGGTGTCGGACTGGACGTCACCGTCATAGTTTTTACAGGCCCAAACGAAACCGCCATTCCATTTCAACGCGGCTGCGACCATGTCATCAATCAGGCGATGTTCATAGCTGATACCGGCTTCTTTGAATTTTTCTTCAAATTCTGTTTCAAAGACTTCTTGGAACAGGTCTTTGAAACGGCCGTCATAGGCTTTCATGATGGTGTTCTTCGTGGACAGATATACAGGCCAGCCCAGGTTCAAACCATAATTCATGGACGCACGGGCGAAATCACGGATGCTGTCATCCAGATTGTACATGGCCATCGCCACGCCGCCGCCTGGGAAGTCAAAGACTTCACGTTCGATGCTGTCAGACCCGTCTTCGGCTTCCCATTTAATGGTCATCTTGCCTTTGCCGGGGACAACGAAATCTGTTGCGCGATATTGGTCACCAAAAGCATGACGGCCGATAACGATAGGTTTGGTCCAGCCTGGAACCAGGCGTGGAACGGATTTAATGGTGATCGGTGCGCGGAATACCGTGCCACCCAGGATGTTCCGGATGGTGCCATTCGGAGAGCGCCACATTTTTTTCAAGCCGAATTCTTCAACCCGTGCTTCATCAGGCGTGATGGTCGCGCATTTAACGCCAACACCGTATTTTTTGATCGCCTCAGCAGCGTCGATGGTGATCTGATCATCCGTTTCGTCGCGGCTTTGAATGCTTAAGTCATAATATTTGAGATCAATATCGAGATAAGGCTGGATTAAGCGTTCACGAATCCATTGCCAGATAATGCGGGTCATTTCATCGCCGTCGAGCTCAACGACGGGCGTTACCACCTTGATTTTAGCCATGATGCTCCTCGAAACCCTTGTTTATTGAGGTTGAAAAATTTCATCGCAATGGGTGGGAATGGTCCACCCGCTTGCAGTCGCGGCGGACCCTATCACTAACCACGCGCGACTGCCAAGGGAAAGGAGCTAAAAATAAGGTTTTTAAGTCAGTTTTTCGACGGCTTCATTCTGATGATTGTCCAGTGCTTCCAGAACCGCTTCAAAATCGGGAACAACCTGAAAGAGGCGTTTAGATGAAGGGTCTGCAAATCCGTGAGAAATGATATGGTCAATCAAATCTACAAGCGGTTCCCAATAGCCTTCATGGTTTAACAGGAATATGGGCTTTGAATGAAGGCGCAGCTGCGCCCAGGTGGCGATTTCAAAGGTTTCATCGAGAGAACCCAATCCGCCAGGCATGACGACAAAGGCATCGGAAAGGGCAAACATGCGTGCTTTGCGCTCGTGCATTGTGTCGACGATTTCCAATTTTGTCAGGCCTTCCTGCGCGACTTCCAATTCTTGAAGGAATTTTGGAATGACGCCGATGACATCTCCACCATTCTCCGATGTGGATCTGGCTATGAGTCCCATCAAGCCGACACTGCCGCCGCCGTAAACCAGGCCTGTGCCGTTTTGTGCGAGTTTTGACCCTATTTCACGAGCTAATTGTCCGTAAGTTTCGCCGCGACCGACCCGTGACCCACAGAACACGCAAATTCTTTTTGTTTTCATACTGTTTTCTTTCATGGCATCTTGTGAGATATGGCGCATTATCACCCCCATGTGAGTTGGCAATGGCCCTATTATCGACATGATAGGTTGCTAAATGATGGCATCGGGCGCGCAAACCAGATTATTAAAGAATATTGGCAGGTAAATAAAAATTGTCAGCTATGGATTTTGATAAAAAGCCGGTTTTAAGCGCCAGGGGACTATTATGGCCTATTGCTACTGTTTTGACGGTGGCAGTGCTGCTTCTGATTTATTGGACAAGGGGCGAGGAAGAGGAAGTTGCCGAACCAGCCGCGCCAAGTGAACAAGTCGATCTCGCGCCAGCACCTCAAGTAGAAGAGATAAAGCCTGGGGCGGCAGACATATCCGATGTTAATATCCCAAGTTTCGATATTGTCCGGCTTTCACCGAGCGGGGCTGGTGTCGTGGCCGGTAAGGCCGTGCCAGGAAGTGACGTCATTCTTTATGCCGACGGTATAGAGGTCGCACGAACCAAGGCGGACCCACGCGGTGAATGGGTTATGATATTGGAAAATCCGTTACCTGCTGGCCCGACCGAATTTTCCTTGGAGGCTCGATCGGGGAATAGCGGTCCCGTTGTGTCATCAGATATTGTCGTCGTTGTCGTCCCAGAAATGGATGGTGCAGCGGAAGGAGAGGGTGTGCTCGCTGTTCTGTCTCCAAGAGACGGGAATGGCGTGAGCCGCGCTTTACAGGTTCCTGCCAATGCTTTGGGACAGGATCTGGCCCGGGCATTACGGATTGAAACCATTGATATTCAGGAAGACCGCAGTGTGGTCATTTCCGGTGCTGCAGAGGCTGAGCAAAATATACGTCTCTATCTGGATAATGTGTTTACAGCGGAAGCAACAGCGAATGCTGATGGGCGTTGGATTGTGACGTTGGAGTCTCTTGAGGCACGAACGGGAGAAGCTGTTCTTCTTCGCGTTGATCAGGTGATTACGGATGGCCAGGTCACTTTACGGATTGAACAAAGGTTTGATCCACAGACCGGGGAAAGATTTGGACGGTTGGAGCGTGCTGTTGAAGTCCAACCCGGGAATAATCTGTGGGCGATCGCACGTCAGATATATGGGTCCGGTTGGCGTTACGCCTTTATTTTTCAAGCGAATGCGGCTCAGATACGGGATCCGAATCTGATTTATCCAGGGCAGGTCTTCGCCCTTCCAGAGCCGCAGGAAGATGATCAGCCATAAAGTCGCTTTTTCGGATTGCGTTGAATATGATAAAATTGTCTTGTGTTCTTTATCTGGCTTGACATTATGCCGGGCTAATTCATCGAAAGGCAGAGGCAATGGCACAGAACGACAGTGATTTTTCCATGATGGATGTATTCCCTCCTGTACATAAGGAAGGTCAGAAATTCATTTTAATTGCCGTAGTTGTGGCGATCTTGTGCTGGCTTTTACTTCCGGGCTGGGTTGCCTGGCTGCCCATAGCTTTTGGTTTGTTTTGCGCCTATTTTTTCCGTGACCCTGATCGTATCGTTCCTGTAACCGACCATATAATGGTGAGTCCTGCCGATGGCCGGGTTCAGATGATTAAAGAAGTTGTTCCACCGGTCGAGTTGGACATGGGCGATGAACCGCTTGTGCGAGTTTCCGTATTTCTGTCCGTTTTAGATGTCCATATCAATCGTACCCCCGTAGGCGGTAAAGTGGATAAACGGGTGTATATCCCAGGTGCGTTTTTGAATGCGAGCCTTGATAAGGCAAGTGAGAAGAATGAGCGTATGCTTCTGCGTGTGACGATGGAAGATGGGCGTCAGGTGGGGTTTGTACAGATTGCAGGTTTGGTGGCGCGCCGGATTTTATGTTTCGTTTCAGAAGGCGATGAATTAGAGCGCGGCGAACGCTTTGGTCTGATCCGCTTTGGAAGTCGTATGGATATTTTCCTGCCAAAAGGCTTCAAGCCGCAAGTTGCTGTTGGACAACGCACATTGGGCGGCGAAACGATTCTCGCCAGTGACGCAAGAGGAGCCAAATTGGCTGAAGGCGTCAAAAGGTGAGAGAGCAAAAAGGGTTTTCCCTGCCTTTGCGGGCAATGGTTCCGAATGCGATCACTATGTTGGCCCTCTGTGCCGGGCTGACAGGTATTAAATTTGCTATTGCCGGTCGATGGGAGGCAGCGGTCTTTGCTGTTGTGATAGCAGGTGTATTTGATGGCATGGACGGAAGTGTTGCACGGCTGTTGAAAGGGGCGACTAAATTCGGCGCTGAGCTTGATTCCCTATCCGATGTTGTGGCTTTTGGTATTGCTCCGGCTTTGATTTTGTTCATGTGGACTTTAAATGAGCTGGGCGGCATAGGTTGGGTTATTGCTTTGGCTTATGCAGGGTGTTGCGCCCTGCGTCTGGCACGTTTCAATGCAACACTGGAAGATGAAAAACCAGCGGCCTTAGCGGCAGGTTTTTTAATGGGCGTGCCGGCACCTGCTGCGGCTGGCCTTGCTTTATTTCCAATGATGATTAGCTTCTGGACAGCCAAAGACGATATCATCACACCAACATTAACGGCGATCTATCTCGCTTTCATCGCTGTTTTAATGGTTTCCAGATTACCTACATTTTCATTCAAGGCGTTAAAGTTGAGGCCATCTATGCGCTTTCCAATGATGGCGCTTATTCCATTACTTGTTGCCTGTTTGACGATCTGGCCTTGGAAAACCCTTTGTGTGGTAAGTCTTCTCTATTTGATCAGCTTGCCATTCAGCTATCGTGGCGCAAAGAAGCTGATTGCTGATTTGAGTATTTGGTGAAACAGACTTATTTTTGAAAAAGCATGTCTCGATGCGCTTCGAGATAACGCAGTGCTTCTTCTTGAATGGCGAGGCCATAGCCTAGAACAAAGTCGCTTGCTGGGGTAAGTTCTGTTTGAACCATTTCCTTTAATGCGATTATACGCTCTTTATGGTGTGCTATACGGTCATCTATCAATTGACTGACGCGTTCAGGAGACACCGCTTCTGCAAAGAGGAGAGAGGCCAGAAATTCTGAGCGCTGCCTGTCAGGTCCAGGGTCTTTCTGTAATGCGTGCGTTAATTCTTCGCGCCCGATTTCTGTCAGAGAATATATCTTCTTATCTGGCTTTCCATCCTGCGCTTCCTCTCGACACGTAACAAGGCCTTCATCCATGAGACGGGAGAGGGCAGGGTAAATCGAGCCGTAGCTCGCTTCGGAAAAAAAGGAAAACGCGCCGTCTGCGACAAGCTTTTTAATCTCATATCCCGTGGCGTCGCCTAAGGCCAATATACCCAAGCAAAGGGTCCGAACGTCCATAAAACCTATCCTTATTCGAGATTATCAGCTCGATATATATCATTTAAAGCTAGCAACGCCGCGCGTTTCCGTCAAACATTACGCAGCCATGTACACACAAATCATATAAAGTTCCAGTGCTTCCATGAAATACCAGGGCCGACTCTGAAGGCTTGCCATTCCATTAGTATAATATGCCAGCATCCTTGCGGTGGAACATATATTTCAAAAATTTAAAAATACGTGAAATATGAGAGTCGTTATCCGTAAGAATAAAACGGAAAGTGGGTTATTTTCCAGCTAATCTCTGTTAAGGGGTTGCGCCTACAATAATAATGAGAAAGACTTTTTAATCATAAACTTATTTGACTTAGGTTGTGAGACAAACTGAGGGGCTCAGTTTGAGCCAGGCTTGAGGGGGCACTTAGCCTGGCTCGGCGCGGCGGTGATGTGATGGGGGCTGATTTCAGCCGAATTCCACTGCCGCGCCACTTTTTTTGAAAATTTTCAGTCAGGTTTACGCTTATTATCAAAAAGCCATATTCTGTGGTGTTGAGCGATGATCACCAAATGCTTTCAACTCTGCATTTTGGTTTGTGCCATAGCGTGTCTCCGCCCAGCGAAGAACGTCCGCACACGCTTCGGTTAACCCGGAAATAATCAGCATTGCAAAAGCGGCGAACATCAGGAAACACAGAATATATAACATGACGACCTCGTTGTTCTTTGTTTGTTCTTCATGTCTAAGTCGACGGGGCGGAGGTGTCAATAAAAAAGAACAAAAGGGGATCATTTGCTGGAAACGCTGTGCTTGTCCTGGTTAAATAAGGTTTCCCGCGCATCCTCCATGGAGAGCCCACTGTTCTTATACCGCTCAGCAACTTCATAAGCGCGGATAACTGCTGGACGCTCGGAAATCTTATCGAACCATTTTTTTACATTGGGGAAGTCCGAAAGAGAGATGGATTGCCGTTGGTGGGATACGGCCCAAGGGTATATTGCCATATCCGCAATACTATAATTCCCGGCGACATACTCGTTTTCGTTCAGGGCTTGGTTCAAGACGGCATATAAACGTTCACTTTCTTTGACGTATCGATCAATTGCATATGGGATTTTCTCTGGCGCATAAGCTGAAAAATGATGGTTCTGACCCAGCATAGGCCCAAAGCCGCCCATCTGCCAATTCAACCATTGAAGAACACGCCATTTTCCCCGTACGTCTTGAGGCAGGAAGTGAGACGTCTTTTCGGCAAGATATTGGAGGATCGCACCTGATTCAAACAAGCTTATAGAGGGTCCTCCATCTTGAGGCAGAGAATCTATGATAGCCGGCATACGGTTGTTAGGTGCAATTTTAAGGAAGTCAGGGTCAAACTGGGCACCTCTGGTTATATCAATAGGGGTAATCTTGTAATCGAGGTCGGTTTCCTCAAGAAATATCGTAATTTTATGGCCGTTGGGTGTTGGCCAATAAAAGAGTTCAATCATGTTTCTGTCCTTTAAATCTTTGAAGGACTATGAATGAAATTAGGAAACTGCGGAAGGGGGTTTGGGGTTAGTGTATGTCCCCATGGACCTTGTCCAATAGTAAAATTTCTACGGCGCTTTCCACGCGACGCCAATAGTGGCATTGCTGGCTTTCGCCACGACACTCGTGAAAATCTGCTTTGTGTAATGCTTCAATAGATGCGGCTGCGCCATGTTTCTTGATAAGCTCGCATGCGCCAACATATGCAGCCCGGTCGTAAATGAGATTATAGGCGCTTTGGTCTATGTGCGAGGATATAAGGCGCATATGTTTGATCCCTGGCTTTCTTTAGCTGACTCCCTCAAGAGCAAAGTCCGGGCCAATTCTCTAAAAAGCGCTGAAATATTGGGATTTTCAAATTAACTATATGGCTAATATGCCAATGTTCGTCAAAAATGCCGACATATGTGACACCCCTGAAAAAACAAATTCTGATGTGAGTGTGGTACAACTTTAAGTGTAAAACATAAAATAAACTTATGATGGATCCAAATGCCTGTTATCCTATTAACTACAGGCTTCTTCCTACCCAAATAACACGACCGATTGGATCAACATCGCTGGGATCGCAGTCCGACCAGCAGTCATAGATGGGGTTATCGCTCTTAATTGTCAGCTTTTGCGTACTTGGGTTTACGGATATCCGCTTCACTAACAACGCGTCACCGACGCGTAGTACATAAATACCGTCTCTCAGGTTCCAAGCTTGCGAGGTGTCAATCAATATAAGGTCGCCATGGGCCAATGTGGGATCCATGGAATCTCCTTCCACAGTCAGTGCAGCAAGATCCTCCGGCGAACCCGTTGCAACCCGAGATATCCATTCCCGACGAAAAGCCAGGCTCGCGCGCTCGTTTTCCTGATCTATAATATTGCCAGATCCTGCAGACGCTCTGATATCGAAATATGGAACAAAAAGAAATTGATTATCAATAAGTTGATCTCTATTCGGAGTAATAGACCTCTCGCTACTTAAATGGCTTTTCGTTGATATTTCAGCGCCAAGTTCATACTCGTTTACATTGAATAGTTTAGAGAGTTTCTTTCTATCTTCTTCTTTTAACCGTCTTGGGACCCCACGTTTTATGAACTGTTGGATATAGGCGCTGTTGCGACCCAGGTGCCTGGAGATGGAGGCGTAATCATGCCCGCTGTTATGGATCAATTGGTCCAGTTTTAGGCGAATATCTTCAGGCGTCATAAGTGTCGTCCTATTCATCTGACTCTCTGTAACAGGCAAAGAGAGAGTGTTTGTATAAAGGTGGAGATCAAATTTTGTGCCCCCGCAGGATTATTATAGGAAAAATCCTGCGAAAAGGAAATAAATCGTGTTAGATAGGCAAAATTAATTATTGGAGGGACATCTATGAGTTGTGTTCACGCGTCACTGCTCCAATCTGTGGAGAGGCATCTGTGCTTGACTGGAACGAGTGCATCGGGCTTTGGCAGAAAAATAGCCGGTGATCCTCGCCTTGTCTTTGACATGAGGAAGGGGCGTCGGCCTAAAGAGGAAATGCAGGAAAGACTGAAAGAGGCTGTCTCCCAGGGGCGGTTTCGTAATGCGGATATCCAAGGAACAAAGCAAGGTCCATCAATAACCCTGGACTATCATTTATGAGTTATTGGAGCAAAGTTAACAATCAGCTGGAGGAAATATTATCGAGGCATAAGGGCATTAGGCATATGCTCCGACAAGGTAAGCTGACACATGTTGAACTGCTGGCCATGTCGGATATCCAGCTTGGCCTTCATGCTATTCTTCTGCACCAGGAGTTCGAGTGTATCCATTCAGTCCGGCGGTTCCTGGACTGGGTGGACTTACTGAGTGCCAATGACATCATGATTGGCCCCGTGTTGGATGTCTTGGAGTTGGGTCGTGCGTTTTGTGATTTGGACCGGGTTCACAGAAAACGTAAAGGTTGGGCGCGGTCCCTCTTAATCCAGGCGCTTCAATTCCACCCAATGTGTGAGGGTCGAGAGACGTATCTGCGCGACCTGTCACCGCCTATTTTCGAAGCAACTATAATGCCCAGTGCTTCTTTTCTCCCGAAACCAGAGATAGTTTTTCAGCTATAGGATGACCGTTATGATGAATGCCCATTCAGCGATGCGAAGTGCAATTCGTTCTTATATTCAACAAGATAAAGACATTTTATCGCTCTTTTCGCAATCTGATGAGATGCTGAATTTTAGCGATACAAAAGTGACGCCGTGGAGACGTGCCAGTTTTGACGGTTTTCGCCATAAATTTTCACTGCATGGGCGCTTTCCAAAGGACGCAGAAGACAAGGCGGATGCCGTATGTGCTGCTGTGATAAACAGGCTGCATCATGCTGATATTGAATTAGATGGTCATGCGCTGATTGATTTAAGTTTTGCGTTAAGTGAAACCATGACCTGTGCAGATCATGTCAGTTGTAAGGTGGAGTTTGACGCTTTGACCATCAGTGATTGAACGGGTTTTCGTTTAATCCTGTGAAAAAGGTGTGAAAGGGAAGGGCATTCTATCATTATGCCCTGTGATGTAATTTATACAATCAATCAGCCATCGAGATAAGGTAGCGCGTAATTGCTTCAGTTGCGCGCTGTCTGCTCCAAATGCAAAGCATAGGGTATTTATAATTGATAGAGTACCGATGAATAAGACGAGAAATGTGCCGATGATGGAAAATAGGAGAATGGCTGATGATTTCCAAAAGATATCGCTCCACCTATCCTGAGATGGACCTTGTTTTGAAACGGAAGGCTGCTTATCGGTATCAGCAGCTTCTGGGCGCGCCTTAGTGGATGTATTAGCCCTTATATTGGTGGTTTTGGCCGTTTTTGCGTTATCAGATGAAGATGCCTGGGATTTGGATGGCTTTTTAGGTGTTGTTTTTCCAGTTGGCCTTCGAGGCGACGTTTTTTTGCCGGTCACAGACTTTCTCCATTAAGACGCTCTCATGGACTTAAGAATTCTACCCTTGTATTCAAGTTTGGCCTGACGCTTTTGCATAGTTGAGAAGCAATGAATGAGCCTGCGTCTCGGGCATGGGTTTGGCAAATAAGAACCCTTGTCCTTTACTGCACCCCAGCTTTTGCAAGAGCTTTAATTGTTCCTCTGTTTCAATTCCTTCAGCGATGAGGGACATGTTTAATGCCTGCGCTAAAACGGTAATTGTCTGAGTGATTGCAAAGGCTTCTTGCTTTTGGCCCAGCTCCATCACAAAGGATCGGTCTATCTTTAAAATATCAAAGGGAAGCTTATGAAGATAGGACAGCGAAGAATATCCTGTCCCAAAATCGTCCAGGGCCAGCTTTACCTGAAGTTTTTTCAGCCTGAGCAATGCCTTTAATGCCCTTTGAGGGTTATTGACAATAGCTGTCTCGGTCAGTTCCAGATGAAGCCGGCCGGCTGGAATTTTATAAGTTTCGATGACGTTCTTTATAGTTTCGACGCAGTCATCTTTGGCCAGTTGGATCGGTGAGAGATTGACCCCGAGATAAATATCATCGGTTTGTTGTGGGTGGACGTCTCGCCATTCATATAGTGTCTTGCAGGCTTGTTTAAGGACCCAGTCGCCTAAAGGGATGATCAGGCCTGTTTCTTCAGCAATTGGTATAAAGTCCGCAGGGGAGATATACCCCTTTTCTGGATGAGGCCAGCGGGCGAGAACTTCAAAGCCTTTAAGAGCTGCGGTGTTTAAATCAAAAATAGGCTGATAATGGAGTTCAAGCTCTTCGAGATTTATGGCGTGCCGAAGGTCAGTCTCCAGTTGGAATCTGTAGCGCGCTTGACTATGGTCGGATTCTAAATAGACCTCGCTTGTCGCTTTGCCGCTGAACTTGGCCCTGTGCATTGCAAAATCTGCGTCACGAATAAGGTCTTCGGCCTGTTTTGGGCTGCTTAATGTCGTGGAAATACCTATGCTTATGGTGAGGTGAAGCTCGTGGTTGGCAATTTTGAAGGGCACGGCCATAGCTTCATGGATGGACATCGCCATCTGCCTTGCATCTTCCAATCCCGATATGTTTTTCATTAGAATTGAAAATTCATCTGATCCCATATGCGCCAATGCATCGCCAAGGGGTGTTAACGTGCCCAGACGGCTGGCAAGCGCCACCAGGAGCTCGTCTCCGGTGATATGGCCCAGGCTGTCATTGATCAATTGAAAACGATCGACGTTCAACAGTAGAATAGCGCATTCACCTTCATCTTCTTTGAGATATGATTCCGCCATTTCTTCCAACAACAGACGGTTTGGTAGGCCTGTTAATTCGCTATGGGTGGCGTTGTGTAACATCTGTTTTTCAGCAAGCTTTGCATTGCTTTGGTCGCTGATAACGCCAACAAATTGTTTCAATTGTCCTTCTTCATGAACAGGTAGGATCTGGCAGGACAAGAAGCGAGCCATGGGGCCGCTGCCCATCTCCCAGTCAAACACATATGGATGTCCATTTTGACAATATTGCTCGAAACTGTGAAGAAACATCTGATAAGCTTTTGTAGGCAATATTTCGCTTAATTTTGCTCCATAGATCACCGGTCGATGAACATCGATAAGATCCTCGAACCAGGTGTTGGCAAATCGGCAGCGGAACCCTTCTTCTGCCTCAGCGACGACGAATACGCCCATGGGTAATTTGTCCAGTAAGCCTTCCAGGGAAAGGGTATTTACACTATCGGCGCGGAGTGCGCGCGACTTGCCTTCTTGTTGTTTGGCCTTTTTTGTTGGCATGAACAAATCCCCAGATGAAGAGCGATCATGGAGCAGGGCCGTAAAAAACAAGTAAATTTAAGGCGTTTAATATGTTAAAAATGAAAAAGGCCGGTATGACACCGGCCTTTTTCCTTGCAGCTCATCCTGGTTTTAAGAACAACCAGACGTCGCACCACAGGTGTCACATTTCAGGCAGGTCCCATTCCGCACAAGGGTGAAATTCCCACATTCAACACAGGCATCGCCTTCATATCCCTTGATACGCGCTTCATAACGCAGCATGGCAGAGTCCTCGGTCGTTACGTCCATTGTTGCAACGGCGATATCGACCTGGGTTGTTGTCCCGCCTGCTGTTGCTGTTCGGGCAACGACATGCCCCTGAGCTTCTGCGGTCACTTCCGTTTTTTGCTCCTGATCTTTGTTCTTTAGAACATAGAGATTGGTGCCGCGGACGAAGCCGCTGGAAGCAAGGCCGAAGACTTTGGACAAGGCATCATCGTCCGGCATATCATCTTCTGGCGCTTTCCCACCACCGCGCACCCCTGTACCTAAAGCATCAAGGCGAAGATCGGCAGGTTCCACATGGGCCAGGTCATTTCGACCCAGATAGGAGATGGCCAGTTCACGGAAGAGATAATCCAGGACTGATGTCGCCATTTTCACAGCATCATTGCCTTCAACCATGCCGGAAGGCTCAAAACGCGTGAACGTATAGGCGTCAACGAATTCTTCTAATGGCACACCATATTGAAGGCCAATTGAAACTGCGATGGCAAAGTTGTTCATCAGGGAGCGGAAAGCAGCGCCTTCTTTATGCATGTCGATGAAAAGCTCGCCCAAAGAGCCATCTTCATATTCACCTGTCCGAAGATAGACCTTATGCCCGCCGACAATGGCTTTTTGTGTATAGCCTTTCCGACGGTGAGGCAGTTTTTGGCGCCGTTGAGCGACTTCGCGTTCAACGATGCGTTCAACAATCCGTTCGGCGACCACTTTGCTTTGTTCCGCTTGTGGTGCGTCTTCCAATTCCATTAAATCTTCTTCATCAAGAAGGGCGGAAGATAGAGGTTGAGATAGTTTGGAGCCATCCCGGTAAAGCGCATTTGCTTTCAAAGCCAATCGCCATGAGAGTTCATAGGCCGCCTTACATTCATCAACGGATGCGGAATTTGGCATGTTGATTGTTTTGGAAATAGCGCCCGAAATAAACGGCTGTGCTGCGGCCAGCATGTGAATGTGGCTTTGCCAGGACAAAGCGCGTTTGCCGATTTTACCACAGGGGTTTGCGCAATCAAAGACGGCGTAATGAACCTCTTGTAAATGCGGTGCACCTTCCAAAGTCATGGTGCCGCAGCAGTAAAGATTTGCTGCTTCAATGTCTTTGCGGGAAAAGCCCAGATGAGACAGCATATCGAAATTGAAATCATTCAACTGCTCGTCATTCAACCCAAGGGTTTCTTTGCAGAACTCACTGCCCAATGTCCATTGATTGAATACGAATTTGATATCAAAAGCCGAAGAAAGCGCCTTCTCAATTTTTTCAATAACGTCGCTTGTGAACCCGAGGTTTTTCAATCCCGTATGGTTTACACCAGGCGCATTCTTCAATGTGCCATGACCAACTGCATAGTTGATAATGTCTTTGATCTGCTTTTCTTCATACCCCAAAACGCTCAAGGCTTTAGGGACGATGCGATTGATAATCTTGAAATAACCGCCACCGGCGAGCTTCTTAAATTTGACGAGTGCAAAATCCGGCTCAATGCCTGTTGTATCGCAGTCCATCACGAGACCGATGGTGCCTGTTGGCGCAACTACAGTTGCTTGCGCATTCCGATACCCATTTTGCTCGCCAAGCTGTAAAGCCCGGTCCCAGGCCTTCATTGCGGCTTCGTTCAATGCAAGGTCAGTGCAATCTTCATGATTGAGCGGAACGGGGAGGGTGTTTAAGCCCTCATATCCTTCCGCTTCACCATAAGCTGCGCGGCGGTGATTGCGCATGACACGCAGCATATGGTCTGCGTTTTTCTTATATCCTGGAAAGGCACCCAATTCGCCAGCCATTTCAGCGGACGTGGCATATGCTGTGCCGGTCATAACAGCGGTGATTGCACCGCAAATGGCCCGGCCTTCATCGCTGTCATAGGAGAGACCGCAGGACATCAACAATCCGCCTATATTCGCATAGCCAAGGCCAAGTGTTCTATAGCGATAGGATAATTCGGCAATTTTCTTCGATGGGAATTGGGCCATCAAAACTGAAATTTCCAAGGTCATCGTCCATAAACGACAGCCATGTTCAAAATTCTCAACGTTGAAGCTGCCATCCGCATTTCTGAATGTCATCAGGTTCAAGGATGCAAGATTACAGGCCGTATCATCCAAGAACATATATTCAGAGCAGGGGTTGGACGCGAGAATGGGCCCGGATGCCGGGCATGTATGCCAATCATTAATGGTCGTGTGGAATTGCAAGCCGGGGTCGGCACAAGCCCAGGCGGCCATGCCAATATCATCCCAAAGGGCCTGCGCTTTCATGCTTTTGGCAACGCCGCCTTTTCTGTTTTTCAATTCCCAGTCGCGGTCTTCCATCACGGCGACCATGAATTCATCACTGACACGCACAGTGTTGTTGGAATTTTGGCCTGAGACGGTCACATAGGCTTCGGAATCCCAGTCTGTATTATAGGTCGGGAATTCCAGGCGGTCATAGCCTTGGCGGGCAAATTGAATACCGCGTTGAATATAGCTGTCTGGGATAGAGGCTTTGCGGGCTTCAACCATCGCAGCTTTGAGGTCTTTATTCTGTTTATGGTCGAATGTGCCGTCACCCAGACGATCCCGGTGTTGGACGCAGGCTGTGATGATATTATTCAACACTCTTTCAGCGATTTTCGAACCAGCAACAAGCGCTGCGACTTTTTGCTCTTCAACCACTTTCCAGTTGATGAATTCTTCGACATCGGGGTGGTCGACGTCGACAACAACCATTTTAGCGGCCCGTCTTGTGGTCCCGCCAGATTTGATTGCGCCAGCCGCTCTATCGCCGATTTTCAAAAAGCTCATGAGGCCGGATGATCTGCCACCGCCTGAAAGGGATTCACCTGAACCACGGATGTTTGAAAAATTGGAACCGGTTCCGGAGCCATATTTAAACAAACGGGCTTCCCGGGTCCAAAGATCCATGATGCCACCTTCGTTCACCAGATCATCGTCAACGGATTGAATGAAACAGGCATGGGGCTGGGGATGTTCATATGCGGATTTTGAACGCACCATGCGGCCGGTTTTAAAATCTACATAATAATGCCCCTGGCTTGGACCATCGATGCCATAGGCCCAATGCAGGCCCGTATTAAACCATTGTGGGGAATTTGGTGCTGCCATCTGTGTGCTGAGCATATAGGCCATTTCGTCATGATAGGCGCGCGCATCTTCTTCGCCATCAAAATAGCCGCCTTTCCAGCCCCAATAGGTCCAGGCGCCAGCCAAACGATTAAACACCTGCTTGGCGCTGATTTCGCCACTGAACCGCTCTTCCTCGGGCAGTGCTGCCAGGGCCTCTTCATTGGGAACAGAGCGCCACAACCAACTTGGAACGTCTTCCTCTTCGACTTTCATCAGGTGTTTCGCGACACCTGCTTTGCGGAAATATTTCTGCGCAATGATGTCAACGGCAACCTGACTCCAGCTGGCTGGAGCTTCGATATTCTCCAGTTGAAAGACAATACTCCCATCGGGATTTCTGATTTCACTGGTTGCAGATTGAAATTCGATACTCTGATAGGCGGACTGACCGGCTTTGGTGAAGCGGCGTGAGATGCGCATTTGTTTTGCCCCAAACTGCGTTTCAAACTAACTGCCATATAATCAATGGCTCTCCCTGATTGGGTCAAACGCTCCCTGCCGACAGAATCACGTCTGCCAGATAAAAACCTTTTTCCCAATAAAACACGCCTGAAGATCGAATTGCCTTGTTTCCCACCTGATCCTGATCCAACTGGCCCTGATTTCCAGCTACCACAATATATTGTGGTTTGTTCGGTCAGATATTCAATGCCCCCTTCAACAGACGCAGGGGGATAGTAAAAAGCTTAAGGGGTATTTGGCAACAATATATTGTGCCTTGACATGAAATTTATGCCATTTCTTGTGTTACATTTGTCATATTCGGCGGAACCACAGGTAAATCAATATGTTGAAGCTCGAGCTTCGCATAACTGGCTATGTTTAATGAGTCGAAGCCTCATCTACATTGCTTCACATGTTAATTGGATAATAGGCGGCAAATGGCTAAAAACTCAGCCTTTGTTGTAGACCTGAGCGACGCACAATGGCATAGTCCCGCCGCTTTGGGGAGAAGGTTGAGGCCTGAACGCAAAGCGGAATTAAAACCTGGCAATAGAACGGAAACGAGGCAGCGACATGTTTGGTCTCATCAAACGCATATTTATCTGGTGGCATGATTCGACTTATGGCACTGCGCTTTTCACCTGGCGGAAGGGTGTGAAAGTCGGCGAAGATGACCAAGGCAATGTCTATTACCAAGAGCGGAACGGCAATCGGCGCTGGGTCATTTATAATGGTGATATTGAGGCGTCCCGTGTGCCTGCGGAATGGCATGGCTGGCTTCATTATACAATTGATACACCGCCAAGTGAGAAAGCCCCTAAGGTACAGTCTTGGGAAAAAGAGCATGTAGCCAATAAGACCGGCACGAATGAGGCCTATCTGCCATCAGGCAGTATGAAGGCGTCCGGCGTGCGGGCCAAAGCGACAGGTGATTACGAAGCCTGGCAGCCTTAAGTTTCGACTTAAAATTACAGCAGACACAAATTTGTGTGTATTTGAGCCTTAATTTGGGCGTGATTTTCTCGTGTTAATGACGCTATTGTCATGCTGTGCAGCAATCAGCGGAATAGGTGGCAGGATAAGAGGGTTATGAAAAATAATCTGGTAGAAGCATTAATAGGCGCCGTTGTGTTAATCGTCGCAGCGTGGTTTACATTTCTTGTGTACAGCCGAACCGATATTGGTGCCAATGGCGGCAGTGAATATGTGGCCTATTTCAATCGCATTGATGGATTATCTGTTGGTGCAGATGTGCGCATCAGCGGCGTGAAGGTTGGCACTGTTACTGCCCAGTCTCTCGATGCTGAACGGGATTATCTCGCTCGTGTTGCTCTGACTGTTGATTCTGGAATTGAATTACCGTTGGACAGTTCCGCGCGTATTTCAAGTGAAGGCCTTTTGGGTGGCAGCTATATCAATGTGGTTATTGGTGGTCTGCCCGAATATCTCGTGGCCGGTGATGAGTTTGAATATACGGAAGATTCTATTGATCTGATCGGCCTTGTCCGTCAGGCCATGTTCTCCGGCGATGGGGATGAGGAAGAAGGGAATTAAGTTGGTCACACTGCCTCTATTGATTTCAACCGTTGTTGCTGTTCAGGGTCTATCACCCGTTATTCCTGGTGAGTTGGAAGAGAATAGTTACCCCGCGGATATTGGGAAAACAGTTGTGTTGAGAGGCGTGGACAAGACCACGGGTCGTGTTTCAACCTTTGACGCGCCAGCCGGCCAGGCAATTCGCTTTGGGACATTGGAAATTACGGCCCAAACCTGCCAGTCCACGCCGCCTGAAGAACCACCAGAAACAACGGCCTTTCTACAAATTGACAATATTACCGTTAATGGGGAGAGGGGCCGGGTCTTCTCCGGCTGGATGTTCGCATCAAGCCCCGCGGTGAGTGCACTTGAGCACGCAGTCTATGATGTCTGGGTAATCGCCTGCAGAACATCGGACCCGGTTGAAGATAGCGGAAATCTGTGAAAATCCGCCGGCTGTTTGAGGGCATTGCTGAGCAGGTCTTGATAATCTTCTTTGGGGATTTCGACTGCGCCAAATTGCTTGAGATGATCGGTCACGAATTGCGTATCTAAAAGCTGAAATTCACCAGTCTTCAACCGGGCAACCAGATGAGCGAGCGCGACTTTGGAGGCGTTGTTTTTCTTATGAAACATACTTTCCCCAAAGAATGTGGCTCCAAGTTGCACACCATATAACCCACCGATCAGCCTGTCTTCCAGCCAGCATTCAACACTATGGGCATGACCCATTTCAAAAAGACGGGTGTAAAGGGATCTGATAGTGCCGTTGATCCAGGTTTCAGGCCGTTGCTCATTCAGACCTGCGCAGGCCGACATCACATCTTCAAACGCTGTATTGATTCTAATTTCAAACGGGTTTTGGCGGATGAAGCGCTGCAGGCGTTTGGGAATGTGGAAATCATCAAGGGGAAGAATGCCGCGCTCTTCGGGGTCCAACCAGTAAAGAGCGTCGCTATCATGACTTTCCGCCATAGGAAAGACACCACAGGCATAGGCCCGTAACAGCAGGTCTGTCGTTAGCTGCTGCATAAAGGACTAAACTCACCCCCATTGACCGTTAATCGTCCCAACGCTCCAAAAATTTGGAGAGCCAGTGAATATTATAGTCGCCGGATTTGAATTCGTCATCCTCTACCAACGCCATATGGAGTGGAATCGTCGTATCAATACCGTTGATGACATATTCTTCTAAGGACCGACGCAAGCGCATCAAAGCTTCTTCGCGGGTTTTCCCATGAACAATAAGTTTGGAAATCAGGCTGTCATAATAGGGTGGAATACTATAGCCGTCATATAAAGCGGAATCGACCCGAACACCTAATCCGCCCGGCGTGTGATAATCGGTAATCCGCCCGGGAGATGGTGTGAACGTCCGCGCATTTTCAGCATTAATCCGGCATTCGATTGCATGGCCGTTCAATTTAATGTCCGCTTGTGTGTGGCTTAAAGGGTGCCCGGCCGCCACGCGAATTTGTTCTTGAACCAGGTCAATGCCTGTAATCATTTCTGTGACAGGGTGTTCAACCTGTAGTCTTGTATTCATTTCAATGAAATAGAATACGCCGTCTTCATATAGAAATTCAATTGTACCAGCACCCAGATAACCGAATTTCTGAATGGCATCGGTGATGACTTTCCCCATGTCCTGGCGTTCTTGCGCTGTCAGTGTCGGGGAAGGGGCCTCTTCCAGTATTTTTTGATGGCGACGCTGCAGGGAGCAATCCCGCTCACCCAGATGAATCACATTTCCATGGCTGTCAGCCATGACCTGAAATTCGATATGACGCGGCTTTTTGAGGAATTTCTCCATATAAACCGTGTCATCACCAAAGGCTGCTTTCGCTTCTGACCGTGCGGCCGACATTGCTGCGGCAAGCTCATCCTCGGTTTCTACAATTTTCATCCCGCGGCCGCCGCCGCCTGAAGCTGCTTTAATCAGGACTGGATAGCCAATATCGTTGGCAACTTTCTTTGCGTCATCCGCATTGTCGAGGCCGCCGTCTGAACCTGGGACGACTGGCACGCCAAGTTCAATCATCGTCGTTTTTGCAGCGACCTTGTCGCCCATCAGGCGAATATGATCGGCGGTTGGGCCAATGAACGTTATGCCATGCTCTGCAACAATGTCTGCGAACTGAGCATTTTCTGACAAAAACCCATAGCCGGGATGAATCGCATCGGCATTGGATATCTCTGCGGCAGAAATAATCGCCGGGATATTCAAATAGCTGTCCGTCGATGATGCGGGTCCAATACAAACACTTTCATCGGCAAGCCTGACATGCATGGCATCTGCGTCAGCTTCAGAATGAACAGCGACGGTTTTAATGCCCATTTCATGGCAGGCCCGGTGAACGCGTAAAGCGATTTCACCGCGGTTGGCAATCAGGATTTTGTCAAACATGTTTCAGCTCCGTCTGATCAGTCGATAACGACTAATGGCTCGCCATATTCAACGGGCTGCTCATTTTGAACGAGGATGTCTTTCACGGTACCGGCCTTTGGCGCTGTAATCTGGTTCATCACCTTCATAGCTTCGACAATCAGCAGGGTCTGGCCTTCTTTCACACTGTCCCCAACGGATATAAACGGTGCAGTACCTGGCTCGGGCGAGGTATAAGCTGTACCAACCATTGGAGATTTAACAGCACCCTCCAGGCTTGCGGCTGGTGCTTGATCCTGTACGGGGGCAGGAGCGGCGGCAACGGGTGCAACCGCCGGTGCAGCGGCTGCTACCGGTGCAATGATTGCGCCTGAGCGTGCAACGCGAATTTTACGATCACCATCAGCGACTTCAATTTCCGTCAAATCGGTTTCGTTTAATAACTCAGCGAGTTCCCGGACCAGATCGGATTCAATTTGCATTTTTGACATATTTGGACCTCAAACAATGGCTTGTGTCAGTAACTATGGTGAATATGTTCAGACGGTTAATCTGCGACTGTCTAAGACGCAAGTCGCTGGCCGTCAATCTTCCTCTTGGTGTTTTTGCATGAGATGGGAAATCAATCCCTCAAGGGCGTATTCATAGCCTTTTGAGCCCAGGCCGCAGATAACGCCAAGCGCTACAGCAGAAATATAGGATTTATGGCGAAAGTCTTCCCGGGCATGGATATTCGACAGATGCACTTCAATTGTCGGCATATCAGTCGCTGTTATAGCATCTCGTAGCGCGATGGAGCTGTGAGAATATGCGCCGGGGTTAAAAATCAGGCCATCAAAAATTTGCGCTGCTTCGTGAATCTTATCAATCAAAGCCCCTTCGCTATTTGATTGAAAATGCTCAACTGCATAGCCTTTGGCCGCGGCAATCGGGGTCAGATTATTGACGATATCGTTTAAAGTCTCATGGCCATAGACATCAGGTTCCCGTGTCCCAAGCAGGTTTAAATTCGGCCCGTTTAACACCAATATATGTTTTGGCTTGCTTTTACTCATCTGTGTCAATACCACCCCCCGAAAATTGGATGGCCCCTATATTCGTTTTGGGCCTTTTCCCCAAAGCTCAGCCCTGTATAAAGGCTTCAAGGGAAAAGACAAAGTATAAAGGCTTATAAGCCCGGCATGGAAAGGCGTGAATATGAGCAGCCAGATCAGTGTTGAAATCAATGGCGACGTTAAAGTTGTTGAGCAAAACACATCGGTGAGTGAACTGCTGGTGGCCCTTGGGATTACAGGCACGAAAGTCGCCGTAGAGTTGAATTTGGAAATCGTGCCGAAATCTGCTTATGACCAAATTCGCTTAAGCGATGGGGATAAATTGGAAATTGTTCATTTCGTTGGAGGAGGGGAGGCAGCCATGCCCTATGACAGCCATAAAGATGTTTTTGAAGTTGCAGGCAAAGCCTTTGCATCCCGCCTTATAGTTGGCACGGGCAAATATAAGGACTTTGCTCAAACAGCTGAAGCAATTGAAGCATCGGGCGCGGAAATTGTCACTGTGGCTGTGCGCCGGGTGAATATAACGGATGCCTCTCAACCGGTGTTGATGGATTATGTTGACCCCAATAAATACACCTATCTTCCAAATACAGCCGGCTGTTTTAGCGCTCAGGACGCCTTGAGAACCTTACGTCTGGCGCGTGAAGCTGGTGGATGGAACCTTGTTAAATTAGAGGTTTTGGGAGACCAGAAAACCCTTTACCCCAATATGCCTGAAACGTTTGAGGCATTAGAAATATTGGTGAAAGAGGGCTTTGACGTCATGGTCTATTGCAATGATGACCCTATTGCGGCCAAACGTCTTGAAGATATGGGGGCTGTCGCCATCATGCCTTTAGGTGCGCCGATCGGGTCCGGTCTTGGTATTCAAAATCCAGTGCAGACGCGTTTAATTGTTGAGCAGGTAAAGGTGCCGGTTCTGGTTGATGCAGGGGTTGGAACAGCATCTGATGCGGCATTTGCCATGGAATTGGGGTGTGATGGTGTTCTCATGAACACCGCCATTGCAGAAGCTAAAGACCCTGTCATGATGGCGCATGCGATGAAATTATCAGTCGAAGCGGGGCGGGCAGCTTATTTAGCTGGTCGGATGCCGAAAAAACTCTATGCCGACCCGTCATCCCCGCTTGCAGGTTTGATTTGAAGCTAAGGCGGGATTAATTCCCGCCCCCTGAAATTTGTGCTTTTTCGCTGGAAGCCAGGCGATGGTTTTTAAGCAAGGCTTTAATCTGATCATGCGGTGCAAGACCACGTACAATCGTACTTCCAACTATATATGTAGGTGTGCCTGTCAGGCCTAAAGTGCGTGCAATCGCCATGTTCTGTTGCAATGCACCGGTGATACGCAGCTCATCCATGTCTGCTTCAAGCTGTTTCTTATCCAGACCGACCGATTTGGCAATGACGTCCAAACGGTCTTGGTTAAGGACCGTTGGATTGTTGAAAACAGCGTCATGAAACTCAAGATATTTGCCTTGGCGATGCGCGGCCATGGCCATGAGAGCCGCGTCTCTTGAGATGGTTTCGCCCGGCTGGTCTTTCACAGGAAATTGGCGGAACACCACGCGCAGGTCTTTGTCTTCTTTGATCAGCTTTTTGATATTGCTCCAGCCGCGCTTGCAATAGGGGCAGCGATAATCAAAAAATTCGACAATTGTTGCACTGCCTTCCGAGTTGCCAACGACAACAGCACCTGGGCCGTCAAACAAAGCTTCACCAACCATGGCTAAACGACGGTCTTCTTCTCTTTGTTGTAAAACCTCAATGGCTTCAGGAATGATTTCCGGGTTCTCCAGGATATAGGCACGGATCATCTGATTGATCTCAGTCTGCTGTTCCTTGGTAAAGCTCTGCTGCGCTTGAGCCGATGAAAGGCTTGCTAGAGGGAAAAGTGATAATATTATCAATTTCTTAATCATGGAAGTTCTCATTTAATCTTAAATACGCTATCGACGACGCCTGGAGCCTTGGCGTCTTAAATCATCGGGTGTTATGTCATTATCCTGCATGAAGTTTTGAGCAACTATTAACAGGTCTTGGGCGCGTTGCCATTTGGGGGTTCCGCTAGGAATGAGTTTCAGCGCTCTTTGTGCGTTCAAAATAGTTGGCCCAAGCTGCCCGGCAAGTGCGGCCTGTTCTGCGGCGGCCAAACTTGCTAAACCGTCGTCCCCTTCAAGGTTATAGGCGATGCCGAGTTGATACCAAATATATGGGCTGTCTGAATCCAAGTTGGACGCGAACTCCAGCTCTCTGATTGCTTCTTCGCGGTATTGAGGATCTTCCGTTGCCAACATTGCGCGACCCAATAATGTCCTGAAGTCGGCTTCTCTCGGCTGCAGAGAAATGGCTTGCCTCAAGGGCGCAAAAGCCTCTTCCAGCCGCCCATTTTCAAACAAGAGCTGGCCTTTTAATTCCAGGAAATAAGCGTCGTTGGGCCGCTCTGCAAGTAAGCCGTCAATCTCGGCCAGGGCTTTATCCAGCTCAACGCCTTTATGATAGGCATAAGCGCGCGCATATCGCGCGCGGGTGCTTTGATCTGAGAGCGGATATTTGCGCAGTGTCGCATCAAAGGGCAGGGTAAAGCCCTCGATTTTGCCTTTGATACGCTCATAATAATAAGCTGCGGTCGTATCTGGCGGTTTGTTGAAATGTTCAGACGCTTCAACCACATATTGAAGCCGCTCGATCCTGTCACTGTTTAAGGGGTGAGATCGGACATAAGGGTCTTGAGGAACACCGATCAGATATTCATTGGTTCCAAAGCGGCGAAATGTGTCAATCAGGCCCTGGCCTGAAATCCCAGCATCTTCCAAAAATTTTGCGGCTGCCTGATCTGCGGATGCTTCCTGTACCCGGGTGAAGCTTAAGAATGACCGCTGGGCGGCTTGTTGCCCGCCACCTATGATGCCAATGCCTGCGTCACCTGCTCCCGCAGCGATGGCGGCAACGCCTAAAAGCATGGAAACCAATGCAATCGTTGTGGGTGTTGATGCGCCTTCCTGGCGTCGTGCCAGGTGACTACCGGTGATGTGGCCGGTTTCATGGGCTAATACGCCAATGACTTCATTTACATCATCAGTTTCAAGGATCAGACCCGTATGGATGAATATATTCTGACCGCCGGTGACAAATGCATTTAAGCGATTGTCATTGACGATATAAAAATGAACGCTGGCCGGGTCTAATTGGGCTGCTTCGAAAATCGGCTGTGTGATTTCGCGAAGAAACCACTCCGTCTCGGCATCGCTGAGCAGGGATTGGGCCTGTGCGCCCCACGGCGTCAGCCATGAAACGACAAAGGCATAAATTAAGATTCTCATGCGCTTTATCAGGGTTTGTTTAAAGCCCATTCGTTCATCTCCGCCTCAAAATACCCTCAGAGCTCATCCTCTATATGGTGTGATTGTCATGCTGGGCGACGAAGATGTCAAAATTTCGTCGCCCAGATCATCTAATTGTGAGGTGAAAAAGAGCTGATATCCTTAACCGCTGATTGCCCGTTGCCACCAGCCTTTGCGTTTCGCTGGCTTTTCCTTCGGTTCTTCAGCAGGCGTATCAGCACTGGCAACCGCCTCAACAGGAGGTTTTGCTGTTTCTTCTTTGTTTTCCACCTGGTCTGCCTCTTTGGGCGCAGCAGGTTTTTTCCGCCTGGTCCGACGCTTAGGCTTTTCCTCCACCGTTTTTTCTTCTTTTTCAACGGCTTCGGTCTTTTCAGCTGATTCAGATTCGACTTTAGCTTTTTCAGCTTCAGCCTTGGCCTTGTCTTCCTCAATCTGCTTCTTGGTTCGTCTTGTCCGACGTTTTACCGGTTTTTTAGCTGCCGGCTTTTCGTCCTTTTCTTCGGAAGGTGCCTCAACGGCTTCCTCTTTCGCGGGAGAGGCTTCCTCTTGAGGTTCAGGGCTTGCCTTAAGTGAAGCTTCTAAAGCCTCTTCGACGGCTTCCTCAACATTCTGAGGTGTTTTTTCCTGATTCTCTGAATTTTCCTGGGTATCTCTGCCTCGGCGATTGCGGCCACCGCGGCGGCCACGACGACGCTTCTTGGGCTTCTCTTCCTCGTCTGCAGGTGCTTCCTGCTTTTCCGAGGTTTTTTCTTCGCCCTCAGCCTCTTCCTTTTGGGCTTCTACCGTTGGTGCATCCTCATCTTTATTCCGGCGACGGGAGCGGCGGCGTTTGCGCCGTTTCTTGGTTGGCTGTTCCTCGTCTTCGGAACGGCTTTCCTGAATGGGCTCTTCCTCAACGTCGATGTCTATCTCAGTGTCAGTCTCAGTCTCAGTCTCAGTCTCTGCCACTTTGCTCACTGGTTTTGGAGCAGGGCCGCTGTGATTGATGACATATTCAGGCGCGATGATTGTCGCGTCCGCTGTAACAATGATTGAAATACCATAGCGGGTTTCAAGCTCCCGCAGTGAATCTCTCTTCTGGTTTAAAACATAAAGCGCGACGTCGCTTTGTAATGTGATGTTTAAAACACTACCACGACCTTTTATCGCTTCGTCTTCCAACACTCTCAACGCGTATAAGGCGCAGCTGTGAACGGACCGGACTGCCCCCGCACCTTTACAGGTCGGGCAAACATGAGAAGAGGCTTCAAACAACCCGGGTCTTAGACGTTGGCGTGACATTTCCATCAGACCAAAGGAGGAAATTTTGCCAACCTGCACGCGGGCTCTATCCGTTTTCAATGCATCCCGCATACGGCGTTCCACGTTGCGGATATTGCCTCTGTTCTCCATATCAATGAAGTCAATCACGATTAGACCGGCCAGATCCCGCATGCGCAATTGTCGCGCGATTTCTGTAGCAGCTTCTAAATTAGTCGATACAGCGGTTTCTTCGATATTATGTTCGCGTGTCGACCGACCGGAGTTCACGTCAATCGCAACAAGGGCCTCGGTTGGGTTGATGACAATATAGCCGCCGGATTTTAATTGAACCGTCGGGTTATACATTGTCTCCATCGATGCTTCTACCTGATGACGATGGAAGAGGGGGACGGCGTCTTTATACTGCTGCACCTTCTTCGCATGGCTGGGCATCAAAAGGCGCATGAAGCTTTTCGCTATTCTATAGCCGTTGTCCCCTTCAACGAGGATTTGATCGATATCACGGCTGTACAAGTCACGAATGGATCGTTTAATCAGATCGCCTTCCTCATGAATGAGACATGGCGCAACGGATTCTAGCGTCCGTTCACGAATGCCGTCCCACAGACGAAGAAGATAATCATAATCTCTTTTAATCTCTGTCTTGGTGCGTTCCAGGCCGGCTGTGCGAATGATGCAGCCCATGCCTTTCGGCACCTTCAGGTCTGACATGATTGTGCGCAGCCGTTTGCGATCTTGCATGCTTGCGATTTTACGGCTGATCCCGCCGGAATGGGTGGAATTTGGCATTAAAACGCAATAGCGACCTGCTAAAGACATATATGTGGTTAAAGCCGCGCCTTTATTGCCGCGCTCTTCTTTAACGACTTGAACGAGCAGGATTTGCCGACGTTTTATGACTTCCTGGATTTTATACCGCTTGCGAAGGTGGCGGCGGCTTTGACGAATTTCTTCTTCTTCATCGCCATTGACCTCTGAGGGTGTATCATCCTCGTCGTCATTTCCATCTTCGTCATTCTTATCTTCACTTGCTTCGAATTTTTCATCAGAAATGTCTTCGCCATCTGCTGGCGCGTCAATTTCTAATTCGTCCTCTTCCGCAAAAAGCGCTTCTCGATCTTCAACGGGAATTTGGTAATAATCCGGGTGAATCTCACTAAACGCTAAAAACCCGTGACGATTTCCGCCATAATCGACGAAAGCGGCCTGTAATGATGGTTCTACGCGGGTGACTTTTGCTAAATAGATATTTCCCTTAAGCTGCCTTTTGGCGGCGGACTCAAAGTCGAAATCCTCGATCTTATTGTCGCGCTGAATAACCACCCGGGTTTCCTCCGGATGCCGCGCGTCAACGAGCATTTTGGTAGACATATAAAGTGACTCCAATGCACACCAGCAGGCTTAGCGCTTGGTCGCGCTTTCTGTCTGGCTGCAAAAATATTCAAGAAACATAAGGCCTGTTTCAGCCTTACACTGTTGACAATCATCGATGTCCGGCGCTGAAAAGACGGATTGACATCAATATAGGTGATGCGTAGTCCGGCAAGGGAAAAGGCCCCTTTTATAATTTTACATTCAGCAGCGCATGCGGCCATCGGATATCCGTTCGCAATTCAAATTTGCGATCTTTATATATGTTGGATCAAAAGGGAGATTGCTTTGATAGAAGCAATACTATGTACCCGATCCCCCAAATATAAAGTCTAACTCTTTATCTTGACGGTTTCCTCTTCCCCCAATGGTGAGGTTTATCGTCAGTTGGTAACATAGGCACAAGATTTGCTGGTTACAATCCAAATCGAACAACTTGCAGCAAAATTGTTGCTCTTATAGATGTTTAGGGACTATTTAGGTAAAGACGCGGTAAATAATGGCCTCTTCGGGAGAGTCTGTTTGAAACAGAAATTGAAGGTTCAGGGCATGTTCAAAGCGCTCTTCACCCTTATTTTGCCAGCTTTTATCGTGCTGGCACCAAATTCTGTCTTTGCGCAGGAAAGGCCTAATATAACTTCAGTCAGGCTTGGCGAACGGTCCGCAAATGTCCTGCGATTGGTCATGGATGTGGACCAGCCTGTCGAGCCGGCCATATCGGTGTTGCCCGACCCTTATCGCGTTGTGGTGGATTTACCTGCTGCTGATTGGGCCGGGGATAGTGGTGCAGGCCGCGGATTTATCACAGGCTTTCGCTATGGCCTGTTCAGTCCGACACAATCAAGATTGGTGTTGGATTTAAAACGCCCGGCCGTTGTTGATCGTGCTTTTTTGCTGCAACCCTCTGGTCAGTTTTCATATCGCTATGTGATTGATCTAAAACTGACTGATCGAGATAATTTCTTAAGGGTCGCGAAACTCAAGAAGCCGGTCGAAAATCTTTCACCACCCGTTGAAGCCACGGTGGTGAAAAAAGAAGGTAAATCACGAAAACCCGTTATTGTCGTCGATGCCGGACATGGAGGGCATGATCCAGGGACACAGTCTCGTATCGGGCATTCGGAAAAAAATATTGCTTTGAATGCGTCTAAAGAAATTGCCCGCCAGCTAAAGGCAACCGGGCGTTATACGGTTGTATTGACACGGGACCGGGATATATTTTTGCCATTGCGTCGACGTGTGGAGATTGCGCGAAAAAACGATGCTGACCTGTTTATTTCTGTACACGCTGATTCCATCAAAACCCGCTCATTAGCTGGCGGCACCGTTTATACTTTATCAGAGAGGGCATCGGATGCCGAAGCTGCCGCTCTGGCAGCAAAGGAAAATAAGGCTGATATTATTGCTGGTGTCGACTTGAATGGTGAAAATGGGGATGTACTGGATATCCTGCTTAGCCTTGCGCAGCGTGAAACCATGAATTTTTCAGCGATTTATGCCAATTATCTGGTTGAAGAATTTGGCCCGAAAAAACTTATCCCACGCAGGCCGCATCGTTTTGCAGGCTTCAGGGTGTTGAAGGCAGCTGATGTGCCTTCAGTTTTGCTGGAAATGGGTTATCTATCAAATAATCAAGATGCCAAACGACTTGCATCGACATCAGGCCAAAAGGCTATTGCACAGTCGATTGTTCGGGCAACCAATCGATATTTTGAAGGGCGTTTGGCTCAGCAATTTTGAGAAGGATGCGTCATTTGATGGCCATATTTATGGGCCACCAGATTGGCGCGTTTGAATTTTAGTGAGGCGGGGATATGTCGCGAAAGCGCAAAATCATTAAATGGAGTTTGGCCACGGTTGTAATCGGCGGCTTTGCTTCGGTGATTTTGGGAACACTTGGGATTCTATGGGTGTTTTATGCCTATGGTCGAGATTTGCCCGATTATAGTCAACTTGCAAATTACGAACCGGACCTTGTTTCCCATGTCCATGCAGGTGATGGCAGTCTGCTGACTGAATTTGCGACAGAAGAGCGGATATTTGTCCCAATTGACTATATACCCAATCATCTTCGCCACGCTTTTATCTCAGCAGAAGATAAGAAATTCTACAGTCATATCGGCTTGGATTTCATGGGGATCACCCGGGCTGTTCTGGTCAATGTAAAAAACGCGGTGACGGGACGGCGTCTTGTTGGTGCCTCCACCATTACACAGCAGGTCGCACGGAACTTCCTGCTGACCAATGATGTAAGTTGGGAACGCAAGATCAGGGAGCAAATCCTCGCTCTTCGAATTGAGCGTGCTTACAGTAAAGACAAAATCCTAGAACTTTATATGAACCAGATTTATCTGGGATTGCGCTCTTATGGCGTCGCTGCGGCCTCGTTGAATTATTTTAATAAAGCGCTGGATGAAATTACCTTGGCGGAAGCAGCTTATCTAGCGGCCATTCCAAAGGGACCAAGCAATTATCACCCTGTTCGTAATCACGATCGCGCTTTCGCCCGTCGGAATTGGGTGTTGGAGCGCATGTTCATCAACGGCTATATCACGCGAGAAGAAGCTGATGAAGCTCAGGCCCAGCCGTTGATTTCCAGTGAAGGCAGTGTAGGGCGGGTTTTCCGTGCAGACTATTTTCTGGAAGATGTGCGCCGTGAAGTGGTCAGTCTTTATGGATCAAATGCTCTTTATAAAGGCGGACTGACTGTTCGAACGACCCTGGAACCACGGGCGCAGATCATCGCAGAAAAGGCGCTTCGAAACGGTTTAACTGCCTATGACCGTCGCCATGGGTGGCGTGGGCCGCTGACACATGTGATCTTGAATGCTGACTGGCGGGAGCTTTTGAAAAACTACGGCCAAAGCTTCCCGATCCTGGAGTGGCAATCCGCTATTGTGTTGGAGGTGGATGAGGAAAAAGCCCTGATCGGCCTTGAGGATGAGAGCCAAAGCTATCTGACTTTGGAAGGGGTGTCCTGGGCACGCAATTGGCTGCCTGGGGAACGTCTTGGTCCGAAGGTTGAAGCGGTTAGCGACGTGGTGAAGCCAGGGAATATCATTGCAGTCAGCGTTGATGCGGACGGCTTGATCATGCTGCAACAAATCCCTGAAATTCAAGGGGCATTGGTTGCGATGGACCCGCATACGGGTCGTGTTTATGCTATGGTTGGTGGCTTTGATTTCGAACGAAGCGAATTCAATCGGGCCAGCCAGGCGAAGCGCCAACCCGGCTCAGCTTTTAAACCTTTTGTCTATGGTGCAGGGTTGGAGGCAGGTTTGACGCCGTCCTCTCTTGTTCTTGATGCACGTTTTGCCTTAGATCAAGGTCAAGGGCAGGGGATTTGGAAGCCGCGGAATTCATCTAATAAATTCTATGGCCCGTCCACTTTACGGCTGGGCCTGGAACTATCGCGCAACCTGATGACGGTGCGTCTGGCGCAGGCCATTGGGATGGAGCGGGTTCAGGATATTGCAGCGCGCTTTGATATTTCTGATGACCTGCAGCCGACATTGGCGATGTCTTTAGGAGCCGCTGAAGTTAGTCCTCTGGATTTGACGGCGGCTTATGGCGTGTTAGTGAATGGCGGGAAGGATATCACGCCGACTTTGATTGATCGTGTCCAAGACCGCTATGGTGCAACTATTTTTAAACACGACGAGCGCGGTTGTATGGAATGCCAGGCGGAGACCTGGCAGGGACAGATGCCGCCCGTATTGCCGGATGATCGCAAGCGGGTGATGGATGCAAGAACGGCATATCAGGTCGTTCATATGCTGGAAGGTGTTGTTCAACGGGGTACCGGGCGTCGCATTCGATCTCTTGGTCGATCTCTGGCTGGGAAGACGGGTACAACAAATCAGGAAAAAGACGCCTGGTTCATGGGTTTTTCACCCGACCTTGTTGTCGGTGTTTTTACGGGCTTTGATGACCCACGTTCTTTAGGCAGACGAGAAGAAGGCTCCAGTGTTGCTGCGCCGATCTTCAAAGAATTTATGGGTGAATATCTGAAAGGCAGAAAGGATGTTCCTTTCCGGATTCCATCAGGCATTCGCATGGTGCGTGTCAATTCCAAAACCGGTGCACCTCCTCATGTAAATGACCCGCCAGCCCCGGTTATTTTAGAAGCGTTCATCCCAGGCACTGAACCAAAGCCTGGGGAGCGAAGAATGGTTGACGGCAGCGGCACACTCGTGCAAACCGAAGGCGATCTGCGGAATGAAGCAGGCGGAATTTATTAAAGGTTTGCAATACTATGCGTGCTGAAATTGAGAATCAAATCGACGAAATCAAGCGGTCTTTGGGACTGCTGAGGAGGTATCTTTGACTGGGATACCGCAGTTGACAGATTAGAAGAATTAAACGCCCTGATTGAAGACCCCACATTATGGGATGATCCGGCAAAGGCTCAAGGCTTGATGCGGGAACGCACACGTCTGTCTGAAAGCATTGAAGGCTGGCAGACTATCAATCAGGAATTGGTTGACACCCAGGAGCTTGCAGAGCTGGCCGAAGGTGAAGATGACGAGGTCCTTCTTGATGATGTTGAGAGGACTTTGAAATCCCTTGCCCACCAGGCCAAAGCCAAAGAGATGACGGCTCTGCTTTCCGGGGAAGCTGACCCGAATAATGCTTTCATCGAAATCCATTCGGGTGCTGGCGGTACAGAAAGCCAGGATTGGGCCGATATGCTGTTTCGCATGTATATGCGCTGGGCAGATCAACATGGCTATACGACTGAGACTGTTGAATATAGTGCTGGCGAAGAAGCCGGTATTAAGTCAGCAACGATATTGGTCAAAGGTGAAAACGCCTATGGCTGGGCAAAGACAGAATCCGGCGTGCATCGGCTGGTTCGGATTTCGCCCTTTGATTCCAATGCCCGCCGCCATACGTCTTTTTCCAGTGTTTGGGTTTACCCTGAGATTGACGACAACATCGAAGTTGACGTTCAGGAAAAAGACCTGCGCATTGATACCTATCGCGCATCAGGCGCAGGGGGTCAGCATGTGAACAGAACGGATAGTGCCGTTCGTATCACCCATGAACCAACAGGTATCGTTGTCCAGTGTCAAAACGATCGTTCACAACATAAAAACCGTGCGACGGCCATGAAGATGCTGAAAGCGCGCCTTTATGAGCTGGAACTGCAGAAACGGGAAGAAGCTGCGGCCGATGTGAATGCATCAAAAACCGAGATTGGATGGGGCCATCAGATCCGATCCTATGTTTTACAGCCTTATCAGATGGTGAAGGATTTGCGCACAGGCGTGCAATCTGGTCAACCAGATGTGGTTTTAGGTGGTGACTTGGATGAGTTCATGGCAGCGGCCTTAGCCGCCCGAATTACCGGTGAAACAGTTGACGTTGAAGACGTTGAATGATGTGAGGGCGAAGCGGATCAGTGCTTCGCCCTTATTCTTTCTAATCCACAAGCTTTGAATTGATTTTTACTTCGCTGTGCAAAGTGCGATGCACGGGGCAGCGACCTGCGATTTCTAAGAGGCGGTTTCTCGTGGCCTCGTCGAAATCACCTTTCACCTCGATTTCTTTCTCGATTAGATCAATCTTGCCGCTTTCTGTCTCGCAATCTGCGCAATCATCCGCATGAATTTTTTTATGGCTCAGTTTGACGGCCACCTGGTCCAGTTTTATTTTCTTATGTTCCGCATAAATACGAAGTGTCATGGATGTACAGGCACCCAGCGCGGATAACAGGAGGTCATAGGGAGAGGGGCCACGGTTATTTCCGCCATAGCTTTCAGGCTCGTCAGCGATAAGGCTGTGCCCGCTGGTTTCAATGATCTGAGTAAACCTCCCATCGCCACGCTCAATGACCACCGTGTCTTTCTCATTCGCCTTCAAGCGGCTTTTGGGGCGCGGGTGTTGGTCCAGCCCAAGATATCGGCTACACCAGCTGGCAATCACATCAGCTGCATATTCGGCGTCTTCGGGCTTTGAAAGAAGATGATCGCCATCATCCAATGTGACAAAGCTTTTCGGGTGTTTGGCGGTGGAAAAGATTCTAGATGCGTTTTCAATTCCAACAATATTATCAAGAGGCGCATGTAATACGAGCAAGGCGCGTTTAAGACTAATGACATCTTCTTCAATGCTGTTGGATCGTATATCATCCAGAAATTGTTTCTGGATGCGAAATGGGCGCCCTGCGAGGAGGACTTCGACTTCGCCTTCTTGTTCAATGATTGAGATTTTCTCACCAAAATTATGGCTTACATGGTCCGGATCAAAAGGCGCACCAATTGTTGTCACGGCTTTGACCTCTGGTATTTGAGGGGCGGCTTTTAAAACGGCAGCGCCGCCTAAGCTGTGGCCGATGATGAGTGAGGGGGCTTGATAAGTCTCCCGCAGCCAGTTGGCGGCTAGAACCAGGTCTTCAACATTGGATGTGAAATTTGTATTGGCGAATTCGCCGTCGCTGGCACCGAGGCCAGTGAAGTCAAAGCGCAATGTGGCTATGCCGCGATCTGCCAGGCGTGCGGCAATTTTTCCGGCCGCAAGTATGTCTTTGGTGCAAGTGAAGCAATGAGCGAATAAGGCATAAGCTTTGATTTCTCCAAAAGGTCGATCAAGGCGTGCAGCAAGGCGTCCCTGATGACCTTCAAACTCGATACGTTCAGATTTTACAGCCATGATCTGCCTTTCCCATTTGACCTGAGCTCTTTGAGCGAACAGAGTGTAATATAGGCTGTGATTGAATTTTACCAAAGGTTTTGACGGGTGTTTTATGGGTCCTTTATGTGGTTTGAAGATTATTGAAATTGCAGGCATAGGCCCCGGGCCGTTTTGCGCCATGATGCTGGCCGATCAGGGTGCAGAAGTCATCCGTGTTGATCGTGCGGGGAACAGCACCATGCCAGGAGATCCTGCAAAAGATATTTTAAATCGCGGGCGGAAATCAATTGCAATAGATTTGAAGTCGCCGGAAGGCGTGGCGCTGCTCTTGAAGCTTGTAGAACAGGCAGATGGCCTGATTGAGGGCTTTCGTCCAGGCGTTATGGAACGCTTGGGCCTGGGTCCCGATATATGTTTTCAACATAATCCGAAATTTGTCTATGGACGCATGACGGGGTGGGGCCAAGATGGGCCATGGGCGTCAATGGCGGGCCATGATATTGATTATATTGCCCTGAGTGGGGCTTTGCACGGTTTTGGGAGAGCAGGGGAAAAGCCTGTTCCGCCTATTAATCTGGTTGGTGACTTTGGCGGCGGAGGAATGTTTCTTGCCTATGGCATGGTTGCGGCCTTGCTGACTGTCAGCCGGGGCGGTGAGGGGCAGGTGGTCGATGCGGCGATGGTTGATGGGTCCGCGGTATTAATGACGATGATGTACGCCCTTCAAGCAATGGGCGTCTGGCGGGAAGAACGTGGTACGAATATGCTTGATACAGGGGCTCATTTTTATGAAGTCTATGAGACACGAGACGGGAAATATCTGGCTATTGGTGCCATTGAACCTCAGTTTTACCAGGTGTTGATGGAGAAGACCGGCTTATCAAATGACCCGGATTTCCAAAATTATATGAACCCCAAAGCCTGGCCTAAGTTGAAAGCCCGGCTTAGTGAAGTCATAGCGCAGAAAGACCGCCACTTATGGGAAGAGATATTTGAAGGCAGTGATGGTTGTGTCGCGCCTGTGCTCTCAATGAATGAAGCCAGGCACCATCCGCATAATGTCGCACGGCAGACTTTCGCTGAAATAAATGGAATTCCACAGCCTATGCCTGCGCCGCGTTTTTCAAAGACCAAGGCAGACGCACCAAGGCCACCCTCTAAGCCAGGCGCAGATACTGTTGATATTTTGAAAAACTGGGGTTTTAACGATACAGATGTAGAACGATTGTTGAATGATCAGACAGTTACACAAAATGGGGAAGGGTGATTATGCGGGGGTTTAGACAAATGGGTGTGGCACTTGGCGCGCTGACCATTGTTGGGGCCTGCGCCAATGAGGGGCTTGAACAACTCCCACCTGCATCTCAGACCGCGCAGAAAGAGGACCCGGCAGCCCTGATGCGCCTAGGTGATCGTATGCGCTTGTCGGGCAATATTGGTGCCGCTTCCAATTTCTACAATCGGGTCTTGGCGCAGCAACCGAATAATGTAACCGCTCTCAACCATTTAGGCGATATGGCCTGGCAGAGTAATTTGTTGCAGGAAGCTGCAGGCTATTATGGTCAGGTTTTGTCGTTGGATCCTGGGAATGCAGCAGCCTTATCGGGGCGGGCCAGGATTATGATGGCGCAGGGCGACCCATTTGGTGCGATTGCCCTTATCGACCAATTGGAAGCAAATGGCGGTGCCGGTGTTGAAAGCCTCTATTCCCGCGGCATAGCCTATGACCTGTTAGGGCGACAGTCTGATGCGCAGATCTTATATCGTGAAGGGTTAAGCGAAGCGCCGGCTGATTTAAGATTGAAAAACAGCCTGGCCTTGTCGCTGGCAATTTCTGGAAATTATCGGGGAGCTCTTGATCTGCTGCGTGAGATTGCGGATGCGAGTCCGGAAGGCGCAGCTGTCCGGCAGAGCCTGGCTCTGGTTTATGCATTGTCTGGACAGGTCGCCACCGCGATGGAACTTACGCCAGGTGAGGGAGGTGGCCAGGTTAACCGCGTCTTTTATGGCAGGCTGAGTGGATTAAGTCCGGCGCAGAAGGCTGATGCCATTTATTTTCGTCGATTGCCGACATTGGAACAACAATTGGTGCAGCAGGAACAGCCTGATGAGGATATTCCTGAGTTAACACCTGTGCAGCCGAAGGTCGTCAGCATTCCACCGGAGCTAAGGGAAGAGTCTTCCGAGGAAATGGCGGAGGAAGGTATTGAAGACACACCGGAGGAAGCTCAGCTTGCGGAAGACGAACAGCCTGCAACATCTTCAAATGATGATATCATTGAGACTGGCGGGTATTTCGTCCAGCTCGGCTCCTTCCGACGGGTAGAGGCTGTTGAATTGGCCTGGGCCCAAGTGACAGGCAAAAGCGAAATGGCCGGGCAAAATCATGTACCGCGCGTTCAGCTTATTGAAACAGAAGACCGGGGAACATATCTACGCGTTGTGCTTGGACCTTTTGAAGAAAAAATTGATGCAGAAACAAATTGTGATGCGTTGAAGGCTGACAATGTTGAGTGTTTCGTGGTGTTCAACCGACTGCCAGCGCAGAGCTTGTCATCAATGAAAGAATAATCACTCGGCACAAGAGGCGCATAAAGGTGTTGCAGGGTCGAATTTGAGCCTCTCAACAGCTATTTCATCACCGCATTTCATGCAGAATCCATATTCGCCCTCTTCCAGGCGGTGAAGGGCAGCGTTTATACGCTGCAGATTATTTCGCCGCCGCGCTTCAATGGCATTGTCCATGGCTTGTTGCTGGATGGCATCCATACGAGACAGGCGACCGACCTTTGTCTGGTCAAGCTCAACCGCTTTCCGGCTTTCTTCAGCGCTGGAACTTGTTGTTTCCAGCGCTGTTTTTGCCTCTTTTAAAAGCGTTCTGATCTCATCGTCGTTCATTTGGTCTCTTCAAACAGCTCCCGACCGATCAGCATCCGCCTGATTTCTGACGTCCCTGCGCCGATTTCATAAAGCTTTGCATCGCGCAGATACCGCCCGGTGGGATATTCATTGATATACCCATTACCGCCTAAACACTGGATTGCGTCAAGTGCAATTTGCGTGGCTTTTTCTGCAGCGTAGAGAATACATCCGGCCGCATCTTTCCGCGTTGTCTCTCCTCTGTCACAAGCCTGGGCGACGGAATAGACATAGGCACGGCAGGCGTTAAACGTCGTGTACATGTCGGCCACTTTGCCCTGCATCAACTGAAATGTGCCGATGGGCCGACCAAATTGTTCCCGTTCATGCACATAAGGGACAACTGTATCCAGACATGCTGCCATAATGCCCAGCGGGCCACCCGCCAAAACCACGCGTTCATAATCCAGACCAGACATGAGGACGGCGACGCCTTCACCTTCCTCGCCTAGGATATTTTCATAAGGAACTTCGCAATCTTCGAAGACCAGCTCGCAGGTGTTGGAGCCGCGCATGCCCATCTTATCCAGCTTTTGCGCTGTGGAAAACCCGGCCATGCCTTTTTCAATTAAAAAAGCTGTAATGCCGCGCGACCCGGCGTCAGGGTTGGTTTTTGCATAGACGACCAGTGTCTCAGCGTCCGGCCCGTTGGTAATCCACATCTTATTCCCATTGAGAACAAAGCGGTCATTGCGCTTTTCTGCTCGTAATTTCATGGATACTACGTCTGACCCGGCTCCAGGCTCTGACATGGCCAAAGCGCCGACATGTTCGCCGCTAATAAGTTTGGGCAGATATTTGCGCTTTTGTTCCTCATTGCCGTTTCGGCGGATTTGGTTCACACAAAGATTACTGTGTGCGCCATAGCTTAAGCCGACGCTGGCTGAGGCCCGAGATATTTCTTCCATCGCAATGACATGAGCCAGATAGCCCATTTGTGCGCCCCCTAATTCCTCTTCGACCGTCAGGCCAAGAAGACCCATTTCACCCATCTGCTGCCATAAGGGTGTGGGGAACTGGTTTTTTGCATCAATTTCTGCGGCCTGAGGTGCAATGACATCCTGGGCGAAAGAGCGGACGCTTTCTCGCAGCAGGTCCATTTCTTCTCCATGGCCGAAATTTAAAACTGGAATATGTGTCATTGCTTTATAGTCCTATTTAAATAAATCTTTTAATTTATTGTTTTTCAAAGGTTAAAAGAAGGTCGCCCTCTTGAACCTGATCACCTGCTTCGAAGCTGACTTCTTCGATCACTCCATCCCGTACGGCTTTCAAGCTATGTTCCATTTTCATAGCTTCAAGGATGATCAGAGTGTCATCTTTTTCAACTTTGTCTCCGGCCTTGACTTTCAGACTAAGGATCTTTCCAGGCATTGGGGCAGCAATCTGATCCATGGCTTCCGCGCCACCGTCGTCCTCGACATGGGTTATCGCTTTGTCGAGCTGAAGTGTGATACCGTTATGAGATAAGATGAGGCTTTCCTCATCAAAGGCAACATGAGCCTTATATTGGCGATCATCAATTGTTGCTGTCAAAAGGCCGTTTTTTGCCAATTCGCCTCGGGCGTTAAAACCCGCTCCTGCGTAATGAATGATGATGCCGTCATTGTTTTGAAAAGCGGCTATCTCGACTTCATCACCTTGTCTGGTAAAGCGCAAAATCTCTTGAGATGGCAGGTTCATGCGCCACCCATCCGCCTGGTGCCATGGGGATGTTTTGTCTTTGCTCTCTTGCGCTGTTTCATAAGCCCTTTGCTTACGATCAAGGAGGCGCGCTAAGGCTGCCATTACATAAAGGGTAGGAGTGACCTCTGCTTTGGATGGCAGGAGAGTTTCAATGTGCCGGGGAATAAATCCTGTGTCGACATCACCTTGTTGAAACTGCGGATGCGCCATGATCCGGGATAAAAAGGCTTTATTCGTGGTTAAACCCAGAACATGGGAATGGTCTAAGGCCTCGCGCATATGCTGTAAAGCGCTTTGGCGATCTTCGCCATAAGTGATGATTTTCGCAATCATCGGGTCGTAAAATATTGATATTTCATCCCCTGAACGGACGCCTGTATCTATTCGAATGCCGGGGCCTTCATGAAGATGTAAATCCTTTAAACGCCCAATTGCCGGGAGAAAATCATTATCAGGGTCTTCGGCATAAAGCCGAACTTCAAAAGAATGACCTTTTATAGATAAGTCTTCCTGGGTTTTTGGAAGGCGTTCACCGCGTGCCACACGAATTTGCCAATCCACCAGGTCTGTACCTGTAATGGCTTCAGTGACGGGGTGTTCAACTTGCAGCCTTGTATTCATTTCCATGAAATAAAAGGGCGCATGATCCAGGCCATTCGCAACGTCAACGATGAATTCGACAGTGCCGGCACCTTGATATCCAATAGCCTGCGCTGCCTTGACGGCAGCGTCGCCCATTTTTTGGCGTAAATCATCATTCATGGAAGGGGCAGGGGCCTCTTCAACAACCTTTTGGTGACGCCGCTGCAGCGAACAATCCCGCTCAAATAAATGCACGACATTGCCATGACTGTCTGCGAAAACCTGGATTTCAATATGGCGCGGTTTCTCAATATATTTTTCAATCAAAACCCGGGGATCGCCAAAGGAGGATTGGCCTTCACCTTGCGCCGATTGCAGTGCATCGGCAAAGTCTTCTGCCCGGTCAACCCTGCGCATACCTTTGCCGCCACCGCCAGACACGGCTTTAATCAAAACTGGATAGCCAATGCGCTTGGCTTCTTCGGCTAGCAATGCGCCGTTTTGGTCTTCTCCGTGATAACCGGGCACAATGGGAACATCAGCATCAGCCATGAGGGCTTTTGCTTTATCTTTCAAGCCCATTGCGCGGATGGCGTCACCGCTTGGCCCGATGAATTGAATGCCGTGCGCAGCGCATTGGTCTGCGAAGTCTGCATTCTCTGATAAAAAGCCATAGCCAGGGTGAATGGCGTCTGCCTTTGCTTGCTGGGCGACCTCAAGGATTTTTTCGGCGCGTAAATAACTTTCTGAAACAGGTGCGGGGCCAATGGCATAGGCCTCATCTGCCAATTCGACAAACAGGGCGTGTTTATCTGCCTCTGAATAAACGGCGACGCATTTGATACCCATGGCCTGAGCTGTTCTCATGACGCGCACAGCGATTTCGCCGCGATTTGCAATCAGGATTTTAGAGATTGTCTTCATGCTTACTTCTCACTTGCCCAATGTGGAGAGCGTTTCTCGAAAAAGGCTTTTAGACCTTCCTGACCTTCGGGGCCGGTTCTGTGCTTTGCAATCAGCTCAGCCGTTTCGCGGCGTAATATGGGGTCGATCTCACGCCCATTCACATCAGATACCAGCTTCTTTGACGCAGCTTGCGCTTGTGGCGCACCTTTTAAAAGCTCTGCAATGACCGCATCTGCCCGGGCTTGAAGCTGGGCTTCATCCTCAACAACTTCATGAATGAGATTGATGCGATGTGCTTCCTCAGCGCTAAACCGTTCTGCCGTCTGGAAATATCGACGCGCGTGGCGCGGGCCGATCGCTGCGACGACATAAGGTGAAATTGTTGCGGGTAATATCCCTAAGCGGACTTCGCTGAGGGCGAATTTGGCCTGTGATGTCGCTAATGCGATATCGGCGCAGGCAATAAGCCCCACGCCGCCACCAAAGGCTGCGCCCTGCACCATGGCTATTGTTGGCTTAGGGCAGCTGTTAAAGGTGTCCAGCATGGCGGATAAACGGCCGGCATCTGACAGATTGTCGTCGACGCTCCAATTGGCTGCATCTTTCATCCAGCCCAAATCTGCACCCGCGCTGAAGCTGCGCCCCGCCGCTTTCAAAATGATGACACGCACATCGTCACGCGCCCCTAGATTGTCAAAGGCCTCTTTCAGCTGGCGAATGACCTCTGCGTTAAAGGCGTTATGGACGTCCGGGCGGTTTAATGTGATCTCTGCCACGCCGGAAGTGCTGACTTTTATAAGAAGATTATCTGTCATGACATTACATCCGGAAGACGCCAAAGCGTGTGGGTTCAATGGGTGCATTTAAAGCGGCAGAGAGGGATAAGCCCAAAATACGCCGCGTATCCGCAGGGTCAATGACACCATCGTCCCAAAGTCGGGCAGATGCATAATAAGGATGGCCCTGTTCTTCATATTGCGCACGAATGGGGTCTTTGAACGCGGCTTCTTCCTCCGCACTCCAGCTTTGGCCACGGGCTTCCATGCCGTCACGTTTAACCTGTGCGAGGACACTAGCGGCCTGTTCACCGCCCATGACCGAAATACGGGAATTGGGCCACATCCAAAGGAAACGCGGGTCATAAGCCCGACCGCACATACCGTAATTTCCAGCCCCAAAGCTGCCGCCAATCAGGGTCGTGATTTTAGGTACTTTGGTTGAGGCAACGGCAGTAACCATTTTCGCACCATCTTTTGCGATGCCGCCAGTCTCATATTTACGTCCAACCATGAAGCCGGTGATATTCTGCAAGAAGATGAGCGGGATATTGCGTTGGCTGCACAGTTCTACGAAATGCGCGCCTTTTAAGGCGGATTCCGAGAACAGCACCCCGTTATTTGCGACAATTCCGACGGGATATCCGTAAAGATGCGCAAAGCCCGTAACCAAAGTCTGGCCATAGAGTTTTTTAAACTCGTCAAATTCAGAACCGTCAACCACACGTGCAATGACTTCCCGTACGTCATAGGGCTGTCTGCTGTCTGCGGGGATGACGCCATAGAGTTCTTTTGGGTCGTATAGAGGCTCTTTCACATCCCGAACGGCCATGTCGATCGTTTTGACGCGATTGAGGTTGGAAATAATCTGCCTGGCCTGTGCAAGCGCATGGGCATCATTGGCAGCCAAATGATCCGTTACACCGGACTGGCGGGAATGAACGTCACCACCGCCTAAATCTTCTGCGGAAACCTCTTCACCGGTGGCGGCTTTGACAAGGGGTGGGCCGCCCAAAAAGATTGTGCCTTGGTTTTTAACAATAATGCTTTCATCTGACATGGCGGGAACATAGGCCCCACCCGCTGTGCAGGACCCCATCACCACCGCGATCTGCGGGATGCCCTGAGCGGACATATTAGCCTGATTGTAAAAGATACGGCCAAAATGATCTTTGTCCGGGAACACGTCGTCCTGATTGGGAAGATTGGCCCCACCGCTGTCCACCAGATAAATACAGGGCAGGTTATTCTGCTGTGCAATCTCTTGAGCGCGCAGATGCTTTTTTACGGTCATTGGGTAATAGGTGCCGCCTTTGACCGTTGCATCATTACAGACAATCACGCATTCCTGACCTGAAACGCGCCCAATGCCTGTGATGACGCCTGCTGCGGGGATATCCGCATCATACATGCCACGGGCTGCAAGCTGGGAAAATTCCAAAAAGGGCGTGCCTGCATCGATAAGCTGCTCAACCCGCTGCCGGGGGAGGAGTTTGCCGCGGGACAGATGTTTTTCCCGTGCACGTTCACTGCCGCCTTTCGAGATTTCAGCGACTGTTTCGCGCAGATGTTCAACATCGCGCGCTAAAGCCGCCGCGTTCGATTTAAATGTTTCAGAGCGCGTATTAAGCGCTGATTTCAGAACCGCCATGATGGTGACACCCTTGTTTTCCCCATTGATGAGAGGTTGCGCCCGCTTTTGCAAGCGTCAAAGGGGTCCAAATTCGTCTAAGCCTATGCTATTATTTATTTGTTGCTTGGAATAGCCATTTTAACGCAACATCAATATAAGGCTGCTTGGATAGCCGTATTCAGTCACACCGTGTTTGGGGGAACACAAATGGCTTTAATTTCGAATGACGTCATGCCGTCTGCGGATCTTGTCGTGGGAAGTGCGCGGATCCCGGTGTCGGTGATTGATATCACAGAACAAGGTGCGGCTGTTGAGCTCAACGGTCGTGTTCAGGATTTTGCCGGGGCGTCTCTTCATGTGCATGGCATTGGGCATTTGCCCATCGCACTTCATCGCCATATGCAGGGTAAAGTTCATGTTTTAGGTTTTTCAAAGCCAACGCTTCGGACCCAAAAACGTTTGAGTGATGAATTGGAAGATCAAGAGAATCTGATCGGGCCTGCAATTGATTATATTGTGAACCGCCAGGATATGTGATGGTGCGTAAAAATCCTTGTCATTTAGATGCTTAAAACGCATCATCCCTCGCGATTTATATGTCAAATATGAAATGAGGGATTTTCCATGCACAGCGACGCCTTACTCTTGGCAATTGACCAGGGCACCACAAGTTCACGGGCCATTGTGTTCAGCCAGGAGGGGGAGGGTCTGACAACCCACGCGCAGGAATTTCCACAGATTTACCCAAAGCCCGGCTGGGTTGAACATGACGCTGAAGATATTTGGGCAACGACGCTGGCTGTGTGTCAAAAAGCACTTGCAGACGGTTATCAGGAAAAGATCGCAGCCATTGGAATTACCAATCAACGGGAAACCGTTGTAGTTTGGGATAAAACCACAGGTGAACCCATTGCCAACGCCATTGTGTGGCAAGATCGCAGGACCGCTGGGCGTTGTCAGGACTTAAAAGCTGCCGGGCATGAGCCGATGATTCAAAAGAAGACCGGGCTTTTGCTGGACCCTTATTTTTCGGCGACAAAAATTGCCTGGTTGCTGGATACCGTTGAAGGCGCGCGAGATAGGGCCGAAGATGGCGGGCTTCTGGCAGGGACCATTGATTGTTTTCTGCTGTGGCGTTTAACAGGCCAGCATGCAACAGATGCAACAAATGCCAGCAGAACAATGCTTTATAATATTCGCGACGGTCGCTGGGACGAAGAATTGCTGAATCTGTTCAACATTCCTGCGGCTATTCTGCCGGAAGTAAAAGACTGCGTTGCAGATTTCGGCGAAACAAAAGCGGAGTTATTTGGACGCCCTATCCCCGTTAAAGCGATGATTGGCGATCAGCAATCAGCAACGGTCGGGCAGGCGTGTTTTGAGCCGGCCATGATGAAATCGACCTATGGTACAGGGTGTTTTGCGCTTTTGACAACGGGGGATGAAATTGTTGAAAGCCAGAATCGTCTGCTGACAACAGTGGCGCTCTCATTGGGTGGTAAACGCTCTTACGCTCTAGAAGGCAGTATATTTGTGGCTGGCGCCCTTATTCAATGGTTGCGCGATGGCCTGGGGATCATTCAGGATGCCAGTGAGACACAAGCCCTTGCTGAATCTGTGGAAGACAGTGCCGGTGTTTATATTGTTCCGGCGTTTACGGGCCTGGGTGCCCCTTATTGGGATGCGGAAGCGCGTGGTGCGATTGTTGGGCTGACACGTGGGGCAGGGCGCGCTGAACTTGTGCGGGCAGCACTTGAAGCACAGGCCTATCAAACCAGCGATTTAATTGATGCGATGAAAGCTGATGGGGCAGTTCCCAAGCGCCTTCGGGTCGATGGTGGGATGGTGAAAAATGACTGGGTCTGTAACGACTTGGCAAATGTTCTTAATGTCGAAATAGATCGGCCTGTTCAAACTGAAACAACAGCATTGGGCGCTGCAATGTTAGCCGCATTAGGCGCAGGTCTGTTTCAAAGCCTCGATGATATTTCAAGAACCTGGAAGCTGGATCAGAGTTTCTCACCGTCAATTTCAAGTGAAGACCGGACGGCGCGACTGACGGGCTGGAAGAAGGCTATTACGCAAGTGCAGGCGGGGTAATCATGTCAGTATTTGGTTCAGTCATCGCGTCGGTCAGTGTTCTGGGGGCGTTTTTATTAGCCTTTTTCGGCCTCAGGTTTATCATTCAAGCAAAAGGCCGGCATTTAAAAGGCTGGCTTATGCTCGGCGCTGCTTTGATTTTACTGATGAATGTGTATCTTTTAAGCTTACCAATACCGTCTTAAACCAAGGAGGGGGGCATGGATGTTTTTGCAAAAGCACTGGGATTGGCGATGATTGTCATGGTCGTTTTCCTGCTGCTTACGATCACCTTTGTCGTTTGAAGGGGCGGATATGCATCTGTATACATATTATAGAAGCTCTGCCGCTTTTCGGGTCCGTATCGGCTTAAACCTCAAGCAGTTGGAATGGGATGCTATTCCTGTAAACCTGCGCATTGGGGAGCAGAATGATACCTCGTATATTGCCGCTAACCCTCAAGGCCTTCTGCCTGCCTTGGCGATTAAAGGGGAGGTATTGAGCCAATCCCTGGCAATTTTAGAATATCTGGATGAGGTTTATCCTGATCCACCGTTTTTACCTGGCAGTGCCATCGATAAAGCTCATATTCGTGCCATTGCACAGGCGGTAGCCTGCGACATTCATCCATTAAATAACCTGCGTGTTCTTAAATATTTGAAATCTGAATATGGTCAGAGCCAGGAAGCCGTTGATGACTGGTATCGACATTGGATCACAGAAGGGTTCAAAGCTTTGGAAGCCCTGGTTACGCGCTATGGAAGTGATGATTTCTGCTTTGGTGAGACTTTAAGCCTGGCGGATATCTGCCTTGTACCGCAAATGTGGAACGCACGCCGCTTTAACACCGATTTGAGCGCCTTTCCAAAGCTGCGCGCTATTGACGTACATCTTCAGGCTATTCAAGCCTTTGAACAGGCAAAGCCCGAAAATCAGCCCGATTTTGCAGAATAAAATGGGGGCGATGTTAAACCGCCCCCATGATATCTGATTAGAGGCCAATACGAATGCCGCCAATGGCGCGAACTGGTGTACCGCGTTGGATGGAACCGCGTATGTTACTGGCCGCATAGTCCTCGTCGAACAGGTTTTCGCCTTTGAAGAAGACTTCCACATGGTCACTCACCTGATAGGACAAGCCAAGATCCACCACTACATGTTTATCAAGCGGTGAATCATTACCGGCGAATTGGAATTGACTGCTCAATGTCCGACCACGCAGATAGCCGCTAAAACCATTCCAATTGTCTAAAGACAGGCCCCAGGTGAATACATGTTCCGGCGCGCCTTCAATACGTGTGTCAACCAGGTCGATATCATCGGGATTTTCCCTGACTTCCCCATCCAGATAAGTGTAGCCCAGGTCAAGGTTCAGATAATCGCCCAACGGGGCGGACCCGATGAGTTCAATACCACGGCTTCTGATTTCGCCCAGATTTGTGTTTTGAACCGTTGGCGTTCCACGCAGGAACCCAAAGAAGGTGGTGCCGACAAAATTCTTCACGCGGCTTTGGAACACATTGGCTTCGAGGTAGGTCCCGAAGGGGCCGGAAAGCTCGATACCGATCTCACCACCAAGTGTTTTTTCCTCTTCCAGTTCAGGGTTGGACAGGCCTTGGAAGAAGGAACTGCCAAAGCTTCTGTATAATTCAGAAAGAGTAGGCGCCCTAAAAGAGCGATATGCGGCACCGCGCAGGGCGATTGCTTCGTGCAGTTGATAGCGAACGGCTGTCCGAAAAGAGAAGAACTCAAAGCTGTTATTGGGAAGCGTTGATGACACGCCATTTTCGATTTCAGAACCGTCGTGATTTTTGTAGAAATCTTCGCGGATGTTGATGAGGATTTCTAAATTGTTGACAGGCACAAAGCTGGCTTCCGCAAACAGGCCGATATCTCTTTGCTTGCCGAAATTTGTCTCATCGAGGAATAGCGCGCCACCACTAAAGGCTTCAAATGTTTGGGCGTCGTTTTCGCCATCAACAAAACGGCCATCAACACCAACAACGATTTGGCGTAAGAACCCGCCAAAGTCGTGCTGATAGCTGATTGAACCGCCGATATCTTCACTTTCTGAAACGCTTGTAAATCGCAGTTCATCTGCGGTCCGGCCGAAAATACCGGAAGCGTTGAAGGTTTGAAAGCGCTCGTCTTGATAGAATGCGCGAACTTCAACTTGACCGGCGTCATTGACCTTCCAGTCAGCCCCGGTGGTAATATCCCATACGCGGGTGAAGCTTCTTGCCTGTGGTGTTAAACCGCCTTGGTTCTGATCGTAGAAATTCCCACGAACAAATAGCGTCAGGCCCTCGGATGGTGTGAAATATGTGCTTCCGCCAAAGCGGGCATTTTCATAGCTGGTTTTTTGGTCAATAGGGCCACGCTGTTCGGCAACGAGTTCTCTAAAACCGTCTGAATCTTCATATACGCCATAGGCTGAAACGGCGATCTGATCTGTGACTGCAGCTGAACCGCTGACATCCACGCCCCAATAGCCAAACTGGCCACCGCGAGCTTCCAGGTTTAAGCGTGGGGTGTCGCCGGGTTTCTTTGTGACGATGTTGATGAGACCGGATTGCGCCAGACCGCCAAAGGTGCCGGATGAGCCGCCGCGAATGACTTCAATCCGTTCTACCTCGGTCACAGGGACCCGGTTCCAATAGACAGTCCCAAAGAAACCTCCATTTGCTGGCGTGCCGTCCACAAGAACGAGTGTTCTCGTGCCATTATCACCCAAGCCGAGGTCCCGAATAGAGACAGAAGGGTTTGCCGGGAAGTTGTAACCGGAGCTGCTGAGAGGCAGTTGAACGCCGGTTACGCCGCGCAACAGATCATCAATGGATGTTGCTGGAATAAGGGCGATATCATCTTCACTTAGAACAGTTGTGCTGATGGGTAAGGGAAGGTCCCCGCGGTCCCCGCAGGTTGCGCTGACAACTATATTATCGATGGAATCTGCTGATACTGGGGAAATTGCGGATGCCAAAAGGGCCGCGGCCACCATGTGGCGAGCTTTAGAATAGGTTTTCATTTCTAATCCAAACGAAAATTGATGCGTAACGGCGAGCATTACACGGGATAGGGGCTTATATTTCGGTTAGATAAGTGATCCAGGTGGAGGGCGGGGGCCTAGAACCAGTGCAAAAAACGGAGGCTGCTCCAGCTCGATTATTGATGCGCCCGGCAAGGCGGCCTGAACCGGTGCAAAGGCATGGACGTTTAAGAATTCTGGCAGTGGACCAGTGACTATTGAGACAAAGCAGAAGGGGCAATGTTCAATTGAACAATTTTGTGAACTTGGATGCTCGTCTTCAGCATTGTGATGTGCGTGTGGCTCTGCGGCGTTGCCTTGTTCCGTTGCGTGAAATTTGACAGAAGCTTTGCTATGCGCTCTCTTAAACGGGTCAATCAGCAAAATTAGGGGGTTGCTATGACACTTCGTTTAGCCAAAATTGTGCTGGCGGTCTTCGTCGGACTTTTGGGTCTTTTCTATGCTGTCGAAAATATCTTTAATCTGGATGCTGCCTATAATGCGGTGGCTTATGCGCTTTCTATGGATGGGCATAATATCTATCCAAACTCTCTTATGCCTGCGATTACCTTGCCTGCACTGATCTGGATGACTGTGGTTCTCATTATCTCAGGCGAGGCCTTGGGCGGTGTTATATCATTAAAAGGCGCTTATGATCTGTATCAGGCCCGTCATAGTGATCAGTTCAACGGTGCAAAAAAGACATTGTATCTGGGTGCGGCAATTTTACTTATCATCTGGTTCGGGTTTTTCACGGTGATCGGGGGTGCGCTTTTTCAAATGTGGCAGACGACGGCTGGATCCATGTCATTAGAGGGTGCGTATCAGTTTTTAGGTTCGGTGGCTTTGATCAGTTTATTTATCTCAATGCCAGATTAAATGGTTGGGGGGTGTAACGACTGATTATTCACCCTCGTCGTGTGCCATGTTTGTATTAACTTAGGACCCGCTGTTAAGCGTGATAACCTCCATGCGAATTCCGCCGGGAATTGTGCACATCATGTGTTTCGCTGGGCCATTCCCTAAAACCTCTGGTGCAAATTCAATTGTGACACCTTCGGCGGACTTCAATCGGTCATATAAGGCATCTAAATCTGCGCTGCTCTCTGCATGTAACGCAAAGTGGTGAAGACCGACATTGTTTTTGCGGTCAAAGGGGGTGGCTGTATCTGGATTGGAGACCTGCCACAACGTAATCATGATATGGCCATCGCTCATAAATGCGGCAGGATAGTCTTCGACGCCACCGACTTGATGAAATCCAAGGACGGTCTCGAAAAATGATTGTGTCTCTGACAGATTTAATACGCTTAATCCGAAATGATGTACGCCTTTGCTGATGGGGGATGTCATGTTCTGCCTTTCACTTGAATGTATATGAAAGATAAACAGCCCATTGATGTGAGTGCAAATTACGAAACTGTGAGAAGCAGGGCACGTGGCTGATGGGGTGAGATTCGAACCGCTGCGCAAAGCGCAAATCCAAAGAAATCGTGGGTTCGTTCCAAGTGATGGAGAAAGTGGCGGATGGGGTGGGATTCGAACCCACGAAACGGTCGCCCGTTTGCCGGTTTTCAAGACCGGTGCCTTCAACCACTCGGCCACCCATCCGCTATGCGGGTGTTCGATTAAGGTAAAATGAACTGCCGCACAAGGATTTTATGCAGAAAAGCACCGCAGAAGCCTTTTCTTGGTCAAGATGATGTGGCACATCTTCTTTTGCGGCCTTTAACAAAGGGAATTGCCTCGACGTGCGCATCATTGTTTTGACAACCATCCTGTTGCTATGCCAAATTTTTTCCTCTTTTGCACAAGAGGCTGAGCAAGAACCGTTTGAGACCTGGCTTGAAGGCGTAAAGAAAGACGCGTTGGAAGCAGGTGTGTCCCCGACGGTTGTTGAAGAGGCGCTGACGGGGCTTGAGCCGATTAAACGCGTTGTGGAACTGGATCGCAATCAGCCAGAAGTCAAAGTCACCCTTGAAAGCTATCTGGCACGCCGGGTGAAGCCATCAATTATTGAACATGGCTTGAAAATGATGTCGGAGCATAAAGACGTTCTCAGCGATGTCAGTGCCCGCTATGGCGTTGCTCCTGAATTCATTGCTGCGATTTGGGGGCTGGAGACCAGCTATGGTCGGTATACAGGCGGCTTCAGTGTGATCCAGGCGCTTGCCACCTTGGCTTATGATCCGCGCCGGGCCACATATTTTCGCCGGGAACTGATTACCGCTTTAAAGATCATCGATGAAGGCCATATTGATTTTCAAGCCATGCAGGGCAGTTGGGCCGGTGCAATGGGCCAAAGCCAATTCATGCCATCCAGTTTTTTGAACTTCGCACAGGATTTCGATGGCGACGGCAAAAGAGATATTTGGACAAGCCGCGCTGATGTTTTTGCATCTATTGCTTATTATCTGTCTAAAAACGGGTGGCAGTCCGATAAAACTTGGGGTCGCCCGGTTCTGTTACCTGATGAGTTGGAGAATGATCTGAATAGTCTTGAAGGTGACAAACCAAGAGGCTGCAAACGAGCCATGCGGCAACATAGTTCATTGAGAGAGCTGCCTGAATGGCAGCGAATGGGAGTGCGCCGTTTGAATGGTGCAGATTTGCCAACACGTACGATCCCAGCGTCCCTTGTGCAGCCCGATGGGGCAGGGAGTCAGGCTTATATCGCATATGATAATTATAAGGCTATTTTAGCTTATAACTGTTCTAATTATTATGCGATTGCTGTTGGAAGCCTTGCGGACGCCTTGAGAAAGGGATCTTAATGAATAAAAAGCTGGCCAGTGCATGTCTTCTTACAGTCATGACATTAAGTGCCTGCGGGTCCGCGCCTCCACCCCGCGTGGCGGGTGATGCTGCGCCATTGCCACCGCCTTCAAGTGGGAAGGTCAAGATTGGCAAACCTTATCGTATTGCCGGTGTCTGGTATTATCCCAAAGATGATGTGGCTTATGATCATATTGGTGTTGCGTCCTGGTATGGCCCGAATTTTCACGGAAAGCCAACCGCTTCTGGGGAGAGATATGACCAATATGCATTAACGGCAGCCCATACAACATTGCCTTTACCAAGCTATGTTGAAGTATCCAATCTTGAGAATGGTCGAAAAATTATCTTAAAAGTCAACGACCGTGGGCCATTTGCCAAAGGGCGTATCATAGATGTGTCGAAAAGAGGGGCACAATTGCTTGGCTTTCAAAATAAAGGTACGGCCAGGGTCCGGGTAAGGCGCACGGATCGCTATGGAAATCCCTTGGTCATCAGCCGGGAAGAACCAACATATGCAGCAAGGCCGACCCAGCCGATTTCAGATGTAATGCCTGTTTTCGTTCAGGTGGGTTCCTTTTTAAATTATAATAATGCCCATGCCCTTCAGGGGCGTCTGGCAGATTTAGGTCGGATAAGTCTTGAAGCTGCCATGGTTCAAGGGCAAACAACATATCGTGTGCGGATCGGGCCATTTTCGCAGGCTGAAGACGCGGGACGTATTCTCGCGCGGGTTCAAAGCAGAGGGTTTCCCAATGCGCGCATTATTTCCCATAAGAATTCTTGATAGGCCATGAGGCAAAAATGACTGTGTTTCGTAAAGCGACTATATTTTCAACTCTTCTCTTGGGCCTTTCGGTTTGCGCTCAGGCGCAATCAATAGACACGCCTGCAAAGCAAGCCATTTTGCTGGATTTAAGCTCAGGTGCGACATTATTCGAACGCGCGTCTGAGGAAGCGATGCCGCCATCTTCGATGTCGAAAATGATGACGGTCTATATTGCCTTTGACGAGATTTCCAAGGGTAAACTCAGCCTGGATGACAAAGCTGTCGTTTCAAGGGATGCGTGGCGCCGCTGGGCAGGGTCTGAAGCGTCATTGATGTTTCTGGGTGTTGGTGAAGAGGTCACAATCGGCGATTTACTTCGAGGCATTATTATTTCCTCCGGCAATGATGCCTGCACAGTATTGGCGGAGCATTTAGCCGGCACTGAAGACGGATTTGCCATTTGGATGAATGACAAGGCCCAGGAAATAGGCTTGAAAGGGTCAAATTTCACAAATGCATCCGGTTGGCCTGACCCTGAACAATATGTCACAGCAAAAGATTTGGCGATATTGGCGCAGCGTACAATTCAGGATTTCCCTGAGCTGTATAAAATCTATGGTGAAAAGAGTTTCACTTATGGGATGTCATTGGATGGCCGACCAATACGGCAATCAAACAGAAACCCGATTATCAGAGGCGATACGACTGAACCCCGTGCACCGGTCAGAGGAGCCGATGGCTTGAAAACAGGCCATACATCGGCTGCTGGATATGGTTTTGTTGGGTCAGCGCAAAGGGACGGCCGCCGCCTTGTTGTCGTCTTAAACGGACTGGGCAGTAAAAGAGCCCGGGCAAATGAATCTGCAAAACTATTGGAATGGGGCTTTCGGACCTTCGATAATTACGCTTTGTTTGAAGCGAATGAAGTCGTCGAGGAAGCGGCCGTCTGGCTGGGAACTGAAGGCAAAGTACCGCTTATAATTCAAAAGGATATCACACTTTCTTTAAGCAGGCGTGCGCGTGCGAATTTGAAAGCTGTGGTCTCTTATGATGGTCCCATTGCAGCACCTATTCGCGAAGGCGAAGAGCTGGCCACATTGACACTTTCAGCCGCAGGGCGCGAGGATATCACTATTCCTCTTGTTGCGGCAAAAGATGTGGGGAAAATTGGTGGCATGGCCAAAATAAAGGCAGCGATGGAATATCTCATCTGGGGTGCATCCTCCCCGCAGGCCGCCGGCGAATAATTTAGAACTATAATAATTTAACCAAGTACTGGATTGAAGGTGACGACACGCGGGCGTTTTATCAGCTTTGAGGGTGGGGAAGGTGTTGGAAAATCAACACAGATCAAAGCTCTGGCTGATTATTTAAAAACAAAAGATATCCCGGTCCTTATAACAAGAGAGCCTGGGGGCACAGAAGGTGGCGAGCTTATTCGAAATCTTGTGCTGGAGGGAAGCACCGACCGTTGGGACCCAATGGCTGAACTTTTGTTGATCTATGCTGCGCGCAGGGATCATGTTGTTCGCGTGGTGAAGCCTGCTATGGCGCGGGGCGAATGGGTATTATGCGACCGATATGCGGATTCGAGCATTGTCTATCAAGGCGTGGTCCGTGGATTGGGGGGCGAAACTGTGCGGCGGCTCCACCGTTTGAGTCTGGGGAATTTCTGGCCGGATTTGACAATCTTGCTTGATATGGACGCGAATGCCGGACTGGGCCGTGCTGATCTGCGTGATGCGGATGCGTCCTATCGGTTTGAACGCATGGGCGTTGAGTTTCATAAGAAGGTCCGACAGGCTTTTTTGAATTTGGCGAAGGATGATAAAAACCGCTATGCGATTGTCAATGCCGCCGAAGAGATTGAAGACGTCAGCGCGAATATCTTCGCAAGCGTTGATGCCAGGCTCTTGGGCAAAGTTTCATGATTGCATCTGCCTCAAATGAGTTTGAGGCCTTGATCGGCCATGATGAAGCACAAGCGCTGTTTTTAGATGCATTGACATCGGAACGTCTGCATCATGCATGGCTATTGACCGGACCAAAGGGAATAGGAAAGGCGAGCCTGGCAAAGCGCCTGACGGCAATACTCCTCAGCAATAGTGAGGATGGTCTTATTGATAAGATGCATCCATCCATCCGCCTTTTAGAAACAGGCGCCCATCCTGACTTCCGAATGGTGGCACGTGCGGTCGATGCGAAAACGGGCAAGTTAAAATCCGATATTTCTGTCGCTGAGGTGCGCAAACTTCATGAATTTCTTAGTACGACGGCTGCTCAAGGCGGATGGCGCATCATATTGATTGATGCGGTTGATGACTTAAATCGTAATGCGGCCAACGCTTTACTGAAAATATTGGAAGAACCGCCAAAAAAGGTTGTCTTCTTTCTCATTTCCCATGCGCCGGGGCGCTTGCTTCCCACAATACGGTCCCGCTGCCGCCAATTACGTCTAAATGCTTTAAGTGATGCTCAGGTTGATATGGTTTTAAGCCAGCATATGCCTGAGCTGGATGCCGAAGATGCACGGGAATTAAGCCTCTTGGCGCAAGGCAGCCCGGGTCTTGCATTGGAGCTGGCCGGAGCGGGTGGCGCAGAGATATTGAAAACTGTGAATGCGATATTCAGCAATGCGCCCCATATAGACATGAATGATGTTCATAAGCTGGGTGATATGGTCTCTAAACGCCGCAAAGACGACGGCTTTGCCATCTTCTCTCAGATACTGATACAGCTGCTTGAACGTGCTGTTAAATCGGATGCACGAGGTCAAAGGGAGCTTTCGCTGCCAACCGAAGCCCTTCTTTCTTTCCATCAAGATGTATTGAATGAATTGAGCCGTGCGCAGGGGCTGAACCTTGAGCCGCGCTATGTTATTCTAAGCTTATTCAGTCGGCTGGCTCAATTGATGAAGTCTTAAGCCTGAAGTCAGTCCTTGCAACGATCCCTGAGCTGTGGAACAAGCGCAAGGAGTTGAATAAAATGCGATTGCGCGGACCAATGACAGACAAATTTTATATTACGACTGCGATTTCTTATCCCAATGGGGTTCCTCATATCGGCCATGCTTATGAAGCGATTGCCACCGATGCGATTGCCCGTTTCCATCGAATGGATGGCAAAGACGTTTATTTCCTGACAGGAACAGACGAACATGGCTTGAAAATGGAACAAACAGCCAGGGCGGAAGGAAAAACCGCGCGGGAGGTTGCAGACCGGAATTCAAAGCGCTTTCGTGAGATGGTGGATGTTTTGGGCTGTTCCAATGATGATTTCATTCGGACAACAGAAGACCGGCATTATACCGCATGTCAGGACATCTGGCGCCGTATGCAGGATGCCGGTGATATCTATCTTTCCAAATACAGCGGATGGTATTCCGTTCGTGATGAAGCTTATTATGATGAAAGTGAGCTGATTGAAGGTGAGGGGGGGGAGAAATGTTCCCCGCAAGGCACACCCGTTGAATGGACTGAGGAAGAAACCTATTTCTTTCGTTTATCGAAATATGAAAAACCTCTGTTGGATTTTTACGAAAACCACCCGGAATTTATAGGGCCTGAAAGCCGCCGTAATGAAGTTTTGGGCTTTGTGAAAACAGGGTTGAGAGATTTGTCAATCTCTCGAACCTCCATTGACTGGGGCGTGCCTGTTCCTGGTGATGAAAAACATGTGATGTATGTTTGGGTTGACGCCTTGACGAATTATATTACCGCCTTGGGTTATCCTGATGAAGATGCGGTCCTTTATCAGAAATACTGGCCTGCTAATCTACATGTGATTGGCAAGGATATCGTCCGGTTCCATGCGGTGTATTGGCCGGCATTCCTCATGTCAGCAAACCTCCCTTTGCCGAGCAGAGTATTTGCGCATGGCTTCCTGTTTAACCGCGGCGAGAAAATGTCCAAATCTGTTGGGAATGTCATTGACCCATTTGACCTGGTGGATGCCTATGGCTTGGACCAGGTACGCTATTTCTTCCTTCGGGAGGTGCCCTTTGGTCAGGATGGAAGCTATAGCCATGAAGCTATTGTGACCCGCGTCAATGCCGAGTTGGTCAATGGGTTTGGTAATCTCTCACAGCGGGTTTTAGCGTTTATATTTAAGAATTTGGAAGCAAAACTTCCTTCAGATTCTAAAGACTTAACAGATGCTGATACAGCACTTCTTGATGTGTCACGCAGCTATGTTGAAGCCTATCATGACGTGATGGAACGTCAGCAGATTTCGAAATGCCTTGAAAGCTGGATGTCTGTTGTTAACGCAGCAAATAAATATGTTGATGAGCAGGCTCCTTGGGCGCTTCGAAAAACTGACCCTGAAAGAATGAATGCGGTTCTGGCTGTGCTTGTTAAAGCCATCCGAAATCTTGCAATCGGATTACGACCATTTTGCTTTAACGCAGCGGATAAGGTTCTGGATCAGCTAGGTATTCCCAATCAAGAAGCTGACCGTTTGTTCAATGTCGTGGGAGATGATGGTTGGTATGTCGCGGGCAGTGTGATCGAAAAGCCTGCACCCGTATTGGCACGACTGGAAATGCCAAAGGATGAGGGGTGATGTTCGTCGATAGCCATTGCCATCTCAATTACGGCAACCTTCAGGAAGACCTGGACGGCGTTTTAACGCGTGCTAAAGAGGCAGGTGTCGATACGATGCTTGCGATTAATGCGCGGCTTAAAGAATATGAAGACGTACGCAAAATAGCTGAAGCACATGATCATATCTGGGCAAGTGTCGGTGTTCATCCCCATGAGGCAGAGGCAGAACCTGATGTGGAGCTTCAAGACCTGTTAAATCGGGCCGAACACCCAAAGACAATCGCAATTGGCGAAACCGGGCTTGATTATTATTATGAATATGCGCCACGAGAAGCTCAAAAGCGGAATTTTATAACGCATATTCAAGCATCAAGGCAGACAGGCCTGCCGTTGATTGTTCACACCCGTGATGCAGAAGAAGATACCATCTCTATTCTGAAATCGGAGATGGAAAAAGGCAGTTTTCCAGGTGTGATTCATTGTTTTACGGCCAGTCAGGCTTTTGCAGAATTTGCCCTTTCGATTGGATTTTATATCTCAATTTCAGGCATTGTAACCTTCAAAAGTGCGAAGGATTTGCAAGATACGGCAAAATTAATCCCCTTGGATCAATTGCTTATTGAGACAGACGCACCTTATCTGGCCCCCGTCCCTAAGAGAGGGAAAACGTGCGAGCCCGCATTTGTGGCACATACGGCCGCATTTTTGGCGGATTTAAGGGGAGAAAGCCTGGATCATCTGGCGCGCAAGACGACAGATAATTTTTTCCGCCTTTTTCAGAAGGCTTCGGCCTTATGATACGTATCGCCTGCCTTTCCTTCTTTCTATTCGCGTCTTTAATCAATGGCGCGCAGTCTCGTGTCATAGATCTGGTGATTGAGAAAAGATCGGAAATTTCGCTTGAGGTACCGACAGGATCTTATGGCCCCTATGAACGCTTGGAAGGCGTGGTTCGGTTTTCTTTCGACCCTCAAAATCCGCAAAATGCGCAGATTGCAGATCTGGAATATGGCGTGCAAAACAGCCATGGTCAGGTGGAAGCTCGTGCAAATTTCGTTATTTTACAGCCAGCTGACCCTCAAAAAAGACGTGGCATTGCCTGGCTGGAGGTCTCGAACAGAGGTCGAATGGCAAGCCTGCGGTATTTCCAAGGCGCAGGAGGTGCAGATAATCCCTATGGCGATGGCCTGTTTTTCCGCCAGGGCCTCACGCTGATCTGGGTGGGTTGGCAGTTTGATGTTCCAAAGGGGGAGGGACGTTTATGGTTCAGGCCGCCTGTCGCACGCCAAAAGGACGGGGCGCCAATAGAAGGGCTTGTTCGTTCTGATTGGGTATTGGATGACGCGCAAACAGAATTATCCCTTGGCCACAGGACCCTTCCCACGATTTATAGAGCTGTGGATTTTAGCAGTGCTGAACATCGATTGACCCGCAGAAGCGGCCGTGATGCAGTGCGTGAGATAGTGGCACGAGATCAATGGAGTTTTAGCGCCGATGGCCGCATGATTACAGGAGCATTTGACGCAGGCTATATTTATGAGCTTGTATATAAAAGCAGTCATCCAAGGCTAGTTGGCCTTGGCCTGGCAGCCGTTCGGGATATGGCCAGTTTTGCCAAATATGACCGTGAAACTCCCTTTCATGTTGAGAAAGTCATTGGCTTTGGCGTGTCGCAGACAGGGCGCTTTTTAAGGCATTTTCTGCACCAGGGTTTTAACATCGATGAAGCAGAACGCACTGTTTTTGATGGTGTATTCATTCATACAGCCGGGGCTGGAAGGGGCAGTTTCAATCATCGTTTTGCTCAGCCCTCAAGGGATGCCCACCCATATTCGGCATTTTTCTACCCGACAGATGTGTTTCCATTTTCCACATTTGCTTTGCCCGATCAAAATGGAGAGCGGGAGACCGCTTTGATGGGCAGTGTTGCACCAGAGAGCCACCCTAAAATGATGGTGACGAACACTGGATATGAATATTGGGGCAGGGCAGCTGCCCTTATTCATAGTGACTGGAGAGATGGGCGTGATTCACCGCTGCTTCCAAATGAACGAATATATCATATAGCTGGTGGGCAGCATTATGTCGGCCGCCAAGGGGGAGTGTTGGAGGGAAGAGAAGGTGCGAACTCTTTGAACTTCCTGCCGGTTTTACGGGCTTTGTCGATCAGGCTTGTAAATTGGGTTGGAAACGACGTGGAGCCGCCGGAAAGTCGCTATCCGAGACAATCGGATGGCAGCCTTGTAAAGAGACATGCAGTTGCTTATCCAGATTGGATACGACAAGCGGTAAGCATCCCAAAACCGCATACAGCTTATTGGTCAGATCGGTCAACCCAGCCGCCGACCATATTAGGTGAAATTGAGCCTTTGGTACCTCAGGTAGATGATTTAGGCAATGAGGTGGCAGGCGTTCGTCTTCCTCAGCTTCAAGTGCCGGTCTTTTCATTCATACCCTGGTCAAAGCGGGAAGGGCGCGCCAGCCCGGAGGCTTTAAGAGACTTTGAGGGGCATATTGTCGCTCTGCCGGATGATTTAATACCCGCATCAAAGAGCGAATTCATGCGACAAAGCCGTGAAGAAGCTCAAAATTTGGTCGATGACGGGCTTCTGCTTTCGCAAGATATTGAAAAAATTCTGTCCCAGCAGTCTGAGTATTGGGACCTTCGCCAATGAAGATCACGATCTTAGGGTGCGGGACCTCTCACGGCGTTCCAAGAATTGGAAACGTCTGGGGGGCCTGTGATCCAAATAACCCAAAAAATAAACGGCGCCGCGTTTCTATATTGGTTGAGGATGATAAAGGCACCTGTTTGCTCGTAGACACATCTCCTGATCTTAGAGAGCAACTCCTTGATGCACATGTGGATCGCCTGGACGGTGTTTTCTATACGCATGATCATGCAGATCACAGCCACGGCATTGATGACCTGCGTGGCGTCTACCATTGTATGCGTTCAAAGATTCCGGTTTATGGAGATGTACGAACAATTTCGACCTTACGGAAACGTTTTGGCTATGTTTTCGAAGGGAAGGGCGGCTACGCACCCATTGCGGAAAGCAATGTTATAGAGTCCGGTCAGACACTTATCATTGGCGATATCAAAATAACCGCATTTACGCAAATTCACGGGGATATCACTTCATTTGGTTATCGTTTTAATTCTGTGGCTTATTCCACAGATTTGAACGAAATCCCTAAGGAATCCGAAGAGTATCTGCAAGGCTTGGACCTTTGGATCGTCGATGCGTTGCGATATGACCCGCACCCAACACATCCGCATCTTGATCAGACGTTGTCTTGGATTGATAAATATAAGCCGGACAGAGCAGTCCTTACACATATGAACTGGGACATGGACTATGACCAACTTCGCGCGCGAGTGCCAAATGGCGTCGAGCCGGGTTTTGATGGCTTAGTCGTTGAGGTGTAACGACCACGAATAATAGAAGGCCTGACTATGAGCCTTATTTTGAAGAGGGACGCGCATGATTTCAGTGTCTGGGGGTAAATCTAAAAATATTGAACAACGGATAATGTATATTATGTTAAATATTAATCTAACCTAATCAGCGCCCTCAAAGGATGTCTCGTTGTTGCCTCACTTCAGCTTAAGGCGTGATATTCGTTGGGTTGCTACTGAAACATATGACCCGCATGTTTGCAGGTCGTTGTATTTGACCAGTTTTTGTTATTCAGAGAGAACAAGTCGCGTAGCTCTTGCGAGCGATTTGCGGATTTGGATCATATATAAAAAACCAGGCAGCGTTACATGCTACCCGGTGTTTAGCGGTTCATTTGAAAAGAATTAAAGGCTGGAGAGCTTTAGCATCAGCCCAAGTCGTTCCGCAGGCAATGGCTGACGACCGGTTTTGTTTGCTGATGCGTTTTTCTCTGGTACGCCGCTGAGGCGTTTATCGACTGTGATAGAATTATGATCATGAAGTTTGCAATTCTGTGTGGTGTCAGAAATTCGTAGCAGCACCGAAGCGTTATTATCTGGATTGTCAGAATTCTTGATGCCAGATTCCAAAGCCCAAGCGCTTATCGTGAGTGCAAAGACACCAGTTAAACTTAAAACCATCTTCATTTCGGTCGTCCCTTTGGTCCCATCAGGCCAAACCTGATCCGCATTACCAAGCAACCCGCATATATCAGTCTTTATATATTGTTTTTGTAACAGCTTTAAATGCGTGACGCAATTGGAATGTTACGCCATATACTGTCCATAAGGTTAACGGCAAAATTATGACAGGGAGGCATTTTGTGGCCGGTCGCAATATGGATAAACTACTAAATGTCATGGCGCGTCTGCGCGACCCAAAGACTGGTTGCCCCTGGGATATTGAGCAGGATTTCCATACAATTGCCCCCTATACCATTGAAGAAGCTTATGAAGTTGCTGACGCTATTGATCGGAAAGACTGGGCAGATTTGAAAGATGAGCTAGGTGATTTACTGCTGCAAGTGGTGTTTCACGCGCAAATGGCAGAGGAAGAATCCCTGTTTAATTTTGAGGATGTCGTGGATGCTATTCACGGAAAAATGATCCGCCGCCACCCCCATGTCTTTGGTCAGGAGAAAATTGAAAGCGCAAGTGAACAAACAGAAAATTGGGAAGACCTCAAAGCCAGGGAGCGGAAAGAAAAAGCACGAAATGAGGGTAAATCAGTACTTGGTGAAATACCGAAGCCCCTGCCCGCGCTTGATGCCGCTTATAAGCTTCAAACGCGCGCGGCCCGTGTAGGCTTTGACTGGCCAGATATTGACCCAGTTTATGATAAGGTTGATGAGGAAATGAGAGAGCTTCAAGAGGCAGTGGTCGCCGATCATCCAGAACAGATGAAAGAAGAGTTTGGAGACCTTCTCTTTTCTTGTGTAAATCTTGGGCGCAAGCTGGGGATTAATCCAACTCAAGCACTTCAAGCTGCAAATATGAAGTTTCGTAATCGTTTTGAAGCTATGGAAGGCAATATCAGGGCAGAACAAAGGGAAATAGAAGACCTATCTTTGGATCAACTTGAGGAAAATTGGCGCAAAGCAAAATCTCAGGGATTATGAAAGCATTTCCACCTTTACCTCTTTTTTGCTTTTTAATTGGCCGATATGGCGGGATCCAAGCCGGACAGTGATAATATGATGGCTGTCATCCGCGATTGACGAGGAAATTACTGTGCCAGCTTCGTGGATCCATGCAAAAGTTGCCCCATCATGAAGCGGGAACCGGACTTCAAAAACATTTTCTTTCTGATCCAAAATTTGGTCTATAAGTCCCAGAAGTGCAGCACACCCCTCGCCCGTTACAGCGGAAATACTGGTGTTTTCCTTCGGGTTTTGAGCGCATTTAAGGCTGTAAAATGCCCGTTCTTCGTCGTTTAAGAGGTCACATTTATTATACACATTGATCAAGGGTTTGAAATCAAGCGCATCTCTTTGATGCGTGTTGACCCCTAATCCTTCTATCACATTGAGAACATCTTGAGCCTGTGCATCTTTATCTGGATGGTGCGCGTCATGAATATGAAGCAAGAGATCAGCTTCGGTAACTTCCTCGAGGGTTGCGTGAAATGCAGCGATCAATTGTGTCGGAAGGTCTGAGATGAAACCGACGGTATCTGATAAAATCACCTGGCGCCCAGCTGGTGTTTTCACCATCCGTAGTGTCGGGTCTAAAGTTGCAAACAGCATATCTTCCGCTTGCACCTCTGACCGTGTTAAATGGTTGAATAAAGTAGATTTCCCAGCGTTGGTATATCCGACTAAAGCAACGACGGGATATGGAACTTTTTTTCGTTCTTTTCTGTGTAATGAACGCGTGCGTTTAACTTCTGCCAACTGCTTTTTCAGGCGGGAAATGCGGTCGCGAATGAGCCGCCGATCAGTTTCAATCTGCGTTTCACCAGGGCCGCCCATGAAACCAAAACCACCTCGTTGGCGTTCCAAGTGGGTCCAGGTTCGGACCAAACGGCTTTGTTGATAGCTGAGATGGGCAAGTTCAACCTGGAGTACACCCTCTTTGGTACGCGCACGTTCCCCAAAAATCTCCAGGATCAGCCCCGTTCGGTCAATGACCTTTGTTCCAATTGCACGTTCCAGATTCCGTTGTTGGACGGGTGTGACATGCGCATTGACAATCAGTACTTCTGCTTTTGTTTCTTCGAAAAGTGTCTTCAGCTCATCAATCTTGCCTTGGCCAATAATTGTTGCCGGGCGCCAATTATTGAGTGAAAGCAATTGGGCATCGACAATTTCCAGGTCGATCGCAACTGCAAGGCCACATGCTTCTTCCAGGCAAGCTTCAGCGTCCCGCAAAATGCGGCCGCTTTGCTTTTTTAGAGCCTTGGGCTCAGGATGTATGACAACAGCTTTTCGCCGAACATGATCATAAGTGATATGACCCGGCTTGCCCCCCCTGCCCTGGTTTACTGTTCCAGGAAACTCAGACGTGTCAGGCACTTAGCTGTCTGCATCCTCCGACCCATTGTCGCCTTCGAACAACTGCACGGGCCCGCCAGGCATGACCGTGGAAATCGCATGTTTGTAAACAAGTTGCGAATGTCCATCGCGGCGCAGTAAAACACAGAAGTTGTCAAACCAAGTAATGACACCCTGTAATTTAACACCATTGACAAGAAAAATTGTTACCGGCGTTTTGTTCTTGCGAACGGTGTTCAGGAATACATCCTGAAGATTATGAGATTTGTCTGACATGACCGTTCCGTTTTATTGTCAGTATGCTTTCTTTTAATGGCTTGATGATTATTGAATTTATCAAAATGGGAAGGATAGGCGTTTAAGCAGTCCCCCTCTCATCAGCGCCTGTTGCAATATGGCAGTGCCCCCATGTCATTGCAATAGATAGGATGACAAAGAGTGCTGATTTCTTCTTCACCTTTTATTGTTCAATAGTCTGAAGAAAGGAACCAGGAAGAGAAGGACCTCTAACTTACCGATGATCATCAACAAAACGGCGCTCAGCAAAACCCCAGTTTCTGCCTGATGAAAGCTCATAAAATTACTGTCAACCAGTCCGACCAACGGGCCTGTACTGCTTAGCATTGCAACCGCAGTTCCGACCGCTGAAATAAATGGTATTTTAAAGGCTGCAAACATCAAGGCGCCAAAGGTCGCGAAAACAATCAGCCCAATGAACAAGGACCAGGTGCTTAACATTTCCTCACTTGTGATTCTGCTGGAACGATATTTCACTGATAAAACACCATGAGGGTGCGCGAGCCTTGCCAACTCTTTCGTTGCATAACGTGAGAGCAGATGCAGTCGGAGGGTTTTTATACCGCCTGTTGTTGAAACCACACTCCCGCCAATGATGCATAATGCAAATAAAAGAATGATAATACTTAGACTTACAGGCATTGTATGGGCGCTTGTCAGGCCAGATGTCGTTAATGTGGAGATCGCAAGAAAAACCTGGTTCCAAATATAAGGACCAATCTGGTTGCTGCCGTCAAACGCCTTAGGGGCTGAAAGAACCAGCATGAAGACAGTGGCGATCACAAGAACTTTTGTGAACGTCTTTATCTCTTGGTCCTGGAATAATGAGTGCGCGCGGCCACGGGCGGCCCCCCTCACCAAGGTGAAATTTAGAGCGCCTGTAATCATCGCTGCTGCAATAAGACCTTCGGCCAGCCCGTTGTTGAACACATCCAAGCCTGCGGCATGGAGCGTGTAGCCACCTGTTGCAATGGCCGACATGGCGAGTGTTAAACCGTCAAGAAACGGAAGGCCTAGGATCCACAGGCCAATTGCAAAAGCAGCGGTGATGGAGGCATATGTTTGCCCCAGTCTTTGAAATGCCGATCTAAGGCGGTCCGTCAGTGTTTCACCTTCGCCATGAGGCAGATTGACCATCACATAGGAAGCCCCGCCAACACCAAATAAGGGAATGAGTAAAGCTGCAATGAGGAGGATACTCAAACCACCTAGCCACTCGATGAATATGCGCCATATCAAAAGTGCGGTTGGTATTTGGTCTTGCGAAACCAAGGCTGAGACGCCGGTTGTTGTCAACCCTGATACACCTTCGAAATAGGCCACCCAAAAGGAGTTTGTAACACCTGTTGTCAGAAATGGCAGACCTGCACCGATAGGACCGATGATGAACAAGCTTAATAAAAAGCTTAATGTGGTTTTCCGATTGTGAACAATTTTTATTGAGCGGAAGCTGAGTAAAACAGCACCGGAAATAAAAGCGAGAATGAGTGCGCTTTCGCTCAGGCCGATAAGCGCTTCATACTCCCTGCCCCATAATGCAATCAGCATGGGAAAAATATGCCCGACTGTCAGAATTGTAAAAAACCAACCCAGGATATAGGCCGCTGCTCTGATGGCCATGAGACATCCGTTCTCTTTGCTGAAACCCTTGAGAGGTTAAAAGAAATCCAGTCGGACAGCAAATAATTGCTCAACTTCTGCAACAGCATCCGCAAGCGCATAGACAATGACCTTGTCTTTAGGCTGAATGACTGTACCTGAACGTGCCATAATGACTTTGCCATCCCTGATAATGACGCCAAATCGAATGGCATCAGGCAATTTAGCTTTTGAAATGCTTTTTCCGACCAGAGGCGAGGTTTCAAGAGCTTCCGCTTCCAACACTTCGGCCCGCCCTTCCTGAAGGCTGTAGACGCCTCTGATACGGCCCCTGCGAATTTCTCCCAATATCGTCGAAACTGTCGTTTCCCGCGGATCAATGATGACATCAATACCCAAGGGTGCAATCAAAGCTGAATAGGTCGAATTATTAAGTAATGTGATGGCGCGTTTGGCACCGTGTTTTTTCGCCAGGAGAGAAGAGAGGATATTGACCTCATCATCATTCGAAATCGCAATGAAGGAATCCGTATCTGGAATATTCGCTTCTTGAAGAAGATCTGTGTCCAATGCGTTGCCGTTCAAGACAATGACATCTGGTAATTGCTCAGCCAGTTTTTCAGCCCTTGCCTGATCCTGCTCAATTACCGTCACTTTGACACCAGGGTTATGACGCCCAAGGTCTTCAGCTAGAAACCGACCTATATTTCCACCACCTGCAATAACAACGCGGTTCACACCCTTTTCTTCATGGCCGAAAACGGCCAACGCACGTTCAATTCGGTCGCTTTCAACGACAAAATATACACGGTCCCCAATCAGCATCATGTCATCGGCGGATGGTACGATGGATCGGTTATCGCGGCGAATGCCCATCACCGTGATATTGAGATCCGGAAACAATTCTTCTAATTGCCTCAAAGGCGTATCCACCACCGGGCAGTTTTCCTCAAGCCGAACGCCGACCACATGAACAAGGCCATCGCCAAAGGGGATGATGTCAACGGCACCAGGAAACTGCAGCTGCCGATGGATCGCATGGGCGACTTCAACCTCAGGAGAAATAATGACGTCGATGGGTAGATTGTCCCGACTGAATAAATCAGACCAGGCTTTTCGCAAATAACTCTGGTTGCGAATACGCGCGATTTTTGTCGGAACATCAAAGAGAGAATGGGCAACCTGACAGGCAATCATATTCACTTCGTCAGACTGAGTAACTGCGATCAGCATATCTGCATCATCGGCGCCCGCCTGATCTAAGATATCAGGGTCAGATGCGAAGCCAACCAGGGCCTGGACATCAAGGCTTTCTGAAATGGAGCGGACGAGTTTGACGGAGCGATCAATGACCGTTACATCGTTGCGCTGTTGCGACAATCTTTTCGCAATATTATATCCAACACGCCCTGCCCCGCAGACGATTACCCGCATAAACCCACCTGTTTCTTTGGCTCTATCAAGCCAAGATCCTATTCATTTCCTTTGCCGCGTATATTTGTGGACAGGCCTAAAGATTTTAATTTCCGGTGGAGTGCAGAGCGCTCCATACCCACAAATGTCGCAGTGCGCGATATATTACCGCTAAAGCGGCGGATTTGAATACGTAAATATTCGCGTTCAAAAGCTTCCCGTGCTTCCCGCAACGGAGATGTGACAATTGTGAGGTTGTGGTCTGCACTTATGTTTCGGGCGGGCTCCTCCCGAAGCTCAATGGGTAAATGCTCGACACTGACGACGTTGCAGCCATTGGGAGCCAGTATGACGACGCGCTCCAATACATTGCGCAGCTGACGAACGTTGCCCGGCCAGTCATAGGTCTGCAGGGCCGCCAGTGTGTCTTCACCGATGGCGAGATTCTGAGCGCGTCCGTGGCGATCTTTTAGCTTCGCCAGGAAATAATCAACAAGCTCAGGAATGTCTTCTCGGCGTTGATGGAGTGCAGGCATTTCCACCGGGACCACATTTAACCGATGGTAGAGATCTTCTCTGAACCGACCTGCGTCAATGGCGTCCCGTAAATCCTGTGCGGAAGAGCTGACCACCCTCACATCAACTTTGACTTTATTTGTACCGCCGACGCGTTCAAAAGTCTGTTCTGTCAACACGCGTAGGATTTTTGCCTGTGTGGTCGTCGGCATTTCAGCGACTTCGTCTAAAAACAACGTTCCACCATGAGCACGTTCGAGAAGACCACTTGAGATAACCTTTTCCTGTTCTTCAACACCAAAAAGCTCTTTTTCCATCCGTTCTGGCGCCATATTGGCTGCATTGACAACAACAAAAGGCCCTTCTGCGCGCAGAGACCAGTCATGAAGCAAGCGGGCAGCAACTTCTTTCCCCGAACCCGATGGGCCGGTGATCATCACACGACTGTTGGTCTTTGCGACTTTCTGAAGGTGGTTTTTCAGATTATGGATGGATGTTGAACGCCCCGTCAGCTCCAAATCCAGGCCGACGCGCTTCTTTAATTCAGCATTTTCACGCTTTAATCGCTCAACTTCTGTGGCACGTTGCACCAGAACAAGGAGCTGATCCGCCTGGAAGGGCTTTTCAATGAAGTCATAGGCCCCTCTTTTAATGGCCGCCACCGCGGTTTCAACATTGCCATGACCGGAAATGATGATGACCGGAAGCTGAGGGTCTTGTTTCTTGATAGCGTCTAATATTTCGAGCCCATCCATACGGCTGCCATGAAGCCATATGTCAAGAATAACAAGCGACGGGCGGCGTTCTGCCAAAGCTGCCAGGGCACTGTCACTGTCATGCGCAACACGTGTCTGATAGCCTTCATCGGATAAGATCCCGCTGATCAGTTCACGGATGTCTTCTTCATCGTCAACGATTAGAATTTCAAGCGCCATTTCTTACATTCTCACTTATTCAAGACAGTTTTCGCCTTAGCTGAACGTCATCGTCATCACCGGCTTCCTCCAGGCGAATATTCAGCGTCTTTATATCCAGTTTAATGATGGCTTCTGCGCCACCATCAGGACAGTCTCTAAGCACAAGCTGTCCATTATGGTCTTCGATGATTTTTTTCACGATTGCCAGTCCAAGGCCTGTTCCCTTAGTTCTGGTTGTGACATAAGGCTCGAACAGTCTGTCCTTAATATCTCCCGGCAGCCCGCGGCCGTTGTCACGAATGATAATCTCCGCAAAATCTCCTTCTTCATATAAGCTTGCGGAAATTCTCCCTTTTTCAGGGCGTTGATCCTTTTCGCGCTGATCCTGTATCCTCTGGATGATGGATTCTGTGGCATTTTTCACCACATTGGTCAGGGCTTGAGACATAAGTCTTCTATCAATGGCCAGCCTCATCTCATCCACTTCGCATTGGAGCGTGAACTCAATCTCTGGGTTTGCGACTTCCTGAAGGAAAATAGCCTGCCTCAACGTATCAAGAAGGTCTTCCTGGTGCAAAATGGGTGCGGGCATTCTTGCAAAAGACGAAAATTCATCAACAATACGCCTTAAGTCCCCGACCTGACGTATGATTGTATCAGTACATTGAGAGAAAATTTGAGGGTCTGTCTGAACTTCCTTGCCATATTTTCTGCGCAGGCGTTCGGCTGAAAGCTGAATAGGCGTCAGGGGGTTTTTGATTTCATGGGCAATGCGGCGCGCCACATCTGCCCAGGCAGCGCGTCGCTGATCAGCGAGCTGTTCAGTGATGTCATCAAAGGTGACCACATAACCGACAATTTCATTTTTCTCAAATTCGGCGGACATCTGAACAGCAAGGCTTTGAATTTGCCCATCTCGCATCAAATTCACCCGGCCTTGTGCATAGCCGCTGCCGCTTTTCCTTATTTCTTCCAAAAGCGGTCCGAATTCAGTCAGCGGTTCAAGAATATCCTGATCTATAAGTTCATCGTTTTGCAGGTTCAGGAGGTCTAATGCAGATCTGTTCGCAAGATTTATCCTCCCTTGCGCATTTAAACCGAGGACACCCGCAGATACACCCTCTAAAACGGTCGCGGTGAATCTCTGACGAAGTGCGAGTTCCTCATTCGCACTGACCAGGGCACCGGTTTGAACCTGAAGTTGGGTCGTCATACGGTTGAAGGCACGGGAAAGCGTTCCCAATTCATCCATTGCCCCCCTGACAGGTACCCGGGCGGACAAATCCCCTGCCCTGATCCGTTCAGCGGCCTGAGCCAAGTTGCTGATGGGTGAGATCATCCGCGTGGCAAACCAAAGGGCGACAAGGATAGCGGCCAGAAGAATGGCAAGCGCCACAAGCATAAGGACAATATTATATCGGATTTGGGCGTTAGATCGCTCAGCCTCCAGTTGTTTATATTCAGACAAGGCTGTTTGAGTGGCGTTATAATGGCTTATGACCCTGGGGTCGACAAGACGGCTCACATAGAGATAAGCGTCGAAATAACTTTCAAGTTTGACAAGTGCATCAACGCGATCTGTTCGGCTTTCGCCATCAGATAGAATAACGATTTCCCCGTTGACGGCGCGTTGAAAATCTCTGGACGCAAGGCCTTTCGTTCCAACAGATACGCCTAGCTCATGGCGTGCCATCACCCGCATGGAACTATCAAAAACAATTGCTTCCGATAGGTCTCTCGTTAACGCCTGGCGGATGACATAGCGTTGTAGAAGGTCTCTGTTCTGCTCTAAAATTGGTTGGGAATTTAAGTCTTTTGCCATACGTTCAAGGTCTTGGCGGATGACCTCACGATGTTCTGCTACATAGGCCTCAGCTACAGTTGCCGCATTGTCCAAAACCGTACGTACACGATCGGAAAACCAAACCTGCAAACCAAATTCAAACAGCAAGGATGATGCAATGCCGACAAGCAGTGTTGGAACAATGGCAATGGCAGAGAAGAGAAGAACAACACGCCCATGAAGTCTGGACCCTGCTGATCCTTTGCGCCGCTCAGCCCAGAGAATAGCCAGTCTCCGCCCAATCAAGGCACCAAGGCCCAGGATGGGAAGCAGTGTCAATGTCAATAAGAGTGTAACGCTTGGCTGTACTGCCTGGTTCAATGGGTCTGCGGGTTTTGACAAGATTGTATAAGCGGCGAGACCAGTGACAACGGATATAAGGGCAAAAAGCAGCTCAAGTTTGGCGCTTAAATCGACCTTTCGTGCCCATCTTTTAAACAACATCCACCGGGGGGTGGGACGCCGCCCACTGTAAGCAGCGCCTTTATCGATAACAGGAACGCCTGAATTTTGTGTGTCAGTCAAAACTTTTAAACCCTTGCCTCAGTCACCCATGGTGCTGATAGGATCACAATGTGGCAAAATTACATCATTGTGCAAGCTTTGACTGTAACTATCGGCTATTCATAGATTTTTCGATGCGCGTTCGACATTGATATCCAGTAAACGGATCTTTTTACGTAAGGTATTACGGTTTAATCCCAATAATTCGGCAGCTCTCAGCTGATTGCCTTGGGTTGCGGTTAAACAAGCGATAATCAGCGGTCTTTCAACCTCTTTTAAAACACGGTCATAGAGCCCATCGGGCGGCAATTGATGCCCGTGTGCGGCAAAATATCGACTGATATGATATTCAACACTTTCCCCGAGCCCTTCTTCTTTTGATGGAATAGCTTCACTTTTTTCCGATTGCCCGAGTTCCATTGTGACGATCTTTGACGTGATGACATCATCTGGATAAAGCGCCACCAACCGTCGGATCAGGTTTTCCAACTCCCGCACATTCCCTGGCCAGCGATGTTCCTGAAGGGCTGTCAGGGCGTCGGAATGAATGGTTTTCTCAGGCAAGCCTGATTTTGCCGCCAATTTGAGGAAGTGATTGGCTAGTAAAGGGATATCTTCCCATCGTTCTCTTAATGAGGGTAAGCGAATGGGTATGACGTTTAATCGGTAAAACAGGTCTTCACGCAACAGCCCGCCTTCGACCAGTGATTTCGCGTCTTTATTTGTTGCGGCGACAATTCTTATGTTGGTTTTGATGCTGTTCCGGGCACCAACCGGAGTATATTCCCCCTCTTGCAGAACCCGGAGTAAACGCGTCTGCGCATCAATCGGCATGTCCCCGATTTCATCAAGAAATAACGTCCCGCCTTGCGCCTGTTCGAATTTCCCTGGTGCGCGGTTTGTTGCACCTGTAAAGGCCCCTCGTTCGTGGCCGAATAATTCACTTTCAATCAATTCACGTGGAATGGCGGCCATATTTACAGCAATGAATGGTCCATTTTTCCGGGGGCTTAAATCATGTAATGCATGTGCGACCAGTTCTTTGCCTGTCCCGCTTTCGCCGGTAATCATCACGGTAAGGTCCGTGGACACAATTCGCGCTATGGTGCGATACACATCCTGCATGGCGGCCGAACGGCCAACGAGAGGAAGCTCGTCATCAGCGGTACCGGACTGAATTTTAGTCTTCTCTGATGAAAGAGATTTACATGCAGTCTGAATAATATCCTGCAAGTCTTTAATATTAAAAGGTTTAGGAAGATATTCATATGCACCAACTTCATTTGCCTTCACGGCGGTTGCCAGGGTGTTTTGAGCACTCATAACAACGACGGGTAAGCCTGGACGGTGTTTTTGAATGCGTGGAATCAGGTCCAACCCGTTTCCATCAGGCATGATGACATCCGTTATGACAACATCACCTTCCCCATCATTCACCCATTGCCACAAGCCGGAAGCTGTGCTTGTTGTCCGTACATTGAACCCAGCCCTGGATAAGGCCTGGGACACCACTGTGCGAATGGCCGCATCATCGTCTGCAACGAGAATTGTATACGTCTTAGTCATAGGCTTGTGCCTCTTCGGCTTTGGGCAAAAGGATGTGAAATGCCGTCTTTCCCCTTTGTGTTTCGCAATCTATCACGCCTCCATGTTCGGCGATAAATTTCGCAACGAGGGAGAGACCTAAGCCTTTCCCATTTGTTTTGGTGGTGACAAAGGGCTCAAATATCTGTGGGAGAATGTCGTCTGCAACACCAGGACCATTGTCTGAAATGGTCACTTCGATGGGGAGCGTGACGGATTGTGTGCTTCCTGGGATGTTTAAGCGCATCCCATGAGAATAAGCGGTCGATATGGTGATCACGCCATTGTCATGAGGCAATACTTCAACGGCGTTTTTAATCAGGTTGATGAAAACCTGGATGAGTTTATCGCGGTGGCCTGAAATCGCAGGTAAAGACGGGTCATATAGTGTTTTGATCCCGATATTTTTATCGGTCCCCTGATGAACAACTTTCAAGGCATGGTCCAAGATTTCATGAATATTCTGTGGTGATTTTTGAAGCGGACGAGGGTCCGAAAAATCTTCCATTGTGCTCACGAGACTATCAATACGATCCACTTCCCTAATGATCAGCTCTGTAAGTGTCTGTTCTTCCATATTTAAGCCGTCGTCCAAAAGCTGAGCAGCTCCCTTTATGCCAGCCAGGGGGTTTTTAATTTCATGGGCAAGAAGCGCGGCAGCCCCTGTCACACTTCGGGCAGCATTTCGATGAATGAGTTGCCGGTTGATTTTATCAGCAATGGATTTCGTCTCAAACTGTATGAAAATCTTAAGCGGGTCGTCTTGCACGAGGCCCAGTTTCACATCCACTCTCTGTGTGTCTCCATTTTGAAGAGAGACGTCGATGTCATGTTCGGTGAAACCGGCCTTTAATCTGATGGCCTCTTTGACCAGTGCCAAAATCGGACTATTCGGCGCAATGATGTCTGAAAGCAATTTCGTTCGCAGGCTATTTTGGGATAGAAGAAAAAAATGCTCCGCGGCGTTATTTGCAAGCTCTATCTGTCCTTGGGCATTGATAAGGATCAGCGCATCGCTCAAGGCGTTTATCAATGCTTCGGCAGCTCCATCCCCCCTGTCCCCGCGCTTTTCCACCTAGGCAGCCTCATGTTCCAGTAGCGGTGTATAAAATGACCGCAGACGCGCTTTGACCTCGTCGGGGTTTTCAAGGCGGTTTAAGTCATTTCTAAACTCAGCAGAACTATGCAGCCCCTTCGTATACCACCCGAGATGCTTCCGTGCGATACGCACGCCTGCTTCAGTGCCATAATGATCCAGCATGGCATCATAATGATGAAGGATTGTATGGAGCTGCTCTTCCAAGCCTGGATCCGGCAGGCGTTGGCCGCTGCGCAAATATTCTATGGCCTGCGCGATAAGCCAGGGTCGACCATATGTCCCTCGACCGATCATTACACCGTCTGCGCCTGATTTCTCCAGAGCCTGATCGATATCGTCGAAACAAGTGATGTCTCCATTGGCGATCACGGGAATGGATACAACGTCTTTAACCTTCCGAATGAAATCCCAGTCAGCGGTGCCGCGATACATCTGATTTCTGGTACGCCCATGAACGGTAACCAGTTTAGCACCCTCAGATTCTGCAATCCTTGCGAGTTCAGGGGCATTTAAACAATCCCTGTCCCATCCCATGCGCATTTTTACAGTGACTGGTACGGAAACCGCTTTCACCGTTGCAGCGATTAATTGTCCGGCATGAACCAGATCCCGCATAAGGGATGACCCTGCGTGGCCGTTAACTACCTTTTTAACAGGGCAGCCCATATTTATATCTATGATGGCGGCCCCACGGTCCTCGTTTAATTTGGCGGCTTCAGCCATGACTGAGGCCTCACACCCCGCAAGCTGGACAGACATAGGTTGTTCTTCAGCGCAATTCGTTGCCATCTTCAACGTGCGTTTCGTCGCGCGGACCATGGCCTCTGATGCAATCATTTCGGACACAACAAGGCTTGCGCCAAAGCTTTTGACAAGGCGCCTGAACGGCAGATCAGTTACACCTGACATTGGCGCAAGTATGACAGCGTCATCCAGTTTTACAGGACCGATTTCTATGCCCATTTTGACTTCACCCAGCTCAGCTGCTTAAATTTTGTGCAGCATATAAAGTGTTTTCAAGAAATAAGCAACGCCGGGTCCATGTGAATTGCCTCTTGGCAAGGCTTTTAAAGCGGTTAAAGTGCGCGAAAATCGACAGCATGATATGTGGAATGGAATTTAAGCAGCTATGTCAGCAATCGCATTGGTCGTCGCAGCAGGACAAGGGTTGAGAGCCGGAGGAGGCACTCCCAAACAATATCGTCCAGTTCTGGGGAAAGCTGTTTTATCCCATTGTCTTCAACATCTGGGGAGCCATGCCTCTATTGATCATATTCAGCTTGTCATCGGTGAAGGGTATGACGACCTTTATGCGAAGACAGTATCGGAATTGGACCCGGCCATAGAACGTAAATTACTTCAGCCCATTCAAGGTGGTGCAACGCGGCAGACATCAGTTTACAATGGGCTTAAAGCACTGGAAGTGATGGCACCGAAATATGTATTCATTCATGACGCCGCCCGCCCCTTTGTTCAAGCCAGAGTTATTGATGATCTGTTTGCAGCATTGAGCACGCATGAAGGGGCTATAGCAGCCCTTCCCGTCCCCGATAGTTTAAAACGAGGCCGGAACCTCGTTGAGGAGGATGTGGACCGATCTCAGCTCTGGCGCGCGCAGACACCTCAGGCCTTTGTGTTTTCCACAATCAAAAATGCCCATGAGATGGCATATGATGCCCATCAGTCAGCTTTTACCGATGACGCCTCTGTCCTAAAAGCACAGGGCCTTGATGTCGCCCTTGTTCGAGGCGATGAAGCCATGTTCAAAGTGACAGAGCCGGAAGATTTTAAAAGAGCGGAAGCATTTCTTATGAATCAGTTCAATGATATCCGTATGGGTCAAGGTTATGACGTTCATCGTATCGTTCCAGGCGATCATATGTGGTTATGCGGTGTGAAAATCGATACGGATATCTCTCTTGCAGGTCATAGCGATGCGGATGCGGGCCTTCATGCCTTAACGGATGCCATATTGGGCGCCATTGGTGCTGGCGATATTGGCCAGCATTTCCCGCCAAGCGACCCGCAGTGGAAAGGTGCTGCATCGGATGCTTTTCTGGCCCATGCGGCCAAGCTGGTGCGGGAGAAAAACGGGTTGATAGCAAATTGCGATGTCACATTGATCTGTGAGCGCCCAAAAGTCGGCCCTCATCGGCTTGCAATGCAGAAACGCATTGCTGAGATATTGCAAATCCAAGAAGATCGTGTTTCGGTAAAGGCAACCACGACAGAGAAATTAGGTTTTACTGGACGTGGTGAAGGTCTGGCTGCTCAGGCCATAGCAACAGTTCGGCTACCTGGATAAGGCCCGGATAAGGAGTGCGTAACAATGAGAATGCTAAAAACTCTGACATTGAGTGCAGTTTGCGCTTTAACCCTTGGCCCCTCTTCTTTTGCGCAAGGCTCCCTCACATGCCTCACGGGGCCTGATACACGGGCAATTGTGACCCTTATGCTGGATAGGGGAACAGAGAAAATGCTTGAGAAATGTACATTATATCCGATCGCACAAGGCACGCCTTTCCTCTCCGCAAATAAAGACGCCATTTCGAAACGGTTTGATGACCTTAGTGATGAAGCTTTTGCTTTCTTAATCGGGAAAATATATTCGGGGCTGGATAAAGATTCTCCGGTTGCCCGGGCAGCGGTAAATGGAATTGTCGATGAATTGGTTGCAAGCTCCTTTGGTGATTTTTCACAGCCGAACAGCTGTTCAAATGCAGATATTCTAAGCAGCGGGCTGGCGACGCTTGAGGACGAGGATATTGTCACTGCCCTGACTGTGATAGCTCAACAGGTTCTAGGCCGGAATGACGAAACAATCCCTCTCCCTCTATGTGAAGCGCAATGAAAGAACGGGCAGCCTTTATTCTGGCAACATGGTTCGGCTCTGGCCTGATAAAGCCGGCACCTGGCAGCTGGGGATCATTGGCTGCTCTGCCCTTCGCCTATTTTCTCATTCATTTTAATAATATCACCCTTTATGTTATTGTAACTGCTGTTGTTTTTTTCATCGGCATGTGGGCAACGGCAATCTATAGTGCGCAGGCTCAAAAGGAAGATGCCTCCGAAATTGTTATTGATGAAGTTGTTGGGCAGTGGATCGCATTATGGCCTTGGTTGTTTCTCGTGCAACCGAGTATTTGGGGTTATGTTGCCGCCTTCCTGCTATTCCGCTTCTTTGATATCTTAAAACCCTGGCCCATCAGCCTTGCGGATAGGCGCCATGATGCATGGGGCGTTATGTTAGACGATGTCGTTGCCGGATTGATGGCGGCATTGGTGTCTTGGGGGGTTATCTTTTATGCGTTTTGATAAGCAGGCGGAGGAACTATTGGCGTTATGCCGAGCTAAGGGATTAAGCCTCGCAAGCGTTGAATCCTGTACCGGTGGGCTGATCGGCGCAAGCCTGACAGAAATCCCCGGCTCCTCGGACGTTGTCGTTGGCGGTTTCATTACCTATTCAAATGATGCAAAGGCAAACCTGGTCGCAGTCGGCAGGGAGGCTTTGGAGCAATTTGGTGCTGTTAGCGAAAATGTTGCTGCTCAGATGGCAGAGGGTGGAAAAGCAGCAATTGGTGCTGATATTGTTGTTTCCGTGACAGGCATAGCCGGGCCAGGCGGCGGGTCTAAAGAAAAGCCTGTGGGACTGGTCTGCTTCGGTCTGGCCCATGTATCGGGCATCGAAACATTTACAAAGATATTCCCAAATAATGGGCGACATGAAATACGTCAGCAAAGCGTAGCATATGCTTTTGATCTGTTAAAAGCCGCTGCGGAAAGAGCTTAGGCGATTTCGTAAAGGTCTGAAGCGCGTTCTTCAAAAGCATTTACCATGCGTCTTGTCGCTTCTGAGAACAGGCTTCCAACTAAGCTTTCAAACACACGGTTTTTAAATTCAAAGTCGACGTGAAAGTCGACAATACATCCCCCTTCCGGCTTAGGGGAAAAACGCCAGTCGTTGTGCAGATATTTTAACGGCCCGCGAATATAAGAAACTCTGATATGACCGGGGTGGTCCAGGTGAACTCTGGAAGTGAAGCGTTCCCGAAAAACGCGGAAGCCGATAATCAAATCAGCCATCATTTCCCGTTCAGCTTTTGAAATAATCCGTGCGCCCTGGCACCAAGGCAAAAATTCCGGATAACGTTCAACATCAGCAACGAGGTCGAACATGTCTTGCGCCCTATATGGCAGGCATTTGCGTTCCCGATGACGCGGCACTTTTCTTACCCCAGTTTTTATTATGTAATGTCCCAGCCCCCGCAGCGGTTCACCACATTATCTCCCCCCAATTTATTGGGCGATAGACTAAGGGCGATGTACGTACAAAGCCAGAAATATTTTAATGCCGAAGGAGAATTTCTATTAACGCCTTGCAACTTTGGCCAGTTTTTCTTCCCGCGCCGTTCGAAGTTTTCTGAAGTCGTCTCCGGCGTGATAGCTGGAACGTGTCAAAGGGCTGGCGGAGACCATGAGAAAGCCTTTTGCTCGCGCAATACTCTCATATGCGGAAAATTCTTCTGGTGTAATAAAGGCTTGGACATCTGCATGTCTTGGTGTGGGTTGCAGATATTGGCCAATCGTCAGAAAGTCGATACCGGCGGAACGCATGTCATCCATAACCTGATGAACCTGCCATTTTTCCTCACCCAGACCGACCATCATGCCGGATTTGGTAAAAATAGACGGGTCGCGTTGTTTGACACGATCGAGAAGCTTCAAACTGTGATAATAGCGGGCGCCCGGCCGAATAGTGGGGTAGAGGCTTGGAACTGTTTCAAGATTATGATTAAACACATCCGGCTTTGCATCCACGATCCAATCCAGCACTTCTTCAGGCTTGTTTCTGAAGTCCGGTGTCAGGATTTCAATAGTGGTCTGCGGAGTGTGTTCGCGTAAAGCCTCTATGACTTTTACAAAGTGTTTCGCGCCACCATCAGGCAAATCATCTCTGTCTACTGAGGTGATAACAATATGATTAAGGCCCATCTCAGCTGTTGCTTCAGCAACATTTTGAGGTTCCATCGGGTCAACCCGATTTGGCATGCCGGTTTTAATATTGCAAAACGCACAGGCCCTTGTGCAGGTATCGCCTAATATCATGACTGTCGCATGTTTTAGCGTCCAGCATTCCCCTATATTGGGGCAGGCTGCTTCTTCACAAACGGTATTCAGCTTCAGGCCACGCATCAGTTTCCGCGTTTCCTGATATCCGCGGGAAACAGGTGCTTTTACCCGGATCCAAGACGGTTTGCGCATGGGGCGGGTTTTAGTTGCGATGATTTGATCTGTGCTCATGCTCTTTCATTTATCCTTTGGGCTATGGATTGACAAGCAATAGCGTCCTCATGTGGACTATAACGCGAGTGCATGCCTAAAATGACGCCGGCGTGATTTAAATCAATTGCGTTGAACGCCATTTGTATAAATTGGCCCTGATGAAATCGGACGAGGAATGGAAAATGGTTTTTCCAAAAGAATTACAGGATGGTTATCAGCGTTTCTTAAATCAGAATTTTAAAGATCAGCATTTGAAATATGAGACGCTTGCCCATGAAGGGCAATCACCAAAGACGATGATTATCGCTTGTTGTGACAGTCGCGTGGACCCCGCTGCGATCTTTGATGCGGGCCCCGGGGATTTGTTTATCGTCCGAAATGTCGCAAATCTTGTCCCTCCTTATAGTTTGGATGGCACGCATCATGGGACATCAGCTGCTATTGAATTTGCCGTATGTGGGTTGAAGGTTGACCATATCGTCGTGTTGGGTCACGCCCAATGTGGAGGTGTCAAAAGCGCATTGGCCTCTGATTTGGAAAACCCGTCAAAAGACAGCTTTATCACGCGATGGATGTCTCTTATCGCAGCGACAAAGACAGATTTGCTTCGGCATTATAAAGGCGACGATATACAGCGTGCGATGGAAGAGGCTGTGGTTCGGGCGTCACTTTCAAATCTTATGACGTTCCCAATAGTAAGAAACGCCGTAGAGGAAGGCAGACTTCATCTCCACGGCGCGCATTTCGGTATTGCCGACGGCAAATTAGCTGTTCTTTAGATATGCAAGGCTTTCCCATAGGCATCCAGCACGCTTTCATGCATCATTTCCGAAAGCGTTGGGTGCGGAAAGACCGTGTGCATCAATTCAGCCTCTGTGGTTTCCAAAGTCCGCGCAACGACATAGCCTTGGATTAATTCAGTGACTTCTGCCCCCGCCATATGAGCCCCTAGAAGCTCGCCGGTTTTTTCATCAAATACCGTCTTAATCATGCCTTCGGCTTCGCCAAGAGCAATAGCTTTGCCATTGCCCATGAAGGGGAAGCGGCCGACTTTGACTTTATAGCCCTGCTCTTTCGCCTTTTCCTCCGTCAGACCAACAGATGCGACCTGAGGCTGGCAATAGGTGCAGCCGGGAATATTGTCTTTATCCATGGGATGGAGGTTTTTAAGCCCCGCGATTTTCTCGACAGCAATCACACCTTCATGACTGGCTTTATGGGCAAGCCAAGGCGCTCCTGCGACATCACCGATCGCCCAGATGCCATCAACATTGGTTTGGCCCCACTCATTCGTGACGATATGACCGCGATCTGTTTTGACGCCAACGCCTTCAAGACCCAGGCTCTCAATATTTCCCGTAATACCGATGGCGAGAATGACCTTGTCAAATGTCTGGCTTTCTTTCTTGCCGCCCTTGTCGATGGTGGCGGTGACACCGGCTGCCCCTGGCTTCAATTCCGTGACAGACGCTTTGGTGTGAAGTTTTAAACCGCGTTTTTTAAGCGCTTTTTCCATGAAAGCGGAAATTTCCGCATCTTCTACTGGTAAAATCCGGTCCATCACTTCAACAACAGTCGTGTCTGCGCCCAAATCGTTGTAAAAGCTTGCAAATTCAATGCCGATGGCCCCCGAACCGATAACAAGCAATGACTTCGGCATGGTTTTTGGCGTCATGGCGTGTTTATAAGTCCAGATATTTTCACCATCTGCCTTTAAATGAGGCAGTTCACGCGCTCGTGCGCCTGTGGCCAGAATAATATTCTTCGCCTGAATATCGGCAATCTTCTTGCCGTCTTTTTCGACACTTAGCTTATTTTTAGCTGTCAGCTTTGCATGACCGTCAAAAACAGTGACCTTATTCTTTTTCAACAGATGTTTAACGCCCGCGTTCAATTGCCCTGCGACCCCGCGGGAGCGTTTGACAACAGCTTCCAGGTCAAAGCCAATGCCCTCTGCCTTCAGGCCATAGTCCTTGGCATGTTGCATATAATGATAGATTTCAGAGGACCGCAGCAAAGCTTTGGTTGGGATACAGCCCCAATTCAGGCAAATTCCGCCTAAATGTTCCCGCTCAACGACAGCAGTTTTAAGTTTTAACTGAGCAGCACGGATCGCAGCTACATAGCCCCCTGGCCCACCGCCAACGATCACCACATCAAAATTCGTGTCGCTCATAATCATCCTCTTTGGTCTTGAGAGATATTTTGAGGCTAAAGCCTCTCTAAATTCTTTGCAGTTAACTCAGTTTCATGCGCACCGGTATTACGCGTTTCAGCCTTTGCCAAAATCATCACCGAACACTCTTCAGGGCTGTTCGTGCGGTGCTCGACGCCTTTGGGAATGACGATGAATTCACCTGGGTCTAAATGTTCAACACAATCTCGAAATTCCAAGACCAGATGTCCGTCTATGACCAGGAAAAGCTCGTCTGTCTCCTCATGACTGTGCCAGAGAAATGGGCCTTTGAACTTTGCTACACGCACTTCACAGTCATTGAAATCACCAACTATTTTTGGCGTCCAATGTTCTTGGAATAAGCCCAATTTTTCTTTCAAATCAATTTTATGGCTCATGCGTGCATCTCTTCGCTGCGCTAACAGGCGGATCTAAAGTCGTTCCAGGTTTTTTGCTGTCAATTCTGTTTCATGCTGACCTGTGTTCCTTGTCCCGGATCTGGCAAGAAACATCACTGAACATTCTTCGGGGCTATTCGGGCGATGCTCTACGCCTTTGGGAATGACAATGAATTCACCAGGGCTCAGCCGCTCCACGCGATCCCGAAATTCCATGACGAGTTCACCATCAATGACCATGAACAACTCATCTGTGTCTTCATGGCTGTGCCAGACAAAGGGGCCTTTAATTTTGACAATACGGACTTCGCAATCGTTGAAATCTGCAACGATTTTGGGCGTATAATGCTCAGTGAAAAGACTGAGTTTTTCTTTCAAGTCAACTTTCGTGCTCATAGCGCCGACCTACAGCAACATGGTCACTGGGTCTTGGATATAGCCTTTAAAGGCTGCCAGGAATTCAGAACCTATTGCTCCGTCCAAGACCCGGTGGTCCACAGATAATGTGCAGGGCATGACTGTTGCAATGGCTAAGGCACCGTCTTTAGCAACGGGACGCTGTTCTCCTGCCCCAACGGCCAAGATCGCACCTTGAGGCGGGTTGATAACAGCCCCAAATTCTTTAATCCCATACATGCCTAAGTTAGAGATGGAAAATGTCCCGCCCTGATAATCTTCGGGCATTAATTTTCCATCGCGCGCTTTGCCGGCAAGCTCTTTCATCTCAGTTGAAATCTGCGAAAGGCCTTTGGCACCGGCATCTCGAACAACGGGTGTGACAAGACCGCCTGGGACCGCGACAGCGACGGAAATATCTTGTCGCTGCATCAAATACATTTTGTCCCCTGCAAATTGCGCATTAGCGGCAGGAACTTTTTTCAAGCCCAAAGCGCAGGCGCGGATGATGAAATCATTCACGCTCAGCTTCACGCCTTCATCCGCCAGTTTCGCATTCAGCTCCTTACGCATGGCAAGTAATTTATCCAACTCAACATCGATGGTCAGATAAAAATGTGGAACAGTTGTTTTGGCTTCTGTCATGCGTTTGGCAATGACTTTACGCATACCAGGCAGCTTGACTTCCTCATAAGGAATATCTGTTGGAACTGGGTAGTCCGTTGGGGCCTGTTGTATGGCTGCCGGCGTTGCAATGGAGGTTGCAGGTTGTTCACCGGACACAGCAGCTTGAATATCGCGTTTGACAATGCGCCCGTTTGGACCTGTTCCTGTAACGGCACTTAAATCAAGGCCTGCCTGTTCAGCCATGCGCCGTGCCAGCGGCGAGGCCTTAACACGTTCTCCATTTGCGACCTGCGGTGCAGGTGTAGATACTGGTGCGGGTTCAGATGTGATTGCTTTCGCAGCTGGCGCTTCCTCAACCTGAGGAGCTGGTGCGGCTTTGCTTTGCCCTGCTCCGTCCAATGCTGAAGCGTCGTCGTCTTCTTCTAAAAGAAGTGCAATCAGTTCGCCAACAGGTACATCTTCAGAGCCTTCTGAGACGAGGATTTTGCCCATCTTACCATCATCAATGGATTCAACTTCCATTGTCGCTTTGTCGGTTTCAATTTCGGCGATGACTGTGCCGGACGTGACATCGTCCCCTTCTTTTACAAGCCACCGGGCCAAAGTGCCTTTTTCCATCGTTGGGGATAAGGCAGGCATGAAAATTTCAATTGGCATCGTCTTAAATCCCCATTCAGTCTTTGTAACAGACTTGTTTTGCTGCGGTGACTACGTCATCCGCTTTCACCAAAGCCAGTTTTTCCAGATTATTCGCATAAGGCAAAGGCACATCCACATTGGTCACGCGGAGAACAGGTGCATCCAAGTCGTCAAAGCCTTCTTCCATGCAAATCGCCATGATTTCAGAAGAAACTGAGAATTGAGGCCATCCCTCTTCAACGCTGACCAGGCGGTTGGTCTTGGCCAGGCTTTTCAAAATTGTCTCTTTGTCCAAGGGGCGAATTGTGCGCAAATCAATGACTTCCGCGTCAATACCTTCAGCTGCCAGTTTTTCTGCCGCTTCCAAGGCCACGCCAACACCAATGGTATAGCTGACCAATGTCACGTCATTGCCTTCCCGCATGACCCGCGCTTTGCCAAGTGGCAGCACATAGTCGTCAACGTCAGGCACATCAAAGCTTTGGCCATAAAGAAGTTCATTCTCCAGGAACACGACTGGGTTTGGATCGCGGATCGCAGCTTTCAACAGGCCTTTTGCATCAGCAGCGTCATAAGGTGCGACCACGATCAAACCCGGTACATGCGCATACCATGGGGCATAGTTTTGACTATGTTGCGCACCGACACGCGACGCAGCGCCATTTGGACCACGGAAAACAATGGGGCAACGCATCTGACCACCAGACATATAATTCGTCTTGGCGGCAGAATTGATAATTTGATCAATAGCTTGCATGGCGAAGTTAAAAGTCATGAACTCAATGACAGGCTTTAATCCACCCATTGCAGCACCAGCGCCCAGGCCTGCAAAACCATGTTCAGTAATCGGTGTATCAATCACCCGGTCAGCGCCAAATTCATCCAGCAGACCTTGGGTCACCTTATAAGCGCCTTGATATTCGGCAACTTCCTCACCCATGACGAAAACATCTTTATCGCCGCGCATTTCTTCGGCCATCGCGTCGCGCAGAGCTTCACGGACTGTTTGGCGAACCATGTTGGTGCCTTCCGGCAGGTCTGGATCGGATGCCACGGTTTTCTGAACAGGTGCTTCTACTGTTGGGGCCGTTTCTTCAACAGGCTCTTCAGCTTCCGCTGCCGGCTCAGGAGCCGACATTTCAACAGCAGCGCTGTCTTCACCATCTTCAGCGATTAACGCAATCAAAGTACCCACTTTGACGCCTTCAGAACCTTCATCAATCAAAAGCTTGGCAACCGTGCCTTCATCAATGGCTTCTAATTCCATTGTAGCTTTATCGGTTTCAATTTCAGCAATCAGATCGCCGCTTGAAACACTGTCGCCTTCTTTGACCAGCCATCGGGCAAGTGTGCCTTCTTCCATTGTGGGGGACATGGCGGGCATGGTAATTTCGATTGTCATGGATTATGCCTCCACCAAAACATCAGTATAAAGTTCACTTGGATCTGGTTCCGGGCTGTGTTGCGCGAAATCAGCGGCTTCAGCGACAAGTGCTTTAATCTCTTTATCCAAGGCTTTTAACTGGTCTTCACCAATACCTTGAGCTTCCAGTTCCGGCTTCAGTTGCTCAATTGGGTCCTGCTTTTGGCGGACTTCCTGAACTTCTTCTTTGGAACGGTATTTGGCGGGGTCAGACATAGAGTGACCGCGGTAGCGATAGGTCTTCATCTCAAGGAGAATAGGCCCATTTCCTTCACGGCACCAGGCAATGGCTTCTTCTGCTGCTGCACGAACTTCCAAGACGTCCATGCCATTGACAAGGCGTCCTGGAATGCCAAAGCTTTCCCCGCGTTTATGGAGCGCTGTTTCAGCACTTGAGCGGTTAATGCTTGTCCCCATGGCATATTGATTGTTTTCAACCACATAAACGACCGGAAGCTTCCAAAGCGCTGCCATGTTGAAACTTTCATAGACCTGGCCCTGATTGGCTGCACCATCGCCAAAATAGGCAAAAGCAACATTGCCATCGCCTTTATATTTATGGGCAAAAGCCAGACCTGTGCCCAAAGAAACCTGAGCGCCAACGATACCATGCCCGCCATAAAAGCCATGTTCGACGGAGAACATGTGCATGGACCCGCCTTTGCCTTTTGAAATGCCCCCTGCCCGGCCGGTTAACTCTGCCATGACAGCTTTAGGGTCAATATCAACTGCCAGCATATGTCCGTGGTCGCGATATCCGGTAATAACGCTGTCGCCTTTTTTGGCCGCTGATTGCAGTCCAACGACGACGGCCTCTTGGCCGATGTACAGGTGACAAAAGCCACCTATCAAGCCCATGCCGTACATTTGCCCCGCGCGTTCTTCAAAACGCCTGATCAGCAGCATTTGCCGGTAAAATTCCAACAGTTCTTCTTTGGATGCAGAATAACGCGGTGCTGCGGCAGCTTTTGCCGCGCTCGCTTGTGATTTTTTTTGCGTACTTGTTGCACGCTTTGAGCCTGCCATCAGTTTTTCGCCCCTTAAGTCAGTGGTGTCGTGGCATGTTCGGGAATTAAGCCTCGCCCCAAACCATCAGAAATCAATAGCCTGAAATCACTCTCAGTTCCAGTGCGCCCACGCTATAACAGATGTAATGCCAGTGTATGGCTTTGAGATTGTTTGAGATCAATTGCCGTCAAATTTGATGATTTTCTCATCTTCATGGGCATAGCCCAGTTGTTTGCGCACCATTTCATCCAAAAGGTCGGGATCAACATGATCAGGATGCAAATGGGCAATACGCTGTTCCAGGCGGAGTTTTTTCTCGTTCAGATCAGCAGCCTGCGCTTCAAGTTCTGGCAGGCGTTCCTCATAGGCTTGCAATGCAAGAATACCGTTTCGCCCATCAACCAGATGAAAGCCAAAATATAATATGAATGACAAAGCTGTGGCAGGAGCCAGAGCTTTGGTCAATCGGCTGCTTAATGGGCGTTTACGCATTTGTCTCATAGGGCGAATCGAATCATATCCGATTCGCCCGGTCAAGTATAAACGACTCGAACGATTCGTTTTTTGTGTATTTAGGGCTGATTAGCGTAAAATGGACCGCCCGGCATAATGTGCGGTGGCCCCCAACTGCTCTTCAATACGCAGCAACTGATTGTATTTCGCCAACCGGTCGGAACGTGCAAGGCTGCCCGTTTTAATCTGTCCGCAATTGGTCGCAACGGCCAGATCTGCAATCGTTGCATCTTCCGTTTCGCCGGACCGGTGAGACATCACAGACGTGTAGCCTGCACGATGTGCGGTCGTTACGGCTTCCAGTGTTTCTGTCAAAGTTCCAATCTGATTGACCTTTACAAGGATCGAATTGGCGACGCCTTTGTCGATGCCTTGAACCAGACGCTGCGTGTTGGTGACAAAGAGATCATCGCCCACTAATTGGCAGCGATCACCCACAGCCTCAGTCAGCGCGGCCCAGCCGTCCCAGTCATCTTCATCCATGCCATCTTCAATGGAGAAAATGGGGAAACGGTCGACAAGAGACGCAAGATAAGCAGCCATTTCGTCTGAGCCTAAGGACTTCCCTTCCCCGCTTAAATGATATTTACCGTCTTTGTAGAATTCAGTGGCTGCACAATCCAAGGCAAGCATGACATCGTCGCCAGGTGTGTAGCCGGCTTTCTCAACGGCTTTCATGATGAATTCTAAAGCATCTGTTGTGCCGTTTAAATTCGGCGCGAACCCGCCTTCATCACCAACGGCTGTGGAATGGCCGGCTTCATTCAGCATCTTTTTCAGCGTATGGAAAATTTCTGCACCCCAACGTACTGCATCACCCATGGTTTCAGCGCCTACGGGCATGACCATGAATTCCTGTACATCAATGGGATTATCCGCATGGGCGCCACCATTGATGATATTCATCATCGGTACAGGCAGGATGGAAGCACTTGTGCCACCCACATAGCGGTAGAGCGGCAGGCCCGTTGAAAATGCTGCGGCTTTTGCAACGGCCAGACTAACGCCTAAAATAGAATTTGCACCTAAGCGAGACTTGTTTTCTGTTCCATCCAAGTCGATCATGACTTGATCTATGCCGACTTGATCTTCGGCGTCCAAACCGCTTAAAGCGTCAAGAAGTTCGCCATTTACGGCTTCAACAGCACGCTCAACACCCTTGCCCATATATCGGTCATCGCCATCGCGCAGCTCAACGGCCTCGTATGCACCCGTTGACGCGCCCGATGGGACGGCGGCACGGCCAAAAGACCCATCTTCCAATTCCACATCCACTTCAACAGTGGGGTTGCCCCGGCTGTCCAGAATTTCACGGCCAATGATATCGATAATTGCGGTCATGGTTGGAAGGTCTTCCCTGTTAGAATGAAAAGCTTTGCTTCTCATACTCCCTTGGCTAAAGACCTGCAAGGACCCATAAAAAAAGGGTGCCACTTTCATGGCACCCATTTCAAATTGTTATATCTCAATCAAACCATTCGAGATTGTTTCAACGCCGCTTCAACAAAAGACGCAAACAGAGGATGCGGATCAAATGGTTTGGATTTTAGTTCCGGGTGATATTGCACACCAATGAACCAAGGGTGATTTGGGTATTCTACGATTTCAGGAAGTTCCCCATCCGGGGACATGCCTGAGAAATGCATTCCAGCCGCTTCCAGCTTCTCACGATAAGTGATGTTCACTTCATAGCGGTGGCGATGGCGTTCAGAAATTTCCGTGCTGCCATAAATTGCGGCGACATGGGAATTCCCATTAAGTTTCGCGTCATAGGCCCCCAAACGCATTGTGCCGCCCAGGTCACCGTCTTTGGTTCTACGCTCTTTACCAGATACACTTTCCCATTCGGTCATCAGGCCAACAAGCGGATCATCACATGAACCAAATTCTGAAGAATTCGCATTTTCAATCCCCGCTAAATGGCGGGCGCCTTCAATGACGGCCATTTGCATGCCAAGACATATGCCGAAATATGGGACATCATGCTCGCGGGCGAATTTAGCAGCAGCAATTTTACCTTCTGCACCGCGGTAGCCAAAGCCGCCAGGTACCAAAATACCGTGAACATGTTCAAGCCGGGCAACGGCGTCTTCGGATTCAAAAATCTCTGATTCAATCCAATCGATATTGACTTTGACCCGGTTGGCGATACCGCCATGAGTTAAAGCTTCCGACAGAGATTTATAAGCGTCTTTTAGCCCGGTGTATTTGCCAACAACCGCAATAGTGACTTCGCCCTCAGGCTTTTCAAGTCGATCCATGATTTCTGTCCAGCGACTTAAATCAGGGCTGGGTGCACCTTCAATACCAAAGGCACGCAAGACTTCCTCATCCAGACCTTCATTATGATATTGGGCAGGGACAGCGTAGATGGAGCTTGCGTCCAGGGCCTGAATAACAGCCTCTTTGCGTACATTACAAAAGAGTGCAATTTTAGCTCGTTCAGACGCGGGGATTTCCTGCTCAGCACGGCACACCAAAATCTGAGGTTGAATGCCGATACCGCGCAGTTCTTTCACACTGTGCTGAGTTGGCTTTGTCTTTAATTCGCCCGCTGCTGCAAGATAAGGCACCAGTGTCAGGTGAATGAAAATAGACTGCTTATCGCCCAGGTCATTGCCTAATTGGCGAATGGCTTCCATGAATGGTAGGCTTTCAATATCACCAACGGTTCCGCCAATTTCACATAAAACAAAGTCAACATCATCAGAATCCGCAATGGCAAATGCCTTAATCGCATCCGTCACATGGGGAATAACCTGGACTGTGCCGCCCAGATAATCGCCACGCCGTTCTTTGGTGAGGATATCTGAATAGATCCGCCCTGATGTCACATTATCGCTTTGCCGGGACGCAACACCGGTGAAACGTTCATAATGACCAAGATCAAGATCCGTCTCTGCCCCGTCATCGGTGACGTAGACTTCGCCGTGTTGATAGGGACTCATCGTGCCTGGATCCACATTCAAATAAGGATCCAGCTTTCTAAGCCGTACTGAATATCCGCGTGCCTGGAGTAATGCGCCCAGAGATGCCGAAAGCAACCCTTTGCCTAGCGATGAAACCACGCCGCCGGTGATGAAAATAAACCGCGCCATGGACCCCCCTTATAAACAATCTACACCAACAGGGAACACCAAAATGCGTGTTCCCTCGAAATTTAAAAGAATATTTTAGAGTGAAGCTTAATTTGGTTGCGGAACGTCGCTTGGTTCATCCGCCATCGTATCTGGCAATGGTGCGAAATCATCCAGCTCTTCCACTCCAGGAACCGCTTCTTCCTCGACGGCGACATCTTCTAACAGATTTGATGTGCCGCGGCTGGTCCCAACCAAAATGGCTTGCGCAATGGCAAGGGCCATGAAAGCAATGGCCAGGTATGTGGTCAATCTGGTCAATAGATTGCCTGCACCACGCGCTGACATGACGCCACCGCCGCCACCGATACCCAAAGCACCGCCTTCAGAGCGTTGCAGTAAGATAACGGTCACAAGACCGAGTGAGACAAATAAATGTATGACCAGCAATATTTCACGCATGACCTGATACCAATTCGCTTTATGCAAATGGGAGCTTAAACTCCCTTTTCAAGAATTGCCGCGCCTTTTAGAGCAACTTAGGCCTCTTGGCTAGACATTCTTGATCTGAAGTTGGGATTTTCAACGATATGCGTCAATTATACCATCAAAATCATCAGCTTTCAGGCTTGCCCCGCCGACCAGCGCTCCATTCACATTTTCAATCGCCATAAGGCTTTTCGCATTTGCAGCTTTGACGGAACCACCATAGAGAATTGCCATCCCCTCTCCTTCTGAGCCGAATCGTTCAACGAGTTGATCCCTTATCGCTTTGTGAACCTGCTCTACATCCTCATTTGATGGGACACGGCCCGTTCCAATGGCCCAAACTGGTTCATATGCGATGACCGTATTTGCAGCACTGGCTTGATCAGGGACTGATCCGGCAATCTGTTCCCCAACCACTGCAAGCGTATTGCCAGCGTCGCGCTCTTCTTCGGTTTCTCCAACGCAGATGATAGCGCGCAGCCCCTGATCATAAACAGCGACAGCCTTGGCATGAATATCCGCGTTAGTTTCGCCGTGATCAGCCCGACGTTCACTATGCCCTATGATGATATGACTTGCCCCCGCGTCTTTCAGCATTTCCGCAGAAATGTCACCGGTATGAGCGCCTTTTACATGTGCATGACAGTCCTGCGCACCAATTTGCACTGGGCTGTCCTCGGCACTGCCGGCAAATGCGGAAACAAGTGTGAAGGGTGGGCAAATCAGTACATCTGCGTGAGCGGGTGTAACGGTGAGTTTGGCAATAAGCGCTTCCAATTCTTCAATGGAGCTATGGAGACCGTTCATCTTCCAATTTCCTGCGACTAAAGCTTTTGGGCTACTCATTATTCATCTCCATATTCACCGATTAGGGCCTGTTCTCTATCAAAGGGCATCCACCTTGCATAGGCGGGTGAGTAGAAATCATATAAAAATTTCACCTCCTGCTTGCCCCAGCTGGTCTTCATCCCTATTGTGCCGCCTTGAAAAACGGACTATGCCCGCTTTTTTCGGGCTTTGATTGAGGACTATCATGCTTCAGCTAATACGTGGCTCTTTGAATTCATTTCTTGTGCTTATTCTTATGGGGTTGCTTATCGCCGTATTCGCGCTTTGGGGCGTTGGCGATATTTTCCGGAACCCTGGCGCTCAATCTATGGCGACGGTGAATGGCAAAGATATCAGCATGAATGACTTCGCCAATCGCTTCCAAAGTCTGGTTCGGGAACAGCAGCAGCAGAACCCCGGATTTACGTCAGAACAGGCCTTTTTAGTCGGTTTAGATCAGGCTGTTATATCTCAACTTGTTCGTGATGAGGTTATTGCACAGACGGCACTTGAATTAGGCCTGACGGCATCAAATAAACAGGTTAGCCGTTTGATCCAGAATGAAGAAGGTTTTCAGATCGCTGAGCAGTTTGACCGCGCACGCTATAATGATTTTCTCCGTAATAATAATCTGGATGAAAATAAGCTCTTTAATGACCTGCGTGCAGACCAGGCGCGTGTTGATTTGATGAATGGGGTCGCAAATGCGGTCATTACGCCAGACTATATTGCCCGTACGCAATTGAAGTTCCTTAAGGAAAAACGGACAGGCACAGTTGCAACCTTGCCTATTTCCAACTTCATTGTGACGGAAACACCAGAAGACGACGTGCTTATACCGTTTTTTGAAGAGCGTGCTTCCCGCTATACGGTGCCGGAACATCGCAGTTTCAAATATATTGCCCTAACTGCTGCTGAAGTCGCAGAAGGTATTGAAGTTGGTGATGATGAGCTGGCTGCAGAATATGAAGCACGCTCAGACCTTTATATCACGCCAGAAAAACGCGCATTGGATCAAGTCATTGTGCCCACTGAAGAAGACGCCCGTGCGATTTTTGATCGCGCAATGGCTGGTGAAGATTTCCTAACCCTTGCTGCTGATATCGCAGGGTTCGCAGCGGAAGACATGGACATCGGGTCTTTAAGCCAGGCGGAATTAAGCGAACAATATAGCGAAGATGCAGCAATTGCTGCCTTTGCCTCAGATGAACCTGCTGTAGCAGAACCGGTTCAAACCGCTTTCGGCTGGGCAGTCTATCGAACCCGTGGGATCGTTCCTGGCACAACCAGAACTTTGGATGACGTTCGGGAAGAGCTGAGAAGTCTGGTGGCCCAAGACCGTGCCATTGGGCAGTTGTTTGAACTAAGCCAATTGCTGGATGATCAATTCGCAACAGGCGCAAATCTGGATGAAGCCGCAAATGCATTAGGCATGAAGGTGAGAACTGTGAATTCCATTTCTCAAGACGGCCGGCTTTCCGAGGGTGGCATTCCAGAGAATAACGTCCGCGTCCAACAGATGCTTGAAAGCGTCTTCATTTTGGATTTGGGGAATGTGCTTGAAACGGCTCCACTGGGTGATGACGGCTATTTTGCAGTTGAGATGCTCAATATTGATCCAGAACGCCCCATGACCTTTGAAGAAGCAAGAGACCTGATCCTTGCCGAATGGCGCCGCGTCGAAACCGATCTTCGGGCAGAGGCTGCTGCAAAAGCGATTGCAGAGCAAGTCGACAGTGCGTCTTCACTGGCGGCATTGGCTACGGCTGAGGAGCTCGATGTCATTCAGGATATCAGCTATGAACGTCTGCAAATCCAGCAGGCTGGGCAAAGAGGCAGCACTGCCGCACAGCTTTTCTTCTCCATGAAAGAAGGTGAGACAGAGGTTGCGCAGACTATTGGTGGAAGCAGCTTTGTCATCGCGCATTTGTCCAATATTGAAGAAGCAGATGTTTCAAGTGAAACGCTTGAATTTGAAGCCATCAAGCTTCAATTGACACAATTGCTTCAAAATGATGTGCAGGGCCAGTATCTGAAACATCTGCAGGAAGATAACGATATTCGCATCAACCAAAGCGCAATTGATGCCTATCGACAGCAACTCGTCTCCCCTGCCGGTATATTCTAGATATAAGCCATGAAAGATACGCGTCTTGAAAGCTTTGCAGAGATTTACAATCAAGGTAAATCTCAGATGGTCAGCGCGGAATTCGTTGCTGATTTAGATACGCCTGTTTCCGTTTATCTAAGGCTGGCCCAGGATGCGAAATATAGCTTCCTGCTAGAATCCGTTGAAGGTGGCGCTGTTAAAGGTCGATATTCAATCATTGGCCTTGACCCTGATCTATTATGGCGCTGCGTTGGCACACAAGTGTCGGTCAGCTCGGATACCCATGGCATAGAAGTCTTTACAGATATTGACGACGCCCCCATCGATGCACTCCGCGCTATCGTCGCTCAATCGCAGATCGATGAGATGGGGGAGCTGCCCCCGGCCGTATCGTCACTTGTCGGCTATATAGGCTATGGCATGATTGGTAATGTTGAGGCCTTGGACTTCAGCAATGCAGATCCGTTAGCACTGCCTGACACATTGCTGATGCGGCCAACGCTTATTGCTGTTTTCGATTCCGTGAGAGATAGTCTGGTTTTAACAACTCCAGTACGGTGTGAGGCCCATCTCTCAGCTGTCGATGCATATGAAAAAGCAACGGCAATTCTTCAATCTGCCATTGAGAAGCTGGAACAAGTCACACAGCGTAAAGGGGTAATCGGTGCCCCGTCGTCACAGGCTCTACAGGCCTTGGCACCAGATAGCAATACCGCTCCTGATGATTATAAAGCTATGGTGCGCAAGGCGCAGGATTATATTCTTTCAGGGGATATCTTCCAGGTGGTCCTTTCACAGCGATTTTCATTGCCCTTTGATTTGCCTGCGGTTGATTTATACAGGTCTTTAAGACGCTTGAATCCCTCACCTTTTCTGTTTCTGTTAAACTTAAACGGTTTTTCCGTAATTGGGTCCAGCCCTGAAATCTTGGTGCGCTTAAGAGACGATCAAATCACGATCCGGCCGATTGCGGGAACACGACCACGTGGCCGTACCGCGTTGGAAGACAAAAACCTTGCAGAAGACCTGCTAAATGATCCCAAGGAACTTGCAGAACATCTCATGCTGTTGGACCTGGGCCGGAATGATGTTGGCCGTGTTGCAAAAGCCGGCAGTGTGACAGTGACGGAAAAGAATACCGTCGAATATTATTCTCATGTCATGCACATCGTCTCCAATGTTGTTGGTGAACTGGCGGATGGTGAAGATGCTATCTCTGCCCTGTTCGCGGGCTTCCCCGCAGGAACCGTATCCGGTGCACCAAAAATCCGGGCGATGGAAATCATTGAAGAACTGGAAAAACACAAAAGAGGCGTCTATGCGGGTGCTGTTGGCTATTTTGGCGCTGACGGGTCAATGGATAGCTGCATTGCCTTACGCACCGCAGTATTAAAGGATGACATTCTTTATATTCAAGCTGGAGCCGGCATCGTTGCAGATAGCGATCCCGATGCTGAACAACGGGAATGTGAAGCAAAATCCGGCGCTTTAGTCGCTGCGGCACGGGATGCATTAAGCCGCAGGGCTTGATTATTGGCTGCCAAAACCGGCTATTGATTTGTTTTGCTGAAGCTGGGAGCGCCATAAAGCTGTACCACGGTCTTGAATGATTTGAGAGACCGGGACAAGTTCAATGCCTTTGCTGTCCAAAGTCTGCGACCAACTCGCCAATGTATCCAGTGTGACAGTATGGGGGTGCCCTATGGCAATGGCATTCCCATTTTCCCGGGCCTTTTGTTCTGTGATTGATAATTGCTGGCCAACGGCATTGGCTTCAATGGCATTATCGAGAAAAACGTCCCGCTCCGCATAGGGCAGTGCCATTTCATGTGCAAGCAATGCGCCGGCAGAATGAGCTGTCGTTCGCGAATCAATGAAGACCGCACCGCGTTCCTGTAAGCGAATGAACAACTCTCTCATCGCGCTCTGATTTTCTGTGAACAGGCTGCCCATGTGGTTATTGATGCCCATATAGCCGGTAAATTGGCTGAGGTTCCATTGAATCCGGCGTGCAAGTTCATGTGTTCTAATATCGGGCCGCAATGCCATCGGCCCCGGATCAGCTCCAGTGGATTTGGGGGCCATCGGCAAATGGACTAAAATTTCATGCCCCTTTGCTCGCGCAAAATCCGCTTTTTTCTGAACGTCATTGACATAGGGTAAAATCGCCAAGGTGACCGCATCTGGAAGCTGCGCTGCTTGTGTTAAGCTCTCCCAATCATGACCGACGTCGTCAATCACAACGGCAATTCTGACTTTTGCCTTAGGCGTGGTGTGGGTCAGACTTTGGGCAGGGGGTACAGCCTTTTTCACAGAGCTGCTGGATCTTTTTAAGGTGATATTTGGTCGTTCTATGGTCCTTGCCTCGGGTGCCTTTACTGCCTTCAATTGAAGAGGCTGTTCCTTATTAGACACAGGGTCTGGCAGGGCAAATATCAACGCAGTTAAAACCAGCCCGAAGAAAATGCCAAAGCCGATACCTCGGACGAGAAGCTTGTTACTTTCGGATTTAGTCTTTCGTCCGGCCGCCTTCCCTGGGCCCTTTCCGTGCCGTTTTTTCGTTTTCAGCCGTGTCGTTTTTGTCCGCGCCATCACTTATTCATTTTGTTTGAAGAATTGGATTATTGCTACTCTTGTTTAACGGGAAACTCCACATCTTCTATCTCAACTTGACGAATTCGATGCATGAAGGCAGTTTGCACCTCTTTCCAGTCGGGCAAAAAGCCAAACGCGTTTTAAAGCAGAGATGGGTCATGATTCTCCTGATCGATAACTATGATAGCTTCACCTATAATCTTGCTCATTATGTGGGTGAATTAGGGCAAGAGGTAAAAGTCATTCGAAATGATGATTGGTCAGTTGATCAGGCGCTCAGCTATCAAGCGGACGCCATCATTTTGTCTCCCGGTCCCTGCACGCCAAATGAAGCTGGCATATGTATGGATTTGATTGCCGCGTCAAATGGCAAAGTTCCTATTCTGGGTGTGTGCTTAGGGCACCAGGCCCTGGGGCAGGTTTTTGGCGGCAATGTTGTCAGGGCGCCTTATGTCATGCATGGGAAAACAAGCCCTATCATTCATGGCGGTGAAAGTGTTTTCAAGGGCCTTCCCTCTCCTTTTGACGCCACGCGTTACCACTCTCTGGTGGTTGATCGTGCAACGCTACCAGACTGCCTGGAAATCACTGCCGAAACTGAAGACGGTCTGATCATGGGCCTTCAACACAAAGAATGGCCACTTCATGGTGTGCAGTTTCATCCGGAAAGCATTGCAACAGCTCATGGTCATCAGTTGATTGCAAATTTCCTGTCCTCGGCAGGTATTGAAGCGCTGCCAGTTGGAGTGGCTTCATGAAAGACGTGTTGGAGCATATATTCGAAGGCCGGAATTTGACCGAAGCTCAGGCTGAGGCTGTTTTTTCCGATATCATGAGTGGCGGGGTTGAGCCGCTTCAAGTGGCCGCTTTTTTGGCAGCGTTGCGCGTTAAAGGAGAAGCCGTCTCCGAAATTACAGGGGCTGCGCGGGTAATGCGGCAGAAGGCAGCGATAATAGAAGCCCCTGAAAATGCCGTAGATACAGCAGGAACTGGCGGTGATGGCCAGCATACATATAATATCTCAACTGCAGCCGCCATTGTAACAGCCGCAGCCGGTGTGCCTGTAGCAAAACATGGAAATAAGGCCATATCCTCAAAATCCGGGTCGGCTGACGTGCTTGCCGCCTTGGGCGTAGACCTGAATGCATCACCGGATCAGGTGGCAAAAGATATAGAGGAAATCGGCATCGGCTTCCTTTACGCAGTTAATTATCACAAGGCGATGGCGCATGTCGCGCCGATCCGACAGGCTCTCAGCACCCGCACGATATTTAATATATTGGGGCCATTATCCAATCCGGCGGGCACTAAGCGCCAAATCATTGGTGTGTTTGATGAAAAATGGATTGAACCTCTAGCTCAGGTTGCCGGGCGATTGGGGGCCTATCATGTCTGGGTGGTTCATGGGGCCGATGGCCTTGATGAATTAAGTACAACCGGCCCAAGTCAAGTTGCAGAATGGAAAGATGGGGGTGTCTCCCGCTTCACAGTGAATGCAGCAGATTATGGCCTGGCGGTTGCCGATATGGACGACTTGCGTGGTGGCGATGCCCACTATAATGCGGAAGCCCTGAAGCGGGTCTTGGCAGGTGAGAAAAACGCTTATCATGACATGGTGGTGTTAAACGCCGGTGCTGCAATTCATGTCGGTGGTAAATCACCTGATTTAAGAGGCGGTATCGATTTGGCCCGCAAAGCCATCGCATGCGGCGCTGCTTTAAATACCTTGGAACACTGGGCAACACAGCCTCATTCAACCAATGGAAAGGACAGCGCATGACAGCGCTTGACCCCATTATTGCCGACAAACGGGACCATGTTGCCCGGCAAAAGCAAAAACACGCGCTTAGTGAATTAGAAAGCAAAGCAGCCCAGGCGGCGGCACCACGTGGTTTTGCAAATGCTCTAGCTCAAGCCAGGTGGGACAGGCGCTATGGCTTGATCTGCGAGGTTAAAAAAGCCAGCCCGTCAAAAGGCCTTATCCGACCAGATTTTCAACCGGCAGCCCTCGCCAAAGCTTATGAAGCCGGTGGAGCGACATGTTTATCAGTTTTAACCGATATTCCTTATTTTCAAGGTCACGATGATTATCTGCAGGCAGCGAAGGACGTGACAACCCTTCCCGCTCTGCGTAAAGACTTCATGATTGATCCCTATCAGATTGTTGAATCACGCGCCTTAGGTGCTGATTGCATATTATTGATCATGGCCGTGTTAAGTGACACACAGGCCAAGGAATTAGAGGACCTGGCTGTTGATCTTGGAATGGATGTCCTTATTGAAGTTCACGACAGACAAGAACTTGAACATGCTTTGCAATTGCGTAGTCCATTAATTGGCATAAATAATAGGAATCTAAAGACGATGGAAGTCTCACTTGAGACAACATCTCAATTGGCAGCATTTGTACCGGAAGATAGAATTTGCATTGGTGAAAGCGGGATTTTCTCAACCAATGACCTTGAATATCTGTCTAAATCCGGTGTCACCAGCTTTCTAATCGGAGAAAGTCTGATGCGTCAGGACGATGTAACCGCAGCAACGCAAAAGCTTTTGGGGCAAAGCGCATGACACAAAAACTGAGCCATATTGATCAATCCGGTCATGCCCATATGGTGGATGTGACGGAAAAGGCGCAGACTGAGCGTGTGGCGACGGCTTCTGGCCATATTACCATGACGCCTGAGACTCTGGCTCTGGTTCTGGATGATAAAACCCCAAAAGGGGATGTCCTTGCGGCGGCACGAATAGCTGGCATTATGGCTGCAAAAAAAACGTCTGAGCTTATCCCTCTTTGCCATCCACTCATGCTGACGAGTGTGAAAGTCTCCTTTGATATGATTGCCGAACAGTCTCGTATCCAGGTTACAGCCCGAGCAAAACTGGCCGGACAGACGGGTGTGGAAATGGAAGCCCTCACAGCGACTTCGGTTGCGCTTCTCACGCTTTATGACATGCTGAAAGCCGTCGATAAGTCCATGGTTATTGGCGGCATTACTCTGTTGGAGAAAACCGGTGGTAAGTCCGGTGACTATAAGAAAACTGGATTATAAGACGATATGATCAGCGTTAAAGAAGCTTTGGAACGCATCCTTACCTCGTTAAAGGCGGTAGAGACTGAAACAATTCCTCTTGATGAAGCCCTTGGTCGGGTTTTAGCCAAAGATATTATTTCCAAACGAACACACCCGCCAAGCGATGTATCTGCGATGGATGGCTATGCAATCCGTGCTGAGGACGCAATGTCACCACCCACATCGCTAAGGGTTATTGGCGAATCCGCAGCCGGCAAGCCTTTTAATGGTGTTGTCCAAACTGGTGAGGCTGTTCGAATTTTTACCGGGGCGCATCTGCCGTCCGGCACAGATTCAATTATGATGCAGGAAAATACGGACCGTCTTTCTGATGAGATTGTGCGTCTAAACACACCCGCCATATTAGCGCGTCATGTGCGCCCTAAAGGCCTGGATGTCCAACAGGGTGATATCTGCTTAAACGCAGGGACTTATTTGTCCTCACGCCATATCGGCCTGGCTGCGACAGCGGGCTATGGGCATGTAACGACATATAAGCGCCCCAAAATCGGATTATTGTTTACCGGGTCCGAGCTTGTAAAACCGGGTGATCCATGTGGTCCGGATCAGATCGTTAATTCAAATGCACCAATGTTGTCTGCGTTGATTGAACAATATGGCGGGGCGCCGGTCAATCTTGGCATAGCTGAAGACAGTGCAGAAGCCATATTGGAAGCCGCAAAGGGGTTTCAGGACGTTGACCTCTGCGTCACAGTTGGTGGCGCTTCTGTTGGCGATCATGATTTGGTGCAGCCCGTTTTAAAACAGGCAGGCCTGGAAGTTGATTTCTGGAAGATAGCAATGAAGCCGGGAAAACCACTGATTTATGGGAGTTTCCAAGGCAAGCCCTTTATCGGCCTGCCAGGCAATCCCGTTTCAGCACTGGTTTGCGCATTTTTATATCTGGTTCCTGCCTTGAAAGCGCTTACAAACCAATCGGACTGTAGCCATATCCAGTTGAAAGCACGTGTTGAGAGCATTTTAAGCGAAAACGGCCCTCGACAGGATTATATCCGTGCGGTCTTCTCGCAAACACCGGATGGATTGAAAGTCACACCTTTGAGCATTCAAGATAGTTCGATGTTGTCCAGCCTTGCGCAATCCAATTGCCTTTTGGTACGGGAACCTCATGCCCCGGCTGCAGAAATCGGAGAGCAGGTCGCTATATTGCCTTTTGATTTAGGGTAAGATTAGCTCTTGCAAGTAATAAAGAACTTTTATAGAACATAAGCATAACATTTCCATATGAGGGAAATCGCTATGCTGACACGCAAACAACATGACCTGCTTTTGTTCATTGACGAACGGCTCAAGGAAAAAGGGGTTTCCCCGTCCTTTGATGAAATGAAGGAAGCTTTGGGTTTGAAATCCAAATCCGGGATTCACCGCCTGATTACGGCATTGGAAGAACGTGGTTTTATTCGTCGTCTCCCTCATAAGGCACGGGCGCTGGAAGTTGTCCGTCTTCCCCAGGAAGCTGCTGGGCAAGAAGGTGGCAAGGTCGTCACCGCTTTGTTCAAGAAACAGCCCGAAAACAAAGAATTTACAGAAATCCCACTGCACGGGAAAATCGCGGCTGGCACACCGATTGAAGCTTTGGAAAACGTTGATCGTTATATGCCTATGCCGCCCGATATGCTGGGTCGCGGGTCATATTATGCCTTGGAGATTTCGGGGGATTCCATGATTGACGAAGGGATTATGGATGGAGACACGGTCCTTATAGAACGTTGCGAGGTCGCCCATGATGGTGAAATCGTCGTTGCATTGGTCGATGACAATGAAGCAACGTTGAAACGCTTCCGTCGCCGGGGTCCAGATATTCATCTTATCCCTGCAAATGAAGAACATAAAACCCAGGTTCTGGCTCCCGATCGCGTCCGGGTCCAAGGACGATTGGCAGGGCTGTTACGTCGCTACTGAATCGAATGAGGGAGCGACCAAGGGCGTCTCCCTCTTTTATCCCTCGCGGTTTGCACCCGAATATCACCACTTTCATTGAAAAAGAGGGCATGCGAGCCACCATCTGCCAACTCATCAAGGCTTATGATTAGGCTTGGAGCGCTGCAGCTATGCGCAGTCAACGGCGTGATGAGGATATCAACAGAACGGCAGTCTTCGACAACAGCTAATTCAGTCTTTGCATAGCTGATGTTTAAAGCAGTCTCTTCTCTCACAACTTGAAACGCACAGCCTTGCAAATCACAGCCAAGTTGATGTGATTCAGAAAATGCTGCGGCATCCATCCAATAGATGTTCTCTTCCTCACCCCATTGCCGTTGCCAGATATTTTTGGTGAATCCACTACCTCTTTTTGTGTTCAAATAAACACCATCAGGCGTCTTTACAGCTACCATTTTTCCGTCATGGGAAATCAAGATATCTGGTGCAGAAGTCACGCCTGTCAGAATGGCGGCAACCGCGAAGAGCAGAACAGCCACCAGTCTTAAATATGATTTGAACAGTGTCAGGCATAGCCCGCCAATAGCAAGGGAAAATAAAGCCGAACTTGGGTATTGAGGGACCACGAGATGCGCACCCGGCGCGGCGGACGTGGTTAAAGCAATGTCACTTAATATATTGATGCCCCAGCCCATGGGCAGCAATGCCAGGCCCTCCAATCCAGTTGGTGACAGGAATAAGCTCAGTGCGCCCCAGGGCATGATCCAGAAAGCTGTTAAAGGTACTGCCAGCATATTGGCGAATACGCCATAGGACGCGAATTGGTTGAAATGATATGCGGCAATAGGTGCGATGGCGATTTCCGCAACTACAGTGGAAAGTGCAACGCTAACCAGATAAAGGGCCATACGCCCTCCCCAACCCTGAAAACGCTCCTTCTGCCTTTGAAAATATGGTTGCGTGATCTCATAGGCGCAAATGAGCGTTACAACAGCAGCGAAAGACATTTGAAACCCAATATTCAATATTGCTTCTGGCGTGAAAAGAAGAATGACAAACGCCGCCGTTGCTACAACACGCAAAGATAAAGGCTGTCGGCCCAACATCGTGCCAACGATCATGACACTGACCATGATAAAGGCCCTTTGAGCTGGCAAAGGTGCGCCAGTTAATAGGAGATATCCTAATGCGCCGAACCAGGAAATTATGGCTGCATAGGCCTTGATAGAATGATTTAATGCCAGCCTGGGTATAAGTGCAAATAGGATACGCGCGGAGAAATAGATCAATCCGGTGATCAAGCCAAAGTGCAATCCCGATATCGCAAGCAAATGGGCCAAGCCTGCATCACGATAGGCTGCTGAAATGTCTTTTGAAATTGCCGTTTTATCGCCGGCCAGCAATGCTGCTGCAATGGCGCCGTTTTCTCCCGGCAGATGTTCGTGGATGGAAGCGACGAAGGAAGAACGATAGCGTTCAACGGTTTTCGGCCCGAACATGTCTGCTGTTTTAAGAATTTCAGGCGATGAAACGGCATAGCCTAAAGCACCTAATTGCTCAAAATAGGCATGGCGGGCAAAATCATAGGCGCCTGGTGCCGCAGGTGTTGGTAATGGCGTTAGCACAGCTCGAAGCTTAATGGTCTGCCCTGGTTGGACGCCTTCAGCTTTGGTTCTGACAACGAGGCGGATATGTTTTGGGGTCTCTTCAGAGGACTGACCTTCTATTGAAACCGGCGCTAAAGTCAGGCGTAGAAAACCATCAGCAGTTGTTTCTGTTTGCGCGACATCTGCGATAACGATGACGGGGCCAATTTCCTTATCCAATATTGGCGCTGCTTGCATCTGCGTTCGTATGGACCCGATCGAGATACCAAGTGAAACTATCAACAGGCCAAGAAGAATCAAGCGCACCGTGACTTTTGACCAACAGATCAGCAATGCTGCTGTCAAGGTCAAGCTGATGAGAAGAAACGGGTAGAGAAGAGGTTCAATGGGTGAAAGAAAATATAACCCAATACCAAAACCAAAGAGAACAACGCCCCAGAGCGGAAGCATATCTCTTTGAAGGCGGAGCAAATCGACCAGCCGTTCACGTGCGTTTTTCCGCGTTGGAATGGCATAGTCCTCACCACCCTCTAACGCGCCATCCCACACCAACCGAGGCTGCGTTGTCCCGTTCATCGAGCTCATATCTTTATTGCATGTACAGAAGATGTATCAGGGCATTTGTCACGGCGCAAACCCTATGCTAAGACGCACGCACTTTAGGGCCTTGGGCAACTGTGGCTCATTCATATGTTTGAGATAAAATTGGAAAGTCTATGGCCGCCGATCCTGCCACAGTCATTACGAGATTTGCGCCCTCCCCCACGGGCTATTTACATATTGGTGGAGCGCGCACGGCGTTGTTTAATTACTTATTTGCGCGTCACCACGGCGGCAAATTCCTACTCCGTGTTGAAGATACCGACCGCAAACGATCTTCAGAAGATGCCATCGCCGCCATTTTGGACGGGATGAAATGGTTGGGACTGAATTGGGACGATGATGTTGTCTATCAGTTCTCCCGCGCGCAACGGCATATTGAATGTGCAGAACAACTTCTGAAAGAAGGCAAAGCTTATAAATGCTATGCAAGCCCTGAAGAATTAGATGACATGCGCACACAGGCGCGCGCTGAAGGTCGCCCTGCCCGCTATGACGGGCGTTGGCGCGACCGTGACCCTTCTGAGGCACCGCAGGGCGTTAATCCTGTCATCCGCCTAAAAGCTCCCCAAAGCGGGGAGACCGTTATTGAAGATGAAGTGCAAGGACGCGTTGTTGTCGCGAATGAGCAACTGGACGATATGATTTTGCTCCGCGCTGATGGAACACCGACTTATATGCTATCTGTCGTGGTTGATGATCATGATATGGGGATCACGCATGTGATTCGAGGAGATGATCATCTCACTAATGCCTTTCGTCAAACGCAGCTGTTTGAAGCGCTTGGATGGAAGGCTCCCAAATTTGCCCATATTCCACTGATCCACGGGCAAGATGGCGCGAAGCTTTCTAAACGTCACGGTGCATTGGGTGTGTCCGCTTATCGAGATATAGGCCTCCTCCCTGAGGCTATTTGCAATTATCTGCTGCGTTTGGGCTGGAGCCATGGCGATGATGAAATCATCTCTCACAGTCAGGCAGTCGAATGGTTTGATCTGAGCGGTGTTGGGCGTGGTGCCGCCCGGTTCGACCTGGCGAAGCTGACAAATCTCAATGGCCATTATATTCGCCAGGCTGATGACGGAATGCTCTTTGATCTTATCGAAAAGGATCTTCGCAATAATTCCGAAACGAAAATCAGCGATATAGAAGAAGCACGTGTGCGTGCCGCCATGCCGGCAGTGAAAGAAAGAGCGAAAACACTTGTAGAGCTTCGGGAAGCGGTCGAAATTTTTATTGCAAAACGACCATTGGTGTTTGAGGAAAAAGCGGCTAAATTGCTTCATGAAGATGCGCGGGCAATTCTGAAACAGCTTCATGACGTCCTGGTCGGGCTTGAGGACTGGAATGCTGAAGTCGTGGAACAATCGATCCGGGCTTTTGCCAAAGCAAATGAACTTGGTTTTGGGAAAATTGCTCAACCGCTCAGGGCGGCTTTAACAGGCCGTACCACATCGCCAGGAATATTCGACCTCCTGGTTATTTATGGACGTAACGAAAGTTTAGCGCGGATTTCTGACCAGATGGAAGGCTGAGCGCTGAATTTACGCAAAAAAGATGCATTGTTATATGCACAGATTTGAGCTGCCTGTGGTGGCTTAGACAGAAAGGACGAAGATAGAATGACAAGTGAAACCGCGAAGCTTACGCAGGGTGATAAGACTTTGGACCTGCCTGTATTAGGAGGGTCTGTTGGCCCACGTGTTGTCGATATCAGAACGCTGTATCGCGATACCGGTATGTTCACCTATGACCCAGGCTTTACGGCCACAGCAAGTTGTGAATCCAAAATCACCTATATCGACGGTGAACAAGGTGTCCTGCTCTATCGCGGATATCCGATTGATCAGCTTGCTGAACATTCTGACTTCATGGAAGTGTGTTATCTGCTGCTTTTTGGCGAACTGCCAAGCAAACAGGATAAAGATAAATTCATTCACGACATCACTTACCACACGATGGTGCATGAACAGCTTAAAACATTTTTTAATGGCTTCCGGCGTGATGCGCACCCCATGGCTATCATGGTTGGTGTTGTTGGTGCCTTGGCCGCTTTTTATCATGATTCAACAGATATCAGTGACCCGCGCCAACGTTTGATTGCAAGCTATCGACTGATTGCAAAAATGCCAACCATTGCGGCAATGGCATATAAATATTCGGTGGGCCAGCCCTTTGTCTATCCGCGTAATGATCTGTCTTATGCCGGGAATTTCCTGCATATGACCTTCGGTGTGCCTTGTGAGGATTATAAAGTCAGCCCAATCCTGGAAAAAGCCATGGATCGGATTTTTACATTACATGCTGATCACGAACAAAATGCCTCAACATCGACCGTTCGCCTGGCCGGATCATCCGGTGCAAATCCATTCGCGTGTATTGCTGCAGGCATTGCATGTCTTTGGGGACCCGCGCATGGCGGTGCGAATGAAGCGTGTTTGGAGATGCTGGCGGAAATTGGTTCCGTTGATCGTATTCCGGAATTCATCGAAAAGGCAAAAGATAAGAACGACCCCTTCCGCCTCATGGGCTTTGGCCACAGGGTTTACAAGAACTTTGACCCACGTGCGAAAGTGATGCGGGACACAGCTCATGAAGTCCTTGCAGAACTGGGCATTCAGGACCCACTTTTGGACGTGGCTATGGAATTAGAGAAAATTGCGCTTGAAGATCCATATTTCAAAGAGAAGAAACTATATCCAAATGTCGATTTCTACTCTGGCGTCATTTTGAAGGCCATGGGCTTCCCAACAACAATGTTCACTGTGCTTTTTTCTCTAGCACGGACAGTCGGCTGGATTTCTCAGTGGAATGAAATGATTGAAGATCCGGTTCAAAAGATTGGTCGACCGCGGCAACTTTATACTGGTGCCCCTAGCCGAGATTTTATCACCATCGATAAACGATAAAATAAAAAAGCCCCGGTCAGATAAACCGGGGCTTTTTTTTGCGTAATTCACTGAGCTTTATTTGTCGCTCAACATTGCTGTTACAATGGCTTCAGCTCTCAATTGCCCGTCAACCATGACACGGCCCTTAAAGCGTCTGACCGGGCCGCGCTCTCGCTCTTTCTCCACATGAAGTTCAATGACTTCACCTGGAGTTACCGGCCTGCGAAATTTCGCTTCATCAATAGACATGAAGAAAACAAGTTTGGCACCTGCCCCCTCACCCAAAGCATGAACCGTCACCGCGCCCGCCGTTTGCGCCAATGCTTCTACAAGCAAGACGCCCGGCATGATGGGATGACCAGGAAAATGGCCTTGGAAAAAAGGTTCATTCATTGTGATCCCTTTATAACCAATAGCTTTCTGCCCAACTTCCAGGATTTTTATTCGATCGACAAGAAGCATCGGATAACGGTGGGGAATCAAATCCATGATTTGTTCTACCGTTAGCAACTCGCCGTCTTGTGGCAATTGATCCGCCATAATGCCCCTCTTCTATTTGAGCTCTGTCGTCTTATTCAGGTAGAGCCATTTTCAATGTAGGCATTTTCTGATTCAAGCGCTCAATGACTTGAGTGGTGACATCCAGCCCATCCAATTGATCAAACACAACATTTTTATCCAATGTCAGATTAGCGGACTTTTCAGTCATCAACTGACGAATAATTGGACGCAGAGCGTTTTCTAATTCTGCATTGGCTTGAGCTAATGCAGCTTGCCGCCCCTGCTGCTTTTCTTGCAACTCGGTTTCAGCACTTTGTTGCTTGCGTTGAAAATCACGCACCAGATTTTGGAAAGATTCTGGGAGATTTTGTTGCTCTTCTGGGGTTAAAAGCTGCTGTTGCTTTGCCAAATTTTCTTGATCCGTACGCAGACCGTCTTGCAGAGACTTTGCCCGTGCTTGAAGTTTGACATTATTAGACTTCAGCTGGTTGGCAATATCAAGGCCAGCCAGGCTTTCTCGTGTCACGCGAGCAAAATCAACAACGATAATTTTTACATTTGGTGTGTCCTGAGCGGATGCCGGTAAGGTACCCCCCAAAATTGTGCTCAGCCCTAGAGCGATTACAGCAATGAATTTACGCATGTTCTTCTACCTTTTCCTAGAATTGCGTTCCGATGTTGAACTGGAAAAATTCAGTTTCATCGGAGTCTTCTTTCAAGATCGCCCGGCCCAAATCAATCCGGAACGGTCCAAATGGAGAATTCCAACCCACACCAATGCCCGCAGACATTCTGGGGGATGGTGTATTACCTCTGATATCAGCCTCGTTCGCGCCATCAATCAGCGGATCAAAGTCGATGCTCCACACGCTACCAATGTCAACAAAGGCGCTTGCACGAATTCCGAGCTCCCGCGCGGCATCGCCCAGCGGAACTTCAACTTCAGCACCACCAAGATAATAGGCATTACCGCCAATAGAATCGCGCCGGCCGGAGTTGATATCCCTTGGGCCAACTCCTCGAATTTCAAATCCGCGGAAACGTGGTGCACCTAAGGTGAAACGATTGTTTAATCGAATATCCTGGCCAAGGCCGATAATATGACCACCTTCAACGCCAAGGCGAAGGATGAAGTTACTTCTAAACAACCTGCTATAGATATCATAGTCAAAACGGCTACGCACATAACGCTCTGACCCCCCGATACCTGCAAAGTCCTGACTGAAGACGGCGCGCTGCCCTCTTGATGGCCGGATACTATTGTTCAGAGTATTGTAGATAATACTATAACCGACCGACGATGTCGTTCTGTTACCAACCGCATCAAGAATAAATGGAGATACGAAGGGTTCTAACGCCTCTGGAACAGTCACATCCGTTTTATTGAAGTTATACCGGAGCCCAGCAGATAGATACTCCGTAAGCGGGAAGCCCGCCCTCAAGCCTAGACCTGTTTGTGTCTGTTCAAAAGATAATTGCCGCCGCGATTCCGTTTTACTACGGAAAATATCGAAACCAGCTGCCAGATTTCGACCAAGGAAATAAGGCTCCGTAAAGCTTAGATTAACCTGACGGCGGAAACTGGAGAGCTGGAAGCCCACAGAAATATCCTGCCCTCTGCCCAGGAAATTCCGCTGCCGAATAGAGAAATCAAATAAGAAATTCTCCAGGCTGGAGAAGCCGGCACCGAGGCTAAGCTCACCTGTCGCGCGTTCTTCAACATTCACCTCGAGAATCACTTTGTCCGGGGCGCTGCCTGGGATTTGTTCAATTTCCAGTTCTTCTTGGAAGAAACCTAAGCTTTGAATTCTTTGTTTAGATCTTTGAACACGTGCACTGTTAAAGGGGTCACCTTCTTGCAGACGGAATTCCCGTCGCACAATGTCATCGATCGTTCTCGTGTTGCCATAAACATTAATGCGTTCCACATAAACCCGCGGGGCCTCCAGGATGCGGAACGTAATATTCATTTTCCTTTCTTCACGATCGCGACGAATTTGAGGCCGGATATCGACAAAGGCGTAGCCCAGAAGACCCGCTGTATTTGTCAGGCTTTCAACAGTATCCTCAATCAAACGGGCATTGTAACGTCGCCCTTCGCGTGGAATAAGAAAGGGCTGCAAAGCCTCTGCTTTTAAATCCCGAATTTCACTTTCGACGTCGATTGTGCCGAAGTCATAAACTTCGCCTTCTTCAATAGTGAAGGTGATATAAAAGTCTTCGCGATCAGGTGTAAGCTCAGCAACAGCAGATATCACACGGAAATCTGCATAACCTTCAGTCAGATAAAACTGTCTGAGAAGCTCTCTATCAAAGGCCAAACGATCGGGATCATAAGTGTCATTAGATGTGAAAATATTCCACCAACGACTTTGCTTCGTCGCCATTTCACCTCGAAGGTCCCCATCAGAAAACTTTTGGTTCCCGATAAAGCTGATTTTTCGAACACCTGTCTTTTCGCCTTCGGATATCTCAAAGATTAAATCAACGCGGTTTTGCTCAAGCTCGATGATCTTTGGCTCAACAATCGCTGCAAAGCGACCGGAGCGGCGGTAAAGCTCAATGATCCGCTGAACATCAGCCCGAACCTTGGGGAGAGTGTAGACCTGCCTCGGTGTCAGGCGGACTTCCTCGCGGATTTTATCATTCTTAAGTGCTTTATTGCCGTCGAAAACCACTCGGTTGATAATTGGGTTTTCAACCACACTGATCTCAACCTGTCCACTTGCAGCACGAATGGTCGCGTCAGCAAAAAGACCTGTGGAGAATAAGCGCTTAAAGGCTGCATCGATGATTTCCTGATCATAGGAATCACCAATATTCAAACCGACATAGGTCTTAACTGTGTCCGCCTCAATCCGTTGATTACCAACAACAGTGATTGCATCAATGACGCCAGCCTGGGCGACTGTATTCGTGTTTGGAAGACCCTGTGCCTGTGCATTGCCATCGAAAGCATAAGGGAGCGCAAACACGATGCCAACGCACAAGAGATAAGTTACAATTCGCCCTGCGGCCATATTTACTGACACGAAGTTCTGTCCCGCCCTATTATTCTGATCTCAATCGTTTTTGTTAGGTTCAAGAAAACAAGCTCGACAATCTGTCCCACACACCAAATGATTTTAGATCATTCACCGTCACAAAGACGAAAAATACCAACACACATGCCAGTCCCGCCATCGTCGCATATTCCTGCGCTCTTATACTGGCGGGCCGACCACTTACCGCCTCAAAGGCGTAGAATGCCAAATGTCCACCGTCAAGCATTGGAACCGGCAAAAGATTCATAAAGCCCAAGCTGATAGAAATAAAGGCAATAAATGAAACCAGGCTGAGAACACCCAAACTCGCCGCTTCACCGGAGAATTTAGCAATTTTCAAGGGCCCACCCAGCTGGTCCACAGACAATGACCCGGTGATGACGCGTTTCAAGCTCTCAATCATCAGAATCTGTACGTCCCAAACCCGTGAAACGGCCAATCCAAAGGCTTCAATCGGACCGACTGAACGAATCTCGGCAATTTGACTGCTTATCCCCAAGCTGCCTTTTTCCGCCTTATTTTCAAACTGATCTTCGGTCTCAACCCGATCTAATAGAGCGACACGTTCGATACGTTGTTCGCCTCTTTCAATCTCTAGTTTGATTTCCTCACCAGGGCGAATGAAAACATAGCGACCAATATCGGAAAAAGTCTCCATCTCTACGCCATCAATAGCAACAACTCTATCCCCTGGTTCGAGTGCTGCACGTTCTGCGGGAGAGCCTTCAACAACTGTTTCAACAACCGGCGGTGAATAGCTATAGCCGAGCGTTGCGAAAAAGGCAGCGAAGATCAGGATTGCGAAGAGATAATTAATCAAAGGGCCAGCTGCAACAATGGCTGCCTTTTGATGGAGTGGCTTGAAGTGGAAAGCGACACGCTTCTCTTCATCGCTTAATTCGGAAAGACTGCCGTCTGGATTTGAGGCAATACCCGCGTCGCCAAAAAACTTGACGTACCCGCCGAATGGAATGGCTGAGATACGCCATCTGGTCCCGTGCTTGTCATTCCATCCAAAGAGTTCCCGTCCAAAACCGATCGAGAATGTGTCCACACGGACTTTACATAGGCGCGCCACCAGGTAATGGCCCATTTCATGGACAAATACCAAAATGGTAATGACGACGAGAAACATCAAAACCATGAAGCCAAAGCTCGGGCTGGCCATTTCCATCGGGTTTCCCTTTCAGCCTCTTATGCCGTTGCCTGAACGAGGTGTTCAGCCAAAGACCGTGCCTCCTGATCCGCTTCATAGACCGTATCCAGGCTTAAAAGCGGTTTGTTGGCAATTCTCTCCATGCTTTCGCGGACAATTGTGACGATATCGAGGTAAGCAATTCTTTTTTTCAAAAATGCATCGACAGCTATCTCATTTGCGGCATTCAATATGGCAGGTGCTGTTCCCCCCGTATTTAATGCGTCACGTGCACAGACGAGAGCTGGAAAGCGTTCAAGATCGGGGGTTTCAAAGTTCAGAGTATTCAATGTGCCAAAGTCCAGTTTCGGCGAAGGTGTTTCAATTCTATCCGGCCACCCCAAAGCATAACCGATGGGTGTACGCATATCTGGTGTTCCCATCTGTGCCAGTACTGAGCCATCAATATATTCCACCATCGAATGAATGACGGATTGCGGATGAACGACAATATCAATTTGAGCACTTGTCACGGGAAACAAATGATAGGCTTCAATAAGCTCAAGGCCTTTGTTCATCATTGTTGCTGAATCAACCGAGATTTTCGCCCCCATGGACCAATTCGGATGAGCAACCGCCTGTTCCGGGGTGATATCGGTCATATCTTCTTTGGCCCATGTGCGAAATGGGCCGCCAGATGCTGTTAGAATGATACGGCTTACCCGCTCTGCCTGATCAAAATCAAAAACCTGGAATATAGCATTATGCTCTGAATCCACCGGCAACATCGTGGCTTTGGCATCATTCAGTTCTTTTGTAAAAACTTCACCTGCACAAACAAGCGTTTCCTTATTCGCAAGCCCAACCACTGTGCCCTGCCGCACTGCTTCCAAGGTGGGAGCGAGACCGGCTGCACCCATTATAGCGGCCATAACCCAGTCAGCTTCCAACGCGCCGGCATCAATCACTGCCTGGCGGCCACCGGCACAGTCAATTCCCGTACCCGACAATCCTGCTTCTAATTGAGGCAATAGCTCTTCTCTGCCAATGACAGCACGTTTTGGTCTCAATGATTTGGATTGCTCAATAAGTTTTTCAACATTGCCATTTGCCGTCAAAGCGACAACATCATAGTGATCTGGCTCACGCTCAATCAAATCGATGGTGTTACAGCCGATAGACCCTGTCGAGCCAAGCACTGTCACCCGCCGCTTATCACCGGGCACTGCTTTTTGAATTGCCTCAACGCTCATAACCGATCTCCAATGAGGGTCTCTACCCCACCATTCATTATTATCATTGTTGCTGCGATGACAGGTGCTGTGACGAGAAGCCCGTCTAAGCGGTCAAACAAACCACCATGCCCGGGGATTATTTTGCCTGAATCTTTGACATTAAAGTCCCTTTTAATTGTTGATTCAAGCGCGTCACCAAATTGCGATAGTATAGAAACACTTCCACTTATAACAGCAATTGCAATAAAAGACCCGCTAAGCTGAAAAGCCCAGTGCAGTGCGATGCCTGTGACAGCAGCACCCAAAACACCACCTAAAGCACCAGACCAGGTTTTTTTAGGACTTATAATTGGGAATAGTTTTGGCCCGCCAATGGCACGACCTACGAAATAAGCAAAACTATCAGTCGCCCAGATGACAAGGAGCAGCCATAAGGTAATAATCAACCCCGCCCCGTCCGGTAAATTTCGAAGCCAGAAAAGTGCTAAAACCGGTGCGCCGATGTAAGCGAGCCCAAAGCCAAATCTTTTTACGGAACTGATGCCAGTTACCAACCCGCTAAACATTAAAACGACAGCGCTCACAAGCAACACGAAGCCGGGCTTCTCAATTCCAAATTCTTGTGTTGAAAATAAAGCGGAAAAAATAAGTGCACCTAAAAGTGCCGCCGACAATGCCGGGCGTTTCATATCTACAAGTGAAACCCACTCGATCACCAGCCCAAGGGTCATAATTCCAATAGCCGCCAACCAGACATATGATCCATAATAAAGCGCTGCGAGGACAAAGCCGCCAAGAACCAAAGCTGATATAATACGGAGGGTAAGATTAGACATGATTATGGCCGTGCGCCAAAGCGCCGGTCTCTCCGATTATATTCATCAATGGCTGATTCTAAGGCCGCCCGGTTAAAGTCGGGCCATAAAACATCGATAAACAAGAGTTCCGAATAAGCCGATTGCCAAAGGAGAAAGTTGGATAGCCTCTGTTCCCCACTTGTTCGAATGATTATATCAGGGTCGGGAATTGTCTTCGTAAATAGATGGTCCGAGACCTGATCCTCTGTTATGTCGCTGATCGCCATATCTCCCGACTGAACGGCGATAGCGATGCGTTTTGCAGCATGAACCAGCTCAGCCCTGGACCCATAGTTCAAAGCGATAACCAGTGTTAAACCGGTGTTTTCTTTAGTTTTGCGCTCTGCCTCGGCGATCAGGTCTTTGATATCAGATGCCAATGCGTCTGTTTCACCAATGAATCGGATCTGCACATTATTCTTATGAAGGTCCTTAAGCTCTTTACGCAGATAAAGCCGTAAAAGGCCCATGAGATCATCAACCTCATCAGCCGGGCGCTTCCAATTTTCAGAAGAAAAGGCGTAAAGGGTCAGAAAATCTACACCGATAGCACCGCATGCTTTAACGGTTTCACGAACAGCTTCAGCACCTTTACGATGCCCTGCTACGCGCGGCAGCATACGTTTCTTAGCCCACCTCCCATTGCCATCCATAATGATTGCAATATGAGTTGGAACACTGTCTCCCAACGGTCCAGGTTTTTCTGTCACGCTTCTCAGACCTGCATAATTTCAGCGTCTTTGGTGGCCAGAGACTTATCAACTTCGCCGATGAATTTATCAGTAGACTTTTGCACGTCATCGGCCATAGCCTTATGCTCGTCTTGACCGATTTCCCCATCCTTTTCCATCTTTTTCAAGCTGTCCATGCCGTCCCGACGAATATTCCGGATAGCAATACGGGTTTGTTCCGCATATTTATGCGCAACTTTTGTCAGCTCTTTACGACGCTCTTCATTCAATTCGGGAATAGGAATGCGAATGACCTGGCCCTCCCCTACGGGGTTCAAGCCCAGGCCGGCATTGCGAATGGCTTTCTCTACAGCACCCGCATTACCTTTATCCCATACCTGGACACTGATCATCCGCGGTTCTGGGACACTGACTGTTGCCACCTGATTTAAAGGCATCATGGAGCCATAAACCTCAACTTGAACAGGATCTAACAATCCCGTTGATGCGCGGCCGGTCCGCAATCCGATAAACTCCTGATGCAGCACGTCAAGTGCGCCTTGCATCCGGCGTTCAATGTCTTGCAAAGAAAATTCACTGCTCATGTCATTCGCCCTTATTGCTAATCGTGGTCGCCTGTCCCGTGCCTTTTAGAACGCGCCCCAGTTCACCGGACTCATTTATATTAAAGACTAAAATAGGAATGTCATTATCACGGCATAATGCCACCGCAGACGCATCAAGTACACGAAGATCGTCTGATAACACCTTGGAAAAACTTAAATTTTCATAACGCTCTGCATTGGGGTCGTCTTTTGGATCAGCCGAATATACACCATCAACCTGCGTGCCTTTCAGTAATGCATGACAGCCCATTTCAGCGGCACGCAATGCAGATGCAGTGTCTGTTGTGAAAAATGGATTACCTGTGCCGGCCGCAAAGATGACAACCCTGCCCTTTTCCATATGTCTGATTGCGCGGCGACGGACATAAGGTTCTGAAATACTGGACATAGGGATGGCTGATTGCACCCGGGTCGGCACATCTTGAGCTTCAAGTGCATTTTGGATTGCAAGCGCGTTCATAACAGTGGCAAGCATGCCCATATAATCCGCAGATGCGCGATCAAAGCCCTGTGCCGCAGCGGCTAAACCGCGGAAGATGTTGCCACCACCGACAACAACGCAAATCTCAAAACCGCCTTCTCGTGCCAGGCGAATTTCGCCTGCAACGCGTTCAACAGTTTTCTGATCAATACCAAATTCGGAGCCCCCCATGAGAGCTTCGCCGGAAAGTTTCAAAAGAACGCGCTTATACCGACCTTGGCTCATATGTCCCCCTTTTAGGTTCTTGTAAATCGTTACCGGTTATCGCCCGGTTTTAAGTCCGCGCAGCTTAGCGCGGGAAGCTATACTATGCCACTTTAAATATGGCCCAAATTCAAGATACAAAAAGGGCAGCATCTTTCTCAAGATACTGCCCTTAAATGCTTTAAGATCCAACAGCAGCAGCAACTTCGGCTGCGAAATCAGACTCTTCTTTTTCAATGCCTTCGCCAAGGGCGTAACGAACAAAACCAGCAAGCTTGATTTCAGAACCGGCAGACTTACCTTCCTGTTCCAGCCATTTGCGGATTTGAGTCTCGCCATCAATGACGGATGTCTGTTCCAAAAGCACAACGTCTTTGAAGAATTTGCGCATCCGACCTTCAATCATCTTTTCAATGATTTCCATTGGCTTACCGGATTCTTTGGCTTGTTCGATTTGAACCGCACGCTCACGAGCGACAATGTCCTGATCCAGGTCATCGACGTCCAAAGACTGGGGTGCTGCCGCCGCAATATGCATGGCCAATTGTTTAGCAACAGGCGCAAGCACATCTTCACCGGCTTCTGATTCCAAGGCAACCAACACACCAATTTTGCCAAGACCGGTCGTGACTGCGTTATGAACATAGCTGGAAACCAGCCCAGAGTTCACGCTTAACGCTGTCATGCGACGCAAGGACATGTTTTCGCCGATGGTTGCAATCAGATGTGTCAATTGCTCAGAAACATTCCGGCTTTCACCGGGATAGCCGGTTGTCAAAACAGTGTCTTGATTGCCATCATTTGCCAGTGCCAGCTCTGCAATTGTTTTTACAAAGCCTTGGAAGTCAGGGTTACGGGCAACAAAGTCCGTTTCCGCATTCACTTCCACAACGGCACCCGAAGTCCCGGATGTTGCAACGGCAACAAGGCCATCAGCAGCAGTCCGACCGGATTTCTTTTGCGCAGCGGCCAGGCCTTTGGTGCGCAACCAGTCAAGGGAGGCTTCCATATCGCCGCCATTTTCGACCAGGGCTTTTTTGCAATCCATCATGCCTGCGCCGGTCTTCTCACGCAGTTCTTTGACTAAAGCAGCTGTAATTTCAGCCATTTTAAGCTCCATTCTTAAGGGCTAAATTTATGTCCAGGGCGACTTAAGCTTCTGCAGCGGCTTCTGCGGCAGGTGCTTCAGCTGGCACTTCCTCAACGGCGGGCTCGGCCATAGCGCCTGTATCAACACCGCTTTGTGCCATTTCCTCTTGCAGGCCATCCAAAATGGCATTTGCAAAGGCATCAGCATAAAGCTTGATAGCGCGTGAGGCGTCGTCATTGCCTGGGATTGGGAATGCAATACCGTCTGGGCTGCAATTCGTATCCAATACAGCCACAACAGGGATATTCAGGTTGTTGGCTTCTTGAATGGCAATGGTTTCTTTGTTGGTGTCAATGACAACCATGACATCAGGCACGCCGCCCATGTCGCGAATACCACCTAAAGATTGCTCCAACTTGTCCCGTTGACGGGTCAAAGTCAGAATTTCTTTCTTGGTCAGACCTTTTGTGTCGGCACCCAGACGCTCATCCAGTTCTTTCAAACGCTTAATGGATTGAGAAATGGTACGCCAGTTGGTCAGCATGCCACCCAACCAACGGTGGTTCACATAATATTGGCCAGAGCGTTTTGCAGCATCTGCAATGGCATTTTGTGCCTGACGCTTTGTGCCAACAAATAAAACACGACCGCCGCCACTTGCAACGTCGCGAACGAATTGCAGGGACCGCGCCAGATGTGGCACAGTTTGAGACAGGTCAATGATATGAACTTTATTTTTTTCGCCGAAGATATAAGGGGCCATCTTCGGGTTCCAACGGTGGGTCTGGTGACCAAAATGAACACCAGCTTCCAATAGCTCACGCATGGATGGTGCAGTTGCCATCTTTATTTCCTTTCCGGTTAATCCTCCGCGAAGCTTGAGCCGCTATTGCGACACCGGAGCCAGGCCCATCCTGGCCTTATATGGCTTCGCGTGTGAAGTCAGGGCGCGATTACCGCGATTAGAGATGAAATGCAAGCCTGAAATAGTGATTTTTCAAGGAAGACGGTCGAAAATCGCGATTTCACCATAGCCGGCGTTTTTAGGGATACGCCCTTTCATCACGCCATCTTCTTTAAAGATTTCTGGCATGACGGTGATGATGGGCTGTTTTCGGGCCTGCGCCATGGCATCTGCCACGGAATGAGCTTTCCCCAAACGAATGAGATTCAAACGTGTCGGGAACATCATATTGAACTCCCCTGCCCGCTCAGCCTCCAAAGCTTCATTCGGGGTGAACCATACGGAATGCACAGCTTCCCATCCATCATGTTCCACGATTTGACCGGGCGGTGCTTTCGCAAGGAAAAAACTGGTGTCAAAACGTTTGGAAACAAAAGGCGGTGTCACCCAATGGGCGAAGGGCTGAAGCATCTGCGGGTCAAGACGCAGCTGATGCGCCGTGAGCAAAGATATCAGCTCTGTCCTGTTATCTGACATAGCCCGCCGCCACCTGCGCCCCAGGTCCGCACGTTTGGCTTCGCTCACCACCGAATGGGTTTTTGCATCACGCAGGAGCAATAAACCGCTTTCTTCAAAAACTTCTCTGACTGCCGCCGCCTGCCTGGCCAGCATGGAGCGATGGAGGCCTTTTTTGCTCTTGAGATAACGAAGCAGACGCGGGTCTTTATCCCCGACAGTAACTTTGCCACCTGGAAAGGCTAATGCGCCGCCAGCAAATTCGATGGACTTTGCCCGCTCGACCATGAGAACTTCGATGCCCTTCCGACTATCTCTGATCACGAGAACGGTGGCGGATGGCAGGGGGTGAACAACTGTCATTAAGTTAGAACCGCATCTACAACACCGGTTATAGAGGCAAGTGCTCCCCTGACTTGCGGCGTGATTTTATAATTTCCAGGCACTTCGATTTCGACGTCTTTTTCTTCATCCAGGATCAAATGAAGCAAAACCTTGCCGCGCCCGCCTTTATTCTGTTTCAAAACACCTTGAATGGTCTGGGCTGGTGTCGGGTCATTGAGGAAAATTTCAACGGATTTTGTGGACCGAGCAGAAGCTTCTTCCAGGCTTTCGATAAAACGCCCCGTAAGGTTGATACGATCAGACCCGTCAAATTGCTCCAGGGCAACAGTCATGACGACCGGATCTTCACTCATCTGCAGGCGCCGGGCGTCTGACACCAATTCGCTAAAAAACGTCACTTCATAGCCGCCGCTTTCATCACTTAACTGCAGTGAAACAAAGGGCTTGCCTCTTTTCGTTTTACGTTCTGACAGGCCTTCAATAATTCCTGCCAAAGTCGCAGTACGCACGCCATCTGCGACCCGTTCTAGGGCCCGTCCCGCGGTCATAACGCCTTTGGCATCCAATTGTTCCTTATAGGCACTTAAAGGATGGGCCGTCAGATAGAAGCCTATCGCTCCCCGTTCGTGCTCAAGCGCTTTTAGAGGCTCCCATTTATCGGCTGACGGGAGGGGCGGCAGTGCCGCATGCATTTCCGCTTCACCAAATAAGCTGACCTGAGAAGATCGTTTTCGTTCAGCAGCCTCATGACTGGCGCGTAAGATGAGGTCAATACCGCCCATCGATTGCGCCCTGTTCTCATTCAAACAATCCGTGGCCCCTGCCCGGGTCAAATTCTCAATCATCCGCTTATTCAGCACGGATGGATCAAGCCGTTCGCCTAAGTCATAAAGCGATTTATAAGCGCCATTTTCCTCACGCTCTTTGACCAGTGCAACCATCGCCGCATGGCCTACATTTTTGACTGCGGCCAGGGCATAGCGAATGGCTCTCCCTTTAGCCGTAGGCCAGGCCTTTTCAGTCATTTCCTCAGGAACCTGTTCCACGGAAAAAGAAGCCTGGGATTTATTGACATCCGGTGGCAGTACAGGAATATGAATGCGCCGCGCTTCTTGCACAAAGCCTGCTAATTTATCCGTCAGATGTTCATCAAGGCTCATGGATGCCGCTAAAAACTCAACTGGGAAATTTGCTTTGAAATATGCGGTTTGATAGGCAACCAGAGCATAGGCAGCCGCATGGCTTTTATTAAAACCATAGCCTGCGAATTTTGCCACCAGATCAAAGATGAAAGACGCCTGTTTCTCTTTGACTTTTTTCGCTTTGGCACCGGAAACGAAACGTTCCCTCTGTGCATCCATTTCTGCCTTAATCTTCTTACCCATGGCGCGGCGCAGCAGGTCCGCCTCACCTAAGCTGTAACCGGCCAATATCTGGGCAATTTGCATCACCTGTTCCTGATAGATGATGACGCCGTAGGTTTCAGTGAGAATTTCCTTCAGCCAGGGGTGAAGATAATCAATTTCTTCCTTGCCATGCTTCCGGTTAATGAACTGCGGGATATTATCCATGGGACCAGGGCGATACAGGGCCACCAAAGCAATAATATCTTCAAGCTTATCAGGCTTTAAAGATGTAAGAGCCGCCCGCATGCCTTCACTTTCCAATTGGAAGACACCATGGCTTTCACCCCTGGACAGCATGTCATAAGTGGGCTGATCATCAAGTGGGATGTGGTCAAGATCAATCTCAATGCCCCGTTCACCGACCAGCTTAGCAGCCGTTGATAAAACCGTGAGAGTTTTAAGCCCAAGAAAGTCAAATTTGACCAACCCTGCTTTTTCAACTCTCTTCATATCGAATTGAGTGACGGGCATTGTAGACCTTGGGTCGCGATAGAGCGGCACCAATTGGTCCAAGGGCCTGTCCCCGATCACAACACCTGCCGCATGGGTGCCCGTATGACGATATAAGCCCTCAAGCTGTAACCCGGTCCGAATGAGCTGGCCTAAATCTTCATCGCGTAAGGCTGCCTGTAATTTAGGCTCACCATCGATAGCCTGCTGCAACGTCACTGGATTAGCCGGATTATTCGGCACAAGCTTAGCCAGGCGGTCCACATCGCCATAACCCATGCTCATCACCCGCCCTACGTCCCGCAAGACGTTGCGCGCCTGCAGGCGACCAAAAGTCACAATTTGGGCGACTTGATCAGCACCATATTTTTCTTGAACATATCGAATGACTTCATCGCGCCGGTCTTGGCAAAAATCGATATCAAAGTCGGGCATCGACACACGTTCGGGATTTAGAAAACGTTCAAACAGCAGGCCCCACCGCAATGGGTCTAAGTTGGTAATCGTCAAGGCATAAGCCACCAAAGACCCGGCCCCCGAGCCCCGCCCTGGGCCAACAGGAATATCATGGTCCTTAGCCCAGCTGATGAAATCCGCAACGATCAGGAAATAACCTGGGAACCCCATCTGCTCGATGATGTTCAGTTCATAGTCCAGACGTTCCTGATAAGGTTTCTTTGCTTCTGCCTTCGCTGCATCATCCATATCATCACTGTAGATATGAGCTTCTAATCGCGCCTCAAGCCCTTCATTCGACTGTGTGCGGAGCATTTCCGCTTCAGAAACACCTTGCCCCGCTGCAAAGTTCGGTAAGATTGGATCACGTGTTTCGGCCATGACAGCACAGCGTTCAGCGATAGCAAGGCTATTGTCTATTGCTTCGGGTAAATCTTTAAAAAGAGCCCGCATCTCTTTGGCAGACTTGAAAGAATATTCCGGGTTTAATCTCAATCGGTTAGGATCTGCCAATACTGTGGAGCCCGCAATACATAAAAGTGCATCATGAGCTTCATATTGTGAGGATTCTGCAAAAAACGGCTGGTTTGTTGCAATCAGTGGCACATCATGGTCATAAGCAAGTTCCAGGAGCCCTGCTTCGATTTCTCGCTCTTTGACCTCACCATGTCGGGTGATTTCCATATACAGTCGATCAGGAAATAATGTTTTCAGACTTTCCGTCATCTGTTTGGCGGCATCCATCCGTCGTTCATGGATGAGCCGACCTATCGTCCCATCCATGCCCGCTGTGAGAGCGATGAGCCCAGTCGTTTCATTTTGCAGGCTTTCCAATGTCACATGAGCCCCCTCATGTGCCTCAACACCCAGATGAGCCCTGGATACGATTTTCAGCAGATTGGCATAAGCCTCGTCATTCTGGGCCAGCAGTATCAGCCAATCCGGTGCCGGTAACCTGACATGTCCGGCTTTTGGTTTTTCTGCTTGAATGGCAAGAGTGACACCAATAATCGGTTGAATGCCAGCCCCCGACATTTCTTGTGAAAACTCCAAAGCACCGAACATGTTATTGCGATCAGTCATGGCCACAGCAGGCATATGAAGATCAGCACACAGGCCTTTCAACACCTTTACATGCATCGCCCCTTCAGAAAGGGAATAGGCTGTGTGTGTACGTAAATGTACAAAATCTGCGTGGCTCATAACTGAATGCTGTTCTTTTTAATTTATGCCCATGACCCAAGAATAGAGCCCATCACGGCCATGCCTAAAATGATGTTCCCCATATGAATGAGAAAATGAGTGAAGGACTTTCCTTCAAAACCGTAATTCGGCCAAACCGCAGGGCCAACAAGAAACGCGCCAAGAATAGCGCCTGTCAACGCACCAGGAACAAAGGCCTGATAGTCCATCCGTTGTAAAATACCAGCCAACATGATCGCGACAATGAAATTGGAGAAGGTCGCCTTAGCCATAACCTTGCCTGGTTTCGGAGCGGTTTCTGGATTGAAATTCGTTATTTCCATCCATTTTTTACCGGCAACCGGTGGTGAATACCAAATCCCACCCACGACCATTGATGCGATTGTCGCAGCCACGATGGCCAGCCAATTCAGTGAATCCAAATACATTTTTACCCCTCTTCTTTTTTCTTGTGCCAACAGCCCGTCCCGACTGTCTCAGCAGCTTATCTCAGCTTTCAAAAAAATCTAAGAGGAAGTTAATGTCTGGCGCCCTGGACGGTCTTCTTCGACAACACCGTCATGCAATCGGACGACACGGTCCATCTGCTCTGCAAGATGTTCGTTATGAGTTGCAATCAACGCTGCCGTCTGATTTTCTCGAACCAGTGCCAACAACTCTTTAAAGACAACATCTGCGGTTGCTTCATCAAGGTTCCCGGTTGGTTCATCTGCTAATAACAGACTGGGTTTCCCGACCAATGCACGCGCAATTGCAACACGTTGCTGTTCCCCACCTGAAAGCTCTGCCGGTCGATGTTTTAATCGCTTTTCTAAGCCTAAACGCGTGAGAATGGTCTGCGCAGCCTCCTTGGCTTTTGAATAAGACACACCACGGATACGCAAGGGCATCAGGACATTTTCAAGCGCTGTAAAATCTGGCAGCAAATGATGAAATTGGTAAACAAAGCCAATTTCCTGGCTCCGAAGCTCTGTTCTTTGGCGCTCACTCATTTTGGAGCAATTATCGCCGTTGATCTCAATAACGCCGCCATAACCGCCTTCAAGCTGTCCAGCCGCTTGGAGAAGCGTTGATTTCCCCGTGCCGGATGGGCCAAGAAGCGCAATAATCTCACCGCGTTGAAGGGTAAGATCCAGCCCTCGAAGCACCTGCAGGCTTTCCTTTCCCTGTTGATATGTTCGGGTCAGACCTTTGATTGAAAGCGCGATATCATTCATAGCGCAACACCTTCACCGGATCGGTTTTAGACGCCCGCCAGGCTGGATAGATGGTGGCTAAAATAGAAATCAGAAGAGATACGATAATCACAGCGCCCACCTCGCCCCAATCTATTTGGGAGGGCATTTCCGATAAAAACCGAACTTCTGCAGGCCAGAGATCGACGCCGAACAACGTTGAGAGGCTTTCCTGAATGGCATTCAGATTAACGGTCAGGCTGATGCCCAGCACTGATCCAAATAATGTGCCAAGAACGCCAATCAAGCCGCCAGCAAATATGAATATTCGCATCATGGCCCGCCTGGGTGCGCCCATAGTCCTCAGGATCGCAATATCGTGCGATTTGGCGCGTACCAGCATATATAGGGAAGAAATGATGTTAAAAGCGGCGACAATGATGATCAGCGAAAGGATGATGAACATGACATTCCGCTCAACGGCCAAGGCTGAGAATAATGCGGGGTTCAGATCTTTCCAATTGGTGATAACGCCATATGGACGCACGGCTTCGTTCAAAGGTGCCATGATCTGTTCTATACGATCCGGGTCCGTTACCTGAATTTCTATGCCGGAAACAGCTTCCCCCGTCCGGAAGAACGTCTGTGCCTCCTTCAAGGGCATGAAGGTGAAAATCTCATCATATTGATACACACCAAGCTCAAATATCGCCCCGACGCGATAAGACACCATTCTTGGCGCTGTTCCAAATGGTGTTGTTGCTCCTTGGGGAGAAATAATTGTTATGTCATCACCAACCTGAGCGCCTAAGGCGATGGAAAGCTGGCTTCCCAAAGCGACAACACGACCTTCAAAATTGTCAAACGAACCCGCAAGGAGATTTGCGTTTAACTCTCCATCACTCAGCAGATCATCCCGGTTGATTCCGCGTAATAATATGCCCCGATTAAGCCCTTGTCTGCTTGCAATTACCTGCCGGTCAAGCAAAGGAATGGCTTTAACAACATCTGGTAATGCATTGGCACTCTTAGCAAAATCGTCATAATTCTCCAAAATGCCATCATAGCCACGAATGACTGCATGGCCGTTCACACCCAGGACGCGGTCAAAAAGCTCGGCTCTGAACCCGTTCATCACAGACATGACTGTAATCAAGGTGGCGACACCCAAGGTAATGCCAAGAATGGAAAAACCCGCCACGAAAAAGATGAAGGCTTCCCCCCATCTTGGGCGCAGATAGCGTGCTGCTATTGACCAGACATATCCTGAGCGCATTTACGCTAGCTCCCTGTGAACCGATTAAGAACGGCTTCAACCGTTTCTTCCGTTCTTTCCCCAGTCTTTCGATTCTTCACCTCTACAACGCCGTTTTTCAGCCCACGCGGCCCAATGGCAACCTGCCATGGCAGCCCAATCAGGTCCATATTTGAGAATTTGGCCCCTGCCCGCTCATCGCGGTCATCATATAATGTATCGACACCAGCAGATTGCAGTTTTTGATATAAATCCTCACAGGCATTTGTGCAGGCCTCATCCCCATGGCGCAGATTGATCAGGCCGATTTGATAAGGTGCGACGGCCTCGGGCCAGATAATGCCGTTTTCATCATGGCTTGCTTCAATGATACCGCCCATCAAGCGAGATACACCAATGCCATAAGAGCCCATTTGAACCAGCACAGGCTTGCCATCCGGACCTTGAACGGTCGCATTCATGGCTTCTGAATATTTGGTACCGAAGAAAAAGATATGCCCAACTTCAATACCGCGGCGGGAGCGAAGCTGCTCCCCCTCTAATGGGCAATTGTTCGCATCATGTTTTCCACTTTCCATGGCATAAACAGATTGGAGCCGCCCAACCAAAGGATCATCAGCCTTCAAGGTCATCAACTGATCCAAGGTGACGTCTTCAATACTTGCATCGTAGAAAAGTTCGCTTTCTCCGGTATCCGCGAGAATTTGAAATTCATGAGACAGATCGCCACCAATTGGCCCGGTATCCGCCCGGACTGGAACAGCGATCAGGCCCATGCGCGCAAATGTACGCAAATAGGCGACAAACATCGCATTATATGATTTTCGCGCGGCGTCTTCATCCAGATCAAAGGAATAATTATCCTTCATCAGGAATTCACGGCCACGCATCACGCCGAAACGCGGGCGGATCTCATCGCGGAACTTCCACTGAATGTGATAAAGGTTTTTCGGCAGGTCCTTATAAGACCGGATTTCCCGCCGGAAAATATCTGTAATCATTTCTTCATTCGTTGGGCCATAGAGCAAATCACGTTCATGGCGGTCAGTGATGCGTAGCATTTCCTTGCCATAATCATCATAACGGCCGGATTCCCGCCAAAGATCTGCTGACTGAATTGTCGGCATCAGCAGTTCAACAGCCCCTGCCCTGTCCTGCTCTTCGCGCACAATCTGTTCAATATTGCGCAATACCCGAAGGCCCAGAGGCAGCCATGTATAAATCCCCGCAGAGGTCTGGCGGATCATGCCCGCACGTAACATCAAGCGATGTGACATGATCTGGGCTTCTGAAGGCGTTTCCTTCATGGTTGGGAGGAAATAACGTGAAAGACGCATGGATAAGGCCTGTATCTGATAAGCTTAAAATTATTGCCCTTTGAGGACTTAACATTCTTGTAGGGAAGACAAGGATGGGGCGCAACATGCTTTATCGGCTTTTTCGCCGCTCTGCGCATTCAGCAGCGATCGCATGACTTTGCGCATCACTGATTTTCTGATCATTAAAATAAAGAACATCTCCATCCAGGTGCAAAACACCGACAAGAGCTTCGGCATCAAGGCCTGATGTGAAGCCAATATCGAAACGCTCTGCCAAATCGACTGTTATGGGGATATAAACCCGCTCAAAATCTACTTGTGGTGCCGCATTTAAATCTGCGGACACAACAGGACGCCCATCCACGTCCACGCCCTCCACATAATCGGCATCGCTTTTCTCATCATGCAGGGACAGGGCTGTACATAGTTGGTTCAGATTATGACTGCCATAATCTGATTCTATAGCTTGGTCGGCGTAGGTGGGGCTGAAAAACGTCGAAAAAACCGCAAATACGCTTGTAAAAACAAGACTATTCCCCATAACCCCCCCATTTACATGACAAATTTGTTGCAATCTTGCCACAGCGACTTGAAATTTCAAAGGATGGAGTGGAAGACTATCGACTTATAGATGACAGAGCGTTTCCCGCTGTCTACCAATAACCACGTGGTCAATTTCGCGGTTGGCCCAGGTTTTGGGAGGATGGGCTCCGTTAATGAGAGCCCATGTTTAAGAGGAAGGCCTCAAATCAAAAAATAAAATTTGAGAGGCAAAATTTTCTCGTCACGCAGGAGCAGGGTACCTCAACAGGTGCCCTGCTTTTTTATGGGCTTATTTTTGCCCCATGTGATGGAACATATCAAAGGCCACAACACCCGTTTCCACCAAGCCCAGATAAATTGCCCAGACGACAAAGGTGATGATGGTTGTGATAACAGCTTTTCGCTTCAGCCGTGGTGCGATAGGGGCTGATGGCGCATTGCCCGCCTCTGTTTCTTCCCCTGCTTCATGATAGCTGGTGGAACCATGGGGCAGGACCATGAATAAAACAACCCACCAGATCAGCACGAAAATGATGATTGACCCAAGCCAGTCGATATTTTCCAAAGCGCTCATGCCTGTTCCAATTCAACCAAAGTCCCGCAGAAGTCTTTAGGGTGCAGAAACAGAACCGGCTTTCCATGCGCACCAATCTTCGGCTCGCCATCTCCTAAGATACGAGCGCCTTCCTCAACGAGCTTGGCTTTCGCTGCATGAATGTCATCCACTTCATAGCAGATATGATGAATACCGCCGTCTTTGTTCCGTTCAAGAAAGCGGGCAATGGGTGAGTTATCGCCTAATGGGTGCAACAATTCGATTTTTGTGTTCGGCAGGCTCACAAAAACTGTTGTGACGCCATGATCTGGTTGATCCACAGGCTCCGACACATCTCCGCCCATAGTTTCTTTATAGAGTTTCGATGCCGCGGCCAGATCCGGTACAGCAATAGCGACATGATTTAATACACCGATCATATTAACCTCTTCAGCCCTTTGTCACATGCACATCAGTTAATGTATTTTTGCCTGTATAGGCGCGTAATATACGGCGAACGGCTATGCGAATGGATTCACCGATGGCCCCACTATCACTATTTGGTTTTCCCTTGCCAATGACATTTTCAACAGCCTCGTTGAGCATTTCTAAAAGCTCACCATCCGTAGCGCCAGGTACGCCTTTAATCGCATAAGTCGGTTCCAAAATCATCCGACCTTTACGGTCCAAAACGATATGAACAAAAGCATAACCATTTTGCGAAATCCGCTTGCGTTCCAATATGGACGCGCTGTCTTCCGCGACAATATCATCGCCATCAAGAAGAAGCCGCGCAGCTGCAACTTCTGCAATGTGACATGCTTTACCAGGTGCCAGTTGAATAACACTGCCATTGAATGGAACGACACTGTGCTTCACACCATAGCTCCGTGCCAGTTCAGCATGTTTTTTCATATGGCGCATTTCCCCATGAACTGGGACAGCAACCTCCGGTCTTATCCATTCATACATTAATTTTAAATCAGGTTGTCCTGGGTGGCCGGAGACATGAATGAAAGCATCTTTTTCCGTCAAAACATCAACATTTGCGATGGCCAGAAGATTATAAATACGTGCGATTGAGCGTTCATTGCCCGGGATGACTTTGGATGAGAAAACAACAAGGTCCCTGGGCGACAGTTGGACATGTTTATGCTCTCCATATGCGATCCGGCTCAGGGCAGCCCGCCCTTCCCCCTGGCACCCAGTGCAAATAATAAGTTGTTTATTTTTTGGGATTTTCGCGGCGTCTTCCTCAACAAAGACCGCGGGAAAGTCTTCAAGATAACCCGATGCCTTGGCAACAGCAATGATACGTTTCAACGACCGGCCAACGACAATCAGCTTGCGGCCGGTTTCAACGGCGACTTTGCCAATTGTGTCCAATCTTGCTGCATTCGATGCAAATGTGGTGACAATCACCCGGCCCGAGCGATTTGCGAGGAGAGGGATAAGCTCATCTCTAACCCGCCCCTCTGACCCTGCAGTTTCAAGGTTAAACACATTTGTAGAATCTCCGACAAGAGCAAGAACGCCTTCATCGCCAAGCTTTTTAAGGTCTTTTGGAGGTGCCGGGCGCCCTAAAATCGGATCATCATCAAGCTTCCAATCCCCGGTATGAAAAACCCGTCCATATGGCGTGTCGATCACAAGCGCATTTCCTTCAGCGATACTATGCGCCAATGGAACATAGGTGATCTTGAACGGCCCCAGTTCAATCATCCCTTTAAGCGGTACTTCATTCAGCTCTGCCTGTTCATGCAAATCCGCTTCAATAAGCTTGCTGCGCACAAGTCCGCTGGTAAATGGTGTAGCGTAAATAGGCACTTCGAGATCAGGCCAAAGATAAGGCAAGGCGCCAATATGATCTTCATGCCCATGCGTTAAAACGATCGCCAGTAAGTCATCGCGCAGAGTTTCAATAAAAGCAGGGTCAGGAAATACAAGTTCCACACCGGGTAAATGTGGTTCGGCAAAAGTCATGCCGAAATCAACCATGATCCATTTGCCGTTACAGCCGTATAGATTAAGGTTCATACCAATTTCGCCGGACCCACCTAAAGGCACGAACAATAAGGCATCTTTTGGTAAATCGGGTAACGCCATAGACTTATGAATTTCTTTTATGAATGAGGTGTAGCCCGTGCAGCGTCAAATCTCGATCCACATGATCGATGGCTTGGCTTTGCGATTCAAAAATCGTCGCCAGACCACCCGTCGCAACAACGGTCATACGTTCACCCCATTGGGCAGTAATACGATCAACAAGGCCTTCAATCATACCGATATAGCCCCACATCACGCCAGACTGCATTGCTTCAATTGTAGATTTCCCAATGACTTTGTCCTGGTCGGGGATTTCCACCGCGATTTTAGGTAAACGAGCTGCCGCACGGTGCAGCGCATCTAAAGACAGATTAATTCCAGGGGAAATAACGCCTCCATGATAGCTTCCATCCGCGCCAACAACATCAAATGTCGTGGCCGTTCCGAAGTCTATCAATATGAGGGGGCCTGGATAACGGTCATGCCCTGCAACAGCATTTACAAGTCGGTCAGCACCTACTTCAGCTGGGTTTGGAAGACGTATATCTATGCCAAGGTCTACGCCGGATTCCCCCACAACCTGAGGGACCACATTGAAATAGGTCTGACAGAGTTGCCGCAGATGAAATAATGTGGAGGGGACAACGGTGGCAATAATTGCTGCACCAACATCATCCCTTTTTACATCCGACATTTCCAATAACTGTGAAATCCAGACCATATATTCATCTGCGGTCCGGGCGCTTTTCGTGGATATCCTCCACTTATGGAGCATCTGACCGTCTTTCATCAAAGCAAAAACAGTGTTTGTATTGCCTGCATCAATGGCTAATAGCATCTTATTAGTCCCCTACTCCCTGGGAGAATTCTATTTCACCGGCATATATGCGTTCGACCCAGCCACTATCTAATCGGATAAGCGCTGCACCTGTTTCATCAAGGCCGGTGAAGCTGCCGACGATCATCTTGTTTTTTACAGAATAACGTACCTCATGGCCCAGGCCAAATGCACATTGCACCCATTTTTTCGCCAAAGGGGTAAATCCTTGATCTTCCCAAATCTGAAACAAGCTGGTCCAATTCCGGTGCAGGCGTTTAATTATATCCTGCGGGTGCGGCGGTTCCATGGTTTCAGCCAGGCAAGTCGCAGGCCACCGGCTTTCTTCTGGTTTGGATGTCAAATTAATCCCAATTCCAATGATCACCCAGTCTTCGCCCTTTGGTGTTTTTGCTGTCTCGAGCAAAATCCCCGAAATCTTTTGGCCATCCATCAAAATATCATTTGGCCATTTACATGTTACCTCAGCCTTGTCTTTTACAAGGCCCTGCAACAGCTGTTGGGCTGCTACAGCAATAAGAAAAGACAATTGTGGTGCAATACTCAGCTCTGGTGCCGGCCAAGCCAATGACGCAAAAACATTTCCTTCATCTGACACCCATTGACGGCCCAGACGACCGCGGCCTGACTTTTGGGTTTTTGTCACAATCCATAAGGGGTGATGAATTAAACCCGCCTGTATCCGGCGTGCTGCTTCACTGTTCGTGCTGTCAACTGTATCGAAGCTGAGAATATATGGGTCTGCACCTGTCAAAATATATTCTCTTTCAGGTGCAGACCATGTTCTTAGCCCGCCAATGCAATTGACGCGGCCTTACTCCATTCCAAAACCGGACCGGCAAAGACAAAGCCCAGTGGCGAAGCGCCAACGGCCGTTGCAAACATCAATACACGGGAAGACATATCATCTTGTTTTTCAAACGCCCCTGCGGGGTCATCGAAAAACATGACTTTAACAATCCGCAGATAATAATAAGCCCCTATAACCGAAGCGATCACACCAATAACGGCCAAGGTGTAAAGTTCGGCATTCACCGCCGCTGTAAAGACAGCAACTTTAGCAAAGAAGCCGGCGAATGGAGGAAAGCCCAACAGCGACACCATGAAGATTGAAAGCGCAACAGCCAGGCCAGGCTGCGTACGCGCCAGACCAGCCAGATCAGAAATCTCTTCAACCATGGTTTCCGAACGACGCATTGCGAGAATGCAGGCGAAAGTCCCAAGTGTCATGACCAGATAAATAGTCAAATAAATCACTACAGACTGGACACCTTCCTGTGTACCAGCAGACAGCCCCACAAGAGCGAAACCGATATGACCGATGGAGGAATAGGCCATCAGTCGTTTGATATTGCTCTGTGCGATAGCGGCGACGGCGCCAACAAACATGGATAACACGGCAATAACCATCAGGATTTGCTGCCATTGATCCACAAGGGCTGGAAGCGGGTCAAAAATGACGCGCATGAATAAGCCCATGGCTGCGATCTTCGGGGCGCCTGCGAAAAACGCTGTGACAGACGTTGGTGACCCTTCATAGACATCCGGCGTCCACATATGAAACGGAACAGCGGACACTTTAAAGGCCAGCCCTGCAAGCACAAAAACCAACCCAAGAATAAGACCGATAGACGGCCCTTCTTCAATCGCGCCCGGCAAGGTTTGTGCAAGAATGTCGAAAGAGGTTGTCCCTGCAAATCCGTAGATCAAGGAAGACCCGTAAAGCAGCATGCCTGATGACAAAGCGCCAAGAACAAAATATTTAAGGCCAGCCTCTGTGGACCGCCTGCTGTCCCGATTAATGGCTGCCAGCACATAAAGGCTCAGGCTTTGTAGCTCCAGCCCCATATAAAGCGAAATTAAATTCCCTGCAGAGACCATCATCATCATGCCGAGCGTCGCCAACACGATAAGCACAGGGTATTCAAAACGCTCCAGCTGCTCATTCTTCAGATAAGGCCGCGCCATGATGATAGCGGCAATCGACCCGATCAGGATTAAAAGCTTCATAACCCGGGCGAAATCATCGCCAATGAACAATCCGTTGAATGCGGAACCATTGCCGCTTTGTGTTACAAGGATCAGTGAACCAACCATCAAAATAATGGCCAATACATTCAAGCGTTGGGTGGCTTCTTTTTTTGCGAAGACGCCAAGCATCAACAAAGCCATGGCACCAACAGCCATAACCAGTTCCGGAAGGGAGAGCGCCCAATTTGCTAATACGCCGCTCATTGTGCCATCTCCTTGCCCATCTCGAGTTTTGCGGATGCGACATCTAATTGCGATAAAAGATTTTCCACCGGAGCGTGGAGGCTATCCATGAATGTATTGGGATAAAAGCCCATCCAGAGAACAATCAGAACCAGAGGCGCAAAAATCAGAATTTCGCGTTTACTCAAATCCAAAATGTCTTTTAAATCGTCTTTCACCAATTCCCCAAAAACCACCCGGCGATAGAGCCACAGCATATAGGCGGCACCTAAGATCACGCCTGTGGCTGCGATGAAAGCGATATAGGCCGCAACTTCATAGACCCCGAGTAGGACGAGAAACTCACCGACAAAACCTGATGTGCCTGGCAGACCAATGGACGCCATTGTAAACAGCATGAATACGGCTGCATATTTCGGCATACGATTTACCAGGCCGCCATAGCGGTCAATCAGACGTGTATGAATGCGGTCATAAACAACGCCGACACACAGGAAGAGCGCACCTGAAACCACACCATGGCTCAGCATTTGATATGTGGCGCCTTCGATGCCTTGCTGATTGAATGTGAACAGGCCCAAAGTTACAAAGCCCATATGCGCAACGGAAGAATAAGCGATCAGCTTTTTCATATCTTCCTGCGCCAAGGCAATGAGCGACGTGTACACAATCGCAATCAAGGACATGCCAATAACAATCCAGGCCAATTCATGGCTGGCTTCTGGGAACATCGGTAAAGAGAAGCGAATGAACCCGTAACCACCCATCTTCAAAAGCACACCGGCCAAAATGACAGAGCCCGCAGTTGGTGCCTCCACATGGGCATCCGGCAACCAGGTATGGACAGGCCACATTGGCATTTTAACCGCAAATGATGCGAAGAAAGCGAGCCACAGCCATATTTGTACATCCGGATCAAAGCTATACGCCATTAATTGCTCGATATCCGCAGTGCCCGCCGTGTTCACCATATAGATGATAGCAAGCAGCATCAGCACAGAACCAAGCAATGTGTATAAAAAGAATTTGAACGCGGCATAGATACGCCGTGCACCTCCCCAAATCCCGATAATCAGGAACATGGGAATAAGACCCGCTTCAAAGAAGATGTAGAAGACAAAGATATCAAGCGAACAAAAGACGCCGATCATCAATGTTTCCATCACCAGGAAGGAGACCATATATTCACGCACACGATGGTCAATGGCTTCCCAGCTTGCCAATATACAGATCGGCATCAAAAAAGCGGTCAACAGGATCAATAAGATCGCAATGCCGTCCACGCCTAAACGAATATTATAACCTTCAAATACGTCCCAATTGGTAAGAAATTGAAAGCCCGCGACGCTTGGATCATGAGCGAACCAAAGGCCTAATGCGACACCGAAATTGACCAAAGATACCCAAAGGGCAGACCAACGGATATTTGACTTGGATTGTGCGTCCTCCCCACGAATGGTAAGGATAATCAACGCGCCTGCCAAAGGAATGGCTAAAAGAATAGGAAGAAATGGGATAGTTGCAGCCATGATGCTCAAGCCCCCCAGATCATGAAATAAGTCACGGCGATAAACACCCCAATCAACATAGCAAAGGCATAATGGTAGAGATAACCGGTCTGCACTTCTTTCGCCTTAGCGGCTGCTTTTACAACAGTGGCAGACACACCGTCTGGACCAAAACCGTCAATGACACGGCCATCACCCTGTTTCCAAAGCAGGTGACCAAGTTTCATGGATGGGCGGACGAATAAGAAGTCATACAGCTCATCGAAATACCATTTATTCATCAGGAAGGTGTGCACACCCTTGAAGCTCGTTTTCATGCCCTCAGCGAATTTACCCTTTGTCAGAATATAAGCATGCAGGGCCAGCAAGAAGCCAGCCGCGCCCATAATCAAAGGCAATATCTTCACGAAGGTGGGCACATGATGCGCTGCTTCGATGATGTTTTCACCACGGACAAAAAGCGCTTCACCCCAGAACACGTCATAATCATGACCTACGAAATATTCATAGAATACACCGCCGGCAAAAAGGGCTCCACCTGCAAGGATCAATAAGGGGATCAACATAACCGGTGGACTTTCATGCGCTTTCTCAAAAACGCCCGCTTCTGCGCGGCTTTCGCCAAAGAAGGTCAGGAAGATCAAGCGCCAGCTGTAAAAGGCTGTCATCAACGCTGCAATCACACCCAGAAGGAAGGCATATTGGCCGACGCCACTATGGGCGGCAAAAGCGCTCTCAATAATCATGTCTTTTGAGAAATAACCGGACAGGAATGGGAAGCCGGTAATCGCCAATGTCCCAATGGTCATCACAGCAAAGGTCCAAGGGATTTTCTTCCGTAATCCACCCATATAACGCATGTCCTGTTCGTCATGCATCGCATGGATGACAGAGCCTGCACCAAGGAACAACAGCGCTTTAAAGAACGCATGGGTAAAGAGATGGAAAATCCCTGCCCCATAAGCACCCACACCTAGTGCGAAGAACATATAGCCCAGTTGCGAACAGGTGGAATAAGCAATGACGCGTTTGATATCAGTTTGAACAAGGCCAATGGTTGCAGCAAAAAATGCTGTCGATGCACCGACCACGGTCACAACAGCCAAAGCCGTTTCGCTATATTCAAAGATTGGCGAACAACGTGCCACCATGAAGACACCGGCCGTCACCATCGTTGCTGCATGAATGAGCGCGGATACAGGCGTTGGGCCTTCCATGGCATCTGGCAACCAAGTATGCAGGCCCAATTGCGCCGATTTGCCCATGGCACCAACAAAAAGCAACAGGGCTATTGTGGTAATGACATCCACTTCCATACCTAGGAACTGGAATGTCTGTCCTTCTGCACCGGCCACGGCATTGAACACTGTGTCAAAGTCCAAACTACCGAAGACCAGGAAGATTGCAAAAATACCAAGGGAGAAGCCAAAATCACCAACCCGGTTCACGACAAAGGCTTTAATCGCGGCTGCATTTGCGCTTGGCTTTTTATACCAGAAGCCAATCAGCAGATATGACGCCAGACCAACGCCTTCCCAACCGAAGAACATTTGAACGAAATTATCAGCCGTCACCAATGTCAACATTGCAAAGGTAAAGAGCGACAAATAGGCCATGAAACGTGGCTGATGCGGATCATGGCTCATATAGCCAATGCTGTACCAGTGCACGAGCGCTGACACACCATTCACAACCACCAGCATCACCGCTGTCAAAGTGTCTACCTTTAACGCCCAATTCAGCTCTAAATCACCAGACACAATCCATTCAGCGATGATCACAGTTGATGGATTATGACCAAGTGCCACTTCTGAAAAAACGATGAGAGATAAAATCGCTGAGATAGTGACCGCACCCGATGTCACCAATTGTGACCCGCGGTTCCCTAAATTACGCCCAAACAATCCGGCAGCTATTGCGGCCAACAGGGGCAGAAAAACGATTGCTTTATATAACAAGGTTCAGCCCCTTACCCTTTAAGTAGATCAATGTCCTCAACCGCGATAGACCCGCGATTTCGGAAATAGATCACTAAGATGGCCAGCCCAATTGCGGCTTCACCCGCTGCCACTGTTAAAACAAACATGGCAAAGACCTGACCAACCAAATCCTGCAAATATGTAGAGAACGCCACCAGGTTGATATTGACCGCCAACAGCATCAGCTCGACAGACATCAAAATAACAATGACATTCTTCCGGTTCACGAAAATCCCAAGCACGCCGAAGGTGAAAAGGATCGCGCCTAAGCTTAAATAATGTTCAAGCCCAATCATCTTTAGATCCCTTCCCCGCTTTCGACGGAAACGATTTCATACGCATCATCCCGTGTCCGTGCGACTTGCTTGCCGATATTCTGACGCTTCACACCAGGACGTGTACGGTGGGTCAATACAATGGCTCCAATCATAGCGACAAAGAGAATAAGCCCGGCCGCCTGGAAGGCGTAGATATAGTCCGTAAACAATATCTGGCCCAAGGCTTCGGTATTGCTCACGCCTTCTGGAATGGGTGCATCACCCACTGTTTTTGCATCAGGCGCTGATTTCCAGGCGAAAGCCACCATGACCAGCTCTGCAATCAACACGGCTGCCATCAACGCGCCTAAAGGCAGATATTTGATGAAGCCAGCACGTAATCGCGCAAAGTCTACATCCAACATCATCACAACGAAGAGGAACAGCACCGCCACGGCGCCCACATAGACGATGACCAAAATCATGGCCAGAAACTCAGCGCCCATCAGTACAAAGAGCCCAGCCGATGAGAAAAAGGCCAAGATCAAAAACAGCACCGAATGGACGGGGTTTTTCGCGGCAATCACCATGAAGGCTGACGCCACCGTCACAAATGCGAATAAATAAAAGGCAAAGGCCTCGATAGACACGGGTTTTCGCCCCCTTTGCGTAGTTTCCATCCCACCCGCTTAATTGCTGCGGGCAATTTTGTTCATGCCTTAACGATAAGGCGCATCTAATTCCAGGTTTTGAGCGATTTCACGCTCCCACCGATCACCGTTAGCCAACAATTTGTCTTTGTTGTACATCAGCTCTTCCCGAGTTTCGGTGGCAAATTCAAAGTTCGGCCCTTCCACAATGGCATCAACGGGGCAAGCCTCCTGACAGAAACCGCAATAAATGCATTTCGTCATATCAATGTCATAGCGGGTCGTCCGGCGTGACCCATCTTCCCGTGGCTCAGCCTCAATCGTGATGGCAAGAGCCGGACAGATGGCTTCACATAATTTACAGGCGATGCAACGCTCTTCCCCATTGGGATAGCGGCGCAATGCATGTTCCCCACGGAAACGCGGGCTGAGCGGCCCTTTTTCATAGGGGTAATTCACTGTTGCTTTGGGCCGGAAGAAATATTTCAACGTGAGGCCCATGGCTGAGATAAACTCAGAAAGAAGCAGAGATTTAGCAGCTTGTGCAATAGCCATTATCTGATCCTCACACCGGTAACTTATCAAAGGCCAGCAAATAGCCTGCGATCACTACAACCCAGAGAAGCGAGATTGGCAGGAAGACTTTCCAACCCAAACGCATCAGCTGATCATAGCGATACCGCGGCACAGATGCTTTGACCCAAGCAAAAACAAAGAAGAAGAATACAATCTTCAACAACAGCCAAATCACGCCTGGAACGGCATAAAGCGGCGCCCAATCAATGGGAGGCAGCCAGCCGCCGAAGAACAGGATGGCGGTCATAGCGCACATGAGCAGAATATTCGCATATTCACCCAGGAAGAAGAGCGCGAAGGCCATTGAGGAATACTCAACCTGATAACCCGCAACCAATTCAGCCTCAGCTTCCGGCAAATCAAATGGCGGACGATTGGTCTCTGCCAATGCGGATATGAAAAAGATGACTGCCATTGGAAGCAATGGCGACAAGGCAAAGGCATTAATGCCTAAGAACCCGCCGCGCTGCGCATCAACAATGTCATTCAAATTCAATGACCCCGCATAAAGCAACACAGTCACAATGACAAAGCCGATGGAGACTTCATAAGACACCATTTGTGCTGCAGAACGCAGGCCACCCAAAAACGGATATTTGGAGTTGGATGCCCAGCCCGACATGATGATGCCATAAACGCCTAAGCTTGAAATCGCAAAGAGGTACAGCACACCGACATTGATATCGGCCAAAACCAGTTTCGCGCTGAAAGGAATAACGGCCCAGCCAACAAGCGCCAATGTGAATGTGATCATCGGGGCAAGCAGAAAGACGCCTTTATTCGCACCATCTGGAATGATTGTCTCTTTTAAGAAAAGCTTCAAACCGTCAGCGAAGGATTGCAGCAGACCAAAGGGACCAACGACATTAGGACCCCGGCGCATTTGCATTGCGGCCCAGACTTTACGATCGACATAAACCGCAAAGGCCACACCAATCAGCAAAGGCAGAACAATGGCCAGTATCAACACCAATTGCCAGATTAGATATTGACCGGCATCTGGCAATGCGCCGAACAGAAATTGGAAAATCGAACTATCCATGGGTGCCCGTTGCCTCTTCTTGTTCGCCTTGCCCTAAAATCTCAACGACGCAGGCGTCCATCGTTTCACTCGCCCGTGCGATTGGGTTCGTCAGATAGTAATTCTCAATGACCGGCGTGAATTCTCCGGCTGCAATATCGCCTTCAGGCTTATCTACGCCTTTCCACTCAGCTGCCGTGATTGTGTCGACCTCCGCAAAATGCGGGTGCGCCTCAACCAACTTTGCGCGCAGTTCAGCCAAATCATCAAATGGAAGTGTATGCCCCAGCACATCAGACAACGCCCGAATAATGGTCCAGTCTTCCCGGGCATCACCGACAGGGAATACGGCGCGCGGTGCCAGTTGCACGCGGCCTTCCATATTCACATAAAGCCCAGATTTCTCGGTATAAGCAGCACCTGGTAGAATGACATCCGCATGGCGCACGCCTGCATCCCCATGCGTGCCCTGATAAACAACGAATGCATCTTCAGCCACATCCACATCATCAGCACCCAGAAGATAAACGGCTTTCGCGTCTTTTATCTCGCTTTCGCTCACAAAGCCCAGGTCAAGTGCACCCACGCGACTGGCTGCGGTATGAAGGACATTAAAGCCATTCCAACCATCGCGCTGCACATCAAGGTGCATGGCGTGATTTAGGATCGCTGCTCCATCTTCGCGCGTTAAAGCGCCCATACCCACAATGACCATTGGCCGTTTGGCGTCTTTCAACGCTTTCGCAATATCATGTTTGTCAGATGCAATATCGCTTAAAACTGCGGCGTCGTTACCCAATTCCTGAACTGGATAAGTCAAGTCATCAGCGGCACCTATACGTGCGACTTTCAAGCCGTTTTTCACAACCGCTTTACGCAAGCGCGCATTGACAATCGTTGCTTCAAGCTTTGGATTGGCTCCAATCAACAAGCAGAAATCAGCGTCCTCGATACCAGCAATGGTGGAATTAAAGAGATAAGACCCACGGTCAGCGGCGTTTAGTTTTGCGCCGTCCAAACGGCTCTCTGTCTGGTGAACACCCATTGCATTCATCAAGACCTTGAGCGCAAACATGCTTTCCACATCTTGAAGGTCACCGGTATAGGCCGCAATCTGTTCTGCGTTCAGACCAGCTAGGCCTGCTTTAATTGCGTCAAAGGCTTCCGTCCAGCTTGCTTCCTGCAGCTTGCCATCTTTGCGCACATAAGGGCGATCCAGGCGGCGCTTCGTCAGGCCATCGCAGGCATAGCGTGTTTTGTTGGAAATCCATTCCTCATTCACGTCTTCATTCAATCGAGGCAGGACCCGCATGACTTCATTGCCACGGGCATCCACGCGAATATTGGACCCAACTGCATCCATGACATCAATGGTTTCAGTCTTACGCAATTCCCAAGACCGCGCTTTAAACGCATATGGCTTGGAGGTTAAGGCACCCACCGGGCAAAGGTCGATCACATTTGCAGACAGCTCACTGGAAACAGCTTTTTCCAAATAGCTGGTGATTTCCATATTCTCGCCGCGGTTCACTGCGCCAATCTCTTCAACGCCAGCCACTTCTTCTGCAAAACGCACGCAGCGGGTACAGTGAATACAACGGGTCATTACCGTCTTAATCAACGGGCCCATATATTTTTCACGCACAGCCCGTTTGTTTTCATGGAAACGTGTGGAGCCACGGCCAAAAGCAACAGCTTCGTCCTGCAGGTCACATTCACCGCCTTGATCGCAAATCGGGCAATCAAGCGGATGATTGATAAGCAGGAATTCCATCACGCCTTCGCGGGCCTTTTTCACCACTTCTGAATCCGTACGGATTTTCGGTGGTGTGCCATCACGGTCAGGGCGTAAATCACCGACGGATAAGGCGCAAGAGGCCTGTGGCTTAGGTGCCCCCACCCATTCCACAAGGCACATGCGGCAATTGCCGGCAATGCTTAAACGCTCATGGTAGCAGAACCGGGGAATTTCCTTACCCGCTTTTTCACAAGCCTGAAGCACCGTCATACCCGCCGGGACCTCCAGCTCCTCACCATCGATGATGATCTTGCGCAGATCGCTCATCTTGTCTCTACTCCCATTCTCATCATCGCCTTATTCCGCCGCCACTTGTTGTGCTTTGCGTTCTTCAATCCGTGCTTCCAATTCCGGGCGGAAATGGCGGATCAGGCCTTGAATTGGCCAGGCCGCCGCATCACCCAACGCACAAATCGTATGACCTTCAACCTGATAGGTCACATTCAGCAACATATCGATTTCTTCTGGTTCCGCCTGACCTTTAGCCAAACGTTCCATAACGCGCCACATCCACCCTGTACCTTCACGGCACGGCGTGCATTGGCCGCAGCTTTCATGTTTATAGAAATAGGAAAGCCGCGCGATGGCTTTCACGATATCTGTGGATTTATCCATCACGATAACAGCCGCTGTACCAAGGCCGGATTTATGTTCCCGCAGGCTGTCAAAATCCATCAGCACATTATCGCAGATATGTTTCGGCAATAGCGGAACTGATGACCCACCAGGAATAACCGCTAAAAGATTGTCCCAGCCACCACGCACACCGCCGCAATGTTTCTCAAGCAATTCCTTCATAGGAATGCCCATTTCTTCTTCAACGGTACATGGGCGTTCCACATGGCCTGAAATACAAAATAATTTCGTGCCTGCATTACCAGGACGCCCAAGACCTGAAAACCAGCTGGCTGACCGGCGTAAAATCGTTGGGACAACGGCGATAGATTCGACATTATTCACTGTGGTTGGGCAACCCCAGACACCCACATTTGCCGGGAAAGGAGGCTTCAAGCGCGGCTGGCCTTTTTTGCCCTCCAGGCTTTCAATCAGTGCCGTTTCTTCGCCGCAGATATAAGCCCCTGCCCCGCGGTGGACATAAACATCAAAGTCATAGCCTGAACCAGCAGCGTTTTTGCCGATAAGGCCCGCGTCATAAGCCTGGTCAACAGCCGCTTGAAGGCGTTCAGCCTCTCGCACGAACTCACCGCGGATATAGATATAAGCTGCCACAGCGTTCATGGCAAAACCGGCAATCAACGCGCCTTCAATCAGTTTTTGTGGGTCATGGCGGATGATCTCGCGGTCTTTACAGGTACCAGGCTCAGACTCATCCGCATTGATAACCAGATAATTGGGCCGACCGTCTTTGCTTTCCTTCGGCATGAAGGACCATTTCAAACCAGTTGGGAAACCCGCACCGCCACGACCGCGGAGGCCAGATTCCTTAACTTCGTTGATGATCCAGTCACTGCCTTTGGCAATCAGGTCTTTCGTCCCATCCCAGTCACCGCGTTTCTTGGCAGCTTCAACGCCCCAGTCCTGATAGCCATATACATTGGTAAATATGCGATCTTGATCTTTTAGCATTCTCTCACGCCTTCACCATATCTTGCAGAACTGTCGGACCGCCCTCTGGCGCTGAATGCTGCCGGTTGACTTGAGGGCCGGCTTTCGGCTCTTCCCCGCGCTTCAAAGCTTCCAAAATCTCTTTGGTGCTTTCATAGGTGAGGTCTTCGTAAAAATCGTCATTGATTTGGATCATTGGCGCATTCACGCAGGCCCCCAGGCATTCGACTTCAGTCAAAGTGAAAAACCCGTCTTCACTAACCTCACCCTTCTTCATACCCATTTCGGTGCAGGCCCGCATAACCTCTTGCGAACCGCGCAGCATACAAGGTGTTGTCCCACACAGCTGTACGTGAAACTTACCAACCGGCTTCATATTATACATTGTGTAGAAGGTCGCGACTTCATAAGCGCGCATATAAGGCATGCCCAAATAGTGCGCGACATATTCAATGACCGGCACTGGAAGCCAGCCCTGCGTCTGCGTTTCATCACCAATTTGACGTTGCGCAATATCAAGAAGCGGCATCACCGCAGATTGCTGCTTTCCTTCTGGATAGCGGGCGATAATTTTTTTTGCTTTTTCTTCGTTTTCTTTTGTGAAAACAAAGCCTTCGCCGATTTGTTTCATATCAACACTCATCGGTCAATCTCACCAAACACAATATCCATTGACCCAATGAGAGCGGGAATGTCCGCCAGCATATGGCCTTTGGATAGGAAATCCATCGCCTGCAAATGCGCGAACCCTGGCGCGCGAATTTTTGCTTTATATGGCTTGTTGGAGCCGTCAGACACCAGATAAACGCCAAATTCGCCCTTCGGCGCTTCGACAGCAGCGTAGACTTCACCTTCGGGCACTTTGAAGCCCTCAGTGTAAAGTTTGAAGTGATGGATTAATGCTTCCATAGATTGCTTCATCTCGCCACGCTTCGGCGGCGCAATCTTACGGTCCAAAGACATGACTGGGCCAGGCGGCATATCGTTTAAACACTGGCGGATGATTTTTAAAGACTGCTGAATTTCTTCCAGGCGGAGAATATAGCGGTCATAACAATCGCCATGTTTGCCAATGACAATGTCGAAATCCAGCTTGTCATAAACTTCATAAGGCTGAGATTTCCGCAAATCCCATTTTACGCCAGAACCACGCAGCATAGGTCCAGTAAAGCCCCAAGCCATGGCTTCTTCGGCTGATAGCACACCGATATCAACATTACGCTGTTTGAAGATGCGGTTTTCCACCAGCATCAACTCCATTTCCTCGAGAACCTTGGGAAATGTCTCAGTCCAGGCGTAAATATCTTCCGCCAAACCAGCCGGTAAATCCTGATGCACACCACCTGGACGGAAATAAGCCGCATGAAGCCGTGCGCCGCAAACCCGCTCATAAAACTCCATGAGCTTTTCGCGTTCTTCAAAGCCCCAAAGAATTGGGGTCATCGCGCCAACGTCCATCGCATGTGTCGTAATGTTCAAGAGATGGTTTAATATCCGTGTGATTTCGGAGAAAAGCACGCGGATATACTGCGCTCGCAGCGGAATTTCACAGCCCAGAAGCTTCTCAGTCGCAAGGCAGAATGCATGCTCCTGACACATGGGTGAGACATAATCCAAACGGTCAAAATAAGGGACCGCCTGAACATAAGTCTTATGTTCAATCAGCTTTTCAGTGCCGCGATGCAAGAGGCCAATATGCGGATCCGCACGCTCTACGACCTCACCATCAAGCTCCAGCACCAGGCGCAACACACCATGAGCCGCAGGATGCTGCGGGCCAAAGTTAATCGAATAATTCTGAATATCGACGTCGTTCATACTCAGCTCTTTGCGCCCTCACCTTCTTCTGCTTTCTCATCACCAGGCAGCACATATTTTGCGCCTTCCCACGGGGATAAAAAGTCAAAGCTGCGGAAATCCTGGGTCAATTTAACAGGCTCATAGACCACACGTTCATGTTCTTCGCTGTAACGCACTTCCACAAAGCCTGTAAGTGGGAAGTCTTTACGTAATGGATGGCCTTGAAAGCCGTAGTCCGTCAAAATACGACGCAAATCCGGGTTATCGGAGAATAGAACACCATACATATCCCAGGCTTCACGCTCAAACCATCCGGCAGTTGGATAGATCTCAACGATTGATGGCACCATAGTGCGCTCATCAGCGCTAAGCTTCACCCGCAAGCGCACATTATTGTGGAGAGATAACAGGTGGTAGACGACGTCAAAACGCTGTTCACGCGATGGATAATCTACCGCAGTGATATCAATCAACTGCTTGAACCGACACTCTTCATTATCACGGATGAAAGTCATCACTTTTTCAAGCGCATTTGCCCGTGTTGTGATTGTCAGTTCGTTAAATGCAATCTCACTATCCACAATCTCATTTTCCAATGAGGTGGTTATATGAGTTTGAAGCTCTGCCAATTGTTCCATGATGGACGCTTCTTCCCTTATCGGCGCTTATCGCACCAAAGTTCCTACACGACGGATCTTCCGCTGCAACTGAAGCACGCCATAAAGCAAGGCTTCAGCTGTTGGGGGGCAACCGGGCACATAAATATCAACGGGCACGATACGGTCACACCCGCGCACCACAGAATAGCTATAATGGTAATAGCCACCACCGTTGGCACAGGAGCCCATGGAAATCACATAACGTGGCTCTGACATCTGGTCATAAACCTTGCGCAATGCAGGTGCCATCTTGTTCGTCAGTGTTCCGGCAACAATCATCACATCACTTTGACGGGGACTGGCCCGTGGGGCGACCCCAAAACGCTCAAGGTCATAGCGTGGCATCGAACTGTGCATCATTTCAACCGCACAACATGCCAAGCCAAATGTCATCCACCATAATGACCCCGTGCGCGCCCAGTTAATAAGGTCTTCCGCGCTTGTAACAAGGAAGCCCTTGTCGCCCAGTTCAGCATTTAAGTCATTTAAGAAGCCGTCCTGCTGGGTCGCTTCATTCAAGGTCATAACAGGCCCTTGAGTGTTTGAAGTGATTACTCCCATTCCAACGCTCCTTTACGCCATTCATAGATGAAGCCTACCGTCAGTATCCCTAAGAAGATTACCATGGACCAAAAGCCGAAAACACGGGTCTCACTTAAAGAGACTGCCCATGGGAAAAGAAAGGCAACTTCCAGGTCAAATATGATGAAGAGGATAGATACGAGATAAAAGCGCACATCAAATTTGCGCCGCGCATCTTCAAAAGCCTCAAACCCGCATTCATAAGCGGAATTCTTTTCTGCATCCGGCTTCTGCGTGCCCCCTAATGTCGACACCACCAATGGCGCAAACACGAAGGCGACAGACAGGAAGATGGCCAGGCCCAAAAAGATTAAAATCGGTAGATAATCGCTGAGAATGCTCTGCATCACGGCCCCGATCGTTTTTCAAACAGACTTCATATAAAAGAGGCATATCACAGACTGCCCCTTAAACTCGCGCGCCACTATAGGCCTCATTACCCGTGGCGCAACAAAATTCATGGGAATTTACAATAGATTTTTGGAGAGAAATGTCGAGAGGCACAAAGCCACATCTCTTCACATTTTTTAAACATTGAAAGGAGAAAGTGGCGGGAGTGACGGGACTCGAACCCGCGGCCTCCGGCGTGACAGGCCGGCGCTCTAACCAACTGAGCTACACCCCCGCTTGGGTGTTTGTCGCCGCTGTGTTAAGCAGCGGGGTTCGTTTAAGACAGCCCCCCTTCTCTGTCAAGCGACTATTGTCATGAAAATTAAAACTTTTTACGAGCCAGGCGAAAAATTCAGCTTTTCTGCCGTTCCGTAATGTAGATTTCTTCAAATCGTGCCAACATTTGTTCGCAAAGACTTCGGATTTCCGGTTCAATACCGCTCGGCTTTCGTTTGCCGATTGATTTGGCGTGAATCTGTCTTGCCATTCGTGACGTGAATTCAAGACCCAGTCGCTCACATAACCAGGCCAGAGTCGTATCGGGGTTCGAGGCCACATCTTCATATTTAACAACGATAACCCGATCGTCCTGATCCAGTCCTTGATCAAAAAACAGCTGGTTTCGATAATACCAGAAGAGAGCGATTGCGCTCGCATCGCTCATACCCGGCTTATAATGGCTTTGTATAAGATTAAGAGTACTCTCTGTCATTCCCCAGGCCCGATAGCCGGTTTTAAAGGGGTCTCGCATCAAATCTTCGATCTGATTCCGACCACCTGGCCAATTTCTTAGATTCGAATTGACCATGTCATCATAGGACCGGAACATCCAAACCGCTTTAGCCGGCTCCAGATATGATAAGAGTTCAGCCGTCTTTTCACTGTCTAACAGGGCCTTGAGCACAAAGACTCGTGCAAGCGAGCGATCCCGCAACTCGACCTGCCTCACATATGGTCTTAGATGATAAGAATCAAAGGCACGCGGATCCCGTTCATGGAAGACGTCTGTCTCTAGAGAAAGATCCAGAACATCCATCAGCATATTTGTCCCTGACCTTTGAACACCAGGAACAAGGATGGTTTGTTTATCACCCTGCCATGGGTTTAATCTTTGGTGGCTAGCCTTGCGCACATGCCAGGCAAAGTCTTCCAGCTTGGACATTTACCTCCCCCCAGAAGCAATGTAGTGGATTTACGCTATCATATAGCAGCTGCATGATAACAGCGGAAATATAAAGGGAAATTTAAAAGTGGAAATGGTGGGCGGTGACAGTCTCGAACTGCCGACCCTCTCGGTGTAAACGAGATGCTCTACCAACTGAGCTAACCGCCCCAACCAAAGGCTTGGTCTTTATTCTCACCGCGCTAATTGCCCGGTGGAGCAGTGTAATAGGCTGGTCGGCTTGAATTGTCCAGCCCCTTTTACAGAATTTTTTTCATGTTTTTTGGGCAAAGAAAAACGGCGAGCACAAATAAGGCCCGCCGTCTTTTTGGAAATAAAGCTGTCAATTAATTGACAGCGTCTTTCAAGCCTTTGCCTGCTTTAAACTTAGGCTGTTTGGACGCTTTCAACTGAATGACTTCACCGGTACGTGGATTACGGCCAGTGCCAGCTTTACGCTCGCTTACGGAGAAGGTGCCGAAGCCGACCAAACGGACATCGTCGCCGCTTTGCAATGTAGATGTAATTGCCTCAAAAACAGCATCTACAGCTGAAGCCGCATTCGCTTTTGTTAGGCCCGTGGTGTCAGCAACTTTAGCTACCAAATCATTTTTATTCACGCGAGTTCCCCCTGATGTTTGGGTTTAATAACTAGGGTCTCAAAGACGAATGGAGTTTAGGAGACGACTTTCAAATCTGTCAAAAGGAAAACCAAAAAAACCGCAGAAAATAGCGCTTTTGACGTAAAAATATCCCATAGCGGCTAAAATAAACGCTGTAATTACATAAATTTCGCCCATTTTTGCGTATGAGGCTTGCCAATGGACTAAGCAAAGTCCCTTTCGCGCATTGATTCATTCTTAAAGAAAAACCCCTGAATCGTCTGATTCAGGGGTTGGTTTTAATGGGTAATTACAGTTTTTTCTGCCGGCCCGCCCTCAGGTACCGCCTTTATTTTATCATCCCCTTCATCCCATTCTATGGGGACGAGCGCTCTTGACAACGCATGTTTCAGCACATCATCCACATTATTCACGGGAATAATATCCATACCTTTTTTGACATTATCCGGGATTTCGGCCAGGTCTTTCTCATTATCTTGGGGAATAATCACAGTTTTAATCCCACCCCGAAGAGCAGCCAAGAGCTTTTCCTTCAAGCCACCAATTGGCAAGACGCGTCCGCGCAATGTCACCTCGCCGGTCATCGCAACGTCGCGCCGAACCGGGTTTCCAGTAAAGGCAGATACAATTGATGTCACCATTGCAATACCTGCAGATGGCCCGTCCTTTGGTGTTGCACCCTCCGGTACATGAATATGTAAGTCACGCTTTTCAAAAAGCGGCGGCTTAATTCCAAAGGCAATCGCACGAGACTTCGTATAGGACAATGCAGCCTGAACTGATTCCTGCATCACATCGCCCAATTTGCCTGTCGACTTGATATTCCCTTTACCGGGCGCGGTGACCGCTTCGATGTTTAAAAGTTCACCCCCGAACTCTGTCCAAGCGAGACCTGTGACGAGACCGACAAGATCATCTTGTTCAATCTCACCAAAGCGGAAGCGACGCACTCCGAGAAAGTTCCCTAAGGTCCTTGTTGTCACTTGCACCTTTTTGACCGAGCCTTCGACAATCTTCTTCAAGCTTTTCCGTGCAAGGCGGGCAATTTCCCGCTCTAAATTCCGCACGCCGGCCTCGCGAGTGTAGTAGCGAATGACATCCCGAATGGCAGAATCGGAAACAGACCATTCTTCCTCTTTCAGGCCGTGTTCTTCGCGCTGTTTCGGCAAAAGGTGGCGTTTTGCAATTTCGACCTTTTCATCTTCGGTATAACCGGACAGGTGAATAATCTCCATGCGGTCCAACAACGGTTGCGGCATACGCAAAGAGTTCGCAGTTGTAACAAACATGACGTCGGACAAATCATAATCAACTTCGAGATAATGATCGTTAAATTTGGAATTCTGTTCAGGGTCAAGAACTTCCAACAAAGCCGACGCAGGGTCTCCGCGGAAATCCTGGCCCATTTTGTCGATTTCATCCAAAAGGAAGAGCGGATTCGACGACCCGGATTTCTTCATATTTTGGATGACCTTGCCGGGCATAGAACCGATATAAGTCCGGCGATGGCCGCGAATCTCCGCTTCATCCCGAACGCCGCCTAAGCTAAAGCGGACAAATTTCCGTCCCGTTGCTTCAGCAATTGAACGACCCAGAGAGGTTTTCCCGACGCCAGGTGGTCCGACAAGGCATAAAATCGGACCTTTAACCTTATTAGTCCGGTGCTGAACGGCTAGATATTCGATGATCCGCTCTTTTACCTTACCCAAGCCATAATGATCCCGATCAAGTATCTTTTGAGCCAGTTTAATGTCTTTTTTAACAGATGCTTTCTTCCCCCAAGGGATGGACAGCATCCAATCGAGATAATTGCGAATGACCGTCGCCTCTGCGGACATCGGACTCATTGCACGAAGTTTTTTAACCTCGTTCAGGCATTTTTCGCGGGCTTCTTTACTGAATTTGGTTTTTTTAATCTTCTCTTCAATTTCAGCAATTTCATCTTTACCGTCTTCGCCCTCACCCAGCTCTTTCTGAATGGCTTTCATCTGCTCATTCAAATAATATTCGCGTTGGGTTTTTTCCATTTGACGTTTGACGCGGCTGCGAATTTTCTTTTCAACTTGAAGAACGCTGATTTCGCCTTCCATGAAGGAAAACACCCGTTCCAAGCGCTTCGTTACGTCAAGCTCGGTCAGCAGCTCTTGTTTGTCGGCAATTTTCAATGCCAAATGAGATGCGATGGTGTCCGCAAGCTTTGAGGGATCTTCAATCTGATTGGCAGTAACCAAGACTTCCGGCGGTATTTTTTTATTCAAGCGAACATATTGATCAAACTGACTGACGACTGAGCGCAGTAAAGCTTTGCTTTCCTCAGAAGACGCTTCGATGTCGTCATCAAAGCGTGTTTCCGCTTCGAATTGGTCATCTTCTTGAAGGAATTGAACAACAGATGCCCGGCGCTTGCCTTCAACAAGCACTTTGACCGTTCCATCAGGCAGCTTCAGAAGCTGTAGAACAGTGGCCAATGTACCGAGTTCATAGATATCATCTGTTCCTGGATCATCTTCCGCGGCGTTGCGTTGCGCCACAAGCAATATCTGCTTATCGGCTTTCATCGCATTTTCAAGTGCGCGTACTGACTTCTCCCGTCCGACGAACAAAGGCACGATCATATGAGGAAAAACCACAATGTCGCGCAGCGGAAGTACCGGGAAATTTTGATCCATTTTTGATTCCATTTTCAAACGGCGGGGAACGCCGTGCTCACTCCAAAATTACGAATGGGGCAGTTTTTAAGTGCCCCATCCCTTTTTATTAGATGGTCTCGGGCGTGAAAATATCAAGACGTCAAGCGGAGCTACCAACATCTTTCTGACGTTCGCCATAGATATAAAGCGGCGAAGCTTTGCCTTCTGCCACTTCACCGTTAATGACCACCTCTTCAACACCATCAAGGCCCGGAAGTTCAAACATCGTATCCAACAGGATATCTTCGAGAATGGACCGCAGGCCGCGGGCACCCGTTTTTCTCTCAATCGCTTTGGCAGCAATGGTCTCCAACGCTTCTTCTGTAAAGGTTAAAGCCGCGTCTTCCATTTCAAACAAACGCTCATATTGTTTCACCAAGGCATTTTTCGGCTTGGTCAGAATTTCAATCAGAGCGTCCGCATCCAAATCGTCCAAAGTGGCAATCACAGGCAACCGACCAATAAATTCAGGAATAAGCCCGAATTTCAAAAGGTCCTCCGGTTCAGTATGAGAGAAAATTTCGCCTGTCCGACGATCGTCCGGTGATTCAACTTTTGCGCCAAAGCCCAGAGACTTGCCCTGCATACGCTGAGAGATAATCTTATCTAAGCCTGCAAAAGCCCCACCGCAGATAAACAATATATTTGTTGTATCCACTTGCAGGAATTCTTGCTGTGGGTGTTTACGGCCACCTTGAGGTGGTACGCTTGCCACAGTACCTTCCATGATTTTCAACAAAGCCTGCTGAACGCCTTCGCCTGATACATCACGTGTAATGGATGGGTTATCAGACTTACGGCTGACCTTATCCACCTCATCGATATAGACGATGCCGCGTTGAGCGCGTTCGACATTATAGTCCGCTGACTGAAGCAATTTGAGAATGATATTCTCAACATCTTCACCCACATAACCGGCTTCCGTCAGGGTTGTCGCATCAGCCATTGTAAAGGGCACATCCAAAATACGTGCCAGGGTCTGCGCCAATAATGTTTTACCGCAACCTGTTGGCCCAATCAGAAGGATATTTGATTTCGCCAGTTCAACATCGTTATTTTTCGCCGCGTGATTTAGTCGCTTGTAATGATTATGCACAGCGACCGAGAGAACGCGTTTGGCCCGCCCCTGCCCGATGACATAATCGTTCAAAACATCACAGATCTCCGAAGGAGCCGGTACACCGTCCTGTGCTTTGACAAGAGAGCCTTTGGTTTCTTCGCGAATGATGTCGTTACAAAGTTCGACGCATTCATCGCAGATAAACACCGTTGGGCCTGCGATAAGCTTACGGACCTCGTGCTGGCTTTTCCCACAGAAAGAACAATAAAGAGTGTTCTTAGAGTCGCCGCCGCTTGCCTTGGTCATTCCCAATCCTCAATCCTGCTGTCGGCTTGAAACCGACCTGTTTACGCGCCTTCTGCCTATCCTAATCCTTAGTATCCGCATCCGACAACGTTCTTTATGGCATTTAACGCAAAAAATTCAGCCTTTACCGCATATTTTCGCGTTTTCTGCCTGAAAATAAATCTAATATATCCTGCTCAACAATTGATTAATTGAACAGAACCGCAGTCACAGGAACAGGGCGACCTCGAAAGATCGCCCTGTTTCCATCAAATTCATTATGAATTTTATTCGCTATCATCCGGACGTTTTTCATAAACCTCGTCAATGATCCCAAAGTCTCTTGCCTCATCTGGAGACATGAAATTATCACGTTCCATCGCCGTTTCGATTTTAGGCAATTCAGTTCCTGTATGCTTGACATAGATATTGTTCAAGCGCTCACGGATTTTCAAAACTTCGCGGGCGTGAATCTCAATATCACTTGCTTGACCCCGGAAACCACCTGATGGCTGATGGATCATGACGCGTGCATTCGGCGTGCAATAGCGCATACCAGGTTCACCAGCCGCCAAAAGCAATGATCCCATACTAGCGGCCTGACCAATGCAGACAGTCGCAACTTTGGGGCGGATATATTGCATTGTATCGTAAATCGCCAAACCTGACGTTACAACGCCGCCTGGTGAATTAATATACATGGCAATATCTTTTTTCGGGTTTTCCGCTTCCAGATGAAGAAGTTGTGCAACCACAAGGCTTGCCATACCATCTTCAACTTGTCCGGAAACAAAGACAATTCTCTCTCTCAACAAACGAGAGAAGATGTCAAATGACCGTTCGCCACGGTTAGTCTGTTCAATAACGACGGGAACCAATTGGCCATGAATATTATCGATAAGGTCGGTCATTCTTAATCCCTTTAATAGTGTCTCAGACGTTATATGCGCGCATGCTGTCATCAATCAAGCATGCGCGCATAAATTCATCTAAAAAGATTAAGCCTTATCGTCTGCTTTCTTTGCAGCTTTTTTCGGTGCTGCTTTCTTAGCAGGTACCTTTTTAGCGGCAGGCTTCTTTTCAGCTGCAGCTTTTTTCGGCGCAGCTTTCTTAGCTGGTGCCTTTTTCTTGGCTGCAGGTTTTTTCGCTTCTTTCTTTGGCTGTTCCGCTTCTTCTTCCTCTTCGGTCAGAACAGCTTCCAGCTCAGCGCGAGATATTTTTTTGTCGGACACAGTGGCCAATTCCAAAATGAAATCGACGACCTTATCTTCATAAAGCGGCGCACGAAGTTGAGCCATGGCATTTGGATTGTTTTTATAGAATTCAAATACCTGCTGTTCCTGACCTGGGAAGCGGCGTGCTTCATCAGCAATCAGACGATTAATTTCTTCCGGCAGAACCTCAACTTTATTCTGCTGGCCAACTTCCGCGAGCAACAGACCTAAGCGCACACGGCGTTCGGCGATGGAGCGATATTCTGCCTGCTCTTTTTCATCGCCTTCAAGGCTTTTACGTTCTTCTTCTTCAACCTGTTGCAGCAGAGTTTGCCAAATTTGCTGATATTCAGCGTCAACCATCGTGGCAGGTACTTCAAAATCAGCATCTTCTGCCAAAGCATCCAGCAGACGACGCTTCAAGTTGGTACGAGACATGCCATCATGTTCACGTTCCACACGTTCAACCATCAGCTTCCGAAGCGCTTCCAAATCCTCAAGGCCGAGGTTTTTTGCCAGATCATCGTCGACTTTTGTTTCAACAACAGTCTTCACTTCATGCACGGTCACTTCAAAGACAGCGTCTTTACCGGCCAGATCTTCGGCGTGATAATCTTTGGGGAATGGAACAGATACATCCAGTTTCGCGCCGGTTTTTACACCAACGAGCTGCTCTTCAAAGCCTGGGATGAACATACCGGAGCCGAGTTCGAGCTGGAATTGCTCCCCTGCCCCGCCTTCAAAAGCTTCGCCATCAATCTTACCGAGGAAATCAATGACAACGGCATCGCCATTATCTGCTTTTTTCGTCTTGGCGGCAGTTTTAAAGCTCTTTTGCTGTTCTGCCAGCTTCCCAAGGGCTTCATCAACTTGCGCATCTTCAACGTCAGCGACAAGGCGCTCCAGTTTCAGCTTTGAAAAATCAGGTGCTGTAATTTCAGGAAGAATTTCCAAAGCGACTTTATATTCCAAATCCGCTTCGTCTTCGTCCTTGATCACTTCAACATCAGGCTGAAATGCAGGGCGAAGATTATTGTCTTCCAAAAGCTTTTGAGTGGTTTCATTTACAGCTTCCTGCACCACTTGCGCACGGATAGCTTCGCCATGCATTTTCTTGATCAAGCTTGGAGGAACTTTGCCAGGGCGGAAACCAGGCAACCGCATTTGGCCCTTCAATTGTTCTACCAGCGTATTCGTGCGTTGCTCAAGCTCAGACGCTTCAACTGTCACAGCGAATTCGCGCTTCAAACCTTCATTGGTAACTTCAGTGATCTGCATGGACCGTTCTTTTCCGTATTCTCATTCACTCTAAGCCAGCATTTACGCGGCTTAATCGCTAAAATATGGTGCGGGTGGAGGGACTCGAACCCCCACGTCGTAAGACACTGGTACCTAAAACCAGCGCGTCTACCAGTTCCGCCACACCCGCTTCAGATACGCGTTTCAAATCGCATATCAACTGATGACTAAAGACAGGCATTTGGGCCCATCCATAAGAACTCAAGGCGCCCCTATATCACAGCTTCAGGACAAAGCAACAGTAGAGAGATGTGTCAAAGCCTTAGAAATGAAAAATTTCATATCATCAGCAATCAGGCCTTCACCGCCAAGCTGGCCGATTTCCCCATGCAGCCATACGCCTGCACAAGCCGCCTCAAAAGCGGGAATGGAACGACAAACAAGGCCTGTAATAAGGCCTGCCAGCACATCCCCGGACCCTGCGGTCGCCAAACATGGTGGCGCGTTGGCATTAATTGCAATCCGACCATCAGGGCTGGCAATCACCGTATCAGCGCCTTTTAAAACTACAATTGCGCCAGATACTCGTGCGGCCTCCTGTGCTCTTAGCGCTTTTGAAGCCATTTCAATATTAGGAAATAGCCGCCGAAACTCTCCCAAATGAGGTGTCAAAATAACCGGGCCATTTATCGCTTGAAAAAGCTGCTCTGGTTGGGATTCGAATACAGATAAAGCATCCGCATCCAGCACCACCGGTTTTCCAATGCCCAATGCGCTTAAGACAGCGGACTTCAAATCATCGCTGAGGCCGGCGCCAGGGCCAAGGCAAGCAGCTGTCGCTTTGGGATGGGCCAGATGTGCTGCGATCTTTTTATAATCATCAATTGGCTTTAACATCACGCTGGTTAAATGGGCTGCATATATGTCGCAATCGCCCTCTTGCGCTACTATCGTGACCAGGCCCGCCCCGACGCGCAAAGCTGCATCCGCACATAATCGTGCAGCCCCAGAGGCCCATTTATGCCCACCTAATACTAAGGCATGGCCATGATCATATTTATGGCTCTGTGCTGATTTCAAAACCACGGCTTCTTTAAAAAGGCCCGGGCCATTTTTAAACAGCCGCGGCCCCTCAACTATGTCTGGAATCGGGATGCCGATATCTGCAACCTGGACTTCCCCGCAAAATGAACGTCCAGGATATAAAAGATGGCCGGGCTTCAAGGCTGCAAAACTGATTGTCGTATCGGCGTGAAACGCAATGCCCGCAATTTGGCCGCTATCACCATTTACGCCCGAAGGAATATCCACGGCCACACGGTAAGCCCCAGCCGCATTTGCCCGGCGAATCAATAAATCCGCATCACCTTCAATATCCCTGGTCAGCCCTGTGCCAAAAAGCGCATCTACGATGACATTCGGTTTCTCGAAATCAACCTCAGCTGGAGATGCAACACGGCCATTCCAATGCTGCGCTTTCAGAAAAGCGTCCCCTTTGAAAGCAGATAACGAAACCAGGGATGTCAGTTCAACATTCCACCCACGGCTCTGCAACAAACGCGCAATCACAAATCCATCACCGCCGTTATTGCCCGGCCCAACCATGACCAACGCGTGGCCGCCTTCAAATCGCGATTGAATAAACGAGGCGACTGCTCTCCCTGCCTGCTCCATAAGCTCGGCACCGGGGGTGCCGGCTGTTATTGCCGCTTCATCCGCTGCTTTCATTTGAGCTGTTGTTAAGACACGCAATTTTTCTTTCCCCCTGGCTGAAGCGATTCCTTGCGATCTAAAAAAGATATCACTAAACTCCCGCAAAATCATAGTAAGGAGAAGCTCTGTGAAGGCAATTCCGGTTTCCACATTACAAGACGTGGGAGCAAAGAAAGAAAACAAGTTGTTACGGCATATCGCCTGTTCCGCATTACTGGCCTTCAGCCTTACAGCCTGCGCATCACCCTTATGGTCTGAAAATGACGGCTCCAAATCTCCTGGCACCGTTCCACGGGATGAAAATGGAGAGCCTGTTTGGGATCAAGTAAAGCCCAATCCTTCTGAGCGACGCTAAGGCAATCGAACGAAATGAAGAAACAGGCCCAATTGGGTCTGTTTTTTTATGTCTTTTTTTGAAAGAGAAAGTGGGGCGAATGACGGGAATTGAACCCGCAACCTCCGGTACCACAAACCGGCGCTCTAACCAATTGAGCTACACCCGCCATAAAAGGTGTTCATTCAGGCCCAATGACCTGATGCGGACGCTCTCTTAAGCCAGGGTCGCCCGCACGTCAAGAAGTCTAATTCAAAGAATGCATTTATTCTAGTCTGCTTAAAATTTAGGCAGACCTGCTCATTTCACAAGCACGGACTTTTAAGAAGATCCACCTTAAGCGCGCACTCATTTTCGAAATACCCGGTATTCCGCCGCTTTTTTATAAGGGCTCCAATTGGCACGTTTTCTGCAAACCCACGGGCATGTGCAATTCCAGGGAAAGCGCAAATGAAAAAAATTGAAGCCATCATCAAACCCTTCAAACTTGATGAAGTTAAAGAAGCTCTACACGAAGTCGGAATCAGTGGCATTACCGTGACAGAAGCGAAAGGTTTCGGCCGTCAAAAGGGTCATACAGAACTTTATCGTGGTGCTGAATATGTTGTTGATTTTTTGCCCAAGGTAAAAGTTGAGGTCGTTGTCGATGACGCGATCCTGGAACGGTCCGTTGAAGCCATTCAGCGGGCAGCCCATACCGGGCGCATCGGGGATGGGAAGATTTTTGTCACCCCTGTCGAACAGGCGATCCGAATCCGCACCGGGGAAACCGATGCGGAAGCCGTTTAATCCAACCAACTAAAAGTCTAAGGAGAGAGGTCCACATGGCGACCCCAAGTGAAATCGTCAAAAAACTGAGGGACGAAAACATTCCATGGGTAGATCTGCGCTTTACTGATCCGCGCGGCAAATCCCAACATCTGACGATGTCTTCAAATCACATCGATGAAGATGTATTTGAAGATGGACTGATGTTCGATGGGTCTTCCATCGCCGGTTGGAAGGCAATTAATGAATCAGATATGATTCTGGCTCTAGATCCCAGCAATGCGGTTATGGATCCTTTCACAGCCCAACCTACGATGATAATTTTCTGTGACGTACAGGATCCTGGCACGGGTGAGCCTTATGGCCGCTGCCCACGTTCAACGGCGAAAAAGGCAGAATCTTATGCCAAATACACCGGTATCGCTGATACAGTTTATTTAGGCCCGGAAGCCGAGTTTTTCACATTCGACGATGTGCGCTTCGGTGTCGGCTACGACAGCAGCTTCTACGCCATTGATGATGTGGAAGGCCCTTATAACTCCGGCCGTAAATTTGAAGAAGGCAATTACGCCCACCGCCCTCGCGCCAAAGGTGGATATTTCCCGGTTGCCCCCGTTGATTCTGGTCAGGACATGCGCGCTGAAATGGTTGCGACCATGATTGAAATGGGCCTGGATTGCGATAAGCATCACCACGAAGTTGCAGCGTCTCAGCATGAACTTGGCATGGTCTTTTCCACATTGACGCAAACCGCCGATAATATGCAGCTGTATAAATATGTGGTCCATATGGTTGCTCACAGCTATGGCAAGACAGCGACTTTCATGCCCAAGCCTGTTGCATCTGATAACGGGTCCGGCATGCACGTCCATCAAAGTCTGTGGAAAGATGGCAAACCATTGTTCTCAGGCGATAAATATGCTGATCTGTCGGAAATGTGCCTGCATTATATTGGTGGTATTATCAAACATGCCCGCGCATTAAACGCATTCACGAACCCATCCACAAACAGCTATAAGCGTTTGGTTCCTGGTTTTGAAGCCCCGGTATTGCTGGCCTATTCCAGCCGCAACCGTTCAGCGTCCATCCGCATTCCTTATGTGACCAGCCCGAAAGCCAAACGTATTGAATGTCGTTTCCCTGATCCAACGGCCAACCCATATCTCGCCTATTCAGCCCTGCTGATGGCCGGCCTGGATGGCATTGAAAACAAGATTGATCCAGGCGACGCCATGGACAAAGATCTTTACGCCCTGCCACCGGAAGAACTGAAAGGCATTCCAACAGTTGCCGGTTCCCTGCGCGAAGCAGTCGAAGCATTGGAAGCAGATCGAGAATTCCTGAAACGTGGCGACGTATTCAGCGATGATCAGATTGACGCCTATGCAGAATTGAAATGGGAAGAAGTGCAGCGTTTGGATACAACGCCGCATCCTGTTGAATTCGACATGTATTATTCCAGCTGATTTTATACAGCTTAGACATTGAAAGGCCGGCGAGATTTTCGCCGGCCTTTTTGCTTTTCAGAAGCTTGCGCCAATGCTGAAGACAACTGTCGCATCAGCAGTGGTGCCAAATTGATCGCCTGCATCGGTGTCAATATAACGAACACCAAAGCCCAAACCATAAAATGATGCTGATGTCCCGATATACCAGTCCAGCTTATCATTGCCAAAAGCGCCATCTTCATAGCCAATCCCTGTATCAATAGAGAATGGCGTTCCCCCAACTGGTGCACTTACACCGGTATAAAGATAGATATTATCCTGATCGCCAATATTGTCCTGATCAGGTGCATAGTTGAAACCAACGTTCAATTGCGCAAATTCAAAGTCTTTTGACGCGCTGCCAGTGATTTCCACATAATTGCTGTTGTCGGCACCTGGGAACAGGAACAACAAAAACCCGGCAGAAAAATTAATACCGCCCAGTTCTTGTTGGACACCACCATAAAGGTCAAGCTCAGTTTCTGACCCATTGAAACTTTCAATACTGGACCCCCAGCTGCCCAGATAAAAAGACCCATAGCTGAGGTCCAGGCCGCCCTGGATCGCAAAGTCTTCGTCACTTAAGGACACACCGCGGAAGCGGTAATCACTATAGATGCCCACATTGCCACTGACTTGCAGTTCGTTTTGCGCGGCAACAGGCGATGCAAAAGCGACGGCCGTCAGAGTTGAAAGAAGGAAGATATTTTTAGAATAAGACATAGGGACGTCTCCACCTTTGTTAAGTGTTGGACTACATCCCTCAGGCCTTGTTTTTGGCCGTATAATGAGTTTTTAACTCAATTTTGTGCGTTGCAGCAAATATCCCAATTTACAGGTAAAATGTCAATGTTCAATGCACCCGAAGCCCGGTTGAAAATGAGGCATATCAGCTATGCATAAAACACATGATTGCATAAGAAAAAAGCCGCGTGAAATGAATCACGCGGCGAAGTTCAGGATCCTTGGGGAGGATCGCTCCATCAAGGGAGCACCACCTTTATTGCATTGCAGCAATTCAGATGCAAGAGAAAAATCACAATCGATTGCATTTAATCATATAAAACCGAAATTAATCAGGGCTTAGGATTCCGTGATTATGGTGGTGAAAAGATCAGGCAGGACCATCATGCAATATAAAAACGAGCAAAGCGGATCACAGGCACACCCGTCACACGCCGGCCCCCTGTCTTTTGACATCAATACCGGATTTGCAACGGATTTTCTCAACCAGTATAATGAGCTGAAAATGGCATTAGAAATGGCACCCGCTATGCCTGAAATTCTTGAGGATTTCGAAAATTGGACGCCTAAGACTTACGTCAATTATTTCAAAACGTCGGAATGCCGGGATAAGGACGCAATATTGTACGCCTTTCAATCCCTCCCCATCGACAGGCAGAAAGTCATTGACGAAGCCGTCGCGGCGACGAACCAAAATTGCATAAAAGCTTTGGCCCAGGTCATGGAATGCACTGACACCGTATCTATCGCAGCAAAATGCGCAAATGCGCTGAATGAAATCAACACAGGCCTGGGTCGCATAAAAATGGCGACACAAGGTCAGACATCAGGATTAGATCAGTCTTCCATAGACGATCTTTTTGCAGCCTAATGCCCATCACCCGCAAGGGGTATATCATTTTTGCGGCGGCGTTTATCCGATGTTGCCTGATCTCCACCTCCTGACCGTCGATCCGGTTTAAAAGAGGACTTATCCAGCAAAACTGCGAGAGAGATGATTTTGCTGGCAGCAATCGTGCCCGACCGTTCAATGATCACATGTGGAATATCACACACCGACGACCGGACAAGCCGATCAACCCGCCAGATATGATGTGGTGGGGCGACCTCATAAAAACAATCACCCACCTCAGGGATGTTCTGCTTTAAACGTGCAGAATCAGCGGTCCTGAACGCAGGGATCAGATTGCGCCATTTAAACCCCATTGAGGACATTGGCATTCATTCACTCCTAAATACCCGCCACAGCGCCCCATTGCCCCTGGATCACGTCACGGAAATCGTAGTAAGTATAATTACATCTTCCCTTTAAAAAGCTGTTAAAACCTTGAAAGTCCCTATCTCCTGTAGCCTCTCAACATATAGGCATTGTTTTCGTGACAAATACCGGATATGCGATCTGATATGAGTGATTTGTTTGACCATGCGGCCCCTAAGCCAGAGAAAAAACCTGCCTCCAAGTCCCAGGACGCGGGTCAGTCCTACACTGCTGATGACATTGAAGTCCTTGAAGGTCTGGAGCCAGTCAGGCGTCGCCCCGGCATGTATATCGGGGGTACAGATGAACGCGCATTGCATCATCTGGCAGCCGAAGTTTTGGACAATTCCATGGATGAGGCCGTTGCAGGCCATGCAACGCGTATCGAAGTTGAACTGGAACGCGACGGCGCGTTGACAATCATTGACAACGGGCGCGGCATTCCTATTGACCCACATCCGAAGTTTCCAAATATGTCTGCATTGGAAGTCATTGTGACGACCTTGCATTCCGGCGGTAAATTTTCAGACAAAGCCTATGCGACGTCCGGCGGTTTACATGGTGTGGGTATCTCCGTTGTAAATGCTCTGTCTCAGTCTTTTGTTGTCGAAGTTGCGCGCGACCGGAAGCTCTATAAACAAAGCTTCTCCCGCGGCGACAAAACATCAGACCTGGTAGATATGGGATCAGTCGCAAATCGTCGTGGCACCAAAGTGACCTTTTTACCTGATCCAGAAATCTTCGGTGAAAATGCTGTTTTCAAACCTGCACGCCTTTATAAAATGGCGCGGTCAAAAGCCTATTTGTTCCGAGGCGTTGAAGTAAGATGGCGCTGTGCATCTGAATTACTGAGTGACGATAAAACACCGCTGGAAGCCGTCTTGCACTTTCCTGGTGGCGTTGCAGATTATTTAAAAGAAACTTTGGCCGACCGACCTGCCATATCAGAGGCCCCATTTGCGGGCCGGGCAGATTTTCCCGGGAAAGCCGGGGCGGTCGAATGGGCGGTCCAATGGCCTCTCTATGGTGAGGGCTTTGGCGATTCCTACTGTAACACTATACCAACACCACAAGGTGGAACGCATGAAAGCGGTATGCGCACGGCTTTGTCGCGCGGCCTGAAAGACTATGCGGAACTCGTTGGCCACAAACAGGCAGGTACGATCACCGCTGAGGACGTTGTCGGCTCTTCCTGCTTTGCCTTATCCGTATTCATTCGTGAGCCACAGTTTCAAGGCCAGACAAAAGATAAGCTGACAACGGCTGAGGCGTCGAGGCTCGTTGAATCCGCTTTGAAGGATCACTTTGACCATTGGCTGACGGAACAACCCGACCGCGCCAAAGCATTGTTAGAGTGGGTGTTAGAGCGAGCAGATGAACGGCTGCGCCGGCGCCAGGAAAAAGAAGTCAAACGTCAGGCTGCAATCAACAAACGCAAATTGCGACTGCCAGGAAAACTGACAGATTGTGCCAACAATTCCGCCGAAGGCACCGAGCTTTTCATCGTCGAAGGTGACAGTGCGGGCGGGTCAGCAAAACAGGCACGCAACCGCAAAACTCAGGCTATTCTTCCTATACGAGGAAAAATTCTAAACGTAGCGTCTGCGTCTTCGGACAAAGTGCTGCAGAATCAGGAAATCAAAGATATTTCCTTAGCCCTTGGCTGTGGACTAAGAAATGATTTTGATCCACGTGCTCTGCGTTACGAGAAAATCGTCATCATGACCGATGCGGACGTTGACGGCGCGCATATCGCGACTTTGCTTATGACGTTTTTCTTCCGCGAAATGTCGGGCCTGGTCCGCGATGGGCGTCTTTATCTGGCGCAACCTCCCCTCTTCCGCATCGCGCAAGGGGGTAAAGTTATTTATGCTCGTGACGAGGCTCATAAAGACGAGTTGATGGCCAATGAATTCACCGGGCGTGGGAAAATTGATGTTTCCCGCTTTAAAGGTCTCGGTGAAATGCCACCTGCCCAGTTGAAAGAAACAACGATGGACCCAGCCAAGCGGACTTTATTGCGGGTCTCCTTGCCTGCAGAATATGACGAACGCCTTGATGCCCGTGACCTGGTGGAACGGCTCATGGGTCGAAAAGCTGAACACCGTTTCGATTTCATCCAGGCAAATGCCCGCTTTGTTGAAGAAGTTGATGTATAAAGAAAAAATGCAACACTCTTGATTTTTTCTAACTGTGATTCATCGCTTGAATAAGGCGTTGATTGACATGGCCTTTAACTTCTCTATGTTCGCGCTGACCTAAGAGGAGTAAAGCCCCGTTATGGGATTTGATATACTTGGACTAAGCGACGAGTTATTGCGCGCCGTGAGCGAGTCTGGCTATGAAGAGCCGACCCCCATTCAACGGCAGGCAATACCTGTCATTTTAATGGGACGTGACGTTCTGGGAATCGCGCAAACCGGAACCGGTAAAACAGCATCTTTTACCCTGCCCATGCTGGATATCTTATCTCAAGGCCGCGGTCGGGCGCGCATGCCCCGTTCTTTGATTCTTGAGCCAACAAGAGAACTTGCAGCTCAGGTTTCTGAAAATTTTGAAAAATATGGTCGCTACCAGAAATTGTCCAAAGCGCTGCTTATTGGTGGGGTTTCTTTTGGCGATCAAGAGGCGGCCTTAAATCGTGGCGTTGACGTGCTTATTGCTACACCCGGCCGGCTGCTCGACCATTTTGAACGCGGAAAAGTGCTGCTGTCAGGCGTTGATATCCTCGTCATTGATGAAGCGGACCGCATGCTGGATATGGGTTTCATTCCAGATGTCGAAAAAATTTGCAGCCTGATGCCGCGCAAACAACAGACATTATTCTTCTCAGCAACAATGCCGCCGCCCGTTAAAAAATTGGCAGACACCTTTCTAAATGAACCAAAGGTCATCGAAGCCTCTCGACCTGCTGCGACGGCTGAAACCGTCACCCAATTTAAAATTGCCACAACACCACGAAATAAACGCAGCGTTTTGCGGACATTATTAAAACGCCCGAGTGTTTCAACAGCCATCATCTTCTGCAATCGGAAACGCGATGTGCGCACACTTCATGAGTCTCTGGTTCGGCATAAATTTTCCGCGGTCCAGTTGCAAGGCGATATGGACCAAAGTACGCGAATGGAAATGCTTGCCAAATTCAAAGCCGGTGATGCGAAAATTCTGGTCGCTTCTGATGTAGCTGCCCGCGGGCTGGATATCCCAGCTGTCAGCCACGTCTTTAACTTTGACGTGCCGACCTCGTCAGATGACTATGTGCACCGTATTGGCCGAACCGGCCGCGCGGGCCGCAGTGGGGAAGCGGTAACCATTTTCTCACCTTCTGAAGAGGATGCCATTGCGTCCGTTGAAAAGCTGATTGGGAACGAAATCCCTGTTCTAACTATTGAGAGCAAAAGCCCGGCACGAAAGAAAAAGGTGGCAAAAGAAGCGCCAAGCCCCAGGGAACAGGCAAAGCCTAAAGAAAGCCCTATAAACAAAGCGAAACAAAAACCGAGACGGGGTCAGCAGGAAGACGTTGTTGTTGGATTGGGCGATCATGTCCCAGCATTCCTTTTACGCCCCGTAAAGCATTAAAATAATGCAATAAGAATCAGGATCCACCATTATGGCGTTTGAGCATATTCGTTTTGAAATATCTGATGGCGTTGCCTATCTGACGATGAGCCGTCCAGACTGCCTGAACGCTGTTTCAATCCAGATGGTTGAAGAAATGGATCGGGCGCTTGATGAATTTGATAATCCTGAAACTGAGGCACGTTGCCTTTTATTAACAGGTGAAGGGCGGGGCTTTTCCTCCGGTGCTGATTTATCTGCCGGTGGCCTGCCTTCCAGCAATGACGGACGGCCATTTGATGCCGGTCTGGTATTGGAACGACATTATAATCCATTAATAGAACGGTTGGCCACATTGCCAGTGCCCTTTATTTCAGCAGTAAATGGCGTCGCCGCGGGTGCGGGAATGAGCTTTGCGCTGGCAGCCGATATCGTTGTGGCCTCTCAATCCGCTTATTTCCTTCAGGCTTTTGTGAATATCGGCCTTGTACCCGATGCTGGATCGACTTACTTCCTGCCGCGCCTGGTGGGTAATGCGCGGGCGACAGCGTTAATGATGCTTGGCGAGAAGTTGTCTGCAGAAAAAGCAGCTGAATGGGGATTGATTTATCAGGTCGTTGAAGATGACGCGCTTGAAGCAACAGCCAAAGATCTTGCACAAAAACTCAGCAATGGTCCTACAAAGGCATTGGGGCTAATCCGTGACATGGCGCATTCATCCATCGATAACGATCTGTCCACGCAACTTCGCTTAGAACGTGTCGCTCAACGTAAAGCGAGTGGAAGCAGTGATTTTGTGGAAGGCGTCAGCGCATTTCTGCAAAAACGCAAAGCGAGTTTTACTGGAAATTAAATCGCCTAACGGCGTTTCTTGGGCTTTTTCTTTTGGTGCACCCGCAGGGCTGCTTCGAATCCGATACGCGCCCAGTAAATCAAGACGTCATTGTCTTCCATCGCATCTTCAGGCACCTGATGATAAGCCATCTCCTTTGCTGCCCCATCCTTTGTTCTGAAGACAAACGGTTCAAGGCCAGCTTCTTCAAAGAGGGAGAGATTGCCAGCATCCCGCTTGAAGTACAAACCCTCATCAGCAATAAGGCCGAACATAAGCCCTTCATAAAAGACCCCTGCCCCGCCAAACATGCGCTTAATTTCAACGGCACCAAATGGCTGGAGAAGCTCCGACACCAAATCGCAAAATTCCTTAGAGACTGACATATTAAAACAACAGATTCTTGGTGGTTCTGGGAAGGCGGATTTCCATATTTTCCATCTCCTCAGTCACGAGAACCTGGCAACCCAAACGCGACGTGGGTCTTGCGCCATAGGCCAGGTCCAACATGTCTTCCTCACTTTCGCTTGGCTCGTTTAACTTGTCATAATCTGCTTCTGACAAAATGATATGACAGGTCGAGCAAGCCATTGCGCCTTCGCACGCACCTTCGATTTCCTCAATCCCCTGAGCCCGTGCGACATCAAGCAAAGATTGCCCCTCTTCCGCCTGAATATCCCGTCTCTCACTGCCGTCAGGCATGATAAAAACAAGCTTCACCATTTTTATTATTCTTTCTGTTTCCGATAAGCTGCCACAATCTCAGCGACTGCATTTTGAATTTCAATATCCGTCGTAAACCGACCCGTGCCTATCCTCAGGGTTGATTGAGCGATATCCTTTGACAAGCCCAATGCTTCCAACACATATGACGGTCCACTTACAGCGGACGCACAAGCAGCACCCGAAGATACCGCCAAGCCTCTCAAATCTCTCAACAATCGAGAGCCATCAAGACCCGGGAAGCTCAAATTTAAATTTGAATATAGTCTGTGCTTTAGTGATCCGTTGATCTGCAAGTCCGGAATATGCTGCTGCAGGCCATCCAGCATCATATGAAAATGTCGTTTCGCCCGTTCCTGCTCCTGATCCATCTCCTGGTTCGCAATGGCGACTGCAGCTCCAAACCCGGCACATAGAGCAGGCGACAATGTTCCCGATCGGATACCGCCTTCCTGCCCGCCCCCATCTATGACTGGCTTTAAACGAATAAGGGGGGCACCGCTTCTGACATATAACGCCCCAACCGCTTTTGGCCCGTAAATTTTATGGCCTGAGAAGCTCGCAAGGTCGACGCCAAAATCTTTGAGGTCAAGCGGCATTTTTCCAAGAGCTTGCGCTGCGTCACAATGGAATAAGATATCATGTTCATGGGCGATATTGGCGATGTCTTTCAAGGGTTGAATAACGCCAATTTCATTGTTAACCGCCATGATGGATATGAGACCCGTATCAGGTCGAATGGTCCTTTTTAATTCGTCTAAGTCTATTAAACCATCCTTATCGATGGAGAGATAGCTTACGTCAAATCCTCTACCTTCCAATGATTTTACGGTTTCAAGGACGCATTTATGCTCACTTACTACAGTGATGATATGGCCACTGCCCCGCGCCTCCATCACGCCTTTAATCGCCAGATTGTTACTCTCCGTCGCGCCGGACGTAAAAACAAGCTCTGCGGGGCTGACATGGAGGCTCTCTGCCAGTTGCTCTCTTGCGAAATCTATCCCGGCGGCCGCTTCCCAGCCATAGCGATGGGTTGCCGAATGCGGGTTGCCGAATTTTCCTTCATAATAGGGCCGCATGACCTCAAAAACACGTGGGTCAAGTGGTGTCGTTGCCTGATAATCGAGGTAAACAGGTGCAGCCATGGGTGATGCCTTATGCCGCGCTTGTGCGCGTCCGATCGAACAGCACAAGCCAGCTTTTCAGAAAATGGTCAACCTCTTCTTTCGTTGTACACCATCCCAGGCTAAGGCGGATAGTGGCAGAAGCATTGGCGTCACTGGCTCCCATGGCTTTGAGCACGGGGCTGGCCGCAACTTTGCCTGACGAACAGGCAGAGCCCGCTGAGACCGCTATGCCCGCCAGATCAAATGCCATTAATTGCGTCTCAGCCTTGACGCCTGGCATGAGAATAGCGCTGGTATTGCAGATGCGTCGCGCCTCTCGCCCATAGATATAAGACCCAGAGGCTGCCTTTAAAATCTCGTCTTCAACATAATCACGTAATTGCGCCGCCCTCTCCTGCCAGTCACCCAACTGTTCCATTGCTTCAAGCGCTGCTGCAAATCCACAGATAGCCGATAAATTCTCAGTCCCACCCCGGCGTCGCAGCTCCTGCCCTCCACCGGCAATCATGGGGTTAATGGGAAGACCATCACGTATAATCAAAGCACCAATGCCTTTAGGGCCGCCGATCTTATGGGCCGAGATAGAGATGCTGTCCACATCCCACTCCGCAATGGAGGTTGGGCCTTTGCACAGCATCTGAACCGCATCCACATGTATTCTCGCTCCAAATTCCCGCGCAATTTCGCCGCATTGGATGATATCTTGAATGACACCGGTTTCATTATTCGCCGCCATGATGGAAACGAAGCTTATCTCATTTTCACTTAATTTTTGGCGCAAGTCACTGACATCGATCCGGCCTTGAGCATCAACAGCTATCACATAATCGCCATCAACACCCGAGGGGTGCTCAACCGCGCTCACGAGGCGTTTTAACCTCTCATGTTGGTGATAAGCCAGGGCATTGGCCTCCGTTCCGCCGGAGGTGAAAATGACCTGTCCTGATGTCGCCCCAACGGCAGACGCGATTTTGCGTCTTGCCTGTTCCAGCAGCTGTCGTGTTTCACGACCATATGCATGAACAGACGATGGATTGCCAGTCACAGCCAGGGCTTCCATCATTCGTTCTCGCACCAGGTCATGGACTGGGGCCGTCGCATTATAATCCAGATAGGTCATAGTCTGATCTGTCTTACCTTAGTTTTATTTCACGTGCAAAAGGGCCCTAGCTTTAGAAAGCTTGCGCCAAAGGCTCAAGACCTTATATAGATGCGGATATGGCCGACGCTAGCTTTGCGGAAAAAAGTCGGCATTTTTTAATATAACGGGGTATTTAAAGCTTCATGCCTGATATCATCATGAATGGGCCGGAAGGCCGCCTTGAGGGTCGCTATCAACAAGGGAAGTCCCCTAACGCGCCCATCGCTCTTATTCTTCATCCTCACCCCAAAGGCGGTGGGACAATGAACAACAAAGTGGCATATAATTTATACCACTCTTTTGTTAATCGCGGTTTTTCAGTTTTGCGCTTCAACTTCCGTGGCGTCGGCCGAAGCGAAGGCGAGTTTGACAATGGCATCGGCGAATTGTCTGATGCGGCGTCAGCGCTCGATTGGATGCAGACATTTAACCCAAATGCGGCAAGCTGCTGGATTGCAGGTTTTTCCTTTGGCGCGTGGATAGGGATGCAGCTTCTCATGCGTCGCCCGGAAATTCGTGGTTTCATTTCCATTGCACCGCCCGCCAATATGTATGATTTTTCCTTCCTGGCACCCTGCCCTTCCTCAGGTTTGATCGTTCAAGGCACAGCCGACAATATTGTGACGCCATCATCAGTTGATAAGCTTGTTGCAAAATTGAAAACGCAAAAAGCCATCACAATCACACAGACTATGGTTCCTGGTGCGGGACATTTCTTTGAAAATGAAATGGACGCTATGAACAAGGCTGTGAATGATTATCTCGATACGCGTGCTGCCGAAGGCACGCTTTAAACCATCAGCTGGCGGTGTGGATAACACCGCCAGTCATTGCCTGATGAACCCCTGTTGTCCCAGGAAAAGTGATTGGAAGGTTTTCCAGGCGGCGAATGGCTAAATACGCAAAAGCCTGCGCTTCAATCGCGTCCCCATTTAGACCTAAATCATCGCTGTTCACTATCGGAAGATTTGCCTTCTCGGCGATCATAGCCATCATTGTATTGTTATGGCGGCCACCTCCCATCACTATGATTTCATTGGGTGGTTCTGGCAACTGATGCACGGCCAGGGCGACTGCTTCTGCCGTAAACGCTGCAAGAGTTGCCGCTCCATCCTCCAAGCTCAGGTCATTTAATGTAAAGCTATTAAAATCATTTCTGTCGAGAGACTTAGGAGCTTTTCTTAAGAAATAGTCATGCTTCAGTAGAGCCCCCAAATGGTGTTCATCAACATATCCTTTTGCAGCAATCTTCCCGCCTTCGTCATGAGTTTGCATTGTATGTTTCTTTACCCAATCATCAATCAACGCACCGCCTGGCCCCGTGTCAAAGGCAAGTAAATCGCCATTACGACCAATGAAGGTTAAGTTCCCGACGCCACCCAAATTCAACAATGCGACCGGTTTGTGTCTCTGCATATGGGATATCAATGCGTCATGAAAAATTGGAACCAAAGGCGCCCCCTCACCGCCCGCAGCCACATCTGCACTTCTAAAATCAGAGACAACTGATGTCTTCAAAACCTCGCTTAACAGCGCGCCACTACCGATTTGCAGAGTGAAACCCTCCTCCGGTCGATGAACCAAAGTCTGGCCATGAAAGCCGATCACATCAATATCGCCAGCCAAAAGGTCATTTTCCTTGAGGAATACTCCAACCGCTTCACCGTGCAACATCGTTAAACGGTGGCTAAGCTGTTCAAAATCATGCGCTTTAATCTCTGAAACCTTCCGGCGCTGACAATCGGCCATCGCGCTGGCCAATTCCGAACGAATGTCTTTGGAATAAGGAAAATAGCCGGTGGGGCCCCGCTCAAGACGGCTCCTTCCATCGCTTTTCAATGAAGCGACGTCGATCCCATCCATCGATGTTCCACTCATCAATCCAATTGCGTTATACATCTCTACCTTGTCTCGGCTCTCATAGCTGTGCTAGACGCCAACAGAATTTAACGACAACATGTTATCGATTAAATATTTGGAAGCAACATGGCCCATAAATCTGAATTCATAAACGCCTTGGATGCAAGGGGATATATCCAGGACGCAACAGATTTAACCGCTTTGGATGAAAAAGCGGCTTCTGGGGTGATTACAGCTTATATCGGCTTTGACTTGACAGCCTCCTCCCTTCATGTTGGCAATCTTGTTTCCATCATGCTGCTCCGTCGCTTGCAACAGGCTGGGCATAAGCCAATTGTGCTTATGGGTGGCGGCACGACCAAAGTCGGCGATCCGTCTGGCAAGGACGAAACACGAAAACTCCTGACGCCCGAGCAAATTGAACAGAATAAAAATAATATCCTCAAGGCGTTCCAACAGTTTCTCACCTTTGGCGATGGTCCCAGTGATGCTATCATGGTGGATAATTCGGAATGGCTGGACAAGCTGGAGTATATTCCTTTTCTCCGCGATATCGGCCGGCACTTCTCTATCAACCGCATGCTGACTATGGACAGTGTGAAACTCCGCCTCGAACGCGAACAGCCTCTGAGTTTCCTCGAATTCAATTATATGATTCTCCAAGCCTATGATTTCCTGGAACTTAATCGTCGTTTCGACTGTGTTTTACAGATGGGCGGTTCGGACCAATGGGGAAATATTGTCAATGGTGTTGACCTGACGCGACGTGTGGCAAGCAACACGGTCTATGGCCTAACAACACCGCTGATTACTACCGCTGACGGGGCAAAAATGGGCAAGACCGCTAAAGGTGCAGTGTGGCTTAATGAAGACGCCCTCCCCGCCTATGATTATTGGCAGTTCTGGCGCAATACCCAGGATGCTGACGTTGGGAAGTTCCTGCGTATATTCACAGACGTTCCTTTGGACGAAATTGCGCGCCTGGAAGCATTGGAAGGTCAGGACATAAATGAAGCGAAGAAAATCCTTGCGACAGAGGCCACAGCCATGTGCCGTGGGCGAGCTGCAGCAGAAGCGGCCGCTGAAACAGCACGTAAGACCTTTGAAGAAGGTGTCAGCGGTGCAAGCTTGCCTCGTATTGAAATAGATGCTGCGCGCTTGCACGACGGTCTCAGTGTCATTGATGCATTTGTTGAAACCGGACTGGCCAAATCCAAAGGGGAAGCACGGCGGCTTATTCGTGGTGGTGGTGCAAAATTAAATGACGTGAAAATTACCGATGAGGCTCAGACGCTTTCCTCATCGGATTTGGATGACCATCAGCAGATCAAACTTTCATCTGGCAAGAAAAAACACGCTCTTATTGAGGCGGCGTAGGCACCTCGACCTCTGCGTCAATATCAGGAATGCTGACGGTTGGCTTTCCGCCTCTAAAAATTCGACGCAATATGCCTGGTGCCAGCATAGAGGCGGGATTAACAGCGATTTCCGGGTCTGTCAGCGGGCCTTTGATGGAATAGTTGATGGCGAATATGCCTTCATTTTTCCCACCGGTGATAATTCCTCCCACCAATGGAACTTTATTGATGATGGAATTAAACCCATAAGCGGGAACAACAACCCCATTTAAATTCGCTTCCGCAAGGCTTTGGACAAATTGCCCATTCATTGTCAGGCCGATGGCAGGGCCGTTTGCCGCCGCTTCATCAATATCAAAAACGCCGTTTCTTAAGGTGAAGGGCACCCGTACATCTTTGAAATTAATTCGACCGTCTCGTGCAAGATCGGCAATACCGGTTAAAGAGGCTGTACTTAAGATACGCGCAAGAACCGGTGCTTCATTCAGTCGAAATGCCTTCATTTCACCAAGACCGTCAATTTCCATATTTGACTGCCTGCCTCGAATTTCCGCCTCAACACGAAGGTCACCCCCACTTCCTTGGGTAAACAAGTCCAGTCCTTTGGCCGCCAGGCCCGCATTTCCCGACGTCAGTTTCAAATATCGGACTTCTGGCTTTTCTTCTTTTAAAGACAGATGAAATGCCGCTTCGTTATTTAACAGTCCATCGAGTTCCAAATTCGTGAAATGATCTTCAACAACTCGAATCGTACCCTTGGTATTTTGCAGAAAAACGTCATTCGCCATCACCAGTTTGTCCAACTGGACCACCCCGTACAAATCCGGCCAGGGTGTTGCTTGCTGCACCTCTTCCCCAGGTGTCACAGGTTCGTAGATGCTTTGCAACACGGCGCCAACATCAAGGCTTCTTCCTTCAATGAAAAGGTTCCAAACTGTTTCTTCTTGTTGCGCCACCACAGAAAAGTCACTTGCGCCATGCTTGATTGACTGGGCTGAGAGGACGATGCCGTTTTCATCAGCGGAAAAGTCAAACTCCGCCTTGAGATCCGCCCCTTCCAGAACCGCATCGATCAGGGAGAATTTCCCATTCATTGCGCGCAATTCAGATGTGAATTGTGCAGACACTCCAATAGGCTTTTCCCATCCCAGAACAGGGTCCTTCAAATACGCCTGACTTAAATCACTTCGGACAGTTCCTTTAGCAATTTCCACGCCTTTTCCAACGATCTCCAAAGTGGTCGAAATCTGACCCATAAATCTGTTATCCGGGTCAAAGCCTAAAAGCTCTAATTGCTCATGGGTCAGATCAACGGTGATTGTGGCATTTGTGGGATGTGTAGTTTCGTCTCTAAAGTCTTCAAACCAATCAACTGCCGCGGTAATTCCTTGATAATCGATAGTTCCAACTGTCTTCAAGCCATCCCCATCTACAAAAAAGTCTGCCACACCGTTTTCAAGAGACTGGCCGTTAATCAAATCTGCAAGAACAAGATCACGCCCTGTGACCCTGCCTTCAAACTCCACCTCTTCAATCTTCAAGTCTTTTAATAAGGGTATGGACAGAGTTAACTCCGCCTGGGTGAAGCCTGAAGCCAATAGAGGGTCCAAACCAAATTCAGAAATATAGCCAAGCGGTTCACTATCAAGCACCAGCAATATCTTTTGAACATCACCGGAAAAGTTCAATGCAACATCCGCGACTTGTGGGCGCGAAGAAAATGGGCCGATCGTGACGCTGGATGCTGCGACATCAAGTCCTGCAAGCTTAGCTTCTTCAATTTGAAGGACCAGGTCATCCAGGCTGAGAATGCCATAGCCCTGTGCGTCCACAAGCGGGGGCATGGGACGATTATAATGGGCTGTTAAATCAGCAATTCCAAATTTGAATTGAAGAGCCTCTGCAGGCAGTCCTTCCGTCCACATCTCTGGAGTCGCAACAAATGATAATTCCGCGTTCGGCAACAGGCCCCTATCGATATTGTCACGCACCCAGACATATGCGCCCGTTCCAAGGGACCTTGGCCAATAAGACTTCAAGCTATCGACGGTGAGGCCCGTCATCTGACCCTTCACACTCACATCGGGCTTTGGCCCGACTGCCGCTACTTCGCCGGTCAATGCAAATTCCACATCCGAAAAGCGAAGTTTGAAGTCCTCTATGCGAGCAATTGCCTTCTTCGGTTGATAAACCAATGCCGCATTCAGTCCTTGAAAGTCTGTCGGCTCATCATAAATGCCGGGGTAATATATTTGCCCTTCCCCAATGCTAAGGTCGAGGTGAACACGGTCATTTTCTTCCAGTTCTGCAATTTCCAAATTGATTTTTGCAGAGAGATCGCCGTTATAAGCATTTGCGAGCTGCTCATCCTCAAACAGAGCCAACAGCGTCCTCAGACTGTCACTTTGTACATCGATTGAAAGCCGGGCCGCCTTCTCATATCCGCCCTTCAATGTCGCTACGAATGCTATTTCCGACACATCCATTCTAAAAGCGCCATCAAGCTGCCCGCCAACTTCATTCTCCTTAAAATTAAATATGCCATCATGAATAGTTAGAATTGCTGGGGCCTGTGTTTGAGACAGCATTATGTTTGACAGGGAAATCTGCGAAAATGCTTCAAGCTGAGGATATTGAAAAACTGTGTTTAAAGCTGCTTTGAATTCATTACGAATAGCAGAATAGTCAAGCGCACCATCACCTTCCCCAGGCTCCAAATGAATGCGAACATCATTGATATCAACGGCGATGGGCCTCAGCTTTCCTTTCAGAAGGGCTGGTGCATCAACGCTCACCATAACCCGTTCAGCTAAAATGCCTTGTCCTTCAGCGTGAAACTGGAGCGTCTCAAATTCTAAATCTACCCGCTGCCCACCTCTATTCCAATGCGCTACCAAATTTTCAAAAGCAATATCTGCTTGCGGCAAAGCTTTAGCGAGTTGCGCTTCGATCAAAGGACGTACCATCATGAAGGACGTTGGGCTGTTCTGCACACGCCAAAGCAACGCACCCGTTCCAAGAAGTAATACAAGAACGACCACTAAAAAAAACAAGAGAGAGCGCTTTATTCCAGGCACTTATTATTCCAAAATTCCGTGGAAAATTTTACAAAACACCAAACGCACTTTGCGACCCAATATTCTTTGCCCTATACCGTTAAAGTAGATACAGGCAAACCAAAGACTTGCACAGAAATTGTGACAAAATATGGCCAAATTATTTCCACATTCACACTATCTATATGAGGTCCAGGCCCCATCATCATTTCCTTCGCCTCAAGATTCAGTAAAGTTTCAGGATTTTGAACGGCGACACGGGGGAAATTGGCAGGGGCAGATGCCTCAATTGCTGGCCGGAATATTCGAATTCAGCCCTTATCTGACACGTCTTGTGGAAAAAAATACGGATTTTCTCTTAAATGCACAAACCACAGACCTAACTGCACTTTGTACTGAAATATTTGATAATTTGCGCGCAACTGACGCCAACATACAAGATGATAAGAGTATTATGGCGCGTCTAAGGGATGCAAAAGCAAAGGTCGCGTTATTAACCGCCCTCGCTGATATCGGCGGTTTATGGTCGTTGGACCAAGTTACATATATCTTGTCGCAATTGGCCGACATCTCCTGCCTGGTCACTCTTCAGTACGCATGGTCGCATTATGAAAAACGTGGCGACCTTGAGGGGCCTATCCAAGGTTTTTTCGTTTTGGCGCTCGGCAAATTGGGCGGATATGAACTCAATTATTCGTCCGACATTGATCTTGTCATATTATTTGACGACGAACGCTTTCCCTATACAGGTCGAAAAAGTGCAGGCGATTGCGCCGTACGAATTACAAAAAAGCTCGTATCTCTGCTGCAAGACCGAAGTGAGGACGGATACGTCTTCAGGGTCGATTTGCGTTTGCGTCCTGACCCTGGTGCAACACCTGTTGCAGTCTCCGTCCAGGCCGCGGAGATATATTATCAAAGCCTTGCCCAAACCTGGGAAAGATCAGCTTTTATCAAATCACGCTATATCTGCGGCGATGAAATAAGTGCCCAACGCTTCCTGGGCATCATGCACCCCTTTATCTGGCGACGGCACCTGGATTTTGCTGCAATTGATGATATTCACGCCATGAAAGCACGAGTTCATGAACATCATGCTCACAAAACCATTGCCTGTGCCGGTCATGATATCAAATTGGGCATAGGCGGCATTCGGGAAATCGAGTTTTTTGCACAAATCCACCAACTCATCACCGGTGGGCGGCGTGCAGATCTTCAAATAAAACCGACCTTGAAGACATTAGAGGCACTGATGCAGGCAGGCGATATATCTGAAAGCCTTCATGAAGATATGAGCAAAGCCTATATCTTCTACCGCAGTGTTGAACACCGCCTTCAAATGGTTGACGACCAGCAGACACATCTCATTCCCAGCAATGATAAAGACCTCGAACGCTTCAGCTGTTTTTTAGGTTTTCAAACCGCTCAGACATTTGCCATTGACTTAATGGCGCATCTCAGCCGGGTTCATAAACATTATGAAGCTTTTCTACCAAGTGAGCAGTCAGAAGCACCATCACTGGCCACCTTAAAAGCCTCTTTTCCCGATGAAGCCCTCGTTGATGATATCGTTGAACGCTGGCGTAATGGCAGATACCGTGCGCTGCGAACCGCGCGTGCACAACATCTTTTGGAAGCGGTGTTAAACGATATTCTTCTCGCATTTTCTGAGACGATACACCCAAGTCACAGCTTAAAGAGATTCGATAGCTTTCTATCCCAACTCCCTGCTGGTGTTCAGCTTTTTTCTCTTTTTAAAACGAACCCTAAATTCCTGCATCTCATTTCCAATATCATGGGCCAGGCTCCGGCACTAGCGGACCAATTAGCGAGACGCCCTGCCCTGCTCGAATCATTTCTAAGCGCGGATTTCTTTCAAGATGTTGGAAACACATCAGAGCTGTGTGACGACTTAAGGGCCTTTCTTCGTCTTGCTCAAGGATATGAAGACCTTTTGGACCGGATACGAATTTGGCTCAATGAAAGGCGGTTTCAACTTGGTGTATTGATACTGGAGGGCCTTTTAGACCCGATTTCCGCTGCCAAAAGTCTGAGCCGGTTAGCTGACGCCTGTGTGCAAACATTACTTCCAGAAGTGATGGAGGAATTCTCCCACTCCGCCGGGCATATTCAGGATGGATCTTTTGCCGTTATAGCCATGGGAGGCTATGGCGCCCACGCTTTGACTTATAGCTCTGACCTCGACCTCGTCTTTCTCTATCAATGTCCAGAAGACGCAACTTCAAAAGGGGGGCGTCGGTCATTCAGCGCAAGCCAATATTATTCCAACTTATCCCAACGTTTGATCAGTGCCCTTAGCATCATGACCGCGGAAGGCCGGCTGTTTGAAATCGATATGCGCCTTCGCCCATCCGGGCGCGCAGGTATTATCGCTGTCAGTTTATCGGCTTTTGAGAATTACCAGAGCGAAGAAGCCTGGTCGTGGGAACATATGAGCCTGACCAAAGCAAGACTCATCGCTGTCTCGACTGGCATGAAGGACATATTCCGCGAAAGACTGTCCCCCATCATTTCCCAGCAACACGATATCGACAAACTTAGAGCTGACATGCAAACCATGCGGCAACGTTATGATGAGGAATTCAAAGACAATGACCTTTGGTCGCTCATGACCGCGCCTGGCAGCCTATCAGATGCAAATTGGAGTGTTCAACTCCTGCTGCTTGGTCACGGCTTGGCGCGATTAGGCTGCACCGAATTTGCGGACCAGCTTAACGTCCTAAAAGGCGCAAATATACTAAGCGCCAATGAAGCGCAAAGCTTATACGATGCCTGGAATATGCTTTTCCGTGCTCGCGCTTTGAAGAGGCTTCTTCTCGGCCCTGAAGCTACATTAGACGCAACCGAAGAATTGATAAAACTGAGCCTTGCGAAATTACTGGGCCACGCTAATTTTGAAGAAAGTTGTGATGCCATTGCGAAAGCAAAAACCGATATTGCAAATGTGTTTGCCAAACATATCGGATATCCGGAAACCACGCAGCTGCCCGCTAACACGATGAAAGGATAACCCTGTGACCCAAGCCATAGCAATTGGCGATAAAGCCCTCGAATTTGATTTACCCACAGATGGGGGGGCAAACGCCAGCCTCAGTGCGTTCCCAGGCAAAAACATTGTCATTTATTTCTACCCAAAAGATGACACACCCGGCTGCACCAAAGAATCTATCGCATTCACTGAAATGGGTGAGGACTTTGACAAGCTCAGTACGGTCATTATCGGCGTTTCAAAAGACACCGTCGCCAAACATGCTAAATTCCGTGAAAAGCATAGCCTTGGTGTTGTTCTCGCCTCTGACGAAAGCGGTGGGATGATTGAGCGCTATGGAGCCTGGGTTGAAAAAAATATGTATGGCCGAAAATATATGGGCATTGAACGCTGCACCTATTTGATTGATGCATCAGGCGTCATTCGCCAAATCTGGCGGAAAGTAAAAGTCAAAGGTCATGTGGAAGCAGTGTTGGACGCGGTAAAAGCCTTGTAAATCGTGCCTATCCCACAAAACATCAGTGAAGCGGCTGTCAAAGCGCTGAAGACAGAAAATGCTGTCGAAAAAGCGCGTGAGAGCCGCTCTCTTTTCCAGTCATGGCAGAATGGTGAGCTGTGCTGGGCATTCACTAAAGCTCCTCTGACCCGCCCCGGGCGCCCACAAAAGCCAGACTTGCTACCACCCAACAAAATGCCCAAGCGCGGAAAGGCTGGGTCATTAAGCAATCGAGTTTCATTGCTCCACGCCCTTGCCCATATTGAGCTGAATGCGATCGACCTCGCCTGGGATATCGTGTTGCGGTTCGGAGAGGAGCTGGGTCAGGACTTCGCACAGGACTGGCTTGAAGTTGCCGATGATGAAGCCCGGCATTTCCTCCTTCTTGAAGAGCGATTAAATGAACTGGGAAGTTATTACGGGGCTTTGCCGGCTCATGACGGGTTGTGGCAATCGGCCATAGACACCGGCCATGATATTTTTGCCCGATTGGCCATTGTTCCGATGGTGTTAGAAGCCCGAGGGTTAGATGTCTCACCGGCGACCATAGAACGGCTTCGCAAGGTTGGGGACGAGCCAAGCGCCGACCGCCTGCAGACAATCTATGAAGACGAAATCGACCATGTCGCAAAAGGCGTCAAATGGTTTCAGCTCCACTGCACAAAGCTGTGTCTAGATTCGGAATCAGAGTTCAAACGATGTGTCAAAACCTATTTCAAAGGGGATTTGAAACCTCCTTTCAACGAAAAGGCGCGAAATGATGCAGGGTTTCCCGCATCTTTCTACAAATTATGTTAAAATTTCCGCCTCTCACCCCATTTCCTTGTAATTCACAGTTGCGTGTTCTTAACATTTTATGTGAATAATCACCCACTCTCTATCAGGTCCGGTTAGAGAGCGGCTCAATAGGGTATGACTGAATAAAAAATAATACCCATAATGTAAGAGGACCAGGGGTGTTAAAAAAAGCTCAGGCTAAACTGAACCAGCTTACTGATGTCGTGCGCGAAAAGCTGCCCGAGCATCAGATTTATCTGCGCGCCAATGGGAAGGTGCGCTTCTTTACACTGTCTACCGGCACACAGGTTTCTGCTCTTGCATTGATTACAGGCGGCCTGCTTTGGAGTGCTGTCGCCAGTTGGAGCTTCTTTGGAGAAGCAGAACGACTGGCTGCGAAGGACATGGTCATTGCAGAGATGAATGACCGTTTTGAAGCCCTGACCCAAGATTTAGGCGTGCTGGAAAAACGAATTTTAAATCAGGCAACAGAATTAGAGCAACGCCAAAGCCAGATTCACTCAGTACTGGCTGATTGGCTGGGCGATGCGGATATTGATTTAAGCCTGCCTGATATCACACAAGAAACACAAGGCATCGTCCCTTTGATTAAAGGGGACACGTCAGCATGGATGACTGTGCCCAATGGGGCATTGTCGGATATTTATGAAGATCGTTATGCATCCATTGAAGCACGGCAGGACGGACTGGTCACTTATTTAAGAGACATGGCCCGGGTGGAAGTGGAACAGGCCGAAACTGTTTTGGCCAAAATGAATTTGTCCTCAAGTGACCTTATGGCTGCTGCTGGCAATTCGCAAATCAAGGGCTTGGGCGGAACAGGTGGTCCCCTTTTAAACGCAGAAGGTGACATTTCCTCTGATCTCAACGAAGATAGTCTGGAAGACTTGATGTCGGACTGGGATTATCTGCGTCATATTCGCTCTACTCTTCAATCCATTCCATCTCTTCACCCCGCAAAGGAATATTTTCTATCCAGCAAATTCGGTCGTCGGCGTGACCCGATCACGAAAGCCTGGGCTTTCCATTCCGGTGTGGATTTAGGGGTCTGGTATGGCAGTAAAGTCATGGCGCCTACCGATGGCACTGTTACATATGCCGGATATAAATCCGGCTATGGAAAAATGGTAGAAATCGACCATGGCAACGGGTTTAAGACACGCTTTGGCCATCTTCGCCGTATAACGGTGAAAAAAGGTAAGGCTGTCAGCATGGGCGATAAAATTGCAGAATCAGGAAATACGGGACGCAGTACGGGGCCACACCTTCACTATGAAATCTGGTTTAAAGGTAAACCAGTTGATCCAACTCCCTATTTAGAGGCTTCAAAAAATGTTCTCGAAATCCAAAGAAGAGCCGGAAATGGTTAAACCAACAAATGGCAATGGCGCAAAACCTCCCCGCGCTCAATCAGCAGCACCATCCATCATCGGCGCGAATGTCCGCATCAAAGGCGACCTCAGCACCGCAGGCGAAATTCAGCTTGATGGTGTTGTAAAGGGCGATGTCAGCGCTGCATCCATCATCATGGGCGAACAAGGAGCCTTGGAAGGCACCATTGTTGCAGAGAAGGTTGTTGTGCGCGGTCAGGTCAAAGGCTCCATCCGTGGGCGCAGTGTTGTTATGGAACGAACCGCCCGGGTGACCGGCGACGTGTATCACTCAACCTTATCCATTGAGGCCGGGGCCATCATCGAAGGCAATTTCAGCCACAGCGATGACCCATTAGGTAAAAAGCCCGTGCAGCCTCAATCTACCGCGGCAAAACCGAAAGAGCCGGTACAAATGGCTCCTAAACCCGCTGAACAGGCAAAAGCTTAAAAAAAGCCCCGGACATCCGGGGCTTTTTTCTTTCTATTCTTGACTGCTCTCAGGCAGGACCGATCGGATATGAAGTTCGCGCAACTGCTTTAATTCGACATTTGAAGGCGCACCCATCATCAAATCTTCCGCACGCTGATTCATCGGGAACAAAATGACTTCCCGAATATTCGGTTCATCTGCCAACAGCATCACAATACGATCAACACCAGGTGCCAAGCCACCATGAGGTGGTGCGCCTAATTTGAAGGCGTTGATCATACCAGGGAATTCTTTATCCACATCTTCTTGTGCATAGCCCGCGATTTCAAAAGCCTTATACATGATATCCGGGCGATGGTTCCGAATAGCACCGGAAGACAATTCAATACCATTACAGACGATATCATATTGATACGCCAGGATCTCAAGCGGGTCTTTCGTCTCCAATGCTTCCATCTCACCTTGCGGCATTGAGAAAGGATTATGAGAGAAATCAACACGCTTTTCCTGCTCATCCCATTCAAACATCGGATAATCCACAATCCAGCAGAAACGGAATGTACCTTCTTCGATCAAATTCAAAGATTCACCAACTTTAGTCCGTGCCAAGCCGGCCAGGCGCGCGGCCCCCGCTTCTTTATCACAAGCGAAAAATACGCCGTCATTTGGCCCAAGGCCCAAGGCTTCAACCAGTTCCGCAGTCTTTTCAGCGCCTAAATTCTTTGCAATTGGGCCGCCGCCAACACCATCCTTAAAGTTGATGTATCCAAGGCCTGCAAAGCCTTCGCCCCGCGCCCAGTCATTCATCTTGTCAAAGAAAGACCGTGCATTCACGCCAGCACCAGGTGCTGGAACAGCCCGAACAACTGCACCGCCTTCGATCATTTTTGCAAAAATACCAAAGCCGGAACCACGGAAGATTTCTGTCACATCCTGAATAACAATCGGGTTTCTTAAATCCGGCTTGTCATTTCCATATTTCAACATGGATTCTTTATAAGGAATTCGAGGGAAAGGATAATCCGTTACTTCATGGTCGGAAAATTCTTTGAACACACCGTGTAAAACAGGCTCAATCGCGTTGAATACATCTTCCTGCGTTACAAAGCTCATTTCCACATCAAGCTGGTAAAACTCCCCAGGGCTGCGATCAGCGCGTGCGTCTTCATCCCGGAAACAAGGTGCAATCTGGAAATAGCGATCAAAGCCCGCAACCATCACCAACTGTTTAAACATCTGTGGTGCCTGAGGCAGCGCATAGAATTTACCAGGGTGCAGACGGGACGGCACCAGGAAGTCACGCGCCCCTTCCGGGGAAGACGCCGTCAAAATTGGCGTTTGAAATTCCATGAAACCCGAATCTGTCATACGACGGCGAATGGAAGAAATAACCTTTGAGCGCAGAACGATATTCTGATGCATTTTCTCCCGACGTAAGTCGAGATAGCGATAGCGCAAACGAATATCTTCCGGATATTCCACATCTCCAAAGACCGGCATGGGCAATTCAGACGCAGCACTTTGCACGTCAATATCTACAGCCTGCACCTCAATACGGCCGGTTGGCAGATCCTCATTCACGGTATCTTCCGTACGCGCAACAACCTTGCCCGTCACCGTGATCACGCTTTCAGAGCGCAATGCTTCAGCGACCGCAAAAGCCTTACTGTCAGTATCCAGAACGATCTGGGTCAGTCCATAGTGATCACGCAGATCAATGAACAGCAAATTGCCATGATCTCTTTTCCGGTGAACCCATCCGGACACACGAACGGTTTCGCCCACATGGGACATGGTCAAATCATTACAGCTATGGGTACGATAGAGGTGCATCATCTTTTGCTCATTTATCGGCAGGTTTATTAGAAAAAGCCGCGCCAAAGCACATATTTTCACACCATTTGTCAAGGGTTGAGAATGAAACCATGCTTGTGAGCTCCTGTTCAAAGCCTTATACCGGGGATCAGATATGGAGACCCGTCTTGCAGTTTATTTCAGATACGGCCAGCTTAGAGCGATTTTGCGACCGCCTTTCCACCCAGGATTTCATCACAGTCGACACAGAATTTATGCGGGAACGCACCTATTGGGCGCAGCTTTGCTTGATTCAAGCGGCCAGTGAAGATGAAGAAGCAGCGATTGATACATTATCAGCGGACCTGGACCTTACACCCTTTCTAGAACTTCTAAATGAGGCCCCTCCCTTGAAAGTCTTCCACGCTGCCAGGCAGGATTTGGAGATCTTCTATAAATTATCCGGCCAGCTTCCGAACCGGCTTTTCGACACACAAGTGGCTGCGATGGTCTGCGGTTTTGGCGATTCGGTCGGATACCAGACGCTGGTCCGCCATTTCACCGAGGAAGATGTGGATAAATCCGCACGGTTCACTGATTGGTCTCATCGTCCCTTAAGCGATCGGCAAATCAGCTATGCCTTATCCGATGTGACCTATCTGCGAACCATTTATAAAGGCCTGAGTGACGAATTGGACAGAACCGGGCGCCATAGATGGACAGAGGAGGAAATGAGCCTTCTTCTCTCCCCCTCTATTTACGACGCACCGCCTGAAAACGCCTGGAAACGTATCAAGCATCGCAGCCGAGATATTCACTTTCTTGGTCGATTAAAAGCGGTGGCTGCATGGCGGGAACGCGAAGCACAAAAAAGAGATTTGCCGCGCAATCGAATTGTAAGGGATGAGGCCGTGATGGAATTGGCTGCCCACCCGCCCCATGACAGCAAAGAACTCGCCAAAGTCAGAGGCGTGAGCGATAAATTCGCTCATGGCCCAATGTCTCAAACTCTTTTTACAGCCTTGAAGGACGCACAGCCCTTAGACAAATCTATGCTCCCCAAAAAGCCCGACCGTCAGCATATCGCAAATGCGTCTGATTTGATGGATATGCTGAAATTGCTTTTGAAGCTCAAAGCAAATGAAGCGAATGTGGCACCTAAACTTATTGCATCAAATGATGCTATCGAAGCTTTTGCCGTTAAGAACCACAGCAATTCACCTTTGCTGCAAGGCTGGCGCGCTGAGGTTTTCGGGCGGGATGCCGCCAAGCTTAAAGAAGGTCGGTTAGGAATAAAAATGAACGACGGCAGTATCGCCTTTTTTGATATTGATTAGATGTTTTAAAGCTCATTCACGACCAATACGCCGCTTGGCATTTCCAATGTCAGGGCAAGGGCGTTTAACCGCTTTATCACCACATCTCCAATAAGCGGCGAATCAGGCGTTAATACCTTTAGAATGATACGTTCATTATCCAAATACAGGCCGCATTTGGATAATGGCGATGCGGTCCCACCGGATATTCGCTGCGCTAGTCTCAATGCCTGCCCGATTGCCACAGCCCGCTTCTGATCTTTCTTTTCCAACACTGCCACAGCTGATTTTGCAAGGTCATGGGATAAAGAACCGCCGTAACAGGTGAAAAGCGCAACGCCCATCATCGCCCGCGCCCGCGCATCCACACCGACAAACCAACCATATAAAGAGGCATACATCGCTGATTCTGCGCGGTAATCCGGATGCGCCCGCCAACCAATGTCGCTGGTCAGGCAAATTCCGCGGCGAATCCGTGTCTCTTCTTCCGTTTCACCTTGGCTGAACAGAGGATCAAGCCAGGCCATCAGCACATCGCCATGCTCTGGAAAACGGCTCAACCGCTTTGCCATTTCTTCACATGCATCCAGAAACGGGTCGCGACGTTGGACATCTTCAGACAGACGATTATACAGCAGACCTTCTCTTAGACCCATAGCCGAGACTACGGCTTGCCTGGAGCCACAATGTTCCATGACAGCATCTAGAATTTCCGCTGCAACTGGCAGTGTTGGAAGACGCCTGGCCGCCACATTTACAATCTGACCAGATAAGTCCTTTGACCAGTTTAAAGCCTCTTTAATGGCATCTGTTGACAGCACATAGTGATGCACAACCGGAATTGGGAACTCCCTCCGCTGCATGTCCAGTCGGGCAAGAGCCCGCCAAGCGCCTCCCACAAGATAAAGATCCTTGCCCTCCCCTTTTGAAAGCCAATTTGCTTCACTCAAGGCGCTGTCAATCAGCGCCCGGCGTTTTTTCGGTGTTAAGCTTTCATCTCCCAAAAGGCGTACAGCGCCAATCGGCAATGTCTTGGTCTTCTTCACCCGGTTATTTTTAACATAGGCGAGTTCAAGACTACCCCCACCTAAATCACCAACAATGCCCTCTGCCTCTGGCGTTCCTGATAAAACGCCTTGTGCAGTATAAATTGCTTCCTCTTTCCCGCTCAAAAGGCGGATATCGAGACCGGTTCTTCTCTTGACCCTTTCCATGAACAGAGGACCATCAGATGCATCCCGGACGGCCGATGTCGCAACAATATCAAGGTGCTGCAGATTCATATCCTGTGCCAGATGAGCAAAGCGCGCTAAAGCCTCATAGGCCATATCCAGGCCATTTTTCGACAGTGCGCCGCTTGCCGCTAAATCTTCACCCAGGCCGCATAGAAGTTTTTCATTGAATAAGATATGTGGGGAGCGCCGTTCGGATTCATACACCACCATTCGAACGGAGTTTGACCCGATATCTATAACGCCAATAGGTGCAGATTGAAGTGGGGCTATAGCTGGTTCTGCTCTATTCATGAACGGCCTCTTCTTGTTTCAGCACCACAGCAATAAACCAGCCAGGGCATTGCAGAAAGCTAAAAGAGCAGATTATTCCCGTTCATCTAAAACCAGTTGGGGTACTGTGGATGCCTCACTCAGCGCTTCACCCCGTCCGGATAGAGACGGGTTGGTCATGAAATACTCATGAAGATTGAAGGGCTGTCCGTCGGAACGTAAGCGCTTATAAACACCTGTGGCCCCATCCAATCCCCAGCTTTGTTGGTTGTCTTTCAAATTAGCCACCATGACTTGATCTAAAATCTGCGCATGAACGGTGGGATTTTCAATTGGCACCAAAACCTCAACCCGACGATCAAAATTACGTGGCATCCAGTCCGCTGAAGCAATGAAAACTTTGGCTTCCCGAGATGGCAGCGCGTGGCCATTCGCAAAACATACAATCCGGCCATGTTCCAGGAAGCGACCGACAATACTTTTAACCCGGATATTCTCAGACAGGCCTGGCAGACCAGGTCTCAGGCCACAGACACCCCGCACCACCAGGTCAATCTCAACACCCGCCTGGCTCGCCTCATACAGTTTCTCAATTGTTTTTGTGTCGATTAATGAGTTCAATTTTGCCCAAATAGCTGCCGGACGACCTTCGCGTGCATTTTCGATTTCCTGGTCAATTAACCCCATCAATCGGGTACGGATGCCGAACGGTGACATGGCCAGCCCCTCAAGCGCGTCAGGTTTTACATAGCCCGTGATATAATTAAATAATCGGTTCGCATCACGGCCCAGGCTTTCACTTGCGGTAAAATAGCTCAAATCCGTATAAATCTTGGCGGTAACGGGGTGATAATTTCCCGTTCCAAAATGCGTATAACTCCGCAATTCCCCATTCTCACGGCGAACGATCAATGAGACTTTGGCATGGGTTTTTAGTTCAATAAATCCATAGACGACCTGCACCCCTGCGCGCTCCAGATCGCGGGCCCATTTTATGTTCTGTTCTTCGTCAAAACGCGCCTTAAGCTCGACAACGGCTGTCACTGACTTGCCCGCTTCTGCCGCTTCAATCAATGCATTGATAATGGGTGGCTGTTTCCCGGCACGATATAGTGTTTGCTTGATGGAAACGACATTGGGGTCAGCAGCCGCCTGACGCAAGAAGGAGACCACAACGTCAAAACTTTCATAAGGGTGGTGGACAACGATATCTTTTTTGCGAATGGCTGCGAAGCAATCCCCGCCATGATCACGAATCCGCTCTGGAAAGCGAGGGTTATATGCTTTGAACTTCAAATCCGGGCGATCATCAACAATCAATTCCGCCAGCTCATTCACACCAAGAATACCGCTGACCGGCACAACATCTTTCACGTCGACATCAAGGTCGCGTATGATCAAGCGCTTTAAATTATCAGGCATGGTGTTTTCGATTTTTAATCGAATGACGTGACCCCGCCTCCGCCTTTGCAGCAATGTTTCAAAGACGCGGACCAAATCTTCCGCCTCTTCCTCAATTTCGATCTCGCTGTCTCGAATAACACGGAAGGCCCCATGACCGCGGACATCATAGCCAGGAAACAACTGGTCCAGGAACAAGGAAATCAATGTCTCCAACGCGATCATTCTTATCCCATCACCGGGCAGTCGGAAGAAGCGCCCCAATTGATGATTTGGAAGCGGCAACAGCGCATTCAATATCGTTCCATCGCTTTTACGACGCAGATCCAGAACAAGCGCAAAGCCTTGGTTGGGGATGAATGGAAATGGATGGGCCGGGTCAATGGCCAGAGGCGTTAAAACGGGAAAAACCTGATTGAGGAAAAAAGTCTCAAGCCAGGCTTTATCATCGTCACGCACATCTTCTTGAGAGAGAACGCTGATACCCGCCTCATGCATTTGGCCGTGCAAAATCTGCCATTGCTGTTGCTGAGCCTCCATCAGCTCTTCGGTTTTTTCATAGATCGCATCAAGCTGTGCAGCAGGCGTTAACCCATCACTTGACAAGACATCAAGACCGGCGGCGACCTGGCTTTTCAGCCCAGCCACACGGACCATGTAAAACTCATCCAAATTTGACCCGGAAATCGCCAGAAAGCTTAACCTTTCAAGCAAGGGATGATTTGGGTTGGACGCTTCCTCCAGCACGCGCATGTTAAATGCCAGCCAGGAAATCTCCCGATTGATGTACCGGGATTGCGGGCTTTCATATTGTGTTTGTCCATCATCGGACTGCCGCGCCACTTCAACCATATAAACCCTTGCTCCCTTTGCGTCTTAATATAGTACGCTAAAGACTTTAAATGGCGAGTTTATGACAGAAAAAAAGAGGCTATGCCTGATTGAGGCAATTTTTAATCAGCGGAACCGTCACCGGCTTCTTCAATGCAAGAGCTTCTTCATCCAGCTTTTCCACCCAGTATTTAGCGGCTTTGAAAGAACGTTCAATACGAGAACCTAAATAATTGACAACAGCCTCATTCACTTCCAATTGCCGGTCATAGAAAAGCTTCACCAACACAGCTTTGAACAATGCATCGTCTGGTTCGCTGATCTGCGTTGCCGTCATGGCCTGAACCCGGGATTTCAAGTCCGGAAGCACGATCGGCCATGAATGCGGTGCATCACGGCTGGTAATTAAAAGACTGCCCCGCGCCTCGCGCACCCAATTAATCAGATGAAACAAGCCTTCTTCGCCAGCCTGAGGTGGTGGCGCATCTTCAAGCAAGATATGCGTTGGAGGCTCCTGACTTCGCATATCATTCAGTTCACCCGCATGAATGACAGTCGCGCCGCTATTCTTCACATAGACATCCGCCAGATGAGATTTTCCACATCCTGAGGGACCATAGAGAAGCAGTGTATGAGCTGGCCAATTCTGCCATTGATCAATCCATGCAACCGCGGCGCGGTTACATTCCGATACAAGAAAATCTTCCCGCCCCAGTGCCGGGCGATGGTCCAGGGGTAAAATGAGCTGCGTCATAGTCGTGTGTCTTGAACCTGTTCCTCATCCGCAGCTGCCCCACCCGCGTGATATAAGTCACTTGCCAAATATTGTTTCAAAGTAAAGCGGATCAGAACTGCAATCACGGCTGCAACAGGCAGCGCAATCAATACACCGACAAAACCCATCAGATGGCCACCCGCGAACACCGCAAGCAGCACCCATACGGCATGAAGCCCTACCCTCTCCCCGATAAAGCGCGGTTGTAAAATCATGCCCTCAACAGCCTGCACAACAAGAAAGACAGAAAACACAGCAGCAATCATGAGGTAATTATCACCAAATTGCCCAATGGCGATAATGAGAGACATAGCCACTGCAAACAACGGTCCCACAAAGGGAATGAATGCAAGAAGGCCTGCTAAAAGCCCAAGAATCAGACCATAATCCAGTCCCAATAGGGACCATCCCACCGCGTATAAAACAGCTTCCGCAGCAACAACCAGAACCTGGCCACGCACGAAACCAGCAAGCACGGTATCTGATTCCTGTAGCAAAGACTTTATCACCGGTTCGTATTTTCGCGGCAGCCAGCTATCAATCTGGGCCGTCATGCGGTCCCAGTCGCGCAACATGTAAAATGCGACAACAGGCGTGATCAGCAGCAAAGATATGAGGTTAAATAAGGCAAGCCCGCCTGTGATTAAATCCTGCGCCAACTGACCCGCCATTTCTGCCAGACGATTGGTGATTTGAGAGACCAGCTCTTTCGCACGTTCAGGACCTGCTTGATCAACCAAGTCTAGAACCAGAGGCTTCACCTTGGCAACATAACCCGGCAACGCCTGGGCAATTCCACTGAACTGACTGGCTGCAAGAGGCCAGATCAAGGCGATGATGAGGGTCGCAAAAATGAAAAAAGCGATGAGTATGGAAATTGTCGCAAGCCAACGGGGTAATCCCCAACTCTCCAGCTTATCCGCAGCCGGATCCAGAAAATAGGCAATCGCCAGACCTGCGATGAACGGCAGTAAAATACCTTTAATTGCGTAAATTGCCGCAAATAAAAGAATAACGGCTATGACAGGCCCAATCCACCTTGGCATGATACCCCCTTAATTCCGTTCGATGAGCAGCTTTACAGCACCATCCGGCTTTTGTTCGAGAACTGGTCTCTCATTGACGGTCTCCGTTGGTGTGCGTACACCGGATTGCTCTTCGACCTGCGCTTGGCGAACACCTGTCGGCTCTGTCGCTATTTCATAGCCATTATCGGGCCGTGTGAGCAGGAACAGGCCCTGCTCTCCCAATGCCACGCGAAGCTGCTCCAGGCCTCCGTAATAATCAAAAGACAACCTCGCTTCTTCAAAGGCAAGGCTTTCAATGTTCAAACTTCTGATCTGAGCGATATTGTCCAGGCTTTGAATGATAGCGCGCCAGGCTTCAAAATCCCTCACCTGGACGACTGCACTCATGTGGTCCTGGCTGCCATATTGGATAAGAACTTTTGCTTTCCATGCCTCAGACAATGTTGAATCAATTCGATCCACCGTACGTTTCAAGAGATCATCGAGGCTTTCGCCATTTTGCTGTGAGACAAAGATTTCAAACAATGGAACCATAGCTGCGCCACGATATGTCTTCACATTCAACGATGTCGTACCGGTCAATCCGGCCCGGCGCACATTTGCATGAGCAATGATAACATCTTCAAGCTCATATGAGCTCAAATGGGCGCTTATTCTGTCCGGCCGCAATGCCAGCAAATGCCGCGGAGATAATAGCCGCTGATCCTTTAAGTCGTTTTTGGGCAAAACATAGTGAATCAAGCTCGCCCCCGTTGGATAGGCTTTCCACGCATCAAGCCAGATATTCTGACTGCCCCATAAAATATCAGTACCTGCAAGCGAAAGAAGCGGCAGGATCAAAGTCTCCTTCGTCCGGGTTTCTGCATAGGATACGCCGAGCCCGCCTAGGATTTCCCGCGTTCGATCAGCATTAAAACTTACATCCAGGGTTGCGATATATCGCGTGTCCGATGACCGTTCATTATGAACATCGAAGCCCTGTACAAGCGGCGCCAGCTGGTCATTCGCCAACGTCGGTTCATAAGCCCAGTCTTCTTCTGCAACAACCTTACGATAGAGCTGGGAAAAGGCTTCTCTTTGACCGTTTGTCAACGCGATATTTCGAGCATCCCGAGCGGAGGCGGCGGTTACATCCACTTCCACACCTGAAACGAAAAAGACATTATTTTCCTGCGCTTGAAGCGCATTGCCCCAAAGCCCCGCAAAACAAAAAGCGAGGCATATAATGACTGATTTTAAAGTCGACATGATTGCAAAACAGCCTTTTCCCTGTAACGGCATCATAATGTCATATCGCGTTTCTACGATAATAAGCGATTAATTTCCAAAATGAGAGTCGCATATCAGCTTCGAATAGCCTAATTTGCCGCTTCTCCATTGTCCTTATGGAGACTTATCTGGGCGAAAGGAGGGCCATGTGTCCAGTTCCAATGTAAAAAACTCCCCAAACAGCTATGAAAAGGCAGGGGTAAACATTGACGCAGGTGAAGCTCTGGTCAAGGCTATCGGCCCTTTAGCCAAAGCCACAAGGCGCAAAGGTGCCTTACCCAGTCTTGGCGGATTCGGTGGCTTATTCGATTTAAAGGCCGCTGGATTTGAAGATCCGATTCTTATTGCTGCCACTGACGGTGTTGGAACAAAGCTAAAAATCGCATTATCCGCAGGCATTCATGACACGATCGGCATCGACCTCGTTGCGATGTGCGTCAATGACCTCATTGTGCAAGGCGCTGAACCCCTCTTCTTCCTCGATTATTTCGCATGTGGAAAACTGGACGTGGAAACGGCCACTCAAGTCATTTCAGGCATTGCAAAAGGCTGTGAGGACGCAGGATGCGCTTTGATCGGCGGTGAAACCGCTGAAATGCCAGGCCTGTATGCGCATGAAGACTATGATCTTGCGGGCTTTACCGTTGGGGCGGTTGAGCGGGACAAAATCATAGACGGTACGACTATTCAGCCAGGTGACGCCTTGATTGCCTTGCCATCAAATGGTGTTCATTCAAATGGCTATTCATTAGTCAGGCATTGCGTTGAGAATGAGGATTTGAAGTATTCCGACCCTGCGCCATTTGATCAGGGCAAAACATTGGGCGAAGCCTTGCTGATGCCAACGCGTATCTATGTGAAAAGCTGCCGTTCTGCCATAAACACCGGCGGCGTGAAAGCTATGGCACATATTACCGGCGGAGGGTTATTAGATAATGTTCCCAGGGTGTTATCTGATGACCTTAAAGCTGAAATTGATGCTAATAAATGGGATTTACCGCCTGTTTTCCAATGGCTCAAAGAAGTTGGCAAATTGAGCCCGTTTGAGCTGCTTCGAACGTTCAACTGCGGCATTGGCATGGTTCTGGTTGTCGCTCAGGATCAGGTCGAACAGGTTACGAAAACCCTGATGGATGAAGGTGAAGTTCCAATCGTCATTGGTGAAATAAAAGAGCATGACGGACCTGCCTCTGCTCATGTTCAAGGGCATCAAAATTGCTGGGGCTATGATTGGCCCTGGACGGCCTCGACAAAACATTGAATTTGATTATGACTGAACAAACTCCACAGCCTATTAAAAAGAAGCGGGTTGCCATATTGATCTCAGGCCGCGGCAGCAATATGAGCTCGCTGCTCCAGGCGAGCCTTGCGCCGGATTATCCCGCTGAAATCGCTGTGGTTATTTCCAATATAGAAGGCGCACCGGGCTTAGATACCGCCCAACAAGCGGGGTTAAAAACCCTATGTGTCGCGCATGAGGATTATGAAAGCCGGGAAGCATTTGAAGATGCTTTGGATGAGGCTCTTCGAGGCCATGATATTGAACTTATCTGCCTTGCAGGCTTCATGCGATTGTTGCAAGCGCGTTTTGTCCATAAGTGGAAGGACAGGATTTTAAATATTCACCCGTCCCTGCTGCCGGCGTTCAAAGGTCTTCACACCCATGACCGGGCTATTGAAGCAGGTGTCAGATTTACCGGCTGCACCGTCCATTTTGTAAGGCCGGAAATGGATGACGGCCCGATTATAATTCAGGCAGCCGTTCCAATCCTGGACGATGATAGCCCTGAGACATTAGCCGCCCGCGTCCTCGCCCAAGAGCATATCATCTATCCTGAGGCCCTTAAACTGGTCGCATCAGGGCTAGCCAAAGTACATGACCGCCACGTAAAAATAGGCGACGCGAGTGATCCCGCACCGCCTATTGTAAATCCACCGGTAAAAGCCCCGTAATTAACCGACGATAATTAACCGACGATTTCACGACCAGCGAAGAAGAAAGCAATTTCAATTGCTGCATTTTCTGCGCTGTCAGACCCATGAACGGAATTAGCTTCAATGGATTCTGCGAAAGCTTTACGGATGGTGCCTTCGTCTGCATCTGCTGGGTTTGTTGCACCCATGACTTCACGATTGCGGGCGATTGCGTTTTCGCCTTCCAAAACCTGGACGACAACCGGGCCGGATGTCATAAAGCTGACCAGGTCGTTGAAGAAAGGACGCTCTTTATGCACGGCATAAAAAGTTTCAGCATCAGCTGTTGTCATATGAACACGTTTCTGCGCAACGATACGCAGGCCAGCGTCTTCAAGCATTGCATTGACTTTACCTGTCAGGTTACGACGGGTTGCATCGGGTTTGATAATTGAAAAAGTACGTTCGAGTGCCATTGTTCAGAACCTTATTGTCAAATGAATCGCAGTATTTGAGCGGGCTTATAGGGGCAGAGACCCCGTTTTGCAACGCTTTGGTCAAGAAAAAACAAAACAATGCTCCAAATTAACGACTTAACATTCAGACACAGTGGCAAACTCATCTTTGAAAACGCCAGCGCCAGCATCGCATCAGGACATAAAGTCGGCCTGGTGGGTCGCAATGGTGCAGGCAAATCCACTTTACTTGGGCTGATTGCCGGAGATTTGCACGCTGACCAGGGCGACATCTCCATTCCGCTCAAAGCAAAGATGGGGCGTGTAGCCCAGGAGGCACCTGACGGACCCGCATCTTTAGTAGACACTGTGTTAAGCGCCGATTTAGAACTCGCATCCCTGCAACAGCGTCTGGAGCGTGAAGAAGACCCAAATAAACTTGCCGAAATTCATGAACGTTTAAATGACATCAACGCCCATTCAGCGCCTGCAAGAGCCGCAGCGCTCCTTTCCGGCCTTGGCTTCAATGCGGAAGCTCAGAAACGCCCGGTTGGTGAGTTTTCCGGCGGGTGGCGGATGCGGGTGGCGCTTGCTTCTGTTCTTTTCACACAGCCCGACTTGCTGCTCCTTGATGAACCAACCAATTATCTTGATTTGGAAGGCGCAATCTGGCTGGAAAACTATCTCAAGTCTTATCCCTATAGCCTCATCATGGTCAGTCATGATCGGGATATGCTGAATGCTGTCTGTGACACCATCCTCCATGTTGAACAGGGGAAGCTTCATATCTATCGCGGCAATTATGATCGATTTGAACGCACGCGCGCTGAAAAGCTGGAACTTCAATCCAAAATGCAGGCCAAGCAAAATGCCCAGCGCAAGCATTTACAATCCTTTGTCGACCGGTTCCGCTATAAGGCGTCCAAAGCCAAGCAGGCGCAATCCCGTATCAAAATGCTTGAGCGTTTGGAGCCTGCAGCAGCCCTAAGCGAAGATGCATCCATCAGCCTTCAATTCCCAACGCCAGAATATCTACCTCCTCCCCTTATCACATTGGACGATGTGTCCGTAGGCTATGGGGCAGACGTCATCTTGAGGCATTTGAACCTGCGGATTGATATGGAGGATCGCGTTGCCCTTTTGGGACCAAATGGAGCAGGTAAATCCACCATGGCAAAACTGCTGAGTGGCCGCCTGAAACCCATGGAGGGTCAATATCAAAAGCCAAAGAAACTAAAAGTTGGCTATTTCGCGCAGCATCAACTGGATGAGCTGCACCCAGACCAAAGTGCATTTGAACATATGAGTGTTTTAATGCCATTAGCAGGAGAGGCCAAAACCCGCGCTCGCCTAGGTCAGTTCGGGTTTTCAGCGGACAAAGCCGACAGGCCGGTCGAGACCTTGTCTGGTGGAGAAAAAGCACGCCTGCTTTTCTGCCTGATCACTTATGACAAGCCTCACCTGCTGATCTTAGATGAGCCAACCAATCACCTGGACCTGGATGCACGGCAAGCATTGGTTCAAGCTTTAAACGGATATGAAGGTGCTGTTCTTCTGATTTCCCATGACCGTTTTCTCATCGAAACCTGTGTGGATGACCTTTATGTCATTGAAGAAGGCACAGTGAATGGGTTCAAAGGCGATCTGGATGATTATGCTAAAAAGATCGTCAGTGAGAGACGTTCTGAGAACAATGATAAACCGGCGAAGTCTACCCCTGCCCCATCTGCAAAAGAGCAACGCCGCTTAGCGGCTGAGAAAAGGAAAAAACTGCAGCCCTATAAAAAAGCAATTGATACGCTGGAAAAAGACCTTGAGAAGCTCTCAAAACAAAAATCCGAAATCGATGAGGCCTTGGCTGAACCTGATTTATATGATGGCAGCGATAAGAATATTTCCCGTCTTACTCGCCTCCAGCTTGAGCAGAAAAAGCTGGAAGACAAAATCGCGGATATAGAGGCCCAATGGTTGCAGGCGCAAGAAGATTTGGAATATGCAGAAACCATGCTAGATTGACCTTTGAACCTGGGCGCAGGCGGGGATAGCGTTTAAAGGACGAAGGCAAATGGCACTTCTCAAATCAATTTTTATCAACGTCTATGTAATTACCTTAGTTGTAGTCACCGTGAATGCAGGTCTTGGCTATTCAAAGACGCTGAACCTTGGGTGGCTGGGCGCCTTGATGACTGCTGCACCACCCCTGTTCCTTATCCTCAGTTTCCTGGTTTTTAAGAATAAACCGCGAACCAGTGCCAAGCTTTTTCCAATCTGGTTTCTAGGTGCTTTGGGGCTATGCTTTGCAGCTTATAAGTTTCTCAAAGGAAGCGGGCCTGAACTTGCCTTCATATTGGCGATCATTGGTTTTACGACATCCCTTTTATATGTCTTCTGGTATTCACATTTAAGCAGGACCAATAGTCAGCTTCAACTTGGTGGAGACCTGCCTGATTTCAGCCTTGAAACCGAATCCGGTGATAATGTTCAATCCAAAGACTGGCGAGGCTACCCATCTATTCTATTGTTCTTCCGTGGAAACTGGTGCCCTTTATGTATGGCGCAGATCAAAGAGATTTCCGCCCAATATAAAGAAATCTCGCAACGTGGCGCCAAGGTTCGATTAATCAGCCCTCAGTCCCATAAACAAACGCGCGCTCTGGCCAAACGCTTTGATGTCGACATGGATTTCCTTGTGGATAAAGACCTCAAAGCAGCCAAGCAATTGGGGCTGTTCTCACGCTTTGGGACGCCAATGGGAATGCAGGCTTTGGGCTATGGCAGTGACACGGTTCTGCCCACAGTCATTATTACAGATGACAAAGGCAAAATCATTTTTCTGGATGAGACTGATAATTACCGGGTCCGTCCGGAGCCGTCGACATTCATATCTGTATTGGATGGCTTAAGCGCAAAACCTGCTTAAGCCATTTTCTGCCAGCCCCCTGTCGGTCCCTGCTGCCAATAGGTCACATCGTGGCCGTGCGCTTTGAACTCTTTCCAATGCGCACGAGCCTTTTCAACCGCTGAAGTATCTTGACCATCAAAGATGTAAAGGCAGCGTTCAAAAGCATTCATATCTGCTGGAACCTGCCCATCCAGGACTGCCGCGCAGGTAGACGCATTTTCATTCCGCCCATCAAAGCTGACAAGAATGGGCTGCTCTGCCACATGACCCTGGCTCTGTGTCCCATGCGGGAGGAAAGAACCAGGGTCATATGTCCACAGACTTTGGTCTATCTCTTCCATCATCTTGTCATCCCGCACATGAACCAATGTGCGCAAGCCGGCCGCAAGAGCCTTTTCCAGCAATTTGGGAAGCACTTCTGTGACCGGCGCCCGTTCAAGATGATAAAAAGCGATTTGCATGATTATTTTTCAAACTCATCCCGCACATATTGATCCAGAACCCGAACGCCAAATCCGGTCCCGCCTTTTTCCCAAAGCGGTGCATCAGCTTCCGCCCAAACCGTTCCAGCGATATCCAGATGGGCCCATTTCACGCCGTCATCGATGAAGCGCTGAAGGAATTGAGCAGCGGTGATAGATCCGGCACCACGCGGGCCGACATTTTTCATATCTGCAATGGGCGTGTTGATCAGCTTGTCATAGGCTGGACTGACTGGGAAACGCCATAATTTATCGCCGCTTTTTTGACCGGCAGACAACAAAGCCTCCGCCAGACCGTCGTCATTGGTGAAGCACCCGGCATGTTCATTGCCCAGACTGATAATCATAGCGCCGGTTAATGTCGCGAGATCAATCACGGTCTTGGGCGAAAATGTATTTTGAACATAGGTCAAGGCGTCAGCCAAAACCAGACGCCCTTCCGCATCGGTATTAATGACCTCAATGGTCTGGCCCGACATGCTGGTCACAACATCCCCTGGACGCTGTGCCTTGGCAGAAGGCATATTTTCAACAAGGCCTACAATACCCACCACATTCGCATGCGCTTTACGAGCGGCCAGGGCGTGCATGATGCCTGACACCGCGCCAGCGCCGCCCATATCCCATTTCATCTGCTCCATTCCGGCAGCAGGCTTGATGGAAATACCGCCTGTATCAAAAGTCACGCCCTTACCAACAAAGGCAAGTGGGAATTCATCACTAGACCCCACACCCTGGTAACGCATGATGACCATCTGCGGTTCATGGTCAGACCCCTGGGCTACACCAAGCAGTGCACCCATGCCCATTTCCTTCATCTGTTGTTCATTGAGGACCTCAACATCAACACCCAATTCGCTCAGCCCCTGCAGGCGTTCTGCGAAGCTTTTAGGGAATAAGACATTCGCGGGCTCACTTACCAGATCACGGGTAAAAAAGACGCCGTCAAGGACAGGTGAATGGCTTTCAAACAGGGTTTCCGCCCGCCCGGAGGATTTCGTCAAAACCGAGAATTTTGTCAAAGACGGCTTTTTATCCGCGCCTTCCTTTGTGCGATATTTATCAAAACGATAGGATCGCAGCTTCGCGCCAATAGCAACATGGGCTGCTGCTTCATGGGGTTTTATTTCCAAATCATCACCAAGGTCAATCAGCACGTTGAGGTTTTTCTCACCGCTACAGCCCAAGCGCGCGACAATCGAGCCGCCCAGCCTTTCAAAACTGTGATGATCCAATTCTGATGCTTTCCCTGTGCCAGCCACAAGGACGCGATTCAAACGCCCATGATTAGGGGCAATGATATCGAGAAACTGTCCGTTTTCGCCATTGAAACGGTTACATTTAAAGGCGCGGGTAATCCCGCCATCCAGTATTTTATCCAGTTCTTCGCCAAATGAGCCGAGCTTTCCACCTTTGCCCGCCAAAATAACAAGGGAGCCACTTTTCGGCAGCGATGGTGCAGAGAAATGAAATTGCATAGGATAGTCTTTCTAAAACAATGAATCCGGGTCAAATATCTTCTGGTGCATAGATTAACGTTCCAGGCGCAATAGGAAAGCCCCAATTCCACCTTATTTGACCTTAAAATCATGAAAGCCTGTGTTGAGAGCTATGTAGCATTGCAAGGGATGTCGCCGACGTGTATCAAACGCTTTATACAAATAATATTTGCCGACCAAATGGGGCTCACCGGGTATAAACTAAAATGATGCTGCGCTTTCAATCCCTTCCCAAAATGAAGTCTCATTTGCGCCACCTGTTGCTGGCAGGAACAGCTTCAATATTGCTTCCGGTCATAGCTTTTGCACAAGACCCTGATGCCGTGCTGAATGATGATGAAATCGAGCTTAGCGCTGAATTACTAACCTATAACGGCGGGAATGGTATTGCGACTGCGACGGGTGACGTCCTTGTCCATTATCAGGACTATGCCATGCGCGCCGATGAAGTCATCTATGACGAACGCACCGGCGTTGTGACAGCGAATGGCAATATTAAAATCCGCGACCCACAAGGGAATGTTTTAAGCGCAGAAGAAATTGAATTAACGGACACATTGAAAGAAGGCTTTGTCAATAATGTCCGTTTGCTGCTGGAAGACGGCTCCCGGGTTGCAGCACTTGATGGCGAACGAGGCGGAGCAAAAACACGTTTTAACAAGGCTGTCTATTCACCTTGTCATGTATGCGATGAAAGCGAAACGCCTTTATGGCAGATCAAGGCCGTTAAAGTCGTCCATGATCAGGATAAAAAACGCCTCTATTATGATGACGCCTATCTGGAGGTTCTTGGCCTTCCTGTCCTGTATTTGCCTTATCTGTCTCACCCTGACCCAAGTGTCGAAAAGGCAAGCGGCTTTCTGGTACCGGAATTTCGGCAAAGTCGGGAATTGGGCTTTGTCTTTGAAGCTCCCTATTTCTGGAACCTCGGCCCGCATCAAGATATTACCTTAACGCCCGTCATCACATCAAAAGAAGGCCCGGTACTGGGCGCTGAATACCGACGCCATTTAGGTATTGGCCAGTTAAAAGCAGCGGGGTCCATCACTTATGTTGATGAACGTGATAACGCCAATGCAAAAACAGGACGTGAAGAATTCCGCGGCCATTTCTTTACAGATGGTCGCGTTGATTTAAATGCTCAGTGGCGCACATCCTACGACGTCCGCTGGGCCAGTGATGACACCTATTTACGCCGTTATGACATCTCTAATGACGATGCTCTAAGGTCCCGAGCCTCCGTCGAAGGGTTTTTTGGCCGCAGCTATTTTGAAGCACGTTCCTTTGCCTTCCAAGGGCTTCGGATTGAAGATGTCGCCGGTCTGACGCCCTTCACATTGCCCGAGGTCAATTATCATTATGAAAGTGACCCCCTGTGGCATAGCGGGCGGTTTCAATTCAAAGCCAATGCTTTGGCACTGTACCGGACGAGTGGCGCCGATACACAGCGTGTCTCAGTTCAAGGGGCATGGGATATGCCTCATATCTTCACCAATGGCGTTAAGACCAATTTAAATGCCAGTGTGAGGGGTGATTTTTACCATCTCAGCGATGCACTGGACACAGACAACCCGGTCTTTGCCGGTGAAAGCGGTTCAGAAGGTCGTTTCCTGCCCCGCCTGACCCTTGATGTCAGCTGGCCCCTGATCAACAGCCTTGGAAGTTGGACTCAGTTGGTTGAACCTCTCCTGCAGGTCGTTGTTGCCAAAGATGGCGGCAATCCCATTGGCATTCCAAATGAAGACAGTCGGTCTTTTGATTTAGATGACAGTAATATCTTTAGTCCGGATCGTTTTTCCGGCCTCGATCGTTGGGAAGGCGGTATTCGCGCAACCTATGGCGGGCGTTGGTCTATCCAGGGTGATGGCATTGAGACCGAATTTTTAATCGGACAAAGCATCAGATTTGACGAAGACTCAGCACGTTTTCCTGATGGCACAGGATTGGATGGTAATTTCTCAGACATTGTTGGCCGTATGTCTGTCACTTATGCCGAACAGCTTGAAGTCGGCTATGGCTTTCGGCTCGACAAAGATAATCTGAATGTAAGGCGCAATGAAATTGATTTGAGCTTAAGCGGCCAGGATTACAGATTTACTGCTGGCTATATCCGACTGAACAGGAATCTTACGATCAATGATCTGGAAGATCGTGAGGAAATTCGCTTGACCGGGCTATACAGAATCAACGAAAACTGGTCTGTCACTGGTGGAACCATTCAAGATCTCACCAACGGGCGCAGTCCGATTTCTCAGTCACTAGGTGTTGTGTATAGTGATGAATGCCTTGAACTGCGTATGAATTATCGGAAAAATTTCACCAATGACCGTGACTTTGACCCAGGTACAACGGTGACTTTCCGCATTCGTTTGAAGAATTTGGGCTAAAAATGTGATGAATATATCCATGTTGAGTATTGAAATGGAGCGCCCTGCCATGATATCCGCTGTTTCCATGGGTATTAGGGCAAATTGGGCATCGCGTGTTTTAAAGCGGGCCACAGAAATCGGATGCGCTGCAGCTGCAGTGCTTCTTTTCGCACATCCGGCATCTGCGCAGGTCGAACATATTGGTCGCGCTGTCGCCATTGTAAATGATGATGTCATTTCAGAATTCGACGTTGAGCGTCGTATGACACTTGTTCTCGCATCTACTGGTGCACAATTATCGGGACAGGAACGTCAGCAGCTCCGCGCGCAAGTCATGCGCAGCCTTGTCGATGAAAGACTTCAGGCGCAGGAAGCTGAGGAATATGATATTGCGATCAGCCCGCAGATCGTCTCTGAACAATTTCAACGGGTCGCAGCCAATTTCAATCAATCCACCGACCAGTTTGAAGAGTTTCTAGCCCAAAACGGAACCTCACGGTCAGCATTTGAAGATAAAATCAAATCCGATATTACCTGGTCCCAATTGGTGCAACGGCGGATCGATCCGCTTGTATCAATCGGCGATGACGAAGTTGAAGAAGTCATTCAGCGCCTGGAAGATTCCAAAGGTCAGTTTGAATATAATCTGTCTGAGATTTATCTGGGCTTTACGCCTACCAATGAAGTCACGGTTCAAAGCACAGCCCAACGTATTGCCGAACGGATTAAAGAAGGCGCAAGCTTTGAAGCTTTCGCCCGGCAGTTCTCTGAAGCAGCAACTGCAGCCGTCGGTGGTGACCTTGGATGGGTAATTGAAGACCAGCTTGACCCAACCTTACGCCCTATTGCTGGTGACTTGCGCGTTAATCAGGTGTCAGAAGCTATTCGCGGGCCAGGTGGCTATTATGTTGTGATGATGAAAGATCGTCGCCGTATCTTAAGTGCTGACCCGTTAGACACTCAATATGACTTGCAGCAAATCTTCTGGTCTGCAGAAAACAGTGAAGACCCATCTGAATTGGAGCGTTTAACCCAAGTTGCCGATGATGCAGCAAATCAGCTCAACAGCTGCGCCGATGTAGAAGCCATCGCACGAAGCTCAAATGCAAATGACTCCGGTCCAATCGGCGCCCTTCGCCTCCGCGACCTGCCGGCTCAGTTACAAGAAGAACTGAGAACATTAGAGGGCGGTGATATCACAAAGCCCCTCGTCTTTGCATCTGGCGTCCGTGTATTTGTTATCTGCGATCGTATGGAGCCGGAAATTCAGGCGCCCTCAGAAGATGCTATTTATGATCAGCTGAACCAACAGCGGGTTGCCATGATGGCGAGGCGCTACTTACGGGATTTAAGGCGCGACGCAATCGTTGATTATAAATAAGCTCATCATAGCTTAAAGGATATGACATGGTCGGTCTGAAAGCGCCTCTTGCGGTTACTATGGGCGACCCATCAGGCATTGGGCCAGAGTTGATCCATAAATCCTGGCTGGCCCGGCATCAGCACGATATTCCAAGCTTTTTCGCCATTGCCGATCCCGATTTATTTGACCCGGCAGAAACAGCAGTCTTGGAGCGTCCCGAAGACAGCCTCCTAGTCTTTAAAGATAAGCTCCCAGTCTTTCCCCTCCACCTGAATAAAGAGGCTCGGCCTGGTCAGCCTGCCCCCGAAAATAGCAACGTAATTCTTGAAGCAATCCGCACAGCTCATCATTTTGCAAGTGAGGGCAAGGCAGCCGCACTTGTTACAGCGCCTGTAAACAAACATATTTTATATGACGTTGGCTTCACCCATCCCGGGCAGACTGAATATTTGGCAGAGCTTTGCCATATAGCGGTAGAGGACACCGTGATGATGCTGGCAGCGCCACAGTTGCGCGTCATTCCCCTCACCATCCATATTCCATTAAAAGATGTTGCTTCCTCAATTACTCACGACCTCATCTTATCAAGGGCCCGTACCGTCCTGAAGGCCCTGCAACGTGACTTTGATATAGCGACGCCAAGGCTTGCCGTCTGCGGCTTAAATCCACATGCAGGCGAGGACGGACATATAGGCCAGGAAGAAGAAAACATCATTATACCCGCGTTGAATGTGCTGCGAGAGCAGGGTTTCAATGTGACAGGACCTTTAAGTGCAGACACCTTGTTTCATGAAGGTGCGCGCCAGTCCTATGATGCTGTTTTAGCCATGTATCATGACCAGGCACTTATCCCGCTCAAAACCCTGGACTTTTACAATGGTGTGAATACGACTTTAGGCCTTCCCGTCATTCGCACCTCTCCCGACCATGGCACGGCCTATAATATTGCAGGTAAGAATTGCGCAGATCCACGTAGCATGATTGCCGCGTTAAAACTGGCTGAAAGCCAAGCGTTGAACAGGGCGCGCTATGACCATTGATCACTTGCCCCCCCTTCGAGAAGTCATCGCTGCAAATGGGTTGGACGCTCGAAAATCTCTGGGTCAGAATTTTCTCCTGGACCTAAATCTAACTTCAAAAATCGCTCGGTCCGCAGGCGACCTCAGTCAGGTCTATGTTTATGAAGTGGGGCCAGGCCCCGGTGGACTGACCCGTGCCATTCTCGCACAAAACCCCAAACATTTGATTGTCGTTGAAAAAGATCAACGTTGTTTGAATATTCTGGAGGAAATTTCAGAGGCGTATCCAAGGAAGGTAACAATCGTCAATGATGATGCCTTAAAACAGGACGAAGCCTCTTTAATCCCTCAAGGCAAAGCTAAAATCATTGCAAATTTGCCGTATAATGTAGGAACTGCGCTTCTCGTCAAATGGCTCACATATGATGACTGGCTGCCTTGGTATGAGAACCTGACATTGATGTTTCAAAAGGAAGTTGCCGAGCGCATAACAGCGCAGCCCGGGACAAAGTCATATGGACGCCTGAGCGTATTGGCGCAATGGCGCGCCCATACCAAAAAGCTGTTTGACGTACCGCCGAAAGCGTTCACACCGCCACCAAAAGTGACTTCTTCCATCGTTCAAATCACACCTTTTGAACCCGATACAAAGGTCAAAGCTGAAAATCTTGAAAAACTCACTGCAGCAGCCTTTGGCAAACGCAGAAAAATGCTGCGCGTCGCGTTAAAATCTCTTGTAAAGGACAGTGAGACGCTCTTGAAAGCCGCAGAAATTGACCCAACTGCGCGTGCGGAAAGTTTAAGCGTTGCAGATTTTATCAGGCTCACTGAGGTTTATGAGCAATCAATCCAATAAGCTTCGGATCATATGTGGCAATTGAGGGCGACGCTCTCTCCTCAGGCGTTCAACCTGAAGGATTTTTGCAATTTTTTCAAAGCATTGATCTTTATCATCATTGATTAAGATATAATCATATTCAGGCCAATGGCTGATTTCATCCCGTGCCTTCGCCATGCGTTTTGCAACAACATCATCGCTATCAAGGCCACGGCTTCTTAGGCGCTGTTCCAGTTCAACCATGGAGGGCGGCAGAATGAAAATAGAGACCAGTCGTCCTTCTTCCTGTGCTTTGATCTGCTGGGTGCCCTGATAATCAATATCGAACAAAACGTCCTGACCACCGGTAAAAATCTCTTCAACGGTAGATTTCAGTGTCCCGTAAAGATTGCCATGAACAGTCGCATATTCGAGAAATGCCCCCTGTCCAACAAGCTCTTCAAACCTCTCTTGAGATACGAAATGATAGTCGCGGCCATCCACTTCACCGTCCCGTGGCGGACGCGTCGTGGCTGAGATGGACACTGCGATATCTCGATCCTGCATCAACAGCATCTTCGACATCGTCGTTTTCCCTGCACCCGAAGGCGAAGATAATACAAACATCATGGGCGTATGCGACAGTTGCTCATTCATTTCTGTCAATCACTCCAGGTTTTTAACTTGTTCTCGGACCTGTTCAATCAGGGATTTCATATCTAAGCCGATTTGAGTCAGTTGGCCGTCAGAGGATTTTGAGCACAAGGTATTTGCTTCACGAAAAAACTCTTGGCCCAGGAAATCGAAACCACGCCCGATGGCTTCACCAGATTTCAGCAGATCACGAGCGGCAGCAACATGCCCACGTAATCTGTCCAGTTCCTCAGTCACATCCGCTTTTGTGGCCAATAAAGCGACTTCCTGCGCAAGGCGCGCTTCATCAAGATGCGAGATATCTGACAACAGTTTTTCCAACTGTTCCTTCAGGCGCTGCTGCAGCTTTTCCGGCTGTAAAGCAGCACAGTTCTGCGCATCATTAATCTTGCTCTCAATATCATCAATGATGAGCGAAAGAACGCCAGCAAGTCGCGCGCCCTCCTCCCCGCGGGAGATATTAAGATCCTGCGCTGCTGCCTCTAACGAGCGGCCAAAATCAGCTTCAAGCTTTGCCCTCTCCTGCTCATCCAATGACACTGTGTTGAATTCCACTACACCCTTCAAAGCGAGAAAATCAGCCGCGCGAGCAGTCTTTAAATCAAAGCGTTTTTCAATCCGTTCTGCCGCCCTTGCATAAGCATCTAAAATGGCTTCATTAATCTGAATATCGCCCATTTGACTTCCGGGCTCCAGGGCCAGGGAAATATGGATATTTCCCCGTTGAATATATCTGGAAAGCCGTTCGCGGATCAGCGGCTCCATACCGTCAAAAAGCGAAGGTAAACGGGGTCGAAGCTCAAGTCCTTTACCATTCACCGCTTTTAATTCAATCCGCCAGCTTAAATCGCCACTTTGACCATCTGCACGGCCATAGCCTGTCATGCTCATCGCACTCATTGCGCGGCCTCCTTTTCCTGACGGCGGCGTTTAGCTTCAATGAGGCGCCAATTTCGAACATTTGCATTATGCTCTGACAAAGTTCGCGCAAAGGCGTGCCCCCCTGTCCCATCAGCGACGAAGTAAAAGGCATCCGTTTCCGCCGGCATTACTGCCGCCATTAAAGACTCAACACCAGGATTTGCAATCGGCCCAATCGGCAATCCACGAATACGATAGGTGTTATAAGGTGTATCAGAATCAAGATCACGCACCGTGATCGGCCCATCTGACCTACCTTTTGAAATCCCATAAACGACTGTCGGGTCGGACTGCAGCCTTATATTACGCCGCAAACGGTTGATAAAAACGCCGGCGACAAGACCCCGTTCCTCCGCCAGTCCCGTTTCTTTCTCAATGATTGAAGCTAGAATGAGTGCGTCTCGCGGCGTGCCTAAAGGCAGGTCATCCTGGCGCTGCGCCCAGGCATTTGCCAAAGCGTCATCCATAGCGTTCTGCATTCGCTTTATAAGAGCTTGCCGCGCATCTCCACGGGAAAAGAAATAGGTTTCAGGTAATAAACTGCCTTCTTCAATGGACTGCACATCCAGGGGTCCGCTGAAACGCTGATCATCATTCAGCACATCCACCACTTCACCAACAGTCTGGCCTTCTGTCACAGTAAAACGGTGTAAGATCACTTCACCCGATTGCAGCAGAGCATAAACTTCAGCCATTGAGGCGCCTGCCGGGATTTCATATTCACCGGCCTTTATAACGGCCTTATCCTCAAAAAAACGGGCGTTGATTTTGAATACAGCAGCATTGGAAATGACACCTTCATCATGAAGAAGCGATGCTGCCTGGTTAAGCCCCAGCCCCGGAGTAATGAAAACAATCTTGCTGTCTTCATTCGCCCCGGACTTATGAAAGCTCAGTTTAAGATAAGAAAACCCCAATAGAGCAATTGCAGCAAAAACAAGCGCGATAAGGGGGAAAAGCCGAGATTTATACCCGGCTTTCCGACTACCCTCAGATTTATCACCAGGCACATTGCCCACGATTTAAACAACCTCTTTGAAGATCACGCTTGCATTTGTTCCACCAAAACCAAAGCTGTTGGACAAAGCCGCACGGACTTCCCGCTCTTTTGCCTGGTGAGGCACAAGATCAATCCCGTCACACCCTTCACTTGGATCATCCAAGTTCAAGGTTGGTGGGACAACATTATCGCGAATGGCGAGAATAGAGAAAATCCCTTCAACAGCGCCCGCCGCACCCAAGAGATGGCCAATAGACGATTTTGTCGATGACATAGAGACCGAATTCGCAGCATTGCCCAGCATGCGTTTCACAGCACCTAATTCAATCTCGTCACCTTTTGGCGTCGATGTGCCATGAGCATTAATATAATCAAGGTCAGATGGCAGCATCTCAGCCGATTGCACCGCAGCCATCATGGACCGATAGGCCCCATCACCATCTTCTGCCGGCGAAGTGACGTGATATGCATCACCTGACATGCCATAGCCTACGACTTCAGCGTAAATCTTTGCACCGCGACGCTTGGCGTGCTCATATTCTTCCAGCACAACAACGCCTGCCCCTTCACCCATCACAAAACCATCACGGCCCTTATCCCAAGGGCGCGATGCTGTATGTGGTGCATCATTATAAGATGTTGAAAGCGCCTTTGCCTGCGCAAATCCGGCAATGCCGATCGGGCAGATTGCGCCCTCGGCACCACCTGCAACCATCACGTCTGCATCACCCCATCTGATCAGCCGCATCGCATCACCAATGGCATGAGCCCCTGTGGAGCAGGCTGTCACAACAGCATGGTTGGGACCTTTTAGCCCATAACGGATCGATACCTGACCGGAGACCAGATTAATAAGACGACCTGTAATAAAAAACGGGCTGACACGACGATGACCGCGTTCATGCAAGGTTATGGATGCTTCTTCAATGCCAGGCAGGCCACCGATACCGGAGCCAATCATCACGCCTGTGCGTAATTTTTCTTCTTCGGATAAATCCGTCAGGCCTGCGTCTGCAATGGCTTTATCAGCGGCTGCAACACCAAAGACAATGAAAGGGTCGACTTTGCGAATTTCCTTCGCATGCATATGGGCTTCGGCATCAAAAGTCCCGTTTGACCCATCCCCCTTTTTTACTTCACAGGCGATATTGCAAGGCATAGCGCTTGCATCAAAACGCGTGATATTACCGGCGCCTGACTTACCTTCCAACAAGTCAGACCAAATCTGTTCAACATCCGCACCCAAAGGTGTGACTGCCCCAAGTCCTGTTACGACCACACGCCGCATAAGCCTCATCTCCTATTTGAGAAACCTCAAATACACCCCAAACTCTAACCCATAAAAAAGCACGAGGCGCCGTTTGGACAAACAGCGCCTCGACATATCTCTTCGACCAAGACGCCTGTAGAATTAGGACGCGTTTTCTTGGATAAAGTCGATTGCATCCTTAACGGTCAGAATCTTTTCTGCCGCATCATCCGGAATTTCAACACCGAATTCTTCTTCGAATGCCATAACCAGTTCAACGGTATCCAGGCTGTCTGCGCCCAGATCGTCGATGAAGCTGGCTGTATCTGTCACTTTGGACTCATCAACGCCCAAATGTTCGACCACGATTTTCTTTACGGTCGCAGCTGTGTCGCTCATTCGTTTAATTCCTCAAAGCTTCTTGCCACAAATTCTTGCTCAAATCCCCCTCGAAGGGACAAGTCGGTGACTGCCTAATCTTTTTTCAGCGCGAGGCCAAGCGTTTTTTGACCCTTTATGCTATTTATAGCATGGCCATTCCGCCATTAACATGCAAGGTCTGACCCGTCACATAACCTGCCTCATCGCTTGCAAGGAACAAAGTTGCAGCCGCCACATCATCCCCAGAACCCAGCTTGCCCGCTGGAATAGCACTGAGCAAGGCTTCTTTCTGCGCATCGGGTAAAACATCTGTCATCGGGGTTGCAATAAAGCCAGGCGCCACACAATTCACAGTGATATTCCGGCTGGCAACTTCCTGTGCCAGGGATTTTGACATACCCACCAAACCTGCTTTTGCGGCCGCATAATTGGTTTGCCCAGGATTCCCAGTGGCACCCACAACAGACGTGATGGAAATAATCCGGCCAAAGCGATTTTTCATCATGGGGCGCAAGCTGGATTTCGCTAAACGAAAGGCAGCCGTCAAATTTACATTCAACACCGCCTGCCATTCTTCGTCTTTCATCCGCATTGCAAGATTATCACGGGTGATGCCCGCATTATTGACGAGAATATCAATGCCACCCATCGCTTCAACGGCCTGAGGCACGAGTTGATCAACGGCGTCCAGATCAGAGAGATTACAGGGCAGGCAGAAAATCTCATCACCACCCAGTTCATCCCGAAGCGCTTGAAGCTTTTCTTCCCGGGTCCCGGAAAGTGCAACTGTCGCCCCATGCGCCTTTAATGCACGGGCAATATCGCCACCAATGCCGCCGGTTGCACCGGTGACCAATGCGCGTTTTCCACTCAGGTCAAACATTCAAATGCTCCTTAAGATAAATTTTCTGCCAATGCATCAATACTGTCCATATCGCCAGCTGCTGCACTGCTCATAGACCGATCAATGCGCCGGGTGAGCCCGCTTAAGACTTTACCGGCACCTAATTCCACCAATTCACTCACACCCAATTCAGCCATACGCATAACGGATTCGCGCCACCGGACCGAGCCAGTGACCTGTGCCACCAGCAAATCTCTAATCACATCCGGGTCTTGAACCTTGTCCGCAGTCACATTGGCAATCAGAGGGACTTTTGGCGCTGAAATCGCTGCATCTGATAAAGCGTCGCGCATTTCATCTGCTGCGGGCTGCATCAAAGGACAATGAAATGGTGCGCTTACAGGTAAAAGAACAGCGCGTTTTGCCCCTTTCTCTTTGGCCAGCTCCGCCGCTTTTTCAACAGCGTCTTTATGACCGGATACAACAACCTGTCCCTGAGCATTATCATTAGCCGAGGTGCAGATACGTCCATCGACACTTACCGCCTCCGCAATCGCCTTCGCATCATCAAAGTCAAGGCCGAGGAGCGCCGCCATTGCGCCCTCCCCCACCGGAACGGCACGCTGCATGGCCTGCCCGCGTAAACGTAACAGTCGTGCAGTATCAGACAGACTTAGAGCGGCTGCCGCCGCTAATGCCGAATATTCGCCCAGACTATGCCCAGCCACAAAGGCACAATGGGTTTCCAAAGGCCCTATACGCTCTTCCAACACCCGCACTGTCGCCATGGACACGGCCATTAAAGCAGGCTGTGTGTTTTCCGTCAGGCGCAGGTCCTCTTCCGGCCCCTCAAAAATGATTTTGGACAGATGCGCATCGAGCGCATCATCGACTTCTTCAAAGACCAGACGCGCTTTGGCTTCCGCGTCAAACAAATCCTTCCCCATGCCCACAAATTGGCTGCCCTGGCCTGGGAAAATGAAGGCGCGTGACATATGAATATCCCCATAACAGATAAAGTAATTTCGTCCCCTGCTTTAAAGGCTTTTTTCGCGCCAAACAAGCGCTTGCCTTTATCTTTAAAATCACTATAGTGCGCCCCCACAGTGCAGGGCTGCGCCCCGTGCTGATTAAGTCTAGGTAGATCCTTAGAGGTCTAGCGATACATAGAGGAGACAAACATGCCGTTTTATGAGCATGTATTTCTGGCGCGCCAGGACATCCAGACCGCGCAGGTTGATGCCATTTCAGCCGAAATCACCGCGACCATTGAAGAAATGGGCGGAAAAGTCACAAAAACCGAATATTGGGGTTTGAAAAACCTCGCTTACCGGATCAAGAAAAACCGTAAAGCTCATTATGTGCTTCTAAACGTTGAAGCGCCTGCTGCCGCTTTGCATGAGGTTGAGCGCCGCGAACGCATCCATGATGACATCTTGCGCGCCATGACGATCCGCGTTGAAGAGCTTGAAGAAGGCCCAAGCGCCATGCTTCGTGCAAAAGATCAAAAAGACAGGCGTGGGGATCGCGGTGACCGCGGTCGTCGTCGTTAATTGAGCAGGTAAGGAGAAACACCATGCGTAAGCCATTTTGGCGCCGTCGTAAGAGCTGCCCTTTCACTGCTCCGGACGCCCCGAAGATTGATTATAAAGATGTGCGTTTGCTGCAAGGCTTTGTGTCTGAGCGCGGGAAAATCGTTCCCAGCCGGATCACTGCCGTATCTGCAAAGCATCAACGTGAACTCGCCCGCGCGATCAAACGCGCCCGTCAATTGGGCTTGCTGCCCTATATTGTCGGCTAAAGGTTCAAGGAGAGAAGAAAATGCAAGTTATTCTGCTTGAACGTGTCGAGAAACTCGGCCAGATGGGTGATGAAGTTACTGTAAAGCCCGGCTTTGCCCGTAATTTCCTTCTGCCTCGTGGTAAAGCATTACGTGCCAATGCAGCCAATCGTGAATTATTCGAAAGCCGCCGTGCGGACATCGAAGCTGAAAACTTAAAGCGTCGTGAAGAAGCTGAAGCTGTTGCCAAGAAAATTGAAGGCAAAAAAGCTGTTCTTCTGCGTCAAGCCGGTGATACCGGTCAGCTTTATGGTTCTGTTTCAACCCGTGACGTGGCCGATGCTTTGATCCAAGACGGTGTCAAAATCCTGCGGTCTCAGATTCAATTGGATCGCCCGATTAAAACTCTGGGCCTCCATGAGGTTCGTGTTTCTTTGCACCCGGAAGTCGTCATCAGCATTTCTGTTAACGTTGCCCGTTCCGCTGAAGAAGCTGAGCTGCAGGCAAGCGGCGTTGACATGACTTTGACTGTCTTCGAACGTGAAGAGCTGGCAGCCAAGGCAGAAGCCGAAGCGGCTGAAGCTGAAGCCGCAGCAGCTGCTGAGGCCGAAGAAGCCGTAGAAGCTGAAGCAGACGGTGTTGAAGAAAGCACAGAGGAAGAAGTCGAAAGCTAAGCTTGACTTCATTCCACAAAGATTAAGGCGGGCGCGCATCAAGCGGCCCGCCTTTTTTATTCACTTTCACTCTAGCCTTCCCCGCCGCCTGCTTTTAAGATGAGGTCCAAGGGAGACGAAATCCAAAATGTGCGCCACACGACCAGATTTTCTTGAAGATATGGATGATCAGGAAACGGGAAGCTTTCGCAAGCCGCCCCATAATCTTGAGGCGGAACAAGCAGTGCTTGGCGCCATATTAGTAAATAATGAGGCCTTGGATAAGGTTTTAACCTTTCTTGAAGCCGAACATTTCTTCGAACCTGTTCACAGTCGTATTTACGAAACAATCACCAGGCTAAGAGAAAAACTACAAGCGGCAACACCTGTCACACTTCGCCCCTTTTTCGAAAAGGATGAGGCTTTGATGGAAGTGGGTGGCGCGCAGTCCTATCTGGCCCGCCTGGCCGGCGCGGCAGTCACAATCATCAATGTCGAGGATTATGGCCGTCTCATCGTCGACCTGTCAGATCGAAGAGCACTCATTCGTCTGGGCGAGACGATGGTACTTGACGCCTATGAAGCCGATATTGACGAAAATGCGCAAAGCCAGATTGAGGCTGCTGAGCAATCTTTGTTCAATATGTCTAACCGTAAGTCTGCGGAAGGTGGATTTGTTGCATTTTCTCATGCATTGACAGATGCCGTTCAAATTGTCGATCGCGCCCGTAAACAAGACGGGATCGCGGGGAAATCTACGGGGATGACCTCTTTGAACCGCAAAATGTCCGGCCTGCAAGACAGCGATCTTATCATTTTGGCGGGTCGGCCCGGAATGGGTAAAACAGCGCTTGCGACGAATATCGGCTTTAATGCGGCACAGACCTTTAGGCGTGATAAATTAGCGGGTCTGCCACCGGAACAGTCCAAGGGTGCCGTCGTCGGATTTTTCTCCCTTGAGATGTCAGCAGACCAGCTCGCCACACGGATATTGGCACAGGAATCAGGTGTCAGTTCCGAAGACCTGCGTAAAGGGACTTTGACAGATGACGAATTTCGCCGCGTCGCCCGGGCATCAAGCGAGTTATCCGACCTGCCCTTTTTCATCGATGACACGCCGGGCTTATCAGTCGCTGCATTACGCGCCCGCGCCAGACGGTTGCATCGACGGCACGGGCTTGGCTTGGTCATCGTCGATTATCTCCAGCTTTTGACGGCAGATGGCGGCAAAGGTCGCGGGCCTGAAAACAGGGTTCAGGAAATTTCAGAGATCAGCCGATCATTAAAAGGGATTGCCAAATCACTCCGCGTTCCTGTCGTTGCCCTGTCCCAGCTTTCCCGTTCGGTTGAACAGCGTGAGGATAAGAGACCACAGCTTTCCGATTTGCGAGAATCAGGGTCTATTGAGCAAGACGCCGATATTGTCATGTTCGTTTATCGTGAAGATTATTATCACGCGAGAAAGAAGCCGGATGAATCAGATCCATCATTTGCCGAATGGCAGGCAAAGGCAGCTGAAATTCACGGTCGGGCTTTGGTCGATATTGCAAAGAACCGTCATGGTGCGACCGGCTTTGCGCCGCTGCGCTTCATTGCCGAAAGCACGAAATTTACCGATCCTGAGCCGACAGACGGCCAATTACCCGATCAGACCATCTGACGCCCTTCATGAGCTCTGATAACGTCATATTGACTGTTGACCTGCACGCATTGAGAGCGAATTACAGGCTGTTGAAAGATCGCGCGTCACCCGCAAGATGTGCAGCTGCTGTAAAGGCAGACGCTTATGGTCTTGGCATGGATCATGTCATCCCTGCCCTGCTGAAAGAAGACTGTGACGCGTTCTTTGTAGCAACATTTGACGAAGGCCTAAACGCCAGGGCCCTCGCACCTGAGGCTGAGATATATGTACTTGAAGGGCTGATCGACAGAGATCCATCAGACTTCGAAAGTCAAAAATTAATCCCTGTTATCAGCACCGTACAAGGCATTAGAATGATAGGGAATTCGCCCATTCCCTGTGCACTGCATATTGATACGGGGATGAATCGGTTGGGCGTACCCGTTTCTGAGATTGAGAAATTGCTTGAGGATGAGCCGGATTTAATGTCTGGCCTTCCTTTAAAACTGATTATGAGTCATCTCGCCTGTGCTGATGATAAAAACAGCGATATGAATGCCTTGCAGTTAAAAGCATTTAACGACATCCGCCATAAACTGCCAACGGTTCCCGCGTCAATTGCAAATAGCGGCGGCATTTTATTAGGCGCGGGATTTCACCACCATCTGGTCCGCCCTGGCATCGCGCTGTATGGTGGAGCATTTGACAAAGGTTATGAAGACGTCTTTGCACCGGTCATCACGCTTCAAGCCCGGATTCTCCAAACTAAAATGATAAGGGCTGGAGAAAGTGTCGGCTATGGCAGTGAATGGACGGCGGCACGGGACAGTCTGATAGCGACCCTCGCGATAGGATATGCAGATGGCTATCATCTGAGCTTTTCCAAGAACGGAAAAGTCCTGATTGGGGAACAGGTCGCCCCTGTCGTCGGACGCATATCCATGGATTACACAACCGTCGATGTCACGGAATTGGGAAGTGACAAAGTGCAGGTTGGAGATTATGCCACTGTGATTGGTAAAGACCTGAGCCTTGATCAGGTCGCAAAAAACGGCAATATGCACGCATATCAACTGCTGACGTCGCTTGGCCCCAGGGTTAAGCGCAACTATGATGTGAACGAATAGATATTTTGATGAAACATCTCTCCATAATTGGTCGCGCTACCTTAGCGTTTCTTGCTGCTGTCGGGCGTTTGGCAGAATTCACCTATGCCGCTTTATCTCACGCCCTTCGCCCTCCTATTTATCTGCGTCTGCTCGGGCAGCAGATGATGTCCATCGGATATTTTTCTCTCCCGGTCGTTGGGATGACGGCTTTATTCACAGGGGCAGCATTAGCACAGCAGATTTATGTCGGGTCCGCTCGTTTTAACGCGGAAAGCACCGTCGCGGGCATTGTTGTTATCGCTATCGTACGGGAGCTCGGCCCTGTTCTTGGAGGTTTGATGGTCGCAGGTCGCGTCTCTTCAGCCATGGCTGCTGAATTAGGCACCATGCGCGTGACAGAGCAAATCGACGCCATGGTCACCTTGTCTACGGACCCTTATAAATACCTCATTGTACCGCGTATTCTTGCGGCCATCGTCGTGTTGCCACTGTTGGTCGTTGTAGCAAATATCATCGGTGTTTTTGGTGGCTTTCTAATTGGCACCAGTAAATTGGGCTTTAATCCGGCGACCTATTTATCCATTACCGTCGACTTTCTGGAGAACGCTGACATTATCTCCAGCCTGGTCAAAGCCGCAGTCTTTGGGTTCATCGTCGCGCTGATGGGCTGTTTCCATGGATTTAATTCTAAAGGCGGCGCACAAGGCGTTGGGCGGGCAACGACGGATGCCGTTGTATCCGCCTTCATCATGATCCTTCTGGCAAATCTTATCATCACAGTGACGGTGTTCGGCTCATGAGTGAAAAGGCAAAAATCGAACTAAAAGATGTTCACAAAAGCTTTGGCCCGAAAACGGTTCTAAACGGTATTGATCTGTCGGTTACGAAGGGGGAATCCCTTGTTGTCATTGGTGGGTCAGGAACGGGTAAATCTGTCCTTATCAAATGTATTTTGGGCATATTACGACCTGATTCCGGCACAATCTGTGTAGATGGAGAAAGTGCAATCGGCTTAAGAGGTCGGGCCCGGCAGAAAATGCTTCGTAAATTCGGCATGTTGTTCCAAGGCGGCGCCCTGTTTGACAGCCTCCCGGTCTGGCGAAATGTGGGATTTGGGTTGATTGAAGCACAAGGCATGAATCGCAAGGACGCCCGCGAAATCTCCATTGAAATGCTAAGGCGGGTTGGCCTCAAGCCCGATGTCGCTGATCTCGCGCCTTCAGAACTCTCCGGCGGAATGCAAAAACGCGTGGGTCTTGCCCGTGCAATTGCCGCCAAACCCGAAATACTCTTCTTTGATGAACCGACAACCGGCCTTGACCCCATCATGGCTGACGTCATCAATGAACTCATTGTCGAGCGTGTGAAAGACCTGGGCGCAACAGCGGTTACAATCACTCATGATATGGCCTCTGTGCGAAAGGTCGCTGACCATGTCGCTATGCTTTATGAAGGCAAAATCATTTGGCACGGGCATCGCGATGACATTGATCAAAGCGGCAACGCCTATGTCAATCAATTCATTCACGGGCGCGCCGAAGGTCCCATACAAATGGAATTGCTTAAGCGTTAATGCTTCTATATGTTCACATATTGTTCTTATGTGAGTGAGAGACTATGGCAAAAGTTCAAACCCGCTATGTCTGCCAAAGCTGCGGTGCCGTAAGCGCGAAATGGCAGGGCCAATGTCCGTCCTGCCAGGATTGGAATTCCATTGTTGAAGAGAATCTTTCTTCAGGCATGCCTAAGGGCGTGGCAAAGGCCAGAGCCATTCCATTAACAGCGCTTTCGGAACGTATTGAAGAAGCACCCAGGCGGCTAACCGGCATTGCGGAACTGGATCGAACTTTGGGTGGGGGCCTCGTTCCCGGCTCAGCCATTTTAATCGGTGGCGATCCAGGTATCGGCAAATCAACATTATTACTGGATGCAGCAGGACGCCTGGCACGGTCCGGTGTGCGTGTGATTTATATTTCCGGTGAAGAAGCCGCCAATCAGGTGCGTCTGAGGGCAAAAAGACTAGGCCTTACGGATGCCGCCGTTGAATTGGGGACCGCAACCAATCTCAATGACATTCTCGCTACATTAGATCAAGGCCCCGCCCCCGATGCGGTTATTATCGATTCCATTCAAACCATCTATTCAGACGCATTGGAATCAGCCCCTGGAACGGTGAGCCAGGTTCGTGCAACCGCGCAGGCCTTGATCCGCTTTGCAAAATCACGTTCGTCAGCAATGTTCCTCGTTGGTCACGTCACAAAAGACGGCCAGATCGCCGGGCCGCGTGTTTTAGAACATATGGTCGACACTGTTCTCTATTTTGAAGGCGAACGGGGACATCAGTTCAGAATTCTCCGTGCTGTTAAAAACCGCTTTGGCGGCACGGATGAAATCGGCGTATTCGAAATGACCGGGGAAGGCTTGAGAGAAGTCTCCAACCCATCCGAGTTGTTTTTGTCGGACCGCGCCGAAGGCGTGACCGGCTCAGTCGTCTTTGCGGGGATTGAGGGGTCCAGACCCCTATTGGTGGAAATCCAGGCGCTCGTCTCCCCAACACCTGCAGCGAACCCAAGGCGGACTGTCGTTGGCTGGGACAGCGGACGCCTGGCAACGGTTCTCGCCGTATTAGATGCGCGCGCGGGCCTTGGCCTTGGGAATTATGATGTTTATCTCAATGTGGCCGGTGGGTTAAAAATTGCTGAACCTGCCGCAGATCTGGCGGTCGCGGCGGCCCTCATATCGTCCTTAAGCGGGAAAAGCGTGGACCATCGCATGGTTGTCTTTGGCGAAATCGCCCTTTCCGGCGAGGTGCGCAACGTTCCACAAGCACAGCACAGGCTGAAAGAGGCAAAGAAATTAGGCTTTGAACATGCATTAATGCCAAAAAGTGACAAGACGGTGATGAAGGGCATGAAATACCAACAGGTTGCTTCTGTTCAGGCATTGGTTGACAGCTTATCTGGAAATTCCTAAGCCTGTTAAGGGGCGTATCTTGGAGGCATCTATATGGCCTGGTTTGACCTGGCACTGATTGTGCTCTTAGCCATTTCAACGATCTTTGCGTTTTTTCGGGGATTCGTGACTGAGGCATTGCATCTTGTCGCGCTTGGCGGTGCTATTTTTGCCACCATCATCGGCTACCCCTATATTGAACCATGGCTGAACGATCTTATCGGAGATACGATCTTCGTCACCTGGGTCGGAAATGCAGTCACATTCATTGTCGCACTGGCCATCCTACGGTTTGCCGCAAATTTGATCGGCTCAAAAGTCCGCCAAAGCGAGTTGGGCTTTCTGGACAGAAGCCTCGGCGCTCTTTTCGGTGCGCTACGTGGTTTTCTGATCATTGTTTTTCTCTATATTCTGTTCCTTCGACTTTGGCAGCCCGCCGCTACACCGGAATTCATTCAAGAAGCACGCCTTGGTTCATTTGTGACAGAAGTAGCTGAGCTTCTTGATCCTTATATTGACGAAGACTCCGTCAAATCCATTGTAGACAGGGCAAAAGGCGCGCTGCCTGATGCCGAGGTTCCATCGGAAACGCCACCGCAACAAGATAGCCAGAACAATGAGCCCGCTTATGATGAGGAACAGCGAGACGCATTGGATGAATTGTTTGAAAGTGAAGCCGTCGATAAAGCTTTAGACAAAACCGTCGACAAAATTCTAGAGCGCATGTCCGGTGAAGAAAGTTCCGATGGCGATGATTCAAAAAATTAAAACTCATCAAAACCATGGCAATGCACACTGGCTTCGGCTATAGCTCTCGCACATAGATGCCAATTCACAAGGGGCCCAATATGGCAATCACAACCCATCCCTTTGACGACGATAAATTGCGAGAAGAATGCGGTATTTTCGGCATCTTTGGCACGACCGACGCGGCAACCCATACAGTTTTAGGTCTTCATGCCTTACAGCATCGCGGTCAGGAAGCCGCAGGCATAACCAGCTTTGATGGCAACAGATTTCACAGCCATAAAAGTGCAGGTCATGTAGGCGACAATTTCTCCAGCCCCGCTATCATGGACGAGTTAAAAGGCCACGCTTCCATTGGCCATGTACGCTATTCTACAACCGGTGAAACAGCGATGCGTAACGTGCAGCCATTGTTTGCAGAGCTGTCTTCAGGTGGCTTTGCAGTTGCGCATAATGGCAATCTGACCAACGCGTCCACTTTGCGCAGGGAGTTGATTGACCGGGGTTCCATCTTCCAATCCACAAGTGATACGGAAGTCATTATTCACCTCTTAGCCAATAGTCGTAATCACGATATTTTAGATCAGATGATTGACGCCCTGAAGCAGATTGAAGGGGCTTATTCTTTAGTCGCCCTGGCTGGTAATATGCTGATCGGTGTTCGCGACCCGCTTGGCGTCCGCCCATTGGTCTTAGGGCGTTTGGAAGACGGCAGCAGCATCTTGGCCTCCGAGACATGCGCTTTGGATATCATTGGCGCAACTTTCCTGCGGGAAATTGAACCTGGCGAAGTGGTCATTATTTCCGACGAAGGTTTAAGAAGTTTCCGGCCGTTTCCTCCGATGTCCGCCAGACCATGTATTTTTGAACATGTCTATTTCTCAAGGCCAGACAGTTTCCTTGATGGTTTCAGCGTTTATGACGTCCGGAAAAGGATCGGTGCGGAACTTGCCAGAGAAGCACCTGTGGATGCAGACATGATTATCCCTGTTCCCGATTCCGGAACACCTGCTGCAATCGGCTTTGCGCAGGAAGTCGGCATTCCTTTTGAATTAGGCATTGTCAGAAACCATTATATTGGGCGTACCTTCATCGAGCCAACTGACTCAATTCGCCATCTGGGTGTGAAACTCAAGCTCAATGCGAATAATTGGCAGATTAAAGGGAAAAAGGTCGTTCTGGTTGATGATTCTATCGTCCGGGGAACAACTTCGGTAAAAATTGTGGAAATGGTCCGTCGCGCAGGCGCAAGCGAAGTTCATCTGCGCATTGCCAGCCCGCCAACGCGCTTTCCTTGCTATTACGGGGTCGACACGCCGGAGCGCTCCAAACTTCTGGCGTCCAACATGGATTTAGAGAGCATGTGCACCTATATCGGTTGCGACAGCCTCGCTTTTGTATCATTGGACGGTTTGCATCGCGCTTTGGAGTTGGACGGGCGGGATATGCAGCAGCCGCAATTCTGCGACGCCTGTTTCTCCGGTGAATATCCGACCCGTCTGACGGATCGAAAAGAATTAGAAGCACCAAAGCAAAAAAGCCTGCTCGCAGAAAGCTAGAAGAAAATGACGAAGACACCTGATTTAACGGGAAAATTAGCGCTTGTGACAGGCGCATCACGCGGTATTGGTCGCGCCATTGCATTAGGACTGGCACAGGCTGGTGCGCATTTAATTCTTGTGTCGCGCACATCCGGCGCGCTTGAAGAATTGGACGACGAAATTCAGCAGAAAGGCTTTGAGCCGGCAACGCTTGTGCCCTTTGACCTGAATGACGGAAATGCCATTGACCGCCTTGGCGCCGTTGTCGCAGAACGCTGGGGAAAACTTGATATTCTTGTTGGCAACGCCGGATCCTTAGGCGAATTGATGCCTTTGACCCATATGACCGTCAAAGATTGGGACGCTCTTCTAAATATCAATCTAAATGCAAATTGGCGGTTGTTGAGAGCATTTGATCCGCTTTTACGCGCAGCGGATCATGGCAGAGCTGTCTTTGTATCTTCAGGTGCCGCGCAAAAAGCAAAACCTTATTGGGGCCCATATGCCATTACTAAAGCGGCATTGGAAAAAATGGTCGAAACTTACGCAGCAGAAGTCAAAAACATCACCAATGTCAGGGCTAATCTCTTGGACCCTGGCGCCATCCGGACATCCATGCGTGCGTCTGCTATGCCAGGTGAAGATCCCGAAACACTGCCCCACCCCAATGATATCATCCCCCTTATCCAATATATGGTGTCAGAGGACTGTGACGACAGTGGCGTTTTATTTAAATTCGCAGACTGGGCCCAAGACTAATTTTTATCGTGATAGGGGTTGTCACCTTCGCGTAGATACATGCGGATTGCGACCCCATCCAATTTAAACTGCTGCCTCAAATCATTAACCAAATAGCGCACATAACTGTCTGGCAGTGCTGACGAACGACTAACAAAGAGAGAGAATGTTGGCGGGCGCGTCTTCACTTGCGTCGCATAGCGAATTTTTATCCGGCGACCCTTCGTCGTTGGCGGTGGGTTTGTATCAAGTGCATCACTCAGCCATCTGTTCAAAGCGGCTGTCGGCACTCTCTTATTCCAGGTGTCGTAAATTGAGAACACTGTAGGCAGAAGTTTATGAACCCCCTGCCCAGTTTCAGCAGACAGCGCAATGACAGGAACGTTTTTAACCTGCGCCAATTGGATGGCAAGTGCTTCTCTGATCGCCTTTAGATAGCCCTGACGATCTTCAACGACATCCCATTTATTGATTACGATGACCAATGCGCGCCCTTCTTCAATGACTGACGCAGCAATTTTCAGATCTTGGTTCTCCAGGCCCAAGGTCCCATCCAAAAGCAACACAACAACTTCTGCATATTGGATCGCACGCCTGCTATCGGCGGCTGACAGACGTTCCAGTTTTTCTGAGATTTTGGCTCGTCGGCGCAGGCCAGCCGTATCAAATAATTTGATCGCGCGGCCTTCCCAATTCCAATCTACAGCAATTGAGTCACGTGTAATGCCTGCCTCAGGCCCGGTCACAAGGCGGTCTTCTTGAATGAGATGATTGATAAGCGTTGATTTACCGGCGTTAGGGCGCCCAACAATCGCCAGTTGAAGAGGTTTATCCGGGTCATTCTCTTCGCGTTCTTCACTCTCATGCCCCAGATCGAATTCGACTTCGCGTAACACTTGGTAAAGGTCGGCAAGCCCCTCCCCATGTTCTGCGGAGAATGGGACAGGGTCGCCGAAACCCAGGCCATAGGATTCGTATAAACCATGCTCCCCGGCTTTACCCTCGCACTTATTCGCAACCAGGACAGTTTTTACATGTTTCGCGCGAAGCCAATCGGCGAAATACTCATCCAATGGCGTCAGGCCGACCCGCGCATCGATGAGGAACAAAGCGACATCCGCTTCTTCAAGTGCGGCTTCCGTTTGTGCGCGCATCCGTGAAGACAGAGCATGGGCTTCATCATCTTCCAACCCAGCTGTATCAATAACACGAAAGCGAAAATCGCCAATTCGGCCATCCCCTTCACGCCGATCGCGCGTCACACCTGGTTGGTCATCAACCAGAGCAAGTCGTTTGCCGACCAATCTGTTAAACAGCGTCGATTTCCCGACATTTGGTCGGCCAATAATGGCAATTGTAAAGGGCATGGACTGTGCTTCTAACGATAAGCCGTCACATCTCCGTCATCGGAGAGGACATATAATATTTCATTTGCGAGGATAGGAGGCATATGGCTCCCTTCCCCAAGGCGAACCCCACTTAAAACCTCGCCGGTATAAGGAGATACGGACACCATATAACCATGGGACGATGTCAGAATAAGCCGGTCACTTGCAAGGATCGGACCCGACCATGTGACGACACCTTCACGATCTTCCGGGTCTGTAAAACGCTGCAACTGCGTCGACCACCGAATACGCCCGTCACGCCGTTGTATGGCAAGAAGCTCATTATCCACGCTGACCATGAAAATATATTCACCAGCAATCCATGGTGTGGCAATGGACGCAACATCCTGCTCCCAAATCCGGTTTCCGGACGTGTAATCGATAGCAACCATACGTCCCGCATGGCTGGCCGCATAAACCGTACCACGGTCTACAATTGGATCCCCATCGATGTCGTTCAATGTGGCCAAAGCAGTTAAACGGCCAGTGCGGGATAAAGTATCGGTCCAGGCCACACGACCATTTTCAATACGAAGCGCAAAAAGCTCGCCCGAAGAATAAGCGGCAATAACAGTACCACCACCAACGGCTGGGGATGCAGATCCCATAATACCCGCGACTTCCACAATTCCGATATGGGTCCACAGCTCAACACCATCTTCTGCAGCCAAAGCGATCAGTTGATTATCATGAGTTGTCCCAAAGACACGGCCTTCCGAATAAGATGGCGCGCCACGAAATGGAATTGTCGCTTCATAACGCCATAGCTCTGTACCCGTCGCGGCATCCAGTGCCAGCATCATACCATAGCCGTTAGTGACAAAGACTTTACCTTCGCCATAGGCAACACCACCGCCAAAGGCCAGTTTATTGCCTTCTTTTTTAACTTTAAACCCGCGTTCCCAGATTTCACGGCCAGATGCTGCATCAAGCGCAGTAACGGTCGCTTTACTATCCACCGCATATAAAACGCCATCGACGACGATCGGAGCTGTAACCAGACGGTATTTCCCACTGGACCCACGCCCGATGCTTTTGCGCCAAAGCCTTTTCGGTGCTGCTCCCAAAGACAAATGGTGCATGGCGTTCGTGGCAGAGCCGCCGGACTGCGTCCAGTTCAGGTTCTTATATGGCTGGGGTAGAATAACCGCATCGTCAGACAAAGTCGGGTCCGCTTCGAGGTTTCTCTCAAAGCTTAAAACGGATATCCGTTCTCCGCTCAATGGCGTTTCCGGTGCGTCATCGTCATCGCCGCTACAGGCAGCCAAAAGCGATAAAGCGCATAATAATGCGGTAGATTTTATGATTGATGCGCTTCTTGTCATTGGGCGCCTTCCTCTTCATTTAACGGCGCTTCAACAGCGTCCTCGACAACAGCCGCAGGACCCATAACCGCCAACACATTCGAAGCCCGTGCCGCAACACCTGGAGGTGCGGTTGGATCAACAGAAAGCACGTTTAAAATTTCGCGGGCCTGGTCTTCCCTGCTTTCTCTCAAATAAGACATAGCCAGTAATTCATTGGAAAGCGCAGACCAGCTTCCTTCCGTTTGAATTAAAAGGGTCAGCCGCTCCTGCATCTCATCGGCTGAAAGCATATCAAATTGCGCTGCTGCACTGAGATAGGTCGCATAGTCGCGGAAAACTTCCGGCGCACTACTATCTGTTTTAACGCTTTCATAAAGCACTACAGCTTCGCCAATTTTGTCTTCCAACAGCAGTAATTTCGCCTGAGCAAAGCGCGCAAGCGTCGCATAGCCTTCACCACCAGCGTCCTGAAGTTCAATCAGATTTGCAAAGGCCTCATTCATACGGCCCTCATTGACCGCATTCACAGCCGTTTCATAGATTTCAGCGCGTGCTTGCCGCTCTTTAGAAACATAAGCATCCCACGCTTTAAAACCGGCTACAGCCACGACTGTCGCAATCGCTGCGCCGATCATCCATGGGCCAAAACGTTTCCAAAGGTTAATCAACTGGTCGCGGCGATAATCTTCATCAACCTCACGGAGAAAGTCAGACAAGAGCTATTACTCCCTAAATTTCGCTCTGAAGTGGCGCGTACCATAGCCAAAGCAACGCGCCGAGCAAAGGCAAATTCGCGCTAAAACCGCCCGATTACTTCTTTTTTGGATAAATATAATCCTCAGACGGGAAGTCGCGTGCCTTCACTTCCTGCGCATATATCCCAACTGCGGCAGAAATACGATCGGCAAGGGTGTCATAACGCTTTACAAACCGAGGTGTGCGTTCAAACAAGCCAAGCATATCTTCAGTCACAAGAACCTGCCCATCACAGGCGGAAGACGCGCCGATGCCAATTGTAACGGTTTTCACCGAACGACTGACTTCCACCGCTAATGGTTCCACCACACCTTCAACAACCATCGCAAAGGCGCCAGCCTGATCAACGGCCTTCGCGTCTTCGAGCACCTGCGCCCATTCCTCATTCCCCTGCCCCCTGGCACGGTAGCTGCCCAGGCGATTGATCTGCTGCGGCATTAATCCGATATGCCCGACAACGGGAATACCTCTCTCAACCAGAAATTTGATAGTTGGTGCCATGGCGGCACCCCCTTCCAATTTCACGCCTTGAGCGCCGGTTTCAGCGAGAACACGTGCTGCATTTCGATAAGCTTGTTCGGGGCATTCCTCATATGTTGCAAAAGGCATATCAACGATAACGCAGCTGTGCATAGAGCCGCGGACCACGGCCGCACCATGGGCGATCATCATATCCAATGTCACATGAAGCGTGGACGGCAGACCATAAATAACCTGGCCCAAACTATCCCCCACAAGCAGCATGTCACAATGCTCGTCCAATATCTGCGCATATCGGGCGGTATAAGCCGTAAGCATCACAACAGGTTCCCCGTCTTTCCGCTTAGAAATTTGAGGAGCCGCCAACCGGCGCATGGGAGAAGGCGTTGGGTGCGCCCTTGATGTGGAGGTGTCCAAAGTATAGGTCGTAGACATTCTTATTGTTCCCGCTTGATGGCGCTAGAGCTTAAACACTCTCGCCATTTTAACAAAAATTCCGCCCAACCATATGCCTTATGGTGGAAAGACGTCCACTGCTTCTTTCAACGGGGTTATATATATTTTTCCTGGCCTGCCGCGCCAATGAAAAAGAAATCCACTTATCTGAGTGGTTCTAGAATAGGCTGGTCGCCAGTATAGCCGAACTGGCTTTCAATACAGGAATTCCTTTTAAAATGGGGAAAACCAGCCCTGCTTCCGCCGATACCATGAAACCATTACTTGGTTTCAAAGGAAAATCCGAACCAGGGACGGAGAAGATAGCATCACCTCCCAAGCTTTGTTGATAATCATCTTCTGTGGGTGGCGGCTGGATGACAAAGCACACCGTGGGGTTCAGCGGGTTAGCAACATTTTCTAAAGGGATAGTATCTTTCAATGTGCCACCCAATGCTGTCACTGCCCCTTCGATATCTTTGATATAACCCAATTTATCCATCCGGGCTTTTCCGGCTTCAGAGTTCAATTCATAAGATGGTTCAAACAGAATAAGGTGGCCGCGGCAGATGCGGAATAACTCTCTCAATAACAATGGAAGACTGCCACCATTCGGTTCAAGCGCATGGCTCGATGTAATGACATCTATTGATTTGGAACGAAGAGGAATATCCTTGATATCTGCAACAAAGGGGCGGAGATTGAAGTTATCCTCACCGACGGTCTCATTCCAAAAGGACAACCCCCGATACAACCTCGACCAGCTGATATCAAAAGCGTAGATATCGGATGGGCGCAACGCGCCTCGCTTCATTAGGAAAGCCAGGGTAGTCAGTTCCCCAGTCCCAACGTCCAGAAGCGACATATCTGAGGAAATATAAGGCGATAGAATGGAGGATAATTCGGCCGTATAGGCAGTGAGCTTTTCGCTGTTTGCTTTTACGCCTTCGATGTAACTCCCTGCCTGAAGGTCATAAGCAATTTCAATTATGTTACTGCTGTTGGTTCTACTATCCGTTTTTGAACGAAGATATTCAGTGACATTTCCGCCATCTGAAAAAACAGCTTTCGCATCGCCTATATCAAAACAGTTCATATTGATTTTTTGAGCGCGCAAATCACGCATCACCCCCCCCCCGCCAACACCAGAGCAAAGATGGTATCTACAAACACTTATTTTTGTGTAAATACCATTTTGGCTACAATGTTAAGTGCGGCAAAGAGGGAAATCATTCCCACTCAATGGTCCCTGGGGGCTTGGATGTCACATCATAAACAACGCGGTTAACACCGCGAACCTCATTGATGATGCGGGTCGCTGTGCGTCCCAGAAAGGCCATATCATAGGGGTAGAAATCTGCTGTCATTCCATCGGTGGACGTCACCGCACGCAACGCCAGAACATGGTCATAGGTCCGGCCATCCCCCATAACACCCACCGTTTTTACGGGAAGCAACACAGAGAAGGCCTGCCAGATTGCGTCATAAAGGCCTGCATTACGGATCTCTTCCAAATAAATGGCATCCGCTTTCCTTAGGATATCGCAGGCGTCTTTCGTCACCTCACCGGGGATACGGATGGCAAGGCCTGGTCCTGGGAAAGGATGGCGGCCAACGAAAGCTTCGGGGAGGCCCAATTCACGGCCCAATAAGCGCACTTCGTCTTTGAACAATTCACGCAGTGGCTCCACCAGCTTCATATTCATGCGTTCCGGCAACCCCCCCACATTATGGTGAGATTTTATCGTCACACTTGGCCCACCGGTGAAGGACACGCTTTCAATCACATCGGGGTATAATGTTCCTTGCGCCAGGAATTCAGCGCCACCAATTTTTTGTGCTTCCGCTTCGAACACATCAATGAAGGTGGCGCCAATGATTTTACGCTTATGCTCAGGATCAGAAACGCCGGACAGCTTCGATAAAAACATTTCTTCTGCATCAACATGCACAAGAGGAATATTATAATGCTCTCTAAACAGGGAAACGACTTCATCAGCCTCCCCCGCTCGCATCAACCCGTGATCCACAAAGACACAAGTGAGCTGATCCCCAATTGCCTCATGAATGAGAACAGCGGCAACAGCTGAATCAACCCCGCCGGATAAGCCGCAAATGACTTTCCCATCCCCGACCTGTGCTCGGATGTCGGCAATTTTCGTGTCACGATAGGCAGCCATTGACCAGTCACCGGCACAACCGCAAATTTTTCGCACAAAATTTTCAAGAAGCTTTGCACCATCAGGCGTGTGCACAACTTCCGGATGGAATTGAACGCCGTAATAGTGACGCTGCTCATCAGCGATGATGGCAACGGGTGCACCCTTAGATGTTCCAATAACATCAAAACCTTCCGGTGCCTTCAAAACATGGTCGCCATGGCTCATCCAAACCTGGTGACGCTCCCCTTCTTTCCAGAAGCCTTCAAACAGGGGGCTGTCGGTTGAGATATCAACCATCGCACGGCCAAATTCCTGATGGTCTGATGACGTCACCTCACCGCCCAATTGTGCGGCTAGCGTTTGCAGCCCATAACATATTCCAAGAATTGGGAGTTTGGTCTCAAAGACAGCATCAGGTGCACGTGGCGTTTCCGCCCCTAAAACGCTTGCAGGACCGCCGGATAAGATAATGCCCTTCAAAGACTTGTCTCGAAGGGCATCTTCTGCGGAATTAAAGGGCACAACCTCGCAATAAACGCCGGCTTCCCGGACACGTCTAGCAATTAATTGTGTAACTTGAGATCCAAAATCTAGGATAAGAATTTTCTGGTCCATCAGCTTGCCATCGCAGTTTAGAAAGGACCGGAAATTAGACGCGTTGGAAGGGAAAGTCCAGCTTAGCTCATCACTAAATGACAATCCCTTCGAAAATTAATTTTGAGCGGGTGACGCGCCTTCATTTTCCTGAACTAAAGCCTGCTGGTCATTCTCACCTAAAATGGCTTCCTGTGTCTTCCGCAGGGTTGCATCAATGGCTTCATTCACATGTTCCAAAGACGCACAACCTTGAGCGCATAACCGTTGCAGACGGGTTAAATTCCGCTCTGCCGCGGTGATCTTGCCCTGCTCTAAAAAGCCCAGAGACTGCAATTCAAGAGCTTTAGTGCTATTGGGGTCAACGTCCAAGGCCGCATTGTAATAATCCATCGCCGTCTTCTTGCGATCCAATGCTGCATGCGCCTGACCCAAGCCTATATAGGCCGCCACATTTTTAGGGTCTGACACCAAAGCGCTTTCAAATATGTGAAGAGCATCAAATGCCTGACCTTCTGATAAAGCCATATCGCCGTTTTTAACCAGCTCCTGCGAAATCTGTGCATGAACGCCGGATGTTTCCGATGCGTCCGCTGGCAGAAGAGCAGACAAAAAAGTCAAAAGAACCACAACAACAGATAAAAGATATTTCAGCATCGATTTTTTCCTACAACCTCAGGCTTTATTTCAATCATAGCGCCATAGATTTCAAGTGCATCACCCGTCAGATGGGGGAATTATGCGCCCAAGTGTTTAAATACGGCGTAAAAAAAGCCGTCCGTGCCATGACGGTAAGGTGATAATAGCAAACACTGGTCTAAATATGAATGCGTTTCCTTGATTTCCGTTAAACCAACTTCTTCAAGAACAGAATGATAGTCGAGTAACTCTAAACTCTTATGCCGCTGTAACGCGGCCTCAACTCGGCCCTCATCTTCTTCCTGCAACAAAGAACAAGTCACATAAATGATACGCCCGCCAGGCTTAACAAGGTCCACTGCCTGGTCAATCAATTGATCCTGTAATCTGGAAAACTCATTTATATCAGCTTCATCATATCGCCACCGCGCTTCGGGGTGTCGCCTCCATGTCCCTGTCCCGCTGCATGGCGCATCAACAAAGACGATATCTGCCTGACCCAGAACATCTTGAAAAGCCTCATCACTCTTCATTTCATTTCTTATAACTCTCGGATAGACGCATGATATTGCAGTTCTTTTCAATCTATGGTCAAGATTTTTCAAGCGCCTTTCGCTGACATCACTGGCAATGAGTTTACCTTCATTATTCATCATTGCGGCCAGAGCCAGAGTTTTGCCCCCTGCCCCCGCACATAAGTCGACAACAGTCTGACCAGGCTTTACGCCGGACATGAGCGAAACAAGTTGAGACCCCTCATCCTGCAATTCAAAGGAACCACTTCTAAAGAGCGGGTGGTTTTCCAGATAACGCTGACCATCAAGCCGTAAACCCCAGGGCGAATATGTACAGGGTTCAAATATTACGTCTTCATCAGCAAATTGCTGGCGGAGCTCTACAGCATTTGAGGTGAGTGTATTCACGCGAATATCAATAGAAGCCCGCTCGTTCAACGCATCTCGAACTGGCTTTGCTTCACCATTAAATCGTGATTCCAACGACTCAGAGATAACATCAGAGCAGTTCCAATGCGCCCACAGCGGCGCCTTTTCGAAATCCAACTGCTGGACAGCCTTTATAAAAGCCCACTCTTCCTCGCCCAATGTCGGCGGCCCGTAAAGCCCGGCTGTAAATAAATCAAAGGCATCTGTGTCATGGCGACTCAGATATACCAGCATAAGATTTCTGGCGTTGGGCTCACGCTCCAGCTCACCGCATGCCCACAGGCAATAGCCACGCATACGTAAAACATCGTAAACACGGTTTAAAACCGCGCGTCGGTCGCCGGATCCCGCATAGCGTCGATTCCGGAAAAAAGCCTTTAATAAGACATCGGCCGCAGCGCCCTGTTCTGAAATTGATTTCTCAACTTCACCCAGAGCTTCCACGGCACATTGCAGGCGTGCCGCTGGCGTCATAAAACGTCTCTTTTACTATTGCTACAGAACTCAACGATTAGCGGGGTAATTGGGGGATTCGCGTGTGATTGACACGTCATGTACATGGCTTTCCCGCAAGCCAGCATTGGAGATTTTAACAAATTCAGCACGTTTATGCATCTCTTCTATGGTTTGAGCGCCTAAATATCCCATAGAAGCCCGCAATCCGCCAACTAATTGATGCACAACGTCTTTTACCGGGCCCTTATAAGGTACTTGGCCTTCCACACCTTCGGGGACAAGCTTTAACGTATCCTTAACTTCCTCTTGGAAATACCGATCAGCGGACCCACGTGCCATCGCACCGACCGAACCCATGCCGCGGTAAGCCTTATAAGACCGGCCCTGGTATAAGAAGACTTCACCCGGTGCTTCCGAAGTCCCGGCAAGGAGTGAGCCGACCATAGCCACTTCAGCACCTGCAGCTATTGCCTTGGCAATATCTCCCGATGTTCTCAGCCCACCGTCTGCGATAACCGGTTTCCCTGCCTTTGACGCAGCTTCAACCGTATCCATAATTGCCGTCAACTGCGGTACACCAACACCGGCTACTACCCGGGTTGTGCAGATAGAACCCGGGCCGATACCCACTTTAATTCCATCCGCACCCGCATCGATGAGCGCCTTTGCAGCGGCCGCTGTTGCCACATTGCCTGCCACAACTTGAACAGAGTTTGAGGCCTTTTTAATCCGTGTGAGTGCGTCTGCCACTCTTTTGCTATGCCCATGGGCCGTATCCAAGACCAGCAAATCCACCTCAGCATCCACCAATGCCTCAGAGCGCGCAAAGCCGTCATCACCGACAGTTGTTGCAGCAGCGACGCGCAACCGGCCACTTCCATCCTTAGTAGCATTCGGGTGGGCGACCGCCTTCTCCATATCTTTCACTGTCACCAGGCCGACGCAGCGATATTCTTCATCAACGACAATAAGTTTTTCAATACGCCGCTGGTGCAGAATTCTGCGTGCTTCTTCCTGAGAAACGCCGGGAGAGACCGTTGCCAAATTCTCATGCGTCATTAATTCATGAACCGGCTGATCCAGGTTTTCAGCGAACCGTACATCCCTGTTGGTTAGAATACCAACAAGCTTACCTGGCTGGCCTTCCACAGAGGCTTCAACAACAGGAATACCGGAGATATTATAGCGCGACATAATATCAAGCGCTTCACGCAATGTCTGATGCGCCAACATAGTCACCGGATTAACAACCATGCCGCTTTCAAAGCGCTTCACCTGGCGAACCATCTGCGCCTGGGCTTCGATAGACATATTGCGGTGCAAGACCCCAAGGCCGCCCATCTGAGCCATAGCAATAGCCAGGTCCGATTCCGTCACTGTATCCATTGCCGCAGATATCAGCGGAATATTAAGTTCAATTTCAGGAGTGATTCTGCTTTTGGTAATCACCTGGGCAGGCATAATCTCTGAAGCCGCCGGAACCAAAAGGACATCGTCAAAGGTCAGGCCGGTTCGGATCTTATCGCTTGCAGTTCCCATGGTGACATACCCTCCCTTCAATCAGTTGGCGCTTATATGCCACCAGATGCCGCGAAATTCCACGCCTAATCCTCGCCTTTGAAATTTTTTGCAATGACGAACCATTCAGAGGATTCCGACCTGCTGGACGGGGGTTTCGCATGTTTAATCTGTGTAAAATGATGGCGCATACGCGCTAACAGCTGATGATCTGTTCCGCCGCGCAGAACCTTGGCGACGAAATCCCCTCCAGGCCTCAACACTTTAATCGCATAATCAAAGGCGGCCTCACATAGCGCCATTGTACGAATGTTATCCGTTGATTTATGGCCCGTTGCCGAAGGTGCCATATCAGATAACACAAGATCTGCCGGCCCATTCAAAGCCTTGAACAAGACCTCTTCAGCATCCTCGTCAAGGAAGTCTTTCAAGATGAAATCGACGCCGGGAATGGGCTCGATTTCCAGCAAATCCATCGCAACAATCTTTGCGTCCGGGTGCCGCTTTGCCAAAAACTGGGACCAGCCACCGGGCGCCGCCCCCAAATCAACAATAGACTTTGCACTTTTCAACAGATCAAATTGTTCATCCAACTCAATCAGCTTGAACGCCGCACGGGAGCGAAACCCCTGCCGCTTTGCTTCTGCCACATAAGGGTCATTCAATTGTCGTTCCAGCCACCGTGTCGATGACACGGAACGACGGTTGACTTTTTTAACGCGAACCTTGGGACCTCTTGAACGCCCCAATGATCCACTGGATGTTTTACGACCAGTCATATTTAGACATTTAATCCATCTGCGCGCATCAATCCACGCAATACACCTTCGCGAATACCGCGATCAGCCACTCTTAAGTGATCCGTCGGCCATAAATCCAATATCGCTTCCAATATAGCACAGCCTGAAACGACCAGATCCGCGCGTTCATGTCCGATACATCCATGTTTGGTCCGCTCTTCACAAGAGAGCGACGATAATATGGCAGATTGATTGCGAACGGACTTCGCACTTAACCAGGCTCCATCCACTTTATTCCGATCATAGGTCTTCAAGCCCAATTGAAGGCTTGCAAGTGTCGTCACCGTCCCTGAGGTCCCAAGAAGAGATTGGGCTTCAGATTTCACCAAAGCACCGCAATCTGTTTTAAAATCAACCAGCTCATCGCGGACGTAAGCGACCATATTCGCATATTCGCTTTCGCTCATCGCATGGGTGCCAAATCGCTCCGCCAATGTAACAACGCCAATCGGCAGGCTGATCCAATTGGCAATCTCCAACTCGCCTTCATTACGGTCAACCAGGATTAGTTCAGTACTGCCCCCACCGATATCAAAGACGAGACTTTGAGGCGCCTCTATATCAATCAGGCTTTTACACCCCATGACGGCAAGTCGGGCTTCTTCTTCAGGGCTGATGATATCAAGCGCCAGGCCTGTTTCCTCCCGAACATGTTCGACAAAATCACCGCAGTTTTCCGCCATACGACAGGCCTGGGTTGCCACATTCCGCATCAATGTGACTTCGCGGCGCTCTACTTTCTCCGCGCAGACTTTCAAGGCTTCTATAGTTCGTTGAATGGCATTGTCCGAAAGTTTGCCAGTCGACAAAACCCCTTCACCCAGACGGACGATACGAGAAAAGGCGTCAATCACCCGAAATCCATTGCCATCAGGGCGGGCGATAAGCAGGCGACAGTTATTTGTTCCCAGGTCCAAAGCACTATAAATCCGCCGCGGCTTTAATGCCCTCCGGCGGTGAGCAGATTGTTTCTTCTGCTTAGCTGGAGCACCGGGTGCAGCTGCCCGGCGCCGTCTATGGACTCCATGCCCATGCATCGTATGTCAAAACCAATTTTCATTATCGTAAAGGGCGGAAGGATCGTACCCCGCAGTTCGCCCCGGACTTGAGACCAGTCTTACCACGGCTATTGATAATGACCAATAACCGATTGCAAAGATCTGCCATGCGGATTACCGCTAATGGGAGAAGAAAAATCAGGAGAAAGAGATCATGTTTGACGCCTTGCGCTCAGCTTTTCTCATGCCGCGCGACATCTGCTATTTAAATACAGCTTATATGGGTCCCCGCCTGAAAATTGTAGACGAGGCCGCACGGCGCGGTGTCGATAAAGCCAGCGCACCCTGGACAATCACATCTCAGGATTTCTTCACTGATGTTGAGGAAGCCCGAAGCCTCTTCGCGCAGATGATTGGAACTACTGCTCATAACATCGCGCTTGTCCCTTCCGCCTCATATGGAATTGAAACGGCTGCACGAAATCTTCCCGTCTCCAATGGCGAAATCATTTTAACTTTGGAAGGCCAGTTTCCATCAAATATTTATCCATGGCAAAGGCTTGCGAAAATGCGGGGGGCCGAGGTTCGTCATATCCCTGAGCCAACCGATGGAAATTGGACCCAGGCTATTTTAGAAGAAATGGCAGACAATGTCGCCATTGCCGCCCTGCCCCATTGCCATTGGACAAATGGCGCCACCCTGGACCTGCCCGCGATCTCCGGAGCCTGTGCGGCCCATGGCACGGCATTAGTATTGGATGTCACGCAATCATTAGGCGCCATGCCCTTTAGTTTAAATGGCGTTCACCCGGATTTTCTGGTCTGCGCGAGTTACAAATGGATGCTTGGCCCGTACAGCCTCGGTTTTCTCTATGTTTCAGACGAACATTTGAACGGCGATCCCTTGGAGGAAAACTGGGTCAATCGTTTAGGGTCGGAGGATTTTTCTCAATTGGTCAATTACCGCAATGGCTATCACGACGGCGCCCGGAGATTTGATTTTGGCGAGCGAAGCAACCCAATTCTCATACCTATGGCTCTGGCCGCAATGGAACAGCTTCTCTCCTGGGGGGTAGACACTATCGCCAGTCATCTCGGCAGCATTAATCGCCACATTGCACAACGCACCGCTCAATACGGGTTTGAACCGACTACAGAAGCTTTCGCCGCCCCTCATATGATCGGATTAAGGCATGAGGGTGGCTTGCCCGAAGGATTTGCAGAGTCTCTAAAACAGAAAAATGTCCATGTCAGCGTGCGCGGGCAATCAATCAGAATCTCACCACATCTGCATGTAGATGAGCAAGACATCAACATGTTCATATCTGCGCTGTCCCAATGAAAACTGATTTCGACGCCGTTGTTATCGGTGCAGGCGTCATTGGACTAAGCTGCGCCCGTGCACTGGCGATGAAAGGCCAAAACACTCTCATTCTGGAGCGCGACACTCAGATTGCAAGCGAAGGAAGTGCCCGCAATTCGGAGGTCATCCACGCTGGCCTCTATTATCCACATGACAGCCAAAAACACCGTTTCTGTGTCGATGGTGCAGCCATGCTCTATGATTATTTACAAAACAAGCACATCGATCACAAGCGGATTGGGAAGCTCATAGTTGCAAACGGTGCAGATGATGATGAGAAACTCCAAGCCCTACAGTCCGACGCCCGAAACAATGGCGTCCAAGACTTAACATGGCTAAGTCCAGCCGAACTATCGCGGTATGAGCCGGACATTCAATGCAGCAATGCGCTCTTTTCCCCCAATACCGGCATATTCGACAGCCACGCCTATGCGTTTTCTCTTTTGGCAGATGCCGAAGAATATGGCAGCACTCTTGCCTTGAATAGTTCGGTACAAGCCATTCGCCGTATGAAAGAAGGGTTTCAAATCGAATGCGGGCCTGATCGCCATCACATTGCGACACACCGCGTCATCAATGCCACCGGGATATGGGCTGAACACATCGCTCGAAATATTGAAGGCCTGGACCCGCTATTCATTCCCGAGTTTCGATATATTAAAGGCCATTATGCACAGTTACAGGGCGTGAAAACACCGTTCCAACATCTCATTTATCCTGTCCCTGATGAAAAAGGCTTAGGCATTCATGTGACCTTGGACCTGGGCGGGCAGTGCCGCTTTGGACCCGACGCACAGGCACCCCATAATCATATAGATTATGGTTATGAGCATAGAAATCTGGATCATTTCTATAAAGCGATCAGGCGCTATTGGCCGAATTTACCCGATAACAGCCTTGCCCCCGCCATGGTGGGTATCCGCCCAAAACTAAATATTTCCGCAGGCAGTGATTTCCACATCTCGGGCCCGGAAGAACATGGTTTAAACGGCCTAATCAATCTTTTTGGGATTGAATCCCCCGGCCTTACCTCTTCCCTCGCCATTGGAGGGGCGGTCGCATCGTTACTGGATTAATTTCAATAAAGCCTGTGTTGAAGGGTCAAGATCAGTCGCCTGACCACTCCCATCCAAAATTGCCCCAAGTTTCTTTGCCAGGATTTTGCCCAGCTCAACCCCCATCTGGTCAAAACTGTTCAAACCCCAAAGAAAGCCCGCAACAAATGTTCTATGCTCATAAAAAGCCAGCAACCCACCCAAGGCGTCGGCGGTCAAACGGTCCAGAACAATCGTTGTAGATGGCCGGTTTCCAGAAAAGCATTTAGCTGGATCGTCACTGCCCTGGCCCTGCATCAATGCGGCACTTTGGCCAAAACAATTCGCCAGGAGCTGACGATGGTGAACGTCCCAATCATGATCGGCCTGCCGCACCGCGATAAATTCCGTGGGGGTCATATGTGTCCCTTGATGCAGCAATTGAAAAACAGCATGTTGAGCGTCTGTCCCAACGCCGCCCCAGGTCACAGGGCCCGTCATATAAGATAAGGGTGATCCATCGCTTTTCACGCCTTTCCCATTACTTTCCATCTCCAGCTGTTGAAGATATGGAACCAACAGGTTCAACCGTTGGTCATAGGCAAACACTGCGCGCGTTTCAGCGTCAAAAACATTAGCATAAAGAACGTCCGAAATTGCCGCCAGTACCGGCGCATTTTGAGCGACCGGTGCTGATTTGAAATGGGCGTCCATCACCGCAGCACCTTTTAAAAGCGCGTCAAAAACATCCACCCCCAGCCCTAAGGCAATGGGCAGTCCGATCGTTGACCACAGGGAGTAACGACCGCCGACCCAATCCGAAAAGGCAAAAATCCTCGCATCATCTATGCCAAAGGCCTGTGCAGCCTGTGGGTTCGCTGTCGCCGCCACACATTGTGCAAGGGGATTTTCCACACCCTGGCTCTGCATCCACGACAAAACCGTCTTTGCATTCGTCAGTGTTTCTACGGTCGTAAAGGTTTTCGATGCGACAACCACCAACAGTCGACTGGCATTCAGCTTTGGAAGCAATGCGGCCAAAGCTGCGCCGTCCACATTTGAAACGACATGGACATCCATCTTCATGCCCAAATGACTAAGGGCTTCCACAACCATTTCAGGACCTAAGGCGGAACCGCCTATACCCAGATGCAAGACCTGGTCATATGTACCCGATGCATGGGCTGCAGCGGCAAATTCGCGCATTTTATTCAGTTCAGCGTCAATGAAAGGACGAACCTGACTGCCGTCTTCTGCAACTTCGGGAGAGAATGATCCACGCAATGCCGTATGCAGGACCGGGCGGCCCTCGGAAGGGTTTAAAATTGCACCGGAAAACAGGCCATCCCGCGCCTTTTCAAAGCCCTGCTCTGAGAGATATGCTTCAAAGGCAGTAACCACATCATCCTTCAAATGCGTCTTGGAGAAATCAAAGCGGATAGGCCCATTTTCAACAGTCAGTTCTTCGACCCGGTCTGGGCTTTCCGCGAACAGCTCTAACAAGCTCTTATCCCGGGCCACAGCCGTTTTTTCCATCAATTCAGTCCAGCTCATATCAACCCGCCTGCTTGCCATCCATCGCCAATGCAAAAGCCCCATAAAGCCCCGCAATACCACCTAATGCCGTTGCCTGAATATAATTCCCATCATCCGGCACATTCATATATCCATTCAACGTCGCCACAAAGGCCTTCTGTACTTTGGCCAAAAGGCCAGGTTTCGCCATCACACCGCCACCCAGGACGATTTTCTCAGGCGATAGGACGAGGCATAAATTATGGCACATCTGCGCGAGATACTCTGCTTCAATATCCCAGGCAATATCCTCGATATCCAAATGTTCGGCAGCGACACCCGTACGTTGTTTCATTGCAGGCCCTGAGGCCAGGCCTTCAAGGCAATCTTTGTGGAAAGGACAGATACCCTCAAAGTCCAAATCATCTTCATGTCGCTTGACCCGCATATGCCCCACTTCCGGATGAATGAGACCATGAACAGCTTGGCCATTGACAACAACCCCGCCGCCAACACCCGTGCCAATGGTTATATAGACGTGGTTTTGAAGGCCTTTGGCCGCGCCCCAGCGCCCCTCGGCAAGCGCCGCCGCATTAACGTCCGTATCAAAAACAACAGGCGTTTGAAGTGCGTTTTCCAACGTTGGAACAATAGGGAAATCCTGCCACCCAGGCTTTGGGGTATTCGTAATACAACCTCCTGCCAGATCCACAGGGCCAAAGCAGCCCAGGCCAATTGCCGAAACAGGGTCATGGTCTTTGAAAAAGCTGATCACTTCTGCCAGTGTTTCTTCAGGCGACGTCGTCGGTACACGACGTTCGGCAATCAACTCATCCGGCCCTTTACCGATTGCCAGATTAAACTTCGTGCCCCCTGCTTCAATTGCACCCCAAAATTCTGCCATTTCAAGCGTCCTCAGCCATAAGCGCCGATATAATGAATGGCCGCGATGCCAAGGCGACGGATCAGATCATAAATTTCTTCAATCTGATCAAAAATGACCCGGTTTTCAAAGCTATACCCACGGGCGGCGTCTCCGTGAAATGTTGTTGGCTCCCCAAATTCACCATTGATGTCGCTTTCAGGTTCAATGGGGAAGACTTCCCGAAGCACGCTAAGCGCAGATGGGATATTCAATCGAAGAAGCTGTTCCACAACTTCTTCCATCGTCAAGTTCGGCCGTGATGAAAAGCGCGGGACACGTGCCGCAAGCAAGAACAAGCGTTGGATCAGCGCCAGCCGCAGTACATGGATTAAAACAAGGTCTTCATGGCCTTCATCCAACATACTGGGCACCTGCCAATCAAGCGCGCCCATCAAATCATTATAATCCGTCCAAAACGCACGAATGACACGACCATGATCGACATCAACGGACATACGCTCAAGATGCTCTGATATGCGCTGCATGCGCTCACGACGCTTATATGTCCGCTCACCCGCTGCATAATGCAGCCAGGTTTCCGGGTCAAAAAGACTGAGATAGCTTTCAAACACTCGCAAGTCGGAGAATTGCGCCGCATGACGCGCCATAGCCCGCATTTGTTGGAGCCGCTCTGATCCGTCCCGGATTTCAGTATAGCGTTCCCGGTCCTTGGAAATAGCTGTGCCCAGCCCGCCCAGAGTGTTCGCCATAAAGCCCATCTGCTGCAGAATGGCATTATGCGGAATAGCTCTGATCTGGCCCACATGGGTTGCGCGCGTCACCGCCCCGCTTTCCTTTTGACGCAATGTCATACGGGACCCACTTGGGTAAAGGAGATTCACACCAAAGCCGGTCAGCATTGGCAGATAATCTTCATCATTCACTGTGCGATTTTGAAATTCCTTCACAGTCAGGAAGAAATCGAGCGAATAATCCGTATCAACATAAAATGGGTCAACGGCATCCCTATTTTCAGGCTTATTTTCAGGCCGGCCGCAGACGGCGCGGCTCAGCATACGGCATAAAGTGGCGGTCGCGAGTTCCTTCGTCCATAGCCAGACATAGCCATCGCCACCCTGAAGACTGATCTCTTGCTTATAACGGACCCGGTTCTCTTCAAACACGGCACGGGCATGGCTGGTTTGAACATAGGACAAGCGCTCAGCCATAGCTGCCGGATGTGCACCGCGGCCAACAGATTCCCCGTGCGTATCGAAGATCACCAGCTCAACTTTACTTAAGTCGTATTTCGGCCAAAGTTGCGCCAGCTTGACCCGGAAGCGTTCAATTGCAAGACCGGCGGCAACTTGCCCCATATAACGCCCGGCATCGGAATAGCCCGCTTGAACACATAAACGACCCTGGGTGCGGATATAGGCATTATAATGCGGATCATCCAATAACTCTGAAACGACACGGGAGCCGCGCTCTAAACCCGCATCGGTTTCAAAAAGCGGGCATATCTCCACATGGTCTTCAATGCCAAACAGGCGCGCATAATAAAGTGCCGTCAACACAGTAAAGGGTGTATCAGATTCTGCGATTAGCAATCGAATGGGCGCTTTATCATCAACGAATTTGATGATTTGCGCCAATAACATGAAGAGACGCCGGGCCGTCGTTCGCTCTTTCATCAGCGAACCATAATTGACCTCAACCGGTTGGACATTATCCAACATCTGCCCCAAGGCACCCAGGAAACGACGGCGATTGCTTGCAGCATCCGGGGCCGCATCCATAGCAACGGATGGGCGCACCGCATTATGGAGTTGTGCTGCATTCAAACGGAAATGCACATGGTTCAACCCGAGGCCATTTGTCCGAAAACGGGATGCAAATAACGTCACCTTGGCCGCACGGGAGCTTCCTTCACTCGACTTGGCAACAAGAGGCAACAGCCTGTCAGCTTTTTCAATCAGCGCTTTACGCTGCGCATTTGTTTTTACACTCAGCTGAGAAAAGGCCCTCACCTGTTCCAAATCATCAGCGCGTTCGGGGACCGCTGCTGATACAGTGTTGTAAATCTGCGCCAAGTCTTCAAAGACTGTTTTCAATTCCTGAGCGCGGTCTGCATCCCAACCATCCGCAATATCTGCCCATTCATCGCGATATAAAATGGCCTGATCGGCTGCGGAGATGTAACGAAAACGAAGGCTTGTCGCCCAGTCGATATCAGACCGCCCGTCGAGGTCATAACCGACCCAGCTTGCAATTGTTGCAAGTTTTGGACGCAAGCGCCAAACGCGGGCACCATGAATGGGTTCCGCGCGACGCAATATAGCATCATAGATTTCACACAAAGCGTGCTGCGCATTCGCTAACGCCCGTCCGGCCATATCCCGTTCATCTTGCAGTGAAATCTCAAGATTAGGCTTTAAGTCTTTATTTCGAAGTGCTTTTGCAAAGTCATCAGATTTGCCATTTCCAAGGGCAGAAGCCAATTCATCCATCACCTCTGGCGTCATTGAAAAAGTTGGATGCGCTGTAATAACAAGGCCTAATGCTTCTTTCTCAAGAAGATTAGAAAAGGCTGGAAAGCTTCTTTGTTTCCCATTTTCAAACAACAGGCTGTCAACGAGCTGGTCAATATCTTTGCCTAGTTCCTGTGTTGACGTTGCACCCAGATATGCGCTTGAGTTTTCAACCCGCCTGCCCAGCGCACGGATGGTCAGATCCTGAACCGCTGCTTCTACGGCGCCCATATCAAAGCGCTTGGTGTCAAAAGCATCATTCAAGGATAAGGCTGTTTCCAGCACCGGATTGGTCAAAGGATTATAGTCCGATGCCTTTTTCGCGCTTTTCCAACGCTCTCCGGTCCAGCTCAGCAGATTTTCACTATTCATCGACCAGCCCCCGCGACAGCGTCTTGCGCAAGCGCTGTAATCTCTTCGAAACGCCCTTCATCAATGAGGGCTGTCGGAACCATCCAGCTTCCACCAACAGCAATCACATTTTTTAACGCCAGATAATCCGCCATATTTTCCTTATTCACACCCCCCGTCGGACAGAAGCGCAGTGACCCAAGTGGCCCTGCAAATCCTTTCAAGGCGTCCACCCCTCCCGACGCTCCGGCTGGAAAGAACTTTAGATATTTAAAACCATAGCCTGCCGCGACCATCGCTTCTGAGGCCGTTGCAACACCCGGCATGAAGGGAATTTTTGCAGTAGATGCGGCACTTAACAACGCTGGTGTTGCGCCTGGGCTGATTACGAGACTTGCGCCAGCTTCCACAGCCTCATCAAAGTCTTGAGGCGTTAAAACCGTGCCGGCTGCGACAACAACATCTGGGTAAGCCTGGGCAATGCGTCTTATGCTTTCCAAAGCGGCGTCTGTCCGCAAAGTAATTTCTAAAACACGTAGGCCGCCCTTCATCAAGGCTTCAGCCAGGGGAACGGCATTATCAGCATCGTTCAAGGTAATGACTGGAATGACGGGTGCCTCAGCCAAAGCGGTTAAAACAGCATCCATCATGTCATCTCCCTATTTAAACTGGCAGCCGCACCAATCAGGCCCGGATGTTTATCAATAATCACGCTGACCGGGGTTCGACGCATAAGGTCCATGAACCGGCCTTTGGCTTCAAAACGCTCTCTAAAAGCGCTGTTTTTAAAGAAATCGATGAACCGCGGCACAATCCCGCCACCGATATAGATATGCCTTGCGCGCAGCATCAATGCGACATCCCCTGCGAATGTCCCCAAAATGGCGCAGAACAGCTCCAAGGTTTCAACGCATATACCATCGCTACCGTCCACGGCCTTTTCAGTAATTTGTGCCGGGTCATAGGCCTCACATGGCACATCTTTTATCTGTGTCAGAGCCTCATATAAATTGCGCACGCCCTGGCCGCACAAAAGCCGCTCGAAAGATACGCGCTCATAGCGTTTTGATAAAACCTGAGCGATTTCAAACTCCAGCGCGTTCAACGGGGCAAAACTCATATGCCCACCTTCTGAGGTGAAAACGGTTTGGCGCTGCCCTTCCAGATGCAGCCCAGCGACACCCAGGCCCGTTCCAGGCCCTAAGACCGCCAATGTATCACTGGTTAAATCCGGCTCCGGCACATCACGGATATGTTTTAGCTGATCGCCTTTCAAATGCGGGAGGGCCAAGGCTTGCGCTGCAAAATCATTTAGAACATACAGATCTTCAAAGCCCAACATCTGCTTGAGCTCCATTTGCGAAAACTGCCAGTTGTTATTCGTCAGCCTTACGCGGTCGCCCAGAACCGGGCTGGCAACCGCAATGCCTGCGGCTTTTGGATGCGGCATATTCTGCGCGTCCAGATAGCGTTCAATCGCCACGCTCAATGTCGCATGTTCAGCGACCTGCAGGCTTTGACAATGGCTAAGCTTTGGATGCGCTGCATGAATGTCTTCGACCATGGCGAAACGGGCATTTGTTCCCCCAATATCTGCGACCAGCCCCTGCATATTATGCCTCCGTCCCGAATGCCGATGCACCTTCCTCTGCACTGAGCGCTGTTGCACGAAAGGTCTTAAACAGCTCCCGGCCCATATCAAATTCATTTGCACTTAAATCCGGTTCTGATGCTGCCCTGTTTGCAAGCTCTTCTTCGCTCACCAACACGTCCAATGTGCCAGCAACACCATCAAGGCGAATGACATCGCCATCTTGAACCCTGGCAATCATTCCACCTTGCAGAGCTTCCGGACTAAGGTGGATGGCCGCGGGGACCTTGCCTGACGCACCGGACATCCGACCATCCGTTACAAGTGCGACTTTATATCCTTTTGACTGCAGGACCGCGAGTGACGGCGTCAAACGATGAAGTTCAGGCATGCCGTTAGAACGCGGGCCTTGAAAACGGATAACCGCCACCAGGTCTTTATCCATTTTGCCTGCTTTAAATGCCTCTTCCAAGGCGTCCTGGCTCTCAAATACCATGGCTGGCGCTTCCACCACACGATGTTCCGGCTTAACGGCCGAGGTTTTAATGACGCTGCGGCCCAGATTGCCTTTTAAGAGCTTTAACCCACCATCCTTTTCAAAAGGAGCAGTGACCGGACGAAGAACGTCCTCATCCAAGCTCTTTTCAGCAGCATCGCGCCAGGCAAGCTTACCCTCATTTAAATAAGGTTCGCGTGCATAGGCGCTTAAATCTGTGCCTGCGACCGTTTGGATATCTTTATGCAGAAAGCCCGCATCAATCAGCTCTCTGATGAGGAAAGCCATGCCGCCCGCAGCGTGAAAATGATTCACATCAGCCTGACCATTTGGATAAATCCGTGTGAGTGACGGCACGACCGATGACAGATCGGAAAAATCATCCCAGTCAATTAAAATGCCTGCCGCTTTCGCAATGGCAATCAAATGGATTGTATGATTGGTGGACCCGCCCGTTGCCAGCAGACCCACAATCGCATTTACAATGGACTTCTCATCTACCGTCTCAGCCATAGGGCGGTAGTCATCGCCCAAAGCTGTTAATTTCAACACCTGCCGGGCGGCTTCTGCTGTCAAAGCCTGACGCAAGGGCGTATTCGGCTGCACGAAGGCCGAACCTGGCAAATGCAGGCCCATCACTTCCATCATCATCTGATTGGAATTTGCCGTCCCATAAAATGTGCAGGTCCCTGGAGAGTGATAGGATTTGGATTCCGCTTCCAAAAGTTCCTCACGACCAATTTTACCTTGGGCGAATTCACCCCGTACCCGCGCTTTCTCAGCATTTGGAATACCGGACGGCATGGGTCCCGCCGGTACAAAGATGCAAGGTAGATGACCAAAGCTGAGTGCACCAATCAATAAGCCAGGTACAATCTTATCGCACACGCCCAGACATAGAGTGGCATCAAACATATCATGGCTTAAGGACACAGCCGTCGACATGGCAATAACATCACGGGAGAAAAGTGACAGCTCCATCCCAGCCCGCCCTTGGGTGACACCGTCACACATTGCAGGCACACCGCCTGCCACCTGCGCCGTTGCGCCGGATTCACGTGCGGCGAGTTTCAAAATCTCTGGAAAACGCCCAAAAGGCTGATGGGCGGACAGCATATCATTATATGATGTGACAATGCCGATATTCGCCGTTGCCATGCGTTGCAGCTTAGGCTTGTCATTTTGTGCCGCTGCAAATCCATGCGCCAGATTTCCGCACGATAAATGCCCCCTATTCGGGCCATTTTTCTTCGCATTCTCCATGCGTGTCAAATAAGCCTGACGGGTCTGCACACTGCGCGCAGCGATGCGTTCGGTTACGGAGCGAACTCGCTCATGCATGGCAAATCCTTTATTTAGAACGGTAGATGTCTACGGGTGTCTGTTTCTGCTTCAAAATGGCCCGGATCGGCATTTCAAGGGCATTATCCCCTTTTACAGCCTGCTCCAACACTTTGCATTTATCGGCCCCGGCAACAAAAATCATGATTTTACGAGCGTTTAGAAGCGCCTTAACAGTCATTGTCATACGCAGGACCGGCGCTTCTGCAGGCATTGGGTCCGGATGAATGGCTGCGCAATTTGTGGCCCCTTCGGGGTCAAGCGCCAGAGGTAGAAATGGATCGCCAGGGAACAGCGATGCGGTATGCCCGTCCATCCCCATGCCCAGCATCACCACATCAAAAGGCGGTTTCATGTCGCGAATACGAGCCTCGACCTGAGGTTTCGCATCATAAGGCGTTTCATGCGGCGTTTTAAGGCCTGTAATACTGATATTTCGGGCCTCATTCTTTCGAAGGTGCTGCCGGATCATGGCTTCATTACTCAGCTCATGGTCCATATCGACCCAGCGTTCATCCCCAAGCGTCACAAATATCCGGTCCCAGGGCATGAATTTCTTGGATAAGCGCTCATAAATCGCTTTGGGCGTACTTCCACCAGCGGCAACCATGGTACCACGACCTGTGGCGGAAACCGCTTCGTTTAATATGGCCGCTATATTTTGCGCTGCCGTATCCGCCAATTCACCAGGGTTTTCAAAGTCCAGATATTGTATTGCCATTGTCTTACTCGTGCCAGCTATGTCCGTGCCGTTCTGCCAGTGCGATGGCCGATGTTGGCCCCCAACTTCCTGCCACATAAGGCTGCACGTCCATTTTTGTTTCTTTCCATCCGTCGATTATACCATCAACCCAGGACCATGCTTCTGCAACTTCATCACGGCGCACGAATAATGTCTTATTTCCCTTCAGCGCATCAAGGATAAGCCGTTCATAAGCAATGCGTCTGCGTTGACTTTGAAAGGTATCCGACCAGCTTAAATTCAACGGCACCTGTTGCAGATGAACACCATCGCCCGTCAAGCCCGGCACTTTGTTCATCACCATCATGCGTATCTCTTCTTCGGGCTGCAAACGAATGACGAGACGGTTGGGTTTTAAAGCTGTGCTTGTGTCAGCAGCAAAGATGGAATGTGGGAGTTCCCGAAACTGAATATAGATTTCTGTATGGCGCTGCGGCATGCGTTTGCCAGTGCGCAGATAAAATGGAACGCCTTTCCAGCGCCAATTATCAATGGCACAGCGCAGGGCGACAAATGTCTCCGTTGTGGAGGCTGCTCCCTCGCCTTCCTCTAAATAACCAGGAACCGGTTTTCCAAGGCTGGCGCCTGCTGCATATTGGCCGCGCACGGTTTCGCTGAAAACTTCATTTGCAGTGATAGGGCGTAAGGCACGAAGAACTTTAACCTTTTCGTCCCGCACAGCGTCGCTGTCCATTGATGAAGGTGGCTCCATCGCGACAAGGCAGAGAAGCTGCAGCATATGATTTTGCACCATATCCCGCAGGGCCCCGGCATCATTATAATAGGACCAGCGCCCCTCTACACCCACGGTTTCTGCAATAGTGATCTGAACATGATCGATCACACTTCGATTCCACAAGGGTTCAAACATCACATTGGCAAAGCGCAGCGCCAAGAGATTTTGGACCGTCTCTTTCCCCAGATAATGATCGACACGGAAAATCTGCTCTTCATCAAAGACGGCGCCCACTTCTTCGTTGATTACCTCTGACGAAACAAGGTCTGTCCCGATAGGCTTTTCCATCACCACACGGCTGTGCGGTGTGACCAATCCGGCGGATTTCAAACCCTGACTGAGGGCGCCATATAATTTGGGCGACGTTGAATAATAAAACACCAGGTCGCAGGATGATGTGTCACCGATTTCATCTTTTAAGCGCTCAAAGTCAGTATTTTGTGATGCATCCACCTTCACACTCGACAAGCGTTTGTGAAACCGGTCCCAGACCGTATCATCCAAATCCTCAGGTACGAATGTCTGCAGTTTTCCATAAACGCTTTTACGAAAATCCTCCGTCTCATCAATGGAACGAGCAGAAGCAATGATTCGAACGCCGTCCTCTAACAGACCATCACGATCAAGAAGATAGAGAGACGGCAACAACATGCGGCTGGCCAGGTCCCCATTTCCGCCGAAAAGCACCAATGTGCAAAAAGGTGGCAGATCAGTCATTTCTATCCCCTTGAAATGCAGTTACAGATCTTGACTGCTGTTTGCTATAAACAGCGATGTGTTCATAAGCCCTGTTGAAGCGAAGCTCAAGTGATTTAAATTCACTTTGCAACCGATTGTACTTCCTGATATGCAGAGTTTTTGAAACAAGCCGTCATTTTTTTGCGGAATAGTCTGCAGGAAAATTTCAAATAACGGTCACAAAAGCAAAAATGACCGAGATAAAGGGGAGGATAATGGAATCCTTTGTCGTGTCTTTGCATGCAATTGATATAACCATCATTGCTGGTTATTTCCTTTTTGCATTAGGGCTGGGCGTTTTTCTCAGCAAAAAACATCAAAATGCGGATGATTATTTTCTAGCCGGTCGATCAATGGTCTGGCCGTTTATCGGTATTTCGCTCTTTGCATCAAATATTTCATCCACCACTTTGGTTGGTCTGGCCGGCGACGCCTATTCCACCGGCATTTCCGTCTTTAACTATGAATGGATGGCATCTGTCGTCCTGGTCTTCTTTGCCATTTTTCTTCTGCCTTTCGTTTTGCGGTCAAAAGTCTTCACCATGCCGGAATATCTGGAACGGCGTTTTGATGGCCGGGCGCGTATTTATTTTTCAGCTCTCACGCTGTTTCTGAACATTGTCATCGACACGGCAGGCAGCCTTTATGCAGGCGGATTAATCATTCAATTGATTTTCCCTGACATCCCCATCTGGCAAACCATCATGGTCCTGGCGCTATTTGCCGGGCTCTATACGGTATTGGGCGGGCTTGCAGCCGTCATTTACACCGATGCGATCCAGGGCGTTTTGCTCATCATCGGATCGATTGTTATCAGCTGGATTGCCTTTGATCAGATTGGCGGCTGGAGCGAAGTAACCGCTCAGGTCTCTCCTGAGAAATTAAGCTTGATCCGGCCCTTAGATGACGCTGGTGTTCCCTGGCTTGGGCTTCTTACCGGTGTCCCTCTATTAGGATTTTATTTCTGGTGTAACAACCAATTCATGGTGCAGCGCGTGTTGTCCGCCAAAGACGTCCGTCATGGTCGCCTGGGCAGCTTGTTTGCAGGTTTTCTGAAACTTCCTGTTCTGTTCATCATGGTATTGCCAGGCACATTTGCAATTCTGCTGTATCCAGACCTGCCCAATGTCAATCTGGTCTATCCCACATTGATGTTTGATTTGCTGCCTGTCGGATTATTAGGGCTTGTATTAGCGGGATTTGTCGCCGCTCTGATGTCTCAGATTGACAGCACATTGAACTCCGCTTCCACCCTCGTGACGATGGACTTTGTGCGAAAATGGAAACCGGAACTTAAAAGTGAGCAATTGATGCAGGTCGGACGAATTGTGACCTTCTTATTCATGCTTCTGGCCGTTCTTTGGGCACCTCAAATCGGGCGTTTTGAATCCATTTTCAAATATCTGCAACAAGTCCTGTCCTATTCCGTACCGCCTGTCGTTGCCATGTTCATTCTTGGTATGTTCTGGCGCCGTGCAAATGCGACAGGTGCTATCTATGCGCTTATCTTTGGCGTTGGTGCGGGTATTGCGCTCTTCTTATCCAACGCTGTATTTGGATGGACAGATATTCACTTCCTTTATGTGGCACCAATTCTCTTCCTTGTATCGGTCTTAGCCCTGATCATCGGCAGCCTGACAGCGCCCGAACCAGATGCTTCAAAAGTTGATGATTATGTCTGGACGATGGATTTCTACCGGGCTGAAACAGAGGAGCTGAAAGGCACGCCCTGGTATTGGAATTACCGCATCTTAAGTGTTGGGCTTCTGGTCTTGACCGCAGCCCTGGTCATCAGTTTCTGGTGATTATTCAGACGATGCACGAATGATCAGCTCTCCACCAACTTTGGCAGAGCTGGTCTTCTTGCCTTCCATTTTTGCAAACAGGCGGTCCAGCAACAGTTTGGCCGCCTGTTCTGTATCTTGACGGATCGTTGTTAAAGGCGGCTCCACATAAGCTGCGAGCGGGATATCATCATAGCCAACAACCGCAACGTCTTGGGGCACGCGCTTGCCCGCCCGCTTCAAGGCCTGAACCGCACTGATGGCGATCACATCACTTGCGGCAACGATAGCATCCATATCAGGACCATGGTTCAGCGCCCGGCTCATGGTCTCAAAGGCGATATCATTGGATAAAGGAGATGAAATCAGCAGATCATCCTGGATTGCAACACCGGCCTCTTCATGCGCTTTCACATAGCCACGGTACCGTGCATTAAATTCCGGTGGCGTGATATTCCCAAAGAATGCGATATCTCGCCTGCCCTGCTCAATCAGATATTTCGTCGCTTTATAGCCGCCGAGAACATTATCGCTGCCCACAGTGGCATAGCGCTGACCCTCTATCTCCGCACCCCAGACGACAAGCGGTTCATAATGTTTTGCGAATTCATTGATCATATCATGCTGAACGCCCTGACCAATTAAGATCAGCCCGTCAACACGACGCGTCGCTGTCATTTTTTCCAGCCAGTCATCTTCTTCAAACTTAGGTTTCGGAAGCAACAGATCATAACCACGCTCCACCAGCCCATCTGCAAGATGTCCTAGAAGATCTAGAAAAAACGGGTCAGAAACATGCTGCTCTTTATCATGGCGAAAGGGAAATGCCACACCGATGGTATTGGTTTGCTGAAGCCGGAAGTTTCGTGCTCTTTGATCAATAATATAATGATGCTGTTTGGCCAGCTCGCGGATTTTCGTCTTCGTTTCCTCATTCACGAGAGGACTGTCAGATAAAGCCCTGGACACAGTAGACTTCGACACACCCGCCAATCGCGCAATGTCATCCATTTTTATGCTGGATAGGTCAGATTTCGCCACGGCTTAAGCTTTGTCCAATTCTGAAAAACGAAACGCAGCTACAGTGGCGCAGCAATCGGTTGATATCAAGCCTTTAGCTATAATTTATAAGATTAGACATCACCAACTGCGTTATGGACCGACAGCGGTTTCAGCAAATCCTTCAAAACAATTATGCCGATAAGCTGACCATTTTCAACGACGAGCAGCCGGGACGCGCCATTTTCCTGCAGATGTTTAATCGCATCAAAGGCGGAGGCACTTGCTGAGATGCAATTCTCTTTTCCAACACCAATCATAGCTGTTTCAACAGGTGTAGACGCCCAATCCGCTTGCGGAATTCGACTCAACGCCCGCACAGCAACAGCGCCGATGAGCTTGCCCTCTTCGACGACTGGATACATGTCGTGAAAGCTCCGATAGGCATGATTCTGAAGAAAGTCCGAAATCATTATAGTTGGGGAAACAGTTTCCACAGTGCTGCTCATTAAATCCCCGACTGATAAACCCTCCAAAACTGTTTTGGTCTGAAGCCTGTTCAACTCGGCCTTTGCAATCATATGTACAAACAGGCCAATCAGACCCCACCACAAAGCGCCTATGCCACCCCCAGCCAACAGTAAAATGGCGCCCAAAATAATCAATGCAACGCCAAATCTCCGCCCAATTGTTGCAGCTGTTTTCGTCGCACGCATCAGGTCATTATGCCGCCCCCAGAGATAAGCGCGCAATGCACGCCCGCCATCAAGAGGAAAAGCCGGAACCATGTTAAAAACCGCAAGGGCAAGATTGATCACTGCCAGATGAGATAATACCGCGACAAAAGCCGGGCCGCTGAATAAGAGCGCCAATAGTTTAAAAACGGCAGCAATGACCAGACTGGCAATCGGGCCTGCGATCGCCATGTAGAATTCAGCGCTCGCGGATGGTGGTTCATCCCCCATCTCCGCCACGCCACCAAAGATAAACAGCGTAATCCCATTCATCTTCATGCCATATGATCGGGCGACAAGAGAATGCGCCAGTTCATGGAGCACGATGGACATGAACAAGCCTAAAGCAGCAAATACCCCCATGATCCAATAGATGGCCGCCGATAAGCCGGAGACATCAGCAGGAAGGACCATTGTCGCAAAAGACCAGGTAACAAGAAGTGCTAAAATGAACCAGCTGGCATCGACCCGCACCTCAAATCCGGCCAAGGTCATGATTTTATGGCGTGCACCAAACACTAGCCCTTCCCCTTTCACATTGTTCAAGTCGCGTGCGTCGGCTCCGACATCGTCATTTTATCAAAACCACGCTTTGCCCACATGCCAACCACCATTGTCAAAAGGAAGATCCAGGTCTTCTCACCACCGATTCCAACTGCGGCAATCGCTGGCCCAGGACAATAGCCTGACATGGCCCATCCTACACCAAAGAGCGCCGACCCGCCTATCAATCGTGCATCAAGGTCGGTTTTGGTAGGCAGTTGAAACCGTTCGGCAAAAATTGGATGCGCACGCTTAAAGACCAGCGGATAACCCAAAGCTGTCACACCAAGGGCCCCACCCATAACAAATATCAAGGATGGGTCCCACGCCCCGGCCAAATCAAGAAAGGCCAGAACTTTTGCAGGGTTGACCATTTGCGACACACTGAGACCTAAGGAGAAAAGAAGGCCCGCTATAAAAGCAGCTATGATTTTTTTCATTTCACCCTCCCACCACATGGCGAATGACATAAAGCGTTGCAAAGCCTGTAATCATGAAAGTAACAGTGGCAATGAAGGATCGTTTTGACCCTCTTGCCATTCCGCATACCCCATGACCACTGGTGCAGCCGCCCCCCATTGCGGTTCCAAAGCCGACAATAAAACCTCCTATCGCCATTAAAGACGTGGAAGACGGCATGAAATGGGGAACAGGCGTGCCTGTCACAACCGGCAGAATAAAAGGACCGATCAAAAGGCCTGTTATAAAAGCCAGGCGCCAGCCCATCTCCCCTTTTTGAAACTGGAGAAGGCCGCCAAAAATACCACTGATCCCTGCAACACGACCATTCAAGGCCATCAGCAACACCGCTGACAGTCCAATCATTGCCCCGCCGATCAATGCGCTAATGGGCGTAAAATTTTCCATAGTCCTGTAATCCCTTCTTACAGAGCGTTCAAAGGCAGCTTTAAATAAGACACCCCATTTTCTTCCGGTACCGGGAAATGACCCGCACGGATATTCACTTGAATAGACGGCAAGATCAGCGCCGGCATCGCCAGCTGCGCATCCCTCGTCTCCCGCATGGCAACGAACTCATCTTCCTTCACCTGATCATTCACATGTTTATTTTTTGCACGCTGGTCCGCCACAGTCGTTTCCCAGGCAAAGACATCACGCCCTTCCGCTTTATAATCATGACAGGTGAATAAGCGTGTTTCCAAAGGCAACTCCGTCAGCACCCTCTTGATCGATTGATAAAGAACCCGTGCATTCCCGCCAGGGAAATCACAGCGCGCAGTCCCATAATCCGGCATGAAAAGCGTATCCCCGACAAAGGCCGCATCCCCCATCACATAGGTGATACAGGCCGGCGTATGCCCAGGCGTGTGCATCACACGCGCTTCAATATTTCCAATTTTAAACACATCACCGTCGTTAAAAAGACAGTCGAACTGGCTGCCATCTGTGGGAAAAGACGGCTCGAGGTGAAAAACCTTCTTGAAAACAGCTTGGACATCGCCCACATGCGCGCCAATTGCGATTTTTCCGCCAAGCGTCTGTTGCAGATAAGGTGCACCGCTTAAATGATCTGCATGGGCATGTGTTTCCAAAATCCAGGTCAAATGCAACCCATGACTTTCAATATGTGAAATTATCTGATCCGCAGATGATGTGGACGTACGACCTGATTTCGCATCAAAGTCCAAAACAGGGTCAATAACAGCACAGCAATTCGTATCACGGTCGCGCACCAGATATGACACGGTATTCGTTTGCTCATCAAAAAAGGCGTTGATTTCCTTAGAACTCATTATGTTCCCTCTTTCTAGCCTGGCATTGACTATATATTCAAATATTCATATATATCAATATATGAAAGCAGATGAATTCGAACAAGGCGCGGAACAGGCCGTAGCCCTCCTCCGATCTTTATCACATAAAGGTCGCTTAATGATTTTATGCCAGCTGGCGGAAGGCGAAAAATCTGTCAGCACCCTTGTGGGTAATCTGGGCCTTGGGCAGGCCAGCGTATCTCAGCAGCTATCCTTACTGCGTCGTGACGGCATCATTTCACAGCGCCGGGAAGGCAGGCGTATTTATTATCAACTGAAAGATCAGAATGCCGCTTGTGTCGTACAGACATTATATGAACTGTTTTGCCCGCAAAAACCCTGATCCAGATCAAATGCCCGTCGCATCAAATCTGCTATAAATGACGCCTAATCAATTGGGAGAGAGCTGTGATGAAAACGATTTTGGTTCATGTTGACCGGGATAAAGCGAATGCCGCGCGGGTTGATGCTGCCTTTACACTGGCCGAAATGTTCGGCGCGCATATTATCGGCTGTCATGCGTTGCCGCCGGTAAATATCTATATGCCCTCTTCCATGGTTCCTGTTGACGCTGGGCAGATGGTTCCCGAGTTGATGAAAGCCGCAGAGGAAAGCGCTGCTAAATTGGAAGAGCAGTTCACAGCTTCCGCACCCAAAAGTGAATCCAATTGGGAATGGGTTGATGCAACGGGTGAAGCCATTGACGTTTTGATGGATCAGGCACCTTTGGCAGATTTAACCCTTGTGACATTGGCGCCCACATCACCACGTGTCGATGATCCACTGGACCTTGCGGGCGATCTCGCAATCGCAGGCGGCCTTCCTGTCTTAGCTATCCCAAGCAACGGCACAATTCCCGAAGGCAATAAGCCCGTTATGGTTGCCTGGAACGGCTCTCTTGAAGCAGCACATGCCATTCGCGCAGCTTTGCCCTTCATGAAACGCGCTTCAGAAGTATTTGTTGTGGAAGTCGGGGAAGAAAAGCCTTCAACATTAGCCGCTGCTGATTTAGCGCCTTATCTCGCGAGACACGGGCTGAAAGTCACCACACAAAGCCATGAAGCTGATGATGATGTCGGTGAAACGCTGGAAAAAGCCGCACGCGCCTGCGGCGCTGAACTTATTGTCATGGGCGCATATGGACATAGCCGCTTGAGAGAGTTTATTTTCGGTGGCGCAACCCGCGCTTTATTGCATCAAGACCATATTCCCATTCTTTTATGTAACTGATCCACCTGAGAGAGAGCGGTTCTGCCTGTCCTGCGAAGCCAAAGAGACCAAAATTAAAGCGTTGGTAAATCAATATGTATTGTCTGCGCCCAGTCAAATCGGTCAAGGCAGCAGATAGGCATCAAAGAGTTGGAATAACGGGATATTGAAAAGATAAGGTCTGTTTAAAATCTGCCACCTGGTAAGTGGCGAGCCCGGTAGGAATCGAACCTACGACCCACTGATTAAAAGTCAGTTGCTCTACCGACTGAGCTACGGGCTCGTGTCTTGACGACGCGGCGCAAAATAGGGAGGAAGACGGGCCGCGTCAAGCGTGCGATGAACAGAAAATGAAAGTTTTCCGAAGTTTTTTAAAATACGCTATAGTGAGGCATGGAAAATTTACGCAGATTTCTGATTTTATTCACCTTGAGTCAGGGCCTTATACTCTCTGGTCAATGGCCAAATTCCGCGGTTTCTCAAGATTTAAAGGCGACTGAGTTCCGCCCGACCGAATGCTGGTTTAAGCGCACCAGAGAAATTTCTGTAGACTGCGGATATTTAGCGGTTCCTGAAACCTACAATGAGTACAATAACCGCTTCCTGCAACTCCCAGTCGCTATTTTCAACCCTGAGAGCGACGCGCAGCCCCTGTTATATGTCGATGGTGGCCCTGGGAGTGATTCAGGAATCAGCAGTGATCGCGCAGGGCGAAATTGGGAAGAGACCATAGCCTCGTCCTCTTTTCTGCAAAACCGCCCCATCATTGTCATGGCTCAACGCGGCACTGCGGACGAAACAAGCAGTCTTTTGAAATGCTCTATATTGGGGAACCCAAAGCTCCGTATAGGCCTGAGCTACAGCCGTTATGAATCACCCGACTTGGAAGCACAGATTGAGCGTCACCTTATTAACTGCCGTGACCAGGCGATTGCCGCAGGCTACGACCTGCGTGCTTATACGACAGAAAACTCCGCACGCGATATCATAGCGTTGCGAGAAAGTCTGGGTCTGCCGAAATGGGATATTTTGGCGATTTCCTATGGCACACGACCAACGCTGTTTGCGGCAATGCAGGACGCGGCCCATATCGGCGCAATCGTCATCGATGGCCCGGACATTCCAGGAAGTTTTTCAAGCTTTCAAGTCGCAGATTATTTCAACAGGTCATTTCAACGCCTTGAGCGTGACTGTTCAAAAATCAAAGCATGTGCGCGCCGATTTCCAGATCTGCGCGGATACCTCGAGGATTTAATGGAATTTGCTGCAGAAAAGAGGCCCTGGACCGCTTTCCGCAAACACGGGGAAGACAGGATTTCCTATCTGCGCCTCACGCCACGGCGGGTCATGAACACATTATATAATGGGTTTTATACAGAAGGGGCGATTGCTTTGATGCCCAGAGCTCTGCTCCGTTCCTCGCGAAAGGATCACAGTATTTTTGGCGCGGTTTCAGGCTCCATCTTACTTGACCCCTTTTATGATCAGCGTGCTTATGGCATGGCGCTGTCCATTGACTGCACTGAGTTCGATAGAGAAGCCGCAGCAGCAATTTTGGACGAGCAGGAGCAACAAGACGCCATCTTTGGACCACTGGTTTCCTCAAGGAGAAATGGCCTCGCCCGGCTTTGTCCGCTCTGGCTTGGAGAAAGCTATTATGAACATAGAGCGCCCATTAAAGAATTAAGCAAAATAGAGACCCCGCTCCTTATTCTTAGCGGGGTATATGACCCGGTGACACCTATAGAAGTGATCAAGCCCTTTAAAAAACGGCTCCCCAATGCACAAAGCGCGGAAGTGCCAGCCATGGGTCATGGTGTTTTATTCAAACAGAATTGCACAGCAGAGATTGTAAGGTCTTTTTTCGAAGCGCCACAAGATAAAGTGGATAGCAGTTGCCTCAATGACTTGGCACGATTTCCTGATTTCAACTTGAACACGGCCCCACCAATGCCGGAGCCTTTCATCAAGTTAAAAAGCTATGATTCCAAAGCAAGAAAGCGACCATAAGAACACCCCCTATAGCGGGTCTATATCGCCTTCTTCACGCTTCGCATGGAAATCCGCTTTAAACGCAGAAAAACGCCCTTCAGCGATGGCCTGACGCATCCCAGCCATTAGGTCCTGATAATATTGTAGATTATGGCGAGTCAAAAGCATGGCCCCCAAAATCTCACCGGATTTGAACAAATGATGCAAATAGGCCCGAGAATAGTTCTGGCACGCCGGACAGGCGCAATCTTCATCCAATGGCCTGGGGTCGTCTTTATGACGCGCGTTCTTGATATTGACAGCACCCCGGCGCGTGAACCCCTGCCCCGTTCTCCCGGAACGGCTGGGTAAGACACAATCAAACATATCTATACCACGTTCGACAGCGCCCACCAGGTCATCGGGTTTACCAACGCCCATCAAATAACGGGGTTTATCCTGCGGCAACATGGGAACGCTGAAATCCAATGTATTGAACATCAGTTCCTGGCCTTCACCAACCGCCAATCCACCTACAGCATAGGCATCAAAGCCAATCTCAAGAAGATGTTGCGTTGATTCCTGGCGCAGCCCTTCAATCATGCTGCCCTGCTGAATTCCAAAAAGCGCTGCGCGGGATGCCTGGTCGGTATTTGCGTCAAAAGCGTCCCTGGACCTTTGTGCCCATCGGGCGGACAGTTCCATGCTCCTGCGCGCCTCTTCCGCTGAACAGGGATAAGGAGTGCACTCATCAAGAACCATGACGATATCTGAACCCAGAAGCCCCTGGATTTCCATAGACCGTTCGGGTGTCAAAAGATGTTTGGACCCGTCCAGATGCGACTGGAATGCCACACCTTCCTCACTCATTTTCCGCAATTGAGCAAGCGACATGACCTGATAGCCACCAGAATCAGTTAAAATAGGCCGTGACCAGTTCATGAACTTATGCAAGCCGCCAAGGCGCGCCACACGTTCCGCCTCAGGGCGGAGCATGAGGTGATATGTATTTCCTAACAAAATATCGGCGCCAGTTTCACGCACCTGCTCAGGCATCATCGCTTTCACAGTGCCTGCTGTGCCCACGGGCATGAAAGCTGGCGTTCGGATATCGCCTTTCTGCATTTTTACAACGCCTGTCCGGGCATTGCCATCGCGTGCAGAAATTTCAAATTCAAACCGTGGTGCGTTCGTCATAGCTCGTCATTTCGAAAAAGAAGGCAGGCATCGCCATAGGAATAAAAGCGATATCTTTTGTTAATTGCATGGGCATAGGCCGCTTGCATGACATCCAGGCCCGAAAAAGCCGATATCAGCATGAATAATGTGGATTTGGGCAGATGAAAATTTGTCATCAACACATCCACCGCCTTAAACTTATATCCAGGCGTGATGAATATGTCCGTATCCCTTGAAAATGCATGAAAAACACCGTCTTCATCTACAGCGCTTTCCAAAAGCCGTAATGACGTCGTTCCTACGGCGACGATTCGCCGTCCTTGCGCCTTTGCAGCATTTAGTCGGCCGGCATTTTCCTGCGTCAGCTGCCCCCATTCCGCATGCATTTGGTGATCATCAGTATCATCCGCTTTAACAGGCAAAAAGGTTCCTGCGCCCACATGCAAGGTCAGCTCTAGCTTCTCAATACCCTTGTTTTCCAATGCAGACAGCAATTCAGGCGTAAAATGCAGACCTGCCGTCGGCGCTGCAACAGCCCCGCTGCTTTTCGCATATACGGTCTGATAATCGTCATCATCTGTATGATCGACAGGCCTTTGGCTTGCAATATAAGGGGGTAAAGGCATGACGCCAAAGCGTTTCAATGCCTCTTCTACCGTGACGCCATCAGCGCAATTTAGTTGAAGTGTCACTTCGCCATTTTCTGCCTTTTCCAGCACATCGGCTGTAAAGCCTTCGCCAAGTTCGACAACATCCCCTGGACGCAAGCGTTTGGCGTTTTTGACAAACGCCCTCCAGACACATTCACTTTCCCTTTTATGAAGGGTGATTTCGACCTTCGCCTGACCGCGCAGACCTTTCAAGCGGGCGGGAATAACTTTTGTATTATTAACAACCAGAATATCGCCTGGTTGCAGAATTTGGGGCAAATCCCGAACACCTAGGTCCTTCAACGGCCCGCCACCATCGACAACAAGCATAGATGCCGCATCACGCGGCTCAATAGGAGCAAGCGCAATGCGGTCCTGCGGCAGGTCAAAATCAAACAGGTCAACGCGCACAGCAATGTCACTTTAATTAAAGGCGATGAAGCCGTTTACTCTTTGCCTTCCACATCAGCGGCAATTTGTGCTTTTACAATCCGGTCAGGCTCTACCGGTGGCTCACCCCGTGCAATCGCATCCACATATTCCATACCGCTGATCACCCGGCCCCAAACGGTATATGTTCCGTCCAGTCGGAAATTCGGTTGAAATACGATGAAAAACTGGCTGTTCGCACTATCTTCGGATTGGGCGCGCGCCATAGAGACTGCCCCACGAAGATGCGGGAGGTCATTGAACTCAGCAGTCAAATCAGGCAGTTCAGAGCCACCTGCCCCGGTTCCCTGCGGATCGCCGGTCTGGGCCATAAACCCTTCAATCACCCGATGGAACAGAAGGCCGTCATAGAAACCCTGACGGGTCAGTGTTTTGATACGCTCAATATGGGCAGGTGCTTTATCAGGGCGCATTAAAATAGCAACCCGGCCACCAGTCGATAAATCCAGATAGAGCGTATTTTCCAAATCCTGCGCGCCAGCAGGGGCCTGTCCCATACCCATCAAGGTTCCAAGCAAAATCATCAAACGCTTCATCATGTTTACCTTCTTCAAGCGATATTCAAATCTATATGCCACGCCATAAAGCTTAGTGTGGCATCTGTCCAGCAATCAGCCTTTTTTTAAGGCTTTTACTTTGCCCAACACATCCTGTGCGACCCGGGGTGGCACAAAATCCGCAATAGCCCCGCCGTAAAGAGCAATTTCCTTCACCAATCTTGAGGCAATAGGCTGCAGCGCTGCGTCAGCCATAAGGAAGACCGTTTCTATGGCCGGATTAAGGCGCTGATTCATACCCGCCATTTGAAACTCATACTCAAAGTCAGAAACCGCACGCAGACCCCGAATAATCACCATCGCATCCTGGCTGACGGCGAAGTCCATCAACAGACTGTCAAAGGAAACAACCTCAATGTGACCGCCGTCTGCATTGGTTAAATGATCGGTCTCCCGCTTTACAATTTCGACCCGGTCTTCCAGGCTGAACATGGGCGACTTTCCGGGGTTTGTCGCAACACCCACAACCAGCCGATCCACCAGTTTTATGCCACGCCGGATAATATCAAGATGCCCTTTTGTGATGGGGTCAAATGTCCCTGGATAGACACCAATGCGTTCTGCCATTTCGAGTACCCTAAGCCGTTCGCCGAAGACCAACAATGCTGCACACGCACAAAAAGCGCAAGAGTTGGTGCAAAAAAGCCTCACAAAGACCCAAAATTGGTTTCATCTGCGACAAAATGGACAAAATCACAAAAAATTGATGTGGCTCAAAGTTCGCTCCTTTTTGCGGGCTTAGGGTGCGCCTGCATCGAGTGATCTGGCACTGCACAAGTTGAAGTGTGTGCAGCGCCAAGGGGGGTCATAGGAGGACCAAATGTTTAAAAAGACTTCGATTATTGCAGCCGCTTCTCTTGCCCTGGCCAGTGCCATGGCTATCTCCAGCGCAAGCGCACAAGACAGCCCATGGCAAGTTCGCGTGCGCGGCCTGGTTGTCGTGCCGGACGAAAGTGCAACCATTGAAGGTGTAGGTGGTACTGTCAATATCGATACGCAAGTCGTGCCGGAAATAGATATCTCTTATTTCTTCACGGATAATATCTCAGCTGAACTGGTATTGGCTGTCAGCCCACATGATATCAGCGCCGTAGGAACGGCCGCAGGGGATTTCCCAGTTGGGAGCACAACATTGCTGCCACCCAGCCTAGTACTGCAATATCACCTGCCAGTGAATGATATTGTGAAGCCCTATGTGGGTGCGGGTGTTAATTACACATTCTTCCTGGATCAGGACGCACGTGGCCCAGTGGTCAGCGACATTGACCTCGACAGCAGCTTTGGCTGGGTGGTTCAAACCGGCATCGATATCAATCTGTCGGAAAAATGGTTCCTGAACCTGGACGCCAAGAAAATCTGGCTGGATACGGACGCAGAAATCACCACGACCCTTGGCACGGTCAATGCAGATGTGAACATCAACCCATGGACCTTTGGGTTCGGTTTTGGATATCGTTTCTAAACATCTGATAGAAACAAAAAAAGGGCCTCAGACATATACTGTCTGAGGCCCTTTTTTCATTTAAAGCACTCTATTCTTCGGCGTTTTCGATATCTTCAGGGGCATCTTCCTCCCCTTCCTGTTCCTGTATTGTAGCAACAGAAACAACGCTCTCCCCATCATCCACACGGAACAATGTCACGCCCTGGGTCGAACGGCCAGCAATCCGGATTTCATCCACATTAGTGCGAATGAGCTTGCCCTTATTGGTCACCAGCAGGATCTGATCTTTTTCATCAACCGGACGAGAGGTCACAACCTGCCCATTACGTTCAGACGTGTCGATATTTACAACACCCTGCCCGCCTCGACCAATTGTCGAATATTCAAAAGAAGATGTCCGCTTGCCATAGCCATTTTCTGTGACGGTCAGGATAAATTGCTCCATCCGTTCCAATTCACTCATTCGGTCAGTGCTCAAGCTTGCTTCGCCTGGCTCGGATTTCCAAGGTGCCGCTTTCAGATATTGGTCCCGCTCTTCCCGGTCCATATTGGCAGCAGCCTGCCCCAGCAGCACCGAAAGCGACATGACTTCGTCTTTACCAGCCAGTTTCATGCCACGTACACCCGTGGATTTACGGCCTTTAAACACCCGTAAGTCACTCACTTTAAAGCGGATTGATTTCCCGCCACGGCTGGCCAGGAAGATGTCGTCACTTTCCCCGCACAGCGTCACACCAATCAATCGATCTTCAGACCCCTCTTCAAAGCGGATCGCGATCTTGCCATTTGACGGCACATTGGTGAAATCAGCCATGGAGTTCCGGCGTACATTGCCCTTTGCAGTGGCAAAGACAACATTCAAATCACCCCATTCCTCTTCGTTTTCAGGAAGAGGCAGAATAGTTGAAATTGTTTCCCCCTGGGCAAGCGGCAACATATTGATAAGCGGTCGACCGCGCGCCTGAGGCCCGCCTTCGGGCAGTTTCCAGACTTTCAAGCGATAAACCTGACCAAAGGTAGAAAAGAACAGAACAGGCGTATGCGTTGATGCAACAAACACATTTGTCAGCGCATCCTCATCCCGGGTCGACATGCCAGAGCGGCCCTTGCCACCGCGCCTTTGCGCACGATAAGCAGCTAATGGCACGCGTTTGATATATCCAGAGACGGTGACCGTCACCACCATATCTTCACGCTGGATCAGATCTTCATCATCAATATCACCATAGGTGCCTTCAATGATTTCCGTGCGCCGCTCGTCTGCAAATTCTTCACGAACAGCCACAAGCTCCTCGCGCAAAACCTGATACAGGCGCACGCGGTCTTGCAAGATCTCAAGCAATTCAGCAATTTTTTCCGCCAGATCTTTCAGCTCAGAGCCAATATCATCCCGGCCCAAAGCAGTCAGGCGATGCAAGCGCAAATCCAATATTGCTTTGACCTGCTCTTCCGTCAGACGATATGTCGCGACATCACTTTCCACCGCATCAATCAAACGGATATAAGGCAAGACCTCAGCCGCATCCCATTCTTCTGCCAGCAATTTTGCACGGGCTTCCTGTGGGCTGGACGACCCGCGGATCATGGCAACGACTTTATCCACATTGGCAACTGCGATAACCAGGCCAACCAAGATATGTGCACGATCACGCGCTTTGCCCAAATCAAATTTCGTGCGTCTTGTAATGACTTCTTCACGGAATTTAACAAAAGCTCTCAAGATATCTTTCAAGCCCAATTGTTCAGGCTTACCGCCGTTAAGCGCCAGCATATTCATGCCATAGCTGACTTGAAGCGGCGTATAACGATATAATTGGTTCAGCACCACATCCGGGGTCGCGTCGCGTTTCAGCTCGATAACAACCCGGACACCGTCACGATCAGATTCATCGCGTAAGTCACTAATGCCCTCGACCCTTTTGGTCTTCACACATTCTGCGATCTTTTCGACCAAAGACGCTTTATTCACCTGATAAGGTGTTTCCGTCACCACAATGGCTTCGCGGTCTTTGCGGATTTCTTCTACATGGGTTTTAGAACGAATGAGAATAGACCCGCGACCATTTTCATAAGCGGTTCGAATACCGGAGGTGCCAAGAATAATGCCACCCGTTGGGAAATCAGGGCCTTTGACATATTCCATAAGGCCGGCCTGATCGATTTCCGGATCATCGATATAAGCACAGCAGGCATCAATCACCTCCCCCAGATTATGGGGCGGGATATTTGTTGCCATACCAACCGCAATACCAGCCGACCCATTTACCAAAAGATTTGGGAAGCGGGACGGCAGTACAACCGGTTCATGCTCAGAATTATCGTAATTCGGCTCAAAATCGACTGTATCTTTATCTATATCAGACAAGATCATCGAAGAGAGTTTGGACATCCGCGCTTCGGTATACCGCATAGCAGCCGGACGATCGCCATCCATGGACCCGAAATTACCCTGACCATCAATCAGCAAAGCGCGCATAGCAAAAGGCTGCGCCATCCGCACCAGCGCTTCATAAATCGGAGAATCGCCATGGGGATGATATTTACCAATCACATCACCGACAATACGCGCCGACTTGCGATAGGGCTTGTTCCACTCATAGCCATTTTCATGACAGCTATAGAGGATCCGCCGGTGCACCGGCTTCAACCCATCCCGCACATCAGGCAAGGCCCTGGAGACAATGACGCTCATGGCGTAATCGAGATAGGAAGATTTTAATTCATCAACAATGGAGATGGACCGGACATCGCGCTCTGGTGCATCGGGTGATTGAACATCACTCACTTTTGTTTATACCCCTACGGTTCAAACTCTAAAAAATGCGACTAAATGACAGCCGCATGAAGCAGAACACATTATCTTGTGATCTGAATAAAGCAATCTACCAATTACATGGGGCCGGAGCAAGCTGTGATAAGCCTTTTCCCACTTGTCGCAAAAGTTTGAGACCAAATGGTATTTTACACTTAAAAGTTAGGGAATTTTAACCAACGCCCCTTCATATTGGACACATATTTTATGTGGGTGTTGTGTATGCGTTGGCTGGGTTCATCAAACAGGTACAGACCAATTTCTAAAACCACGGCAAAGCAGGCAAAGTCACTTTACCGGCAAATGGTACTTCCATTTGTTCTCACGATTGTCATATCCGCATGCCTGGTTACTTTCGGTGCATTTCAGTTTCAACGCGCAAACACCACCGCCGCATCAACGTCAAATGCATCCATCATCAATTCAGCATTGGCGGAAAAACTTGAAAAACTCAGCAGCTTTGCCAAAGACCTCGGCATCTGGGATCACAGCTATGAACAGCTTAAAAACGGCTATGACCCGCAATGGGGTGCCGCCGGCCTCGCATCCACTGCAACAGGCACAAATGGTCTCGACATAGGTTTTGTCGCATTCGGAGATGGCCGCATCCAGCCTGCTTTCCCCGTCCAAGACGCCTTAACATCCTCCATCGGCGCTTATACCGGTGCCTTCGCGCAGATGGTAAGCTTTGCACGCCGCAATTACGGCGGGAATGCACAACCTGTTTCAGGCTGGGTCAATATCGACCAGCGGATCATCGGTTGCGGCGTTTCTCCTGTCATGACAGCTGCACCCGGTTTCTGGCTGAATTTCAACCCGCAAAACGGCAACTATCTGGGATATTGCTATGAACTCACGGCCGATCGTCTCGCTGGGATCGGGCAAGGCTATTCGATCAATGGCCTGATGCTCCTCGAAAGCAGCAATCAGAAATCATCTGAAACACCACTGTTGAACTATGAAGGACGACCTGTCGGCCTATTGGCCTGGGACAATGAGAAACCGTTCTTTTCTTTCCCCCTTCCCCTTAAAGGACTAGGTGTTGCATTCTTTTTGATCCTTACAGCCAGTTTCATTCTATTCCACAGGAAGCTGGGCGCGCTGATTGACATGATTTCGCGTCGGGAAGACATGTTGTTAAGCCAACAATACAGCATCAATGAAATCGTGAAGGCACCAACATTCTTAAACGCCCAACCCACTGCCTATTTCAAAAACATCGCAGAAGACGCCTGTGAGACCATTGGCCTGAAACGTTTCGGCATTTGGCAGATGCAGCGCAAAAGCGGTCAGGCAGAAGTCATTGATATCTACACCCATGCCAGCGACAGCCACTTTCATGGCCCACTGACGATCAGCTGTGCAGATTATCAAAGTCTGTTCACCAGCATGGAACGGGAAGATATTCTCCTGATCCATGATGTGGATAAAGACCCGCGCATGAAAGAGTTTAAAGAGCAGGCTCTTCGCCGCGGCGTGCGGTCTGTTATCTATGCCAGCGTTGATCTGGATGATAACCTCACGATATTCATCGCCTGTGAACATGGCGGTGATCCCAGGACCTGGACTATTGAGGAACAGATTTACTGCCAGTCGCTTGTAAATCTTATCGGCCTGTGCCTGGCCACAAAAGACCGCGGACAGACAGCCGCCTATCTGAGAGAGGCCAAAGACCGAGCCCTCGCTGCGGACAGCGAAAAAAGCAGCTTCATTGCCCGGATCAGCCACGAAATCCGCACGCCTTTAAACGGCATATTAGGCATGGCGCAAATGCTGCTCAATTCAACGCAGGATGAAGCTATGGAAAGCCAGCTCCAGGTGCTGCAATCGTCTTCTGAAAACCTGCTCCATCTGTTGAATGATATTCTAGACCTGTCCAAGCTGGAAGCCGGTCGGATGGAAATTCTGCCCACAGAGTTTGACCCACAGAAACTACCCGATGAAACCAGAGATTTTTGGGCACCGGTTTTTGATAAGAAAAAATTGAGATTCAAAGTCTCCACTGCATTTGATGGCATTTCCCTGATCAAAGCCGATGAACACAGGTTGAGGCAGGTCGTCTTCAATCTGGTCGATAATGCAGCGAAGTTCACAGAAAACGGGTCTGTTGAGATATCTTTTGCCTTGGAAAGCGCAAAGGACGGTCATCTCTTATCTTGCCATGTGAAAGATACCGGCATTGGCATCCCAGACAATCGTCAAAGCAAGGTTTTCAACGCTTATGAGCAGGCGTCTGCCGCAACCAGCAAAAGCTTTGGCGGAACCGGCCTGGGGCTTTCCATCTCTAAATTCCTGATAGAGCAAATGGGCGGGCAAATTGAGCTGGAGAGTGTGGAAGGCCAAGGGTCGACCTTCAGCTTTTCCGTCCCCTGCACGGCAGTTTCAATTGAGGCTAAACACCCTGTATCAGCCGAAGATGAAAAAGAAACGCCAAGGCCCGAAACTGTAAATGCCGCATTGATTGAAAGCCAAGACAACCAGGATGGCTTAAACATATTAATTGTGGAAGACCTTGAGATTAACCGGAAAGTTATTGCCTTGATGGTGGATTCTCTCGGGCACAGCTATGAAGAAGCATTTGATGGTGTCGATGCTGTCGAAAAAGTGCAGGAAAGACCCTATGACCTCATTCTTATGGACATCCAAATGCCTCGCATGGATGGGGTAGCCGCCACAAAAGCTATTCGCGAACTGGACGGCAGTGTCGCCAAAACACCCATCATTGCAGTCACAGCCAATGCAATGGCCGGCGACAGAGAGGCCTATCTCGAGGCAGGGATGGATAGTTATCTCTCGAAACCCGTAAAGCCCGAGGACTTAAAAAACGCCATTAGTGAATTAGGACTGGAGGAGGCAGATACCTCTACCCGGTCCGTCGCTTAAGTTTTCACTCGAAGTTTAAACCGCAGCTCTACTTCTCCCTTGGCAGGCACCCTCACCTTCCAGATAGCTTTGCGTGCATTTGTTTTTTCATGGGTGTGGTTTTCTTCCAGGACCGTCCATTCGCCGTATAAATTATCCTGATGAACCTCGACGACAACTGCTTCGTCTTTTGCGTTTTCCAACGCATAACTCTGCACAACTTCATAGACTTGTGAACGTTGCGAGCGGCTCAAAACGACCCGCTCTATCTGAGTTGGTTTCACCGTTACATCAAAAGCCTCACCAACCTGCAAATCGACCAACGCACCTTCTGCTGTATGGTCAATCAAGTCCGAGCCTAAGAACTGTGGTCGATCTTCATTGTCGGCGCCATAAACACGAATGGCACCGCTTGGCAAAGGCTCACCCAGCCCCGCAGATTTTTCATTTTCAAAACGAATGTGGACAGCCGCATTTTCAGCGATTTCCTCACTGCGGAATCCAAAAGCATCATAGCGGTAATGCCGTTTGGCATCGACCTTGTCTGCCTCAAGGAATGACACTTGTTTGCTCTGATTATTCGCAACCGTTGTTGGGTATGGCAAGGTGTAGAGATGATAGTCAAAAAGACCTTGGCGCTTGGACCCGGTAACAATAACCTCCTCAGCATCCTGCATCATTACTTTTTGCCTTAAACCAGGGGGAGGTGGCTGAACAGAAACAACATTCACATCGCCAGCAACCACCTGAGTAACGGCATTTTCAAAGGTTACACCAGAATTATTCACCAAAGTTATCCAGCCAGTCAGGCTAAGCTGTTCTTTGTCTTCATCAAAATTCGCCACATAATCAGCGGACCAGTGCATACCATTTGTCAAATAGGTTAAGTCCACATCACGCGCACCGCCGCGTTCAGATTGAACCAACATCGACAAAGTTGGTTTTGCCCGCAAATTTGGCGGTACACGGTCAAAGACCAAACGTGCCGGTAGGCGGTCTTCTCTTAAAATCTCGATCCGATCGCCGATTTTTAATATGGCACCACCATTTGTGGACAGCAGTTCTGCCTGTTCTTCAAATTCCTCCCCCGTCGCCGGATTTGTTTTCACCAGCGTCAACGTTTGACCAACTGCTTTCTCAAGAAGTTTTTGTGGTGAAAGCAAATCAAAATCGAAATTCTGCTCCAGCAGGTTGAGATTTGGTGCCTTGAAAATTGATGTCTCAGGCTGGATACGCGCTGCGACGTCCTGCATTTCCAAACGCACCATACCGCGCGGTAATTCTACACGTCGGCTATCCCTCACCATTGCGATGCCGCCATTATAAATTGTCAAGGACAGGTCATTTCTGGCTTCTGTCGAGGACACAACCATTTCCTGCGCCAACACAGGCATGGCTGTTCCTGCCAACAACACCGCAACACTAAGAGAATTTAAAACCGACATTCACCCTCTCCCAAAAGAAATTTGCCGCCAACTATATTCTTCAAAGGAATAAGGCGACGGCAAGGCAGCAATAGTCAAGCGAATTGAAATTCGTCAGCGCAGGAAAATTTGTGGCTTAATTGGCAAGGAGCACATGGATTAATCAAAATGAGAGCAGTCTTTCTCATCAATATATCCTAATAATATCTTTGCCATCGCCCCACGCATTCTCCAAAATTTCTCAGGAACAAAATTTGTGGCGAAGGCGATTGAAGCTTTGCACTCAGGAATGACCAACACATATGCGTTTGACGCATAATCCGTGACGCCACCATGATGCAGAGCGGTCCAGGTCTGTTCACTTTCCCTGCTGACCTTCACCTTTCCAACTCGCCACCCTAATGAATATTTGTCCGAATTAACTTCACCATTTCGTAAAGTAATCGGTGTCGCCAACAGGTCTTTCGCATCGTCAGACAGGTAAGATTCGTCATAGGTCGCTTGAGACATTTTTACTAAATCAGAGGGCGTGGAAATAAAACCACCGCCGCCAAATAAAAAGCTCCGATCCCTGTGCGATGTCGAGACAACATGTTTTCCATCAGAGTCTGCTTTAGAGTAATAAGTTGCTTCGGTATTCTTCCCCGCAAAAGAGGTATCCAGCTCAGTCTCTTTCATTTCAAACGCACTCCATAAAGAACGTTCAAGAAAGTCTACATAGCCAGCCTCAGAAACACCCTCAATCAGCGCTGACAGGAGGATATAACCGTTAGACGAATACTGAAACTCTGTCCCAGGTTCAAAAAGCAGAGGGTGTTTATCAAACACATAAAAAGCCTCTAAAGGGCTCCGATGGTCTTTAACATTTTTAAATTCAGCAAGGTCGCGTTCAGGCGTATCATGGGGGACACCTGCGATATGGGCGGCAAGTTCTTCAACCGTGAAGTCCTTGGTATATTCAGGGGACGCCACATATGTGTTGACCCTGTCTTCCAGCTTTACTTTCCCTAAATCCACCAGCTTTGCCAATGCTATTCCCGTCATTGGCTTAGCCAGGCTGCCGACGGAATATTGCGTCTGAGCACTTGCTTCTTCAGCAGCTCCAATATCGGCATAACCAATAGCTTCTGCGAATACGACCTCATCTCCCAGGCCAATGGCAACAGACAGCGACGGCAGATTATATTGCGATTGGAGGTCTTCCATCTTCTGTAGAGTTGATGAGTTTAAATCAGCACCGGAAGCAGAGTTGATGGACAAAGCCGCAATAATCAAAAATGCTTTATGCGCCATCATATCCTCCAAAAGAATAAAGGCCTACAAAATAGGCCTTTATGGGTTTAACTATATCTAAGTTGATATATATAGAACGTATATATGAAGCTTTACGAGCTTAATCAACGATTATATTTTGCGCATTCGTCAAAACGGCACATCGTCATCCAGGTCACCGCCAAAACCGCCGCCCGATGAGGACCCACCGCCAAAGTCACCGCCGGACGATGAACCGCCGGAGAACCCATTATCCCCGCCATAGCCACCAGATCCACCGCCTTCACCGCGGCTGTCCAACATTTGCAATTCACCGCGGAAACGCTGAAGCACGATTTCCGTTGTATAACGTTCCTGCCCGCTTTGGTCGGTCCATTTGCGCGTTTGCAATTGACCTTCAAGATAGACTTTCGCCCCTTTGCGCAGGTAATTTTCCGCAACTTTGGCCAGATGTTCGTTGAAAATCACAACGCGATGCCACTCCGTGCGGTCACGGCGCTCGCCGCTGCTCCGGTCTTTCCAGGATTCCGAGGTTGCCACCCGCAGGTTCACAACCGGATTTCCATCGGACAAATGCCGAACTTCCGGGTCAGCGCCCAAATTCCCCACCAAAATAACCTTATTGACGCTGCCAGCCATGGCCATCCTTCCGTATTAAAGCATATGTGAATCAATCAAGCGCGCACCATAGCCCACTTCTTGCCAATCACGCCAGTCCATGATGCAATGAAACATGCAAAAACTGCCGGAGGGTCGCTCATGAGATATTTTTACCTCTTTATCAGCCTCATTCTTCTTGCCATTCCAATCAGCGCACAAGACGCAGCTCCACCTAAGCCATGTGAAACATCAGAGGATTTCCGTGCTTTTGATTTCTGGCTGGGGGACTGGGAGGTGTTCAATAGGAAAAATGGCCAGGCTGTCGGGAAAAACAGCATTTCGGCCATCGAATCAGGCTGCGCCCTGCTCGAGGAATGGACCTCCAGCAACGGGAATACAGGCACCAGCCTTAATCTGTACAACCCGCTGACCCAAAGCTGGCGGCAGCTTTGGGTCTCAAATGGCTATAATATAGACATCTCCGGTGGCCCAAATGATCAAGGTCATATGGTCTTAGAAGGCCGTATCCATTATTATCAAGGGCAGACAAAAGCCTTTCGCGGCACGTGGAGTGCCTTGGAAAACGGTGATGTACGGCAGTATTTCCAAGAGTTCGACAAGGACAGTGCAAGCTGGACGGATTGGTTCGACGGAATATATAAGCCCGTTGAATAGAAAAAAATAAAAAGTTCACATTTTGTTCTTGTCGCAACAGTGTGACTGACGCATAATCTGATTGCGCTTGACAGTGATGACGCTTCGCGCCACCTCAACGCGACAAGATACGATGAAGAAAGACTGCGATACCCCATGCTGACAACCCTCTCCATCCGCGGTGCGCGCGAACATAATCTGAAGTCTGTTGATGTGGATATGCCCCGCGACAAGCTGGTGGTCATTACGGGCCTGTCAGGCTCTGGCAAATCTTCTCTGGCTTTTGATACGATCTATGCAGAAGGACAACGGCGCTATGTGGAAAGCCTGTCCGCTTATGCTCGTCAGTTTCTGGAATTGATGCAAAAGCCCGATGTGGATCATATCGAGGGCCTTTCCCCCGCGATTTCCATTGAGCAAAAAACAACCAGCCGAAATCCCCGCTCCACCGTTGGCACGGTCACTGAAATTTACGATTATATGCGTCTTCTCTGGGCGCGGGTCGGCATACCCTATTCGCCCGCAACCGGCCTGCCCATTGAAAGTCAGACAGTCAGCCAGATGGTTGATCGGGTGATGGATCTACCGGAGCGGACACGGGCTTATCTGCTGGCCCCCATCGTGCGGGGGCGAAAAGGCGAATATCGCAAAGAATTCGCAGAATTAAAAAAACAAGGCTTCCAACGTGTCAAAGTCGATGGGGAATTTTACGAAATCGACGATGTCCCCGCACTTGATAAGAAAATCAAACATGAAATCGCCGTCGTCGTTGACCGTATTGTCGTGCGAGAAGGCCTGGAAACCCGACTGGCAGATTCTCTAGAAACAGCTTTAACCTTGGCTGATGGCTTAGCCGTAGTGGAACTGGCTGAAGGCGAAGATGAACATGGCCAACCCATCCGCCATATGTTTTCAGAGAAATTCGCCTGTCCTGTCTCTGGCTTCACCATTGAAGAAATTGAACCTCGGCTTTTCTCCTTCAACAATCCTTATGGTGCCTGTCCCTCCTGTGACGGCCTTGGCTCCAGATTGGAATTTGATCGAGGGCTGGTTGTTCCTGATGTGCGGAAAAGCCTGAAGGATGGTGCTATTGCGCCTTGGTCCAAAAGCCAGGCTCCCTATTATGTCCAAACGCTTGAAGCTTTGGCAAAGAAGTTCAAATTTTCCATGGTCAAGCCCTGGGAAAGCCTGAACGATAAAGCCAAAGACATCATTCTTTACGGCACCGGCGATGACGTTGTGAAGATGACATATACCGACGGTAAAAAGAAATATGAGGTCGAACGCCCCTTTGAGGGCGTGATCAATAATCTCAGCCGTCGTTTTCGCGAAACCGACAGCGCCTGGATTAGAGAAGAACTTTCCCGCTTTCAATCGTCCGCGCCTTGTGACGCCTGTGAAGGCGCGCGTTTAAAACCCGAAGCTTTGGCCGTTAAAGTGGGCGCGAAGACTGTTTCCGAGGTCTCCGCCAAATCAGTCTTTGACGCTTTAAACTGGTTTTCAGAGCTACGCGACGATCTTACAGAAAAACAGGCCGCCATTGCTGAACGTATATTGAAAGAAATCGTTGAGCGGCTTGGCTTTTTGAACAATGTGGGCCTGGATTATCTGAATTTAAGTCGCAGCTCCGGCACTTTATCCGGCGGGGAAAGCCAACGCATTCGTTTGGCCAGCCAGATCGGCTCCGGTCTCACAGGTGTTTTATATGTGTTGGACGAACCGTCTATCGGCCTCCACCAACGGGATAATGACCGCCTGTTGGAAACGCTTAAAAATCTGCGGGATATGGGCAATACAGTCCTTGTTGTCGAACATGACGAAGACGCCATAAGACAAGCGGACCACGTGATTGATATGGGCCCGGGTGCCGGTATACATGGTGGCACCGTTGTTGCTGAAGGCACACCACAAGATATCATGGGCAATGCCGAAAGCCTCACGGGTCTTTATCTGTCCGGCGTGAGAGAGGTCCCCCTTCCTGCACAGCGACGCCCAGGTAAAAAAGGTAAAAGCTTGAAGGTCGAAGGGGCACGGGCGAATAATCTGAAAAATGTCAGCGCCGAAATTCCATTAGGAACCTTCACCTGCATCACCGGTGTCTCCGGGTCAGGCAAATCCACTTTGACATTGGACACGCTTTACGCGGCCACAGCGCGACGGCTAAATGGCGCCCGTCAGGTCCCTGGCGAGCATGATAAAGTCGAAGGCCTCCAGCATTTAGATAAAGTCGTGGATATCGATCAGTCGCCAATCGGGCGCACACCACGCTCCAACCCAGCGACTTATACAGGTGCATTCACACCGATTAGAGAGTGGTTCTCGCAACTGCCTGAAGCACAGGCCCGCGGGTATAAACCCGGTCGTTTTTCCTTCAATGTGAAAGGCGGTCGCTGCGAAGCCTGCCAGGGCGATGGTGTTATAAAAATTGAAATGCACTTTCTGCCAGATGTCTATGTGACCTGCGATATCTGTGCCGGGCGACGCTATAACCGTGAAACACTGGATATCAAATTTAAAGGCAAATCCATTGCTGACATATTGGATATGACCGTTGAAGAAGGTGTCGAATTCTTCAAAGCCGTTCCAGCCGTCCGCGACAAGCTTGCTATGCTTAAACAAGTAGGCCTGGGATATATCCACATCGGCCAGCAGGCAACGACCTTATCAGGTGGCGAGGCACAGCGCGTTAAACTTTCAAAAGAACTGGCAAAGCGTTCGACTGGGAAAACACTTTATATCCTGGATGAACCCACGACAGGCTTACATTTCGAAGACGTAAAAAAGCTTTTAGAAGTACTGCACACGCTGGTTGAGCAAGGCAATACGGTCGTTGTAATTGAGCATAATCTGGAAGTCATTAAAACGGCCGACTGGATTGTCGACCTTGGCCCTGAAGGTGGTGATAAGGGAGGCGAAATCATTGCAACCGGCACACCCGAAGATATTGCCAACCACGAAAGAAGCTACACCGGCCAATATTTGAAACCTATTTTAGAACGCACAAACGCCGAAGCGGCAGAATAATCAGGCTGTCCGGACACGACTAAGGAAACTATCGACTTCCCGGCGCAAAAGTTCCGCCTGTTCTGCAAGAGCTGCAGCAGCAGCTAATGACTGATCCGCAGCCGTGCCGGTTTCCTCTGTCGCAACACGGACCTCTCCGATATTGCGCGCCACATCCTGTGTGCCGCTGGCGGCCTGATAGGTGGACGCGGAGATTTCTTCCGTTGCTGCAGATTGCTGTTCCATAGCCTCATAAACAGAGGTGGAAATATCATTCATATCTGTAATGATCATCCGAATGTCCCCAATTGCATCAACCGCTTCATTGGAAACATTTTGGATACTGCCGATCTGAGTTGAAATTTCTTCTGTCGCCCGCGCTGTTTGATTGGCAAGACTTTTCACTTCTGACGCCACGACGGCAAAGCCTTTACCAGCGTCACCGGCCCGCGCAGCTTCAATTGTTGCATTCAGCGCCAGCAAATTGGTTTGTTCAGCAATGCTTTGGATCAATTGAACAATCTCACCAATCCTTTCAGCGGCGCCTGACAAGCCATGAACAATTTCATCAGTCCGTTCAGCCCGCTTCACCGCACGGCCTGCAATTTGACTTGATTCCGCAACACGGCTCGCCACTTGATTCAAGGATTTGGTAAGTTCTTCTGTTGCAGATGCCACTGTTTGCACATTCACGCTTGCCTGTTCCGCAGCGGACGCCACGCTGACACTCCGCTCACTTGAAGACTGTGCTGCGCGGCTTGCAGATTGAGCACTGGCTTCAATCTGTGTCGCCGCCGTCGCAACCATTTCAACCACGCCTTTGACGCTTTCATCAAAATTATCAGCCAGATTGTTCATCGCAGCCCGCTTTTCGTCGGCCGCGCGCTGTTGTGCTTCCTGTTCCGCTTTTTGACGTTCTCTCTGGGCCTCTAATTCCCGTTCATGCAACTGACGCTCTTCCTCTTCCCGCTTTTGGCGCTGCATTTCCTGCTCCGCTTCAAGGCGCTCCATTTCAATCGCGTTTTCTTTGAAGACCTGCACCGCACTTGCCATTTCCCCAATCTCATCTCTCCGGTTTAATCCGGGGATGCCAAGGTCACGATTGCCATCCGCTAATTTTCGCATAGAAGTCGTTATTGCCAAAATCGGTGCCGAAATCAGCTGAGCAATCAGCCAGGCGGCCAAAGCACCAAAAAATATAGACAGAAGAGTAATGACGAGGCTGCTGGTCGACAAAGAATCAAGCCCATCCTTTGCCTTTGTTCCGCGCATATCACTCATGGCTTCGATATCATCCACAACAGTAGACAAGGCCGCAGTCATAGAACTTCCTACAGCAAATACATTCTCGTCTAAAATACGGTTTCTATCTTGCGCAGCCTTGGTGACATCACGGAAAACAGTATCATAATCCACAAGATCCCGGATAACGAGATCGGACATTTCCAGAAGCTCAGGTACATCAATGGTCTCGAGATTCTCATAAAGATCGTTGAGCGCTAATTCCAAAGCATCAAGCTCTACAGCTGTTTCCCTGGCATCAGCATTATCATTTGTAACAAGAAAGCGGCGAGCAGCCACCTGTGCTGCCATATAAAGCTCAAGCGCACGTCCGGCATAAAAGGCCACGGTCGGGTTGCCCTTTAGAAAGGCGCCTTCCATGATGTCATGCAAATTATTTTGAATTTGGGGACCAAGGACGTTTAAACGCTCGAAAATCTGCTTATCCAATGCAAATTGCAGGTTTTGCACCTGTTTAAAACCCTGTTCATATTCCACGAGTTGAGACAGGACTAGCTGAACCTTATCAGCGCTCGACGCATCCATATTCTGCGCAGCTTTAACAAGCTTTGCTTGCGCATCAGACAGATGTCCCTGAACTTCGGCAGACCCTTCATTCGAAGGCTTAATGATGAATTGTTTTACACTTTCCTCGACGATGATAAGCGACCGCAGCGCTTCACCTACTGCGGTACTTTGGTACGCGAAGCCGATAAATTCATCGAATTGCCTTTTAGCCGTTGAAAAGCCTGAATAGGAAATCGAAGCCCCCAGAATCAACAGTGCCAATAATATTGCAAACGCACCAAAGACCTTATGCGTAATCCGCAGATTCACGATATATTGTGCTATGCCCGAGTTCACATTGAATGCCCGCATCTTATTTGCCTGCCTCGCCTTGAATCAACGAAATCCTTTACTGTGCAAGACTCTGCACAATGGATTTTATAATTCCTTTATTCTTGTTAGACTTATGGCCTTAAAATTTGGTGAAGTGCGGAGGTCAATTCATGCCGGATTCAAATGAAAGTATATTACGCACAATTGAGTTAATTCTCAGCCTGGCCGCCGGCGCATTTGTTTTTATTCTCGGCTGTCTGCTCTTATTCATTTGCATTATATACGTGATCGACCGCACGCAAAAGGGTCATGCAATCCGCCGAAATTACCCCGTTATTGGGCGATTTCGATATGTTTTTGAAAGGCTTGGGGAGTATTTCAGGCAATATTTCTTCGCCGCAGACAGGGAAGAACTGCCCTTTAACCGCGCGGAACGAAGCTGGGCTTATCGCGCTGCAAAAAAAGTCGATACGACGCTTGCTTTCGGGTCCACACGAGATTTGAAGCCAGAAGGCACAATTTTATTTGCGAATACCATGTTCCCCTGCCTGGAGGAAGACACCCAACCTCCCTCATCGATCACATTCGGCGCTCATTGCGCCAACCCATATGAAAGTCACAGCTTTTTCAATATTTCTGCCATGAGCTATGGCTCGCTTTCAAAACCGGCGATAACGGCCCTCTCCAATGGTGCTGCAAAAGCTAATATCTGGCTGAACACAGGTGAAGGGGGCTTATCCCCCTTTCATCTGGATGGAGGCTGTGACATCATTTTTCAGATTGGCACAGCTAAATACGGAGTCCGCAACGCCCAAGGAAAATTATGTGACACACGCCTGCGACACATTGCCAAGCATGCCGAAGTAAAGATGTTCGAACTAAAAATCAGCCAAGGTGCAAAACCCGGCAAAGGCGGTATTCTACCCGCGGAGAAAGTCACGCAAGAAATCGCCGATATAAGAAGCATTCCCAAAGGCGAAGATTCCATCAGTCCCAATCGTCACCCTGATATCAATAATGTCGAAGATTTGCTGTCCCTTATCAATCACATAAGAGATGTCACGGGGAAACCCACCGGGTTTAAAACTGTGATCGGCAATTTTGACTGGCTTGAAGACATGTGTCAGATCATTTCAGAAAAAGGTGTCGACTATGCTCCTGATTTCATCACCGTCGACAGTGCCGATGGTGGAACGGGGGCCGCACCTCAGCCCCTTATGGATTACGTCGGGCTGCCTATACAAGAATCCCTGCCGAAGGTTATCGACATATTAGACCGCCATGGCCTGCGGCCAAGAATGCGTGTCATCGCTTCGGGAAAGCTGATTACACCTTCGGCTGTGGCCTGGGCTTTGGCCGTTGGGGCCGATGCCATCAATTCAGCGCGAGGGTTCATGTTTGCACTGGGATGCATCCAAGCGCTCCAATGCAATACCAATAATTGCCCGACTGGCATTACGACGCATCGCAAAGACCTTCAAAAAGGGCTCGATCCGACAAGCAAGGCTGAACGTGTAAAAAACTATGCAGAACGAATGCAAAAGGAAGTCAGTATGATCGCTCACAGTTGCGGTGCGAGCGAACCGCGCAAACTCAGACGCAATCATGCCCTGATGGTTGTCGATGAAAATAAAACGATACCGCTTTCGGTGATTTACCCACCGCAATTACCTGAAAAACCACATTCAGATATAAATGCGACATAAGCACCCCTTGCAAGGACGCAAAAGAGTGATTAGGGTGCGCTCAAATTCGAATTCAGGCGCCATTTAGGCGGTTAAGGAGAGTAGACGCCATGGATACGCGCGAACATGAAAAAACATATGATCGCTTCATCGCTTTAACGAAATGGAGCACGATTATCGGCTTGGTTGCGACATTCATTGTTGTTGTCGGCTTTGTTGCCTGACATCACCGACCAGGTTTTAAGAAGCCCTCGATTGTCGGGGGCTTTTTTTATAGGCCAATTTGTCTCGCAGCCAGATCACGCATGACTTCTTCTGATCCACCCCCAATCGCATTCACGCGGACTTCCCGGTAAATGCGTTCCACACGGCCGCCGCGCATGAAACTGGCACCTCCCAATATCTGGGCTGCTTCGCGCGCGCAATATTCCATAATCTGAGTTGCCTGGACCTTAAGCATTGCAAGCTCCGCTACGGGTGTTTCTCCTTGGAAGACCAGCCAGGCGCATCGTTCCAAAGACGCCTGCCCTGCTTGAACACGTCCCAGCATTTCAACGATCTTATGTCTGATAACCTGATGATCCGCCAATCTTTTACCAAAAGTTCGCCGCTCCCTCGCCCATTCAATGGCGTCTTCTAAACATGCCCTGGCGGCGCCAATGGCCCCGGCTGCCATTGCCAGACGTTCATGATTGAAATTCGCCATGATACCCGGAAAACCCATGCCTTCCGCACCAATTAAATTTTCAGCAGGGACACGAACATCATCGAAATACAGCGCGGCTGTATCGGACGCCCACCACCCCATTTTCTTAATTTCCGTTCGTGAAAATCCGGCCCGGTCTCGTTCAACAAGAATCAAGGAGACACCACTAGCCCCCTCCCCGCCCGTACGAACAGCCACGGTATAATAATCGGCGCGCAGTCCGCTTGTGATGAACATTTTAGATCCATTGATGACATATTCATCGCCATCACGCACAGCCGTGGTCTTTATATTCGCGACATCAGACCCACCGGAGGGCTCAGTGATGGCAAGACAGATAATCTTCTCGCCCTTTAAAACATCCGGTGCAATTTTCGATTTCAACTGAGATGATCCCAGTGCCAATATGGGCGGCAATCCAATGGAATGGACCATCAGACTTGCATTAATTCCACCGGCACCAACACGCGCTAATTCATCCGCCGTCACCAATCCAAAGAAAGGGTCACTGCCAACATCAGTCCCTCCATATTCTTCAGGAAAGCCCAAACCCAAAAGCCCTATATCAGCAGCCTTTTTATAAAGCTCACGTGGAAACCCCTCGGCTTCATCCCAATCATGGGCAAAGGGCATGATTTCTTTGTCGATAAAGCGGCGTAGCTGGGTGCGCCAGGCATCATGATCTTCGGTGTAAAAGGGCGAACGTCCACGCAGGCCACCATAATCAAGCGGATGAGACATAAAGAACTCCAAAAATTTACATCAAAGAGTGAACCAAAAATCTCTTTCACACAATCGTGTCGTTCTTTTAATGCAGCTACAATCCCAAACATGCTAAAGGCGACCGAGATGCTGTGTTAAAAATAAAGGGCAATCCATGAACCGGCTGAAAAAACTATTCTCGGGTTCGGCGCTTCTCCTCATAATCGCCGCAGTCTTATTTGGGCGACTGGCTTATATGAACATACGCGCCGCCGACCCCATGCCATATGGTTTCCAGCAATATGAAGCTGCAGCATTTCAAAAGGCTCAGGAAGACGGTGGCATCATCATGGTCGATGTGTACGCAAGCTGGTGCCCCACCTGTTTGTCTCAGCATAAGACGCTGGAAACTTTATTAGAAAATCCAGAATATGAGGGCGTTCGAGGCTTCCGTGTCGATTTTGAAGGCGACCTCGATTTTGTCAAAGCGCACCGGGTCAACGCGCAGTCAACAATCATCATGTATGACGGCACACAGGAAATCTCTCGTACCATTGGTGTGACAAATGCTGAGGGCATTCATGCTCAAGTAACCCAGGCAGTGAAACGACGGTCAGCTCCCCTTTCGTGACAGCATTATTTCTTGCATTCCTGGCCGGTGTTCTCACAACCCTGAACCCGTGCGTCCTTCCCATGCTGCCTTTGATATTCTCTGGCGCATTTGCGCAGGGGCGCAAAGGGCCACTGGTTTTGGCTGCAGGCCTGGTGCTTTCCTTCACCACCATCGGCGTGCTTATCGCAGGGTTTGGTCACAGCATCGGCCTGGACACCAATATGATTCGCCTGGGTGCGGCTGTCTTCTTGCTCATTGCAGGATTAATATTGGCTAATGAGGTGGCACAGGCTATTTTCGCACGACTGACTGCCCCCTTAGCAAGTGGCGCAAACACCGCTTTAAATCGCTTTCAGTTGGAAGGAAATAAAGGCCAATTCATCTTGGGCCTGTTGCTCGGCGCTGTCTGGAGCCCTTGCGTCGGGCCAACTCTAGGTGCGGCCATGGCTCTTGCGTCCCAAGGTGAGGCTTTAGGTGAAATCACATTGACAATGGCTGTTTTCAGCTTTGGCATGGCTACAGTGTTTTTGGCGATCGCTTATGGCTCTCGCACAATCCTGTCAGGCCATGCGCCCCATATTCAAATGCTCTCAAAAAAAGCGCGCCCCATATTCGGATGGCTCCTCATCCTGGTCGGCGCGCTCATTTTATCTGGTTTTGATAAATTACTTGAAGCACAGCTTCTAAGCATCATGCCGGATTGGCTTATTGCGCTTACAACCCGTTATTAGGGGACTTCAACCATCACCTGTTTTCGGGCTTCGATCAAAAGCTCATCCATAGCTTTCCGCAGACGATGATCGGAAATATCCACGCCGCGTGCGATAAAGTCCGCTTTGACCTTCCGAAATACATCGTCATCGCCGACTTCTTCCAAATCCGCGCGAACAACGTCTTTTACATAAGCTTCCGCATCGTCACCTGAGAGACCGAAAAGCTCCGCCGCCCATTCGGCAACCAAACGGTCTCTGCGCATTTCGGTTTTAAAACGCAACTGGTCATCATGGGCAAATGCGCCTTCAAAGCCTTTTTCACGATCATCAAAGGTGGTCATCGATCCCTGCTCCTTTTCCTTAGGGGGTTCTCTTTAAAATAAGGGCTAATCCAGCCGCTATCAACCCTTGCAATCTTTAATTGAACGCGCATTGATCTAAAGCAAATTTAATCGGCGTATCTTTCATTGTCACCAACTGTACAATAGGCTAATGTCCGCGCGCCTAATCAAGGGGTCAGATTTCGACCCACAGCCGGGGTTTTTAAAATATGTCGCGCCGCCGTCAGATTTATGAAGGAAAGGCCAAAATACTCTATGAAGGGCCGGAACCCGGCACTCTCATCCAGTATTTTAAAGATGATGCCACCGCCTTCAACGCTCAGAAAAAAGCGTCTTTGTCAGGGAAAGGCGTGTTAAATAATCGCATTTCCGAACATGTGTTTTCAGCACTTAGCGGGATTGGCATCCCCAATCATTTCATAAAACGCCTGAACATGCGGGAACAGCTTGTCCACGCTGTGGAAATTATTCCTATTGAGGTGGTTGTCCGTAACACGGCCGCCGGGTCCATATGCAAGCGCCTGGGACTGGAAGAAGGAACAGCGTTACCGCGTACAATCGTCGAATATTATTATAAAAATGACGAATTAGGCGACCCGTTGATTTCAGAAGAGCATATCGCGTGCTTTAGCTGGGCAACGTCAGAAGAGCTGGACGACATCACGTCCATGGCCCTGCGCGTCAATGATTTCATGAGCGGTATGTTTGCAGCCATAGGCATTAAACTGGTCGATTTCAAACTGGAATTCGGACGCCATTATCAGGGCGATCAGATGCGCGTTCTTCTAGCGGACGAGATCAGCCCGGACGGGTGCCGGCTTTGGGATATGGCAACGGGCGAAAAACTGGATAAGGACCGTTTCCGCCGTGACCTTGGTGGCGAGGTTGAAGCCTATCAGGAAGTCGCTCGCCGCTTGGGACTGATCCCCGATGAAAACAGTACAGAAGTTTTAGATTTCACCAAACACCGTGAAAAAAAGGAAAAGGAAAAGCGTCCATGAAGGCCCGTGTGCATGTCACTTTGAAAACAGGTGTTCTTGACCCGCAAGGCAAGGCCATTGCCCACGCACTTGGCGATCTGGGTTTTTCCGGTGTAGGCGACGTACGCCAGGGCAAATATATCGAGATAGAGCTCGACACGGATGATAAGGCACAGGCTGAAAAGTCCGTAGAGCAGATGTGCCGCAAGCTTTTAGCGAACACGGTTATTGAAAATTATCACATTGATATCGATTGAGGGTGACGATGAAAGCTGCAGTCATTGTTTTTCCCGGATCAAATTGCGACCGGGACGTAAAAGCGGCCCTTGAAAAAGTCTCCGGGGTGGCACCAGATATGGTCTGGCACGGGGATAGTGAACTCCCTAAAACAGATCTAATTGTTTTACCCGGCGGATTTTCCTTTGGGGATTATCTGCGATCAGGTGCCATTGCCGCGCGCTCTCCTATCATGAAAGAAGTAGTTAAAAGGGCACAAGAAGGCACGCCGACGCTTGGCATCTGCAATGGTTTTCAAATTCTGACTGACGCAGGGCTTCTACCAGGCGTGCTTATGCGGAATGCAAATTTGAACTTCCTGTGTAAAGACGTAACGCTAACAGTTGAAAACAGCCAGACCACTTTTACCAATGCTTATGATTCCGGGTCATCAATCACAATTCCCATTGCCCATCATGACGGCAATTATTTCGCTGATGAGGATACACTGAAAGAGCTTGAAGATAACCGCCAAGTTGCCTTTCGTTATCAGGACAACCCCAATGGCTCAGTACATGATATTGCCGGGGTGACCAATAAAAGCGGCTCTATCTTAGGTATGATGCCACATCCTGAACGCCTCATTGAGGACGATTTAGGCGGTCGCGATGGGCGTCGCCTTTTTGAAAGCCTGGTCGCGGCTCTTCAATAAATAGACGGTTTTATTAAAACCAAACGGCATTTAATCGCAACCCTAGTGACGGGCGTTAAGGCATCATTGCGCGCGCTTTGTTTCCTAAAACTGAGTTACTATGGTTTGACGGCATTGGGCTGTGTGCATTGGAAGTGACCCATCTCTCTAAAAATAAATATTCCCCATCATAGTTTGCGAAATTGACGACAATTCAATTTAAAACTCAATATCAGATAGTCTCATTTGCATTTACATTTTCAATTCTTTGATATTCAATACTGTTAGTTTGTTATCTATATTAAAGAGTATTTTTAATGGCTGTGCCAAGCCAACATTCCAATACCTCAGTTCAGGTGGATTATTCCATTGCCATCCTGTCCTCACGTGAGACAGCGCAAACACTTCAAAGATGTTTAGATACGACAATTCAAGGCTTAGGCGAGCGGCGGGCACTTATTGATGTTCTCATAAACGGCAATCACGATTTATCACTTCAGGTGAGACAAATCCTGCAAGACTATGAAAACACGGCAAGTGTTCCAGAAAATATTTCTATCCGCCTGTGGGAGAAATCATTCGCAGACAAGGCCTCTGCCTGGAACAGCTACATACATCAAATCTGGCCCTTATCGCAAAAATGCTTTTTCCTCGACGGCTACGCATTCCCACATAAGAATAGTTTCAATGATATGGCAAAAATGCTTGATCAAAACCCATATCATCACGCCGTCAGCGCCGTGCCTACACAAGGTCGCTCAGCCCCCCTTCTAAGGAAAGCTATGGCCGATACGTCGGGTCTGCACGGCAATTGCCATGCCCTTAGAGGGGAAGTTGTTTCGAGATTTAGAGACATATCATTTCACCTGCCACAAGGCCTTTATCGCGTAGATTCACTTATTGGTGCGGCACTGAAATACAATCTGGACCCTAGTCACCATCGCTGGAGGAATGGGCGAATAGGTGTTTGTCTCGACGCCAGTTGGGACATTCCGAACGAGCAGAGTTTTATTCAACAGGTAAAGCAGTTTGTTAAAAGACGGTTCAGACAATCCCGTGGTGTTTTAGAGAACCATGCCATAGGTGAGATTTTCTCTATTAGAAAACAACCCCTCAGCGCATTACCTGAACAAGCCTCTGAACTCATGTCCCGTTGCCAGAGAAAAACCCTTAAAGGAAAATGGGCGCTGATAAAAAAAGACCCTCTTTTGCTCTATTATTTTCTATTCTCTTCGGCTGCAGATCATTCTTCCCTCAAAAGTGAATCGGCAACCTTAGTATTCGGGTTAAATACGCCGCATCATGCGGAAAATCAAAAGATCGAGGACGATTTTGAGAAAGTTGCGTGATCTGACCTTGCATAAAGTGTCGTATTCTGGGAAATCATGCGCACAGGGCTTTTCTTAATGAGATATCCGAGATGCACGCGCAAAACCCAAACACAGAAATCACCACCCAGGTCATAAAGGACCACGGACTGTCCCCTTCAGAATATGAAACAGTTCTGGAACAATTGGGGCGCGCACCAAATCTGACTGAATTAGGAATTATTTCCGTCATGTGGTCGGAACATTGTTCCTACAAATCGTCCCGCATCCATTTGAAAACACTGCCCACAGAAGCACCCTGGGTCATTCAGGGGCCAGGTGAAAACGCCGGTGTTATTGACATTGGGGACAATCAGGCGGCCATTTTTAAAATGGAAAGCCACAATCACCCCAGCTTTATCGAACCTTATCAAGGGGCAGCGACGGGCGTTGGCGGTATTTTACGTGATGTATTCACCATGGGCGCACGCCCAATCGCCAATATGAATGCACTTCGTTTTGGCGAACCAGATCACGAAAAAACACGCCACCTGGTATCAGGTGTGGTTGCAGGCATTGGCGGCTATGGCAATTGCGTAGGTGTGCCAACCGTTGGCGGTGAAACAAATTTCCACAAAGCCTATAACGGTAATATTCTTGTCAACGCCATGAATGTTGGCTTGGCGGATCAGGATAAAATTTTCTATTCCGCAGCCGCAGGTGTCGGAAACCCCGTTGTTTATGTCGGTTCGAAAACCGGACGGGATGGCATTCATGGTGCGACAATGGCCTCTGCTGAATTTTCAGACGATGCAGAGGAAAAGCGCCCAACGGTTCAGGTTGGTGACCCTTTCACTGAAAAACTGTTGATTGAAGCCTGTCTTGAATTAATGGCATCAGATTCCATCATCGCGATTCAGGATATGGGTGCGGCTGGCCTTACATCCTCTTCAGTCGAGATGGCTTCTAAGGGCCGCGTTGGCATTCATTTAAACATGAACGCCGTGCCTTGCCGTGAAGAGGCAATGCTGCCCTATGAAATGATGCTCTCAGAAAGCCAGGAGCGTATGCTCATGATCCTGCGGCCGGAGAAGCAGGATTTCGCCCGCGCGATCTTTGAGAAATGGGGCCTGGACTTTGCAGTCATCGGGCATTTGACGGATAGCAATCATCTCGTCCTTGAATTTGATGGAGAAATTGTCTGTGATCTCCCCATAGACGCACTGGCAGACGCTGCCCCAGCATATGATCGCCCGTTTGATCTGCCAACACCACCCGCAACCATCCAGGCTGAAGACGTAGATGAAGCGGACGACTATATCGCCGTCTTAAAGCAGCTCGTCAGCTGCCCTGACCTTGCGAGCAGACGTTGGATCTGGGAGCAATATGATCATATGGTCATGGCCGACACAATCGGGCGCCCTGGCGGCGACGCGGCTGTTGTCCGCGTTTATGATACGGCTAAAGCCTTAGCTATCTCCACGGACGTTACACCGCGCTATTGCGAAGCCGACGCATTTGCAGGGGCAAAACAGGCTGTTGCAGAAACCTGGAGAAATATTACAGCAGTGGGCGGCACACCGCTGGCCATTACAAATTGTTTGAACTTCGGCAATCCAGAGCGTCCCGAAATCATGGGTCAATTTGTGGCGGCCATTCGTGGCATCGGCGAAGCTGCACGGACATTGGACTATCCCATCGTTTCCGGCAATGTATCGCTTTACAATGAAACCAATGGTCATGCTGTCCAACCAACACCGGCTATTGGTGGCGTCGGCCTTTTAAAAGATGCAAGCAAAAGGGCCTCTATTCCCTTTAAAACGGAAGGCGACTTCATCTTTTGCGTTGGCGAAACACAAGGCCATCTGGGCGCTTCTCTCTATCTAAGAGAAATATGTGGGAGGGAAGAAGGAGCACCGCCCCCTGTCGACCTCGATATAGAGCGCAAAAACGGCGATTTTGTCAGAGGCCTGATAGAAAAAGGGCTCAGCAATACTGTTCATGATATCTCTGACGGTGGCCTCGCTGTTGCATTGGCAGAAATGGCCATGGCATCAGGGCTTGGTGCCAAAATAAATACAGCTGGTAAAACACCATTACACAGTTATCTTTTCGGCGAGGATCAGGCGCGCTATATTGTCTGTATAAAACACTCAGACGCAGAACAGATGCAAACCCTGGCCAATGCAGCCAATGTATTTGTGGAAGAGCTTGGGCAAGTCAGCGGGAATGAATTGACATTTGGCGATCAGATGACCATATCCGTTGCAGAATTAACTCAAGCACATGAAGCCTGGTTGCCAGATTATATGAGTAAAGCTGACAGCGTCTGAAAAGAGCCATAGAAGGACTTAAACATGCCAATGGACGCCCGCGATATTGAGCGGATGATTATAGAAGCACTGCCTGATGCCAAAGTTACCATCCAAGACCTGGCTGGTGACGGTGATCATTATGCAGCCCAGGTCGTGTCAAAAGCCTTTGAAGGCAAGACACGGATCAAGCAGCATCAAATGGTATTTGATGCCCTGCAGGGGCGTATGGGGGAACAGCTTCATGCTTTGACCCTGCAAACAAGCACGCCTGAAGATTAAACCCGGATCGGTTGAAAAAAGGACAATCCCATGACCAACCCAGCTCATGAACGCATTCAAAAAGAAGTCGACGACAATGACGTCGTCTTGTTCATGAAAGGCACGCCCCTCTTCCCTCAATGCGGCTTTTCCGCAGCGGTCGTAGATGTGCTGGAACGCGTTGGAATCGAATATTCCTCTCATGACGTTCTGCAAGACCCTGAATTACGCCAGGGCATTAAAGAATTCTCTAACTGGCCGACTATTCCACAAGTCTATGTCAAAGGTGAATTCATTGGTGGCTGTGACATCGTGCGTGAAATGTTCGCCAATGGTGAATTAGACGCATTTCTGTCTGAAAAAGGCGTCGCAAAAGCCGCGTCATAATTGACGTATAAAACGATATTCCGTCGTATTTGAGATATCATTGAGCGCACGCACATCCTGTGTGCGCTCAAATCCGTTCTTCTCATAGAAACGGTGTGCGCGCTTAAATTTTGTGTCGCTCCACAATTCTATATGTTGCGTGCCATAACGGTGCGCAGCATCCAAGATCAGATCAAGCATTGAATTGGCCAGGCCTTGACCACGTAAATTCTGGTCCAGATAGAGCTTTTTTAGCTCAATTCCACCCACAACCGGACTCCATCCAATACATGCCTGAACGGCCCCCGCCTTTTCAAGGACCCAGGATCGACCACCCATGGCTTTAAACCCAGAATTGAAGGTTTTTAGGATGGGCTCCTCCCCATCCACGTCCAGATACACACCCTCATATTCCGAAAAACAACGATCAACCAAAGAGATAATCCCTTCAGCGTCAGAATCCAAAGCCGGACGGATGATGTTTAATTCAGGCGGTGTCGTGATATTCAGCTGATGGGGGGCCTGCATCACGGCACCCTTTATCGACCACCCCTCTGTTATAGGAAGGTCGTGATTCCCAACCTTTTCAAACCCAAGCCGGCGATAAAACGCCTCTGCATTTAGCGTCGCCCTCAGGCTGACATCGTGAAAACCAGCTCTGTGAACCTGCGTTAAAGCATGTTTCAGTATTTGAGAGCCAATACCCGAACCATAGGCTTCCGGCGCTGTAAAACAATGTGTAATTCGAGCCCGATTTTCACCTTCTTCAATCCAACCTGAGATACCAAGCACAGCCCCTGCCCGCTCATAGACATAACCATGGGCTGGAATTTTCATTCTAAAGACCTGGTTAGTCGGGTCGATTAAGTGGCGGACAGCTTCCTCGCCATAAGCATCTTTGCAGCCTATGGCGGTTGAACGCCTGATTAATGCAAAGAGCGCCTCATCTTCCCAATAGAAATTTGGGCGGATCAGTGCAATCCCCTTAGATCGCCCGTGTCTCATACCAGTTTTTCCGCCGTGCAAAGCTTGCTTCTACTGCCGTACGCTCTGCAAGCGTGAGATATGGGTTCCAGATTTCAAACACCAACATGATACGTGGCTCATCGCCCAGGTTTTCAACCCTGTGGTCAAAGCTGTCGTCGAAGACAAAAGCTTTACCTTCCTTCCAAACATGCCACTTATCGCCCACCTGTATGCGGGCCTTATCATTCGTCTTTAAAGGCAAATGCACTGTCGCATGCGTATTCACCTGTCCATAATGGGCAGGAATACGGGCACCCGGTGCCAGAACAGAGAAATAGGCTGAAACACTCTTCCCACCCAATTGAGAAAGCGGGAGTTTCTTCAAAAGTTCGAGCGTTTTCGGGAATAATTTGATATTTTCTTCAATCTCTTTCGTATTACGATACAAGAAAATGCTGCGCCAAAAATTTTGGTCATCCGTACCAATTTCCGCACCCAAATGCGCATTCAAGCCGAATTCACTTAACGATCCATCTTTCGCGGCTTCATATTCAGCAAGAATGTCTTTAGCCGCATATTCAAGCTCGTTCAGCCATTTAAAACTGCCACGATCAAAAACAGGCTTAGGTTTCAGATCAGGCATATAGAAAACTGTAGGGCGTTGCTTTTCATCTTTGAACCTCACTGTTTCATCAAAAGAGCCCGGCCAAATACCGTTCAGCACGCGACCCACAGACTCCCCTGGGAAGCGCTTAGCGGCATCTTCGACCGCTGCCTTATGCAGGTTATCCAAGGCTGCGTTTAAAAGCCTTGCAGCAAATTCAATACGCTCCCGCATAACGCCGGGCACATCACCGCTCTTCACAGCCAGCATCATCGTTGGATCCAGTTGAAAAGCGGCTGAGAAAGCCGCCGCAGCCCGCGCCCCTTCATTGATCATGGATGCTGCACACCCGTAAAACAGATAAGACACAGCATTAGACGGATCGAGGTCAATTGCTTCCCGATAGATTTTTATCGACGTTGCAAAGTCCTGTTTTGAATCATGACAGAGGCCAAGAGAATGACGGTGTCCGACAAGGTCAGGTTCCACCTCTATCACACGCTTCACAAAGCCAATAGCTTCATCAAACCGCCGGTCTTTAACAGCGCTCTGCGCGAGATAGGAAAGTGCCCTTTTTTCTTTAGGATCAGCTTCCAAAACCTGCCGCGCCAGCTCTTTCGCTTCAGCTTTTTTCCCCGCTGCATCCTTGATGAAAAGAGAATTCAAAGTTTCTTCGATATTTATCTTTGTATCCTGCGCGGTCATTGCGCCACCCCTCTTACTAAAATCTGCTGTGTATAAATGATAAAGGCCGGGACAGTGAAACACCATCCCGACCTTTGAATTTTTTCAGCTCTAATGCTGACCGCGTCAAGCTTAACGGGAATAAAATTCGATAACCAGATTTGGTTCCATCCGCACAGGATAAGGAACTTCATCAATGGTTGGAACGCGGACATAAGTGACTTTGGTGCCATCACCTTCTGCAGCCAGATATTCCGGCACATCGCGTTCGTTGGAGCCTTGAGCTTCCAACACCAAATTCATTTGTTTTGATTTTTGACGAACTTCTACAACATCACCGGCTTTCACACGGTAGCTGCCGATATTCACTTTACGACCATTGACCATGACATGGCCGTGGTTGATGAATTGGCGCGCTGAGAAAACTGTTGGAACGAATTTCGCACGATAGATAATAGCGTCCAAACGACTTTCCAACAGGCCGATCAGGTTCACAGACGTATCGCCTTTACGACGGACAGCTTCTGCATAAATACGGCGGAATTGCTTCTCAGTGATGTTACCGTAATAGCCTTTCAGCTTTTGCTTAGCGCGCAGCTGAATGCCGAAATCAGACAATTTGCCTTTGCGGCGTTGGCCGTGTTGGCCTGGGCCATATTCGCGGGCATTGACCGGGCTTTTGGGGCGACCCCAAATGTTTTCACCCATACGGCGGTCAATTTTATATTTGGCGGAAATCCGCTTACTCATGTTCGTCTCCGAAACGCTTGAAGTTAAAAAATATGCCGAGAACGCGCCACCAGATCGATTTTATCTGATGCGAGCACCGCTTCACTCGGCCTGCGGGCTCTTTCAACTGCAGGGGCGTTATAGCGCCCATCCCTGCAAAGTCAAGCTTTGCTGCTATTTTCTCGGAAATAAATCGAGCTTTTTAATCACCCCACGCAGTGTCTGTGTTTCCTGCGCAGTAAAGCCAGCGCGCTGGATGAGATTTCGCAAAGTACGACGCATAACAGGTGCACGGTCTTCGGGGAAGAAATACTCGCGTGCTTCAAGCGCATCTTCCAAATGCGCAATCAGGCCTTGCACGTCCTTTTTATCCGCATGGCCCGAATAATCCCGTTCCAACCGATAAGCTGCTGTTTCATCCGCCGCCTTAAACCACTCATAAGCAAAAATGATGACCGCCTGAGCCAGGTTCAAAGAGCCGAAATCCTGGTTCAGCGGCACAGTTAAAATCGCATCAGACGCAGCAATATCATCATTATCCAGGCCTGAACGTTCAGGGCCAAAGAGAATACCGACACGCTCCCCTTTCCCATCCAGTTGGCGTGCCTGAGCAGCCCCAAATGAGGGGGTCACAACTTCTTTCAACATGCCACGGGGGCGACGCGTGGTCGCCAGCACAATATTACAGTCCTCAACAGCGGCTTGAACGTTGTCAAACACCTGCGCCTCATCCAAAACGCGATCCGCACCAGAAGCCGCAGGGCCTGCCGCAGGGTTAGGCCAACCATCGCGCGGCGAAACCAACCTCATATCCGTCAAACCAAAATTCAACATCGCGCGAGCCGCTTTGCCGATATTCTCACCCAATTGCGGGCGGACGAGAATGATAGCAGGTTGCGCCATTAAGCAGCCTCACCAGCCAGTCGTTTCAGCACTTTCTCGCGACCAATCAAAGGCAATAGCACAGCCATTTCTGGACCATGTCCTTCACCAGTCAGGGCCAGACGCAGGGGGAGAAACAAAGCCTTCCCTTTATGTCCGGTGGCGTCCTTAACTGCGCTCGTCCAGTTTTTCCAACTGCTTTCATCCCAAACACCTTCGGGCAGCAGTTCACATGCTTTCTGCAGATAATCCATATCCTCGACAACGGGCGTAATGGGACCATGGATAACCGCCCACCAAGTGTTTACGTCGCTCAACACTTCCAAATTTGCACGCACGGCATTCCAGGCCGCTTCATCCATGCCTTCTGGCAAGCGGTCTTGAACACTCTCAAATGCGGTTTCGTGAAGGATTTTGGCGTTAAGAGACTTCAGCTCATCCTCATCGAACTTCGCTGTGGCGCGGCCAAATTTCCCAAAGTCAAAGCTATCAATCAAAGGCACCAGGGACGTAAAAGGCTCGACCGGGTCAGATGTCCCCAGACGCGCCAGCTTGGCCATTAAAGTAATGGCTTCAACACCTTCTGTTTTGAAATGCTCAACACCTGTCGAACCCAAGCGTTTGGACAGCCCCTGCCCTTCTTTCCCAGACAATAATGCCGCATGAGCATAATTGGCTTTACCCCCGTCCAAAGCTTCAATCATTTGAATTTGAACAGCGGTGTTCACCACATGGTCCTCCCCACGCACCACATGGGTGATATTCCATTCAATATCATCCACAACGGAGGGCAACATATAAAGATAGCTTCCATCTTCGCGAATAAGAATGGGGTCAGACAAGGACGACATATCAATGGACGTATCCCCGCGAATGAGGTCATTCCACTCCACCCGCACGCCCTCATTCAATTTGAAGCGCCAATGCGGCTTACGGCCCTCGGCCTCTAATTTCGCATGATCTTCATCACTTAGATTTAATGCCGCACGATCATAGACAGGTGGCTGATGCCGCGCCAGTTGCAGCTTCCGCTTAACGTCCAGTTCTTCCGCACTTTCATAACAGGGGTATAAACGTCCCATGGCTTTAAGCTTTTCAGCCGCTTCATCATATTTGTCAAAGCGCGCAGATTGGCGAAATTCATCATCAATATCCATGCCAAGCCAGGCGAGATCAGCACGGATAGCTTCAACATATTCTTCACGGCTGCGTTCCACATCCGTGTCATCCAGACGCAGAATAAATGTGCCACCATGTTTACGGGCGAAGAGCCAGTTCAACAGAGCCGTACGAATATTACCCACATGGAGTTTACCCGTCGGGCTTGGAGCAAAACGAACAATTGGTGAAGTCTCAGTCATAAAAGGTCCAAATCCTATTCATCTGACCAGCGATGAAATTCATAATCTACAGCATCACGATAGCCATTGGTTATCGGGTAACGGCGATCGCGGCCAAAATTCTTTGATGATATTTTTACGCCAGGCGGTGCCTGCCGGCGCTTATATTCTGCCACATAGAGCAAATGTTCAATGCGTTTGACAATCTCTTTATCATGGCCTCTCGCCACGATCTCCTCAATACCCATTTCCCGCTCAATCAGACATTGAAGCATGTCATCCAACGCTTCATAAGGCGGCAGGCTGTCTTCATCTTTTTGATCAGCACGAAGCTCAGCACTGGGTGGTTTTGTGATGATACGTTCTGGAATGACCTGAACTGCGGGGCCTAAGCCGGTTTTTGGCACATGGGCATTGCGCCAGTGACACAGCTCAAACACAGTCATTTTATAAATATCTTTTAAAACCGAATAGCCGCCGCACATATCCCCATAAAGCGTCGCATAACCCACAGACATTTCCGATTTATTGCCCGTGGTAACAACCATCGCACCGCTTTTATTCGATAAAGCCATGAGCAATATACCACGGATACGAGCCTGGATATTTTCCTCCGTCGTATCGGGAGCAAGGCCTTTAAATAAAGGCTCAAGCATTGAGCCAAAAGCGCTCACACCATCTTCAATGATGATGCTGTCATAGCGGACGCCCAAAGCCTTGGCACAGGCCTCTGCATCGTCAAGGCTCTCCTGGCTTGTATAGCGAGAGGGCATCATCACGCAATGGACTTTATCAGCACCTAAAGCGTCAACCGCCACAGCCGCCGTCAAAGCGCTGTCAACACCACCCGACAACCCTATGATAACACCTGGAAATTTATTTTTCAGAACATAGTCTCTAAGGCCAAGTACCATGGCTTGGTAAATTCCCTTAAGACCTTCCGAAGTTTTAGCCTGAGTACCATTTTCCATCTGCCAGGCATCGCCTTGCCTGGACCAGTTGGTCAATTCAAGCGCCTCTTCCCAGTCGGGTAGCTGAATGCAGACCTGTACCTTATCATCAATGATAAAAGAAGCACCATCAAAGACCAGCTCATCCTGACCACCAAGCTGATTAATCATCATCAATGGCAAACCTGTTTCACGCACCCGCGCCTGCGCATGGAAATACCGTTTTTCAAGCTTATCAACTTCATAAGGGGACGCATTAGGGACGATGAGAATATCCGCCCCTTTTTTCTTCAAATGTGCCGCCACGCGAGGCAACCACATATCCTCGCAAATCATCAAGCCCAGCTTTACACCGCGAAACTCAACCGGATCTTCCAACGCACCTTGATCAAAGACCCGGATTTCATCAAAAACCCCATAATTTGGAAGCTCATATTTGGAACGAACGGCCCTTACCTCGCCGTCATCCAACAGGAAAAGGCTGTTGTATAATTTGCCACCCTCAGCCCGTGCAGACCCGACGATCATCGCGGGTGCACCATTTTTTGTAAGCTTTGCAAGGGCTTCCAACGCCGTTAACGCATCACTCTGAAAGGCTGGTTTCAACACCATATCTTCTGGCGGATAACCCATGAGAACCATTTCAGGAAAGACAACAAGATCAGCGTGAAGTGCGGCCGCACGACTGTGATAGTCCTTTATCAAAGCCGCATTATCCGCAATGGCCCCAACACATGGGTTGGTCTGTGCAATGGCGATTGAAAGTGCGTGTGTCATGAGCGCCTTTTACAGCGCTTGCACGCACATCACAAGCACATCAATCGCTATTCCGCCGCCAAAGCCTTTTCTTCTTCCTTCAAGGCTTCTGCAATTAAGAAAGACAGCTCCAGAGACTGCGAAGCATTCAGCCGCGGATCACAGTGCGTATGATAGCGATCAGCCAGCTTTTCTTCTGTAATCGCCTGTGCACCACCGGTGCATTCTGTCACATTCTGCCCTGTCATTTCGCAGTGAATACCGCCCGCATGAGTACCTTCTGAGCGGTGCACCGCGAAAAAGTCCTTCACCTCACCCAGCACCCGTTCAAAGGGTCTGGTTTTAAAGCCATTGGCAGATGTCAGAGTATTGCCATGCATGGGATCGCAGGACCATACGACACGCTTCCCTTCCCGCTTGATCGCACGGGCCAATTTGGGCAGATGTTCTTCGACCTTGCCTGACCCGAAACGGCAAATGAGTGTCAACCGACCTGGTTCGTTATTCGGGTTCAACTTATCAACAACGCGCAACAAATCATCTTCGCTCATCGTTGGGCCGACTTTTGTCGCCACTGGGTTTCCGATACCACTTAAGAATTCGACATGGGCACCATCTGGATCACGGGTGCGGTCTCCAACCCACAGGAAATGCGCCGATGTGTCATACCAATCGCCAGTCAGACTATCCTGCCGGGTCAAAGCCTGTTCATAGCCAAGCAATAAAGCTTCATGGCTGGTGTAGAAATCTGTGCCTTTTAGCTGAGGCACATCATCAGGTCCAACACCGCAGGCCTGCATGAAATCAAGTGCTTCTGAAATGCGATCAGCCAATTCGCGATATTGCGCGCTCGCCGGTGAATTGCCAACAAAGTCCAAAGTCCACCCATGAACCAGGTGCAGGTTTGCAAAGCCGCCCTGGGCAAAGGCCCGAAGCAGGTTCAATGTAGAGGCCGCCTGGGTATAAGCCCGCACCATGCGCTCAGGATTAGGCACTCGGCTTTCTTCGGTAAAATTAATATCATTGATGATATCACCGCGATAGGTATCCAGTTCAACGCCACCTTGGGTTTCCGTTGGTTTTGAACGCGGTTTGGCAAATTGGCCAGCCATACGGCCGACTTTGATCACTGGACGTTTGGCACCAAAAGTCAGAACCACGGCCATCTGCAGCAGCACACGGAACGTATCGCGGATGTTGTTCGGGTGAAATTCAGCAAAGCTTTCCGCACAATCACCACCTTGAAGCAGAAAGGCATGGCCTTCTTCCACCTGCGCCAATTGCGCTTTCAAACGCCTGGCTTCCCCGGCAAATACCAGCGGCGGATAGTTCTGAAGCTGAGCCTCTACCTGCGCCAAATGTCCCGCATCCGGATAGGTTGGCATTTGCTTTACCGGCTTATTTCGCCAGCTGTCGGGGGTCCATTTTGCACCACTAAGTGTCATTTTACTTTACCTGCTGCACTGCACAATTCTTGCCAATTTATGTGTATTTACGCAATTTGGCTAGAATTTTTATGCTTTTAACGCATTAAAACGAATTCTTCCGCTGAAGACGGGTGAATAGCGACAGTGCGGTCAAAGTCCGCCTTGGTCGCACCCATTTTCATAGCGATTGCGACACCCTGAATGATTTCTGCTGCCTCCGGTCCGATCATATGCGCACCAATCACTTTGTCCGTCTTTGGATCGACAATGATCTTGGCCAAGGCACGTTCCTCACGGCCCGCCAATGTATGGCGCATCGGTCTGAAATCCGACTTGAAGACTTTGATCTCGCCATATTGGGCCCGTGCATCCTCTTCACTCAATCCCACTGTCGCGATAGGCGGCTGCGTAAATACGGCAGACGGCACACCAAAATGATCAGCTGACGTAGGCTTACCGCCAAAGACCGTATCAGCAAAAGCATGGCCCTCTTTAATCGCAACAGGTGTCAATGCGATGCGATCTGTGACATCACCAACTGCATAGATATGATCCACATTGGTCTGGGAATAATCATCAACCTTGATAGCACCGCGGTCATTGATTTGAACACCAGCGTTTTCCAGACCCAACCCAACGGTATTTGGCGTCCGTCCGACTGAATGCATCACTGCATCAGTCTCCAAAACGGTGCCATCACTTAAGACAGCCTTGATAGAACCATCAGCCTGTTTTTCGAGGCTTTCGAAAACGGCGTTGAAGTGGAATTTAATACCCTTTTCAGCCATCGCGTCCTGAGCACGTTGGCGCAGCTCATTATCAAAGCCGCGCAACACCATGTCACGGCGATATAATATGGTTACGTCCACACCAAGGCCCGCAAATATGCCTGCAAATTCAGTTGAGATATAGCCACCACCGGAAATGATGATACGCTTGGGCAACTCTTCCAGGTGAAAGGCTTCATTGGAGGTAAAGCCGAGCTCCGAACCCGGAAAATCAGGAATGAAGGGCGTACCGCCTGTGGCCACCAAAATATATTTAGCGGTCACGGTTTTGCCAGCGACATCCAATGTATGTTTATCTTTAATCGTCGCACGGCCATTGAGGATTTCAACCCCAGCATTGTTTAATGTTTGAATATAAAGGCCATTCAAGCGGTCAATTTCTTTGTCTTTATTGGCAACCAGCTTTTTCCAGTCAAAGCTGGGCTTTTCCTTCACATGCCAGCCAAAGCCTTCCGCATCCTCAAAGTCCTCACCAAAATGGGACGCATAGACAAACAGCTTCTTTGGGACACAGCCGCGAATAACGCAGGTACCGCCAACACGGAATTCTTCAGCCACAGCGACTTTCGCGCCATAGGATGACGCAATACGAGACGCACGCACACCGCCTGACCCTGCACCAATTACAAAGAGATCATAATCATATTCAGCCATGAAGAATTCCAACTCATATTCGGTAAAACCTGATCGCCGTCATATGACCCTTATCACAACGGCTTCAAGTCAGGGGTTGTGCACGTTTTCGTGAGAGAAGGCCAGAAGGAATTTGACCCATTTATTCAACACTGAGGTGCTTCAGGCTCCCCGCATTTTGTTCCCAGTTCTGTCCGTCAAAAGGTTCAATTGCGACACCATCAAATGACGACTGGTCCATAACCCGCATATTCACGCTCCATCCATCGGGATTGGAACGTGGCACATAAAAGCCCTTCACCCCGCAGGTGGCGCAGAAATAATGACGCGCAGTCTTTGAGTTGAAACGATAGTCCGTTAAACATTCCTCACCTTTTAAAAGGCGGAATTTTGACTTTGGGACAATGAGATGTTGATAGCCAAGCATATCGCACAGTGAACAATTACAGGCGTGAACTGTAACCGTCTTTGGTGCTTTGACCTCAAATTGTACGGAGCCGCAATGGCATTGGCCTTTGTGCCAGATATCTTCCATATCCACCCTTTCACTAGATTGGGTGTTCTAACATAAAGCTATTTCTGGACAAGCGCGACTTGAGCCCTTTGATATCTCAAACGGCGGCGGCGTTGGCAAATGAAGAGATAAAGGCTGGACGAAGAAAACAGCAAGCCCACAGATGGTCCGTCAATCGGTATCGGTATCTCAAAGCCAAAGAGGATATCGATGAAATTATTATTGCTGTTGTTGAAATTGCCATTCACTTCAATCAAGGCTGTAAAGGTAAAAGGCTGCGTTAAATCAATACCGCTGATATGAAATTGAGACAATGCACCAAGACCCAAAAGATCATTCCCGCCAGCAACGGGCGTGCCGTTAATCGCAACATCCAGCAGATTCAAAATACGTGAATTATTTGCGTTCTGCTTGCCAATGGCTATATCCAAGACATTGATATCCATGAACTCAATCGGGGTGCCATTGACATCCAAAGTTGCACCCAGGCTGGCAAGGACCAGGGTCGAGTTTGAGAAAAAGTTAAAGACAGAGGCAGTCAGAACATTATTCACCGGGTCATAGTTGATCAATAGCGAGTTCAAACCCGCCCAAGTAAATTGGTCACTATCTCCAACAGTCGCAGGTGCGCCAATATTAGGAGAAACTAGAAAAAGCTCTTGCCGGCGATCGTTTGACGCATTTTGAAAAGCCGTTGCTTCAAATTGAGCCAGGGTCCCAACGCTGTTAGACGCGCCAAAATCCACAACAGGACCCGCGTCCGCATCGCCTGTTAACAAGAAGAAAACAAAGAAGAGAGACACGAAAGTTGCGCCCGGTCCGCGCCGCAATGCCAGCAACAATTGCTGCATGCATGTCTCCCCAAGAAAGCATCAATACGTATTACTTAGGGCATATCTAGCTAATACTTTCTTAACATGCAATATAAAGTTGTAATTAAAATTTCCTTAACACCGCGGATTACTTGCACTTGCAAGTGTTATTATTAAAAACAATTTAACCGTTTAATTTTGACTTATTCAACCGTAACAGATTTGGCCAGATTTCGCGGCTGATCCACATCCGTTCCCTTCGCAACTGCAACATGATACGCCAGTAATTGCACGGGGATAGCATAAAGAAGTGGCGTTGTTATTGAATGAGAATGCGGCATTTCAATAGTGGCGACGGCAGACGGACCATGACCATTTAACCCATCCACATCTGACATCAAAATGACTTTGCCGCCGCGCGCGATTACTTCCTGCATGTTCGAGATTGTTTTCTCAAAAACCGGGCTGGTTGGCGCAACAACGATAACGGGGACATTTTCATCAATGAGCGCGATGGGGCCATGTTTCATTTCCCCCGCCGCATAGCCTTCTGCATGGATATAGCTGATTTCCTTAAGCTTCAGCGCCCCTTCCAAAGCAATAGGGTAATCAACACCCCGCCCCAAATACAATGCATCTCTGGCCTTGGCTATATCTTGCGCGATTTCTTCAATATGCTCATCATGATTAAGCACATTAGACATCAGCCCAGGTAATTCCTGAAAGGCCTGAACGATATCCGCCTCCTCTTTGTTATCAAGGCGCCCGACAGCACTCGCAAGTGCTGTTGAAAAGGCTGCCAGGACGGAAAGCTGGCATGTAAAGGCTTTGGTAGACGCAACGCCAATTTCAGGACCCGCAAATGTCGGCAGAACAATATCGGCTTCACGCTCCATCGAGCTTTCACGCACATTGACAACCGCCGCGACCAGTTGTCCGGCTGCCTTGGCTTGGCGCAGGACCTCCAATGTGTCTGATGTTTCACCGGACTGCGAAATCAACAAAGTCAGACCGCCATCTTGAAAAACCGGGTCCCGATATCTGAATTCAGAAGCGATATCCACTTCCACCGGGATATGCGCCATTTTCTCAATCCAATAGCGCGCGATCATTCCGGCATAATAGCTGGTTCCACAGGCAATAATGGTCACTTTGGAGATTTTGGATAAATCCAGATCCACATCTGGCAGGGAAACCGTCCCATGGAGGGGGTCAATATAAGCGGCCATAGTCTGGCTGACGACAGTCGGCTGCTCATAAATCTCTTTTTGCATGAAATGACGGTAATTGCCCTTGTCAATAAGAGCACCAGAGACGCTGGACGTGTCAACCTTGCGCTCGACCTCGCGGTCCCCTTCGTCAAAAACCTGATACCCGTCCTGACTCAACACCACCCAGTCGCCATCTTCCAAATAGCAAACGCGATTGGTTAAATGCGCAAGGGCAATGGCATCAGAACCCAAATACATTTCCCCCTGACCCTCACCGATAACCAAGGGACTGCCGCGTCGCGCACCAACCAGTAGATTATCTTCACCCGCAAAAATAATCGCCAAAGCGAAAGCCCCACGCAATTCTTTCAATGTCAGGCGAACGGCTTCGACCGGGCCATAGCCGTCATTCATATAATCTGTGACCATGACTGCGATGACTTCTGTATCAGTCTCAGTGGAAAACTCATGACCGCGTGCGGAGAGCTTTTCTCTCAAATCGCGAAAATTTTCGATAATTCCATTGTGGACAATCGCAACTTTATCTGTTGCATGCGGGTGGGCATTTTCTATCGTCGGTGCTCCATGCGTTGCCCAACGGGTATGCGCGATACCTGTATCCCCTGATAACGGCTCATCGTCGAGGTCTTTTTCCAGGTTGAACAGCTTCCCTGCCGCACGGCGTCTTGTAATCACGCCATCAACCAATGTTGAAACGCCGGCGGAATCATACCCCCTGTATTCCAACCGCTTCAGGCCAAAAAGCAAACGATCTGCCGCCGGTTGTTCACCAACAATCGCAATAATCCCACACATAGCTTATTGTCCCTTTTTCTTTGCCTGCATGCGTTCCCGGAACGCTTTAGCCCAACCTTTAATAGTTTTTTGTTTTCCGCGCCCAACAGCGAGATCACCTTCCGCAACGTCACTTGTAATAACACTGCCTGCGCCAATGATTGCTCCATCCGCGATTTTCACCGGTGCAACCAGCGCGCTATTTGATCCAATGAAGGCCCCTGCCCCAATTTCTGTCTTATATTTGAAGAAGCCATCATAATTACAGCTGATGGTCCCTGCCCCAATATTTGCATCAGCCCCGACAACAGCATCGCCCAAATATGTTAAATGACTGACCTTTGCGCCTTGGCCCAATTCGCTGTTCTTTATCTCAACAAAATTTCCGATCTTTGCATCAGGGCCTATATGCGCCCCCGGCCTGATACGCGCGAACGGGCCCACACTTGCCCCCGTTTCAATTCGGCACCCTTCCAAATGAGAAAAAGCGCGAATGACAACATTTGAAGCGACCTGCACATTCGGTCCAAAGACTACATTGGGTTCGACCAGAACATCATTTCCTAAATCAGTATCAAAGCTGAAAGTCACGGATTGCGGATCAATCAGGGTCACACCCGCTTCCATTGCGGCCTGGCGTTTGCGATCCTGATACTGTTTTTCAAGCGCGCTTAGATCCAGCCTTGAATTAACCCCGGCCACTTCGTCCTCAGGCGCAATATCATAGACCGCTTTAAATCCTTTGCGATCAGCGACAGCAACAATATCCGTGAGATAATATTCCTGTGCTGCATTATCATTATCGACATCCGCAAGAAGGTCAAAAAGCAATGGCGCGCGAACTGCCATAATCCCCGAATTACACAGATCAACGGCGCGTTCCGAGGAGGTGGCGTCTTTCCATTCACGGATCGTCAAAAGCACATCATCATCAACAATTAACCGCCCATAATGCGCAGGGTCTTTGGCTTTAAATCCCAAAACCGCCATCGCGCAGTCTTTGCCCCTCTCTTCCAATGCCTTAACCAGAGAAAGAAGTGTGTCTGGCCGTATAAGTGGCACATCGCCATATAGAATAAGAGCAACACCCTCAAAATCACCCAGAACGGGCTGTGCCTGCTGGACCGCATGGCCGGTGCCAAGCTGGGGGCTTTGCACTACGAGGTCAGCCCGTTGCTCATAAGCGGCCAACTGCTCTTTCTGCGCACCCACGATCAGCACAGAATGTTCAACATTCAACTCATCAAGGCTTAAGAACAGATGGTCAAGCATCGGCAGTCCACCGATGGGATGAAGGACCTTATGAAGACCTGATTTCATGCGGGTTCCCTTACCGGCAGCTAATATAACGGCAGCAAGGGAAGGAGTGTCTTTGAGTGATGCGCTCATAAACTTGTTTCTATTCTAAAATTGGCTGGCCCCTATGGACGCACAATGCCATACAGTCAGTCTATATTCCATATTCAGGTTGAAGAGAGTTTAAATAAATAAATGCAGCAAAATAATGTTTCCAAAAAACCTCTTATCGTCTTCGACCTTGACGGCACATTAGTGGATACCGCGCCGGATCTGACCCATGCCTTAAACCATGTTTTAACGTCCATCAACCGTCCAGTTGTAGAACTCTCTCAGGTGCGTCATATGGTTGGCGCCGGTGCCGCGGCAATGATCAAGCTTGGCACCCGCGCAACCGGGGCTGAAATCACTGACGAGGAAGAGCTTCAAGAGCTGCTGCAGCTTTATCTGAACTACTACAGCGCTCATATTTACGAGGAAAGCAAAGCCTTTCCCAATATGGTGGAGACTTTGGAGCATTTCCAAGCTCAGGACTTTCTTATGTCCATCTGCACCAACAAGCCAACAGCCATGAGCACACAACTCATTGAAGTCATGGGCTTGAGTGCTTATTTCCGGGTGAATTTCGGGGCCGACAGTGTCGCTTATAAAAAACCCGACCCACGCCACCTGCTGGAAACAATTAAACAATCAGACGGTCACCCCTCAAAAACTATCATGATTGGCGATTCAACCACCGATTTTAAAACGGCAAAAGCCGCTGGAATTCCCGTCATATTGGTGGATTTCGGATACAGCGATATTCCCGTTCAGACCTTGGGCGCTGACGCTGTCATCAGTGATTTCAGCGAATTGAAATCTATCGTTCCGGCTTTGCTTGATTTATGAGGTTCTTTTCTTAAAAGCTTTACGCATCAGATGTTTAGCCAACATCATCGGCGGCATACGAAGCCAATGGGAGCGCATATAAAGACAAGTCCTTTGCCACCCACCCCACTCCCGACGCCAGGCAGATGTTTCCAACATCATGGAACGGACTAAGTGATCCATAAGCGATAAAACCGGTTTTGAAGGCAAAGAATGCGCCACATCCCGCTCCAGAGCCTTATGACTTTCATCGCCTAAGACCAATCTCAAATAACGCAAGGCATAAGCCAAGGGCCGTATCACACCTAATTCCACCGATCGACGTTTCAATTTTCGATGAAAATCCGAGTCGAGTTTTACACACCCATCCATAATGTCTGAAAAATCAAACACCCCCCTCAGTCCACCCATGAGATCGCCGTCGTAGAATGTGTGAAGCGCACAATGGAGTGCCATATCCGGTCCATCCAGCACCTTCCATCCTTCAATCCGACTATCCTTGGCTTCGCTTAACAGCAGAGTGGAAGATGGCTTCAACCGCGCCGTCGGCGGGAGGATGGCATGGTGAATGTCAACAATGATGCCCCGTTTGTGATGCCGCATTGGCGGCAGTTCATGCATCCATTCCCGATAATAATGATCGTCATAAGCGTCTGTTTTAGCCTGCTGCCAACCATGGGATCGCAAAAGGCCCTCAATTTCCCGTAAATCATTGCGCGGACTTAGGAAATCAACATCCGAGCACATGCGCCCTTCAGACCCCGGCAGATCAATCGCCATATAGGCCAGGCCCTTAAGCAGAATTTTCGGACCGCCATAGCCTTGCAACGCATTGTCAATCCGCGACAATTCAAACTTCATTCTTTGTTGATTTGACTTTGTAATCAGAAGAGCGTCGTTGAAGGCCTCTGCTGCAACCGGGTCCAATTTCTCCAATATCGATTTTTCCTGACATATATCAGCCAGCCGACCGGACAATATCTCCCAATGTGCCAACCGCATCAGTGCTGCAAATTGTTCAGCATCATAATTTAAAAGCCGCCCAGGGTCCCGCAAAACGGAGATCAGGTCACGATTAGTGATCATGCCTCACCCCCCAGGCGATCGAAAGCCTCCTTGATCAAAGCAGCACCTTCTTCTTGGGAGGAGAAACGAATATGAAAGGCTGGCGCGCGACTGCACAGCTCTGTCAGGCAATGAAAGGCAGGCGCGCCTAATTTCCAATAGTTGACGGACGCACTGACCATTCGGGTTAAAGCTTCAATTGCCGGGCATTCTGTTATTTCTGCATCTGCTGCGGGATTAAAGCTCGGGAAGACGATCAAAGACGGTTTCGCATGGCGCTCATCCAAAATGTCGTCGACCGGCGGCTTTAAATAAGTGACATCGCCTTTGAAGGTATTCTCGAAAAGCCTGGAGAAACGATCCTCCGGCAGCTTGGATTTCATAGCGGCGATCGATTCATTCTTTAATGAAATGGGCCGCGTATAAGGAATATGACCGCCACTTTCCATATCCAATAACGCAAATTCATCCCCCATGAAACGCCACCCGCCATAACCAAGGCCCGCTGCCAATGTGCTTTTTCCAGATCCCGACGCGCCAGGCATGATGACAGAACGGCCCAGTTTATCGGCAACAGAAGAGGCATGAAAAATCAGATGGCGATGGCGAACCATGGCCATATGCCAGTTCACAGCCATTTCCATTGCAACAAAAGCGATATCTTCTGGAACCGGAATAATGGGTGATGGATATTCGCCGGAGATCAGGATTTTGGGGCGAATAAGGCGCCTTAACCAGGACGTGTAAAACAGACCTACGCTTTGATGAACAAAACCGTTATCTTCAACAACAGGATAGTCACCATAGATATGTAAAATATCACTTGGCAGACTTTTGACCGGCGATCGTATCAGGCTTGTCACGGGGCCGACGCGCAGTCTAAGCCCCTCGTCGCGTAACGCGGACCCAACTGTCTCTTCCCCCAGTTCCGAAATTCTGTTCATGAATTCGCTATAGCACAGCCTTCAACAGGCCTAAATCATCCAATTCAGTCACGCGTGCATTTAGTACATCTATAAGCTCTTCATCCGCATCAAGCGTGAATCTTTCAGACAAGGCGCGTTCCAGCCCCGCCAAATCAAGAGGCGTCTCGGCCAATATCTTCAAAATCTCAAAGGACACATCGCTTAAGATATGTGTTCCGCCGTGAACAGGTTCAAACACGACATGAAAGCCATCAATATGACGCACATGATCTTCCGACCATGATGTCGCTGTCCAGCGTTTCGCCACGCCCTAAAGTCTTATTGGAATGATTGGAGTTGAGATGTCAGGCCCGAAGAGACCACACATGTGGCACCTGCTGTTCCCTCTTCAAGCTGCGCCAGATATCTCAGCTGTGCAGGTTGCAGCGTGAAAGGGTTTTCCTTAACTTCAGCCCCAAAGACAGTCCGCGGCGGAATCATTTCGACACGCCCGCGAACACGCTGCGGATCATTTGGTTCCAGGCCGAAATTCGGATCTAATTCAGGTATTTCAACTGTGCACGTCATCGACGCCGCCCAGGCAGCACCCCCGCGAAGGGTTAATGCAGCAGGTACCGCCGCCGCGCCCAGCTTTAACAGCTTGCGCCTTGATGTTGCTTTTCCAGTCACTTGACCCGTTTGCTTTTCACTCACAGCAGCCACCTCAGTCCGAAATTGCTGTTTTCAGGTTGAATATACTTATCTCAACATGTTTCACATTTTTGTACCATATAAAACTTATGTTGAGAATATATTGCTCCACCTGTCAGGATAATAAGCAAGAAACAAGCCATCATCTTAAAAAACATATATTTCAACGATATGGAGCTAAAACTGGCATCCAAATTAGAAGACATGTAAGAAATGTCGACAGAGGCACTTTTGGACAGAAACTTTAACAATGGTTGAAGATAAAGGACTTGAACGCCCCCAACGCCCTTTTGAAGAAAGGCTTTTGGAGAAGGCGCAACGCCGCACATCAGCACCGTGGACATTTGCGACATCACAAATTTTATCGGTGTGCATTGCATATGTTCTGCTCGCCAGCGCGGCCATTTTGGGGTGGGTCGCGGGGGAATTCGCCTTTGTTCTTGCAGTGATACTCACTTTCTATTCATACAGCCTGGGTCGGAAATATGACCGGGATGTTGCCCGCCTCACCAGACATGCTGCGCGCACCGCACGGGATCAGGAACGCGCGAAAGCCAAAGCTCAGGCCCCTTTGCGCTCCAAAATTGTACAGGGCTTTATCGATCCGCTTCTGCTGATTGATGCGAACAGGAAAATCGTGGAGGCCAATGGGGCGGCGCGGGAGCTGTTTGGCGCGTCCATCCTTGGAAAAGACCTGTTTCTGATCATTCGAACACCCGCAATTCTCGACGCGATTAAAGAAACTATGACCACGGGCAAGCCAGCAGAGCGGGAATTTCGGTTTGATAAAGCTGTGGAGCGCCAATTTAATATGCGGGCCGCTATGGTTGCCAATGAACTGGCGAATGCGGATGAAGATGACGAGGCATCCGAAGATACGCCATTTTATATCTCGCTCGTTTTCTCAGACATGACCAAAGTGAAAATGGCTGAACGTATGCGGGCAGATTTCGTTGCCAACGCCAGCCATGAACTGCGCACCCCACTGACCTCTCTCATTGGATTCATCGAGACACTGCAAGGGCCAGCTAAAGACGACAAGAAAGCGATAAATCGTTTTCTTTCCATCATGGATGAAGAAGCATTGCGGATGGTTCGCGTTATCGACGATCTGCTGTCTCTGTCCCGCATTGAGCTGGACAAACATGTCAGCCCGACAGAAACCGTCGATATGAAAGAGGTCATTCAAGGCGTCGGCCATAGTTTGGAAGTGGCACTGGAAGAAGACAAAAGGAAATACACCGTTGCCGTTGAAGACAATTTACCGCCTGTCCGCGCTGACCGTGACCAAATCATACAAGTGATGCAAAATCTGGTTTCCAACGCCATTAAATATGGGCATAGCGGGACAGATGTACTGATCCGTGCCCAAAGGACCAGCCCATCCGAAATACGCGTTGAAGTGTCTGACAAAGGCGACGGCATCCCGGCGGAACATATTCCAAGACTGACAGAGAGATTTTATCGGGTGGATACAGCACGATCCAGACAAATGGGCGGCACCGGCCTGGGACTCGCGATTGTAAAACATATTATCGAACGTCACCGCGGCAGGCTTTCAATCGACAGTATATCAGGGAAAGGAACAACAATTTCCTTCACCCTGCCTATTGCCGCTTAAATCCCTTCAAGAAAACATAAAATAACCCTCAGGTCTGACGCCATTCTGTACCGTAACAGGATGGACATGAAGCTGTAACAAAACTGTCACGGCAACATCGTAGGGGCTATCTTGGACAAAGGGACATTCCTTTCTTTGGACGTGATGCAACCGCCATTTCAATATGGAGACAGAGGCGTGACAGGAAAATATCTCAGCTTAGCAGCTTTAGCGGCCACAACGGTCCTTTCAAGCACAGCAATTAGCGATACGGCGTCTGCACAGGCCCGCGACCAAATCCGCATTGTCGGGTCATCAACCGTTTTTCCATTTTCCACAGCGGTTGCGGAAGAATTTGGACGATCCACACAATTCAAATCGCCGATTGTGGAATCAACCGGTACCGGCGGTGGCTTCAAGCTTTTTTGCAGCGGTGTCGGCTTTGGTCACCCAGATATCTCCAATGCATCGCGGAAAGTTAAGTCATCTGAAATTGATCTTTGCGCCTCAAATGGTGTGACTGAAATCACCGAAGTCAAAGTTGGTTATGACGGCATTGTCCTGGCCAATGACAAATCCACCACCACCTTCAACCTGACCTTGGGACAGGTGTATCTGGCCCTAGCAAAGGAAATACCTGGCGAAGACGGCAAGCTGATTGCCAACCCTTATAGCCGCTGGAACGAAATTGACCCAAGCCTGCCAGATGTAGAAATCGAAGTATTAGGTCCACCACCCACTTCTGGAACACGGGACGCCTTCTCTGAGCTGGCTATGGAAGGTGGCTGCAAAAGCTTCGACATCATGGCCGCTTTGAAAAAATCAGATAAGAAAGCCTTTAAAGCCAAATGCACGACATTGCGTGAAGATGGCGCTTATATCGACGCCGGTGAAAATGACAATCTGATCGTTCAAAAGCTTCAGGCGAACCCAAATGCATTGGGCATTTTCGGCTACAGCTTCCTTGAACAAAATGCAGATAAGCTGCATGGCAGTGTTGTTCAGGGCTTTGAACCGACTTTTGAAAATATTTCGGCTGGTGACTATCCGGTTTCCCGCTCCCTCTTCTTTTATGTGAAAAACCAGCATGTCGGGTCCGTTCCAGGCTTGAAAGAATATCTGGAAGAATTCACCAGCGACAAAGCCTGGGGTGATTATGGATATCTGACAGACAAAGGCCTTATTCCCATGCCAGCGGAAGAACGCGCCAGATTTGCAAAAGATGCCGCTGAATTAAAAGCAATGGGCTCTGGCTCCTGAGTCGGAAATCAAGCCTTATTCCGCGATATTTCAGAGGCCTGAGCATCCCCGCTCAGGCCTCATTTCACTTGCGTTCAAGCTATGTAACAAAAGCGTCACAAATCGCGCCTAGACGCTTCTTATAAGCATTCACCCAAATATGGGACATTCAGTGTGATTAAACTTTTTAAGCGCGCAATTCTTTCCATCGTTTCATTGGGCATGGCGTTCCTTGTTTTTCAGCCCGTTCAAACATATGCGCGTGACCAAATCCGCATTGTCGGATCGTCTACTGTCTATCCCTTTTCAACGGCAGTCGCAGAAGAATTCGGACGCACATCTGGATTTCCCTCTCCAATCGTGGAATCCACCGGTACCGGCGGCGGTCTGAAACTGTTTTGCGGTGGTGTCGGTGATAATTTCCCAGATATCGCAAATGCGTCCCGGGCGATTAAAGACAGCGAAGTCAATTTATGTGCTGCAAATGGCGTCAGCGATATCACAGAAATCCGTGTTGGCTTCGATGGCATTGTCCTGGCCAATGACAAGTCCGCACAGCAGTTTGAACTGACGCTACAACATATTTTTCTTGCACTCGCCAAAGAAGTCCCCAATGCGGACGGTACTGCTCTCATCGCCAACCCTTATACCAGGTGGAGCGAGATCAGCCCCAATTTACCCAACAACGATATTGAAGTCCTGGGCCCACCGCCCACATCGGGCACGCGTGATGCCTTTGTTGAATTAGCCATGGAAGCCGGCTGCGATAGTTTTCCCATTCTGGCAGCGCTCAAATCCGCAGATAAAGCCGCGCATAAAGCAAAATGCACAACATTGCGGGAAGACGGCTTATTCATCGAAGCTGGCGAAAACGACAATCTGATCATCCAAAAACTCCAGGCAAATCCAAGAGCTCTTGGCATATTCGGCTACAGCTTTCTTGAACAAAATCAGGACGTGCTGCAAGCGGCAACGATTGGCGGTACACCCCCAAGCTTTGCAAATATCGCAGATGGAAACTATCCCGTATCCCGCTCTTTATATGTCTATGTAAAAGACCAGCACATGCCGCTGGTTTCAGGCCTTTCTGATTATGTCGTCGAATATACAAGCGAAGCCGCATTCGGCCGGAGCGGATATTTAACTGCCAAAGGGCTTATCCCATTACCCACCGCCATTCGCCAAGATATGCGCAGCAAAACAGAAGCGCTGGCGACACTTGCCCCGACGGGAGAAGATAGAAGCATTGCTGATAATACCTCAGTGACCATCTCCCCTTCATTTGGCTGGATATTAGTGCTGGTCTTAGGCGTGTTTGGCTTTTTCATCTCTCAAAACCGCGCGGGTAAGTTCACACAAGACCCAAATGCAAATCTCCATTCCCGCCCACGCTATCACGGCTGGCATACAGCCATGTGGATTATACTGCCTGCGACATTGGTCATTGGCGCCTGGATCAGCTTTGGTGGCGGGTTTATTGATGGCCTGGTCTTAGAAAAATTACCGATCAACATGCAGCCGCAAAGCGAGCTTGAAGAGCGAGTCCTCTTGCAGGACCTTCAGCGCATGGCTGCGGGCGAAGCAAGTTTTGGCACGGATGACAGCTTCATCCCCTATGCAAATGAATATGCCCGACTGCATGCAACAGGTGACTTGTTCAGTGTTTTACTTGCCTTATCCCTAGCACTTATCACCGGATTTTGGGCATCTACCCGGGTGAAAGCTGAGCACAGGGCGCGCAATAAAGTTGAGCGCTTCATGATGATTGTCCTGGCAGCTTGTTCAGTCGTTGCCATATTGACCACACTGGGCATCATTTTATCGCTGTTGTTTGAGAGCCTTCGCTTTTTCTCCCGCGTGCCAGCAACCGAATTTCTGTTCGGCATCCATTGGAGCCCACAAACAGCCATTCGTGCAGATCAGGTCGGTTCAACTGGTGCTTTTGGTGCCATTCCGCTGTTCTTAGGCACTTTCCTGATATCGGCTATTGCCATGCTGGTCGCCGTACCCATCGGCCTGATGGCAGCGATTTACATGACACAATATTCAAGCAACCGCTTCCGGAAACTGGCAAAACCAGCGCTTGAAATCCTAGCTGGTATCCCAACCGTCGTTTATGGCTTTTTTGCCGCTTTAACCGTTGCACCCTTAGTGCGTCAGGCTGGCGAATCCATTGGATTGAATGTCGCATCTGAAAGTGCTCTGGCGGCAGGCCTCGTCATGGGCGTGATGATCATCCCATTCATGTCTTCGTTGACGGATGATGCCATTACAGCTGTACCGCAATCCATGCGGGATGGATCACTGGCCTTAGGCGCAACCAAATCTGAGACCATCAAACAGGTCCTTATTCCAGCAGCCCTGCCCGGCATTGTCGGCGCATTCCTTCTATCTGTATCCCGCGCAATCGGGGAAACAATGATTGTGGTCATGGCAGCAGGGTTGGCAGCCAATCTGACGGTCAATCCATTAGAGGCGGTCACGACCGTGACTGTGCAGATTGTTGCCCTTCTAACAGGTGATCAGGAGTTTGACAGTGCAAAGACCCTGTCTGCCTTTGCCTTGGGATTGATCCTGTTCCTGGCCACTTTGATTTTAAATATTATCGCGCTGCGCGTGGTACGACGCTACCGAGAGACTTATGAGTAAGACACAAATCGGCGGCCCTACCGCCTGGAAAGACCCGAAAATGCTAAAGCGGATTGAACGCCGCTATAGCGCGGAACGTCGCTTTCGCCTCTTGGGCTTAGGTGCGATTGCCATTGCTGTGGCGTTTCTATTCCTGCTTTTGGGGTCTATCACCTATCGTGGGATTGGCGGTTTTACTCAGGCAGAACTGGCTTTGGACATTGAGTTTTCAGCGGAAATCCTCGGTGTAACGGCTGATGACCTGAGAACACAGGCAGGTAAGGACAAGCTGTATAAAGCTGATTTTGGCCGCATGATCCGTGAATCTCTGATGGATCAATTCCCCAATGTGACCCGACGGTCAGATGTACGTGCTTTGATCGGCATGGTAAGTTTGGGGGCACGTCAACAATTGCGTAATCTTGTTTTGGAAGATCCGACTGCAATCGGTCAACGGCGCACAATCTGGATGCTGACGTCTGATGATATTGATCAATATATCAAAGGGAATGTGGACGTAAATTTACCGGAATCCGATCGCCGCTTAAAAGACCGTGATATTCAATGGATTGAAGCATTGAAATCTTCAAACCGGATCCGCAGTGATTTTCACATCCCCTTTCTGACGAATGGGGATTCGAGGGAACCGGAACTTGCAGGCATCTGGGGCGCAATGAAAGGGTCGTTTCTGACATTGCTTGTCACGCTCATCATCTCTTTCCCGATTGGCATAGCGGCTGCCCTCTATCTTGAAGAATTTGCACCATCCAACAGGCTGACGGACTTTATTGAAGTCAATATCAATAACTTGGCCGCCGTTCCATCCATCGTATTTGGGCTTTTAGGTCTTGCAGTTTTCTTGAATACTTTCGGGCTTCCCAGATCAGCGCCACTGGTCGGTGGTCTGACCTTGGCCCTGATGACGCTGCCAACGATCATCATCGCAGCCAGAGCGGCCATTAAGGCCGTCCCGCCATCCATCAGAGATGCAGCGATGGGCATTGGGGCAAGTCCGATGCAAGTGGTCTTTCATCACGTTGCGCCTTTGGCTCTGCCGGGCGTGATGACCGGAACCATTATTGGTATGGCGCGCGCCTTAGGGGAAACCGCACCGCTTTTGATGATTGGCATGGTCGCCTTTGTGTCCGAAGTGCCGGGCGGCTTTACAGATGCATCAACAGTCTTACCCGTCCAGATTTATATCTGGTCAGACAGCCCGGAACGCGCCTTTATCGCGAAAGTTTCTGCGGCTATATTAGTGCTGCTTGGGTTCCTTATCGCCATGAACGGCTTGGCCGTTTATCTACGCAACCGTTTTGAACAACGCTGGTAGGGTGCAGGGAATTAAACATGTTAAAAGAAGTGGAAGAACGTCAAATGGTTGAAATCCGCACACCGAAAATGGCGGCGAAGAAGGTCAGCGTTCATTATGGTGAGAAACAAGCCATTAAAGATGTCAGCCTTGACGTTTTTGCAGACGAAGTCACCGCATTAATCGGCCCGTCGGGCTGTGGGAAGTCGACTTTCCTGCGTTGTTTAAACCGAATGAATGACACGATTGCCAGCGCGAAAGTCGGCGGAGAAATTACGCTGGATGGCGCAAACATCTACGACCGCAAAGTTGACGTTGTTCAACTGCGCGCCCGCGTTGGAATGGTCTTTCAAAAACCAAACCCATTTCCAAAATCAATTTATGATAATATCGCCTATGGCCCGACCATTCACGGACTGGCCAATAGAGGCAGCGATATGGATGAGATTGTCGAGACATCCCTTACAAAAGCGGGCCTATGGGAAGAAGTAAAAGATCGTTTGAACGAGCCTGGCACTGCTCTTTCAGGCGGTCAGCAGCAACGACTGTGCATTGCCCGCGCCATTGCAGTAAACCCCGAAGTAATTTTAATGGACGAACCTTGTTCAGCCCTTGATCCCATCGCAACAGCACGGATTGAAGAGCTGATCGATGAGCTTCGCGGGCGCTTTGCCATTGTCATTGTGACACATAATATGCAACAGGCTGCCCGCGTGTCTCAACGCACCGCCTTCTTCCACCTTGGTGATTTAATCGAGACCGGCCCAACACCGGAAATTTTCACCACACCTAAAGAAGAACGTACAAAAGATTATATCACCGGGCGTTACGGCTAAAGGATTAGGAAAACACCATGTCACAACAGCACACTGTTCGCGCATATGATCAGGAGTTAAACGAGCTCCGCGCCCTAATCAGCCGCATGGGCGGCATGGCTGAGGCACAAATTGATGCAGCCGTCGACGCTTTGATCAAAAGAGATTCTGAAGCTGCACCGGAAATCGTCGAAAAAGACAAAATCATCGACGATATGGAAGCCGAAGCTGAAAAACTTGCGATCCAGACAATTGCCCTTCGGGCCCCCATGGCTGATGATCTGAGAGACATCATCGCCGCGATGAAGATTTCCTCCATTCTGGAGCGCACTGGCGATTATGCTAAAAATATCGCCAAACGCACTGTGGTGCTTTCACAATCGGAACGCATTGATTCTGTTGTCATCATTCCGCAGATGGCACGTATGGTCACACGCATGCTGCAAGACGTGATCGACGCTTTCATCGAGAGAGATGCAGAGCGCGTTCTTCTCATCCGCGAGCGGGATAAAGAAGTTGACGATCTTTATAATTCTCTGTTTCGGGAACTTCTCACACATATGATGGAAAACTCCCGGACCATCACGCCAGCGACCCATCTTCTTTTCATTGCAAAGAATCTCGAACGGGTCGGCGATCACGCTACGAATATCGCAGAGATCATCTACTATAGCGTTACCGGCAAGACCATAGATCCGGCCCGTCCAAAACAGGACGACACATCTTATGTTGATGTTCAGCCACCGGAAGACAGCGAATAAATTTTATTGGAACATGCTGCAAACAGGGGTGATGACGCATGAAGCCTAAGATTTTATTAGTCGAAGATGACAGTCATATCGCAGAGCTTGTCCGTTATAACCTGGAACAGGAAGACTTTCAGGTCGTTCATTGCGAAGATGGGGAGGAAGCCCTTCTTCTCGCACAGGAAGAAGAGCCTGATCTTATACTGCTGGATTGGATGATGCCCCATCTTTCAGGCATTGAAGTCTGCCGGCAATTAAGACGGCGTCCTAATACACAGCAGATTCCCATCATTATTGTCACTGCGCGGACCGAAGAATTTGATAGAGTCAGAGGCTTGGACACCGGCGCTGACGATTATATCACCAAGCCCTTTTCCCCGCGTGAGCTGATATCCCGTATCCGTGCCGTTCTGCGTCGCACCCGCCCCATGCTAACGGGGGCAAATCTAAATTATGCAGATATCTCACTCGATACACGTGCCCACAAAGTCTTCAGAGGTGAACGCCCCATCAAGCTTGGGCCGACCGAGTTTCGCTTGCTTAGGCATTTCATGGAACATCCAGGCCGTGTATTCACACGCGAACAGCTTCTTGACGCTGTTTGGGGCCATGATGTGTATGTCGAACTTCGGACCGTTGACGTTCATATCCGCCGCCTGCGTAAAGCTTTAAATGCCGGTGGAGAAATCGAATTGATTCGCACAGTAAGGTCCGCCGGATACGCATTGGACACTGAAACAGCCTGATCAGACCTATATCCGCAATATAGGCGACATGGATGGGCCGACACTGTCGTATGTAGATACAAAAGTGTCGGAACACTTTACATACAAAAGTAAATTTAGCGGGAATTTCCCGCTCATTCATATACAATCTATTGATTTCATTGATATCTTCACAAACTGGCCTAAGCTTTGCATGGTTAACGCCTATGAAGGTATGTATGGGAATTGAACTCTAATCCCATGGTTGAAATACCCATCCCTTCACGAGCTGGGCACGAAAATATTTTGGGAAATATAAATAGTAACGACAAGTGAATTGCCAAACACACAACCTTAGCTTTACTATTTATTAACCATGTTGTTGTGTCCTTTACTTGGGGCTTAGTAGTTATAAGTGGTGGTGATATGAAAAACCTCACTATGAAATCAGAAAGTTCAGGCCGTTGGTCCCCTCGTAGATCCTTGCTTATTGTTGTTGTCGGTGCCGCAGTTGGTTGGGTCGCTGCGATTGTTTCCGTTTATGGAATCATGCGCAGCCTTGACGGGGAAGCCCTATTGGGCAATTCACCAACGACGATTGCGGCGGAAGAAGATGCTCGGGCGCTGAATTCTATTGCGCCAGCCTCTGGCAGACAAAGCGACTCCAAAGACGAAGAAAAGTCTGAACGCCCGTAATATCTGTTATTTCTGTTTTACATTTGCGCGACGAAGAAGCTGCGACACAAATTTCGCCGGGATGGCGTAAGTGATACCACTTGGGCTGGAAATACTGCGCTCTTTCGTATCTTTGATATATGCACTGTTCACAATGGCGAAAACTTCACCATTTTCGGCGTTGAATACCGGACTTCCACTGTTTCCGGGATAAGCCACAATATCCAACTGATACACATTAAACCGGGCACGTCGCAACAGCACCGGATCAAGCTGCCGGGCGTTTCCCTGCGGGATAATATTGGGCGTCACCGCTGAAACGATACCTTTATGCGTTGCTGGATAAAGACCCAAAGTCGGACCCAAGGGGAAGCCTGTGATTGCTATTGTCTCCCCTGCCCTCACTGTTTCGCGGGTCTGCCTCAATTGAACGGCATTCAGCACAGTGCCACTGATTTTTAGCAAAGCCAGATCATGATCCGGGTCCAGTTCGACGATTTCTGCATCCCGCATTTCAGGTGAAGAGCCCACACCCACCAGGATGATGAGTTTTGCATCGGTACCATTTTTCAGAAGGGGGCGAACAACATGATAATTTGTCGCCACATGCCGCCCATCCCCAACAACAAAGCCCGTACCAAGAACTTCAGCCTGCGGCTGGCGAAGCGCCTGATATCCCGCAATACCTACAATCGATGGTTTGATCTTCTCCACCACATCCGCAAGCGGTGAGTGCGCATGGACAGGCGCACCAAAGGCAATCGTCAAAACCACAAGAATAAGCGTTAGATACCTCATGCTGCCTGACTTTCCTTTGCACCCCACTGTGCCTTTAAACAGCTTTCAAAAATCAACAGAGACCAAAGAGCACGGCCATGATCCCTTTTTCCGTTGATATGTTCTTCGCCCAAATGCCGCAAACGGGCTGCGTCAAATAATCCGCTGTCTAAAAGCGGCTCACTTTTAAGCGTGGATTGGATACGCTGTTGCAATGGCCCCTTGAACCAGTGGGAGATAGGCGTCACAAACCCCATTTTAGGTCGATAGAGAATATTCTGAGGCAAATGGTCTTCCATTGCCTTCTTCAGCAGATATTTTCCCTGGCCACCTCTTATCTTCATTTCCAAAGGCAAGCTTGCGGCCCACTCCGCAAATACATGGTCGAGAAATGGCGCCCGAACTTCCAGTCCATGTGCCATGCTTGCCCGGTCGGTTTTTGTCAGAATATCCCCAACAAGATTTGTTTTCACATCCAGATATTGAATAAATCCTAATGGGTCATTGGTCGGCGCATGCTCCGCCACCTTGCGGAACACCTCTTGCGGCTGATACCCATTTAAACGCGCTTTGAAGTGCGGAGAGAAAAGCCGGGAGCGTTCCTCATCCCCCATGATTGAGACTGAATGGAAATACGCCTCAGCACTTTCCAGCGCCAGAGATTGAAAAGTGGATTTCGCCCGAAACATCTGCGGTGCCCAATCCAACTTTGGATATAAACGCCCTAATGTCGCAAAAAACGGCCTTCTTACAACCAGAGGCAGGATATTCCGAACATGCTCCTCTCCCATATGAAGGCGCTGACGTCGGTAACCCGCCAACATCTCATCGCCGCCATCACCTGACAGAGCTACAGCCACGTGCTGACGGGCAAGCTGACTGACGCGGTAAGTCGGCAAGGCCGAGGCGTCGGCAAATGGCTCATCAAACACATCCGCCAGGCGATCGATAAGATCAAAATCATCAACGGCGACCTGTTTTGTGAAATGACTGGTCTGGAACCGCGTTGCGACATCACGCGCATAGCTGCTTTCATCAAGCGACGCTTCATCAAAGCTGATGGAACAGCTGTTGACCGGGGACGATGAGATTTTTGACATCAACGCCACAATGGCACTTGAATCAACGCCACCCGACAGAAACGCGCCTAAAGGCACGTCAGAGATCATGCGTAATCGTACAGATTCTTCCAGCAGTTCCAGCATTTCCGCTTTAAGATCTTCAAACGATCCACGGGTCTCACGTTCAAAACTCAAATCCCAATAGGCGAAAACCCTTGGCTGCTCCCTCCCTTCTTCAATTTCCATGATATGGCCCGCAGGCAATTTATGGACCGAAGCAAATATTGTCTTTGGGTCAGGGACATAACCCAGGGCGAAATAATCCTCTACCGCGTCATCTCTAAATTGCCTGGGCACGCTATCATGAAGCAGAAGTGCTTTGATCTCTGAAGCGAATAGAAATAGCCCTTCAGAAGTTTCCGTATAGTGCAGCGGTTTCTTACCAAAACGATCGCGTGCAAGGACAAGCGCGCGACGGTCCGCATCCCATAAGGCAAAAGCAAACATGCCACGCAGCCGCTTTACGCAGTCAACACCCCATTGACGATAAGCTTTCAAAAGAACTTCCGTATCACTTTGGGTGTCGAATACAGCCCCGAGTGAGGACAGGTCTTGTCTGATCTCTTGGAAATTATAGATTTCACCGTTGAACGTCACCACATGGGTCTGATCAGGAGATGCCATCGGCTGTGCCCCGCCCGCTAGATCGATAATCGACAGCCGCCGATGGCCCAATGCAACAGGGGCTGAGATAAAATGCCCATCGCCGTCCGGGCCCCGATGACTGAGCCTGGCGGTCATGGCTTTAATCAAGCGTTCGCTGACGCCTGATCGACCCTGCCTGTCAAATATGCCTGCAATCCCACACATCAGCTACCATCTTCTTGCTCAGCCAAAACAGTTGGCGCATCGTTAAGAAGAACATCAATATTTGGCAATTCAGAGACAAAGCGGCGCATCAAGTCTTCGTTGTTGCTCCCTGCGCCAAAACGCCTGGATGAGATCACGACACTGCCAACGGCCAGTTCTCCTCCAAATAATCGGGCAAAAACGCTTTGAAGCTTTCCTTCCAAATCACCGGCTATATTTTGGTCATTCACCCAAAATACCTGCCAGACATCACGGATCACCCCATTTGCAGCATTTAACTGCGTCTCAAGAACTTCAACACTCTGCCCATTCCATTCTATGGTTTTTCGAGAACTGCCAGTTCTATTCCAATAATCATCAGGGGAAATAATGGTATTCCCGAAGCGGATAAGCTCTCTCTTATCATCTTGATTATTATATCTGACACGATAGACGCTGATGATATCGGCACCCTTTTGAAAATGCTCCATACGCTCTGCGTCCGCATTCAGATATATGGGTGACCAGTTAATCTGCCTGTCAGCTACAGTGTCCCATCCGGATGGTGGAAGGAGCACAGCAAATTCAGAAATCTCACGATCAGGTACACGGCTTTGAATATACTGCGCATAGAGAGCAGCCATGACGAGAACAGCCAGCACGACAGCTGCGGTCATACGGGTTTTCTGCTGGCTAACGGTTTGAACAGCTTTTGCCAGAATAGCGTGAACATTCACAGGCGGGTCATCTACGGGGCGATCAGCAAAGCTCATCCCGATCATCAGCAAAGCCAAAGTCACAATCGCAAAAAACACCCAGCCATAAATAATATGATCCACACCAGCCGCATATTCATTATCAGTCAAATAAGCGACATAAACGATCCCAAATGCTCTTATTGCGTTCGCCACAATGGGCATGAGGACAGATATGACCACAATTGCCAGACGGCGCTTCCAGCTTTTAAAGGCAATATTGGCAAATAAAGCGCCTAAAGCGACGGTGGAAATAAGATATCGGACGCCCGAACAGGCTTCAGCAACGGTGAATTGCCCTGTCGGGGTTAACAACAAGGTTCCATCCACATAAACCGGAATATTTACAAAACCCAGGCCTTTAACAATGGCCGCGGCCGTTAAATCCTGCAGAGGTGGTATGAGCCCTTCCCCAAATGGGACGAGAAAAATCATGTAAAAAAGCGGGAACAACAAGGCGCGGAAGACATTCAAACCAAGAATGGCCAGTGTGATTGCCTGTATCGTAAAGACAAAGCCGAATTGCTGCACAACCATAACATCGGCAACAAAGCCGGCAAACCAGAACCCTGTTGCCCCGATAACAGCCAATATACCCAAGGCGAATGGAGCAGGAGTTAGTGCAGAAAGCGCATCTTTTCTTTGCCAGACCAGCCACAAAAAGACCGGAAGGATCAATAAGACATGATTAAATGTCGCCGACACCCACCATGTGTTCACCATGACAGATATCGCATCCCGCATGATGAAGGCAGCCACAGCCAAGGCCAGGCACCAGATCGCACCATATACACGCCAGGTCTGAACCGTCTTACTGTCCATTTAGCTGCCCCCTCCACGCAATTCCGAATGCACCATAGCAGCATCCGCTTTATCAGTTGCTAATAAACTGCTCAGGCGCGCCAGTTGAGCATCCCAACTATAGGAAGAAATGGCTTTCTCTCTCCCCTTTTGCGCCATATCGCAGGCTTTTTGACTGTCCTTCAAACAAACCTCAATCGCTGCAATAAAAGCCTCAGCCCCATCAGCAATCAGTAACTCCTGACCATTTTGCACGTCTATCCCTTCAGCAGCTTCCGGGCTGGCCACAATCGGCCTTGCCATGGCCATCGCTTCCAGCACTTTATTTTGAATGCCACGGGCAATGCGAAGGGGTGCGATCACCACATCCGCCGCCTTTAAATAAGGCTGCACCTTATCGACACGTCCAGTCACATATACGCCCGGCGTATCAGCCAGTTTAAGAACATCTGCATGAGGGTTACTGCCAACAATATAAAGGCTCAGCTTTGGCCAGCGCTTTTTCAATTCGCCCCAACATGTTTGGGCGAACCATCGGACCGCCTCTCTATTGGCCCAATAATCCATCGCCCCAACGAAGACCAAATGCTGGCCCGATTCAAGCGATGCTGCCTCCCATTCATCAGGCGAAAAATCGTTGAAGTCGACGCCATTTGGCATTGCGTCCACATGCCGGGCTTCTGGTGCCAATGCCTTGAATAAATTTGCTTCTGCGTCGGAGACAAACAGACTTTCATCGACAAGGCTGGCAATACGGAGCTCCTCCCGCAGCAATGCGCGCCCTTCATAGGCGTAAAGCCATGATAACGGCCACATCTTGGATCTGGAGTATTGCGTCCATTTCTGAGAATCAACATCCACAAAGTCCATTAAGACCGGAATATCACCGCGGTTTTCAATCAAAACGAATTGCGCCATTGTCGATGAATAAACGTAGATATAATCAATCTGTTCGCGCGCCAGCAGGTCTCTCACCCATTTTTTCATCGCTTGGCTTTTATAAAAGCGAACGGATAAGGACGAAGAAGATAATATTGCACTCAGGCTTTTGATGGTCGCCGCTCTACGGTTCAAAGGCAGGCACTGCACTTCAGCGCAATAGTCTTCCAGCACTGACACATGCTTCATATCGTCTGGATCATCGACGAAACACCCCAGATAGACCCGATGTGTTTTCGCTAAATAGCGTAATATGTGCCAGGAGCGGATTTTATCCCCTTTATCAGGGGGATAAGGAATGCGATGTGCAAGAAACAGGATATTCGCCATCAGCCCAGACCCCGGCTGATCATTGGTCCCATCGCATTTGCCAGAAACAGGGGAAGCTTCTGCCAGCAAGACACCATCAACTGATATTTTGGATTCATCGGATTAACATCCGGCATTTCTGCGCCATCCAATAAATCATATTCATAATGAAGGTTCTGCGGCTCAAAGCCCCAGTTTTTCTTGAATGAAAACGCACCTGTCCCAATTTTCGATCGCCCAAAATCAAAGGAGGTACAGCCTTTTTCCCGCGCATGTTCCATCAAGGACCAATACATAAAATCATTTGCCGCATAGGTGCGTGCATCCGCACTTCCTCCGCCGTAATAGGGAAGGACTTCGTCTTTAAAGTAAAAGGATAAAACACTGCTGATGGCGCGACCCTCATGGCGCACCGTCAATATGTCACAGTCATCGCCGAAACCAGTCAGCAACGCTTCGAAAAACCGCCTGGGAAAGGCCGGTGTTCCCAAATTTCTCAGGCTCGTTGAATATAAATAAAAATGATCATCCCCTTGGTGCTGGATATCATAGGTCAGGTCAAACCCCATCGCTTTGCGAACCATAGCCCGCTGCTTCCTGGGGATTGCCTTCATATTCACTTCACTATCCGGATTTATCGCCTTTTTAAAGGTCGCATAGATATCGGATTTATGAACCCAATGAGGCCTGATGACATGTTGAGAGCGATATTCAATGACATCCACGCCCAGACGGCGGGCCAAATCACGGGCTTCCGCATCAAGGGCCTCATGAGCAGCAGGGTCATTCGCCAATGGCCCGCCGTAAACGGAAAAACCGCATGAGATCAATGCTGGTTTAAAAAAGAGGCTACTCACATGAATAAGCGGCAAGACACCGGCAACCTCACCGCCATCCTCCACATATAGAAGATAGGCTTTCTGCCGGAAACCGCTTTCCACCGCATCTGACCATTTGGTTAAATGGAAAGGCGTGCTGTCTTCGTGGCGCAAGACATAGTCATCCCACCGGGATTTATCACTATGATCAAGGTATTTGACGGCCAACGCCCTCTCCCAAACGCTATTAATCGCTTAAAAACACATCATCCATGCGGCCCCACCGAAAATCTTTCAAAAGCCGTTCCAATTTCATCTTCGTCCGGTGCAAGTTCACATAATGCCGCAAGCGTGATTTTAACGGTGCGCGCTCTTGTCGTGGTTGCCCCGGATCCACTTCCCAAGGGTGCATGTAAAAAATAGCGGCCTGCCCGTCCTTTTCATTCACATTGGAAATCAGATGCTTTGACACTTTATAAGGCAACAATCTGAAATAACCGCCACCTGAAGACGGAAATTGTCGATTAAACAGATGCACGGTCGTCATTGGGACCTCTAGAAGCGCCCCGCCATCAGGCCTGTATGCGAAACGCGGCGCATCCGGCATGCCATAATGATCTGTTTTTACGGGATAAACGCTGGAAGAATACTGATAGCCCAATTCAGCCAGCACTCCATGTGCCCAAGGCGTGCGTTCATCAATGGAAAAGCTTGGGGCGCGGTATCCCTTTATGGGCGCGCCTGAAATCGTGCTTAGAATATCCTGCGTCTTAAGCACATCTTCCCGGAACCGACGCTCATCCAAGGTGAAGACACGCGCATGATCATAGCCATGGCTGGCCAGCTCATGGCCATTATTGACAATGCGCTGGACCAAAGATGGATGCCGTTCTGCAACCCAGCCAAGGCAGAAAAAGGTTGCTTTAACACTATAGGCGTCAAAGAGATCCAGAATGTCATGAGTGGCGCGCTCGACACGGCTTTCAAAACTATCCCAGTCCGCTTTGGCTATACAAGTCTCAAACGCACCAACCTGGAAGAACTCCTCCACATCGACGGACATCGCATTGATGATATCGGGATGTGAAGGTGATGAACGCTCAACCGCTTTGTTCATCCGCTTCAGCTTCCATCCAAGTGGTTAAGATACCAAGTGTTTGTTTTAATGTGGCATTTTGAATTTCAATCTTGCGCTCTATTTCATCAAGCCGCGCAGCAAGAGCACCGATTTCTATATCACCGGAGGCACCCGTATGATTGCCATTTTGAACGCCATTGCTTTTTGGCAATGCACCTAAATGGCTTTTCTCTTCCTCTTCTGACAACTGGTGTTTTGGGCCAGTCATAGGTGTGTTGTCCAACTGCAGGTCGGCAATAACCTCTTCTACAATCCCATCTTCAATGATGTGAATTTCTTCAATAGCTGCATACAGCAACAGCCTGGAGCACAATGTGTTCAGTCGTCTGGGTACGCCGCCGGAATAGAAATGGATGCGCTCAAAAGCTTCTTCGGTAAATTGCGGGTCCTGTTCCCACCCTACGAGGCGCAGGCGGTGATGGATATATTCCCCCACCTCTTCAACACCCATTGGCTCAAGGTGATGGGTGGCAATCACCCGTTGCCGCAGTTGCTCCAACTGTTCAGAATGCGCGAGCTTCTGCCGAAATTCCGGCTGGCCCAGCAGAAAGGTCTGTAATAACGCTCTGTCACCCTCTTGAAAGTTAGACAGCATGCGCAATTCTTCCAAAGCTTCAATAGGCAAATTCTGCGCTTCATCGACAATCAGAATAACGCGGTGCCCGGCAGAGGCCTCTTTGCGAAGGAAGTTCTCCATACGGCCTAAAAGCGTCGCTTTATCAAGGCCTTCCGCTTTTAATCCAAAAGCCTGCGCCACCATCCTCAAGGTGTTATCAGCATCTATTTGTGTGGTCACCACGCTGGCACATAAGAATTTTGTCTGGTCCAGAGTATCCAGAACATGTCCAACCAAAGTAGTCTTGCCAGCCCCTATATCCCCTGTGATGATAATAAAGCCTTCCCCCTGGCTAATGCCATAGGTGAGATAGGCCATCGCCTTTCTATGCGTCCGTGATTCAAAATAGAACCGCGGATCAGGCGTGAGCTGAAATGGTCGACCCGATAATTTAAAAAATTCTGCGTACATCCATGTACTCTAAAACGCAGCACCGATCGTCAGGATCACCGCGTTTTCACTAAGGTTGATACCGCTGGACCCCAGGCGCCTTGAATACACATAGCGCGCTGAGCCAGTCAAAACTTCCGTCAGACGCACATCATAGCTTGTCGACAGGCTGAAAAATTCATTCGTAGAGCCGTTCGTCAAATCTGAGTTACGATAAGTCCCGCCGATATTTGCTGTTTGTTTCGAATCAATCGTATAACCCAGATTAATTGATCCGCCATAAGAGATACGGGCATCAGGCTCCGCAGCAAAGCGGCGACGTTCCCAAAATCCGGTCAATGTTGTCTGGAAAAAGCGAGACGACCTTGAGACAGACAAAGAAGCTCTCTTCTGCCTGAAGGCAAAATTGGTCAATTCAAAGCCTGGAGATCCCGCAGAGACAGGAACGCCGTTTTCATCAACGGGTATGCCGCGTAAAATAGCTTCGATCAAGCCGATACGGTCAATATTACCACGGCCGAAAACTTGAATGTCTTCGGAATAGTTGCCGGAAATAGTGTGCCTTGAGTCAATACGATACAGCGCGTTACCAGAGAAAACCAAATCGCCAAAACGTTCACCGGCGCGGAATTCAAACTCGCTTCTTCGGCTTGGCGTTACATTAATTCCAGCGTTCCAGATAAATCCATCTTCATCTCGCCCTAATGTAGCGTCTTCAAAATCTTCGTAACCCAAATCACTGACAAGTTTGATCTTCCGACCCAATGCATATGCGAGGGCGAGCTTGCCTTCCACCGCTTCAAACTCATTTCCATTTCCACGTTTCACACGGTCATAAAAGCCACTCAGCCCCCAGCTCAATCGTGTAAATCGTGAACCGCTGTCAAATGATGCGCGCGCCCTGTGGCGTCTGGAGTCAAAAAGGGAAAGAGAATTTGGATTGTCATTATCATTTTCAAAACGGCTATACCCAAAGGTATAAGCCAGCTCGCCCTGACCAAAGCTCCCAAATTCATGGTAAAGGCGGGGTGTGACTGAATACCCCTGCACTGTTCTGCGATTGCTTGTGAAGTTACCGGTGTTTGCAGAGATCGGTCCGGAAACATCAGCAAATTGTTGTCCAACTGATCCATCTACTCGAATGGAAAACAAATCGCGGACGACATCGCCTTCAACGAAACCATTTAAACGATGGCGGATTTCACTCCTTGACGTGTCATGAGTGGAGAAAAATCCGGACAGATTATAATCAATGCTGCCCCGGGCCCGATTTCTGTCAATCCCGATGGTCAACCCTGGCGTGGCCGCAAATATTAAATCGCCTTCGGTATCCGTGCCGGTCAGTTCAACATTATCCGTAAAAATTGCCTGCAATTGAACCTTCGGCTCAATCGTGACCTCCGCCCAGGAATAGCTGGTCGCGCTCAAAATTGCCGGCAGAGCGCAAAATAAAAGAATTTGCCTTTTGTAATTCTTTGTCCTCACAACCCCACACCCCTTATTTGTTTCACGTCCCCGTCTTCCTTAACGGCTGATATTGTTTTTATTCACGGCCTTCATAGGCATAATAGGTGCCAAATTTATGTTCAGCGAAGTTGACCTGTGTCTTATTCAAAATCATGTTTACATTAGGACAAGCCGTCAGCAGTGACAAACTTTCCTTCACCTGGGTTTCACTGGTGCGTTCAGATTCGACAACAAACACCGTCTGACCCATATGCATCGCCAAGACCGCGGCAGCACTGCTTGCAAGCGCGGGTGGAGAATCAAATATGATGATACGGTCCGGATAGCGTTGCGCAATTTCTTCCACAATCTCTTCCATCCGGTCGCTGGCCAGTAACTCTGTTGTCAGATGATGCTGCCGCCCGGCCGGTAAAACCGCCAGATTGGGCACATTGGTCCGAATAAGACATTCGGACAGGTCAAGGCTTCGATCCACAATCACATCAACCAGACCCTTGCCACCTTCAACACCAAGTGTCGATAAGACTTCCGGCTTGGCGAAGTCGGCATCGACGAGCAGAACCGTATAATCCTGTTCACTTGCGATAGATAAAGCGAGATTTATCGAGCAGAAAGTCTTTCCCTCACCTGGTTGAGCACTGGTCACAAGGATCAGATTACTGTTTCTCGGACCGCCATGATGGCGTTCGGCAGCATGAACCAGCAGGCTTCTCTTAATAAGCCTGAACTCTTCTGCCGTCACATTTGGTGGGGCGTCAGGAACAATGAAGCCACGCTCACGCAGTGAAACCAGATCAATTGACCCTTGTCGGCTCTTCCTGGCTGGTTTCGCGTCTTCTGTCCTTGGTTGCGGCGCTGCAGGCGCTTTCGTCTCTTTCGAAGGCGCAGGTTCGCCGACCATCTTATCGACAGCCCGCTCAAGAAGTGAGGATTTATTCTTCTCTTCCATCTTCTTTGCAGCTCTTTCTATAAAATCCATGCCGACATCCTTTTATCTTGTAACGCGCCACCCACTACAGCCACCTAGATAATGCCACTTGTCGGCTGGATAATTTCAAAGGCCATAACCAGTCCATAAGCAATAAGCAGCGCCATGAAAATCACAACAAAGCACGCTGCTTCCAATTTCTGTCTGTTTTTCTTCTGCGGGGACGGAATACCTGAAATCGCCCCCAATACAGGCACTGGGAATGCGGACCGAAGCCCATCAACAGTTAAATAAGTCGTCCGCAGTTGAGATATGACAAAGGCTATTCCAACGCCGGACAGCACACCCATAACCATTATGATGCTTAACAGGCGAACGCGATTGGGAGCCACAGGGACCCGCGGCAGTTCCGGCGGGTCAATGATACGGAAATTCACTTTATCTGTCCGCGCGTCGACATCCTGGGCCAAGCGTGCGTCTTCTCGACTGGAAATCAATTGCTCAAATTTTCGCTTTAGAATTTCATAGTCGCGATTGAGCTTCGCCATTTCCCCTTCGACCTCGGGAATAATTTTAGCTTTCCCTTCAAGATCGGAAATCTGGCGGTCAAGTTTAATGCGACGGCCCTGCAAGCTCGCAATCTGCGTTTCGACATCAACCAATTTGATCCGTATCTCATCAAAAATCGGATTGCCGAGACCTGAATCAGGATCATTCGCCAGTTCTTCTTGATCCGCCAACAACATATCCAGCTGAGCCTGGGCGTCAATGACGTCAGGATGCTTATCCGTAAACCCCCTAAGTCGGAGGGAGTCAATTTGCTGCTGCACAACCTTAATGCGTTCTGCAAGAGGGCCGGTTGCAAGTGTGGAAACACCTGCGCCTTTCACTGCTGAAGCTCCGCCCGTCAGTTGCCGCTCCAACTCTCTTCGGATCAGACCCAACTCCTGCAAACGGTCATCCGTCTCATAAAGTGCGGTTTTCGCCGCAGTCAATTGACTGATGAAGTTGTTCTCACCAGGAAGCCAACCGACATTCTGCTGCTCAAACGCAACCCGGCGGCGCTCTGCTTCATCCAGCTGACGCTCATAATCCGCTATTTGCTCATCAAGGAAGCGCCGAGCCTCCCTCAGATCATTCTGCGCACCAAAGATATTTGCCTCGAAAAAGATAGAAACCAGGTTTTCAACAACACGCCTGGCCATTTCCGCACGCTCGCGGTCCGACAGATTTTTATCATTGGTTAAAAATGAGATTTCAAAAAGATCAGGCCCCTGGCCACGGATATTGATATTCTTCTGTAACTCAACGATGAGATTATCCATCCCGATCTCATCATCAACGGTCAGATGCAGGTCAACACGCCGAATGACTTTTTCCATATTCGGACGGCTTACCAAAGTCCGGCGCATGGCATCAACCTGACCATAGACATTAGGGCCAATGGGGCCTTGGATCAATGCAGGCAAAACGGAGTTTGTATCAACATAAACCCGTGCAGACGCTTCATAGCTGTCAGGAATACGGCTGACCAATATCCAGCCAACAGCGCAAACGAACCATGCTGCTGCAACGGCATACCATTTTCTACGCCAGATACCGTAGAAGACCGTTTTGATTTGAACTAATAAAGCGTCCATCGTGTCCACTCCAGCGCGGTTCACTCATTTCAATGAAAGCGACGAACCAACCCTGCCCTCTCTTGTGCGATCAAAGTATTCAATTTAATAAGCCGAAGATTACAACAATGTTGTTACCAGCTCGTTCACAAAAAACACTTTGTCTTTACTTTGTCATTTGGCGCTATTGTCAATACACAAACAACGCAACCAGGACTTCCTCATATAGTTGAGGCCTCGAGCGAAGCTTTTGATTTCAATCCGCTTATATAAACCGACCCAACATTCGAAGAAGCAGATGCAGCGATGGAAAACCCGCTTTCCATCGCTGCAAAATAGCTCAAGTCTTAAAAGAAGCTTTCTGGAATGATGATCACATCGCCCGGTTCGATCCGGACATTCGCTGAAATATCACCATCCTTCAGCAAGCTATCGATTCGTACACGATATTCATTTTGGCTTCCGCTTCCGCCATCAAAGCGAACAAGCCGTGCCCGGTTGCCAGAGGCGAATTCCGTAATCCCACCAACGGCAATCATGACATCCAACAATGTCATATTTGCACGATATGGAATAGATTGCGGCTCTGCCGCTTCACCAACCACACGAACCTGCTGGGCAAATGGCCCTTGGAACCCGGATACGATAACCGTCACAATCGGGTTTTGAATATAAACTTTCAATTGTTCTTCAATTGAACGCGCCAATTGAGTTGGCGTATTCCCCGTGGCCGCCAGATCTTCAATCAATGGAACAGAAATTCGACCATCCGGACGGACTGTAACTGTCGTTGACAGTTCAGGGTTCCGCCAAACGAAAATTTGCAGGCCATCCAATGGCCCAATGATATAATTCGGCCCAGGCCCTTCATTTGGTGCAACAAATTGCGCTGAAGGTAATTGACCTCCGTCCGTGGTGTCACAGGCCGCAAGCAGACCAAGCGCACAAATTGCAAAGAGAATTTTTTTCGCCAACATCATATTTTGCCTCACTCTTCATCTCTTCTTTTTAAGAGACGATGCTTTTCCTATGCTGCGCCCCAGCAGCCATTTCCCCAACCAATCCGCAAATCGCGAAATCTAAGTGTAAGACTAAGCCCCTAAAGAGAATTTGTCCAACTTTAAGACCGCAATTATAGAGTATTGTAAATACAGTATGGTTAAAAATATTTAAAAACTTGGTTAACCATATCGACAACAAGCTAAGTTGGGGAAGTTTCAATTATTTGATACGGTTTACACAAGAACTTCCCTTGCCGCTCCATGGCCTAAGAAATCAGCCGGACTGGCGCTAGCACCATAAGCGCCCGCAAGAAACACAGCAACGACATCACCAACATCTGCTTTTGGCAGGTCAAGCTTATCCCCTAAACGATCAAGCGGCGTACAAAGACAGCCCACAATATTGACCTGCTCTTTCTCAGAGCCCGACAATTTATTCGCTATTGCAACCGGGTAGTTCTTCCGAAGTATCTGACCAAAATTTCCGGATGCAGCCAATTGATGATGAAGCCCGCCATCAGTGATTAGGAAAATTTCCCCACGCGATATCTTTTTATCCACAATCTCGCAAATATAGACGCCCGCTTCAGCCACCAGATATCGGCCTAGCTCCATAACGATTTCGCATCTATCATAGGAAGAACCAAGAGCGTCTATCGTCTGGCTCAATCGACCTCCGATAACACCGATGTCCAGATGTGTATCCCCAGGGAAATAAGGCACACCAAGGCCCCCGCCGATATTCAACCAGTTCAAGGGCCCTGGCAGTTCAGGCAGAAGACGGTCGACAAGCGCAAAAATATTTTCATAAGCCTCGAGAAGCGCATCTTCTCTCAAATTCTGAGACCCGGTGAAAATATGAAGGCCTTGAAAATCCAAGCCCAGCTCAGGCAATTGACGAAGGATATCCGGCGCTTGTTCAACATCCACCCCAAATGGCTTCGGTCCTCCAGACATCCGCATCCCTGCAGTTTTTAGCTCAAAGTCCGGATTGAGACGTAAAGCAACCGGTGGACGCACATTTAATCGCGCCGCTATGGCGCCTAGTCTTTTGGCTTCATTGAGAGATTCCAAAACAATGAGGCAGCCCGAAGATGCGGCCGCTTCTAATTCTTCATCTCTTTTGCCTGGACCTGCAAAGCTGATATCTTTCGGCTTCGTCCCTGTTTCAAGTGCTAAGGCCAACTCCCCTTTGGACGCAACATCCAGGCCATCACATAGGCCACTTATATGTTTCACCACATCGACAAAGGGATTTGCTTTAACGGCATAGTGAATGGATAATCTGTCCGGCATCGCGGCCCGCAACTTTGCCACGCGTTGATCTAAAAATTTGCGCTCATATAAAAACAGCGGCGTGCCGTATTTTTGCGACAGCTCTTTGACATTCACCCCTCCAACGGTCAGGCAATTTTCTGACTGCCCAAAGGCGAATATCGGCGCATGTGGTTTTGCACTCATATTATTCACCCCTCATTACGATAGCTGCCAAGGCTGTTCGGTCTAGTTTACCATGTGGCCCAATCGGCAGGTTTTCCATCCAGATAACCGTTCCAGGAACCATGAAATTTGGCGCTTTACCTTTAAATTCACTTAAAAAACCGCTCTGGGCCTCAGACAGGCCCTTTTCAGATTCTAAAACCAGCGCGATGGACTGCCCCAAGCGTTCATCATCAACACCACAAGCAAATGCCTGACCAACGCCATGGCAGGACATGGCCAATTCTTCGATTTCTGTCGGGCTGACACGGTAGCCAGATGTTTTTATCATTTCATCATCCCGACCAATAAAATAGATAAATCCGTCCTCATCATATCGGGCTTTATCACCGGAAAAGACGGACAATTGTGATGTCCCAAAATACCGTGATGCTTTTGGCGGGGCTTTAAATCGACGGGCTGTCCGTAATTCGTCTTGCCAATACCCCGCAGCAACTAGTCTACCAGTGTGAACAAGCTCACCGATTTCTCCGGGCCGGCATATTTCGCCTTGGTCATTCACAATAAGAACTTCTTCGCCCGGCACGGCTTTCCCAATACTGTCAGGACGCCTCTCCACCTGTGCGGGGTCGAGATAGGTGGACCGAAAAGCTTCCGTTAGACCATACATCAAAAACAGTTTCGCATTAGGAAAACAGTCTTTCAATCGGGCAGACAATATACGAGATACACGCCCCCCCGTATTTGTGGCAATACGCAGCCCCTTGCGCGCCTGATCTGACCAATCAACATCCATCAGCTGGTGCCATAAAGGCGGCACGCACCCCAACACTGTGATCCTATGACGCTCTATCTGACGAGGCACATCCTGTGGCAGCAAAAAGTCCATCAACACGACCGTTGCGCCAGCCTGAAATCCTCCCGCCAGCTGATTAAAGCCATAATCAAAACTCCAGGGAAGAAGAGAAAGAATTCGATCTTCCTGTCGCAGGCCAAGATATGAGGCGACAATCTCTGCGCCGGCCTTCATATTATCGTGGGTCACCATCACGCCCTTGGGTCTGCCTGTGCTTCCCGACGTATAAAACAAGATGCACAAGTCCTTCGTTGAAACATCCACCGGCATGTCCAGAGATAATGCTTCATCCAATTTCATATCATCAACGCAGATAACCTGTTTGCAAATCTCATGCTGCGTCTGCAATGACCGAAGCCGCGCTTGTGCCGTGACTAAAATGTCAGTACCCGCATCATTGATGATATGCGAAAACTGATCGACTTTTAAAGCCGGGTTAATTGGCACCACCGTGCCGCCAGCACGCGCAACCCCAACGAGCGCAACAACAGCTTCAATTGACTTAGGCAGGTAGAATGCGACACGGGCATTTTTGGTGAAACCGGACTGTATTAAAAAGGCCGCAAATTGTCCGGAACGCCGCCAAAGGTCCTGATAAGAAAGTTGGTCATCGCCCTTTACCAGCGCTATTGCCTCAGGGTCTGCCTTTGCCCGTTCCGCAATACAATCAACCCAATTTGCTGCATAATTCATCATGACTGGCTATTTCTTATTTCCATATCAAACACCGGCGCAGGGCCATTTTTTTTGCTTATATGCAACCAGGGCCTGAGATTTGAAATGCTTATCTGTAGATGACCCACATGAATAAACCAGGCACGACCGAATTCCCTCGCGCCCAAGCGGCGATGCGCAGCTGTGGATGCCTCATTATACAAAGAAATTCGACTTAAGCTTTTGACATATCCCATATCCCGCATTGCGCGCGCGCCTGCGGCCCACACCGCAGCAAAAGCCCTGCTTGCGCGCCACTCCGGATCGATATAGACGCCAAAATCCCAGCAGCAATCTCGCCTGCCACCCTCGCCAATATCATAGAGTGCGTTCACTTCATCTTCTTTAAAGGGTAAAGGCGAAAACCAGAGGGCCCCAATCAGCTGTTCCCCATAATAAGTGCCCACGCATATGGCCCCGGCTTCGCACCGTTCCCGCGCCACACCTTCGGGCAGACCGATCAAATGCGCCACTGGGCCGGGTGCCTCAATAATCTGCGCATGATAAGCGCGAGGCAAAGCCGCATCCCCCAATGGCTGACTGAAAAACCCATAATAATGGACGTCGCCCCAACCGAATTTCCGCAGCACATTATGGAGCGCATAGGCGCATGTCACGCGGAAGCCATGGTCTTTAATGCTGCTGAAAATGGACATGTCTTAGCGAACCCCCAAACGCCATGCTTTGCAAGCCTTATTCAAGTCGGTATAAGGCAACAGATTCTAAATTATCCTAATGATGGTATAAACTATGTCCGTTGAACAGTCCGTGTGCCGTGTTATTGGTGATGTATTGAATTTAGGCGCACGAGCCAAGGGTTTAGACCGTAGTACCGAGCTGATGGGTGCCCTGCCGGAATTTGATTCCATGGCAGTCGCAACATTGTTAACCGCGCTTGAAGAACAATTCGATATCCTCATTGACGACGATGAAATCAGTGCCGATATTTTTATTGATGTAGGAGCCCTATGTGACTTTGTTGAGGCAAAATCTGCAAACTGATTCACATAGAAAAGCACCGGATCCCTTATTTCTGGACGGCACAGCGGGGCGTTTATTCGCTCTTCATTATTCCGCGTCTCCATCTCAACCAACACATTTGATTATCCCGCCTTTTGGCGAGGAAATGAATCGTTGCCGCAGATTCATGAATGACCTTGCCCGCGCCTATCAAAGACGGGGGCATGGCGCATTGATCCTTGATTTATATGGCACGGGTGAAAGTGAAGGCAATTTCAAAGACGCAAACTGGGATATCTGGCTAAGCGACGTTAAAACTGCACAGAAATATTTACAAAAGGTGGGTAATTCTTCCGTCGAAACAACAGCCATCCGGCTGGGCGCACTTCTTGCGTTGAAGTGCAACATTGACCCCAGCTCAATTTCTCTCATCGCACCAGAGGTTAATGGGGAACGTTTCATTCATCAGCTCATTCGCGCCCGCATTATTGCCGAAACCTTCATTTCCTCACAATATGGCGGACAATCTTCGAGCAGAAGGGTCATTGAAGAAGAATTGGCGCAGCAAGGCTATGTCAACCTGTTGGGCTATGAATTAAGCAGCGATCTAATGGAAAGCATAAAAGCCTCAAAACCTTCTGATACAGATATCAGTTCATGCCGCATTCTTCCCATTGAAGGTCTGCCTCCCGTCTGGGCACAGGTAGAGCCTGAGAACACCTCAGATTTTGCTGAAAAGCTTGTGCATCAGGAGATGCAAACGTGACCCGTCCCTGCCCTTTTACTTATCGCGACGACACGCTCATGGCCATGGTTCACACTGGCAGGTCTGACCGCTTATCTTCAACCGGGCTGGTCATTTTAAATGGCGGCCCTCAATATCGCGTTGGACCCCACCGGCAATATTTACAACTGGCCAGAAGAGCGTCAGAAATTGGTATATCCTGTTTTCGATTTGACTGGGCCGGTGAAGGCGACAGCGAAGGCATCGGGACAGGCATTCAAGACCGCCGCGGACAGCTCAGTGCAGCGGTTCAAGCCTTTAGAGACACGGAACCCCATGTTGAGCAAATCGTCTTCTACGGCCTGTGTGAAGGTGCCAGCATCGCCCTCTTAAACCATCATCATATAGAGCGTTGCGTGGGCGTCATTCTTGCCAACCCATGGATTGATGACGAAAAAATTCAGGCCCAATCTCAGTTAAAAAATTACTATGGTCGCCGGTTGTTCTCAAAAGCATTTTGGCGCCGTGTCTTTACGGGGGAATGGAAATGGAGAAATTCAACCCGAATTGCCGGGCAAACCTTAAAAACAAGCCTGTCATCACAAAGCGATCAAAGCCTTAGCCATGCGATGGCAACGGCCGCTTCCACTTGCCCCTCAATCCTCTATATTTCTTCAGAATTTGACGACACTCGAGAGGCATTTGATCATGCGTTGAACAAAGACCCACTGTGGCAAAAAGCCAGGCGAGCAAGTCAGTGGCAGGATATTTATATCAAAGGGAGCGATCACGTCTTTTCAACGACGCAAAGCCATGCAGAGCTCGAAAACGCCTGCATCTCCTATCTGAAGACATTTATTGATCATTAGAGGTCTTATCCGGGAGCAGACCATCATCCTCTTCACCGAGGCGATCATCATAGAGCAGCGACCAATAAATCACCCCGGCAACTGCAAGGCAAAAAATGCCAAATCCAACCGTCTCCATTTCGGTCTTTCCTTCTCTTCAACACCCGCAAGACGAATTTCCTGTTGATATTTATACATATCATAAGCTTTTTAGGTTAGGAAACTCTCAAGGACGTGGGAGAAGGACGTGCTTCGGACGATTTTCATATTGATGATCATGTTGGCGACAACAGCTCCGGCGTTGTTGAAACCGCATGTGGGCGTTCTTGTCTGGTCCTGGATTTCATATATGAACCCCCATCGTCTGGCCTGGGGTGGCTTCATCAATCAGGTTCCCATGCTTGATGTCGTTGCCGGCGTTACAATTCTTTCGATGCTCGTTGCACGGGAGAAATGGCGCCTTAGCTGGTCTCCCCTGCTTATATCCCTCATATTGCTCACATTCTGGTTCGCCTTGACCAGTCTGTTGAACCAGGGGCTTTACGAATTCTGGCCGCGTTTTGACCGGTTTTACAAGGTCATGCTCTTCACCTTCATTACGGCTGCACTAATCAATAAAAGGGTGCGTTTGGACGCCTTTATCTATGTCATGCTGCTGTCTCTGGGCTTCTTTGCAGCAAAAGGCGGTTTCTTTACCCTATTAACCGGAGGCGGCCACATCGTCGCAGGTCCACCGAAAAGCATGATTGGAGATCGGAACCATTTAGGCGTCGCACTCATCATGTGTATTCCGCTTTGCTTCTACGCCTATGGACATGGTCGACATAAGCTCATCAGGCTCGGCGGTCTAGCAGGATTGATGTTGTTTACGACAGCTGCACTTGGCACTCAGTCTCGTGGTGCGCTTGTCACGCTCGGCGCTGTTACAGCGTTTCTTGTCGTGCGCTCAAAACAGCGCCTCCCCTTAATGGCTTTCGTCTCCATCGCAGCCCTGCTGGCATTTGCATTCCTGCCTGAAAGCTGGACGGAGCGGATGCTGACCATCACCGAATATGAAGAAGACGGGTCCGCCACCAGCCGTATTCTATCCTGGGCCTATGCCTGGCGAATTGCGCTTGATTATCCCTTGACCGGCAGTGGCTTTGGCGCGTTCAGCGATGCTTATTTCGCCATTCCCTATGTTACAGAGGGCGCTCAATTAAGAGCCTCTCATTCCATTTATTACGAAGTTCTCGCGGAACACGGATTTATCGGCTTATTTTTATTCTTCCTACTATTTTCAACAGCCATATTGACGGGCCAGAAAGTCATCAAAGCCTGCAAGGGATATGAGCAGTTGAAATGGGCAAAAGACCTCGCTGTCGCCTTACAAGCCGGCATTATTGGTTTTGCTATCGGCGGGGCATTTCTCGCGATGTCGCTCTTTGATCTTTTCTACCATTTCATTGTCATGATGATTGCAACTTATGGCATCGCTCTTCGACAGCTAAAAGTCATTCAAGCTGAACAAAACGGCTTGGAACCGGACCAAATACCAAATGATGTGTTTAACAGATATCCAGCTTTACAAAAGCGAGCAAAGCTCAGACCTTCGGAACCAGGGCAGTAAATTGCTCTAATATCTTTTCAAACTGCTTTTTCCGGCTGTACCGCTGAGGGTCTTCTATATCCGGTGACGGGAGTTTTCCATCAGCTACCACCTTTTCTCGCCACCATGTCTCAAGCTGAGCAGCGATATCCTTTGGCGTATTTGAGACCAGGCCAAGTCTTTCTTCTCTCACAATATCAACGGCCTCCCCCGTTACACTTCCTAAACAGAGAATGGGCTGTTGTGCGCCGATATATTCATATAATTTTCCAGGGACAACACTGTCCTCTTTACGGCCCGTCCCGCGTAAAAGCAGAAGGACATCCGCGCGCACCTCAAGTTGAAGAAAAGCTTCCCTTTCTATGGGTGCACGAAGATCAACCATGGACTCAACGTCATATTTATGCGCGGCCGCTGCGATCTGATCCTGCTGACTCGTGTAAATAATGACCTGATATTTTCCTTCGCTTGACTTCAACAGGCTCAGGGCTTCAAACAGAGGGCTTGGATCTCGCAAACCACCATAGACAGCGCCGCCATAGATAATCGTCAGGGCTTCTTGATCCAATGGGGTTCTATCCGTCAGGCCATCGAAATCCTCCTGATCATAGCCATTGCGGGCGACTAAAATCTGGCGATCTAAAACTGCACCCACTTCTTCTGCTGCTAAATAAGTCACAGCGAACAAAGCATCAGCTGATTTGACAACCCCTCTTTCGACCTTCAGCTCTAATGACTGTCTTAATTTAGGATAGGAATAATAGGGTTGAACTGACCAGGTATCGCGATATTCAGCGACCCAGGGAATGCCATATTGACGTGCAACCTTATTTGCTAAAAACATCTGGGAATAAGGAGGTGTGGAGACAAATAATATATCCGGCTTCCAACTTTCAAACATGACATCAACGGCTTTACGCGCCGGACGTATCCACGTCCATTGACGGTCTGGGAAATGCACAAGCATCATGTAAAGATGCGCTGCCCAGGCGCGCAATTTTGCTGTGGCCCTGCGCCGTGCCGGTTCCTCCGCCTGGATTGTGGCTTCTACATCCGCCGTATTCTGAGAGCGACTGCTGTCTCGCCAGATATTAAGGAATTTTGATACCGCAGCTTTGATATTACGCGCAGGACTATCCACATCAAAATAAGGGATATAAGTAATGCGCGCCTTCTCTATTCCAGGTTTCAAAAAGGGCTTATACTGCGTTTGATAAGGGCAGATCACCCGCACATCATGCCCCTCATCCAAGAGATATCTGGCAAAACTTGGCATGCGCGTTGTTGCCGGAGGACAATATGGAGGGAAAAACCCCGTTATGATCAGGATTTTCACTGTTCGATCACCCTGTTCATTATATCGATCTGCCCCTGTGTTGTAGCATCCCAGCTGAAATACTCAGCATAGCTTCTTGTTTCACTTCTTTCAGGCAAGTTATCAAACAATTTTCGAACACCATCAACCAAAGCCGAGACAGAATACTCTTTCATCAGAACACCGGCCGCCGGCACGGCCACACATTCAGGTGTTCCCCATAGATCTGATGCAACCACAGGCGTCCCGCACGCCATAGATTCCAGCAAAACATTTGCCCAACCTTCGCGGCTTGAGGCTAGGACCGATGCCTCCGCAGCCGAATACAGCCAAGCCAGATCCTGATGTGGAACCCGCCCTAAAAACCGTACTCGGTTTTCAACATTTTCATCCCGGCATAATGCCTCCAGCCTGGATCGCTCCGGCCCATCACCAGCGATTAAAAGCTCAAAGTCTTTAAGTTCTGCTAAAGCTTTTATTGTCAGATGATGCCCTTTGCGGTCGATCAAAGCACCAACAGAAACAAGGGTTTTATCCCCCACATGATATTTGGCTTTCGCTTCCCGCCTGTCTTTTGGTGCAAAAGCGTTCAGATCAACGCCATTGCGTAAAACTGTAATGTGCTTCTCATCCAGGCCAATCTCTACCATTTCATCTTTCAATGCCTGACAGACCGCAATCATCTCACTTGCTTGCTCACCTGCCTGCAAAATCAGTTTCCGGGCCCTTTCCTGCTTTGGGATAAGATTGATATCTGTACCCCGGGCCGTAATCAGAAGTGGTTTGTTCAAAGCCTTGGAAAGCTGTGCCGCAGCAACGCCATCGGGGAAAAAATAATGGGCATCAATGAGGTCGAAATCAAACCCATCAGCGATGATATCCTGAGCCGCTTTATATGCAGCTCGAAAAAGGAAATTCGGCGTCAGATACATGCCGATTTTAGGCACAACCAGATAACGTGGGTGCGAGACTTTTAAACCATGGCGCATTTCGGTCATAGGCGCCTGGGCGAAAGCACCATAATCTCCGAACAGCTTCGATTTAAACGGGAAGAAAGGAATTGGAGCAAGAACCTGGGCGTCAACACGGCCACTTTCGACTAAGTGGCGAAGGCGGTTTTCGACAAACACCCCGAAATTCGGCTGGGCAGCGTTTGGGAATAATGTCGAAAAGGTCAAAATACGCACAGAATATCCCAATCCCCCTGATGGCCGCCCCTTAAAACGACCCATATGAGTTTAGCGGCATTTTATCGCGACACAATTGGAACTATCACGAATTTCATCCTAATTTCATTCTTTTTAACCATGGTTAAGGTTGCAGGGATCTGTAATTTATGCTCTCAAATGGTTGAGGGCATGATCTAAGATCAGATAATCAACACCTATGGGAGGGGCAGAATGTTCCGCCTTTTTTGGATTGTTTTCGCAGCCGCATTTGCAGCGGCTGCCGCTTTTTTTCTAACGCCGGTTCTTTTAAAATTCCTGATCCCCCTGCTCGCGTCCAACGCAGCACAGCGCGACTGGATGATGATTATAGAAGAAACGTCTATGGCAAGGGCCACAATGGCGGCTTTGGCAGTATTTCTCTTCACATTTTCAGGGGCAGGTCTTTTTGCATTTCTTGATTTTCGGCGTTTAAGCAATTGCCAGGGCGCCATCGCATACCCACGTCGGGGGGGTCCACAGATAAAAACATTATTGGCCAATATTGAAGGCGATGATGCTTTTTTCGATTCTGCCACCGCTTATTCTGCAAGTTTCAAAGATGTTGCCGACACTGACGAGGAAAATAAGGCAAAAACACGAACGACAGCGGATGCCACGGGTTATTTTGCGTCTTCCCAACTCAGCCGCGATACCATTAAGCCCGCATTTTTCCAATTCACTATCCTGATATTGTTTATAAGCGGGATCGTGTTGTTTCTAAATGAATGGGCTTCACCAAGCGCACCATCTCTTATGACCGCTATAATGCATGGTACAATTGCATTTTCCATCACCACAGCAACAGCTTTGTTCTGCTTGTCTTCATTGAACGCACTATTGGGCTGGCGGCGTTCTGCCTATGATCGATTTTGTCGCGTTTTAAACCGCCAATTCCAGGTCGATCGCTATGACCTTATGGAAACATCAATTAATGATATTAAGACAACAATCACTGGCATAGGCAAACAGGCCGAGGCCTTACAATCGGAGAAAACTGCCCAGGTCGATAAAGTGATCAGCACAGCGCTAGAAAGCTTTTTAGATGAACTGCGCAAGATACAATCCAAAGAATTATCTGGTGTTGAACAAAGATTAAAAGCTGTCGCTGAAGCAGCACAGGCTCTGGACCGCGCCTATACAGATAATCTGAAGCAAACGTCCAAGACTATCGCGACTACTTTGAAAGACTTAAAAACGACGCAGACCCAATCATATAGCAGTCTGGTCAAATCCCAGGAAAAGGCTGCAAACGCCTTAAAGTCTTCTATTGAGAAGAATCAGAAAGTTGTTGAAACGGCTATCTCATCTGCCTCCAAGTCCTTGGAAAAAGCCGCAATCGCTCAAGCGGAAGTCGCGATAAAAGGCTTGAACCCGACCATTTCAGAGCTTGAGAAAATCAGTGGCGGAATGAACGCGGTATTAGAGCGCATGGCAACGGGGTTGGAATATCTCAGCATTCAACAGGCCGAAATCTCGCAGTCATTCAGTTCCGAAGGAACGGCTGCGAAAGTGATTGAAAATGCGGCAACTGATATGATCGCTGCATCTAAAGCCAGCCGCGAAACCGTAGAGCGTTTCATCGCCTTAGCAGAACGGATGCGGACTATCACAACCACATTGAAGAATGTGAAAGGGTCAAATGGCAAGACATCCGAAAGCCGTGAAACAGCGAAAAAACTGTCTGCGGCGTTAAAGGACCTGTCCGCCCATGTCGAAGGTGGAGACGACAAAGAGGCTTAAGAAAAAATAGTCTGATAAGCCTCAAACATGCGTGTTTCAGTGTAACAGCGCGTGACTTTTTCGCGGTTAGCCTGACCTAGAGCCAAACGCAATACAGGGTCTTTGAGAAGCGCGCTCAAGCCCTGTTGAAAAGCTTCTGCATCCTGCTTGTCAAAAATGAAGTCATGTTGCGCTTTCGGCAGGATTGCTCGTATATCACCAACGTCTGTCGCAAGTGCTGCACGTGACGCTGCCATGGCTTCAACAAGGCTAATTGGAAACTGCTCCGTATCAGAACTGAGAGCGAATATATCTAAAGCCTTCAAATACCGATAAGGTTCGGGCACAAAGCCCGGGAAATGAACGTTTTTCTCCAGACCCAACTCCTGAATTTTCTGCTTCAGATTTTCAAATAAATAGCCCGTTCCAATCAACAGAAGATGGTAATTCTCCGGCAAATCCAAATTTGCAAAAGCATCAATCAGACGATCCAGGCGCTTTTCGTGCCGCAATCCTGCGACAGTCCCAATCCAAATGTCGCCATCTCGTTTGTTCAGCCCCAACAAACCAATATCCGGGTCGCAATCGAATTTTTTGGCAGCAATTCCATTTTCAATCAGCTGGACTTTGCGCTCACTAAATTTCCAAATCGTCGTTGCGATGGTTTTCAAGGTTTGAGACGGGACAATAATCCGTTTAGCTCTAAGCAATGCAAAACGGCGAAACCAAACCCTTCTGCTAAGCTGTTTCTGTGCCTCATCTGGGCCAAACCCATCCTCAAAGTGGAAATGCTCTATACCTGGCACAAATTGGGCGGCCATGGCAATTTCTGCAGCACCCCAATTATATGTAAACACTTTCTGCGGATTGAAACTCCTGATCCAGTAGCGATAGCGGTTAAGCCGTGTAAAAAGACCACCGTCCGAATTCGGATGTTCCATATGATCGACAAGAGATTTATCTTTCAAAAGCTCTAATGCGTCATATTGGCCATCCATTGCAACGATACAATGGCGGCTGTCACGGCCTATTTCCTCGATGAGTTTAATTGTACGAACCTGCGTTCCACCGGTTTTAAACGTTGAAAACACATGAAGGATTAACGGCCGGTCGCTCCTTGTCAAAAAGAAGCTCCTTTACTGTCATCTTTGGGAGACAGCGCATATTTAATAGCTTGGTCCATGAAAGTGTTTTCATCACAGCATGGCGACCAGATCAAGCGGTTTTTTGCATCTGCACAATCAAATTGCGCCGTTAATCCGCGGGACAAAATATCTCGATAGGGCGGAAAAGGCACTTTACGGCCGCTTATCCTTTTCACAATCCATTTCGCAATTTCACTTAATTGAATAACCCAGGGATATTGGGGGTGATAATGAAGCGGCCGCCCGCTTATTCTTTTCAATTGTTGATAATAGTCCCGCGCATTTGGGCGCACATCGCCAACGATATTATCACAGATCCCGGCCAAATCGTCCCGCCCTAATGCCGCAACAATGGCTGATGCTGTGTCTTCCGCAAGGACAAAAGGCAGTGGATTATAGCCGCGGTTCCAGCCAATGCAGTGCTGCTCATTATTAAAAAATCCTAGGCCGCTGTGTAGAGGGGATGTGCCCTGACCAACCACAAGGCCCGGTCTTTGAATGTGGATATTTAATCCCTTTTCCTTTTGAAAATGGAGCAATTCCCGCTCCGCTTCAGCCTTTGCCCAGGCATAATCATTTCGTTTTTCTGATTTCTGATCCACCGGTGTGTGCGACGTGATAATCTCAGACTGGTCGCCTAGATAAAGGGCTGCAATTGAGCTGATGAAGATCAGTTGTTCCACTTTTTCCTTCAAACATATCTCTGCAACATTAAGCGCACTTCCAACAAGAGCCTGATAAATGGCATCCCGATCCGCTCCACCACCGCCATGGGCAAGGTTGACAACGTATTTCACGCCTTTGACACACTGCCTGACATCTTCAATATTGCGGACATTGCCTTGAACAAGTTCGACATTTTCATGATGAAAAATATCGGGAAGATTTCGAACACCACGCGCCATGACCCGAATGCTATGACCTGCGTCCACCAGCTGTTTTACAAGATGGCGCCCTATGAAACCGGTACCACCCAATAATGCCACGTCGATTTGCCCGCGTGAATGCTGAATTCGTTGTGGCTGCTGTGGTTTGGCCGGTTCACGCTGCATGACCCGATGTGCGATTTCCTCACATAGCGCAACAATATTCGCGCCAAAGACACCATCGCATTCGATTGGCCGGCCTTGCGCACAGGAGCTATGGAATGCAGCTATGCTGGCATCCATCGATTGAAAAAACGGGTCACTCCGCTTCTTCAAACCGGTCTGACACATTATAAAATCTCGAAACCCTTTCCGCGCCTGACGGCTGATGGCTTGAGCATATGAAATACTATTCAGGCGATGGTCATAAGCATCCGGCCACCGGCTCCTTTGAAGAACAGAGGCCCAATTCCGCACCATATCGCTATGGCCGATGCCGTCACTCCCAATCGCATGAATTTCAAAACAGGGAAAATTGCTGCCTACTCTGAATTGCAGAGAAACACTCATACCGTCACGACCGGTAAAGAGACAGTCCCAAACCTTATAGAATGGCTGGCCGCCTCCCATATCAATTCTGTCTCTGACCGTTACATGCTCTAGCTGGAGGGGACCTGCCATATGTTCAAGCTGTGACAAAGGGTGAACTGCCTGTTCAAGCAGGATATTTCCGACCTCAGCAAACATCCAATGGCCCAACTGACCAGCATCAAGCTGACGCAACGGCATTGAAAATACGGCAGAGACTGAGTCAAGGCGACCGATTTCACCCGCATCGATCTTTGCTTTAAGTCGTTGATAAGCCGGATGATAGACAAAATTCTGGTTCACCCCTAGCTTCAGCCTGTGAATGTCAGCCTGTTCAAGCAGGGCCCGACATTCGTGGGCCGAGACCGCCAAGGGTTTTTCCAAAAAAACAGAGGTTCCAGCGTTCAACCACTCCGTTGCGACCTTTGCATGAAGCGGTGGCGGGACAAGAACATGCGCGCAGTCAATTGATGTCTGCGCAAAACAGGCTTCCAAATTAGAAGCCGCAACAGGAACCGAATAGCGTTTCGCCAGACCTTCGGCGGCTGCGATATTCGGATCAACAACCGCCTCAATCGATACGCCTTTCAAGCTATTCAATACTTCCGCATGCACGTCTGCGATATACCCCGCGCCGACCAGCGCGAGCTTGGTTTCATGGTCCACTGCTTTTCCCCCATCAAAGCAAGTAGCCTTATGGCCCTATATGTTAGTTCGCAGGTCCTCCTTGGATCTGCTCAAGAAGATTGACCGCCTGAGCGCGGGACGCAAATTGGAAGTCTCTGTCAAGCAGGGCCCGCAATTCACGGACCGCAGCAGCCGAGCGACCATTGACGTTCAACGCATATGCCAGGTGATATCGAATATCGCCATCTTCAGGCAAACGTTGCGCTGCCTGTTCCAGCAAAACCACACCCCTTTTCGGGTCAAGCTCTTCTGCGACCAATATCCATCCCAAAGTGTCCAACACTTGCGGGGATTCAGGGTCAAGCTCATAAGCCCGTTCTGCTGTGGTTTCCATTTTTTCATCATCAAGCTGTTGGTAGATCCACGCCAGATTGTTCAAAATCAACGCTGATTCATTGAACCTGTCGACGATATTTTCATGTTCTGTCTTGGCGCGCTCCAAATCACCTGTGTTCAACAGATGAGTGGCCAGCGCAAGATGAACCGTTTGATCAATCGTATTTTCCGCAAGCCAGGCCCGCATCACCGTCTCTGACTGTGCCGTATCACCATTTGCGGTATGGGCACCAGCAAGCCTTAGAACATTCGCTTGTGATGTATCAGCCTCCAATGCTTCTTCATAAGATCTGACAGCACGGGAAAAATCTCCCATGCCCATATAAAGATCGCCCATGGTTACAACGCCCAGAGCCTTATCAGGAACTTCCTCGCGAAGGCGTTCCGCATAACGCAGTGCGCGCTCATAGCGTTTTTCCCGCACTTCTATTTGAACCAGGCCAAAGAGAACCTCTTCCAATTCCTGACGCAGGTCCAAAGCCTGACGCAAGGTGGCACGTGCCGCATCCAGGTCCTCATTTTCCACATAGGCGCCAGCAAGCAACCGATAGCCTTTCACTTCATCAGGCGAGAGCTTTACATATTCCCGGAAAGCTGTAACAGCCCGGTCCGGATTTCCTGCAGCAATCTGCACCCGGCCTAAAACTTCAAAAGGCAGGGTCTGGCTGGGGAAGTCGTTCGTCAGACTGATGGATTCATTTAATGCCCGTTCCAGCTGATTTGCTTTCAGCAAACGATCAATGAATTGAATCTGTGGGTTTAAAAGGGTCGGGTCAGCGACAGCCGCGCGTTCAGCCCAAGCCAGAGCTTCTTCCGGCTTGTCCTGCAAATCCGACAGGTTTGCTAAAGACTGTAATGTCTTCACATCCTGCCGGTCGTCTTCCAAAATACGCAGATAGTGACGGCGGGCATCATCAAGCCGTCCATCCGCGATATCCAATTGTGCAAGATTGCGACGCGCTTCTTTGTAATTTGGATTTTTTTCCACTGCTGACGTAAAGGCCGTACGCGCATCATTGATACGCCCCAAACCCAAATACCCCGCACCCAGCATATTATGAGCCAAGGCAAGTTCCGGCTGCAGATCAATGATCTTACGCGCAGATTCCAACGCCTCATCATAGCGTTTTTCCCGCAGCTCAATAAGGCCGAGCATGATCAGTGCATTTGTTGAATCCGGCTCCAGTTCAAGAAGCCCTTCCAGGTCCCGTTCCGCCTCCGCAGGGTCACCAACAGCCAAGCGGGAGACCGCCAGTTGCGTCCGCAATGTGGACTGATCCGGCGATTGGGCCACAGCATTTTCAAAATATGTCATGGCCGCTTCATAATTTCCCGACCGGCCATGTGCCATGCCCATCAACGTCAAAAGCGGCGTATCGCTTAGACCTTGGTCAACCAATGGCTGAAGCGCATCGACAGCAAGCTTCGGCTCCCCCTTACGCAGGAGTGCAGCACCATAGACCCGACGCGCCGCATTATTATTTGGAAGCGCTCTCAGAACACGAAGTAAATGCTGGGTTGCCTGTTCCAAATCGCCTAATTCATAAGCAATCAGGCCCTTAAACTGAATTGCAGGGATGTAATTATCCAAGACACCACGGGTGCGGTTCATCAATTCCCGGGCACCTTCAAAATCTCCACCGCGTGCACGCAGAACTGCTGAAAGATAATGAGCTAAGGGATGCTCAGGATAGATATTATAGACATCATCGATATCACGGCGGGCTTCATCCTCTCTTTGCAAGTCAAGAAGAGTAGCCGCGCGTTCCAGTTTCGCCGTCGCATTTCCCGGTTCCAATTCCAACACACGCTGGAAATAGGGAAGCGCCATTTCAAGGCTTTGAGTTAAGCGAACTGTTTCACCTTTGAACAACAAGGCCGCGATATTATTAGGATCAAGTTCCAAGGCCGCATCAACTTTTGCAAATGCCTCCGCCAATTGGCCTTTCCTAAACAGGGCGCGCGCCAGGTCGACTTTCACCTTAGGCGCATTATCATCCAGTTGCTCGGCCTCAACAAAAGCCTGTTCCGCTTCTTCATGATCACCACGACCGGCAAGGGCGCGCCCGCGAACACGATAAGCCTCCGCCAGATCAGCTTCAGCTATCATCTCGAGATCGACTTCTTCCAATGCCTCGTCATATAGACCCTGAAGAACAAAAGCCTCAGCCATGGTGACACGTGTCTCGTCCGTCGATACACCTGCTTGACGCGCTGCTTCAATTTCTGCCTGTGCAGCAATGCCCTGCCCTAACCGAATATAGAGATCAGCCAAAGCCAAACGCGCCTCCAGATTGTCTGGATTGGCTTTGATCGCATTCAACAATTCGATACGCGCCGCACGCAGCTCACCTTGATCCAGGAAGCGCTGCGCCTGCTCCATATAAGTTTGGGATTCTTTCACATCCCAGGCAAAACTTGGGCCTGTTACGGCCTGTGCTGCTAAAATAAGCCCACCGGCCATCGCCAGATAACGCGTTGTCTTAAGGAGTTTACCACTCATATCCCTATGCCTCACTCAATCCCCAGGATGTTCTCACATAATATAAAGTTGCGCCGAAAAAAGGGCAGCACGCTATTCATATTCCGCCCAAGTGAAAAAATCCCATCCCCCAACGGAATTTATTACCAACATTGCCTGAATTCATCAGGTCTTCATAGCATATTGTTTGACCAGATCATAAAATGTCGGTCGGGATACGCCTAGTAACTTAGCGGCCTGCGACACATTCCCATCTGACATATCCAACGCTCGACGCAACGCCCTTCGGTCCGCAATCTCGCGAACCTGCTTAAGGTTCAACGGTTCCGCCTCATCATCACCAACAACTTCCAGATCAAGGTCAAACGCGGTTACACGAGGCGATTCCGCCATGATGACTGCACGTTTCACCCTGTTTTCCAACTCTCTCACATTGCCTGGCCAGGGGTGGTTCACAATGGCATTCAAAGCATCACTTGCAAAACCTTTCACCGGCCGCCCATGGGCCTGAGCGAAGCGATGCAGGAAAACATTCGCCAGCAGGACCGGATCACCAGGGCGTTCAGCCAGAGATGGAATATCAATGACGATTTCGGCCAGACGATAATAAAGATCTTCTCGAAAATGATTTTGGGCAATCAGCTCCTGTAAATTTTGATGCGTAGCACAAACAATGCGCACATCTACTGGAATTTCTTTTCGCCCGCCAATGCGTTCGATCACCCGTTCCTGCAGGAAACGCAACAGTTTGACCTGCAGTGGAAGAGGAATATCCCCGACCTCATCTAGAAACAGCGTCCCCTTCTGCGCAAGCTCAATCTTACCCGGCGTTTGCTTTACAGCCCCGGTAAAAGCGCCTTTTTCATAGCCAAAAAGCTCACTCTCCAGGAGGTTTTCCGGAATGGCCGCGCAATTAATGGCGACAAACGATCCCCCTTTTCGGCGGCTGGCTTCATGCAGTCCTTTCGCCAGTAATTCCTTGCCGGTTCCAGATGCACCCAAAAGCATGACAGACACATCTGTCGGTCCCACACGCTCAACCATCTGGCACACGCGAAGCATATTTTCAGCAGCAGTTAACAAACCGCTTAGGGGTACATTTTCTTGCTGCAGCGCCAGTTGGCGATTTTCCGCTTCGATATCATAGAGTTGAAACGCACGGCTGACGATGAGCCCTAATTCATCAAAATCCACGGGTTTTTTATAAAAATCATAAGCGCCAAGCGCGATAGCTTTTAACGCGCTTTCTCTCTCCCCATGACCCGACGCCACAATGACTTTGGTATGAGGTGAAAGGCGTAAAATATCTTCAAGCACACGAAAACCTTCGCTCGTCCCATCAGGGTCGGGCGGCAGTCCCAAATCCAATGTCACGACTTTCGGCTCTTCAGACCTGAGATGCGCAATCGCCTGTGCATGGTCTTTTGCTATGATGACGTCATAATCCTCATAGCTCCACTTCAATTGACTTTGCAGGCCTTCATCGTCTTCCACCACTAATAATTTTGGTAAAGACTTTGATTTATTCTGGCTCATTCCCCCACCCTTGGCATAACTAAACTGTCCCCTGCCCCATTTCTTTCAAAGGCAAAAACACGCGAATGCGCGTCCCTTCCCCCTTTGAACTTGTCACTTGTATCGTGCCTCCTGAAGCTTTGACATATTCTCGGCACTCATATGCACCGATGCCAAAACCATTTGCTTTTGTTGACCGAAAGGGTCGGAACAACTCATTCCGGATAAAATCTTCATCCATCCCACATCCCCGGTCAACGATGTCTATGACGGCCCATTCCTTTTCTTCATCCAGAAGGACATCAACCGGCATGTTTTCATCAGACGCATCAATCGCATTTTGGATCAGATGCGTAAAAACCTGCTCCAATTTATCGCGTTGACCTTTTACGCCGGCAGGCGACGTACGAATGTCCAATGTCAACGGTTGATGTGCTTTTGATTTTTCTTCAACAAGCTGAACAAGTATCGCTTTTAAATCAATATGCTGATCCCCCTTTGACACATCCATCTGTTGATGAAGCGCTGCCAGCATCTTGTTCATTTTATCAACTGAACTGTCTAATGTTTGCAGCATATCATCACGAAACTGAGGCTTATCCATGTGTTTTTTTGCGTTTCGACTTAACAATCCAAGTTGAGACACCAGATTTTTCAAATCATGCATGATAAATGCAAAGCGACGGTTAAAGGCGTCAAATTCCTGCGCCTGAGCCAGGGCATCCTGAGTTCGGCTTTCCGCGATATAGCTGGCAGCCTGACGGCCCAATGTTTTCAACAGATCATGATCTTCCCAATTCAAACTGCGGGGCGCGCGGGGCTGCGCAATCATGATAAAACCGATCAGTCCTTCATGATGAATAAGTGGAACCAGCAGCCAGGGTTTTTCATCACTTTGCGCCCAAACCGGCAGTTTCAACACACCATAGTTATCTGTGTCTTCACCACGTCGCATTGCGTTCAAATCAATAATCCATTGCGTTTCCGCCATGAATTTCAATAGATCACTGTTTTTGCTCTCATGAGCGTTTTGAAAGCCTTTATAGTTCCAGCTGTGGACGGGTTCAGCATGGCCATCTTCATCACTCAACCACAAGACCCCGGCGGGCGCATCCAGGATATCGCAGGTTGCCCGAACAACACGTCGTTCAAGTTTTTCCTTGGTATCGCTGTTGGACATTGTTCGAATAAAGCGGAGCCATTCTTCGCGATAGTCATATTTATGCAGGAAAAAATGCTTCTGGATCAGGACCCGCGCCCGCGCCCTGGTCGTCCCCGATAAAGCGAATAAAGCCAACGCTGTCAGGGCGATAAACAGAAACGCGACCTGCAGGACGTCGCCCCAATTCCCACCAAACTGGCGGATATATAAACCGGCGACCGCCATCAGCAGAAGATAGACCCCGGTTGCCATCAAAGAGACTGTATGAAAGACAACGCGCCTCGACAGCTGCAGTTCCATTTTCCAGGATGGATTACGAATGGCTGTCAAAGCGATAAAGGGCACACATAAAGCTTGAACCACACCCCTGGCGTTCAACAGGTCCAGATCAATCGATAGAAACAGACTTGCTTCCGCATACATATAAATGTCGAAGACAAATGCTGCGCCCAAGGCAATTGAAATCGGCCTGATCGTCCACCGGCCATCTTCCGGCGTGCTTCGGTACAGGTTTTCAAGCAACGCAAGCGCCCCGATAGCAACAACCAGGCGCCCCAACATGATATATCCAATGACAGACCCGATATTCTGAGCATCAATGTCCAACCAGCCCGCCAGCAGCGCCAGATCCATCAATATGAGAAAACCAAAGAAGAACCATATGCCAATAGACAGAAGAAAGGCGTAATTCACACGCTGTGCCAAATTCCAATACAAAGACAAAAGGGCAACCAGGAATGCGATCCAGGACCCTATTCTCAATGTCTCAAAGACGGAGATATAGATATCGACAGCCATCACGCCTGAGAGCGCGGATAAAGTTGCCCATATGGCGGTTAAGCTACAGGCGACAAGCAGCCAAAAAGAGGGCACAGCGCGTTTAAAACGCACAATTAAGAATATCACCAGGCTTGAATAAGCCAGCGCTGCCACTGCATGAGAAAATATACCAACCGTGTTTAGAATGATGCCCCCCAGGCACACGCCTTTCTAAAACTTATCTCACTCCATCTTGCCACAGGATGACGCGAACAGTCTGGATCAATATGAGCAAGTCCAGAAACACTGAAAAATTCTTCACATAGTATAAGTCATATTCAAGCTTTGAACGCGCATCTTCAACGGATGCGCCATAAGGATAATTTAACTGAGCCCAGCCTGTTATCCCCGGTTTGACCGCATGGCGTTCAGAGTAAAATGGAATATCTTTCGCAAGCTCATCTACAAAAACCCCACGCTCGGGCCTCGGACCGACAAAACTCATATCACCGCTTAAAACGTTGAATATCTGAGGTATTTCATCAACACGCGTTGTTCGCAACAAGCGACCAAAAGGCGTAACTCGTGGGTCATTTTCACTTGCCCATTGCGGCCCGGACCGTACCTCCGCATCCACATACATGGAGCGAAATTTTATCACATGAAACGGCTTGCCAAATTTACCGATACGTTCCTGACGATAGAAGACAGGGCCGGCGCTTGTCACTTTTATCAATAGCGCTGACAGCAATAATATAGGCAAGGTCAAAATAAGCAGGAGCAGACTTGCCGCAATATCGAAAAGCCTTTTGAAAATTGCATTCAACTCTTCGGTAAATTTGAAACCATCTGAAAAAATAATCCAACTGGGTTGCAGCCCTTCCAGTTCAACGCGTCCTGTTTCACGTTCAAGAAACTGGTTCAGGTCATAAATCCTCATGCCTCTCAATTTACATTGGATAAGCTCAGAAACCGGCATTGTTCCCCGGCGTTCCTCATTTGCCAGAACAAATTCACCCGCTTGAAGGGCATCCGCATATCTGTGTAAACTTTCCACATCTTCTCGCGGTTTCGCTTCAGGGATTTCAGTTTCATCGTCGCGCATCTGAATATAGCTGACAACCCGATACCCAGCTGAATTATTCTTTTCTAACTCACGTATTTTTGCCGCACGTTTTCCGGCACCCAGCACGACGACACGGCGCTTGAAGACGGACATATCGACCACATGCTGAAAGATGATCCTGGCAAGCATGATGCCGACCGCAGCAAATATTAAAGCAATTGCCGCAATACTCCGCCAAATCAGAAGCTGCGGTGTAATGTAGAAAACCAGCGCCATAACCGCCATCGACCCTGCAAATGCTGCAAGCATGCGGACAAAAGTCATACGCAAATCACGACAGCATTCCTGTTGATACATGCCAACAGCGAGCATCGCGATATAGACAATTGCTGTAAATGTCAGGGTTGCGGGCAAACGGTCCAAAAACGGCGTCACCGTTGTATCAATACTTTCCAGTCGAATGCGCGCACCAAATTCAATCGACGCCATAAGAATGAGCGCCTCTAACAGTCCCAGGAAAACCAAGGACTTCGGTACATGATGTTTAAACATCCGCAGCATCAGGTTACAGCTCTTCTGCTTTTCAACCTAAGGCTTTGTGGATTTCAATAGGCAATAACCACCAATTGATACGCCTCACACAGCCCATTTCTACCTCCCCAGGTGCTGATTATCATAAAGGATTAATTTAATTCAGCTTTGTCTACGGTAGCACGACTATCATTAATGACAAGATCATGAATTGATCGACGTATTGATCTTGTCTCCATCCCTAAGGATTTTGGGCGACCTATACGACCCATAAAGCTGATGGCGTCAACGTGACCAAATGCCTCTGTCATGTGATGTAGAAGGTCCGCCGCCCATTTTTCCGCTGCCCGGTCGGTGGTAAATCCAATATCATCCTGCGCATAACGGGAAAAACATAGAGGCGCAATTGCCGGCTGCAAAGCCAGACCCTGCTGTGCTGCTTCCAGCCAGAACCGATATATGGACCGCCCCGCCTTTATTTTCTCTTCAAGCGACACGTCCTTAAAACCACCAGTCCTGGGGCGAATAATGAAAAAGGCGCCGCTATTCAGCGCGGGCAACACATCCATATTTAAGGCAGCCAGCCAACGGCCTTTTAATATCTGTGTGAGCAATCTCATTCGGCCGTAGTTTTTCATCGCCCAGCGCATCAAAAGGCGCAGCGGAGGGGCCAACCCTGTTGCCGTAGAAGGCAGCCCCGTTCGTGAAAACGGACCGGACCAATCAATCACTTGGCGATGAACTTCAAAAGCCTCCCGGATGCGCAGTCGAATAGCCGTTCCTATACTCATCAAGCGCGCCATTTTGAGCTTCTCAGAGCGTTTCTCCAGCCACTCTATCTTCAATGACGTACCAAGCGCGCCTTCAAGGGCTTGTTTCTGATCGTCACTCAACGGGGTTTTCTGATAAGAACGTCGATCTACAGACCGAACTTTCATCCACTGGCCTAACGGGTCTTTTTCCGCATCTGATTCAGATAAGGTGACGAAAACCTGGATTGTTTCTCGCCCGGCCTCGACAATATTCCAGTTTAAGCCAAGCGACCAGCTCTTGGCTTCAATCGCCATTGCCTCAATCAACATCCCCAAGGCCAATACGTTGGGCTCGCTTTTCGAGAATTGATAAACATTCCCATGTTCCAGATCACAGTGAATATAGAACTGGTCATCGCTCAGGATTTCAAATCGCCAGGGTTGACTGTTATCACCACTGGGTGCCCAGCGGGCAGCGTCCAGAATATGATCCAAAGGTCGTGCATGGCTGGAAAGAGCGTCTTCTTCAGGCCTCGCCCGTTTTGATAAAGATCCCACCAATCGCGCCGCAGCAAAGCGTTTGATAGACTGCAAAGGCCCAGCATTTCCAAATCGGAGTTTCCGCGTTACAAATTTTCCACGATAGGGATCGAAATGATGAAAATAAGGGGCCGGTTTCAATGGGCCTCGGCCCAAAAGAAGCTTAACCGCTTCTACACCGGCAACGCCCGCACAAAGCTGGCAGGACATCGCTGTTGACGGACCCTTTTGATTGTCCAGATCAACGCGGCTGCCATCAGCCAGATAAGGCTGATGAAGCATTGCAGGCGTCAGACCCAACAGAAAATCGACCGGCAGATTTTCCTGCTTTGACTGGCCCAGGCGAAAATAGTCTTCAAATGGCATATGATCAGGATGAAAAACCAAATACCCCGTCCCCATGCCAATGGGTGCGGCGGTTACAGCTGGAATTCCTTTTTCATGGCAGCGGGCAAAGACCGCACGGCGTATATCAAAGGCAAAAAAGTCGAGACTGTCCACATAGAGGTCCACACCTTCTAAAAACGCATCCAAATTATCCATGGTGACGCCGTTTTTAAACAGGCGCAGGTCAAGCTCTGGATTGATGGACAAGGCCATCTGTTCAGCCATCTCGACTTTTGGCTTTCCAACGGTATTTAAATTTGCAGCAGCCTGGCGATTGAAATTCGCAAGTTCAAAGTCATCAAGGTCAGCAAGTGAAAACTTACCAACACCCAGTCGGGTCAGAGTCTGCAGATGAATGCCGCCAACACCGCCCATCCCAGCGATAGCGATACGCTTTGAACGCAGCAACTGTTGTTCCCAATCGGTAATCCAGCCGATATTTCTGGAAAAAGCCTCATCATAATCGAAAAAGGAGCGATAAGCGGTTTTCACTCTGTCAAAGCCAGCGACATGTCCGTCATCTACGCCCATAGATCACCTCTTATGCGCTCAGGCTGAGCTGCTGAGACCGCGATACAAGCTGATAAATCTCCGGCCGGTTCTCCGCCAGCTGCTCTACAAGATCCATGCAGCTTGCCATAACCGGTTGCCGCAGGCCGTGAAAATCGACCGGGTCTCCGACGGTTTGAAATTCGATCCCCAGTCGACGAAGCAATCGAAGCAGTGCCGGATCAATAACCGCACACAGGTGGGTTAGATTATATTCGACAACATGGTCAAAGACACCTGTCATCAGGCCAAGCGCTATATGTGGGATGACCCGACGCGGGTCGCCATCCAGTCCCATCTCTTCTAAATCCGCGGCATAAAGCCAGTCTTCCCGCCGCCGACGGTAGGATTTAGCGATACTGAACCGTGAAATCTCCCCCGTTGTACTACGAGGTAACACCGCTTCCGGCATCGCATCGAGAGCGGGAGACGCAATACGTGCCGGCAGATCACATCCCGGCATATCGCCAATAGGCGGGATAATTCTGACAACACCGGCCATCTCACCTGACAATCGATGAACCAACATGCTTTGACCTGAACGGACATCAAAGCGATCGCTTTCAATCCCACCAGGATTATCTTCTTTTCTAAGAAAGCCTGTTTCCTCCACATAGACTTGATAGCGGAGGCGATAGGCGGCCGATTTTTCCTCGGCGGTTCGGGCGGAAGCTACATCAAACAACGCGTTATATATTCCAACTATTTTCTCGTCCCTTGAAACAAGATTTTTTTGTGGCTCGGGTAGTCGAGCAGCGCCTGACATCTATGCCTACTCCTATCCTCGCGTGACTGAATTTTATCTCCAGTCTCTCGCATCGGTTCTTATTCTTGAACGACACCAGATTAAACGCGCCGCCATATGTCTTATCATGGGACGAAGATTGTAAATTTTCGTTAAAGACGCACTGTTGAATATACATTTTCTTATTTTACAGTCCATAGTTTCTTTAACTATACTACCAGTATATCTTCATATACTTGATTCTTTTATATTTTTTAAAATATATTAGAAGAATTCAAGCAATTGGAAACCTATTTCTATTTATAAACAGTCTCAAGTGATGATTCCGTCTTCGGCTGTGACAAATTTAGGGCTGGCCTTATTCGGACACTCGTTTCACTATGGTTTAGGAAAAGTGCAGATCAGGGGGCATTCATCATTATTCCAGAATATCTATTAAACTGGACAGACAGAGCAGGTGCCCTGCTTCTGGCCCTTTGTATTAACTTTATATTTTGGCAGGCGCATCGGGTCGCAAAAGTTTTTGCTGCCCCTCAATCCTGGTTCATACGCGCCATAGACCTGCTTGATCAGAGATATAATCTTGAGGACCTGCGGACCAGCGACCTGCGCCGCGAAGGCTTCTCCATATTGATTTTTCTGGTCTTCATTGCTTTGCTGACCGGTACGGCCATTCAACATATCACCGGTCGATTTCCTTATGGGTGGATATTGGAGGCCCTCATTTTGAGCTCTTTGTTCAACAGCCGGCAGGTCATGGAAAATAGTGGCGGTCTGCAAAATGCGCTGAACCGAAGCTGTGAGGAAGCCAAAGCAACGCTTGCACTTTATTCCGCTCAAAAAACGGACGACATGGACGAAAATGCGGTAATTTCTTCAGCCATTGAACAAATGGCCTTGGAATTTCGACGTGGTGTCATGGCCCAAGCCTTATTTTACCTTATATTCGGACTTCCAGCTGCGCTATGCGTCCGGTCCATTGCTTTAGCTAATTATATGATTGGCCATCACACGAGCCATGAACGCAAATTCGGATGGGCCTTCACAAAAACAAGTCGGTTTCTCGCAAAAATCACCGCCCCACTTTGCGGTCTTATTCTTTCAATTGCCTCGCTCACACGCATTCGGCAAAGCATGAAATGGTCTTATCTCGCGGCAAAAACCCACCCCTATAGCGAAGACGGCTGGGCGGAGGGAGCTTTTGCCGGCGCATTGAACATCCGGTTTTCTTCCTCACGCTGGCATGAAAAAAGGAAGCTAACTGTGCCGATAATTGGTGAGGGCAGAGATGTTTTGGACGCGAGAGATCTAAAAAATGCTAGACAACTTTACATTCAAGCGCATCTGATATTCATGTTGGCTTTGATTTTGATATTTTTAGCGCTTTAATCTAAAAGGCTATTCAAAGATGAAAATTGTTCCCGTTATATTATCCGGCGGATCAGGGTCTCGTCTTTGGCCATTATCTCGCGGACTATATCCAAAACAATTTCACGATTTAAGTGGAATCGGCAATAGCCTTTTCCAACAGACCGTTGCACGTGTCTGTGGTGAAGAATTCGAAGCACCTTTAATCATCTGCGCGGATGTTCATAACTTCCTCGTTCTCAACCAGATTGAAGACCTCGGTCTGAAAGAGGCTGACATCATCCTTGAGCCCCAGCCTCGTAATACTGCCCCCGCCATAACACTTGCCGCACAATTCGCATTGAAAAAATATGGACCCTGCCGCGTCCTCATACTCCCCTCAGATCATCTGATCCCAGACCAAAAGAGTTTTAAAGATCGCATCATAGATGCTCATCAGGCAGTGAAAGAACAAAAGCTTCACGCGACCTTTGGCATCCGACCCACAAAAGCCGAAACGGGGTATGGATATATTCAGCTCGGTGATCAACTCAATGGACATCCGTCATGCCATTATGTTGAAGCATTTGTTGAAAAACCAGATTTTGATACCGCACAGACCTATCTCGCCAGTGGAAATTATCTTTGGAACAGCGGTATTTTCCTGTTCGATGCAGAAACCTTATGCGCCGAAATCGAGGAATTTGAGCCAGCTGTTTTTCATGCCTGCACAAAAGCAATGGAGACTGCAAAAGAAGACCTGAACTTCATTCGCCCTGATTCTGATATATTTTCACTCTCACCATCCATCTCGATTGACTATGCGATTATGGAGCGAACACAATCAGCTCTTGTGGTGCCCTGTTCATATGACTGGTCCGACGTCGGGAGTTGGTCTTCGATCTGGCAGGTCTCACCAAAGGATGATGCGGGCAATGCCGTATTAGGCGATGTGATTACCCACGACACGGCCCATTCTTTGTTGAGAAGCGAAGGCCCATTGGTTGCAGCGATCGGCCTCAAAGACCTTATCGTCGTTGCAACACAAGACGCCGTCCTCATCGCTGACAAAGCCCATGATCAGGACGTTAAGAAAATCGTTGAGGATCTGGGCAAGGCCAGCCGGCAGGAGCATATCAGTCACGTTGAAATCTTCAGACCCTGGGGCTCCTATATTCGCACGGACCGGGGCCCGGATTTTGAGACCAGGCGGCTTATCATCAACCCTGGACAAAGGATTTCCTACCAGTCCCACGATCTGCGCAATGAGCATTGGGTTGTTGTTAAGGGGGAACTTGACCTTATAATTGACCAGAACGCACAACGGCTCCTCACCGGGCACTCCGCTTACGCATCCGCAGGTGTTGCACATTCCCTTTATAATACTGGAAAAGAAGCAGTGCATGTCATCGAAATCCGAACGGGGGCGCATATCAGCGAGGATGACATCAACCGTTTCCATGAGAAATCAATATAAGTCTGCAAATACATCTTCATTTTTCTCAATTCAATTTTTCGACTTGTTTACATAACGTTAAAGGCTTTCGTAAAAGCTTCTGGTAATTACACATAGAGCGCGCTACCATATTGTATAGGGATGTATTTGGCGGTTTGTTTAGACATGACGAAGAATAAAGAACAAAAAGGACAAAGACGCGGTCTGATCACAATATTGCTGTTGATCGGGGCAGCACTTGTGGCCTCGGCGCTCTATATGTTCAACGACGAGACATCATTCACTCCGGCCCATTCCTCCACGAGTACGCCAACTGCCCAGCTAACCGATCAAACAGCACTTGCTCAAACTCAAACGACTGTTCCAAGACCTATTGGAGAGCGCGTTTTCCCAAAGGCAGAGGAATTAGATGCTCCCTCTGATTTACCAACGCGGACCGAAGTTCAACTGGCCCTTGACGCATCTTTGAAAAACTCGGCAGAAGGACGGAAGTTAGTCCAAAGCTATTTTGACCGATCCGGTGGTGATGCAGACGCTCTTTTAAAGCGCGGAGAGCGGCTCGTTTCAGCGTTAAAGATCCGCGTGATGTCTCCTGAGCCAATCGAAGATATTCTGGTTCCCATACAAACGATTTCCGACGCTTTGGACAATAGCGCCGAAGCGGTCTTTATTGTACCGGTCTTGTTGGATCCGCGTCATAAAAATGACATCCACTCAACCGCCTATGACTTCGGCCCTGAAGGAAAGCCCGGCTTTTCCGATTATCAACGATATTCCCTTAATCAGGATTCAAAAAGCAGCGGCGTGTCCAGTTTTGAGATCAGTGAGCAAAGTCTGCTGTTGAATGACGGCATTGAGGGAGCCTCCGCTCTTAGCCTGCCTGCTAAATCAGGACATCGCAAAGTCACCATTTTGACGACGGGCTTCAGAAACCCAACGGCGGATCGTCCCTTTGTAGATGGCCTGTCAGCCGAAGGGCGAAATTCTCGTGTGGTCTGGCTTGACGATTTGCCGCCGCCCGTCGCGGATGCAGGCGCGCAATGGATGGAACTTGGCCCAAATGGCGCCGTTCATCACCCTTGGTCAGAAATTAAACTCCCCAATGACAGTTTTGCGGAAAACAGCCCGGTCATTATGGGATATGCGGCAGTTCTTCCAGCAGTCCCTATCATCGGTGACTTGGATTTGAGATTTCATCAAATCGCCGGAAGTAAAGCTGCATTGAACGGCGCGATTATAAGCCCAACCAATATGCCTGCTGTCATTGACGAGGTAAAAGGCCAGCTATGGGACCTTTATACCCCACCAATTGTCGCTGTTCTTCCTCAGATTGAATTAGATGAACAACCAACTCTGGGCTCCGTTACCGTTGCTGAGGCCTTAGATGGTGCCATCTCGGGATCATTGGACGGGCTGGATCAGTTGCAGGCGTTTATGAACGCTACTGCTGGCAATATTGATGAGCTTCGCTTACGGGCGGAAGCTCTGTTGAGCGCCCTCAGCCAATCAAATATCGCTGGCAATTTCATTGCCGTAGCAGACACAGCCAACCGCATATTGGAATCTGCAATTAATTCCGCTCAATCCGGTTATATTTTACCCGCATATATAAGCCCGGATTTTAAACTGAACGACCAGCAGTCAGGCTGGGATTTCGGGCAGCAAGACAGCAATGCTTTCCATCAATTTATAAGAGTTGGTGAAGACAACACGCTTGTAACCGGGGACCGCATAGAAGCCCTCACAGGTTTAAGCGGGGAACCGATTACCTCTGATGCACTATTAGGCGTTGACGGTTTTTACCCAGAGCTGCCTGACGGATCATATCGCCTCTTCATGCTGGCCCCTGCTCAGTTTGAAGGAGAGCCCGTTGCAAGGCCATTTGGCTCTGAAGTTCGCGTCAGTGGGGGCGCCATTAAGACCCGAGATTTACGACAAGCCGACCCACCTATTTGGGGCCGCTTCAGTGTATCCGGCTTTAGCCTTCATGATGGTGCTGATTCCATTGAGAACTATCTCCCATCACCCGATGGTTCGCCAAAGGTTGCGGAGCTGAGCACAGTCATAAGCTACAACCCGGATCAGATACCAGAACCTGAGTCCTTAATCCTATCCGCAAGGGCTTTGGTCGAAGGTGGTCGACTTCGGCTACAGCTTGAAATTCCCAATGGCGAAAGATCCATTGTTTCGGGTATTATTATTGAAGAAAGCGATATCTCGGAATTAGAGGATTATCTGGCAAGTAAAGTCGCAAACATCCTAACAGAGGCCGGTCCTCGCTTCTCTGAACAAACACCCAGCGCTTTTGCAACACCTGCCACACAGAACTCGTCCAACAATGGCGGCAACAACGGTGGGACATTTGGAGGCGCACCTGGGATATCTCCACCAGGGTCTGGCATTGGGGGCAGTCCTGTAACACCCTCCCCCACCAATCCACCAACAGATCCCGTAGACCCACCAACGGAACCCATTGACCCACCAGTGGACCCTATTGACCCCGACGATCCTATAGTCATTACAGCGGACGCGGGCGGCCCTTATACGGTCTTCTTCGGAGATGTCGTCGAATTTGACGGCAGCGCGGAGTTTAATGTCGACCCAAGCCTATTGTCAGTTGAGTGGCTTCTGAATGTCGACGGTCAAGATTTTCTCGTCGTCAGTGGATTTGCAGATGACATTGATATCTTCTCACCTGAGTTTCTCGCAAATTTACCGCCGGGGACCTATGAACTTATCCTACGTCTTACCTTTCTTGACGTCGTGGAAGAAGCAACAACATTCCTGACGATATTGTTGCAAGCAGCAGTCCCTGCGCCGTCAGGGTTGTTTCTATTTTTATCCGGCTTGGTTGCACTCCTAATATGGCGGCGACGGAATACACTGAAAAAATAGAATTATATTCTCATTAATATATTTTTAACTATTGCATATACAGCCCATGTGATAGTGTATTCAGGTGTGGGGCAATTTTAGCTTGCAAAAGATGAGCATGCCCAAGGTAAAAAATAGGCGCCTAGAATGCGCAACACCTGCGGTCAACAGTTCTGTACTTCATTTCTCCTCATTCAGTCAGAACGAGATATTTTAAGTATAGAGGAACTGATCCGCCCGTTGGGAGCTTGGTCATGCTGAGCGACCCACTTGTCATTGATATTCTATCCATATATTTCTTTGGTCTGAAGACCTTGGCGCCGTTAATCGCGATATTAATCCTGATCAGCTCAATTGACGATTTCATCATTGATATCATTTATTTTACACGACACGTTTACAGGCAGCTTTTCATTTACAATCGGCATCCCCGCTATTCAGCCTTGGATATAGAGCCGAAGGATGAACGACCCATTGCCATCATGGTTCCAGCCTGGCGCGAGGCGGACGTCATTGGTAAAATGCTGGAACGCCTTATTACCAATTATAACTATGAAAACTATCTAGTCTTTGTCGGCGTCTACCCGAATGACCCGCAAACACTTTCGGAAATCAGAGCACTGAAACGCAGAAGCGAAAAAGCACGCAAACACATTTGTATCGTTTCTACGAAAAAACCCGGCCCGACTTCGAAGGCACAATGTTTAAACCAGGTCTACGCCTATATCCAAAGGCTCAACGTCGGAGAGCGCGCCCATAATCGAATTTATGTCATTCACGACGCAGAAGACATTGTTCACCCACTGGAACCTTGGGTTTTCAATCATCTCATACCTGAAAAAGCCATGGTCCAAATCCCTGTCCAACCGATATACCGAGATGGCATTGATATGGTTGGCGGCCATTATGCAGATGAGTTCGCAGAGGCACACCGCCGTGATATGGTTGTTAGAGAAACACTTACAAAAGGCGTCCCTAGCGCCGGTGTAGGTTGTGCATTTTCCGACGAAGCCTTGGCACGCGCCGCAACGATCCGACCTCTAGGCCCTTTTAATGAGAACAGCCTGACAGAAGATTACGACCTCGCGCTCTTCATTCGAGCGCAGGAATTGCCACAGGCATTTGTGCATTTGACATACAAGGTCAATGACGATCACCGTACCCATTGTGTTTGCAGTAAAGCATTGTTCCCAAACCGCTTCGACGAGGCCGTTCGTCAAAAAACCAGATGGCTGATTGGTATTGTTTTTCAAGGATGGGAGGAATTTGGCTGGCAGGGAAACATGATGCAGCGATATATGTTTCTAAGGGACAGAAAAGCATTACTGACAGCGCCCTTAAATGCAGCCGCTTATTTTCTGCTTCTGAACATAATATTCATCAGCACAGCACCTTATCTATGGCCTCAGTTTCCAGGCTTTGGCGCATTAGTAGAAGAAACGCCTGTTCTAGGTGTTATTCTTTGTTTAAATGTCGGCTTTCTCTTTCACCGTGCGATACAACGCGTTTGGCATGTCTCTCGAATTCATGGAATGAAGCAGGGTTTAAAGTCCCTGATTCGTATTCCTGCAGCCAACATCATCAACTTTGTTGCGACCTTTCGGGCAATGCGACAATACCGTGACGCACAAGGCAGTGGTAGGAAATTGGAGTGGGACAAAACTAGCCATAGCTTTCCAACCGACGCACAGGTTTCCAGCGCCTTCACGGTGGCAGGGGAATAACAATGTCACATCAACACCCACCTGCGATAAGAAAGAAACGCACCAGCTTGCTGATAATCTCAGTTGCGGTGATTTTCGGTTATTCTCTGGCGAAATCCGATGCGAATATCTTGAAACCCTGGGCAATATACAGGGCTCAAGCTGATTTCAACTCAGGCTATAGAGCGCTTGCACGAGGCGACGACCTTATCGCTGTTTCGTATTTTGAACGAGGCCTGGAGAAAGACCCCGAAAATACGCACGCTCAGCAACAGCTTGATTTTCTTCTCATGAAATATCGGCAGGTGGCTAAGGCTCAACTCGCCGTCAACGAAGTGCGCATTGTCGAACCCGCACAGGTGCAACAGCAACCTGCTCCCCATTATACGGCTCCAATTCCCTCTGAAAGCCCAAGCTCTTTCATCACAGCAGCCAGCGCTAACCCTGCTGCGGCCATCGATCTCGGCACACCAAATGGGACGTTTCTTAGGGACGATTCCAACGAAGTTGATTACCGCGATCTCCAGCAGAGATTGCTGACAGAGCGTGCATATGACGAGCACAATCCTTCCGTGTACCAACCTGCAAACCTGCAAAAACGAAGGATAGCATTGAGCGAAGTCAAAGTTGGAAGTGAGTCATATGTGTTGAATGAGCAAGGCTATCGATCCTTGCGAGAAGGGCGTGAGGCTGAAGCGATCGCAGCATTTGAACACAGCCTGCGCCGTAATCCTGACCAATCCATTATTTTACGGCAGCTTGGGTATCTACATAAATCTCGGGGCGAAGATAAAAAGGCCGCAGCCTCTTTCAAAAAAGCACTCAAACTTGGTGGTTTGGACGTAAAGACGGAAAAGCACGTTAAAAAGGAAGTCGATTATCTCGACGACCGCTGGAAGTTCAACGCCAATATCGTCTATCGTGCAAACCAATTTGATACATTTGAAACCGCCGTTTCTGGGCCAAGCCTCGCCCAGTCGCAAAGCAGTTTTCAAGGTGAATATCGCCCGAATTTGACACCAGGGTTAAACCCACATCACTTGACGGCATTCAGCCGCATTCTCGTCGCTCATTTACCAGGCAGCTATGATTTCGACACGAGAACCTATCAACTTGGTCTCGGCGTCAAGGGCAAACCTTTGCCAAGCCAAAACCTCTATCTTAGCGCGGAACGCCTTGTGGCAATTGGCGCATTTTCACGCAATGATTGGCTGTTAAGAGCGAGTTGGAGTACAGGAACCGGCTATGAACCGCCCGAGGGGAAACGAAGCTGGTTCAACTGGTCCTTTTATGCTGACGCAGCACTCATCAACCCCAGCAACCCAGATGTATTTGGAACGGCAAAAGCCCAATTCGGGCGAAGCTGGCAAATCGGCCCGGATGATTTCAAAACCTTTGTTCGGCCATTCATAAACATAAGTGCCGTGTACCAAGACGCTGCCGACTTCACTACCACTCTTGTCGAAGCAGGCCCTGGCCTGGAGTTTTCAATGGACACCAGCGGAAACCCCTTATTCTTCCTGCCAAATAAGCTCAATGTCGGCGCTGAATATCGTCAGCGCATTGCCGGCAACAGTTTCTCCCCATCTGGCATTTTGCTTTATCTTGATGTGAACTTTTAAACGAGGCTTTTCGACGCGATTTCAAAGACATCTTTGGACAAGCCCGGCGTATCGACAATCTGCTGAAGCGCTTCGCGCATTAGAGCCGCACGGCACTCATCAAACCGGCGCCACCTGCCAAGCGGGGCTAAAAGGCGCGCAGCCGTCTGCGGGTTAAGCTTATCGACTTTCAGCACTTCATCTTTAAGGAAAGCATAGCCCTTTCCGCTTGCGTCGTGGAAATACCGCTGATTGGCAAAGGAAAAAGCACTAACCAATGACCGTACCCGGTTGGGGTTTCGGCGATTATAATCTTCATGATGCGCAAGGCGCTCTATGACATCCAGACAATCCTTAGAAGACATCGTCGCTTGTATGGAGAACCATTTGTCCAATACCAGCGGTTCGTCCCTCCATTTAGCATAGAAAAGCTCTACCGCCTGGTCTGATATCTTTGTCTTGTGCTGGATAAGGCAAGCGAGAGCCGCGCTTTCATCGGTCATATTTTTGGCTTGCTGGAATTGATCGAATGCAAGCGCCTCCATATCTTCATCAAGTGCTGACGTGAGATAACCCAGAAGTACATTCTTTAACTTCCGCGCGCCCTTATCATCCTGCAATGCTGTTTTGTGATAAGCTTTAAGAATTTTCGGCTTCAGATGATCCAGCACGCCACACCGCAAAGCCTTCCGTACATCGAACAGACCTTCCACATCAACGACCTTCATATGATCGCCTAAGACCGCTTCACTGGGCAGTGTAAGCGCCTCGGCAATGAAAGCCGGGTCCAGCTCGTCATTTTCCAATGTCGCCTCGATGGCCGAGACTACGCCACTGTTTTGAGGTGTGCCGGTTTTCTCAATACGCTCCAATACCTCATCAATCGCTAAGCGCTGCATGGCTTCCCAGCGATTAAACGGGTCGCTGTCAAATCGCGCAAGCCGCTCTAAATCGGCTTTACCAAGCTCGATCTCAAGCTCTACAGGTGCAGAAAACCCACGCAGTAAGGACGGCAAAACATCGTCTTTCAACCCGGAAAATTCGAAACTCTGCTCCTCAGCGGCCAGCATCACCATATGTTCCTGGCCCGCAACGCCTTGAAAAACACTCATTACCTCCTCACCAGATCGGCTTATAAAGGCCGTTTTTACGGGAATAAGCATCGGGCGCTTGTCACTTTGCCCCGGAGTTGCTTTTAAAGATTGGCGAAGGGTCAAAGTGCCCCTGTCGCCATTTTGAACAAATTCGGCTTTGACATGGGGTGTTCCGGCCTGAGCATACCAGAGCTTGAAATGGTCAAGGTCAACACCGCCTGCATCCGCCATCGCTGCAACAAAGTCATCGCATGTGACGGCTTCACCATCATGGCGCTCGAAATACAGGTCCATCCCCCGACGAAAAGCATCGGCGCCCAATATGCCATGCATCATACGAATGACTTCTGCGCCTTTATTATAGACTGTGGGCGTATAGAAATTATTGATCTCTATATAGCTTTCAGGTCGCACGGGATGCGCCATGGGGCCACGGTCTTCAGGAAATTGCACGGCTCTCAATACGCGGACATCTTCTATGCGTTTCACGGCGCGGCTGCCCTGGTCTGCAGAAAACTCTTGATCCCGAAAGACGGTCAGACCTTCTTTCAAAGACAATTGGAACCAATCCCGGCATGTCACACGATTGCCTGTCCAATTATGAAAATACTCATGGGCGATAACACCCTCAACACCGTCATAATCCTGATCTGTTGCTGTATCAGGAGACGCCAGGACATAGCGGGTGTTAAAGACATTCAGACCTTTATTCTCCATCGCCCCCATATTGAAGTCTGACACTGCAACAATATTATAAACGTCTAAATCATATTCGAGGCCATAGACATCCTCATCCCAGCGCATCGCTTGCTTCAATGAAACCATCGCGTGACCGCATTTGGAGAGGTCTTGCTCTGCGACATAGATATTCAAATCAACCTGACGGCCGGACACGGTTGTAAATTGATCGCTATACGCCTTCAAATCGCCGGCAACCAAGGCAAATAGATATGAGGGCTTGGGATGCGGATCATCCCATTTTGCCCAATGCCGCCCTTCATTCCCCTGCCCTGCACCTTGAGGGTTTCCATTGGATAAAAGCACCGGATAGGCGGTTTTATCCGCACGAACGACAACGCTGTACCTGGAAAGAATATCTGGGCGATCAGGGAAATATATAATCCGGCGAAACCCCTCTGCTTCGCACTGCGTGCAAAAATTACCGCCGGACAAATATAGGCCAGACAACTCCGTATTCGCCTGAGGATTGATCTGACATACCATCCGGAGGCTAAACTGATCAGCCATGTCGGCTATACATAGTGAATCATCTCTGAGGTCATAGTCGGCTGGTGCCAAAGCCTTCTCATCGATGGCAAGGGAAAGAAGCTGGACCTGCTCCCCATTCAGGATCAGGGGATGGTCATGCTCCCCATTTCGGCGGCACGCCAATGTCGCTGTGACTTTGGTTTCTGTCGGATGAAGGTCAAATTCCAAATCGACCTTATCAATGAAAAATGCTGGTGGTTGATAGTCTTTTGCATATTTGGTTTTAGGGGTGTTCTGCATTTCACCAACATCAAGCATGGCCAATCCTTTGTCTCAGTCCGGCAGTGGTAAGGCCGTTGTATATTTTATTTCCTCCATTGCGAAGGCAGAACTCACATCGTCAAGCGCAATTCGAGCAATCAGCCGCTTGTAAAAATGATCAAAAGCCGGAATATCAGGAACCACAACATGGAGCAGATAGTCCATATCCCCCGCCATGCGATAAAACCCTGTTACTTCCCCAAAGCTACAGATCACATCGGAGAGGTTGGACATGGCTTTGATATCATGGTCACGCAGGCGGATTTGAACAAACACATCCACATTCAATCCAAGCGCCGCTTTATCCAGCAAAGCCACCCGTTTTTTTATGATGCCGGATTTCTCAAGGGCCTGTATCCGACGCCAGCAGGGCGTGGTTGACAGGCCCACTTCCTTCGCAATGTCCGCAAGGCCCCTGTCCGCATCCTCTTGAAGCAATACCAATATCTTTTTATCGACTGTATCGAGCATTTTTTTCTACCAAATATGGTTTAGATAGAAAATTATCATAATAAAACCTCAAAACCGAATAAAAATAAGAAGCCTTTCCCAATTCATCCGATTAGCATGGACATATTGGGATCAGGAGGACCAGATGCGGGTATTCACGCAGCATTTAAACGACGTTGACGAAAGTTATTTCGAACATATGAGCCACGCAGGCTGGTACGGGTGGCGCATGCTTTGCGGGGGCCTGGCCTGCACTGCGCACGCCATATGCCCTTTCCTCTTTCAAGAAACCGCAAGCAAATGCATCCGCGAGCTTTATGACCATATGGCCAAGCGCGGGCGTCATGACGAATTAGAAGAAGACGTCTGGCTTGAATTTAATATTTGATCGTCAAGCCAGCGTTTCTTTTGTTTTCAGGAATCGGATATTGGGGAAGTCTTCCTCCCCTTTGTCCAAATGCCAGCTGTTCCGCGCCAGATAAACCCACTGACCTGTATGATCTTCAGCAACTGATGTGCGGTTCGCGTCCACAAATTCTTTGATAAAACGCGGCTCATCCGCTTCCAGCCAGCGAGCCGTATAAAGCTGGGTCTGCTCAAATTTCACACCCAAGTCATATTCCGTGCGAATTCGGTCTGCCAGGACATCGAACTGCAATGCTCCGACCACACCAACAATCCAGTCAGACCCAATCAGAGGCTTAAATGCCCGGGCGGCCCCTTCTTCCGCCAATTGAACCAGCGCACGGCCAAGATGCTTCGCTTTCATCGGATCATCCGCGCGTACGCGCTGCAACAATTCCGGCGCGAAATTTGGAATACCGGTAAAATGCAGATCTTCGCCTTCGCTTAATGTATCGCCAATCCGCAGCTGACCGTGATTTGGCAGGCCAATAATATCGCCGGGGAACGCATCCGTTGCGACTTCCCGGTCCCGGGCAAGGAATATCTGGGGGCTGTGAATGGTCATCATCTTGCCAGAGCCCACATGGCGCAGCTTCATGCCTTGTTTAAAATGGCCCGAACACATACGAACAAAGGCAATACGATCCCTATGTTTAGGGTCCATATTAGCCTGAATTTTAAACACAAAGCCCGACACCTTCTTTTCATTGGCGTCCACTTCGCGTTCCTTGGCCGGGCGTGTGGAGGGTTGAGGTGCCCATCCGCCCAGGCCTTTCAATAATTCCCGCACGCCGAAATTATTCACGGCAGACCCAAAAAACACAGGGGTCATATGGCCTTCAAGAAAAGCCTGACGGTCAAAAGGCTTTGTCAGCCCGCGCACCATCTCTACTTCTTCCCGCAATGTTTCAAGGGAATGCGATGGCAGCATGTCATCTAATCGCGGGTCATCAAGGCCTTCCACTTCCAGGGCCTCTGTCAGGCGATCTCCTGCGCCACGATCAAATAGGATCAAACGATCATTCAGCAGGTCATAGCACCCCAGAAAATCGCGCCCCATCCCAATAGGCCAGGATGCCGGCACCACATCCAGGGCAAGGCTTTGCTCAACCTCATCTAATATGGAAAACGCATCCCGCCCTTCGCGGTCCAACTTATTCACAAATGTAATGATCGGCACATCACGCAGACGACAGACCTCAAATAGTTTTCGCGTCTGAGTCTCAATCCCTTTTGCCACGTCCAAAACCATGACGGCGGAATCAACCGCAGACAATGTGCGATAGGTGTCTTCAGAGAAGTCTTCATGGCCAGGCGTATCAAGCAGGTTGAAGGTCTTTTGGTCATATTCAAAGGTCATGACAGATGATGCGACGGAAATGCCCCGCTCCTGCTCTACCTTCATCCAGTCAGAACGGGCGCGACGACGCTCCCCCTTTGCCTTCACGGCCCCTGCCATTTCAATCGCACCGCCGAAAAGCAAAAGCTTCTCCGTCAAAGTCGTCTTCCCCGCATCAGGATGGGAGATGATTGCGAAGGTACGGCGTTTTTCTATCTCTTGGGCCAGACGTGCCATGTTTTCTTCTCAACATTAAATCATGAGCGCGCAGCGCTACCGTGCCTTTGCCATAAAATCAAGTCATGACGGGAAATTTAGCGTCTGTGTCTTGATGCACACAGATAAATCCCCATATTCGCGGAAAAGGACAATTGGCTGCTTCAGGGAAAGATCGCATGACCAACACCCCTCGCTTGTTTATTTTCGGGCTCGGCTACACTGGGTTGTTTGCGGCCCGGCATTTTAAAGCGCAGGGCTGGCACGTCTCCGGCACCGTGCGGCGTCAGGACAAAGCCAATCAGTTGAAAGCCGAACATGATCTGACGGCTTTCCCTTTTGATGAGGCCTCCCCCCTTCGTGCTATAGGTGATGTATTAGATGCAGATTGTATTCTAATTACAATCCCGCCCACGCGGGATAAGGATCATCCAGACGCCGTTTTAAAACACCATTTGGAAGACTTTAAACACCCCAATCACCCGCCAAAATGGATCGGGTATTTAAGTTCTACCGGCGTTTATGGCGACACGCAGGGCGAATGGGTGGATGAGAGCTCTCCCCTACTTGGCAATCGCGTTCCCAACAGGGTGATAACAGATCGCGGCTGGCAAGAGGCTTATGCGCTTGAAGACCTGCCCGTTCATATTTTCCGCCTGCCTGGCATTTACGGGCCCGGACGCTCCACGCTTGAGCGTGCGGCCAAAGGGAAAGCTGCGCGTATTTCCGCACCCGGCCATGTCTTCAGCCGCATTCATGTTGAAGACATTGTCTCCGCTCTGGCCCTTAGCATGGAAAACCCAAAGCCTGGGTCAATCTACAACATTGCTGATAATCACCCGACATCAGGCGCTGATGTAAGCGTTTACGCACATGAGCTTTTGGGACTGACGCCGCCCCCGTTGGTCTCCCTGGAGGATGCTGATTTAAGCCCTGCTGGAAAACGATTTTATCAGGAATGCCGTCGCGTCAAAAACGAAAAAGTGAAAAAAGAGATAGGATGGTCTCCTAAATATCCAAGTTATAAAGAAGGTTTACAAGCCTGCTTTAAAGTCTTTTCTCAATAATGAACTGACCCGTTCACCAAAGAGAGATTCGTCAAATATAGCTCCTTTTGATATTCTTCTCCTTCCATTCTTCATGAATTCTTTGGGGGAAGACATCATGACCGAAAGCCATACATCGCTTCACAATACTGTGTCGCCACAAAGCGACATCACCGTAAATATAATTTCAACAACAGATTTAAAATATGCATTACGCGCTGGATGGCAGGATTTTCTGGCCAAACCCAGCCATATTTTATTTCTAGGCTTGATTTACCCCATATTGGGTTTTGTTTTCGCACGCCTGACCTCCGATATGAACCTCGTCCCGTTGATCTATCCGTTACTGACAGGGTTTGCGCTTGTCGGCCCACTGGCCGCCATCGGTCTCTACGAGCTGAGCAAACGCCGTGAAATGGGACAAGAACTGCATTGGCGTCACGCTTTAAATGTCACCCGCTCCCCAGCCATTGGGCGCATCCTGGCATTGGGCGGCATCTTCCTTGTGCTGTTCTTCTTTTGGATGATTGCAGCTTATGTGATTTACCGCTGGACAATTGGGGCTCAAAATCCGGAAACATTATCAGATCTGGCTCAGATCGCATTTCAAACGCGGGAAGGCTGGACTTTGATCATATTGGGCAATGGCATCGGCTTTTTATTCGCGACCTTCATTCTTACTATTGGTCTGGTGTCCTTCCCGATGCTCTTGGACAGAAATTGCGGCCTCCGCATAGCCATGCAAACCTCTTATGCAGCGGTCGCAAACAACTTTAAAGTCATTATGATTTGGGGATTTTTGATTGCCTCTGGCTTGGCGATCGGCAGCCTCCCCCTTCTCATCGGACTTGCCATCGTCTTACCCGTCTTCGGTCATGCATCCTGGCACTTATACCGGCGCCTTGTTCCATAAAAAAAGCCGCCCCAAAAGGGGCGGCAGTCGAGTGACCATCGAGGAAATGGACATAAGGATCTTTTAATATTGAGGGGCGATTTGTGCTGGACCACGTAACCAGCTTCCATCCGGCTGCAGGCATGCTGTTCCATAAGCTTCCTGCTCTCGCCCGCCAATGATGACAATGCTTTGATATTCGCGGGTCTGCAGGCAGTTATCAAAGCCCTGCGTCTGCGCACGCGCTATATTCGGATTATAAGCAGGTTCTGCTAACGGCCGCGCGGATTGGGGCGCAACATAAACCTGATTATTATAATCTCTATCCCGGCGGGAATTACTGATGATCGCGGCTGTCGCCAAGCCTAAACCAACACCAAGTACGGCCGCACCGGTTTTCCCAAGGCCACGACGATGATGTCCGTGATGCCCGCCATGATATCCACCTTGATATCCATAATACCCACCATAATAGCCTCTATGATGCTTTCTATAATGGCGCTTATGTTTGCGATAATGGCGTTTTTGGCCGTTATAATAGCTATGCTTATACCCATGATGCTTACCGCGCTTATATCCACGATGTGCGCCCTGTTTATAACCCTGGTTGTAGCCGTGGTTATATCCATGGCCTTTACCTTGATAATGCTTTTGGCCCGCATATGCCGGAACCGCAACGGAACCCGTTATAAAGGCGAGTGCAGTCAATGTGGCAGCAAATGCTCTAATTGGTCTCATCATGGCAAAACTCCTTTGCGACTCATAATGCCGAGCCTGTGATGCCATATAAGCAAAATCTTGCTGAACCCATGCTGAACGGGATTATTTATTTTCGTTCAACTTTCAGATTTCCCCGTCCAAAGGATCAAAACCCAGATATTTCATATGCTTTATTAAGTCTTCAGCCGCTGCATCCAAATCAACTTGTACTGTTGATCGCAAAACAAAATTTGCGCCTATTTTCCCATCCTTGAAAAAGGGATAGCTGCCCAGACTCACATTTTCATGGGCGTCCTGCACTTTGGACAAGGTATTGGCGATTTCACTTTCAGAGACATAAGCGCCGATTGAACGAGACAAAACCGGCTTCCCGCCTTCCAGGCGTCCAGCCAGGCCTTCCAACATCGCACGCATGATGGAGGGAATACCTGCAAGGATAAAAACATTGCCGATTTTAAATCCCGGCGCACCGGACGCCTTATTAGGGATCAGCTCTGCGCCTTGCGGCATGAGAGCCATGGACAGGCGCTCTTCTGTGATTTTATCCCCATAATATTTATGCAGCAAAGCAACGGCTTCTTTTTGATGTTCAAGGGGAACTCCAAAAGCTTTGGCAATGGAAGCTGCTGTAATATCGTCATGCGTGGGTCCGATACCGCCCGTTGTAAAAACATAGTCATATTGGGCCCGCACAGCATTTAAGGCGACGATGATCGTCTGTTCGTCATCTGCGATCACCCGCGCTTCGGCCAGACGGATGCCATAGCTGTTCAACCATTTGGCCAGATAAGAGAGATTTGCATCTTGCGTTCGACCTGATAAAATTTCATCACCAATGATTAACAAACAAGCAGTCCAGATTTTTTCGCCCTGCATTCACCAATTCCCGACTTTGACAGTTGATAGAAAATAGATAGCGTGCTCCCCCATGAAATTCGAGTCCCCCCTTCAATCCGGCCGTCTGATTAAAAGATATAAGCGTTTTCTAGCTGATGTAGAGCTGGATAACGGTGAAGTGATAACAGCGCATTGCGCTAACCCAGGCTCTATGATGGGATTATTGCCTGAAAATGCGCTGGTCTGGCTGTCACCGAATACCAATCCCAAAGCCAAACTTCCCTATCGCTGGGAATTGGTTGAAGCCGAAGGCACTTTGGTTGGCATTAATACAGCTCATCCCAATCGCATTGTGGAAAACGCGATCGCTGATGGGAAAATCAAAGAATTACAAGGCTATACGTCTATGCGGCGGGAGGTCAAATATGGCGAAAACTCACGTATTGACCTGCTTCTGGAGGATCCGGGCCTTTGCTATGTTGAAGTCAAGAATGTGACTTTGAAGAGAGGAGAGGCCGCACAATTCCCAGATGGTGTCACCGCAAGAGGTGCAAAACATCTGCGTGAATTGGGTGAAATGGTTCAAAACGGGCACAGAGCGGTCATGGTCTTTCTTGTACAACGCTCAGATTGTGAGTATCTCTCCCTTGCAAAGGACATTGATCCCGCCTACGCCAAAGCCATGGATATTGCCAAAGCTCAAGGTGTAGAAGTGATCGCTTATTGGTGCAAAGTCTCACCGCAGGAAATTATGCTTACAGATGCTTTACCTCTGCGGATTTAAATGAGAAAATTGTATCCGAGCTGAATTGAGTTAAAATGGACGATATGATGGAAAAACCCGCACGGATCGGCGGCATACAATTACACGGACCTGAGGGGTTTGAAGGCATGCGTGCGGCAGGACAACTGGCTGCGGCAACCCTCGACTTCATTACGGATCATGTTCACCCGGGCATCACCACGGAAGAGCTTGACCGTTTATGCCATGAATTCATCATCGATCATGGCGCAATACCCGCTCCGCTCAATTATCGTGGATTTACCAAATCCATCTGCACATCGATCAATCATGTGATCTGCCATGGGATACCAGGCCCAAAAACCCTGAAAGATGGCGACACCTTGAACATTGATGTAACCGTGATTTTGAACGGATGGCATGGCGATACCAGCCGCATGTTTTTCGTCGGCAAAGTCCCTATCAAGGCAAAGCGCCTTGCAGACATCACCTATGAAGCCATGATGCGTGGCATTGAGCAGGTCAAGCCAGGCGCACGTCTGGGCGACATCGGTCACGCCATTCAATCCTTTGTTGAGAAGAACCGTTACAGCGTTGTACGTGACTTTTGCGGCCATGGCCTGGGTCAGGTCTTTCACGATGCTCCAAATGTACTTCATTACGGACGCCCCGGCACTGGATTGGAACTTCACGAAGGCATGTTCTTCACCATTGAACCCATGGTCAATGCCGGCAAGCCCGATGCGAAAATATTGGAAGACGGCTGGACAGCAGTCACACGCGACCGGTCGCTCAGCATGCAGTTTGAACACAGTATGGGTGTCACCGCCGATGGCGTAGAAATCTTCACCAAATCTCCCAAAGGCTTGAACCAACCTCCCTATGTCTAATAAGGATGATATAGAAAAGCCCCATTATTATGGGCACAGGGCACGGCTGCGCGAACGCTTTTTGCGCGGTGGAAGTGATGCTTTGCAAGATTATGAAATGCTGGAAATGCTTTTGAGTCTTGCCCTTCCACGCCGTGACGTAAAACCTTTGGCCAAAACGCTTTTGGACAAATTCGGCAGTTTCGCAGAAGTCATCAGCGCCCCTATTGAACGACTAGGTGAGGTTAAAGGCTTAGGGGATACATCAATCGCTGCATTAAAAATCGCGCAGGCCTCCGCCCAGCGTTTGGCCCGTGAAGATATTATGGACAAACAGGTCCTTTCCAACTGGAAGGCCCTGCTTGATTATTGCCGGTCCGTCATGGCTTACGAGAGACATGAGCAGTTTCGCGTTTTATTTCTCAATCAGAAAAATGTTCTGATTGCAGATGAGTTGCAGCAAAAAGGTACAGTAAACCACACACCGGTATATCCGCGGGAAGTTATCAAACGCGCCCTGGAGCTTGAAGCTTCTGCCATCATTTTAACGCATAATCACCCCTCCGGTGATCCAACACCTTCAAAAGATGATATCGCAATGACGAAGGAAATCATTGATATCGGTTTAAGACTGGGTGTGACCGTGCATGATCATCTGGTTATCGGCAAAGCAGGCTATGCGAGCTTTAAGAGTTTAGGCATCATTTAAAACGCTTATTTTGTTGAGACCTGAGCCAAGCACTGCTAGATCAGCAAGGCAATTCACACTCAGTCCAACTTAATAGGTTAGGTCCAATGGTTCCTCGCTATTCCCGCCCGCAAATGACAGCTTTGTGGGAGCCGAAATCAAAATTCCAAATCTGGTTTGAAATCGAAGCCCATGCTTGTGAAGCACAGGAAAAACTAGGCGTTATTCCAGAAGGGACAGCAGAAGCCATATGGTCCAAAGGGGCTTTTGAAGTCGAGCGCATTGATGAGATCGAACGCGAAGTCAAACATGATGTCATCGCATTCCTGACCAATTTAGCGGAACATGTGGGAGCCCCTGCCCGCTTCGTTCATCAGGGCATGACCTCCTCAGACGTATTGGATACATGCTTTAACATCCAGCTGGTACGCGCCGCTGATATCCTTATTGATGATGTCAAAACTCTTTTAGAGACACTCAAGCGCCGGGCCTATGAACACAAGCTGACACCAACCATTGGCCGCAGCCATGCAATCCACGCCGAACCCACAACATTCGGTTTAAAAATCGCGCAGGCATATGCGGAATTTGACCGCTGTTTGACACGGCTTGAGCATGCCCGGGCAGAAATCGCCACATGCGCAATTTCAGGCGCTGTCGGCACTTTTGCAAATATCGACCCATTTGTTGAACAACATGTCGCCGACAAACTGGGCCTCGAAATTGAGCCTATTTCAACGCAGGTTATTCCACGCGACCGCCACGCGGCCTTTTTCGCCACCTTGGCTGTCGTCGCGTCCTCCATTGAGCGGCTGGCCGTCGAAATACGCCATCTGCAACGCACAGAAGTATTGGAAGCTGAAGAATATTTCTCACCAGGGCAAAAGGGGTCATCCGCCATGCCCCATAAACGCAACCCTGTTCTGACGGAAAACCTGACAGGCCTTGCGCGTATGGTGCGGTCTTATGCTTTGCCAGCCCTTGAAAATGTGGCGCTTTGGCATGAACGGGATATCTCCCATTCATCCGTTGAACGGATGATCGGCCCTGATGCAACCATCACTCTTGATTTCGCCCTAGCCCGATTAAATCAGGTCATGGATAAGCTGGTTATCTACCCAGACCGCATGCAGGCCAATCTGGACAAAATGGGAGGGTTAGTCCACTCCCAACGCGTTCTTCTTGCCCTGACTCAGGTCGGCGTATCCCGCGAAGACGCCTATCGCCTGGTTCAACGCAACGCTATGAAAGTGTGGGAGTCAGATGGCACACTCAGCCTGTTGGAATTATTAAAGCAAGACAGTGATGTAAGCGTCGCTCTTGACGACGACGCATTAGAGGCTTTGTTCGACCTGGGCTATCACTTCAAAAACGTGGACATAATCTTCAACCGCGTATTCAAGTGACCGAATAGCCTTCTACAGGCGCATAGTCGACCCGCAAAACCCGCCGATCCTTTCCATTTTTTGATGGTAGGGATCGGTGCAGCATCAGCATAGACAGAATAAGTATATCCCCGGGTTCAGCTTTTGTTACTTCAATCTCGCAACGCTTTGCGACCGAATGCGCCGTTTCTGCTGCTATCTTTCCATATCGATGGCTTCCAAGCGCAATTTCCATTGCGCCATTATCAATGACCTGGTCATCAAGATGAAGCCTTAAGAACAGCATAGATTTCAATATTTCCAACGGTGGTTCGCAGTGCCAGGAGCCTGGTTTCTTCGACCAATTCATATAGCCTGGTGCCGCAAACTTGCTATCGACTTCAATCACCCTGTCTTGATGCCAGGAAACATTCCAATTCCTATTGATATCTTTATCAAAACACAGCATGCGCGCAGGACGCATAGCGCCCCATATTTCCCTGATGATTTTATTAAAGTCAGCGCGCGCCACCGCATCGAACAATGGATGACCACTGGAAATTCTTTGCCCTGGGCCAACGCCATCTGCCGACAGCTCTTTTAAAAAGCCAATTTCATCAGCGCTTAAAGCTTGGCGCAACCACAGTCTTCCATGTCTGTGAAAGTCATCTAATTCCGGTTTATGGATCATCCGAAACAATACCCATCACGTCCAGCCAATGAAACTTATTTAATTTCAGCACGCTACACAGCTTCGGGCATAACAAAAGCGGCCTTTGGACAAAAAAATGGCGGCGAAGATGTCTTCGCCGCCTAAAGTCACCCCTAAAGACCCGCTCAGGCAAAAAGGACCATCAGGGAGGTTTTGGGAGAACACCAAAAGGCGTTATCGCTTAACCGCTCTTTACATCGCAAGGCGCGTGCCAAGTTTCGCAATCAATGAATTCAATGACTTAAGACAATCGACCTTGTCCCAATCTGAGATTTGTTTCATCTAGAGACAGAGTATCTGTCCTGAATCGAAGCAAATAACTTCAAGCGTCTTCGCGGAAATATTCGATATAATGGCCATCCTTTGTGAACAGCCCCAATTTGACGAAGGTTAAATCTCCATCGACCCAGATACGATGCGTGACATCCCCGGTTTCATCATAGGTGATTTCATAATAATCAACCTGATGAGACCTGCCACCCACATCAAGCGTGACCTGATCCTGCGGATGTATGGTTGAAGGTTTTAAAAACCCTGACAAAGTATCGAGCAGCAGAACCGATCTTTCTTCCCCGACAAACAATCCTTGAGGAAATGTGAAACTGGTGGGCATTAAATGCGCCGGCGCCACTTCTGTTTCTCCATTCACCTCCAGATTATATTGGCTTTCGTCTTCAGTCGGGCGAATTTTCACATCGAATTGGCCGCTTTTCCGGTCCGTAAAAGCCTTTAAATCCAGCAATTGACCATCAGCCGACCAGATTTCTGATGCCTGATGGTCCATTTTAAAAGCGGTAATGAATGCAAATTTCACACGAATGGAAAAGGAAATATCCACATGATAACGCCCATCTTCATCCTGGCGCCGAAGCACCTCGTGGCGCCCGATCTTTTTACCTTTGCGTTCGATACGATAACTCACCCTGTTCTCGTCCGAAGAAGGAGCCGCCGCAGCCTCTTCCTGACTTGAAACAGGCATGGCCGCACTCACACCAACACACAACAACAGCGCGGCTATCAATATGCGCAACACAATCTGCATCTCCAGCCAGCGGACATTAATCCGCTTCATCTCCCGTTTAGCCGCAAAGCGGCCACGCACCCGTTTCTTTGAACATTCAAGGATTATGGAATGCAAATCAAGATGTCTATTCTATGACAGGCTAATTTTTTTAAGGCAACACTGGATATACAGCGCGTCTAGAGATCAAGCTTTTCCGCAATATGGCGCGTCAGCTCCGGTTTAAACTTTGCCCGGCGGAAAAGCTCTGTACGTGCATTTTGTGCATCGGAATATAAAAGCTTGGTGATTTTATTCCTGGGCCTGTCCAATATGGCCATAAGAACAGCTTCCAGCCCTTCCTTCCCACGCACTTCAACGACATCCATTATCTTCCTTGACCCCAAATCGCCGAGGCGATGAGCCAGGCGGAGTTGCGCCAAAAGAACCGCAAATGGAACATCAGGCACCCCTTCATCCTTTTTCGCAGCCTGTGGCATACCGATTTGCTCGCCAAGCTTTTCCAAGGACTTCCGTGAAATATCATCACGCTGCACCATGTCTCCCAAAATGAGAGACTGACCGGGAAAGCGCTTTAAGACAGCGTCACATGCCTGATCACTAAAGACAGCGCCTGGATTACGGACGAGAGATTGAACAGCCCGTTCCACAGCCTCTTCAGAAAGGCAATTTGTTACAGCCTCACTTATCATAATGCGGCGCGCAATGGCGATTTGAAATGGAGCTGGCTTTGCTTTGATAACATCCAAAAGCAAATCATCAGAAACCGCCTGACTGTTTTGCAGGAACGGGACCGCGACATCTTCCTCGTCAAAAACAATGGCCTTTACAACATCGTCTGCAATCACATCACAATGGCGCAGCTCAAAAGACAAAGCACCGCGTACCAAATCCATGTCATCATGGCATAAGTTACGCGCAACAGTTTCCAACATGGCTGTTTCTGAACCAGCATCGCCGGAGGCCAACAGCTGCCCGACGCGTTTTGCCAACACGACCCGCTCAATCCGGCTCTCGTCCAGGAAATTCATCGTGTCTGAGAAATCACTTAGCGCATTCATAGTTTCGCCATTCCTTACGCATGGTTATGATATGCATCCCATAAAGATGTTTAAAAACATATAACGTCTGGAGAGGTTTTGATTTACGTTTGGGTTCATGATTATCCGTCTTTACGCTCAATTCATCGTGAGGCGTTGTTGGGCAATCGTGAGTATGAATGCGTTTAAATCACGGTATAAAAGTGCTTAAGAGTAAAAGTATTCCTGTTTGGCTGCTTGGATTGTTTTGAAAACATGGCAAAACGGCAAAAAGACCGAGCCATATTGTATTTAGCCTAGGGTGAGAGTTCAGTGCATATTGATAATTATGTTCAATTAAAATACGGGCATATTAGCCAGGTCGCATCCGGTGTTTTGCGGGTGCTGGCAGCCAATCCGAAACCGCTTACATTTCGCGGAACCAACAGCTATGTCATTGGTGATGATGTTGTTTCGATCCTCGACCCCGGCCCCGATATGGACGCCCATGTCAACGCAGTTCTGGAAGCTGTCGACGGTCGTAAGGTCGCAAATATTTTTGTCACGCACAGCCATGTAGACCACAGCGGTGCAGCTGATCGCTTAAGCGAACTGACAGGCGCAGAAATAATGGGCTTTGGCGCCCTGCCCGATCTGATACCAAGCAATTGTGTGGAACAGGACTATCATTTGGATTTTGCACCCCAACGATGCTTGGCCGATGGTGAAGAGATCGAGTTCGGAGGCTTTATAATTGAAGCCATTCACACGCCAGGGCATTTTCCAAACCATCTTTGCTATGCTTTAAAGGGTACAGATGTCCTGTTCAGTGGCGATCATGTCCTTGGATGGGCCTCAACCGTGGTTGCACCACCGATTGGGAAGATGTGCCAATATATTCAATCGCTGGAAAAACTGAACGCCCGTAAAGAAACTATCTTCCTGCCCGGCCATGGCCCCGTTATAGCAAAACCGAAGGACGTGCTGAAAAAGCTGATCGACCACCGTTTTGAACGAGAAAACCAGGTCCTTGCATGTTTATCGGCAGGCATGACAGAAATTGAAGAAATCGTGCGGAAGCTGTATACCGAAATCGACGATGGGTTATTTGTGCCCGCATGCAAATCCGTGGAAGCGCATATCCATCACTTAAAGAAGCGCGGCTTATTGAATGACAGCTCCTATGAGACAGCTCTTCGCATTGCAAATGCCTAGGGCATTATTTCTCCTTATATGCGCCGTTTTTCTCGCTGGATGTTCCAGCGAGATCAGTGACGAGGAATTAGCACAGCAAAACGTCGTTCGCGGCTATACTCAGACATCCAGCGGCCACAATGTCAGCTATATCCAAAAAGGCAAACATACCGGCCGGAGGATCATTTTCGTCCATGGGACACCCGGGTCCGCAGATGGGTGGCTTGACACAATGGCGGCCGCACCTGCCGACTATGATCTTATCGCCATAGACAGGCCCGGATTTGGAAAGACCGAACCCAGGGGCGCCGTGACCTCCCTCATGATACAGGCCGCGTCAATAGAACCCCTGCTTAAAACAACAAATGGCCAAAAGCCTATTTTGGTCGGCCATTCCCTTGGCGGGCCAATTGTTGCCGCGGCGGCGGTGCTGTACCAAGACCGGATCGAAGGTCTTGTCATCGCGGCCGGCGCATTGGACCCTGAATTGGAAAAAACACATCCAATGCAATATGTCGGCGCCGTGCCACCCATTCGCTGGCTGTTACCGCGGTCCATTCGGAATGCAAATTCTGAACTGATGGCTCTTAAAGGGGAATTGGAAGAGCTTGAGCAGCAACTCAACAGCTTAAGCCTTCCGATCGAAATCGTACATGGCACGCAGGATGACCTTGTTCCCTATGAAAATGTTGCATTCATGGAAGGCCATTTTGAAAATGCACAACGCCTTCAAATAGATAAATTGGACGGCGTAAATCACTTTCTACCGTGGAATTCTGCCGATCGATTGTGGATGGCCATAGAACGGCTGGATAAAGCTGACCCCTTATCCACATCTCAGCCATGACTGAATTTTCTCAAATCGCGACAGAGCTGGCGAGCTATTCGGACAGCTCTCCATGGCTCCTGTTTATCTTAATCATTGGCGCGACATTCATATTGGAAGATGCCGCTACTATTGGGGCCGCCCTTCTCGCCGCTGATGGGCGGATAGCCCCCGAATTCGCAGTCAGTGCCCTATTTGTTGGCATTGCCCTTGGGGATTTAGGGCTGTACTGGCTTGGCCGTTATGCCGCAACGCACCGCCGTGCGCGGCGTTGGATCGAAGGAAAAAGAGGACAGGATATCGCGGACTGGGCGCAACGACGCACCTGGTCCATGGTTTTTGCATCTCGTTTCGTGCCGGGCATGCGGCTTCCAACCTATGTTGGCGCAGGGTTTTTAAAAGCCCCATTCATTCAATTCACTCTGGCCGTATTAGCGGCAACAGCCCTTTGGACTGTCGTTCTTTTCAGCCTCATCTTTTTCCTTGGCGAACACGTTTTAAACGAACTTGGGCCGTGGAAATGGGCTGTTGGCGTGGCCCTTATCCTTATTATTTTCATGGTAGAGCGACATATCGCATCCAAAACAAAGGCATCCTCCAAATGAGCGATAGCGAAGCGACCTTAGGCATTCCTCATGCGGGTATGCCGCCCCTTGATGAAAGCGGGCCTGCCTTTTCACGCTTTGAGCTGATGAACCCTCTGTTTTTTTACGCTCCCGTGTTGGGTTATGCGCTTGGATTGATGCTGCGCCACCGAAGCATCACTTTACCAACTATAGCCAATCCAAAAATTTTCGCAGGCGGTATCGTTGGAGAGCATAAAAGCCATGTCATGGACCTGGCTGGGCCAACAGCGCAGAAGTGGATTGCGCCTTATGTTGCTTTTCCTGTATCCGAGCCAGCCCTGGACAACGCCCTCGCGCAGATGCGGGAAAAACAATTGGTCTTCCCTTGCGTTGCCAAGCCCGACAGTGGTTTACGCGGCGCAGGTGTACAGCTTATCAAAGACGAAACAGAGCTTCAAAACTATTTAAACAGCTTTCCCAAAGGCCATAATCTGGTCCTTCAGGACCTTGTCCCATATGAGGCAGAAGCCGGCGTATTCTATGTTCGCAAGCCAAATGAAGAAAAAGGCGAAATTTTTTCCATCACCTTGAAATACGCGCCTTATCTTTATGGCGATGGGAAGCGGAGTTTGAAGGAACTCATCCTCGCGGACCCGCGCGCATCCGAGATTTCAGATATTTATCTCACGCGCCACAAAGCGGAGCTGGATCGCATCCTCCCCGCCGGTGAGGCCTTTAAACTTGTTTTTGCAGGCAATCACTGCAGAGGGGCGATATTTCGCGACGGGACCAATTTGGCAACCGATGAACTCGCTGCACGTTTCGATGAAATATCAAAGGATGTCGACGAGTTCTATTTCGGCCGCTTTGATATTCGCTTCCGATCTATCGAGGCTTTGCAAAAAGGCGAGGATTTCCAAATTGTCGAAATCAATGGAACAGGCAGTGAGGCAACTCATATCTGGGACCGTTCCATGACTTTGAGAGAAGCTTATCGCACATTATTCAAACAATGGCGTATGGCTTATGAGATTGGTGCGCAAAATCGAAAACGCGGCTTTAAGACGACAAATCTCTTCAAAATATTCAAGGCTTGGAAAGATGAACTGGATAGAGGTGCGGATTACCCCACAACGATGTAATCCGCACATCAAATTCATTTAGCTGGCCAGCTCAATTGCCATGGCAGTGGCTTCACCACCCCCAATGCATAAGCTTGCAACACCACGTTTCTTCCCATGGTGACGCAATGCATTGATAAGCGTGACAAGAATACGTGCGCCAGACGCACCAATCGGGTGACCCAAGGCGCAGGCCCCGCCATGAACATTGACCTTGTCATGTGCCAGCCCTAAGTCCTGCATCGCCGCCATCGGGACAACAGCAAAGGCCTCATTGATTTCAAACAGATCGACATCATCTTTTGTCCAACCCGTTTTAGTGAAGAGTTTTTCAATGGCACCAATAGGCGCTGTCGTGAACCAGGCTGGTTCTTGCGCATGGGTCGTGTGACCGCGAATAATAGCTAAAGGGGTCAGGCCTTTTTCTTCGGCCGTCGATTGACGCATCACGATGAGCGCCGCCGCTCCATCAGAGATGGACGAAGCGTTTGCAGCCGTGACTGTACCATCCTTTGCAAAGGCAGGGCGCAACTGCGGAATTTTATCCAATTTTGCTTTGCCCGGCTGCTCGTCAATTGTAACCGTTATGTCGCCTTTGCGCGTTTTCACGGTTACCGGCGTGACCTCGTGAGAGAAAACGCCATTTTCTATCGCTTTTTGCGCTCGCTTCAGGCTTTCAATCGCATAAGCATCCTGAGCTTCGCGTGTGAATTGATAATGCTGAGCTGTTTCCTCTGCAAATGTCCCCATCAAACGGCCCTTGTCATAGGCGTCTTCCAGCCCGTCCAGGAACATATGATCTTTCACTTCACCATGACCCATACGATAGCCACCACGCGCCTTTGGCAGAAGATATGGTGCATTGGTCATGCTTTCCATGCCACCGGCAACCATCACATCGGCTGACCCAGCCAAAATCTGGTCATGGGCATCCATCACGGCCTTCATACCGGACCCGCACATCTTGTTAACAGTGGCAGCACCCACATCCATAGCAAGGCCGGCCCCTAAAATTGCCTGACGCGCCGGCGCCTGCCCCTGCCCTGCAGGAAGCACACAGCCCATAATCCCTTGATCAACATCAGAAAACTCAATTCCGGCTTCTTCCAATGCCGCCTTAATCGCAATGGCTCCCATATCCGGTGCATTTACAGGGGTCAGGTCGCCTTGAAAACCACCCATAGGGGTTCTTTTGGCCCCAACAATTACAATCGGATCGTCTTGAACCGTCGTCATTTCGTAATTCCTTTTAGATCTCAAGCTGCGGCTTTATTGGATTTTTTCTTATCGGCTTGTGCTTTGGCAATACGTTCACGGGCCAAAGCATCAGCGACTTCATTTGTCGCCTTCCCACTTGCCTTCGCTTCAGCAAAGATTTCGTCTAAAGTCACGCCAATTGTTTCCATCCAAAGCATGGATTCTGCCGGTGTGGACGTCCGTCCCTCGACTTCCAACGAACAGTTCATAATGCCACCGCCGTTAATCACATAATCCGGCGCGTATAAAATGCCCTTTTCATTCAGCATCTGCCCGTGCTCATCGCGGGCCAGCTGATTATTCGCACCACCGGCAATGATAGAGGCCTTAATCTTATCAATACTGCGGTCGTTAATGATCGCGCCTAAAGCGCAAGGTGCCAAAACGTCGACATCTGCGAAAAGAATTTCATTGATATCGACTGCTTTGGCACCCAGCTCCCTCACCGCACGCTCGACCCTTGATGGCTCTATATCAGCGACTGTTAAAATCGCTCCGGCCTCGGTCAATTCACGTGCAAGATTAAAGCCTACATTCCCCAGGCCCTGAAGCGCAACTTTCACACCGTTTAAATCATCATGTCCAACTTTCGCCCGCAAGGCAGAACGGATGCCGGAAAACACACCATGAGCGGTATAAGGGGATGGGTCACCGGATGCGGCCACGCCTGCATCCAGGCCGACAACATGAGATGTCTCTTCCCGCACAAAGGCCATATCCGCTGTGCTCATGCCGACATCTTCCGCCGTAATATATTGGCCGGCAACACGCTCTACGAAACGACCGAAGGCACGCATCAGCTCCGGTGTTTTGTCTTTCTTCGCATCGCCGATAATGACGGCCTTGCCACCGCCAAGAGCGAGACCGGCCATCGCGTTTTTATAGCTCATCCCGCGAGAGAGACGTAACACATCCACCAACGCCTCTTCATCACTTGCATAGTTCCACATGCGACACCCACCTGCCGCAGGCCCAAGAGCAGTCGAATGAATGGCAATAATCGCTTTTAAACCTGCTTCCGGGTCTGAACAAAAAACCACCTGTTCATGGTCATCAAATGCGACATTGGAAAAGACTGTCATATTCTCACTTTCTTCACTTTAGAGGCTGCCTCAGGCAGCAGCTTCATTCGCGCCCTGGTCACCCCCCGTTGAGACCAGTTGCGCCAATAATTCGTCTTGCTCTGCTTTAACCCGCTTGACGGCTTCTTCCTTCACCGGACCAAAACCGCGAATACGGTCAGGCAGCGCTGCAATTTTCTGGATGAGGTCATAGGTCTGCGGCGTCAGCTTTGTCAAAAGCTCTGCCACCAGCGCTTCATAGTCTGCGATAAGCTGTCGTTCCATCCGCCGCTCTTCGGTTTTGCCGAATAGATCCAGTCCCGTTCCACGAAGGCCCTTCATCCGTGCCAGCAGTTTGAACGCAGGCCAGACAAACCAGCCAGGAAAAGCCATTTTTTTGGGTCGGCCGGTGATAGGATCAGGCTTCGACAGCAATGGCGGCGCCATGTGGAATTTCAGATTGGCAACATTTTCAAATTGCCCTTCCAGCTTCTTCTTAAACTCGCCTGTGGTATATAGGCGTGCAACTTCATATTCATCCTTATAAGCCAGGAGTTTGAAATAGTTGCGTGCAACGATTTCGCTTAAGGGCGTTTCACCGCCCAGCGCAGCCTCCGCCTTGCGAACCTCGGCAATCATATCGGTGAAGCGCTGCGCATAGGCTTTATCCTGATAGTCCACCAGAAAAGCCTCACGCTTGGCGATGATTTCATCCAGAGATTTTGCCAAAGGTGCCGGATCAATCCCCGGATTAGACAAACGGGCTTTTTCAAGCACCATATCCGGATCATGAGCCATCAGGCGGCCCCAGTTAAAGGTGTCCAGATTGAAGTCGATCGCGACACCATTCAAACGAATGGCCTGTTCAATGGCCTCTCCGCTGATCGGCACCAGGCCTTTTTGCCAGGCATAGCCAAGGACGAACATATTTGTCGCAATAGCATCACCCATCAGCGTTGTTGCCAACTCCGTGGCCGGCATGAAATCCGTTTTGGATTTCAACGTGGTTCCACGAATGGCACGCTCAATCTGACGCTCCCGGAAGTCGATATTTCGATTGCGCACAAAATCAGCCACCGGCGTGACATGAGAGTTCACCACAGCAGCACTATGTTCTTTGTGCAGCAAATCAACAGCCGCAGGACCAGCTGCAACAATAGAGTCACAGGCCAGCAACAGATTAGCGCCGCCGGTTACGATTTTCGGGGAACGCAGATGTTCCGGCGTTGGCGCAACCCGCACGTGGGAGAGAACCGCGCCGCCTTTTTGCGCAAGGCCGGTCATATCAGCCATCCGGCTTGCATGACCTTCCAAATGTGCGGCCATACCCAAGATAGCGCCAATAGTTAAAACGCCCGTGCCGCCGATACCCGTGACGAGAATATTATAATCCTCTGTCAAAGCAGGAACTTCAGGCTGCGGCAGCTGGGCGAAAACATTCCCACCATCCACTTTCTGCGGCTTACGCACGTCACCACCATGAACCGTGACAAATGACGGGCAGAAGCCCTTCACACAGCTATAATCCTTGTTACAGCTGGATTGATTGACCTGCCGCTTGCGACCCCATTCGGTTTCCAACGGTTCAATGGACACGCAGTTAGATTGGTCTGAACAATCACCACAGCCTTCACAGACAAGATCATTGATGAATGCACGTTTGGCCGGGTCAGGGAATTGGCCGCGCTTACGACGACGGCGTTTTTCCGCCGCACAGGTTTGATCGTAAATAATGGCTGTAACGCCGGTCTCTTCCCGCAACTCCCGCTGGACCTTATCCAGATCATCACGGTGGAAGATATCAATCCCACCAGGCAATTTCTCTGCCTTCGGATCGGCGAATTTTTCCACATCATCTGAAACGATAACGACTTTATTGACCCGCTCCGCCTGAAGCTGTTCAGCGATTTGCGGAACCGTCAGTTGCCCGTCAACATGCTGCCCGCCCGTCATAGCGACCGCATCATTATAAAGGATTTTATAAGTGATATTCACATTGCCCGCGACGGACTGACGGATGGCCAGCAGGCCTGAATGGAAATAAGTGCCATCACCCAGATTAACAAAGACATGGTTTTCTTCACTAAAGGGCGATTCACCGACCCAGGTCACCCCTTCGCCACCCATTTGCGTGAAGACATTCGTATCGCGGTCCATCCACATGGACATGATATGGCAGCCGATGCCCGCCAAAGCTGTTGAGCCTTCGGGGACTTTTGTCGAGCTGTTATGCGGGCAGCCAGAACAGAAATAAGGCTTACGAATGATCGGCGGCTCATAGCTGCTGTTTCTTTTCGCGCGTTCTGAGAAATAGAACAGCTTCTCTTTAATCCGCTCAGACGTATGTAATTTATTGATCCGTGCGGCTATTACATGGGCGATCTGACCAACAGTCAGCTCATTTTCCGCAGGAAGCAGCCACTCCCCGCTTTCATCAAATTTACCGACAACGCGTGGGCGCACGGTTTCACGCCAGTTATAAAGCTGCCATTTCAGCTGATGCTCAATGAATTCCCGCTTTTCTTCAACGACCAGGATTTCTTCAAGACCTTCGCAGAACTGCCGCGCGCCTTCCTGTTCCAACGGCCAAGGCATGCCGACTTTATAGAGGCGCAAGCCAATGGCCGCAGCGCGTTCTTCATCAATGCCCAGCTCATCCATTGCCTGCATGACATCGGCATAGGATTTACCCGTTGATATAATGCCCAATTTAGGGTTCGGGCTGTCCCAGATGATCCGGTCAATCTTATTGGCCCGGGCGAAAGCCTGAGCAGCATAGCCTTTATAGCGCTGCAGACGCCAATCCTGCTCCCGCCACACATCATTCAAGCGAATGCCAAGACCACCTTCCGGCAATTCAAAATCTTCGGGAATAATGATATCTCGCATTTCCGGTGCCAAAAGCACGGTACCGGAGGATTCTGCTGTATCAGCCGTCGCCTTAAAGCCAACCCATGTGCCTGTAAAGCGAGACATGGCGATACCCAGCAATCCATATTCCACATATTCCTGAACACTTGAGGGATAGAGGAAAGGCATATAAGCGGCCATGAAATTATGGTCGGTCTGATGGGGCAGAGTGGACGACTTCGCCCCATGATCATCACCGGAAATACAGAGGACACCGCCGTATTTTGTCGTTCCCGCAGCATTCGCATGACGTAAAACGTCCATTGAACGATCAACGCCCGGCCCTTTGCCATACCACAGGCCAAAAACGCCATCGACCTTGCCCTTTGAGCGTACACCTACATGCTGCGTGCCCCAAACGGCTGTTGCGGCCAGGTCTTCGTTAATTCCAGGATGGAAAATAACATTGCTGGCTTCGAGATATTTTTTTGCCCGCCACAATTCCTGGTCATAGCCACCCAGTGGTGACCCCCGATATCCAGAGATAAACCCACCGGTATTCAGACCCATTGCCCGATCCCGCCGGGCCTGCACCAAAGGCAGCCGCACCAGAGCCTGAGTGCCGGTCATGAAGACCTGACCCTGTTCCAGACTATATTTATCATTCAAGGTGACTTTGCTCATGTGCATGGCGTGGCAATCCAGTTCCGCTCAAATTGTGAGATATTTCAAACCTAATATCTCATATTGAGAGCGAAATTTGCGGTCGTTGTTTTCCCGCCACATGAAAAAAGAGCGAAGTCTTTGGGGTCAAAATTGAAAGACAATGGCGTTTTTTGACCGCAAGCCAGCATTTGCCACTATTGAACACTCAAATTTCCGTTTCTTCATGAGCCCCATAGGACGCAATGCTGAGCAATGTCACCCTCAATTTCATAACTCTCTGGTCTTAATGTATATAAAACTATTGCATTTTTAGGTTGTATTGAATATAGAATACTCGCCATTTAATAAATGTCATTCATGTAAAGAATATGAAACATGAGGAACAGATGTCTCGGCTATTCTATCTTATTGCTATTATCATAAGTTTTGGCTTAATCGCTCCTATGATGGCCAGCAACAAAGCCCATGCAGGTTTTGTTGTTAAAATATATGACACCAGTACAGCTATCAGCAGCTTAGACGATATCCTCGTACAAACCTTGCTCGCAGGGAATCCGACAACGACCGCTGAATTCAACAGCATTGACTTTTCGGATCAAGGCAACGGGCTACCCTTTCCCATCGCCAATCCCGAAACGTTTTTAGTTACTATCGACGGTAGCTTCGAAATTACTCTAGGTGGTAACTATACTTTTCAAGCATTTCATGACGATGGCGTCCGTGTAAGCGTGAATAACACCCAGGTCATCAATTCCCCTCTTCCTACTCCGCCTATATCGTCCTTTGGTACGATTTTCCTATCAGCAGGATTCCACAATCTTTCAGTCCTCTATTTCGAAAGATTTACTCAAGCCGAACTGCAAATTTCCCTGGCCAGGGGCGCAGGTGTGACCAATTCATCATTTTTCAACACCATCACATTCGCCGCCCCTCAACCTATCCCAGAGCCAAGTCCTCAACCGATCCCGGAACCAAGCTCGCTTCCTTTGATTGCCTTGGGAATCTTGGGGCTATATGCGAAACGCTTGAAAACCGGACTGAGCATTCAGCAGCGCAAATTAATGTCCTTATCAGAGCAAGCGCTATAATCCCTTGGAAAAGAAAATCGCATTTAAGAGCAATTTATTCGTCCCATACCAATATCCGCGAAAGGCCGGGTTATCCGCAAATAATACAACAGATCCACGGCCCATGGGTTCTGCAATGATAGCCGGGGTGCCAGCCATCGCTGCCTGGTTTTCCGCAGACGCATAGCCTGAAATCAAAGGCTCAGATGCATAAGCCGCAACCGTCGCATAAGGATCTTCATGGGGGGCAAAGAAGCCACCCATATCCCGGTGCACAGGCAATCGCGCCGACCCCAGACCAAAAGCGACCGGATGCGTGATATCCGCATCAGTCATAAAGACCGCACCTGCAATGCGATCTTTTGCTTCTCTCTCGCTTCGTTCTGCAAAAGGAAAACGTTCAACGTCTTCACTTTCTTCTTCATCCTGTATCTTTGCCGTCCCAAAGCCATTTTCTGCTGCCCAGAACCCTGCATCCTGTGTTGCAATCAGGGTTCCACCATCGGCAACCCAATTTCTAAGACGGGCAATTTGACGCTCATCGAACGCAGGCTTGCCATCCGCTAAAATAATATGGCTGTAACGCGCAATATCTAAGCCGCTGAAACGATCGCCGTCGCGCAACACAACTGGGATATTCATACGATAATCCAGCAGATGCCAGATTTCACCGGTATCATAGACCCCCATACCTTCCCCCGTCATCAAGGCTATGCGTGGTGTCTTCAATGCGATCTGCGATGCACCACCCAAATCCGGGCCATCTGGGGTCAAGCCAGCGGATATTGCCTGAACTGAAATACCATCCTCCTCTGCAATACGCTCAAAAAGCGCAGGCAGTTTCGCGACCACGCCGCTATCATTATTGCCCGGCGAGATGACAATCGCCCCTGGCTGAAATGTTTTTGTGCCGCCTTGCACTTCTGCCGTCATAGGCAAAGTTGTTGCGCGGGCAATCACACCTGCGGATAACAAGCGATGCAAGGCGCGCGGTGCATAATAGCCCTGCCAGTCCATGACATAGGCCACAGCTTCTCCTTGCGGTGCCTGTGCCTGATGGGTTGGCGTCAGCCATTCATCCCCTAAAACACCGTCCCGCAATCTCGGCAAAGCGGCATAATCAAGCCCAAAAGCAAAAGGCAATGTCCAGCCGGAGATATCGTAAAAACTATCCCGCGGAAATTCCGTCAGCTTATCAAATATCCCTCGGATGAGCCGATAATGGGGTTGTTTTGCCGGCACGACATAAGCTTGTCCGGCCGCAAAAGATTTACCTTCCGCTGAAACATTTCTCGCTAATGTATAAGCTTTGATCCGATGCCTCTTTAACAAGGTGAGAAAGGCTTCTTCCCGGATTGGATCCTGAGGGGCTGCAAAAACATAGGCTTTATCATCTGCTTGATCCGCATCACGGATGGCGGCTTTAAAAAAGCTCTTCTGATGACGCAGAAAATCCCCGCGCATTTCATAGGCACCCTGGATGATGGACAGCCCCGAATTCATGTGCTGGCGGATGTTTTCCTTATAGACATTCAGACCATGCCCGCTTTCAATCATAATGCCTTCGGAACCCGATTGCTCAAACAGCATACCGACACCCCCTGTGACCAAAGGAAATGTGGAGCCTTTACCGATATAATAATTATCAAAAACCTCATTGGTAAAATAAGGAAGCCGTTCCCTATCCAGCTGAGCAGCGGGGTATTTAGAAATACGATCTAATAATACTTCAGCTTCCGCTGGAACATGAGGATAAGTCCGTCCTGCTTCACCTGGGTGGAAATAATAGGTCCGGTCTGCCCCCATTTCATGAAAATCCACCACCATATTGGGCTTCCAATCATGATAGACTTTAATCCAGGCCTGAGATTCCGGTTGTGTCAAGGGAAGCCATTGGCGGTTCAAATCAAACCAATAATGATTGGTACGGCCACCGGGCCAGGGAATGACATGCTCTCTATGGGCCGGGTCTGAAACCGGGACCTGCGCGTTGTGCATATTATACCAAATGGCTGAGCGATCACGCCCATCAGGATTGAAGGTCGCAATATTTAGAACCACGCTGTTTCGCAGAATTTCAATCCAGGCCTCATCCTGAACAGCGGCCAGGTGATAGGCAATACCAAGAACGGCTTCAATCCCACTGATTTCATCCCCATGCACACCATAGTTGATCCATGTCACCACAGGCATATCATCAACGGCGACATCATCATTTGGGTCCGCCAAACGAAGATGCTGCGCTTGTATCTCATCTAAGCGCGCATGATTGTCAGGATGGGTGATGATCAGTCGATTTATGGGGCGGCGCTCATGGCTGTATCCAATGGTCTCAATTGATATCCGATCAGAGCGTTCTGCCAGAAGGTGTAAATAAGCTGCGACCTGGTCATAGCGAACCAATATATCGCCAATTTCATGGCCTAAATAGCTTTCAGGTGTTGGAATATCGGGGTCATAGGTTGCATCGGGGAAAAAATCATCCTGCGCCCAAGCGGGGATGAGAAATACAGTGGCAAAAACCAAAGAGACAAAGAATTTACGAAGCAAGCGCATGTGCAACCTCCCAATATGCGGTGACAGGCTAACCGCAGCGCCTCACCATCTCAAGCGCGTAATTTGCGTTCGATCAAGCCAATATGTGCGAATTCGGCTATATTCATGATATGGCACAGCTCAAACGCAGATTGGGTTTCTGGCTGTTGACGGCCTATGGTGTTGGAACCACCTTGGGTGCAGGGATTTATGTGCTTGTTGGGGAAGTCGCTGCGGAAGCGGGCTATTATACCCCTTTGTCCTTTTTACTCGCCGGGCTTTTAGCCCTCCCCTCCGGCCTTGCCTTTGCTGAGCTCTCAGCAAGATATCCAAAAAGTGCGGGCGAAGCCGTTTACCTTCAGGCTGCCTTTTCAAAGCCTCTATTAGCTGCAGGTGTTGGGCTTTTGGTGGCCGCATCAGGAATTATATCGGCAGCAACCTTATTGAACGGCTTTACAGGTTATTTAAGCGCTTTCATCCAGATCCCAGACTGGATTGCGATACTGGGCGCGATAGCCTGTCTCAGTTTTCTATGCATATTGGGTATCAAGGAATCTGTGGGGTTTGCAGCCATTATCACTGTCATTGAGATAGCGGCCCTTTTGCTGGTTTCATTTTTAGGTGCGGACCTGATCGACACAAAGGACGTTCCAAAAATAATATCTTCTACACCTCTTCAGTTCATCGGGCTGCTGACTGGTGGATTAATCGCTTTTTATGCCTTTATCGGCTTTGAAGACATGGTAAATGTCGCTGAAGAAGTCATTGATATAAAAAGAAATATGCCCCGCGCCATCATCGCAACACTCCTCATAACCTGTAGTTTATATCTAATCGTCGGTTTCGTGGCGGTTTTCAGTGTGGGGCCTGACACATTAGCCGCTCAATCAGCCCCGCTTGCCTTCATATTCTCGCAAGCCAGCGGCTGGAGTGATGCACCAATTTCCTTCATTGCTATTTTCGCAATTATAAATGGCGCCGTCATTCAGATGGTCATGGCGTCTCGTGTTTTATATGGCATGGCAAATCAAGGCTGGTTGCCTTCTTATTTTGGCCAGATATTACCAAAACAAGCTACCCCTATGAATGCGACTTTGGTGGTATCGGTTCTCATTCTTGGGCTCGCCCTTTTCGTTCCGCTCCGGCAATTGGCACAGGCGACATCAACGACAATCCTGTTGATATTCATTGCAATCAATATCGCGCTGTGGCGTATCAAGCAGCTACAGCCTGACTATTCAGGGTTTCAAATACCGGTCTGGGTCTTATTCTGCGGCGCATTTGGTGCATTTCTTCTTGTAATTACCAATTTCTTTTGAACATAGTTTTAACGCGTTTTTATTTATGGATTTAAAATTAAATGGTCGCGAAATTCATGCCCTGGCGGTTGCGTTGGTTCTTCTCCAAATGCCTGAGTAAAAGATTTTGGGCCTCTTATTTTCACGTGACATCTGAAACGCCTAAGATATCGGCAGTATCGACATTTATAAGAGCCTTTCTCAGGCCAATTGATATTGACGCCCGCTCAAAAGACCCAATCGCTCTAAACCTCCATGGGGGCGCACAAATTAAGCTGACAGGCTTTACGGACCTTTTCATATTCACAGAAATCTTTGTTGAGAAAGAATATGACTGGCCGGACCTCAAGCTGCAACCAAAGACAATTGTCGATATTGGCGCGAATATCGGGCTATTCGCCCTTCGCATGACACAGCGTCATGCCCAGGCAGAGCTTTTCTGTTTTGAGCCCTTCCCCCCAAATTTTTCGAGATTAGAAGATTTGGTGACGCGCAATGACATTCAAAGGATTAAGCGCTGGCAAAAAGGTGTAAGCAGCACATCTGGCCATGCGCAACTCTATGTTCATGATAAAAATACCGGCGGGCATTCCATCGTCTCCGAACTGCGCGTTGAAGACAGCCGCAGTGTTGAAATTGAACTCATCGCTTTGAAGCGCCTTTTTGATCTGATTGAACGCCCTCATATTGATATTTTGAAACTGGATTGCGAAGGCGCAGAAAAGGATATTATTTTATCACTCACCCCGGATCTGGCCGAGAGAATCCACGCAATTGTCTTTGAGCCAAGCCCTCATATATATTCCACCTCTCTCCTCACCGACCACCTCAATATATTGGGCTATAAGAGCGAGACGAGACACGGGCTGATTTTCAGTCAGAGACGCCAGGCGGCCTAAAAAAGGCTCAACTGCCCACTCTCCGGTTTCTCCTCGTCTTGCGCTTCAGGCTCAACAGCTTCAAGCAAACCCGCATCATCTTCCGACACACGGTTCACGCGCGTTGAAATTGGATGCCAGCGGAAGTCTTCCATTTTCACCAGGATGGCCGGGTCCATGGCTTCCGCTTCCGCATTCAACCACGGTCCATGGCTTTCCTCGTTCAAAATAATCGGCATACGATGATGAAGATGGGAAATGTCCGGATAGGCATCACGCGTCACAACCGCCACAGATTGCAAGGCACTTCCCCCATCAGGTCCCTGCCACATTTCCCATATGGCAGCGAATCCAAACAGCCTTTGACCATCCAGATGAATGAACATCGGCTGTTTTCCACCGCCATCCTGTTTCTGCCACTCATAAAAGCCATTTGCCGGCACAATCGCCCGGCGCCGTTGATAGGCTGCGCGAAATGAGGGTTTTTCACTTATGCTTTCACCCCGCGCATTAATCAAAGGGCGTTCAGACGGCACTTCCTTCATCCAGGAGGGCACCAGGCCCCAGCGCATGGGGATAAGGCTGCGCTCTCCACGTTCATCCTTAAAAACAACGGGTACGGGCTGCGTTGGCGCTATATTATAGCGCGGGGGCAGGTTTAAGCCGCTGGCGACTTTAAAATATTGGCGTACAGCCTCCAGCGGCGATGTCATCATATAGCGTCCACACATAAAGCACAGTATAGTGGCGGGCATCCACAAAACGAAAGAGACCAGTTTTAAATTATGAGTGATCGCAGCTATCCCAGCCGACCCCATGTGGCCGTCGGCGTCGTTGTTTTGGCACAAGACCATGTTCTTCTCATTCAAAGGGGCAAACCTCCGCGAAAAGGCCAATGGTCCATCCCCGGCGGGGCACAGCATGCGGGTGAGAGATTATCCCAAACTGCCCTGCGTGAAGTGAAAGAAGAATCAGGTCTCGATATCACTTTGGGTGGATTGATTGATGCGTTGGATTATATCGACACAGACGAGAATGGTAGCATAAGGCATCATTATACATTGGTAGATTATTGGGCGATAGCGAGCTTGAATGAGACACCCGTTGCCGGTGAAGACGCCACACAGGCAAAATGGGTCGCCTTAAACGAGATTGACAATCTGGGCATGTGGGAGGAAACAGTGCGCATCATCAAACAAGCAGCAGGCCTTGCCAAATGACCAGACCAAGCATTCGCTCACTTATCGGGCTCATTATCTTACTTATTGGTCTCTTGCTTTATGTGGGCGGCGTGGCCTGGGCCATAGAGAAAATCGGCACATTGCCTTTCCTCCTTGAAATCCTCTTTTACGCCGTTGCGGGTGTCTTATGGATTATACCGGTGCGCTATCTTATGAAATGGATGACGAAAGCCGAACAATAGGCTAGAATTTGCCGATATTTGCTTGGGGGAGCAATGATGATTTGGCAGTTATCCGGCGCGGCTGCGCTATTAGTATTTATGGCTATGGAACATGGCCAGATTTCCAACATTGAAGCGGGGCAGTGGGAAACCACAATCACCATGGACATTCCCGGCCTAGGCGGCGAATCCGCAACTAAAAACAGCTATTGCGTTTCAGCCGAAGAAGCCGCGGCCGGACCACGGCGGATGTTCGAGCCGGAAGACAGCAGCTGTGAGATGCTTTCCTATAGCTATGGCGAAGGTACGCTTGCGATGGAAATGCAGTGCTATGCCGATGGCGGTGAATTGAAAATCACAACCATGGGCAGCTTCACCGAACGCGCTTATGAAATGACAAGCATGACAGAAGCAACATTCGGCGGCGCGCCCATGTCTATGACATCCAAGATATCCGGTCGATATCTTGGACCCTGCGACCCGGTTCAATAAGTTGGAAGTTTATAATCCTTAAACTGCTCTCTGAGAGCCGTTTTCAGTATCTTACCCGTAGCGCTGTGTGGAATTTCATCAACAAAAGCCACATCATCCGGCATCCACCATTTTGCGACTTGAGGTCGGATATGGTCCAATATAGCGTCCCCTGCCACGTCTGACCCGGCTTTCTTTACGACGATAAGCAATGGTCGCTCGTCCCATTTGGGATGATAGGCACCTATAACCGCAGCCTCTGCCACATCAGGATGACCGACGGCCGCATTTTCAAGGTCAATGGTCGAAATCCATTCGCCACCGGACTTAATCACGTCTTTTGAGCGATCAGTGATATGCATATACCCCATCGGATCGATAGTTGCGACGTCACCAGTATCGAACCATCCGTCCTTATCAAGAACATCCCCGCCATCCCCTTTGAAATAGGAAGAAATGACCCAATGCCCGCGCACCATCAAATGACCGAAGGTTTTCCCATCCCGTGGCAGTTGATTGCCATCATCATCCATCAAACACATTTCAACGCCATAAATGCCATGGCCCTGTTTGGTCTTCAGGTCAATCTGCTCTTGCAGCGGAAGGTCCAACCCTGCCGCAGTCAAAGTACCAACGGTGCCCAGCGGGCTCATCTCCGTCATGCCCCAAGCATGGTTGACCTCGACACCATATTTGACTTCAAAAGCCTCAATCATGGACCGTGGCGCCGCCGCACCGCCAATGGTGACCCTTTGAAGATGATCCACACGCCGGCCCGTTTCTTCCAGATAATTCAAAAGGCCCAGCCAAACCGTTGGCACCGCCGCTGTCATCGTGACTTTTTCGTCTTCCAGCAGTTTATGAAGCGTTTCCGCATCAAAATGCGGACCGTTCAATGTGAGTTTCGCGCCAGCAGCAGTCGCCGCATAAGGCATGCCCCAAGCATTGGCATGAAACATAGGTACGATGGGCAAAACGCAATCTTTTGATGAAATAGCCAGAGTATCAACGAAACATACGGCGAAACTGTGCAAGACATTGGATCGATGGCTGTAAAGCACGCCTTTGGGGTTTCCTGTCGTACCCGATGTGTAGCACAGGCCTGCCGCGGTATTTTCGTCAAATTGCGGCCAGTCATAATTGCCATTTTCAGCCCCCAAAAGCTCCTCATAACACAGCACATTGGACAGGCTTGTATCCGGCATATGGTCTTTGTCGGTCAAAATGATAAAGGCTTCAATATTTTTAAGCTGATCCGCTAAGCCCTCAATAATCGGCACAAAGCTTAAATCCAGCAATAAGAACCGATCTTCCGCATGCGTGGCGATATAAGCGATTTGCTCAGGGAATAGGCGCGGGTTGATTGTGTGTGTGACACAGCCCATTCCAGAAATTCCATACCAGGCTTCCACATGGCGATGGGTATTCCAGGCCAATGTCCCAATACGATCGCCATGTTGCGCGCCCAGTTTTTCCAAGGCCTGGGCGACTTTTCTCGTCCTGAGAGCCAATTCGCCGTAATTCGTTCGAACCTTTTCGCCTTCAACGGTCAGCGACACAATCGGCACTGACGCATGGTTGGTTTCTGCGTGTTCAATGAGGGAGGAGACCAACAATGGTCTGTTCTGCATTTGGCCCAGCATGATATTCCCAAACTCCTGGTTATTTTTTTGCTTCAAAACAGCGTAGCGTCAAACAATGGACAATTTCAAATGTACATTTTGCGCATCACAGAGAATTTGGTTAAGACTATTGTCATCATCAGGAGATGGAAGTGAGGCCTCAATGCACCAAATGAAACATATTTTTACAGCCCTTGCCTTGGTTAGCGCCATGATATTGGCTGGCTGCTCCAGCTCTTCGTCCAGCCGGTCTTCAGCCGCATCGACACAACGGTCGCAGACAACAGATGCAGGCTATGATCAAGATACTGTTCTTGATGCAGCCCAAGGTGTCTTTGGCGACGGCGCCGAAGGTCTGGCCGGCATCGTGGAGAATCTCTTTTCAGAGCTGGGACGCCCCAATGCCTATATCGCTGGCGAGGAAGCCGGTGGCGGGCTGGTTGCTGCGCTGCGATATGGTGGCGGAACGCTTCATCATAAGATCGAAGGTCAACGCCCCGTTCACTGGACCGGGCCGTCTATTGGTTTTGATGCCGGTGGTGACGCTGCCAAAGTATTTGTTCTGGTCTATAATCTCTATGACACGGAGAATCTGTATCGCCGCTATCCAGCAGCCGAAGGCCAATTTTACTTCGTCGGCGGTTTAGGCGTCAGCTATTATCAACGCAAAGACATTGTGATTGTTCCAATACGTCTAGGTGTCGGCCTCCGCGCAGCTGCCAATGTCGGCTATATTAAATTTACAGAAAGCCAGACTTTAAACCCATTTTAAGGCCGAACTGAACCAAATCACAGCCGCATGCGTATCCCTTTATAACAATGGGGATATGTCATGCGGCTTTTTCTTATTCTTCTATGCGCTTTAGGCCTCATCGGCTGCGCCAGCCAAAGCATCAGTGATTTTCAAGGCACCTCGCCTGAATTTGACCTTCAAGCCTATTTTCTAGGCAAAACACAAGCCACAGGCATTTTTGAGGACCGTTTCGGACGCCTGCGCCGGGAATTCATCGTTGATATTGATGGCTATATGGAGGGTGAAACCCTCATCCTTGATGAACAGTTTTTCTATAAAGACGGCGAGGAAGCCGAAAGAATCTGGCGCATCGATCAGCTGAACACTGGCCTTTATGAAGGGCGGGCCGACGATATTGTTGGAGCAGCCACAGGCAAGCTCTCAGGCAACGCCTTGAACTGGGTCTATGTGATGGATTTGAAGGTCGGGGGTGATGTCTGGCGCGTTAAGTTTGACGATTGGATGTATCTTCAGGATGGCGGCATATTGATAAACCGCGCTTATGTAAGGCGATGGGGGTTCCTCATCGGCACAGTCACGCTGGTTTTTCAACAAAAGGAGGTTAATCCAACAGGCGCAGCCCAATAGCCTGGGTTTTTCCTTCTCTATTCTGCGTCAGTTCAAATTCAACCCTTTGGCCTTCGTCCAGCTTTTCAATGCCTGAGCGTTGCAGGGCTGTAACATGCACAAATACATCCCTCGCGCCTTCATCAGGGCGAATGAAGCCATAGCCTTTAGCTGCATTAAACCATTTGACTTCACCAAGAGCCATCGCAGAAACATATCCTCAAATTTCTAGAGTGGACCACGATTTAATCATCCCCCGCTTCAATAGCAAGGGCAATGAACGGCCAGCCCCAATGTTCATCCCGAACAGCGAGATACGCTTTTTGCTCAAGCAGTTCATAATCTTTAATCGCCTGGATCAGCCACAGCTGACCCACTTCATGGGCACGAGAGGCATCATGAAGCGACGGTTCCATATGGCCATTGGGGTGGGAATGAAAATGGCCTAACACATGAAGGTCTTTTTCACGGGCGTCTTTATGCACACGCAAAAGGTCTTCAGGCGCAATTTCAAAACGATCTTTACCCCTTGGCGCAATGTTGCGCGTCACAACCACGTCTTTGACCACGCGACGGTCATCAATGATATCCCCAAGAAGCAGACCACAGGCTTCATTTGGATAGGCACCCAGGCTTGCATCAGCAATCACCTGTTGATGCGCTTTATTTAAAATGACGACTGGTACAGTTGAAGTCATGCACACCTCTAAAAACATGTTATATGCAGCCTAAGTCGATTTTGACCTGGCAACAAGATGGCAAAACATCTCATGGACGAGAAAAACATCCTTGTGGAAGAAGAGATTAAAAGCGAACGGTTGGATAAATATCTCGCCTCTCAGGATCTCGGACTGACACGAGAGCGTGTCAAATCCCTTATTAAACAAGGTCATGTTCACGTAAATGGCGCAGCTTCAAAAGGGCCATCACAGAAGGTCAATGCTGGTGACCTCCTTCTTATCCAGCTGCCAGAGGCCGAAACTTATGATGTGGAGGCGGAAGACATCCCTCTTCACATATTGTTCGAAGATGACCATGTCCTGGTTATCAACAAACCCGCAAATATGGTTGTTCACCCTGCCCCCGGCAATTGGAACGGCACCCTGGTAAACGCCATTCTTCATCATTGCGGCGACGATTTAAAAGGCATTGGCGGTGTTGAACGGCCGGGAATTGTGCATCGGCTGGATAAAGACACCTCCGGCGTGATGGTTGTTGCTAAAACAGAAAAAGCCAGTTTAGCCCTCACCACACAATTCGCGGACCACAGCATAGATCGCCGCTATCATGCGATTGTCTGGGGGCGCCCAACACCATTAATCGGTAAAGTCGACGCCCCGCTTGGACGCCACCCAAATGCACGTACGAAAATGGCCATTGTTCAAGGCTCTAACGGCAAACGGGCCTGCACCCATTTCAAAACCCTTGAAAGCTTTGGGCCAGCTAAGAAACCAATTGCCTCTCTCGTTGAATGCAAGCTGGAAACAGGACGCACGCATCAGGTGCGCGTTCATATGACCAGCATTGGCCATCCATTGATCGGTGATGCCGTCTATGGGCCGCGCCGCCAGTTGGAATATCAACCGGACACGCCTTTTCCACGCCAGGCACTCCATGCTCTTTCACTGGAATTTGATCATCCTGTTTCAAGCGAGAGGTTGAAATTTCAAATCGAGCCGCCACATGACATGCAAATGCTTTTACGTTTTTTGGAAACAAAAGACGCTTAAGAAGCTATAATAGAAAAATTACGGGCGGAGGCGCAGCATGGCACATCTTCCAACATTGTCGACAGACAGCGGTTTAAGTCGGTATTTGCAGGAAATCCGCAAATTCCCACTGCTTAAGCCGGATGAAGAATATATGCTGGCCAAACGCTGGGTCGAGCACGAAGACCCCGAAGCCGCCCACCGCATGGTCACCAGTCATCTGCGCCTTGTTGCCAAAATTGCCATGGGATACCGCGGCTATGGCCTTCCGGTGTCCGAACTGATTTCCGAAGGTAATGTCGGCATGATGCAAGCGGTCAAACGATTTGACCCTGAAAGGGGCTTTCGCCTGGCCACATATGCCATGTGGTGGATCAGGGCTTCTATTCAGGAATATATCCTGCGCTCATGGTCCCTGGTGAAATTGGGAACAACTGCTGCACAAAAGAAATTATTCTTCAACCTGCGCCGTGCCAAAGGTCAGATCCAGGCCATTGAAGAGGGGGACCTCCATCCGGAAAATGCAGCGAAAATTGCTGAAAAGCTAAATGTCAGCGAGCGCGAAGTCATTGAAATGAACCGCCGTATGTCCGCCCCTGACCATAGTTTGAACGCACCTCTGCGTATTGACGGCGAAGGCGAATGGATGGATTGGCTCGAAGATGAAGGGCCAGGCCAGGAACAGCTTATCGCTGATCAGGAAGAGCTGGACATTCGTCAGACACAATTGGCTACTGCCATGGAAGCGCTTAATGAGCGTGAGCAGCATATTCTTCGTGAACGACGCCTGAAAGACAATCCGGCAACATTGGAAGAGCTGAGCCAGGTTTATGACATCAGCCGGGAACGCGTGCGTCAAATCGAAGTGCGTGCCTTTGAAAAATTGCAGAAAGCCATGCTGCAGCTGGCAAAAGACGAACGCACACTGATCCAATAAAAAATGAGGTCAAGCGTCCGCGCGGTCGTCTTTTGTGAGACTGTCGCCCCATTCTTTCATCAATTGGGCGCGTGTGACCTTTAGTTTATGGGCGTCAATTCGACCCATATAACTTAAAATGCCTGCTGCAAAGAACGGGCATATCCAATTTGCTGCAATGCCGATGCCGGCGGCGCCATACATGACAAACCATGCATAAACGTCAGTGATGACAGCCATGACCCCCATACCCGCATAGCGCGGGCCCTGGAGGTCAACAAGAATGGGGATAACGCCTGCGAGATTAAACAGGCTTATGGTCATCAATTTCGGCCCCCTGTCCACCCCATAGGATACTGCAATGGACACAACAGAGGGGACCATTCCAATGACCAGTACAATCGCCATATCGGGATAGAAAAACGCCAGCAGCAGAGGAATAAGAGGCAATAAGACCCAGCTTGCCGTCGCACCTTTTGCGGATTTCTGCCGTCGCCGTTTAAGTGCTGTTTTCGCCATTTAAACCACCTTGATGAATATCGTTGCAAACAACACAACTGCGCCAACCATAGAAGCGGCCTGCGCACCACGGTATAAAGCTTTGGGATCATTCGGTGCCATAGGTTTGGACAGCTTGCGCAATGTCAGGTCTATCATCTTTAATTTCTGCGCTGCCCTGCGCCAGTCTCTCTCATCCGCCGCTAAAATGCGGGTCATATCAAAACCCATCGCCAGTTTGGAAAGATCACCCGCTTCAATCATAGCCTTAAGACGTTTTTGCGCCCCCTCGCGCCTGGTCTTTGATTTCAGCTTCTTGATTTGCGGGGCAATACGTGTCGCAAACAAGGATGACAGGCCTTTTAACGGCCCCAGGTCAAATCGCTCCTGAATTCCGCCAAACAACTCAAGTAACAGACTGTTTTGCAATTCAGATGCCCGCATAGACAGGTTTTTACCGTTAAATCGGCTACCTCTTTGCTGAAAATGGGAAAGGAGGAAAGCCCCGATATGCGGGTCAATCAAATCCGCATTGGGGTTACCTTCGGCGTTTTTATCCAATATCTGTAACGCCGTATCCGGCCCGTCCACCCAATAACCCTGAAACAGTGGTGACTGACAGACCAGCCCAGGGTTCAGCTCATACATAAGCCTTAGCAGCCCTTCATCATCCGCCTTCATCTCGCTTGGCAATGTATCAATTTTTAACTTGATACGTGCACCTTCCTTACATTTTTCATCAGGACAGGACAGCACACGGATTTCTGACAGCGCTTTCAGAAATCCGCCTTGAGATAATGCAGCGATATCATTGAACAGGCGGTCCCCACCCTGACGAACCACGGCGCTTGATAAAAGAGCACCTAATGCATCGCCCATCACGACAATGTTCCGAAAACGAATGGGGCCTACAGGGTCCAATAACGCACAAAAACGCGAAACCAGATGGTCTAAAGTATTGTATTGAGCCGGTGTTCGCGCGTGAATATCCCCGGCAGTCACAAGATTAATAAGCTCAGGCGTGATCGAAACCCGGGGCAGGAACTGCGGTATCCAATGCGCCATATCCTGACGCCTGATATAGGCGGAAGCCGACGCCACATCCGCAGCCATTGCCCTTGCCAGAAAACGCCGGTCCGTATAATTCCGCCCACAAAAACCTACAGGTCTGCTTAATGACCAAGGGTTTAAGGACCCATGTACACGCGGGGGCGACCCTTCCAACCAGTCCGACACTTCATTCGCACCCCAGCGATCTTCAACATTATCTGTCAGCAGGCCGCGAATAAGCAAAGTGATGGAGCCAGGGAGATCCTCCCCACCGGATAAAGCCGCAAAAGAGCCTTGGGTTAATTTCGCCTGCAAAACCTGCTGGTCTGTTCGGCCGCTTTGGAGGTCCCGTCCCATCAACAAGCTCAATAAGGTTGCGCCCAGGGCATAATAGTCATCACTTGTCTGCCCCGTCCCTCTGAACCCCGCCAACGCCATAGTACGTTCTGCGGTTTCAAACACACTGGGCAGGCCCTCCCCTGCCGGTGCGCTGAAACATTCGCCTAACACAATTTCTGTCTTGTCCTGGCTGCGATAAAATATCCGACCCGGGTGCAAGGCCCGGTGCGGCAATCCATATTCATGAAGCGCGCGCAGGCTTACGTAAAGCTGAGGCAGGATGATATGGCGTATGTCCCGTTCTGCAACCGGGTGCCTTCTTCCTGCTTCCATGGAAAGAACCGGGTCTCCCATAGGGAGTTCAAGAAAAGATACCAACCTCTCCTCGCCATTGATCCGTAAGATCTGCTGTTCCTTAAGGCTGATGATGGCGTTATTTCGAATACGGTTCAGGGCTTCAAGCACGCTCGCGCGCAAGGGAATACCACGCTTATGAACCAGCAAAAATGTGGTTGGATCTTTCGCATGCGCAAAAGCTGTCCCGCCGACGGTATCAAATTGAGGGAGGCGCAACCCAAATATCCCACTTCGGGCCTGGCCCAAAGCGGGATCATTTAACTGCTGCGCTTCAATGGCAATCGCCATAGCTGTTCAGTCCCTGAAGCAGGGAAAATTCCCCATTCACAAACAGGATAAACAAGAACAGTTAAAGCAGCCTTACAATCCAATCACTGCGCAAAAGGGTCTTTAACGAGAATTGTGTCATCCCGTTCAGGGCTTGTGGAGAGCAGGGCGACAGGGCATCCGATCAATTCTTCAATACGGCGGATGTATTTGATGGCTGTCGCTGGAAGATCAGCCCAGCTGCGCGCCCCCTGGGTTGATTCAGACCAGCCCTGCATGACCTCATAAATAGGTTCAACGGCCGCCTGTGCCGCCATTTCTGCAGGCAGATAATCAACAATCTCACCATTAATTTTATAGCCTGTGCAGACTTTCAGCTCTTCAAAACCATCAAGCACATCTAATTTTGTCAGTGCAATACCTGTGATTCCACCAACAGCCACAGATTGGCGTACCAAAACCGCATCAAACCAACCGCAGCGGCGGGAGCGGCCCGTTACTGTACCAAATTCATGGCCCCGTTCGCCCAGGCGTTGGCCAACGTCGTCGTCCAATTCCGTTGGGAAAGGCCCTGACCCCACGCGGGTCGTATAGGCCTTTGTAATCCCAAGCACATAACCCAGGCTGCCAGGACCCATGCCAGAGCCAGCCGCAGCCTGCCCTGAAATCGTATGGCTGGACGTGACAAAGGGATAAGTCCCATGATCCACATCCAAAAGCATGCCTTGGGCACCTTCAAAAAGGACCCGTTGCCCATCACGGCGCATGCCATCCAAAGTACGCCAGACGGGCTTGATGAATTCGGCAATTTTTGGCGCGATTTCCAACACTTCCGCCATCAATACATCTTTTTCAATCAACGGCGCATCGAGGCCTTTGCGCAGAGCGTTGTGATGGGTGAGCAAAATGTCCAGGCGATTAGAGATTGCGTCTTCACTGGCCAGATCGCACATGCGTAAAGCACGACGGCCGACTTTATCCTCATAAGCCGGGCCAATACCGCGGCGGGTGGTCCCGATCTTCACACCATCACGCGCATCTTCGCGCAGGGCGTCCAATTCGCGGTGGAATGGCAAGATGAGCGTGCATTGTTCTGCAACCTGGAAATTATCTGCAGTAATTTCCACACCTTGCCCGCGCAAGGTTTCAATTTCTTTCACCAATGCCCAGGGGTCAACAACGACACCATTACCAAGAACAGAAAGCTTACCAGGACGAACAATACCCGAAGGCAGCAGGCTCAGTTTGAAAACTTTGCCATCAATAACCAATGTATGGCCGGCATTATGGCCGCCTTGAAAACGAACCACGACATCGGCCCGTTCGGATAGCCAATCGACAATCTTACCTTTGCCTTCATCACCCCATTGAGACCCGACGACGACTACATTTCCCACGGATTTGCCCCTGTGTTTAAATTATTTTTCATCAGCGATGGAAACCACATCGCCATTTTCAAAAACATGTGTGCAGTTTAAACGCACAGCCTCTTCGCGCAAATTCGCTTCAGGTGCAAGACCTTGTACTGTCACCCAGCCTTGATCTCTTAATCGCACGCCTTCTTTTCGCGCAACTCCATGAGCTATATAGACTTTCTGCGCCTGCACAGGCTTTTCAACGGCCCGACTTAGGCTATCAAGATAAAGCGTAAAGCCCGTTGCCGGTTCGATTTTTCCATCAATTGAACGAATCCCATAGCGGCCACCGCGCCCAAGCTCGGCCTTCGTCCCTTCGCAAAAGAGCGAAAAGCCAAAATCCCCCTGATAGAAAAAGCCGCGCTGTTCCCCTGGATCAAGGGTCAATTCGAACGCCTCATTGGCTGCCATCAATGCCGATACGAATTCATCAATGGACTGTACGACAGCAGATGCCCTTGCAGGAAGGTCTAACGCCTTCAGTGCATGTACAGCATCCTCTGCAGGGCCGGCGCAGCTTAAAATAGCTTCGAAAATCTGCCGCACAGATGTGTCTAATGACGCCAGGCCTGCGATATCTTTTTCATCCAAGGCGTCATAGATCAGATCGGTTTCTGCGCTACCCAGGCCCAATTCTTTTGCCAGTTCCGGCACAAAGCTTGGAAACACCAGATCAATACTGACCCCTTCCAGGCTTAATGCCTCCACAGCCTCATGGGCAAGCAGAAGAACTTCCAGCGCTGCATCCAAACTACGCGGACCTATTAATTCAACACCAGCCTGACCAAATTGCCGTTCCGGGCGTAATTGGGACCCTTTGACCCGCAGCGCCGTTCCCGCATAGGACAAACGTAAGGGGCGTTCCATATGACCCAGACGTGTTGCGGCAATACGTGCCACCTGCCCCGTGATATCAGAGCGCAACACCATCACCTGCTGTGATTCTGAATCAAGCAGACGGAACATATCTCTCGACTTCTCCGTCGCCAGACGCCCAGCCAGGCCGCTTTCAAATTCGATCAAAGGCGGCATGACCTGCTCATAGCCATGAGAAGCGAAACGGTCCAGTAATTGGCGGCGGATATGATCTGCGTGTGCTGCCTCAGGGGGCAGCGCATCGCGCAGCCCCTCAGGCAGCAGTCCTTGTTGTGCTGACCGCTCAGTCATAGCGGCTTTCTCCAATTAGAAAGTGAGCGCCTTAGCTTGAAGCACATGCGGGATATTCGTCACATTATCAAGCAAAGCGGCTGGAATATCGCCGTCAATGGAAATTAATGCAAGCGCTTCCCCACCCTGTGTGTTCCGCCCCAGGTTAAACGTTGCGATATTCACACCGGCGGAGCCCAGGGCTGAGCCTAATTCGCCAATGAAACCGGGCTTATCATCATTGCGGATATAAAGCACAGATTTCGCCAGTTCCGCTTCAATCCGCACGCCATGAACATCTACAATCCGCGGCGAAGCATTGGCAAATAATGTGCCCGCTACCGTCCGCGTCTGCCGTTCCGTTTTCACCGTCAGGCGAATAAGCGTGTGATAATCGCTTTCCCGCTCATGTTTGACTTCCGCAATATCAATATCGCGTTCTTTGGCAATGATCGGCGCATTGATCATGTTCACACTGTCCAGCAGCGGGCGAAGCAGGCCCGTTAGAACTGCTGCTGTAATTGGCTTTGTATTCAACTCTGTGACATGGCCGTCATATTCAATGATGACTTCATCCAAGGCACTTTCCGTGATTTGCCCGGCGAAACTGCCCAATTGTTCAGCTAATGACAGATAAGGCTTCACTTTTGGCGCGTCTTCCGCAGACAAGGATGGCATGTTCAGCGCATTGGTCACTGCACCGTTTAACAGATAATCAGAAATCTGCTCAGCCACTTGAATAGCGACATTCTCTTGCGCTTCCGCTGTAGACGCACCCAGATGCGGTGTTGCAATCAGATTAGGCAGGCCAAAAAGCGGGCTTTCTTTTGCGGGTTCCACTGCGAAAACATCCAATGCAGCGCCTGCGACATGGCCGCTCTCCAAGCCTTCTTTCAAGGCTTCTTCATCAATCAAACCACCGCGCGCGCAGTTCACGATACGCACACCAGGTTTCATCATTTGAATGGCGTCCGCACTGATAATTCCACGGGTCGCATCAGTCAGCGGTGTATGCATGGAAATAAAGTCAGCGCGTCTGAACAGGTCTTCGAGTTCAACCTTTTCAACACCCAGATCGATCGCACGTTCCGGCGTGAGGAACGGGTCAAAAGCGATGACCTTCATTCGCAATCCATGTGCACGGTCTGCGACGATGGAGCCGATATTGCCACAGCCGATAATGCCTAAGACTTTAGCATAAAGCTCCACACCCATGAATTTGGATTTTTCCCATTTGCCTTCATGGGTCGATGCATTGGCCTGGGGAATTTGCCGGGACACCGCCATCATCATGGAAATAGCATGTTCTGCCGTGGTAATGCTATTGCCAAAAGGTGTGTTCATCACAACAACACCTTTGGCTGAGGCTGCAGGAATATTGATATTATCAACGCCGATCCCTGCCCGGCCGACCACTTTCAAATTAACAGCACGCTCAAGCAGTTCAGGCGTGACTTTAGTGGCGGAGCGAATGGCCAGGCCATCATATTCGCCAATGATTTCAGCCAGTTCTTCCTTCGCCAACCCAGGGCGTTCATCAACTTCAATCCCATGAGCGCGGAAAACAGCAACAGCATCATGGCTTAATTTATCGGAAATCAGGACTTTAGGCATTTCATGCCTCCATTTTAAAAAATCGGGAGTTTATGCAAATTCGGATTTGGTCTGGGCAAAGGCCCAATCCAGCCAAGGCAGCAGCGCTTTTACATCAGACGGCTCAACAGTTGCCCCACACCAGACCCGCAGGCCAGGGGGTGCATCACGATAGCCGCCAATGTCCAAGGCAACGCCTTCTTCATCCAAAATAGCTGCAAGACGTTTTGGCACTTTGGCCTGAACATCTTCATCCAGTCCTAAGAACCAGGGGTCGATGATTTTCAGACACACGGACGTATTTGAACGGGCGGCTTTCTCTTCTGCCAGAAAATCAACCCAATCCGTTGCTTTAACCCAATTTTCAAAATGACCTAAGCTTTCATCCGAACGTGCTTTCAATGCCTGAACACCACCAATTTCGCGGGACCAGTTCAAGGCATCCAGATAATCTTCAACGCATAACAGCGATGGCGTATTGATGGTGGCACCTTCAAAGATACCCGCAATCAATTTGCCACCTTTGGTCAGGCGGAAGATTTTCGGGATCGGCCAGGATGGCGTGTAGCTTTCCAACCGCTCTACAGCGCGTGGCGACATTATAAGCATGCCATGGGCCGCTTCACCGCCCAAAACTTTCTGCCAGCTATATGTCACCACATCGAGCTTTTCCCAGGGTAAGTCTTGAGCAAAAACGGCGGAGGTCGCATCGCAAATAGTCAAGCCTTCACGATCGTCCGCAATCCAATCGCCATTTGGCACCCGCACACCAGATGTCGTTCCATTCCAGGTGAAGACCACATCATGGGACGGATCAGTTTTAGAGAGATCCGGCAATTGGCCATAATCGGCAGTGACCACATTGGCATTTTCAAGCTTCAACTGCTTGACCACATCTGTCACCCAGCCAGCGCCAAAGCTTTCCCAGGCATAAAGCGTAACCGGCCTTGCACCCAGCAATGACCAAAGCGCTGCTTCCACAGCACCAGTGTCAGAGGCAGGCATAATGCCAATACGATAATCAGCAGGAATTCCAAGGAGTTCCCGGCTTTCTTCAATAGCGGACTTTAACTTAGCTTTACCGCCTTTGGCACGGTGAGACCGGCCCAGATAGGCGTTTTCAAGAACAGCCGGTGTCCATCCCGGTCTTTTTGCACAAGGCCCCGACGAAAATTGGGGCCGTGCTGGACGCACGTCAGGTTTCTGCATTTTTATCTCTCCTCGCAGAGAGCGCGCCTTCCGTTGGGGGAAGGTGGCCCGCGCGCGACAATAAAGATCGAAAAGAGGACGTCAATTGAAATTTTTGTGCGCTGCAAAAAGAGGGAGTTTTACTGGTGTTATCAGCCGCATGGGTGGCCATGGTTCAACGGCCCATGCCCCGCACCATAGCCCGGTGCGCTTTGAATCGCCTCATAGACATAGGTCCGGGCCAGACATACCGCATTCACCATAGGCTGCCCCTGCGCCATATATGTAGTAATGGCCGATGCCAGAGTACAGCCCGTCCCATGGGTGTGTTTGGTGTCAATCCGCTGTGATGCAAACCGGTGCAGCGTCTTGCCGTCAAACAGCAAATCCACCAACTCCTGCCCTTCCCCATGGCCGCCTTTTAAAAGAACCGCCTGAGCACCACGCGCCAACAGCGTTTCCCCAGCGATTTTCATATCGGCTTCGTCACGGATATGAAGTCCGGTCAGTGCTTCAGCCTCTGGAATATTCGGCGTGATCAGCGTGGCCATGGGCATCAAACGGTCATGCAGCCGTGACGCCGCAGCGTTGCTCAGCAATGACGCACCTCCCTTTGCCACCATGACGGTATCAACAACAAGTGGGATATCAGGCGCCTCATGCTTCACCACGTCACAGACTGCGTCCACCACATGTTCATCATAAAGCATGCCTGTTTTGATGGCATCCATACCAATATCGCTGAGAACCGTACGCATTTGTTCCGCTATAAAGCCCGGCGGCACAGGCATAACCCCATGCACACCCAGGGTGTTTTGCGCCGTTAAAGCCGTCACAGCCGTCGCTGCATAACCGCCCAAAGCAGTTACTGTTTTGATATCTGCCTGGATGCCCGCACCTCCGCCGCTATCAGACCCAGCGATAATCAATACCCGGCCTTTCATGAGGCACCCCCGATTTGCTCAATCAATGATGACAGAATAGCCCGGCATGGCATACCCATTTGCCCGCAAAGTTCATCGGGGCAAAAATGTCGTTGAAAGGCTTCAATGGCTTTAACCGGGTCTTCCATATTGTAACCGAAATCGGCCAGAGATTGATGGACCATATCATCGCTCAGCTCAAAGCCGGTTTTTTCAGGCCAAATCCCGATGCCCTGCCCTGCCAGCCATTGCCAGTCAAACAACTCCCCCGGGTCTTGTTTTCGCGCAGGCGCAACATCGCTGTGTCCCAGTATATGACGGGCAGGAATTGAATGGCGGCTGATAATATCAAGCGCCAGATCCCGAAGCGCTTCCATCTGCGCCCCTGGGAAAGGCCGTAGACCCCATTCATGGCCTGGATTTGCAAGCTCAACCCCTATGGAACGGGAATTGATATCTCGATCACCTCGCCAATAAGACACGCCCGCATGCCAGGCCCGGCAGTCTTCGTCTACCAATTGGAAAACTCGCCCATCTTCCTCAATGAAATAATGCGCACTGACTTTGGCCTGGGCATTACAAAGCCGGGTCAATGCCTCCTCCCCTGTTGGCATTCCCGTATAATGCAGCAAAAGCATATCAATGGGCGACTTGCGCTCATCATGATTTGGCGACGGGCAGTCGATGATCATTGCAGCCTCTTTGCACGCGTGATCGATCTTAAAGTAATGACGCCCACACCACTCATGGTCAAGAGGCCGCCCAGGATCAAACCAGCCGTAATCGGGTCATCGAGAACCAAAATACCCGAAATCACACCAATCAAAGGGGCCAATAATGTGAATGGTGCCACAGTCGTCACCGGATATCGCTGTAGCAGATAGAAATTTGCCGCATGAGCAATGACGGAAGAAAATATAGCCCCATAAATCACCCCCGACCAGCTCAGCCATCCTGCGGCTTCCACATAGGGGATTGGGCTGCCTTCTCTTATAAACGCCATCAAGCCCAGCGGAACGACGCCCACCAAGCCGGTCCATGCCTGAAGCTCAAGGGGCTGCACCCCTCTTATCCGGCGCATCATGATCGAAATGGTGGCAAAGATGAGTGTCGCAGAAATGATAAAAACCAATGCCCAGGTATTTTCGCCCCCACCACCTGGCTCAAATTTAATCAAAATAATTCCTGCAAAGGCCAGTAAAATACCGGATATCCGCTTCCACCCAATCCGTTCTTTTAGAAAGACCACAGCCATGATTGTTGAAAACGGTACACCTAATTGAGAGGCAATCGCCATCGTCCCTGCGGATTTAGAGACATCCAGTGCCAGAAATATGGCTGAGAAATGCGCGGCACCCAACAGGCCGATGATGATCAGAGGTCGCAGACTGTCCCTTCGCGGTTTCAACCAGGGCAGGCAGATCAACAACACTAAAACGAAGCGAAAAAACACGCCCCAAAAGGGTGGCAGGTCAACCAATACCCATTTTGACGCGACAAAGTTAAAGCCCCAGAATAAATTTATCATGAGCACAAGGCCCAAATGGGGGAGAGACATCTCACACTCCAACACAAGAAGATCGCCGGGCAGGCAATATTCTAAGATGAATTTTTCAAGTCAAACCGCGTGATTTCACGATTTTATCATAAGCTGCATTGATGGCCGCCAGACGCTCCGTTGCCACAGATATAAATTCTTCAGGCACACCCTGGGCAATCATGCGATCCGGGTGCGTCTCCCGAACCAGTTTTTTATAATGGCTTTTTAATTCCCCATCTGAAATATCCGGCTCAATACCTAAAATCATATAAGGACTGGCCTTATCCAAACCCATATGACGGGCCTTGATCCGGTCGATATCAGCCTCACCATAGCCAAAGATCGCAGCCACTTTTTCCAGATATTCAATCTCACAAGGGTGATACACCCCATCCGCCCCGGCAATTTGAAACAAGGCATCCAATAAATCTTCTAAGATCTGAGAGCGGCTTTCAAACAGAGAGGCAATCTGTTGGGCGTAGGCTTCATAGCCTGCTGTTGCCCGGCGCGCCAAATCGAAGACACGGTCCACATTACGTTCTTCATGATGGGGGACTTTGAAGAGCTTTTTAAACGCGGCCACCTCATCCAAGGTTACTTCGCCATCTGCTTTCGCCATTTTCGCGCTTAAAGCGATAACCCCGATGGTGAAGGTAATTTTAGTGGCTGCCTCTTCATCCACCCGTTCATTAAATGCAACGCGGTCAACTGCATGACCGACACCTGCGCCAATCAACGCACCAATCGGACCACCAAGCGCAAAACCTGCGGCGCCACCAACTATTTTTCCCCAGATAGCCATGGAGAAATTCAATAGCTTGTTTGAAAGGAATTAACAGCAAATAATATCTGATCTGCCTAATATCTTAAATGGCAGGGGTATTGGGTTTTCGCATATTTAGACTGTTCAATATCCAGCTCTATGACTTTGAGATTGTTGTTTTTATCGGTGTTCGCCAGCCTTTTTCCGCCCGGTGCATAGGCCAGTCCATGGCCGCCGAACTCCGGCGTATATGGCGCTGTTTCTCCCACCCTGTTAGAACTGACCACATATGCCCCTGACACGACCGAAGCCATGGCACATGCCGCTTCCCAATTCAGGATATTCATACCGCTTGCCCGGGGTACCGCGATTAAATCTGCGCCTTTTTGGCCATAGAAACGCGCTTCTTCATTCATCATCAATTCAGTGCAGAGAAGAAGGGCGATATTCACACCGGATATTTGGTGAACGGTAAAACCTGCCAGTTCCTTATCAAACCAGGAGGCCTCATGCCATCCCTGCTCAGAGGGGAAATAATGTTTGTGGTGCAGGGGTGTATATTGGCCATTTTCAAGGGAGAACCCCTCATTGGCCAGCCGATCGCCGATCAAGAGCGGGCGAGAAGATATAATTGCACCCACTTCAAGACTGCCTAAAGCATCCAGGCTTTGCTCATGTTCCTCCACCCATTTTTGAGCTTCTTCTCTGTCAAAAGTCTCATCAACAGGTCGCCACACACCAAATGGCATTTCATTGGTAATCAGAATATCTGCCTGTGCAGCACAGACCTGTGCTTTAATATCTTGCCATTGGGAACCCCCCACTGTCAGGCCGTCTGCCCATTCCACAAATGCTATTTTCGGCATGTTCTCTCTTCTCATATTCTTGGCTACAAAAATGCGGCAGTCTCTTAAAAAAAGATAGAAGCAATTGACGCTTTTGAATTCTGGTGAAAAAGACCGCGTTAGGACTTAAGCTTCCATCTTATATGATATTGAGAGGCTCTATGGGCAGGAAATGGCAGTTCTGGATTGATCGTGGTGGCACCTTTACTGACATTATTGCCAAACCACCCGACGCGCCATTGCTCAGCGCCAAATTCTTAAGTGAAAATCCTGAGAAATACGATGATGCAGCAATTTTTGGCATGCGTTCTCTTCTTGGCCTTTCTCAAAATGAAGCGCTCCCTCATGAAGAAATTGATGTCATTCGGATGGGAACAACCGTTGCAACCAATGCGCTGTTAGAACACCAGGGCGCAGACACCGCCCTTGTGATAACGCAAGGATTTGAAGACGCTCTCTCAATCGGGACACAAAACCGACCAGAATTATTCGCTTTAAACATTCAAAAACCCACGCCTTTATATGCTCAGGTTATTGGCGCAAAAGAACGCATATCCGCAGATGGCAAAACAATATGTGCCTTGGATAAAAATTATATCGAAACCGCACTGCGGCAAGCCAAAAGCCAAGGTATCGAAGCTGTCGCAATCTGTCTGGTGCATGGCTATCTTCACACGTCGCATGAAGCACAGATTGAAGGCATTGCCAGAGCCATCGGTTTTAAAGATATCACGACAAGCCATAAAGTCGCGCCGATAATCAAATTGGTGCCACGAGCGCAAACAAGCCTGATCAATGCTTATCTAAATCCCAGCTTACAGCATTATATCTCCAAGCTGACGGATCACCTGGCCAACGCACCTCTATATTTCATGCAAAGCAATGGCGGGCTCGCTCATAAGGATCATTTTGTTGCAAAAGATGCCATTTTATCCGGACCAGCAGGCGGCATCATAGGCGCGGTTGAAACCGCAAAATTGTCAGGTTTCGATAAGATTATTGCTTTTGATATGGGCGGCACGTCGACAGATGTAAGCCATTATGCCGGCCAAGTTGAATATAATCCAAGCGCTCTCATTTCAGGGCAAAAGCTGCACACACCCATGCTGGATATTCACACTATTGCAGCAGGCGGCGGCTCTCAATTGGGTTTTGACGGTATTCGCTTAAGGGTTGGGCCAAAGTCCTCTGGATCAGACCCTGGCCCTGCAAGCTATGGCAAAGGCGGGCCATTGAGCGTTACAGATTGCCATGTAATATTAGGACGCCTGCCCGCCGCGTTTTTCCCGCATGTTTTAGGAGAGGACGGGCAGTCGCCGCTTGATACACAGGCAGCTCTTCTTGCAATGGAAACGCTGCGCAAGGACATAGGCGAAAGCAGCGCCCGTGTGTTCACAGTCGAAGCCCTGGCGGAAGGCTATCTCGACATCGCGACTGAACATATGGCAAGGGCAATCAAATCCATCACCATTGAACGTGGCCAGGATATTGAGGACCATGTTCTGGTGGCATTTGGTGGTGCTGGCGGACAAATGGCCTGCCGTGTGGCGGATGCTTTATCCATGACCAAAATCCTCATCCACCCCATGGCTGGTGTCTTATCTGCATTGGGTATTGGCTTAGCGAAAATCGCCACTGTTAAAGAACAAAGCTGTCAGCATATTATCACCGAAGACCAGCTGGAGCAGATAGAAAAAGAACTTCACGCCCTTACAGCTCTGACTATTGATGACCTGAAGCGGCAGGTTTCAAAAGGTGACATCACCACCCGTTCCTTCATTCACCTCCGTTATATGGGAAGCGATACAAGCCTTGCGGTTCCCTGGACCAATGATGCACCAGAATTGCGGCAGCGCTTTCAGCATCTTCATGAGCAACGCTTTGGCTTCAAAGAAAGCGATACAGAGGTTGAAGCCGAAAGATTATCCGTCCACGCAGAAACAATCAGCACCCCACCTGTCCTGCAACAATCAGAACACGAAACAGCAGATGGGACATCCCGTGCAATCACGCAAAGCTGGGTGAGCGGAAGATGGAGCGATACGACTGTTTACGAGCGGCACAATCTCATAAAAGGCCAAAGCATCTCTGGCCCAGCCATCATATTGGACCCAATTTCCACGACCTGTGTAGATCCGGGCTGGACTGCAGAAATTGATGACCAAAGCGCCTTAATCCTAACGCGCTCTGAAACAAAAGCCCTTTCTAAAAAAGACGCAGTCAGACTGGACCCCATCAAGCTTGAAATCTTCAATCACCTCTTCATGTCCATTGCCGAACAAATGGGTGTCGTGCTGGAAAACACAGCACATAGCGTGAATATCAAGGAACGGCTCGACTTCTCCTGCGCTCTTTTTGATAGTAGCGGCGACCTTGTTGCAAACGCCCCGCATATGCCTGTTCATTTAGGCTCTATGTCAGAATGCGTGAAGGCATTGATCGCAGAAATTCGGAATTTCCAACACGGCAGCGCTTATGCAATCAACGACCCCTATCATGGGGGTACACATTTACCGGACATCACTGTCGTCACCCCTGTTTTCATTGATAAAAGCACCAAAGCGCAATTCTTTGTCGCTTCCCGAGGCCATCACGCGGATGTTGGTGGCATCACGCCTGGCTCCATGCCCGCATACTCAAAGACCATCAAAGATGAAGGCGCCTTATTCCGTGCCTTTCCTCTCGTTCAAAATGGAGTATTCCAAGACAAGGCAACGCGCGCAGTGCTGGCCGGACCTCCCCATCCGGCCCGGAATATTGACCAGAATATCGCTGACTTAAAAGCTCAAATCGCCGCGAATACAAAAGGTGTCCAGGAAATTCAAAAGATGGTCAGGCAATTCGGGCCTGCCATGGTCCACGCTTATATGAACCACATCCAGGACGCCGCGGAACAGGCTGTCCGGAAGGCCATCACCAAATTGCAAAGCGGCACATGGGTATATCCTTTGGATATCGGCGCTGAAATTCATGTAGCAATCAAAGTCGATCAGCCCCAAGGGCAAGCGACAATCGACTTTTCCGGGACTTCTTCCCAAGGGGCGCATAATTTCAATGCCCCACTTGCGATCACCCGTGCTGCGATCCTTTATGTTTTCAGATGTCTTGTCGATGATGACATTCCCTTAAATGCCGGATGCCTGAAGCCTATTCGACTTATTGTACCCAAGGGTTCAATATTGAACCCTCTGCCGCCTGCCGCCGTTGTGGCAGGCAATGTGGAAACATCACAAGCCGTAACCAATGCACTCTTACTTGCCATGAATGTTGCTGCTGCAAGCCAGGGCACAATGAACAATCTCAGCTTCGGCAATGACCGCCACCAATATTATGAAACTTTGGCCGGTGGGACTGGGGCTGGCCCTGGGTTTGATGGGGCCGATGCGGTGCACAGCCATATGACGAACAGCCGGCTGACAGATGTTGAAATTCTGGAAAACCGCCTGCCGGTCGAGGTGGTCAGATTTTCCAAACGCCGTCACAGCGGTGGCGACGGCCAATATAACGGCGGCGAAGGCCTTATTCGCCATTTACGCTTCAAAGAAGACATGACCGCAACGCTCTTATCAAATCACCGATCATCCGGCCCACCTGGGCTTCAAGGTGGCGAAGACGGCAAGACAGGTGCAGGCCGGGTTCTTCGCTCTAATGGCAAATCTGAAGACCTGGGAGCCTGTGCAGAGATAGCATTAAAAGCCGGTGATGAACTGATCATCGAAACACCCGGAGGTGGCGGATTTAGCAAGAAAAAACACTGACTCGCGAAACTGTGATTTTCTGAACTGAAAATTTTGCGTATAGTTTCTACGCATTTTAAAAAGGGTGTCGGAAAATGGTCGAATTAACAAGCGAAATTACAAAAGAAGCGCTGCCTAAATTACCGCCAAAGCCAGATATCAGCCATATCCCAGGAGAAGACGGCATACCTGTTTTCGGCACCACCTTTCGGGTATTGAAAGACCCTCAGGGCTACACCGAACGCATGTATAAAGCCCATGGCCCTGTCTATCGCGCGAACTCCCTGGGGCAGAAAAGCGTCACGCTCCTTGGTCCTGAGGCCAATGAATTTGTTTTATTCGACCGAAATAAAATCTTCTCTTCTGACCTTGGCTGGACGCCCACTTTAGAACGTCTCTTTCCTCGCGGCCTGATGTTGCTGGACTTTGAAGTTCATCGGGGGCACCGAAAAACAATGCAGGCGGCCTTTAAGACATCCGCCATGCGCAGCTATATTGAAAGCCTGAACGAAGGGATCAAGGCACGGCTGGATATCTGGTCTAAAACACCCAAATTTGAATTTTACCCAGCGATTAAAGCGCTCACACTTGATTTGGCGGCGGCTCCTTTTCTCGGTATTCCCTGGGGGCCGGAAGCAGATAAAATTAATCGGTCCTTTGTAGATATGGTGGCTGCAACCATTGCCCCTATTCGCGCGCCCATCCCTGGCACGAAAATGGCTAAGGGCGTCAAAGGGCGGCGTTATATGTCGAAATTTTTCGCCAGCGAAATTCCAAAACGCCGCGGCTCTGATGCGCAGGATATGTTCACCATTCTCTGCAATGCAAAGAATGAGGACGGGACCGGCTTTAATGATCAGGAAATCATCGATCATATGAATTTTCTGATGATGGCGGCCCATGACACCATCACCTCTTCTGTCACATCGATGATTTATGAATTAGCGCGCAATCCAGACTGGCAGGAAAAACTTCGTGAAGAATTGATCGCATTGGAAGAAGACCGTGACTTTCCCCATGCAAGGCTGAATGATGTCCCCTTAACCGAAATGGCTTTTAAAGAAGTTCTTAGACTGCATGCACCGGTCCCTGCCCTTCCCCGGCGCGCGATCAAGGACTTTGAATTCGGCGGCTATAAGATACCGGCGGGGACCACGGTCGGTTTGAACCCGCTTTTTACACATCATATGGCGGATGTGTGGCCTGAGCCGCAAAAATTTGATCCGATGCGCTTTACAGCAGAAGAAACAGCCAAGCGTCACAAATACGCATGGATACCCTTTGGTGGTGGCGCACATATGTGTCTGGGCCTGCACTTCGCTTATATGCAGGCAAAAGTCTTCCTCTATCATTTCCTGACCACTCATCAGGTCAAGTTGGAAGACGGCTATGAGGTGAATTGGAGGCCCTGGCCGATTTATAAGCCTCAAGACGGCCTTCCTGTGATTATACAGCCTTTGAAACCATAGATTTTTTCTTGTCCCCCTATGACTTTCGATGCAGAGTTGGCATCCATACAGGGTAGTCAGGGGACAAAAAAATGAGCGATATACTCGCAGAAGAACCGCAAGATTCCACAGGTATTGAATTTATCGGATTTTGGAAAAGATTCATCGCCTATATCATTGATGGCATCATCATGACGGCTCTTATTTTCCTCCTCGCGCCGAAAGGCAATTTGATGGAGGCTTTGAACAGCGACGGGTTAGACATGTCTCTTGTCACCGCCGCTTCAGAGGATTTTGCACCAGTCAGCCTCGCTGTCACATTGGTTTATCTCGTCGGGTTATGGGCCTGGAGGCAGGCGACATTGGGCCTGATGATCTTTGGCGCACGCATTGCGGATGCTGCGACTTATGAGAAACCGGGGATTGATAAGCTGCTCCGCCGGGTCATTTTATTTGTACTGCCTGGCGCTTTGACCTTTGTATCTCAAGGTCTGGGCAGCGCCGCCAATCTCTTATTTATCATCTCATGTATCTGGGTTGCGATTGATGAGCGCAAACAAGGGCTGCACGACAAGATCGGCGGCACTGTCATGATCCGCAAATAATGTAAGTTGAGGCGGCTTGATCAAGCCGCCTCTTTTTTCTGCAAGGCCTTCCAGACACATAAGGGCGTTGCCGGCATTGGAATATCCCGCACACCCAAGGCATCCGTAATTGCATTGATGACCGCTGGCGGTGAGCCAATCGCCCCTGCTTCCCCACAGCCTTTCACACCCAAAGGATTATGTGTGCAGGGCGTTTCCGTTAAATCCAGATCAAAGTTCAACAGATCATCAGCCCGCGGCAGCGTATAATCCATGAAAGACCCGCTGACCAACTGGCTGCTTTCCCGATCATAGACGCCATTTTCCATCAAAGCCTGACCAATGCCTTGTGCCAGACCACCCTGGACCTGACCCTCGACAATCATCGGATTAATGATGCGGCCGAAATCATCGACAGCGACAAATTGCATGATGTCCGTCACGCCCGTTTCAGGATCAATTTCAACCTCACAGACATATGTGCCTGCCGGGTAGGTAAAATTCTCAGGATCGTAGAATGCAACGGCCTCTAATCCAGGCTCCAGCTTATCTATAGGATAGTCATGCGGCACATATGCCGTGAATGCGACTTCCTTGAATGTCATGCTTTTATTGGTGCCTCGTGCCGAATATATGCCGTCTTCAAAGTCGACATCCGCCGCATCCACGTCAAATTTATAAGCGGCAATTTCCCGGCCCTTTGAGACGACTTTATCAGCCGCCTGGACCAAAGCCGACCCACCGACAGACAATGATCTTGAACCATAGGTACCCAGGCCATATTGCACTTCTTTCGTATCACCATGCACAACTTCAACTTCATCGGGGTCAATTCCGAATTTGTCAGCCACAATTTGCGCAAAGCTGGTTTCATGCCCCTGCCCGTGACTGTGAACACCTGTATAGACCGTCACATTACCTGTCGGGTTGACGCGAACCTGAGCTGATTCAAACAAACCCACGCCCGCACCCAGCTGCCCGGCCAATTTGGACGGAGCAAGACCGCAGGCTTCGATATAACAAGACAAGCCAAGGCCCCTTAATTTGCCCCTGGCTTGAGACGCGGCACGGCGCGCTTCAAAATCATCATATTTCGCAATCTCTAAAGCCTTGGACAAAGACGCTTCATAATCCCCAATGTCATAGGTCAAGGCGACTGGTGTTTCATATGGAAAGGCCGTTGTCGGAATAAAGTTTCGGCGCCGAATGTCCGCTATATCCATTCCCATATCACGGGCAGCGGTTTCCACAAGACGTTCAACCACATAGGTCGCCTCAGGACGACCCGCACCCCGATAAGCATCCACAGGGGATGTATTGGTATAAACCCCGTCAACACTTACATGAATTGACGGCGTCTTATACTGACCGGCCAGAAGCGTCCCATATAAATAGGTTGGCACAGCAGACGCAAAGAGAGACAGATAGGCGCCTAAATTGGCCACCGTCTCCACCTTCATTGCCAGAAAATCACCGGCGTCATTCATCGCTATAGACGCCGTGGTAACATGGTCACGTCCATGCGCATCATTCATGAAAGATTCAGCACGATCCGCAGTCCATTTCACCGGTCGGCCAATATGTTTTGATGCCCAGGCGCAAACAACTTCTTCGGAATACACAAAGATTTTCGATCCAAAGCCGCCGCCCACATCTGGAGAGATAATCTGCAATTTGTGTTCAGGGGCCAATCCGACAAATGCGGACATCACCAGCCGCGCCACATGCGGGTTCTGACTGGTGGTATAGAGCGTTGTCATTCCTGTGCCACGATCATAATCCCCCAGCGCCGCACGCGGTTCCAAGGCATTTGGAATCAATCTGTTGTTTTTAAACTCAAGGGTCGAGATACAATGTGCCTTTTGAAAGGCCTGATCAACGGCTTCAGTATCCCCTAACTCCCAATGATAACATCTGTTTTCTGGGATATTTTCATGAATTGGCTGCGCGTTTAGAGCTTCTTCTGTGGCACTGACGGCAGGCAGTTCTTCCACATCCGCTATGATCGTCTCTGCCGCGGCACGACCCGCTTCCAGGCTTTCCGCCAGGACCACCGCATAAGGGTCGCCCACATAATGCACTTTATCTTTTGCAAGGGCCGGATGGTCAGGCACCTTCATCTCAGACCCATCTGTCGAATGAATCATCCAGCCACAGGGTAAGGAGCCTAAACCAGCATCCGCATAGTCCTGCCCTGTCAGAACATCAACAACACCAGGCATAGCCCGTGCATCTGTCACATCAATGGAAAGAAGCCGCGCATGTGCCCATTGAGAACGTATAAATACAGCATAGCATTGATGAGGACGGTTGAAATCGTCGGTATAACGCCCTTTACCTGTTACAAAGCGTTGATCTTCTTTACGCTTCATCCGCGTGCCGACTGATTTGCGAGACATATAAACACCCTTGATTGGAAACAAGCGCAGAGTTTAACGTCATCGCCCTCCATTCTGCAAGTCATTGCAAAGGCGGGATGTTTGAATATTAAAGGCCCCGATATCAGGACGTTCCAAGTCGATGGGGGCACCACAGAAATCCAGACTGAATCTTGTTAAGGGATGGCCTGCTTTGGACAGCTGAGCCGGTGCGATTGGGTAAAAGTCCGCACTCTCCGGTGCGCGATAAACGTCATCAGCAACGCCGGACAATGTCATTGCCCCCCAAAGGCTTGATACATTGCTCATTGCTTCATAGCGCGCACCATTGCGCGCATAAATACGCCCATCCATAACATTATTAGAGATATATGCTGTTGATTCAGGGAAGCGTACATCAATACCCGCTGTATTGACCAGGATATTATTGTGGATTTCCGACCCAGGTGAGCGACTGACATAAATACCCACATCATTGGGACAGTTCATGATGATATTATGTCGCATAACACCGGCCTTATGCTCCTTGTCACACAAACCGTCACGGCAGGCCTGTGGTGAAAATGTTCCGCCGCCGCCAAAAGACAGGCCGATACGGACACCTCCATAATGATGCCACTCGCATAGCAGCATATTTCGCTCAAATATGCCGCTGTCCCCTCCCCCTTTAAAGAAAGCACCATAGCTGATGCCATTACCTTTCGCCTTGGCGAAGTCCGCAAGGACATTTGAAGTCATCCGCCACCCACGCGCCGCAACAATATCCATTGGTGTGACAGGGCGCGTGGTCATACGCGGCCATTCATTGGCAAAAAAACTGCTTTCGACAAGTCCATAGTCGGGAACGTTTGAACCCAACCGATTTGCCTTTACAGCTGCATTGAAATTCACCGCCATGACATTCCGAATAACGGTGTTTTGCGCATCTCCGACAATATGAAAAGCATGTTCACATGCAGGGTCATTCCGACAGGTGCCACGAATGACCAGGTTTTCAAAAACCCAATAAGGTGCAGAGACCAAAAAACCTTCAAGCATATCAAATTCAAGGATGACATCCCCGAATGAGCCACCGCGCAAAAAAATGGGCGCGTCCTTTTTGCCGGCGGCCTTTAATTTCAAAGCTCGCCCTCTTATCGAATAAGTACCTGGCAAAATCAGGATATGATCACCGGCCTGCGCATCACCAACCGCACGTTCCAATTCTTCAATGGAACTGACAATTTTATCCGCCGTCGCAGGCGTGTGCGCATAGCGCGCTGCACTGCCCACATTGATCTCAGCACGTGGGATCGGATGGCCATTTTCATCATAGTAAAAGGGCGCCGAGCTTATATTTAACTGCGGCCCCACAACGCCAAATGACAACCGCATCGGGTCCAGTTTTTGGGGCGCACCTAAGCGATGGCCAAAAACCAAACGTGAATCTTCAGCCAGCGTCTTATATGCGAGTTTAAAAGCCCAATTCAGCGAAGGATATCTGGGGCTTTGCCAATCAAGTTCCGGGCGCACGACCCGGCTGACTGTAACCCAGGCAGGATCCTGAAAGCGATATTGCAGCCACAAACCACCAACGACACTTGCGACAATAACTACAAAAACTGTAATAAAAAACAGACGAAACGCCAGTTTTATCATGCGCTTCAACACGATATCCCCCCTTTAGCCCTTGCAAGAGACTAAAGGTTATTCGCCTTCAACGCAAATCTGCTGGTAGCGTTTTTCCAGCGCAGCAACATCACCAGACATAATCACATCAATATGTTTTGTCACATCATCAACGGCCCAGTCCCACCAGGCGATGTCCAGCAACGTCTTTATCTCATTTTCGCTGAAACGAAACTTCACAATCTTTGCGGGGTTCCCAAGGGCAACCGCATATGGCGGAATATCCTGTGTCACCACAGCACGACTGCCGATAATTGCTCCATGACCAATAGATACGCCCGGCATTACAAGGGCTTCATATCCCATCCATACATCATGACCCACAATAGTATCGCCCCGGCTGGGCAAATCCATCAACAAGGACATATGATCCGCCCAGGCCCCTCCCATGATAGGGAAGGGAAAAGTTGATGGGCCATCCATACGATGGTTTGCCCCGTCCATAATGAATTTGACACCCGTGGCCAACGCACAATACCGGCCAATTCTCAAATGAATGCCGCTTCCTTCATAAAGATAAAGCACATTATTGATTTGAAACTGATCAGCCCCTTTGGGATCATCATAATAGCTGTAATCGCCAACAATGATGTCATTTCTGCTGATAAAATTCTTCAGCAAACACACCCGTTCCTGCCCTGAAATAGGATATTTTTGCCCTGGATCAGGCGCTGATTTTTCGTTGCTGTGCATGAAATGGCCTTCCTCTGATTGCAGCGGTTGGAAGGAAAAAAATGGTCGGAGCGGCGGGATTTGAACCCACGACCCCTTGACCCCCAGTCAAGTGCGCTACCAGGCTGCGCTACGCTCCGTCCATCGCTCGAAAGAGCAATGCCGGGCTTTTAGACGCTCATCCCAAAAATCGCAACTGGAAAATATCTCTGATTTGTTTCAAAGGCTTAAGTGACAGATATAAATCAGTTTCCCAAATATTAAACAGCATTAACAAGATTCTCCGCATCTGCAAATTTGGAGAGTTTTTATGCCTGTATCAAAACTGCCTCTCACTGCATTAACATTTGGTTTGCTGATGACCACCCTACCCTCTCATGCTGGCACCATCGCCCATTTCACATTTGAGAATGACTTCCTGGATATCAGTGGAAATGGTCATAGCCTGGTACAACGCGGTGTCTTTAACTTCACAACAGACACCTCCAATGATAATCCAAATTCAAGCCAAGCCCTACAGATCACGCCGAATAATTTCCTTGATTCAACAATCAACCTGCCCAATCAGAATTTCACCGTGGAGCTGTTTGCTAAAGCTTCGACCACAGGACAAGTTGTCGATCGTTTTGATCGTTCCTCCATATTAGAGACATTTGATCATACTCAAACCGATGGGGATGGGTTGGGCGGCTTCGCACTCATCATCGATACATTAGATAACTATGTTGTGGGCGGAGGTCCTGGCTCACAAACTGTCGGTGTGAGTGCTTCTTCAGGCCCAGATGACAGTTGGCGCCATTTAGCATTCACATTAAACAACAATCGGGTTTTAGAGTTTTTTGTGGACGGCATTTCCCAGGGAACTGCCCAGACCCTTGGCACGTCCACACCTTTTGCAAACACTCTGAGGATTGGGTCGACACATTCTCCCGCGTCACCTCAGAACTTCTACAACGGCCTTATTGATGATTTACGAATTTCAGATGTCGTTTTAACGCCTGACCAGTTCCTAACCACAGCGTCTGCCGTGCCCGCACCTCCGGCCTTTGGGCTGTTTGGCCTGATGTTAATAGGGGTTGGGTTTATGAAACACAGAAGGCATTGCCCAACCAGACCCCTGACAGGGCAGCTTTCACTCACACAGAATAATGGAGGATGATTATGTTCCAATCAAAACTCATCTACACTGTCGTTGCATTAGCTGCTTTAACACCTTTCCAACCCTCTCATGCCGGCACAATCGCCCACTTCACATTTGAGAATGACTTTCTCGATATCAGTGGAAATGGTCATAGCTTGATTCAAAGAGGGGCTTTCAGCTTCACATCTGATGTTGCCAGCACCAATCCAAACTCCAACCGAGCATTGCAGATCGCACCAAATAACTTCCTTGATTCAACAATCAACCTCCCTGATCAAAATTTCACCGTGGAGTTCTTCGCCAAAGCATCATCCACCGGCCAAAGCAAAGACCGCTTTGGCAACACAGCAATCGTATCAACATTCGATCACACCCAGACTGACGGCGATGGTTTAGGCGGTTTTATCCTAGTGATTGATGCATCAGATAATTATGTCGTTGGAGGGGGTCCCGACAACCAGACAGTGGGTGTAGGCAGCTCTTTTGGTCCAGACGACAGCTGGAGACATCTGGCGTTCACGTTGAGCAGCAGCCGAGTATTGGAACTTTTTGTAGATGGCGTTTCTCAGGGAACAGCCCAGGCTGCTGGCACATCAAATCCGTTTGCAAATACGTTACGCATTGGCTCCTCATTTTTGCCGTCCTTTGTACCACCACAGGATTTTTACAACGGCCTCATTGATGATCTGAGGATTTCAGATGTCGCTTTAACGCCTGACCAGTTCCTAACCACAGCCTCCGCAGTGCCCGTGCCACCCATTATCGAGTTATTTGCGTTCACGTTATTTGCTCTCGGTCTAAGACGGCGTGGAATTTTTAGAAATTCATTTAGCCATCAAACACTCAAGCTTTAATTTTTATACAAAATCCTTTAAAAAAAGGAGATATGAGACAAAAGACTTTAGCCACTGAAACGAAAAATGCGCTCCTCGATATTCTAAAACGTGAGGGCGCACTGGACGCTGAGTATCTGGGGCAGAAGCTAGAGATCACAGCCATGGCTGTGCGGCAGCACTTATATGTCCTTCAAGATGAAGGCCTTATTCAATGGGAAAGCCAGGCTCAGGGGCGGGGTCGACCGAAAAAACACTGGTCCCTGACCGAAGCAGCTCAGAAGATATTTCCCGACGCACATCAGGAATTGGCCTTGGACCTTATCTCAGCCATTCAAAAACTCGACGATGGCGTTGTGATGAAAAATCTGCTGGAAAAGCGCGGTGCTCAGCAGATTGCAAAATATCGGGACGCTCTATCAAAAGGGCATACACTTAAAGATAAAATCCATATCCTTGCAGATCTTCGCAGCAGCGAAGGCTATATGGCTGACGTAACATCGGACGGCGCCGCCCTCCTCTTACATGAAAATCATTGCCCGATTTGCGCTGCTGCAACAGCATGTTCAGGCATTTGCGCAAATGAGCTTGAAGTCTTTCAAAAAGTTTTGGGGCAAGATTATAGCGTCACCAGGGAGAGCCACATCATCAGTGGCGCCCGGCGGTGCAGTTACCGAATTGAAGCCAAATAATTAACTGACTTTCCCGCGTGCCAGCAGTGCTTTGATATCGCGGAGTTCATCTAGAACCGCTTTAAACTCCCGACCTGAGGCCGATTGTGGCTGATCTGCGGCTTCCGCAGGACTGTTATCCTGCTCGACTTTGATCGAAAAAGGTGCCTGACCTTCTCTGTTGAGAAATTCGGACACCAGTGTTTTCACACCATGTTCCCGGATAAGCTTCTGCACACCCTTTAATGTAAAACCATCGACATAATGAAGATGACTGATTGCTCGAAGCAGGTCGATATCCTGTGGCCGGTAATATCGACGGTTCCCACCTCGCTTCAACGGTTTGATTTGAGAGAAACGCGTCTCCCAGAACCGAAGAACATGCTGCGGAATGCCAAGCTCTTCCGAAACCTCACTGATGGTTCGAAATGCCTGGGACGATTTCTCCGTCACGCTGGCCACAGAATTTCAACACCTTTGTAAATTGGGATCACGCCCCGTTGCGGCGGCGCATTTCCTCGTTAATCTGATCTTTCATGACCTGGCTTGGCCGAAAAACCAAAACCCGGCGTGGTTCGATTGGCACCTCTTCCCCTGTTTTCGGGTTGCGCCCAACACGTCCCCCTTTATCCCGCAAAAGAAAGCTTCCAAAAGACGACAGCTTGACGTTCTGACCGTCAATCAATGTGTCTGAAATTTCCTGAAGAACTGCTTCGACGAGATTGGCTGATTCATTTCGTGACAAGCCGACTTCCTGATAGACGGCTTCCGACAGATCTGCCCTAGTGATAGTGCGTCCACTCATAATATTTCCCCTGAACCCGTGTAGGCTCAGCCTAAGCTTCCTTAAAAAGCGAATCAATATCAAAGGGATGGGTGATGTTGTTTACACGCCCGGAAAGGGCATATTTTTATGAAGTTAAGCGGTTTTACAGACGTACAAGGGCCGATCCCCATGTAAATCCACCCCCCATCGCTTCCATCAATACGACTTGGCCTGGGGTGATTCGCCCGTCTTTCATACCTTGGTGCAACGCCAGAGGAATAGATGCTGCAGACGTGTTTGCGTGCTGATCGACGGTGATAATCACCTTATCGTCGCCCAGTTTTAATTTCTTGGACGTTGCTTCCAATATCCGCCTGTTCGCCTGATGAGCGACCACCCAATCGACATCGTCAGGGCCAAGTCCCGTATCCGCCATGGCTTCCTTAACCGCATTCGCCAGATTAACGACCGCATGTTTAAAGACCTCGCGGCCCTTCATGCGAACATAACCCGTTGTTCCTGTGGAAGAAGGTCCGCCATCGGTTTTCAACAAATCATTATAGCGACCGTCAGAATGCAATATCGTCGTCAGAATGCCCCGGTCCTGCGCTGTTCCTTCACCTTCAGATGCTTGAAGGACAACTGCACCAGCACCGTCACCGAAAAGAACACAGGTTGTCCGGTCTTTCCAGTCCAGCAGCCTGGAGAATGTCTCAGCCCCAATGACGAGCACATTCTGGGCCTGACCGGCCTTAATAAAATTATCAGCAACACTTAAAGCATAGATGAAGCCCGAACAAACGGCCTGGACATCAAAAGCCGCCCCATGATGAATACCAAGAGCAGCCTGTACTTTAGTCGCAACGGCTGGAAAAGTCTGATCAGGTGTCGTGGTGGCCACGATAATCAGGTCTATGTCCTGGGCATCCACGCCCGCATCACGCAATGCACCCTGCGCCGCCTTCAGGGCCAGATCCGATGTCATTTCGCCTTCTGCAGCGATGTGACGCTGTTTAATGCCGGTCCGTTCCTGGATCCACTCGTCAGAGGTATCTACCTTTTGAGCAAGTTCATCATTGCTGACACAGTTCTGAGGCAAATAAGCGCCGCAGCCTGTCAAAAGGGAACGGATAACCGTCATTGTGCACCAACAGCTTCTGCCAGTCCGACCTGGCCTTCAAAGTCTTTCAAATCTTCTGCGATATGATCGAGAATATCATCTGAGGCCAAGTCTATTGCCATGCCAATGGCCGTCGATACGCCGGTCGCATTTGCACCACCATGGCTTTTGACGACCAGGCCATTCAGGCCCAGAAATACCGCACCATTATGATTATTGGGGTCAAGATGATCCTGCAGCGACCGCAGGCCATGACGTGCAAAGAGATAGCCGATCTTCGACCAGATTGAGGACTTAAAGGCACGTTTCATCAGCTCAGCAACCAGCTTCGCCGTCCCTTCAGCCGTTTTTAAAGCAACATTGCCTGTAAATCCGTCCGTCACGACGACATCCATTTCACCCTGGGTGATACGGTCGCCTTCGGTATAGCCGGCAAATTCCATGGGCACATCGGCCTGCCTCAGAAGCTGGCCGGCTTCTTTCAGCTGTTCGGTGCCCTTTAACTCCTCAACGCCGATGTTAAGGAGGCCAACCCGTGGTCTTTCCAATCCAAGAACAGTTCGTGCGAAGGCTGCACCCATGACAGCGAACTGCACCAGATTTTCCGAGGTGGATTCGGTGTTAGCGCCTAAATCCAGCATCACAGATTCGCCACGCGCCGTCGGCATCATTGAGACAAGCGCGGGCCGATCAATGCCTGGCTTTGTTCGCAAGGTGAACTTCGCCATCGCCATCAGCGCACCGGTATTACCGGCTGAGACAGCGACATCCGCCTCGCCCGCTTTCACAGCCGCGATAGCAAGACCCATTGATGAATCCCGCCCACGACGAAGGGCCTGGCTCGGTTTATCCGTGCCAAGAATTTCCTTGTCGGTATGACGAATTTCGGATTGCTCGGCCAGCTTGGGCCATTTGGCCAAAGCTGGCTTAATCCGAGCTTCGTCCCCGAATAACAGGAACTTCGTTGTTGGCACACGACTGCGCGCAAGTTCCGCACCTTGCAGTACGGTTTCAGGGCCATGGTCACCGCCCATGGCGTCTAATGCGAGAATGATGTCGCGTGCCAAATTCCGCTCCCAATCAGGTGCCAGTCAGTTTTGCTGCAAAGACAGCTTATACTGTGCCTTCGGCTTCAACAACATCGCGGCCATCATAATGGCCACATGATGCGCACACATGGTGCGGACGCTTTAGTTCACCGCAATTCGGGCATTCCTGATTACCAACTGCGCTAAGCGCGTGGTGTGAACGCCGCATATTACGGCGTGAAGGTGTCGTTTTTCTCTTAGGGACAGCCATTTTAACTTTCCATCTGTTATACCGCCTGCCGGTTCCTTTTGAGCCGAATTAAACAAGCGTTGAATCAGGCGCCAGAAAATAGCCAAAAACGCGCGCGCTTCAACCTTTCTCTTTCAATTTTGCAAGAACATCGAAAGGATTATGCGGTTTTCCAAGCTTTTCCGCTGATTTTTCTGCATTTTCACTGCGTGGGTACGGGTTCAAAGCCAGGGCAAAATGCTGCGCAACCAGTTCGCCGAGGTCGATTTGAGACTCAATCAATTCTTCAAAGTCTTCATCAAATCCCGCATCATCCTCACTATCAAGCGCCAATTTATCCATTTCGCTGGTTAAAATGTAATAGGTCTTAAAATGATCCGATATATTTTCATCCACAGCGTCGAGACTGACGACGCATTTTTGTTGAACCTGTCCGGAGATATTCCCCTCAACAACATAGCCAAGCGGATCTGATTTGATGACAAGTTCAGCCCTCAAGGCGCTCAGGCCCAAAATATGGAAGCGCTTTGCCAGAGCCTTGCATTCTTCTGCTGAGGCTTCGACGATGGCTCGCCTCGGTTTTGCTGCTGCGTCTTCAAGATTGAACAGGCGGCTTAATTCCAATGTCTCACTCATCATTAACGCTCCAGCTAAGCGCTGCGTTCGCCATGATCGTTTCAGCAGAATCCATTAAAAGCTGCGCGTCCTGTCTCACACGTGCTGCCAGACCGTCCAAAACTGTGTGATCCGGTGCCTGGCCACGGTATAGATTTCGCACAAGCGAGGCCTTCAAATCCTCATCACTTCCGCTCAGCGCTTCATCATAGGCCACTTCCCGGCCTTTATATGCGGTCATCATCGTTTTGACTTTCTTGCCAACAGACAAATCTCCAACACCCATTTCGCGCATGGAGCGGTCCATGTCCGTGACCAATGTCTCCAGCAGGAATGAAATCATCTCATTGGCCTCATCGCCCAGAGAAGCCAATGCGCGGCGCACCAGAGCCACATGAAGGATCAAAGCATCGAAACGGCCATCCACGCTGTCTTCGACCTGATATGTGCTATAAAGGCTTATATCGCGGGCACGCTTTACAATCTGGCTGTACAACCGCTCTGCTTTGGCACGAAGACGTGCCTTTCGTCTAAAAAACATCATATTTCCCATCATGCCACGATATAATCTTAATTTCGCGCTAAACAAATGCGTCAAGGGCTGCTATCTCCTTTTTAGAGAAATTTCCAGTTCTGTGTAGGGAACGACGTCAAAGATGATGACGCATATGTATAAAGACCTCCGCCAAGGCATCAAATATGCCGCACTTGGCCTTGCTTTTACAGCAGTGGGGGCATGCACGACCATTAAAGATCAAAATGGCTATATCCAAGACGAAGAGATGGTCAGCTATGTCTCTCCTGGTGTGGATAATAAAGAATCCGTTGCCACAATGCTCGGTCGCCCATCGTTGACATCAACATTCGACGATAACACCTGGTATTATGTGACACAGCTCACCCAGCAAATTGCTTTTCTAACACCCAAAGCCATCACCCACCAGGTTATGGCAGTTTCTTTTGATGAAAAAGGGAATGTAGCAGAGCTGAATTATTTCGATAAGTCGGACATTGTGGATGTGAGTCTCTCCGGTGATGCAACACCCACTCGTGGTCGCGAGCTGGGCTTCCTGGAACAGCTGTTCGGGAATATTGGACAGGTGGGGGCTCTTCCTGGCCAGGGCGGTCCTGGAGGGCCCTGACAGCGCATTTCACTCAAACACTTTTATAAAGCAAAAGCCCCGGCTCGAAACATCGAACCGGGGCTTTTCTTTTTCTATCGATCGAAGGATCAATGGGCCAACATAGCCAGCAGCAGAAGTGCCACGATATTGGTGATCTTGATCATTGGGTTCACAGCAGGACCCGCAGTATCTTTATAGGGATCACCAACGGTATCACCGGTCACAGCAGCTTTATGTGCTTCTGAGCCTTTGCCACCATGATTGCCATCTTCGATGTATTTCTTGGCATTATCCCATGCACCGCCACCGGCAGTCATAGAAACAGCAACAAACAGACCTGTGACAATCACACCCATCAGCATTGCGCCCATTGCGGCAAATGCTTCGGCTTGACCGGCAATGGCATCAATCACGAAATAGGTGATGATTGGCGCCAGGATCGGCAACAAGCTTGGAATGATCATTTCTTTAATTGCAGCCTTGGTCAGAAGATCAACGGCGCGGCCATAATCCGGCTTGCCTGTACCTTCCATAATGCCCGGGATCTCTTTGAACTGGCGGCGCACTTCAATCACGACCGAACCAGCGGCACGGCCAACAGCCGTCATACCCATGGCACCAAAGAGATAAGGCAACATGCCACCAACAAGCAGACCAACCACAACAAAAGGATTACCCAGTGAGAAATTCACTGTGATGTCTTTGAAGTAGAAGTCCAAATCAGCCGTATAAGTTGCAAAGAGAACCAACGCACCCAGACCGGCAGAGCCAATGGCATAGCCTTTGGTCACAGCCTTTGTGGTGTTCCCAACAGCGTCCAAAGCATCTGTTACGTCACGGACGGAGCTGTCCAGACCGGACATTTCAGCAATACCACCGGCATTATCGGTTACTGGGCCATAAGCGTCCAAGGCGACAATCATGCCAGCCAATGCCAACATTGCCGTAACTGCAATGGCGAGGCCGAAAAGGCCACTCAGCAGATATGTGGCGATGATGCCAGCAACGATGATCAAAGCCGGGATAGCTGTCGCTTCCATGGAAATGGCCAGGCCTTGAATGACATTCGTACCATGGCCGGTTGTTGAAGCTTGAGCAACCGAACGCACCGGACGGTATTCCGTGCTGGTGTAATATTCAGTGATCCAAACCAACAGACCCGTCACAATCAAACCGATTACCGCACAATAGAACAGGTTCACCCCTGTCAACGCTGTACCGGCGATTGCGCCCATACCAACAGTCTCAGAAATTGCAAACCAGATTGCAGGAATGGAAAGAACGCCTGTCATCAGGAAGCCTTTATACAAGGCACCCATGATGTTTTGCTTGGCGCCCAAACGCACGAAATATGTACCAATGATGGAGGTCACGATACACACGGCGCAAATGGCCAAAGGCAAAATCATCAAAGCTTCTTTTGCAGGGCTTAATGCATAAATGATGGAAGCCAGAACCATTGTTGCAACAGTTGTCACAGCATATGTTTCAAACAAGTCAGCAGCCATACCAGCACAGTCACCAACATTATCACCAACATTATCAGCAATAACGGCAGGGTTGCGGGGATCATCTTCAGGGATACCGGCTTCAACCTTACCAACCAGATCGGCACCAACGTCCGCACCTTTGGTGAAAATACCACCACCCAAACGGGCGAAGATGGAGATCAATGAGGCACCAAAGCCCAATGCGACCATGGCATCAATGATTTCGCGGCCTTCCGCACCAAGGCTTGGCAATACCCAGAAATAACCGGCAACGCCCAGAAGAGCGAGACCCGCAACCAGCATACCAGTCACAGCACCGGCCTGGAATGCGATTTTCAAACCTTGAGCCACACCAACGCGTGCCCCTTCAGTCACACGGACATTGGAACGAACGGATACGTTCATGCCAATATAGCCAGCTGCGCCTGAAAGAACCGCACCAACGACAAAGCCGCCAGCTGCAAATGCATTCAATGCGAAAAAGAGAACAACAGTAACGACAACACCAACGACGGCAATTGCGCGATACTGACGATTTAAATAAGCACGCGCGCCTTCTTGGATCGCACCTGCGATTTCTTGCATCCGCTCGTTACCCG